>ENA-UOOE01000001-UOOE01000001.1-fermentation-metagenome-genome-assembly--contig:-NODE-1-length-842427-cov-130.580865_pt1 | contig 842427 bp, 719 predicted proteins | sample MGYA00245776_ERZ724021 | MGnify/ENA primary metagenome ERZ724021 (study PRJEB28704, sample SAMN03018321) | fermentation metagenome | biome: anthropogenic terrestrial biome; feature: soil... | reverse complement strand
AAGTAAGTAAGTAAGTAAGTAAGTAAGTAAGTAAGTAAGTAAGTAAGTAAGTAAGATGTGAAAATAGAGAGAATTAAGGAAGACCCCTTTATTTCAACTGGAAAGTTTATATACCCCCCAGGCCCCATAATTTCCATTAAAGGGATTTGAAGTTTGAAGCAGCAAAATAAAAATTCATTTTATTTTGCTAGTTTACAAAATAATGTTGTTTAGTTATGAAATTAATACTATATATAATTTATCAATAGAAACTTCGGTTTATTTCTAGATAAAACTTTATTAATAAAGAAAAGTTGGATTAAAAACTAGCATACTTTTGGAAAAATAAATCCATCAAAAAAACAGAATTTTTTGGATCCATATTTTATTTTACATGTTTTGAGAAAATTATTTTTCTAGGCCAGTGAGAATCTTTCCAATCGAAATATAGGGGTCTCTCTCTGAAACAAACATTAATAGGAAATACATATTATTACAGTGATTTTATTACAATACCTTCCTTCTGAAATCTCTACTGTCTTTACTTCACTATCATTCTTTAATTATTTTTAAAGTTTATACTGTTTCTCTTCTTTTATCTTCTTTCTTTTATCTTCTTAATACTTCCTTATCCTGTTACTGCTTACATATCTCTTTTGTGGAACTTTTTCTTAGTTCTTCTTAACTCACTAATTAATATATTGACGTTAAGTTCCTCTGATGTGTGGTTAGGAGAGTTACTTGATAAGTTAGCAGTTATATTCCATAAATCTTTTAAACAAAACTGGTTTTACTTTATCCATATGAATGAGCAGGGTCTTTCTGAGAAAGAGATATTTTCCTATTTGGAAAATGTAAAGTCAGAAGATACGGATTACTATAGGGTTCTAAGCTCAATGTGTACTCATCCGCATAGAATCGCGGTTGAGGCTCACAGGATATTTATTGAGACTAATCTAGGTGACCTGGGACTTTTTGCAGGCGCCCACAGACTGGAAAAAGAAGTAATCGGGATGCTGGGAGAACTTCTTCATGCTCAATCTGTTGAAGTTCCTTCTGGAGAGTCTTGTAAGAGTTCGGTTTGCGGCTATCTTACAACAGGAGGTACAGAATCCAATATTCAAGCTATCAGAGGCATGAAAAACCATGTAACTGCGAGAGGAAAAAAGTTAGGTGAGAACCTCAATATAGTTGTTCCTGAGTCAGCTCATTTTTCGTTTGATAAAGTCGCCAATATGATGGGTATTGAAGTTAAAAGAGCTACTCTGGATTCTGAATTCAAGGTGGATATCAAATCTGTGGAAAACCTGATAGATACAAACACTATTGGACTTGTAGGGATAGCAGGAAACACTGAATTCGGCCAGGTAGACCCTATCGAGGAGCTTGCAAAACTTACTCTGGAGAATGAGCTTTTCCTTCACGTTGATGCGGCTTTTGGAGGGTTTGTGATCCCATTCCTTGAAAATCCATACTCTTTCGATTTCAAAGTTCCAGGTGTGACCTCCATTGCAATAGATCCCCATAAAATGGGCCTTTCTACAATCCCGTCAGGTGCCCTGTTATTCAGATCTCCTTCATTTCTGGATTCCCTCAAGGTAAATACTCCGTATCTTACAACAAAGGCGCAGTTTACTCTCACAGGCACCCGGAGCGGTGCTTCAGCCGCTGCCACGTATGCAGTCATGAAATATCTTGGGCGTGAAGGATACAGAAAAAATGTACAGTATTGCATGCAACTTACCGCAAAGCTGGTCGAAGAAGCTCGAAAACTAGGTTTCGAACCTTTGATCGAACCTGTAATGAATGTAGTTGCCCTTAGAGTTCCGAACCCTGATCTTGTACGCGAACAACTCCTAAAAAGATTCGATTGGAATGTCTCAATTACCCGGAATCCAAGATCTCTTCGCCTAGTTCTTATGCCTCACAATACATCTCAGGATGTAGAAGAATTCCTGCAAGATCTAAAAAAAGTAACAGCAGAACTTTAAATCTTACTTCTTTTTATCCAATTTTCCTTAAGTATTTACTTCCCTTAATATTTACTTATTTTCTTTACTCAATTAATTTACCTAACTCTTGCTTATCCCATAACTTTCTTCTATTTTTATTGTAACTTAATTCTTTATACTTCTCTAACCCATTTCGTTTCAATTCTATTTTCCTTAATTGTATTTTCTTTAGATTTTTTTCTTTAGATTTTTCCTAGATTTCTTATATTCTCCTTACTTCTGCTTCTCCTAGTATCTTTTCTATAGCCTGTTTATTTACTAATCAAGCACAAACAGATTTGTATAATATTATCGCCAAATAATAAATAGGGTCAGTTATTTTTATGAAGGAAATTTTACAAGACGGCTTTATGAGAGAAATTACAAAGAGAATTTATAAGTGGATTTAGCGAATCGAATTTAGGGGAACTTTCTTTACCTTATATTTAATCTCGAACTTCAAGTTAAGGTTTATAACTTAATAAAGATATAATAAACCACAGCTTTTGAAGTTCAGATTCAGTTTTATGATTTGTTTAATGTTTAAATGAGAATGGGGGTATTTATTCGTGAAGTCATCATTGAAAATTGGAAGTGTAATGGGTGTACCTATCAGATTGCACATTACTTTTCTTCTCATACTACCCATATTTGCTTATGTGTTTGCAATCAACCCGCAGCCTTTCGGTTTTAGGGGAGTTGAGCCACCTATCACAAAGTATTCGCTTTCAGTCTTGACCGCAATCCTGCTTTTTGCTTCGATCCTTTTACATGAACTTGCACATTCATATATGGCAATGCGTTACGGGGTCAAAATTGAGAGCATTACTCTCTTTCTTTTTGGGGGAGTATCGGCTATGGAAGAGATGCCCAGAAAGCCTGGGCAGGAAGCAAAAATGGCTTCTGCCGGGCCTCTCACAAGTCTTGTAATAGGTTTTGTGTGCATGTTTATCTACGGAAATCTTATTTCCCCTAACCCTGTACTCTCTCAAAACCCAGTATACCTCACTATCTGGATTCTTGGAGTTATGAACCTAGTACTCGGAATCTTCAATCTGCTGCCCGCTTTTCCAATGGATGGAGGTAGAGTACTTCGTTCTTTTTACGCAAGAAGAATGTCTTATGTGAAAGCTACCCAGAGTGCAGCAGCTGTAGGGAAATTTTTTGCTATTCTTATGGCAATTTTTGGAATTCTAGTAGGCAATCTCTGGTTCCCTTTGATTGCACTCTTTATTTATGTCGGCGCATCTGAAGAGGAACGTTCTACTCGAGCCGAAGTAACACTTGAAAATATTCTAGTCAGGGATATTATGGCCAGGGATGTGGTTTCAGTCAGTCCTTCCATGAGCGTTGAAGATCTGGTCAAATTCATGTTTGAGAATAAACATATGGGGTATCCTGTGGTGGAAGGAGACAGCCTGAAAGGAATTGTGACGTTTACAGATATCCAGCATATTCCCTCTTTTGAGCGTCCAGTGGCTAAGGTCTCGGATATTATGACCAGAGATGTCATCTCGGTACCTTCGGATGCACAGGCAATTGATGTTTTGAAACTCATGTCATCTAAAAATATTGGGAGGGTTTTGGTTGTTGATAACGGATTGATTGTAGGGATCCTTTCAAGGACTGATCTTGTACGGGTTCTGAGACTAAGGTCAGAGTAACTCCTAAATACTCTAAATTAAAGGATAGATTCTAAAGCCGAATGCATCAAGAAAGAAACTAGTAAAAGAAGTTTATTAATTGTTTCTCAGGGAAGTGATTAAAAAGAAGTTTATCAGAAATTTATAAGAGATTTTATTGAAAAGAAGTTATTAAACCAAATTTTCATCGAAATTTCATCGAAAAATATTTTTATTAAAAGATACGACTTTCTTAAGTCCTTCATAAACAAGACGCCTACGAAATTATATGAAATTACAAATTACATTAGAATATACAGATATGTTTATAAAGAATTATATAAAATGATAATTATACAAACTATGGATAAAACCTGAAGGCAGCAAAATATAAATTCCTGGCAGATAATTACCACCACTTAATTATCTGCTTATACTAAGTTCTTTTATAGCTTAGTTGTTTTATCTGAAGGCTCTAACTGCTCATTCGATTAAAGGTTATCCTTCAAGTGTATGTACCTCACGCGTCACTTTAACTCGTCGCAGCAGAGAGATTAACAATGGACAAACCTGAAATTACAGATTCTCAGGACAAGGATCCTGACTACAGTTTTCATAGTTCATCTCAGGAGTCAATATATTCTATGGACAAACTTATGACCGAATCCGCAGAAAACACCATTTCTGTTGGAAAGTCTAAAATTTCTGGTTCTTCAATTAACATGCCGGAGGAAGACAAAACTTCTGTGCCGGCATTCCAAACAAAAACTGGCGAGCTTGAAAGAGAGCTTGACATAAGTTCCGAAATTATTGCAGAATCTGTTCCTGATTCAGCTTCCGAAGTTTTAATTCCTTCACCTCCCCAAGTATCGGATGCTTGTCAGGATGAATACCAGCCGTCAAAAATTGTGCTTATAGGAACCGCCCACGTCTCGGAAAAGAGCGTTGCCGAGGTCAAGGCTGCTATCAGAGATCTAAAGCCGGATATTGTAGCTGTCGAGCTTTGCAGGGGACGTTATGATTCACTGAAGGGTAATGTGCAGGAGAAGCAGGTTCCTATCAAGGAAATTCTCTCTGAAGGCAAGGTCAATTATTATATTATTCACTGGCTGCTTGCCTATGTTCAGAAGAAGATCGGTGATGACATGGGTGTAAAACCCGGAGCCGAGATGCTTTCCGCTATAGAGGAAGCCGAGTTTATTGGAGCCAAAGTTGCCTTAATTGACAGGGATATTCAGGTTACCCTTCAGCGTTTCTGGGGAAAGATGAAATTCCTGGAAAAAGTCAAGATGATTGGCTCGCTGCTAGGTGGCCTCATAGGAATTGGAAAAGGAACCGAAATTGATATAGATAAAATTACAGAAAGTGATGTTGTTACTGGCCTTGTAAATGAGCTCAGAGATTTTGCCCCGACCGCAGCTGAGGTTCTCATTGATGAAAGGGACGCATATCTTGCAGGAAGCATCCTTAAGGTTGCGGCAGGTGGAAATAAAACTGTTGTCGTGGTAATTGGAGCTGGGCACAAGCCAGGGGTAATTAAGTACCTGAAGAATCCAAAAAGCGTTCCTTCCCTGAATAGTCTTATGCAGGTTCCAAAGAAACGTATAAGCCTGGGAAAAGTTGTTGGTTTTGCTTTTGTTGCCGTTATAGTTGGATTCTTTTTACTACTGATGTTTTCCGGCGTTCCGCTGAACACCCTTTTGATGGCTTTTGGATGGTGGTTTATTATTACAGGAACCCTGAGTGCAGTTGGTACTCTGCTAGCAGGCGGCCATCCTTATTCAGTTCTGACCGCCTTTTCGGTTGCTTGGCTAACTACTTTGCACCCGCTAATTGCTGCAGGCTGGTTTGCTGGGCTTGTAGAAGCAAAACAGCGAAACCCTACCACCGCAGATATAAAAGCTCTGGGAGGAATAGAAACCTTCAGGGAGATGTTCAAAAATAGGTTCATGAGAGTTCTCCTTGTCGCTAGCTTTGCAAATCTAGGAAGTATGACAGGAACTTTCCTTGGAGCTTATGTCATGATGCAGGTTACTGGCATTGATCCGAGGGATATTCTCCTTGCCGGCTTCCATGCAATTGGACTTTGAATGTTTGATAAGTGACTTGAAGGTTTAATAAGATTCTGAATTTTGATTAACCTTTTTTAAGGATCCTTCTTACGGGAAATTCCTTTTTCTTACTCATTTCTTTATTTTTTTACTCATCTCTTTACTTTTTTACTAATTTCTTTACTTTTTTCTTATTCTTTCCTTCATATTCTTCTAATTTTTCTTTTATATTTTTCACATAGGGCTTCTTCAGTCACCTTTTCCTTTACAAATAACATCTTTCTTTCCCTTTCTAAAAAAGCTCTTAGTAGTATGTACAATCCATTGCCTGTGCAGGATAAGATGAATAATTACGAGAATCACTATCAAGATTCCAGCTTTACTATGTATCCAGAGCCAGGTAGCTTTCGTTAACCCCATATATACAACATATTTCCCTCTTGGAATTCCTGAAGGTATAAAAAAATAAATGAATAGCCCTGTGCTTGCAACTACTAAAAAGAAGATTGTCAGAACAAGGTCTATTAAGTAATTGGTTTTTGTTCTGGTCAGATTTTCACTTCCATTTTTTAGTTTTGTAGAATATAAAAATAAGCTTCTGTAAATACCGAGTTAATTAAGTTTGTTCCCTTTATCACTTATTTTCTATCACTTATTTTCTTAGAATACAAATTTTCTTGAAAATGAATTGTTTTAAAAGTAACTTTTTCTGGGAAAACAAAAAGCTACGTGAAAAGAAGAATTAACTGAAATATCAAAAATGGGTCTGATGTGAAAAGGATATGTCAATTAGGACGTAAAAAGGATCCGTGGACTGAAATGCAAAAGGAACGTTGACTAAGATATGAAAAAGATAAGTGAAGAGTAAAGAAAATGAGTGGAGAGTAGTAGATTATGTTCCAAAATCTAGCGGTTTTACATTCTTGATTGAAAATTTTAATTTGTAAGAGAATTCAATCGTCAGAATTAACACTCAATTTTATAAGCATCTTACTGTTGACGTTGCACTGGGTTCTGGTACTGAGCTGAATAATACAAATAAATAAAAAATTATTGAGCTCAGAAGAGCTCATGTAATTTAAACTGATATTTACCCAGCTTTCCACCGTAGTTTCCTGCAGAGATTTTCTTAACACCTGGAACAGTTACAGCGGCTTTAATTCCTGCTTTCATGGCAGCTTTTATGCTTTCTTCATCAAGGCCGTTGATAACGATTTCATAAACAGCGTTGACATCTGCCGGGATTTCAGTGTTCTCAACCTTATCCTTTATGGAAGGGCAAAATTTCTCATTAGCAGTAGCTTTCAGGAATTTGTATTTGTTTGCTCCGGATTTGGAGCCGCTGGCTACAATGCCGCCAGGGAATGGGGTAATTGTACCTTCAAGCTCTGCAATTGCATCAACAGCAGCTTCAGCTGCGGTCAGCGCAGTCATCTGGGAATCCCCAAAGATGAAGAAGTTTCCACCTGCAATTCCAGCTATGGCTCCTATATTTTCTTCGGTCAGGAAGTCTCCTTCCATAATTGGGACTTTATACACTTTGCGACCGGCAATCTGAGTTTCCGATTCCATACCGTCTGCGAAGAATTTGAGTTTAAAACCTACGTTAAACTGTTTTTCAGCTTCAGGAAGCCCATTGAATACTGCAGTTGTAGGGGCTGTAAGTACACACTGCCCAATTCTTTCAAGTAGCTGCTCTTCCAGAGCTTCGTATTTGAAAGTGCAGATCTGTACATAAACTCCAGGCCTGCCATCAGGGGTCTCGCTAGGACTTGCTAACCTCTCAATTCCGGCTTCTGCAGGACACATTATCACAGATGTTGCAAAGCCTGTAGCTTCAGTAGCTGCTACAAGGGCCCAGCGTTTAGTAGCAGCTGTTATGAGTACCCGTGCAATCTTGATCGGAAACGCTTCTGCATATGTATCTTCGATTTCTACTCCGTTGATTTCCATAAAAATCTCTCATTTGCTTATTGTTGCTATTTCGAAATTAGTTTACGAATGATCAGATCTGATTTTCCCTGATCTTATTCTTCGATAAGCTTTCAGAATTTTCCAGATATCTACAGAATAACTTAGAATGAAATATTTACTCAGAGGATTACTCAAAGAGTTGAGAGTAGTGCTCAGAGTGTTATAAAGTGTACTTAATGTGTACTTCAAGTGTACTCACAGTATTAACTTAAAGTATACTTAGTGTGTTGCTTAAAGTATACTTAAAAAGTACTAAGAGTGTACTCAAAATGTACTCAAAGTGCTACTTTACCTTAGATTTAGCCTCAGATATACATTTAATGTTTTATTATATATCTAATGTTTTATTATACATTTAATGTTTTATGTTACTTTATTTCTCTCTTCTTTATTAATGGGGCTAATAATGTTAATTATAATATTTATATCAGATATATAATTTTTCAGAGAAAAGGCGAAGAAACAAAAATTAATTAAAAAATGTATTATTTTGAAAAAATGACTAGCTTATATATTCAAAAATACTTTTAAATACAACTTCAATAATCGAAAATAAAAAGAATTGGTAAAGACTGACTAAAGATAAAAATTGAGTAAAGATAAAAACAGATTAAAAACTATTAAAGAAAACGTATAAAGACGAAAACAAGTAAAAAGATAAAAACGAGCAAAAGTAAAAACAGGTTGGATATAAAACAAATTAGTTTTTTCAGATTATTTTATCTCCTCTCAAAATAGTTCTTACGAGGAGGTTGCCTGTAGAAGTATCAAAGGTTACTGTGCGTCCGTAATTTTTGCCAATATCTTCGGCTATAACTGGTATTTCAAGCCTTTCCAGGGTTTTCTTGGCCCACTCTATATTTCTTTCACCTATACTTATATTTTGGTTTTCAAACATATGTGCTCCTCCGACAAGTTTTGCTTCGAGCCTTTTTCTGGAAGAGCCTTTTTTACCATCTCAGCTGCCAGATACTCTATTCCGGAATCTGCATATTTTGAAGGTTTATCTTTTATCCTTGCATGATTTATACTAGGAAGCATCGCATGGACAAGCCCTCCCATTCTCTCTTTCCTATCATAGAGTGTTATACTTACACATGAGCCCAATCCGAAAGTTTTAATTTTAACCGGACTCCTTGCTAATGCACAGGCTCCTATTCCCACTACAATTATGCCTGAGTCGGTCAAATCGAAAACCCTCATAGTTTAGAAAATTCTCTGGTTTAGAAGTTAGTTAAAAGTTATTTACAAACTATTTATAACTTATTTAGAAGTGATATATAAATGATCTTAGTTTATTCACAAAGTATTTAGTTCTATGAAATCAGGCACAACTGCCAGATTTTTCAAGAAGGAATTTAAATCCTTCCTAAATATTTATATAAAAATATATCTCCGGTTGACCAAATTTCTGGTAAAGCATTCCATTAATTCTTTTTAACAGAATATCTAGTGAAGCAGGATCAAACAAAGTTAAAATATTTCCATAAATTTCCTCTTCTTTTATCAAAAACTCCGCATTGAGCAGGAGGGCGAAGTCTGTCTTACAACTCATTTCCGTGAGCAAAGAATTCAGGATAGAGCCAAACATATCGTACATCGTATAAGACGTTGAGATTAAAATGTTGAGATCCAGAAAATTTGAAAGTGCAGTTACATAAGTTCCTGCAAGGATATGACTGATTTCTTCCATTAAAGACCAGTTGATAGTATCAGTTGGGTCTATTCCTCTCTCTTCACCTGAGAAGATCAGAGAGAGGCTTCTCACACTTTTCTCAGGAAAGAATATTAATATATGCCAATTCAGACCTTTTTCAATATGCATGAGTGAGCCTAGAACTGGAAATTCCTAAACGCTTGTTATTTCGGTATATTTTCAATTTGCTCAAATTTCACGCCTAGAACCCTTGCCTGAACGGTGAGATTTGTTAACTTATTAGGGTCCTCCAAAATTAGTGTGTAAACTAAGGATTCAGAATTCTTATTTTAGGTAATAGATATATAACCAGAGTTCCTCCAATAAAAGTACATTCTTAAAATCTAATTTAGAGGAAAATAAACCCGATTAAACTTTAAAAATAATAGATGGATGGGATTAGAGCTTTATTTTTTGACAAATCAGATTTTTTTGAAATTATGGCAACTGACTCCATTTTCCGTTTTACAAAATTAAATGTTTAAAATAAGGACTAAAAAACCTTAAAATGGAAGTTAAGAATATTTAATTTCTTTAATGGAAAATAAATTCTTTATCATCCGTACTTTTATTGGGGGAGCACTAGCACCACATACAATTCACGAGATAAGGCTTGTTAACCCTTGAAAAGTGAATCATTTTTTGAGGGCCCTATACTTATAAAGTACACTAAAGGTATGAAGCTCGTTCCAAGAATTGTCTATCTGTACCTCATCCCCGCTTTAGAATGAGTCTTGCTTATCTATATCACTTTCCACTTTATTGAGATACACTTTGATACCGATGATTAGACATGCAGAGTACGAGATCTAAATGAGATGAAAAACATCAGAATAAAAGATGATTTAAGACACAGAAACGCTGGGGATGTCCCGCAATAAATTGTGGGGTAGCGTGGTTGGGGTTTAGGTCCTTAATGTAGGTCTTTAGGTAGTTATTTTAAGGCTCAGCCTTTTTTAAGGCAATTAAGAATATCCTCGGCCCCAAATTTTGTTTTTATAATTCTAGTCCTGCCTCTCTGACCCTTGCCGGTAAAGTCCGCATCTATGTAGTTAAGCACCTGGAGCCTGTTGACAATCCCGTAAAAGCGAGTATATCCGAGCTGGGTTAATTCATGGAAAGATTTGTAAAGTTCACCTGCCTGAATTTCTCCTCTTTTTGCTATTAGCTCAAGCAGATGTTTTTCAGGACCGGACAGGAGACTTATACCCCTGCACAGATGAAGCAGTTTGGAAGCTTCATACGCTTTTTCCACATCTTCAGAAGAGATTGTACGGCTTCCCCTGCGTTCGGCATTAAAACCGGAACGTTTTAGAAGATCAATTCCAACCCTGAGGTCTCCGGTCCTTTCTACATATGAGACCACAAGTTCTAGTAACTCATCAGAAATTACCTTCGGATAAAAGCCATATTTTACCCGATCTTTGAGAATATCAAGAATTTCAGCACTTCCGTATCTCGGGAAAGGAATATCTTCAGGCAGAAAAACCGAATTCACTCTTGAATCCAGACAGTAGAGGTCAGCAGCATCATTTACGATCCCAATTACTCCTATCTTTGCTCCAGGATATTGCTCATGCGCTCTCAGCAGCGAATACATTACTTCATTGGCATGTCCCTCGTAACAGAGGTAATTAAGGTCATCAAGAGCAACAAGAAGAACTTTTTCCGATGAAACGAGAAAATTAACAACGGTTTCAAAGATCTTTCTGAACGCAATTCCTGAATTGGGAGGAGAGATTCCAAAAAGCTTCCTGTAAATTCTGGACATTACTGCAAAGCGCGTGGAATCAATCTGACAGTTGACTTTGACGGTAACGATACCAGTCGCATGGGCTTCGACTTCTTTGAATACCTTCATAACTGCACTGGTCTTTCCTGTTCCGGGAGGACCTACCAGCAAACAATTCAAAGGCCGCATACCGCGCAGGGCTGGCTTGAGCGCAAATCTAAGCCCATTCAATTGTGACTCCCTGTGGGGAAAATAATCAGGAAGATAGTCAGGCTCAAGCACCGACGGATCCTTAAATAGGGTCTCATCCCAGAATAGTATGTCATTACCTGTCAAGGGAAGTTACTCCATAAATCATTAATCCGTTATCATTAATAATTGAAAGCTTGTCAATATTAAAAATTCAATAGTATGAAAGCTCGGGGCTGTAAAATTATTTTCGGCTGGGAAAGGAGCTGAACTGGTTACAGTGCAGGAAATAAGATAGTTCTGCATTCTGAATTGAATGATATCTATCAATTTAAATGGAACACTCTCTATCAATCTAATGGAATAATCTATAAGTAATCAAACGAGATTCTATTGGATAAATTACTTAGCAAGATAAATTCAGATAGTATAAACTAAATTCCTGAGAAACTGAATTTTGAGAGTATCCTTGCTGTTTTTTCTAAATTTTTAGTAAATATTGCTTTACTGCATTTAGCTTTTTTGAATTGTTATTCAACATATAATTTAATTAATTAGTCATTTTTAGATGATTAATATTAAAGCTGTTTCATAAAGAATTAGAATATAATTAATTTGAAAATAGTGTGTATTGGTTAATTTTAACAGATAAAAAGAATAAAATTAGATTTATTTATAAAGATTTGAGTAGTAATTATAAAACAACTCAGAAAAATAGTTTAGAAAAAATAATCCTTTAGAGGTTCTGAGATATATAGCATCTCAACTAATTTAACTGTAATTTTAAACACATATCTGTAATTTAATCATAATCCTTTAATCATAAGAAAAACCCGGGCTGGAAAGATAGTATGGAGATAGAATCTAAATTTCTGGTAAAGGAAGAAGCAGATTTTCAGGCCCTTGAAAGTCTTTCAAAGCTGGCTTCATACTCTCTTTTAGAGGCAAAAATTCAGTTAAATGAAGATATTTTCTTTGATACTGAGAACCGGGCTATTATGGCTTCTGGATACTATCTGCGGGTCAGAAAAGCGTATGGGGAAGACGGAAGCTGGATAACTATTAAAAGCCTGGGAGGTTTCGAAGGCGGAACTCACAAGCGAGAAGAGCATGTAAGTTTTCTACCTGAAGGAGCTTCAGTGCTTGCATGTCCTGACTCCCGTATTAGAAATCTGATTTTTGAATTTACGGCAGGACTTGACCTTTTACCGCTGCTGTCCCTTAAACAGAAAAGGATGATTCGCCAGGTAAAAATGGGAAAAAAGCTTATAGCTGAGACTTACCTGGATCGGGTCAGCCTGAAAAGTAAAGGTAAGGAAAAGAACTACAATGAGTTTGAAGTTGAGCTTAAAAGTGAAGGAAGATCAGAAGATCTAGAAATTATCCGGCGTCTCCTTCTCAAGCACTACAACCTGGCTGAGAGCCAATTTTCCAAGTTCGAGAGAGCTTTTCTTTTCATGGAAAACCTTCCTGAGAAAACCTTCCTTAGCCTGAAAGAAAGAGCTTTTTGTGCACAGCTTGCAGATCAGAAAAATGTGTATGGAAAGCAAGCTCAAATTTTAATGGGACTTGATAGAGGAAAGAGCTGCGAAGAGCTCAGCCTGCTTTTAAAACTTCCTCAAACCGAAATAAAAGCTATGCGTTCAAAATTTAAGGAGAAAAGGCTTTCTATTTTTCCTTTTACAACTTATAAAGAAAAGGACCCTGAATTCCATCTTCAGACCGGAAAAAATTGCTTTTCTAAAAAGGAAAAGAAAGCTTTAGAACTTAAGCAATATGATAAGCAATGGGACCCGGAAAGCCTGCTTGAGTATTATGGAGCAAATAAAAACCAGGCCGAAAGAAGAAGGGAATATACTCTTACACTTTTTGATGAGCTGTCTGTATGCCACGGATTGGGGCAGGAAGAGAGAAAACTTCTGGAACTTGCAGCCTATCTGAAAGATACCGGAAACTCCATTTTTCCTGAAGAGAGCACACGTATGAGCAGGGAAATTCTTCTGACACATCCTGTAAAAGGGCTCAGACTTCACGAAATTTTAATGCTCGGCCTTATTATTAAACTTCAAGACCTTTGTGTAAGCCCTTCTGTAAGCGAAAAAAGTTTAAGCTCAACTTTGAAAAGTTTCCATACGGGGCTGCCTCCTGGTCTTCAGAATAAAGCCCTGATACTTTCAGCCATTATGTCGATTGCAGATCTCTTGGAGTCTCTCGAAATTAGGTCAAGAAAGGCAAGGAAGCTTGAAAATGCTCTGGAGATAGAAATAATCGGATCTCCAACTGAAAAAGCTGCAAAAAAGTTTGAAGCACAAAGTAAGCTCTGGAAATATTTCTTCGGAAGGAAACTCCTGTTTTCTCAGATTGCTGAGGAAGAAAAAGTTCCAATCAAAGAAGAATCCGAAAAAAAAGAAATCAAAACGAAGAAACAGGCCAGAGAGGAGAAAAAGTCAGAAGAAAAAAAAGCTGCAAGAGAGAAAAACCCAGAAAAGAAGAAATGCAAGCTGCTTGGAGAGGTAGCTGTCAAACCGACAGATTCTATGGCCTTGATTGCCTGCAGGATATTTTCCTATCAATTTTCCTGTATGCTCTCCCATGAAGAAGGAACTATAAAAGGAGAAGAGATCGAAGAATTACACGATATGCGGGTTGCAGTCCGCAGAATGAGAGCTGCAGCAAAGGTTTTTGAGGATTATCTCGATTCCGAACATCTTGAGCCTCACCTCAAAGGGCTCAAGAGAACGCTTGGCTCACTTGGAGAAGTCAGGGATCTGGATGTTTTCCGCGAAAAAGCCGAAAAATACCTGAAAACTTTACCTCCAGGACATGAACATGATCTTGATCCGCTTTTCACAGTGCTTACGGAAGAGAGAGAAAAAGCCAGGAAAAATATGCTTGATTACCTGGACAGTGAAAAATACTACAATTTCAAAAAAGATTTTTCAGACACACTTGTTTCTCCCGAAACTCTAATCCTTCCTGTAACAAATAGAAAACATGATGCATTACCCCACAGGGTAAGAGAAGTGCTTCCTTCAATCCTTTATAGACGTTTAGCAGATATCAGTGCTTACTCCGAATGGGTGGAAGGGCCTTATCTTCCTGTTGAACGTCTCCACAGGCTCAGAATTGCAACCAAAGGAATGCGTTATACCCTCGAATTCTTTGAGAGCGTACTTGGAGAAGACGCAAAACTCCTGATCAAAGAACTCAAAACCTTCCAGGATTATCTTGGAAATCTCCACGATGCAGTCGTTGCACTTGACCTGCTGGGTTCTTACCTGAGAACCGGAGAATGGGATTCCGCCGAAAGTGAAAAAGATTCCAGAAAAAAGAAGTTTTCCGAGGGCGCAGAAGGAATCGAAGCCTATATCGCATACAGGGAAGAAGAACTCCAGACACTGCTCAATACCTTTCCCGAAGCGTGGGAAAAGATATGCAATGAAAATTTCAGGGAAAGGATTGAAAACGCAGTGAGAAACCTGTATTAATGCAGTACACAACTGTAGTAATTTTTTATAGATGAACTTCGCGAATAAATTTTATGACTAAGCTTTCTGAACAGATTTACTTCAAAATTTTCTCCATAAATCCATTTAATTTTTGATTTAATTTTAATTTAATTTTTTGAGGACATTTCAACCCCTGGGATTTCCTCAAGCTCAGCACCCCCTTCAAGGACTAAGGGAACTCCAGCTTCCTGTTTTATAAGAACTTTGGATTGAATATTGTATCCGAAAATTTTCTTAAAGTATTTCTTCTGTTTCTCTACCTCCCAGATTTCAAGCTGGCACTCCCGTTGAGCATGCATTTCAAGCACTAGGCTGTCAGTAGAGGCAATATAAAACCGGACATGCGAAATAATTCCATTGTGAGAGCGGTCGAGGCCTTCGGCAATGCGGAGCAGGGCACTGAGAACCCTGATGCTTTTTACTACATCTTTATTAAGCCCGACAAAATTGGGATGTTTCTTTTTAGGCGTGTTTTTCCTGTGGAAGTAGGCAAGATTCGCTATGATTTCGATTTCTTCAGGCTGGAAACCGGGAAGACTGCTTTCCCGTATCAGATGATAGGCGTGAGCCTGGTGGGTATCATATGATAGGAATGTCCCTATATCGTGCAGGATGGAACCGTACTCAAGAAGTTCCCTTTCCCCTGCCCTGAACGCATAAATTCCAAGCGCCTGAATACTGTCAAAGAGCTCAAGGGCAAGTCTGGTAACGGTATGGGCATGCTCTTCATCGAAATTGCAGGTAAGCCCTAGCTGCATAATGCTGCGTTTTCTTACCGACATCTGGGTAATCATGTAGGAGAATTCGCTCTTTGAGATATAGTCTACAAGCAGCCCTTCTCGAAGCCCGCGTTTACTTACTCGAATTTCGGAGATTCCCAGCTCTTCCATAAACGTTTCAATAATTGCAGCCCCTGAGATGATAATATCTGCTCTTTGTGCATTGATTCCCGGGAACTTGCGCCGTTCTTCGAGAGGTATTGCACATATTGCCCGGACTATTTTCTTCAGGTCTTCGTATTCCAGTTTCTCAAAGCTTTCATGGGCTGTTTTGTGCAGATAGACAAAAGCGACCTTGGCAAGATTTTCAATTGTTCCCGAGCTTCCGATTGAACAGCTTATGTTATACCTAGAAAGGTCTTTTGTTATATCTGTAATCTTACGCCGGATATGGGCCTTAATCTGCTCATACTGCTCCTCGGAAACAGGCCCTGTCTCATCCGGTAGAAACATGTTTGTCAGCCTGATCGCTCCAAGGTTAAGGGAATAGAGAAAATAACAATGAGTCTGATCCCCCACTGATACTTCGGTACTCCCCCCTCCGATATCTATGAATAGAGCTTTTGAGTTCCCGAGCCTAAGCCCGCTTGAAACTCCAAGGTAAATAAGGCGAGCTTCTTCGGTTCCGGAGATTGTACAGACTTCCAGGTTTGCCTCCCGTTTCAACATTTCGAGAAGCTGAACTTTATTGCTTGCGTCGCGGGTTGCCGAGGTGGCCACAGCTATAACCTCTTCTGCCCTGTAGGCTCTGGCAAGTTCCATGAACTTTTTACAGACAACAACTGCGCGTTCTATTGCCTTCGGCTGCAGAATCCTATCTATGAATTCCTGATCTCCAAGCCGGACGGTCTCCTTCTGCTTGGTCAGGGGCAGGTAAGACCCATTGGGGTTGATCCGAACCAGAAGAAGCCGGATCGAGTTAGTGCCTATATCGATAAACGCAACAACTCTGCCTTCGGAGATTTTCTCGGGTTCCATTATTACCACCTGAAAGCCCTGTCTTTCGTTTTTCTCGAAGGAGTCGAGAAACTCAAAATAAGCTTCACAATACTAGTTCATATTTTTATTCTATTTGAGATTATTTAGTAGTTTCCGAAAGTTTGTAACCGTTATTATTTCCGCACAGATTCAGTTTATGTATTGGACAGATTGTGTATTTATACACTCAATAAAGAAAGGGTATCAAGAAAGCTCTTTTTTAAGGGTTTTTTTCTGTATAATAGTTACAGGAAAAACTAAGCCGTTTTTATTAAAAACATATATCTGTGGATCTAAAATGTTTTTTGTGTTTCAGTTTACACTCATAGGTTATTAAAGTCTCTATTCATATAGTTACTGTAATGATCGAATTCAGAAAGAACTTTTTAAAATTAGTAAACAGAAGTGCTATTGTTGACCAGCTTGACAACTAATCAGCTAGCGACAAGCCAGACTATCCAAAAAGTTGTCTGGAGAAGTTTAAATATAATTATGTATGCCCATACCTGAATATTTTGTAAATATATGTTTTTCTATTTTGTATAAATCAGTAGAAATATACACATTTTAAATATACTAGATGAATATCTCAAAAAATAAGGGCAGATATCATAGGTGAGATTATGTCTAAAAATCGAATAGTTGTTATCTTTTTGGCTATGTGTTTAATTTTGGGCACTCTTTCTCCTGCTTTAGGTGCAACGACTAAGAGCAGCAGTTCGAGCAACTCAGTTTATATCAGTGTTTTGGATGTCGGCGCTCCTGGTGAAAAGCCATATCAAGAATATGTCAAAATCACAAATAGAGGAAAGACATTAATAAATTTGAAAGGTTGGAAAATAAAAGACGAGGGCGCTAAGCATACTTATACATTTTCTTCATACACACTGAAATCTAAATCTTCGGTAACTCTCAGAAGCGGAAGTGGTAAAAACTCTGGAAGTACGCTTTATTGGAATAAGTATTCATTTATCTGGAATAACTATGACCCAAAACATAAGGAGTATGGAGACACAGCATATTTGTATAACGCTCAAGAAAAATTAGTTTCTAAGAAAAAGGGATAAATTTAAAATAAAACGTTCTCATTTTTTTCTTTTTAGTAATAATAAGATAAACCAAGCATATTGAAATTCCTACTATCTTTTAGCGCAATAACAGTTAATTAGATTTTTTATTTTCCAGTTTTGTATAAATCACAGATAAACCAATTAGAAATGTAGACTAATGTGAACTATAAAAATAGAGAAAAATGAAGAAAAAAATGAAAAGAAGAACTTCCCATTTTCAACCTTTCTTAGATCCTAAATCCCAGCTTTTGCTATTTTCAAGCATCCATAACTGAGAATCCAGTTCTTCTTCTTCAGGCTGTGGGTAGATTCTTTCAGTCCTGCCGTTAGGGAGAAGCAGGCGAGCTTTGACGTTATCTCTTAGGTGAGTGCCAAGGATTACATCTCTCACAACAGGAATGTATTCGGTAGAGACCGGAAAGAGGACTTCTACCCTGTTATCCAGATTGCGCGGCATGAGATCAGCGCTTCCCATAAAGATTTCTTCTTTTCCGCCGTTCCTGAAATAATATATCCTGGAATGTTCGAGAAAACGGCCAACTATCGAGGTAACCCTGATATTTTCACTAAGCCCGAAAATACCTGGCCTGAGGCAGCAAATTCCCCGGACAATAAGGTCTACTTTCACTCCAGCCTGAGAAGCCCTGTAGAGTTCCCGAATGCACTGGTAGTCCACAAGGGAATTCATCTTAAAGATCAGGTGTCCGTTCCCACACTTCTCGTGCAGATCGATTTCACGCCTGATACGCTCCAGAATCTGATGTCTTAAAGTCTGAGGAGCTACAAGGAGTTTGATATAATGGTCCTTTCTTGAATATCCGGTAAGGGCATTAAAAAGATCAGAGACGTCCTTGCCTATGAAAGAGTCACTTGTCAAATAGCCCATATCGGTATACAGTTTTCCTGTGACTGCGTTATAGTTTCCTGTGCTCATATGCACATAGTACCCGATGCCTTCTTTTTCAGCCCTGACCACAAGACACATTTTGGCATGGATTTTGCGTCCCGGAAAGCCGTAAGCTACATGGACCCCTTTGCGCTCAAGTTCCTTTGCCCAGCCGATATTGTTCTCCTCATCAAAGCGGGCTTTAAGTTCCACAAGAACCACTACCTGCTTTTTCCGGTCTGCAGCCTTCATAAGGGCCTGAATAATTCTGGAATTGTCATCCACCCTGTACAGGGTCATTTTGATTGCCAGAACATCCGAGTCGTCAGCAGCCTCTTCTACGAAATCAATTACCGACTCAAAACTATCATAGGGATGGTAGAGAAGAATATCTTGTTTTTTCAGATTTGCAAAAATATTCTCTCTTTTCGCCAGCTGAGAATGTTTTTTCGGCTCAAATGGTTCATACTTAAGTTCAGGACGGTTAATCTGTGTAAGTTTAATAAGACTTGAGAGCCCAAGAGGAGCTGCAGACCTGAACATAAGGGAAGAGGTAAGGTCAAGGTTCTTAAGAAGGATATCCGAGACTCTTGTGGGCATTGTATAATCGGTCTCAAGTCTGACAACCGACCCGAAGTAGTTCCTGCCGACTCTCTGTTTTACAGCGGTCAGGAGGTCTTTATCTCCATCCTCATCAAACCCGAGGTCTGCATCGCGTGTGATCCTGAATGGATAAGCTCCAAGAATGCGCTGTCCCGGAAATAGAAGATCAAGATTTGCAGCAATAAGCTGTTCGAGCCAGACAAAACGTCCTGTGTTCAGCTCTTCCAGACTGGAAGTAATTCTATCCTGATCATCTTCAGGAACAACTATTAGCCTCATGAACATTGGAGGGATCTTAACCCTGGCAAATCGTTCCCCATAGTCCGGGTCATCAATTAGTACTGCAAGGTTAAGGCTGAGGTTGGAAATATGAGGAAAAGGGTGCCCTGAATCAAAACCCAGAGGAGTAAGCAAAGGGAAAATATTTCTCTCAAAATAACCTCTTAGCTTCTCTCTTTCCTTTCCGGAAAGCTCAAAGTAATTGAGAACTTTAATTCCTTTTTCCCGGAGGGCAGGCTCAAGTATTTCATTCCAGCAGCTATCGTTGAGAGAAAGCTGCCTGAGAAGCTCTTTTCGGATAACGCGAAGCTGTTCCTGCGCCAGCTCATCTGTCCGGTCATCTTTTATAGCTTCCACTATTCTCTTCTGGATACCTGAAACCCTGACCATGAAAAATTCATCAAGGTTGCTTCCAAAAATCGAAAGAAACTTGACTCTTTCAAGCAGAGGGTTGCGATCGTCAAAAGCCTCTTCTAGTACCCTGTCATTGAACTGAAGCCAGCTGTACTCGCGGTCCGTATATAAACAGGGATCACTTAGATCAGGCATACTGGAAACTTCTACCCGAGCTCCTTCAACATTATCCATAACCAGCCTATCAAAATCTGCACACTGAATGGGGAAGTTCCGCTCCATTACTATCACGCATGGCCTGGGTTTTGAATTTCTTCACATCTGCCTTTAAAAATAATAAAAGACCTGAAGATAGAGTCTTTGTATATCTCATAATTCAATTTCATTACCTGATTGTCACCCGGTTTTACGAGGTTGAAAAGAAGATGTCCCCGGGTTCACTCAAACGATTTAAGGTAGTTAGCCTCAGGGAAATTTCCCTTAATAATATCAACCCTTTTAGCCGATTAGGGTTTTGAGGCCCTCGCATAAAGGGGAAGGCAATCTCCATATGAAGTTACCGGACATGCATTGACACCAGCGTATATATAAATTTTTGCATCTACCGGCTTTTCAGAATTCTACGGAATCTCCGCCAACTCATAACTATTTATTAATATATAGAACTAAAGATTTATAACGTTATCTCTTAGAGTCAATCATCGACAAAAACAAAAATATGCCAGGAGTTAAAGGGAAAAAGTATAGGGAGATGACAAGCAGAAACCTGATTATAGTGAGATGACAAGTAGAGATCGGGCTCTCTCATAAAAATTCTCGATTAATATATTTAAGAATAATGAACTAAATTTTTTAAGAGCTTACTTTTGAGTCCTTTTGAGATACTTTAAATTTACCTTTTAAATGTGAATAAAACTCCTGCTCTTTTCCTGTAGTTTTTCTGAGCAGCCGTTCCACAATTAGCTCGGGAGTACTTCGAGCAATACAATCGTATACAGGATTCCGGTTTACGATCAGCTCCAGGTGGGAGTCCAGGCCATTGGCCTCGATTCCATCTACTCTTACTTCTGTTTCGGTATTTTCAAGGATGAGTTCCGAAAGATGGGAAACGAAAATCCCGAGACTCTGTTTATTTCTGGACAGATATTCAAGAATTCCTGCTATAATTCGCGCAGAAGCGCCAGGCTCAGTTATCGATTCTAGTTCATCCGCAAGCACCAGTTTTCCTGAGGATTCAGAGAGTACTGAGAACTGCTTGAGGGTAGTTTCAAAAGCTCCTGCATCGAGAGTTCCTTTCGATTTCCCGAAATAGTAGAATTCTTCGATAGGCCCGAGCTCAAGTTCTTTTGCAGGGACCGGAAAGCCCATATACCCAAGAATTACACATTGGGCAAGAAGTTCGAGCAGGGAAGTCTTGCCCCCTGAGTTTACTCCGCTCAAAAGTACAACCCTGTTTTCCAGGCCTGATGGGGAAAAACCAGTTTTTCCGATGGAATAATTTATAGGATCGATTTCTCCGTGTCGGGTTTTTAAAAAGAGGTTTTCTCCGGCTGTAAAGCCTATTCCGACTTCAGAAATCAGCTCGGGCAGTCTCAACTGGAATTTTGCCGAAAAGCAGGATACTGAAAAGCCGAGGTCAAAATCCAGAACTTTCTTGACAAGTTTTTCTACAGGCTGGTGAAAAGCTGAAAGCGTTTTTGCAAGCTCCCTCTTTCGAGCAAGTCTTGTTTTCTCAAGAGTATTGTTCAACTTTTGCCTTAGAAGCTGCAATTGAGATTGGTCTGCACAGAGAGGATAGGAAATTTCATCCGGGAAGAGTGAGTCAAGCATTAGTTTTTCTTGCTTCTGAAGCCCTAGTTTTTCAGCAAGCTCTTCTTTGATGGCTTCAATTTCAGCTTTATAGATTTTATTAAGATCCTTTGCAAGCAGGTCTTTAATCTCCATTCCCCCGCTCACAAGCTTGATGAGTTCCTGCCCGCTTAGAGTAAGCGAACTTGCCTCAAGAGTTAAGTTCATGCGCTGGTTAGCTTCAATCAGAGACGAGGTCAATGCAGGATCAAGATTTTCCAAGGCTGCTTCGAGCCTATCAAGTTCAGGGTCAAAGCCTTCAACAGGCTTTCCATCCTCACCCAACTTTGAGAGAGCTCCCTCAAGTATATCAAGCCTCTCTTTTGACAGTTCCTCAAAGAGCTCAAAGTTCTTAGAACGCAGAGATGATACGATATTCAGGCAGGCGCGGATGCAGTCTAGATTCCGAGCAAAAAATACCAGTTCTTTTTCAGGCAAAACCTGCCAGAATTCAGCTCTGGAAAGGTCCTGGAAATATTCGGGTTCAATGTCCTCAGGTAGATCAAAGCTAAGATAGGTATCATCAAAAACAATAACACTGAAATACCCCCTCGCAAGATCTATGAATTCCGAGAGGTCTTCTACGGCCTGGACAGGCAAAAAGTCCTGAAACTTTTCTCTAGCTGCTTCCAGGATTTTTGAATCTCCGCAGAGGATTATCCGATCTCTAACTCTTAGGTTCCCAGGCACTGGCCTGAGCTTACGAACCATCGAGATTAACCTAATAAACTCGGGATTCTCGGAAAAGGCATTTCCTAGTTCAAGATATTCTCTTACGAAAGCATGTCTTTCCTGGATAAGATCCATGCGCGAAGCAGGTAAAGGGTAGAAAAGATCCAGTTTATCCCTAGAATGCGCCGTATGAGCAAAACTTTTTATCAGCTCAAGCAGGCGGGAATAAAGGTCTAGAGCTTCTTTTGTCTTGAGAAAATCTGAAATTGAGCAGCCTTCAGCACTAGATTTGGCATATCTGGCAAGGGAAAGAGCAAAATTGTGACTAATTCCATTGACTTCAGATAGCGAAACTATATCTCCTTCAAAAATAGCCTGAAGAGCCGCGTCTTCAGTTCCAAAATGGCCAATTAGTCTATCAGCTACCCGTTCACCGATTCCATGAATTTCCCGCAGGCTTAATAGTGGCTGAGAAGCTTTCATACCCAAAATACTTTTCATATGTAAGTACTCTTGTTCCAATAAATTTAGCTGGACATTAAGCTCATAACTTTAGTTCAAAAGAAGGGCAAGCTCCTTTTCAAGATAAGGGCGCATTGAGGCCGTATATCCGTGTGTTGCCTCAGTAACGTTATACATCGCTTTTGGTTCTTTTGCAAGGGCAAAGGTTCGCAGCGCCTGATCATGAGAGATTACGGTATCATTAAAAGAATGGATCTGCACGAATTTCGCAGGCGATAGATTAAGGAGATAGGTATCCGGATCGATTGAGCGATAAAAGCGGTAAGCTTCAGGATCGTCAGCAAGGGAAGAATCAATTTCTTCAGTGCCGTACCCTGAGGTGCTGATCCCGATAATCCCTTTAAGTGAAGGGTTGAGGGCGCAGGCAAGGATTGCAACTCTTCCTCCGTTACTTTCCCCGAGAATTGCAAGCCTTTCAGGATCAATTTCTGGCTGGGCAGCCAGTACGTCTGAGGCCTTAAGGGCATCATAAACCATGGTATATTCCACGGGCTCAAGACCAGCTTTGAAAAGTTCAAGGTCTCTTTCTATACTTATAACGCCCAGATTGCGCTGGTCAAGAGTAAGAGTTGCATATCCCATATTAGAGAGCTCTGCAGCCAGACCCTGTTCGGCTTCTTTGCTAACCCCTGCTCCAGGTAATAGGACTAAGCCAGGAGAAGAAGAGAAGTTTCCAGGAATTCTTAAGAGAGCCTGAAGATTTTCCCCTTTGCTTTCAAAAGACAGCAATTTTAAAGTGTCCGAGTTTTCAGGGGCATATATATCTTCGATTTCCTGGATAGTAAATACTGGCTCTTCTCGCTCTGGAAAATATAGAGTACCTGCTTCCGAAACTTCCCAGGGAGCCGCAGCGCCTGCGGAGTTGGAAGGATTGTACATGACCCCGAAAATACCCACGAGTATAAGGAGAAAACCCAGAAAAAAAACTGAGGGTTTAGATATTCTGGTCCCTGAAAAAGCTCTGCGTTTGCTTTCTTTTTTTCCTGAACTCTGCCTGCTCAAGGGAACCCTGCCGAAAAAATTATGATTACGGCCAGAAACCGTTTACAGCACTTAGAAATAATACTGCTATGCCAGTAATGGCACCGACAATCAGCACTGTCTTGGGCTGGATATGAACTGCATTTTTATCTGCTTCATAGTAGCGCATTAGCCCTGCAGAAGACTGGAGCCCGGAACCTGATTTTTTAGCCATGTGTGAACACCTGTGTGAATGCATTAATTAAAATATAAATTTCATTGCCTGTATTTGCCTTTAATAGATTTTCTGGCATAATTAAAGATTACCTGGAAATTAACAATTGAAAATTAGAAAATTTAACATAAATATTAAATAGCCACTTAATATTGCTAAATAACTAAGTAACTGTTAAATTTCCTGTTAAATTTGGTAATTACCACATAATTTACAGTTCTGATATATAAACCCAGCAGAGAAATTTCTTATATAGCTGAGACTCAGAAAAGTTGAAGGAAACTCGTCACGCTCTTGAAGCGGACAATTCTCAAACAAATACTTCGTCCAGCAGGAAGGGCGGGTAAAATACTCCTTTCTCAGTAATTATTGCATTTACGTTTTCCATAGGAGTTGCGTCAAAAGCAGGATTGTAAACCTCCACGTCTTTTGGGGCAAGCTGCTCAGACCCGAAAAAGCGCAATTCATCCGGGTTTCGCATCTCGATCTTTACACTGCCTTCCCAACCATTAAAATCGAAAGTAGAGACTGGAGCTGCTACATAGAAGGGAATTTCATGCTCTTTTGCAAGAATAGAGAGAGAATATGTGCCTATTTTGTTGAAAATGACATCCTGTGTGATCCTGTCAGCTCCTACAAGCACACTGTCTACAAGTCCCTGCTGCATTACCCACCCAGCCATTGAATCCGAAATAAGGGTTACTGGAATCTTGTCCTGCATCAGCTCCCATGTAGTGATCCTGCTTCCCTGGTTCAACGGCCTGGTTTCACAAGCAATAACCTTGATCTCTTTGCCTTCAGCAATAGCCGAACGCACAACTCCAAGAGCTGTACCCCAGTCCACACAGGCTAGCCTACCTGTATTACAGTGTGTGAGTACGGTATCTCCATCCTTCAGGAATTTTGCCCCGAATTTGCCTATTCGCTTGTTTGTGGCTATATCTTCTTCCGCGATATCCCTGGCTTCCTGAAGGGCAATGTCCCTGACTCCCTGAACATCAAAGGCATCCGAAATTGCTCTTAGAACCCTGTCCACGCCCCAGCTAAGATTTACTGCAGTCGGGCGAGTTGACTTAAGGGTTTTTCCCGCAATCTCTAGATCTCTTGTCATTGTTTCAATATCTCTGGCCCCACTCAGGAAAGCTGCAAGGGCAATCCCGAAACCTCCTGCTGCACCGAGAGCAGGGGCACCTCTTATCCGGAGAGATTTTATAGCCTCACACAGAGAACTCAGGGTTTTGCATTCAATTATCCTGTATTCTTTCGGGAGCAGGGTCTGGTCTACCAGCACCACGGAGTTGGACTCTTCCTTCCAGTCAATTGTCCTCATTAGATCACTTTCCAATGTAAGCATCAAGTTGTACCGGAGAAATTCCGGCTTTTCTTTCAAGCTGTCCATCAGATAAAAACCTATTCAACTCTCAGACTCGTTATCTTTTCTTCTTTGTATTATCCGTGCAACCTTAAAGACTTAAAATTAATTATATTAATCTTATATTAATCAAAACGAAATTGTGTTAAAGGCGTTTATCACTAAACGCCATAGTTGCTGGAAAATTGTAGCTAATAAAGATTCCTGCAACCATTCCTCAAAATAAAATTATATTTAAAAAAACAGATAACACATATTAGGATTTAAACAAATGCAGTCTCTTTTCCCAATGACGCAAATTTAGATATAATAGATTTATAGGGTAACAGAACAAATAGGAGAAGGTTTAAAATTCATAGCTGCAATACAAGAAGTCGTAATTTCAGAAAATAAATTCTTAAACTTCAGGAACATTGAATCCGTAAATCCTTGAATCTTTAGATTTCATTTAATCGTAAAAGATATGTCATTTTATTTAATTGTAAAAGATATGTCATTTCATTAATGCGGTTTATGATAATCCGGGTATTCATCGGAGAGTAAGCGCCTATGACAAAAATAAAAATAGCAATTGCAGGAATCGGGAACTGTGCAAGTTCTTTGATACAGGGCATTGAGTACTATAAAGTCGAAGATAAAGAGCCCATAGGACTGATGCACAGAGAAATTGGAGGGTATAAGCCCGGCGATATCGAAGTCGTTGCTGCCTTTGACATTGATGCCAGGAAGGTAGGAGAAGATGTTTCCAAGGCAATCTTTGCTCCCCCGAACTGCACAGCGGTTTTTTGTCCTGATATTTCATCCACAGGTGTGAAGGTTAAAATGGGCAAGATCCTTGACGGGGTCTCTGACCATATGAAGAATTATGGGGAAAAATATACCTTTGTTGTTAGCAAGGAACAAGAAGCCACAAAAGTAGATATAGTGAATGAACTTAAGAATTCGGGTGCCGAGATGCTTCTCAATTACCTGCCTGTAGGTTCTGAAGAAGCAGTCCGTTTTTATGCAGAGTGTGCCCTTGAGGCAGGTGTGGCTTTTATAAATAATATGCCTGTTTTTATCGCAAGCAATCCCGAATGGGCAAAAAAGTTTGAGGAAAAGAATATTCCGATCATTGGTGATGATATCAAAGCTCAACTTGGAGCTACCATCACGCACAGGATTCTTGCAGATCTTTTCGAAAAGCGAGGCGTTAAACTCGAAAGAACATACCAGCTAAATACTGGCGGAAACACGGATTTTCTCAATATGCTCAACAGAAGCAGGCTTGCTTCCAAACGGGAATCAAAGACCGAAGCTGTTCAGTCCGTGCTTTCCAAAAAGCTTGATGACGATAATATTCACATTGGACCCAGCGATTACGTAGCCTGGCAAAAAGACAACAAGATCTGCTTCCTGAGAATGGAAGGCAAGCTTTTTGGAGATGTACCTATGAATCTTGAACTCCGGCTTTCTGTAGAAGACTCTCCTAACTCAGGAGGTGTGGTAATAGATGCTATCCGATGCTGCAAGCTGGCTCTTGACCGTGGAATAGGAGGAGTGTTATATTCCCCGGCTTCCTACTTTATGAAACATCCGGCAATTCAGTACCCTGACGACGAAGCTTACAGGCGGACTGAAGAATTTATATCTGGAACCAGAGAACGTTAAAATTCTGGTAAGAGATTCCTGTAAAAAGGAATTCTAAAACCCCCGGAAGTTCCCGGGAGTTTTAAGTTTTTCTTCTTAATTATCAAGGACTTTTCTAAGAACTTTTTCTAATTTTAATCTGTTAGGGAATTCTTCTGGCTTAGCGAATTTCTCGGCTTAGCGAATCCCTTCGGCTGTAATTCTAAACTCTGCACTCGAGCCTTCCGGACAGGATCGATGTTTATACAGAATGGCGCGTCTGGTTCCTTCTCCAGTTTTTTCAAGCTGGATAATTGTCTTTGAGATATGCTCCAGGGAACTGCCGCCAAGAGGGCGCACGCCTCCGGAAGTAATATCGGAATATACCTGGTTGGTTATAACTGCAACAAAACCATATTTACGGGCAAGGGCGTGCAAAAATCCTATCTGGCTAGCAAGTTCTCTGCGGCTTTTCATGCCTGTCTCATTGTCTTCAAGCTCAAACCGGTAATATGAAGTTGCAGAATCCAGGATTACGAGACCTATATTCTCACTAGCTATTCTCTCCACCTCTCTTACGGCCGCATATTGTTCTTCAAAATTCAGGGGTTCATAGATAATGATGCTTCTGGCTATTTCTTTTGCATTCTCCCCTGCGATTTGCTTGAAACGAGTAGGAGAAAGCCCTTCGGTATCTATGAAGATGACTCTCTGCCCTTGCTTTACACATTCCACTGCAAGCTGGATGCAGATATTTGTTTTCCCGGTTCCTGCAGGTCCGAAGATTTGAGTCACGATCCCTTTTTCGAAACCTCCTCCCAGAAGTTCGTCAAGAGGCTTGCAGCCGGAAGATAACAGTTTTTCTATGAAGTGACACCTCTTTTTGTGCTTGATACATATAACTGGCCCCATGATATAACGTTTTTTTGTAATCCTCAACCTTTTCAGGAATATTAAAGATTTCTAAACGGAATAAAAAAGACAAAGTTGATATAAAAGAAATGCTCAGGTACGGATTCCCAGCCATGAGAAAAAGAAAAATTTCACAAAAGTAGAGACAAAAAGAAAATTGTCTTTTTGTGATATTTTTCACGGTTTCGAGGAATAATTCCTTATAGATCTTAGCCGTACCTGTACCTGGCAAATAGGCTGCAGATGTCCTTTAAAGCCTTCTGTGCTTGAAATTGTTTACCAAAATAAGGCAGTATTTCAAAAACAGGAATCCTCAAATTTATTACCAGACTTGGTAACAAAGAGTGAATCTTTGTATACAAAACAAAGATGTTACTGTATCCAAACTTGGGCTGAAAAACGATTATTAAGCGACATAGCATTTAGAATATTTACCTGAAAATAAAGGTAATTTCACTCAATAGAATGAAAAAAGATATCCTGGGGGAACCTTTTAAGAAGCTGTACCCTTTTCCGATATTGCTGACTGATACATGAAAATACATATTTATAGGGACTATAAGGGTTAGCTGAGGAATGGTAACCCATGTGGGGTTTTGTTTTATTGCTTAACGCGCTTTGCACCTGCGCGCTCACTCTGCAAACACTATAGAAAAACAAAATATGTAAGAAAGAAACAAGACCCGAGCAAGAAACGGCAACTAAAAATCAGATTAAGAATTAGAGTAAAATCAGAGGGACGTAAAGCATGGCAAAAATAATCATATATACAACGGAACGATGTCCGAAATGCAGTAAATTAAAAAATTTCCTAGAAGCACACTCAATTGCTTTTGAGGTAGCAGATATGTCTACTCCCGAGGCCCTAACGGAACTGCGTTTCAACGGAGTCTTTACAGTGACAGCGCCTGTTTTACAGATCAATGATACATTCCTTACGCACGAGGAGCTTTTCATTGGGGGAGAAGTAAACCCTGAAAAAATCCAGGAAATCCTGTGATAAAAGAGATCTGAAATTAAAATAAATTGAATATTTCTGCAAATTCCGCTATTGAATTTCATTATTAAAACAGCTACTGAAGATGAGAAAATGACAGCCGAGATTCTCTTACCCGACGACCAGTTATCTGACAACCAGTCAGCTCAAAAGACACTTGAAGAGTTGTCCGCCTCTTCTTTCCCAAAAGATGACCAGTTATCTGACAACCAGCCAGTGCAAAAAACCCTTGATGGGCTGTCCGTCTCCCCTCTACCCAGGGTAAGGACAACAGATGGTTTCATTCTTAACTGGGATAGGAACATCATTGTAAACCAACTCCTTAAGGAAACTAAATTAAGCGAAATCTTCTACAATAAACCCTCAATTACAAAAGAGGAAGCAATTGAGATTGCAAGGGAAGCAGAAAAGATAATTAAAAAGATGAATCTCAAGTTTCTCTCAGGCCCACTTATCCGGGAAATCGTAAACAATATTCTGCTTGACAGGGGGCATGTTGAATGGAGAAACATCATGACCAGGGTTGGGGCTTCGGTCTACGATGCATATGAAATTGATACCGGATACGGCTTTGAGGCAAATGATAATGCAAACCAGTTGAACAACGCGGAAACCTCACATAAAAGGAAAGCCGACAAAATGTCCAAGGAGCAAAATCTCCTTCTCATGCCAAAAGAGCTTGCCGACCTTCACCTTAATGGGGATTTCCATATACATGACCTTGAATATATGGGCACAAGGCCTTTTTGCCAGGATTGGGATCTTCGTTACTTTTTCTACTATGGTCTCATGCCCGATGGAGTTGGAACCCAGTCAAGCGTAGCAAAACCCGCAAAAAATGCTGAGGTAGCTTTCCTTCATGCTGTAAAAGCTATGGGCTCGGCTCAGACCAATTTTGCAGGCGGACAGGGTTTTTACAATTTCCTGACTTTTATGGCTCCCTATTTGGAAGGTAAGTCTGAAACCGAGATCAGACAGCTTATGCAGATGTTCGTCTATGAAATGATGCAGATGATGTGCGCAAGAGGCGGACAGACTGTCTTTTCATCTGTGCAGCTTTCCCCTGGAGTTCCGAAGCTCTGGAGAAATATTCCTATTGTTGCTATGGGTAAGGTTTGGGACGGCAAGCAGGCTCCACTCAAGACCTACAGAGAATTTGAAAAAGAGGTTCGCCTCGGATTTAAGGCGCTTATGGATGTCATGCTTGAGGGAGATGCCTGGGGCAAACCTTTTAGCTTCCCCAAACCTGAAATTTCCATTGAACCTGACTTTATGGAAGAAGACGAAGAATTCAACAGGGTTCATCCTGAGATTCCGACTTACAAAGATCTGTATAGGATGACCTTCGAGCTGGCTGCCAAATTCGGGACTCCTTACTTTGATAATCAGCTCCCGGAGTACAGGGGTGCAGGAGAAGGAATTTCATGTTATCAATGCTGTGCGTATCAGTTTTCTGCAAACCCTACAGATGATAAAGAATTCGACGACAAACTTCATTTCAGGAACGGAAAACATTTTTCAATGGGCTCATGGATGGTCCTGTCTTTAAACTGTCCAAGGGCGGCATACAGGGCTGAACACGATGACGAAAAACTTTTCAATGAACTCAAAACCCTGATGAACAAGGGTGTGGAAGTTTTCAAGATCAAGCGAAAATGGATGAACAGTCTGATTAAGAAAAATAGGATTCCCTTTGCAGCCCAGTGCCCAAAAGATCCGAATACAGGGGAAAAAGGAGCAATTGCTGTGGATTTCGAAAGCCTTGTGTATACTATAGGAGTGGTAGGAATCAATGAAATGGTTCAGTACCATACAGGCTACCAGATCCACGAATCTCCTGCTGCATATAAGCTTGCGATCAGGGCTATGTTTGAAATGAAAATGCACGCTCAAAAGCTTTCAAAGGAAAACGGTATGGAAATTGCTCTTGCAAGAACGCCTGCGGAAACGACTGCCCAACGCTTTGCAGTCTCGGACCTCCTTCATAAGGAGTATGCCGACAAGGCCGAGTTTACAATTAAAGGGAATTTAGAGACCGCAAAGCGTGAGCTGAATCAGACGCATGATCTGCCAATCTACTATACTAATGGGACTCATGTTCCACCTGGTGCAGATATCTCTCTGCCTGAAAGGATAAAATACGAACATACCTTCTTCCCAATTGTAGACGGTGGAAATATTATGCATATCTGGCTTGGGGAAGGAAAACCTGATCCAGACGGCCTTCAGGAGCTTGCAATGCATATAGCAAAGAATACCCAGACAGGTTACTTTGCCTTTACCAAGGATATGACCGTATGCACCGACGAAGGATATGTAGCCGATGGATTGCTGGATAGATGCCCGAAGTGTAGGTCTGAAAATGTGCAGCATCTCTCAAGGATTACAGGATATCTTCAGTCGGTTGAAGGCTGGAACAAAGGCAAACGCCAGGAACTTCTGGACAGAAAGCGATACAGCACAAGGGAACTCAGGTAAGAGTCCCTTAATCCTTTTTAAATATGAAAAATGTGAGAAACGGTAGGCTATGAAAGTAAACTACGCAGGCACTGTCTCGCTCTCGACCGTGGACTGGAGAGGGAAAGCCGTAATTACTATCTTTTTTCGGGGATGCCCCCTTCGCTGCCCCTACTGCCAGAACCATCCCTACATCCAGGGATTTAACTCTGTAGAACTGGAGTTTGTGGAAGAGCAGATTAAAGAATCGAGGCCCTTTGTAAGTGCAGTTGTATTTTCAGGAGGAGAACCTCTTATGCAGGAAGCAATTATTCCTCTTGCGGAATTTGCAAGAGAAATAGGGCTTGCAATTGGGGTTCATACAAACGGCTGTTACCCTGAAATGGCAAGCGAATTGGTTAAACGAAAGCTGGTTGATAAATTTTTTATTGATATAAAAGCTCCCCCGGATGATTCCGCACTTTATGGAAAAGTTACGGGATGCGGAGAATCTGAAGCGATGAAAAAGAATCCTGAACAGATTACTGCATCTGTAATAAAAACGCTTGAGATTGCAGATTCCTGCGGCCTGGAGCTAGAACTCCGGACAACGTTAATCAGGGATTTTATCGGAAGCAGGGAAGAGATTGCCAGTATAGCTGCCTGGATCTCAAAACATGTGAAAAATAAAGGATTTATATATGCATTGCAACAGGGAATTCCGGAATATAGCTTGCAGGAGAATTTAAGGGAATTCCGAGTTCTAGAACGGGAAGAACTGTACGAACTCGGGAAAGTTGCAAAACGTTTTCTGGAAAACGTGAGGATAAGAACAAAAGAAAGTGGAGAAGAAGTAATCTCTGATTCTGTACGAGAATCCAGCTTCTGATATGGATCTGACAGTTTACTGATACTAACTTATCTTTTGTACTTTTCTTTCTTGTCTGCTTCCTTAAAAGGGTAAACTGACTCTTTTTAAGCTTTTGTGTAAAACATGTTTTAAGTTCAAAGGAATTTGAAGTTTACAGAAGTCTTATAAATCCCAAAGGATAAAAAGCAAATGAGAAGCCTTTGAGAAATTTATTCGAGAAATTTATTAATTCTATGCCTAGGGATAAGTGTTAAAATTTTTGGGAATATCTTATTGAATACTGAAAATACCTCTGAGGATATTACTAAATTTTTGTGTAACTTTGTGCGTTACACAAATTAAATAAAGGAGAGGAACTCAGTGCACTTTGACTCATAGAGAGCATGTATTTATAGAAAAGAAAGCAAAAGTCATATTTTTCAAAAAAGACCATGAAAAACACAAAAGTATCTTCAGTCGGAGAACGCGCTCTAATCTCCATCTTATCTGAGATTTTCAAAGCACCTGATGGCAGGGAGAAAGGACAGGAAGGAATCCTTATAGGCGCCGGTTCGGATGACTGCGCTGTTCTTGACCTGAAAGGAGAAGACTGCCTGGTTGTTACTACTGATATGCTGCATAGGACTACCGATTTTCCGGAAGAGATGACCCCCTGGCAAATGGGCTGGATGTCAGCAGCCGTAAATTTCAGTGATATTGCAGCCATGGGTGCAGAGCCCACAGGGCTTGTCATGGCAATTGGAATGCCTGCAGATACCGAAATTGCTTTTGTTAAAGAACTTGCAAAAGGTATGCAGGCGTGTGCCGAATTCTGCGGGACTGCGATTATCGGAGGTGACCTTGATACCCACGCAGAACTGACAATTACGGGGACGGCACTTGGCAGAGTAAAAAAAAGCCATCTCCTCCTGCGGCGTGGAGCAAGGCCAGGCGACCTTGTCTGTATCACTGGATATACAGGATCTGCAGGGGCAGCCCTGGAAGCCCTTCAATCGAGAAAACCAGTGAGTGAAACAGTCCTGAAGGCGCTTTTTGAGCCCATTCCACGCACGAAAGAAGCCAGAATACTGGCCGAGTCCGGAGCAGTAACATCCATGATGGATACAAGTGATGGCCTTGCGATGTCCCTTTACGACCTTGCCAAGCAGAGCAATATAGGCTTTAGAATTCGGGAAAATTCACTTCCCATCCTCAAAGAGGTCCGGAAATTTGCTTCAAATTCGGACAAGCTGAGGGAATTTGCCCTGTACATGGGCGGAGATTTCGAACTTCTTATTACAATTGACCCCCAAAAGATGAAAAAAGTACAAAATATATGTAACTTAACTGTTATAGGAGAATGTACAAAGTATGAAGCAGGCATTGTACTCGAATCCCCGGAATGTAAACTTATAACTATAGAGCAGAGAGGATACCAGCAGCTAAAAGCCGAAGCTGCTGAGAGATTATCTTGAGTTAATACCAAATAAGACTTTAAATCCCCCGATCAAAAACTAGAGTTATGGAAATAATAAAAAATATTAATAAAGAAACTTCATGAAAATTATAAAAACAAAGTAAATTTGAAAGATTTTGATATAAAGATTTGATATAAAGATAACAAATAGAATTTATGCACAATGTTTAGAAGGATGAAACATGAGTAAAGCTATTTTACAAATATTTACAGCAATTCTGGTACTAGGGTTACTTTGTGGAGCTACAGCTGCAGCTCCCAGTATAGTGTCAGACCCTACACCCTCACAGAATTCGACTGTTATAGGAATAGTGGGTGAAACTCAAACCTTCACCATTCCTTTAAATGAAACAGCAAATGTTGTATGGACTGAAAATGGAAATAGCACAACAAGTTCTACTGGCGGGAATAATATTGCGACTCTCAGTCATGTCTTCCAGTCAGGTTCGTACAAGGTGACAGCCAGTGTAGAAGGAGAGCAAATAGCAGCCTGGAACGTTGAAGGGAAAGCAGCCGGAGGATTATCTGTTAAGACTGACCCCTCCGAAGGAGATATTTCAGTAGATAAAGGAGTGTCTAAAACTTTCAAAGTCAACTCCAGCACAGATAACCAAAACATTAATGTTGAATGGTTTGTTGAAGACAAATCACAGAAAAAAGAGGAAAGTGTAACCTCTTCTTCATACGATTTTCAAGAGGACAGTACAGGAAATTTTACCCTCAAGGCAGTGATCAGCGATCCTAATTCTGTTTATGAGTCATCGACAAAAAAGTGGACTTTGAACGTCGGACCCACAGACAATTCAACTGGAAACAGGATATGGGAAGAGGGAATGCCCGAAACCTACACATGGACCGCCCAGAGTTACTCAGGCTTCTATTATGACCTTGACTCAGGAGTATCCTCTGAAGAGATGACCATTACAGATATAGGTAGAAGCATAAAATCAGAAAATATTGAATACGTAACAAGACCTACTGAAACTGATTTTGAATACAGTAAATGGGGTTCGTACCAGATAATCGGATTCATGGCAGAGAAATACTTTGCAGGTTATACTAAAAATGGATCTGAAGTTGTAGGAGATGACGTCAGCCCTATTTCTGATGGGGTTCTTTCCAAGATTCTCATAGATATTGACGATAAAAAATCAGCGAATGCCGGAGATTCTCTTGTTCTCGAGGAAGGATATTCCCTGAAAATCGTGGAAGTGGATATCAATGGAGAATCTGTCCGGGTACAGCTCGAAAAAGATGGAGACGTAGTAGATGAAGCTTTTATCAGATCTGGTGAAGACTATGTCTATGAAGCTGATCTTGGAGAAACAGAAGATATACCCATAATCATTGCTCATTTCGGCACGGTTTTTCAAGGAGGTGAGACCTCCGCTGTCTTCATACAGGGTCTTTTCCAGATTTCGGACGAGTACGTAGAACTTGAAAACGGAAACACATTCGGAGAAATGGAAGTAACCTCCCTGAGCAGCAATGAAATAAAGATGAAGAATGATGATAGCGTCGGACTTGATAAGGGAGATACAGTAGACCTAATGGGTAAAATACAGATTCAGGTAGCTGATGACAACAAACTGCGCTTTGCCCCGGTCCTTGACACTTCGGAAGCCGGTACCTACGAGCTGCGCGGAACTGTCTATGACGAGAAAATCGATGGTGACTCACTCCCCAGCTGGACACCCTTTAACTTTGAAGGTTTCTATTACAACATAGATGAAGGAATTGGGACTGAAAACCTTACAGTAGAAGAGCTTGGAGATAGAGATATACCTTCAGATAAACTTGTCTACAAGTCCACACCTCAAGCCGTTGATTTTGAACACAACGAATGGGGAAACTTCACAGTTATTGGTTTCATGGCAGACAAATACTTTGCCGGATATACTGAAGACTCCGTGGAAGGAGCTGTTGATGATGTAAGTCTTCTTTCGGACAACATTCTTTGTAAAGTACTTACAGACAACGACGACAAAAGGTCTATGGATTCAGGTTCTGCCCTTGCCCTTGAAGATGGTTATTCTTTGAATATCGTGGAAGTGGATATCAACGGAGAATCTGTCCGGGTACAGCTTGAAAAAGATGGCGATGTAGTAGATGAGGCATTCCTCAAATCTGGCGATGATTATGTCTATGAAGCTGATCTTGGAGAAGCAGAAGATGTGCCCATAATCATTGCCCATATCGGCACGGTTTTTCAAGGAGGTGAGACCTCCGCTGTCTTCATACAGGGTCTCTTCCAGCTCTCGGACGATTACACTGAAATCAACAATGGAGATTCCTTTGGTGAGATGGAGGTTACCAGTGTCTCTGAAAGTGGCATCACAATGAAGAACGATGGTAACATCGGACTTGGCCAGGATGAAACCGTTGAGGTCATGGGTAATGTCAGTTTCAAAACTGCTGATGACAGTAATCTCAGGTTCTACCCCTTTGTAGAGGTTGAAACCGGTGGCAATGGAGACGACAACAACTCACTGAAAATAAATGTACCTGATAATATCTATGCAGGAGATACATTTGATATCAAAGTGACTGCAGGTGGAGAAGAAATCGAAGGCGCTAATGTTTTGGTTAACGAAAGCAGTGTAGGCGAAACAAGTGACGATGGGGTTGTCGAGTATACCGCTAAAGAGATTGGAACCTTCAAGATAACTGCAGAAAAGGATGACTACAAAACCGCAAACAAAAATATTAACGTCAGTGCTCCGAAAGAAGAAATGATAGTTACCATTTCACCGAAGACAGTTTATGTTGGCGACACCCTGAACATTGAGGTTGTCAAGGCGATCGGTGGCGAGCCCATTAAGGGTGCAGCTGTATCGATTGATGGAGATACCATTGCCAAAACAGATTCCGACGGAAAAACTGCCTATACGACAGATAAAAGTGGCAATCTGGAATTGAGCATAACAAAGGAAGGATTCGAGGATAAGGAAGTAAATGTAAAAGTAAAAGATTTTGAAGCTGTCTTCGAATATTCAAACTTGGTAATTGAGCCTTTAGAGGTAAGTGCAGGAAAGGATGCGGCAATTTCGATAAATATCGGAAATAAAGGCAATGCTGCAGGAAATGAGAGTGTAGAATTGCTTATTAATGGAAACGTAAGCGACTCAAAAGAAGTTTCCCTGGATGTTGGAAATAATACGACTGTAACCTTTGAGTACGCAGAAGATGTGCCAGGAACCTACACGGTAGAAATTGGAGGAGAAACTGCAACCTACACTGTAAAGGAAAAATCTTCCTTACTGCTCTATGCTTTTATAGCCATTATCCTGTTAATAGTCGGTGGAGCTGCTTACTACTTTACAAAAGGCGGTGGGGATATTGGAATGATTCAGGAAAAGTTTAAGGAGTTAATGAAGAAGTAAATCCAGGAAGATAAACTCTTCAGGAAAATGAAATTCAAAAACAAAAAAGAGTAAAGACTTAAAATTCCCGCGTTAACATAAAACGCGGACCCTTTCTATTTTTAAAATAAAAAATACAACTTTGATTTAAATTCAGCAGTTTTTCAGGGTTTTGCTGATAGCTATTCAGTATCTTTTATTTCGCAACACTCATTGTTCCACGCCACATAGATTTATTTTGAATGCCCGACTGTACTTTACTCCATCTTTTTGAGCGCAAGTTCAATCGCATCTAGGAGACTGTTTTTCGGGATAATTGTTGTGACAGGAATATTTAGAATTTTATCCACAGTCGGGCCTACTATAGGAGCGCAGACCAGGGATTTTGCTCCATCTCTTTCGGCGTTAACTGCTGCTATTATGGCTTCTTCCATTGAGGTTGCAGAATATTCCCTGATTGTGACCAGCCTACCAGCTATCTTTTTCTTTGTTTCTACTATATTGTCAAGTACCGTGCGGGCTGCAATTACAGCAATAAAATCTCCACTGTCTGATTCATTAATATCGCGGATTGTTTTAACGATCTGGCGGAGAGTTTTAATATTGGGATCCCGGTTCCCGGACAGGATCTTGTAAAGGGTACTCGGAGGTATATTTGCTTTTTTGGCGAAATCCACAGCAGTGAGGTTAAGATCCTCTTTAATTACAGTGGAAAGTGTTTTTTGAAAAACCTCATCGGATTCGAATGCGGATTTGATAACCTTGTCTGCAACATTCATAAAATTCAACCTTTTAAACTCTGTAAAGAGTTTTTAACGACGGTAAATAATCTACATTTTGCAGGAAATATAGTCCTTAATGAGAACTATGTCCAGATGTATTAATACATTTGGGATATAATAAAAACAGCTTTGAGAGGTTATATATAGGAAGTGTAAAAAAATATTAATATCCAGCAGCGTATATACTTTTTATTATAATTGGAATTCTTATATGGAAATATAAAATTCTTCTCAAAGTAGTTTATTGAGAGATGACAAAAAGAAAGATAGAAAGCCTGTTAATTTTTCTTAATGAAGAAAGACCAAATTTCAAAAAAATGTTATAAAAATGTTATTTAAGTAATGGATGTTATCATTTATATGGATTATCAGTACATGAATTATTACCAGTTGTAAATATTATCGAGGTGAAGCTTTGAAGAAATTAGGTATAATTTTACTCGTTTTATTGATGGTTGCATCTATCTTCGTATCTGGCTGCACATCTAGTAATGAAGGTAATAAAAGTGAAGTAAATGAGACTTCTACACTTACCGAACTGAATATTGGCTATCAGCCAAGTACCCATCAGATCGCATATATGACTGCGGCTGAAAATGGATGGTGGAAATCAGACCTTGCACCATATGGAATAACGAAGATCAATGAATACCAGTTTCCGACAGGAGCTCCTGAAATGCAGGCAATGCTGGCTGGAGACTTGGATGTTGCCTATGTAGGGGCAGCCCCTGTGATCACAGCTCTCAGCCAGGGCCTTGACGCAAAGATTATTGAGCCTGTCCAGATAAACGGTTCAAGTCTTGTCCTTCGGCCCGAGTACAAATACGAAAGCCCTCAAGACTTAAAGGGCCTTAAGATCGCTACTTACCCGCCAGGCACAATTCAGGATACCCTGATCAGGAACTGGCTCAAGGAAAACGGGCTTGACCCTGAAAAAGATGTGACAATTCTTGGAATGGCTCCAGGAGATGCTGTCACTGCAATTTCAGCCAAACAGGTTGATGCTGTATTCCTGCCTCACCCCTCCCCAACAGTTGTAGAAAAGGAAGGTAATGGGCGTATCATATTACAGTCTGGAGAAATGGAAGCAAACCATTCCTGCTGTGTACTTGTCGTAAGTGGAAAACTTATCAGGGAACACCCGGATATTGTGGAACAGATTGCAAAGACACATATTAAGGCAACAGAATATAACCAGGAGCATGTGGACGAAGCTGCCCAAATTTACTCAAACAAAACTTCAGAGAATCTTGAAATTGTAAAGGCATCTCTTAAGGAATGGGATGGAAAATGGATTACAGACCCCGCCTTGATCGAAAACTCAGCTGTCAATTACTCAAACGTTCAGTATGAGCTTGGGTATATTCCAAAAGCCCTGACACAGGAAGAGATCTTTGATACAAGCTTCTATGAGAAAGCAATAAGTGAGGAACAAGCTAAGGAATAACAAAGAATAAAATAAAGTTCGGTTGCCTCTGCATATATAAGGGACAACCTCAAATTCTCTTTTTTCTGAGAGATAAAATGTGCCGGAAAGGTAAAAAAGTAAGAATCCTTTTAAGTAGACATGAAAAATAATTTCATAAAAACAATAAAAGAAAATGGTATTGAAGCACTGTCTCTAATAATAGTAATTGCGATATGGCAGCTTGTAGCGGATAGAATAGTACAGAATAAGTTGCTTCTGCCTAGTTTTTATGATGTAACCACCTCTTTCTTTTCAATCATTGAAAGTGGACTAATTTTCACGGATGCACTGACAAGTCTGCTTCATTTCTCAATCGGTATTATTGCAGCATTCGTAATAGGAATTCCTCTCGGAATAATTATGGGATGGTTCAAGGAAGCAAACAGAGCAATTGATCCTATAATAGAGATACTTCGCCCGATCCCCCCTCTTGCCTGGATTCCCTTTGCAATTGTATGGTTTGGATTGACTCATCAGGCTGCGGGTTTCGTTGTGTTTGCAGGAATGGTATTTCCTATTATTGTCAATACTTATACTGGGTTTAAAAATGTACCTAAAGTTTATGTTGAAGCAGCAAAGGTTCTTGGTTGTACCCGAAATTTGGATCTTATACGTCATATCGCAATTCCCTCAGCTATGCCTTCAATTGTTGCAGGAATCAGGATTTCCATGGGAGTCGGTTGGATGTGCCTTGTAGCTGCGGAAATGTTTGGAGTTAGTAACAGGGGACTTGGATATCAGATCTGGCACAATTATTATCTACACAGGATGGATTTTGTACTCGTTTATATGATCCTGCTAGGATTCGTGGGCCTTTTAATTGACCGCTTCTTCAGACGTTATGTAGACGCAAAATTACTGAGATGGACATCAGGAACTGTGGTATAAAATGGGCAGAGTAAGTGTAAAAAACATTTCACGTATTTTCACTAAAAAAGAAGACAATTCAGGTACAGAAGCCTTACATAATGTGAGCTTTGATGTTGAAGACGGAGAGTTTATCTGCCTTCTAGGACCGTCCGGCTGTGGGAAGACCACTCTGCTCCGTATTGCTGCAGGACTTGAAACCCAGACTTCAGGAGAAATTACACTCAATGGAGTTCCTATAACTGGCCCGGACCCTAAAAGAGGCATGGTTTTCCAACAATATTCCCTGTTTCCCTGGAGAACAGTTATCGATAATATTACTTTCGGGCTTGAAATGCAGGGAATTAGTAAGTCTGAAGCCCGGAAACATGTGGAGAAATATATAGAGCTTGTAGGCCTTGAGCAGTTCAAAAATAGTTATCCATATGAACTTTCCGGAGGTATGCAGCAGCGTGCAGCCATTGCACGAGCCCTCGCCAATGAGCCTGAAGTCCTCCTTATGGACGAACCCTTTGGGGCTCTGGACGCTCAGACTCGAAATGTTCTCCAGGATGAACTCCTGAAGATATGGGAACAGAAACATGTGACCTTCCTTTTTGTAACTCACAGTGTGGATGAGGCAGTTGTTCTTTCGGATAGAATAGTGGTCATGACCGCAAGACCAGGAAGAATAAAAGAGATTGTAAAAGTGGATCTTCCCCGCCCGCGATCCAGAACAAGCCCAGAGGTTAACCATTTAAGGGATCGTGTCCTGAGACTTCTGGAAGAAGAAAGGTTCCACAGGTAAAGTACTATGTTTTTGACAAAATAAAGATAAGCCACAATGTGAAGAGGCAAACAAAGAAGAAAAAGAAAAAAATTAAATTCCTGTAGAAAACTCCGTTATTCTTCAGCTCGGATAATCACTTTTGTTAATGGTTCCACTTTTCTGACAATAACTTTTCCAATAAGTTCAAGTGTACCGTCTGCTTTTACGGAGTCTAGTGTGCACCCGGGCCTGACGTGGATATCTCCCTGGCAGGCCGCAACATTTATTTTAGCTCTATCAAGAAGAACGAGTTCAGAATCTGTCTCTATATTACCCAGAACTTTTGCCTCAGAACAGATAAGAGCACTTTTGGCTTTTACATTGCCCTTAACAATAGAACCTTTTCCGAGTTCAAGCCTGCCAGTCACTGTGAGGTTCTTCCAGAACTTCACTTCTTGCCCGACAATTACATTGCCGTTCAGAGTAAGATCTTCCTCAAGAAAAGCCCGTTTTTCAATGATGTAAGTATTGGACCTGGGGTGGTACTTGATAAAACGAATCATTAGAAATCACTCCGGGATACTTTCCCGGCTATATATGTAAAGCAAACATCTCTGAAGCATTGGCAAAAATTTGTCAATTTAGTTTTCAAAATATGATTGAATATCTATTATATAATAGCATCGAATGTTCACTATCAGACGCCGTGAACAAACAATTAAAGCATAAAGAACATGATGAAATACGCAAAAAATATGATCCTATCAAATAAACTGGAAAGACAATAAGTAGATAAGAATATACAGACTATAAACGCACAAAAACAAGAATAGATTAAAGGAAAATAACTCCAAGAATGAAAATTAGGAGATTAATAAGTATGTGAATGGAAAGGAGACTGAAAAATTATATGTAAATATTATTCTTCGGTCTCGCTTTTTTTCGTTTCGAATATCCTGCTTACTCAACAAGGCTGGCAAAACCGTATTTGGGAAGAACCCGTTCGATTTTGATCCGAACCTCATCGCCAACTTTGGTGCCGGGGACAAAAATAACAAAACCTTCGATACGGGCGATCCCGTCTCCCTGGCGAGCAAGATCCTGAATAGTTACGTCGTAAACTTCGCCCTCTTCAACAGGAACTGAGCTGCTTTCATCTCTAAACATGAAAACCATTCCTAATAATTAATTGAAGACGATATGATTTATTTCCCGAGTTTACTCGACGACGCTTGCAAATGCAAATTTGGGAAGTACTCTCTCGACTTTAATCCGAACTTCGTCACCAACTTTGGTGCCCGGGACAAAGACTACAAAACCCTCAATGCGAGCGATGCCGTCTCCCTGACGAGCAATATCCTGAATAGTTACATCGTAAACTTCGCCCTCTTCGACAGGGACTGAGCGACTTTCTTCTCTGAACATGAAAACCATTCCTTTAATTTACTTAATTTAACACAGCTACTTTATTTTCCTGCATTTACTCGACGACGCTTGCAAATGCAAATTTGGGAAGTACCCTTTCGACTTTAATCCGGACTTCATCGCCAACTTTGGTGCCCGGGACAAAGATAACAAAACCTTCAATGCGAGCAATGCCGTCTCCCTGACGAGCAATATCCTGAATAGTTACATCGTAAACTTCGCCCTCTTCGACAGGGACTGAGCGACTTTCTTCTCTGAACATGGGAAATCATTCCTTTAATTTACTTAAATTTAATACAGTTATTTTATTTTCCTGCATTTACTCGACAATGCTTGCAAATGCAAATTTGGGAAGTACTCTTTCGATCTTAATCTGGACTTCATCGCCAACACTTGTATTCGGGACAAAAACTACAAAACCTTCGATACGGGCAATGCCGTCTCCCTGGCGAGCAATATCCTGAATAGTTACGTCGTAGGTTTCGCCCTCTTCAACGGGCACAGGAGCACGTTCATCTCTAAACATTACATTCATTCCTTTAACTTCTATTAATTAGCTTAAGAAAGCTCTATCGACAGAAAAGAGTAAAAAAGTACTTAACAAGCCAAACTTGAACCCAAATTCAGGAAGTACACATTCTACTTAATCTATTTGATTAACTGATCCCCAACAGAGCTTCGGATAAGTCAATTAATTGGTCATACTCATATTCGCTTGTATATAACGTTTTGCTTTAATATCTGTGAAAAAAGAAAAGTAATGAAGTTAGGAAAAAAAATTAACTTCTGATTGTCAGACTTCTGATTTCTAATTTGAAAGATACTTAAATAAGGTCAATTCATTTAAAAAATAAAAATAATCTGAATAAAATAGATTCTTTATAAAATTTAAAAATTTTTGAAAGATTTTTACTTAAAAAGCCTGAAAAAATTCTACAAAATTCAGATTTATTTCGGAAAGATTATAAAGGAAAAGTACCCATGCCGAAACTTATAAATAATTAAAGATCCATTCTGAGAATCGCTTATTTAGCAAGAATAATAATGTGTGGGCCCGTAGCTTAGTCAGGCAGAGCGATGGACTCTTAATCCATAGGCCGGGGGTTCAAATCCCTTCGGGCCCGCTATCGTTATCTATTTCTGAGATTTCGTTAAGTGATTTTGAGTATTCTTTTACTAATTTTGAGCATTTTTCATCGATTTATGGACTCTTTCATTAATTAACTAATAGAATTTTTGTTAATCTTAGTCATTATATAGCAAAATATGGCTTTTAAATCTGGAGCATTATGTTATTTTAATTTTTTATATTAATACCTTATTTCATCCAATGCTATTGCATTATGTACGTCACGGGATATTCGGTGTGTTTTTACTATCTCCGTCTTTTCTAAGCCCGATAATATCTATCCTGTAGGTTACAGGCTTATTGTTCACTGTTTCTCTTATCATTGTAGCAGTAATGCAGAAAATACCCTTGATCAAAAAAATTGTGCCCCGATTTCGTGCTTGATTTTGTCCTAGGTTTATCCTGGATTCTTAAAAATTCAGAATTTCAAATCTGTTATATAAAACCCTTAGATGAAAATCCACTAGATGGGAATCCATTACAGGATTATTTCTGTAGATCGAATTTATAACTCAACAATTTATCCTATAAGGTAATCCCATAACCTCACATTATTAAAATATCAGTAACATATTTGGAAATGACTAATTGATTGTTATCAATTGGTAAAAAATATCAAATATATAAAAATCTAAAAGGTGCAGCTCTAATGCCAAAAGTAAGTGTCGAAATTCCCCAAGAACTTCTAGATGACCTGAATAGACATGTAGGAGATAACAAAAAATTTGTCAGTCAATCTGATGCTATTCGAACTGCTATTCGAAAAATGCTGGATATGATGGATGATATCGATAGAAGGCACGGGAGACTCGACAAATGATTAAAAATCCTGAAAATCGAAATTTGCTATAAAAAGAGTTTATAAAAAATACCCCTCTATTTCCACTGTGCTTTGGCATCTGTCGGCTATTTTTCAAGAAATACAATTTTACTATGTAACTTCTACTGGAAGGAAAAACGAAGCCTAATTTCTCAGGCTATGGCCCTTTCAGGTTACGGATTTTCCAGATAAATTTCATATAAAAGCTAATTAAAGAGTTCAGGGTCAGAGAGATTCCCTGAAATCCTTTATACCCTGAGCTACATTGGAAAGCAGGATGAAAGCTATTCTCTGGTTGGGCCAGGAGCCAAGCCCGCAGTCAGGACCTACATACTTAATCAGATTGCCAAAACGCCTGTAATAAACCCTGAGTCTCTTAGTTATAGTAGCAGGGGTTTCAAGTCCGCTAACGATTTCCGGAAGATATTGTTGATCTTTCCAGACGTTAGTACAGTATCTTTCACTAAGGATTCCTGCAAGAGTATAAATATCGGTTCTCGCAATCCCAAGTCTCAGAAAAGAATCCGTATCTTCCAGAACTTTCTTATCTATTAATTCCAGGTAAGAAGGTGTGCCAGCGGATTCTACCCCTATAACGTTAATTGTAGGAGTTTCACAGGCAAGATTATAGTAAAGAGGAGAGTGAAGGTGAACCTCTACATCGGCTCCCCACTTACTGGCCGCTTTTGAAGCATTAGTAAGGGCAGAAATAATATCGTTTTCATCAAAAGCAAGCTCAGGGTTCAGCCCTATACTTGGTTCATCAATAGAAACCGTTGCGATCTTGAAATTTTTTGCAGATCTCATGGAATTTCTAACAAAATTATTCACGCTTTTTGCAAAAAGAGAATAGATGTCCGTATACTTTGTACCTCCAAACTCTTTCAGATAAAGTTCGGTGGGACCGGTTACACAGATCCTTACCTTCAGAGTCTCTCCAAACTTTTCCTTATAAGCTTTTGCAACCTTCTCTATAGCCTCAAGCTCTTCGATCCTGGAACACTCAAGTTTTACCTCAAAGGGGCTGTCACAGCAGTTAGAATCCCTGATCACCCTCAGGAACTGCTCATTCATATCCTGATACTGGGGATAGGTAGGAACATTCACACCTGCATCTATTTTTTGCTGAAAGGCATCATTGATTACCGTAAAGAGTTTCTCATCTTCGGTTCTCGTTTTAAAGGCATTTTGGACCCATTCCTTACTAACTCCTTCAGGAAGGGGATAACTCCCAATATCGTCAAAGATGATTTCTTCCATATCCTCTTAGTAGACCTTTAAGGATTTAGCGTTATTGGAAAACAGAATAAATATAAAAAAGAAAAAAAAACTAGAAAACTTAAATTTCACTCGACTATTCAATCTTTTAGGAGAAGATTATTTCGGAAAAATTATCCTTATTATTTAAGAGAGATTATTGCAAAAAAATTAGTTGCCCTCACTTTTCTTCTCCGCATTAAATTCATTAATGCCTTTTGCGGTATTCTCAAGAAGTTTGAAGGCAAGTTCCTGATCCGGCCAAAAAGCCAGTCCGCAATCCGGACTTGCATACTTTATCCGATCTCCAAGCACGGAATAAGCCGTTTCAAGCCTCTGTTTTACGACATTCGGAGTCTCAAGGTCAGTAACGATTTTTTGCATGTACTCCCTTTTCTTCCAGGCATTGACCCCATAAGTCTCATTGACAATGCCTATAAGGCTGGAGATATCGGTTCTTGAGACTCCAAGTCTGATGTAGGTGTTTGAGTCCTCAAGCACTTTTTTATCCAGAAGATTAAGGTAAGAAGGAGTTGCCGCATATTCAAAGCCTATAATATTGATAGGGGTCTCGCAGACAAGTTTATATTTTAATGGAGAATGAAGATGAATTTCCATATCTGTCCCTTGATTCCTGGCGTAGGTGGAAGCGACAGTGAGAGCAGAGATGATGTCAGTATCAGAAAACTGAATTCTGTCATTTATCCCGAGACTTGGCTCATCCAGGGCTATAACCTTTATTTTAAAGTGTTTCGCAGCCATAAACGCCTGTTTTATGAAATCTTCAAGGTCCAGTGCAAGGACATGATATGCATCTACATAATCCGTTGCCCCAAACGCCTGGAGGTAGAGATCTGTTGGGCCTGCAATACAAACCCTGACTTCAAGTGTTTCTCCTGTTTCTTCCCTGTACTGTTTTGCAACCTCGTCAATTATCTCCAACTCAAGGATCTTTGCATTTTCTTCTTTCAGTACATAAGGCTCATAACAGTTTTTTTCATCTTTTATAATATCCAGAAACTGCCCTATCATATCTCTAAACTGAGGATAAGTGGGTACATGCACTCCCACATCTATTTTCTTCCGGAAAGCCTCCTTTACCATAGAAAAAAGTTTCTCGTCCTCATCCCGGTTTTCAGCCGCGGTCTTTACCCATTCCCTTGTAATACCTTCAGGCGTGGGAAGACTGCCTCCATCAATAAAAATAACGTCCTGCATACCTGTTATTTAAGACAGTATCAAGTATTATAATTATTGGAAATCATCCTGTTCAATAACACAAGGTTATTATTATATTTTATAAAAAGGAATTTAAACAAATGAAGTATAGATTGGAGCTAATAAATAATATCATATTTACATAGATGTGTTTTCTGGCAAATAATTTCGATCAAAAATAAACCACAGTTTCTGACATATTGGATGGAAATTCTAAAATTAAAGATTATTCCACCTTAAGCGTTCGCTGTATTGTTTTAACATTTAGTTGAAGAAAAGTGTAGGAAAATATAAATTAATAAAGGGGTCAATTTTGGGGGTGTACAGTGAAAAATGAGGTAAGCTTACTTAATAAGCATTATACGTGGAAAAAAATAGAATTTAACGGAGTTACATATCATCTAAAAGGCAATGTATTTTTTAATAATAGACTCCTGAATCCACAAGAATTCGTTGAGTTAATATCGTCATTAATCTGTAAAGAAAATCACGGCCAGAAAAAAGAAATTGAAAATCTCCTTAAAGAGTTAAATGGAGAGTTTGCGATTGTAGCTGAGACTGAAAGTACGATATTTTGTGCTGTGGACAAACTAAGGAGTATTCCACTATTTTATACAATAGCAGAAGACACATTTATTGTGTCAGACAGTGCTTGCTATTTAAAAAGCAAAATTAATCAGCAACTTAATGAGGAAAATGCAGCAGAATTTATGCTTGTAGGCTATGTAACAGGGAGAGATACTCTCTTTGATAGCATAAAACAAATGAGAAATGGAGAAATCTTAAGTTATCAGAAAGAAAAGGACAGCCTTAAAACTTCCTACTATTTCAGATTTTTACATGGAAACTATTATGGACTGCCTGAAAAGAAGCTTCTTGAAATGCTGGATTCTGTCTTTATAAACGTTTTTTCGAGACTTATTGAAAGTACCATAAAACAGGGAAAACGGTTGGTTGTGCCTTTAAGTGGAGGACTGGATTCGCGTATTATTGTTACAATGTTAAAAAGGCTTGGAGTCAATGACGTTATCTGTATTAGTTATGGAAGAGAAGGTAATCGACAATCCATGATAAGTAAACAGGTAGCAAAAGCTCTTGGATATGAATGGTTTTTTGTAAAGTATACAGCTCAAAAGTGTCATGAATGCCGTAACTCTAAAGAAGGCAATTATTTCCAAGAATGGGCTGGGAACCTGTCATCTCTGCCACATATACATGATTTTGTCGCTCTCAAAGAACTGAAAAACCAGAGAAAAATTCCAGACAATTCCGTTTTTGTTCCAGGACACACCGGAGATGTGCTTTCAGGTAGTCATATTCCCAAGTCTTACCTCGACACCTCAATAAGATATGATTTAGAAACCTTTTTGGCAGATTCCCTGAGAATGCATTACAATCTTTGGAAATTACCCTATAACTATGAGCTTGAACCTATTTTTAAAGAAAAATTAAAGAACTTAATATTTGGACTGGAAATAAATGATAATGAAACCTGTGCAAATGCAATAGAATTTTTTGATTTTAATGAAAGACAGCCCAAATTTATTATAAATTCAGTCAGAACCTATGAGTTTTTCGGGTATGAATGGAGAATACCATTCTGGGACACCGAACTGATTAATTTTTATCTGAAAATACCAATAAAACACAGGGTAAATCAGGACCTTTACAAAAAATATGCAAGAGATTGGTTATTCTCAGGAGATTTCAGCATACTTAAAAAAATAGATTGTACTACCGATATTTTAAACCTTAAGCCTCTAGAGAAACGCTCAAAATATGAAAAACTACAGTACTATAGGACATTTATTCACAGCTATTATGACGAGAAAATAGATAACCCGATATGGGGGATGCACTTTGAAAATCCCTTAATCTCAAGGCTTCTGACAAAATTTTCCAGATATAAGAATAAGAATATTGAAAAATATCCAATGCTAAAAACTATAATAGAATATAGAAATGAAACAAAATATCCTATGTCAGTAAATGGGATAAGCACTCTAAGTTACCTATCAGGTATTAAGGAAAGAGCATGATTATAATGAGACAAATATAAAGTTTTACTGAGTAACTAAAGCAAAAAAATTCCCATTTTTCTAGATACTCAATAGCTTTTCTTATACTTCTTGAGAACCTTGCTATTTACTTCAAAAGCCTTTTCGTCAATGTAACCTTTTTCCTGAGCCCATTCAAAGAATTTTTCAAGGACTCTAGCGGCTGTACCCGTAAACTTCTTGCCTCCTCCGACTTCAACTACATAATCGTTGAGAAACTCCTTAATTCCGGATGGGGTGAGATGCTCAGGACCAAAAATGTCGCAATAGCTCTTGTTGTCATGTTCATTTCGGGCATTATAAATTTCTCTGTCTTCTTCAGAGAAAGAATCTTCAGCACTAAATTCCAGGAATTCTTCATAAAGAAGGATTACATCTTCAAGGTCCAAGAAGGCATCAGGTTTCAAGCTAGCTTCCTGCTCATTCAAGAATATCCGAAAAGCTTCGTTTATAGTGGTCATAATATCTGCATCAGTATTTGTAAACTATATTTTTTGCTGCAAAAGATTTTATATTTTTCTCAAAACCTCCTTTTCAGGAGCGGATAGATGATATTCAAAAAAGGAAGATTGAGGAGAAACAAAAAGAAAAGGGAAGAAGAGAGAAGGAAAGAGAATAAAAAGATAAAAAAGTTATTTTTATTTTTATCTCTAACTCCTTTTAATATGTCTATACAGACATTTATTTTTTACTTACATAGATTCGGGTGCTGCAATTCCAAGTGTATCAAGTGAGTTTGCAAGCACAATCTTTGCACAGTTCACAAGAGCCAGTCTTGCAGCCCTGACTTTCTCGTCCTCGGCAGCAATTACAGGGACAAAGCGGTAGAACTGGTTAAAAGCATCAGCGAGTTCACGGGCATAGATCGCAATCACGTGAGGTTTGAGTTCGCGGGCTGCAAGGTCGATTATACTGTCAAACGACCCCATCTTCTTGATAAGATCGATTTCAGTGTCCTCGACAAGCAGAGAAGGCTCGATTTCTGCAGAGGGATCCCAGGCTACTTCTTCTTTTGCTTTCTCGAGAATACTGCAGGCACGAGCATGGGAATACTGGATATAAGGAGCGCCCTGCTTCTCAAAGTCCAGAGCCTCTTTCCAGTTGAAAACCGTGGATTTTTCCGGGGAGACCCTTACAATATCATATCTTACCGCGCCTATTCCCACCATTTCTGCAACCTGCTTCTTGAATTCGTAAGAGGTCTCAGGACGACGAGTTTCGACCTGTTCGAGGGCTGCTTCCGTAACCCTGTCAAAGAGCTCATCTGCACTTATGAACTGCCCGCGACGGGTGCTCATTGAACCTTCAGGGAGAGAGACAAATTCAAAAATAACGACTTCAGGTTCCTTGACTCCGATTGCGTTCAGGGTGGCCCTTAGCTGGCCTGAAATCAGCTTGTGGTCAGCTCCGAAAACATCGATTATGCGGTCTGCCTGTCCGGCTTTCCATTCATGGTAAGCAAGATCTCTTGTCGTGTAAAGAGAAGTACCGTTTGAACGCTGGATAACAAGGGTCTTTTTAAACCCGTAGTCTGAAAGGTCTACCACAAGTGCCCCTTTGTCTGTTTTTGTCCTACCGGTCGCCTTGATCCTTTCGACAATGTCATGCACTGCCCCGGATTTAAGGAAACTAGATTCATTGACAAACTTATCATGGACAACATTTAAACGAAGCAGGGTCTCCTTAATTCCCGAGATCGCCAGGGAAACTGCGTTGTTAAAACTGTCGATTGTCCTGACATCCCCGGCTTCTACCTTTTCCATAAGAGAATCGATTTCCTTTACATAATCCGGATTTTTATCCAGCTCGACATTAGCTTTGATATACACATCAGCAATGGCAGAGTCGGGTTTTCTGGAAAGGTCAAGCTCAAAGCGTTCGCATGCCCAGGAAACTACTGCAATCTGGCGACCCATATCATTAACATAATACTGTACCTCTACATCATATCCTGCTCTCCTGAGAATGCGGGCAAGAGTGTCTCCGATAATGGAGTTTCGGATGTGCCCTACGTGTAAAGGACCATTAGGGTTTGCTGAGGTGTGCTCAAGTAAAATTTTATCCTTTGGGACTCCGCAGCCGAATTTCTCCTTTTCTTCAAGAACTGCAGTAACTGTCCTGTTCAGATAGTGCCTTCCTGCATGGAAGTTAATGTAAGGGCCAGAAGCACTTACCTCTCCTATGTATGAATTATCCGGAATTTCGATTGCAGAAACAATGCGGGTTGCAAGTTCTTTCGGGTTTTGCTTGTACAGACTTGCCAGCCTAAAAGCGGCCCTGCTTGCAAGGTCAGCGTAAGAAGAGGTTTCGAAATAAAGTTCGGAATCTTCAATTTCAAGTCCGACCTTTTGGATAGCGTCTTTTAAGATTGATGTAGCCTGAGCTTTTAATTCCAGGAACAAGATAAATCACCTGTAAAAACTACGAAAACAATATGATAACTTTAATTTACTAATTTTGATTCAGTGATCTAAGGACAGTCTGATTAAAAAAGTATTGGATAAAAAGTATTGGATAGGAGTCCGGATGAGATTAGACTCCAGTACTATACCTTAGAATTGCAGCAATGCCTCCGAAAGCGTTCATGAGTTGTGACCCTTCATCAAAGTCGGTAGACACGAAAACAACTTTTGCATTGCTTTTGTCAGCAAGGGCTGAGAACTCGTCAACGATATCGGTAACGTCCGTGACTTCAAGGGAAGCTCCACAGTTTGGACAATTCCCGGCTGTCGGGGCAGATTCTCCAGGTTTCCAGCGCCGTGTCCACTTATTTTCATATCCGCAAACACTGCACTTCGTGGTTACCCTTTCAGCCCGCAGATCTTCGGAAAGCAGGAGCACATCCACAGCGTTGATTTCAAGGTTTGCTCGTACCTGGGTCTCCCCATAGGCTACTTTACCTGAGTCGGAAATAAGTTCTTTGAAGAAGGCCCTGACAGCGTTCTTCTGCCCCATGAGTTCAAGATCCTGAAGCTTATCTGCGGCAGCATTCACAAGTTCCGAGAGCCCTGATTCGTCAGTATAAGCCGTATCAAAGAGCCCAAGGATCTTTCTCATAAGCTCGTGGTGCAGAAACTCTCCGGCATAGAACTCTTCCTTCGTAGGAGAAGGGCCTCCTATCAGGATACCTTTGAGATCTTTAGGCTCAACTGCTAGGAAAATATCATTTGCGGCGTCTCCTATCCTCTTATAGAATTCATGGATGGCAATTAGCCTGAGCTGCTGGAAACGATGAGAACTCTGACCACCTTTCCTCTGTTTTCCCGGAACTGTTGAGGTAAGGTTGCGAAAGGCCTCGATCCTTTTTCCGACCAGAAGCCCTACTGTGGCTTCCCTGCGGTCAAGCACCAGAAGCCCAAACGTGCCCTTATCCTTGAGCATATCCTCAAGAGGCTCAAGATAGAAAGAGGAGTCACAGTGATACTTATAAACAGTAATGGGTTCAGGAGGGACAATTACTTCGCTCTCCATACTCGTCTTGTTAGCTCCGATATCCACGGCCCCTGTGAAATAAACTATTCCGTTTTCAGGTACCTTGTCTAAATATCTGAGCCTTGAAAGGAGAGATTCAATGGCCCCCTGTACATTAGTCCTGGTAAGCTTAGACTTAATATTTGCAGCCTGCCCGTGTTCGTCTTTCAACTGGTTTGTAACGTCAAAAATCTGCTTGTCAGGAGGAATATAAAGCGAAATTAGCTCGGTACTTCTTCCTTTCTTATCCCTCAGGCTTTCAAGCTTCTTTTTAAATTCGTATTTTTCGTGTGCAGATTGTTCAGTCATTTTAAAAGTTCCCCATGAAGATAGCAAAATTCTGATATTTCTGGTAAATTTGAAATTGAATCCATTATTGAATTTGAGATTACCTTTTCGATTGAGATTAATAAATGTAAGGCAGATTAACTTGGATTAGTGAATAAGTTTGAACTTTCAATCAATTTGAACTCAAATTGTCTTGAGCTTAGAATCAATTTGAACTACGGAATTTGAAAACACATCTAAGAATCTCACTTTTGACATTTTAATTAGGAATCTTGGTAATTTTTGTTATTCAGTTCATCATTCGTTTAGCTTTTCGGTTAGCTCAACAAGGGTGATGAAAGATTTGATAACGACAAATCACACAGCGAGTTCAGTCTCGACCGAAAGCTGAATGTAAAAACCGCTTTGAACACGAAAAACTGAAAGTAAGAGTACGCTGTCAGAAAAACCGACATTCCGAAATTCCGGAAAAAAGCCAGTGCCTATAAGGCGTAAACTTGTTCGTTTTCATGTTCTGTTGATAACACTAGATGTGAGACATAATTTTACTCAAACTGTATATGACTATAAAACTGGATTAATCCATGCTGGAACTATATCCTAATTGAAACATGAGTTTATATTTGTTTCTATCCCCCGACTTAAATTATATATTTGTAGGTATATAAAAACCATTCTGTATACTCTGAGGTTAATTATTATTAGTACTAATGGTAGAAAACTTGAGTTTAATCAAGATAGAGAACCTTTTTGACAGAAGATTTATTTCTGTTGACAGGGGACTTTTTCCCATCCTTTGATAACAGGACTACCCTGCTAATTTCAGATTCGTCTGCGATTTCATACCCAATATGTTTTGCAAGTTCCTTTGAAAACTCTAAGACCTCTTCGTGAGTAGGCATTGCAGATCGGTCAAGCCTGAGCCTTGAAAAACCCAGATGCATATACGCTTTTATCTCCACAAAATCAGGAGAGGCTTTTTCCATTAGCTTGGCATAAGCCTCAGGCTTGAACAGGTTTTCACCTTTTACCAGGGTGGTTCTGATAACTGTCCTTGATTCTTTCTGTTTCATTAGGGACAGAGATTCATTGATCTTTTCCCATAGGGCAGGCGATCTGGGCTGGCAGACCTTAAGATAAGTCTCAAGATCCGGAGCATCGAGGCTCATGTAGAGCTGGGAAGGGGAAACTTTTGCAAGCATGTCGGGAACTGTGCCGTTTGTGACAAGAAATGTCGTAAAACCTCTTTTTTCGTACTCCTCGATAAGCTCCGGGAGATAAGGATAAAAGGTTGGCTCACCTGACAGGGAGATCGCAACATTGTTTGGTTCATTGCCCTCAAGCCAGCGTTCCTTAAGTGCATTAGGAGAACCGCCAAAGCCTGTAATTAACTTACGCTGGCAGACAATACTTTCTTCCACTATCTTCTCAGGTGAATCCCACTCCTCGGGCGCAGGAACAGGAACCTCAGTCGGGCGCCAGCAGAAAAGGCAACGTTGATTGCACATAAGCGTCGGAGTCATCTGAAGGCATCGATGAGACTGAACTCCATAAAACTTCGATTTATAGCAGAACCCCTGGTCATTCATAGCGTGTCTGAGCCAGAGACAGGTCTTAACGGCCGAGTGGCGGCCTGCCAAAGCATAGCCCTGCTTTTTCAGGAGAGTTTTGAAATCAGGAATGTCAAATGGAAGAACAGTAGATTCTCCTTCCAGATTTTCTTCCTGAATTTCCGGGAAATCTTTCCCGGCGTTTTCCTTTTTTTCTTCTAGCGGCATTTTTCGAATATTAAATCTTTGAGGTATATATAAGGATCGGAAAATAATTTTGGAGAGATTCAGAACTCTATACAAACCAACTGTAACCTGTAATAATTTAGATCTTACCAGAGGCTAAAAAAGTTCGACTCTCGATTAAGACTCAACTGAATCTTAATCAGTTGAATACAATTAATCTCAGATCTTGTCCGTGAGTTGTTGATTTTATTTGGAAAATCGGGCACATTCCCCACTTTGTGGAAAATGTATAGATATTCTTAAGCTTATGGTTTTCAATAACTTACGGACATGACCAGAAAAGAATTGTGTTTCTTTTCCAAAGTTGCTACAATATTCACATATTTTTGATAGATAGATGACGTTAATAAGCATTAACTAATATTTACGTAAAGTTATCCATATACTTTAATATTAGACTCCTCAAAAGATGATCAGTTTTTGAACATATATTAAGCCTTATTTACCTAATTAAACATAGCTTCAGTCCCTTCCCAATTAAATGTACTTTAATTGGACAAATAAGGTTTAATATCCCTTAAAAAACTCATCATTTTTCAAGGGGTCTAATATATAATAGTGTCCCTTCTGCAAAGATATATGCTATGATAAGCAAAATCATAACCTTAACACAAATATCTTTCAGTTCTGCATATTTATTAGACTACCTTAATAACTGATTTAGGGTAAGCTGAATAAACAAAATCCAATCAAAATCAGTCAAAAGCAAGAATTTTTACGTCAAAATTCTCTAAATCTACAATTGGGACTCTTGCAGGAACAGGCACCAGATTTACACGTTTTTGGAACTCTGTTTGGCCCTGCCAAGTTCCAGAATTGACCAGAAGGACGTTTTTATAACGTTGGACTCCAAGGGTGTGGACATGGCCTGTATGAATGATATCGGGCACAGGATCGATTATGAAATAATCCTTTTTCTCAGGAGATATGGAAACCCTGCTCCCATAGGTAGGAGCAAGGTGCCTGCGTTTTAGCATCTCAAGAACTGCACCCGCAGGTTCCTGATATGAGACTCCGGGGATGCTCGCCACAAGATCGTCAATCGACCTGCCGTGGTAGATAAGAATACGGACACCGTCAAGCTCCAGAAAAGCAGGATTACCAACAAAAACAATATTCTGAGGGAAATAAGCCTGAATATTTTCCGGCAGAGCGGGCTGGGGTTCTGCCTGGCGGACAGCATCATGATTTCCAGGGCTTATGATTACGCGAATGTGCTCGGGAATTTCCCTGAAATACTCGGCAGCTTTCCTATACTGTTCATAGACATCTAGAATTTCCAGTTCCATTTCTTGGTCAGGATAGATCCCTATTCCGTCAACAATGTCTCCTGCAACAACAAGATAACGAATACTGGCTGCAAGCTCTCGCATGCTTTCTGAGTCCGATTCTCCTTTCAAAAAATCCAGGAAATCAAGCCAGGCATCTTCCATAAACTGGGAACTACCCACGTGCACATCCGAAATCAGTACAGCTTTACCGTGGCTTCCGGTTCTGCGCTGGACATTATTCGGGATATCGGGTTGTATTAGCTTTGTGGCGAGCATGAGGCTTCCGTCATTTGTTACCGAACCCGTTACACCTATGATCTCATCGAGGAGAATTCTTGATGCAAATTCAAAAAGTTCTTTATCTGAATTCCGAATAAGAACTGGAAAAGAACCTGTCGGATCCTCTAACGAAAGAATTTTATGTCCATTTGTTGTGCTGCTGATGTCCGAAACCATGCCTATAATCGAGATTTCCTCAGAACCTCCGTCTCCTCCTCCTCGGCGAAAGCTTCTTCTTTTTAAGCTTTCGATGGGACGTGCATTGATCCTTCCCCGAATAATCTCTGAAAGCCTGCTGTATCTATCCCTGAAATACTGCACAAATTGCATGTATTCCCCTACACAGGTGGAATGCCCTGTTATATCGGAAAATACAGTCACAGGATTTCTGCCTGGATAGTGCTTGTATTCCTCGTTCTTAGAACCAGAAAGAAATCCGATTCCAGAAAAGGAGGAAGTTGACTCTTTCCTGAAAATTCTATTTGAAGGAGAGGGGGGAAGAGAGTTCCCTTGCCCAAAAAAAGAAGAAGATGACCTATTTATAGCCTGAGAGGGGAGAGAGGAGAAAGGCAGAGGCGCTGCCTTTACTGAAGAAAGGGAGGCAGAGGCTTCGTCAGATAAAACCACATTTGATTGAGTATCCGGAGTATTCAGAGTATTCGGAGTGTCTGGAGTATGTAAAGTGTTCAGAATATCCGGAGCTGGTTCATAAGCCATATCTGGAACCATATCCTGAACTGAAATAGAATCAGGAACAGAGTCTTGAAGTGATTTTAGAATCGACTCATGAGCTGTAATAACAACATCAGGCTCTGAGGAAAGAGCAGACTCTGAAAGAGAATTGGGCACTAAAAAGGAATCAGATTCAGATGATGGATTGCTTGGTATGGAAGAAAGTATGGGAGCCCCCGAAAGAATTTTCTTTTTCTCTGTATCAAGGGCATTTATTTTGTCCGAGGGGAACTCCCCTGCTAAAGTTTTGAAATCAGATTTTTTTTCATATTCTGTGTCATCAGGATTTTTTTCTTTCTTTGTATAATTCAGCGTTGAAGCCTTTCCGTAAGCGGCAAAGCCTTCAAAATCTATATGTTCGGTTCCTATGACAATAACAGAGTCATCTACAGTTGAGAGGATATATTTGAGCAGGTCTTCAGGAGAGTTACTGGAATAGATGAGCTCCACGGCTTCAGGGCTGATCTGATACTCTTTTTCCATAATAGCCCTTATAATATCCTTTCTTTCCATAATTCCAACCTGACCTTTCGAACTTATCTGAGCTCTTTCAAATCTTCGTGCCTGATCTGGCACTGTAACCGATTTCACTCAAGACTCGCAGAGACTAAAGCAAAAGCTGCTTAAAATATAAAAATTAATAAGATACGAAACTAATTTACTAAATTTACTTTGCTACCATAATAGAAGATTTTATGAAACCTTTGTATTCTCGATAGAATACTTATAGTTATTAATTCCTATCTATTGTAGAATGAGTATTAGTTCCTATTAATGTAGAATGAATCTGTTCATTATTTGTTTAAAAATTATAAAAGAATCAATTCAAAAGAGTCAGTTCAAAACTAATATAGATAAAGATAAGGTCTTCAATAAATCTAATTAAAAGGCTTAATAAATCAATTTTTGACTAACTTATATAAGTCAGAAAAGTAGAATGTATGGCTGAAATAGTTCTGCGGCTGCATATAGTCTTAAAATCGTATTAATCCTTGGGTCATAATAAATCCAACCAGATAAGATTTTAAATCCAACCAGATAAGATTTCAGTCGGACAGAGTAGGATAGAATATAACGCAGCACCTAGCACCTAAAAGAATAAAATCAAAAGAATAAAGGCTTAACATGAGCGAGATTAATAAGGAAAACAGTGTCCAGGAACAGGAAAAACCCTGGGTTTCCCTTGGGAAGGATTTGCTGTCTGTTGTAGCTGTCGTGATCATTTTCATGGTCCTTTCCAAGCTGGCATTCGGACTCTGGACTCCTATGGTTGCGGTGGAGTCGGGGAGTATGGAACCGCATATGCAAGTAGGAGATATTATCTTCATCAAAAGCGCCGACAGAGTGGACATTACCACAAATGAGGAAGGAAAAAATACAGACTATAAGTCTTTTTCAGATTATGGAGATGTGATTCTTTACCGCCCATATGGAGAGGAAGGAGTGACTCCAATAATTCATAGGGCTATGTACAGAGTAGAAGCTGGAGAGCCTATGTGGGAGAACGGCCCAGTTGCTCCGTATTCCGGTTATATTACCAAAGGAGACAATGTTATAACCAACACTCACTATGACCAAGAAGGACAGATAAGCTATAATATGCCTGTAAAAGACGAATGGATTATAGGAACCGCACAGTACAGGATTCCTTATCTGGGATATGTCAGACTGATCTTCTCATGAGCAAGGTCTATATCCACAACTTATCTTTTTAAGCTCTGAACCAGTTTGTAAAGAAACGGGTTCAAACACTTGTTCTTTAAAGCTTTGGTTTCCTAGTTTATCCTTTTTATTTCTGGTTGATGCTTTTAACCATAAAAAACTTCAAGAAATAACAGGAAATATCACAATAAGACTACAGTCTTTGAAGGCAAAACAATTCCAAAACAGATAAATAAAGGTAAGAAATGAAAAAAACCGTTAGAATAATAATTAAGAAACAATAAAAAACAGAAAAATCAATAAAAAACATTCGGAAAAATGAAACTGAATAAATTAAAAATCGGCAAAACCGAAACCCCTGGAAATCTTCTTCTTGCACCTATGGCAGATGTGACAAATCTGGCTTTTAGGCTGCTCTGCAGGCAGAATGGAGCTGACCTTACCTATACCGAGATGATCAGCGCAGATGCCTTGCTCAACGAAAACCGAAAATCTCTTCTCAAAGGTATCTGTTCCCCTAAAGACCGACCTTTCGGAGTTCAGCTTGTAGGAAGTTCTCCTGAGAAATTGAGGGAAGCTGCACTCTTTATTGAAGAGGAGTACAGTCCTGAGATTATCGACGTGAATATGGGCTGCCCTGCGCAGCGCATTACGGGAACAGGATGTGGCTCGGCTCTTCTCAATTCCCAGAAACTTGTATACGAAATAATCTCAGAGCTAACCGATGTGCTGAAGACTCCTGTAACTGTAAAGATCCGAATTCTGAAGAGGGATGAAAAAACCCTTGAGATTGCGCGCCTGATCGAAAAAGCTGGAGCTTCGGCCTTGACCGTACATGGCAGGAGAGCAGAGCAGATGTACTCCGGAAGTTCGAACCTTACAGTGATCCGAGCCGTCAAACATGAAATTTCCATTCCAGTGATTGCAAACGGGGATATAAGGGATGAGGAGTCTGCCGAAGCTACCCTTGATTTTACAGGCTGTGACGGGCTTATGATAGGGCGCGCAGCAATGGGAAATCCCTTTATTTTTAAAAGGATAAGGCACTATCTGGAAACCGGGGAAAAGCTGGAATTTGACAGGCAGGCACGGCAGTTGAAGAACTTTGAGAACTATATCGCCTTACTTGAAGAATATAATCTTTACACATCTACAAATCTAAGAATGCACGCTCACTGGTTTACAAAAGGGCTGCGTGGCTCGCGGCAGATTAGGGAAAAGATTAATAATCTGAAAGATGGAAAGGCGATGATTGAGTTAATAAAGGATTCCTATTAGGAGAAATATTAAAATATTCCATATTTTTTAAAAGATCTTTGTTTACGGCCAATGTGTGACAAAACGTGAACAAGAGACAGGTTAACCTGGAGAATAACAAATATAATACGTTTAAAAAAATAATTAAAGATTAGAAATATATATAATAATTTCTTTTAATTCACCGAAAGCCTAATAATATTCTACACTATTATCCATGAACTATCAGGCACAAAACAGCGTGAACCCAGAATTGAAAATAAATCTTTCGATATTAATTATAACTCAATGGTATGAAAGAGATCCAGGTTAACAATTTGCCATTTAGGTTTTGGATCCCTGAAGTACATATACATTTTATATTTATTTTATATCGTAGTAGTGCCTGAAGAAAGAGTCAGACGCTGATTGATACCTATTATGTCTGACAAATTAGTAAATTGGATAACATTAGGTTGATTCGATTAGTATTCTATTAGATTCGATTAATAGCAGTATGCCAGACAGCTAATTAAGACTTGTCAAACAGACTGCCGAGAACAGCAAAAATACAGAAAAATTAGAAAAACGATAGATAAAATCTCATTAAAAGGAGAATCCAGATGAAGGAAATCAGAATACACGGTCGAGGAGGCCAGGGTTCTGTTACCGCGGCTGAATTGCTTTCAGTTGCAGCTTTTGAAGATGGAAAGTTCAGCCAGGCTTTTCCCGCTTTTGGGGTAGAGCGTAGAGGTGCCCCAGTCCAGGCATTCACGAGGATTAGCAATAATCCTATAAGGCTACGAAGCCAGATTTACACTCCGGATTATGTTATCGTCCAAGACGCAACCCTGCTCGAAACTGTTGATGTTGCAAGCGGGATAAAGGATGATGGGATAATTATTGTTAACACAACTGAAAAGCCGGAAAGCCTGAAACTAGATACAAAAGCTAAGGTCATGACCGTGGATGCTACGAAGGTGGCAATGGATATTATAGGAGTTCCCATTGTAAACACCGTCCTTCTTGGTGCCTTTGCGGGTGCAACTGGAGAAATCAATGTTGAGTCAATCCAGCATGCAATAAAGGCTCGTTTTCCAGGAAAGGTTGGAGAAAAGAATGCAAATGCAATTCAGAAGGCCTACAAGCTTATAAAGGGGGAAGAAGCGTGAGTAACGGATCCGAACAAGACCGCAAGATACGACCCGAAGTTCTGAAAAATGAAGAGGAAGAGGAAGGTTTAAACATTTCACGCTGCAGAGTTTGTAAACCTGGGTCTACCCTTAAAAACAAAACCGGAGGCTGGAGAAACTTCCGTCCTGTTTATATTTACGAAAAATGTACCAAGTGCGGCATCTGCGAAATTGTCTGCCCTGATATGTCTGTCAAACCCAGGGAAGACGGCTTTTTTGAATATGATTATGATTACTGCAAAGGCTGCGGAATTTGTGCAAATGAGTGCCCTGCAGATGCAATTGAAATGATTCTGGAGGAGAAATAATGATTAATCCAGCTTACAAGAAAAAAATGGTCGTTGTGGAAGGTTCCTATGCTGTGGCCCATGCTGCAAAGGTCTGCCGTCCAAATGTTATTTCAGCCTATCCGATTACTCCCCAGACACATATTGTTGAAGATCTGTCACAGTTTATAGCAGACGGTGAAATCCCCAACTGCGAGTATATTAATGTGGAAGCCGAGTTCTCGGCAATTTCTGCCCTCATAGGAGCATCAGCAGTAGGCGCAAGAACCTATTCAGCCACAACTTCTCAGGGACTTCTGCTCATGCATGAAGCACTTTTTAACACTTCAGGCATGAGGCTTCCGGTTGTAATGACAGTGGCAAATAGAGCAATTAGTGCTCCAATCAACATCTGGAACGATCACCAGGATGCGATTGCGCAGAGGGATACAGGCTGGATCCAGCTCTATGTAGAGGATGTTCAGGAAGCATGTGACACTCTACCCCAGCTCTATAAAATCGCAGAAGACAATGAGATAATGGTTCCAGGTATGGTCTGCATGGATGGTTTTATCCTGTCTCATGTTTACGAGCCTGTGGTCCTACTTGAACAGGAATTAACCGACAATTTCCTTCCGCCTTTCCAGCCCGATGATATCCTCGACCCTGAAGATCCCAAGACCTTCGGAGCCTTTGCAGCCCCAGATACTTATGAAGAGTTCAGATATCTCCATGAGCAGGCAATGCAGAAAGCTCTTCCGAAAATCGAGGCCGTTGCAAAGGAGTTTGAAGAAGTCTTTGGTAGATACCACGGAGGACTTATTGACGGATACATGCTTGATGATGCCGAGATTATTATCATGTCTATGGGCTCTATTCTGGGCACTGTCAAGGATGTTGTTGACGAGTACAGAGCAAAAGGAGAAAAGATCGGTGTCTTAAAGGTCAGATCCTTCAGGCCTTTCCCGAAGGAACAGATCTGCGAAGCTGTTAAGAATGCTCATGCCGTCGTCGTACTCGATAAGAATATTTCCATAGGGACAAACGAAGGAGCGCTTTTTACAGAAACCAAGTCCTGCCTCTACAATAGTAAAGTCCGTGTACCTGTAATTGGCTATACTATAGGGCACGGAGGCCGTGACATTCGCGTGGAAAGTATTGCAAAGGTTATAGAAAAAACCAAAAAAGTTGCAAAGTCCGGAATCACGGTTGAAAGCCAGTTTCTGGATCTTAAGGAGGAGTTGCTATGAGTAAAACTGCACCAAAAACATATATCACATCCGGGCACAGCGGCTGTGCAGGTTGCTGTGATGCCTTTGCTGCAAAATTCACACTCATGGGCGCAGGCCCAAATACAATTGTGGTTAACCCGACAGGCTGTCTTGAAGTGATGTCCACGCCTTTCCCGTATTCCTCCTGGCAGGTTCCCTGGATCCACTCCCTTTTTGAAAATGCAGGCGCAGTGGCTTCAGGTGTGGAAGCTGCTTTGAAGGCTCTTGGCAAAAAGGATGATATCAAGATTGTGGCAATCGGGGGAGACGGTTCTACTATGGATATAGGACTCGGTTCCCTTTCGGGCGCATTCGAGAGAGGCCACGACTTCACATATGTCTGTATGGACAACGAAGCTTATATGAATACCGGAATCCAACGCAGCAGTGGAACTCCTTTCGATGCAAGCACAACTACCACTCCACCCGGAAAAGTCTCCTTTGGAAACCCGCGCCCCAAGAAGAACATGCCTGCTATTATGGCAGCTCATGGCTCTCCTTACGTTGCAACAACTTCAATAGGCTTCCCAAGAGATATGATGCGTAAAGTCAAGAAAGCCACTGAAATCGTGGGCCCAACTTATATACATTCTCACTGTCCCTGTACAACAGGCTGGGGCTTTGATACCTCCAAGACCCTGGAAATCGCCAAACTCGCAGTAGAAACCTGCCTCTGGCCAATGTACGAAATGGAATACGGGGAAATTACCCAGGTCAGGAAGGTTAAGGACCCCAAACCAGTTGAGGAATACCTGAGGACCCAGAAAAGGTTCAAACACCTCTTCACTATGGAAGGCGGTGACGAAGAAATCAAGAAGATCCAGGCTACTGCAGACTGGAACATAAAGCACTTTGGACTTCAGTAAAAACTGAAGTTCTGCTTTTTTATTTTACTTTTATTTTTTAGTGAGCTCATCTCAAAACCCATTTTCATTCTCAATTATCAGAATTATCCTGGATTACTTTCATGATTTGAAGCTCGATTGATCACTTAAAATGTGGAAACCGAAGAAGCAAATTTTAAGTTTTGGGATAGGCTCGAAAACTAAAGTGAAAAGTAGCAAAATTAGAGTCTAAAGCTGGCTATGTGCATTAACATGGATTATATAAAAGTTCTCTGAATGAATTGAAATTTTACTGTGGATATTATATAGTCAACTTAGCGTCTTAAAAACTGAAAAAGCAATTTATGCAAAATAAGAAAGAATAAGACTATGAATAGGCTTCTCATTAAGTGTGATTAGGCATCTGTTTTTAATGCCGTTTTTTAAGAACCGTTTTTTAAGAACCGTTTTTCAAAGACACCGTTTTTCAAAGACACCGTTTTTCAAAGACACCGTTTTTCACAGATGCCTGGCAATTCAGATATCTTTTGATTATATAAAATTACGGATGTACTGAAAATTAAATATAAAATTCTGGAAGTACCGTAATATATAAAATAAGTTTATATATAAACAAGGAAAGAAAATTTTCTTTTCTATATTTGATTGAGCCTGGAAGTATCCTTGATTTTCAAATTGTTAGAATTACTCGAATTAGAATTATCGAGATATTAAAAAGACATAAGAATGGAATCCTGGCTTTAAATCTGAATTAAAAAAGAAATTTTATTGAAAAAAGTAAGTTACTGAATGATTACAGATCAACTAACGGCAACTGTCTTCTCAGGTCAGGCAAATAGCCTTCTCTGTGCAGAGCTATTTTATAATCACTTATTGTTCTGCATAATTTGTTAGTATATTTTATACAGTCTGTACCAACATTTCCCTTGAACAGCACCTTTTCAGTTTTCTCAATAAATTCGGGGTAGGTAAATAACAGTTCTTCTTTAGTGTGCAGGAACAGAGCTGTAAAGTCCCTGTGAATGCCCATGCTTCTTTTCAGCAATTCAACATTCAGGTGGTCCTCAGACAGAAAGGGGTTGAATTTCACAAAGGTGTGAAAATCTGCAATATTCTGATTTAATGAGTTCAGGATTGAATACAGAACATTATCGGTCTCCGGAAGGGGGATATCCGGAAGATCGAGGTATTCTCCAGCGAAAGTTTCATTTTCTTTTATATTTTGATCCCGGGTTGTATCACGGTTCATTTTTATCATCCTGATTGCGGTATTTATTTTAATAAGTACAGTGGCTTCCATTTCATATGGCGGGTTCAGTCACTTGCTTTTATGTGGCTTTCAGATACACTTATGGATTGGCTTAGGATAGCTCCCAATAAATGCTTAGTTGCCAGCGTATCCGTTGCTTCCCCACTCGAAGCGGTTATACGCAAATGGGTTAGGTGCTTCAGACTCCGTTTTTCTTTATAAACCCAGCCTGAGAGATTTAGTCCTGGGATTCTATAAAATATAATAAATTAAACGATTAGGCTCTTGCATCTCACCATATATAAAATTATGTCTTAATAAAACCGAATAAATATAATTATAATTAATTACTATTCAATTTCACAAAAAAATATTTGAATGGTAATTAAAATAATGTTCAGAAGAGTTTTAGATAATTCTTGAGCGAGTGCAGGATGAATACTGAATTATTTCGGAAAAACTCCTGATAAGCCCGTGAAATATTTTCTATCTGTAAAAGAAGCTCAGGGTTCTTTTAAGCCCCGGAATTTCTTCTACTCTCGAGTATTTCCATCCCAAAAACTGCAAATCCGTACACAAGGCTCAATACTAAAATGATCGTTGCACCGGATGGGACATCCAGAGCATATGAAAGACCTATTCCAGTTACACTGATCACAGTTCCGAAAACTATGGAAATTAGCATCATCTTCTTCAGGTTATGGGTGAATTTGCGGCTCAGAGAAGCAGGAATGGTAAGAAGAGCTATTACAAGGATGATACCCACGACCTTGATGAGCACCACGATTGTCAGAGCAATGATACAGAGAAGGAAAAGGTAAAGCTTCTCAGTAGGAAGACCCTGCACGGTTGTGAATTCTTCGTCAAAACAGAGAGCAAGAAATTCCTTGTAAAAAAGATAAACTGCGCCTAATATTATTATATCAAGAACCAACATAAAGTAAAGATCAGAGCGAGGGACTGTTAAAATATTCCCAAATAGATAGGTCATAAGATCAGGAGCATAACCAGGAGTCAGATAGACAAAAATTATTCCAAGTGCCATTCCAAGAGACCAGAGTATACCTATAGCACTGTCTTCCGGGATTTTAGACTTCTTGCTAACAGTTCCCATAACAAGGGCCGAAAGCAGGCTGAAAGGAAGAATTCCGAACATGGGGTTGATTCCGAGGTAATAGCCCAAGCCAACACCTCCAAAGGAAGCGTGCGCTATCCCTCCACTTATAAAGACTATTTTTTTAACTACAACGTAGACTCCTATAATCCCGCAGGCTATGCTTGCAAGAACAGCGGCTGCCAGAGCATTCTGAATAAAACTGTATTGCAGAAAATCAAACATTTTTATTTCTCCATCTGTTTTTTAAACCAACCTTGAGTTCAGGAATTCTCCTCATGATTTTCCAGCACCCTGTGAGGGATTCCATGAGCAATTAGTTCAACAGGACACTGATAGGTAGCTTCCAGATCTTCAACCGGGATTTCTCTGGAGTTATGGTAATGAAAAGTGCGGTTTAGGCAGGCTATTTTGTCTACATAAACGGAAACTGCACTGAGGTCGTGAGTAACCATGACAACTGCCATTTCCTGCTTGAGCCTGTTCAACAGGCGATAAAGTTCATCCTGCATATGCGGATCAAGCCCGGAATTAGGTTCGTCCAAAAGCAGAAGTTTGGGATTCGTAGCAAGAGCTCGTGCAATAAAGACTCTCTGACGCTGCCCGCCCGAAAGCTGCCCGATCTGCCGATCTTTGTACTGGAACATTTCTACGGTCTTAAGGGCTTCTTCTGCAGCCTTTTTGTCTTCTTCTCTGTACTTTTTCAGAAAGCCCGTATGGCTGATCCTGCCTGTAAGCACAACTTCCCAAACACTAATAGGAAAGTCAAAATCAAAACCTCTGTATTGAGGGACATATCCTACAAGCTCTCTGCTTTTCTCTGGAGGTTTCCCAAAAAGCTTCACACTTCCCCTGTAAGGCTTCAGAAGCCCAAGAAGCACCTTGAGAAATGTAGTCTTTCCTCCCCCATTAGGTCCGATAATCCCAAGGAGTCCATTTGGCTCCTTTAATTCAAAATTGATTGCTTCAAGAATAGTCTGGGTTCCGTAACGAACCCAGACATCTTTCAGTTCTATAACCTTCTCCATTGCCTTCCCTTCATAATATCGTTTTTATCTCGAATTACGGTCTTTCGATACTTAGATACAAAACTTGAGTAATTGACTTTATCAGGACTCGAATGCTAATTTTACTGACTTCATACAAGGTTTCTGGCAAAAATATCGGATACATTATTCATATTTCCAATGTAATCCTTTGCAAGTGGGTCTACAGCTACAACCTCACCACCTATTTCTTCAGCTACGGATTGAGCACTTCGCGTGCTGAACTGGGGCTGGATAAAGATTACCTTGACCTGTTTCTCTTTTGAAAGGTCTATAAGTTTCGCCAGATCCTGAGCACTTGGTTCTTTTCCTTCAATTTCTACTGGAATCATTGTAAGGTTGTAATCCGCTGCGAAATAACCCCAGGAAGGATGATAGACCATGAAGCTTCTTTCCGTTTTTCCCTCAAGCTTTTCCCGAATCCTGGCATCCAAAGCGTCCAGCTCTTCAAGGTAAGCGTCCCTGTTCTGAGTATAGTACTCTTTGTTTTCAGGATCGATTTTTACAAGTCCTTCGCAAATATTCTCGACCATTATCTTTGCATTTGCAGGAGATGTCCAGATATGGGAATCAAGCTCTTCGTGAATGCCGGTCTGAGTACTGTTATCAGATTTATTCTCATCCTCTTCAAGCTCTGCTGCGTGTTCTTCTGCTCCCTCTCCTTCACTATGGTCATGGGCAGCAAGTTCTTTAAGCTGAATTCCGTCAGAAGAATTTACTATGAGAGTTCCGCTGTTGATAGATTCGAATCTATCGATCCAGACTTTCTCAAAAGGCATATCAACGCCGACCGTAACATACATACGAGCTTCACTCACTTTTCCCATCTCTTTAGGAGAGGGCTCATAAGTGTGAGGGTCTGCTCCCGGAGGGATTATAAGAACGGTTTTCACTTTGTCTCCCCCCACTTTTTCTACAAACTCAGCCTGAGGAAGCACACTTACAGCTACGATTATAGGCTCATTCGGCCCTGCTACTTCAACTTTCTGTCCTGTATTTTCATTATTTTGGGAGTTACTTGGACCTGTACAGCCGCTGGCAAAAAGGCTCAGACCAACAGTCAAGAGCACTAATAGAGGTAGAATTTTCAGATTCATAATTGAGATCCCGCTTTCTTCACTTTCACTTTTTCTTGGCTCACGAATATATTTCTGAATGAGATAAGACCGATACCAAGGAGAATAAATTTGGTGTATACCCAAATTTTTGAATGATTCAGGGAATTTTTTGGCGTAAGTCCAAATTTATCTCGAAGCTCATTTCGGGCTTTATGCAATATTGATTTATCACTTAGTATTTCACTAGCGCCTCGTCAATATCTTGTTAGTACTTGATAGCGCTTGATTAGTGTCTCAGTTGGAACTTGATTAGCATTTTAGTTCTTTTTTGGTATTTCGTTTAGTATTTCGTTTAGTATTTCTTTTAATGCTTCACTTATGCTTCACTTATTCCGGCAATCGATGATGTGTTTCTTCATGCAGGCATTTTCCATGACTTATTTCTCCGCATACACCGAACATCGGGTGACCCATTGAGCTGCAGATTTTATCAACTGCATCCCTGGAAACAAAAGCCTCAAAGCGCGAAACTTCATCACAGGCTTCCTCCGACGAAAGACCATAATGGGTTAAAAGAAGACTGAGAATCCTGTGCCTTCGGATAAGAAATTGCGTATATGCCTTACCCAATTCCGTCAGATCCACTCCCCTGTAAGGAACGTGGTTTAGGTAGCCTGCATTTGCAAGCTCGTTTAAGGTCTTGCTCGTAGTTGAAGGGTCTACCTGCAGGCCTGAAGAGATCTCTGTAGTTCTTACAGTTCCTCCTTTTTCAAGAATGAACTTAAGATAATCTACCTTTCTCGGAGAGAGTTCAAGGCCTGTAAATTCAGGATAACTTTGCTCATTCATATATAGAAATATAAAAAACCGGTATTTATTGTTTGCCATATGCCAAATTATGGGGTTATAATTTTACTGTAGCAAAACTAGAAAAGAGGAAGCGCAGGAAAAATCTTGGAAATAACAGTTAAAACTCTCAGTAAGAGAAAAAATCAGTAAAGAAGAAACTCAGTAAAAGAAGATATGCACAGCAGATACCAGCAGAAAACTCACGATACCCATAAAGGCGCTCCCAAGGGTATTTGACCTGAAGACCTCAGAGGGTTCCAGTTCTGCAAGCTCTCCAAAAATCCAGAAGAAAGGATCATTGACATGGGAAATCAGAAAAGTGCCTGAAGCCATTGAAAGGATAACGATTTCCGGAGGAAGCCCCAGTTCAGGAATCAGAGGCAGTAAGAGAGAAGGTGCAATGAGCATGGTCACAATCCTTGATCCCTGTACGGTTTGAAGAGCTGCAGCAACGAGAAAAGGCACAAGGATATGAGGGAGGCTCAACTGCAAGAAAAACCTGCCAAGAGCCTCTCCTGCTCCTGTCATGGCAAGAGTAGCCCCAAGAGCGCCGCCTCCGCAGAGATCGAGAAGTACAACCCCACTTCTTCTTACAGCTTTTTCGACCAGCGTTCTCAGTACCAGAGATCCGAGCTTTCTGCCGGAAAAGATGGAGAGAAGAACTCCTATAAGGAGCGCAATGTTCGGATTTCCCAGAAACGTGAGCATAGGATGAGGATGTTCAAAGCTTGCCTGAAGGAGAATAAGAAGTAAAGGGATAAAAATTGGAGAATAAGCTTCGATTCTCCGGGGTTTTTCGGCAGGGTTATCATATATTTCTGAAGCTTTTTCCTGAACTTCGGCTGTCTTTTCTTTTATTCTATCCGAAAGGCCTGTAGTTTTAGACTTTTTTAAATTCCTAGAGTAGAGGTAACCTGCAAAGGAAGTGGGAACTGCGATAAGAAGCCCCAGAATAAAAAGCCTGTCCATATTAGCTGATAGCTCTTCTGCTGCCGAGATGACGACAGGAGAAGGATAGACAAGGTTAAATGAAGCAACAGCTCCTAGTGCAAGAGCTGTTGCAGTGGAAATAGAGGGGTTATCAAGTCTGGCAGCCAACTCTTTAGCTATTGGAACAAAGATAACATAGGCAAGAATGTAACACATTAGAGGAACAGAAAAAAGAAAGCCAAGGACATTAAGGGCAAGTAGAGGATTTCTGGAAAAACGTATAATATCAGAGGCTATTAAGGACATTCCTCCAGTTCCCTGGAGCAAAAGTCCGATAACACTTCCACAAGTAATAATAATAGCAAAACGAGAAAACACGCTGCCCAATCCCCCGGTTATTGCTTCGACCGTAGCCAGGGGCTCTCCTGCAAGGATTCCTGTAAAAACGGATACAAGGACAAGGCTGAGAAAAGGGTGCAACCTGAGTCTGGTTGTAAAAAATAAAATGCAGAGAAGGGCGAAAAGGAATATAACTACAGGATGCATACTTAAAACCTGATCGTGAGTTTTTAAATATTTGCTTCAACAGAGAATAACTGTTCAAGATTAAATATTTTTTTAAATATTCTTTTCGGGAGAAAACAGTTTAACGATTAAGCATTTTTTAGGGATAAGAAAATCCAGTAAGTTTAAACATTCTCTTTTGTAGAGGATAGTGCATTCAGTTAAATATCCTCTCCATTATTCTAGCTCCTTCCCTGCTCACTTCCAATTTTTGTGGAGGACAGTTTACTCAGTAAAAACATTCTCTTCAGGAGAAGATAACTCACTGAGTTCTTCGATTTCTTCTTCTCCAAGTACTCTTACAAGATTTAGTAGAATAAGAAGCCTGTTCCCTACTTTTCCTACGCCTGTTAAATATTCCGCATTTATTTTCGACTTGATCATCTCAGGGGGCGCTTGAATTGAAGAAAGGGGCAGGTTAATGACCTCCTTTACGGAATTTACAAGCATTCCAATAACTGTATCTTTGACTTCTACTATGATGATTCTGGATAGGCTGTCGGTCTCTTTCGAATTGAACTCAAGCCGCTTGTTAAGATCTATCACCACGAGGATCTTTCCCCGCAGGTTAATGAGCCCTTTTACACATTCCGGAGCCTGAGGAATACGGGTGATCCTAGGAACCGGAATAACTTCGGAGACCTGCATGATATCTACTCCGAACTCTTCACCTGAAAGCTCAAAGGTCACTAAACGTAAATTTTCTTCAGAAAGTCTTGAACCCTCATCTAATGTTTCTTCAAACATTTGAATTCCTCAAACTAACTCAGAGATTTTAACTTAAAGTGTTTTCTGATCCTTCTTTTGAGTCACCAAGTTTGAACTTCTCGGTTGCTTTTCTCATCCTTTCCCCAATTAAAGAAAGGTCACTTGCCATATTGGCAAGTTCTGACATTGAAGCACTCTGCTCTTCGAGAGATGCAGCCGTTTCCTGGGTTCCTGCGGCGGATTGTTCCGAAATTAAAGAAATATCCTCCAGAGTTGAAGTGATCTCTTCAATGGATGCAGACTGTTCTTCTGTAGCGGCTGCAACATCTTCTATCATATTTGTTATTTCATTGATTGTAGAAACAATCCCTGCAACCATTTCAACCGCGTTATTAACAGACAATGAACCGGCCTGCACATCTTTTCTACTGGCCTCTATACTTTCCACGGTTTCACTGATACTCCCTCTTATTTCATTGATTAGACTGGAAATATTATTAGCAGCATGACCGGATTCATCGGCAAGTTTTCGGACTTCATCAGCTACAACAGAGAAACCTCGACCATGTTCGCCAGCCCGAGCAGCCTCAATTGCAGCATTCAGCGCAAGCATATTTGTCTGGTCTGCAATCTTGGTAATAAGATTCACAATTTCATTAATTTGTTGAGATTTGGAATCCAGCTCCATAATTACTTTCTCAGTCTCATCAACGGAAGAATGAATAAGGTCCATTTTTAACAGAATCTCTCTTGAAGCATTTCCAATGCTATTGACATTACTATTAACAAGACTTGTGTTCTTAGAAACCTTCTGGGTATTCTCCGCAATTTCCTGGATATTATGTGTCATGTCCTGCATTGCGTGAGTGATATCCACTATCTTTGTACTCTGCACTTCGGTCCCGTTTGAAATTTCAGCCGCAGTGTCAGAAATTTTCCTTGAAGCAGAAGCCACTTCCTCAGAAGAAGCAGACATTTCTTCTGAAAGTGTAGAAAGGTGAACCGAACTTTCCTGAATTCCTTTTATAAGGCTACGAAGGTTTTCAACCATTAATTTAAAAGCTTGTGAGAGTTGAGAAATTTCGCTTCTTGAATTTCCTTTAATCTCAACATTAAGATCTCCTTTCGAAATTTTATCGGCTGCTTGGAGCAGTTCGTAGATGGGCTTTCTGTAGAGGTTCAGAATCACAAAAACAAGTAAGGCCCCAATAAGTATCGAAAGAAAGGTAACGAGAAAGATCTTATTTACAGAATTTTCTATCAAGATATCGAGCTGCTCTTTCTGGTCGGTACTGGCGGCTTCAGCATCTCCTTTAACCTTTGCAGCTATGGTTGCCATATTTTTCACATCAACCGCCTGTTTCTCTTTAAGACTTTTCAGGCGATCAAAGTCCCTCTGAATTTCTTTGGCGTTGGAGATTATTTCATTTCCGCGCTCAATGTTTTCAGGTTTCACTATCTGTTTATTTAAATTCTCAGTAACTATAATTATATTTTCCATAGACTGATCGAATTTTTCCGCATATTGACCATCAGGAGTGATTATATAATTTTGATATTCGCTTTGAGCTTCCATTGCAAGTATGCTAATTTTCTGAGCTTCCTGAGCATTGGATAACTTCTGCTGGAGAACTTCACCTGAAGAACCATTTTTTACATATTGTTGGTACTGAAGCATCTGGTCTTGATACATCTCATCTGCTTTCTGCAAAATAAGTTCACCGTTTGTGATAATATTGTTTCTCAGGGCAATCTCTTCATCGTTTGCTTTAACATAGCTGTCAAAACTTTCCTTGAATTCGTCAGAAGTTTCCAGAATAGAATCCATCCGATCCTGATTTACAGGATCAAGGTAGACAAGATATATTCCTTTGGATATAGCTGCTTGTGTGGGCACAAGATCAAGATGTTTATAAGTATCGTTTTTATAGACAGAATCACCATGAATAACGTAACTTTCCTGAGCTTCCAGGGCCCCCTGCATGTTATTCATGATAAAGGTCATATTTTGAATGGCTCGGCTTTTCTTTTCAACATCGTTCATTCCCTGATAGCCTGTATACCCAACAAAGAAAATCAAAACTAGAAGAAGAGCAAAGCCTATCATTACATGTCCTATTTTTGTATTTTTATACATCTTTTTCACCCTTGCCTCTAGCTTCTCCGTCTCTATACCTCTTCTATATGTATGGATTGTAACCTGTCAGTGGTACCCGCGAAGGAAAGTAGATTGGAGGAAACATTTCTATGGAGATTGCTTGATCTTCCCAACCAATAATTCAATACAGACTATTTAAGAGTTGATAAATTTTTTGATTTATTAAAAATAAGAAACTCAATAAAAAAAATTACACCCTGTATTTTTACTCTATAGTTTTCACCAGTCTCATTAGATATTTCTTTAATCAACTACCTTTTTGTCTCCACATATACTGTATCTTCAAGATTCCGCGGTTGTAAGAAAATTCTCGATATATGAGCCAAAATCTCCAAAGTTTATGGGTTTGGCAAGAACAGCATAACATCCGGCCTTAAGGAACTTTTCTTTACTTTCAGGATCAGAGTAACCTGTAACTGCGACTACCTTTATACTCCGGGTTTCAGGGTTAAGTTTGATTTTTTGAAGCAATTCAAGACCGTGCATTTTCGGAAGTTCCATATCAAGCAATATAAGATCAATATTTGTTTTATTGAGAATCTCTAGGGCTTCAAAACCGTTTTTCGCTTTCTTTGGATCATATCCAAAGGATTTAAGTAAGTCCATTTCGATTGTCAGATTAAGTAAATTATCTTCAACAATTAGAATTTCAGGCACTCAAATCTACTCCTAGGAGGCTGCTTGAAGATTTGTAAACAATATTTTTGTAAGCAGGATTCTGTCAAAGAAGTATTGAATAGCCAATCTTCTTGGGAAGATCTGAAATAGGAAAAACATAAAACAATTTCTTATTTTATTTTCAATCTTCAGCAAGTACATCTTAGATCTTCCTAAAACCAGGATCAAGAAGTCCTGAAAGCACTATTTTGTCTTTAACAAATGCCCCTACACCTACAAATTGTTCCAAGGTTAACTTTTCAATTTATTGAATAATATATGAAATTCGAGAGAATATAAATTTATTTGCTAAATTTAGAATAAGATTTTCAATATATAAATAACAGTAACAATAATTTATTTAAGTATGTGTGTCATTTTAGGTATTATTATCAGGAAAACTTGAAACTATTACCATAGAACACTAAAGCAAATAGAAAAACATTTTATACATTATTCAAATATTTATTACTGTTCTCCTCAAGTTTACAGATAAAATTAGAAATCGGCTGCAGAATGGGAAAGTGCTCAAAACTTTTGTAGATAATTTGTTAACGTCCCAGTTAGCAAGAACATTTAAATAAATATCTTGAACTCATAATTTTATAAAGGCAATTAAAAAATTTAATATAGAAAGCCCCGTATATATTTTTCTACATTATTGGGATATATTTGTCTCAACAAAAAACTTGCGCTGTTTACTTTTGTTAACCTTTAATGGCTTTCAAATTGAAGTCTTTTTATTCATATCATGAGTTTATGAAGAATACATAGGCAAGAGGCGAGATTCGGCATAGGTAGGAATAAGGTGTCGGAACATTCCAAAAAAGCTGGAGTGAAAATATTATCCGATATTGTCGCTTGTTCAAGAACGAAAGAAGGGAAATGCATGGCCAGAGTTATGATCGTGGACGATGTCGAATTTATGCGGATGATAATTAGAGATATTCTTCTGATGCACGGACATGAAGTGGTTGCTGAGGTCAGTGATGGAGAAGAGGCAATTCAGACATATATCGAAGTAAAGCCCGATATTGTGTTAATGGATATAATTATGCCAGACATGGACGGAAAAGAGGCACTGCAAAAACTTCTTATTATGGATCCTGAGGCAAAGATAGTAATGTGTTCTTCCCTTGGTCAGCAGGCTTTAATAACCGAATCAATGAAGATAGGCGCAATGGGCTTTATAGTAAAACCTTTTGAACCTGATGGAATGCTTGATGTAATAAGAAAAATTGCTGAGCCAAATTAGACCGATTGAAATCTACCGATAATTCAAGCCACTGCTAAATCAAACTGTGCTAAGTGGAGCTAATTAAATCAAGCTGCATCACATCATATTCTTGTTAGTAAAGTATTATTAGACAAATCCATTAAAATAAATTATACATCTAACAAAATGAGCTACTTTTTTGAACTAAAGAGGAAGTCTGATTTTAAAGCTAAAGGTTAACTCTTCATACTGATCTTTGCATTGAATTAGGGATTGAGTCGGCATTAAACCAGAAGTATTGTGATTAAATCATAAGTCGGGATTTAACCAAATATCGGGACTAAACTAAAGAAAGGCAGGGAAAATAATGGATATGTCAAAATATATGGGCATTTTCAGGGCAGAGTCTGAGAAATACATCAAAGAGTTGAGCGATTCCCTGCTAGCGCTTGAGAATGATCCTGAAAATACGGAACAGATGAACACGTTATTTCGTGCAGCTCATACATTCAAAGGCATGGCTGCAACTATGGGGTTTAAACAGATTGTAGAGTTAACGCATGAAATGGAGAGTTTGATAGACAGGCTGCGCACACGGCAAGTTGTACTTAATTCTTCTTTGATCGACGTTCTTTTCGTATGTGTGGATACCCTTGAGGGGCTTGTAGAAAGTGTCTGTGAGGGAGAGGGAAATGAGCCCGGAAAAAGAGAAAAAGGCGCATCTAATAAATACGAATCTTATCTTGACGTCAGTGAAGTGCTAAAAACCTTAAGGAAAATAAATGAATCTCCTGAAAAAGCATCCATTAAAAAAGTTGAAGATAACTGCCTGTCTGCAAAAAGTGAAATTGAAGATAAAGAAATTAATAGAATAAATAAAGCCACGAAAGAAGTTTATCGGCCAGAAAAAGAAGAAAAAACCCTAGTACCTCCAAAACCGGTCCCTAAAGTAAAAACTATTCAGAGCTCAAGAATCAGTAATGAACAGCTGGATAAATTGATGAATCTTGTGGGTGAGATCGTAATCAACCGAAGTAGAATAAATGAGCTTACCTGCAACCTGAAATCCAAGGAACTTGAGGCTGCACTTTCAGATTTATATAAACTAACAAGAGAACTGCAAAATGAAGTGATAGAGGCAAGAATGGTGCCTCTGGACCATATCACCTATGTTTATCCAAGAATGGTAAGAGATCTTGCACGCGTACAAAATAAAAAAATTGATTTTATAATCAAAGGAAAAGAAATCAAGCTTGATAGAACTATTCTTGAAGAAATCAGTGATTCCCTGGTACACTTGTTAAGAAATGCAGTAGATCACGGAATCGAAACTCCGGAGAGGCGTGTGGAACTTGGAAAAAAAGAGAATGGCACTGTACTGGTTACAGCTTCAAGACAGGAAAATTTTGCCCTTATAAAAATAGAAGATGACGGATGTGGAATAGATACTAACGAAATCCGAAAAGTTGCATTAAAGAAAGGAATTATCTCAAGAGAAAGTGCAGAGCAACTCCAGGAAATGGAGGCAATGCAGCTGATTTTTGCTCTCGGTCTCAGTACCTCTGACAGCATTACCGATATATCCGGAAGGGGAATCGGAATGAATGTCGTAAAAAACAGAGTTGAGCGCCTTGGAGGATCTGTAAAAGTTGAGTCAAAGCCCGGATTTGGCTCCATGTTCGAATTGAAACTGCCCCTAACCATTGCGGTTTATCAGTCCATGCTGATAAGAGTAGGAAATGAAAAATATGCAATTCCTTTTACAAGCATAGTTAAAAATATAGAAGTCAGCTCGCAGGAAATCAAGCATATTAAGGGGCAGGAAGTCGTTTTAATAGATAATAAAATTCTTCCGCTTTTTAGATTGAGAAGGCAGTTTCAGCTATCTGATCAGGGCGACGAGAACAATAATTTTGTAGTCGTAGTTGAAAAATATAACCAATATATTGGAATAGTTGTGGATGAACTGCTTGGAAAACAAGAAGTAATAGTAAAAAGCTTCAAAAGCAAGCTTCTTGATAATACCAGAGGATTTGCAGGAGCGACAATTCTGGGTGATGGAAACGTTATATTAATTATTGATGTTAACTCCCTGATTTAAAATACTTAAAAAGCTTTAATGGTGGTAAAAATCCTTAATAAAGTGCTTGCGGTGAAGAAATGGGTAACGATCCAGTTAGAAAAGCAAGCGATAATGGAAAAAATAAAGAGGCAAATAGAAAAATAAATAAATATATAGATAAAGAAGCAAAAAAAGGTCGAAATCTGGAGGAAGATCCGGACTTCGAGCTGTTAAAGAAAGTTATTAGTGGAAACACTGGCTTTAACTGTGAACATTATAAAGAAGCCCATTTCAAGCGTAGAATTAACATACGCGTTCGAGCTACTAATTCCGAGAGTTATGGAGCATACTTAAAACTTCTGAAGAAAGACCCGCAGGAATATGAATTTCTTATTGACAACCTTACCGTAAATGTCAGTGAATTTTTCCGAAATCCCGAAACCTTCAGGACAATTGAAAAAGAAGTCATTCCTTCCATTGTTAAATACAGATCAGGATCATTAATCCGATCAATTCGCATATGGAGTGCGGGTTGTGCAGCAGGAGAAGAGGCCTATTCCTTTGCTATTCTTCTCCATAGGGCCCTGAAAACCGATTTTAATAAGTATAGAATAAGAATTATAGGTACGGATATTGATGCTCAAAGTCTGGAAAAAGCCAGAAAAGGCATTTACAGTGAAAATTCACTTAAAAATCTTGACCCAGGTACAAAAGAGCGTTATTTCTTGAAACAGGAAGATAAATATCAAGTAATAGATGAGTTGAAGAGCATAGCTCAATTTAAACATCAGGACCTGATTTCGAGCTCGAAAATCGAGTTTTTTGATCTTATTGTCTGTCGAAACGTAATGATATATTTTAAAAAGAATATTCAGGAACAATTACAGCTTAATTTCTACAAAGCCCTCGAAAAACGAGGATATTTTATAATAGGAAAGTCCGAAACAGTTCTTGGGGCTGCATCAAATCTTTTCAGACCTTACAATACAAGAGAGCGTCTGTACATAAAAGAAAGCTCAAGGGATAATTATGGAAAAGATCAAGAACCTAAGGGATTTAAGTGAATACGAATATGGGGGCTTTGAAAGAGCTCGAAAAAAATCGGAATAGGGAATTCAGCAATCTCCCTCTATAAGTATAGGGTCCTCAAAAAAATGATTCGTTTTTCAAGGGTTAATAAGCCTTATCTCGTGAATTGTATGTGGCGTTAGTGCTCCCTCAATAAAATTACAGATGATAAAAAGTTTATTTCCCATTAAAGAAATTAAATATCCTTAACTTCCATTTTAAGGTTTTCTTAGCCCTTATTTTCAACATTTAATTTTGTAAAACGGAAAACGGAGTCTATTGCCACAATTTCAAAAAATATGATTTGTCAAAAAATAAAGCTCTAATCCTCTCCATCTATTATTTTTAGAGTTTAATCGGGTTTATTTTCCTCTAAATTGGATTTTAAGAATGCACTTTTATTGGGGGAACTCTGGTTATATATCTATTACCTAAAATAAGCATTCTGAATCCTTAGTTTACACACTGATTTTGGAGGGCCCTATATAAGTACGAATAGCGAAACCCATGCAATAATACTAAAGAATGTATATGGTACTCCCCACGAGTATTGCTCAAATACCATACCAATTGAATGAAGTATCATAAACCAACTCAACATCAATAATATAAAGAACGAAACAGGAAGCGTATAGTCTGTAAACATAGCGTAACCTATAGTCACCATTTTAAATAATGCGACATTTTGTGTGTAAACTTTTGCTTCTCCCAAAATTCCTTCAGTTCTTCCTTTAATACTTTAATATTTTTGAATGATTTTATTGACGTTAAATCTTCTCTTTTATCGTTTTCCAACAATATTCTGTTGGGTTCCTATCTGGAGTAGCTGGAGGGAAAATAGTAAATCGAGACGCTAGGTTTAGGAAATACAAGTTGGTTAGAAAACTCAAATAGATTTCATTTGTATTCGGTTAAGGGACAAGATGCTTAAGTTCGCTAACCGAATGCAAATAAAATAGATTTAGGAAATTCAAATAGATTTTGGGGCTAAGTCAGAAAAAGTTTCTCAGGTTTGATTTCTCAAGGACAAAAAGCTAAAAGCACAGTTTAAAAGCTGTGCCTTTTCCTGATTAGTCGAATTAATCTTTAACTTCTTTTTGGGATTACATCATTGGAGGCATTCCGCCCGGCATTCCACCCATTCCTGGGGGCATTCCACCCATTTCTTCTGGGCCTGGGGCTGCACGGGTAGAAGCTATGATATCATCGATCCTGAGAATCATAACTGCAGACTCGGTAGCTGCATTGATAACCTGGGTCTTGACTCTGAGAGGTTCAACTACAAAGTCTTCCCACATGTCAACAACCTTGCCTTCGAACACATTAAGCCCTGCGGTCTTTACGCCTTTCTCGTGCTGGGAACGTAGCTCCATGAGCATATCGATTGGGTCGAGACCTGCGTTTTCTGCAAGAGTTCTCGGAATGATTTCAAGAGCTTCGGCATAGGCTTTAACTGCAAGCTGTTCTCTGCCTTCGAGGGTTGCTGCGTATTCCTGTAGCCTGAGTGCAACCTCAACTTCAGGGGAACCGCCGCCTGCAACGAGCTTTTCATCCTCGATTGCAACTCCAACCACACGCAGGGCATCTTCAAGAGCACTGTCAATACTATCAACAACATGCTCTGTGCCGCCGCGTAGCAGGATTGTTACAGCCTTGGGGTTGTCGCAGCCTGTGACAAAAGTCATGCTGTCGCCACCAACCTTCTTCTCTTCCACGAGGCCTGCATATCCTAGGTCTTCGGGAGTGATTTCGTCCATGTTGGTGATGAGTTTGCCGCCGGTTGCTCTTGCAAGCTTTTCCATGTCGCTCTTTTTAACTCTGCGCACAGCAAAGATACCTGCTTTTGCAAGGTAGTGTTGAGCAAGATCTTCAATTCCCTTCTGGCAGAAGACAGCATTTGCTCCGCTGCTGATAACCTTCTGGACAATCTTCTTGAGCATCTGCTCTTCCTGGTCAAGGAAGGACTGGAGCTGGTCAGGAGAGGTTATGGAGATTTCCGCATCTACTTCGGTATCCTTGAGTTCGATTGCGCTGTTGAGAAGAATGATTTTTGCATCCTTAACTTTTTCAGGCATGTTGGGGTGGATTCTTTCCTTATCAATGATCATGCCCCGGATAAGCTCGGAATCCTCTACTTTCCCGCCTACCTTCTTAACAACATTGATGTTGTCTCTGTCAACAGTATTCTTTCCGTTTGTGTCTACAACGCTTGATACAGCATCTACGGCAATCTCTGAGAGGAGCTTTTTGGAGGACTCAGCACCCTTTCCAGTCATTGCAGTTTCAGCAATGCTGACCAGCAGGTCACGGTTGGACAGTTCTACTGTCATTGCAAGAGAGTTCAGGACTTCTACGGCTTTATCGGCTGCAAGCCTGTACCCTGATGCGATAATTGTCGGGTGGATTTCCTGCTCGATTAAATCCTCAGCTTTACTTAATAGCTGGCCTGCAACCACAGCTGCACTGGTAGTGCCGTCTCCGACTTCCTCATCCTGGGTCTTGGCTACTTCCACTACCATCTTTGCTGCAGGGTGTTCGATGTCCATTTCTTTAAGGATGGTTGCTCCATCGTTTGTAATAACTACATCACCCATGGAGTCCACGAGCATTTTGTCCATGCCCTTGGGACCAAGGGTTGTTCTTACGGCTTCGGCTACTGCCTTTGCAGCCATGATATTGTTACTCTGGGCATCTCTGCCTCTGGTTCGCTTACTTCCTTCTTTTAAAATGAATATTGGCTGTCCTGCCATGATTTAATCCTCCATTAGTATGAGTTTGAAATATCTCTGCAATTAAAATCGCATTTTACATGTTTGTACTTCTATATAAATTCATCCCGCTGGTGATTCTAGATCCCACAATCCGCAGTATTTTTTCAAAAATCAATACTTTTTCTTGATAGCGTTTTTGGAGCAGATTAAAGTAATTTATGTCTGTAGTGACATTTGGTGAGAATTGATTATACCGTTTCAAAAACGTAGACACTCAACTTGTCTACGATTTAAGCACCTGTTTCTTTCGATCTATGAGTAATTCTACAGGCTGAAAAAGGCTACGACAAAAACTGCAGTTTTCCTTAATGTTCGCCAAACAAAATAAAAAACATTTCCGGGAACTAAAATAATTTGAAATTAAAAACAAATTGGTGCTTTATTCTGCAAAATACCCTATATTGAGTTTCATATCCAAAAAATATGTGTAATTTTTATTTAAAAATTTATTTAACTCAATTTAAAACCGTAAAATTTATCTAGGGATATTTATACTTCTTCTTTGGTAAATACTTGTGAAACCTTCGCTTATTCCATTGAGTGAAGATTTCAAACGAAAATTATTTTCGAGATATCAGATGTTTTTGATTTCGCTCTGAAGATGAAGTCTATAACATTATGAGCAGTTTTGATCTGGAGCAGTTTATCGATTTCGTTGCTGGATTACTTAATGATGTTTGTTTTTGTCGGAAAGGAGATTTAAGCCAAATCATAATCGATAGTACGGTCATAGATCTTGATCTTAATTGGTTTAAGAAGAAAATTAGCAAAAAGGTATGCAATACGGAGAATTTACACTGCTATACGATGCTTTAGGTAAGATATTACTGTTTTTTTGACTTTATTTTCGATAAAAACGATTATTGCTGTCTTTTCTAGTGATAAAAAGGTATTAGAACGCTTAAATGAGAGTCAAGAAAAAAGACCATAAAATGTCTTTTAGGAGGTATCTATAATGCAAAGAAACTACTGGCCAACTACAGAATGGCAAGCCATAGACTCAGCAACCTTGAGAATGGATTCAGAAAAGCTTTCAGAGCTTGAACTTATGATAAAATCCGAGTACAGTAATATAAACGGTATTGTTGTTGTGAGAAATGGATATATCACTTATGAAAGATACTATAATGGCTATGGCCAGGATGATACACACCATGTGGCATCTGTAACGAAAAGCATAATATCTGCCCTCATTGGTATTGCCATAGATGCAAAATATATTAAAAATGTAGATCAGAAAGTGCTTGATTTTTTCCCCGAATATGTTCCCAATGCTGCTGATAGGCAGAAACGAGAAATCACCATACGCCATCTTCTCACTATGACGGCTCCCTATCCATTTGAGGACTGGCACGAACCGCTGGACAAGATGTGTATGCAATCTGACTGGGTAAAGTATATTCTGGATATGCTGGGCCAAAAAGGAAGTATTGGAACTTTCAAGTACTCCACCTCGGGAGCGCACCTGCTTTCAACCATCATCACTCGTAGCACAGGAAAAAGTGCCCGTGAATTTGCCAACGAACGCTTATTTAGACCCATTGGCATGAAAGAAATCCCGGATCATGAAATGAAATCATTTGGGTTTGAGGATTTATTCGGGAAAAATGTGAAAGGATGGGTTAAAGATCCAAACGGTAACTCTACAGGAGGATGGGGACTTACGCTAAATCCCCGTGATATGGCACGTTTTGGTTTTTTATATCTGAACCGTGGCATTTGGGATAGTAATCAGATTATTCCAAGGACATGGATTGACGAATCAACAGCAACGAACCCCAATAATTACGGTTATTTATGGTGGTTACGCGAAGAGGATGGAGTTTTTGCATACTTAGCACTGGGCGATGGTGGTAATGTCATTTGTTGTATCCCAGAAAAAGACCTGATCGTAGCAATTGCATCAGAATTCATTATTAATCCTCTTGACAGGTGGAAATTGATTAAAGAATGTATTATCCCGGCTGTAATGGAATGAAATTTATTACCACCAAGTCTGGAAAAGATATTTTACTGTACTTAATGTCGACCTGCCGAATAGGTTTCATACAGTTTTTCAACAAAAAGTGCCATGCTTTCGGTGGCAGATTTTTCAAAAAAATTGGGTTATAAAAATGAGTTAAAAGAATAGATTACTTACTATTTCCAAACGGGTTACTTACTATTTTCCTTATTTCTGGAAGATTCTCGAGTATACAGAAGCGTTTATAGTTTCAATAATTCTTCATTTCCTCTTGGAACCCAGAAATACTTGAATTAGTTTTTTACTCCCTTGTTTCCGGAAGTTTTGAGAGAATTTCTTCTATTTCAGCCGTTTTTTCAAAAGAAAGCCCAAGAGGAACTTCAAAGTCTGCATATCCACTGTGTTTCCTTGATCCCTTGCACCCGAAAGATAGGCCCATACCCTGCCTGTATGCAAGTACTGTACAGTCACCGCAGATTGAAGCTGCACCGATTGTATCCAGTACTGCCCTTTTTCCTTCGGAATAGGCACTGGTCTGAACAATGCGCATAGCTTTTTCGGGCTTCAGGAAAAGGATCAGCACATCAAAAATACCTTTATTCAGGGAAAGGGGCTCGATTTTTATAAAGGAATATCTTTTTCTTAATCTTGGAAGCGATAAGGCTGCATTTTTCGCAGCTTGTGCGTCCTTATATCTTTTGGAGTTCAGGTAGTATGCAGCAGGACTTTCTTCTGACAAGCCCAGCACATAATCTCCCGGAGAGCAGCCTTGCCCCGAAATCAGGAATCCTTCTCCCATACGGGCTTTCTGTACAAGTTCGCAAAAAAGAAAACAGGATTTTTCAGGAAATTTTTCGTTTCCTGTATCAGCTACTCTCTTCTCAGTTTTCTCCTCGATATCCTTTTCAATTTCGCACCCGACTTTTCGCCCTACTTTGCACCTGATTTCATGCCCTGTTTCAAAGGTTACACAGACAGGCTCGCCGGTTTCCATCAGCTGGCTGAGTTCTGAATACTTTGAAAAAGGGCTTTGGTCTGTGTGCATGTAGTTTGCTCCTGTTTTTTCTGGCCTTCACACAAATTCTGCTTTTACGGATGTGAAAACAGGGCCTCTCATGTCTATTTTTTTCTTTTTACCTGTGATATAACGCTGAGCGACAGGGCCGATTTTCAGGTTGATTTCCGAAGGAACTTTGGCAATTCTTACCCTAACTATGTGCTCATTTGCTCCTGACAGAGCAGCTTCTTCAATTTCCCTGGCAGCCTGAGCTGCAAATGCTTCTATAAAGCGAATGCCTGCCCTTGCAGAATGGTTTTCAAACGCTTTTTGCCATTTCTTGGTATTCGGAATTCCCATGATGTCTCCCTGATAAGCTACGACCTCATTAAAAGCTGCAGGCCCGCAAAGCTTTGTATTTTCTTCGGGTTCGATTACGGAGACCTTTACTTTTCGGCCGCAGATTTCTCCTTCCCAGGCAGGGAATTCACAGGGGCTGGGTTCTTCCCCACGCAGCTCACACTGGGAAACAATGGATGCTGCAATCTCAAGTCCTTCAGGAGTCTCAGGTACCTTATCTACGAAAACCTGTTTTGCAAGTTCACCATCTGACATTTCCCATTCAGTATATTGCGGAATCTGCGGGTATGTCAGAGAACGGACATCCGGAGCATCGTGAAGGATCATTGCGAGCCTTTCCACTCCGAGCCCGAGGTTCATGACAGGGTATGGAATCTCATATTGGGCAAGGGCTGTTGGGGAATATATCCCAAAAGTTGCAACCTCAATCCAGCCGTCTGAGTACTTTGAGTTCGAGCCCACAAGTTTCGGATGGAAAGCAAATACCTCTGTCTGCGTGTCAGGAATGTAATATTTGCTGCGTTTCTCATCTGGCCTGAAAAGGAATTTTTCAAAGCCGAACTGGGAAAGAAGGCCTTCTGCAACAGCTTTCCCGTGGTCCACAGTCACATCTTCATCCATAATTACGCAGGAAGCTGAATAATAGGTCATAAGTCTTGAGGCATCTTCCTGCTGTTCTCGCCTGAAGCAGCGGTCTATAGAGAAAAAGTGAAAAGGAGGCTCTTGTCTTTCAAGGAGAGCACCAAGAGAAATAAACCAGCCGCTTGTCATGTGGCTGCGGAGTGTCTTTGTGCTTGCTTGGGGCACAAGCTCTTTAAACTCCGGGAAAACTTTATCGAGCATATCGGCAACAAGAGCGTCCGAAACTCCAAGTAACGCTGAAATCTCGGGCACAAGGTCGTCTCCTTCAATCTTTCCTTTTTTGTAAGAATGGAGAACCTGCCTGATCTTGTCTATTCCTTCGTCGCCTATATCCCCGAGAATCCCTTTTACCTGTGAAATACGCTCATCGGAAATTCCAACGTTCGGCCTTGGCAGGCCTGCAAGATAAAAACAGCGATCCAGAACTGCAAGAGCTTCGCTTCCAAACTGTTTGTGTACCTCTTTATCATCCACTATTAGAGGGTTCATCATCTCTTCAAAGCCCATTCTTAAATAGGCTTCTCTGAGTTTTTGAATAGTATCATAAACGGGATGGGCTTTTCCATATTTCAGAGTGGTCCTGGGATAACGTTCGTTTAGGGTAGGGGTCCTGACTAGTTTTTTGCCTTCGTTCCAAGCAAGGTCGAAGTTCTCTTTAGCGTCTCTTTTTATTTTTTCTGGATCGAATTTCATGCATATCCTCTTGTAATAGATTATTAGAATTCTAAGTCATGTTGAAATTTTAAGTCTTATTGGAGTTTTAAGTCTTATTGGAGTTTTAGATCCTTCTACTAAAATTCTAAACCTATTAATTCTAAATCTGTCAACTGTAATTCCAAATTGATCAACTTGGATACTCTAAATCCTAAAATTTGAACAGTTAAACTGCCAGACGACTAGATAATTGTTAAAATAATAAGCTGTTTAATAGTTATCAGGTAGGCTTCTATATTAATTGGTTTTGATTTTATGATTAACTTTAACTTTTAGGTTCAAAGATGCTGATTTGCTTGATGTTTTGAGCATTATTTTATCTACGACTTCTAAAGTTTGGATTCCAGATTTCGCATTGCAGTCTCTAGCTTTTTCTGACCAATTGCGTTGACAACATCACCGCGTGTCTTTTCTATTAAGGAGCGAGATACGTCAGTTTTTCGCCTTAATCCTCTGGTTATGGCATCAGGGTAGTCAAAGTCCATAAGCGTTGCATGGATATTTTCCATGATACCTAAAAACACTTCGGCTTTCTCAAAAGATTCTTTCCTTATAAGGTCCAGAACATGCCTTCTAAGCTCCCCAACAACATCCCCAAGCCCGTTAAGGTAAGCCGCATACTCGACTCTTAAATCTTCAGGGGAGGGAAACTTCTCTCCTTCTTCCTTCAGTAGGCTGCTGAGAACTGAAACCTCCGAATACTCCTGCTGGGCATGTTCTAGAAAGCCTGCATGATAAATGTCAGAATGCCCTTCGAAAAGAACTTCGAGTTTCTCAAGTGCTTGCCCCGCGGCTTTGATACTTTTATCTGCTTTTTCAAAGTCCTGGCCATGCAGAGCAAATGAGGCAGTTCTGCATTCTCTCACAACTTCACGAGAAATTTTTAATCCTTCTTCCCTTATATTGTCCTTGGCCTCAAAATTTTCCCTTATTCGGGCTGAAATTTCTTCAAGCACGATTTTCATACCCCCTTTAATGCTTTTCAGACTTTTGAACAATTGGCTATCTGCTTAAAAACTAACTTTTTGCTTAAAAACTAAAGTTGTTATACTCATTTTATATAATTCCTATATCCTTTCCAGAATTCTAAAATTTCATCTGAGAAATTCTATCCAATATCTGGCGTTTATCAATAAAATTTTTTCCTCTGTATGACCTGAAGTTAGAATCCCTTAAATTTACCCATTTATAATCTGAGCTACACCTGAGTTTGAAATCCCTTAATTTATCCTTTTTCTACTTTTTTCGTTTTATCTTTTTACATCCTTTTCTGTTTGATCCTCTTATATTCTTAAATCAACTTCTGATCTGATTTTAAGATCCAGTGTTTTAATCCAGCTTCCGGAAAAAGATGTAAAAAAGAAGGAAAAAGGCTTTTTCCTTGTCGATATCCTCTAACTTCCAGGAGACAATCCCAATATCAGCTAGAGGTAGCTAATAGAATAGTAAGGTTGTTACCTTTCGGTTCTTTTTTTAGAATTAGTCGGAGTTCGGGATTTTTTAACAGGATCATCTCAAGAGAGGTTTTCTTGGGGCTTGTCTGTTCTCAGCCTGTGCTCCCGCGCAAATTCTGTTTTTTATTTTAAAAATCTATGTTGTATTATTCATCTACAGGAATGGTCTCGAGCTGGCTTGAGAGGTTCCATATCAAAGTTCTTGTGTGCAGAGGAAGGTTAGGATCATTGCTTATATCTTCGAGAATGGAAATGCTTGATGCCGCTCTAAGAAAGAGAGGTTCAGATTCGTTGTTCAGTATGTCCATAATTTCATTTACGGAACGCCTGATATTTCTAGGAACTGAAGAGTCACTGGTTATACTTTCTAGGACCTGAAGACATTGTTTTATAACTTCTGCTGAATCATTTGATGACACTCGAATCACCTTCGCAGTCAATTATGATATATAAAAATTAGAGCTAATATAGATTAGTCTAAGACAGGCTTGTTATATAAAATAGTATCGGTGATTTTTAAAGTTGCCTGCTTCAGAGTCTACTCCTTACGATTCTGTATTGATCTCATTTTTTGAATCTACACTGAATAAATTAGCCCCAAAAATAGCGAGCTACAGGAAAAATTTTATAAAATAAGTGAGAAGCAAATGCATAAGAAGCTGTGAACAAAGGAAGGTCAGATCTATGGATTCTGAAAAAGATAAAAAAGTAAAGCGAATAGCCCGTTTCCTTGAACTAGGAGGCACAATGCTTGCTGAACATTGTAAAGTTTGCGGGGCCCCAAAATTCCGCTATCAAGGTACAGTAATTTGCCCTATATGTGATGTCCAGGAAGAAAAAGAAACTTCGGAACCAGCTGCAGAAGTCCAGGCTCCTGAGCCCAAGTCGTCTACAGAAAAAGACAAGTCTTCTTTTGAGACTAAGAAGAGAGTCCAGGCACACAGGCAAAAATCCAGGTTCGGGCTGAAAAACTCTGAAACTGCAGACGAAGAGGAAAAAGCTCTCGAGCCGATAGAAGAAGAGATTCCCGTATTGCCTTCCGAAAAAGAAGAAGTTAAAAGAAGAACCTCTGCTGCTCATAGAGCTCCTACAGTTCCTGTAATCCAGGCCGCAGGAAGAACAGAAAAACCAACAACAGTATCAAAAGTATCTGGAATCCATGGGGACAAGAAAGTACTGGAAGACCTTCTCTTTAGAAAGATGGTCAATATTGCAGATTCTTTTCAGGACGAAACCGATCCGCGTAGGATTGCCGAAGATTTAGAATTAATTGGAAAAGGTCTTGGGCTTGTGGAGCGTCTGAGGCAGTTATAAAAGTTAGAGTAAAAGGAAACGACAGAAAAGTTGAAAAGAAGGAAAAGATAACGGAAGAGAGGAAAAAGAAGGTAAAAAATTACGAAACAAAAGAATGTATCTGTAAAGAATAGATGAAAATAAGGAAGGGAATAAAAGGAAAGTCTAAAGAATTTGACTTTTCTCATTACTTTTTCCATCAATTATCCTTTATAGGGAGCCTCGATGAGCTCTCTAATCTTTGTTGCTCTTTTTTGCCCTATTAATTTTACCTTCTTGAGTTCTTTGATATTAGCTTTCATAATAGCCTCTACTGAGCCGAAGTGCAAAAGAAGGTTTCTTGCGGCTTTCGGCCCGATGTCTACAATCGAGGAGACCAGGTATTCCTGCTGCTCAGTAAGGGTACTTGTTGACTTTTTCCCGTGGGGATTGACTTCACGTCTATTTTCCATCTGCTCACGCTTTGCAAGCATTTTTAAAATTGCAGCAGTCTCTTCTTCGTCTCTTGAATATAGCAGTGATACTCCAAAATCAATCGCAATGGACACCAGAGAGCCGTAGATAGCATTAGGATTGATTTGTCTGGAAGTAAAAAGTTCTGTTCCTTCAATGATAAGAACAGGTTTTTCGTATACTCTTGTAAGATCAGATAATTGCGCAAAGAGATTACGCTTTCCATCAACAAGAGAATTTACAAAATCATCCGTGCGCTTTCTCTCCACGGCAAGGCGGTCGCTTACAACGTAATCGCCAATTTCAAGCATGGTAAAAATAACTTCCACTCCAAGCTTATCGAGAACATTTGCAACCCCACTTTTTGCTTCCCTGAAGTCCACTACTATTTTCAGGGATTCGGGGTTGATTCCTGTTTCGGATACCTCTGCGGCAGTTTCAGGTGCGGACTCAGGTTTCTTTCCAGAAAGAGTTTCAAAATAAACAAAGGTTTTTTGTCTTTCTTTTAAGTTTTCTTCTCTGCTTTTTCCTTCAATTTCTTCATTAGCCCTGTCGCAGTCTGAGCTTGCAGCCGTGTCCATGCCTTCTGTGGTCTTATTCCTGCTGTCTACAGTCAAATCACTGGTTCTCTGCATTGAGCCTTGGTTTTGATGCATTATGTTGGCATTTTCTGCTCTATTCTTTATTTCTACATCATTCTCAGCTTCATTCTCTACGTAATTCGGAATGGAAGCTTCGGATTCAAAATCAGAAAGTTTCAAACTCTGTTTTGAGTCTTTGGGTCCCAGAAGAGCTTCAAGCCCTTGCATGCTATTTAGCATCCTTTTTTCCTTGTTCTTGCTGCTCCAGTAATAGGCTTCGTCGCGCGTACCCTTTGTCACTAGTATAACGACTCTACCTTTATGCTGCCTACCGGTCCTGCCTTTACGCTGGATGCTCCGAATTTCCGAGGGAATGGGTTCGTAGAATAATACCAGGTCTGTGGAAGGGATATCAAGCCCCTCTTCAGCAACTGAGGTAGCTACAAGTACGTTATATTCTCCTGCCCTAAATTTATCGAGAACTTCCACCTGTTGTTTTTGTGTAAGCCCTTTGTCCTTACGGCGCGAAGCCTGCCCTACAAAACGGGTAGGGACAATTCCTGGAACGGTTGAAAGGGCATTTACCACTATCTCTGCTGTGTCCCTGTAATTCGTAAAAACAATTACTCTGGATTCCGGACTTCCTTTTAACTGTTCGGATACGATTCTCCGTGCAAGCTCGAGTTTAGGATGTTCAACCTCACATTCCTTTGCCCTGTAAAGGGCTTTTCTCATATAGAGATCGTCCATCAATCTTCTTGAAGCCTTGCTTGCACTGCTTGAAGAGGCTTCGGCATCAAGCTTCTCCAGATACTTCCTAAGAGGTTCAAGCCCCTGGGTCTCAACCATTTCCACAGCATGGTTCACCTTTACCATTTCGGCAAGCATAGACATGGCAGTAAAAACCGCAGGGTCGCCTCCTACCCGAATTTCTCCCTGCAATTTCTTCTGGAGAAGCAAGAGATCTTTTTTGGAGACATATTTCCCGCTGCCTGGCGAAAAACCCAGCTCTCTTATGTTTCCAAGCCGATCCTCAAAGATTTTTTCCAGATAGCCCCGGATTTCAGCCATTTCTGAAGGAAGCTGGACTTGAAACCATTCTATCTCTTTTTCCTGCACATAAGGGCGGACATCTCTGTCCTTTTCAGTTTTTACTGAGACATTTTCAACGTGTAGAGCTTGGCAAACTTCAGATATTTTCTCGTCCGAACTGCCCGGGCTTGCAGTAATTCCGAGTACATGGGGATTTTTTGCGCTCTCAAAGTACTTTTCCGCAATAAAGGTATAAGCATAATTTCCGACTGCTCTGTGGGCTTCATCAAAGGTTATGTGGGTTACATCCTCAAGACTGATTCTTTTTGTAAGAAGATCGTTTTCAATCACCTGAGGGGTGGAAACTATCAATTTTCCCTGAGCCCAGAGCTTTTCTCGCTCTACAGGCGCAATGCTGCCCGTAAAAGCCAGAACCTCTTCTTCAGGAAGAGCCATAACATTTTTGAAAAAAGCCGCATGTTGCTCTACAAGAGGCTTTGTTGGGGAAAGAATCAGGGCTTTTCCCCCGAAACGCTGAAGCCTGGAAACAATCACAAAAAGAGCTATAATTGTTTTTCCAAGCCCTGTAGGAAGCACAACAAGGCTTGAGCCTTCGAGGGCTTTTCCTGCGAGATTCAACTGATATAGCCTCTGCTCAACTGTATCGGGTTTTATCAGCGGGTGCTTCATGAACCCCGGTTTATCAGGAAAAAGACTCTCGTTCATTCTGCTTCAGGATAGTTTATTTCAGATTAATTAATTCAGATCTGATTAATCTGATTAATTTATCTCAGATTAATTTATCCGATGTTATTTTGTTTCAGAGTTTTAATTTAATCGTAGTAAACATAAAAAACTAAAAACTTTGCTGCAGGCTTTTTAGCCAACAGCTAAGGAATTTTCGTTACTTAACTTTAGAAGTTAAATGGCTTGCCTGCAGATTCGAAAGCCCTACCTCTGTAAATAAGTTCATAGAGCACGTTTTCGATCCCTTTGACCGGAGCCCGAATCTGGCGCATGGAGTCCCTGTCCCTAATAGTTACAGTCCCGTCTTCGAGTGTATCGTAATCTACAGTAACACAGTAAGGCGTTCCGATTTCGTCGTTTCTCCTGTAGCGGCGCCCGATAGTCCCGGAATCGTCGTAGTGGACAAGCAGGGCCTTTTCCCTGAGTCTTATAATGATATCCTTTGCAGGATCTGCAAGCTCTTTACGGGTCAGGAGTGGGAGAACTGCAACCTGTATCGGGGCAACTGCGCTTGATAAATGCATAACAAGCCTGGCTTCCTCTTCTCCTTCAGCCTCACCTTCATCTTTTCCAGCTTCTTCTGTGCCTTTAAGCCCGGATTCCGCAGCTTTCTGAGCCACATTTTCTTCTTCATAGGCATGCTCCATGATACCATAGAAGATCCTGTCGATTCCGTAGGAAGGCTCGATTACATGAGGGATGACATTCTCTCCACTGACTTTAACAGTCTCTTCCGCAAAGTCTACTGCATCCGAACTGACTGTCAACTCTTCCCCATCCACGGTAACTTTGATATCATCCTTTGAGAGCTCTTCTTCGGAAAGCTGTTTTAAGGCATCTGCGACAGCTTTTGCCTTGCCCTTAAAGATAGGGCCGAGCTTGCCCATATTCGGCTTTACAACAAAGCGAGTCACCATTTTCGGCTCGTCGTATTCTACATATACGTAAAGCTCGGTCTTGCTGACTCTTGCATGGGCTTTAAGGTCATAATCCGTCCGGTCAGCAATTCCTACAATCTCTACCCAGCCAAACCGATCAGTCTCGATCTCGGCATCCCAGCAGTCGATTGCGTAATGCGCCATCTCATCTTTCAAGTGCTGCCTGAACCTGAGTTTTGAAGGATCGATACCAACCTTTGTCAGGAATTCGTTGGTAAGTGCAATGTTGTAGCCCAGGACTTCGTGTGCAATGACTCCAGCGTCTACAGCTTCGCGCACAGTCATCCTGAAGGATTCGCCTTTCTGCTGGGCCTCCTGCGAATAAAGTACAAGTTCCCTGTCTGCAAAACGCTCGAAGTTGGGATGCTTTTTGTTCCGCGGATCAACGAAAATTTCACATTCTGCCTGTGTAAATTCTCTGAGCCGGATAACTCCCTGTCTGGGCGCGATCTCGTTCCTGTAGGATTTACCGATCTGCACGGCTCCAAAAGGCAGCTTGTCCCTATAGAAGCGAGACAGCCTCTGGAAGTCCACAAACATACCCTGCGCCGTTTCCGGCCTGAGATACCCCTGCCTTCCAGTGCCTGGCCCGATCGTGGTTTTGAACATCAGGTTAAATTCGTAGGCTTCCCCGAATTCTCCACCGCATTCAGGACATCGGATTCCATTTTCCTTTATAACTTTAGTGAGGTCTTCTGCACTCAGGGTCCCTGCAGCTTCCATTATGTCTTCTACAAGGTGATCGGCCCGGAATGCCTCTTTACAGTTCATGCACTCGCACAAGGGGTCAGAAAAGCCTCCAACGTGCCCGGACGCGATAAACACTTCCTCAATCCCGATTGTCGGGCACTCAATCTCCATAAATCCTTCTTGGATAACATAAAATTCTCTCCAGGTCTGCTCAATCCGTCTCTTCAACGTGCTCCCAAGAGGTCCATAATCATAAAATCCGCGGCTTCCGCCATACAGCTCAAAAGAGTTCCACAAGAACCCCCGGCGTTTAGCCAGCTCGAATACCTTCTCGTATTTGTCCATATTATAAATCCTCGTGAAATTGATTGGGGGATATCAGATAATTGTAAATTTTGATTTATAGGAAATAATAGATGGATAACGGTATCATTATATTAAATTTGCACTGCTCTGAGGCAGGTTAAGGAGATTTTGGGTTTATAAATGTGATTGTAATCGATTATTAAAAGGTTGAGTCGTGGTTTTCTGAAAGCTAAAAAGAGAAATAAAATAGAGCTGTAAAAACCGGATGAAATTTGCTTCAGATCTAAAAGTACAACTGCGTTCTTTTTCTTTTTTTCGGGATTTTTCATTTTATCCTGTCTTGCAGGGCACAGGAAATTAACTTAGGAACACTTTTTATTACCTTCTTTTCTCGTCTTTTGGATTATATAATCTAGTTTGAATTTACAATTTGATCTTTCTCGTAATTAATGCTCAGGCTTTATCTCCTTCTCATCGACTAAAAAGTTAATGAGGGCGTCTGAATATTATTTATGTGCTCATATGGAATTCTCTCATACAGGGTCAACAACCTTTAATATAACAAGCTTCTAAAGCTAGAGTCGGTGGGGTAAATAATGCATTTTCGATATGAAGATGCCTCCTTGAGATAACGTCGGATAGTGTATGCTATGCAAGGCACTTTCGAACATAAAGCGCCTGTTTGAGATCTCGTTGGATTTTATAGGGTACGTATTCAGAGCACTTTCTAACAGGAAATGCTTTGACAATACCAGATAGATACATTATGAGTGGGGTTTTGATAAAATGATGTTAAAGAGTTTAAAAGTGATCACAAGATCCGTGAAGGAGCAAAGAATTTTACATTCGGAAAAGCTTATAGAAACGACTCACTGGCTCCATAATCTGGAGTTTCTGGTTGTAAGAGTGATGCTGTTTGCCATAGGTGTTCACCACCTCTATGTGTACACCATAAAAACCATGTTCGGAGTTTGAATCTTAACTCCTCTGCACGGGTAAACTCATTCCTTTCAGATAAGAAAAACTACTTGCCACTAAAAAACAGTTTCCGGGTCAAAATTGGGGAGGTCCCGGTTTAGAGGTGGCAGTGATTAGCTAAAACTAGGAAGAAGATTACCAGTGTTTAAAATAATCGGGATTTATGCTACAAAGAAACCAACCTGAAGCCAAAAAATGTGAAAGTGCAGCACTTTCCTAAATTTGGATTATTCAGTTTGCTTCTTAGTTGCATGAGACATATCCTGAAAGAAAGAGAATAGTATTAATCATCCAGCTACATCCAAATATATGATGACTTACTCAGTGCCCTTATTTGATACCTCACCGTTTCAAAATGTCATCATCGGTTAAGGAATTAATATCAGGTCATAAAGAACCCTTTAATATAGTCTTTGGACTAATAGTACTTCTGAACCAGCAATATGGTTTGGAAGAGTAATGGAGACTAATAATTTCCTCTCCAGATACGATTTTAAAGGAAACTCTCTTCAATCAAAAAATGGGGTTCGGTAAATGCCAAAAACAGCCCCTAAATTAACTTTCCTTTTTATGACATTGTTTCTTTCTTTTTTGTCATCTTATTTATCAACCTTTTTCGCACGCTGTTTTATTTTTATTGTACTTTATTTATTAATATTAACCATGAATCTCGATGAAATCTCTTGACGAAATTTCTTTTGTAGTAATATATACAGTTATGATGAAGAAGAGTAACATGAAACTCGAAAATTTAGAGCATGATTTCTTAAATCTATATTTTTTATTTTAATTATTCATTTCCATACATATAATATAATGGAATTGTTATATTATAGCGTACAAAAATTCCTAGTCTTTCCATTAATTTTAAATTATTCGGCAACTTATGGGAAAACTCATGGCTCCAAAAATTCTTGTTACCAACGATGATGGTGTTTATTCTACAGGTTTGAAAGCAGCTTTTGATAGTGTTTCGGACCTGGGAGAAGTTACGATTTCTGCTCCTGCTGTCCAGCAGAGCGGAGTCGGGCGTTCGATTTCTATCTTTGAGCCCCTTCGAATCACGAAAACGAATGCCGGAGGTATACCTGCTTATTCTGTGGGAGGAACTCCTACGGATGCTGTTATTCTGGGCATCTTTACGATCCTTAAGGAAATGCCTGACCTGGTGCTTTCCGGCTTTAACATAGGAGAGAATATCAGCACGGATACAATCACTACCTCAGGGACAATCGGAGGAGCTCTTGAAGCTGCAAGCTACGGTGTGCCTGCAATTGCCGCTTCCATGCAGGTTCTTGATGAAGGACAGAAATTCGATGACCCCAGGAACTACCATAGAGAGCGTTTTGAAGTCGGGATAAAAGTAGTAAACAGAGTTGCTCGAAACGTTCTAAAGTATGGCATGCCGGAAAACGTGGATCTTCTGAATATTAATATTCCCTACCACGCTGACGAAGATACTCCTATAGAGATAACTCGCCTTGCACGAAAAATCTTTAAAACAGATGTCGAGGAAAGGCGTGATCCAAGGGGCAGGCCCTATTACTGGATTGCAGGCGATCTGATCAGGGAAGAAGAAGAAGGGACAGATGTGCACGCCATCATGCAGAAAGGACACATCTCAATAACCCCGATTTCCCTGGACTCAACTGCCAGAATAGAGTTTTCGGAAATTGAAAAGTATCTCTAAATGTCCTCAAGTTACAAAATTAATCTGAGTTATGATTGAGTTGTGAATCTTTCTGGAAAAGAAAATCTAGGCCCCGGAAAACTCAAGCTCTTTCTTTTATCCCGAAAACTTGTTTGCTCTTTTTATTCTTTTTCTTCGCCTTTTTCGATATGAATTGAAATCTCCTTCCATCCACTATCTATAGTATGCAACGTTTCTACCATTGCTTTAATGACATTCACTACGATTTTCTGGACAAAATCATTCATCGGGATTTTTCTCCCGTCTACTAAAAGTTCTATCTTCATTTTCTCCCTCCTCATTATCGTATCAACTTATGCTTATGCTTCTGTTTTTCAAATTATTGATTGTTTTAACTTATGCATCTATTTTTTCTCTTCAATCCTTTTTCCCTTTCTCAAGGACACTCACAGGAACACAATATGGTTTCCTCCGGCTTACTGCAAGCTTGAGCAAATCTTCGATCTCTTCGGAACTTTTTGCTTCCCTGACGTCCACAAGATTGTTGTTTACCAGCAGGCAGGGCTTGAACTTCCCATCTGCTGTGACCCTGAGCCTGCTGCAATGGGCACAGAATTCTGAGTTATCCATGGGACGAACGAACTCAACCTCCACCCCATTAATATTGTATTTTTTTCGGTGGTGTAAGTGACGTACCTTTATTTCGCTTGCCCTCTCAGCCAGACTTTTTTCAAGAGCTTTCGAATCAATCGTATACTTCGACAGCCTGGGGTCAATATTCATAAGTTCGATGAGTTGCAGGATAACCATTCCTTTATAAGGCCGGACAAACTCCATCATAGAATCAATTTCGTCGTCGTTTATGCCTTTCAGGAGTACCATATTCAGTTTCGCAGGGGTAAGTCCGGCTTCAACTGCACTATTAATACCCCTGATAACCTTCTCAAGAGAGCCAGGGGGCGCTCCGGTAATTGCTTCATATTTTTCAGGAACAAGGGAATCAAGGCTTACGTTTACCCTGTCCAGGCCCGCAGCTTTAAGGGATTTTGCACGTTTTTCAAGCAGGATGCCATTAGTGGTTGCAGAGACTTCTTTTAATGGAGGAAGGCATTTAAGGATTTCTTCGAAATCCTTCCGAAAAAGAGGTTCCCCTCCTGAGAATTTTACTTTATTGACCCCGAATTTTGCAGCTTCCCTTACAATTCCACAGATTAGCTCTGGTTTCATTTCTTTTCCTTCAGGGCCGCAAGTACAACACTCTGCACCTTCATTATGACAGTACATGCATGAAAGGTTACACTTATCAGTTATTGATATCCTGAGTCCTGTTACCTTTCGTCCGTAAGGATCCTCAAGGGTTTGTTTTGGATTTTCTTCTGCAACGTCAGGAGTTCTTTCCGGGTTTTTCTGCTTCATGGCTAGTTAAACTCCCATTTTAAATTTTAGCATGCAACTTTTACTATTTTCAGGCCCTGGACTTTTTTGTCACTTGAGGGTAAGTGGGACAAAAATATCTCATACTGGAAATATCTCCATACTAACCCTTACTTCAACTGAATTGGCACTTCTGACAAAGGACCTGAATGTACTAATGATTTTGAGTTGATTGAGTGTACATTGACTGAATAAGTATACTGATACGAATTGGATGCTTGTAGTGATATGAATTCAATTTGTACTAGTAATGATATATGAATATATGATTACCAGAAACAGGAATTAATTATATAACTAAAATTAATTATATAAACAAATTATCTAACTATATAAATATTTCATTCTGCTTATAAAGCAGAAGTCTCCCTCCTCGATATTTTCCTGATACTCTAGCTGTCCTTTCCTCAGGAGTAGTATAATCTTTTACTTAAGATTAATGTGCACGGCTGCAAATACCAAAATTTCCATATTTTTCAAAAAAGTAATTATTAGGCATAAATTAGTCATGCTTACTCAAGTGACTTAGCAAAACTTATTCCGAGTTTGTATGATTCTTCTTAAAAACAGTCGCTAAGTGCTTAAGCAGCCGGATTAATAGCTTTAATATATTTTAACGGCAACAATATCCAGCAGATGACAAAAGGAATACTTATTGCAGGAACCCACAGCGGGGTCGGAAAAACGACAGTTTCCATGGGTATCATGGCTGCTCTTAAACACAGACAGCTAAAAGTTCAGCCTTACAAGGTAGGGCCTGACTATATCGATCCTTCGCATCACACTGCAATTTGCGGGCGCCCCTCAAGGAATCTTGACACATATATAATGGGCACGGACGGAGTCGGGCAGACGGTAGCCCGGACAGCAACCGATGCAGATATTGTTGTAGTCGAAGGAGTTATGGGACTCTTTGACGGAATTGACTCTACAGAAATCGCAAGTTCCGCACATGTTGCAAAAACCCTTGACATACCAGTAATCCTGGTAATCAATGTGCACGGTATGTCCAGAAGTACAGCAGCCCTCCTTAAGGGGTATTCTGAATTCGATCCTGAAGTCAGGGTTGCAGGCATTATCCTGAATCAGGTAGGAAGTCCAAGGCATGTGGAACTCATAAGAAACTCGCTTCCGGGCAACATTCCTATTGTAGGTACGATCCCGAGAAAGAAGGATATCGAGGTTCCTTCCAGACATCTCGGGCTTTATATGGCTCATGAAAAGGACTACAATACTGAGGAAATGGCAGCTTTCATTGAGGAAAACGTTGACCTTGACGCAATACTTGAACTTGCCGAGCCCTGTTCGGTTCCAGAGATCATAAATATCCAGAGACCTGAAGCAGATCTCAGGATTGGAATTGCCATGGACCCAGCTTTTTGTTTCTATTACCCGGATATGTTCGACGCCTTCAGAGATTGCGGAGCTGAAGTCGAATTTTTCAGCCCAATGGCAGGAGAGATTCCGGATGCGGATGGTATTTATCTCGGAGGCGGCTACCCTGAACTTTACGCAGAAACCCTTGAGAAATCAGAAACAACCCGGAAGCTTAAGGGTCTTGCAGCTGATGGTTTGCCCATCTATGCCGAATGCGGTGGCCTTCTTTATCTCTGCGGCACATATGAGATAGAGAACAGGACTTATAAACTCGCAGATGTCGTGCCTGCAAATACACGCATGACAAATCGGCTTAAAGCCCTTGGGTATACTGAAGCCCACCCTCTGGATAAAAACTTCTCTTCTCACAATATCAGGGGCCACGAATTCCACTACTCTCTCACAGAATGCGATCGCGATGCAAAATTTGCATACGAAATGCTGCGCGGAAAAGGTATACAAGACGGATTTGACGGCCTTATCGAGCACAACACCTTGGCAGGCTATATGCACTCTCATCCTGCTACCTTTCCAGTAAAAAAATTCGTGGAAAAATGCAGGGAATATAGGAGAAGATAAATATTCTTAAGGTAAATATTTTAAAAATAAATCCTTTAGGTAAGTATTTAAGGGTCTGGTCTAGATTCAGGATTAGTGCAGTTACTTGCTTTGTGAGTAACTTTTAATTTTCATATTTTTACTGAGGTGTGTTCTGGCGACTTAATTGAAGTTTTTAATTTATACAATATTTCTTTTTAATTCATTTCTTTTTAATTCTATAATATTATTTTTCTTTTTGTATCTGAAATTTCAACCTTGTCTGGCATTTTACCTGATACTTTATCAAAAATACTTTCAACCTGTTAGGCTATAATTAATAATGTATAAAATAATTTATAATTGCCAGAGTAATTTTTGGAGTGAAGGAGAATAGACTAGAAGAGAACATATTCGGAAAGAGTACAACAAAAGAGAACCCAGTATAGGAGAAACCCCAGAAGAGAACATATTATTTACAAAAGGAGATAATAAAATGAGATTTATATGTCCACTTATTGTTGTTAATAATATCGAGGCTTCTAGAAGCTTTTATGAAAACGTCCTTAATCAAAAGGTACAGTGCGATTTCGGTGAGAACGTGTCATTTGAAGGCGGTTTCGCTATACACTTGAAATCACATTTTTCAGATCTAATTAACGTAAACGAGAATAATATTGTTCAAAAATCAAATAATTCTGAACTGTATTTTGAAGAAAATGATTTAGATAGTTTCCTTCAAAAACTGAAAGATATGGATTCCATCAAATATGTGCACGAATTAAAAGAGCAGCCATGGGGACAGCGGGTCGTCAGATTTTACGATCCTGATATGCACATTGTTGAGGTTGGTGAACCCATGGAAAGCGTAGTTAAAAGGTTCTTAAGTAAAGGATTATCAATTGAAGAAACCGTAAAACGCACTTTAATGCCAGAGGAATTTGTCAGACAATGTTTATAGATAAGGTGAGACTCAATAAAAACTAGTTTAGAAATTACAAAAGTGATTTCTGGAATTGCTTAGATTATCTACTTCATTTAAGCTTTAGTGGACACTTTTGAGATCTAAGTTATGGATTGGTAGTGTAGAATACTGATTTTAGTAACATATAGTAAAGATAACAGGAACAAATGGTTCTCTAGCAGGAGTCTGAGAAATAATTTAATATTTGTGTATAAAGTTTCAGCAAAATAGAGTTTCATTCCCAACTATGTAATCAGAGTCCCAAGAAACTTTATTTTACAAAGAAGTGACGATACAGATATTTAAACGAAAACAAAAAGAGAAATGATTTACTTCAATCCCAACCTGAAGGATAGGGTATTCGTGACCCTTCACGCTCCCGATGTAATAATTACTAATTTACAGTACTTAGCAAAAGTTATTATAGGTTTTAATGAATACCTTCTTTAAACCTTTAACAATCTACCCCTGTTGATCTTTTTATAAAGTTGGAGAAGTACTACTTTTCCCGATTAATCTGAATTCAAATACTGGCTTTCTAATATTAAAATCATAAGTTTTATCCTGACTGACTTTAATTAGGTTTGAATAATCTTCAAACTGAGTCTATATTGTTTTCAGATTAAGTTCACATGATGATTTGTACTAAATCGAGTTTATGTACAGGTTTTTAGGAAGGAATTAAAAATGGCTCTGAAACCAAGAATTACAGAATCCCCTCAAGTTCGTTTGATTGACCTTAAATCAAAACCTTTCTTTATTGTAGCTTCCGTAGAGGTTGGAAACACTACAACCAAATGTATTCTTACAGCTACTAATATGGATACCGGAAGGACTCATATTATAAATAAGGTTGTGCGGATGACCAGAGATGTCCGTCCCCCCAAACCCGGAGAAGTCGTATTCGGGAAGACTCTCACAGGTGTGGAACTTACTCGTGAATCCGTTGCAGAACTGGTACGTGGCACCCTGACCGAATCAATGGCAGAAGCAAATCTGGATATAAAAACCGATCTGGACTTCGTAGTTCGTTCCACTGGTGTTGTTGCAGGTTTCGACTCCCCTGAAGAAGTGGGCGAATTTATTAAGGCTCTGGCAGATGGATGCCTGATGGCAGGAGTTCCCCCAAAAAATATGACACCACCAATGTCCATTTTAAATATCTCCAAAAAGTTCCAAAAGTACAGTAAACTTGAAAAGGTAATCTTTGATGGGGCTGTAGCCGGAGTATTGCCTCCTATAGGTTCTACAGGCGTTGAGATCGTTGCAAACGAGATGGAAGGGGAGCTTGCAACTGCAGGAATTAAGGAGGCAGCTAAACTTACAGATGTTGATTTCAGGAATCCCTGTATATCAATTGACTTCGGTACAACTCTTGATGGCAGGATCACAAATTCAGACCAACCATATGCAAAAACAGTGGGCAACTTCTGCGGCTATGCCGGGGCGATTCCTGACGCAATTATCCGGGGTTCAAAGATTGTGGACTCTAAAGTAGGAACTGCCCTTGAGGTTTTTGAAAAAGAGAAACCGCCTTCTTTCCTTACTTTAAAGATGAAGGGTAAGGCGATTGAGGCGTATGCAAAGCGTATTCAGGAACTGATTATTATCGAAAAAGTTCCAAGAGATAGAACGAGATATGGAAGCGTGCCTGTAAGTCCTGATGCAGCTGAGCAGATCGGCGTAACACTTATAGGGTGCGATGTAGGAGTAAACGGTTCCGATATGGGCAAGCTTAGTGCGATAGGCATGGAAATCTGTAAGACTCATGGACTTCAGGTTGTTTATGCTGTCATTGATGAGGTTATGGCAGACGTGGTTTGCAGGTTGGTCAAGGTTGCAAAAGAATCCAGGCTTGTTTTTGAGGATACAACTATAGGAATCACTGGCAGGGCAGGGATTACTGGGAACAAACCTAAGTTGATCCTGAAACGTCTGGAGGAGCTGAATCTTGCTCCAAAAATTGATGAGAGAGTAGTCTTCGTGGATGATGGACTTGCCAGAGGCGCAGCCGTAATGGCTCGATGCATGAATTCTCTAGGCTCACCGCAAAACCCCCTTGGCGGCAAGCATGGTGGGAAATGTATTCTTGCACAGAGGATAAAATTGCAGGATAAATGATACTGAAAAATCGGAAATACTGAAAATATTTAATATGCAAAAAACTCGAAATATTAAAAGAGAAAATTTTAAAATGCAGCAAGAGGAATTAACCTCCTGCTCCTCCCCCTCCTGCTTTTCCGAGGTCGAAGGCTTGCATTGTTTCTCTTTCTTTTCTAAATCTTTCTTTCAGTTCTTCGGTAGTGAATTCCCTTTCTTCTTTCTTTTCTTTTACTTTAATGTCAGTTGGCTCCAGAGTTTCTTCCCTGTACCAAAGATCTGTATTTTCAAGCAAAACCCATACCTTTCCCTGCTCGTCTTTTTTAATCTCAGTTACGCGGCTGACCGTATCACTGTTTACGTATTTTACGGCATCTCCCGCTTTGATGGGTTTTTTATTTCGCCCTACTGCTGTGATTACTTCAGCATCAGCCATGCTCTCACCTCAAAGGCTTCCAGGACGCTGCATTTCAGGCCCTGCAAAAGTCCCTTCCTGTAATTTTACTACTTATAGGTTGTCCAGGCCCTCTAATAAAGTTTATGTGGGTTAAGCCCTGGGAGCCTCCATAGCACTTTTTAAAAAGTTGTATCAAAACTGTGTAGAAATTGTTTTGATTAACCTTTTTGGAAGTCTCTGCGGAGCAGAGCTTTTTCAGAGACTTCCAGGGTTCAAAAAATATAGAACTAGTCTATTCGTACTCTTCTTTTTCTTTAGCATTGATTAATTTCTTTTCTGAGATCTCCCATCAGAGCAACTCTTTCTGCATAGGCATTGTGCCTGTGAATGCTTTCCTCATTGGTTTGCTTGATGGTGATTACTGCATTATCAGGAAGGTTCGGGAACTCTTTTACTATATTGTCTGCCATAGTTCTTACACAGTCTTCCACAAATTTCGGGTTCGTATGTGCAGTTTCCACAACGACCTTTTCGTCTGAGCGTTTCAAGACTTCATACACGCTTGAACTCATAGAAGTATCAATAATGTTGATGATATTTTCAAGGGAAACATCGAAATCATGTGCGACCTTGATTGAGATAATGCCTCTTCCCCGCTGGTTATGAGTAGCCATAGGGACCCTCTCCAGGAATTTTATAATCGTATCCCTATCAACTCCAAGCTCGGAAAGCTCATTTGCAGCTTTATCTCGCATAATTTCCTGAGCGCAGGGGCAAGCTGTCATTCCTACAACTTCAGCACCTATTAACTTCTTTACATCAAAATAATCATCGTTGCCCTGTCCCCTTACAGCCGATGCTTCCGCAAAAATGTTTACGACTTCCTGGCATTTAATTCCAGTAGCTGGGGAAGCACGCCTGATCATATATTCGCTTGTCATCCTAACTTCGGCCTGGTTGGCATATTCATGCCTACCAAGCAAGTTATGTGCGATATCACTGCAAAGCTGCTCAATTTCATATACGGGCATGCTGAGTATTTTTTCCAGTACTTCATCTACAGCTTCAAAGTTCCTTGAGAGATTTGCTCCCTTCCGATCGGATGGCAGGTCAACAAAAACGTCAAAAGTTGAAATCAGTACGATAGGACGTTTGTCTTTTCTCTTGATTTCAACGAGTTTTTTTACATTTGTTACCCCTACACGGGTAAGGTTTATAGCTATGCTTGGTTTGCTGGCCTGGACGTCCGGGAGGTTGAAAGTACACTGTTCCATAATTAACCAGATCCATGAAAAGATAAATGTTTAATTTTGTAAAATGAATTTGATAATACGCAATTTTATTCCATTTGGAAAAATATAATGATCATAAGTAGTGTTATAGCATGTAAAGTTTGTGCTTTCTAGGGTCTTTTTCCAAAAGTACAATAAAGCTTAAGTTTCAAGATTACCCAAAATCCATTTCCTGAAACTTATTTTGAACTCCATTTCTAACAAAGTATAATTATTTAAATATTTCCTACTTTGCAATAATATGAAAAAAATTTAGTTTATATACCTTTTGCAAATTGAGGCTAATTTTACATAAACCAATATCCATAGGCAACATCCTGAAGAAAGATTTTATATACTTTAAAACTTAATCAGTGTCTAGCAATTCATTTGCGAGGTGACCTTTATGTCCAACACAAGAAATTTTGTTTTACGAGACGAAGAAGGCAATGAGCACGGTGTTTTCACTGGGAAACAGCCTCGGCAGGCTGCCCTGAAAGCTGCAAACCGGGGCACCGGGACTAAAGCCAAACCGGATATTATCCGCCTCAGAGAACGCGGGACAAAGAAGGTGCACGTTTTCAAGGCATGGAAGGAACTGGTCGAAGCCCCCAAAAATAGGCCTGACTGGATGCCTGAGAAAATCAGCAAGCCCTTTGTCAAGAAAGAAAAAATAGAAAAGCTCGAGTAAACCTGATAAATTAATGTTTCTCACATACCCTGAAAATAGGGTTCTTTCTTTTTCTTCAATATCTAGATACAGAATTAGCCTGGACTAGTCTTTAATTTTTAATACTATCCGGGCTGACTTATTTCTAACATTTCCTTGAAATTAATAATTTTGTCTTTATTCTTACATGCGCCTTCTCGCTTTCACCAGAACCTTTAACGATAAGTTTAAAAACAGATTTTCTGATTCCTACATCATGGAACTGAAGAGAGAGAACGTGCTCATTGAAGCCCTGCCTTATATGCAGGAGTTCTATGACTCAATCATGGTTATCAAAGTGGGCGGAAATGCAATGGTTAGTGCCCAGATCATGGAAGATATTATAAAAGATATTGTGCTCCTGCGCTATGTGGGAATTAAACCTGTTATTGTACATGGGGGCGGGCCTGAGATTACGGAAAAAATGGAGCGGATGGGCAAAAAAGCTGAGTTTTTCCAGGGCTTACGTATTACGGACGACGAGACGATGGAAATTGCCAGGATGGTGCTTGTCGGGAATATAAATACCAAAATCGTGTCTCTTATCGGGGTTTGCGGAGGAAAAGGCATTGGGCTTACCGGCCACGATGGAAGAATGATCCTTGGTCATAAACAGGCTGCAAAGAAAGTAGTAGTTAATGGTGTTGAGACTGAAGTTGATATTGGCTGGGTTGGCGAGAGTGAAGTAATTAATCCTAATATTCTCCATATAGTGCTTAATAACGGGTACATTCCTGTCATCTCTCCTATTGCTGTGGATGCGAAGGGTAATGCCCTGAATATCAATGCCGATATAGTGGCAGGCGACATTGCTGCTGCTTTGCACGCGAAAAAGCTTATCCTGATGACCGATGTCTCGGGGCTGCTTAAAAATATAAACGATCCTGACAGCCGCATCTCCCGTGTAACTCTGGATGATATCGATCCTCTGATTGCTGAAGGTATTATAAAGGGAGGTATGATACCAAAACTCAAAGGCGCAGCAGTCGCAGTTAAAAACGGGGTCGAGAGAGCCCATATAATAAATGGAAGTATTTCTCATTCCATGCTTCTTGAACTTTTTACTGACTGCGGAGTCGGAACCATGGTCTGCAAGTTGGAAAAGCCAAAAGAATAAATATGAAGAAAAATTTACTGGCGCCGATAGTTGTTTTCAGGCGCCTGTTTTTACTATTTTTTAATCCAGGATAGGGGTTCCGTAGGTAAAGTCTTCAAGTTCCAGGACTTTCCTCCAGAGTTCTTTGCATTCACAGTCTATTTTGCTGAGATCTTCCGGGTTCTGGGTGAGTGAAAAAGTCCTGAGAGAATCTGCAACATCCGAGCTGCAGATTTTGCAATTGTGGGGGCCACGTTTTGAGCCTGCCCCGACCGGATCTGACATAAGAGGAAGGTCAGGATGAGCAGCTTTTGCTCTTTGCAGGATTTCTACAATGCTCCAGAGCCAGGGAGGGCGATATTGTCCTTTTTCCCAGAGAGCTTCTACAAGGGTACCTTTCTGGACATTGCAGAGATTGATCGATATCGTGTCAGAGTAAGGGGCAGCATCATCTATGGAACGGATAATATCTTCCAGAGCCTGACGCTCAGAGAGAAAGAGAGGTTTTAGCATCAGATATGCTTTCACGGTTGCCCCATTTTTTCTTGCGATTTCTGCGGCACGGACAAAGTCCCTGAAAGTAAAACCTTTGTTAATAGAGTCCCTTCGGATCCTGTCCGAACTTGTCTCCAGCCCGAAAGCCAGCTCAAATGGCTTATTTTCCAGGATCTTGAGACACCCTTGAACGTTTTCTTCGGTTACGAAGTTAGGGCGGGTTTCCGCAAGTACCTTGACTACCCTGGAGTCGTCTGCAAGAGTTTTGAGGATTGTATCTCTTGCCTCAGAAGGGACCTCCTGCTCGTCAAGAAAACTGCCTGAGGTGAAGATTTTGACCATAAACTCAGGGAATTTTTCAGCTTTCTTCATTGCTCTTGCAAGCTGGGCCTTGTAATCCTCAAGAGATGGGGGCTCACTTGCGCAGTCATAGACATAACCGCACATAGTACATCCTCCGGCTTTTCCCCAGCGGCAGCCTGCGCTCTTGAAGATTACAGTTAAAGTCTTTACCTGAGTTCCATTTACAAGGTCGACTCCTGTCCAGCTTGCTGCAGGTTCATTGGTAGGAGAAGGTCTTACTTTAATCCGCTGGCGGATTTCCATTACTGCTTTATTCAGGGTCATGGGCGTAAAAACTCGCTTTGTGGCTTGCTTATAATTGTAAATAAGATTTTTGAAGCTGAAAAGCAGCTTCATGTTATTTTTTATTTTTACAAGTCTAATTCTTTTATGGCTTTTACTTCACTCAAACTCGATTGTTGCAGGCGGCTTGGGAGTAATATCATAAACCACTCTGGCTACTTTCGGAATTTCAGAAGTGATTCTTGATTCCAGCTTTTTGAGTACATCCCAGGGAAGTTCAAGTGCTTCCGCCGTCATTCCGTCTCTTGAGCCTACCGCCCTTACAGCTATGATCCAGCCGTAAGCCCGGATATCTCCCTTTACTCCTGTTCCTTTGCCAAGCACAGCAGCAAAAGTTTGCCAGGGGCAGAACCTGTCAAGAAGCTCTTCTTCTACTATAAAGTTTGCTTCCCGTACAACCTCAAGTTTCTCTTCTGTAATTTCTCCAAGAATCCGTACAGCCAGGCCAGGTCCTGGGAAAGGCATCCTTTCGCAGATCTCGTCAGGTAACTGGAGCGCCCAGGCAACTTCCCTAACTTCATCTTTATAAAGGTCTTCTATAGGTTCGACAATCTTCTTGAAGTCCATTACGCTGGGCAGCCCTCCAACATTGTGGTGGGATTTGATCCCGCCTTCGGACTCGATCCTGTCAGGATAAATTGTGCCCTGGATTAAATAATCGGCTGCAAGTTTTCTTGCCTCTTCTTCAAAGACCCGGATGAAAGTTTCGCCTATAGCTTTTCTTTTCTCTTCAGGGTCAATTACGCCTTCCAAGGCTGCAAGGAACCTGTCTTTTGCATACACAACGTCCAGGTTCATATGGGAGAAAATATGTTTTATTCTCTCGGTTTCTCCTTTCCTCATTAGCCCTGTGTCAATATAGATTGGCTGCAGCCTGTCCCCAATTGCCCTGTAAGCCAGTTCCGCGCAAACAGAACTGTCCACTCCACCCGAAAGTGCAATAATTGCTCTCCCGTCCTGAATTTCCTTGCTAATTTTCTCAACTGCTTTTGGAATGAATTTTTCGGGTTTTACCATTGAAATGCTCCTTAATGATGCTAAACTGAAATCCTTTGAAAAAATGATCGTGATCAGTGAATACTGTCCAAACTATCTAAATTTGATTATTTTATTGTGATATATGAGTCTGTGCATGGGGGTTTTGATATTTAAAGGTATCATAAAGGAATTCATAATATAAGTGAAAATATTTTACTTCTGCTAAGATGAAATCAATTTTGTGTAATCTTTTTCATCTAAAAGTTATAAAACGTAAAACTGTATTTTTCTTTAATCTCCCGTTCTGGGTTTCAGCTTATATCTTACTGCCCAGTAACTTATTGGGTGGTAAGATCTCTTTAAATGGAGCCGAAAACTCACCTCCTGAAGACTTTTGGGAAATTACGCTTGATAAGGAAAAGCAAGTTAATTCTACACAGACAGAAATTTAAGTCTACCTTTTTCAGAAAATTAAAAATTAGAATTATATACAAAGCTTTTCCAAAAATATTCCTATTAAAATCCCGAGAGGAATTGGTGATAGGAATGGACAGTGAGAACTATGAGGTTGTTGATAAGCTTGAAAGGATTGCAAACTCCCTGGAGAGCCTGGCAGAGTCGCAGAAAAGAGTAGCTGATACTTTGGAGTGGATTGCAAAGGAAAAGGGAATCTTAGGTTAAGTTGGGAGAAAACTTATTGAATAAGATAAGTATGCCAAAATGGAAATTCGCGGAAAACTGAAACATAGGTGGCTGGCAAAGCAGCATAACTGAAGAGGAAGATAAGAAGTGCCTGGGTGTAGCCACACTCCTGATCTTCCTATCCTTACCTCAAATCAAACATTAATAATGCTGACGCTAGAAACCAGTAAACCATTTGCTTATTTTCCATTTTTCAACCTTCAATCATTTTCATACTTTTTCCTCGTTTGGTGATCTGATTTTTTTCCTTTCTAAACCTTTTTTAATCTACTATTTTGGGAGGTCTTCGATGTATATCCAGAGCTTACAGTTAATATATCCGAATACTTTCACCCCGTACACCTGCAACTTAAATATGATGAGCTTTAAACATCACAGCGTCAGGATTCTATAACTGGCAGACTTATACCAATATCTGATTTATCATATCATGGGAACAATCTATCATATACATGGAGATTTGTCTACCATAAACATAGGAATTCATAAAAACGGAAAATGTTTAGGATATAGCTGTGCATGAGAGCATATCCATACCTTGATTTCTCCGGATCTTCCGAGATTTATATTCTGGCTTGACATTGATTCTACAGGTCAGGAGGATTTGAAAACGAGCACTGAGTATGATTTCTTTAAGGAGAGTAAACGCGAGCTTGAGCCAATGCCTTCGCTGTCTACCAGAATATACTCAGCCCTGTACCAGTATTTCGGATACACTTCTTTTCGTCCATTGCAGGAGGAAATTATTAGGGATGTTCTGGAAAGAAAAGACGTTTTCGTACTCATGCCCACTGGCGGGGGTAAGTCAATGTGCTACCAGCTGCCTGCCCTTCTTATGGAAGGAGTTACAATTGTTGTTTCCCCCTTGATTTCCCTGATGAAAGACCAGGTTGACGGCCTTGAAGCAAACGGAATTGCTGCAGCCTGTATGAACAGTTCCCAGAGCGCCAGAGAACTTCGGGACGTGAAGACTGCTTTCCTCGAAAACCGGTTAAAAGTTCTTTACGTCGCTCCAGAGAGGCTCATGATGCCAGGAACCTTTGCCCTTTTGAAAAAAGGGAAGGTCAGCCTCTTTGCAATTGACGAGGCCCACTGCATTTCCGAATGGGGTCATGATTTCCGGCCTGAGTACAGGAAATTGAAACTTTTGAGGGACCCTAAAACAGGCTTTCCCAATATCCCAATTATTGCGCTTACTGCAACTGCTACCGAAAGGGTTCGAGAAGATATTATATCACAACTTAACCTTCGTATAGCTCCGGAAAAAGGGCCTTATGTAGCCAGTTTTAACCGAAAAAACCTTTACTATGAAGTCAGGCCAAAGAAGGAGACTTTTTCCGAGATTACAGGCTATCTGCGCAGGCATAGAGGCGAAGCAGGAATTATCTACTGCCAGAGCAGAAATAGCGTCGAAGCCCTTACAAAAAAATTGAACCTTGCAGGTTTTAGGGCTCTTCCCTATCATGCAGGACTTTCGGATTCCGAGAGAAACCGAAATCAGGAGATGTTCATTAAAGATGACGTGGACATCATAGTAGCTACAATCGCTTTTGGGATGGGGATTGATAAATCCAATGTACGTTTTGTAATACACTATGATCTCCCCAGAAATCTTGAAAGCTATTACCAAGAAACCGGTAGGGGCGGAAGGGATGGAAGCCCATGCGAATGTATCCTTTTTTTCAGCAGAGGGGACCGCTTCAAGATAGAGTACTTTATCTCACAGAAGACAAACGAAAAGGAAAAGGACATTTCTCTTGTGCAATTAAGGCAAATGGTAGCTTATTGCGAGGCAAATAAATGCAGGCGCCAGATCTTAATGGAATATTTCGGTGAAGAGCTTTCGGAATCCTGTGGAAACTGTGACTGCTGCCTTACTCCGAAAGATACCTTTGACGGGACTGAGGCTGCGAAAAAATTGATAACCTGTGTTCAGGAACTGAATCAGCGCTTTGGCACAAACTATGTTATTGATGTCCTCACAGGATCAAAAAATAAAAAGATCCGACAAAATCGTCACGAAAAATTGAAAAGCCATGGCATTGGTAGGGAATTTACAAAAGAACAATGGAGATCATTAGCTTCCGAGATGATAAATACCGGGCTTCTGGATGTAAGCGGGGCACAGTACCCTATATTGAAGCTGAATGCCATGAGCAGAAAAATACTGAAAGGCCTGGAACAAATAGAGCTTGTATGCCCTGAAGGTTTTGCTCCTGAGGCTGAAGAAAGTTTAATACTTTCTACAGTTACCAGTGCAAAAGAAAAACCAGCCGATGACATAGGTTTTTCTGCAGAAGATACCTTTCCAGAAAAATTTTCAGCTGCTTCCGACATCCTGAGAACATCAGACGCGAAAAAAACCATAATATCAGGAAAAGAGCCTGATCCTATCCTTTTTGAGCGGTTAAAAGCTCTAAGAAAGGATATCTCTATAAAGAAAAACCTTCCTCCTTATATTGTTTTCTCTGATACCTCTCTTAAGGAAATGGCTACAAGATTTCCGCATAGCCTTGAGGAGTTTCATTCAATTACAGGGGTTGGAGAATATAAACTAAGAAAATACGGGGATGTTTTTCTCAAGGAAATTGAAAATTATTGCAGAGATTACAATTTAGTTCCCGCTGAAAAATCCGCTGAAAAACCCACTGAAAAATCTGCTGAAAAACCTGAAAAACCGGAGATCGCCTGTAAAAATCCTGAGCGAGAGGAAATAATCTCACAAGAAATTGTTCAAAACGATGAAAATTCCGAAGCTGAGATCGAGATGCTCGGGCCTAATATGCCCGATCCTGAATCTGACAGCATAAACAGCTTGGAAGCTTGCAACTTATCTACAAAAAGAATAAGATATCTGGATACAAGCATTCAGGATTGGTCAGAGAGAAGCTCTTCAGCACGCGACTCCAGGGAAATAGATTCAACAGATATTTTGCCTGAATCAGAGACTGTAGACGGCGTCAAAACAGATTCTTCTAACTCCAGTTCTTTTGAAAAGGATTCTCTGCAAAGAACTTTTTCTCTTTTTACGCAAGGGCTCGGGATCGATGAGATTGCTGACATCCAGGGCATGAGTATCAGAACTGTTTTCAGGCAGCTTGAACAACTCATCCTTTCTGGAAATATCAGGAGTATTGGAAGAATCTTGCCTCCCAAAAGACAACAGCAGATAAAAGCTGCACTGGAAAGCTTAGAAATTGAGCTGGATTCCCTGCTTCGGACAAGGTTAGGTAAGAACTGCCAGGAAGAAGAAATGAAATTTGTCAGGGCCATCCTTCTGTCCAGAATCTGCTTTTCACAGTCTGAGGATGGCGAGTAAAACTTTCTCCTGGAAATTTCACTGTTTTTCTTCGATTTTTATAATTTTATTACCTTTTTATTCTCACTTACGTTTTAGTCTTGTTTTTGGTCTGAGTTCCTGAAAACGTGGTCATTCAACGCTTTTCCCATTTCTTCAGATTCATTATCTCAGACAGTGTTCCCCCTCTTTTGATTTCATCGAAGAGTCTTTTTTCGGTTTTGTAAACCTCTTTTGCTCTTCTTGCCAGCTCATATGCCCTCTCTGCTGGAATTACCACAACACCGCTTTCATCGCCCACAATATAATCTCCTGGCTTCACGGTCTGGCCACCACAGGTAATCTCAGCATTGATTTCTCCAAAACCTTTAGGATCTCCAGCGTTAGGTACTGTATTGCTTGTATAAATGGGAAGTCCCAAGTTTTCGACTTCGTCAATATCCCTGACAGCGCCCTCTATTACCACGCCTGCAATTCCCTTGTTTAAGGAACTCCAGGTTGCAAGTCCTCCCCAGCAGGCAATATCCTTGTTTTCGTTGTAAATAACGAGTACGTCTCCTTCTTTTGCAACATCAATTGCTTCCACAGGTTTTGCCCAGTCTCCGGGAAAAGTCTGCACGGTAACTGCAGTTCCTACCATTTTTCCTCTTACTAGGGGGTGAATGCCTTTCATCGCGCCTTTCCTGTGCATAGCATCCGAAATGTTTGAAGTGGATACTTCCTTAAGAATTGCCCTGATTTCTTGGTCTATAGTGCCGGCAGTGCGGATTTCCACAGTGTTAGGGGAGTCTACACTCTGCCGGATTTTTCTAGCGGCTTCAGTTACGTTGTCAGAGTGGGTAATATTCCCTCCCACAATTATAATTTTAGCTCCAGCCTTGACCGCCTGCATTGCAGTATTTGCATCAAGCCCTCCAGCGACTGCAAGCTGTACGTTGACTCTCTGTGAAATTTCGTTGAGAAGCGATATGGGGTCTTTTCCCATCATCTGCTGGTCTATGCCTATATGTACATTAACATAGTCCACGCCCAGAGCCTCAAGTTCGATTACTCTTTTTACAGGGTCAGGAGCCGAAATGAGGTCTGCCATCAATCTGACACCATATTTGTGGGCTGAACGGAGAGCATCAAGTAGTGTAGAATCATCTGCGCTCCCTAGCACAATAACGACATCAGCCCCAGCTTTTGCTGCCATCTCGACTTCTATAGCGCCTGTGTCTACAGTTTTCATATCTGCCAGAATCGTTCGGTCTGGAAAAGCTTTCCTCATTGTGCGAATTGCATCCATTCCTTCACTTTTTATCAGAGGGGTTCCAATCTCAATCCAGTCCGCACCCCCTGCTATCGCCTCTTTTGCAATCTCTACTGCGCGATCCAATTCCAGAAGATCAAGTGCAACCTGAATTATCGGAGCTATGGTATCACCTCAAGCGAAAAATCGAAAAAGCTGAAATTTTCAAGCATTTTTATATCAGATGTCCTGTATATTTTCATTCTGTTTTATTCTGGATTCCTATCGAATTTCCGGTTTTTGTATTGATTAGCTTAATTTATTCTTTTAATTTAATCCTCTTTATTTGATTTTTTTTAAATTTATTCTTTTATTTTGATTTGAATTATCTTATTTTTATATGTGAGTTTTTCATTACCTATATTTCTTTTTATTTGCGACTGTTTTTGTGTTAATATTGTTATTTTATATCTGAAGTTCACAGATAAGAGTGAATATTAACTAGTTGTCATAGAAACTTAAAGAGCATACAATATCTTGGGGAAGGACGATGGAGGAAAACTTTGGAATATGCAAGAATAAAGCCTCTGGAAATTATATAACCGATGAAGAACGCAGGCAGCTGCTTTCGGCTCTGCATTCTCGCCTTTTCTGGGTTGGTCAGCATATTCCGGATTATATTGAATTTGAAGGAGAAACTTATCCTCTGCACAACTATGTATGGGAATTGATTCAAAAAGACGAACTTAGTGTAGCTGAAAAATCCAGGATAGATAAATGTATTGAAATAATTTCAGCAAAGGAAATGGAAGAGGAAAAGGAACTTGAAGAGAAGTCCCTTACCTCGGAAGAAGCAAGAAAACTCTATCATGAGACTGCAGGTTTATTGCGTGCAATAACAGACCTTAAGGAAATCGAGAGCGGAAAATTTAAGGAAAATACAAAACGCTTTCAGGAAGAGTTCGATAATCAGAGGATTAAAGATGCAAAGCTCTGGCTTGAATTTATCAATAAGGTATCTAAGTGAAGTACCAAAATTGATATGCGGAGATAGAATTTAATTCCTTAAGTACTCTTAGTTATTTCTGGAGCAAAGGTTATATCTCTGGGAATCACTTTATGAAAATAGGATGTCATTTAAGAACAGACACATCATCTCTATGAAGGACTTTTCGCGGGAAGAAATTGATTACATTCTGGACACAGCAGAAAGGCTTGAGCCTGTGGCCAGAGGTGAGGAAAGGTCCCGGCTGCTGGATGGAAAAATTATAGCTCTTCTTTTTTTTGAACCAAGCACAAGGACAAGGCTGTCTTTTGAGGCTGCTGCGCAGAGACTCGGAGGAGAGGTTCTCAACCTGGGGTCCATAGAGGCAAGTTCAGTGATGAAGGGAGAAAATCTTGCCGATACTATCCGTGTAATCAGCAACTATGCAGATCTTATAGTGTTGCGTCATCCCCTTGACGGATCAGCACGAATGGCTGCGGAATTTGCAACCGTCCCTATAATCAATGGTGGAGACGGCTCTTTACACCACCCTTCACAAACTTTCCTTGACCTTTATACTATTCGCAGAGAAAGCCATCTTGAGGGCCTGAAGATAGCTATGGCAGGGGATCTAAAATATGGAAGAACAGTTCATTCCCTATGCTATGCCCTATCCCTGTATGGAGCTGAAATGACTTTCGTTTCGCCTCCTGAACTCAGGATGCCCCAAGAGATTGTAAGGGATCTTCAAAAGAATGGAATCCATATCAGAGAAACTGATTCCCTTGAGGAGATAATTGGAGACGTCGAGGTCCTTTATATGACAAGGGTTCAAAGAGAACGTTTCCCTGATCCTGAAGAGTATGAGAAGGTCAAAAACAGGTTGAAAGTTACAGGTGACCTATTGAAAAATGCAGATCCGAAACTTAAGATTCTTCATCCTCTACCACGGGTCAACGAAATCTCTCCTGAAGTGGATGCAACACCATATGCATGTTATTTCGAGCAGGCTTTCTATGGGGTTCCTACGCGGATGGCACTTCTTGCTCTTGCTACAGGAGTGATTGAATGAAGGAAAAACGAGACCTTAAGATCCAGGCTATTGAGAAAGGAACAGTTATTGATCATATAAAGGCAGGACAAGCCTTAAATGTTCTGCGCATACTTGGGATTTCTAGTGCTTTTCGAGCTACCATCAGCTTTGTCATGAATGCTCTTGGTGCCAGAGGCAAAAAAGACGTTGTGAAAATTGAAGGCAAGGAACTGAGTGTAGAGGAGCTTAATAGGATTGCCCTTATCTCTCCGAAAGCCACTATTAATATTATAAGGGATTTTGAAGTAGTTCAGAAAAATAATGTTGTACTCCCTTCTTATGTTGAAGGCGTTGTACGTTGTATCAATTCTAACTGTATTTCTAACAGCAGCGAACCTATAAAATCCAAATTTTTCGTGCTCCAGTCAGAAGAGGAAGGTGTAACTCTACGCTGCCTTTACTGTGAGCACGTAATTTCTGAAAATATAGCCGAAAACTTGTTGTAAAGATGACTTTCAGTGAAGCTAAAATCAATTTTTTTCTTTTATCTTGGAGTTCTCTCAGAACTTAAGCTCTCAGAACTTAAGTGTTCAGAGAAATATTGTTTCAGTATAACAGTGAATCTGATCTTAATAGTGAGTCTGATCTTGCAGTTTTAATTGCTACTTATTTTCAGGGGAAGTTGTTCATGGTAAAAAGCGATAATGACACGGAAGAAGCAGACGAAGAATATCTGGGTTACGAAGAGCGCAATAAGCTCCTCTGGAGCCTAAGGAGTGATTTTGCCTGGGCAGGAAAGAAAATCCCTGAAAGCGTAGAGATCGATGGGTGCGAGTACAAACTCAGGGACATGGTTATAGGGCTGAGCGAGAAAGAATCACTGGATACGGATAAAGCTGCCGAAATAAAGGCTTTAATTCCAAAATTGGAAGAAAAGTCAAAAGCAGACGAAGAACTACTGGAGACTGAAGAACTTACAAAAACAGAGGCTAAAGCCCTCTATGAGGAGGCAACTGGGCTTCTGCGGGCCTCAATGGAATTAAAAGACAAACTTGAGGGGAAAGGCGGGGAAAAAAGCGTCGATGAGTTTAAGCGGATGCTCAATATCCAGAAGATAGTGGACGAAAAGCGCTTTCAGGAGCTTATTAAAAGTTTAAAGTAATGATTTTTTTCATCGGGCACCATCCCATCAATTTTCTAAAATATTTTACTAAAGTCATTTTATAAACCTTCACAAATGCCTTTCAATAGATGATTTAATCTTTGCAGCCGAGACTTCGTCCGTGATTAGGGAATGATAAGAATTCAGTTCGTACCATTTTTTGTGTTTAGTCTTGATATACAGTTGCGTGTTCAGGTTCCGTAAGTGGGTTTTTTGCTTTCTCGTAGCAAACAGAATAAGGGGAAGCAGTGAGACCAATAGCAGAGGTATTTTCCATTCCCCTTTTATTACAGTCATGTAGACCACGAATCCACAGAAAGCAATTTCTCCAATTACAAGGAGAAGGGACATTTCCTTTGAACGCTTTTCAAGCCTGTGTGACGTTATGTTTTCGATCTCTTCATAAGGGATGTCAAATTTCTTCAATCTGAATGCCTGAAGGTGTACTCCTGATTTATCTATCAGAACTGCTGCCTCGAAGGTTTTGAGAATTAGCAAGTAACAAGGAATGTTCAGCAGGAAGAGACCGACTAAGAAGAGAGAAATATTTTCTGTATGCGTCATGAGCAGGTTGAAAGATATTACAAAAAGAAAAGTAAACAGAGCTGTATTTGCAGGGAAGATCACATTTGCTGTTCGGAATTCAGTAGTGTTTTCTGTTTTTCCGGAAATTATGGCTGTGTTTATAAAGTAACAGGACTGTTTTGTTTAGTGAGCCGTTTTCTTGCAGGCTGGGCACCATCCCATTAATTTTTGATCTGCTCAAAAGCAATAGCTTTAGCAGACATTTATTTTTTCTCCCTGATAATATACGAAGTTTTCCAGGTCCCGTGCTTTTTGCCGAAATAAATAGTTTTGTGGTTCTTTTTCTCCCAATATTTTAGCTGGAAATAACTAAGCCACATCCCAACTAGGAGACCTCCCAATAATGAAAATATTGCTTGCATAGCAAGTTCTTGGCCTTTAATATATAGGTAGAAAATCACAATTATAAGCGCATATGCGAGTATAAAATAGAGTTTTTTCTTATCTGAATAGTCGATTACCGGATGTTTTACTAGAGCATCATATCTTTGCATTTGAGCTTTCCAGTCAAATATAACGAAAAATAAAGGAACTAAAAATCCGGCAAGTAGAAAGATCAGGTTTACACCTAACTGCTTAATTATTAGGAGATATGCGAGTGTAAATAAAGTGTTAATTAAGAGAGTATAATTACTCAGTTTTCGGAGCCATCCGGGATTTTTTTGATCCTCGTTATCTCCACTTATTCTACTCGAAATACCAGATTCAAAACTTTCAAAGTTAATGGGTTGTCTTGCCTCATGTGCTTTTGCATTTGGGCACCATCCCATCAACTTTTTTATGCATCTGGACTCCCAGTTAATAGTTCTTTCCCTTTTTATCCAAGGACATACAGCTTTTGCTGTCCCTTTTCTCTTTCCGTATACATTTTCATATGGTTTTTCCTTTCCCAGTAAATTAGCTGGAAATAGAAGCCCCACATCAATATCAGAGTTCCTGAAGTGAAAGAATACAATGCCTGATCGTTAAAAATATAAGCTGCATGAGATAAGATATAGGGCAAGAAAGCCATGAGCAAAGTGAAACCCAAAAATAGGAATAATATTACACAGGCAAGTGTTTTTCTAAAGGAAGGAGAAACGACAGGATTTTTTTTCACGGCATAGTATTGATGCATTTGCTTTTTCCAGCCAAGCAAATTTATTGGCAAAGAAAGTAAAATGCCTAGAAGGAAAGCCTCTGTGTTTATACCTTTTTGAAATAGTTTTATGTAAACAGGAGTAAAGAAAATTGGTAGCAGGAAGAGTTGGGTATCAAGCCTTGAATGCTGGCTAGAAACCTTCGGACTTCTTGTTTTTTCTCCTTCCGATTGATCGTTTGCTTCAAAATTAGCAGAACTAATCCTGGGTCCGGTTTCAAGTGCTTTTACATTCGGGCACCAACCCATAAACTTTTTGATCTGATCAAAACCAAAAACCTTAGCTGGCATTTATTTATTCTCCCGAATTATGTATGACTTTTTCCACTTTCCGTAACTTTTGTCTAAATAAATTATCTTGTGATTCTCTTTCTGCCAATATATTAGCTGGAAATAACTAAGCCACATTCCGACCAGGAAACCACCCATAAACGAAATGATTACTTGCATAGAATGATTCCTTGCCACATCTCCAGAAAAAATCCAATAAAAAAGAACTGTATAGAAAATTAGGTTCATTATTTGAGACACTTTTTTCATGCCGGGATTCTCGCAAATGAGTTTCTGTGCCAGGATATCGTATCTTCTCATCTGCTTCTTCCAGTCAAGGACAATAAGAGCTACAGAAATGAAAAATCCGGCGAGTAAAAAGGCTAGATTTAGGCCCAGATGATTAATCGCTAGGATGTACACGAGTGTAAACAAAGTGTTAATAAAGAGAGTATAATTACTCAGTTTTCGGAGCCATCTGGGATTTTTTTGATCCCCGTTATCTCCTTTTTCTCTATCTGGGATACCAGATTCGAAATTTTCAAAGTTAATGTGCTGCCTGGTTTCAGATGCTCTGGCATTAGGACACCATCCCATTGGTTTTCTAATGTATTTTGCTCCCCAATTCATAACTCTCCATCCTTTTTCCCAATAGCATACATTTTTTGGAACCCCTTTTCACTTTTTATATAAATTTTCATATGGTTTTTCCTCTCCCAGTAAATTAACTGAAGATAACTTCCCCACATAAGGGTCCCAGCTCCAGCAACTAAGGAATACAGTGACCGTGCGTTAAGAAAAGAAGGTATCTGAGATAAGAAAACCATAGGCAAAATTAAAAACAAAATTAGGGTTAAGAAAACCCATAAGAGTATTTTCTTTGAGGAAGAGCCAAAAATGGGGGTTTTTGCCAGGGAATCGTAATAATGCATCTGCTTTTTCCAGCCGAGCATATAAATCAGTAGAGAAAGTGAAAAGCCTAAAAAGAAGGCCTCTGCATTTATACCTCTTTGAAATAGCAAGTTTATGTAAATAGGAGTCAAGAATAGTGTTGGTAGGAGAATCCGGACATCAAATCTGGAAAAAAACCTGGAAATATGACTCGAAATCCCTGTATTCCTGGCCTTTTCTCCTCCCGATTGATTATATGCTTCAAAATTAGCAGGACTTATCTGGAATCCATTTTCAAGTGTTTTTGCATTCGGGCACCATCCCATGAGTCTCTTGATGTGTTCCAGAGTCATAATATCCCTCCATTCATGCATTTACAATGTAGATCTCTGGCATTTTGTGCCCATACACAAGCAATATTTTCCCGTTTCTCTTTTCCCAGAATATATCTGTAAGGTAATAGAGAAAAGCCGTCAAACAAAAGCCAGATATAAAGCCTATAGTGTGTCTCCAACCAAGCGATGAACCAAAGACAAGAAGCAGTACTAGGCCGGTTGAATCAAAGTTAAAATAATAAAACAAAGCTATCAAACAAAAGGCAGAAATAAAAAATAAAACGAGTCCCCAATTAGACTGTGAAAAAAAGAGATACAGTAATACCAAGGAAAGTATTATATTTATAACTCTCCATTTTGGAGATCTAATATTCTTCTTTATTTTCTTGCCTGTGTTTTTTATATTATTCAGGTAATGCCAGTTCCAGATGCAAATGTATAGATTAAAAATGGTTCCGATAATTAACCCAAATATGAAACCTTTATCCATGGGATGAACTTCCAGAAATCCAATTCCCAGTATAGAAAAAAGAGTCAACGCTGAGGATATTATTAGTGCTCTATTATGGCGTTTGTTCCACCAATCAGTGGGTAAAACCGGAGGATTTCCAGCATCTCTTCCTTTAGCCTGGTCATTCGTTTTAAAATATTCAGAATGGATAGAACGCTGAGTTTCAAGCATTTTTGCATTTGGGCACCATCCCATCAGTTTCCTTATATTCTTAATTAACACGTTCATAGTCTATGTTTCCCCCATTCTCAGCTTATTCCCACTGGAATCGTGAACAATCACCCTTTCTATCAAGAAACCTCATTCTATCATGACTTCGATGCATGGAGTCGCTATCATCCTTTAATATAGAGAGTAGCACCAATTAAAAATAAGAGAGTTCCTACTCCGACCGTAAGCGATAATAGGTTATCCTTTAAATCCAAAGTAAGTGACAACATTGAAATCAAAGCACCTACACTGGCAAGTAGCAGTCCAATTCTTTTCATACGGCTGAGATTGTTTCCGGCTTTTTCTCCTCCAGATTTATCATATATTTCAAAATTTGCAGGAGTAATTTGAGATCCGATTTCAAGTGCTTTTGCGTTCGGGCACCATCCGATTAATCTCTTTATGCTTTTTGTGAATACATTCATTGCCATCTTTTCCTCAGTTTTATCTGGCTTTAGTAGGCTTGTTCAATCGATTCTTTTAATTTCTCAAATAATTCATCAGCTATCTTTGTGGGATCTTCTGTACTCTGGAGTTTGAGCTGCATCTCTTCTGCAAAGTCCCAGAGAAGTTCAATACATTCCCTGTATCTTTCGCAAGATCCGCATTCTCCCTCGTGCTCGTACCAAACTTGCATTCCATGTTTTGCCGAGACAAAAATTATTGCGTTGGCTTTGAAAGGAACCGATCTCCCGAAGAGTATCCCTTTCTTTGAGTCCAGTTTTTGGACTTCAATCCTGTTTGCCCTGGCCATTTCAAGCAGGGTTTCTTCAATACGCTTATCCATACTAAGAAGGGCTCGCGAGACTGCCTGTCTTGAGACTCCGAAATGCTTCGCAATACTGATATTCGGAAGCCCGTTTCGGCGCAAGATCCAGAACTCAAACTGTTTTTCACCTGCCGGAAGGAACATATGTAAACATATGTATGTTGACTATTTATATCTTTCTACTCTGAAAATTTTTGAAACTTTCTAATTAAAAATTTCTTTTCTCTAGAACAAGTTTTGACGTTTTCTCAAGAACATTTTGATGATCTGGCCATAAAAAATATATGAAAGATGGTTAAAATTTATCTCATTTGTGAATTTTTTCTGTAACCTGAACATTAAATTAAATTTGATAATTATATAACGTAAAACTGTAGGTCCAACGAGGCTCTTTTATGCAAAAGAAGGACAACTTTGAGGTAGATTCAGATGTTTTATATCTTTCTGATGACTTAAAAGCCAAAAATGAAGACGAAAGAACTAAGAATGAAACTGAGGAACTTGGAGTTGAAACTAAAGCAACTGTTGATTCCAGAATCTATGAACGTCCATCTTTCTTTCTCGGTGCCCTTTTTATTATTATATTTGGAAGCATTGGAAGCAAATATGAAAGTGTATTTTCCATCGAATATGAAGGAAAAAACGTACTTGTACTCTATCATGGCTTATGCCTAGTTTCAGCGGGGGATAGACTTCTTATTCAAGGAAAATGGTATAGTGGAAAAAAGCTGGGGATACAGGGAAATATCGTTGTAGCGGATAGAGTTGAAGACTTGAGTTCCGAACTTGTCTTCAGCAAGAAATGATCTTGCTTGGGCTATATGGTTAGATATTAACTATAGCTCAAATTCAAATTACATGTTGTATATATTATTAATAATTCAAAACTAATATATTTGAAATAAGATTTTAGTCAAGTTGAGTCAGATCAAAAAAATAAGAAATCAAATGATTCTGTTTTGCGATAAAAATATGGTTGGGCCTAATAAGTAAACTCATAGACCAGACACATAATTCTAATGTTTTTATTAGCTGATGTTTAGCTGATGTAAAATTGTGATCTAATATATTGCTTTATAATCCGAGCACATCGTCCATGGAATAAATTCCAGGTTTCTGCTTGCAGATCCATTCGGCTGCACGCACTGCGCCTTTGGCAAAGATCTGGCGGGAGTGAGCCATATGCTTTATTTCGATCCTTTCAGAATTGCCTGCAAAGAGAACGGTGTGATCACCTGTGATATCTCCGGCGCGGACTCCGTGAATTCCGATTTCTTTTCCGCGTGGGGCAATACCTTCTCTGCCGTAGACATACTCCTTTCCGCCGAGAGCCTCACTGATGACGTCGGCTGCCCTAAGGGCGGTTCCGCTCGGAGCATCTTTTTTCTGGTTATGATGAGCTTCTATAATCTCTATATCATAATCTGCAAGGTATTTTGCAGCTTCCTTGATTATCTTGAAAAAGACATTAACGCCTACCGAGTAGTTAGGGGAGATTACGGCACTTACCTGACCTTCCTTGATAGCCTCGTCAATTACTGCTCGCTGCTCCGGAGTCAGACCTGTAGTTCCTATAATAAGATTTACTCCAGCTCTAGCTGCTATTGGAGCGTTAACTACAGTTGCACCAGCTGCGGTAAAGTCGATAAGGACATCAGCCTTGCTTTCTTTCAGAACAGTTTCAAGGTCTTTTACATTCGAGATCTGAACTCCCAGGTTCCCGACATGGGCAAATTCCCCTGCATCTCTTCCGAAATTATTGATGTCAAAAGCAGCAACAAGCTGCATGTCCGTAGAGCTGGTAATATTCTCCACAATTAAAGAGCCCATTCTGCCGCAGGCTCCGAGTACTGCCGTGTTAATCATTCAATAACCCCCAATTTCCTGAGTTCATCTGCAACCTTTTCAATGTTTGTATCGCTAAGGGGTGCGAGTGGAAGTCTCAGATGCCCGCTTGCTAGGCCTGCAAGCTCTGCAGCTTTCTTGACCGGGATCGGGTTTGTTTCGAGGAAGAGGGCACGAATCAGAGGGGCAATCTCAAAATGAATCTTTCTTGCGGTTTCATAGTCTCCGACAAGAGCTGCATTTACCATCTTGGACATCCTATCAGGTACTATATTTGCAGCAACAGAAATGACTCCTTTCCCTCCTACAGAAAGAATCGGAAGAGTCAAACCATCCTCACCTGAAAGAACCACGAAGTCATCATCTGCAGTATTTTCCAGGATTTGGGAAACTTTCCCGACACTTCCGCTAGCTTCCTTAATTCCCACAATATTCTCGACTTTTGCAAGCTCGGTAATAACTTCTACTGGCATGTCCTGTCCTGTGCGGGAAGGGACATTGTACAGAATCATAGGAATATCGATTGCCTCGGCAATTTTCTTGAAGTGCGCAATCAGGCCTGCAGGATTTGGCTTGTTATAATAGGGAGAAATTAGAAGAACTCCATCTACACCCGCATCTGCAGCGTGTTTTGTAAACTGGAGAGCTTCTCCTGTATTATTTGAACCTGTTCCTGCGATCACAGGAACCTTTGAACATTCTACTGCAATATCTATTACTTCTTCGTGCTCAAGTGCAGAAAGAGTCGCGGATTCTCCTGTAGTGCCACAGGGCACAATCCCTGCAACTCCTCCTTCTTCAACAAATGCAATATTCCTTTGTAGACCTTCCCTGTCAATCCTGTCGTTCTTAGTAAAAGGAGTTATCAGGGCAGGTATTGCTCCTTCAAACATTTCAGATATCCCTACCTATATTCAGAAGTAAATCTTCTGCTTAGTATACTTTCATGCGTGCAACTTTTCTTGTGACGTAACCTGCAACCCTGTTTCTTATAACTTTGCTTTCAATGGTTGTATACTTTGTCACAAGAGTCTTGTTAGTTTCAAAATCTTTTGTGAAGACATCCCCGTGGTTTTCAATCAGTCCGAATGCAATTTTTTTTATGTTTGTCTGTCTTATATTTCCCATCGTATCTCCTCTTAGATGTTTTTGCTGTTTTTTAGTCCAGTTATTCAATTCTACTTCTAGTTTATATCACATGTTTTCCTGTGAATTCTGGTTAACGTGAAGTCGAAGATAGAAAATATGGTTATTTGACGTCTATTTTCTTCTTTCGAATTGATAGGTTTAGTGAAAACTGGATTGAAAAATTTGATTGATTATGAATTCGTCGACTAATAGGTCACTTGAGATTTATAAGTTTTGGGGTCAATACTCCAGTCTAAAGCTGTGAGGCTTATCATTCTTTTTCTCAATTAGTTCTACATGTAATAGACACTGACAATTTTTCCCTAAGATAATATTAATTTTGCAAGATGAGTATAGCAACAATGGTTAGATTTTTGATCTAATCTCTTTATTCATCATACGGCATTTGGATAATCCTGTATTAAAATATATTCTGCATTCTTATGTATTATCCTTCTCATTTTCTCTTTACATAATCTGTTTTTCCGAGAAAGCGGTCAAGAGTTCCTGCACTAGTAAAAACACGCTCTCTTATTCCTTTACGATTGATAAAGAGTCCTATTAATACGAAAAGCAATCCAAGCTCCGGGTTTACCTCAACAACAACTGCTCCTATCAAAACTAGGGAAGAAGCTGCAAGTCCCTTCATGGCTCCTCTCCTGTAAGAACGATAACCGGTTCTTTTAAAAATCCGAACATCTCGAAGAGTCAAGAAGAGAACTACAAAATAGGCAAACATCGCAATTTCAAGATACATTCTTTTCTCCATCTTCTGTTTTTGATTTTGCACCTTCTGCTCCTTTATCGGACTGAAAATATGAATCTGATTTGTTTTTGACCTTATATCCTGGCTATACTTTACATCATTATATTTTTTCAGAGAGCAGGCGAAGATTGATCAGTATATGAGTGCAAGTAAACAGATATACAATTACGTCTGTTAGATAATATAAAACCATCAGGTTTAGGTCTACTGGTAATTTTGAGTCGTAAAGAAAACTAGAAAAATATACTTCTTAGGGTTTCTTTTAAATAGACTTTGTATACGTTTTATAGTAATATATTCAGATTGATTAGCCCACTCAGGAATAAGAATCCGAGAAAGACTGGCTGATGAATGAAATATATGACCAGAGAATGTTGCCCAACTCTGGAAAATAATCTGGAAAGAAGATTTTTTCCGGTATATGGAATTTCAAACTGCCTTTTCCCGCCTGCGTACAGGAAATTCCCCAGGAAAACTCCTGCAAGCAACACCCCAAACCAAGGAAAGATGGGAAAGTAGTCAAGGGTTCTGAAATTTTCGGGAGTGAAACCCAGCCAGAGAAGGCTGGAAAACCCGAAAGTTATAGTCCTAAGGTAAAGCCCTGAAAGGATGAAAAACAGGCTGAAATAGAGGTTTTCTCTCCCATATCTCAGGAAGGGATAGACAAGCACGGCCGAAACCCCAAAAAATTGCAGGATCCCAAAGACAATATACTCTTCAGGTAAAAAGATCCAGGTTATAACTGTGAGCAAAAGCCCCATTAAATATAGTTTGATTCCTCTCCTCAGGTATTTACAGAAGTTTTCGGTTCTCCTTCTACAAAACTCTTTATTAAGGGCTCTTGAATGGCTTATAGAAAGGGCGGTTCCTGAGATAAGGATAAAAAGGAAAGCTGAAAATCTGCCTGCATATAGGATAAGGCCTGATCTTAGCTGAATCTCCGCAAGTTCAAAAAAGTCCAAGTCATAAAGAAAATGGTACAGGAGCATCAAAAGGACGGCAAATCCTCGCAGACAGTCAATCTCCCAGAAACGGTCTGCATATCTGGCCATAAGTTTTTCTCCAGAGCCTATCAAGTTCTGTTCACAAAGAATGACAGTTTTCTTTTAAATATATACTTATAGTTTGTGGTTCTTCTAGCAGGAGAAAAGCAGGTTTTTTATTCTTTATATATCTTATTCTTCCTTCAAAAGTAATAATTGTAGTCCGTACTCAACCAAAATTCCAATCAGCAATCTTGATCTGCAACATGGTTTTTCTCGCAGCAGGAGTAAATAATCCCTGAAAGAAAGGAATACAGAAGTGTTCAGAAATGAGGTTTTACCTCACTTCTATTTTAAGATCAAATACCTACCTTTTACAGACTTTTTCAAATCAATTTTTACAGCGTTTTATATCAATCCGAGTAAAGGTCCTGTATGTGGAATTATCCCAAACAAGAATACATTTATTGATCCGTGAATCATTACCACAAGGGGAAGACTTCGGGTTCTATAAAATAAGTATCCTAAAAAACCTCCTACAAGGAAGGTATATGCCATTTCGTAGGGCATGCCATATGCAGAATGCATTATTCCAAAAAGGAGGCTTGAAAAGAAAATTCCCCCAGTTGGTCCCAAGAACTCTTCTAGGCTCGTCTGGAGAATTGACCTGAAGATGAGTTCTTCTATCAATCCCACAATGAAAACCATTATGATTATAAGTATCAGCAAATTTGTTGCTGAGAGATCTGGAATAAATTCTCTAGTCCCTATGAGTGTATATTCTACCTGACCGAAAGCCAGTCCTGCAAGAACAGATAGGGGGAGATAGATCCATATTCTCTTCAGAGTGTCTCTTTTTCTCTCATATCTCACTTTCTGATGAGTGGTAGCAAGAGTTATTGGAATTGCCAGAGGAGCATAAATAAATACGAAAGAATAAAGATTTTTTTCTAAGAAAACCGGCATCGAAAAATTTACCAATCTAAAAATTGTCAGAAGCAAGAAGGCTTGGTAGATTTTCCTTATCTCAGGTTTTGTAATAACTGCTATTGAATACGAAAACAACAACAAAAGCAAAGTATAAGCTATTGAGGCTTCTCTCAACCTTCCTCCAAAAATCAATAATTCGGTAAGAGTAATAGCAGTTATCGGGATTCCTACATATAATATCTTTTTCAGGAATCCGGTTTTTTCTTCAGTTTGAATTTTAAGCATTTTCCCGAGCCCCGGCAGAGATGCCTTTCCCGCTTCTAGCTCTGAAGATGTAAAGCCCAAAATTGCCATCTTCAGGCCTCCTCAGTAACATTAATCCAGAGATGCAGGTTCCTGTAAGGTATTGTTTTTTCAGTTTCATTAAAAAGTAGAAACTCTAGCTTCATGTTCTTCCCTTCAAGAGACGGCGTAAAAGTAATTGGTTCTTCCCAGGACATATTATGCCCAAGGCTTATCTTTTTCTGGCTTTCCGGTAGAGATTTGTTTTCGAGTCTTACATCTATTGTATAATCCACTGGCCTGTACTCGTGGTTCATGATCCCCACAGTGACTGTTCCTTTTTCCCCCTGTACAAACTCTGTAGGATAGTCTCCTATCGTACTGTTATTCCCAAGAATATAAAATTCAGTGAAATGTTCTCCTTCTTTAGGGTTTCCTATAATGTAAGCGAGGCTCCCCATAGAGGCTAGAATAGAAAGGACCAAGATAAACGCGATAATCTTATCAGTTTTCGACTCTGGATTTTCAAGAATTTCGGCTTTCATGCTAAGGTAACATGCTTTAAGTGAAACTCCAAAGGCTTCAGTCTCAGGCAGCAGTCTTCTTCTGTAGTATGCAATTGCGCACATCAGGAGAGTAAAAATTGAAAATTCTGTCAGTAAAGGAATTTCCCTGATTCCCCAGGTGGAATAGTTCAGTCCAAGTCCCATTATCGGGGCTATTGCAATACTCAATCCGAATGAGATTGCAGCTCTCTCAATTCCTTCAAGATCTTTTTTTGCCGGGAAGAGAGCTCCAGTGAGGGAGTAGCCTGGTAAGAAAAGCACCAGAATAATGCCCAGACAGGTGCGTAGGAAACTGTCGCTAAGTACAGGTATGAGTATGAAGATATTAGTAATGAGCACAAAACCTGCAACAAGCAGCAGGTCCACGGAAAGATGTCTATTTCTGGCCATTTTATCACTGATTAAATTATTTTATAATCTCTCCTCTTTGAATTTATATCTATGTAAGCCTTCCATCAACCTGCTCTGCGTATATTATCTTTTTAAGTCAGGCTTATCCTTTCAGGTGGTTCTTTACAGGAAAATAAGTAGAACATACCTTTATGCTTGAATCTAATTTTTGCTTGTAATATTCTCTATCTCAAAAATTTATTTTCAAAGATAATCTATTTCTTTTTCAGGCTCAATTTTTCTGAAAAATACCTTCTATCTCCAAATTTTTAGACTCCCCCTTACTGATAAGATCTCTTTGTATGAAAAATTTTCCCTCTTTTGAAGGACCTTTGTACTTTTTTAAAAGATATCTTATCCAGCCTGCGCCATATTTTGCACATATCAGGAATATTTCAATCTCATGTTATAAACTCCCAGGCGTGCATAGAAAATTTTATTTTGTACTTTTCCCTTTCTGCAGGCATGAAAGTATTGATTACTGGAGGAGCAGGTTTCATAGGCTCCCATATAGCTGAATATTTTGCAGAAGCAGGACACACTGTCAGGATTCTGGATAATCTTGCCACTGGTTTTCTCAGAAATATTCCGCAGTATAAAAACATCGAGTTCATTCAGGGAGATATCTGTGATTTTCCCTCAGTCGAAAAGGCGGTTTCTGGCATGGATTATGTCTTTAATGAAGCTGCCCTTGTATCTGTACCTTTAAGCTGCGAAAAACCTTCTGAAGCTTTCCAGATTAACACGCTTGGAACCCTTAATGTACTGCAGGCCTGCGTTAAAGCCGGGGTCGAGAAATTTGTGACAGCTTCTTCAGCTGCGATCTACGGAAATAATCCTATACTTCCAAAACGAGAGAATATGTATCCTGAACCAGCCTCTCCTTATGCTATTTCTAAACTTGATGGAGAGTACCTTGCAAGGATGTTTTATGAGAGTTATGGACTTCGTACTACTTGCCTGCGTTATTTCAATGTTTACGGGCCTCGCCAGGATCCAAAGTCCCCATATGCAGCCGTTATTCCAATTTTCCTTGAGAGGGCGAAATTGGGAAAGGATCTTGTCATTTATGGTGATGGTCTTCAGAGCCGAGATTTTGTTCATGTTAAAGATGTAGTCAGGGCAAACGTCAAGGCTCTTGAGCATGGGGATGGTCAGGTCTTTAACGTAGCTATGGGTAAAAGCGTGACAGTTCTGGGACTTGCCGAGAATATTATTAAGTCGACTGGCTCCTCTAGCAGGATTGTACATGCTGCTTCAAGGGCAGGCGATGTTCGGGACTCAAAAGCTGATGTCTCAAAAATCTCCGGCTGGTGGAAAGGAGAGATCGAGCTGCAGGAAGGGTTAAAAAGCCTGATTTAAGGCTGATTTATGCCACTTAAAGGCTTTTGTGTTGGAGTGAAGAAGGCTGCTTTTTAGCTACGGTCACTTGTTATGTAGATTTAAGAGGCAGTTTTTCATCTCATTTTTAAACAAAATGCTTTTAAAAAATAATTAAAACAGAAGATTTTCTATCTCCTGCTTTAATCTTTTAGAATGCTTATTGCTGAGGCCCTCTTTTTCGAATTACAATCATACCAATTATGAAAATTACAAGTAGCCCTAAAAATAAACTGGCAATTTTCAGAATCAGCTGGTTTTTGTTTTCCTTAGAAGTAGATATCTCAGTATTTGTCTTTTTTTCGTTTTGTGCTATCTCCCCATTAGGTAGCTGATTATCTCCTACTTTCTCCTCTAATGTCAATGATTTTTTTTGGGCTGTAATTGCAAACGGAGAAAAACTGGGACATTTAGCTTCGAAGTAAGTATATTCTTTATCTTCGTTTATTTTTGTGGTTGGAAGCGAGTTCCACTTTTTGTCGCTGAAATGTTGAAGAGTAAATGAATCTATATTAATATTATTTTTATTAATCCACTCTTTACTAACCTTAAAGCCCACAACAGCGTTATCAATATTTTTTGAATTTGCAAAGCCGCTGTTTCCGATCCAGATATTTACGTATTTGTAAATTTCTCCTTCTGGCTCATTGGGAGTCAGGCTAGACTTTCCTTTTAGTTCCTCAACGATTGCTGTTGTCTTTCCAACAGTTTTCTTGGCCATAAATTCTATATATCCGACACAGGTAGCTCTTTTTGTGAACTCAAATCTTATCCTGTTGCCGCTTGAAATAGATTTCTGGCAGAGCTCTTTTGAATCGATGTTTTTTGTAGATTCAGGAGAGATGCTGCATCCAGAGCTACCATGGCTTCCGGAACTTCCGCCACTTCCAGATCCATTGTCTTCTCCTAATCCATTATCTCCCCCAGACCCATCATCTCCTCCAGACCCATCGTCTTCCCCAGATCCATCATCTCCTCCAGACCCATCATCTCCTCCAGACCCATCGTCTTCCCCAGATCCATCATCTCCTCCAGACCCATCATCTCCTCCAGACCCATCATCTCCTCCAGACCCATCGTCTCCTCCCGGACAATCGTCATCTCCTGATCCATCATCTCCTCCCGGACAATCGTCATCTTCCGATCCATCATCTCCTCCCGGATAATCGTCATCCCCAGATCCATCTCCCCCAGACCCATTACCTCCTCCAGAACCTTTTGATACAATTATAACTTTAAGCTGAGTAAGCCCTACAAGCCCTTTTCCAGGACAATATGCTCCCACAAAGAGGTAATAGTTACCCTCAGACAAATCAAGAGTGGTAAGTGATAGTCTTTTCTGGCCTTTTTCTCCTATTGCAATTGCACCGTTTTCTTCCCCTATAAGGGTTTGGATTTCTTTCTGAAGCTCATTTTTAGTTAGCTTTGATCTATAATTTGAAGAGTTTATGCCAAACTTATCAATAACATCCATATCATTTACTATTACTGATGTGCCTCTTCTTGTGCCGTTTGTATCTACCTCTATTTTTGCTTTGTATGCCTGTTTACTGATCAGTACTGCTCCATAGGTGCATTTACTTTCATTGGAAGTATTCGCAAGACCCACTTTTATGTCCAAGTTTTCCTTTTTTACTATGACTTTTGGACTTGAGGCTATCAATTTATCTTCTGCAACCATAAATGCTGTTGTGGAAAGGGATGTCAAGCTGCCGTCTTCGTTTTCTTGAACCATAACTATATTATACTGTCCAGCATCAAGCGGTCCTAAATTATAATCTAGTAAATCTCCATTCTTTCCGAGTACCGCAGAATATTTTTTGTAATCTTCACCCACACTGCCGTTAAAGAGCCTGTTTAAATTTGCAATATCTTTTGCTTCGAAAGCATCAAAGACCTCAAACACTGTTTCTGGTGTCACTTTGATAAGGAATATATCTACCTTTCCTTTTAGGCCAGATTCTCCATAGAAAGACATCTTTACTTCTTCCCCGCGCAGGTAAATAGGAAGGGTACTATACGCATAAGCTGATGGGTAATTTATAGTGAAGCTTTTATTCTCTTCTTTATATAGGGTTCCAGAAACTCCCTCAAATTCAACATGTTTCGGACCATTATATGTGAATTTTATCGGGTGGGGAAGCTGGACTCTTATCCCTGTATGTGGGTTTCCCATTATAATCCAGTTTCCTTCCTCCGGGTTGCTTGTATGATTTAGGACATAAACAACTCTATCTGTAAAACTTATATTCCCAATAGAGCTAACACTTTTTTCATTACCTTGGGCAACTGTGGTTGCAGAAGCTAATATAAACAAAGTTAATACAATTATTAATAGACCATTTCTCAAATATATTCCCCCATTCATTAACCAAATATTTTAAGCCAGTACTGTTATGATAATATAATTTCTTTCAGGTTTATTACTAGGAATTGACATCTTTCACTTCACTTCTTTCTTAAGTATATAATTAGGATCAGAACTCCTACTCCCATTCCTATCAGCAAATAAAACTTGTCTAAAGATGGTCCTAAAAATTTGTGTTTTTGGATGTTTTCTCCCGAGGCATGTACCTGAGTTTTCTTTTCTTCTAAATTTTTGTCTGGAGTTAAAATTTCGGAATTATTTTCTTTTTCTAGATTTTTGGAAGCAATTGACTCTGGAGAAGACTTATTGTCTGGCAAAAGAGAAGACTTGTTTTCAGAAGATGGAGAAAACTTTGTCTTTTTAGAAGACGGACTCGAGGGAGATGAGGCTGGGTTTAAATCCGAACTCGAGTCTGAATTTGAATCTGTGTCTTTCTCAGACTGAATAGTTAACTTTTTTGTTATATCTCCAACTTTTATCTCAAAATCTCCAGAAGGAACAGCTTTTGTGTTATAAGAGTAACTGAAAACTCCGCTCGAATCCGCATCTATCCTCTGAAAAGCTGTAATCTTCAGATTTACTTCTGAAACTCCTTCTGCAGCATCTCCGTCAATCTTTATCATGTAAGTTCCCGGAGGAACATTTGATTGAGATACGATTGCGGTATCTCCTGAAGCCTCTGAACTTTTTGTTGCCCAGACGACAAATTTTACCCTCACATTGAGGTTTTTGACTCCCATGGCTTCAACTTTAAATAGATTATTAAAGCCCCCGGGGATTTTTACATCTTCAAGAATATATTCAAACTTTCCTGAAGACACAGGAACGGTTTTCTCAAAAGTCACGAAGACATCAACTTTCTCTTCTGGAGATGCATTTCCTTTGATACTAATGGTATCTCCACAAACAGGCTCCTGAGGAGAAAATTCCCAGTTGTTAACGGATGCATCTACAGGAGAAATTAGCAGTAAAACCAAAATCGAAATGGAGGTGACCATTAAAATTAGTCTATTTCTTTCCTTAAGGAAACTAGTCAATTTGCGCACTGGTGTTGCCCCTTTTCAATCTAAATTTAATTTAATTTTCTACAAATGTATTACTTATTTGATAATGATTGATTTACAGAGTAAACTTGCCAAGATATTCTACTTCTAAAACATTTTGTAACTCATTTCTATAACTTACTATAAATTTTTATCTATCGCTTCTGTCCCTATGGCAAAATTAGAAGCTCACATATGGTTTAACATTTTAAAACAGTTTAACTAACAACACCAGTGAATTCTCAAATTCTCAAGACAATTTTATATATGGTATCAAAAGCCTGATAACTATTTTTGTGATTGCTAATTTTCTTTCACTAGATTTTTCAATATATATTCCAGAGCATTTGCATCACTTAACTCATTTTAATAGTTGTATGAGTGGGTCACTCTTGAATACTAAGATGACTTAGAATCTCTATTTTACTGATTATTTGGTTGATAATATACTATTGAATTATATAACTTAAGAAAAGTCTTTTATATGTTGCAGTTCTTTTATACAGTAACTTTGCAATAAACAATATAAATTCCTTTATCCATGGGGGCATTAATATATTATTAAGTATTATTTCTTCAAGTGCTATGTCGATGGTTACAACTGCTGGGCTTCCTCAGTATGGAGCTTCAGTTGTCATAGGACTTATAGGCTTTCTCTCCTTGAAAGAAGTCCTTTCAGCATCCCAAAACTGGAATAACTCTCTTAACAGCTCGTTAAACATGGTAATTTTGCCTTTACTTTTAGTTTTTGCAGGAATTGTCTTGTTCAAAATCTCAGAAATTATTTAATATTGGATTTCTGTCCGGGACTCTCTTTTTAATTTTTTGTCTTTTGTATACATTGACTGCTGTTATCCTTTATTTTCCAATTTTTTAATTTTTTAGGCCGTTTTATGATTTCTAGTCTCTGATATGTACAACTTTTCAGGGTTTCTACAGGTAAAGAAAGTTGAGAATAAAAAGGTTGAGAAATTACAAGAAAGTCAGTTGCTCAACTCTTTTAAACTATGAAAATATTGAAAACAGGATTAAATTCACTTGAAGATTAATTTACAAAATTAATTCAATAAAGTATCAAAATCCTATTCTGCCAGTCAGATAGTGGGGCAGGATCCCGAAAAGAAATACATTAATAAAACCGTGCAAGACCACAATAAAGGGCAGACTTTTTGTTTTGTAGAAGGCTACTCCTATAAAAAGGCCTATAATACTTGTATATAATATTTCGTAGAAAGTTCCATACCCTGAGTGCATAAGTCCAAACAGGAGAGTTGTAATTAATAACGATTCACCAACACTTAGTGTCTGTTCAATCCTTGTCTGGAGGATTGACCTGAAAGTAAGCTCCTCAACTAAGCCGACAAAGAAAACCATTATAAAAGTTAGTTTAAGCAAGTTTTCGAATGTAAGATCCGGAATCAAGTATCCTGTTCTTATTGTCAGATATTCTCCAAATCCAAGAGCTAAGCTCAAAGGAATCGAAAGGATCATATAAGCTTCTATATTCTTCATGGAGATCCCTATCTGCTCAAGAGAGTAACGTTGGTGAATAATTACAACTGCCATCGGAATTGCCAGGGAGCCATAAATAAAAATAAATGTATAAAGAGTTGTCTCAAAGAAGATAGGCATTGAAAGATTTATAATTCTTAAGAGAGGAAGGAGCATCAATGCCTGGTGAATTTTCTGAACTTCTGAGTCTTTTACGAATATATTCGAAAGAGAAAGTGCTATTAAGATCCCAATATGTACCCAGATAGCTATTCCCACTTTTTCTAAAAACATCAAAATCTCGGCAAAGGCTATACACAGAACTGGTATTGCAGTAAAGAGTCTGCGTTTCTTGAGCTGGAAGCTCTTCTGATTTCCTTCTTCAGCTCCGGCTATTTTCCAGATTTTAGGCGAATAGAGAGACTTCAACGAATTCTTTGTAAACTTGTTCTCTCTACAAGCAATTTGTGGGTATATGAAAAGGGCCAGAACTGCTACCCTCACTCCTTCAAGCATATATCGGATGTTCGTGAGCAGTCCAAGTTTTTTGAAACGCACTAGATTCCCATATGAAGTTGAGCCAACTCTCAAACTTTTATCTTTTTCTAGGAATTTGGAAGACATTTTCCTTGTACCTATTTCCTGAAATGTGGATGACTTGGTATTGCTACCGAGTATGTCTTCAAGGAATATTGATAGTAAAGCCAAAAAAGGAAGTGATGCAATGGTTAGGAAATTAAGTTTTTTTCGCCTTTTATGAGAATTAGTTGACTTTTGCATAGAATAACTCCTTTTCAATGGGGAGAGTTTAGGTCTATATACTTCGTAGAAACATCCATTTTATTTATAATCAGTTTTAATAACTACACATTCTTATCAGTGTAACTATTATCACTCTATTATCACTCTAAAAATAAATAAATTTTTTCCAACAGTTCACGCTTCAATAACAATTCAACTACCATGAAACTTTGAAATGTCATAAAAATAGAGTTTTTACCCACTCTTTTCTTGGATATTCGTTAAATTTTGCCCATTAGCTTTTGCTAGGAAGCTAATACTAAGGATAAATTTCCAGCTGACTATTAACAAGTTTTTAAAGACTAAAGTTTTATTCTTCTTCAAAAAAAGTTCTGACTGGATGATTGAATAGTATAGTATAAGCTGGAAATCTTAAATACATGTTTTTAAATTGAAGGGAATGCAGCTTAAAAACCTGCATCAGAAGGTATTAACCTAAAGATTTAAAGGCTATATTTATTTAAGCTGCTTTTTTGACACTTAAATTTCCAATTGTTTTGTTGCATTTACATTTATCCATAGATGAAGGTCTCTATAAGGCACACTTTTCTCAGTCTCATTATAGAGCTGAAACTCAAGCTTCATATTCTTTCCCTCAAAAGGAGGCATAAGAACAACTGGTTCTTCCCAGGTCTCATTATGAGCAAGACTGATACGCTTCACATTTTCCGGAATGAATAGTGATTTATTTTCAAGCTTTACTTCCATTGTGTAATTTACGGGCCGGTATTCGTGGTTTACAACTCCTACTATTACGGTTCCACTTTGTCCGAGTGTGTAATTTGTAGTATAATTGTCTGCCTTTCCTTCAGGTCCAAGAATATAGAATTCTGTGAAATGTTCTCCTTCTTTTGGACTCACAACTACATAAGCTAGGGTTGCTACAGACAGGAGAATGGAAATAATCAGAAAGACCGTAAGAGCTCTATCAAGTTTTGATTCTGAATTTCCCATGACCTCGGTTTTGAGCGAAAATGCTGCTGCCCTGAGGGAGATCTCGAAAGTCTCGGTTTCTGGGAGACTTGCCCGCCTCAGATATGCAAGCCCACACATGATAAAGGTGAAAGCTGATAGGCTTATAAGAATTGGAAGGGGTTTGATACCCCATGTAGTATAATTGAGACCAAGGCCTATTAGGGGCACAACTGCAATACTCAGTCCGAAAGAAAGAGCCACCCGTTCAATCCCGTCAAGATCCGATTTTGCAGGAAAAAGCGCTGCAATCAGAGCATACCCTGGTAGAAATAGCACAAAAGGCAGCCCAAGTATGTTCCGGAATATTGTTTCATTTATTCCAGGAGTGAGCACAAAAATATCTGTAAGAAGCACTAAGCCCATAATAATAAATAGATCTGAAGGAATTTTTTTTCCGGTCATGCAGGTCATCCAACTTATAATGAGAATTATACTTTTTTCAGTTTCTTTTCGACGAATAAATATTTTTCTAATGCATTTTATTCTTTCGATCTATTTTTTTCATGGGAGTGGAATATTCAGTATTTCTCCACACTTTATGCTCATTTTATTCTATCCATGTCAATATTCTACTATTATCCTATACAGTACTTTCCTCTTTATTGGTAGCTTCCTTTTTATTTCTTTTCCTGAATCTTTTTCTTATCTCTCTAAATTATACTTTTCTAATAAGACAGCTTAACTATTTTACATAAAGAACATTTTTGATACTATTCTTTTTGATAGTTTTCTTCTCTTCCAGCCGAAATAACTCCATTGATTTGTATTGTTTTTTATTATATTCCTATTTTTAATATCTTTAATCATTCATTTTCAATACTAAAAATTGCGGCAAGTAGTAGCCAGGAATATTATAGTTTTGAAACTTAAAGCGCTTCTAAATAACTTTCTAAGAAGAACATAAGTTTGCGGGACTAAAATCATGAAAGTTTGAGCTTCCATACTATTGATTCTCAAGCTCGTCTTTTTCTCAACCTATTTTTATTTTTAATATGAGATTATTTTATGTAAATTTTCAATTTTCGTTATTCTAATCATATAATTTTATATCTGTCATGTCACAGAGTCTCTGTATTTTGATATTTCTCCTAAATTATTTTTCTAAAGATTAACTGCCAATAAATTTATATATCTATCTTCTAAATTTAACTTTAAAAAATTGATATTGTGATAATGCTGAACAAAACTAATTTCTTCCATATTTAATAGTTTTCAGAATGCCATACATAAATTTACTCTAAATATGAGTGGAGTTATGCACAGGGGGTCATCAAGAATGGGTAATCAGTTACTTATGGGAAATGGTACAGAGCCCATAATGACTAAAAGAAGTAAATGCACTGTAGGCAAAGTCTCTAAAAATGTCACGGTGGTTCTTTCTGCCTACAATGAAGAAGTGTCTATAGGAAGCACTATCCTTCTCGCTAGGCTCTATGCTGATAAGGTGATTGTGGTTGATGATGCCAGCTCAGATCGGACAGCTGAGATCTCAAAAAAAGCCGGGGCTGAAGTGATTATGCACAATACTAAACAGGGAAAAGGTGCATCTCTCAAGACAGGGTTTAAAGCCGCAACTGATCTCAGTGCTGATATTATTGTTATAATGGACTCAAAAGGTCATCATGATCCTGCCGATATCTCTAGGCTCGTTGATCCTATCATTAAAGGAAGCGCAGACATTGTCAACGGTAGTCGCTACTTAAAAGGCCTGGATAGGAATGCTCCAATTTATCGTCGAGTCGGTCAGACACTATTGAGCAAATTCACCAGCGTAAATTTAAGCAAGATTACTGACTGTCAGGGCGGTTTTCAAGCGTTCTCAGCTTCCGCAATAGGTTCCTTTCACTTTGATGCACAAGGTGTAGCTATAGAAAATAAAATTCTCTCTGGAGCAGAGAAATCCAACCTTCGCATACAAGAAGTGGAAATTGGAAATATTCATGAGTTTAGAGATCCGGTTTACGTTCCTGGAATCCTGAAAACCATAGTGAATGATATAGAGATCAATAAGTCCCTGTACTTGTATGCAGTTCCTGGCTTTGCCCTAGCTACATGCGGCTTCTATATGGGTGTGAAATTTCTTGAAGCCTTTCTCCTTGGAACAGAAGTTTTCTATTTCTGGCCTGTATTCTTGATGGTTTTTCTATCTGTTGCTGGAGTGTATATGACAGTAAGAGGAATTGTGAAGCATTCCCTTGTAGAGGTGGCCATGCAAACCGAAAATGCATAAATTATATGAAACTGTTCCATTATTCCTTATTTTTTCAGGACTCTCTGAGTTGAAGCCTAACTTTCAGTTTCTGATTTTATCGTTTTGAACCAGCTTATCAGGCTCGAAACTCTCTAATTGTATTTTTGATCTGTTTGTCGGTTTTTAAAATATACAGGTAATAAACACCGATAATCACGCCGGAAAAGGCTACAAGCAGAATTTGGTTTATCTCGGCCATTTTCAGAGCAATAAGGATAATTCCTGCAGGGACAAAAAGAATAAAGTTAGAGAATACGATTCTTAAGGCTCTTGAAATCTTTACTCCGGAATAGGACATCATCTTCAGACAAAGATACCCGTATACTAGAATTCCTGAAATTGAAAAAAGAATAAGCGCAGTACGTGCGCTTCCGAGCAGACCGCCGATTGCAAGGGAAAGAAAGCGTGTGACAAGGTTGAAAAAATTGTAGTGAAAGCCAAAGTGATGTTTTTCGACTACCACGTATATAGTGGTTAATGGGGATGAAATAAACCATATAAAAGCCCAGAGACTCAGAATCTGGGTATAAACACCTGCTTCTGCCCAAGCGTTCCCGAAAATAACCGAAAAAACATCGCTACCGACAATTGTCAGGATCAGTATTGGAAACATACCTATGATTACAAGCATTCTGAATACATTCTCAACAAGAGAAGGGAGGGTGCCTTCGGAGAAAGCTCTTGATGCTCTCTGGAAAAAGACTTGTGAGATCGAACCTCCAATGAAACTCATTGGCAACTGCAAAAGACGAAACCCAAGGGAGTAAAAGCCTACTACTGTAGGTGTGAAAAAGGCTGAAAGAAGAAAAGCAGGAAGTTGCCATGAGACTGAGTTCATAAGGGCAGCCCAGGTATCTATAAGTGAAAACTTGTGGTACTTCTTAAATCCTTCATATACCTTTTTCCAGCTCAGGCTTTTCATAATTAATTTTTTATCATCTTTCCAGATTTGTCCTCCAAGCGCAAATGTCGCAATAGACTGGCCAGCAAGACTCCCAGCTATTAGTCCGCCTGCTCCGACTCTTCCCACAACCCCGAGGCCTAGCTGTGTTGTAGTGCTTGAGATCGAACTGAAAACTTTTGAAAGGGAAAGCCTTTTGAAAAGTTTTGTTCTTGAATTCCAGTTATTTAGTGCAAGAAATAACCCATTTACAAAAATAAATGGAGATACAAGCCAGAAATAATCTCCTATCTGCTGAGAATTCAGAATATTAACTAGAGGCTCTTTAAAATACCATATAGTTGCAAAAGTTAAACCACTTACTAAAATTACTGCCAGAAAACTCAGAACTAACAAATTTACAGCCTCTTCATCCGATTCGGGCAGCATTATGGAATACTCGTATCTCATGCACGCAATGACACTAATAATGCTGGTGATAGAAATATATAAAGTCCAGACTCCGAAATCTTCAGGTCCATAAAGGCGGGTCAACACAGGAGCAGCTAGAATTGTAAGAATTTGAGCAAAGGTCGTTCCGCCTGCAAGGGTCAGCACATCAAAAGCAAAACTTTCCTTCTTGCTGCTATCAGATCGTTTTTCTGCTGCATCCGCTATTGTCTCATCCATATCCGGTACCTTAAAAGAAGTTTCCTTTAGAGTTGAAATCTATGTATTCCTTCATTTTCAAGCTGTTTTTATCTTTGAAAATGTAACTATGGGGTATGATATTCTCAAGCTGATGCTGAATATCTGACTCTTCCCACTCTAAACCCCCTTATAAATAAGCCCTCTTGAAATAAATTTGTCGGTTTCCTGATTTATATACGTTAATAATTATGATCCTACGATCTTTCCTTAATCCTCCTGTTCTCTTTCCTACCTAACACTATTTTACCATAGGCTCCTTTTATGATTCTTATGGAATACCATTTATGGCCAGAATTTTAACAGAATGCCATAGTTAACAGAATTCAGATCTCATAAAACCGGAAGCAATAAGCTTACCCAGCCTAAGACATTTTGCAAAATTGGAAAAAAGTATGTTAATCTAGACAAGAGTAGCATTGATTAATATCTTGGTTTGATAATGTTATTGCCCATCAGGGATATTTGATTTATCTAGGGATACTGATTTATTTATAATACTTCTGGTAATTACCAGTTTAATACGACAAGGTTATTGGGTACTTTTTCAATATCCCGGCTCAATATTAGTAGACCACCAGTTGTAGATTTCCTCTCCGCTTGCAAGCCAAGCTTTTTTGTCGGAGACATATTTGAGGAACTTCTCGTAATATTTGAGGCCTTCTCCCTCAATGACTGTATTGTTATGCCATAGAATAGTGATTACACCGTTATATTGTTCAACCTTATCAACAAGGCTTTTTATGAGCTCCCAGGCCTTTTTAACATCAAGTCGCATGTAGCTCCTTAGCAAGGTCTGATCCATAACTATTAGAGGAATCTCAAGGATGCCGATTTGTTTTCCGGTACTTATATTGTAAGGCCTGAAAGGATGGCACATTCCATTTCTAAAACCTGAACAATCCGCGTATCCGAACGTTGTATCGTACTTAAAGTTCGCTTTGCTCAAAAATTCCCATGTATCCGGTACCTTAAATCTCAAATAATGATTCCTGTACCCTATAATCTCTTTGCCTAATACTTTTTCAAGTCTCTGTTTTTTTTCTATTATATCTTCCAAGCTGCCATAAGATTCGTGCCCTCCATGTAACCCGACTTCCCACCCATGAGCAGATATAAACTTTAGTTCGGCTTCAAGATCCTCAATTTTATAATTGAAGTCTTTTTCTCCAGGACTCAAGGCCAGAAAATAAAAGCTGGATTTTGCATTATATTTTGCCTCCAGCTCCATCATCTCCCTAAAATTCCAACAAGGGTTCCACTTCTTGTTAATTCTGCAAAAAGGTGCTTTTATAGCACTTGTCAAATTCCCTTTTGCAAAGGCTTTGGCAGTTCCAATGATCGGGTAGAGCTTCTCCGGATATGCCACATCAATATCATGAGTAAGGCAAACCGCAAATTTTTTTTCATCTGGATATTCAGGGCGTAACCCGTTTTCTACCAGAAATCTGGAAACTTTTGGGTCAAAAATATTCCTCTGACCGCTTAAATAATAGGGAAACCTATCGTACTGATCAGAAAAGGTCGAATTGTATTCTTCTTTTTTAGTAAAAAGGTCCCAGAGTTCATCGCTTTGTTTAAGTTTCTCGATCATTATTTTCACTCGTTTCCCATATTTGAAAGCCAGAGCAATATCTCAAATAGAATTTATGTTTACATTATTAAATGTTCGTTTTTATCGCCCCTCCCAATTCCTTTATAGACAAACCCTTTACAAATAAATTCATCTGGTTCAACTATATTTCTTCCATCCACAATGATCGGATTTTTCTTGCCTGTAGCTTCCTTTATCCAATCAGCCTTTACATCAAAGTATGCACTGTGCCCTGCAAGAACAACCACGGCATCAGCATCCTTGACGACCTTTTCAAGATCATCTGAAATCTCAATCCCAGGATAGTTCACGACATAAGGATCATGCACCGTAACCGTTGCACCTGCTTTCAGGCAGAGGTCCCTATAAGGTTCTGATGGGGTGTTCCTTGCATCGTCCGAATCCCGAATAAAAGCCCAGCCAAGCATTGCAATCTTTGAGCCTTTCATCTCCTTTCCAATTCTTTTAAGGGCTGCAGCGGTCAGGTTGTACATGTGTAAAGGCATAAAATCATTGACTTTTCTTGCGAGCACGTAAATTGAATCCGCTCCTTCAGGATAGTCAAGCTGTCCATTCCCTATCTTAACTCCCCTTTCCAGATGGTACGTATCCTTGGTAAGACAGTGACCTCCAACGCCTGCTCCTGGCCAGAGTACAGCCCTTGTAATACCTTCTCCTTTTAGACTGTCCACTCCGGTTCTGACGTCATACACATTTATTCCCATGGCTTCACAATAAAGGGCAAGCTGGTTGATTGCTGCAATCTGGAGATCGCGGAAGGTATTTTCTGCAGTCTTCGTGACCTCGGCTGCAGTTGCACTCATAGGAATTACTTTCCCTACAGTCAATACAGGAGAATAGAGCTCAACAGCCCGCCTGGTACTCTCTTCATTAATGCCGCCTACAATCCTGTCATGTTCTCTGATATTTTTCAAAAGTCTGCCCACCATTACTCTTTCGGGGGCATGGGCAAGGGCAAAGTCTTCTCCTGCTTTTAGACCTGATTCTTCTTCAAGAATCTGTTTTGCCATACCTTCGGTTGTACCAGGAGTGATTGTTGACTCAAGAACTACGAGCATTCCTGGTCTCAGGTATTTTCCTACATTTCTTATGCCTTCAATGAGTGCTGAAAAGTCAGGTTCCAGGTCTTTGGGATTTGCAAAAGGAGTTTGGATTGCAAGTGTGACGGCATCAAGTTCTGATATTCTTGAGAAATCTGGAGTGCACTCGAACTTGCCGGCTTTCACAACTTTGCTAATCAGGTCTTCGAGGCCTGGCTCTTCCCCTTTGAGAGGGCTCTCTCCACGGTTGAGCATTTCGATTTTGTAACTTGAGCTTTTTGAGTTGCGCTGAAAGCCGAGAACTTTATCGAAACATGAGGCATCTGCAAAAAGAACAGCCGAAGGAATACCTACATATCCCATCCCCAATACTCCTACCTTTTTGATTGAGCCTCTTTCTTTTAAAAGTTTTTCTAATTTACTCATATTCACCACTTTCTAATTTGTTTTTTCAGATTTTTTCAAATCTTTCCTATCTTCAAGATTTTTGAGATTTTACTTCTTCAGATTTTTCTCAGTTTATTCTTCCTACTTCAATTAATCTTTCTTCTTCGTAGGATTTTATGGCTGCCATTGCCACTTCAAGGGCATGTTTTCCATCTTCTCCGCAGGGGTTAGGGCTTTTACCATTTGTAGCACAATCGATGAAATATGTGAGTTCATTTTTCAAAGGTTCGCTATGTTCTACTTTGGCTTTTCTTATCCATTCATTATCATGTAGCTGTACTGTCTGATTAATATAATCCAGATAAGCTACTCCCTTAACTCCAATAGCTGTTAGCTGCCTTACTTTGTGCGGAGTCAGCCAGTTTGTTTCCACAACTCCTGCAAAATTATGGTCCATGCGCAGGATAATTGAGGCATGGTCTTCAAATGAGTGAATATCGGCACCTGCAATTGCATAAACACTATTTATTTTCTTGCCGTAAAGGTATGAGATCACATCTATATCATGGACACCGATATCCAGAATTACTCCCACGTCTCTTATTCTCGGGTTATATGGTCCGACTCGCTTGGTAGAGATTGAGACTATCTTTCCCAAAATGCCTGAATTTATAATCTCTTTGAGTTTTATGACCGCGGGATTAAAGCGCTCAATGTGCCCAACCATAAGGATTTTCCCAGCTTTTTGTGCGGCTGCTATCATCAGATCCGCATTTTCAGTCGTATCTGCGATTGGTTTTTCTACAAGGACATGTACACCTGCCTCAAGAGCATCAAGTACGACCTGCTTATGAAGTTTGGTGGGCACAACCACACTTACTGCATCAAGTCCTTCTGCTAACATTTCTTTATAATCTGTAAAGGCTTTTGTCTTGAATTGTGTAGCCATTGCTTCGACACGCTTCTGGTCGACATCCGAGATTCCGGCAAGCTCCACGCCATTCATTTCACTGTAAATCCTTACGTGGTTCTGCCCCATAGCACCTGTACCTATTACTCCTACTCTAATCAAAAGTCTCACTTCCTGGTTCTGAGAATGCAGTGGCTGGAAGACTAATCAGTCCTTTGCATAAAATTCTTTAGTCGCTTCGACTATCTCCTGCAAATCGGTTCTGGATAATGCAGGGTGTACAGGGAGAGAAAGAACCTCTTCTGTTGCTTTTTCTGAGACCGGCAGGGAATCCCTGTATCCAAGCTCCTTGTAGACAGGTTGCTTGTGAATGGATATAGGATAGTGGATTCCTGTTCCTATTTCTTTTTCTTTCAGGAAAGCTGCCAGCTGATCTCTCTTTTCTGCTCTGACCGTGTACTGGTGGAACACGTGGGTACAGTCGGCTTTTGCAATTGGAGGTACAATTCCGGATATACCTTTTAATCCTGCTGAAAGAGTTTCTGCATTCTTTTGCCTAGTTGCAGTAAATCCATCTAGTTTTCCAAGCTGAATTAGCCCGATTGCAGCTGCAATATCAGTCATGCGCAGGTTGAATCCCAGCATTTCATGCAGATAGCGGACTTTTGAGCCGTGAGCTCGGATCATTTTTGCCTTCTCTGCAATTTCCTTATCATTTGTAGTGAGCATTCCACCTTCGCTAGTTGTCATATTTTTGGTTGGGTAAAAGCTGAATGCTCCTGTTCCAAAGCTACCTACCTTTTTTCCAAGGCATTCTGCGCCGTGAGATTGGCAGGCGTCCTCGATTACAATAAGCTTATTATCTTCTGCGATTTCCATTATCGCTTTCATGTCTGCAGGGTGTCCATAAAGGTGAACAGGCAAAATAGCTCTGGTTTTTGGAGTGATTTTCTCCTGAATTCTTTCAGGGTCTATATTATATGTATCTGATTCAATATCTGCAAAAACAGGTTTTGCCCCGGTGTAAAGGATACTGTTTGCTGTTGCAATGAAGCTGAAAGGACTTGTAATTACTTCGTCTTCTTTTCCTATTCCATGGGCAAGAAGTGCAATGTGCAAGGCTGCAGTGCCAGAGTTCACAGCAGCTGCATACTCACAACCAGTATATTCAGAAAAAGCAAGCTCAAATTCTTCAACTTTTGGGCCCTGTGCAATCATACCTGAATTCAGGACTTCTGTTACTGCATCAATCTCTTCCTTACCCAATAGGGGTTTGGCAATTGGTATCATCTTGAGACCTCTTTTAATAATCTCGATAAAACTAATCTTACTTAGCCTTGGTTTTTTGATAGGTTTATATTCTATTTAATTCCTTTAAATCTTTGGGGAGTTCTTTTATTTTGGCAGGCACTCCAATTGCAAGCTTCCAGGCTGGCACACTTTTTGTCACAAGTGCTCCTCCTGCAACCATTGCACCTTCGCCAATTTCAACATCTGGGAGCAAGGTGACGTTTGCTCCTATAGACGCACCTTTCCTCAAAACAGGGCCTTTCAATTCGTATTCCTTTCGAATAGGATATTTATCATTGGCCAGAACTGCACAGGGTCCGATAAATACATTGTCCTCGATGACAACGTTGGTCGGAATGTAAACATTTCCCTGAATGCTGACATTGTTTCCTATCTTCACATGTCCATCTATAATGACGTTGGTTCCGATAAGGACGTTGTCCCCAATTTCCGTATCTTCTCTAATCATTACGTTATGCCCGGTTTTAAAACTCTTCCCGGTTTTTACGTTGGAAAATATCGTTGATCCAGCCCTTATTATCGAATTAGGGCCGATGATACATCCTGGAAAATCAAAGTTTTCAATTTCGACATTTTGCTTCAGGATTTCCATTAGAATCCTGTGTTCAGGATATCCTAGGATCACATTTTCCATTATCACAGTGTCTTTCCCAATTACAGTGGCGCCATATATCTTAGAAGAGTTGTGAATTTTAAAGTCAGTCGAGTTCATTGTTCCCCCCGTTTTTCTGGTTTTTGTTAACCAGATAAACTTTTTGTTGGAGTATAAAACCTCTGTTTACTTTTAAACATTTTTTTCTTTTTAAAGATCTTCTATTTTTTATTTTTCATAATCCTGATAATCGGGAGAGCCCAAACTTTCAGGACAAGCCCCAAGAGGATGTTACTACTTTTTTCTGATACTCACTATGATAGGACTCTATAACTTTTCTTAATTTTTTAGTCAATATACTTTGTAGTTATTTAAGTGATTTGGTTTATTTTTCTACTCTCCTTTTTTATTTATTCAAATGACTTTTCAATGCATTTTCCTTTTTTTGCACTTATAACTCCTTAATAAAATTTTTATTTTATTTCCCATACTATTCTTTTTAACTTATCACTTCATTTTACCGTCATGAAGCTTCAAGTGATAGGACAATGGTGGCTCTCTCTAAACTAGGTAAGTATTCAGTAAAGTCTGATAAAGTAGCCTGAAGTTATTTTTTCCTTTCTGTATTTCATGGGATTATGCTGTTATGAATGTCTTTTCTTTTGATTGCGGACTCAAGCTCACAGCATTTTCATTATATATTAAGGGGATTCTCCTATCTTTTTTCAAAAATTGGGTTTCGTATTTTTCTCCTCTTGATATTTGTCAATGGCAGGAGGAGGATTTTTATATCTTATTGCGTATTTGTTCCTTAAACACGCTAATTAACTCGAGGAGTGTTGGCTACGCTTACAAGTTTAATCACGTCTAATTCAGTTTCTTCAGGTGCGCTCTCAGTAACGACTGTAATTCCAGGAATTTCTGACGGCGCGTCTGTGGCTACGGCAGTTTTGCTTTTATTGCTTTTGCTCAGGGATTTCCTCCCTGTGTCGAAATACTGGGAAAATCCAGTAAAGGCTTCTTTAAACATGGGAATTATTCCACTGCTATTTTCCTTTGGTGCGATTCTTCTTTATAAGGTTGTTGCACTCTTTTAATGGTTTTTCAGAGGGTCACTGTCCAATTTCCTTCTCACCTGAATTCTGCTTCGGGAGGACAGAGCCCTTTTCGTTTAGGGAGGATGGAGTTCTTTGTTTCTAGCGTTGATGTAGTCAAGCTGTACAACGCTTGCGCTCAGCAGACTGATATTTAAAAAATCTTGAGCTTCACTCAATAAACTAATTCCTCGATAAGTACTTTTTTGCTTAAGAAAGACTACCATAATTGATTTCAATTTCGTTTAAGTGTGAAATTGATTTCAATTCCATTTACTTTTTTGCTCAGACAGAATACAGTTTGTATCTAAAATCTTTGGTTAGTTCTAAAAACGTGAAAACACAGAAATTATAGGAGAACCGCTAACAGTTGTTCCATTTTTATACTTTCTTTTTATACTTCATGAAGTGAATTTTTCCCGACTATATAATTGTGAGTCATTGAAGAACAACGTTCTCACTATGTCGAAGCTTTCACCTTTATTTAATCCCCTTGATCAAATTCTCTTCTCTGTATTTTTGGGGTATATTGCTGCAAATAAAGAGTTTAAAGGAGAAGGGGAATAACCCCGAAAAAGAATACATTCATAAATCCATGAATTAGCGTAACAAGCGGTAGGCTCCGTGTCCCGTGAAATAGATAGCCTATAAAAACACCTACTAAGGATATGTAAAATATCTCATAAATGCTCCCATATCCTGAATGCATTAACCCGAATAAAATACTTGTAATTAGCAGCGCTTTCCAGCTTCCTAACACTATCTCTAACCGATTCTGCAGGATTGACCGAAAGATCATTTCTTCTACAGGGCTCACGAAAAAGACCATAATTATGGTGAGACTCAGGAGGTTAAAGATTGAAAAATCCTCAATAAGAGGGTTTTTCCCTACTATAATATATTCTCCTACTCCTAACAAAAGGCCCATCAATATTGATAGAGGAATATATCTCCCTATTTTTTTAAAGGTTATCCCGAGCTGCGTGCTAGTAAAGCCCTGATTCATGGCTGCAATGCTTACAGAAATCGCCAGAAGACAGTATGTGAAAATAAGATTGTAAAGTTTCTCTTCATAGAAAAGGGGCATTGAAAAGTCTACCAGACGCAGGATCGGCAAAAGGATGAGCGCCTGATATGTTTTTTGAATTTCCTTATTTTTTATATATATCATGGAAAAGGAAAGCCCAAGCATAATCAGTGCATATATTACCATGGCTTCGAGTTTCCTTCCCGAAAATATCATCAGTTCTCCAAGAGCAATAGATACAATCGGGATTGTCAGGTAAACCCATTTATTTTTTATCTGAGGTGTTTTCTCCTTCAGATTCTCAGACGTCTTCGTTCTTATATATTCTGGAGTCTCTATATTCTGACTCTCAAACGTTCCCATCTTCACACCTCCTCTCCAACATTAATCCAGAGGTGAAGGTCTTTATAGGGTATATTCTTTTCAGTCTCATTAAAAAGCAGGAACTCAAGCTTCATATTTTCTCCTTCAATAGAAGGCGTAATCTCAAGAGGTTCTACCAAGGTTGCATTATGGGCAAGCCTGATATGCTGCAAATTTTTCGGAAGAGGTAACGATTCATTCTCAAGCCTTACTTCCATTGTATAATCCATTGTTCTGTGCTCTTTATTTGTTATTCCTATAAAGTAGGTCCCACTTTCTCCCTGTATATACTCTGTTGTATAGTTGTTAGCTGTTCCGTTGGTCCCAAGGATATAGAACTCTGTATATTGATCTCTGTCCTGAGGCACCATAACAACGTAAGCTACAGTTCCGATCAAGATCAAAAAAGAAAGAGCTAGAACTATCCTGAGGTTTCTCTCAGTTTTTGATCCTTGCTTTCCCGTAACTCCTGATAGCAGGGTGTGGGCAAGGGCTCTGAATGATACCTCAAATGTCCTGTCTGCGGGTAGATATCTTCTCCTAACGTATGCTGCTACCAACATGAGCAGAGTAAATACGGAGACAGTTGTAATGAGAGGGATATCCTTGATTCCCCAGGGGGTAAAATTAAGTGCAAGCCCTATCAAAGGCAGAACTGCGACACTCATTGCAACAGAAAGAGCTATTCTCTCTATTCCTTCAAGTCCGCTTTTTTCTGGAAAAAGCATGGCTATGAGGGCGTACCCTGGAAGGAAGAGTATCAGGGGTAGACCAAGAGCTGTGCGGATAAAACTTCCGCTAAGTTCAGGAATTAGTACGAAAATATCTGTGAGAATTACAAGGCCTGCTACTAAAAACAGGTCAGATGGGAACTTTTGGTTTCCGGCCATATAACTCCTCATAACACGGTTTTATGTTTTTTTGGCTTCCCAGTCTTTTCTTTATTCGGGCTAATCTGCCAATTTCTTTGTTCCCTATGAGGTTTTTCGGAAACCTTCCGATTCCTCTTCACCAGCTGCTTTAATCTTCAATTATGAAGAATTACGCCGGAAAGGTGAAAACTATCCGGGCTTTAATCCCGGTTTTCTTCTGATTTAGCAGAATATATTTTCCTGAAATTGTATTCGTTTTCAAGAATGTTTTAACCCGATCTACTCAATTACCTCGTTGTATAAAATATCTTTCCCTTTTCCTGCTTGTTATATCTAAAATACTTTTCCCTTTTTTTCTATCTTCTTGAAAGAAGTTCTTGCCTTTTAAGTTTAAAGTTATGTAACTTTTTATCTAAAGTTTCCGAGTTTACTCAGCAGGTTTGTAAAGGTTTGACAATATCACAATAAAGTCTTTGATTTTTATATCTGCGTAATTTTTTCTTCAATTTTTTCTTTATGTCATGTGAATAATAAATACCTGTTGAGCTATTATTAAGGCTAAAAAGCTTTTATATGAGTTTAATTCTTTTTCGCCATCGGGATTACTGATTAATTATTTTTTGTGTCTAAATGCTTATATAGCTCGTATATTAAAACAGATACTGGTCTTATAATAAATGCCGTGACACACTTACAGAGTATTTATATTCCTCCTTTTGGGTAAAAGGAGGAAAAAAACTCCCCCATTTGATTCTCTGTAAATGTAACCGTAAAAGACCTTTTGAAACCCTCTAAAAATTATGGAGCGATGACTCTGAAAAATATATTAGTCAAATTTGGAATTTTTACTGATTCTTCTCTAATTAACTATGTTACTAAGGGCACTTCTTGCTTTTATCTTCAAAGAGGTAGATGATTGCGTATGGCCATTACGATTGCAGCCATGCCTGCCTATAACGAAGCTCATGCCATTGCAGATGTTATCAATGGTTGCAAAAAATACGTCGACAGAGTGGTAGTTGTAGATGACGGAAGCACTGATAATACTGTCGACATTGCCGAATCTCTTGGCGCTTATGTAGTTCGTCACGAAACAAATAAGGGATATGGAGCAGCCCTAAGGAATTGCTTTGAAACCGCCCGTAAGCTCGATGCAGGTGCTATGGTCATAATTGACTCTGATGGTCAACATGACCCCTCCGAAATTCCCAAGCTTCTTGAACCCTTACAAGATGGGTTTGACCTGGTAATTGGCTCAAGATTTGTCAATGGTAACGGTAAAAATGTCCCTGTTTATCGTAAATTTGGGATGAAAGTCCTTGATATCGCAACCTATATTGCAGGCGGTCTGAATGTAACGGATTCTCAAAGTGGCTTTCGAGCTTATGGAAAAAAAGCTATTGAAAACATAAATTTGAATGGTACAGATATGTCTGCAGGCTCTGAAATTCTCATTCAGGCCAAAGATCACAAACTGAAGTTTACTGAGGTAGAAATCCATTGCAGGTATGATCTTGAGGACTGCTCAAGTGAGCATCCTTTCATACATGGGCCCAGAGTCCTGTTCCGCATCCTTAAAGATATGGAGTACAGACGCCCTCTGTATTATTTCTCCGTTCCTGGTCTGATTATGACATCTACAGGCTTTCTTATGGGACTGATATTTTTACAGGATTTTCTTCAGGGAGGATCTCTGCGCTTCGGGCCAACACTCCTTATGGTAATGCTGACGGTTATAGGAGCCTTTATGGTATTTACCGGAATAATACTGCATGCCATCTCAAGGATGATATTTCTAAACGAGAATATCCGAAAATAATAATGTCAAAACGGGGTCAATTTGTATGAAATACCCTTTCGTTTCAGTCGTAGTAGGTATTCGTAACGAAGAAAAATTCATTGAAGAATGTATTGAATCACTTATTAATCTAGACTACCCACAAGATTCTTACGAGATTATTATCGTTGATGGCATGTCCACAGACAAAACGCGCGATATAGTACAGAAATATCCTGTCAAACTCCTTTTGAATGAAAAGAAAAATGTTGCAGCTGCAAGAAACCTTGGTGTGAAGAATTCCAGGGGAGAACTTGTCGCGTTTACTGATGGAGACTGTAAAGTCGATCCTCAGTGGTTGAAAGTTCTTGTCCATGAAATGCAAGACTCTCCAGATGAAGCTGTGTGTTTTGGGGGGCCTAACCTGATCTTTGATACTGATCCTATATTTGGCAGGGTGGTGGGATATGCCCAGGAATCTTTCTTGGGGTCAGGAGGCTCAGCTCAGTCCAAAAACTCCATAAAAAAGCATTATGTCGGCTCTCTCCCTAACTGTAATGCAATGTACAAAAAAGTAGCAATTCAGGAAGCTGGGGGTTTTGACGAGCGGTTTATAGTGGGCCAGGATTGTGACCTGAACTACAGAATTGGTAAGAAAGGTAACAAGTTTTTGTACATTCCAGAAGCGCAGGTCCTGCATCATAGAAGAGGAACGCTCAAATCCTTTTCCGTAAGGATGTTTAAATATGGTATGTGGATGGCAGAACTTTTCAAGAAGCATGGAGAATTTGTCCGTTGGTATGCTTTTCTGCCTTCAATTGCCATCGTATTTGCAGCCCTTTTGCTTGTTGCTTCTATCAAATATCCCGCTTCAATCCTGCTTCTTCTTGCACTCATGGCCATGTATTTTATTCTAGTCTTTATTACCTCAATCCAGGTCACCTCTAAAATGAAATCAAAATATGGCCTTTTTTCCCTAGTTATTATTCCTGTGCAGCACATTGCCTATGGATTGGGATTTTTGTACAGCTTCACAAATTCTCCTCTTATCTCAAAAGTCAGTTCCTGCTCGGACACTTAATAATGATATTTATTTTACTACATTGAAAAAGCGACCGAAACACTTGAATTTTGGGAGTCTTTTTGGGGCAAAATCTTCTTAATCAATAAGGCCCTGATGAACTCTCATTAATTTTCAAACACAGAATTTTGGATTGTATGTTTATTCAATCTATGAAATTATGAGTATTTAAGGTCATGGAGATAGTATGTTAGGAGTAAGTAATGAAGCAGGATTCAAATTGGACAATAACCGTTTAATGAGATTAATTTCTTTCCTGTTTCCGCTAGCTGTAATTTTCGCAGTAATATTCGCTTTCTTATGGATGTTTGCAGCCGGAAAGTTCGGTTATGCACTTCGAGGTCTATTTACAGGAATACCTGCAATACTTTCCTGTCTTTTCATACTGTTCATTTACAAAAAAGATGTAAGTTTGCACGATATAGATCTCTTTCCATCATTGAGTACAAAATCCCTTACTTATCTGTTCGGGATATTTTATATTGGTTCCATAGTTGTACTTTTGCTGTCTCCAGGAAATAGGCCACTATATTATTTCTTCTTTATTTTAGGGGTTTATCTATCGGTATTCTTCCAAATTTTCTCTAAAGATGTAAACCCTCCCCTCATTCTGGCAGAATCTGTCTTAATTGCATGTAATTTAATTTTCAGTGTAACTTTAAATCACGCTTTCTATGTTGGTACCACAGACATCCTGCCTCACATCTTTATTTCAGAAGTTACTGCAATGGCCGGGAAAACAATCCCAACTTCCTTAAGTGATTATGCTTACTTCCCTCTTTATCACGTGTTTATTGCAGAGGCTTCCGAGATCTTACATATAGGCGCAAAGAATTCACTTTTTCTGGTAACTGCACCTATCTATGCAATAACCATAGTTTTCCTTTATTACCTTTTTAATTACATAACTAACAACAGGCAGATTTCACTCCTCTCATGCTTGCTGTTCTCCGTGAGTTCTACTGTACTCTACTATGGTACAAATGTAATCACCCGTACAATGGCATTTATAATGTTCATTATACTATTGTACCTAGTTTATAGTGTCAATTTCAAAAAGGATAAACTTTCCTTAAAAATCCTCTCAGTAATTGTTGCAGTTTTTTTAACCCTAGTTCACAACGTCTCTCTTCCACAGCTTGCCTTATTACTGGTTATTCTTCTTGCATCGGAATATATGGTAGGGAACGGCAACTACATCAGCAAGCCCTTTTTTATACTGCTTAATGTCATTTTTACTGCTTACTGGTTCTTTGTAGCATATGTATTTGTACAGAGGAGCCTGGCTCCCCGTTTGCAGAGCCAGTTCTTGGATTCTATGGTTCTGACTGCTGGAGGTTCAGAAGTTCTTCAGGAGAGCTTGAGTAGTTTAGTAGGGCTTCTGGATAAATCAGTATTTTTGTTCTTTGCCTTAATAGGAATAGGTTTTCTCCTGAAAAATTACAAGAAAAATTATGCTTCTGTGCTGGGGTTATTTGCTCTATTAACTCTAGTATTTTATATTCCCAATCCCCTCAACACAATCTGGCAGTTCAGAGTCCTCTTCAGGGTTGATCGGTTTATGCTATTTGTCAGTCCCTTTATGGCTTTTGCAATGGGGTACGGACTGTATATATTCTGGAATTATATTGCTAATAAATCCTCCAAGAAAGTAAATTCTGCTTTCTTAGTGATTTTGTTATTCTCTACTTTCGTTTTAATCTCTTCTGTCTTCAGTATTGCAGATTCGGATTTTCTTGGTCAAGAAGCAAAACACGAATACTTTACTTCCGAAGAGTTAAGTGGCTTTAATCATATTTTCAAATATGTTCCTGTTGATTCCTCAACTAAGTCAATTTATACCGATTATTATGCTTCAAGGTTCTTTTACGCCCCGTTGATCCCTCAAAAATCCGCGGAATTGAATATTTTATCTTATGATAATTATAGAATCGGTGATGTAAATAAACTCCCAGAATACAAGGGTTATGTACTTCTCAGAACCAACGAATTTCTCAGGAGTGGATTATACTTTGGCAGTGAGGAAAGCACTCTGAAAGATACTGCAAACTATTTCTATTCGGGGATGCCTGAAAATAAACTCGAGCTTGAAAGCAATCTTGAAGGGCTTGGTAAAATTTATTCAAATCCATCGGTAGATATTTTTATTCCCCATAAGGGATTAAATAATCAGGGGTTAAATAACCAGAGAGTAAATGATCAGGAGTTAAATAACTTCTGAAGTTTATTTTTTACAGATACTTTATTCCAATGTCCGTTTTTATTCCTAGGTAAAATAGTATAAGCAGCATCTTTACATGAGTAAAAGCTTTTGTGGGGTTTGAGCTGCTATTCTGTGGACTTCAAGGTCTGTTATTTAGCCAAACTCAGGAATTTAAAAAAGTATAAGCTAAGGGACTCAGATTTATTTCGAAGTCTTCCCCAAAAGCTCTGAGTACATATCCACAGTCTTTTTTCCATGAGCTTTCCAGGTTAGTCCTCTCTGAATTATGCTTTTACGCCCGAGTTTTCCCATACTTTCTCTCTGGTTTTTATTCTCAAGCAGTTTATTAATTTTTCTGGATAATTCTAGAGGGTTTTTTGCAGGTACCAGGTAGCCTGTTTCTCCATCAACCATAAGTTCAGGTATCCCGCCTACATCAGTTGCCACAACCGGGACTTCACAGGCAAGCGCTTCGAGTACTACATTTGGTCTGCCCTCTGAAAGGGAAGGCAATACCAGGATATCCGAAGCTGAGATCCAGAGCGGGACATCCTCATGGTTTACTGGCCCGGTGAATCTAATGTGATCTGCAATTTTAAGCTCTTGTGCCCTTTTTTCCAGACTTTTTCTCAAGCCGTCGTCCCTACCTACCATAAAAAGATCGGTATTTGTGTTCACAAAATCCTTTGCAGCTTCAATAAGGTAGTCCACACCTTTTATTTTTCTAAGGGCTCCTACGAATAGAACAATATTCTTATCCTGCGGCAAATTTAACAGCTTCCTTGCATGTGCTTTTCCTGCAGGTTTGAACTCCTCGATATCAACACCATTGGGAACTACATGAACTTTCTCTTCGTCTATTCCCAGATTTACTATGTGGAGCTTGAGATCCTCGCTGACAGAAAGAACCTTATCTGCAAAATTCATCGCCTCTATAATCTGTCTTGAGGTATAGGAACCCTCATAAGCAACTTTTCTTTCTATGGTACCGAGAGCACTTATTACAAGAGGAACTTTCCATTTCTTTGCAAGCTTCATCATTCCATATCCGTCAGGATATGAAAAGTGTGCGTGGATAAGGTCTGGTTCTGGCTTTATGTTTTTGATCGCATATTCGAACACGAAGTGAGAGTATGAAAACCCTGTTACCGGATAAAAATACTTTTTGGGAACGGCATATATGTAGTGTGGATAATGAAGGTCGTATTTTTCAGTATGCTCAATCCGCGGCAGTTTAGAAAAGTTATGATACGGAAACGCAGAGAAAGGAAGGACGAATGGTTTTGGAGAAATAACTGTGACATCTACGCCCTGGTTTGCAATTGAGTCGATACTCTGCTTTATGAATGTCCCAAGTTGAGGATAATACCTGTTTGGAAATTCCTGACATACTTCAAGTACTTTCATAATCTTTTGCTCTTTTTCGCTTCGGATGCCTCAAAAGCAGACAGAGGAGAGAGTTAATCCTATAAATACTTCTCTTCCAAAATGTATTAAACCCTTGTTCTTGAGTTCGTACTAAACCTTTATTCTTTAACTCGAAAAAAAATAAATAAATTTATGGGATAAACTAATTAACTACTTTTACTATTCTGATAACCGGATCCCACTATGTTTAAAAAAGTAAATAATATTTTCCTAGTCTATTACGGCTCCTTCAATACTAAATCGGGTTCGAATATCCACATTCTTGAGCTTCTAAGAAATTTGAAAAAATATACTAATATAGTTATGTTTGCACCCGGACAGAAGAGCGTAGATCGTGCAATTCCCGGGATAAAATATGTACCTGTAATAGACAATAAATATCTTGTACAGCCATCTTACGAATTTATGCTTTCCTTTTACCTTCTTTATTCATGTATAAAAAACAGGCCTGACGTGCTTTATCTTCGCCAGAATTCTTTCCCGTTCTTTCCCATATTGCTGTGTAAAATTTTAAAAATTCCTTCAATAGTAGAAGTTAATGGGATAGTTCTGGATGAGTTAAAGGTCAATCCAAATTCACAGTCTTTTGCATATAGAGTTTTCTCTTCTCTGGCACTCCGCTCAGAGAAATTCAACTACAAGCATTGTGACAGAATTGTTTCTGTCACGGATAAGTTAAGGGATGAACTAGTGAGATTATACTCTATTCCTGAGAATAAAATCTGTGTAATCAACAATGGGGCAAATACCGATGTATTCAAGCCTCTTGACCCAGGACAGACAAAAACAGAACTGCAGCTCGAAAACTCAAAAAAGTACGTATGCTTTGTCGGGCACCTTGCTGGCTGGCAGGGAGTTGAGTTTCTAATTCATGCTGCTCCTTTAATCCTGAAAAAATGTCCTGATACTCATTTCCTTGTCGTCGGGGATGGAGTTATGAAAGATAAGCTGCTGGAAATAACTTCCAGTTTAGGGCTTTTGAATAAATTTACTTTCACTGGAAGAATCCCATATGAACGGGTTCCTCTCTACATTAATGCGGCTGATGTCTGCGTTGCTCCTTTCATCAAGGATAGAAACTCGAAAATAGGCCTTTCAGCCTTGAAAACATATGAATATCTGGCCTGTGGGAAGCCGATTGTGGCAAGTAGTATTTCTGGAGTTGAAGAGTTAATCGAGTCTTCTGGAGGCGGAATCTCAGTAACTCCCGAAAGTCCTGAGGAACTTGCGGATGCTGTAGTAAGATTACTTTCCGATGAAGAAACTCGGGCTGCTATGGGAAAGAAAGGGCGCAGATACGTAGTTGAGAATCATAGTTGGGATGGAGTTGCAAGAAGGATTCTCGACATGTGCAAAGATATCATCTAATTAAGTTCTCTGTAACTCATAGAGGAATAAGCAGCTTTATTTTATAATTGCATTCTAGACGTAGATAGGAGGTAGCCTTGTAACTTACGGCATTTCCCTGCTTGAATAGCTACTAACTCTACTCTTACTTTTTTCAATCCGTTTAATCTCTAACAGCCTGCTATATCAGAACCTGGCAAGTTTTCCACATTTTCTATCTGTAAAGAGCAGAGAATAATCTGTTTTTTATTAATCAATTTGTGAGCTCAGAGAAGTTGTATTTGAGCACAGATCTATTATTCATTATTGTTTTAGTTGAACGCTTTTGTATGATGCTGTTTTATCACAATGTTAACTACACAAATTTAAATAAGAAATAAAAATAAGTTTGTTCTTTATGTTCACGACGTAATTCATGCAAATTGAAAAAAATGACCTAGAAAAAGGCGAACTTATTCTGAATTTACTATTTTAGTTGAATTCAACAGTTTTCACTGTGAATAATCACTCTGGAACACTTTTATAGTCTTAAAAGTCGGAGAGTAGGTATCGCTTACCATATCTTGTCTAATAGACTAAAAATTAGTACCATTTATAGATATTTAGCAAATATTTATAAATATTATGGATATATTGATACGTCACTATAAGAAAAGCATCTGTTTATCAAAAACATTGATGAATTTTATTTTGATGCCCCCAGATAATATCGAGGTTAAAACGAGAAATTAGGAGTTTTTCTATTTAATAGGTTGCTTATGTTCTTGTAAGCGTCTCTATAGCTTTATTCTTTATGTTCACGATGTAACTCTGGAGATTGGAGGAGTAGATACAATCTGCAAAATCTTATCCAATTCATCTGAAAAACTAATAAAAGTCTATAAATTTTGCGGAGATATTGACACGTCACTAAAAAAACATCTATCTAACAAAGATACTAATGAGAGTTGTTATTATCGACCTCAGATGATGTCGATGCTAAAACAAGAATTAGTAATTCTTTTATTGGTAAGTTGCCTTATCCTTGCAAGTGTTCCAGTCGCTTTGTGCCAAAGTCCTGCACCAACCGTTTACGTTTCAGGAGATGGCAGTGGGGATTTTAATTGCGATGGAAAAGATGATCACGTACAGATAAATCAGGCCCTTAAATTTGTGGCAAGTAACTCCAAATATACTACTGTCCACCTCAAAGGTCCTTTTACTTATGTTATTGATGATACCCTTCTAATCGGCAGCAATACTATTCTTGAAGGGGATTCAAATGCTGTGATCAAACTGGCTAATAACGCAGGCTGGGTCACAATGAAACCTATGATCCAGCAGATGAGCAAATCCGGAAATAATAACATTGTAATAAGAGGGTTTGAGGTTAACGGAAACCATGATGGTAATCCCAGTGTTGCTAAGGGTAAAGGATACTATAATATAATTTATTTTACTAACTGCAAGAGTGTAACTGTATGCGATATGTATATGCATGACGGGCTCGGAGATGGGTTGAGGATAAAATATGGCGAGAATATCAAGTTTTATGACAATACTATTTACAAGCTCGGGCACGATGGGTTGTTTGCTATTCAGTGTGAGAACGTAGAGGCTTGGAATAATACAATAACCTGCAGGACTAACAGCGCCCTTAGAATCTGGAACTCAAACCATGTAAAATTCCATGACAATTTAATTGATTCTTTTTATCACTGGAGTGCAGGTGGGCCAGGTATTCAGGTCGAAAAATCTGCAGGTATTATGGATGACGTAGAGATCTATAACAATGTTATCCATAACACTTATGGACCTGGTATCTGGATGTTCAACTACGATACCTCTTCTGCTACCAAAGACAAGGAAAAAAACATCCATATTCATCATAATATTTTCTATAACACAGGCACCAATCCTAGCATTACCTGGGTAGGTGGCATCATAACAGGCGGATTTGAAGACACCGTTATCGAAAACAATATCTTTGACGGAATATATCACACTGCAATCGCTAACATGTATATCAATACTTATTCTCCAGCCTATGTACCACAAGGTGACGGATTCACAACAATTGTCCGTAACAATATAATTGTGGATACCCAGAAGCGTACAAAGTCCCCTAGTGGAACAGGGTATGGAATCGTCAATTATCTGCCTGAAACACATTCCTTTTCGATTTCGTATAATTGCCTTTATAACAACGTAGTAGGCAATTATAAGAGCTGTACCTCAAACACTGATATCCATGTAAACCCACTATTTGTAAACCAGAAAAACCATGATTATCACCTTCAATCAAGAGGAGGAACTTGGAATGGGAAAACTTGGGTTAAATACAAAGTGAGTTCTCCTTGTATTGATGCCGGTTATCCGTCTTCTGACTATTCCAAAGAACCTGAAGATAATGGTAACAGGATCAACATAGGAAGATATGGGAATACAATTTATGCATCAAAATCAAAGCATTAATGCGTAGATCTTGTTACTTATATCGCGATCCCAGAGAACCTGAGGTTGCTCTAGTAAGTTAACAGCGATCGATATAAGTAACCGAAAACGATATTGATACAGGCTGCCTCATTTGAGGCAGCCTATATGGATCTATTTTTTAATTAGTAAGTTTATTCTTCTGGCACAGAAAACAGAAATTAATTTTTCAACAAAATAATGTCAAATACTTTTATGAATTAGGTTTTAGTTTATCTGCGGTAACACTTATTCATAAATTTTTAATAAGACGATTCTAACTTGAGAATTTATCCAAAATTTTCATTATTTCTTCTTACAATTCTCATAACTCTCTAAATATTTCAAAAGGCTGCACAAATACTTTTATAACACCATTATATAATTTACAATCTTGACTATAGAAATTAATTCTAGGCTAAAAAGTAATTTATTCGCTAGGTTTCATGGGGGGAACTATGTGAATTTGAGGAATTGGCCTACAAAACAGGGAGATTTATTCTGAATTTCTTATTTATTGTATTTTATTGAATTCAATAACAATTACCATGGATAACTTCTCCCGCGATTTCTATAGCCTTGAATGCCGGAGAGTGGATACTATTTAAAAAATCTTTCCAACATTCAAGGATAGAGTAATAAATTTGTCAAATACTTTGGCAGAATATCTGAAGTTTTGTAAGGGGAGGAGACTTTCCTACCTAAGTTTACTCTGCCAACATGTGAATAAAACTCTTATAGTTATCTTAGGTGATATATATGCTAAAAAGAGAATTTGGGGTATTTCTTCTTGTGGGTTGCCTTATTCTTATAAACGTTCCTACCGCTTCATGTAGAAGTCCTGCACCAACCGTTTACGTTTCAGGAGATGGCAGTGGGGATTTTAATTGCGATGGAAAAGATGATCACGTACAGATAAATCAGGCCCTTAAATTTGTGGCAAGTAACTCCAAATATACTACTGTCCACCTCAAAGGTCCTTTTACTTATGTTATTGATGATACCCTTCTAATCGGCAGCAATACTATTCTTGAAGGGGATTCAAATGCTGTGATCAAACTGGCTAATAACGCAGGCTGGGTCACAATGAAACCTATGATCCAGCAGATGAGCAAATCCGGAAATAATAACATTGTAATAAGAGGGTTTGAGGTTAACGGAAACCATGATGGTAATCCCAAAATTTCTAAGGGCAAAGGGTACTATAATGTAATTTATTTTACTAACTGTAATAACATAAAAGTATACAATATGTATATGCACGATGGGCTCGGAGATGGACTGAGGATAAAATCAGGCAAAAATATTCAATTTTATAACAACAAGATATACAAGCTTGGTCACGATGGGTTGTTTGCAATTCAGTGTGAGAACGTAGAGGCCTGGAATAACAAAATAACCTGCAGGACTAACAGTGGGCTTAGAATCTGGAACTCAAACCATGTAAAATTCCATGATAATGTAATCGATTCTTTCTATCACTGGAGTGCAGGCGGGCCAGGTATTCAGGTCGAAAAGTCTGCTGGTATTATGGATGACATAGAAATCTACAATAATGCTATATCTAACACCTATGGACCTGGCATTTGGATTTTCAACTATGATACCTCTTCTACCAAGGATAAGGGAAAAAACGTCCACATCCACCATAATGTCTTCTACGGCACAGGCACTAATCCTAGCATTACCTGGGTTGGAGGTATTGTAGCGAGCGGATTCCATGATACTCTAATTGAAAATAATGTTTTTGATGGTGTATACCATGCTGCTGTTATTCACATGTATCCAGAAGTTTATTCCCCACGTCACTCGTCCAAATATACAACAATTATCCGTAACAACATAATTGTAAACACTCAGAAACGTACAAAGTCCCCGAGTGGGACAGGATATGGGGTGATCAGTTACCTCACCAAGAACCATAACTTTTTGCTGGAAAATAACTGCCTCTATAACAATGCAGCAGGTAATTATAAAGGCTGCACCTCTAAAACTGACATCTACTTAAACCCGCTATTTGTAAACCAGAAAAACCATGATTACCATCTCCAGTCAGTTGCAGGTCACTGGAATGGAAAAAAATGGGTAAAGGACAAGGTGAATTCTCCCTGTATTGATGCCGGTTATCTATCTTCTGACTATTCTAAGGAACCTGAGGATAATGGGAATAGGATCAACATAGGGAGATACGGAAATACAATCTATGCTTCACTGTCATCGCCTTCACGAGTAAAAACTGTACAGTCTTCATTAATGTACTCGATCACAGGAGCTACGAATGATACTTGTGAAAATATTAACTTTACTGAGGAAGTTTTTGATGCGAACGAAGATAATTTCACACATTCCGAAAATCTTTCTGTTGACTTTGAACAGGATCTTGTGATTGAACCTATTCCTGAAGCTACAGTTAAGATTGGAGAAAATTTGAACTTTACAGTGAAAGCTTCTGATGTGAACGGAGGCAACCTTACATTTTCAGCATCTGAGCTCCCTGAAGGCGCAAATTTTGACGAGATCGGGGTTTTTAACTGGACGCCTTCAGATGGACAGGAAGGGCTTTACACAATATCTTTTGAGGCAAGTGATGGGATGGCCAATGATTCTGAAGTTGCAATAATAAATGTGGTTGAAGAAGCTTCGTTGAACCTTTCTAACGTGTATGACAGCTACCTTTACGACGTTTCTCCTCAAGATCTTTGTTCGAATAATTTATCTCTCGAATTGGAGAAATAATCGATGCTCAGTAGGTTCTAATAATCCCAAAAAACTCGCAGCTTATGGTAAATTTAGTTTTAGATAAAAACAAGATTATTGGGGAGAAATATGTCGGAATATCTTAAAAATGTGGCTGGAGTGGAGTTTCAAGGAAGGTACTAGAGCAATATAATCTGACAGTATTTTCATTATAATTACTGCGCAGAGGTTTACGCCTAACTTTCCTACTCCTTTTCTATTTTCCGTGCATTTTTCCCTAGTTAATTTTCTATCTTTATAAACTCTTAATATATAGCTCTTGACTTTTTATAATTTATAAAACTATTTTTAAAAGTGTCTAGCTATGAAGGTGGTGCATTAGTATCTGGTTGATATTTTTGCTTAGTTACATCTGTTTTCTAAGCTTACCTGTGTACAGGAAAATTGAGTGCACATAAAGCAAAAAATGAGAGCAGAATGCTAATGTGTGAATACTCCGGAAAATACCAACTGATTATTGGTGGATCACCCCCTTGTTTATTCTCCCTAATATTTAAAAACTCTCTAAATATTTCAAAAGATTACACAAATACTTTTATAACATTATTGTGTACTTTGTAATGTTAACTATAGAAATTAATTCTAGTCTAAAAAGTAATTTATTCGCTAGGTTTCATGGGGGGAACTATGTGAATTTGAGGAATTGGCCTGCAAAACAGGGAGATTTGTTCTGAATTTCTTATTTATTGTATCTTTATTGGATTCAATAACAATTACCATGAATAACTTCTCCCGCGATTTCTATAGCCTTGAATACCGGAGAGTGGATACTATTTAAAAATCTTTCCAACACTCAAGGACAGAGCAATAAATTTGTCAATTAATTTGGCAGAATATCTGAAGTTTTGTAGGGTGGACTTTCCTACTTAAGTTTACTCTGCCAACACATGAATAAAACTCTTATAGTTATCTTAGGTGATATATATGCTAAAAAGAGAATTTGGGGTATTTCTTCTTGTGGGTTGCCTTATTCTTATAAACGTTCCTACCGCTTCATGTAGAAGTCCTGCACCAACCGTTTACGTTTCAGGAGATGGCAGTGGGGATTTTAATTGCGATGGAAAAGATGATCACGTACAGATAAATCAGGCCCTTAAGTTTGTGGCAGATAATTCTGAATATACTACTGTTCACCTCAAAGGTCCTTTTACTTATGTTATTAACGAAACTCTTCTAATCGGCAGCGATACTATTCTTGAAGGTGATTCGACTGCTGTGATCAAATTGGTTGATAATGCAGGCTGGGTTACAATGAAACCACTGATCCAGCAGATGAACAGTTCCGGAAATAATAACATTGTAATAAGAGGGTTTGAGGTTAATGTGAATCATGACGGTAATACTGAGTTCGCTAAGGGTAAAGGATACTATAACATAATTTATTTCCTTTATTGTGAGAACGTAACCGTATGCGATATGTATATGCATGACGGGCATGGAGACGGGCTGAGGATAAAATACAGTGACAACATCCAGTTTTACAACAATACTATTTACAAGCTCGGGCACGATGGGTTGTTTGCTATTCAGTGTGAGAACGTAGAGGCTTGGAATAATACAATAACTTGCAGGACTAACAGTGGTCTTAGAATCTGGAACTCGAACCACGTAAAATTCCATGACAATTTAATCGATTCTTTCTATCACTGGAGTGCAGGCGGGCCAGGTATCCAAATCGAAAAGTCTGCTGGTATTATGGATGACGTAGAAATTTACAACAATACTATCCATAATACTTATTGTCCTGGCATCTGGATGTTCAACTACGATACCTCTTCTGCTACCAGAGACCAGGCGAAAAATGTCTATATTCATCACAATATTTTCTATGACACAGGTACCAATCCTAGCATTACCTGGGTAGGTGGCATCATAACAGGCGGATTTGAAGACACCGTTATTGAAAATAATGTCTTTGACGGAATATATCACACTGCAATCGCTAACATGTATATCAATGATTATTCTCCAGCCTATATACCACAAGGTGACGGATTCACAACAATCGTCCGCAACAACATAATTGTAAATACCAAGCCGCGCACAAAGTCCCCTAGTGGAACAGGGTATGGAATTGTCAATTATCTGCCTGAAACACATTCTTTTGTGCTAGAAAATAACTGCCTTTACAATAACTCAGCAGGTAACTATAATAACTGTACCTCGAAAACTGATATCTATGTAAATCCTCTTTTTGCAAATCCGGAAAACCATGATTATCACCTTCAATCGGTCTCAGGTCGTTGGAACGGAGGAACATGGGTTCAAGATACGGTGAGCTCTCCCTGCATTGATGCTGGATGTTCTTTCTCGGATTACTCTAACGAGCCCGAAGACAATGGAAATAGGATTAATATTGGAAGATATGGAAACACGATCTATGCATCTCTTTCATGGACCCCTGTGAATCTCTCTAGAGATATGTACGACAACCGCATGCGCGAGGCGTCTCCTGAAGATGTTTTTTCAGATAAATCATTCCTCGACGTTGGAGGAATGAGTGGTGTTGGTAGATACAGAGATCTTATATGGTTTAATGTAAGCGAATACACCAATGCTACTGAAATCAGCAGTGCAACTCTGTCCCTTTTCTGGTATTATCCTTCCAGCACACGCCCAAATAATACTGTTATTGAAGTTTACAGACCTGTTTCTTGGAATCCTGATTATGTTAGCTGGAATAAAAAGGATAAAGATATTTCTTGGAATAACGCCGGAGGAGATTGGTATGATAAAAATGGTGTTCTCCAGGGCAATACTCCATATGCTACACTAACCCTGAAGGCTGATGATCTTCCAGATAACAGGTACTATGAGCTTAATGTAACTGATCTCGTGAAAGAGTATGTCAGTGACAAATCTGCAAATACGGGTTTCTTTATCAAAGCCCGTAATGAGGGTGATAACTATATCGCCTTCTACAGTGCTGACTGCGGAAACACGAGCCAGGCACCAAAGCTCAACATTACCAAAAGGGTAGCTATAAACGCAACTGTTACTGGCGCAAAAGACAACCGTCTGCGTGAAACATCTCCTGAGGGCATCTTTTCGGATGCATTATTTATCGATGTAGGAGGATTGAGTAATGTTGGAAGATATAGGGATGTTATATCATTTAACTTGAGTGAATTCACCAGTAACACAGAGGTAAACAGTGCAACTCTGTCCCTTTTCTGGTATTATCCTTCCAGCACACGCCCAAATAATACTGTTATTGAAGTTTACAGACCTGTTTCTTGGAATCCTGATTATGTTAGCTGGAATAAAAAGGATAAAGATATTTCTTGGAATAACGCCGGAGGAGATTGGTATGATAAAAATGGTGTTCTCCAGGGCAATACTCCATATGCTACACTAACCCTGAAGGCTGATGATCTTCCAGATAACAGGTACTATGAGCTTAATGTAACTGATCTCGTGAAAGAGTATGTCAGTGGCAAATCTGCAAATACGGGTTTCTTTATAAAAGCCCGCAATGAGAGTGATAACTATATCGCTTTCTACAGTGCTGACTGTGGAAACACAAGTCAAGTGCCAAAACTGAATCTAGTGTACAAGAACTGAATCTAGTGTACAAGTAAGGTTTTTATATTCTCGAGGAAAATTTCCATCACTTCCGACTTGAGGGCATGTTTCTGAGTGTCGGATGTTTTGGAAATTCTTCTTTTTAATCCGCTAAAAACGCAAGAATTTATGATCTTCTAAAGGAATCTTTTTATTCAAATTAGTCTAGTTTCTAGATCTTCTCTTCAGGATTCGTTTCTTAATTTTTTCAATCAGACTAACTAATGTTTTTAAAGTTTTATTTTCAAGTCAGACACTTTTTAGATCTACGTCTACATCGATAAGATTTTTAATTTTATTTTCCAATAAACCAGAGTTTACTTCCTTTTTAAATTCTAAATTATTTTTACCTTATACTTCTGTTTTTCATGAGGTAATATCCAGATGCTCATTTAACTTCTAATAAAATTAATCTAAACGCAAAGGCTTTTATCTTTTGTAGAATTCTCTTATTGGGGTTAGTAGTTAGAGATTAGTTTTTGTTGAAAAAACTACTAACAAAAAACTTAAAGTTAACGCTGACGATATATGAGATCTTAATATTTTCTAATTCAAAACTAAAGGTATTTTGCATGAATGAAACTTATAATATAATTATATATAGGACCTCTACTGAAAGGTTGAAACCTTAGCAAGATGATCTGTATTCAAAAGGATTTAAATATCAAGCTCTGGATAGTAAGTCGGGTCAAGTCGTAAGAAAAACTTTACTGTAAATCTATTTTCATAAATTTCTTCAATAAAAATTCTTAAAAACGGAATTTTTTTAAGGTGATATGGTGTCATATCTAAAATTTGCAAAGGATGTTGGTTTTATCGGGATAGTTCAGGTACTTACAAGCCTGGGGACTTTCTTCCTACTCCCGATAATCACAAAAACCCTTGGAACATACGACTACGGACTCTGGGCTCAAATTAATACCACTGTATCTCTTATCTCTCCCCTTGCACTGATGGGCCTTTCTATGGGTTTTGTCCGATTTTTATCTTCTGAAACGGAAACCAAAATAATAAGGGAAGCTGTGTATTCAATTCTCTTTTTTGTAACTGTATCCGGTCTACTGGCCTCATTTCTGCTCTATGCGTTTGCAGAGCCTCTTGCAACCTTTGGTTTCAAAGATCCTCACGCAACTTATTTTATCCAGGCAGGTTCCCTTTTAATTCTTCTCAGTGTGATCGAGTCTGTATCTCTTTTTTATTTCAGGGTTTTCAGACAGATTCAGACATATTCTTACTTAACCCTTTTTGAAACATTTGGAAAATTACTTTTCATTCTCTTTCTTCTCAAAATGGGATATGGACTTCTTGGTGTAATCGCGGCTACTTTACTTGTACAAGGCTCTATTTTTCTAATTTCTCTTGTGATGATAATCTCACAAATAGGATTCATCATCCCTCGATTTACTTACATAAAAGAATATTTGCAATTTTCTCTACCGTTAACCCCCAATTCACTCATCAGATGGATTACAGAATCAAGTGACCGATATATGGTTACCTACTTTCTGGGCCTTAGAAGTGTGGGCGTATATTCGGCAGCCTGTTCAATTGGTAGTCTTATACAGCTTTTTGTAAGCTCTCTTCAGATCATTCTTCTTCCCGAGTTATCAAAGCTGTTCGATGAAAATAAAATGGATGAAGTAAGAATTTATATGTCTCATTCTCTGAGATATTTCCTTCTTATTTCGATTCCTGCAGTCTTCGGGCTTTCAGCTCTTGCAAAACCTTTGCTTGGAATCCTTACCACTGAAGATTTTCTTTCGGGTTGGTTTGTAATTCCCGTTATTGCCTTCTCTGGCCTCCTGGCAGGAATCTTCCAGATATTTGTCAACACAATGCTCCTCATCAAGCAAACAAAAACTACGACCTATATCAACATTATTGCAGCAGTTTCGAATGTATTAATTAACCTTCTGCTGATACCTTCTATTGGAATTGTTGGGGCTTCACTGTCAACGTTATTTTCTTACTTTTTAATGGCTGTGCTTTGCATGCATATTTCCTTAAAACACTTTAAACTTGATTTTTATCTTTATGATATTGCAAAAAGCATTCTGTCCTCGATAGCTATGTATTTCTTTGTTTCCTACTTTGCTATCTCCAGCATCCTTGAGCTTTTCGAGATTTCAGGTATGGGTGTAATTATATATTTTGTTGTAATGTTGTTGATAGGCGGATTCAGCGACCACGAGCTTTCTTTAATAAGAAGATATTTATTCAGGGTCAAAAGCGAATTTAAGCAATAATTTATCTTTATTGTTATACTGGCCAAAAAATATTAATTTAGGAAAAACTGAACTTAAATTATTCTACTAATTTTTCCTCAAGTAACGCTCTAGCTGTTTCTCTCACGCTTCTCTCTGATGTATAGGCCGGCTTCCAGCCCAAACTCTTCATTTTTTCAATCCCTAGTCTCATTTTTGGCACATCGCCTTTCCAGCCTCTGTTCCCTCCTGTATAGGTAAATTCGACATTAGAAAGCCCCATTTCTTCTATAACAGCCTTTCCTATTTCTGTGGAACTGATAGTATCCTCGGAGCCAATGTTGAAGATATTTACCTTTTCTTGGCTATTCTCGATTAAAAACAATATCGCATCAACGCATTCCGACACATGGAGGTAGGATTTTTCTTGCTTGCCATCTCCCAGGATTTCTAGTAGATTGGAGTTTTTTCGCAGCTTTTTTATGAAATCAACCGTAATTCCATGTGTGCTGCGTGGGCCAACGATATTTGCGAAGCGAAATATCCATGCCTGCATATCGAAAGTATGAGAGTACGAAGTAATAAAAGCTTCACAGGCCAGTTTAGAGGCACCATAAAGCGATATAGGAATAAGAGGGCCGTAATCTTCCGGAGTAGGCATAACACTCGCTTCCCCATAAACTGTTGAAGTGGAAGTAAAAGCAATTTTTTTTATATTATTTTTCCTCATCGCTTCCAGAAGGTTATAGGTCGTCAGAATATTCTGATCTAGATGAACTCTGGTATCTAAAGCTCCAAGCCTGACATCAGGATTTGCAGCCACATGACAAACAAAGTCAATATCTTTACAGGCCTCCTCTATCGCCTCCTGGTTGAGAAGATCTCCTTTTATCAGGGTAAAATCTGGGTCTTCAAGATGACTTTCTATAAATCCCAATTTTCCTGAACTCAGGTTATCAAAAACAATAACTTTATTTCCTTTTTCTACAAAGCGATCTACGAGGTGGCTTCCTATAAAACCGGCTCCTCCTGTCACAAGTATTTTATTCTTTACAGGCATGAAAAACTCTCCAGACAATCTTTCTATATTAATGCTTTATAGTTTCTTGAAGTAATCAGAAAATGCTTTTATTTCATTCCCTATATGGGAGTAAATAATAAGGGAAAAATTAAAGATGTTATGGTTGGATAGTATTTTTATTCAACTGTATGAATAATCTTTTCCCAGAATTCCTTTTACCGGAGAGTTTATTTTGACCGTTAAAAAAGCACTTATTCCGGCTGCCGGCCTTGGAACCCGTTTCCTGCCTGCTACCAAGTCAATGCCAAAAGAAATGCTTCCTATAATTGACACACCTGTAATACAGTACGTTGTTGAGGAAGCTATTGCCTCTGGAATTGAGGATATTATCATTATCACAGGCAGGGGCAAACGAGCAATTGAGGACTATTTTGATGATTCTCCTGAACTCGAGATGCACCTTGCGAAAAAGCACAACACTGAACTTCTTAAGCTTGTCAGGGACGTTTCTTCACTTGTTGATATTCACTATATCCGCCAGAAAGAGCCCAATGGTCTTGGAGATGCAGTTCTCAGGGCAGAAAACCATATTGGAGACGAGCCTTTCGCTGTTCTTCTCGGAGACGATATTATTGTGAATGACAAGCCCTGCACTGCCCAGCTCATTGAAAATTTCGAAAAATATGGTAGGTCCACGCTTGCAGTTGAAGAAGTTCCTTATGAAAAATTGAGCAGCTACGGGATTATAAAGGGAAAACCACTCAATGATTCTCTCTATGAAATGGAGGATATCGTTGAAAAACCGTCACCTGAAAATGCTCCTTCCAATCTTGGAGCAATAGGCCGCTACGTTTTCACCCCTGAAATTTTTGATTGTATAAAAGAAGCTGGAACCGGAGTTGGAAACGAAATCCAGCTGACTGATGGTATCCGGGTTCTTAGTAAGTCACAGATGATCTACGCCTGCAGGTTCAAGGGAAAAAGGTTCGATACCGGCGACAGATTAGGATACGTAAAATCAATAGTGGATTTTGCTCTTGAAAATGAAAACCTCAGAGATGACGTACTCGAATACCTAAGGGAAATTTTAGCAGCGGTAAAGGAACCTTAAGGCAAATAAGATCTATAAATAAGGAAATTAAAGGCCAGCAAAGTTAAACTGCCTAATTTAAATAAAAAGGGGAAATAATTTCTGCTGGTTTTTACCAGCAGAGCCCCTCATAATCTATATTTTTCGCTTTAATTACCCGCCTTCCGTCAATTACTATCTTTTCTTTCATGACTTCAAATTCAGAATCAAGCTGCTTGAACTCATCCCATTCTGTCATTACAAGGCAGGCGTCAGCACCCTCAAGAGCATCTTTAGCTTTCCCGAAGTATTCAATTGTCGGGAAGATCCGCTTCATATTCTCGGTTGCCATTGGATCATAAGCCGAAACCTCTGCTCCTAATCTTAGAAGCTCAGCAATGACAGGGGTGGATCTGGACTCCCTTATATCATCAGTCTCGTTCTTAAAGGCAAGCCCAAGGACTGCAACCTTTTTGCCCGCAAGGTTTCCTATTTTACTCTGGAGTATTTCTGTCATTATAATTGGTTGTTTTTCGTTTACACCGATTACGGATTCCAGAAGCACTGGAGAATATCCTATTTCTTTTGCTTTTCCTATAAGTGCTTTTACATCTTTTGGGAAACAGGAACCTCCAAATCCAGCTCCTGAATTCAAAAATCTTGGGGATATTCTGGAATCCTTACCAACTGCTTCCATAACCTCATAAGTGTCAACTTTTAACTTCTTACAAATATTTCCAATTTCATTTACAAAGGATATTTTGGTTGCCAAAAGGGAATTATTTGCGTATTTGATCATTTCTGCTGTTGATAGATTAGTGCGGGTGACTTCACATTTAAAAGTTCGATAGAGTTCCGAGACACAATCCCCAGATTTCTGGTCAATTGCTCCAACAACTATTTTATCAGGATTCATGAAGTCGTAGACGGCTTTTCCTTCTCTAAGGAACTCAGGGTTCATTGCAACTCCAAAGTCTTTCCCTGCTGTCTTTCCTGAGGCTTCTTCAAGGATAGGAAGAACAAATTTTTCAGTTGTTTCGGGCACAACTGTGCTTTTAACAACCACTACATGGTATCCATTTTTCTTTGCTAGCACTGCCCCTATGCTTGCTGCTGCCGCACGGACAATTGAAAGGTCTATGCTTCCATCTTCTGCGGAAGGAGTCCCTACGCAGATAAAGGAAATGTCCGTATTCCTGATGGCAGATTCATAGTCAGTAGTTGCAGTGAGACATTTTCCGGCATGTTTTTGCAAAAGCTCTCCAAGTCCCTCTTCATATATGGGGGGGATGCCTGAATTTATCTGATCCATTTTTTTCTTGTCGATATCTACACAGACAACCTCATGCCCTACTTCTGCAAAACACGCGGCTGTGACTGAGCCCACATATCCTGACCCTATAACGGAAATTTTCATAAATTAAACCTCTTCATTGAGAATTGGAGAGTAATCAATCCCAATTCTTATTTATTTTTTGATAGGACATCCTTCCAAGTCTACTTTGGAACTCGGTAATTTATCCTGTCTTATGTAGTAAATTTCTTTATCTCTTTTTATAATTGTGTAGTAAATCTCTCAATCTCTTTTCATATGTTTATATAGTTTAACGTTTATACCGTATAGCTAGAATTTAGTACATGTCTAGATAATTCCTTTACAGAAATTTTGGGGGATTTATAATGATTTCAATACTTGGCATGGGTACAGATTTTGCAATGGGAAGTTCTCTCCCAGATTTAGGTATCTGTTTTCTCTCAACGGATTTTGGAATCCCTACATATTATCAAATTACGGTCATAGGATTAATCGCCCTTATAGGTATGAAGGAAATGCTGCTGGTCTCCAAGGAAGAAGACGAGTTTTCGGTAGATTCAATGGATATGGGAATTTATCCTCTTATAATATGCTTTATTGCTAGTTTCCTCTTTGCAAGCTTTAAAATAATATTTGCAAACTAACTGGCCGAAAGTTAATTAATTTATTTATCCAGTAATTCTTCTATTCCTTCTAGCAAGTGTATTTTTCTGCCCAAATATCAGAGGTTGAATAATACTTATTTTCCTATTTCCTAGGTTAAAATGACTATAAATTTCCACACTGATAATTCTAGTTATCTTAGTTCAGTAACTCTGTTTCCATAATTATTTATTTTTGAGCCATTTATCTTCTAGTCATAATATTGTTTGTTAGTAACTATATCTGTAGTAAAAAATTAATTTTCTCAAGGACGCTATTAAGGGGGTCACTCTAACCGCTGGAACAGGATAGTTACTATCTTTTAAGGTAGAGTGAGGTGGGATAAGTCTATCTGACAGAACGGTTCGGAATCGGGGCAGAGTGAATACCAGGATTTGACTGCATACTTTTAGTAAGGCAGAAAAAGGCAGGAAGATTTCTTGATTTGTTTATTGTTATATTCATTTGCCTAATTTGCTTTCAAACTTGGTTTGAAGTTAATTTCCTATCCTCAGTCTCGAAGGATATTCGTACAGACAGACTGTTTATCTCTTTTAGTTATTACAGTTTTAGGAAATATTAATTGGGGAGTGAAAAAGTTGAGAGTTCTTATTGATATAGGGCATCCAGCCCATGTTCATTTTTTTAAAAACATTATATGGAGTCTTGAGAAAAAAGGACATCAGGTAATGGTAGTCTCGCGGGATAAGGACGTAGTAATAGAGCTCTTAAACGCCTACAGAATTCCGCATACGGTTTTGAGCAAAGTAAAACCAGGAAAGATTAATTTGGTTGAAGAATGGTTCATAAGAGAATTCAAAACTTTTAAAATTACCCAGCAATTTGATCCTGACCTTTTTATGGGTATACTTTCTCCAGCTGTTGCTCAGATATCCTGGATACAGCGGAAAAAATCCATAATTTTTAACGACACCGAACACGCAGTACTGGCCCAGAAGTTAACCTATCCCTTCTGTGACATAATTTGTACTCCTTCATGCTATCTAAAAAATGAAGGACAAAAACAGATAAGGTATAGTGGATATCATGAACTAGCTTATCTTCACCCAGCTTATTTTACTCCCAATCCTGAGATCCTGAAAGACCTCGGGGTAGAGGAGGGGGAGCCTTTTACAATCCTTCGTTTCGTTTCATGGGGTGCACATCATGATGTAGGCCAACATGGAATCAAAAATAAAGTGTCACTTGTCCAGGAAGCCGAAAAATTCGGAAAAGTATTCATAACCTCAGAAGGGCCTCTAGATAAAGAATTTGAAAAGTATAGAATTCGGGTCTCCCCAGAAAAAATTCATCATTTGCTCTATTATGCTACTCTGTATGTGGGTGAAGGGGCAACGATGGCTGTTGAGAGTGCAATCCTGGGAACTCCATCAATTTATATTTCCACTCTCGCGGGAACTATGGGGAACTTTTCCGAACTTGAGAAGAAGTACGGTTTGCTTTTTAATTACAATGATTCGAAATCTGCTCTGACAAAAATTATAGAACTTCTTAACGATTCGGAACTTAAGAAAACCTGGAGTCTGAAAAAGGATGCTCTTCTCAGGGATAAAATCAATGTTACCGATTTCATGGTCAAGCTTATAGAAAGTCTTCCTGATAAAAAATCTGGATTTTCTTTATCTTCGGTTTCGGATGAGTCTTATGCATGAATTACTGATGAACAACCAAGAAATATGGGATCTTTTCACTCGAAAAGAAGAATATTCTCCCGAGAAGCTGGATGAGCACCATCGTTTTCTTTTCTCTGAAAAAGATCTACGAAATGCTTCTGAACCTGAGGTCTCAAGATATCTTATAGAAAATGGGATGCAGGTCGAATTTCCTGAAAATAAATCATTTGCCGTTTGTTTGACTCACGACGTAGACGATATTTACCCACCTCTTTCCCATAGCTTATTGTCGTCAGCTTATTGCCTTAAGCAGTTGAATTTTCAAGAATTTTTAGCTCAATCACTCTGGAAATTGAGAGGAATAGACTACTCCCCTTACCTTAATTTTTCTAAAATTATGGATCTTGAAGCCAGTTTTGAAGCAAAGTCCTCTTTTTATTTCATTACTGCAGAAGCAGATCCAGTACGATTTAGGTATAATATAGATGACATACAACACCATCTTGGAGAGGTTTCCGATAGGGGGTGGGAAATTGGTCTCCACGGAGGCTACTATTCATATGATAATCCAGAAAAAATAAAAAAAGAAAAAGAAAGCCTTGAAGCAATTCTGGGTAAAAAAATCATAGGTTTTCGCAATCACTACCTAAGGTTCAAAACTCCTGACTCTTGGGAAATACTTGCAGATGCTGGTTTTAGCTATGATTCCACTTTTGGGCACAGATACTCAGTTGGTTTCAGGAACGGAATGTGCCATCCTTTCATTCCATATAACCTTAACACAGGAAAAGAGATTGACATTCTCGAAGTTCCACTTGTCGTTATGGATACTGCTCTCTTTTCTACTTCTAAATCTTTTGACGAAGCTTGGGAGCGCACAAGAAATTTGATTGACACTACAGCAAGTCTCAACGGTGTTATTACCCTGCTGTGGCATAATTTCGTATTCAGCTGCGACTTCCGAAAAGATTGGGTGAGGCTTTACGAGAAGGTGCTTCAGTACTGCTCCAGAAAAGGGGCCTGGATGACAAGCGGGGAAGAAATTTACAGGTGGTGGGCAGATGGGGCCTGAATTAAAAGAGAAATATTTGCTGATTACTCCTGCAAAGAATGAAGAAAAAAATCTGACCGAAGTCTCAAAATCTGTAATAGGACAGAAATTAAAACCTGAGTTATGGATTATAGTCGATGATGGGAGTACAGATGGGACGCCACGTATTCTCGAAGATCTGAAGGCAAATTGTTCCTGGATCCAGAGCATAAGATTACCTCCAAGGCCAAGGGATATTACTTTTCACTATAGTTATGTCTGTAAACAAGGCTTTGACTATGCACTTGAGTATTGTAGGAAAAAAAATATCGAATTTGAGTATATAGGTCTTCTTGATGCTGATACGGTTCTTGAAGAAAACTATTTTGGAAAACTTCTGGCTGAGTTTGAAAAGGACAATTCTCTCGGAATAGTAAGTGGGGGAATCTATTATGAGAATGATGGGAAACTTTCCTTGGAAGTGACTAAAAAAAGCCTTCCTCGTGGCACAGGAAGAATATGGAAGAAAGAGTGTTTCCTCGAGACTGGGGGATATGAGGTTGAGCCATCTCCAGATTCGATTTCCAATATAAGAGCTCTCTTGAGAGGCTGGCGGCTAATGCAGTATGCCGATGTAGTCCAAATTCAAAAACGTAAAACGAGTGCAGCTAATGGGCTCTGGAGTGGATACATAAAGAACGGTTGGATGGCTTATTATCTTGGTAAAAATTCTTTCATGGCTCTTCTAAACGCGCTTTATTATTCCGTGAAGTCCCCATATTATACAGGTGCTGCTTATTTCTTGGGGTATTTTGGCTCGGCGATTAGAAGGGAGAAGAAAATTCAGGATTCTGAAATACGGGCTTACTACAGGAATCAAGGGCTTGGAGGACTGTTATCCAGATTCTCTGGGACTTTTAACCGAAACTCAAAAGGCGTAAGGAAGGGAGAACAGTGAATATTAACGAATATCTCAAAAAGGCGGTTTACTTAAAGGTGATAATTTGAAGATGCTTTTTCTGGATATGGTAAGGCCTCTTTCTCTTGCTGATGGCTCGCTTATCCACAGGTACGAGCTTGTTAGTAATCTCGCCAGACTCAATAATGATATCCATATTTTTACTACTGGCTCAACCTCCTTTTTGAATATAGCTAATGTTCACGGCCATTATGTTCCTCCTGGAAACTTTCTCTCACTTACTATTAATTATTTCATAAGTTCTATACACCTTCTGGGTTCCGAGACTTTTGACGTGCTATATACCCGCAATCCCAATTTTGGCTTTCTTGCTGGACTCTTCTGTAAAAGCAGATGTAAAAAAATAGTTTATGAATTAAATGGAATTCCTGAGGATGAAAAGAACCTCTTCAGGGAAAAATACGAAGGGAGCAATGTTTCGCAGTCAAGAGAAAATAGGTTCTCAAATCGATATTTCTCTGCACAAGCTAGGTTTAAACTGTTTATTCTCAAAAAAGCTCTCAGATTTTCGGATAAAATTATTGCTGTCACACCCGGAATAAAAACAAATCTTGAGAAGGTCTATAACATCCCTGACGAAAAAATAGTCGTAGTTTCCAATGGAGCAAATACTTCTCTGTTCAAGCCATTGGAACAGGAAACCTGCAGAAAAATGCTCGGTCTGAATCTTGAAATTCCCTATATTTGTTTTGTGGGTAATCTTGCTCCCTGGCAAGGGGTCGAGTATTTGGTAAAGGCGGCTCCGTATATACTTTCCAAATTTCCGGAATGTCGCTTCTTAATTGTCGGAGATGGGGTCATGAAAGATAACCTTTTCAAGCTTTCCAGGGAACTTGGAGTTGAGGACAGGTTCATTTTTACAGGTGTGATTGCGTACGATCGCGTGCCTCTCTACATTAATGCAAGCGATACCTGTACCGCTCCCTTTATATTTGCCAGAAACGCAAAGATAGGCCTGTCTCCTTTGAAATTATACGAGTACATGGCTTGTGGAAAACCTGTAGTTGCAAGTAATATCAGCGGCGTCTCTGACGTACTTGAGGCATCCGGAGGGGGAATTCTTGTTCTTCCTGAAAACCCGGAAGCTCTTGCAGAAAGTATCTTAAAGCTGCTTGAAAATCCAGGTTTGAGAACGAAACTGGGTTCAAAAGGTTTAAGTTATGTTACTGAACATTACAGCTGGTGCAGCGTTGCGAAAAAGGTTAATGATATCTGCAAATCAGGACTCGAGGCTGAGAACTGAAGTAATGAATTCAATCTCATATTTTCCTATCATCTCACGGATAAGAATAATTAGCTATTTGCACGGGGTTTAAAATGGACGAAATTGAAGTTAGAGAATTAGCGCCATCTGAATACAAAGAATGGGATTTGCTTGTAGAAAAAGCTCAACCTGGTACACTTTTTCATACCAGTGAGTGGCTTGGAATTTGCAGGGATGTCCTGTCAAAAGATCTTAGAATTTATGGTTGTTTCAGAAAAGGAGAACTTGTGGGAGGATGTCCTCTTTTCGTTAAAAATATTAAGGGAGCTTTGAGGGTAGCGACTTCTACCTGTGATATGACCAGCTACAGTGGGCCTCTTATTAAAGAGAGTGCCAGCTCTAAAGCAAGTAAACAGGTACAGGAAGTTCACGATATTCTTAATCCTCTCAGGGAATTCCTCTGCAAGCAAGGATTTGACAGTATTCATCTCACTTTTGCCCCAGGTTTTAAAGATGTAAGACCCTTCACATGGTACGGATGGGATTCAACTGTGCATTATACCCATCACTTAAATCTAAACGAAAATGTAGATGACAACATCTCAAGAAAAATTCGAAGGGAACTTAAAGCTGCAAATGAGGCAGGACTTAAAACCAGAACATGGAACGATCCTGAAACATATTACCATTTGCTCTCAATGGTCTATGAAAAGCAGAATTTAGCCCCTCCCCTTCCTAGAGGGTTCTTTGAAAGAGTATTTAAGCTAATTCAGGAAAAAGATATTGGCTACATGTTTGTCACAGAGACTCCTGAGGGTGAAGCTGTTGCGGCTCACTTGAATCTGTACGGGAAGAAATGTACCGTAACCTGGACTTCAGCTCTGAACCCGGATTTTGGCCGTTTAGGTCCAAATGCTCTTCTATATTATAATGAGTTCCTTGACTTGAAGTCCCGAAATTTCGAATACATGAACGTAATGGCAGCAAACATTTCTAGGTTTGCGGATTTTATTATGGGCTTTTCTCCCGAGCTAATTCCCTATTATAGTGTGACTTTAGAGAGCAAAAAGTATTCAATCGCAAAAACTCTGTATAAAACCACTCACAAGGAAACCTACTGACAGAAATGAGACCTTATAAATAAAGAAGCCGGAAGAATCCCATAATTATTTTTTATTATTTTTTTAATTGGGATTTTCCTCTTTTTATTCTAGACTTAAACTTTATTTCTCTTCTGTAAATGCGGTGCAGGAGAAATTTTTTTAGTTAAGTTCTTTTAGAATACTTAACTTCTCTCAGGTTTTGTTTTTTATATTCAAGAGAAAAGCCGAAAATATCTTCCTGAATGTAGGATCATCACGAAGGGTTACTCCATAATAGATAGGAGTTATGACGATGGCTGCAAGGAGGATAATATAAAAGTTAGCGGAGAGTACTTCAAGCAGAATTAATGGGACCGAAACAATAATTCCGATTGATGCATACTTAGCAAGGATTTCTACACTTTCCCTTTTATTAATTCCTGCAAGATTAAGCAAATATGCATTATTCCAGAGCCAGAATATAACTCCCGTAAGGCTGAACAGCCCGAGGGCAAATTCCGGACTTCCATACATTCCCCCTATAGCAAGTGCGACGAACCTAGAGACTAAAAGAATCATACTGAAGGTAAGCCAAACCTTCTGTTTGTCGAAGATGCTGTAGAGAGTTGAGATAGGTGAGGAGAGGAACACAAGGAATATCCAGGGCACAAGAATTTTTACGTATGTTCCTGATACATCCCAGCCTTCTCCGAAAGCAAATGTAAATATCTCTTCTCCCAGGATTATCAGAAGTATCATCGGGAATATTCCTATTAGAATCAGCTTTTTATAAACTTCACTAACGACGGTTTTCAGATCTCCATTCTGATTTTTCACCTCACTGACTTTCTGGAAGAAGACCTGTTGTATAGCTGTCCCAATAAGTGACATGGGCATATTTACTACTTGGTTCGCAATTGAATAATATCCGACAACGCTTGTATTGTAAAAATATGCAAGCAAAAAAGTAGGCACTTGTGGTGAAATCGTATTTGCGAGTGTAGACCAGGAACTAAATAAAGGGAAATTTTTATACCGGATCGCCATTTCTTTCATTTTTTTTACGGAAACTTTCCTGAAGACCTTTAAGTCTTCTTTTGCGCCCTTAAGCATTAATAAATCTGCAAATCCGTACCCAACGGTATAACCCCCTATCAGACCTAAAGGAGATACATTCCAGATAGGAGTCACTAACTGAAATGCTTTGGTTGATAAAGTGTTTAAGACTTTGGATCCTGCAATAACTCCAAAACGTAGTCTTCTTGAAAGCCAGTAGTTCTGCACGAAAAAAATACCGTTAAAGAATACTATTGCAGGTAGATAAATTAAATATTTTGAAGATCCCTGCGTATGAAATATGTACTCAAGAATGTACTCAATATCTTCCGGAAAAATTATTACTACTACAGCTATGATTAAAGATATAATGGTTACTAACATGGAGCAAAGGAAAACTACGTTTGCGGAATCTTCTTCGTCTTTTGGTAACATTATAGCATACTGGTATGAAAAAGTAGAGAAAATTACCAGTACGCCTGATACCGCTACAAAAATTTGAAAAACTCCTATATCATCAGCGCTATAAATTCTAGTGACTATTGGTACAAGAAGTACACCCAGAATCTGTGAAGCAACACTTCCTGATACAAGTTTTAACACATTACTGATAAAGTTTGACATGCTATTTCCAACTTTAAAATGTAAACCCTAGATTGTGGGTTCTTTTTTCATTCCGCAATAGTACACGGAGACTATCCTGGGTTCTTATTTTCTTGACGTTTTATCTTCCTTCATATAAGCAAATACCTCTTCATTATCGTAAACCCGGGCGTAATCATATGCTTCGAATCTGTTGAAGAATCCATCTGGCACTGTCTGGATGATATTCACGCCATAACGTTCAGGATCATTAATAGATACAGGTTCTTTAACAGTTGACTTTCTCAGCAAAATCATCGGACTGCCATCAATCTCTCCAGTCTGTATATGTTGAATATTAAAATATGTTGCGTTACTGGAATCATATCCTCTGTCCCTGTAAAAAAGACAACTGTCATAGGGGGAGTCCATCAGGATGTTTTCGGAGTATTTTGCGGTTACAGTTTTAATAGCCTCTATTTCAATACTTTTGAATTGGTTTCTTACGGTCGTGTCCTTTGCCACAAGTGGATTGTCTTTATTTATGCCTGGTGTTGTAACCATTATAAACGAAAATAGAAGAATGATTGTGAACATCACAGGGATCTTTGCTTTTTTTGAGTTAAGGAGACTCACTAATTTCAACATATAGGAGGCGGATACAAGTACGAGAAACACTGCTATCAGTGGGAACCATCGACTTGTCAGGAAATTCCTCATCCCAAGTAAAGGAATTCCATAAGCAAGGCTGTACAGGACTGTAACAACTAAGGCAATAGAGAATTTATTGACTTTTTTTATATCTCTGCCAGAAAACCATGCTAATACCCCTCCTATTGAGAAAAATGGTAGAGCAAGGTAGCTTATGTGAAGTAAGAGTGTTTCCAGTGTATCCTGATTATTTACGGAACCTACAATAAGTTCATTGCCTGAGTAGCTTGATCCTATTTGAAGAACATCCATAAGAGGACTGAGAACCATTTCAAGAAACGAAGTGTCCTGATTGACATACGTGAACATCCAGTATGTTTGTAAACTAATAATAAAAAATAGAATATAATTAAAACTGTTTGTTTTAATGGAAAGACTTTTGTATACATGACTGTGCAGATATTTGCCTGCGCAAATTGAGACTAAAGCCAGAAATACTACAAAAGTTGTCAACTGATGAGTCAGAACCATTAGAATGGTAACTAGCAGGATAAATCCTGTATATCTCAAGTTTTGTTTCTCGCTAAAGATTGCGTATATAATGAATATAAAATAGCAAAGAACAAGAGATCCAGGAGTTATATTTGTAATTCCTGCAACGATGTTATGGTTATTTAAGTTTATTAATAAAGTAGCTAGCAAACCCATCTGAGGGCCTTCAAGTTTCTTTCCTACCAAGTAAACTCCTACAGTGCTGAAAATACTTGCAAGCCCTATGGAATAAAACATTGCGTCTTTGATATCGGTTTCGCCCATTATTTGAATAACTGATACAAAAATATGTGCAAGTGGGTAATAGAAATATTTACTGCTTATTTCAATCGGAGCAACAAACCCGGTATCAGTAATTACCCTTGCCATATTGGCATGAAAATATGCATCATAGCCCATTAGGCTTGGAAAGTTATAAAATATCCCGACTCTGATGAGAATTGATAGCAGGAATATCTGCAATAATAAAGAGGTCACTCCGTCCCCTTCTCTTACGTAAAGTATCTGGGAGGCGATAATAGCTGCAAGGATGCATATCAATATAAAGGAAGATATAGGCCTGTAATACAGATTTGCGCTGTATATAATGACGCATGCTAAGAATATTAGATAAAACGAGATACTCATTATACTTTTAAATCTACCTTCTCTAGCAGATATTGCAGCCTCACTCCTAAATTTATTTCTAAATATAAAGTAGATAAAACAGGAGGAGAGAACGGCGATTCCTATATCTTTCTGGTTTAGGTTGATGATATAATATAAAGAAACAATTAATAACCCTAAGCCAAATCCCATGACGCTGAGAATCACATCTAGATTTGTTGATAATTTCTCAGCGTATCCATTTGCAGTTTCCATACAACCCCACAACATAATAATATTAATAAAGTGCGTTTTAGGTTAAAATATTTTTCCTGCAAGTCTGGACGATTTTTTTATAAACTGTTCCCTTTATTCAGATCCTTTTCCTTTTATCCCCGAATCTGTCTTTTATTATTTTCCTTCCGCCGTCTGTATATTTCAGCTCCCAATGTCGTCCAGGCACCTTTTTAGTGCAGTACTGGTGAATTTTTGTAGAACTCCAGATATAACCCTCCTGCATATATGTATTATACGCCAAAAGACATTAAGTATACCTCTATGGAATTCAACTGTATCAATCAGCTTTTCCGTAAGCTTCCACGCCTGATGCTTAAAAAATATTTCTTTGACTGTTTAGGTAATAGGAAAATCTTCCTTATTTATCTAAAATAATAGGATTGTACTTTTCTTTTTTGTAAATAGCTCCACAGCTCTCTGTTTTGTTTCACCTCTTTAATCAAAGTATTCCCCTTATTCTTACTTCTTGGATCTTCAACTTTATTAAATATTTAGTTCCTTTTGTTTTTTATCTTCTTTTAGAAGCCTATCTTGCTGAGCCTGGTAGCAATCTATCTCCGTTGAAACTCCGAATGTACTTTTCTCACAGGTTGTCTATATCTTTCAGATTATTGCTGAAGAATCCTAGTCTCTTTTGTTCTGCTAAAGTAGTCCTGCAACTATGAAATCTGGTTTACAAATGATCCTTTAGATCGCAAAAAGTTAGAGTGCCTTATCTAATGGGTGATTCTACTCCCAATTCTCTTATTCCCCCTAACTCTCTTCTATCTAGGTTTTTCCCAGACCTAGCATTTCCTGAATGAAAAACATAGCTTTAATGCAAGTATCTGGTTCTCAGCAAATAGAAACCTATATTTTACTATTCTCCGTAGATTCTTTATTTAACCGTTTATTAATCGAAGCCAGAAGGCGTATCTTCTTTACGGTAAAGACTCGTACTTAATAAAACACAATCATTCCGGCAGCTAATGGACTTAATATATCGGCAACAAGATAGCCAGAAAGATCTCGTAGCCTCTTCATAAGTCAAGGTTAACAGTATGTGCTATTTCTTAATGTTTTGCATTATTTATCTAATTATTTTTTGGATGTTTGTTTTAATATTAAATTAAAATTCTTTTTCCAGTGTCTCATGTCTGTTATAACATTTTATTTATGTTGCCTTTGATTATAAACGTTGTTCAATATTTCCAGGCCTTATTTATAGTATTCAAGTTTCTAATTAGTCTATTTCTCTCAATTCTCTGTGGTGACAAGAAAAGCCCTTCCTTGCATACTTTTTTGCTACTGATACTCCCTGAGACATTATCCTTCTTGTCATTTATCCATTATCAGTCAAACATCACTGGCATATGTGGCAGCTACCCTCTGGAAAGCCGCCGTTAATTCCAGGCTTATCAAGATTGAAAATTCATAGCGTGTAGGCGTGGCAGCAAATTCTTGATAAATATAATTATCAATCTTGCAATTACTATGCTTATTTCAGCATCTGCTTCAATTATGAAATCTTTAATCTTTTATTCAGATCATCCTTCTATTTCTTTTTTAACTTTTTATCTCTTCAAGATTTCCTTTTTAAAATAGAAATCCAAACTTGCAAGAATGTAGGTTTCTTTATCACAATTGATTTACGTTTCGTGATTTAATTAATTACAAAAATAGCGAATATGTTCATTTATTGTCTTAAGTTTTAATTTCTTAGAAATGGATCTGATTTTTAATATTAAAGGCATAGAAGATCTTAGTCAGTTAATATATTTCTTTATTTTATTCATAGATATCTTTTGTAAGGATTATTTTTCCTTATTAATATTTTTATGTGTATATCTAATCTACATGTTAACCTTATATATATCTTAGTCTAATAATTTTTAGTATGATAGCCTTTAATATTTTTGCACTTATACACATAAAGAGGGGTTATAGCACATGCATATGTATAAGGGGGTAGATTGGGTTTGTTTTCAGCCCTTACACTTAGTCTTAATTCTCTAATCTCTGATCCTATTAGCATAGTATCTTCGCCATCTCAACTTACCGATAAGTTGCTCAGGCATGAGTTTACGGTCTTAATTCCAGCTCAGAATGAGGAAACTTCCATTGGAAGCAAAGTTTTGATTGCGGCAAGTTACGCTGATCGTGTACTTGTTCTTGACGAAGGTTCCACTGATAGAACTATGGAAGTAGCTGCTCTGGGAGGGGCACGGGTTGTTCCTATCTCAGGGGGGGAGGAAGCATTACTCGATGTCCTCTACAAAGCATCTCTTGATTCAGAGCTTGTGGTTCTCATTTATCCGGAATGCATGCAGGACATAGATTTGCTTTCCCATGTCCTTGAGCCGTTAAGACAGGGGTTTGACCTATCTGTGGGTTCTTGGCCCTGCCGTATCTCCTGTGAGCAGGAAACAGTAATGCTTTTTAATGGAAAAAGTACCTTCAAGGAAAAAATAGGCTTTCTTGCAATAACAGCGGCCTCACTACAGAAAATCAGTTCAGGAAAAGATCATTTATCTTTGAAATCCCTGCTTTCGGTGGCAAAAACCGAAGAACTCAAGATTAACTATCTAAGTTTTGATGTGGATCCTGTATTCAGGAAATTTGAGAGCACCCGTATAGGAGTTGTCGTGCCTGCTTATAATGAAGAATTACTTATCGGTGAGACTCTATGTGGGATCCCTGAATATGTGAACAGGATTTATGTAATTGATGATGGCAGTACAGATCGAACAGGTGAAATTGTAAAAAAATTTGGAGACCCAAGGATCGTGTATTTGCGTCATGAAGTAAATAAAGGAGTAGGTGCAGGAATAATTGACGGGTATAAACTTGCCCTTAGAGATGAGATGGATATTGTTGCGGTTATGGCTGGAGATAATCAAATGGATCCTTCTCAGCTTCCCAGGTTGATTTTTCCAATCATTGAGGGAAGAGCCGATTATACAAAGGGCAATAGATTACTCACTGACGATTTTATGACCGGGATGAGCAGATGGAGATCTTTTGGAAACCTTCTCCTTAGTTTTATCACAAAAATAGGCAGTGGTTACTGGCAGGTTATGGATCCTCAGAATGGATATACAGCTATTTCCAGGCAGGCACTGGAGCTTATTGATCTGGATTCAGTCTATCCTTATTATGGCTATTGTAACGATCTGTTGATCAAACTTAATGCCTTTGGAATGAGAGTAATGGATGTGGTAATGCCTGCCCGCTACGGTAGAGAGAGATCGAAGATTCGATACGGAAAGTTTATCCGCAAAGTAGCTCCCATGATCTTTAGAGGTTTTCTCTGGAGGCTGAGGGTCAAATATACGGTACTGGACTTCCATCCACTCGTACTATTCTATTTCCTTGGAATGATTTCCTTGCCTGTTAGTGTTCTTTTAGGATTGTGGGGCTTTTTGCAGATCTTGTTGCAAAATCCTCTCCCTTCCTACTATCCTCTGCTTGGTTTTCTTGTACTAGGTACGGGGCTTCAGATGCTTCTTTTCGGAATGCTTTTCGATATGCAGGTTGAGAAGAAAAAGAATGAAAGAGTAGGACTTGCTCGTTAAGGTTAGGAAGATTATTCTTCTTAATTTTCAATCTACCCCTTCTTTTTTATTTCTTTTTGGGTTCATTTTTTTCATTTATTGTTTCTTGCTTCCTTGTTTTTTTATTTATTGCCCTTTAGTTTGTAAAAACGGAATCACAGACAACTTTTCCCAATGTTTTGTCTATTTAATCCAGTAGGGAGCTCCAATAGCGAAATATTGATAATTACTTTTATCTATATTTAGACATATTCTATAGTGAGTTTTGGCCTTTGATCTTTATTTTTCCAGTTGGAACTATAAAAAGCGATGTAATTCTCATCTTCCTCGCGGGCCTTTATAAGGAAACCTGTATTTTCATACTTTCCGCTTACATATTCCTGCACAAGTTCTGTTATATTCAATTCGTAATAACGGTTGTCAGGAGTTTCCTCTCCACTGATAGTTATTGTGGCATATGGAGTATTGCCTTGGAAGACTCCATTCCGATCATACCAGTCTCCCCCGGGATTTTTCCAGGGATCATTGATTTCTTTTTGCTGCCACGTAACGTGTTCTTCGCACCATTTTACAGGTCTGTATACTTCCAGTATAGTATCCTTCGATCTCATTTGATTCTCCGGGTAATACCAGAATAAAGATAGAGTTGCCTTTTCGATTCGATCAGTCTGATTAAGTGAACTCAGTTCAAAGATTATAACCCCTCTATAAGTACCTCTCTCTGACCTTTTTCCTACATCGATATATTCACTGTCACTAAAAGTGATATTTGGAGCCTCTTCTCTCAACCTATTATCCGAAATAATGAAAGGCAAAGCAATTTTGAAATTTTCTACTTCGTCAGGCTGCATAAAAAAACTTAATATGAATCTTTCCAACGATCTTATAAAATCTGCAAAAGCTTTCTTAAGGTTGGACTCAAAACTTTCTTCCTGTCCCGTCTGGACTCCGCTTTCATCTCTCTTATAAGGTGTCTGAGGTCCAGCAGACATAGCCTCACTCCAGGGAAAATCTTCCCCCAATGACTCATTGTTGCTCAACTTTGCCGCAATTTCAGAGTCCGCTTCAAAATCTGAGGTAGAATTTACACCTAGATAGTTCCCCCCGGCGTTGCTAGAAAGGCAGTTATTTTGCAGAATAAAGGAATGGGTGCTTTTCAGTTTGTTGTATACAGCATATCCTTTTCCGGCAGCAGGACTTGACTGTGTATTAATTATCACATTATTTTTCACAATAGTTGTATATCCTGAGTTTGGAGCTGCAAATTCGTCAGTAACCTGTTTATGGGCAATAGCAGCTCCATAACACCCATCAAATTTATTATTCTCTATTAAAGTATTTTGAAAACCATTGAGCACTATTCCCCCTGCCCAGTTCGCACTCGGGTTAATACCTGTTTTGTAGAATTTATTATGATGAATATAGATATCTTTTGCAGAATCTTTAATATATTCGGATCCATAGCCTGTAATCCATATACCTGCTGCGTTCGTCTCATATAACAGATTATTGTAAATCTCGATATCGTTCATCACAGTTGACGGGCCAATTTTTTGGATTTCAATTCCTGCCCCGCCTTCTCCTTCTGAGTCAATGATATTGTTATAGAATTTTACGTGATTTGTATTGTAAATTCTCAGACCGCTATTTGTTCTACATGTTATTTTATTATTCCAAGCTTCTATATTCGAAGAATATATGGAGTAGAGGACATCATGCCCTAACTTATACACCCTGTTATTGTAAAACTTAATATCTGAACATTTTGTGACTTTAAGCCCATCGCCATGGCTGTCGTGCATATACATGTCGTGAACTTGTATATTCTTACAATTAAGGAAATGGATCAGGTTGTGATATCCCTTTCCCCTATTTTTTCCATTGTTTTTATCATGATTTCCGTCAATCTCAAACCCCTTTATGGTAATATCATGATTTCCGGCGCTGTCCATCTGCGTAATCAGAGGTTTTTCTAGTGGCCAGCCTACCTTATCTTCAAGTTTGATTACAGCTGTTGGGTCTCCCTCAAGAATGTTGTCACTTCCAATGTATATACTGTCGGAAATGACGTAGGTATTAGGGCCTTCCAGATGAACGGTTGTGAATCTTGGATTTTCCGCAATGTATTCAAGAGCTTGGTTTATCTCTACCTGGTCGTCACTTCCATCACAGTTAAAGTCTCCACTCCCATTGGTAGTAACATAAACAATTTTACCGGATGGCTTTGATAGAGTAAGGGTTATACTTGCGATTAAAAAAATAAAAATTATGCTAAAAAGTAATATTTTTTTTTTGTCTCCCCATTTATAATGTTGCCCTTTTCCGCTCATTTTAAATCCCCAATACATTAAACTATAATTCTTTAAGATTAAAAGAAGTTGTCTATTTAATACTGCAAATAAACTCCTCTTGAAACATCTGGATTATTTTCGCTGCTTGAATATATTACTACTCAAACTATGTGAAGAACTTCTTAAATTGTAATATTTATTAAAGCGCATTCATTGGAATCCAGAACTTTTGTATGCACTCTAACGATTTATTAAAAAAGATATATGTTGGCAAATAATGTATACTTTTGTATATGATGAAGCATACTCTTTTTTGTACTTACAGAAAGTGGGGGAGAGCTCTGAGAACTTGTTCTCAAAAGACAAAAAAATGAACTAAGAAGCCCCGAGGTGTTTATCTTCAGGTTAATTCACTAATTGGAAATTCAGAGTCGTCAACTCCGTTGTAAACAAATCATTTTATGAAAAATGCTTTCGATTTTAGGTGTTCCTGCTAATAAATAAATGCCAAAGGATCGGATGACATATGGTCACAGCTACGCAAATTGCAAAAAATAATCTTTGATAAACACAGTTCATTAAATGGACGCTGAATCGTTCATTTATATTTTTTTCTAAGTAGCTGAATGCTCTATTAAAAAATAAGCTGGAAAGTTTTAATATAAGACATTAAAGCAAAATAGGGAAAATATCCTCAGCAGTAGCCTGAAAGTTTTCCATTCTGGCGAAAATATTTGGTTCCACCATACAACATACCCGGGTATATTACCTGAGATCGAAGCACATTCTGTATTTCCATACCTGCCTATATTGATCCTACCTCCATTGTTCCCTGGCTCCTTTGAATAATCGGAGTCCGGATGGCCGGCATCAATGCAGGGAGAACTTACAGGATCCTTTACCCACGTTTTTCCGTTCCACCTTCCACCGGTTGATTTCAGGTGATAATCATGTTCTTTTTCGTTTGCAAATTGAGGATCTACATGGATGTCGCTTGTTGACCTAGCATTCATGTAGTCTCCTGCTATGTTATTGTAGAGACAGTTATTTTCCATCACAATGGTATGTGTTGAAGGCAGGCAATTGATCACTCCATATCCTGTTCCATCAGGGTCTTTTGTGCGATTCTGGGTATTTACTATTATGTTATTGCGGACGATTGTTGTGAATCCTGTACCTTGAGGTGAAAGATCAACGGAATTACCTGCGCTTGTGGAAGAAGGATACATCTGGATAATTGCTGCATGATACAAATTATCAAACACATTATTCTCAATAAGGGTATCATAAAATCCACTTGTTACAATACCTCCTACCCAGTCAATACTTGGGTTCGTACCAGTGCTATAGAAGATATTATTGTGAATGTGAACATTCTGTGCCTCTTCCTTGGGATAAGACTCTCCGTAACCTATCAGCCAGATTCCAGGGCCATAAGTGTGATGAATGGTGTTATTGTATACTTCTACATCGTTAACGACACCTGTCGTTTTCTCAATCAGAATTGCGGAGCCACCTGCACTCCAGTGGTAAAAGGAGTCTATTACGTTATCATAGAATTTTACGTAATTGGAATTCCAGACTCGAAGCCCACCGTTAGTTCTGCAAGTTATTCTGTTTTTCCAGGCTTCTACATTCTGGCAATCAATAGAATAAAAACCGTCATGTCCTAATTTGTACACTTTATTATTGTAAAACTTAATATTCGAACTTCTCTCGACTCTTAAACCATCACCATGTCCGTCATGAAGATACATACCATGAACATCTATATTTTGAGAGTCAAGGAAACTGATCATATTGTAGTATCCTTGCCCTTTCATTTTATCTTCATTCTTGTCATGGTTTCCGTTAATTTCAAATCCCTTTATAGTGACTCTATCGACTCCGGAACTGTCCATCTGAGTAATCAGAGGTTTATTTCTCGGCCAGTCCGCTTGATCTTTAAGTTTAATGACGGCTGTAGGATCTCCTTCCAAAATGGTTTCGCTTCCAATTAAAATACTGTCCGAGATAATGTATGTATTTGGACCTTTCAAATAAACAGTTGAAAACTGTGGATTTTCTGCAGCATATTTAAGAGCTTGATTTATCTCTACCTGATCGTCACTTCCATCGCAATTGAAATTCCCTCTCCCATCGGCAGCAACATAAACAGTCATATTGGGCGCTGTAGTGGAAAGAGCGTTTGTTCCAACTATAATCAAAAAAATTAAAATTGCAAGGTAAGATCCGTTTTTTTTCCAGTGTTGCCATCTATGTTTCAGACCTTTTCCCTTCTTTCTATCCCTATACTTTTTGTTGTAAATCTCCAGACGCGAAAAAGCTATATGCAGGGTATACCATTATGCTAAATTTAGTTTAGGACAGCCTAGTTTTTCTAATTTCGTGAATTTTACTGTTAACTTAAGTAAACATTTCCCAGTTTTTCTTAAATTTTCTAGAAAACAAAAAACAATATTCATTGATTGCAGGAGTGTACAAAAAGTTTATGTTTTAATGTTTCTATCATTTATTTAAGTTCTATTGAAAACTAAGGGCGTCCGGACGATTGAACCTTCTTTTTAAAGTCATAATAAATCCTAAATCGTTCAATTAAATGATGAGAATAACAGAAAAACAACCACACTTTGTAAAGTACTAAGGAATAAATAAGTTAAGGCTTATTCAAAGAGCCTTTTTTCCAGCCAGTACAACTAATTATCAGATTTATACAGTTAGCACTGGCATGACTCAGAAACACTGAAAATGCGAGTCTTCTGAATTTATTGGGTAATCTATTAAGAGGTAATGGATCTTTCTTATTAATTTAAAGAAATCTTTAGAGATTCTATGATAGAGCAATTTGCCTAACGATCCTCTATTTATATCTATCTTTATTTTTTAATTTAATATTTACTTTCAAACATTATATAGATAACATTTTTTAGGAATATTTTATCTTAATCAAATCATTAAAAAATTTTTTATACTCTGTAGTCCTCTACTATATCAGAAATTTTTGAACATGTGCAAATTTTCATTATTTGCAATCATATAATTTCAGTACAGGTCAGGAATTTCTTATGTGGTTGTAAGTGAAGTTGGTCGTGAAGGGGGGTCTTATGAGGGGTAGTTTCTCGGTTACAGTGGATCTTGAAGATTGGTATCATATTCCTTCAGTTTGCGGTTCTCCTTATGCTGTTTACAGGACTGTGAATGAATTCTTTGAAAAATGGGAAGGCAGGTATGATTTCCTGACTGAACCTACAAACAGGGTACTGGACATTCTCGATGAATTCAATGTGACTGCTACTTTCTTTGTAGTTGCAGATATTATAGACCATTATCCTGGACTTGTTGAATCAGTTGCGGAAAGAGGACACGAACTTGCATGTCATGGCCTTCATCACGCCTGCAAAATTGATCCTGAGACAAAGGAGCGGTTAATGAGTATTGAGGAATTCGAGCAGAAAACATTGCTTGCAAAAAGAATTCTTGAAAAAATTAGCGGGGAGAGAGTAGTAGGCTACAGAGCACCAAATGCCCTGATAGGTGGATGGATGGTTGATTCACTTGAACGTATTGGTTTCAAATATGACTCTTCAGTATCAGTAAATTCTCTTTATAATAAAACGGACTCGTCCCTTAAGACAGTTTCTTCTTTTCCTTACTATCCCTTAAAGAGCGGCCTTGAAGCAGGTGATGATAGAAATTTTGTTGAATTTCCCTGGGCCTATTATCAGAATATACTGAAAATTCCAACGTCTGGAGGTCCAATACTCCGCTTTTTAGGAACCCCTTTAGTATTGAATGGGCTTGTCCAGAGTTTGAAAAGAGGACATACCATCTTCTATTTCCACCCTCTCGACATTTCCTATACCAAATTTCCTTCTATAGGAAACAACAGGCCATTTTACTGGTGCATAAAAGGAAAGTCTGTGGAACGTAGAATTCGTCATATTCTGAAAACACTAAGTAATGTTAAAAAAGTGTGCCTGAGAGATTATCAAGGAATATGATTACCCTGAAATATAGTACTGTAGGAGGAAAGTTTCATAGATTTATGTGGTAAGCTGAAATTTTTTGATAATCTAAACGTTTAAGTCTGAGTTACATAGTTTTATGGCTAGTGTTCCATAATCTCTTCCATTTCCTTTATTCTAAGAGGAAACATCTTTTTATCCATATCTTAAATGCTTGTTTTCTCCTGGAGGGTTAATTCGGGATTATCCCAACACCAGCAGGAATCAACAGTGAATTTAATAAATATTTTCCCTGTAAGGTTCAGACCGTATGTATTAATATCAGCAGGATTTGTATTTAAGAGGAATATTATTTATGTTCCGTGAGTTATTGTAACAGAAATGCTAAAAGTCTCTGGACAGCGAGATAGTACCCGAAAGCCTTTAATTGTTGAAAATTTTTAATTCATAAAAACATTATTTAGGTCGAGACAATATATCAAACTGCACTTCGGGCGCAACTATTAATTATTTGTTGGCCGATTGGATATAAGAATAATGCGAAAGAGGAGAAACAAATAAACAAAATCTAACGAACGAAAGTTTTTGGGCCTGTGCGCGGCCTGTAACAACTCTTTAAGAGTGAAACCACGTTCTCAGGGATAATTCATATTTAGGTGCTGAAACTGGACTCTGCAACTTTCAAAAAGGATGGGGGACACATTGTCTAAAATCACTAATAACATATTAAACCTTATAACTTCGATTTCTCTATTACTACTGGTTTACAGTCTCTTTATTCTCAGGGGAATTCAGCCCGAAGGGTATACAGTTAATATTTATGAGCAGCTTCCTTTTCACTTTTACCTTACTCTGCTCCTTTGCTACCTTTCAGCCTGCGTTCTTCTCCTTGCATACAGAAAAATGAGTGCAGTTTTTATACTGCTTCTTGTTCACATTACAGTACTAATAACTCCTCACATGCTTGGCTATGTTTCAATATGCAGGGGGGGATTTTCGTACTTCGATCTTGCAAGACAGGTTTCACTTTGTAACCTTTTGAGCTTCTCAGACCTTTCTCCCACGGGTCCTCTGCTCGTTTCAGCCCTAGCTCAGGTTTCAGGTCTGAAAACATCGGCGCTTTCATACTTTTTGCCAGTATTTTTTTCAATACTGTTTATCATCGGAATGTACCTGTTCTATCGCATTTTCATGAGCAGGGAAAAATTAGTCTTAACAACTTTTCTCTCCTCGCTTATTCCATATTTTGGTCATTTCCAGACCTCATCAGTTCCTTATTATCTTTGTTTTTGTCTGATACCTCTATATCTTCTTGTGCTGAGAAGTGCAATTTCGGATAAAAACAGGGCAATGGCTGTTTGCCTTCTTTTTATGATGCCGTTGATTCCTTTAGCTCATCCTTTCATTTTTGCATATCTTGCCTGTTTCTCCCTGCTCCTCTTATGTTCGAGCAAAGTACTGAAGCCTGGATTTCTCCGTAATATCCTGAGTCTCAAATTTCTCTTCTCTGACGCTTCACACTCTGCAGGAAGGAAAATGCCCGTGTTTGTCTTGTCACTTACTTTAGTAGGCTTCCTGCTTTGTACCAAATATATCTCTCAGTTCTTTGATACATCTATTTCGAATGTCATCCTGCGCGCTAAAACGTTAGTAGCTGCAGGCTTTTCTACGATACCATCGACTGAAAATGGATTTCTCGATTTTGTGCATCTTTTGAATCTTTATTACGGCAAATACTATATTCCTTTAGTTTTTATCCTGATCAATTCCGTAATTGTATGGCAAAACCGTAAAAGGTTTTGTCACCATTTCGTTCGCAGATACCCACGCTTTCTGGGCCTTTATATCGTAACCTTCTGCCTGGAGCTTGTTTTCCTTTTAAATCCCTTCATTCCTTACTCTCCAGATAGGTTTGCAAATTTGAGCTTCATTATTTTTGCCCAGATTCCTTTGCTGGGGTATTCCCTTTACATTATTTTTCTTAGAAAAGGGTATACTCTTGGCCTTGGCTCTGCAGTGCTGGTTCTTTGTCTTCTATGGACACTAGGATTCTTCACCTGTTTCAGCTCGCCATATACAGGTGGAATTTCTGAATCAATTTCGGAAAATGAGGTAGACGGTATTCAGTGGTTATCCGGTGTAAGAGAACCTTATCTATATTTTACATCTGATGTAGATACAGATTTAAGCAGAACGTCTGGGATCCTTAGTAGCAATATGAACTGGACTACTGGGCTTGCTGATGTTCCCAAAAAACCTCTTTATATATACAAAAATGATTTGAAAAACGGCATATCTGTAGAAACAGCGGTGGAAAACGAACCTTTCTATGTTATCAAAACTACTTTTTCTGAGGCTTTGACTGCCAGTGAACGGGAATCGGATGAAACATCAGTTTCTACGGGAAGCGCCTCCAAGGCTCAGACCGCTTATCCTGTGTATAAGATCTATGATTCCCTTAACATAGAAATTTATGAGCATATGCCTTAAATTCCCTCCTCAGTTTCGTCTGGAGGTCAGGCTTCTGAGGAAGGAACTTCCAGTTTTTAAAAATTTGAATTTTTTCTTTTTTGTTGTACCAGAGAATTCTCTTTTTTCTTTTCTTTATGATTTTCGTTAATGTATTTGACAATAAGAAGGACAATTATAATGAGCAGTCCGACGATTTCTGAGATAAAAACTTCTGTAAATCCGGGATCATATGATCTACTAAAAATTATCATAAGATACTCAATAAAGTTTCCTGAAATCGTATCCTTTGGAAATTCCCAGCCTAAGAGCGGCCAAAAAAATACTGTAGGGCTATTCCATATCTGATCTTCAAGAATGTGGCAAAAAGATGCTCCTGCAATAATCAGGAGTTCAGGTTTCCCTTGGCTATAGAGATAGTATCCTGCTAAGCCCAGCAGAAGGCCAAAAAGCAAAGTATGAGCATAAATTCTCCCGCTTCCTATAGTGTCAGCAAGAATTATCCTTCCAAGAGGCTTATCAATAAAGTCCGGAAGGAGCGCCCCGAGCGCAATCCACGGAGCATTTACCCAGAAGCTCTTTTTTGAAGATATGCGGCTTAGGCAATAAAAGATTCCCAGAGTAATCCCAATATGTCCAAAAACAAACATCAGACTAAAAATAGTTATCTGTTTATATTTATCTTTCGGCCGGCCTGCCTAATAGCCGGCCGGCACAAATTTTTAGATTCACTCAAAAAGAATTTCTCAAGCCTGGCATTCAGCTACGAGTTTTTCTACCAGTTCCTGCCGGATCGCAGTTGTTCTGTCCCCCCCGCAGACCATGCCGCGGACTCCAATAATATCTGGTCCGATCCTTTCAAGCACCGGAAGATCATCAAATTTCAACGAACCTGCAATTGCGTTTTCAAGTCCAGACTCGTGGGCAAGATCAGTGAACTTCTTAAGTTCTTTCTCGTCCATGAATTCGAAGGTAGATTTCCCATCCTTAATTGCCGTATCGACCATCACCACATCTGCCCCAGCTTTTGCGGCGATTGAGGGAAGCAGTAATGGAGAGATCGAATTGATGCGCTTGTAGTCCGAATATCCCGAGGCAACAACTTTTTTTGTAGAGTCGTAGTCCTTTACAGCCTGTGTTATCTTTGTAATAAGCTCTAAAGCTTGATCTTCAGTCTGGATATCGTAAAGGCCAACTTTAATATAGTCTGCTCCTGCAACGGCTGCTCCAAATGCGGCAAGGGAAGCAGTTCCTGGCTTGTAATTAAAATCTCCTATGGTTGCGCTTATAGGCTGTCTGCCTTCCACAGCTTCTTTTACATCCCTTATTACCCATGGGAAATTAGCACCAAGGGAGCCTTCTTTCGGGTTTTTGACATCTACAATGTCCGCGCCGCCTCTGGAAGCGATTATTGCTTCCTCTCTATTGATTGGACTTATAAGCAGTTTCATAAAAATCCTCTAACTAAACATCGAATTAAAATCTTTCAATGAATATTATTTCTTTTATACAATATGTTTTATTTTATATTTTTTTATAGGATGATGTAGCTATTGAATAAGTATGTTCCGAGTAATTTTTGTGATGGATATATTTAACCGTAGCGTAGTTCTTGCCAAGGGCGGGGACAGGGAAAAATACCGCCCTGTTTCAGATTCAAGTACTGTATGCAGCAGCTCGGATCCTGTAGACATAGTAGAACTCCTGCGTCCCAGAGAAGTTTATATTGCCGACCTTAACGTGCTTCAGGGCAAAGGCCCTCGCGAAACGAATGCTGGAGTAATTCGAGAAGTAAGCTTAAAGGCAGACACAATGCTTGATTTCGGGATTTCGTCTCCACAAGACGTGGACAAGGCTCTTTCCATTGCAGGAACTGCCGTGATCGGTACAGAGACAGGAACGCTTTCGGCAATAAAGGATGCCGCCTATCGAAATTCCGGAAGGATCAGTGTCAGCATTGATATAAAGCACGGCAAAGTTCTGAAAAACGATCCTGAGCTTCCTGAATCCCCTTTTGAAATAGTAAAGCTGTTAAATGATTTGCCCTTAAAAGACCTTATTTTCCTTGACCTTGACAGGGTTGGAACGGCTTCAGGCTTTGATCCTGAATTCCTTCAAAAACTGGTTGAGTGTTCCAGGCATAGTGTGCTACTTGCCGGAGGCGTCAAGGATATGGAAGATCTTTTTACTCTTGATAAGCTTGGGATAAAAGGAGCCCTGGTCGCAACTGCTGTTCATTCGGGATTGGTTCCTCCGGCCGTTCTGAGTTTAGGGATTAAATCCGATAACAAAAAATAACTCTCACTTGGGAATCCTTTTATCTCAGCTCCGATATGTCTTGTATATAATCGAGTATTTAGTATTAAATCTGCAAATTTCACTTTAAACCAGGAGATTATGAGGTTTACAATATGGTTAAGAAGAATACATCTGAAGAGAGTATTGAAGAAAACGCTGAGGAGATAAGTGGAGACGGATATGTGGAGATTAAGATGGGAGGAGGCTGGTACATGACGATCTCCCTTGCACACAGTGAGCGTTTTGAGAAGGAATACGTCGAGCTTGCAAAGGAGCGTGGAGGCGTAAAGAAGGCCAGGTTCAACCTTAACCCCACTCATGTCAGGATGTTAGGTGAAGCCCTGATAAAATTTGCTGATGACAACGGCCTCTAACGGATATTGGTTTAATTTTCCGGTTAAATCTTTATATCTGGTCAGTTCCTGTTCAGGAACTCCAGAATTTTTTCGGTGACTTCTTTTTCTACGTATTCAGAGGAGCGGGAGGCATTGATTACAATAAAACGTTCTGGATCTTCTGCCGCAAGCCTGAGGAAAATCTCCCTGACTTTCCGTAAAAACTCTAATTTTTCGAATTTGCTTTGTTCTCCTCGCTTCCCACAACGTTCAACTGAAACTTCTGGCCTGATATCAAAAAGAAAGGTCAGGTCCGGAACAATGGTCCATCCTCGGTGCAGGTCCTTTACCCACTCAAGAGGATTTTCCAAGCGAGTTTTCAGGGTCACTCCCTGGTAAGCATATCGACTGTCGGAATAGCGATCAGAAATCACTAGTCTTCCACTTTTAAGCGCAGGCTTTATAATCTTTGACAGATGTTCCGCATGGTCCGCTGTAAAAAGGAAGAGCTCAGCAAGCTGGTCGGTATCCGACTGAATTGCTTTTTCCACGGCATTTCCAGTCAGAGTGCCCCTTGTCGGTTCCCGGGTAAAAACAGGATTAAAGGCCTTAATTTCAGGATTCTTCTGAAGCTTTTCTGCAACCGTGCTTTTGCCTGAGCCGTCAATGCCCTCAAGTGTGATTAGTTTTCCTCTCATAAATATCGTCTTTTTTTAGAGATTTTTAGTGAAATGTTTTATCTGTATTTATACTCTACAGGCTTTCTGGATTCATGGTAAAATCCCAATTCCCTGTATAGCTGGCGAGTCAGGGCAGATTTCAGATAAAATAAGCATCTATTTATGCAATATTAAAAATAGCTTAGAGTAATGACTGTAATAGGAGTTATTACGCGGGGCAAATACGGGCACCGTCTGATTGAGACTGTCAGGGAACACAGCAATTTTTCGATCGTAACTGCTGATTTGCCTGAGTTCGTACCTGTATTTATTGAAGAGCCTGATGAGTTTCTGGAAGCTCTTAATTTCGATAAGCATGTTTTTTCTGCAGAAATTATAATTACTTACTCTTTACATCCTGATCTGACATCTGCAATTGCGAAGCTTGCGGCAGAAGCTGGTGTGCGCTCTCTTATAGTTCCAGGGGGACCATCCAGGGCTTCGGTTTCCGAACTCAAAAAGCTATCCGAAGTTTCAGGTATGGATATCGAGGTAGATGAGATATGCTGCAGTCTTGAGCCCAATGCTTTCAACAGACCATTTACGGATATCTTTGGGTCTCCTATCTTGAGAATAAAGACAAAAGATGGAAAAATTGCCAACGTGGAGGTAATAAAAGGAGCTCCATGTGGGAGTACCTGGCATATGGCAAAAGAAATTGTTGGAATGCAGGTAAAAGATGCACCTCCCAGAGCCGGACTGTATATTCAGCATTATCCGTGTAGGGCGGCACGCGGCGACCTTGGGGGAATCCACGAGTCAGGGGAATTACATAAACAGGCGTTTATAAAAGCCCTTGAAAATGAGGAGTGATTATATATTCTTTGAAAAAGATATTCTAAATATGGCCGGAAAGTGGGATCCAGCTTTTCATTTCTGAGAAGCCCTTGCTTTGTGTCCTGCCCGGTCTCAAGTAATTTACGGGGGTGAAAAAATTACTTCCCTAACTATCTCAGAAGATTCAGGGCCCGAAGATCTTGAGGCACTAGCAGTCGCAGTACACTCGGTCATTGGACTTCCTACAACCATTCGCAGTCTCAAGCGGAAGGGACTTCGCTTGGAAAAGGGTCAAATCGTTGACAGAGACTACACAGGGCCTGTGCTCGAAGAAGTCTTAAAAACAAACAAAGTCATCCACGAGGTCCCTACGGAAGGTGTGTACAGTGGAAAACCTGTGGTTGTTGCTCCCATTCACTCAAAAGACGGGAAAGCTATTGCAGCTCTTGGGGTCGTGGATATACTAGCTACTATAGATCTCCACTCTGTTTTTCAGGAATATACATCTGTACTGGAAGAAGTTGAAGATGCAAAAAAATAAACAAAAAATGACCTGATATTCATAATGATAAATTAAAAAAGTGATTATTGGAGGATCTGTTCCCGCTTATTTTCTAGGGATATTCTTTGTTCCTCCAATTAACCTTCCGGTTTTAAACCTTAAGGTTTTCCAAGGTTTACTCTGGTTTCTGGTATAATTTTACCTTTTTCAGCAGAGTACCATTCTTTGCATGGGGCTGCCTGAATACAGTATCATTGGATTTCTCAATTTCTCTTGCCTGTATTGCAAGCTGTGCAGCAGCTCCCATTATTTCGTGTCCAGCTGCAGCTGTCAGGCATACCTGGTCGATTTCCTTTAACATGAAACATGCAGGGAAGTTAACCTGTGCTACTTTTTCAGCCATATGAAGGGCGGCAAGAGCCTTTGCTTTTGCGTAAGGGTTTGCGAAGCCTGCGTGCTCTACACATTTTTCAGGTTTTGCAAAAATATGTGGAAGCTCCAGTTCCTTTCCTGATCTTCCGGAAGCAACCTGGTCAGTTACCTTGTCCAACTCTTCCTGGATAAGTCTAACAACACCACAAATAGATAACACTTTCATTGCATCGGAGTTAAATGATGCCATCTCTACGGGGTCAAGAAACTCTCTCTTGGCTCCAATGAGGGGATCTACTGGGAGGATCATATATCCGAAGCCTTCCTGCTCAAGAGCTTCTCTGGCTTCTTTCTTTGTTGGGCCATCTGAGACTACAATGCATGGAACGCCCTTCCATAGCTCACGAGCTGCTGTGGGACCTGGAGCTGCTGCGTTAGGGCTGATAATTATCACGAAGTCTGCATTCCACTGCTTGAAACTTTCAGTATCTGCAGCCTCGGCAGGGCTCATCTTGGCACCTGTGCCAAATACACGTACTGTAATTCCTTCTCTGGCTGCAATTTCATCCTGGATCAAATTAATAACCTGGCTCATTCCCAGGTTGCCCATTTTTATAAAACCTATGTTGACCATTTTTCTCTAAATCCTTTGTTAACCAATTTATTCAATAATGGAATTCCTAATGGGTTTATAATCCTTTTGGCGAGTCTCTTTCCTTATCACCTTTATTTTATAAATATTAGATATATCTATAACTATTATTCAATATGTTTCACTCCCCCTCCGAAAAGCTTAAAAAGGATGTGATTTATCTCACTCAAAAACGTTGACATCAATGCTGTTGTTTTGTGGTCTTGTTTCACAGAACTCGTATTATAATTTGAAAACTTTATCCGTTGGTGGGCTTTTAATGTCAGGGCAAATGTATTATATTAAGTTGCGGGGGGGTACCCCTGAAGAAGGTACACCAAGCAGCATGCCCTTTTTCGGGAAATTATCCCGCTATATCTAATAGTTATTCAGGTCCAGGTTTTGATTGAGTGAACTGTCCTATACATAATTTTACTAGAAACAAAATGATTGTTTTTGATATGGATAGCACCCTTATAGACGCTGAGACTATCGATGAGCTCGCCAGGGCTGCAGGTGTTGTAAGCAAAGTTGAGGAGATTACGAAGAAAGCGATGTATGGAGACTTTGATTTTGAGCAAGCGCTTATTGAAAGGGTCAAGCTTCTTAAGGGACTTCCCTTCGAAACTGCCCTTGATGCGGTAAACAAGATCGATTTGATGCCGGGAGCGGCAGAACTTATCCTCTATGTCAAAAGTAGGGGCTATAAAACTGCAATGATTTCTGGCGGATTTACAATCTCTGCCGATACAATAGGCAAAGCGCTTGGCATTGATTTCATTGTTTCCAACGAACTGCTTGTGGAAGACGGCTGCCTTACAGGCAAAGTTGTAGGCCCAATCACACAAAGCGACTCCAAAGCAAAGGCGTTCGAAGAACTTACCCAGCTCAACGGGGTTCGGCCAGAGCAATGTGTAGTTGTTGGGGACGGCGCAAACGATGCCTGTGTCTTTGAGAGAGCAGGTTTTGCCATAGCTTTCAATCCCAAGCCCATCCTAAGGGAATATGCGGACGTGGTCATAACAAAAAAAGACCTTAGAGCCGTTATCCCTGTTCTTGAATCTCTTTCTTATCAATGTTGTAATCAGGCACAGCATGTCGACATCGAACAATAGAACTACTAAAATGCCAGCTTTTTTGCTGGATCGGGAGGCTCAATAAGAGATGCTAAAGGAACTGCAGAAAAAAAGATCAGATTTGAAGGACATTTCTGAAGAAGCTAAGGAAAAAAGGAATGCTTTAAACGCAGAGGCCAGTGCCCTAGCTGCAAAGCGTAACGACCTGAACAAGAAGACGAAAGACCTTATCAACGAAGCCCAGGAATTAAAAGTTCTCAGGGACGAAATTAATGAGAAGGTCAGCGAATATAAGAATAAGCGCGATGACACCAATGCCAAGGCAAACGAGCTCTTTGCAAAGGCCGATTCCATCAGGAAGCAGAGCAATCTGGGTGGCCCTTCAATAAAAGCTCTGAGAAAAGATATTGATCGCCTTGAATTTGCCCAGCAGACTGAGGTTCTGAGCACAAGCAAGGAAAGGGAACTCGTTGGGAAGATCACTCAGCTTCAAAAACAGTATCAGGTCAAAAAAGTCCAGCTCGAGAGTAACTCCGAACTGAAGGATCTTCTGGACGAAGCCCAGAAAATCCGAGATGAAGCCTCAGAATTCCACAACGAGCTGGCCGAATATGCCAGACAGGCTCAGGAATATCATGAGAAAATGATTACCGCTTTCAAAGAGGCTGACAGAACCAGGGCAGAGTCTGACATTGCCCACAGGGAATTTGTAAAAGCCCAGGAAGCAGCTGACGAACAGCACAAAGCTTTCATCAATGCCCAGAAAGAAATCCGGGACCTTGACAAAGAAATCTTCAAACTCAAGAAGAAAGACAAAGAAGGAAAATCCCGCGTTGTCAAGTCCGAGCTTCAGAAAGATGCCAAGTCCATCTTCGAAAAGTTCAAGGGCGGAGCAAAACTCACAACAGAAGACCTGATGACTCTTCAGAGGTCGGGTTTAGTCTGATTCATCTCACAAACAAAAATTTAGCTGAAAGGCTTCAATTTCCGTTGCAGGTATATTTCAACCTGCATCCCAATTTTTCGGTTCATTTCAGCCCATTCTATACTGTTACTCATTCTGTTTTTGTCTGATTGGCTGTTCTATATTCTATTGCTCTGTATTACTGTTAACTTAAGCTTTGTTAGCTTACCGCTCTTATTTTTTCAAAAAATCAAAGCAATAAAACTAGAAAATTGAATAAGCAGAATTGTAACTTAGAGCCTATCCGAAAAGTGGTGACCTGCTATAATTTTTCAATATACACTATGCGGTAATGTACTGATTCTTCTGTAAATTTACTTTCTAGTTTTCATAGGTTTCATGGTGAAACCTATGGATATTCTAAGAGCCTATCCCAAAAGCCATTTAGTTCTTAATCATCAAAAATTTTCAGGGTTGTTTTCATGATCAGAAACTTGATTTATTATTAGGAATACAGGATTAAGATACGCGATTTTGAGTTTTGGGATCAGCTCTAAAAGTTTCAGATTTTGAAAAATTACAAAATACCTCTAGTATGCATAACTGACAGAACTTTGCTAAAAGCTGTAGTACAAAAAATGTTATTTTGGTTTTATCTTCTGATTATTATAATGAAAATTGCCAATTTCGGGCTGATTTTTCTACAATTGCCTGTGTGTTTGTTTTCTCAATTGTTTCAAATCATATAGGAATATGCTTATTTCCTTCGATTAACCCATCATTAAATACAAAAATCTTATGAAAAACATACCCAATATTTCATTACGTGTACGGATAACGATTTATAGGTTGTATGCTCAGAACAAAATTTTCAAAACGTTTGCTAAAAAAATAATTAATAAGTTCCGTTATTCAGGCTTCTGAATTGAAGTTCTAAGTGAACGAAGTGTTACGGTAACTCCCCTTATTCCATCCAGTTTTTAGAGGAAATAGAATTTGAAGTTTAATCTATCCAATGCTCGGTTCGCAAAATATTAACTACCTGTGGGGATAGAGAAAACAATATTTCGAAATGAAGTGCACTGCCAATCATAGCATATAAAATAAAAATTATTGCTTTTTGTTGATTAGTAAAGAATTGAGATTGATACTGCATATAAGCAGTGTAAATCATGGTAGATGATGTATTAATAAAGAAAACAATTAAAAAAGTGCACAATAGGATGTACGGAAAACCTTTTTTGAATATCTTTCTCCAAAAAACAATGTGATCATATTTAAAAAACGTAAGATCATTATCAGATATTGAAAATGTTAGACCGGGCCAATTAGACCTGATTGATATAATTTTAGACAACAATACTGAATTTAAAAAAAATGCAAATAATAACATTATAAGCTTAAATAAACTTAAATTTGAACTCTCACCTATTATGTTTAACGCTACAAGTAAAATTATATAGGCTATGGTTGAAAAAATTAAAATTAATATCAAATAAAGTAAAAAATTAAAAATCTTTTTGGCATTTGAAATATAATTATTATATATTATTCTCGATTCTTCTATCAGCAAAGTTTCAGGGAATTGAATCTGAAGATCGCTTGAGAGATACAATGGCAACCAAGTTATGCAAATTAGTGCAAAAACTACAAATGTCTTCGGCAATGGAAGTCCAAGACCATTAGTACCGATTTGATAAATGTAATCAATCAAAGTACAACTGAAAATCAGTGAACAAAAAAACGATGATACGTTTATAAGATAGAAAAGAAGTTTTTCTGGGCGACTCTTCATATAATATGTATATTTTGTGAGGCCAGTATAATACATCAAAGCAAAAAATATGAACCCTAAGAACTGCCTCATAGCGGTCACTTGAAGTGAGGGAGATTTATCATAAGCTAAATACAAACCAAAAACAATGAGATATGTTTGAATTAAACGTTCTCTTTTCTCAAGTTCTTTTTCAAGTAACTGTACTTTCTGTTCATATCTTGTTTTGAAAAATTGCTGCCTTTTTTCAAGCGGTTTTTTGTTACTTCCCAAGTTACTCTACGACCCATAAATTCTGAGTATTATCACACTTTCCATAAAAATTTCGTGCAATTATTTCCGGTAACAGCTTCACATTCAAATTATTGTTTTTATGAATAAAAGTAGGATATGAAACAGCCTGGAAAAAAAGTTTGCGTTTTTATACTGAACGCTTTTTTATCAGGTGATTTTCATGACAGATATTAAATCTGAATTAGAAAATATTCTTAATAAATATGGTAAAAAATAGAATTAAAGGGAGAACAGAAAAAAGAAGCAATTATCTGAACATAATGAATTTTTAACTGATTTTGAACTCTATAGACCTTTAAAAAACCCTTCTATTTTGCAAAATAAATCACAAGTCCCGATGTGAATAAAGCTAAGCCAAACTGAAAAATTCGATCCGAATGGAATCTGTATTCAATCACACTAAATTCAGCTGTAATAGGTACATAAGGATCAGGCTGAACAACAAAATGATACTTTAAATCACCTTCTAAATCGAATTCACACTTACTATTACCCTTCATGTTTTCTTTTATGGTTGTGACCTCTCTATATTGCCCTCCTCCCCTCCATTGAGTAACTTTCACTTTAAATAATGTAAATCGAACTTTTTGTTTTCGTTTACCTCTCAATTTTACCTTCAGAATGGATTTAACAGGAACATCAAACTCATCTGTTTGTTTTTTGCCATTAAAATGGCAAATATCCTCTATAAGAATGCGCTTAGTTGATCTACCAAAATAAAATGAAAGACTTAATCCTACTAAAGATGTTAAAATACCTATAAAATGCAGTAATGTATTTTCTGTCATTATAGTTTATATTTAAGAGATTACTTAAAAAATCAGCGTATTCTTTTAATACTTAGATGTGATAACAACTTTAAAAACCTTTGATTTCACTCTAATTCTAAATAAAACAAGATAATTAACACAATAATCATCACTAAAAATTTGATTTTACAAGATACTTAAAATCCGAACTTTTTGATATACAAAGTTCGGGTTTTAACCAAAAAATCACTGACTTTTCGGTCAATTTTTATGAAATTCATCCTTAAATATGAACCCTAACATATTTGGTTCGTATGAGCTGTTCATGAATAATGGACTTGTAACCTTTGATGGAACCAAGGTTCTCACAGTAGCAGAATACGATCGATTTGTTAATTTCATTTCAATGAAGTTCAGGCCTATTTTTGAAGTTAATACAATTACAGGTCTTTGGTACGTGGACACTGCCCCAAATTACCTTAAAACCTTCACTTGTTCTTGGTTTATTCTGAAATTTTCAGGTATTTCTCCCTGAACTCGGGATTTCTCATAAGGCAGCACTTTGCATTATATGCAGGGTCTTCCCTGATCTTTTTCCACACATCCTTTATCCTGTCTCTATGAACATTTCCATAGGGGATCGGGATACAGGCACAGGGAAGAATATTCCCTTCCGGGGTAATATGGAGCCACTTCCGGCCGGCCATGCAGCCTGTAGTTTTCATGACCTGCGGGATAGGAAAAATTCTGGGACCTTCTTTCTCCCTGGCTTCGGATACGAAATTCTCAAATTTTCTCAGATCCTTTGGAGTCATGATTTCAGAGGCGTGATCCATCCACCTGCCCGTAGGAACTATTTCGTAGAAGGAGAGTTCATGGACTCCAAGCTCCGATGCAAGCGCATACAGTTCTTCAAGCTCGTTCACATTGTCCCTGGAAAGCACCACATATATGTTTACAAGCAGTCCTGCCTTAATTCCATTTTTGACGGCTTCAACGGCGCTTTTAAAAACTCCTTTTCTGCCCCTTACGTGATCGTGTTTATCCTCATACGCGCTGTCAAAACTAACAGTAAGGGAATGAAGGCCTGCTTCTTTCAGGTGGCGGGCTCTTTCTTCGGTCAGTCCTACCCCAGAGGTGAACATGCCTGTAATGGCTTTTTCAGGGTCTACATATCTTATCAGGTCTTCAAGGCCAGGATAGGTCAGGGGTTCGCCCCCGTCAAAGATCACGAAAGTCGTGCCCATTTCGAGCACCTGGTCAATTGTAGATTTTACGATTTCAGGGTCAAGCTTTTCCCGATTTTTCGTGTCAGGCAAAGCGCAGTGAATACAGTTATTCGGGCACTCTTCAGTAATGGAAATTGTTACCTGGTCAGGAATCATTTTTCCTAGAATAGAATAAATCTGGCTTTTTACCAGGCGGTCAAAACCCAAGCTTGGCACAGGAGGCATCCAGGTTGAACAGATGAGTTGGTCAGCCTCGACTTTTGCAGGCTTTTCGCCTTCAAAAATTGTTAGGTTTTTCTCAAGAGTTTTTCTCACAAGGATGGACGCAGCCCCGCTGGTTTTCATCTTCATCTGTCCATCTTCGATCTCAGCATAAACTCTGAAAAGGGGACTTTTATAGAAATCGTATTGCATATTGTTTCCTGCACCTAGCATTTGATAATATCCGTGTCGGTTCCGTTCTTTTTTACTCTTTTAAATTTCAGTTCATTTGTTCCTGAGGAGTGCCCTGTATTTTAAGATTGCAGAAGGTTTTTTCTTTAGCATGAACGCAAAATTCCGTTCTTTTTTACTCTTTTAAATTTCAGTTCATTTGTTCCTGAGGAGTGCCCTGTATTTTAAGATTGCAGAAGGTTTTTTCTTTAGCATGAACGCAAAAACTTGCATAGTCTGCTCAATTGAACTTCCATGAATGAATGAGAGATCTTCCTTTTCAAAGACCTTTGCCATCTCATCGATTTCCCTATCCGTCATTTTCCTGAGAGTCTCAAGTCCTATCCGACCCACATAATGCTCGGCCAGAAACTCTTTATCCCAGATCTTCCGGTATTCTGATAGGGCAGATTTTGAGACATCTCCTTTGCTTATGGCATCTGCAGCGACATCTCCACATATCTGGCCTGCTCTCATTGCATATCCTATTCCCGACTGACCTGCTGCCCCACCAGCAACCATTATCCCATCAGTTATGTATTCACCTGGAATTGTCACTATAGGATCTCCGCCGGAAAGTTTTCTTACAACTTCAAACTCTTCGAGTCCTTTAAGTTTTTTGAAATTCTCAACCCAGGCATTAAGATAAGGCGTTGCATCGGTTCCACATCTGCGCACGTAGGCCCCGATTGCGGCATTGTCTCCTCCTCTTGGGGAGTATGTAGTTTTCCAGCCAGGGGCATGATTTCCTACATAATACTCAAACATCTTCGGTTTCCCAAGTCCAGGACTTTTTATGTCCAATTCGATTCCCCAGGCAATATCTTCAGGATGTTTCATTGTCTTAAGGCCCACAAGGGAAGCCATCTTTGAATTTATACCGTCGGAGATAATAACCAGTTTTGAGGTAAATGTCCCGGCAGAAGTGTTGACAGTAAATCTCTCTCCTTCTTTCTGGATATCCTGCACTTTTACTCCTGTCCGAAGTTCTACGCCGGTTTTCATTATTTTATTTGCATAAAACCTGTCGAATGCAGTTTTATCAATAGCGTATCCGGTCGCCTCAACTTCGACTGTCCTTCCTGATGGTGAAATAATCTTCATGCCTTTGAGATAATGCAGAACATAAGAAGGGTCTGCCTTTTCTCCGCATTTATCTAGCATTCCCTTAAAAAAGGAGTTTGCAGGATGGGGAGGATGCCCTATGTCTTCTTTTTTTTCCAGTAAAAGGACCGCCGCCCCTTTTTCACAGGCGTTCCTTGCAGCCATCAGCCCTGCAGGAGATGCCCCTATTACAATAATATCCGCATCCATTTTTCTCTACCTTTTTTACCAGAGAATGGAGGTATAAGCCCCTGCATAAATGCACAGCACCACGTCAAGAATCATTGATCCGAACATAATCGCTCTATAGTTTGAGCCATTAAGAAAAAGCCTGCCACCTCTCTCCGGAGTAGGGTGTTTGATAAAATCAAAACATTGAGTGAGCATCCAGAGACCTGAAACAAGGGCTCCTGCAAAGTATACAGGTCCGAGATGGGCCGACCAGCCTATGGTCAGTGAAGCGATAACCCCGACAATCCACCAAAATGTTACGAATCTTGCAGTAAAGGGGATTCCAAAGGTTACGGGCATTGTTGGAGCACCTTTCATTCTGTCCCCTTCTACATCTCTGGAAACCCCTCCAAGAGTAAAGGCCCAGTCTGTAACGCAAATCATTAGCCCGAAGCAAATAGCCGGCAAAGGAAGAATTACCCCGTCGCTGCCTTTCAGAAGTCCCGCAGGGTCAAAGGCAAGCCAAATACCCACAGGTACAAGTCCATAGGAGATACCCACTGGCAAAAAGCTGAGGAAAGTATTTCTTTTTGCAAAGATTGAATAAATTGTGATAGTAGCTGCCGCAACGATGAGTATAAGAAGAGATTCAGGATTCAGATAAGCGGCTGCTGCGCCTGCGATCACTACTAAAAAAACAGCATATGCAAGCGCAGAGTTCTTTGACACTTTAGACGAGGGCAATGGACGTCCAGGCAGGTTGATCGTATCGATATCTATATCGCAGCAGTCATTGAATACGTATGAACTTGTAATGGCTGCAAAGCCACCTATTACTGCAATAAGGAAGGGAAGAAGTTCAGGAAGCCCTCCGGTCGCCAAATAAGAAGCAAGGATTGCACTCGAGGCAGGTAGGGTAAGGTCCATGTAGTAGAGTTCGGGTCTCATCAGACGCAGATATGGACTGAGTTCACCAATTCTTGCTGTGAGGGACAATAGTTTCACCTATACTTTTCTGGTTTATACGAAAGTTTTTGTATAGAGCTTTATATTTCAGCTCTTTCCCTTTTTAGGGGGTTCTTTGCAGGTAATTCTATAAAGGTTTGCACCTCAAAAAGTTTTCTTTTTATCTTTTTTGGGACAGGTTTTGATTGCCAGTAACTCTAAGGATTCAAGGTATCAGGAATTACAGGGCAGCTGGGACTGCTAATTGGTTCCTCAAAATTTATTTTTCTCAATCTTCCCTCTAATTTATTCTTTTTTCCAATCTTTCCTGTATACCAGTTTTGCTTTTTTGCTGATCTCCTCAATTAGAGGGTGCCTGAACTCCTCCTCGCAGATAAAAGTAAATTCAGCTTCCGGGTTCAGATCCATCAGTTTAAGAGTGTTTGAAAGAGCGGTATTAAGGGCTTCGTAATCCGGAAGTTTCGGGACTTCGGCATTGAATGGATAGACTTCTTCCATTTCGGCGGGAAATGCCCCGAAAGGCGCTTTGAAAGTAAGGACCTGGTCGTACTCTTTCTCTCCTTTTACAGGACCTGTCCTAATGATTGCTGAGCCTTGCAGGCTGAACCTATCCAGTCTTTTTCCAAAGCGTAAGACTTCGGGACGGGAGGAAGACTCTGGCCCGCAATAGAAATAAGTGCCCTTTGTAGCGGGATCAAGTTGCTCAAGCCAGGATGAGTGGGTATAAAGTTTTTTTAACCCCTCAAGAAGTTTCGGGTGGGCACGACAGCGCTGCTCTACAAGCTCAAGCAGTTTTCCATCCTTTATGCACTGTTTAATCAGCCTGATCTCAGCAAAGGTCGCGTAAAGGTTGTGCTTCCCCAGAAGTTCTTCCCGGTTGTCGGCTTTTTTCAATTCTTCTGCCGTGTATCTTGAACAGATCGGACAGGAACAGGGCAGATAATTCAGTTTTTCAACATGGTAAGTTCCATTTACAGTAATATAACGTCCGTCCTTGGCGTAAAGGGCATAAGCTGCCGAATCAAAAAGGTCACAGCCCAAGGCTACTGCAAGGGCGAACATCATGGGGTGTCCTGCCCCGAAGAGGTGAACCGGCGACGCTGGAGAAAGACCTTTTTTGGATGCGGCAATTACATCAACAAGTTCTCCGTAGCGATAGGCTTCCATGAGCGGAACAACTGCTCCAAGGGGATAGACTTCAAAATTGAGGTCTCTAAGGTGAGAAGCGGCTTTTTCCCTTAATTCTGGATAGGTCGAACCCTGAACCGGCCCTGCAAGAAGCTGTTCGCCCTGGATAAACTTTCGTGCCGCTTCCAGGCGTTCGGCTGTGACTGTTAGTTCCTCTTCAGCCCTCCTGTAATGAACATCAGGGGGTGTAGGGATATCCAGCGGGACAATAATATCGCTTCCTATCTTTTGCTGGAACCCGAGGATTTCCTCATTCGTAACTTCCACGGAGCCGTATACGGAAAGCTGGAAAGAACCTGAATCCGTCATAATGGGCCCGTCAAAATCCAGGAGCCCATGCAGCCCTTTTTCCAAGGCGACGCTTTTCAGTTCTTCCTTACGGTAAATAATATAGGAATTGGTAATCAGGATCTCTGCCCCGAAGTTTCGCATTTCTTTCGGGGGGATAAGCTGAATATTTGGATTAATCACAGGCATAACAGTAGGTGTCTCAACAGTCCCATGGGGAGTTCTGAGCCTTCCTATTCTGCCGCCTGCATCCTTATCTAGAATTTCAAATATTGCTGACATGCCGGGGGTATAGATGCCTCTCAGATATATCTATTTTTGGGGACTGAAAGGAATGCTGGGGAAGTGCAGATCAAACTGGATTTTTACCCTTATTCCTGGTTTCTTTCAATATCTTGGAAGTCCTTGAATATTTTATTTTTTCGAATACAGTGGCATTTCTCTTTTACACAATCTTGTGATTTTTATTCATCATTTTTATATATTATTAATAATCAAACGCATCATGACTGAAAATATACAGGTGAAAATATGACTGAAGATCCGAAAGAACTGTTATTTGACTTTACGGCCGGACTCAGAGATTTTGCTTCCGAAACTGAAGCTCAGGGACAGCAGGCTGCAGCGTTTATGGGTATGGTCGGGGCAAGTTTTGAAACCTCGGTTCTTGACTTTAAAACCAAGGAACTTATCGCAATCGGTGTTGCCCTATATCATCGTTGTCCCTATTGCATTTCTCTTCATGCCTTCAACGCCCTTGAAGCCGGAGCTACAAAAGAAGAAATTATGCAGGCATCCATGGTTGCAGTTGCCTTTGGCGGCGGGCCTTCAATGTCCTTTGCAGTCACTCTTCTGAAGAAAGCTGTTGAGACCTTCCAGGGAGAGTCCTTTACTGAGGAAGACCGAATGGAAATTCTCAAAAGGCTTGGTATGGCCTGAACAATCTTTTTCTCTTTATTATTTTGAAACCACGAAAGGTCATGAATATAAAGGTCATGAATATCTTTCTTCAAGTTGGAGTCAAAGTAATCTTTGTACATTTTTGTTCATTTGATTCTGTAAATAAGCTGAAAATCTCATAATAAATACAGATTTTTTTGTATTAGAAAACTCTCTCTGTTAATAGAGATACTTTACTTCTTAATGAATAATTTAAGATCAATTAAAAATCGCAGTATCAAATAATGAGCATCGGAGTCTTATTTTTAAATATTTGCAGAAAGACGAGAAAAGTAAAAAGTCTCTCGTCTTCTGTTTTTTAGACTTTGATATAAGAATCAAAAATGTTTTTAGGTAAGAAACTTTCATTTCACGAATTTTCTCTGTTTTCTTGCCTTAATCTTCTTTAGCTCGCGGCATAGCAATAATTTCCCTAACCTGAAGGGAAAAGAAATCTCCACTGTGGGCCGGCCTGAGCACGAGGGCTACATCTGCACCCTGCCTTGTGCCTCCTATTGCTATAATCTCCGTGTTATCAGAAACAGGGATATGGCCTGAATCTGCTGCCATAATTGCGACCTCAATGGCTACCTTGAAGCCTTTTCCGAAGAGAGACCTGAGAGTATCCGAAATCACTTCTAGTCTGGAATATCCTCCGAATTTCTTTGTAATTGAGCGTTCGACTCCTGAGAATATATGGGACTGAGTGGTTATTATCGCCCCAAGCTCTTCAAGCTTCTTTTTATATTCCTCTTCCACTTCCCATTCGCCTTTCTCTTTCTGTCCATACTGGTGGCTTATTCCGATAACTTTTATGTTGCTGCCCTTCACAGCCTCTGCCATTTTTAGCGCGGTTTTTCCACTGGTGCTTGCCACCACAATATGTGATATTTTAAGTTCAGCCGCCCTTTTAGCTGCCGCTTCAATAACGGCTTGTGTATTTGACTCTCCTACGTTGTCGAAATAGAGAATAGATTTTTCCATAATTTTTCTCCTGTGTTCGGATTTTTTTCTTTCTATGAGCTCTTTTTACGGTTTCCTTTGTCTATTATGCTTTTCCTATTGCTATATCAATAGAATCTGGTCTCAGTTAAGCTCTCCACCGGAGAGACAACTTAAAATCCATTGTAATTTCTTTATAGGAATTATTTTTCCCTGTCAGGAGAAAAGATATATATTAAAAAGATTCTCTTTTTATCAGAAAGAGGGTATGGTGGTCGGAAGCTTGGGTACATTGTATGTTATTTATTGGTGTATGTTCAGGAAGTAGCGTAAATTCGGGCCGCCGAGAAACTTGTTTATCTAGGATTAGCTCAGATATATAATCATAGGGGTCGTATTTTGCTGAGGTGGTTATTTGTCAAATACAGATTATGACAACAATGACGTTAAGATTATTACCAAACCTGTGCAATCAAAAAATCCTGTTTTGATTGAAGGTTTTCCCGGAATCGGGCTCGTGGGGAATATTGCAAGTCAGCATATGATAGAAGAATTGAAAATGGAATATATCGGCTCTATTGACTCGAGGTATTTCCCCTCGATTGCAGTGCTTTATGAGGGACTTATAAATATGCCTGTGAGGATTTACGAGAGCGTAGAACACAACCTGATTATTGTAATCTCCGACATTCCTATTAGTCACACTGTCTCCTATGACGTCAGTAACGCTCTGGTGGATTGGGCTGAGTCTATTAATGTAAGAGAAATTGCTTCCATTGCAGGAATTGCTATAATGGACGGGGGACATAAAGTATTCGGGGCAGCCACCACTCCGGAGATGCTGAATAGAATCAAGGAAAAGGTAGAGGTTTTCCAGATGGGAACTATCTCCGGAATTTCGGGCAGCGTAATGGCTGAATGTCTGCTGCGTGAAATCCCTGCTTTTAGCCTGCTTGGTGCTACCAGAACCCAGAATCCTGACCCAAGAGCTGCTTCTGCTGTTATTGAAGTTTTAAATGAGCTCTATGGGCTTTCAATAAGTACAGTTCGGCTTATAGAGCAGGCTGAACGTATAGAGATCGAACTCCAGAGGCTTGCTGAAGATGTTCAGACTGCGGAGCAGAAAGGAGAAGTAAAGAAGGAGTTCCCAATGTACGGGTGATCCAATGGAGTACATCGCGTTAACAGGAATTGCTGATTCTCTTATCGAGGTCCTGAAGAAACACCATCTCAGGACTCTTGAGATTCGGAGTCCTCAAAATTTCGTAGGAGTACTCGGGCTCAATGTAGGAGATAACGTTCTCCTGACATCTACCAGCCTTCAGGATCTCACGGATGGAACTCAGGGTCTCATAGCAAAGGTTGTACAGAAGCAAATTTCGGTTCATTCCATTGTCAGTTCGAACGATTTCTACATTGAAGAACGAGAAGCTATGTCAGCCCGTATTCAGCTTCAGTGCAGGTGTATGGCAAGGGTAAGAAATGTTATTTCAAGTGAGCTTGGAAAACCGGTCCGGGTGGATGCCAGAGAAATTTCTTGCTATGAAGCCAGATAACAATTTTTACTGATAATCGTTCTTTTTAGAAATTTAACAGTAATTTGTTAAAAATCAAAAAAATCTCTTTTTTAAATTTTAATTTTCTTTTTTAAATTTTCAATATTTTTGTATATATTCTAATGTGCGAAAATTCTAGTTACAGATTAACCGCTAAAAATTCTAGAAAGACTGTCTTAATAAGATTTTTGGAGTATTTTTGGAATATTTCCTGAATAATTATCCTGAAATTAAAAAAGAAAGGTTCCGGAATGCTGGAGACTGCCAGCAATCCTGGATTTATACTTTAAATTTTACATCATATCTTCAGGCATTTCGCCGCCTGCTCCAGGACCACCTAATTTGGCTGGACTGGATGAGGCAATTACATCATCGATCCTGAGAACCATAATTGCGGCTTCGGTAGCTGCATTGATTGCCTGGGTCTTGATCCTGAGAGGTTCGACAACATTGTCTTCGAACATGTCCTCGATCTTGCCGGTGTAAACATTGAGTCCGGCACGCTTGTTACCTTTCTCGTGCTGGGAGCGCATTTCCACAAGCATGTCGATTGGGTCAAGTCCTGCATTCTCTGCAAGGGTGCTAGGAATAACCTCAAGGGACTCGGCGAATTTCATTACAGCAAGCTGCTCCCTGCCTTTAAGGGTTGCTGCGTATTCCTTGAGCCTGAGTGACAGTTCTATTTCGGGGGAGCCTCCACCCACAACGATTTTTTGGTCTTCGAGAGCAACGCCCACTACTCTGAGAGCGTCTTCGAGGGCTCTTTCAATTCCTTCTACCACATGCTCGGTTCCGCCGCGAAGAAGGATTGATGTAGCTTTGCTGTCCTTGCAGCCTGTAACGAAGGTCATTCTTGAGCCTGTAACGTCTTTCTCCTCTACAAGCCCGGCATAACCAAGGTCAGATTCCTCGATTTCATCAAGGTTGGTGATAATTCTTGCACCTGTTGCGCGGGAAAGTTTGTCCATATCGCTCTTCTTTACCCTGCGCATGCCAAAGATTCCTGCTTTTGTCAGGTAATACTGGGCAAGGTCATCAATTCCCTTCTGGCAGAAGACAACATTTGCGCCTGTGTTGATTACCTTATCCACAATTTCCTTGAGCATTGCTTCTTCCTGGTCTAAAAAGAGCTGCATCTGGTCAGGAGTGGTGATCTTTATTTCGGCTTTAGTCTCAGTCTTCTTGAGTTCTATGGGTACACTTAAGAGCAGGACTTTTGCATCCTCTACTACTTCGGGCATGGCTGGGTGGACACGCTCTTTATCGACAATTACACCATCGATAATCTCGGAATCCTTGATACTTCCGCCGGGTCTCTTCTCTACCTTGATGTCCTCGATGTCTACAGTGATCTTTCCATCTTCGCTTCTCTCAGCAACTGATTTTACGGCCTTTACTGCAAGCTTGGAAAGGTGGTCCTTTTGAGCCTCTGCTCCTTTTCCTGTTATGGCTGTAGCTGCAATCTTTTGGAGAGTTTCGGTATCTTCGGGAGCGGCACTGATAGTAATGGTATCGATTATTTTTGTAGCCTGGTCTGCTGCAAGTCTGTAGCCGCTTGCAATTACTGTTGGGTGGACGCCACTTTCCAGCAGGTCCTCTGCCTTTGTCAGGAATTCTCCTGCAAGTACGGCTGCGGTGGTGGTTCCGTCTCCTACTTCGGCATCCTGGGTCTTGGCTACTTCTACGATCATCTTTGCACCTGGGTGCTCGATGTCCATTTCTTTGAGGATTGTTGCTCCATCGTTGGTGATAACAACATCACCCATGGAGTCTACAAGCATCTTGTCCATACCCTTGGGTCCAAGAGTGGTTCTTACCGCTTCAGCAACCGCTTTTGCGGCCATAATATTGTTATGCTGGGCATCGGAACCATGAGTTCTCTTGCTGCCTTCCTTTAAAATAAAGATCGGTTGTGCTGCCAAGCTTTAATCTCCTTTTATGATATGAATTTCTATGAATTTTTATTAATTGTATTATTGAGCACGTTAGCTTTGTGCGTAATTTCCTATTCTTAATGCAAGCACTTCTATATAAGAATTTCTCTGTATCTTATGTCCTGAATTCGGAAAACGGAGCCTCCTGAACCTTTTAATGCCTTCTCCGAGCTATTTTTTCAGGTAGACTAAGTTTGCAGTGTTATTCCTATCTCACTCCTTATGTTGGGATTTATGAACCTGGAGGACTACATCCATTATTGGGATGTATTGAAACACAATTTTATCGAACAAAAATTCGCATCGTTTTTCATTAATCTTTCATCTATGTAATTTTTCGCTCTCTGTTTGGGTCTGCCATCACGCTACCGTTTTGTAATCAATAATAATAAAAATAGTCGAAAAAGGAGCTAACATGTAATGTCTTTGCTTAAAATTCCGCCGATATTACATAACAGATCCTTAGTACTCTTATTAGCTGCCCGTATATCAACTGCAATTGCTTTTCAAATGTTAACCGTTGCTGTGGGGTGGCAAATTTACTCAATTACTCAAATGCCTATTTATCTAGGGCTTGTTGGATTAGTCCAGTTTTTGCCTATGGTTTTACTTACTCTTGTAGTCGGTTATTTAGCAGACCGCTATGATCGAAAGTTGATAATTTCTTCCAGTCAAATTGCAGAAAGTATAGGGATTTTCCTGCTTGCTTACGAAAGCTATGTTGGATCAATTACCGAAGAAGGAATTCTCATCACTATCTTTTTTGTAAGTACCGCCAATGCTTTTCAAGGGCCGTCAATGCAATCTTTGCTACCTAATATTGTCAGTAGGGAAGTTTTTCCGGAGGTAGCTGCTTTATCAGCATCTACAGCTCAGTTTGCATTCATTATAGGTCCAGCAATTGGAGGAATTCTTTATACGTTAAATCCCGAAGTTGTATATTCTGTAGCTGGTATGTTAACACTGGCAACAAGTGTGATTATTCTCTTTGTTTCAATAAGGATGGGATCTCAAAACTCTGAACCAGTAACCAGAAATTCGATATTCGGAGGAATAGCTTTCATTAGAAGCAAGCCTGCTATACTCGGGGCAATTTCCCTTGACCTTTTTGCAGTGTTATTTGGCGGTTCGACAGCGTTATTGCCTGTTTATGCCAGTGACATTTTAAAAATTGGACCTTTAGGTTTGGGATTACTGCGTTCAGCACCCGCCGTAGGTGCATTGATAATGTCTGCTTTTTTGGCAAAAAAGCCTCTAAAGAACAACGAAGGGCTTATAATGTTTATTGCAGTAATCTTTTTTGGGATTTTTACCATAATTTTCGCTGTATCAACTTCTTTTCTTATATCACTCGCATCACTTGTGCTGTTAGGAGCATCTGATGTGGTAAGCGTAGTCGTCCGTTTAACATTGATACAATTGGAAACTCCAGATAATATGAGAGGCAGAGTAAATGCCGTAAATTCAATGTTTATAGGTACATCTAATCAACTTGGTGAATTTGAATCAGGGTTAACTGCTTCCCTGTTTGGAGTCGTACCTGCTGTGTTACTTGGTGGAATTGGTTCAATAATCATTGCAGTTCTATGGATGAAGCTGTTTCCAGAGCTTTTGCACGCAACCGAACTGGGAAAATCAACTGACTAATGCTTTAGATTCTAAAATACGCTCACAAAAATAAGCTTTTAAATGAATTCATTGGTCAATGAAAAACCATTAACTTATGAATTTATGAGATAAATAATCTATCAAGGACTTATACGGAAAATATTTAATGTGATCTCATGTATTAATCGTTAGTGAAATCTTTTTTAGTAAATATTAGTGAGTAGTTTATTAGTAAGTTTTTCTCAATAATTCGTAGTCAAGACCAGTATTATCAGGCTTAATATCTACGAACCTTACTGGATTTTCGAACACCGCCAGTTACGAACTATAGGACTTACGCAGTTGGACTGAGAAATCAGTAGAATTAAACCCTCAACTGTCTAAAACATTGAACCAATCGCAACGCTGATTGTTCTTGATTTTGTAGTTCAAGTGCGTAAGTCATGGAACTATTTATCTTTAAACACCTTCATAAAAATCGTATTTTCGGAGATTTTACTCTCGACGTTGGCCCCATATGTTTTAAATAAACTTTCAAATGTTGTTAAATTTAATTTAGAATTATTAAGGCCCAGACTATGAGTTAGTGCCAGCAAATAGTAGTCACTGTTGTCTTTATAGTCTACCGTATCAAACATGTGTGATGTTCCAAAAACAATCGTTAGTCCATCTACAACTTCTTTTAGACTGCACTCGTTAAGAGGCTTCTGAAGAAAAAACTGTACTACACATTCAATGGGTTTATTTTTAGTCACATACTCATCAAATCGCTCAAGATTAACAGTTTCCATTAGTATTTTTAAAGCCCCTCTTTGGACACAACAAACCGAATTTATTGATTCACACGCCAGCCAGAATTTTTGTTCAGTAGTTAATTCCGGATACTGCTTTGAATTATTTTCCAGACATTCCAATGCTAGTTCCAGGACTTTTTGTTGCGTTTCAAATTTTTCAGCATGTTTTTTTAATAATTCCCAATGCCTCCCTGAAATGGTGGTGGCAATGCGGTGTCTTTTCATATTATAGCTCATGATTCTCCTCCTCTTATCTGCTCCACTTGTTTTTTAATGTACATGCTGAACATACGATACGCAGATAATCTATTTTTACATGTGTATTTTATGTTATGACAATAACAGCAAAAAATTGCTGTGAGATTTGCACAGTTAATGTAAATAATTTATAAAATAATTATAAAAATAAATGAAAAAATATTCCAAAAAACGGGAAAATGGTTACGTTTTAATCAACTGCGTAATTTTTAATTTGATAAAACCAATAAGGAGCGATTAAAATGTCAAGTTTGGATAGTACTGATTATAGCTTAACAATCAATCTGAGTAGTTCAAAGAGAGATCAGCTAGCAAATAACGGTTTTCATCTTTTTGCATTTCGAGGAGTAGACGTTAAAGGACAAAATGCACAACCAGTTATTTGGAAAAGATTAGATGATCTGTACGAGACAATACCAATTCCATTAACAGTTCGATATGGAGCTTTTATTGGCCCAGAAGACCAAACGTATATACCTGGTTCAACCAGTAGAGAAATTAATTTAGGTCAGGAAATGACTGTTGATGACAATACCCATGTTGAGATTATTGACGGTCCCAGTGCAGATGCTATATCAATCCATAATACAGGATCAAAAATACACACTGCTGGGATTAGTGAATTCGATTCGGCAAAAAATACGTTTAGTGCATTATGTGCTTCTATACTTATTCAACAGGCACTAGGTGAGTTTACTCCCACTCAAAAAATAGCAGTAATATTTGCCACAGCCTCCAAAGTGGTTGGATCGGTAATTGTAAGATCAATGGCCGATGGAATCTTGGTGGACTTAACACAAAAACATAATCGTACAATTCTCTATGATGACAATGGAGTGTGGAAACCTGATAGCAGTGACGGAACACAGGTTATTAAAGCTAATGATGTCCTTAAAGATTATTTAATCAACTCCCCGACATTTAATCAACCTGCCTTATTACCATATGAGTTAAAAATATCAAACCGGATAAACAATCTTGAAGATAGAGTTGAAATTATAGAAGCGTGCTTGAATAAACAATAAAACAGTAATATAGATTGCTTATTTTAAAAATTGATTTCTAAAATGTATTTTACTGGGGAACTCTATATGCATGTATATAATCTGTAATCTGTGATCTATGGAATTATTATAGCCCTTAGTTAATACATTCATTGGAAAGAAAACTAACGCTTAAAAATGAAACTAGAAAACTAATTAAACTACTTCAAGATTTATAAAAAGAATTTTAACGAGAGATCTCATGTACGAGCCTTTATCATATACTAATCGTTAGTGAGATCTCACGTACTAATTGTTAGTGAGTTTTCAGTTAGTGAATTTCATTTACTCATCATTAATGCGTCTTTATATACTCGATCATCCGTGGAGTCAGCAGAGGAATGAGCTCCGGAAGCATATTAGGCATCAAGTTCTCCATAGCTTTCGGCATAAGGTCCGGGAGCTGTTCCCTCATGTAATCGGGCATAGGAACTCTCCTTTCTACGGCTTTAAGCATGTCAGGCATGACTTTCGGCATAACCATCGGCATAAGCCGGGGCATCATAACCGGCATCATGGATTTCATCATGGCATCCATACCAGGCACGTACTTGACCATTTTCATCATTGTCTGAAGTGGGGCTGGCATCGCTGCCATCATCTGGGGCATGAGTTCAACCATCAGTTCGGTCATATTCTTAGGCTGCATGAGAGAGATCATCTTTTCAAAGGGAACCCATGATTCCAGGGTATAGGCAGTAGAGTCAGGGAGGTTGTACCCAAGACTTCTTGCCACCAGGGCGCCAAGATCTTGAACATCGATATTAAGATTATTTTCCTTTGCTGCCACACGGAACTGGAAAATACAGCACGGGCAAAGCGCTGCAACGATGTCGGCTTTAACATCAAGGGCTTCCTGGAGTCTCATATCTCCCAGCTTGTATGCAACAGGGGGCTCGGCAATAAGGCTTACAACCGAACCACAGCAGTGAGCTCTTTCCCGATTGTATTCAAGCTCCCTGAACTGAATTCCGGGAATCGATTTCAACAGTTCTCTGGGCGGCTCGTAGACTTTGCCCCCTGCCCTTCCAATGTGGCAGGAATCGTGCCAGGTTACCACTTTATCTAGCGGTTGCTTGAACTTAGGCTTCAGGACATCGAGACGATCCGCGAGCACTTCAGAGTAATGTTTTGCTTCAAGCCCATAGTCGATTCCCAGTTTTTTTGCCCATTGGGGATAGACCGTATGCCACATTAGCCAGCAGGCAGGGCAGGAAGTTATTACGGTTTTCACACCCTTCTTTTTCATGTTTGCGACATTCATTCTCATTGTCTTTTCAAAAACATCCCACCTTCCGGCAACAAGCATGGGAATTCCACAGCAGGATTCTTTGTCAAAGAGCCCTGTAAACTCCACTCCTGCATCATCAAGCATGCGGACAGCCCCTACAGCCACGTCATTTTCAACAAAGGACGCCGTACAGCCCGCAAAATAGGCATATTCGGCTTTATCCTTCATTTTTGCCCTGATGTCTTCCGGAATCCATTTATCCCGGTCTTTTCTGTAGTTTGCCCAGATATTCCGCTCTTTAAGGAGGCTTGCAGCCATGATCTCAAAGGGAGGGAAGGTCATCTTTTTCTCTTCTACAACCAACTTTTTGCGCATCGTCATCCAGGCATCTTCAATCGGCATATCCAGTTCACAGCGGGAGTCACACATCTGACAGGTGGTGCAGCCAAGGAAAGTATTTGTCTGCCTCTGGTCAAGTTTTTCCCGGCCTGCCAGGTACTCCTTGATAAAGAACCATTTTCCGCGAGGTGATTGGGATTCCCATCCCCTGCCGTAATACTGGTCGCATTCGCTCACACAGTACCCGCACTGGGAACAGGAATAGGCAAGTTCTGCCACTTCTGCCGGAATCTCTTTTTCGTCCTTGAAAGAAACCTCCCCAATTCCTGACATGTTTCCGGCTATCCTGCCAAAAGGTTCGAAGGCAGAACCCATTGATACAGCAGTATTCAGGAGTCCCTTTCCCTCCAGGGTTTCAGGGTTCATGATCCCATTGGGGTCGATTTCTTTTCTCAGGGCTTCGATTTCAGCAAGTCTGCCCCCAAAGACATTTTTCCTCTTTGAGGCGAAGAAAAGCCCTGAGGAATAAGCCCTTCCGCCGTTTTCTTCTGCGATCTTCAAAATGCTCAGGGAAAGAGCAAATGCTGTATTAAAGAGCACGGAGCGTTCCGAGTGGCGCATGAAACAGAGGAGAACCACATACCCATCATTTATAACCATGCCTTCGGTAAGCATAGGCAATTTGATTTTCTTTCCAATCTCTTCAAAAGCTCTGTCCATTTTCTCAAGTGGCACCAGGATCTCTGCAGGAATAAACGAAGGACCCAGCCGCTTTACTTTCATGGACTTGAACCATTCGTCGGTCTCATGTTTTGCAATTTCTTCAGGAAGGATTGTCCCGCCGGCACTTTCGATTGCTTCTTTCAGACCGGAAACGTCCCTGGAGGCAGGATACATGAAAGTCGAGACATAAGAAACCGGTAGTATAGGCCTGTCTTTATCCACGACTTCTCCATAATGGAGTTTTCTGGGCGCTTTATTCTTCATATCTGCCCATTCGGGGTTCAGGAAGGAAATTGACCAGAGAGGGATATTTTTTCTTTTTATACCTTCTATCGCTTTCTTCAGGGCTGAAGCACTCGGGAAACTGGCAGAAACAGCTTTTCTCTCTTCGAACTTCTGAACTTTCAGAGTTATCTCGGTGATAATGCCTATGGTTCCCATTGTCCCGATTAACTTTTTCAGTTCAGGGCCTGAAAACTCCCGAATTTCTCCTGTTGGAAGCACGACCCTAGCTTTTTCCATGCTCTCGTAGCCCCAGCCAAACTCATAGCTTCCGTAACCGGCTCCGCTCTGGGACAGCCAGCCTCCAACTGTTGAAGAAGGAGCGCTTGAAGGAATTGCTCTTACCGAAAGCCCTTTTTCTTTCAGTTTTCTCTCCAGTTTTTCCCAGATTATCCCGCTTTGCACAACCGCTTTTTGCCCTTCGGGATCGATACTTATGATCTTATTAAGTGGTGTAACATCGGCAACTATTCCTCCCTTTGTCGGAATTACCCCTCCGTAGCCTGATGAGGCTCCTGCGCGGGGTGTCACTGGGATTATATGCCGGTTTGCAAATTTAAGAAGCTTTACTGCGTCTTCTTCGGTACGAATTTTTACAACAGCTGCAGGGTCAGTATTTCCAATTACCTTTTTAACAAGCGGAGGTAAAGCTCCCATATCGTGGTTGTAATAGTGACGTTCGCGTTTGTCAATATTGACATATTCCCCAAAGAGTTCGGAGATTTCTTTTTCCTGAATTTCAGAAAGTTCTGATACGCAGCTTGTCATAATTTATTCTCCATTTTCTTTCTAATCCTTTTTCCTAATCCAGTATTGTAATTTGTAGATACTTTCCAGTATTCGCGTTCTGTTATGCTAAATTCAAACTCCGGAAGTGTTTTTTGGGTCCCCGATGTCTTACTATATGCTATAAAATAAAATATTTACTGCTGGGGCCGTTCCTAGTTTTTAAATGATATGAATTAAAACCTGATAAGTAAAATCTCAAAACTTCAGGGCATCTTTCGGACAGGCACTCACACAGCGTCCGCACTTAATACAATCAAGTTTTGTGTCGTCCTGGCGGATTTTGAGCTGCATTGGGCAGATCTTTTCGCATTTTTTGCAGTTAATACATTTTTCTTTTGTGAGTTTCAGAGGATACCTCTTTCCACCAATCAGGCGCTGAGCTGTTCCCATAGGACAGAAGGAGCACCAGGTTCTCGGGCTCAGGTAACTGCCCAAAAGGGTTGCGATTGCAGTTGTCACCAGACACATCATTACAAATACCATGCCTATTTTCTCGAAAGTATTAAGACTCCCGATAGTGTTTGCTATCCTGTATCCCATAAAGCCCATTAGCAGTAAGAAAATTGGCAGGCGGATCCATAGGGAACGCAGGGTGGCAGGTATCTTCTTTTTCCTTGAAATCTTACTGACCCAGAAATCAACAAAACTTCCCCTGGGACAGAGGTTTCCGCAGAACCATCGGCCTCTGAAAGGACTAATCAGGAAGATTGCTGCAAAAACCAGCAGCATGAAATACCCGAGTGCCGGATACCAGAGCCCTCCTATGGAAACGATAAGAACAAGAATCCCCAGGTAAGGCGTTATTTTAAGCAAATTAGATCATCCTCCATTATCCCATTTATCAAGTTCCTGTCCGAGCCGGTCAGCCCAGGAATTCACCACACTCATTATAATATTTTTTATTTTAGCCCTTGAGTTGACCTTATACTTGAAAACATAGCCTCCTCCGTCCAGGTTCTGCTGCAACCTTTGCAAAATTTCTTTTTCATGCAGTTTTTTGACGGAGCGCTGGATTGTGGATATATCTAGCTTCAGAGCTTTTGAAAGGTAATCCGTATCAACCCACTGGTCTTTCTCATTTAAGAAATACTTCAAAACATTGAGGTCTGCCTTTGTAAGGTTAAGGGCACACTTGATCACATCTTCGATTTTGAACTCTTTACATGCAAAGTCTATCATTACCATCCCTCTAGAGTATTACAGTACTGTAATATTCTTACCGCAGTATTATATATACGATACCAAGTACTGTACACTCCAGCCAAAAATAGGAAGTACTGCATTTTTTAATGGCATCCTCTAACCCTACCTACATGCATGCAGAAGAATAAATATTCCAAACGGAAATTAAAAGGAGAGAACAAGTAAAGTCTCTTTGTTGTAACTTAAAAATGCGATATTTATCTGACAGCTTTTATATATGATTTTTATGGTCTGTACGGAAATATTTTTATACTTCCTTTTTAATCTGCAAATTGCGGTTTAATGAGCAGCCTTAAACTTTAAGGCTTTCTTTTCACAGGAAAACCTATTCTCTTTGCATTTAGCTCATTAAAATCCACAAACACTCCACAAAAGCCGGCAGGTTTCTCCTTTTCCCTGCCGGATTCACACACCCTTTTCTTAGACTACCTTTATTCGGAGAAGCTGTATCCAGCTTCGGTTTTTTTCTGTTCCTCCCATTTCCCCTTAAGCCAAATTATTTTTCAAGCCTTTTTATCTTGAATTGTATTATTTTTATTATATTCATTTTTAATTGTGTTTGTTTTGGATTACATTCCAAAGGCAGTCTGTGTAATTGTATTCTCTATTTCGTTTCTTAGCTCCTCTGGAATTCCCCTTATTCCTACATCCAGGAATCCGCGCACAATCATACCTACAGCCTCATCTTCGGTAAGGCCTCTGGCCATCAGGTATTCCACCTGGTCTTTAGCAATTTTTCCCACAGCGGCTTCATGAGTAAGTTCGACGTCATCTACGTTTGCTTCAAGGATAGGGATTGCAAGCTGGCTTCCTTTGTCGGTAAGAACAAGCCCTTTGCATTCAAGATGCCCTTTTGCTCCCTTTGCATTGCCTATCATTTCTCCTCTTGCAATTATTCTTCCACCGATTGTGATTGTCCTCGATATAAGTTCGGCCTTCGTGCCAGGTGCATTGAAAATTGCCCTACTTCCTAGATCCAGCTCAGAGCCTGAATGGGCAATAGCTATAGTATTTAGCCTTGTCACTGCTCCTTCTCCTTCAAGTTTTACAGTCGGATAAGTTTGGACCGAACGAACAGGTTTCAGGCAAATGTAGTTGCTTACGTAAGTTCCACCTTCTTCCACGCGAACAACTGTTCTCGGGCGAACTCCGATCTGCTCGGCCCAGTTGTGGATCATTGTAAAATTCAGGGTGGCGCCTTTTTTTACGTACATCTCGGAGATTCCCAGATGCAGTCCTTCTTCCACTCCTTTTTTGGAGGTACAGCCTGTGATAATATCAAGGCTGGCGCCTTCTTCGACGATTATGATATTATGTACGGTCTGGTACACCTTTTTACTATTCAGCATAAGGCAGGTCTGAACAGGCATTGAGGATTTCTTACCTGCAGGTACCCGGACAAAGTACCCATCCGCATTTTCAAGGTAGGTTTTTGCTGTGTATTTGTCGGTATCAACAGATACAAGCTTCCAGGAGTATTCTTTAAGCCATTCGTATTTTCCCAGGGCTTTCTGGGTGGACATAAGTTCTACGTTTTTATCTTTCAGGGAAGAGTGGGAAACTGCATTGTCAAGTACCAGCAGACTGCCGGATCGGCCCTCTTCGCTAGGTACTACTCCTACCTGAAGCAGGGTTCTTTTGCTTTCCTCATCAAGGGTCTCGAGATCTTCTATAGGTTTGCTAATCTTGGAACCTTCCTCAAACTTCCCCAGCTCAAAATCCTCCCCGAAGGCTGCCTTCTTCTCGGCCGCGCTTTCAGCCCGACTTTTCAGGTTCACTTCATCAGTCTGCATTTTATACACTCCTCATATCCTCTGTTCTTTATTTCTTCCAGCATCTTCAAGGGGTTTCCTGAGCACATGATCGTTCCATTACAAAGGATGTATCCTCTATCTGCCTTTACATAATCCAGAATTTGGCCTGTGTGGGTAATTATAAGGGCAGATTTACCTTTCTCACAGCTTTCGCCAGGGCAGTTCACTCCTTCTTCAAGCAGTCCCTTTATTGTCATTCCTACCTGTTCTATGCTTACAAGGTCAACTCCAGATTCAGGCTCATCAAGCAGGTAAAGACTCGGGTTCTGGGCTGCAAGCTGCAGAAGCTCTGAACGTTTGATTTCTCCTCCAGAAAAACCCACATTCACATCCCTGTCCATAAAACGTGTCATATCAAGATTCTCGGCAAGAACCTCTGGATTTTTCTTTCCTTTTGATAACACTTTTATAAGATCTTTCAGTTTAATCCCGGACATATCTGGAGGGCGTTGCATCATAATTCCCAATCCACGGCGGGCTCTCTCATCCACAGACAGGCCGGTAATATCTTCCCCATTAAATAGAATCCTGCCTTTTACAACTCTGTATTCACTAAAGCCCATAATCGTCCTCATCAGAGCTGACTTCCCGGCTCCGTTTGGCCCAAAAAGTACATTAGTATACCCTTTTTGGACTTCGAGGTTCACGTCATGAAGCAAAGTTTTTCCGTTGACCTCTACAGTCAGATCTTCTATTTTGAGCATCAATATTTTCTCCCTTTATTTCATTTTTGATATGGGTTCCCCTCTATTTTTTACCTTTTCTAAAAAAATAATAATTGAAAGTGTATTTATTCAAGTGCGTCTTATATGGCGGGAAAAGTCAAAAGCCGAAAAATCCCGGTACCTAATTTCCGTTATTTGCCACCGATCTTTTATTCTTTTAAGAAGACATTCTATTTCTAATTATACCTTCTCTGTAAATTTTATCTTTTCTTTAAAATTAAGGCGTTAAAATACAAAACTTTTTAGATTACTTCAAATACACGATTATATACAAAATCTCTAAAATAGAAGTTTTTTAATTATTTAGATTATCAATTTATTTCAGCTCTAGGCGCAGACCTACTTCGATTTCTATGAATTTCGTTGGAAAAATCTGTTTTATTCTTTCTCTGTGAGTGGTACAATGCCCTGCTGCTATAAGTTCCATCCTTCTGAGCCTTTCAAATTCCTCGTTATCGTGAAGTCCTCCGATAATTCCCTTTACTTTCCCGTAACGGCTGACAGTATCAAGTATTTCGGCAAGCCCGGGGTGAGCACAGCCTGTAAGCACATAACATCCATTTCCCGTATCCAGAACAAGTGCCTGTTCTTTTACCTTGTCTCCGAGTTCCCCTGTACTATTGATACCCTGAGAGATTTCTATAGGCTCTTTTATTTCAATAAGACTCGCCCTTTTCTCAATTTCTTTTTTCAGATTCTCCGAAAGAGACGCAGGGACATAGACTTCAAGCCCTGGATTTACCTGAAGAACCTCGGGAAGGCCTCCTATGTGGTCCCAGTGCTGGTGAGATATGATTAATTTTCTGATGTTCACCGGGTCAATGTTGAGACTTTTCATATGCCTCAGAAGGAGAGGTCCATCCCATCCGGTGTCAAAAAGAAGGGTTTCACTACTGGTTTCAATAAGAGCTGCAAAACCCCAGCTTTCTGTGAAACCCTGGCTGGCTTTGTTGTCATAAATGACAGTAAGCCTGAACATCGGATTTCCTCAGATTTCTGTCATGGTTTTATATTCCATAACAGCAGAGACAGGATTCGTTTTGATTTCAATTCCAGTCTCTTCAAGGGCGCAGATGCCGTTAATACCTCCTACGATTGCAATTCCGAACTTCCCGGTTTCAACAGGTGCTCCAAGTAAGGTTTCATCAATCTCTCCAGGAGGGAAATACCCTGCAAGCCCTGCTTTTTCTACCGTTTTAAGAACTTCTCTGGCCCTCTCATAAGCCGAGGAATTAATCTGCCGCATATTGGCAAGGATTCTACCTTCTCCTTTTTCAAGCACTTCAAGGACAGAAGTGGTCTTCCTGCTCATGAAAATCTGTATGGGATCGATTGATGTCCCACTGTAGGAAATTAAATCTAAAAACCGTGCAGGTTTTCGATCTTCTATCTTAAGAATTCCGCCGTAGGCAGGTTCCACAGGGATGCCTGCTTTGAGAAGGAGCCCATCGAAAGCAACGCTACATACCGTAGCTATTCCTATTTTTCCAGGAGGCAGGGAAACAAGCTCCTCATCTTCTTCAATAATTCTTACTCTGGGGCTTATCATATACCCTTCGTGTGCGGTATATGAGACCACATCAATTACAGTCTCTAAATCGTCCTTATCAAAATATGAAATATTTACGGGTACTACTCCTTCATTGGTTTCAGGATTATATGTGGTTCTGAAAGCCATTTCTTCTATCCGGGATATTACAAAGCCAAAACGGTCCGCGATGAGGGCGTCGCTCATCTCCTTTTCTCCGAGCTCTGTAAGTGTACGACCTGCATACCCATGTTTATGTGTAAACCCTCTCTCATCTAGGATCCTTAGATGGTAGCGGACAGCCCGCTCTCCTATGTCATAGCCTCGGTTATTAAGTTCATCAGCTATTGCCCGAGCACCTATAGGCTTGTCACTTTCGTGAATCACCCTCATAATTTCAATGAGTTTTCGCTCAATTTGTGGATCCATCATATTTAACACCGTTATACCTTATGATCAAAATGAATTGCTCGTGATCGCGACAAAAGTTTAATAACTTTTAAATACTCTTTGAGTAAAACTTATGTCTTTCAGCTTGCCCAAAACGGATTCAATTCTTATTTAATTCAATTATAGTAAATCTTTTCGTAGTTAATATATTTTTGTCTCCCAAGTTCCATCACCCGAGTCCCTTATCGGGAGGAAGGTCCTTCGCTCAGAAAGGCTAATTTATGGGTAAGAGAAACCGTTTCAATTTGTTAAGGAAAGATGACTTTGGATTACGAGCATTATTTCGCTTTCTCAGAAGGGCAAATTTATAAATGATATTCTCTGAGCTTTTTTCTGGAGATTTAACCTGGATTAGTTTTTCCTTGCCGGCTATGGGTATGGAATTCTGATTAGTTACTTACTGATTATGTGCCAGGCTTGGGTTGGGATTATATAATAAATTATGTTTCATACAATTTTTATAATCCCAGATTGGGGAGAGTAAAGTTCTCCTGTTTCCAGGAGGGTTTTGAGAATTTTTTTGAATTTTTCTTGAGTTATTCCTTTTTCGAGAGCTTTCTGTTGAAGTTCTTCTTTTTCTATTTTTCCATCAGCAGTTTTCAGAATTTCAAGGATAGCTAATTTTGGGTCTTTTTTTGGGGGGCTGGGGCTGGGGTTGGAAGGGCTTCTTTCTGGAAATTTAAATTCTTTTGCTGGGCTCTCGGTTTTGGGGGTTTCGGATTGAGACTCTTTTGGGAGCGAAGTCAGTGAAAAGGTTTCGTTACCTTTTCCGGAGATTTCAGCTTGCAGGCGAGTCCGAAAAAGCACTGCGTCTTCGAGATCCTCTGATGAATGGAATACTCTCAATTTTCTAGTTTGCAGGAGAGCGCCGCAATGCTGGCATTTCAGGGTATTTTTTCCGGTTTCTGTGATCTGGGCATGCTGTCGACATTTCGGGCACACGATAACTGCATATCGGAGATTTTTGCGTTCTTGTCCGAATTCCAGTTCACCTCACCTTCCGTATCTTCTCTTTCTTTTCTGAAAATCCCTAATAGCTCTCATCAAGTCAACCTTTCGTACATCTTTCCAGTTGACATCTGTAAAATAAAGTTCAGAATACACGGACTGCCACACCAGGAAGTCCGAAAGCTTCTGCCCTCCCGAGCGGATCATGATATCAGGCTCATGATTAACAAGGAGATGGGATTCGAGCATTTTTTCGTCCACCTCTTCAGGCTTGACAGTTCCTGCTTTAACCTCGTCAAGGATAGTCAGTACAGCCCTCGTAATCTCATCTCTTCCTCCAAATCCCAGTGATACATAAACAAAGAAATCCTTTCCAGGGACAGTGCTATTTACCTCTCCGTCAACACCGTGAATTCTATAACCCGTACTGGCAGGAAGGTTAGAAAAGCTCTTTTCCAACCTGGCTTTGAGCGTTGATGCGATTTCAGCTTTTAAAGCCGGATCAGTTTTCAGGATATCTACATAGACACTCACAATCTCTACTCTGGATTTCCTAAAAAGGTAGAGTGCGGTTATGAGCCTCTCCATTCCTTTAGGGTCAAAGAGGTCAGTCTCCTTGAGTATGATTGCTACATGCCTGGGAATATTTGAAGATTCTCTGGCTATTTGCCAGGTCAGGTACTTCTCATAGACCGGATATGCAAAAGAAAGTAAATCCATCTGGTAGATATCCTCCCTGACAAGCTAAAGCAATCCACTATTTCATCTTTTCCGTTGTTCATCGCAACTTCATAGTTCTTTCCAGGTCTGTTCCTGATGATAGTTTTCTCGATTTTATCGGGTTATTATTGGGTATTTACTTTGCAGTGGATACGATCTTGATTACATCCCCATTTTGCATTTCATGCTTTTCCCCAAGCCTGAGCCTTGTCCTTGCGTCTACCGCATACAAAAATCGGTCCCCTATTTCAGTGTGAATCTGATAAGCAAGGTCATGGCAGGTAGAGCCTCTTTTCATAAGATACGCATCAGGAAGCATATTCCCGCTTTTATCGGACCATTTTCCTTCGTCTTCTACGGGATATACAACAATAAGATCCAGAAGCTCGAAGACAGTCCTGTTTATACACTCTTGGACACCTGTACTTCCAAGCCTCTCGATCACTTTCTGAATAGCTTCGAGACCTTTTTTCTGGGCTTTTGTAAGGTCCCCTCCAAGAATTTCAAACTTTCCTTCTCCGGGACTGTACTTGATAAGCCCGTTCTTTGCTGCAGACTTAAGTGCAAGTTCGGCTGCTGCACTTGCAGGCACTACTATTCTATCAAGATCTCTAAGCTTATCCAAGTTTTCTCTTGGGGCGATGTCGGCTTTATTTGCGGCGATAAGCAGAGGCTTGCTGATCTCTCTCATTGCGTCGCAGAGCCGGATCATATCCTCTTCACTCCATTTAACATGGTCCAGCCTTGCAAGCCCTGTTTCCATCAAAGCTGCATTTACATGGGACTCTCTTATTCCTGCTCCGGCAAGCTGTTCTGCAATTACGACTTCGAGCTTGAGTCCTTCGGCCTGGATTTTTCTAGCAAGCTTGAACCAATTTCTTTCCAGAATTCCATAGAGCCACATCGTAATCTCCCTGTTCAGGAAAGCTACATCATCAAGAGGGTCGTGATCTCCTATATCTACAGGGTTGCCCTCGGCGTCAGTCCCACCTGAGGCATCTACTACATGAATTATTGCCTGAGCCTGCCTGAGCTCATCCAGAAAAGTATTCCCAAGTCCCCTTCCTTTGTACGCATCAGGGACAAGTCCGGCAACGTCAATTATATCAATTGGGACGAGCCTGACACCATCCACACATTTCCCGCATCTCTTTTCCTTCTCTTTGCAGGGGCATTCGACCCGCACATAAGTAACTCCATGATTTGCATTGATAGTTGTAAAAGGATAATTTGCAATTTCAACGTCTGCAAGTGTAGCAGCTTTGAAAAAAGTGGATTTCCCCGCATTGGGTTTTCCTGCAAGTCCTATAGTCATCGACATAAATTATAAAAACGAACTTGTTGCATTTAATCTTTATTGATAGTGATGTCGGAGAAGCAGGATTTTTTTCTCAACTTTCAGGCCAAGGTCAAAACTGCAAATCAGGGGTTGAGCCGTCGCTTCAGGAATAAAGTTTATATCCTTGAATGTGCTTATGAGTGTTGCTCGCTTGTGTCCCGATAGGGTAGTGGATATCCTTGAGGCCTGCGGAGCCTTAGACCTGAGTTCAAGTCTCAGTCGGGACGTAAATCTTATCTTTATCTTATTTTTTCAATAAATTTTCGTTTTACTTTTGCTTGATTTTTATTTTGCTTCTATTACTTTTTACATTTCGGTTTCACTTTCCATCTATCTTCCTCAATTTTCCTTCTTTTTTCTCACCGCTTTCTTCTTTTTCTCTTCTTTTTTCCCTCACATGCTTCTTCCGTCCTTTTTTCTATCTTTCCTATCTATTATTGCTTCTTTTTTTGTTTCTTTTTTCCAAGATATTCTTTTTACTTTACTCTTATTCCGGTTCCTCAATATCAAAAAGGTAATGAATATGATCTAAACTTTCTAGTATCTAAGTAAAAAGAGAGGTATTTATTAAAAGGAAAATTCTGATGTTACTTGTGATATGGTATTGATATTCTTATAGCCGCAGGTTGTGCTGAAGACAATGAGCCTGCACCTGACGATTCTATTCTTCAATGCCGGAAGCAAGGGCGACAATACAGCCGGAAGATGACACGTCTTCAAAATTAGAGAATTCTACATTGTCCGTCTTGAGAATTACGGAGCAGTCAGACCTCCGGAACTGTATATCTCAAAAGATGATGCCGTTTCCTGGTGGAGCAACAAAAGACAGGGTAATTACATTCTTGTTAGTGAAGATGGGCTATTTCTGGATGAAAAACTTTCATACAAAGTGCCTTTCACGCACATTTTTAATGAAGCTGGAATTTACCGCTTTGTTGTCCAAGGTTTTCCTGAAATGAACGCCACGATCAAGGTAAAATGAAACTTCTGCTTTCTTGACCTATACTTTCTTGCCTTACATTCTGTACTGAATTTTCTGTCCAGAAAGAAGTCAATTTTATGCTCGGAAGAAGAGCGGCACTTGCCTCTAAATCGAGCTTTTTTCTCTTTATTCAAAACTGGCTGACGGTTTGGGTTTAGGGACTCGGAAGCGATTTTCAGACTTTAGTAATAGGTCTTGCTATACCTTTGTAGTGATCGAAAAGTTCTTTTCCCCATTTAAGTGCGCTTTCATCAAAACTTACCAGGTTATGATTGTAGTAAATCCCACTGTTGCAAAAAAGAGAAAGTGCCATGAACTTTTCCGTGACGATGCTTGAAGCAATCTTCATATTATTATTGTTGCAGACATACAGTTTGGTATGTCTCAAGTTCAGGAAATGCTCAAGTTCCTTTTTATAGTCGTTGAGCATTCTGTCATAAACGTATTCCGTAAATACCAATGTTATATCCGTACCTTTTGCGGCAAGCTCTATGCACAGGGATGGATATATAGGCAGGAAAAAGGAGGATGAAATCCTAACTTTTTCTGATTCTGAAAGATGCTCTACAACTTCTTTAGGATATTCAAATACATGATTCCGGTCCGGATTTACTTCGATGTAGTTTCCGAGCTTTCCTATATCGTCCAGAAATTCAGGAGGAATTGATGTCATATCCTGGTTTATCCAGTAATCGTGGTTTTTATCGAAAACGCTAAATGTTTCAAGGATTGTCTTCATCTTCGGGACTAGAATCTCTCCGATACTGGAAAGTTTATAGAGCCTGTTACTCTCAACAACAAGATCCTGCTTCATCAATATCTTTATCTGGGTCATTATCGGGCTTGAGCGGACATCAAGTGTACTTTTAATCTCTTCAATGTTCTTGGGTCCGTCCAGAAGCAACAAAAGTAGATTTTTCCTTTTTTCTGAAAGAAAGAGAACATCCAATAATGATGACTCCATCTAATTCCCTCTCTTAGGTCTCATCCTATTATATCTTACATTGTATATCTCTATACCAGAAGACTCTGAGCTTCCTGTGCCTTTATCCCTTGCCATTGTAGTTTATGATTAGACAAAGGCTCCTTGGAATCTACACCGGGGATATAAAGAAAACTACCCTTTTTTATCATCAGAGTATTACTGCTAAATGTTATAATTACTTTTCATTACGCTTTTATATACATCATAACAATTTCCAAACAGTAGTTCTTTCAAAACGTTTCTTTCTTGATTTTTAAGTACTATCATTGCCCTTGTAATTAGCTGAGGTTTATCTAGATCTGTATTTTTTCATTCATATCTTATTTACCAGTCTGGAAAGCCTCTTGAAATAATCGAACAGCTCCTGACCCCATAAAAGGGCGCTAGGTTCAGAGCTAATAATGAATTGCTGGTCGAATTTTCCTTTTTTATCAAAAAGACCCAGCATCATTGTCTTATCAGTTACAGTAACCTCAGTAAGCTTTATTCCTTCTTTGGAAACATACAGACTTACATTATCCATGCCCATTAATTCATTTATCATATTTGAGTGTTCGTTTGATAAATGATCCCAGACAGACTGAGTAAAATTCAGACAAAGTTCGGCATCTTTTCTACCAAGCTCAACGTAAAGGGAGAGATAGGCAGGGTTGAAATATGAAGCAAAGGTCGAAGCATGCTTTGCATTGGCCATGCTGTCAATTATTTCTTGGGAAGGTTCATAGATATGATTCAGGTCGGGCTCTATAAAGGTGCAATCTCCCAGCTCGGCTATACGCTCCAGCAGGTGACGCGGGATTGCATTAAGGTCGTGACCTGTCCAGTAAGAGTTGTTTTTCTCCACTACCTCAAGAGCACTTATTAGGGGTTTTATCTTCTTGATTATGAACTCTCCCAAGACTGTAAGTTTATACATCTTATCTTCTTGGACAATAAGATCTTGATCTATCAATTTCTTTATCTGGGGAAGGATTGAGGTGGCTGTAACATCAAGTGTATTCTTAATATCATCAATATTTTTTGAGCCACTATCCAGCAATATAAGAAGGTTTTTTCTCTTATCAGAGCGGAAAACAAGATCGATAAGTGAAGAATCCATTTTCTTTTACTTCCTGTTATTCAGTAGCTTTAGCCGGTCCTCCTTTCCGACAGGCTGGCTCATTGGCTGTTCATCTCTATATTGAGCATTTTTTCGGCTTTTTTAATTAACTTTATTGTAAACAATATTATTTTTAATTAATTAAAAATACCGGGGATACAGGTTCCTACAAAAATGATTTTTGTTTCCATTGGCGTATGTTTCCAGCCAGGTGGAGAAAGGTATTCCATACTTGTGTTTACTTTTATTGAGCCTTCCGGAAGTCCAAAATCTTTCATTGAATTCAGAATAAATTCTTCACCAGTTTTATGGGAGTACTCTACTGCCATTCCATATTGCTCAAACTTTTTCCTTCCTGTAGGAGTAAATACCAGAAAATTCTCGTCTGGATTTTCCATTGAGGACGGCCTGATAATTATCTCAATTCTTTTAATTCCTTTTCCTACGAGGGCTCCAACTGCATTTCCTACCTGGGCCTGTTCAGGAACTATAATCTCTGCATCAATGAGGGCCTTGATCTCTTCATAGTAAGCTTTTACAGGACCTCCTATCAAGACTATAGGAATATTTAATTTGTACTGGACAGGAATTTCTCCTTCCAGCATTTTCTTTATTCCTTCTTTGCCCTTGCCTTCCATGATAAAGGACATCAGGATATAAACCATATTTTTTGCAACTTGATGCTTTATTTTTCTGCAAAAAGCATGAACTCCCATTTGAGTAAAACGCGAAAGCTTTTTGGCCCCGATTGTTGAAGCTTCTACATCCCATTCGTTATATTCCCCTAGCACATGAAGGGCATCAGTTGGTGTGAAGCCTATAGCTTGGATTGCACGCTGCTGAATCAGTGAATCAAGGACTGCTGGAGAAGGGAATCGCTTCATTTTATTTAATATTTCGTGGATAGAAAGAGGTTCGTCTTTTATAACATCAAGTAATTTTTTCTCGCTTTCTGTGAGATTAAGAGGCTCTGCTCCAGTCCTGATAAAAAATTTAGTGGGCTGAATATGCTCACTGAGCATGGTTCTCAAGGGCACGGGATTCTTTTCCAGTTTTTCCTTAAAGTTGGGGTATTGTACAGCAGCAACGCAAAGGGGCATAACTCTCCTCGGACCTATTCTGACGCATTTCTTGAACCACACATGGCTATCTCCCCCATTTGCCGAAGTCTCCATTCTTATTGCTTTTACGCGAGTTTGCCAGCCTCCGACAACTGCTCCTTTCTCACAAAGTTCAGGGACTCCATTTTTAATCATGGAGACATCTGTACTTGTTCCTCCTACATCAATTACGGCACATGTGTCCAGTCCTGAGAGATGAGATGCTCCCTTAATACTTGCAGCAGGGCCTGAGAATATGGTTTCAATGGGGCGCAGTTTTGCACCCTTTATATCTATAACCGAGCCGTCACACTTCAGCATAAGGACTTTCGCATCAAGGTTTCTTTCCTTTATTTCGGCTGTGATGGAATGGATAAACTGATAGGTTATAGGAATTAGCTGGGCATTTAAGACAGCTGTGGATGCCCGCTCGTAAGCTCCAAGTTCCTGAGAAAGTTCATATCCACAAACCACAGGATGCCCTGTCAGTTTAAGGATTACCTCCTTTACTTTAAGCTCATGTTCCGGATTTCTTGTGCTGAAGTATGAAGACACAGCAAATGCAGAGACTTTCTTTTTGAGGCTTACTGCAAACTGTTCTACGGCAGCAAGATCCAGAGGCTCAAGCTCATCTCCATTGCTATCATGTCCTCCTCTTACAGTAATACAGTAATCTGCCGGGAGTTCCCTTGGGACTGTATAATCTCCTACTAGGATCAGGCCAACAGGATATCCTGTTTTTTCTAAAATCGTATTTGTAGACAGGGTTGTGGAAACTGATACTAGTTTTACTTTGCTGAGGTACTCCGGATTTAGTTTATCAATTGCATTTCGAATTCCGATCATAAGGTCCGGATAGGTAGTAATTGCCTTACTGGAATCAAGTATCCGGCTGTCCGAATCTCTTAAAATTACAGTATCGGTGTAGGTTCCGCCTGCGTCAATACCCAGACTATATTGCATGTAAAAACAGCCCCATTTTTTCTTTATAATACATAATTCATGTCCTTTTTTAGCTGTATACCATCCTTTTTATCCGGATTCGTAAAATTATTTCTCAAGGCATATCCTTGTTTATAATATCCGGCTGTTGATATCCTGATTATTTTTATCATCTCAGGCTGTCGTCGTAGTTCTCGGGATCCCTACTCCTACGAAAACAAGTTTTGTTTCCAAGGGCACATCAGTCCAACCACTTGGCGCCAGATGCCTACGGCTTACATCTATTTTTATGTTCTCTTTTTGAAGTCCTGCGTTCACCATATAATCTATAACGAGTTGCCTTCCAAGCTTTTCTGCATACTCAACGGCTTCACTATAAATCTCAAATTTCTTTCTTTCAGATGGAGAAAAGACGATGAACTCGTTTTTTGTTTCATACTGCATGATGCCTTCTGCAGTACACTTCTCGTGAGCTTCATAATCTATTATATCCCCAGCCTCACCTTCAAGAGACTTGGGAATAACTTTTGTTTTTATAAGAATTTCTACTCTTTTAATTCCTTTCCCAACAAGGGCTCCGACAGCGTTGCCTACCTCAGCGTGCTCGGGAACTATAATATCAGCATTAATCAGGATTTTCAGATCCTCAATATATGCTTTAACGGGTCCTCCTAGAAGCACCACAGGAATTTCAACTCTAAAACGGGTAAAGTTCCTTCCTAGAAGAACCCTATCAATCTCGTTTCTTGGCATTCCCTCTATAAGGTAGGCAATAAGGTCTTCGGCAATATTCCGCGCAACCCTGCGTTTTACTTCCGCACTAAAAGCCTCTGGGCTTTGCTTCAGTATTCTACCAAGCATGGAAGCTCCGATTGTTGCAGCTTCTACATCCCATTCGGTATATTCTCCAAGCACATGCAGGGCATCAGTAGGAGTAAAGCCAATTGCCTGGATTAACCTTTTCTGGATTAATGAGTCCAGCATTGACGGAGAAGGACGTTTTTTCAGGGCTATGAGCAGGTCCCCAAAAGAAACAGGCTCTTTTCCAATATGCCTGTAGATTTCTCGCTCTCCTGCTTTCAATTCTATAGGCCTGAAGCCGGTTCTAACATAAAATTTTGTTACTTGGATGCTCTCGCAAAGATATCCTTTTGCGACCTTGTTCCGTTTCAATTTTTCTCTGAAACCTGGGTATATGACTGAAGCCCGGCAGAGTGGAGTTACCCGCCGAGGGCCTATATATATTCGGTCGCCTTTTACCCAGACATGGCTGTCTCCTCCAGTTGCAGAGGTTTCCATACGGATTGCTTTTACGCGGGTTTGCCAGCCTCCAACAACGGCACCCGAATTGCTGAGTTGAGGAAGACCGTTCTCCATCATAGCTACATCTGTACTAGTGCCGCCAACATCGATCATAGCACATGTGTCCAGTCCTGAAAGATGAGATGCCCCAACAAGGCTTGCGGCAGGCCCTGAGAATATTGTCTCAATGGGTTTTTCCAGAGCCTCTTCTATTCCCACAACTGATCCGTCACATTTCAGCATCAATAGGTTCGCATTTATACCTCGGATTTCGAACTCTTCAGCTATTGCCTGGATAAACTTGTGAGTAATAGGAATTAGCTGGGCGTTAAGGAATGCGGTTATAGCCCTTTCATAGGCTCCAAGATCTTGGGAAAGTTCGTGTCCGCAAACCACAGGGTGCCCTGTAAGTTCCTTTACGGTTTTTTTGACAGCAAGCTCGTGTTCCGGGTTGCGGTTACTGAAATATGAAGAAACTGCAAAAGCCGAAACTTTATCTTTTACTTTAAGGGCAAAGTCTTTTACGGAATCGAGGCCAAGAGCCTTCAGTTCTTCCCCATCACTGTTATGCCCGCCAGAGACCGTTACCCAGTAGTCCGTAGGAAGTTTCTCAGGTATCACATAATCCCCTACCATGATTAGTCCTACAGGAAACCCGGTACTTTCTAGGATGGTATTCGTTGACAGTGTTGTAGATACGGATACCAGTTTAATATCTTTAAGATACTCCGGACTCAGCGCATCAATAGCGTTTTTCATTCCGGGAAGGGGATCGGGGTAGGTAGTCAGCGCTTTACTGGATTCTATCACGGATCCGTCCGAATCTCTTATGATAACGGCATCAGTATAAGTGCCTCCAGCATCGATTCCAAGACTGAAGTGCATTTTCAACCTCTTTTGGGAATTATATAACTTCCTGGATTTCCAGCCCATTTTTTAATCGAAATCGTTCTTAATCCAGACTACTTTTAATCCAGATCATTTTTAAATTCGGGTAATTAAGTTTTCTTTAGCAAGCGATAAGATTCAGATATCTCTGAATCCAGGTGGCTACTTAGACCTTATATACGTAAAGCCTGGATACTTGTTAAATCTTGTAGTAGCTAAATGGATATCTACTAAAATTAATAGTGGCGGGTTTGCTGTCTTCCGAGCTTTCGATTTTCACATTGGTTTTTTCACACCATTATTACCATATTATTTTATTTTTTCTACGTTTTTATCTTGTTAAAATAAACTTGCCTTTTTCCTTTTCTTTTCATCAGAGAACCTGCCTTTGCTTTCAAAATTTTTGTTTTTTTCCAAAACAGGCTCAATTTTATCAATACATATGTATACTTAGGAAAACGGTATGAAAACTTGCAAAAAGCAGAATAAAAGCCCCTGCTCCCATACAGAGAGTTATGATTTTTCCATGTCCATAGTTGTGACTTTCATCCCTCGGTTTGCTTCCAATTGAAAAATCCAGGAGTTTTATACACTCACTGATGAATTCGGAGAAGGAACGAACTCCATCGGCAAGAAGCAAAGTACTGTTTCCCAAAATCCCGGCTAGCAGCTTGAAAAGTGTCAGTATCAAACTCAAAGCAAGTCCTGTATAAGATCTATTGCGGGTTTTGTTGTGGGTTTCGTCAAGCTTTTTATCCGCTTGCATTCGAAGTTCACCGTTAATTAATATTCCAATCTTCTTTCGAGCGGGTCTCGATCAGTAGGGATTTTCGCTCAAGCCTTTTTTTAAAAAGGCTTGTAATCACGTCGTCATGACGTTTTAGATTTAGCAATAGTTTTCGCTCAAGCCTTTTTTTAAAAAGGCTTGGTTAAAACAAATATTATTTCTAAAAATTGAACAGGCCCTCGGATGCCTGTATCTTTCTAACGCGGTCACAATACAGAATTTAGCCATTCATGCAATAATATTGGGAAGATTGATTGGGAGGATTGGCAAGCACAGGCTTAAGACCTGTGCTTACCTGAAGAACCGCTTTTAGCTGTTTTTCTGTTTTTCCTGCAATTTCAGGATTTCCTATATATTGAGGTTGGTACAGGTTTTTTCCTCAGGTGTCTGAGGGTTTTACTCAGTAAATGCTGATTTTTTTACTCTGATTGTTTACTATTAGAGTGGGATTACGGTTTTTCCGTGGATTTCATTCATTACCATGCCAAGAGCTGTATAAAGAGCTCCAAGGCCCATAACAAGTCCTACATAGCCAGCTATTACAAGCAACCCTGTACTGCCGGTTGCGTTTACAACAGCAAGCAACATAAATAACAAAAATAATGTAACAAATACAAACTGGAGGGCACGGACTCCGATACTCATAGTAACGATCAGCATAACAAAGGTATAAACACCCCAGATAAAGAGATACGCGGCCATAGCAGTTCCGGACGAAGCCTCAGCCCAGCCGATTGCAGGCATAACAAGCAATCCTGCCAGTGAGAACCAGAAAAGGCCGAAAGCGGAGAATGCAGTCCCTGCAAAAATATCTCCTTTTTTCCAGGACATAATTCCTGCAAACACCTGGGCGAACCCACCCAGAAATATTGCCATGGAAACGATCATTGACTCTACAGGGTATACCCCTATGTAGCTAAGACTCAACAGGACTGCTGCAAGGCCCAGGCCGGTAAAACCAAGGGGGGCAGCATTTGCAGTCTTGTCAACTATTACGGTAGCAGTTCCTACGTTTTCGCTCATGGTTTCACCTGAAGCCAGTTTTTTCTAAAAAAATTAAAAAAAGAAGTTTAGGGCTTAGAGCCCATAGTTTTCTGGTTTGAAAACTGCAACTTCTTGTTTAAACTTGGTCAGGTTATCACTCATGAACTGGTCAGCATCGTCGGTGAGGGCTTCAAGGTCGGCTTTAACCTTTGAAAGAGCATTTGTTTCGAATCTTGTAAGTCTGAGCTTGCCGGAGCTGGCTCCTTCTTCGACGATATTGCAACATTCGATTGCTGCATTCTTTGCCCGGAGGTAGTTGTTTTCTCCATCCTTTGCGATAGCCTGTCCTATCTTGTAGGCGTTGTCGTAAGCGAGCACATAGCCCTGTGGGTCCCTGTATTTGTCAGAGAGCACAAGAATATCTCTGAGATCCTTTGCTTTTCCGGTTTGAAGGGCAACGTTCATCATGGAACAGTCGTATGCTAGAGTTTCGGACCAGCACTGGACAGTTGTACCGCCGAATTCACCGTGGTACTCTACAGACTCATTTGACCAGAGGTCACAGCATTGCATGACCAGGTTACCCATCAGATCAGAGTGGGCACAGGTTGAGGTCTTACCTTCCTGAGTTATTGGAACACCTGCAATGGCCTTTATGATGCTGTTCTCGTAACCGCAGTCCTTTCCAGGGCCGATGGCACCAGCTTCATATGCACAGAGGGATCTTGCTGCAGAGATTGCCCTTGCAACGATTGCAGTTGTATGGGCAAGGTTCTTGTCAAGCAGGCCGCCTGCAATGAACATTGCAGTGTTTGCCTGTGCACAGTCAGTGTCACCAGCAGAAACAGTTCCGGTCTTCTTTGCAATGTCTGAAATGTCTTTCCAGACCATTTCCATATCCATGCTACCGAGTACACCTATTCCGAAGAGAATACCTGCAGTGTCGTTTCTTAGGATAGAGTAGTCGAAGATTTCCTTACCACCCATGCTCTCAACAGAAAGCAGGTCGGCACCATTCTTGGCAGCTTCTTCAAAAGCTTCCATAAAGGTGCTGTACTTGTCTCCTCTGAGCTGAAGGTAGTCACGGTCTTCACGGATATCACCAATCGTGTGGCGGAGTGCACATTTTATGCCATATTCATCATGATACTCTTCCATAATGGTCTTCTGGGCATGTGCAACAGCTCCTCCCCATTCAGGGTTGTTGGACATCTGCTGAACGTGTTCAGTTTCAAGCACAACAGAGGGAGCTCCGATTTGAACCATCCTTGACATAATGTCGGTGGTGATCCTCTCGTACTCTTTTATGAGCTTTTCTTTGGATGCGCCGGCTCCAGGTCTTGGGGCATAGTTGACTTCGGGGGATGTGTAACCTCCACCGATCTCAAGGCCAAGCCCTGCTTTTACAGGGAACTTTGAATTTCCGAAAATAAGTTCATCTGCGTTAGCGTAAGCCATTGAAGTGTATTTTTTTACCATTTTTGCTCCCTCCTCAGTGTTTGTGGAATTCCTCTCTTAATGCTGTTATATCTGTAGTACCTGCAACAATTGCATCAGCAATCTTGGGGGCATCTGCAGCTTCTTCACCATAAACTCCAAGTTCATACTGGGACACGAAGTCCTGGTTCACAGCACCGCCACCACATGCAAATGGGATCTTTATTCCCTTTTCAAGGAGCTTGTCATTAACTTCCTTAAATGCATACATGGTGGTTGTCATGAGGGCAGTACCTGTGAGCATCATCGGCTTCTCTTTTGTAACTGCAGCGATTACTTCGTCTACAGGAACATCTCTTCCAAGGTCAATTACCTCGTAGCCGTTTGCTCTCAGAAGGGCAGCAACAATGTTCTTTCCGATGTCATGGACGTCACCTTCTGCAACATGGCATACAACCTTGCCCTTTGGCTCAGGAACTTCGGTGGTCTGGCTCTTACAAAAATCGATACCTGCCAGCATCGCATCAGCGGACATCATAACGTTTGGCAGGAAAATGATACCATCGTCGTAGAGTTGGGTTACAACTCCCATTCCTACCATCAGGGCATCATCGATAAGGTCGATTGGCTTCTTGCCTGCATCGATTGCGGCTTGGAGTGCGTCAACCACATCATCTTCTTCACCTTCATAGATTGCTTTTGCAACCGTGTAGATGAGTTCATCTTTGGGATAAAGCTCTTCTGCTGCTTCGTCGGGGGTCATTTCTTTTTCAAGGGCGACGTTGTAGCGTACTAATATGCCATCGATGTCTTCCAGTTTCAAATCCAACATATTTTAACCTCCATTTAGTAATAGGATCTCGGATTGCTCAGATCGTTGACCCTGCAAGTTACATCTCCCTGAAGTTTTTATGCGTTTTTTACCGGACACTTTTTGAATACAATGTCAAGGAATTCGAAACCTCCAAGATCGAATCCCTTTCATTGAGGGGTTTGGATAACTTCCTTGTAGTGTACTGGTCATTCAATAGACTGGACTTTAATCCTTTTCTCCCATTTTTCAAGCTCTTTTCAATGGGATTTTAAGTTTCCAGGTTCAAAGCTCTTCTATTTTTTCTGTTTCCTGGCTAAAAGAATCTTTTTTTCCAGTTAATTCTGACAGGTGTACTTCCTTTATTATTCCGGGATGCACTTGCAAATCACATTTAGATTTTATTACATATACCTTCACCTATGCTAATTTTTGAATTACTATAATTTTATAATTCTCATCCCAATTTTCCCTGCAAGTGATTTTATAAAAGAGAAGTTTTTTTTAATCCTCATTAATTTAAACAATGGGATCAAAATTTATTGGTTGATTGTTCCCCCTTTAAGGAGATTTTTGATTGCAGAGAGTGAAGATATGGAGGTTTTTATTTTAAGTGCAGAGGTTATCAAGTAGATTTGTTTTTATTGGAAATTTGAAACAGGCAAAATGAAGTGATTAAAGTTCATTTTTTAGGGAACACAAGTGAAATTAACGTCCTTTTCAGTTATTCCCACAAATTTTCCTATTTTCTTCCTGTGAGAAAGACGTGAGAACTTCCGGATCTCAGAGCTTTTAATAGCCCTTAAGTTCATTCATACTCGATTTTTTTGCCGTTTTTCAACTTTTTTTTAAACAGAGGCGAACTATTTCCCTTACAGTTTATTCTGTCTCTGTCTTTACTTTCTTCCTAAGCAGATTTCTTTGTAACTGTTCAAAATTCTGCTGCTAATCTAGATTCCGGTTTCTTCAAATGGCTGAAAAGGGTAATTTTTCTCTTTCTCTGAAGTTTCCCTTCAAGACAAGGGCCGTTGACCTTTTTATTATATATAATCTTTTCGCATGTTAGGTCACGATTGTCCTATACTGGAAACTCTCTTCCTTCCAGAGTTTAATCCTTCCCGAAGGATCGTGGTATAGATCGTTCTTGTTTTCTAGTTCCCCAAAGGTTCAATAAAGAAGTCCTAGATTCTCAAGCTCTGTCTTTATGACCCTCCGGCCTTCCTCGCAGTCTTCAGGAGATTTGCCACCTGTGATTACCAGCTTTCCAGAGCTGAATATGAGCACTACTACCTTAGGAGCTTCAAGCCTGTAAACAAGCCCAGGAAATACTTCTGGCTCGTACTCGACATTCTCCATTCCAAGGGCTATAACAAGAGCGTTCAGGTTCACATTTGTCTTCAGATCGGCTGAGGCTACAATGTTCTGAATATGAATCTTGGGTTCTGGATCTATCTTCTCGCAACCTATAATTTTGAGCGTGTCAGCCAGATTGATTATAGCCGTACAAGCATTTTCAATGTTCTTGGCTCCGGTGCAGACTACTTTACCAGAAGTGAATATTAGAAAGGCAGCCTTAGGATTATCAATTCTGTAGACTAAGCCGGGAAACTTCACTTTGTTATATTCTGCTCTCTCTAGCTCAGCCTCTATTTTTTCCAGATCGAACTCTTCTGCCAAGGTGGTGGATGCCACCACATTCTCTATAGTTACTGTGGACTCCATGCAACACATATCTTAAATGTACTATAGATGTGATTGTCGGTTAAGACAGAAAATGGTTTAAAAGCGGTGTGTATTAAACAAAATGTATAAATCAAACGTTATAATCATTGAAAAATCGGTCTATTTATATTGATTTCAACCTAACAGACTGAAAAATGACTTTGATTTCGGAAAAGACGGAGAATTCGATCACAGGAAGATTACGAGTTGTACTCCAAGTGCCCTGGAATGGAGCAACAAGTTGGTTCAGTACTATATAGGTAGTTTTACGAAGATCAATTATAACTACAACGGTTAATTAAATTAGGAAGATTAATTAAAAAAGTGAGGAAAATAAATTTGCCTCACTAAAAACTATAAAGGTTAACTAAATTAGGAAATTTCTTTCTCTTAGTCTTTGCTCTTGATATTCGAAACTCTCTGTACGTGCGCCTGATCCCCATGCTTATGCTTTTCATGGTGCTCATGTTCGTGGTTATGTTCCGGCTCGATTTTATTAACATTTATTTGCTTTCTCTCAAAGACTTCCTGTACCGAACTATTTACAGCAGCTTTAACAGCTTCCTTGTCAACGTTTGAGACTGCTGAAAGTATTTTGAGGGTAGGGGCAGCTCCTTCCTTTGATTTAATTACATCTTCCTGGGGTTCTTCGTAATATACTGTAACGCTCTGTTTCACGGTTTCTGATCCGTTGTCCAGGAAAAGTTTAATGTGTCCTACGAATTCAGGATTTAGTTGAAGTACCTTAGCTTTTATTGTGTTCATCAGTTCGGTTGTCAATTCCCTGGCAGCTTCGGTACTGAAATCCCCGTTTTCAACCGCAAACTCTGCAGAATAACTGCCTACTTTTGAGGCTTCGATCGAACTTTCGGTCTCCTGTGGTGCAGAAGGTTCGGTTTTAGAAGATTTTGCTTCAAAGGGTTCAGTTTTTTTAGTTATTTCAGCTCTTGGAGCTCTTTCTGATAATTCTTCAAGATCCGGAAGCACTATTCGCATGAAATTCTCAAAGCTTTCGCCTGTGTCCTTTCCTGAAAGCAAGACTACCTTGGCTTTTGGATTCAGTTGCTGGACCGAGGCTTCGAGGATTGAAAGTCGGATAGGTTCTATCAGGTCTATCTTATTTATTCCGAGAATTTCCGCATCAATGATCTGCCTCATGGCAAATTCTTTTACTTCTTTCATCAGGTGCTTGAAACGACTGCCGTCAATCAGGGTCACAAGAGGAGCGATTCTCACTTCTTCGCCTAGGTTCATAAGCTCGACTTCGTTCCTGATAACATGTGGAAAAGCAATTCCTGTGGGCTCGATCATTATAATGTCTGGCTTATATTCTTTTACAAGGAGGTTCATTGTTGTCCTTAACCCTACTTTCAGGGAACAGCAGATGCATCCGCTTGTGATCTCTTTCGTATCGAATCCAAACTTCTTTATTACATCTCCGTCGATGCCGACTTCCCCGATCTCGTTCACGATAATGGCAACTTTTTTACCTTTCTCGGCCAGGTATTTGCCCATATTAATAATAGTGGTGGTTTTCCCGCTTCCCAGAAATCCCCCCACCACAACGACCTGCACGTTTTTTCCTCCCTTGGTATCTTCTTGCTTATTGATTACTGCTTATTAACTGCTACTTGCTTATTAGTTACTGCTGCTTGCTTATTGCTATCGGTTATTGCTTATTTCTTCTTTATTCGTTTTTAGTCTCAATAAGCTTACCCTTTTTACTTTCCTGAAACTGTCAAATTTTCCCATTTAAATCTGTCATCAGGGCAGGCGTGCAGACAGCGCTGACAATTTGCCCCATCACAGAGGTCAGTCCTTATTTTCACGGCTCCATTTTCTTCCATTCTCAGGGCTCCGTTAGGGCAGACCTTTACGCACTTATGGCAGCCTTCACATTCCTTAATTATCATGGTAAGGTAAGTCCCGACCCTTTCAAGCACTTCAAGCCCTTCTTCTCCGAGTTCTGGAATATCCCTTTCAACCTGGCGGTCAATTTTGATAATAGCAGACGGTTCGCCAATTATAGGTAGTTTTTTCTTTTTCAGGAACTTCTGAAGCATCTTGAAAGCCATGCCTTCGTTCCAGTAAGCAAGTTCCAGCATATAAGCTTCCTTAAAAGCTTCGGAGGTTGCAAACATTACATGAGTGCCCACTATTTCCTTTGAAATTGCCTGTAGTTCCCAGAGCCTGTCTTCAGAGAGCAGGATTTCTTTGGCAACGGTCAGGGAAGTATTTCCTATCTGGGAAACATAACTCACATTGTAAGGGATCATTCCCACTTTATGTGCCTTTGCAGCATCCATATAAGTGCCTGCCGCACCTGACATGTGAGCGGTTTGCAGTTCTTCTATGTCTATGCCTGCAGCGGCACAGAGTGTAATATGCCCGGCTCGAATTGCTCCTATGGCTCTCCCTGCTTCAATAAGGTCTTTATTCGTGAATTTTATTCCGTCCTGGAGGTGGATAACGCCACCCGGGGTCTGAATCTTTGGCAGCGTGATTAATTTATTTCTTATGCCTGCCTCTATAAGGGCAATAACTCCAGTACCTGTGATGCCTTTTGCAGTGAGTTCCCCTTTTTCCACGACTTCCCCTGTTTTAGGATTTACAAGGTCTCCCCTGGTAGCTTTCATGTCACGATCAAGTACGTAGCAGCGCAGGTTTTCTCCCTCAAATTCCACATCAGAGATTGTATGGGGGGAAGCAATGGACCCGTATTCTATCTCCTGACCTTCGAGAGCGGGACCTGCGGCAGCCGAACCTGTGTATATAACGCCATTTGCTTTAAGAGCCATTTCGGCATTTGTTCCGTAGTCAGTTGCAATCGCGATCTCATTACTCTCAATCATGCCGGCCTTTACAATAAGAGCAAGCGCGTCGGCTCCGACTTCGTGTTTAATTGCCGGGGGTACAACTAGTTTACAGTTTGTAGCTTCTTCAAATCCCTCTATCTCGGCCAGAGGTATTATGCGGGCATCCCTGTTTTGCTCTTCTATGTGGTATTTTTGCTTTTTACGCTCCCCGGCGTATGCCAGATCCTCGATTGGAATACCCTGAAAGATGGAAAGCTGAATTGGATTTCCGCAGATTGCGAATTTTTCCATTTCTGCAAGACTCACTCCAAGTTCATCAAGAATGTTCTTTACTGCGGTTGCTGAGAGCCCGTGAGCTTTATCAAGCCCATAATGGATTGCAAAGTCAAGATGGTCCATTACATTTGCTCCGGGCAGGGGGTTTCTCAGCGTTATGACGGTTTTCTTAATCTCACCGGTCTCTAAGTCAATTTTTTGGGCTCTAAAACCGCTGGTTCCCAAGTCAATTGCAACTCCTGTTCTCATATCTTAACCTCCTCCAAAAAAGTTTAAGATTCCTTAACTGATATACCTTAGATATATTTTGAATATTTAATAAATTTGAATATTTAATAACTTTAAATAAGTCTCTGCTAAATAAATTATGAAGCTATTTATCCTGAATCCTTTTTCGGATTGATGCTCCTCAACTCACAACCTTTAAGGTGGCTCTAGAGTATACACTCCGGCTACTAAAATTAAAAAAATATGAAAATCGAACACAATCTGCAGAAGACCTAAATGATTTAGAGTTCCGGAATGTGCTCGTGAAAAAAATAAAGGATTTTATTGCCTTTTCAGGCGTAGAATTCGTCTCTTGCTGCGACCATGGCTTTAATATTCTCGAGAGGGGTCATGGGTGCAATACCACAGCCTGGTGCGAGTACATCGACTCCACCCTCAAGAGCTTCTTTTGCTTCAGCTTTTATCTTGTCAATAGGTCCAGGCAGCAGAGTGAAAGGACTGGAAATATTTCCTACTAACCTTGCTCTGTCTCCAATGAGTTCCTTTCCTACTTTTGCGGTGCCGATCTTTTCTTCTACGCTGAGCCCTTCAAAACCGCAGTCTGCCATATCACTGAGGATTGCGTTAACTTTTCCACAGATGTGAAGTACAGTCACGGAGTTAACGCTGGCGGAAAACTTCTGTAACCTTGATTGGAGGAACTGTCTGAAACTGTCCGGGCTCATGAGGTCAGGGGAAGCTACAGGGTCTGCAATCGCGATAACATCTGCACCGGCTTCAACCATTGCGTTTGCATAAATGATTGCAGCTTCTGTGGAGAGATCAAGAGCCTGTTCGAAGAGGTCAGTTTTCTTAATGGACCATTTCATGAAAGATTTTACACTTACCAGGTCAGAAGCGATTGTAATCGGGCCTTCCATACCTCCGATAATTGGCACATCAGGACCTACTTTTTCCCTGACAATCTTAATGGCTTCAAGTACTGCTGGAATTCTGCCTCTCTGCAGGAGGTCTGCGGGGATGGCTGCGTCATCTAGACTCTTGGGGTAAGGGTGGGCTACGACAGAAGGCTGCCTGTTCTTGGTACCCATGTTGATTTCACAGCCCATTGCTTCAACGAGCACGGTAAGACAGTAGGGAAGTCTTACAGCTTCAAGTCCGCTGAGCTCATAGTTGGCAATTGCCAGTTTTGCTATAAGTTCAGGGTTGGTGTGGGCTTCAGGCCAGGCAGCGCCAACTTCATCCATAAGTTCTACAATTCCTGTCTGGGTCACGGAACAAACAGGTACTTTGTCAACAGGCTTGCCTTCAAGGGCAGCTAATAGTCTCGTTTTAAGTGTAAATTCGCTCATAAGTTATACCTTTTTTATTTTCTCGATTTATGGCTCTGTAGAAATTCTCTGAAATAAAGAATTTTAATTAATTTGAACTGAATAGCTTTACCTGTTTTTACTTTCTTATTTTCAGCCTATTGTAGCTGATTTAGATAGGGTTTTCTACAAAGCTCGATTTACATCTATTTTTATTATTATTATTTTAATATCTACTTGTCAATATTATATAGACCTTTTCAATTCAAAATGTTTCACTCTCTGGAAAGGAATTCCAGAGTCTTGAAACACAGTTAAAAATCATAGGTCTAGCCTAGAAACACAGTTAAAAATCATAGGTCTAGCCTAAGAATTAATAATATTTTTTATTCTTTTTTCTGCCTCTCCCGAGCAGATGTGAAGATCCTGGTAGCAAAAACATTCTCAGGCTCCTTACACTTATATTAAAATGTAGATATTTCTTTTAGCTAACAACTTATAAAAGCTATTTGTCAGGAATTTTTTTTTAATATTTTTTTAATAAACCTGGTCATAATTTTTGACTTCATTGTTCTATATTTTTGTGCTAATCTAGTTGCCTACCTTTTTTCACTTTATCACGGTAATAGATCACATCTGATCTGGTATGTATCAAACGTCATTTCCTCTCTTACTTTAGATTTCAAAATGGTTTTCAGCTCCCATGTCAAGCTTCTTATTCTTATATTACATTGAATCACACAGGGATTCAATGGGGAAGAATCTAACTGGCGGCAACGGCAAGATTTGTTCTCCCCAGGGGAACGAACATAGTATTCCGATTACAGAATTTTTTGAAGAACTAAACGTTGACGAAAACGGGCTTAGCGAGCAGGAAGCTTCCAGTAGGCTCAAAGAATGTGGAGCCAATATTCTCGAAGAAACAGGAAAAGAGAGCATAATAAAGAAATATCTTCGGCAATTCCGGAATTTATTCTCCATCCTGTTGACTGTAGGAGCCATTCTATCTCTCATCGGAGAATACCTTGATCCCGGGCAGGGAAATTTGTATATAGGAATTGCTCTCGTAGGCGTTGTAATTCTCAATGGAACTTTTACATTTATACAGGAATACCAGGCTGAAAAAACAATGGAAAGCTTTCGGCAGCTTCTTCCACCCCATGCCAGAGTTCTGAGGGAAGGTAAGGTAAGGGATATCCTGGCATCAGAGCTTGTTGTAGGGGACATCATCCTTCTTGAGGAAGGAGATAAGGTTCCTGCCGATGGACGCTTGATTGAGACTAACGCTCTAAAAGTTGATAACTCAGCCATTACCGGCGAATCAGAACCTCAACTTCGATCTTTGGAGTACACTCATCCAAATATGTTAGAATCCAGAAACATGGTTTTCTCAGGGACTCTGGTACAGAGTGGAAACGGGAAGGCAATCATTTTTGGAATAGGACATAATACCCAGATTGGAAGCCTTGCAACTCTCACACAACAGACCTCAGGCGTGGATACTCCTATCCGAAAAGAACTCAACCATTTCATAAAGGTTATATCCGCGATTGCTGTGATTATGGGAGTAATCTTTTTTATACTTGCATTTTTTCTTCAGAATGTATTTCTTGCAAGCCTTATTTTTGCCATTGGAATTATAGTTGCCAATGTTCCCGAAGGACTTTTACCCACAGTTACTCTTGCCTTGAGCCTTGCTTCCAGAAGAATGGCTTCGCAGAATGCTCTCATAAAACAGCTGGAATCAGTAGAAACTCTAGGTTCGACTACTGTCATCTGCGCTGACAAAACTGGGACTCTAACTCAGAACAGGATGGCAGTTAATACTCTTATGATCGGTTTTCAATGCCTTGTTCTTCAATACTCTCTCAGTTCTCTGAAAAAAACTGCAACGCAGGAGACAGAAGAAAGTAAAAACAAGGTTGCTGCTGAAGAAATTGCAGATTTAGGAACAGAAGGAGTTTGCATTACAGAAAAACCTGTATGGGATCCTGAAAAATTGTCATCTGTTTTCATAAGAGTTGCAGGCCTTTGCAATAATGCGGAACTTAGTGAGTCACCTCCAGGGTATACCGGTGACCCGACTGAAGGAGCACTTCTTGTTTTTGCAAATAGTATAGAAGATATAAAAAAACTCCAGAGTGATTATCCAAGGTTAGAAGAGTTCCCTTTTGATTCGCGTACCAAAAGAATGGAAGTTATCTGCCGGACTCCTGAAGGAAAACTTGAAGTTTATCTCAAGGGTGCCCCGGAAGTAGTTGTGAAAATGTGCAGTTTATCCTTAGATTCCGAAATCAGGAAATTGGATGAAAATAAGCAACAAGAGCTTCTTGATCAGCATCTTAGCCTTGCAAAAAAAGGAGAACGGGTTATTGCCCTTGCGTACAGGCAGATAGAAGAGCTAAAGGAATATACAGAGGATTTTATTTTCTTGGGATTTGTAGGAATTGTAGATCCTCCACGCCCTGAAGCCAGAGAAGCTATTGCAAAATGTCATACAGCCGGGATCAAAGTTGTCATGATCACAGGTGATCACCCGGTTACTGCAGAGTCAATAGCAAAGGATGTAGGACTTGCAAATGCTGGAAACCTTGAGATTATTACCGGAGACGAGCTGGCTACGCTCTCAAACGCAGACCTTGCTTCAAGATTAAAAAATCCGAGCATTGTGTTTGCCCGTACTTCTCCTATACAAAAGCTGAAAATCGTACAGCTTTTCCAGGCCGAAGGGGAAATCGTTACCATGACAGGTGATGGAGTCAACGATGCTCCTGCAATCAAGAATGCGGATATGGGAGTCGCTATGGGCAGCGGCACAGATGTTGCTCGCGAAGCTGCGGATATGATACTGCTTGATGATAATTTTGCTACTATTGTGAACGCTATAGAGGAGGGCAGAACTGTTTTTGATAATATAAAAAAGTTCATTGTGTATATTATTACCCACACAATTCCTGAAGTTCTACCTTATATAGCTTTCATCCTTTTTGCCCTACCTCTTCCTATGCCAGTACAGCTTATTCTGGCAATTGATCTTGGTACAGATATGCTGCCTGCGCTTGCTCTTGGGGAGGAAAAAGGAGAAGAGGATATTATGAAAAGACCTCCAAGGCCCAGAACTGAAAAACTATTAACTCCTCAGGTGCTCCTTACAGCTTATGGGATAAAAGGACCTATCGAAGCTATTGCGGGCTTCTTTTGTTACTTTGCCGTACTTTTTGAAGGGGGATGGAATTTTGGCGAGCAGCTTGCAAACAACAATCCCCTTTACATGCAGTCAATAACTGCTTTCTTTTCAGCAGTAATTATATGCCAGATTGCTAATGTTTTCGCTTCCCGAACCCGGTTCCAGTCAGTCTTCACAATGGGTTTATTTAGCAATCGTACGGTTCTGGTAGGAATTGCAACTGAACTCATAATTCTCACATTAATTATCTGGAATCCGTCGGCAAACCTTATTTTCAATACTCATCCCCTTGATCTCAGATATTTGCTCTTTGCTATTCCCTTTGCAATTTTATTGCTCGGAATCGATGAGTTAAGAAAATATCTACTGAGAAGAAATGTAAGCTGGGCAACCAGATACCTTAAATGGTAAATTAAAGGTGAATTACCAGATTCCTTAAACAGTAAACTAAATCTGATCATCCAGTTCTAATTGCTAAATCAAATAGGCACTAAAATATTTTCTTCTATATGAAAATATTTAACCATGAATCTTATTTTTGCTTTCTAAATTCAGTATTATTTTGTTATTAATTACTTTTAATATCTAATTCTTTTAATAAAGTGAATTATAAGTTTTTAATTGAGAAAATAGTGACTATTAACCCCTTATTTTAAGTTCAGAAATATAATTTATTATGAATACTCATTGAATACTTTTATATAGATTCCAATTTAATTTCATCTGTTACTATTATCTTATACACTTCCCTGCAGACCCTAATCAAGATCCTAACCTACATCCTGACCCATCCTATCTCCAGGCTTAATTGACCTGAGACTTTGCAACGAGCTTAAAGAATGAACGTTAGTAGAAAGATCCTTGTTATTATCTATATCATCTTTGCTCTTCTCATTTCAGTTGTTATTTTTGCGTCCCAGAGCATTCTTGATTCCAGTTTTTCCGACATGCAGGAAAAAGAGGCAGCTGACAATGTAGAAAAAGTAAAGGACATAATTGACTTTCAGATTCTACAGCTTGAGGAGGTCAATTCTGCTCTCTCTTCAAGAGATGATGTTAGGGCTTTAATGTTCAATCAACAGCCTCAGAATCTCAATGGAACTACATTCGGTGACATTTTTTCCATTAGTGGGTGTGATTTTATTTTCCTTGTAAATAATTCAGGATATATTGTATATTCTGAAATTTCGGACTCTGAGCCCTCTACTAATGCTTCCACTCTTAACGTTTCCCCTCTTCTCGAAGTCCATCAGAGAATTAATGACGGCAGTTTCCTCTGTAAAGAGGCTGAAACTTCTTTAAAAGGTCTGTTCCTACTGGAAAACGGCCCTATAGTAATCTCCAGCCAGCCTGTGCTCGCTACACCCGAGAATAAAGAAAGTTCAGGTACAATCATTCTTGGAAAATATCTTGATTCAAGATTTATAGAATCTGACCAAGAAAATACAGGAATTACATTTACGTTTTACAATTTTAATAATGCACCATTGGATTTTCAGCAGGCTTTTTTTGAAAACCCTGGCCCGAACTTTATATATACGATAACCGGAGAACGTGTTACCTGTTATTCCATGCTTGAGGATCTTTCTGGAAGCCAGGCTATTGTAATCCAGACTGATGCATGCAGCAATATCTATGCTGAGAGTCAGAAGGCTCTTCGATACATAGTGTTTTTCCTTTTGTTCGCAGGCCTTATTATTGGGGCAAGTTGCAAGTTTCTCCTTGATAGGGAAGTCTCATCTCGAATCGTTGCAATTAATAATTTTGTGGAGAAAGTAAGACTGAATGAGAATTTCTCCGGAAGATTTTCTATGGATGGGGATGATGAGCTCTCAAGGCTGTCTGAAGGAATAAACCAGACCCTTGACCGCCTGAGAACCACTTCTGATGAGTTTAAAGTCCAGGAACATGAAAAAAAGCTAATCCTTGATTCTCTCAGTGAAATTGTAATCTTTATGAATTCTGAATTGGAAATTATCTGGTTAAATAAAGCAGCTCTTGACCACATGGGCATGATGAATATGGATAACGTTCTCGGGTGCCATTATCAAGATCTGCATATTTTATATAAAGAAAACTTGAGCAAATCTCCTGTACTGAAAGTACTAGAATCCGGGAATGAAGAGTTTGGGGAAGTAGTTACACAGGACGGGAAGGTCTGGATGGTAACTGCAATTCCTATAAAGAACGAAGACGGCAAGATTACCGGAATTCTGAAAACAGGGCTTGATATTACCGCACACAGGCATTCGGAAGAAAAATTAATTCAGGCAAAATTAGAAGCTGAAGAAGCGAATAACTCTAAGAGCGAATTCCTTGCAAACGTGAGCCATGAGTTGAGAACCCCTCTGAATTCCATTATAGGCTTTTCGGATATTCTTCTTGAGAAGGTTTTCGGAGAGCTTAACGAAAAGCAATTCCGATACGTAAGCAACATCTCTACCAGTGGGAAACATTTGCTGGTACTTATAAATGACATTCTCGATCTCTCAAAAGTGGAAGCCGGGAAAATGGAGCTTCACTACAGTGAATTTTCGATCGATTCTGTTTTCGAAGAAGTCAAAGCCGTTCTCTCTCCTCTTATACAGGTAAAATCTCTTGAAGTAACTTTTAATGTCGAGTCCAATTTTAAAACTCTTGAGGCCGATAGAGGACGCTTAATTCAGATTCTTTACAACCTTGTAAGCAATGCAATAAAATTTACTCCAAACGGTGGAAAGGTCTCGATATATTGCAAAAAAAGCGGGAACAGGGCACTTATTTCAGTCCTCGATACCGGTATAGGCATTTCTGCTGAAGACCAGGTAAAGCTTTTCCAGCCTTTTACCCAGCTCGATGCGTCAACAACACGTCAGTATTGCGGCACAGGGCTTGGGCTTGCACTTGTAAAGAAAATCGTGGACTTGCATCAAGGAAATATCTGGGTTGAGAGCGATCCTGGAAAGGGCAGTAACTTTACCTTTGCACTTCCTCTCAGGAAACCATTGGAGCTCAGGAAAGCCAGCGAGATTGGACTCGAAGATGTAATCATAGAATTTGAGATGAGCAAAGCAGCCGCCCTTTCCGTAAAAGAAAATATAGAGGATTTACAGGAAGAAATAGAGCTTCCCGAAATCTGTCTTCCTGAAAAGGGAGATACTAAGCAAGAACTTATTCTGATAATTGATGATGACAAAAGTTCCAGTGAACTCCTCTCCGTTATCCTTAAAGACGCAGGATATAGTATAGCTCTCCTTTATAGTGGAAAAAGAGTTTTAGAGGTTGCAAAGAGCCTGAAACCCGATATTATTACCCTGGACGTCTTCCTACCGGATACTAATGGCTGGCTTGTCCTGAGGCAGCTAAAGAATGACCCTTACACGGCTTCCATACCTGTGCTTATTATTTCCATGACCAACAATAACGAGTTTGGAATTGCCCTCGGAGCAACCTACTCCTTTGCAAAGCCGGTAAAAAGAATTGAACTGGTAAATTCTCTCCGAGAAATTACAGGGAAGTTTCGGTTCGAATATCCTAAAGTTCTTATAGTAGATGATGATGAAAATACTGTAGAACTGCTAAGTTCGATGATTGAGCCTGAGGGCTTCGAGGCTATAAAAGCTTACAGCGGAAGAGAAGGACTGCAAAAGCTTTTCTCTGAGCCGCAGCCTGATATTCTGATTCTTGACCTCATGATGCCGGAAATTAACGGATTTGATGTTATATCCAGCATGAGGGCCGATGTACGCACAAAAGATATTCCTCTTATTGTATGCACTTCCGGAGAGCTTACCGAAAAGAATCTCGAAGAATTGAACAGTGAGCTGAAAGGGCACCTTATTTCTATTCTGAAAAAAGGCACTTTCGGAAGAAAAGAGTTAATTAATAGAATAAAACAATTAGTTATGCTGAAGAGGCGTAATGATGAAAAAGATCCTGATTGTCGAAGATAATCCCATGAATATGGAACTAATTCTGGACCTTCTGGAATTCTCTGGATATAACATAACTAAAGCCGAAGACGGGATAAAGGCTCTAGAACGCCTTGCTGAAAAAAAATTCGATATTATTCTGCTGGATATGCAGCTTCCGAAGATGGATGGGCTTGAGGTTCTCGATCAAATTAAGAAAAATCCTGCGACTGCAGATATCCCCGTCATAGCAGTTACAGCTCATGCCATGAAAGGCAGTGAAGAACATTTCATAGAAATGGGCTGCGTGGATTATGTCTCCAAACCCATAGATATCCATAAGTTCAGGGCGATGATCGATAAATATCTGGGAGAAGACTCATCTTAACTTCAGAAGGATAATTAACTTCAGAAGGGCTGGTTATAGTTTCTCTTTATAATTTCTCCAATTGTATGGATCGGTCTTTATAGTACAAAAAAAGTTCTTCACACCATTTAAGTGCGCTCTCGTCAAAACTCATCAGGCGTTGATGGTCAAATTTTCCCTTTTTGTCGAAAAGCACAAGTGAGCAGAAACGTTCTGTCACTACGTCTTTGAGGGTTACGTTTTTGTCACAAATATAAATTTCAACATTTTTTGATTCTACAAGAAATTTCAGGTCCTGATAGTAATCCGCTTTCATCCTCTCAAAAACGGGTTCTGTGAGGATAAGACATATTTCAGCTCCTTTTTTTGCAAGTTCCAAGTACATTTCAACATGGAGAGGATTGAAATATGAAAGAAACATCTTTATGCGCCTTGACTCAAGAAGGTTACTTCTAAAATCTTCAGGTATTTCAAAAAGCCGGTTAAGGTCTGGTTCAAGCATGAAATAGTTCCCTAATTCATCAATCCTGTTAAGGAGTGATTCGGGAATTGCGGTAAAGTCATGGTTTATCCAATAATCGTAATTCTCCTCAAAAACCCTGACAGTATCCAGCAAAGGCTCCATCTTTTCAACTACTATCTCTCCCATCTCCGAGAGCCTATAGGTGTTTCTATCGTCCTGTACTATCAGGCGTCCCTCTTTTAATTTCTTGATCTGGGGCATGATTGATGTCGAGTTGACGTTGAGGGCGGTTTTTATTTCATCTCCGGTCTTTGGCCCTTCTTCTAGCAGAAGTAATACATCCTTTCTTTTTTCTGAAAGAAACGCCAGATCAATAAGTGATATTTTCATTTTGTTCCATCTCCCCGGGAAACTTTTAATTTTAGAAGATATATTTCCCCTTTATTTCTTTTCAGAAAGCGGTCTGAGTTAGCAAAAATTCTTTTTCTCTCCAGAAGAACTTTAAAGGAATTTCTCTCAACATTACTGCGCTACTTTTTAATTGATCCTTTATATTTTTTTCCAAAAAAAAACTTATTTTTTTCCCGTAGATAATACATAACCCACATATTTTGAGGTTGATTTTTTTCGGAGGAGGATTTTTTTGCCTTCTTCCAGCCTTTTGAACCGGCATCGAATCTTTTTGCTTAATAGGTAGTACTTCGTCATTTTCAAGATCGTGTCTATAAGGTACCCTACAAAGCTCCAGGTTCCACCCATCGCTTCTGCCATGTATTTTGTCTCTTGAAGGTACCGGATATGTTTGTACATTCTTACATTAACATCTTTCAGGCCTGCTCTTTCAAGTTCTTCTTTCCATTTTTCAGGTGACAACAGGGAAAAAGGAAGCCCTGTTATTCCTCCAATTATTTTTTCGGCTTGAGCGATTTCTTTGGCGGCTTTAGCAGGAATCTCCTTTTCTCTATACATTTAGTTTATCCCTACATAAGCCCTCGGCCTCAGAACCCTTGCGAATTCTTTGAAAGCTCTTTCCCTATCCAAAAACTGGGACACAAACTCTGTTCTCAAGGCGTCGAAAGTTTCTGCTTCAAAGGGGAGGGCATGAGCATCCCCTACTCTGAATTTTGCTTTATCTGAAACTTTCTGTCTTTTTGCCTTTTCTTTTGCTTTCTCAATCGAAAGTTCCTCAATATCAATTACTAATACCTCACAGCCGATTTCTCTGGCAAGGTAACAGGCAGAAAAACCGGTCCCACATCCAACCATCAGGACTTTTTTACAGAATCAATCCTACACAATTCAGCAAGTTTTTTGGTAGAGGTAAGGTCACCTACATGATAATAGGGCACTCCCAGATAACTCATAAAGTCGTAATATCCCAGAGATTCAACCTGTTTAACTGAAAGTTTTAGTTCTCGGTGTGAAATGTCTCTCTCGGCCTGCATATCCAATCTGCCATTTTCAAAAATCATTTAATATTCTAATGATTTCAGTTTTCATTTTCCTTATTTTTTACTAGGGCAAAGATCCCACGCAGAATTTCTTTCGGAGAGGGAGGGTTCCCAGGAATTTTTATATCCACAGGCAGGATTTTGTCAACTCCTCCAAGTACGGCATAAGAGCCTTTGTAAATCCCGCCATTGCAGGCATCGTCTCCGACTGCGATCACGAATTTCGGGGAGGGCATGGCTTCATAAGTTTTTAGAACGGCTTTGGCCATATTCAGGGTGACTGCACCTGTAACCAGCAGGACATCAGCATGCCTTGGAGAAGCCACAAAAGAGATCCCGAATCTTTCAACATCATAATGCGGGGCTCCGAGGTTTGAAATCTCAAGCTCGGTTGAATTGTCACTGCCTGAATCCAGTTCGCGGATTGCAAGGCTGTGCCCGAAAACTTTGTTAATTTTCGCTTTCGTTTCGGAGCCGAGAGCGTCAAGTTCAGTGTCTGAAAACTCAAATTCTTCCGTTACTTTTGGGCGGAAAACATACATCAGAGGATTTACCATTCATTTCACCTCAGAGGTCGGTTCCTGCATAGGAAAGATTAAGGCTCTTATTGATCAAGGGAAAATCAGGAACAATATTCCCGAGCACTGCATGTTCTATGGCCTGCCAGTTGCAGAAAGAGGCAGTTCTCACCTTGTAGCGGTCAATTAGCCCGTTTCTGACATAGACCCAGTGCAGGTTCTGTCCCCGTGCAGCTTCAACCATTGAAAGGGCGTACCCATTAGGGATATTTAAAATCGCAAACCCTGTATTTTCGGCGGTAATTGCGCCTTTCGGAATTAACGCTATAAACTTCTGGATCAGGGTAACTGAGTTCAGAATTTCTTCAGCTTTAACCTCAAACCTGGAAAGGACATCGCCTGCGGTTTTAATCGATCTTTCCGGAGGTATGTCTTTGTATATGCCATATGGATGGTCAAGCCGGACATCATAAGAAGCCCCAGCCGCCCGGGCAATAGGGCCTGTAAGATTAAGCGGAGCAATCAGTTTCTTTTTCAAAATTCCGGTTGTTGAAAACCTGTCAATAAGGGACGAGGAAGCATGGACAGCTGTAATCGCGGATTCAAATTGCGGTACGAATATTTTCAAATAAAGGTTGAGTTTTGAAAGAGCCTCGCCTGAGATCTCTTTTTTTACACCTCCTAGATCTATGGCGTTTCTCATAAATCGGGAACCTGTAAGAAACTCGTTTTGCCTGAAAATATTTTCACGGAAGATTAGGAAAGGCGTTGTCATTGTCGGGAACCCTATATCGGTAATCATGCCCGAGAGATCACTCATATGCGAGTAAATACGTTCCATTTCCAGAAGAATAGCCCGTAAATAGCTCGCTCTGGTCGGAATCTCGATTCCCGCAATTTTTTCGACGGCCGTGCAAAAGGCAACTGCATTGGCAACGGTTTCATCCCCACTTATGACTTCAGCAATCGGGACACAGGCAGAAGGGCTTTTTCCCTCGGCAAGTTTTTCTATTCCCCGGTGTTTGTAAAAGAGCCGGATTTCAAGATTAAAAATATGCTCTCCAATCGCGCTGAACCTGAAATGCCCAGGCTCAATAATTCCTGCATGAACAGGCCCGACCGGGATCTGGTACACGCCTTCACCCTCTACTTGTTTGAAAGTATATGCTTCCTCCGGGTTTTCGACACTCTGGATTTTTTCATTTTTAAAGGATTTCAGGAGAGGGTGAAAGCCTTCTGGATATGCCTCATGTAAAAAGAGTCTTCTTTTGTCAAAAGCATCCGTAAATTCTATCCCAAATCCATCCCGGACCTCACGCTCGTACCAGCAGGCTGAAGGGAAAACCGTGGCAATAGAAGTAGTTTCCATCCTGACACACCGCATAAAAGCAAATACGTCAGTAAAACCATTAAGCCTGAAAACATAAAAAAGAGTAAAATCAGGGCTTTCCTCAAAATCCTGGACACAGAACAGGCTTATCAGCACAAAACCCTTCTCGGGAAGCGAAAGTACGGTTTTTAAAAACTCTTCTTCTCCAAGAGGAATATAATATTCATTGTTTTTTCCCCTCCTGATTTGTGGCTTTTTGCCTGCAATGTTGACGATTAAATCCGTAGCGTACTGAGTCGCCAGAAGTGTAGAATTCACTGGAATCTGGTAATCCTCTCTTAATTGCAGGCCTGCCGGGATTAGGGAACTTACTGTGTTTTTGTTTGAATTCATCATCTCTTTGCCTCCCATTTACAGGTATCCAAGTTCATACACGATTACGTTCAACAGGTTTTCCAGAGGTTCCGGAAAGAAGACTCCAAGGGCCAGAATCATTAAAAGAATGGATAATATTGGAAATTTCATACCACTTCGGACTGTATAGGGAAGAAGTGGAGTTTCCAGACTTTCGGTTCCGGTTTCTTTTGAGCTCCGGGTAAAGGCTTCGATTAAAAATCTTGCAAATGCAGCTGATGCAATGACCAGAAGAAGAAGAACTGCAAAGACAAGAGATTTAGAAAACCCGAAGGCTTCCAGCAGGATAAAGAATTTGGCCGAAAAAATCGGGAAAGGAGGCATGCCTATGATTGCAAAGCTCCCAATAACGAAGCCCCAGCCTGCAATTGGCTGGAGTGAAAAAACGTCTCTGATATCCTGAATCATATTACTTTCATACTGCCTGTGCAGAATGCCTGCCGAAAAGAAGAGTGAGGCCTTGGTCAACGAGTGAGCAAGGATGTAAAAAAGCGCCCAGAAGAGAGCAAGAGGCGTTCCAATACCTATTCCGAGGAGGAGAATACCCATATGTTCCACACTTGAAAAAGCGATCAGCATTTTCAGGTTTTTCTGCAAAAGCATATTCAGGACTGCAATTGCTACCGTAAGCAGCCCAAAGCCTAGAAGGAACTGAGAGATCATATCTTCGGCCTGGGTCTGCCTGACAATTGCGTACATCCGCAGAATTCCGTACATGCCTATATTCAACAGGACTCCGGATAAGATGGCGCTTACTGCTGAAGGGGCTTTAGAGTGGGCGTCCGGAAGCCAGGTATGGAAGGGGAAAATCCCGGATTTCGCTGCAAAGCCAATAAACAGAAACACAAAACTTGCAGTCAGCATTTTAGGGGACAGAAGAGCTGCATTTTCAAGCAGTAGGGTCCAGTTCAGAGTTCCGCTGCCCAGGACTTCCCCGGAAAGCGTGTATAAAAAGATCAGCCCTATAAATGAAAAGAGCATGGCTCCCGAGGCTATGAAAATGTATTTGATGGCAGCGTCGATGTTTTCTCTGGCAGACAGGATTGCCACGAGTGCAGCTGAAAAAATTGTTGTCAGCTCGGCAAAGATCCAGAATAGAGCAAGGTTATCCGAAAAGAAAGCCAGGGTTACTATCGTAAGCAGGAGGCTGAAATCCATATAAAAAATTTTCAAGTTATTCCTGTGCAGTTCCTGGGCCTGCATTAGGCTCTCTACATAACCATTTGCATAGACAGAAGCCAGGAAGAACAGTAAGGCCGCAATCAGAACTTCATAGAGGCTGAGATGATCCACATAGAAATATTCGCTTCCGGTCTCAAACGGGACAGTGGTGGTGAACAGTGCATAAATCCCGATTGCAAGAAATGTAAGGGTGTGAAGGATGAAGAAGGCATTCATTGTCTTGTGGGACTTTGAAAGTGTGATAAGGGCAAGAACTATGGCTCCCACTGCCAGATAACTGAGTATTATCATTAATCTTCCCTCCCTGACCAAATTTTAAGTGTCTGGAGGCGCTGGTGATATTCCTCCCTCGTAGAATCGAGACCAATCGCCAGGATAGTTGTCAACAATACGAGAATCATAAGGTCTATTACGATCAGGATTTCTATGATAAAGGGAAGATCCGCAACAAAGATTCCAAAGAGGAGTACTCCATTTTCCATTGTCAGGTATCCTATGACTTTTGTAATCACCTTTTTCCGGCTGAATATCACAAGCATACCCATGAGAGTTAGGGATAAGCCTATAACAGCCCCGATGAAAAACAACTTCCCTAGGATATACTCACTGAAAAAGCCTGAGAGGAAGACATAGGCAAGCAGGATCAGGCCTATACTAACAAGGAGGGAAGCTGTCGGCTCCAGATAATTAAACTTCAGGTCACGGCTGATTTTGATTTTTTCCCCTATGAGGTTTATAAAAAGGGGAATTAGTAGCACCTTGCTCACAAGCGTAAGGGCTGCAATCGCAAGTAGCGTTTGGTTTCCCTCAATCATGTAAAGGAAAGAGGCGATCAGGACCAGTAGCAGGGATTGGACAGCATATACGGTCAGTAACGAGGCGATATTCCTTGTGGAAAGGGTAAAAGCTGCAGTGATCAGTACAAAGACAAAAAGGATTCTAATTATGCCTTCGAGAAATTCCGGATCTGCAAGGAAGGAAAATATCATGCGAACACCTCCATTAGGATGGTAAGTGCGGAAAAGAAAAACGCCATCATATAGAAGCTGGGTAGCCTGAAAAGCCGCATTTTTGCAATGGAAGATTCAAAAAGGCCTATTATTCCTGCAAGCAAGCTGGCTTTTACAAGGAAATATAGGCATGAGACCACAAAGCCTGCGAGAGTAAGCTCGGTTGCAAGCCCCCAGGGAGCCAGGATATTTATCAGGACTGCCATCAAAATTGTCTGTTTAACAGCATGGGCAAGCTCTATTAAAGCTAGGTTTTTTCCGGATTGCTCCAGAATCATCGCTTCGTTCATCATGGTAAGTTCAAGATGTGTTGCCGGGTTGTCCACGGGAATCCTTCCGGTCTCCACTATAATAATAATGAAAAGGGAAATCGAAATAAGAGGCAGGGTTGGGCTTTCCGGGATTGTGGATCCGGCAGTTATTGCAAACATTTCATGAAAATTCATGGTTCTTAAGACATATGCAAGCGCAGCAAAAGCTATAACCATTGTAGGTTCAATCACGGCCGAGAGGCTCATTAAGCGGGAACTGCCCATACCTCCGAAAGTGCTACCTGCATCAAGCCCGCAGAGCGCCATAAAAAAGCGTTCTATTGCGAGCAGGTAAAGGAAAACTATTATGTTTCCGATTCCTGCAGGGGCATCAGGGATAAAGACAATCGGGACAAAGAGTGAGGCTAGGAGAAGGACTGCCAGGTTGAGGTAAGGAGTAATTCTCATAATTCCGGAAGAGTTAGGCGAGTACACAACCTCTTTTTGCAGAAGCTTGCGCAAATCGAAATAACTCTGCAGGAGCCTCGGGCCTTTTCTTCCCTGGGCAGATGCCTTAACCTTTTTAATCAGGCTCATAAAGAATGGTGAGACCAATAAAATAAAGCCCGTATTTAACAGGGCGAATAAGAGGAATGAAGCATTCATGCAAAATACCTCGTAAATGTCATCAGTGTTAGTACTGCAATGAAAACGTAGAGTACATAGGTATCCAGCTTCCCACTCTGCATTCTGGAAACCTGGGAAGAGACATGGCTGACCGCAGAGGCTACAGGAAGATAAAGGCGCTTTTCAAAGACTTTTATTAAATACATTCTGGCAGTCCCGTTTTTAAAAATGCTTTCTCTGGTATCTGAATATGTTCTCGTACTGGAGATCTCAGTCCTGTAAATCTTTTTGAAAATAACCACAAGAGGCTCCGAAAAACCTGCAGAGCTATACTCCATTGTCGGGTGCTGGGCCAGGATTCCACAGCCCCAGGTTTCTTTGCTTATCCTCGCTTTCGTAGGGCCGGAATTGCGAACCACAAGCCATACAATCCCGCAGGCGCCTGCAAGAATCAGCCCAAGAGGCAGCATGTCCGGGATCCCAAGGTCAAAGCCGAGCAGATTCAGAATTTGGGATGAAAACAGCCCTGAAAGGATACAGAAAGCTGCAGGCACAGCTTCCCCTAACAACATGGGTTTTGGGACTTCGGCGGCTTCCTGTGCACATTTCGTCCTCGGAAGGGCAAGGAAGGTAATTCCAAAAATCTTTACAAAAAGAGTTGCTGCAAGCGCACTTGTAAGGGCAAAGACTGAAAGTGTAATAATTAGAAGAACCTTTAGAAGAGGGTCCGGAACTGCTGAAGAGTAGAAATAAGCCTGAAAAAGCATCATCTCACTTACAAAACCGCTTGTTGGAGGAAGGCCGACAATTGAGACCGAACCTATCAGAAAAAGAGCGGCAGTATGGGGCATACTTTTTACAAGGCCTCCTAAGGCCTCGATATTCCGTGTGCCGGTGGCATGGACCACTGAACCTGCGCAAAGGAAAAGCAAACTTTTGAAAAGAGCGTGGTTAAATGCATGGAAACAGGCTCCTGCAAGGCTTAACAGGGCAAGGTACTGAAGTCCTTCCAGTTTAAATATCAAATACAGGCCAATTCCTGTAAATATGATGCCGATATTTTCGATACTGCTGTAAGCAAGCAGCCTTTTTATATCGCTTTCTTTAAGGGCGTAGATTACCCCTAATACGGCTGAGAGACTTCCTACCATAAGGATTAGGGTACCCCACCAGAGTTCTGGGGCGGAGACCGAGAGTAAAAATCGCAGGAAACCGTAGATTGCAACTTTCAGCATGACGCCTGACATTAGAGCTGAAATGCTCGAAGGGGCTGCAGGATGAGCATAGGGCAGCCATTTGTGGAATGGAACAAGTCCTGCTTTAATTCCAAAACCTGTAAAAAGGCAGAGGAAAGGCAAAGTCAAATCGTTTGTCGAGTAATCCAGCGGTCCGAATTCGGCAGAGTCCGTCAGCCTGAACAGACTTATAAAGCCCATGAAAAGAAAAGCTGTACTCAGGCTTGTCATTATGAAGTAGAAGAGCCCTGCTTTTTTGTTCTCTTCCGAGGAATAGTCGTGGAGTACAAGCATTAAGGAAGAAAGAGACATTATTTCCCAGAAAACAAGGAAACCTACCATGTTTCCTGCAAGCACGACCATGAGCATGGCAAGAATAAACAGGTTTGTAAGTGATGCCTGAAGACTTTTTCTGGCTTCACTTTTAGCGTGTTCCACATATTCAATAGAATATATCGAAACACCTGACACAACGGCTGCAATCAGCAGAATAAAGCCTGCCGAAAGTCTGTCTGCAACTAAGGTGAAATCCAGTCCTGGCAGAAATCTGAAAACTGGAAAAGTAGGCCCTTTTCCTGTATAAAGGACCGTGCCTGCAAAAACCAGAAGCAAGATTGAAGAAAGAAGTGATAGGCCAAAGGAGGCCTTTCTTGCATTCTTACTGCGACACAGAAGAGGCAGGACAGTTCCGGAAATGAAGGCTATAAAAGAGACGTAAATGAAGGCTTCAAGCAAATTGCTTCACTCCTTAAACCGGGTTGTGGCGGTTAAAACGAAATCTGAAAATTGTATTTCAGTCCGAACCGAGCGTTGAAACTCTTCATCCCATATACCGCTTAAAGCGAGATTTTTGAAACTTTCCTTCCTATAAGAGATAATGGAAATAATTCCATAAGTCGTGTTAGCATTCCCCCGTAAACCTCTATTTCAAGGGTTTTTCCCGGTAATTTTTGGCCCAATATTTCCTATCATTATACAGATTTACTTTATAAACTTTTTTGTAAATATTTGACTTCTCATTCATGACATTCACTTTCTAAAAAATGAGGCTAGTCGAGCTTCCCAATATTTAATAAAAAAGCTTTTTTCCTATTCTAAAAGGAATACATTTACATTTTTATTTTATCTCTCTATTTTTATACTACTTATGTTTGTACAACTCTACCTGATAATGTCTATTACACATTTAAACTAATTAAAAACCTACACCACTGAGAAAAAGAGATGGATTTGACTTTTCGGCCCGATTCTCGATAAGGCAAACACTGAAACCTATGGAAACCCTAAGCTACAGTTGTTAATATAGGTGTGAGAAACAGGCCAGGAATCCTGATCCGCGGACACGACCTTCGGGATCTGGAACAACTTCTTGAGCAGACAAAGGGCACAGGAATTGACATTTATACGCATGGAGAAATGCTGCCAGCAAATGCCTATCCTGCCTTCAAGAAGTATGATAACTTCGCAGGTAATTACGGGGATGCCTGGTGGAAACAGAACAAGGAATTCGAGAAGTTCAACGGCCCAATCCTCATGACTACAAACTGCATAATTCCTCCAAGAGGATCATATAAAAATCGGATCTATACTACAGGGGCCGTTGGATTTGAAGGGCTCACCCATATCTACGAAAAAGAAGACGGCACAAAGGATTTCACTCCTCTCATCGAGCAGGCAAAAACAAGCAAGCCTCCCGAGCCGATCGAAAGCGGAACTATAACCGCAGGACTCCCTGAAAAAGATGGGAAGATGCATTTAATGTTTCTCCCTTCCCATCTTTTTATTACTCTAACACACCATCCTTCAACCTTATTATCCGGTCAACGTACTCCACATGCCAGTCCTCATGCGTGACCATTACAATCGTCTGCTCCTCCTCTTTATTGAACTTCCTGAATAGCTCAAGAACCTGCTTTGAAGCCGTACTGTCCAGGTTCGCACAGGGCTCGTCTGCGAAAAGAACTCTTGGTTTGTGGGCAAGCGCCCTGGCAATCGAAACTCGTTGCTGCTGGCCTCCACTCATTTTGGAGGGTAACTGCTTCAATCTGTCTTCAAGCCCAACGGCAATCAGCATCGCAGAGGCTGCCTTTTGGCATTCCTCTTTGTTCTTACCCTGCATCATTAGGGACAGATATACATTTTCAATTGCGGAAAGTTCGGGCAGCAGGGCATAGTCCTGGAAGACATAGCCAAGGTTGCGTAGACGAAATTCTCCTTTTTCTTTTTCGGACATTCTGGAAGTGTCAACAGAATCGATAATAATGGTTCCTGAGGTAGGGATGTCAAGGAGACCTAGCTGATTTAAGAACGTAGATTTACCACTACCACTTGACCCCATTATGGCTACGAATTCTCCGCGTTTGATCTTGAGGCTCACATCGCGGAGGGCGCGAACTTCAACTTCTCCCATCCAAAATGTCCTTGTGACATTCTGCGCTTCGATAATCACATTACTTTCTGTATTATTCTCCATTTGATTCACTATCCCTGATTTTTATTTGCCCCATATTAATTCAAGAAGACCTTTTTTAGACAATTTATAGGCAGGAATGAAAGAACCTATCACAGCTGCCAGGAAGAGGAGAACCGCTCGACTTAAGGCTTCGAAATTTTCTAGTATCAGGCTGATAGGGCCTACGGCGATCTGGATGGGATGAGTGATAGTATAAGGGCTTATGATGTAATGCATGATGAGATAACCCAGCATAATTCCAATGAAGGCATAGAGCATAGCCTGGATAACAAAGGAGTTAACGATAACTTTTTGATCAATTCCTATGGCTTTCTGGACTCCAATCTGACGTTTTTTGTTTACAATGTTTACGTAGATCACAACAAAGATGATCACGAATGCGATCAGGAGGCCAATTGCACTGAAAACATTTCGGAGCATTGTAAGGGTATTTTCTATCGTCTTCAGCATACCTGCAAACTCATGCCAAGTCCGAACCTCTTCCTTTATCCCCAGGGAAAGCAGCTTCATCCGAGCATCTCCTTCATTGATATCTGAAGTAGTTTTTACGGCAATTTCATTCGCCCGGTTCTTTACGCCGATGATTTCTTCCATATCTGCCTTGTTAACATAAGCCGAAGAGTCGGTATTGGAATAGAGAGTGCTATAGATGCCCTTTACTCGAAATTCGCGATTTATGCCTTCAATTTTGACGTCTACAGTATCTCCTACCTCTACCCCACCAAGGGATTTGGATTCCATAAGAGCTCCATACCCTCCAGAAACTTCCCGCCCAAGTATTATCTCTCCCCGGTCAAGGCGGCTTATAAATTCCCCGTCGATCATGGCTGATTCCAGATGGGTAACCAGAGATTCGTCCCCGGCATCAATACCGTAAATAGCAGTTCCCACTTCTTTTCCCTGATAACTGATGACTCCTGAATTTCTCAAACGAGCTGAAGACCCAATAACTTCTGGAAGTCCTTCTATTTTTTTCTGGAGGGATGAGGTATTTTCGATATATTTTTCTTCTTCCGAGGGCTCTATGACCAGGTTTCCTGTTTGGTAATCCACCATCAGTTTATTGAACTGAATCGTAACTCCGCCAAGAATACTTGAAAAGAGTACAATCTGCAAAAAGATAAGGGTCATGACTAGAATCGTAAACGTCGTGATCCCTTTGTTGCCTCTTATAATGGAGCGGCTTGCAAGGAAAAAGGAGACTTTCTCTTTTTCAAGAATAATCAGACACCTCTTTCAGTTTGTTTATCTGATTTTTTTCCCTTCACTTTTCCCTTTATCTTTCCAAAACGAATGGCAAGAGAACCCATACGTCCCCACGGACAGACTTTTCCATGAGAGCAGTTTTTCCAATTGGGACAGACCTTCCTTTTCCTTATTACTAAAAATATTATAATAACCGGTATAACAAGGATAAAGAAAGGAACTTTCACGGAAGGAATTTTTGAGTTATTCCCGAGCACGTTGAGGTTAAGGTCTTCGTTAAGCTGGTGCTCTCCAAAATCATCCTCATATTCTATTAGGAGGGTCACTTCCTGCTCGCCCGCTTTTTCAGGGACAAAAGTGAAGACTGCAGGGGCATCATCATTCTTTTCCAGGCGCCCAAGGAAGGCGCTTGTGCTTCCGTCGCCTTCAAGCCCTTCAAGCCTGGCTTTAACGGCGCGGGCTTCCCCTTCTCCTACATTTTCAAGCCGCAAGATCATGGATACCTGCTGCCCCTTTACAGGCATCCCTTGATCAAACTTTAGACTTGAAATGTCGATCTTTGCCCGGTTAAGGACGTTAATTCCAATCTCCTGGATTTTGTCTATCTGGAAGGTTTCAGCGTCATTTGAGGCCGTTATCCTTAAGGGTATCTTGTAAGGCTGAACAGGTGCATTGCTGCCTAGAAGGAGTTTGAATGATATATTTTCGGAGCTATCTGTACTCAGGTTTTCAACGAAGTGAACATTATCTTCCAATGGGATTAAAGGTGAGGACTCATTAAGGCCAAGCATTACCCTGACATTTTTTGCGTCCCCGTTTCCTGCGTTCTTAACTGCTGTCCTGAGGTAAAATTCCTGTCCTGGAACTATGGCTCCTGATGACGAATTATCCTCGTTTACAGGAAGAATTTCAGTGCCTGTAAGTACAAGGTCCGGGTTTCCATCCACCCGAATCGGAATTATTTTAGAAAAACTTGTTCCGTTATCGTCTTTTATAGTAAATTCAAGCTGGTAGTCTCCAGATTCAGCATTTGCATCCACTCTGAAATAGAAATTTAGTTCTACCTTTGAACGCTGCCGGATCTGATCAATTTGAAAGAAGCGTTCTGTGTTCGTCCCGGAACCATAAATCTCTGAGGTACTATACTTAAAAATAAAAGGGGAAATTTCCTCAATTCCGACTATCACGTTTTTTGCGGGATCATCTCCAATATTCTCCACATTAATTTTTATAAGTAAATCTTCGCCCGGTCTGGCAGGGTTAGGGGAGATTTCAGAGACTTCCACTCCAAGATGAGTGTTTCCTGAAACTACAATTGCAGAAGTTAGGTTTGTCAAAAGGATGACTATCATCAATAAAGAGATCAGGAAACGGGAGGCTAATGAGAAATCTGTATTTTGTTTTATGACCCGTTGTTTTTTATTTGGATTAATTGATTTCATATTACTATCGAACCTGAGTTTGGTATATAGCCGTTATACTCAGTTTGCAACTCACATTGGGGGTATTACTCATCACAAATATCGGAATTGAAGGACAGGATAGTGATTCCAAAAAGAAATGTCTAGTGTCAGGTAATTATGGCATTTATGGTTGTGACTAAATATCAAAGATAAGGGCCATATTTGGATTCTTCTTGGAAGTTGTTATTAATTATAAAAAATATGTGGATGTTTATAGGGGAAGACTTCTGTAAGGAAGACAGAAAAGCAGTTTTCAGAAAGAAGGATTCTAAATCACCATTCAATAATATAGAACTTACACTGTTGGAATCAAAAATCAATAACATTAAATCTTTAATTTCTGCCCCAGAAATTCTTATACATGTAAACGCTTAAAATGATTCCTTTTTAATTAAATAAAAGGGGTTTTGGATAACCTTAATGCAAATTTCTGATATCTTTGAGGCATTGCTGCTATCCTGAAGCTCTACAAATTCTCAACATCATCATCTGCCTATCCTTATACCCTAAAATCTACTTTAAAACCTGCTACGAACGTGTATCTATTTTTTATCTTAGTTCCTAGGTGCAGGAATAATCCCTAGCTGTTGCATCAGCCCAAAAAGGTTAGCCTCGCCCCATATCTCAGTAATCTTACCGCCCTTAATGCGGAAGATCTCTATACCAGTCATGGTTATTGGCTTGCCTGTAGCCGACAAATCCATAAAATCACCTTTATGTACGCCGCGAGCTGTGAAACGAACAGCCACTTTATTACCCTCGGCAATCATATCCTCAATTGTAACATTAAGGTGCTCAAAGGCTGCCCTGCATGTGGTAATTATTTCTTTCATTCCTTCGATTCCAGGAGATGCAGGAAGAGGACCATGTATAGAGAAATCAGGTGATAACAATATGTCAGCGATGCTTAGATTTCCTTTAGAAGGGCCTTCTTCAAAGAATTGGCGAACTATTGCTTTGTTTTCTTCTGTAGACATGTTTACCCCATTTGTGTCTTATCTGTCCTGTTTTTAGTTTCTTTGTTTGCGATCTGTATCTTCTCAGAGTAAATAACCCATATTTTTGAGCTTTTTTATAACTGTTCTCCCACTTGCTATACACTTTACAGCAGCCGTGTAGATGCAGTTTGCCTTGGTGCTTTTACGACCAGCACCCGGAAGATATCATCTCCGGGGTTCAGGAGGCGGTGGGGGATATTTGCAGGACTATCTATTAACATGTCCTTGCTGACTTCCTGTTGTTCGTCACCAATCTCAACAACACCTTTTCCCTCAAGAATATAGAAAAAGACGTCTGTGGGAGTGATGTGTTTTCTTAAGGACTCCCCTGGCTTGAGTTCTATATGTGCTGCCTGAGCATGTTCCGTATCATAGAGCACCCGGACGCTTACATTGTTAGGGTTCGGCTTTTCAGGTGCGGATTTCATTTCAACAACTTTCATTTCATTTACTCCTTTTGACAACAATTTTTGTGTTTTTCAGCATTATGCCGGTCATGTAAGTGACTTTGAAAATTATTTTTTTGGCTATCCTTTATATCCCAGATTCCATTCTGAAACTTGGTATATAGCCATTATACTCGGTTTGTAACTCGCATCTAGTGTATTAGTATTAAATTTTGGAATCTGGGGATATGGTCGTTCTTCAAAAAGAGGTATTCAGGTTTTCGGGCAATTCATGGCATTCATTGCTGTAGATTGTAGGTAAATGAACAGGGAAGTACGTAAAGAAGATAGATGAGGCCGTTTCCAGAATATGAGATTCTGAGGCACTATCAACGATAGTTAAGAGTTCAAGAGTGTGTCCAACTTTTTACCGGCATATAGAGAAAGAGGATAACGACTTTTTTCCAATAGCTAATGCTCGTCTAACTCAGAGGGTTGAGGGGGTTAACTGAAGCCCTTTGAAATTGTAGGGTTTTGAGAAATGGAGACATTTAAGCATGAGGAGTTCAACAGGTTATTGTATAGTCTGAAAGAGACATATGTGAAATCCAAATTAATTATTCATTCCGTAGCCTTTTCTTCCAGCTCAAATATCTTCCCTACTTTCCACATTATATCGAACTCTTTCCGTAGGCTTTTGGCAAGATCAGCATCCCAGATTTTCACAACTGAAATGAGCCGGTCTTTATCTAGGGGATGAGGTTGAAGTAATATCACCAGATTATTGTCAATGATCCCAAAATGCGAATTGGTACTTCTGACGGCTCTGATTTCCAAGTTTTTTTTCAATACTTCTAAAGTTTTTTCATCTTTTCTGGAAAGAAAAGAAACAAAGTTATTAAACTGTGGGGAAACCAACATTTTGACTTTGACCCCTCGTTCAAGGGATCTTACAAATTCATCAAATATTACAGTCAATACTGGCATTCCTAGAGAGTGAGGAACTACACATGACGACTCTCTTGCTTCGCTGAAGAGAGAAATTACAACTTTTTTAATATCGGTTTCAGTGACCGCAGTTGCCCAGAATATCTCATCTTTTGTTTTAAGAGATGAGGTAGTCATTAGTATCTTTTTTAATTCATCAGTCTTAAGCTTCAAAGCCTCCAGTTCTTTTTCGACTTCAGATTCCTTTTTTTTAATAACTCTATCTAAAGCAATGTCTGGCTTGACTCCCCTGAACTTTTTGGGTCTTGAACGCTGGACTTCAACAAAACCCTTTTCTACCAAGGAATCAAGGGCGCTGTAGACTTTCCCATAGGGTACCTCTGCATCCTTATAGATAGTACTTGCTTCGGAAACGCCTAATTTCAGAAGAGAAAGATAGATAGCCGATTCATAAGCACTTAGGCCAATTTCCTTCAGAAGCTTAGTCTTTTGCATATTGAAATTTAAATCTTGATTCCTTAAAGTAGTTTCTAAGGGAAAGCATAAATTATATAGTGTGAAAACCCACAAACATTATCAAAAATACCCTCATGTTATGCAAAAATAGATTTTCATCTTATGCAAAATCCTGGGGCAGTAACTATGAAATCCAATTTTCTATCTTGATGATATTGCAAAGCACGTAGAATGTACTTTTTATAACAGCAAAAGCTACACAGGTACAGTAAGGTATACAGTATTTCTTCTATGATAAAGCTCTTCTTTGTAAGATGTTTCAGGAGTCTTCCGAAATAAGTAAGAGTCAAAAATTATTTATTCAATTGGTTATATAAAACTATTAATTCCAGACTGTATAATTTGGAATTTTAGTTTGGATTCTCACATAAAAACTATAGTAAGTTTGTCAAGAGGGGGTAATGCTATAAGAGCATATACTATGCTATTTACAGCATTTTTGGTTATCTTGGGAATTGCAGTTACGACGCCTGTAAGCGCACATTGTGATACTATGGACGGCCCGGTTGTCAAGGCGGCCCAGGAAGCGTTGGAAACGGGAAATGTAAACTTGGTCTTAATCTGGGTTCCAGAGAAGGACGAAGCCCAGATTAAAGAAGCCTTTAACAACACCATCGCTGTCAGGAAACTGAGTCCGGAAGCTAAGAAGCTTGCAGACATGTATTTCTTCGAAACTCTGGTACGTGTGCATAGAGCAGGAGAAGGAGCGCCTTATACCGGCTTGAAACCTGCAGGGCTTGATATGGGACCTGCAATTCCTGCCGCCGATGAAGCTCTTGAAACCGGTTCGCCTGATAAGCTTGTAAAGCTCTTAACCGATGCAACGGAGAATGGAACTCGCGAAGAATTCAGTAAAGTAATGGAAAAGAAGAATTTCAGCGCAGATAACGTCAGTGCCGGCAGAGAATATGTTGAGACCTATGTCCCGTTCATTCACTATGTGGAAAGAGTCTACGAAGCTGCTACAGCTCCTGCAGAAGGCCACTATATAGAAGCAGATAACGAGAGTGGAGAAATACAGATCCATGCTGAAGAGACAAAGATGGCCTCTGCTAAATGAATAAAGTAGTTCTACGAGGCTCTTGCATAAATATTATGCTGAGTAAGGATAAATAAAAATTTCCAGGAGGAAAGGGTTTGCCACCACATTGTGATACAATGGATGGGCCTGTTGTTAAGGCAGCAAAAATGGCTTTGGAAACAGGGAATATCAATCTTATACTTCCCTGGGCACCGAAAGAAGCCGAGGACGATATTAAGAATGCTTTTGAGAAAACTCTGAATGTAAGAAAACTTGGCAAGGAAGCTGCGGAGCTTGCAGATTATTGGTTCTTTGAAACTGTTGTGCGTCTGCATAGAGCAGGGGAAAGGGCGCCTTATACGGGACTGAAGCCCGCAGGGCTTGATTGGGGTCCAGTAGTTCCAAAAGCGGAAAAAGCTATTGAAGAAGGAGATGCAAAAGAAGTAATTGACTTATTGTTGCATACAGTTGAAGAAGAACTGCAAAAAAGATTCAGAAACGCAATAGCTAAGAAGAATTACGATGACAATGATGTGGATGCGGCAAGAGAATACATACAAGCGATGCTTGGTTTTGTCCTATATTCGCACCACCTGTATGCATATGTAAAAGACGTAGGAGAACATGACGCAGAAGGAGCTCAAGGGCACAAGGATTGATTATTTGTCTGTATTCAGAACTACAGTTTCCAGCTCTTTCACTTCTTCAAAACCCTGTAAACCAGACGTACATATTTCTTTTCCACAATTTCATTTTTTAAAAGTCCAAGCTGAATCCCGCTTTTCTCAAGATTCCTGAAAAGGTTTGTCCCATTTTTCCCTACAATCTCAGGGGTAAGAATCAGGCTGATTTCCTCGACGAGATCCTGTTCGAGTAAAATGCTATTCAGTATCCCACCGCTATCCGAAACTACAAGTTCAAAACCGTACTTTTCGTTTGCAATCTCCAGTGCCTGTCTGATGTTTACACGATCTGCTCCGGTCTGAATGAAATCATAATTTCTTTCTTTAAGGTAATTTATATAAGCTTCAGGAGTCTTTTCCGAAACAAGAACAATTACATCTTTGCTGAACTCGGAACGCCTGAAAACATGCATTAACCCTTCAAGGATTCCTCTTGAGTCAGCAATTAGCCAGTATGCCCTGGGATCGTCGGGTTGGATTTCAGGTTTTTTGAAGTCCGATTCCTCTTCAGGTGGAATTTTTTCGCAGAAGAACTGAGTTCCAGTTTTTGCAGTGTTTGAGCCTACTATCATGGCATCGGGCTGATAACTGCTCAGGATTTTATAGTGAACTTCAATATTTGCTTCGAAGCCAGTAGTAGAGCCGTCGAGACTTATACTGTTGTGAATAACTACTTTCGGTATCATACTATCCCCTGGATTTTCCTTACTTATCCTGTTGAACTCCCACTAACTCTTTTAATGCTGAAAAATTACTTTTAAACGCCTAATCAGTTTTTAATTAATTTGAAGTTTCTATAATATATCGAAGAAGTTATCTGTATTGGAATGTATTTAATTTTAATGCATACTATAGAATTTGAAAACGTATCAAAGTCTTTCTCAGAAAAGAGTGTTCTCGAGGATATATCGTTTTCAGTCAGGCAGGGCGAGATATTTGGGCTTCTCGGGCCAAACGGAGCAGGAAAGACAACACTTATAAGACTTCTTCTTGACATTATAAGACCGGACTCCGGGGAAATACGCATCTTTGGGGATTTCCTGAGCCCTGCTGCAAAAAACAGGATAGGATACCTTCCCGAAGAACGGGGACTGTATAAGAAAACAAGACTTCTTGATATGCTGGTCTATCTTGCACAGCTTAAAGGCATACCAAAAAAACAGGCTCATTTAAATGCCGAATCCCTTCTCAAATCCCTTGAATTAGACCAATATAGAAATAAAAAAGTTGAAGAGCTTTCCAAAGGAATGCAACAGAAGGTCCAGTTCCTTTCCGCAATTATCCATGAACCTAAGCTTTTAATCCTTGATGAACCCTTTTCCGGGCTTGACCCTGTAAATACGAAGACGGTTATGACCAGAATCCTGGGACTCAGGGCAGCAGGAAAAACAATAATCCTTTCTACACATATGATGGAGCAGGCCCAGTCACTTTGTGACAGGATTCTTATGCTTAATAAAGGCAGGAGGGTACTTTACGGCCCTGTAGACGATATCAGGAAGGAACGTGGAAATAACTCTCTGATTGTAGAATTTGCAGAAAAAGGAGATTTGAAAGCAATTAGGGAAATTTCTGGAATAAAGAAAGTAATAGAACATGGAAAATTGGTTGAGATTTTCCCTGAAGAAGGAATAAGCGCCCAGATCCTTCTTGAAGAGCTTGTCCAGAAAGCAAACCTTATACGTTTTGAAAAAACACTTCCCTCCCTGAATGAAATCTTTATTCAAACTCTGGAGAGTGCCTCAAATGAATAATTTTCCCGGGAAAACCTTTATTGTTGCAAGGCACGAGTTCCTGAAAACAATAAAGCGTAAAGAATTTATTTTTATGACCTTCCTCTTCCCCCTCCTATTTGCAGGAATCACTATTCTTCCGGCAGTGCTTTCAGGTATGAACCAGGCAGAAGACCAGAAAGTAGGTTATATTGATATGACTGGCTCTCTTGGATTTCCAGAATCAATCCAGAGCAAAGGCTTTTCTCTAGAGCCCTCAGAGGCAAAAACCTCAGTTGTAGAATTTGTAATATACAAGGATATTTCCGATGCAAGGCAGGCCTTACAGGCAGGACAGATTTCTTCCTACCTCGTTATTCATGAAGACTTTCTTAAAACCGGAACAATAGAACTGTATAGCCTTGAAAAAGAAGCGTCTATGCAAAATTTTGAACTGTCCGCCGAACTCTCTAATATCGTTATTACTTCCCTCCTTAAAGACAAAGTGGATGAGCTAACGCTCAACAGGATCCGAGATCCGGTTAACATAAGGTTTTATAATGTAGGAGAGAGTGGAGAGTCTTCCGAGCAGGGTATTGCTGATATCTTTGCCAGCTTTGGCCTTCCTTTTCTTACAGCTTTTCTCCTCTTCTTCAGCATTTTTTCATCATCTGGCTTTCTGCTTCGCGGTGTTGCCGAGGAAAAAGAGAACAGGATAATAGAGATCCTGCTGTCTTCCGTAACTCCTTCCGAAATCCTTACAGGCAAGATCTTTGGTCTTGGCGCAGTCGGCCTTCTGCAGGTTGTAATCTGGCTTGCGGCAATAACGCTCGGGAGCGGGTATGCCCTTACTGTAAAAATCGAACCTGTCACTCTCTTCCTTGCTATCATTTATTTCATATTTGGTTTCCTCTTTTTTGCCAGCGTAATGGCAGGAATCGGGGCTGTCACCAGTTCCCTTCAGGAGAGCCAGCAAATTGCAGGATTTTTCACGTTTGTAGCCGCATTTCCCCTCATATTCATGCAGATGATTGTTACAAACCCGGACAGCTTATTTTCAGTCTTTCTTTCTCTCTTTCCCATCAGTTCGCCTGTAGCCATGCTTGCCAGGATGGGAACTACATCTGTTCCTCTTTACCAGATTCTTGCCAGCATCTTCATTCTGTTGATTTCAGTTTATGTTGTGATCTTGCTTTCCAGTCGGCTTTTCAGGACTTATCTGCTCATGTATGGAAAAAGACCGAAAGTAAAAGAAATCTGGAAGAATATCTGGACAGGATCAAGATAAAGGAAACAAAACGATGCTTTTAATTGTCGTATAAAACTCTTAAACTCTTTATTCGATTAAAAGGGTTTTTGAGTACCTGATCTTTAAGGGAGGCAAATAGTAAAGTTGCCTCCTAAGGCTAACTTGTTAAAATGCCAGAATAATAAGACCCTTTTTTAGGTAAACAAAGGTGCTCAATTGATTAATATAAAAACTTGTTAAATATATTACACTTCTATCGTTAGTATTTTATAATATTATTTACATACTAATTATTGGTTCATAAGGGAGTAACTGTGAAATGGAGGAAAATGCCGGGCAGCTTCAAAACTGACCCAGTCATGAACTTCATTGACATAGAACAAACCTTGTGAACCACCTAACTCACCTTTTCTAGATGACCTTTTAATTCTACTCTTTAATCTTTAACTTCTTTTCCCAGGCTTTTTTCAGTTCTATCCTCAGCTTTTCATTTCATTTTCTGTTGTGAATCCAGCAGTCTCTCGATTTCTACAGCAGCTATTTCGTTGCTTTGCCCTAAGTAATCCAGAATGTCCATTGGGATGTTGTGGTTTGCTCGTCCTGACAGCAATTTTTTCGGCATCAAACTACCTTCTTCATAGGATCTTTATGAGGGTTTGGAGGGTTTTGAGGCTTATAGTAGTTCCTTATGAGAGTTCCGCTTGAATGCAGACTGGAGCGATATAGTTTACCACCTGGAGAGCAGTACTCTCTAGGAAGTTTCGAATATTCAAGGGAATTCTATCCAAGGTATGGGAGGTGTAGTTCAGGCTGCCTACAATTTCCCCTCTGTATTTCAGAGGGATTATAGCAACAGCCTTTATTCTTTCTCTCTTTATTGCGTCAGCCATTTCATCGGAGTAGAACTCCAGTGAATATATGGGCTTTCCAATCTGGATTTGCTTTGCCTCCAGAGAATCTGCCTTATATCTGGAAATATTTTCTCTAAACTCGGGGGAAATTCCCCTAGATGCTACCAGGTTTATCTGATCCAGGAGTTCATCCTTAAGATATATAGCTCCTGCATCGAGTCCGTTTATTTGCAGGCAGGCATCAAGAACCAAGTTGAGCATTGTCTGGAAATTCCAGGTAGTGCTCAGTTTCGTCCCGAGTTCTCGCTGGATTTCAAGCATTTTCTGGGCTTCTTTTCTTTCTGTAATATCAACTACAAGGCCCTGGAAATGGGTTGCTTTTCCATCTTCATTTCTCTGGATAAAGGTTTTCTCATCTACCCAGAGCATTTTTCCGTCCCCGGTAAAAATCCTGTATTCTACGTCGAAGGAATCCTGTTTCTCTTCGATGTTGCGTTTGAGGGTTTTAATAACTGAACCTATATCATCTCTGTGAATAGTGCTTTCGTAAGGAATTTTCCCTGAGGTAAAGTCTTCTACCTTATACCCGAACTGAGTTACATTTTCGGAAACGTACACTGTTGGCAGGTTTTCTTTGTTCTCCCATAGAAAAGCTACTGCTTGGCTATTGTTTATTATGGTTCTCAACATCTTCTGAGTTTCTAAAGACTTTCTGAGGGCTTCTTCGCTCTTCTTCCTCTCAGTTACATCCAGCACAAGCCCTTGCAGGTGAGTCACTTCTCCGTCAGGACTCCGCTGGATAAATGTCCTCTCATTTACCCAATGGAGGTCTCCGGCTTTTGTAAAGATTCTATACTCTATATTGAAGTCGACTTCACCTCTCCGGATACGCTCTTTAAGTGAATCCTTAACCCTCTTCAGGTCATCGGGATGGATAACATCTCCATAGAGGACCCTGCCTGAAATAAAATCCTCAACTGTATATCCAAACTGGACCACGTTCTCAGAAACAAACTCTGAAGGCCATTTTTCTTCATTTTTCCAGAGAAATACTACTGCATGACTGTTATTTACAACTGTCCTGATTATTTCCTGCATCTCAAGGATTGAAAGTAAATCCACGATTCCTATTGCCGCAATAACCTTTCCATCCTCTGAGAAGATTGGAGAAACAGCCACGTTCCTACCCAGATACGTACCTTCTTTGGGCACTCCGCGTATGGTTTTGCCGATCCTGAGCACCTCTTCAAGTATAGGGCCTGTATAATCTCTGTCAAGGATTTTACCATTCTCAAGGCGAAGTCCCTTTCGATTGAGGCTGCGGATAGTGGTTGGAAGCCCGACAAGGGAGTGCACCGCGACCGCTATCGACTCAAGTTCCTCAGGTCCTGCATTTTCAGATATCAAAGAAGTAATCTTCTCACCCCCAGAGAGATTCTGAAAATTCTTAAAAGTAAAAGATAGGAGAGTTTCAGCAGGAAGAAGCTAAGAGCTGAACCCTTTATACGTTGTTTTTTCCTTATTTTTCCTTATTTTAATACATTTTTAGTGGTTATGTAATGATTCTTAATTTATATAATTAAGATTTTCCTCAAATTTCGAGATTCCAATTACCTTTTAGATGGTTCTTTTCTAATCTCCATCCCTGTTAAAATTCCGGGGTCGGCATTTTTTTCCTCGGTTACTGCTGGAATGCTTGGGACTACTATTATTAGCGATTGAAAGATTAGTTCTGCAGTAATTGAGATATTAACGATTTGGATCCTTGGTAGGGCTTATGAACCTGAAGGGCAACGTAGAAAATGAGAAATATGTCATATAATGAGAAATATGTCATATATCATGATCTAATCACCTGAAGTCTCAAGCTACTTGCTTTTCAGTCCAATTTTGTAAGTCTTACGGAATTGAGGAAAAGGACATGCTTAATGAAAAAGAGTCTACGCTCTTAGAAAATATATATTTATAATGAGCTCATCCCAAAACTTGAAATTTGCTTCTTAGACCTTGTATTTCGAATAATCAATCAAGCTCAAGATCATGAAGACAACTTTGAATATTCCCAACGATTAAGAATAAGGTGGCTTTTGAGACAGGCTCAATATATTTCTCGATTCACTTATTTTTATATTATGTAAGTCGATATTAACTTTGATCTTATTTCAATTCTTAGTAAGTGAGTAATATTCTTGTAATGTTATACAATAAATGAGAATAAATTGTGATAAATATCATTACTGAAGACATATCTATGGCAATCTGATACAATTATTTCAGATTTTTAATATTTATTGGTTTCGTATTTATATTTCTATTGATATTATATTTTCTCAATGATAATCTCGTAGTGATACAATTTGAAATCGCTTTCATAGGCACATAATACATCAAGCATAAAATAAAAAAAAGTACATGAAACATAAAATAAAGAAAGAATGATCAACATACTCTTCAAAAAATAAACCTGGACGATTAATTAATAAATTAAGTAGTATTTGCTCAAGACATCTGCCTGTGAAAAATGATTATAAAGCGATAGCTTTGAATTGTATCAATTTTAACAAATGTTAGGGGTATAGACAAATATGGGGGAACAAGCATCTATCATAAAAAAGACGCTGGTCATCTTGCTGGTTGTCTTTTTTGTAGCATCTCTGACAGCTGCATCAGCAAGCGCCGCTGATGGACACGATGGAACAGGATCTGGTGGACAAGATAGAGCTATATCTAGTGGGCAAGATGGAACTGGATCTGATGGACACGATGGACATGATGGACACGGCTGTGACTGGCGGGGCGGTTGTGATAGGAACAATGGGTATAGCTGATGATTGCTGAGATGTAGGTGTCTTTATCTTACTTTCCTATCCACTTCCTCACTTTATTCCTTCAATAAAACAGATTTCTTTATCTTATTCTCTCACTTCTCTATTTATTTCGTAAAATCGATCTCTAAGCCTGGTTGGGATGGGCGCTGTCACTATTTGTACTCTACTTCTTCTCCCTTCAAGTCCTCTTTTTTAAGGGACGTGGCAACGCTTGAATTTCTACAGTGCAGGGACAAAGGCTTATTGCATCCGGCGCTGGAGATAACATTGTGAAAACTTCATTTCGAATGCGATCTCAATCATTTCTCTAAAAGTAATAAAATTTATAGATCTCTATAAATAATGACTTCAGGACGCGACCAGAGTTTTGAAAGAGCTTAAAATGAATTAAAAATCAATTTGTGAAACCGTGAAATGCTTAGAGACCAGTCCAGGCAAGGAAGATACAATGAAGATTGATAAATCCTATCTGAACAAGCATAAACAACAGAGTTTAAAAATAATATTTGGTTAAAATTATTAAAAATATTTTTATAGTCCTGGGCGCCCTATTAACTACCTGGCTCTAGTGACTTGGCTGGCTTGACAGGCTCCTAGCTTGCTGTTTCTACAAGTCTTTGAACTCCTCATTATTCTCCACGATAAAACTTGGAAATATATTTATCTCCATACAACATTGGAGAATGTGTGAATCCGGGAAACAATTCTATAGTTTTTCACGGTGACCTGCAGCAATTATTGAAAAAAGTAGAAACGGGCGAGATGATCCCCAAGCTGCAGGCTTCGCATGCTCCCATGTGTAAATTTTTTACTTCATACTACGTCATCAGCGGTATTCGGCATGTTGTACCTCTTGTCCATGGTCCTACCGGATGTCCGCTGTACATGTCGGATTTTGTCAGGACACGGGAGTGCTGTGAGATCCGTGGAGTTCCGCTCGAACCAACAGCCTGCACTGCTCTTAATGAGAGCAACATCATTTATGGTGGCGAGGGGAAACTCCTGGAAGCAGTAAAGGAAGCATACGCCAAGTATCACCCAGATCTCATTGTCATCCTCTCTTGTTGCTGCTCCGGGATTATCGGCGATGACGTTGAAAGCATTGCCCGCGAGGCAGAGAAGCTAGTGGGCTGCCGGGTATTGGCCCTCCGCAGCGAAGGATTTGGCGGTGATTTCCGAAGTGGCTATGAGGATGCTTTCAAGCTCATCATGGATTTGATGGAGCCTCCTAAAACAAAAATGAAAGGAACAATTAACATCCTTGGAGCCCGTTGGGGCCCTACCCCCACAGAGTTCAACTGGGACATGGATGAAATAGAAAGACTCCTTGGTGAAGTCGGAATAAAGATTAACGCCATCATCGCTGGAGGATGCACAGTCGAACAAATCAGGCATGCTAGAGAGGTTGAACTGAACGCCTCATGGTGTTTTGATTGGGGACAAAAATTGGGCGACCTGATGCAGGAAAGGTTCGGCATCCCTTATAGCAAAACCGGGCAACCCTATGGGCCTGAAGCCACAAAGGAATGGCTGCTTGGAGTTGCAACACCTCTTGGAATGGAAGCTGAAGCCATTAAGGTAATTGAAAGAGAGTTAAAGGAAGTGAAACCGGAAATTGAATACCTGAGAAAGGCTCTTTCCGGGAAAACAGCCATTATCGAAATCTCAGAGTTTCCAGGGCCGATACGAGCACTTTCACTTGCACGGATGGCAGCAGAGTTTGGCGTCCATCCTGTCGTAATCAACGTCCACCCATACACTATCAAGGAACGTATGCCAAGCATCAAGTTTCTCCTGGAAAGTGGGGTTAATCCGGAGATTATTCTGACAAAAGGGCTCTTCCGTCTGGGGAGTTTTAGGTCGTCAAAAGAGACCGAGGACGAACTCGAGGAGATCGTGAAGGGGTATGACAATCCAATCTTTTTCGGGAACTCCGGTCGGTTCCCTCCCTGTCCGGTAGTAAACTTAACGCTCATGAATCCGGCATTCCAGCCCCAGTACGGCTTCAGAGGGATAAAGAACATTGCAGCTCTCGTCAGGCAAGCCCTTGAGAACAAAGACCTTCCACGTTCACGCTTATTTAGGGGGATGCTCTATGGAACAAGAACCAATTAAGGAACCAGCTGCGCCGTTAGCCTCATCTTCGGAGAATTGTACTGACCCCTACCTCCGCTGTGCTTTCAATGGCGCTGCCCTTACAGCATTGGGAATATCTAATTCTGCCTTGTTAGCCCATTCTCCGCAAGGATGTGAGTACCTTGTCAACAATGCCTTCGCCTCACAGGAGTGCGACTACATGGAGACGATGACCTTATGTACGAAGCTCTGTGTGGATGAGATCGTACATGGCGGAGAGGATATACTTGCCCGCACAATCCGGGAGGTAAAAGATCTTCCGATCTCGGCCCTGTTTGTACTCAGTGCATGTGGACCTGAGATAGTGGGAGATGATATCGTGGGAGTGTGCGAAACCTTGCAGCCTGAAGTGAATTTTCGACTCATTCCTATTGAATGTGCCGGATTTAGAGGGTCGCAGTATGACGGCATCGATATCGCACTTGATACAATCCTCAAAAAGCTGGTAAAAGAGGACGTTGAGAAAATCCCGAATTCAGTCTGCCTTATTGCTCCTCATGCAAATGCCAATCCCACATGGCCAGCAGACCTTGCGTGGGTGAAGCAGGTTCTCTCCCGGATGGGTGTTAAGGTTATAGCCACGCTCACACACCGAACCCCTATTGCTGAAATCAAGAATATTGCATCTGCTGAGGCATCCCTCCTGTTGAGTCATGATGCCGGACAAAAAGCAGCGGATTACCTTTCTGCAACATATGGCATCGAGCAGGTCTGCAAAGGAATACCCCTGCCTATAGGAATGACAAACACGAAACGCTGGCTGACCGCTTTGGGAGAGAGATTTAATTCACTGATAACGGCAGAGGAAATGGTTGCTGAAGGCGAACGCATGGTGATGGCAACTTGCAGGCGCAAATGGCCGATGGCAAGATTCCTATACCGAACCCCAGCAGCAATTGTTGCCGATGCTACAGTAGGGATACCGCTTGTTCGTTTTGTCACCGAGGAGATGGAGATGACTCCGGAATTAGTTGCTCTATACACTTCGCAACGGCCAGTGCGGGAATTGCTGGAGCGAGAACTCCAGACTCTCGGGCTTAATCCTAAGGTTGTGTACGGAACAGACGTGTATAAAACACGAAAGAGTCTCCAGGAGGTCAGGCCTCAGGTCGTGTTCGGCAGTACAATCGAAAGGCACGCCAGCGAGGGACTTTCCGTTGCCTATGTTGTGGAAGTAGTCAGGATGATTCGCCAGTTCAGGATGATCAACCGGGAATACTTTGGGTATAACGGCATCCTTAACCTATTAGAGTGCGTCCAGAACGAGTGGACGATGGGATGGCGTTCGAAAGAAAAGAGATATGGAGCAAAGTGGTGAAGGAACTATGAGACAGATCGCGATCTACGGCAAAGGTGGAATCGGGAAGAGCACTATCTCCTCGAACCTGTCCGCCGCATTAAACGAGATGGGGCATACTGTCATGCAGGTTGGTTGTGATCCCAAGAGAGATTCGACGAGGATCCTTGCAGAGGGAAAGTTCATTCCCGCAGTACTGGAAGAGCACCGGGAACAGCTGAGGGTAGGAAAAGACGAGTACGCGATCAATCTGGATAACATAGTGTTTAAGTCACCCGGCGGGGTTTACCTTGTCGAAGCTGGAGGACCGGAACCAGGTATAGGGTGTGCTGGTCGAGGCGTGCTGACCGCACTGCAGATCTTAAAAGACCTCAGGGCGTTTTCGACTTACAATATTGACGTGGCAATCTATGACGTACTCGGTGATGTCGTATGCGGTGGATTTTCAATGCCGATTCGCGAAGGATTTGCAGAAGAAATCTATCTTATCTGTTCTGGGGGGTTCATGAGTATATACGCTGCAAACAACATTGCACGGGCCGTACAACGCCTTGCAAAGCGAGGAGACGTAGGGCTTGCCGGAATTATTTGCAACAGCAACGGCGACGAGGCATTTGAGCATGCGTTTATTCCTGCATTTGCAAAAAAACTGGGAACCTCGTTTGTCCAGTTTGTCCCCAGAAGTCCTTTGATTCAGGCTTGTGAACTAGAAGGAAGACCCCTTGTGGAGTATGCCCCTGATTCACGAGAAGCAGAGATCTTCCGGAACCTTTCAAAAGCGATTATGGAAAATGACTCACGGGTGATCCCAACACCGATAAGCGACCTTGCCGAGCTTGAAACGATGTACAGGCAATGTCTGGTAAAGAGATGAGAAGCAAATCATTTCACGGAGGTAACATGTATGAAATATGTCGACGTCGACAAGATTTACAAGGAGACACCGCTTGATAAAATTCCCTGGAATAGCGAGACACCTCCAGAAGCGCTTGTCGAGCTGGTACAGAGTGGGAAGGTCCGGCCTTGCAAAACCATTGATCTCGGTTGTGGTGCCGGCAACTATGCAGTATACCTCGCAGGCCAGGGATTTGAGGTAACAGGTGTCGATAGTTCCCCGACTGCAATAAAGATCGCTACTGAAAACGCACAAAAAAGGGGAGTCAAGTGTAGGTTTATTGTCGCTGATCTCCTCGGGGACTTGCATGAAGTAAAAGAGACTTTTGACTTTGGATATGACTGGGAATTTTTGCACCATATATTTCCGGAAGACCGGGTAAAATATGTAAAAAATGTGTATAATCTCCTGAAACCAGGAGCACAGTATCTTTCTGTCTGTTTTTCTGAGAAGGACCCACAGTTTGGCGGCATGGGTAAATTCCGGAAAACCCAATTGGGAACAACATTGTATTTCTCTTCGGAATCCGAAATAAGGGATCTTTTTTCACCTTACTTTGTCATAAAAGAACTAAAAACGATAGAAATTAACGCTAAATTTGCATCGCATTATGTAATTTATTCGTTCTCTGAGCGGCGCTGATTTCGTTAAGTTTCTCAAACTAATTGCCAACGCATTAGATTTACCTTTTGTATTGACATTGTGCAGGTTAATAGAAGAACTCCTTGATCTGACAATTCTGAAAAATAAAATCAACCAGGTAACTGTAGGCGACCAAGTTTTGGAATGAGCCCATTAAATATATAAACTGGTTAAATAAATTTAATGAAATAACTAGTTTTTTATAATAGTATTTACATAATATAAATTGGTTCATGAGGGAGTAATCTGTGGAGTAAATTCAGGACAGCTTGAAATCTGATCCCGCAATATACTTCATTGCGCGTATCTGTAAAATGGAGCAAATTCAGGACAGCTTAAAAACTGATCCCGTAATATACTTCATTAACGCGTATCTGTAAAATGAAGCAAATTCAGGACAGCTTGAAATCTGATCCCGTAGTATACTTCATTGGTGAAGGTCAAACCTTGTGAACCACCTTACAACCAACTTTTTTACTCAACACTTAGCTTGTAGATATTTTTTCATCTTTTACTGCTTTTCCCTCTGCCTTTTTCGTTTTCTTCTTTTCTCCCGTCTTTGCCGGGCTGTAATCGTTAGAGCCTTCGAGCATATAACCTAACCTCACATCATCGTCTTCAAGGACAAATATCGAGCAAGAAAGGCTCTGACTATTACCTTCTTCCCAAAAGTACAATTAGTGTAAAAAGAAGTTCGAAAAATAGTAGTATTAATTAGAATTATTAAAAATGATTTTATAGTCCTGAGCGGATTCGAACCGCTGTCCCGGGCTCCAAAGGCCCGAAGGATTGACCACTACCCTACAGGACTGCACATTAAAGCTTTTACTTATAGATTAATTCATGTACTTAATTTTTGTGCCAGATCAAGACTATTTTGTGTTAATTTATCCATCAAAATCTTTCTATACCTTCATTTATTTATACAGTTCTTTTACGGCTTTAAAATATTTCTTATTGAATGATTTTTCGCTTACAGGCAATTTTTCAGATAATTAATTTAAAATAATTTATTTCATTACTATATTGTGGAGTTGGAAGAGGATACATACGATTGAATAGCTAAGTAGCGGGTTGTGACAGAACTGCCCGGGAGCTGGAAGTTCTTGCTTCAGGATATGTTAAGATGGGAGCATATCGGAAGCGGCTGTATGGGGGATACGGTAAAGGAACTGAGTTGCTCTCGGGCTTCTTCTTACTTAACTTTAATGTTCTTTTCTATTTTTTGGTATTTTATTAATACTATTACCTTTCTGCCTTTTCCTATATATTCAATTATTTATCTGCTGATTCTGTTATTTACCACGTGCTCAGATTTGCCAACAGCTTTTTCATCTCACAAACTTTTTTGATCTAGACTATTAAACTGCTATTGACCAAAAAATCTTGTTCCACATCCGATTCTATGCTGATATTGAAATCTTTTATCTCAAACTACTTTTTGATTAAAAACAAATTTTCATATAATTAATTTAAAATAATTTATGCTCTTAGTATATTATGGAGTTAAGAAGTGAGGTGGGCTTACCACAATAGATAAGAAAGTAACCTGGAGGCTGGTGATTCTTCTTCGAATCAGTATGCTTGGGGGAGCGTAATATTCGAAGAGACTTTATTGGGGGATACAGCAAACGAATTCAGGGCCTCCAGGTATTTTCTTACTGTTTTCCTACTTTTTTTCCGAGTTTACCAAGTTTTTCGTTCTTTTCTACCTTTTTATTATCTTACTACTTTTTAAGAGCTTGAAGTATTGAAAATACACCGTAAACTTTTATTAATAGCTTCCGCCAGATTATGAATCATAGATTCACTCATGATTATACCTTTTTTAATATATTTCCTTTTTAAGGCTTTTTAATCCTTGGTTAACGCTAAAAACTCGTTTAATATGAAATTATAATTCGATTTTAAAACTTTTTATTCGAAAGCATTTTTCGTTCGAGACTAATTTTTGGTATAATTAATTTAAAATAATTACAGGGATTATTCTATATCGTACTTGGATGGAGATAACAGAACGAGTAAGTAACGGGTATGAATAGTAAATAAGTAAAATAAAGAATTGCCCGGAAGCTTTTGATCCTGTTCTGAATCATATGCTTGGGGGAGTATATCTTCAGACCAACCGTATCGGGGGCTATGGTAAAAGGAACAAAAAGCTTTCGGGCTTTTTCTTATTCTTCAATAAAGGATATTTTTTCCTATTTTTCTATAACGGATAAGGTCTATATTCCTGATAAGATACTTTCACTCAAGGTACTTTTACTCATAACTCGTTTATGATGAAGGTATGATGAAGGTATCGATGAACCATTGATACCTATCCTGATTTCTCAGGTTTTCAGGGTAGTGTATTTAAGTCTAAGGAAGAGAACCATAAATTTCAAATTCAGTAGTATTTCAGTAAAATTCAATTTTCGAAAATCCTTGAGACAGCTCTTCTCCTAGAAAATTTTCCACTTCTTCTTTCAGGTTTTCAATAGCTTCTTCAATAGTGGTTCCCTTGCAAATTATATCAGCTTCAGGGCAGATTGAGATATAAAAACCGTTTTCTTGAAGGATAGTAGCAGAAAAAGGAAACAAGATTGTCATACTTTAAAATATCTATCAGTTTATGTTAAGGATTTCGTACCTTCTTGTACATTTAAATCGTTTTTTGCAGAAAAATCCCCCTATGAGCGCAGGACTTTTATACTAAAGCCAGTACCACATTCTAAATATATATTGTCAAGTTTGTGGGGCCTATGTTAGCAGAATTTATACTGTCCTCTCCTGTACCTTTACCTGATCTTTCAGTGCTTATTCTTCTGGGTGTCTTTATACTCACTGCTCTCAGGCAGGTAGGATCTTTAAGACTACAGATCTGGCAGATCATGACATTTGGAGCGATACTGGTGGTATTGCTTGGTGAGATTTCCCCGCAAGAAGCTCTTGCCGCAATTAATATGGATGTGCTCATCTTCCTTTTTGGGGCTTTTTGTGTGGGCGAGGCACTTAACAGGAGTGGGTATCTTGCTTGGCTAGGGAACCGGATAGTCTCCAGGGCAAGAGACACTGATCAACTTGTTTTGCTTGTGCTCTTTTCTACAGGAATTCTTTCCGCAATTCTCATGAACGATACCTTGGCTATCATGGGTACTCCGCTTGTTCTGGGTTTTTCTAGAAAGTACAATATCTCTCCCAAACTCATGCTCTTTTCCTTGGCATTTGGGGTAACTACAGGAAGCGTTATGAGCCCTATCGGAAACCCGCAGAATCTCCTCATAGCAATTGGTGGAAATCTGGATTCTCCATTTGTAACATTTTTGCGTTCACTTGCCCTGCCAACCCTTATATGCCTTTTAATTGCTTATGCCGTGCTAAAACTTTTTTTTCGGGAAGAATTTGGAAAATCAACCCTTACTCATTCTGAAGAAGTCATTACCGACCCTGAACTTGCCAGTGTCTCAAAAATGGCTCTTTCCCTTTTGCTGATTCTCATAGCCTGTAAGATTTTCCTGGTGGAGTTTTTGCCTGCCTGGGATTTTAGTCTTAGCTGGATTGCTCTTTTCTCCGCGTCTCCTGTCCTGCTTAGTAGAAAGCGCGTTGAGATCCTGAGAAATATTGACTGGGCAACTCTGGTTTTTTTCGTTTCAATGTTTATACTAATGCAAAGCGTATGGATTTCCGGAACATGCCAGGAATTGCTTGCCAGGATGTCTCCTCAGTTAGGCTCTGTGTCAATGATTCTAGCACTCAGCATCGGGCTTAGCCAACTTATCTCTAACGTTCCCTTTGTTGCGCTCTATCTGCCTGCCATAGGTAGTACAGCTTCTCAAGGACAGTTGATGGCGCTTGCTGCGGGAAGTACAATTGCAGGAAACCTTCTTATCCTGGGAGCGGCAAGCAACGTTATAATTATTCAAAACGCGGAAAAAGAGGGAAAAACCCTCTCATTTGCCGAATTCTCCAAAATTGGGATCTTAATAACGCTTTTAGATGCCATTACTTACTTTATCTTTCTCTAAAGCTCAAAAGTTATTAATTCTCTTATTTTATACTTTAAGGGCTTAATCACTCTTTATATTAAATTTAAAGATTTATTTGTCCTTAATATGCTCTTTTTTTCTTTTTACGGGTATATAAATGAGGCTTAACCCTCCAATAAACTTGATATACTCAAAGCACATACACTTTTTTGTGGAAGATCTAATATCATGACCCAGAATAATACAGATCCAAATACCAGGCGCAAACGCGCCAGGGGTACTGTACAGATGAAAACCTTTGGGCCTGTTGAAGACCTTGAGATTCATGTCCGGTCCGACTGGTGGCAGACTCTTTTTAACTCACTTTACCTTAAGACCGATGCCGATCTTCTAGACGATATGGAGGTTACCAAGAAAGAGGTAGATCTCATTGTTTCCATTTTGGGGGTGTCTCCTGAAGAAAAAATTCTTGATCTTTGCTGTGGACAGGGGAGACATGTACTGGAACTGGCAAGAAGGGGTTTTTTGAATATTGAGGGATATGACAGATCCCAGTACCTTATAAGGAAAGCCAGAAACAGAGCACAAAAAGATAATCTGCAGGTCCGGTTTAGAGAAGGAGATGCAAGAAAGCTTTCGTATCCCTCTGATACTTTTGATGTAGTCACTATTTTGGGCAACAGTTTTGGCTACTTCGATTCAACACTCCAGGATAGAAAGGTTCTTGAAGAAATCTTCAGAGTTTTGAAGCCAGGAGGCAGAGTTTTCATTGATGCTGTTGACGGAGATCATATGAAAAAGAGCTTCCAGCCAAGATCATGGGAATGGCTGGATAGAAAGTATTTTGTCTGCAGGGAAAGAGCTCTTTCAGCCGATGGGGATAGGCTAATCTGCAGGGAAGTAATAAGTCGTATTGACAGGGGGGTAATTGCAGACCAGTTTTACGCTGAGAGATTGTACAATAAAGAAAGCCTTTTTGAGTTACTTACCGCATCAGGATTTAGCAGTCCAGCTTTTCATACTACTTTCAGCCCAGTATCCTCAAGCACTCAGGATGCGGGTATGATGGAGCAGAGAATCTTGGTCTCAGCCTCTGTCGAAAAACCCTGGCCTCCTTCTCTTCAGGAAGCCAGGAACAAAAAGCCAATGAATATTGCAGTTGTACTCGGAGACCCGAGAAAAGAAGATCAGGTAAAGCCTGCATGTGTGTTTGATGATGATGATTTCGATACACTTGAGAGAATGAAAAAGGCACTTGCAGAAATCCCTCTCATGAGATTTACTTTCCTTGATAGGCATGAAACACTGCTGGAGGACTTGAAAAAAAAGGCAGCAAAAGTTGATCTTGTACTTAATCTTTGTGATGAAGGGTTCTATAACGATCCCACAAAAGAGCTTCATGTACCGGCTTTGCTTGAACAGCTCAATCTCCCGTATACAGGAGCAGGCCCTCAATGTCTTGCCTTTTGCTACGATAAGTCCATTATAAGGGGCGTTGCCAGAGAAATGAACATTCCTGTAGCAAAGGGAATGCTTGTAACCGAAGACTCAGATCTTTCAAAGCTCTCTCTATCTTTCCCCTTGCTTGTAAAGCCTAATTCAGGGGATTCAAGTTTTGGGATTACACAGAATAGCATTGCCCACAACCTTGAGGAGCTTCTTGAAATTCTTGCGGCAACCCGGGAAAAAATGGGTTCTGGCAGGCCTTTTTTACTGGAAGAATTCCTCTCCGGGAAAGACATCAGTGTTGGGATTATTGGAAATCCGCCTGCATGCACTATACTTCCTATCACGGAAGAAGATTACTCGAGAGTGCCGGACGAACTTCCAAAAATCTGCGGTTATGAAGCAAAATGGCTTCCGGACTCTCCTTACTGGAATATCAAATCCGTACCTGCCGATCTTACGGAAAAAACCAGAAAAGAGATTGTAATATCTTGTCTTACTCTTTTTACCAGGCTTGGCTGCCGGGATTATGCTCGCTTTGATTGGAGGCTTGATGCCGAAGGCAAACCAAGGCTTCTGGAAGTAAATCCAAACCCTGGCTGGTGCTGGGACGGCCATCTGGCAAAGATGGCAGCTTATGCCAATATTTCCTATTCCGGAATGCTTGCAGCCATTATCGAAGCTGCAAAGGAAAGATATGGCCTTGGAAATGACGGAAAAGTTGAGCTTTCCAGGAAAATGCCGGAAGCCACTCCCCGAAAAAGTCCAGCTGAATATGCTGCCGAGTTTGAGGAAGAAATCGAAGCTAGCAACTGTATGGAATCCGGAAATAATCGGAAGAAAAATGTTTTCTCAAATCCTTCCAAAACAGTACATGCCTTTGAGAGCGTATAAATTAGAAAAAATCTGAGATGCGAAAGGATCTAATCTTTCTCTTTCGCCTCTCTGCTTTTTTACTTTTGGATGATAATTGTAAGGATATCTTGGTCCTGCATTCTATGGTCTATACCTACTCTCTGTCCTGGATGTTTTGCAGATGTACCCCATATCTGGGCATAGCGGAATTTCCTTCGAAAATCCCTGTGTAGACGGTCACAAATCTGACCTATGTTGGTTCCGCTCATCACTATCAGGGGTTCTTCCATGTCTGCGGGCTGACCTTGTGGTTTTAAGTAGACTCGAATGAAACCCAATCTGTCATAGATAGCATCTTTGAGAGTCTCGATATTAATGCCTTCATGGGCTGAAATAAAGATCGAGTTCGGGTATAGCTCTCTACAGTCTTCAATCAACTGGGGATAGGCCAGGTCAACCTTGTTAACAGCGATAAGAGACCTTACATAACTGCGGTTGTTCAGGACAATGTCAATAAGCTGATCAACCGTTATGTTTTCCCTTATAAGTACGCTGGCGTTATGGATCTTGTACTCATCCAGCACAGCCTTGATAGTTTCTTCATCCAGGTCAAGATCAATGGTTGAGTTGATCTCTATCCCACCCCTCTCTTTCTTCTTGATTACAACATCAGGGGGCTCCTGGTCTATGCGAATACCAGCCTGATAGAGTTCGTCCATGAGTACTTCGTAGTGCTTGGGCTGGAAGACATCAAGCAAAAATATAACCATATCAGAGTTCCTGATAACTGATATGACTTCCTTCCCGCGCCCACGCCCCGAAGATGCGCCTTTTACAAGTCCCGGGACGTCAAGGAACTGGATTGTTGCCCCTTTATATTCCATTACGCCTGGCACAACTGTAAGGGTAGTAAACTCATATGCTGCCACTGCGGACTTGGCACCCGTGATTTTGTTCAGAAGCGTAGATTTTCCTACTGATGGAAAACCTACAAGGGTTACGGTTCCATCTCCTGATTTTCTGACCGAGTACCCATCCCCTCCTCCTTTTGCCGAGGCTTTCTTTTCCACCTCGTCTCGCAGGCGGGCTAACTTGGCTTTGAGGCGGCCTATATGGTGGGAAGTTGCCTTATTGTACACGGTCTTTCGAAGTTCGTCTTCGACTTCCTGTATTTGCTCCTGTATGCTGCTCATCTGGAACCTGCCGATTTCGGGACTAAAGAAATGATTTTCATATTATAGGAAAAAGAAACCGCGTCCAAACGGTTTCTACAAGCCTTTTTGATCCAAAAGAGATCCGTATCTGGATATTTTATCCTGAATAGTTGAATGAAATATATATACCTATGGAATGGTTTTATTTACTGGTTCTTAATAATAGGGCTACTCAGAATATTTATATCTCATAATAATTATAATAATACTTAAAGTTTATCGAAAACTGCTGCCGGTGAAAATTTCATCACCAGAAGCTTGTTTAAAGAAGAACCTCTCCTTCAAAAAGAGTGTCTCTTTTATTTAACTCTCTTATTCAAGGGAGAAACTATCTCAAAGGGGTTTTCTCTCCTATTCGAAATACTAATTTTTATTCAAAGAAGATTATTTCTCCTGTCCTCTCATACACGTGTAGCCCGTCGGAAAGCTTTGAAGCGAATTCTGCGGAATTAAGAATTTCCAGAAACCTGCGGACTTCAGGAGTTTCCATAATTTCCTTTCTTATTAGGAAATCATACTCTTCCTCTGCAAATTTTATAAATTGGAGACCATTCTTTTCGGTACAGGCTTTCTTTCCTATGCCTACCTCAGCCTTTCCTGAGGCGACTGCCTCACAGACAGCTACTTCCGATTTTACTCCTGAGTCATATCCGGAAATTGAATCCGTAAACTCCTTCTTACTAATTACCTTTCCAGCTACAAATTCTTCAATTTTCAGGTCTAAAAGAGCTCTTGTGCCTGAACCCAGGTTCCGGTTAATCAGGTTTTTTCCCGGGAGGTCCGAAAGCCCGGAAATCGGTCTATTCTGCCTGACAAGAAGCCCTACTTCCCGCCTGTACCCTTTCACAAGGACAACGCCTGAAAGTCCCATATTCTCAATTGTAGGGATATTATACAGGATTCCATCCTGTCCTCTTGAATCTCGTGAAGGCATATTCACGCCTGCAATATCTGCCGTATTTGCGGCAATTGCGCTGAAGCCCCCGCTTGAGCTTGTGTAAAGGGTTCTGAAACGAAGTCCGCTGAGATCTTCAAGCAGGTCAAGGCCAGGACAGGAGCCGCCTGCTATCAGGAGGTCAGGTTTTTCAACCTCGCCGAAAATGGTCACTTCTACAGGGGTTCCCGCTTCAATAAACTCTGTACTGGACGGGATTTCAATAAAGCCATCTGCTCCGGAAAGAGAGGTTATGGCACCTGAGCCTCTATCTGCAGGATAAACCTTTCCCCGGATCAGGCCTACAGGAAGAAGCTGCTGTCGTCCTTCTGAACGGAAACAGGTGCCCATAATTCCTTTTTCCATTTTTTTGAGTTCTTTATCTTCTCCAAGGGCTTTTCTGAGTAGGGGGATAACGAATTCGTTAAAAATCATTAATGCAGATGTAGGGTTTCCGGGCAGCCCTATTATGGGAACGCCTTTTATTATTCCAATAACCACAGGTTTTCCAGGTTTTATATTTATGCCATGGGCAAGAGTTTCTCCTATTTCATCTATGAGCCTGTACATCACGTCTCCGGCCCCTGATGACGTACTCCCAGAAGTCAGAATCAGGACACATTCCGAAACCGCAGTTTCAAGTGCCTCTTTCATGGCTGCCTCGTTATCTTCTACAATCCCGTAAAGCAGGGGGAAAGCTCCGCATTCATGTATGCCGGCATATAATGTATAAGAGTTTGCGTCGTATATCTTTCCGGAGGTAAGTTTTTCTCCGGGACGCACAAGCTCGTCTCCTGTTGAGATTATTCCAACTTTTAATTTAAGGACAGGAACATCCTTTTTTCCGATAGAAGCAAGCACTCCGATTTCTCTGGTCCCAAGCTTCCGTCCTGCCCTGAGCACACGTTCTCCCTTCCGGATGTCCGAACCGGCTTTCATGATATTTTCTCCCACAGTTACAGGCCTGTAAATCGCTACGGTTCCACCTTCTTCAGAGCTGTACTCAACCATGACCACTGCGTTAGCGCCTTCTGGAATCGGGGCTCCTGTAGCGATTTCAACGGCTTCCCCTGCCGAAACCTTAAATTTTGCATCCGAGCCTGCAGGGATGTTTCCAAGCAGCCTGAATTCTACAGGTTCGGTTTCGCTGCAGGCATACGTATCTTCTGCCCTGACTGCATAACCATCCATTACAGCCCTTGGAAAAGGAGGGACATTAATTTCGGTAATGATATCCTCTGCAAGGATTTTACCGTACGCGCTTTCAAGGGGAGAGGCTTCCTTTCTGGGAAGCACCTGCAAACTGTTTATTATTTCTCGAGCCTTATCCACTGAGATAAGTTTCCTAAACTCTTTGCGCTTCATAAATATCAAATCCTGACCTACGGCTTTCAGATGGGTTTTTAGTTTAATAGCATTACCTGACCTGTTTTATACTTATTTTTCCCTTTGAGGGAATATATTGCAAGCAGTTAACGCAAAGGCGCCCCTTTTCAAGAAAGGCCATCACAGAGAGACCAGCCTGGAAGAAATCATTTTTCAAAGACTGCATGAAAGGAATCTGTTAGTGGAAACTTAAATGGGAGGAGCTAAGGAAAATTCAAAACAAAAGTACAAAAAGGATTACAAAATGAAGTTCAAAAGTGATTTTAAAAGGGATTTCAAAAGGAGTTTAAAATGAAGTTCCAAATGGAAATTTCAATCCTAAAAAACTGATAAAAAAGAATCATGGCGAGAAAATTCTCGCATGATTTTATATTTTTTTGTTTCTTTCATTTTTCAGGCTGCCCTTTTAATCATAAATTGGGGTGCCTGTGCTCTTGGTTATTTTCTCAAAGGCTTCAACCATCTTCATTGTCATGGGCCCGGGCTTGCCTGTACCTATGATTCTTCCATCAAGTTTGGTTATTGGGGCAGCTTCAGCGGCGGTACCTGTGACGAAAATCTCATCGGCTGTATAAAGGTCAAACAGGCCGAGATTTGCTTCAATGGTGGGACATCCCATCTCATTCAGAAGTTCGATGGCTGTGGCTCTGGTAACCCCTTTTAAGTTGCTGATTGTATGGGGAGTAAGAACCTTGTTGTTCTTGACTATGAAAATATTATCTCCTGAGCCCTCACAGACAAAACCATTCTGATCAAGGAAAATGGCTTCGTCTCCTCCTTTCTCATTGGCTTCTATCTTTGCCAGGATATTGTTCAGGTAGTTCAGGGACTTGATATTCGGGGATATGGCATCAGGGGCATTTCTCCGGACACAGACACTGACGGCTTTGAGCCCGACTTCATACAGATCACCATACATGGCTCCCCAACCCTGGGCTATGACAACAACGCAGGGCTTCTCACAGCTGCGGGGATCAAGCCCTAGATCTCCAACTCCCCTCGAAACAACCGGACGGATATATGCATCTTTGAGGTTATTTTTCCTCAGGGTTTCAAGTATTGCTTCACTCATCTCTTCCTTTGTAAGGGGGATATCCATTGCAATTGCCTTTGCTGAGTCATAAAGCCTATCAACATGCTCTTTTAACTTAAAAACACGTCCATTGTATGCTCTTATGCCTTCAAAAACACCATCGCCATAGAGGAAACCATGGTCATAGACCGAAACTTTGGCTTCGGATTTGGGAACAAACTTCCCATCCAAGTAGATCAGTAACTCACTCATTTGCGAACAATCCTCTGCAATCTTACTACTTTATAGGGTTTACCTATTTTCTTGAGAATGTCAATTAAATGTGGTTTTAATACACAAACCCTATAAACCATTTACTTTTTTCACTCATTGACAGTATGTAAGCTCTGCGCGGGGTTTTAAATACTCAAAGCCTCAGGGAAGTTTCCATACTGGCAAATTCCTAAGTAAAATGCCGAGTAAGTGAGTATATACTAAATATATATTACAATTCCGCTTCTATTCAAACATTTTAAGGCTTTTACAGCCCCAATTAACGTATCCATACAAAAAGCTTTTATGCTAAAACGCGCATTTCGTATTCCGCAGTAGAAAAAGCAAAAAGGGCTCGTGGCTTAGCCAGGATATAGCGCTGGGCTTCTAACCCAGACGTCGGGGGTTCAAATCCCTTCGAGCCCGCTTAATTCTTTACCTTTTTCTAAATAGTCTTTGAAAGTCATTTTCAATTCTTTTCTTACTTCAGATTCACCTGCGTAAACTGTTTTCGCTCTCTTCTCTTCTGATATGCTTGCCCTCTTTCTGTAGAGCTTTACATTTTCTACCTCCCCTCTGTTTTTCTGTTTATTCTGGAGTAAAGAGCTTTAACATAGCTGCAGCTTTACCAGAGTACGCGCAGCTTTTGCTTTGGAAAATCTCATTTCAAAAACATAGGAGATATAGATAGAGTAATTACAAACGTTCTGTAAAATCGGAAGCTCAAAAAGTCACTTAACCAGATTTATTCTCATAATAACAAGTACCTCAGTCCCAGTGCGAAAAACATTACTCCTGACATTACTGATGTAATCAGGCCGATCTGCCTGATACTTTCCACTTTAGCTGCGAGGCCCAGTGGCACCAGCAATATGAGATAATATGAGGTTCCAATAAAAAATCCTCCAAATAGCAGTATGCTGCCTGTAACATTGGTATAAGACAGAGCTGCGGACATCGCCAGAAGGAATGGAGGACACACATTGATTCCTGTCAAGAAGCCAAAGAAAGCAGGATAATTCACGTATTTTTTACTCAGCTTGCACAACCCGAAATGAGGCCATTTTTTTACCACCACGAAGGTTAGCATCAAGATGGACAGCATAATCATAGCAGTCCCTACGGCTCTGTTGAGCCATGGACCGTCTATCTGCTTGCCGAGAATTCCCAGGATCAAGCCGAAAAATAGGTAGGCAATTAGTCTACCCATTGCAAGCTCTCCAATGGATAGTATATTCTGCCGCAGCTTTCGATCTTCCGATAGGACAAATGGCACATATACAGGGGCGCAGGTGACCAGGCAGAAAATGCCCGTGGACAGTCCTAGCAGCATGCCCTGGGAAATCGCCTCTATGATCATTAACCACCGCTCATGACTTCGCCAGCAATGCAAAACCAGCGACAACGATGAGGACCGTGTACAGATACATTACCCATATCCTGATATTCTTTTTGTCAATAGCCATTTCAGAAACTTCCATTATTACCAGTCAATAATTAAATGCAATTATCCGAAACTCCCTATCTCACCGGTCATCAGGTAGTGTACAATCATCCATATGAAGCCTGACACAATAAGCAAGTTAAAGATAACTGCCAGCGGAATAAAACATAATCTAATTCTCTGGTCAGTAAACATCAGCTTGTAATCGATCGCACCTGCAGGACATTTATCCATGCACTTTCCGCACTTGGCACACTCGATTGTCGTTTTTCCCTTCGCAAGCGATTCTTTGGTAATCGCGAACAGCTCACAACTTTTTACGCACAAGCCACATTTTTTGCAGAGGCCTGTGTCGATTTTTACCTTAAACGGATTGATGACCCCAATTATAGTATTGGCAGGCATAAGTGGACATATAAAGCTACAGAACAACCTTTTCTTTGTGAGCAACGGGCCTATCACTAGGAAAATTAGTCCACCAGTCACGAATATCAATGCTGTAATCCACTGGAAAGTAGTCGTCACGCCAGGCGGATCATATATTATCCGGAGTGGGCACATGAAAGCACAGAAGACAGGTATCAGAAAGACAGCACTGACCAGGACCAGGAACAGCATCAATGCATAAGGAAACAGCTTTGTCCATTTTGGCGGGTTTTCAAGAGGTATGATAGGCTTCTTTAATAGAGATGCGGAAAACTGATCCATCCATCCGAAGAAACATATCCAGCCGCACCACCCTCGTCCCAGGATAAGTACAAGACCAAGCCACATAAAGAGAACGGCAAACAGAGATGAGACCGGGGATGGAAAGACCATTTTTCCCTCGGTAAAGTATGGTACCGCTACGAACGGGATAGTGATCGGACAGATGGGAGCGCTAGTACTGTTCAGGATTTGATCGGTCAGCAGAATGCTGCCCCTATGCACTTCATGTTCCAGAGAGAGTGCTATAGTGAAAATTAAACCATCCATTACAACAAAAGTTACCATGCGGAAAAGGTTGACTCTACCAGTCCACAGGATGAAAAAAGTCAGTGCTGTACCTACTATGACAATAAACGCGGTGATTGCCAGGCGAGCTGAAGAAGAATCCCCCTGTCCTACAAGAAAAAATAAGATTAAACCAGTGATAACTGCCGCAGTAAAACTGACCGCGAAAGAATACTTTAAACGGTCTGTACCGTATTTGGCTCCTTTATTATCGCTTTTGTTTAATTGACACACTTGTTTACCTCATCTGGAACCAAAATATTGGGCCTGTTAAATAATAAAAAGAATTTTCCCTGTCAATTATATAAAAACTTATCGAAATTTTTTGGCAACATGTTCTGACCATTTCAGCGCCAGCTAGAAGTTACTACTGTTGTTTTCTGAGGCTTTAGAAACTGACTGACTTAAAAATTAATAAGTTAATGTTTGCTCAGAAAGGTCACATACTTGCGATTTGAGTATCGTTTTCACACGGTACTGATCAGGATTCTCTGAATGCAGGTAAGTTAAGAAAAGAGTGCAGTTAAACAACATGTATTGCATGACAAAATATCCAAACATTTGATTTCAGTTTACAGAAAAGTTGATACACTTCCTATAGATAGGCTTAAAAGCTGAAAAATCGGAAGCTAAGAGAATGAAAATCTAAAAAATAAAACTTTGTAAAATTCCATCGCTGGAAATCACCGCTCAGCTGGGAACCATTTCAAATCTCTCTCCCGAGGGCATAATTATTGCTAGGATAATATAAAGGACAATACCAATTCCTTCCAGAGCAAGAGCTGCAAAAGCAAGTCTTATAAAAGTCGGGTCAATGCCAAAATATTCTCCCAACCCTCCACAGACTCCAAGGAGCATACGGTTTTTCTTGCTTTTAGTCAGGCGCTTTTTCATAGTGTAAGTAGTGCGTTTTTCTTCTCTGGCCTCTTCTCTGGCCTCTTCTCTGGCTTCTTCCCCGGTTTCTTCCCTGACTTTCTCTCTAGCCTCTCTGGCGGCTTCCTCTTCTTTTTTCTCCCCAGGTTCTATAATGACTCTCTCTTCCATATCTATAGGCTTTGTCCAGGATTCTTTGGTATAACCAGTTTCAAGTTCTCCCGGAGCCTTGAATTCGCTTTCTTTTGGGATTTTTCTCTCTTCAAATATGGGGCTTCCTGTGGCTTCCTGTTTTTCCATGTCTCTCTCAGGTTTTGCCCAGGATTCCTCGGTATAGCCAGTTTCAAGTTCCCCTTGAGGTTTGAATTCACTTTTTTTCGGTTCTTCTCTTTCCAGAGGTGCAGTACTTCCGCCGATTTCCTCTGCGTTTTTTCCCTCAGGTCTCGCACCTGGTTCCTCTTTAGATTCGGCTTTAGGTACCCCTGGCGCTTCAAAAAAGTTTCCTTTAGTTACCTTTTTTTCTTGAGATTCGGGATTTTCCTGCATATTGTTTATTCTATTTTTTAGGATTTATATTATACTGGTACCTTTTCTATCTTCTTTACTATCTTCGTTTTCCTTCTATCGAACTTTTGAGTGCCTGAAAAGCCGCATCCATCCTCGTGATACTGTCTGAATTCGGTCCTATCAACTTCTTTGTGCTGCTTTTTCAGAGAGTCAAAATAAGGATTATAAAAAGTGCTAGGATAAAAAGGGCTTTCCAGTCACTTTTCTGCATTGAAAGCTCATGTATCGATGTCCTTCGACTTCCCTGGTAACACCTGCTCTCCATGGCTTCTGTCACTTCTTCGGCCAGGAGGATCGACCTCCTTATAAGGGGCACTACAATTGCCGTGGTTCCCCGGCGCAGGTCGTGCCTGAAGTCAAGGCCCCGAGCGAGCTGGGCTGACCTGATAGTTGCTGCGTTTTCCAGAAAACTTGGGAGGAAGCGGATAGAAAGTGACATCATGGTGGCTAGGTCGAAGGAAGTCACTCCTAGGTAACGGAGCGGCAAGGGACGGAGCAAGCGCTCGATCCCGTTGGTAATCTGGCTCGGGAGGGTACTTGCCGTAAAGAGAGTAGCATAAAGCAGGAGCAGCTCAAAGCGTAAGGAAAGCAGTGCTCCTAGCCTCAGCCCTTCATAAGTAGGAGTAAACACCGGCAAGGTGACAATGGGAGTTCCTTTAGTTTCAAAAAGCTGAAAACAAAAGATGATGATAATAACGAAGAATAGGGGGCGGACCGATCTGAGCAAAAAGGAAAGGCGTACTCCCGAAATCCCGGTGAGCAGGAGGAAAAAAGCAATAAGTAATCCCATCCCGGCAAAACTCCCTTCCCTGAAGATGAGGATGCTCAGGCACATCACTGCCCCAAGCTTGGTCCTGGGGTCCAGCCTGTGCAGGAGGGAATTCCCGTAGACGTAGTTGAACGTAATTTCATACATTTTCCTGCATCACCGTCCCATCTATTTTTTCTGATATTTCCCTCTCTTTTTCCGGTCTAAGCTTTTGAAGTTCTTTCAAGGCCTCTTCTGCCGTAAAGATATCCTCCCTGAGGTTGGCTCCCTTCCTGTTCAGTTCTTTAATAAGCCTGGTAAGCAGGGACACAGGGGAATGCCCTACCCGAAGGTATTCTTCAGGGCTGCCTGTAAACACGATCTTGCCCTCTTCCATCGAAATGACCTTCTGGGCGAAGGGCAGGATTTCTTCCATGTTATGGGATACAACAATGATTCCAACTCCCTTTTTATGAATATTTTGAAGCCTTCCGAGCAACTTGGTCCGGCTTTCGGGGTCTAGACCCGCAGTGGGTTCGTCAAGCACAAGGTAGGTCGGGCGAAGCGCCATAATTCCCGCAAGCGCAACTCTGCGTTTCTCCCCCCCGCTCAGGCTGAACGGAGAGCGGTTCAGGATCCGGGTATCAAGATGTACGAAAGACAGGGCATCATGCACCCTTTCTTTAAGTTCTTCTCCCCGGATCCCAAAATTCGAAGGGCCGAAGGCAATTTCCTTGTATATGGTTTCTTCGAAGAGCTGGTCTTGAGAATGCTGGAAAAGCATACCCACTTTTCTGCGCACTTCCCGGCTAGTGGTGTCCAGGCCGTCCACAGTTACCCTACCGCTTTCGGGGGTGAGGATCCCGTTGAAATGTTTGATTAGTGTTGATTTTCCTGCCCCTGAGGTTCCGGAGATGACAGCAAATTCCCCTCTTGCGATCTCCAGGGAGACGTTTTCAAGGGCAGGCTTCCTTTTTTGGTTCCCGGGATAGGAATAGCTCAGATTTTCCACCTTGATTCCCATATCTCCTCCGCAAGATTTTCTATTGAATACAGCCGTGTCCAGTCAAATGAAAAGCCGCGGGATTCCAGGCTGTTCAGCAACTCCACTACCGGGGGGATTTCCAGACCAAATTTCTCCGTGTCAGGGTCTTTGAAAACAGTTTTTGGTTTCCCTTCCCGCACTATTTCCCCCCTGTCCATTACGATTATCCTGTCAGCATACAGGATTTCTTCGAGCCTGTGCGTCACATACACGATAGTTCGGGCTTCTCCCCTCAGCTTTTGAATGATTTCCCGGATCTGTTCCCTGGATTTTGAGTCTAGCATGGAAGTTATTTCGTCAAAAACAATACACTCGGATTTCATTGCAAGTGCCGAGGCAATAGCTGCGCACTGGCTCTGCCCTCCACTCAGGGTTTTTGGGGAATGGTTTTTGAAGTTATCAAGTCCCACTACTTCCAGAGCTCTGTCCACCCTTTCCCGGATTTCTTTTGGGGGCAGGGCAAGGTTTTCGGGCCCGAAAGCCACGTCTTCTTCCAGGGTGGTGCCCACAAACTGGGTGTACGGGTTCTGGAAGACCATACTAACGGTCTGCCGAATTTTGAGGAGATTTGAAGGATCTGCCGTGTCCATGCCATTTATGGATACTTTCCCTTCCATCGGCTTCAAAAGCCCATTCAGGTGCCGGACAAGGGTTGACTTCCCCGAACCGTTCCTGCCAACTATCCCAAGAAATTCTCCTCTTTCTATTTCGAGATTTATCTTTTTCAAGCCCTGTGTCCCATCAGGAAAATTGTAGCTAAGATCCTCTATCCTGATCATTATTTTTGACTCTTTGCTATTTTGGCTTTTTACTTACTTTTTCAGATCCTGTACCTGGAAGCTATATAGGCAGCAATAGCCAGTTTCAGAAGGTCACCAAGAATAAATGGAAACACTCCCAGGGTTATTGCTTGTAGGAGGTCAAGTTTGGCTACAATTGCCAGCTGGGTCATCCCCAGGGCATAGTCGATTACGAGCCCTATGCCCATATAAAGAGCATTTGAAAAGTAGTCGTTTTTTCCACTCTTCTCACTAAGATATCCTATTACAAACGCCGCAACTATGAAACCTATTATGTACCCGCCTGTGGGTCCCAGGATCACGCCGAGTCCTGAGGCACCTCCTGCAAAGACGGGCAGCCCGGCAATTCCCAGCAGAGCGTATATCAGCACGCTGAGAGTCCCCCATTTGCTCTTAAGCATGCTCCCTGCCAGGAAGACAAAAAGGGACTGCATGGTAACTGGTACCGGAGAAAAGGGAAGTGGGATTTTAATGTACGCCCCCACTGCAATCATTGCAGCGAAAAGGGATGAAAACACTAATTTTCTAAGTTCCGAGGATTGGGTAATGCCGTATGTTTCATTTTTCCCTTTCATTCTTTTGTCTCTCCTGTTTCTATCTTTTCAAAGTTTAGTCCCGCATCCCGTATCATCTTCAGATCATTTTCTGGACTTCTACCTGCAGTGGTCAGGTAGTTCCCGAGCATCAACCCGTTGGCCCCGCAAAAAAGGGCAAGGGACTGCAGATCCCTGAGATTCTTTTCTCTTCCTCCGGCAAGCCTGATATTTTTCTCCGGTAGAGCGAGCCTGAAAAGAGCTATACTTTTAAGGATCTCCATCGGGGGCAGAGGTGTTGCATTTTCCATCGGAGTTCCCGGAATTGGGTTTAAGATGTTGATTGGCACTGAGTCTACGTCCAGTTCTTTCAGGGTAAGTGCCAGCTTTATCCGGTCTTGCACGCTCTCCCCAAGCCCCAAAATCCCTCCTGAACAGACTTCAAGCCCGGTTTCCTTTGCAGTCCTGATTGTCCGTATCCGGTCGGCATACGTATGTGTGCTACAGATGCGCCTGAAAAAGCTTTCCGAGCTTTCTAAATTGTGATGAATTCTTGAAACCCCGGCTTCTTTCAGCTTCCCCGCCGATTCCGGGCTCAGGGCTCCGATTGACGCACAGACTTCAAGTCTCGTCCCGCTTTTTATCAGCCTCACGGCATCCAGGATGCTTTCAAGTTCCTCTAACTTCAGGTGGTTTCCACTTGTGACTATAGAAAATCGGTGTACTCCGGATTTTTCAGCGTTTTTTGCATCTTCAAGTAGCTTTTCGGGGCTTAGCAGTGGATATTCCCCGGTTTTCGCACAATGGTGAGCTGATTGGGCACAGAACTTGCAGTCTTCGGGGCAGCGCCCGCTTTTTGCGTTTGTAATTGCACAGAGGTCTACATTGTTTCCGAGCTTTGATCTCAAGCGGTTTGCGATGGAAAAGAGGTCGAAGAGATCGAGCCCGGTAAGTGCCACAAGCTTCATAAGTTCCTCCTCTTCAATAGGGAGTTCCTTATCGAGTTTGTGTCTTATCGTAGGGATTATCCTAGCAGTCTCTTTCATTGTTAACCTCTTTCCATCCGTCGGTTAACTATAAATCCGGGACTTGCTTATTAAAGTTTTCTCTCAACTCTAATGAAAGACAACCTATGTTCTCCTTTTTGCCAGGATCCAGAAGCTTTTTCTCTTTTCCGGGCGATAATTAAATATATAACTTATGCGGGTATTATGGATACTTCACCTGAAATACAGTTTTACTATCTGTTTCATGCTGTGTTCAGGAAGTTCATCATGGGCGCGTGGCCTAGCCCGGATATGGCGGCAGCCTCCTAAGCTGTAAATCGGGGGTTCAAATCCCTTCGCGCCCGCTAATTTCATTTAATCTGCTTTTCTCAGTTTTCTCCGGAGATAAAAGTCTATTTTCAAACTATAGTTTTTTCTGGATATTCTGCTCACTCAGAAGAAGAATCCGAGCTTCCTGAATACCAGGATATATCCATATAAACTATGGAAAATTTCTTATCTGGAAAGTGAGTATTCCCCTAGCATTACGCAGTAAAGTTTTATAAATCATAAGCCAGTGCAGTCTATTCTATAAGAAAACAAAATGCCACCTCAGAGGAAACACAAATTGATCCGGAAAGCCAGGGTAGATGACGTTGTTGTAATGAAGCAAATCATCAATACTTATTCGAAGGAAGAGCTAATGCTCGCCCGTTCGCTGAGTGAAATGTACGAGAACATCAGAGATTATTATGTCTGCGAGATTGATGGGGAAGTTGTGGGCTGCTGTGCCCTGCACGTGGTGTGGGAAGACCTTGCAGAAATACTTGCCCTTGCCGTTAATCCAGTATTTGCAAGAAAAGGAATTGGTACAAAGCTTGTCTCAGCCTGCCTTGAAGACGCTGAAAACCTTGGTATGAAGGAAGTTTTCGCACTTACTTACGTGCCTGGCTTTTTCGAAACTCTTGGCTTTAAAGTTGTGGACAAGAACAGCCTTCCCAGAAAAATCTGGTCCGGCTGTTTGCGATGCCCCAAGTTTCCGGACTGTAATGAAATTGCTGTTCTTAAATCGATTAATTCTTAAATCGCTTCTGAAATCCTTTCCTTAAATCTTTATTTTCTATTTTTTTCCGAATTCAAGACTTTTAACTCGAAACTATATAATCTCGATTTACAATGTTTAAAATATATACAAATAACTAAAAATCAAAAATTATTTATTCAGGCAGTTTCATTTTTAGGGTATCCTAATTATTGGGTCTGGAGTCAGGCATGAGATGATATCAATGAATATAGATCGATTTGAAGAATATCTTGAAACTATTCTTTACCTCATTAGAAAGAACCAGAGCCCTGCAAAGACCAAACAGATCTCTGAAGAACTCAACGTATCTCCGCCAAGTGTAACAGAAATGATAAAAAAGTTATACTCTTCGGGTCTTGTAGAGTATACACCCTATCAGGGAGTTGAATTGACAGAAAAAGGAACTGATCAGGCTCTCCGGATCAAAAGGAAACATCAAGTGCTTGAAACTTTTCTGGTTGATGTCCTTGATTTCGATCGAAAGGAAGCCCATAAAGAAGCCTGCGAGCTTGAGCATGCTGTTTCTGATGCTGTACTTGAAAAGATCTACGAATTTCTGGGATGTCCCGAATATTGTCCTGACGGGAATCCTATCAACGTTGATAAAAATAATATCAGGCTAGAGGAAAAAGTCATCCCACTTGATGAAATGGAAGAGGGGAGTTCAGGCAAAGTTGCCCGGGTAACCCTTCCAAGAGAGACGAAAGAGCGCCTTACCTCCCTTGGTATTCTTACGGGGGAAGATATTGAGGTCAGGCGCAAGCAGAAACAGGGCTGTATTTCGGTTATAGCAGTGGGGTCCGAAATTGCCCTCGGAAAAGATATCGCAAAAAAGATTTTCATAGCTCCGAAAAGCAAAAGCTTGTAAAAGGGCAAAGAAGGCATAAAACTGGCGTGGAGTAAGATAACCGGAGACGTGATGGGAATTTCCAGCTCATGCTGTACTTCCGGAAGCGAAAGTAAGAGCGAAACTCCTTATGATCTGACAATCGCTTTCATAGGGAACCCAAGCGTTGGGAAAAGTGTTTTCTTCAGCAGACTCACCGGGGTAGGTGTAGAGGTATCGAATTATCCTGGTACGACAGTTGCACTTAAGAGGGGAATTGTAAAGGCCCGGGGAAAAACTATTGAAGTGGTTGACCTGCCAGGGATTTATTCCCTTGGAGTCACAAACGAAGATGAGAAGGTAACAAAAAGATTTCTTATTGAGGACAAACCTGATATCATCATCAATGTCCTTGATGCAAGTAGACTTGAGAGAAATCTGTACCTGACCCTGCAACTTCTGGAACTCAATATCCCTATGGTTGTTGCGCTAAATCAAGTGGATCTGGCTGCAGACCTCGGTTTTCTCGTTGATGCGGACGAACTCTCTGAGCTGCTTGGTTTGCCTGTAGTGCCAACGGTCGCGACCTGGGGAGTAGGGCTAGATGAGGTAATGCTTGTAGCCCTTGCAGAACAAGGTAAAACTCAGGAGCATCACCATGTAAGGTATAGCCAATGGATCAGGCAGGCTCTTTCCAGCCTAGACTATGCTTTTCCCGATATTCCTCCAAGAGTAAAAACTGCAGCTCTATTAAATGATGCCGAGTTTGTAGAACTCTGCTGTATGCCGCCTGAGGCTAATGCCCTTCTTTCTTCTGCCAGGCGATTAAGGCAGAATCTGGAGATGCAACATGGAATTTCGGTACCTGATACGGTTGCAAGAGATCTCTATGGGGAAGCCGGATATATTGTGGACAGTGTGGTTTCAAGGTTTGAGCCTAAAAAAAGTTTGAGAGATCGAGTGGATGCCATTCTTACCTCCCCTAACTTTGGAATTGCAGTGCTCGTATCTGCCCTGCTTATTACCTTCCTCCTTGTTTTCCGTGTAGGAGGTTTCCTTGAGACCTGGATTGTGAATGAGATCTTTGAGCCTCATGTGATTCTGCCTGCAGAGGCCGCAACTTCAGGCATGTCGCCTATCCTGAGAAACTTAATCGTGTATTCTCTTCGCGGAGTAGAGGCAGGATTCGCAATTGCAATTCCTTATATTGCAGTTTTTTATGCCATTCTTTCCATATTCGAGGATTCGGGTTATCTTACTAGAGCAGCTTTTCTGCTGGACAATCTTGCGCATAAGCTTGGGCTCCATGGAAGAGCTGTGATCCCGCTGGTTCTTGGCTTTGGATGCAACGTCCCTGCGATTATGGCAGTGCATGCCCTTGGCACGCGGCGGGAAAAGAGGATAGCTTCCCTACTTATATCTCTCATTCCCTGCTCTGCAAGAACTGTTATTATCTTGGGGCTTGTGGGAACTTTTGTAGGGTTCTGGCCTGCAGTTTCAATCTATGTTCTGGAGGTCCTTATCATTGCTGTCGTGGGCTGGATTCTTGGAAAGGGCCTGCCTGGTCAAAAAAGCGGCTTTATTATGGAAATGACTCCTCTTAGAAAGCCGGAGTTAAAATCAACTCTCAGGAAAACATGGATGAAAAGCCGGGAATTTTTATATATCGCTTTTCCACTTCTGCTCGTTGGAAGTGCTTTTCTCGGTGTTGCCGATGCCTTAGGCCTTCTTTCGATCTTCCAGGACTTTGTAGAGCCCATATCCGTTGGCCTGCTGGGTCTCCCAGCATTTGCAGCAACAGCTCTGGTTTTTGGGATACTTCGAAAGGAAATGGCCCTCCAAATCCTTGCCGTACTTGCAGGTACAGCCAACTTTGCAGCCGTAATGACACCTGTCCAGATGTATCAGTTTGCTGTAATTACGACCATTTATGTCCCATGCGTGGCAACGATTGCAGTACTGAAGCATGAGCTTGGAATGAAGGATACGGCTTTGATAGTCCTTTTCACTGTATTCCTGGCTCTTGGGGTGGGTATTCTGATCCGAATTATTGGGCCTTATTTTTTACTAACTTAAATATTTTCTTACTTACCTTAGCCTCGAAAAGCAGCTTTATTTTCTTATTGGCTAAATCGGTTATTTTTTAAAAGGAAAGGTTCTCAATGCCGGGCACAACATTTATATGTTAATAAGGTTGTTCCCTCTATTTCGGGGTATTTTGCTTTTAACACAAATTATTTATATTTGATACATCGTGTTTATTTCCGATGACCAGAATTACCAATCACTTACACAAAAACGTGTTGAGTGTTATTATGGATATAATTGAAATGGATCATTTTCGTGAGCCAGAGCTTGAGGAGGTTCAATTTTTCCTTGAAAGCATCGGAACCCACGGTTCTATTGTTAATGAAACTGCTGCGGAAATGGACTGCACCTCTTCCAGAATTCAATCAAGGGAGAATGTACTGGTCGATTTTGAGGGCTCCTTTTCATCCATTAACTAACACTTCCCCTTAAAAAATTTTCATCCCCTTATTGAAATCCAACTCTTTAACTCCTTATATTTTAAAGTTAAGCTTGGGTTTCATTCCCTATTTTCGCGATATTATCAACCTTTTCTCTTAGGATTTGTCCATGAATCTCTTATATTTGAATATTATTCTCGCTCGATTTGCGCAAGGATGCGGGATGTAAACCGGTATTTCCTATTTATTGTTTTTTTTACAAAGGATATGTCGAAAATTATTTATCTAAATTCTTATTCGGTTTATTATTCTCTTTTATTTCATGACTTTTTTATTCCTAGTTCTCTGTTATTTTCCTTTATTGTCCTTCTATTATTTCCTTAAAAACATGTATTTCATTTCTGGAAATTTTTTCTCTCGGCTTTCCTGCGTCTCCAGTTAGTTTCTGTGAAATATTTCGACAAAAATTAATAAAATGATCTTCTTGTTATTACGTGCTATAGGGCCGGAAAAACTATCGATTACCATATATATTTAAAGTAAGATTACATGTACTTTGTACATATTATTTAAATTCCTATGATCTAATCAATTTAATTATATTGTGCTGATCTGCCTTGTCACCAGAAAATTCCAGGCAGTCAGGAACTCGGAACCCGAATTTATCATAAGAGGTACTTTTATGAGAACTGGACAGAGGGACGTGCATAATACACCGCTTAAAAGGCGACTATCGATAACCTATGAGGAGCTCGAGACTCTCAAGAAATCGATTAAGGTTTCGGTTCTCAATGAACTGCGGGCCGAAATGGAAAATGATTCCGATCCGGACTCCATCAAGGATCTTGTTCTCTCCGAAATCAGGACAGAGCTTATGGGAATCCCTAACCCTGCTTTACTCAAAGCTTCAATCCTCAATGAATTAAAAACTGAACTGAAAGCACCAGGGGAAAATGACTCGGGAACAGTTGACCGGAAGCTGAGGGAACTTGCAGGCATTCAGGATGGGCTCGTCCGTGAACTGCTCGACCAGAAAACGCTTATTAAAAAATTAGAAACGCAGATCGGAGATCTCGCTAAACAGCTGGAGGATGCGAAAAAGACCACTCCCGTTGCTCCACCTTCCGTTGTTCCATCTTCTATTACTCTAGCTCTCCCTGAAGATCCTTTGGACCTTCCACCTCTTTCCAGAAAATCCAAACAAAATTCTGAGCTCAGAAAAGAAAACCCGGCATACAGACGGGGTCAATTCAAGGAAGCTCCTGCCTTCCTACCAGGTACAGGTGCAAAGGTTCAGCTGAAGTTCAGGGAGGTCGAGCCAACAGAGCTTGATAGAGAAGAAGCCGAAACCAAATGTGAATATATTATTGCAGAAAGCGGTGATAAAAGAGGGCTTAGAGGCACTATGAGACAGGGGCCTCCGATTAGAGAACCTGCCAGGCAACAACCATCGATTAGAACACAGTTCAGACAGCAAGCTCCTAGATCATCGTTCCCTGAAAGGCAGCCTTCTGCTGTTAGGACAGATCCTGCGAAAACTCAATCTGCAGATGATTATAAATGTGAATATATAATCGCCGAGAGGCCTTCAAAAAAGCATTTGATAGAGGAGTCCGTGGACGTACGGGAAAACGAGGATGCTGAACTTATTACATGTAGCAGGAAAAGTTCTCGTGCGTAATAAAGCTTAAAAGACAGAAACTTTCTCAAAAACGTAAAATTGCAGAGGCATTCTGTGTATATAAAAGAGATTGAATTTGTTAATTTTAAGTCTTTCGGAAAAAAAGTAAAGATTCCCTTTTATAATGACTTTACTACAATTTCGGGCCCAAATGGGAGTGGGAAGTCTAACATAATAGACGGGATTCTTTTTGCACTGGGGCTCACCAGTTCAAGGACTCTTCGGGCTGAAAAACTTACCGATCTGATTTACAACGGTGATACATCAAAAAAGCCTGACTTTGCTCAGGTCACGATCCGTTTTGACAACTCTGACCATAAGTTACCTCTGGAACTTGATGAGGTTGAAGTCTCAAGAAAGATCCGGCGGACGAAAAGCGGATACTATAGCTATTTTTATTTTAATGGGAAAGCCGTAAGTCTTGGAGAAATCCATTCCCAGCTTGCAAAAGCTGGAATAACGCCTGAAGGTTACAATGTGGTTATGCAGGGAGATGTTACGCAGATTATCTCCATGTCCTCTGTAGAAAGAAGAAAGATTATCGATGAAATCGCAGGGGTTGCAGAATTTGATGAACGTAAGCAAAAGGCGCTTGGGGAACTGGAAGTTGTAAGACAGCAAATTGAGCGTGTGGATATAATCCTTGAAGAGGTACGCACTCAGTTAGAAAAACTGGCAGGGGAACGCGACCAGGCTTTAAAATACCAGGCACTTAAGGCTGAAAAAGTCAAATTTGAAGGATATGTCCTTCTGTCTAAACTCAAGGACGCAAGGGCTGAACTGCAGAATGTGGATAAGGAACTTGCAGGAAAGGAAGAACATCTCGAAAAAGTCCAGCTCCTTCTGAACGAAAGAATGCAGGAGCTTCAGGCCCTTGAAGAAGCCCTGGAAAGTCTTTCTCTTGAGATTCGGAAAAAAGGAGAGGATGAACAGCTTCAGATAAAGAAGGATATCGAAGAGACTAAGGGAGAAATTTCTCGCTGTGTAGATAGTATCGAGCTTTCGGAATCTGAACTTGAGGAAGCTGACTCCAGGCGCAGGAAAGCCTTTGTAGATATCGATTCCACCAAGGGCAAGGTCGGGGAACTCGAAGAAAAAATTGAAGCCGAAAACCTTAGAAAAGATAGCATTTCTTCCGAACTTTCCGAGCGCAAAACCGAGCGCATGCTGCTCCAGAGTAGGATTGCGGATGTAGACGCAAAATTTGCTGCTACACGGGACGAACTCATGACTGCCAGGAAGAAGCTTGAGGATGTAAAAAACGAGAAAAACGAGCTAATCCGAACCGAGGATAGGCTTCTTGATACCCTCCGGAGAAAATCTTCGGAACTCCGGGAGATTGAAAACCAGATAAGGGACGCCGAAGCAGCTGTTGCTACTTCTGACAGTGATACGCTTTCTGTCAGGTACGAGCTTGAAAAGCTTTCCGAAAATCTGGAATCCCTTATTCGTGATCGTGATGATATCGAAAGCAGCCATTTCAGGATAAAGGAAGATATCAGGAAACTTGAGAGCCGGCTTCATAGTCTACAGCAGGAATACACGATTACGGAAGCAAGAGTGCGTGCTTCTGAACAGGGCAGAGGCTTTTCCAGGGCTGTGGAGAGTGTGATACTAGCTGCAAGGCAGGAAGACCTTTTCGGAATTCATGGAACTATTGCCCAGCTTGGAAGAGTGGACAGGCAATACTCCACAGCTCTGGAGATTGCTGCAGGAAACCGGATGCAGGCTATTGTAGTGGATACAGATGCAGATGCTGCTGAAGCAATCGAATATCTCAAGCGCAGAAAAGAAGGGCGAGCTACTTTCCTTCCTCTCAACAAAATGAAAGCACCTAGACCGCTTGAAAATCTCAGTTATGAAAACGGAGTAATAGGGTACGCAATTGACCTTATCGAATTTGATTCCCATTTTGAGCCTGCTTTCTGGTATGTTTTCCAGGACACTCTTGTTATGGAAAACCTTGCAAGTGCCCGCCGCCTCATGGGAAAGGCAAGAATGGTAACCCTTGAAGGTGAACTTCTGGAGAAAAGTGGAGCAATGGTAGGAGGGTCAGTCTCCTCTAAATCGGGAATTTCTTTTGCGGCTGCAGAAAAAGATAAACTGCTTGAACTTGCAGAGGAAATTAAGTCCTTGGATGCGAGCCGAAATGCAGCCATAAGCAAGCAGGACAACATCGAAAGCCATCTTTTCGAGTTGAGCCGGAAAATTCGGGATTGTGAGGCTACAATTTCAAGAAAGGAGCACCAGCTTGAGGAGATCGCAGGCAGGGAGACAAAACTTGCTGAACTTCTTGAATCCAAACAAGCTGACCTTAAAGCAATTGAGGAATCAAGAACCGAATTAGGGGCTGAAATGGAAAGGGTAATTGCGGAAAAAGCCGACAAGGAAAAGGTTGTCTTCGAACTTGAGACGCAGATCTCCGAACTTGAAGCAAAACTTGCGGATTCTCCTCTACCTGAAATTAATAAAAAGCTAGAATTCGTTGACGAGGAACTGCGCAGGCTTGAGGGGCGCATCCGGGATACCGAAGCTACTCTAAATGCCTTGCAGCTTGAAAAAGAATATGCTGAACAGAAGATTGCCGAAGCGAAGGAACTTATCAGAGAGCTTGATGAGAAGAAAGCTTCAAAACTGGAGAAAGTTCACTCTCTTAAAATAAAAATAAAGGAATTTGAGGCAAAGCTCGAGGAAAAGAAAGCCAGGGAAGTTGAACTTTCGGATGAACTTCTAGGGCTCCAGCAAGAACGGGAGAAAGTTCAGGCCGAATACAATGCGGTCAAGCGTAGGGTAAGTATTGCGTCGACTACGCTTGAAAAAGCAAAGCAGCAGGTACTTACGCTCACAGCTACGAGAAATGCTCTTTTTGACCAGGAAAAGCAGTTTCTTGAAGAAATTCTCAAAAGAGGCATAGAGGAAACTGATGAAGTTCCGAATTACGAGACCGTTTACATGCGGATTCAGGCAATAGATGAAGCTCTCCGGCGGCTTGAGCCCGTAAACATGCGAGCAATTGACGAGTACAATGAGGTAGAATTAAGGCTTTCGGATTTACAGGAAAAACGGGATATTCTCTTTACCGAGAGAGAGCAGCTCCTTGAGCGCATCGACCAATATGAGCAGTTAAAGCGGGATGCGTTTATGGAAGCTTACACGGGCATTAATTCCAATTTCAAGGAGATTTTCCATGAGCTTTCTGACGGCATGGGTGAACTCTTGCTCGATGACCCTGATGACCCTTTTGCAGGGGGTATGACTCTTCGGGCGCAGCCCAAGGAAAAAACTCTCCAAAGAATCGAGGCAATGTCTGGAGGAGAAAAAAGTCTTACCGCACTTGCTTTCATTTTTGCCATCCAGCAATACCGTCCTGCTCCTTTCTATGCTTTTGATGAAATTGATATGTTTCTGGACGGCTGGAATGTGGAAAGGGTTTCAAGGCGTGTTAAAACCTCTGGATCAAAAGTCCAGTTTATTGTTGTTTCCTTAAGAAAACCTATGATTCAGGCCGCTTCCAGGACGATAGGAGTTACAATGCAGGAAAATAACCTTACCAGCATTACCGGGGTGAAGCTTAATGGCTGAACTTATGAATAATGCTGGGGCAGCGTTTGAACTTCCTCAACTCCAAGCTCGTAAGGTTAGTGAATCCGGGGAAAACGACTATCTTTTTGCGGATCCAGAAACTTATGGGCTGCCAGGTACTCTTTCGTGCCTTGGAATTGATTGGAACTTGCTTGATATTTCGGAGTTTGAGACATACGAACCCTTGGGTATACTGGTTGAGCTTGCAAGAGGCGGAAAGATCGATCCTTGGGATATTGATATCGTACAGCTTACTGACAGTTTCCTGGGAAGAGTGGAAGAGCTCAAGAAGATGGACCTTAGAATTTCTTCAAGGACACTTCTTTATTCTGCTATTCTTCTTCGCATGAAATCTTTGGGAATCCTTGAGGTCGAGGAGGAAGAGATCGATGAATTTGAGTCTGATTTTCCTGACGATTTCGATTCCCCTGAGCCTGAGGAGTTTCCTATTCCGAAGCTTCCTGTCCGGCGTATTTCCACAAGGCCAGTAACACTCAATGAACTAATTCTTGAACTCAAAAAAGCCGAAAAAAGCCTCTCAAGAAAAAAAGAAAAAAAAGCCAGCAAGGTTTCAGAAGAATCCAATCTTCGTCCTCAGCTCACTACAGGGGATGTATTGGGCATTGCTCATGACGAGGCTATTAGCTCTCGGCTGTCCCTGATGTGGGAAAAGCTTACCGAATTATTTAAGAAGCAGTCTGTAGTAGCCTTTTCCAGTTTTCTGGAAATAAGCGAAGACCGGATTATGGATTATCTTTCTCTTCTTTTCCTTGCCTCAAGCAGGAAGATCTGGCTTTTCCAGAAAGAATTTTTCGAGGAGTTATATATCTATCCGGGAGAGGAATCCGGCTTCTCCACTGAAGCAAATCCACCTCTTTTTCATAAGATGGTGACACAATCAAGAGCCGAACTCCCAAAAACTGAAATTGAAGGCTCTTCGGGACAGGAGTCTACAGTGGAAATCTATACACACGAAAATCTGGATGAAGAGCCTAAGTTAACCGCACCTTGAATATTATTTAAACTTTGGAACACCATCTTATTTAAAAAATGTATAAATTATTGATTAAATCCATCCTATTACTAATTAATCTGAATAAAGAATACTTTTATTCTTTTTCTGGAAGTGAGATTTATGAGTGAGCTTGAGATCATCGAAGCCGCGCTTTTTGCTGCTGGTAGGGCAGTAAGCCTCGAAAAGCTTACGAAAATCACAGGAAAACCCAAGAAAGCCGTTCTTTCGGCAATACAGATATTGACAGAGGCTTATTCTTCCCGAGGATCCAGTATAGAGATTCTTGATCTTGGGGAGCGATATGTCATGCAGGTCAAGCCTGAATACTCTGAGCTTATGCGGGAAGTTGCTCCAAAAGAGCTTTCAGCCCCGAAACTTCGTACTCTTTCTATGATTGCCTATCACCAGCCCCTGCTCCAGTCAGACCTTATTGATATGAGAGGAAGCGGAGCTTACGACCATATAAAGGACCTTATAGAACGAGGCTTTGTAGAATCCGTGCCTTGTGGGAGAAGCAGGCAGCTTTCCACAACCCCTCTTTTTGCAGATTATTTCGGACTTAAAAGAAATGATCCGAGTGCCATAAAAGAGAAAATCCTTGAACTTTTGAAATCTCAGGGCGAGCAGAGTGAAATCAATCTCTGGATAGGAAAGAAGACCATTGCAGTAACTCCCATGTACGAATCTCTTATGAATATGTGCGGGATCAGGGAATACTTCGTAGTAAATGCCTACTCACCCTCAAAGGAAGAAATCTCCCACCTGCTTGAGGCAGATGTGGTCGTGATTTCAGCCGGGTACGCCGATAATGTACGGCATTATTGCGATGGAGAAATCCTTGAGATGCATTCAACAACTTTTGAAGACCTCATAGAAGCAATCGCCCTACTCGCTGAAGAACTTCCTGATGAAGTGGACCTCAAAATAGTGGAGAACAGTATTAAGAAAATTAACGATACTAGGGAGAGATATACTTCTTCTGCTGTTCTTATTGAGAAAAAGGTAAAACCGGCAACTGAAATGGTTTCAAGAATCGTAAACGACCTTTCTCTTGGAATTTCCGCAGATGGAGTCCTTATCGCACCTGACTATGGTATTTCAAAAAGCGGGGTTAAAATCGAAAAAGGAGCTCAGATCCTGATACCCACTCACCGTAGTGTTGAGGGTGACCTTCTCCAGAGAGTCTGTGTAAAGTATGATTCTATTCTTGAAGGTCTCAAGAAGTTCGAAAACTCTGGTTCCTGAAATGATAAATAGCTTCCTTTTATATATTTAATTTTTTTTGAATCACGGGCGCCTTTAATTTAAGTTTTTCTGTCGTATTTATATCCTATATATAGTGTATTTATATAGGATACTGGGTATTTAACTATAGCCTTATATACTGGTTAGAGAATATTACCTTTGCTTTATATACTGAGGGTTGACTAATGAGCGAATCTAGCATCAAGATCGAAAATGTGGTTGCATCCACCAAACTCGCTGAAGAATTCGACTTAAATGATATCGAATCCAAGTTCGAAGGGGCCGAGTATAACAAGCAGAAGTTCCCCGGACTCGTTTACAGGGTTTCAGATCCTAAAGCTGCATTCCTGGTCTTTACTTCCGGTAAGGTTGTCTGTACTGGGGCCAAAAATGTTAACGATGTACATACAGTCATAGGTAATATGGCTAAAAAGCTGAACAGTATCGGGATTAAGACCATTGAGAACCCCCAGATTACTGTCCAGAACATTGTTGCTTCCGCAGATCTGCATACTATTTTGAACCTTAATGCAATTGCAATAGGGCTTGGACTCGAAAACATTGAATATGAGCCTGAGCAATTCCCTGGCCTTGTATACAGAATTGATGAACCCAAAGTAGTTGTGCTTATTTTCAGCTCCGGAAAACTGGTAGTTACAGGCGGCAAGACCCCTGAAGATTGTGAAAGGGGTGTCGAAGTCGTCCGTCAGCAGCTTGACAACATGGGGCTTTTATAATAACCCTCAATATATTTTATACCCTTTTCTGGAAATAAATGATTTATACGATTTTACAATAAAATGGATTCTGTGACGCGAGTAGAGGTCCCGGCAAGGATATGTGGAAGCGTGAACAGTGCAGATGTTTGTATTCTTATTCCCACCCTGAACGAAGCTGCAACAATAGGGCAGCTTATCAAGGACTTCAGGCAAGAAGGCTTTTCCAACATTCTGGTAATTGATGGGAATAGTAAGGATGGTACAGGGCAAATTGCAGCAGCTGAAGGCACAAAAGTTGTCATGCAGACCGGAAAAGGTAAAGGGCAGGCAATGATTCAGGCTTTCAGACTTATAGAAAGCCCATATGTAGTAATGGTAGATGGCGATGGCACATATCTTGCCCGAGAGGCACGTTCCCTTCTCAAGCCTGTGCTGGAAGGCCGAGTAGACCACGTTATAGGCAACCGGCTGGAGAATTACTCCCCTGGAGCTTTTACGAAGCTCAATCTTGTGGGCAACCGTCTGATAAATATGTTTTTTGACGTTGCATATGGCGTGAAATTAAAAGATATTCTCTCAGGTTACCGTGCATTCACGCTCGAGAGTGTAAAGGAACTCGAACTTAATAAGACAGGTTTCGAAATCGAGACCGAAATCTCTGTGGAATGTATTCTTAAAAAGCAGAGGGTCGAAGAAGTCCCTATTACTTACCTGCCGAGAAGTAAAAAAGGTGCAACCAAACTAAATCCGGTAAAAGACGGATTTAGGATTGGGTCTACAATCTACAATCTTGCAAAATTACATAATCCAATGTTTTACTTTGGAATTATAGGGTTCATCTTAATCATGGCAGGTTTGTTCACAGGAACCTTTGTTGTAGTCGAGTGGTTCCGGGGAATCGATCATATCCCGCTTACCATTCTTACAACTCTGCTGATCATATTCGGCCTTCAGATGTTTATCTTCGGGACTTTGAGTGATTTCGTATTAACTCTCCATAGGCAAACAGTCCAGTTAATTATGGAAATGAATAAACAGAAAAAATAAGAGAATTTTATTCTTTCAACCTATATTTTTTTAAATTCTTAGTTACTTCTTTAGAATTTAGAAACTATTATAATAGCCTATAGTATCAATTGTACTAATGATTTCTCTATTACTTTCTGAAAATATGATATGTATTATGCTAGTTTCAAAATTATTGTTTAATCTATATATTGTGTGATTTATAAATTTGCTTCCTGTTTTCCTCTTTTAGAAAGCGTACAGCTTACACTTTCAATAGGTTAACTCGAAATCTAAAGCTTAGGTAAGAAACAGCCGGCAGTGATTATCCTATAAGTAAGTTCTGTCTAAAATTCTAATCGATTTTTGTTTTCCTATTTCAGGTCTGTAAATTTCCTTCTCTCTAAGATTGTTAGAGAGTTTGGTCAAAACATAACCTTTCAAAGCCGATCTGAACTCCATATGCCCGGACGCAAGAAAATCATAGACTTGTAAGTACTTAAGGCTTGCTTGATCCTGCTTCTGGAGTAAAGAAACTAGGTAAAGATATGATAATAAAGAAGAAACTTGGACTAAGAGTATTGATTTTGGCAATGCTGCTGGTAAGCATAGCGTTTGTGCCAGCAGCGAGTGCCGAAAAATTAACTGAAAAGACAAATGATACAGCGGTTGATGAAATAGACTATAGTGTCCCAGAGCCAGAACCGATTATAACACTGAATATAATACTTAAATTTCCTTATTGGTACTTACTCAAGGCAGATGAAAAGTCAGCAAAAAATTTTCTTTGGTTATATTGGCAATTGCTATGTTTCCAATGAAGAAAAAATAAAATGAAAAAGACAATCTCAAACTGCAAGTAATTACGGCAACGGCGGTGAACTTCAAACAGGTGATCCGCTTTCATCCATGCGAGAGTTGACCAAATCATTACATATCAGTGTCATTAAGGCTCAAAAAGCTTGCGAAGATTTGCGAAGATTTGCAAAGGGATGGATTTACAGGAACTATGGCGGGACGCGGCTGTTTTGAATGGCATATAAAAAGTCGTCATTTGGCAGACTCTATTTTGAGGTCTAATGATATGAAACATAATCAAATAGCGGCTTTGGAATAGGAGATTTTCATGTATGCCAACGAATATGAAGTACTTTGGAATAATTCAATGTCATTACAGTATCCACTTGCAAGTGTCGAAATTGTACCGTAATTCTGAGAGGTAAATAAAATGCTACTAGTCATACAATTTGACATTGACGCGGATATTATAGATGTTCCGCAAACAATAATAGAAAATGCTGGACATTATCAAGATCAATTTCACAAATGGCTTTCCAACAAGGCTGTCAACCATTCATACTGGTTTTATAAAGACGGCAAGAAGTATGGTTTGATTTTTCGTTCCGATGCATTTGTAGAATGGTTGAATAAGTATCCACTAAAAGAAAATAGTCAAAAAGCAAAGATTGTATCACAACATTCGAGTGAGTATGAAAAAGCCTTGCCGATTTTGTTCTTTTGAGGGAGTAATAAACATGACGAAAAAAGATCGCTATTTTATTGCTATATTTTTTATTATTCTTGTGGGAATCATTCCCGTGAGCATTTTTCTTCACTCAGGTTATATGGATTTAATAGATTGGAGAGACAGAGGTCAACGATATAATTGTGGATATAGTGTCAGTGTAGGGGGCCTTTCCGGAAGAGATGTACTGGGACCCACCATAATAATGGTTCCGATTCCTGCAACAAAAGAAGGCAGATTTTTTACTCCCCCAGCTCAAAAAGACCCTTGTTTTACTCAGAAGCTGATGCACGAAATCAACAATTGGCCTGAACAATACCGCAAAGGTCCCTATTTTGAAAATGCAACTGAAATCTTTGACAACAAAACAACACCAGAAGGGTGGACAACCTTCATTGCAGAAACTGAGAAAGGATATATGCTTGGATTCAGGACAAATGAATCCGTGCTCCAGGATATTTCTTTTAGTGCAAATTTTGTTGCAGACTATTTTGATATTTTTGATCCTATAAGTAACAAAAGTCCAATATTATTCCCAGTTGAAAATATTTCGAATATTTCTGTAATCCCTTATGGAGAATACACCAGGTATGCCTCAAATCCGACTTATGACAGTTATGTCTATGTAAGTGAATGTAGACAAGGAGCACCGATATATTTCCACATCCGTTTGGAAGCAAATAATGACCCTGGGGAGTGGCCCAAAGAATACAGGGGCCAGTACCTGAACGAAATAAAAAAAACTACTAGTGGCACAGGCTTTTTAAAAGTAAAGGGCACTCTGGGACAGGAATTTTATTTTATGGCAATACCTAAATAAGTCTAGAATATTAACTATAAAATTCCTAATTATGTTAATGAAACTTCTTAACAGTAACAAAACTGGGTGTTCCTTATACTTCATTAATAAAATTTATAATATTAATTAAATGTTTTTGTGGAGTTCAAGCAAACTTTCCAGACCATTTGAACTCCACAACTAGGAGTAAATAAATGATTTTTTGGGATGATACAAGTATTAAATATGCATAGAAACTATGCAAATTTAGTTATGACGACGTTTGTCAATGGATTTGCCAATAGATAATAGTTCAAAAGAGTAAACTAATTTTTGAATATAGAAAATTGAGGTCTTGTTTTTCTCCCGTTAGAATCTATATTATGCCTGATTTTACTATAAATCTGCCTTCTTCAATTTTCAATTTAAAACAATTTTTCTTGTCTTTTACTCAAAAGGAGTTTGGCATCAATTTATAATATATTTATTTTAATCATATGTTTCATATTTTTTCGATATCTATGGGCGTTGAAGTAAAGTAAACTTGAGTAAGGTTAAAGTTAATTTTTTAAAAAGTGTTATATATAATTACGCGCCTTTTATGATCTAACTCACACTTGCCTTAGTTCCAGATTGATCTTACAGACATATTTACAGGTAACATAAAGTTTGAGGTTAGTAATATGACAATAGTGGAAGATGCACAGAAAGGGATTATTACTGAAGAAATGAAGATCGTTGCAAAGGATGAAGGACTTGACCCTGAATTCATCCGTCGTGGTGTAGCAGCCGGAAGAATTGTTATTCCAACCTCTCCATACAGACAGGTAAAGATCTGCGGTATAGGAGAAGGGCTCAGGACTAAGGTCAATGCATCCATCGGTGTATCTTCAGACATTGTTGATGCAGACATGGAAGTTAAAAAAGCACAGGCTGCCGAAGCCGCAGGTGCAGACACCCTTATGGAGCTCGGAACCGGTGGAGACTTCCTTGCAATCAGGAAAAAAGTTATTGACAGCATTTCTCTTTCAGTTGGTTCAGTGCCTCTTTACCAAGCTTTCATTGAAGCTGCAAGAAAATACGGTTCAATTGTAGACATGACCGAAGAGGAGCTCTTCAAGGCAACTGAAGACCAGGCAAAACTTGGAACCAACTTCATGGCAATCCACACCGGAATCAATAATATCACTATGGACCGGCTTAAAGCCCACGGCAGGTACGGCGGTCTCTGCTCCCGTGGTGGCGCATTCATGACTTCTTGGATGCTTCACAACGAAAAGGAAAATCCTCTTTATGAGCACTTTGATTACCTCATTGAAATCCTCAAGGAACATGAAGTAGTCCTCTCCACCGGAAACGGAATGCGTGCAGGTGCAATCCACGATGCAACTGACCGTGCCCAGATCCAGGAATTAATTATTAACTCCGAACTGGCTGAGAAAGCCCATAAGCAGGGTTTACAGGTAATTGTCGAAGGTCCTGGTCACGTCCCATTAGACCAGATTTCAACCAACGTAAAGCTCATGAAAGAAATGAGCGGTCACAAGCCCTTCTACATGCTCGGTCCACTTGTAACTGACATCGCACCAGGTTACGACCATATCGTAACTGCAATCGGAGCATCGGTTTCTGCCTCATATGGCTGTGACTTCCTCTGCTATGTAACTCCTGCGGAACACCTCGCTCTTCCAAACCTTGAAGATGTCATCACAGGAGTCAAAACCTCAAAGATTGCAGCTCACGTAGGAGACATGATAAAGTACCCAGACAGGGCAAGAGAACAGGATCTTGCTATGGGTAGAGCTAGAAGAGAACTTGACTGGGAAAAGATGTACTCCCTTGCAATCGACCCTGAACATGCAAGAGAAGTCAGGAACAGCAGATCTCCCGAAGATTCTGACGCCTGCACAATGTGCGGTAACTTCTGCGCTCTGAAGATCGTCAACCAGAATTACAACCTCGCAAAATAAGCAGGTATAGTAAATCACAGAGTAAGGCCCTCAGGCTTTACTTATCTAATTCTTTTTAAACCACTTTTCGTGCTTTTTCTCACTCGTGTGGCTTTTTCTTTCTTCATTTGATTTTTTTTCTCCATTTCTTTTTACTTTCTTTTTCAGTAACATATTTTTCGTATTATTTATATATTTTAACTGTTATTCTCTAATGTAAGTTTTTGTAACTCTGGCAGATTAAATCGATATCTTTTTACATTATTGCCTTAAAAATGTCAAAAATTATTTTTATTCGTTAACTGTTCAGGCCCGATTTATGAAATGGAGATCCCTTCCACTTTCAACGAAGAACTTTTTGTTGATTACGTGGTTCAAAATTCCGATAAAGAAACCGCAATTAATGTTCTCTCCCAGCATATAGGAGAATACCAGAACTACTCTACTCGCCAGCCTATGATTACGGAATTTGAATATAAAGCACATCAATTCTGCGCTGAAAACGGAACAGCCAGCGGAGCAGACCTCAATTTAATCTGGACAAACCTCTCTAAAGAGTATGGGGGCGACTCAATTGAATTCTACGATGAGGATTCTGCGGAATGGGCTTATATTAACCATATTTACTTAACAAACAATTACTATACCTTCAACTACGCGGTCTCAAAGGCAATAACTCTCTCCCTTTTCAAACAGTACAGGGAAGATCCCGAAATTTTCAACAAAAACTACATTGCGTACCTCTCTGCATGTACAACGATTCCGCCTGAAGAAAAACTCAAGAAATATTTCGGAATTGAAATTAACAGGCAGCTTTTTGAAGATGCAATGGACGTTGTTGAGTTGAGGATTCAGGAACTCAATGAACTGGAAGCAGAGATGAGTGCAAATGATTCTTATTCTGCTGCAAAAAATCTAAATACTTCTGGATTTTTCTGGATAGGTGAATCTAAAAACAAATGAACTTGAATACTTTAGGTAAAACACTTTTAATGTTCAGATAAAACGCTTGATGGTGTTCACGGGCACTTAAGTGCCCTTAACCTTCAATTTCTTTTCTTTTTTCGGGAGAACATTTATCTCCAGCTGTTTTCCAGTTATTACAATTCTATCCTGCCCAGCAGGCTTCCTTTTGCTGGAATTGAATAGGCATTTCTACCAGAAAAGATAAAACTACATGCAACGCTACTGGAGATGGATAAGATGTACTACGATATAATAGAATCCCCAATTGGGCCCATTCTTCTGGCAGGGAATAAAGAAGGACTAAAACATCTTATTTTCCTGAAAGGCGAGAAGAAAGTGAAAATCCCTGAAGACTGGATAGAAAATAAAGAGTTCTTCAGGGAGGCTGCCAGGCAGCTTGAAGCTTATTTTTCTGGGGAACTCGAATCCTTTGATCTTAAGCTGGCTCCCGAGGGAACGGATTTTCAAAAGTCTGTCTGGAAGGCTTTATGCGAAATCCCTTATGGGGAGACCAGAACTTATAAAGAAATAGCTGTATCTATCGGAAAGCCCAGGGCTTATAGAGCTGTAGGGCTTGCAAATAACCGAAATCCAATCGCGATAATTATTCCCTGCCACAGGGTCATAGGCACAGATGGAAAGCTTACGGGTTATGCCAGTGGACTGGATATAAAGGAATTTTTATTAAAACTTGAAGAAAAAATTGAAGAAAATAAGTGGCAAGTGACCTAAAAAGTGACTTAAATTGACCATATCCTGAGATCTCAATGATGTTATTTTCATCGCTTATTGTCATTTTTCTGTAACCTATCTATTATTCTCAAACCATATTATTCTCATAAAATAGCGCATGATAAAAGGTTTTTCAGGTTTTTTCAGGCTGTTCAGGGCTGTTTCAGGAAATATCATGTCTTTTCCCGAAATCAATCTCTTTGCCTGCGTAAAATGTGGAACAGGGCTATGTGTCCTCCGATTTCGCTGAAACAAGAAGCTAACCTTTCTTTTTTATGGATTTCGAAGTTTTAAATTTCAGCTTTCTTGAGAAGGCAGAGTTCGATGCTGAATCTCAGCTCAGTTGCTTATGTCGCCGTTAACGGAGTTGAAGTATTCTTCGAGAGATTCTGCGTTGTTACATTTATCCATAGATTCAGGTTCCTGTAAGGTACGCTGATATTATCTTCAAATGTGTTCTTTTCGTCTTCATTATAGAGCAAAAATGCAAGCCTCATGTCCGTTCCCTTAAAGGGAGGAGTTATAGTAACAGTTTTCTCCAGTGTCTCGTTGTTTTCGAGGTATACGTTTTTCCAATCAGCCGGCAAAGGCAGAGGCGTTTCTTCGAGCGTGACTTCCATCGTATAGTTTACGGGCTTCTGCTCATGGTTTACAATTCCCACAATTAGGGTTCCATTCTCCCCGAGTATATATTCAGTAGGATAGTTCTCAGCTCTCCCTTCAGGTCCCAAAATATAGAATTCGGTAGAAGGTTCCTGTAGAGACTTTACTATCGGTCCAGCGTTCATTTTTTCCTCGCATCCTAATGCAAGAAGAGCTAGGCTTAAGATAATTAGTATGAATAATATTTTATTATATTTCATTTTCTTCATGCTTCTTCTATTTTTCTCTATATTTCCAATGTCAACATGTACTCTCTCACATCTTAATATAATTTCCCAACCTTGTATATTATAAAATAGAAAAAAGCCTAGTGATAGTTATGCCCTTAATTTCCTTGACTACCGATTTTGGAGACCTTTATCCCGCAGCCATGAAAGCCGTTATTCTGGGAATAAACCCGACGGTACAGATTATCGATATAACCCATTCCATCCGGCAGGCCGGAATCCGGGAAGGGGCTTTTGCGCTCTATTCTCTTGTTCGGTATTTCCCACAGGGAACCGTGCATATTGGCGTTATCGATCCCGGAGTCGGGACTTCTCGCCGTGCTCTTGCCATAAAAGCAGGCCGTGCAGGAGAAGAACAGTTTTTTATCGGCCCTGACAACGGGCTCCTGATCCCTGCAGCTCGCTGCCTTGGCGAAATGGAAGTCTACGAAATCACAAATTCTGAACTTATGCTCAAATCAGGAATTTCCGCAACTTTCCATGGCAGGGATATTTTTGCGCCTACAGGAGCTCACCTTTCAAAAGGCACGCCTATCAAGGCTGTAGGCCCGGAAATCTCGGATTTTGTTGACCTTGATTTCGAAAATTTCGGAATTGATGGTCCCTTCCTTGTAGGTGAGGTTATTTTTGCAGACAACTTCGGAAATATAATCACTAATATCCCGGAAGAAGTGGTTTTAAAATTCTCTACTTTTGGCTCGCAGATAGAAGTAAATGGCAGAAGGATTTCTTTTGTTCAGACCTATGGTTTTGTCAAGCCAGAGGAACCCCTTGCCCTTATAGGCAGTCATGGCTTTCTGGAAATTGCAGTAAATAAAGGAAATGCTTCACGTCAGTTCGGGCTTAAAAATGGGGATGAGGTTGCAATAAAAATAATGTAAAAAGCTTGCAGATCACTTCTGGAAGATGTAGAAGTCTTCATCTTTTCATTCAGGCAGTGGGTAATAGTAACCCCAGGTCAAACGATATGCTGAAAAGACTGTCTCAAAAATAGGTGATCAAAAAGCAACAACTCTCCCTTGTCAAAAACATAAATGATCCTGATCCTGAAGTCAGGTGGGCTACGGTTGAAGCTTTAAGGATGCTGAATAAACAGAACTAGGTAAAAGAGAAGCCTTTATACCTTAGCTTCCTTGCTATGAAAGCTGACGTACTTTTCCGGGTCATCTTGGAATCTCTTCATGCATTCATACGAACAAAAATAATAAGTTCTTCCCTTGTAGTCACTTTTGTATGTAACATCTCTTTCTGTAACATCCATATTACATATAGGATCTAACCGTGTTCCACTCCCTTTCATTTTCATGATTTTTCCTCCATTGGTCCGATTCTATTAATTTTCTCCTGATACAAGGTAAGGTTCCTGTCAGCAAATAGGGAAAGAGTAATAACGGGAGGATAGAACCAAATTAGTTCACAGCAAAAGAAGTTTTATGCCTTATGGATTTTTCCCAAAGGAGAATTCTTATCTTTCTTGAATATTTGTATCTTTATAGCTGCGAAGGTATTTTGATTCTCTCAAAGCCGAAAGACCGGTAGCTCTTCACACTCTCCCAGAACTGTGTTTTTCACTAGTTGCTGCAAATAAACCCAAATAACTGATTATTACTATAATATTTAGCAATTTTTATATAATTCTTTTTGGTAGCGTTCCTTTTCATGCTCCCATAAGCCTCTAGATTCAAGGCACGAAGGTCTTGAAACCATAAAATTAAAAAACGTTTTGTAGGCATTTTGATTTGCCCAGTTTTCACAAAAAGTATGCCTACAAAGGTTTAGTCCACTTGAGCGAACGAAACGAGCGAAAAGGGCACCATCCCCCCGGACGGGACTCGGGTGGCGGAACTCGGGCGTTACATCCACTCATAATGCATCAGAACTTCAGGGTTAAAGCTTTGCATTAAACTGTTTTCCGCATATCCAAAAAAGAGACATCCCTGGCAATTTTTGACAATTTCCTTTCTATGCTCTTCCGAGTTTTCCCAGACGCTCTGAAAGCCATCCCAGATAACGTTTCCAAGGGGTTCATTCTGCACACGACAGGTTTCGAGGGTGCCGTCATGCGTCACATTCATAATAATCCCGCTGGCTCTGCACCTGTAGTCCATTTCCTCGTCCCTGACCATTTTGAGGTACGTTATTGAATTAATTATCGGGTAGCGTTGCTTCTTAAGCTCGATTATTCGGTCAACGGTATTGCGGAATTTTTCCATATCACGGATTCCGATTTCGTTCCAGATCTCCTCACTGATTCCTGGAAACTCGTGGACAGGCTCGAAGGAAACCTTTACACGTAGTTTTTTTGCAAGCAAAATAAGGGTCTCGATGTCGTCCAGGTTTTTCCCTGTAAGTACGCAGTTCATCAGGATTGGGTTCTTCTTTTTCTGGAGTTTTCTAACCTCTATAGCTCTTTTTAAACCCTTCAGCAGGGTTTCGAAGTCCATCTTGCGGATTTCTTTATAACTCTCTACCCCGTCCACGGAAACTGAAAGATAGTCCACATCTCTTAGTTCTTCTGCCCTCTCGTAGAGCAGTTTTCCATTTGTGACCATAGAAGTGATTAGTCCGATTTTTTTGGCATGTGCCATAATCTGGGGCAGATCTTTCCGAAGGAGTGGCTCTACGGTCCAGGCATTATAAACTCCGATTCCGAATTCTCTCGCATCATCTAATAATTTGAAAATCTCTTCTCTAGTTGGCTCTTCTCCGGTTTTCTTCCAGTACTCACAGAATTTGCAGCGCATATTGCAGCGGGCATTTACACCGTGGGAGAGAACAAAAGGACGCTTTCTTACTCGGATCTGCCAGAGCGCTCTCGAAGCCAGGATGGGGTCAAATCGGGACATAGAAATCTCTTATCTATTTTTTTGCAGAAGACTGCTTATTATTCATTATCTTTTCTATTATAACCTTTTTTTGGAGAGATAGTTTGTAACACATTTTTTCAACTCCATCTAGCTTACTGACTTATGAGCCAAAGCTCGCGGATAATTTGTAAACCATTTAATACCTAGAGAGTGACCAGATATGATATCAAAGTAAGCTAAGTCAAAGTTATTTGCCAAGAATCGTGTGAAAAATTCCTTGTAAATAAATAAAAACTGAGTTAACTGCTAATTTATTCATAACTAATTTTGAGTGAGCTTAACAGTTACCGGACTTAAAACGTTTCCAGGATTCCTGTATGTTATTGCTCTAACTAAAAAACACATTCCTATAACCGGCATCACAAAGCACCAATAAAATGCCTGAAAAGCGACAACAGCATCAAAAGTCGGCCCTCCTCTTGAAAGTGAATGTGAAAGTCCACTGAGCGTGAAGAAAAGGAGTAGCATCGAAAGCATACTTGCTACATATGAAACTGCAAGATATACATTCATCGAGTCAGGATGTCTATCCATAGATAAGAAGACCAGTGCCGAGAACGGAGATAGTAACGCCATAAATAGCATCACGAGTGTTTCTGCGATGCCGATCTGGTCACTAAGAAGTTCTCTACCACTATAAATAATCCAAAGATTTACGATAACCAGTATAAATAGAGAAATACATAATGGGACTGCCAGATACCATCTGGGTAGTACTTTTCTTGTTTCCACCAAAAAAAGAACGGAACCCAAAAATGAAATAATGCTCATTAAATTTATAAAACCAATAAAAGACAGATTTAATGTTGTTATCAATAAGTAGCGTATATAGCTTATTAACATTAGAGCCCAGTACATCATAAAGATAGCAGACATCAATGCCAGTGCGATTTTTATCCTCATTAAATCATCGCCATAAAATATAAAAATCGTGTGAAAATTGTTCACCCTATCAGGTCATAGAATTCGGTTATCGATCCTTCGTCTCCTGCTGCACTATCTACAACCCTCAGCCGCCAGTTGTGCACATTCTGGAGGCCTTTCACGTGTACTGTAAGCTGGAGGTTACTTCCTCCCTGATGGTCCCATATCTTCTTTTCTAAGTACGTGGATGATGATGGGTCCCACCGGCCTATCCATACTTCTTTAAAAAATTATTAATTTCAAAAGTTTCCCAAAGTATACGTAAATCTTACATATACTTGAGACAGTATTAACTTCAGAATATAAATTTTTTTCTACTGCCTGGGTTCAATTCAATAAATAAAAATAACAGGTTAGTTTCAAAATTTAAGCTTATAATCTTTTGAAAAGCATACCTTATTAGCTCTTTATTAGTTTCTTTGAATATTGGATTTTAGAAAATCAATCTTATTTTAATTAGGAAAATGACTCAAAAAATTTTAATGATTTGTAATAATATGAGTTTTGGTATCGATTCTCTAATGGCTCTATTATCGCTTTTAGCCTGAGCAGATTGTGTTTTTATAATCCAAACAAATTGGACATTATAACAGAGAATTGACTAGAAAAGATAAAGAATTCTATATTAAAATCAGCTAATTCTACGTTATTAAACTACTGCTAAAGTTTCTATTGAAAAAAAGAATGCTCGCCGTAGGGCGAGCTGTAGGTATCAAAGTTTTATTTGTGTTTATCCGAAGAGAGCACCGAGGCCGGCCATTCCGTCTTCTTCAGAGTGGTCCTCTTCCTCTTCTTTCTCTTCTTCAGCAGGAGCTTCTTCTGCTGCTGGGGCTGCGGCTGCTGGGGCTGCTGCGGCTGCTGGAGCTGCAAATGCTGCCTTTGCAATTGCTTCTTCGATGTCTACGCCTTCAAGGGCTGCGACAAGGGCCTTTACTCTAGCTTCGTTAACTTCGATACCTGCTGCCTGGAGAACGGCAGTGATTGCTTCTTCGGTAATTGCTTTACCAGCGTTGTGCAATAAGAGAGCTGCATATATATATTCCATCATTAATCACCTAAGTTTCAATTATCGTAAATTTGTTTATCCGAAAAGGGCACCGAGACCAGCCATTCCGTCTTCTTCGGAGTGGTCTTCTTCCTCTTCTTCCTCTTCTTCCTTTACTTCTTCTTTCTTCTCGGGTGCCTTGGCTGCTGCGGCTGCTGAGCTTGCGGCTGCTCCGAGAACTTCCCTCAGTTGGTCATCCACGGCATTTGCATCTTTGTCTGCGGCTTTGGATGCAACGGATGTCATTTGGACATGGGCTTTTGCCAGCAAGGCGTCCATGACTCCGGAATCAAACACGACAGCATTGACACCAAGGTTCTTTGATTCTGCAAAGGCTTTTGCCAGCAGGGTGCCGATTGTTGCGCTTGTCGGGTATGCAGTGTTGACAGAGAGATTGAAAGCGTTCTGAGCTGCTCTGATAATATCAGAGAAGTATTGGCTTTCGTCAATTGCAAGGAGTTCCGGCTCGTAAATTGTCCCATCGTCATAGGCGGCTCTTAAGTCCAGCCCTACAATGAGAGGGTATATCTCCAGCTTTGAAAGCATGGTTGCGAGCTTTTGCGGGACTGCCTCACCTGCTTTACAGACAACCTTCGTTTCCCTTACTGCAACTTTCCCTGCTTCTATTGCAGCGGGAATTCCTGCACTCTGGAGTTCTCCGAGAATCGGACCAGGTGGGAAACTGGTAGGTCCCTTCTGAACAATTATATCCACAGGAGCTATTGCGCCTCCTTTAATTGGAGAAGGGGTTTTTGTCTGTTCGAGCACTTTGTAAAGCTTGAAGGGACTTTCGTTAGTAAATACCAGAGCAGTCTGCTTGTCAAGGTATTTATTCATCTCGGGAATGCTTTCTCCAAGCTGGTTTAAAGCCCGCTCAGTAAGGGTGTTCCTTGAGACCTTGAGCACTGCAACGTCTTTAAGGTCCCGGCGAATCTTCTGGATCTTGGTTGCAAGAATGCCTTCAATCGCAACCATTCCGAAGACCTTATGGGACCGGATGAGCTCTTTTATATTCTCTATCTCATCTTTTTTCCATTCTGGGACGTGCTCCGTGTGATGTTTCTCCGCTGCCATTTACACCACCCTTTCGGATTTTCCCATAGTTGTCGTGACATAGACTGTTCTCAGGTTGTGCCTGCCCTTGTCCAGAACACGCTCCAGTCTGGACACTATAGTCTCAATGTTTTCGGCAAGGTCGTCGGGATTCATATTCCTTCGGCCTACAGGCACGTGGAAAGTGAGCTTGTCTTTTGACCTCAACCTAACCGCATTTTGTTTGCTCTGGATAAGTTCGCCTATGTCTTTGTTAGGTAAAAGCGGAATAGGCATTTTCCCTCTTGGTCCAAGAACAATACCCAGATTCTTACCAATTATTGGCATAAACTGGGTTTCTGCGATAAAAAGGTCATATTCGTTTGCAAGAGTCCTGGCTTGGTTTTTGTCAGCCGCCAGTTCATCGAGCTCAACATCAGAAATAACATACGCAGCACCGGCAGCCTTTGCTCTCAGGCCCACATCACCTTTTGCAAAAACACCGATCTTCAGTTCTTTTCCGAGCCCGTGAGGAAGAATTACTTCTTCATCGACTCTGTTCTTTGGTTGGTTCATGTCAAGATTCTTTAAGTTAATCGCCAAGTCTACGCTTTCCGAGAAATTGCGCTTTGGTGACTCTTCAAGTACTTTCTTGACAGCTTCCAGTATGCTTTTTTCTGCCATCTTGTTCCTCCCCGTAGTGTTTGAACTTACATGTCCAAGCAGCCTTTTCGGCTTACTACGGTTGGTCTTAGGGCTTTCCCATTAATCCGAATTCTGTTATTCTTAATAATAAGCCACTAATAACTGCCTTTTTTTATTTATTGCAATGATATATGCAAGGTTCTTGAGCTATTAGTCCTATCCAATTTAAAACTATTGGTGATAAGAAAAATCTCGGATTAATCAGTAAAGGGATGAGAAGGTTTACCACTCCTCACCGGCAAGCACATCATCGAACTTGCCCTGATCGAGTGCCTTCTGGCTGTCTTTAGCCTTAACCCCCTCTACGGTCACGCCCATAGGGACACAGGTGCCCATTACTTCTTTCATTGTTGCCTTGAGATCATAGGAAAGTACATCTTCCTTTTTCATGCGGGCAATCTTTGCAACTTGCGAAACGTTGAGGTTTCCAACAACTTCGCTTCCTGCATTTCCTGACCCTTTTTGAATCCCCAACTCTTTCATGATCAGGGACGCGGTAGGTGGAGTACCTACTTCGATCTCGACATTTTTCTTGTCGTCAACAATTACTTTTACAGGAACCTGCATACCGTTATAGTCCCTGGTTTTTTCATTGATCTTTTCGACCACTTCTTTTATATTGACCCCAAGCGGACCAAGCGCAGGACCTAAAGGTGGTCCAGGATTTGCTTTTCCTCCGGGGACAAGTGCTTCAACAATACTTGTCATCTGAGTCTCACCGGTTTTAATAAGTATAATGTTTGCAGATCTGTTTAGATCCACTTTGAGTACTGGTGATTGTATTTATTAATAAGCTGGAATTTTCGGTATTTTCCATCTCGCTGTGACTTCACTCATTCTCTTTTTTCAGTATCCTTACAGTATCGCCACGAATCGTGATGGGAATCGGAACCACAGCATCAAACAGCTCTACAGTAATTTCCTCATGGCTTTCATCAACCCTTTTAACCCGGGCTTTCTCGCCTTTAAAGGGTCCCGAAGTGACTTCAATTATTGCTCCTTCCTTGATCCCTGTCACTGTTGGTTTGGGTTTAAGGAAATGCTCTATTTCAGCAATTGAAGAGCTCCCTTTCACAAGAGCTCTCGCATGGGGAATAGTCTGGATTGCCAGTTCTACGATTCCGGATTTAGGAGCTTCGACTAGGACATATCCTTTTAGCTCATCAGGAGCCAGAATTGCCCTTATATCCAGCTTCTCTTTTTTCGAAACCCTGGCAAGGGCTGTTGCAACCGATCTTTCTTGGTTTGCCGTGGTTTTGATTACAAATATCTGGGAATCCTCACTCATTGAGCCACCCACTGGGGCAACATTGTCAACAGTACATATACTATAAATCCTATTGCTCCCACAGCCAGAATGCCAATACCTGCAACTTTGGCAATGGTCAAGAACTCTTCCCTGGACGGTTTTTTAGTAAGTTTCAGGACTCTCAGGTGTGCCCGGATTACCTGACCAACGCTTTCTGCAGTTATTTTCGGTTCAAACGTGGATTCTACCATCAATTCACATCCAGGTTTTCTTTATTTTATTCATCTTTCTTTAATTTTTGCCTAGAGTTCTTCCTATGGGTTTTCCATTTCCGAAATTCATACTTCTTAAACATAGAATTTCTGGATTTATTTTAAGGAAGGAACGGGCGGTTTATATTATTAATTCCTATTATATGAAGATATCACTGACACGACTCTTAAAACGTAAAAAGATTTCGATGCTGGATTTCTATTTGTTCCAAAGCGTTAATCGCGTCAGTAGAAATATTTCTTTTTTGATGTCGAATTGTATCGGCACCATACGGCATTTACCATAAAAATAGTTTTCGATTGGTTTTTATTCCTATCTCTTTTTTTATTTTAAAGAGAGGAAAACAGTACTTTTCTCCAATCGATGATTTCAATCCCTTTTGTCTCAGGTATAATCACTCTACAAAATCAATTCCATATTTATAGGTAATATCTTTGTCATTTCCATGACCATAAATCTGGGCAGATGTTACTCCTGTAACCACGATCATGGTACGTACGGTCTGTTCGAGGTCAGGATCAACCTGTGCACCCCAGATCAGGCGGGCGTTTGCGTCTATCCGGCTGTAAACTTCCTGAACGACAGACTCAGCTTCCGAAATTGTCATGTCAGGGCCTCCAACCACATTAACAAGAGCAGAGGTCGCACCTGATATATCTACATCAAGAAGAGGGCTACGCAGTGCTTTTTGTACGGATTCGACAGCTTTGTTTTCTCCGTCGGACTCTCCAAGCCCTATCATTGCAACGCCTCCGTTCTGCATAACAGTTCGAATATCTGCAAAGTCGAGGTTTACAAGTCCGGGTTTTGTGATCAGCTCGGTTATGCCCTTTACGGCTCTCATAAGAACTTCATCTGAGACTTTAAAGGCGGCCTGGAGCGGGAGTCTCGGAACTACTTCGATCAACTTATCGTTGGGAACTACTATCACTGTGTCTGCGACATCTCTCAGGCGTTCAAGTCCGGCTTCTGCATTGGTTCTGCGTACATGACCTTCCACACTGAAGGGTAGGGTAACGACTGCGATTGTAAGGGCTCCTGCATCTCTAGCGGCCTCAGCGACTATAGGTGCTGATCCCGTGCCTGTTCCTCCTCCGAGGCCTGCGGTAATAAAGACCATGTCAGAGCCTTCGACAACTTTATTAATTTCATCGATACTCTCGACTGCAGCATCTTCTCCGATCTGGGGGAGACTGCCAGCTCCAAGTCCACGGGTTTTCTTTTTCCCGATAAGAATCTTTTTACCGGAGCGGATATGAAGAAGGTGCTGGGCATCGGTATTCAAGGCAACGAGGTCCGCTCCCTGTATTCCTTCACCCATCATGCGCTGGATGCTGTTTGAGCCACCGCCTCCGCAACCTACCACTTTGATAGTTGTTTTAAGGCTTCTGAGGATCTCTTCGAGTTCAGAATCAACATCTGAATCTATTACGTTAGAGTAATCTAAATTTGAGTACTCTCTCTGCCCGGCGCGTCCTTCCAGGGCAGATCGAGCAAGGGCTTCTTCCACAATGGATCTCATGCTACTGTTTTCCTCCATTCTATGGGGTAATTTTTATGACTAGTAGTAAAGAATAAATGTATTTTTAGAGGGAACACATGTATTTTAACCATCACATATACAGTTTTCAATTTAATAGTTTTCCTGTTCCAGTCTTTAAACTTATACTGTATTTATTTAATAATTTTATCAAATTTTTCTATTTTCCTACTTAGCCTTAGGTTTTCTATAGATAATTATGATCCGGTTTTATTACTATACTTATTCTTTATCTTTTTTATTTTCTTTAACTAAAATGTTTATTTTTTATTATTTTATTTTTCTGAAGCCGTCTCTGTATTTTTACCTTTCTCTTTATTAGAGCACAATTATGCTTTTCCTTTAGACTCTCCCAGGATAATACCTGTCGCAATCAGATGCGCAACCCTCAAAGGTTCAGGAATATTGCTTCTGATCGATGTGAGCCGGATAATCTTTTTTACAGTCTCCAGGCCTATGCCTGCTCTCTGGACATAAATGGGACTTTTTTCACCTGAGATTTTTTCTACTTTCCCTGCTCTCTTTATTATTGCCCAGCGCTCTTCTCCATCCGGAAAATATTTAAGGGCGGATTTGATTTTCTCAAAATCCGGATAGGTCCGCATAACTACAACTACAGGGATTCCGGTTTCCCTGTAAAGCATCTGTATATTGACGACGTTAAAGCCTCCATAGGTGATTCCGTTGAGAATAACTACTCTTATTTGGCCGTAATGTTTACTTTTCTTTATCATTTTGCAGATAACATCAGTAGCATCAAGCCCGTCTTTTGTAATCTCTGAACGAAGGACACCGTCAATCCAGTCTCCTCCTCGAAAAACAGTCCCTACTATCATCACCTTTTCACTGAGGAGCGCAGAATCATCTATACCTAGAATTCGAATTTCTGGCTTGATATGAAAATCTGAATCCACGGTACTTTTTACGTCTGGATTACAAAAATAGTTTGTCGGGTTTACCTTACAGGCTTTCCAATGAAAGCCCCTTTCCCAAAAAATCCTCAATTTTCCTGCAAAAAACTTGAGCTCTCAAGTCAAAGTAAAAAAAGCCGAAGATAAAAATGAGCCCCTGAAGGGCTTTTCATTAGGTTTAACAGTGATTTTTTTACACAAACATAGTTTCAGGAAGACTGGCAGGCATCATCTTCTGTGTATCTGCAGCTATAGATACCTTCTCGACCGCCTCGAGGAAATCTTCCATCTCAACCAGTTCCTTGTCTTTCCTCACCGCAAACATACCTGCTTCAGTGGCGATTGCCTTCAGGTCTGCTCCACTCATTCCTTCGGTAGCTTTTGCAAGCCTTTTAAAGTCGATGTCTCCTGCAAGAGTCATTCTCTCACAGTGGATTTTGAAAATCTTTCCTCTGGCTTCTACCCCGGGCATTGGGACATGGACAAGCCTGTCAAAACGACCTGGTCTCAGAATTGCCGGATCAAGGACATCAGGACGGTTTGTTGCTGCAATAATCCTGATATTTCTTCTTTTATCAAAGCCATCCATCTCTGCCAGCAACTGCATGAGCGTCCTCTGAACCTCACGGTCTGCTCCAGTCGTTTCATTCAAACGCCTTGCAGCAATCGAGTCCAACTCATCAATGAAAATAATACTCGGAGCTTTTTTCCGGGCCATCTCGAAGATTTCTCTTACGAGTTTGGAACCGTCCCCAATATATTTCTGCACGAGCTCAGAACCTACAACTCTAATAAAGGTTGCATTAGTTCTGTGAGCCACAGCTTTCGCAAGCAGAGTTTTTCCTGTTCCCGGAAGCCCATAAAGAAGCACTCCCTTCGGAGGCTCAATACCTATCCGGGCAAATCTTTCCGGCTCGATGAGAGGAAGCTCGACTGCTTCCTGAAGTTCCTGAATCTGCTCATCGAGACCGCCGATCTGGTCATAGTCCACTTCTACGCTTTCGAGGACTTCCATTGCAGCAACAAAAGGCTCTTCCGTTGAAGGAATAACCTCGGCAATGGCAAGCGTATGCTGGTTAAGGGCAACCTTTGCCCCTGGCAGCAGTTTTTTCTCATCAATATATTGTGAGACGTTAACCAAAAACTGAGGTCCGTTGCTGCTCCGGACAATTATTCTATCATTCTTAATCACATCAATGACCGTACCAATGATGAGCGGAGAGGTCTTCATCCGATCGAGTTCAGACTGCAGCTTTCTTATTTCCCGTTCATATTTTATCTTCTGGTTTTCCAGATAACGTTTTTCGGATTCAATCTGGCTGCACTGCTCTTCCAGATAACTGTTTCGGCTTTCAAGTTGCCTCATTCGGTCCTGGACGCTTTCAGTTACTTCCCCCAGCTCTCCAGGCTCGATTCCGTCATACACAGGTCCGGGCTTACCAAGGTGACTGCGCATGCTTTCATCCTTACTTCTGGTACTTTCCGTCATGGAGCTCCGAATAATATTTAAGTTCATACCGTATATAGCGTTTTCGAAGTGATCAATATGCAGTGCGAAATATGTGGTGCAGAGATCCGCGGAAAGCCTATATGCATTACAATTGATAACAGCGAGCTCCAAGTTTGCCAAAAATGTGCCTCTTACGGTAAACCCGTTGATAAACGGACTCCCGTATCAAGAAAAGTCTCTCCGGTGGTTCGGACGGTAACGCGAGCCGAAAATAGGCCAAAAAAGGATTTTTTCGATATTTTGAAAGACGAACTCCTGGATAACTATGATCAGATTATCCGGGATGCCAGAGAAGCCAAAGGCTGGTCTCAGGAAGACCTAGCTGAAAGTATCAAAGAAAAAGTATCTTTGATCAAAAAGATCGAACGCAGCGAAATCGTACCAGAGGAATCCGTCCGAAAGAAACTCGAACATGCTCTTAACATCAAACTTACTGAACGTGTGGAGGTCTCAGGACAGGAAGTTTCTCATCTTAAGAAAGATACTACCCTTGGAGATATAGTGAAAATAAAAAGAAAGTAAATTTCAAAGTAGATGCCGAGAAAGTAAATTTCAAAGCAGATATAACGAAGCAAATTTCAAAGTAGAATACGAAAAGGTGAATTTTAACTGCAGGTTATGTTCCGGCAGTAACATCTGGTTTCTGGCAGTTCTCTCCTTCTGGAAACGACAGAGGGTTTAATTCGAAGGTGTCTTCTTAATCCCTTCACCCTCTACTTTTACGTGCTTTTTTCCGGCTTTAGGTCTTTTTTGTTTTAAGCCTTCTCTTTGTTTTAAACCTTTTTTCAGTTATTATTTTTTAAACATATGCTATTTCTTTTCATCTGATTTATTTTCCCCGAAAGGCGCCTTTAAATATCAATTTCGACTTCATATACCTTTTCAGGATTTTCTTTATGAATTATCCAAAAAGGCTCTTCACCGTACGTTTCCATCAGCTTTATGGTTCTTCTGGGAATTGTTTTCGGGCCGAGTACTGCGCCTGGTCTGTCAGGATCATCGATGTAATCTGTTTCCATCATAAACCGTGTACCTTCCTCAAGCGCTTGTTCGATTGCTCCTTTGGCCGATATCACTCCCGGAAAAAGCCCAAGTTCTTCACAGGTTTTTACCAGAGGTGGAGAGTAATGTTTGACAACTTTGTACATTTTAATTCCTGTTTTTCTGGCTCTCTCTGCTATGTCCTGGAGTTCAGGCTCTCCTACGCTTTCGGTATGAAGCTGGACCGCACAATCCTGTTCTTTTCCCAGGGAAAAAGCGTACTCCATTATCTCATTCGAAGCTTCCCAGACTTCCGTAGACACAGGGTAATGAGGGCGCCCTGACTTTATTCCTACGGCGAGCCCTTTTTCCACATAACCTGAAGCAAGTTCGAGACCTGTCTTCATGATCTCTGTAGCTTTCTGCAGATCCATATACTCGGTAAGCCTTGAGATCTCTGCCGGATGGACTCCAAGTACAGGAAAAGCTCCAACTCCCAGTTCCCTGATTTTTGACGCGATTTCTATGGTTTCATCAAAAACCTTCAGGTAATCTTCAGGTTTTTTGACCGTTATTCCAAGCGACCAACTGGGTTTGGTGACCAAAATTATATGAGTTCCTCCGGAGTTCTTGAAATCCTTTATTGCTTCAAGTCCTCTAGCTCTAAGGTCGATATGCATATGATTATCGGTAATCGGAATTTTGGCAGGCATTTTCACTCCTCAAAGGTTAAAGTTCCGGTTTTGATCAAAGCTCACATTCTTTGAAGTGTCTCCGGTTTTGACTCAGATTTGCATTTCTTTATCGAAAGTTACGGATAAGTATGGAATGATACTTTTAGAATAACACTTTTTGAATGATACTTCCTGAAAATGGAATCCAATTTTTTATACATGTGTGCAGGCATCTGTGTCTTATACCCAACCTCGCGTTAGAATTGCTCGGCATAGTATTAATTACCCAAAACTTGAAATATATAGCCTTACGTTGAGTACGCTGGAAGATCCAGTTATTCTTACCGAATTTTCGAAAAGTTCCCCTTTTATATTTTCAGTCGCTACGGTTCTTTAAATACGAACCCTAAGATCTGGTGATAATTATGAGCAAAACCGCAGCAGTAATCAAAGGTGACGGGGTAGGCCCCGAGCTTGTAGACGCAATGCTTAAAGTTACAGAAGCCGCTGGCACAGATGTCGAATTTGTTATGTGTGAGGCAGGAGCCGGTTGGTGGGAAAAGCATGGAGGAAATTCCCTTGTTCCGAATGAAACCTGGGAAATCCTTGACAGTTCAGATGCCTGCTTTAAAGGGCCGACAACCACGCCCGGAGGAATAGGCTCTCCAAGAAGTGTGGCCGTATCTATAAGAACAAAATATGATCTTTATGCAAATGTCAGGCCAATCAAGACTTTCCCTAACACAAGTGCCCCTCTCGGAGATGTGGAAATGGTTTGTGTGCGCGAGGGTACAGAAGGCCTCTACATTGGAGAGGAAATCCAGCTCACAGACGATGTCTCAATTGCAATCCGTAAAATTACACGCACTGCATCCAGCAAGATTGCCAGCTATGCTTTTGAGGAAGCAAAAAGAAGAGGCTATGACGCTGTTGTGCCAATCCATAAGAGCAATATTCTGAAACTGACCTGTGGTTCTTTCTTAGAAGAAGTAGAAAAGGTTGGGCAGAACTATCCAGACATTGAGATCTGGCCCTATCACATTGACAATATTGCCCAGCAGCTAATTAAGAACCCACAGATTTTCAATAAAAAGGTTCTCCTTTCTACAAACCTCTTTATGGATGTAATCAGTGAGGAATGCTCGGCACTCGTAGGCAGCATTGGGTTAATCTACTCTGCCAATATAGGTGATTCCTTCGCAATGTTTGAGCCTGCTCACGGTTCAGCTCCAAAGTATGCAGGCCAGGACAAGGTTAATCCTGTCGCAACCGTACTTGCAGGAGCATGGATGCTTGATTATCTTGGCGAAAAGGAAAAGTCCGAAGCGATATTTAAGGCTACAAACCGCGTAATCTCTGAAGGTAAGTATGTAACTTATGATCTCGGAGGCAATGCAAAACTCAGTCAGATGGCTGGTGAGATTGCAAAGTATACGGCAGAAATTCTAAAATAAGAACGTATTGAAGGAAATCTTTTTCATTCCTTCAATTTTTCTTCCTCGGAATCAGCTATTTTTCCTTTATTTTTCAGTTTTCCTCTACCTGCATGTGTTAGGTTGCAGATTGGCTGGTAAAGGAAGTATTTTTCCACATAAGCAAGGAGCTCTTCATCCGATATACAGGAAACTCTTTCTTCATTATCATAAAGTTTCTGGATTTCATTCTGGATTTGCAGAAGCCTGCGGTCGTCTTTTTCCACAATAGTTTCAACATCAAGAAGATCATTTAAGGTCTCTTGAACTTTATAGCGGATAACCTCCAGACCTGAAGAGTCACCTATGAGCAGGAACCGCTTTCCTCCTACTAGTTCTGGAGGATAAGGTTCATAGTTAAAGGGATTTTTGAGGACGCCTGCGGCGTGTATTCCTGATTCATGGGCAAAAATATTCTTCCCTACAACAGCTTTGTTTCTCGGAACCCGTAGGCCAAGTTCTTTTTCCATGAATGCTGCAAAACGTGTAACCGGTTCAAGGTTATACTTATTAAAGCCTTCTACTCTATCTTCCAGGAAAAGCAGGATTTTTTCCATCTCGCTATTCCCTGCACGCTCTCCTATACCCAGGAAAGTTACACTTGTCCAGTTAGCTCCATGCCAAAAACCTGCAATAGAACTTGCTGACCCAAATCCATAATCATCGTGAATGTGAGTTTCTATATTTTTTACCCCGATTTCTTTTTTGAGGTGCTGCACAATTTTCGGGATTCCGTAAGGCTCATCTATACTAATGAAGGGCATTCCGTATCCAACAGTGTCGCAGACCCGGATAATACAATCAGGATCAATTTCCGTAATTTTTTCAACTAGAGGAAAAACAAAACCATAATTATCTGCTCTTGTCATATCCTCAAGATGAGCCCGTGTGCGAAGTCCATGATCCACTGCATACTGTAGAGCGTCCAGGTATTTCTCTTCAGCTTCTGCTCTGCCTGAAAGCTTCATTTTAGAATAAATATGCGTGTCCGATACAGACATCAGAATACCGGTTTCTTTAATTCCGTCTACTTCGAGAACTTTGTCTATATCGGTTCTTGAAGCTCTTGCCCAACCTGTGACTTCGGGAAACTCATACCCTATATCAAGCATTCGATCTACAGCATCTCTATCCCTTTTATTGAATACGAAGGCTTCAAGTTTTTCGATTCCTATCTCGTGCAGATACTCATAGATTTGAAGCTTGTGTTCTCTGCTCAGGACAATCCCAGGCATCTGGGAACCATCACGGATAGTGCTGTCACTTATGTATATATCATTTCCATATGGCAGCTTTAATTTGGGCAGATCTTCATATGATTCGTAAACTTTCATCATTTTTCCTCCTTTCTTTCAGGCGGCAGGGCCCTGCATCGAGAGAGCGGGCTTTCACTGCGGGGTTTCTATGTGAAAAAGATATCTTTCAGGTACACAGGTCAGAAAATAAGTTATACTTTACCTAAGAACTCTAAATTCTCGTTTAAAAACTCTCTTTTGGGGAGCACTTACGACTGTTCCTCAAGCGGCATCTTACATTCTATACTGAGAGTTGTATCTTACTTTATATGCCGATATTTAGGTTATTATATGTCGTTATAGTTAAAATCTCTTTCTTTCAAAATAGCCAATGTATCTTCTTATATATACAATGTATATAATACTCATTATGTGAGTTATTTATGCTATATGTATAATCTGTTATATTCTGTATCAAGAGTGACAGGACACATTGCTATCTTTTCCTTTTGTAAAATTCCTGGATACTTCCTAAAAAGGGTTTTTAAAATTAGTGTACGAAATTGGTCTAAGGTTTTCTTGTAGAAGTTTTACTTGCTTTTTTACAGTTTCATGAAAGTTTACTTTCCTATCCTGCCCTTCTTGCCGGTAATAAGGTATATCTACAACAAGTTATATTTATAATCGAGTTAATCTAAAAAATCTAATTTCAATTCTTTGTACATAACTTATTTAATGATATTTAATGACCCGTATCTTCTGGCCTTTTGTTAAAGCGGCCTAAATATAAAACTAAAATTATATCGGTGTATATTTAATTTAAATTGTTTATTTACCTTACTTTATTCGCGAGGAAAAACATGTCCGAAATAGTAAGTGTTAGCGGCGGTCCGACAAAACCCGAAATCATTGCCGTATCTCTTTCCAAACTCGGGCTGCGGGAAGGAGATCGATTTGCAGATGTAGGTTGCGGTACGGGATCAGTCTCGATTGAAGCAGCAAAGATTGCCCGAAACTTGACTATCTATGCTATAGATGCTCGAAACGAAGCTCTGAGAGCTACCGAAACAAATTTTAAAAATTTCAATATAGAAAATGCCACGATTTTAGCTGGAGAAGCCTCGGATATCCTAAATTCTGAAAATTTTACTGATTTTATTGATTGTGCTTTTGTCGGCGGAACAAAAAATATTGGTTTCATTCTTGAGGCTCTTGTCAAGAAAAAAGCTCGAAGTATCGTGGTAAATGCCGTCCGAATAGAAACGGTTGTCAGGACAATTGAGGCGATGAAAAAACTCGGAATTTTTGATGAAGTAGTTCATATTTCGGTTTCGAGAAGTGCACCAATTGCAGGAGAAACAATGTTCAAACCTGAAAACCCTGTATACATCGTTGTCGGAAAAAAGCAAAAATGAAAATAATCTTATAATTTAAATCTGCTTTATATTTATTTTTATAATCTACGGAGCGATAGCATGTTAATTGGAGTAGGACTTGGTCCCGGAGACCCTGAACTTCTGACCCTCAAAGCAGTGAACGTTTTGAAAAACAGCGATAAGGTATATGTACCAGGCCGCCTGGCAAAAGATCTCGTGGCTCCTTACGCAGATGCCGAAATCCTTGAGTTTCCCATGATAAGAGATATTGAAGTTCTCAATTCTCTCTGGAAGGAAAATGCTGATAAAGTGGCGGAAGAAGCAAGAAAGGGAACTGTAGCTTTCGGGCTTATAGGTGATCCAAACTTTTTCTCTACGTTTTCTCATCTCAAAAAGGTTATGCGCAAACATTATCCGGACGTTGAGCTTGCAACCATTCCTGGTATAAGTTCGATCACTTCCTTTGCTGCCAGAACCGATGTTGCGGTTGAGAGTTCTTTTGAGGTCAGCGACGGTTCTGAGATCGGATATAAGATTCACCTGAAGGCTACGCAACCGAAATCTATAGTTAAACAGCTTGAAACTGAAGGATATACGGAGTTTATCTTTGCAGAAAGACTCTTTTCTGAAAACGAGCTTATAATCCGGAACAAAGACGAAATTCCGGAAAAGGGGAACTATTTCAGTATCATTTACGGAAAGAAGTAAAATTACCCTATGTAATATTTGCGGAACTCAGTACATAATTTGGAATAAAACACGAAAGCAAAGGGAATGGTCAGATGGAAAGGAAAGTATATTTTGTGGGAGCAGGACCCGGAAACCCAAAACTAATTACCGTACTCGGGTGTGAAATGCTCAAAAAAGCCGACCTTGTGATGTATGCAGGATCTCTGGTAAACCCCGAGGTTCTTAATTACACTAAGGGAGAAACAGTGGACAGCTATGGGTTAACTCTCGAAGAGACCACTAAAATAATTGCAGATGCTGTAGATGCAGGAAAGTTCGTTGTTCGTCTCCACAGCGGAGATCCGTCTCTTTACGGCTCTGTCATAGAGCAGATGGAAGAACTTAGAAAGTACAATATTGAAGTCGAAAGAGTTGCTGGAGTTTCCTCGGTTTTTGCAAGCGCTGCCGCTCTCGGTACACAGTTGACTCTTAACGGAGTTTCAGACACTCTCATTATTACCCGTCCTGCCGGAAAAACCCTAGAAAAAGACCTTATCCCCGAGCTTTCTGCTTACAATACTACGATGGCAATTTTCCTTGGTACGCAGAAAATTAGGGAAATTATGGAAAAAGTTCGCTGCCCCAAGGATACGCCTGTTGCAGTAGTATTTCATGCATCTTGGGAAGATGAAGAAGTTATCACCGGAACTGTGGAAGATATCGCAGATAAGGTAAAAGACGCAGGAATTACGCGTTCAGCAATGATAATTATCGGCGGGGTTGTTGACCCTAAAAACTACAGGAGGTCCTACCTATACGGAGTAGCCCAGGAACCGCTGTAATCACTTTTGAACGGAATCGGAAGATTGCAGCAAGGATAGCAGAGCATTTGAACGCAGACCTGCTTCTTTACGAAAAGGGCATATTCGAAAAGGCTTTTAAAAGCTATGGGGCAATAATTGCGGTTTTTGCCACAGGCATTGTTGTAAGGGATATTGCTCCCCTTCTCGATAATAAGTGGTCTGACCCTGCTGTGGTCGTAGTTGATTCAAACCTGAATTTCGCAATCCCTCTGTTAGGGGGGCATCATGGCGCAAATGAAATTGCCCGAAAGCTTTCTGAACTCGGAGCGGTTCCTGTGCTTACTACGGCGACCGAAGTTCACGGTAAACCTTCAGTCGAGAGTATCGCTGACAGGTTAGGCTGCGAGATCTTCAACAAAGAATCCACTGTAGCCGTAAACTGTGCCCTCCTTGATAAGGAAATAGAGGTTCTTGAGGTTAAGGGGCCCAGAATTGTTGTTGTAAATGAAGATGTATCCGTACTGATAAGAAAATGTCAGGAAAATGTAGAAGTCAAAGACAACAATGAAGGTAAACAGTAATTGAGCTTGAGTTTACTGGTCTGCACTTACGCGAATTTACTGGCAAGGAACTGCGTTAATAACCAGAGAAGATAACGGATGATTATAGGAATCGGGACTCGCAGGGGCGTTACAAAAGAAGAGGTTATTGAAGCCGTAAAACAGGCTCTCGATGAGTGCGGCCTGAGTTTGGAAGAAATTACGGCTTTAGCCTCTGCGAAACTTAAAGAAAATGAACAAGGGCTTCTGGAAGCGGGAGAGACACTCGGCATTCGGGTGAATTTTTTGCCAGACGAGATGTTAAACAGCTACAATCCTCCTTCAGCCTCTCAGGCTTCCCGTTTTGGGTTAAAAGGGGTTGCAGAACCTGCTGCTCTGGCCCTTTCTGAAGAAAAACAATTGATTTGCAGGAAGAAAATCTATGGCAGAGTCACAATCGCAATCGCAAGATAAGGCAACTAAGGGAAAACTTTACATCGTAGGGATCGGACCGGGGTCTGTAGAACAGATGACGATCAGAGCCAGGGATGTAATCCTTAACGCCGATTATGTGCTCGGAAACGGTACTTACCTGGACCAGATAGCAACCCTCCTCGGAACCCAGGAAGTAATCCGCAGCTATATGGGTAAAGAAGTAGACAGAGCAAGAAAGGCGGTAGAACTTGCAAAAATTGCAAATGTTGCCATGGTCAGCGGTGGTGATACTAATGTCTACGGCATGGCAGGCATCGTGCTCGAGGTTGCTGAACATGAAGGGCTTGAAGTTGATATAGAGGTTCTTCCGGGAGTCACGGCAATTTTAGCTGGGGCAAGTATGCTCGGCGCGCCTGTTGTAACGGATTTTGCAGTTATCAGCCTGAGCGACCTCTTGACTCCCTGGGATGTCATTGAAAAACGGCTTAATCTTGCTGCAGAAGCCGATTTTGTTATGGCGCTCTACAACCCAAAGAGCCGTAAGAGACAGTCTAACTTTTCCAGAGCTATTGAAATTATCCGCCATTACAAGGCCGATTCCGTGCCTGTGGGACTTGTGAAGAACGCTCTGAGAGGAGAAGGTGAGGACAGAATCGTAACCACTCTTGGAAAAGTAATGGACTACGAAGATTGGGTAGATATGAGCACCACGATCCTTATCGGAAACGGAGATTCCAGAATCTGGAGCTCTCAAAAGAAGGACTTCATAATCACTCCCAGGGGGTATCACAAAAAGTATGACTATTGAACAGAGTGCTAATGAAAAGGCCGGAAGCCTCGATAACCTTGAAGAGTTTACCGAGCTTACGGTTGAGGTAGATCCCGAACTTGTAAGCATTTGTAAGGATTCCGGGGCAAGAACTGAAGAAGCCAAAGCCATTTACATGAAAAGCCGGACAATGATCCAGGACCTCATCGGTAACAAAACTCCTGAAGATCGTTTCCGCCAGCGCTGTGTTATTGCTACTGGAGATCCTTCTGTGGCGGATATTATGCGTTTCATGAATGATCCCATTCCTGCAGGCGTGGAAGCGATTAAAAAGGGCGCCCCAATTTTTGTGGATATTAATATGGTAAAAGCCGGGATTACAAAGGCAGGGCATAAATCTGAAATTATTTGCGTGCTTGATGAAGACCCAAATGCCGAAATCGCTAATAAATATGGAATTACGCGTACATCAGCAGGTTTCCTCGCTGCCCGGGAACGGCTTGATGGGAGTATTATTGCAATTGGAAATGCGCCTTCTGCGCTTATTATGGTCTGCAAACTCATAGAAAAAGGTGTGAGGCCAGCTCTTATTATCGGGCTGCCAGTAGGTTTTGTAAATGCAGCTGAATCCAAGGAAATGGTACGAGATCTGAAAATTCCTGTACCTTCTATTAGCTGTGTCGGGACAAGAGGCGGAACTCCTATGGCGGTTGCATGCGTAAATGAGCTTGTTGCAATCGCAAGAGAAAGTTAAAAATAATACTTTCTCTCATTTTTTCATTTACATTTTTTTGCCTGATCTTTTATTTTGAGTTTTTTCAGTTAACTGGTTTATTTTCCAGTATCTTTTTCATTCTATACTTTTTCTATAAATTTCTCACCTCTCACTAACTTGTATTTCAAATTCTAAAAATAATTTCTTATGTGTTTTTGTACTTTAACATTATTTTTATTACAACTTTAAAAAGTCCAATTTGAATCTTAATAGCCAAATGTCAATTAAAATTAAAACAGGTGTAAATTAAATTAATTGTGGTGGGATTATATGAAAAAATTATTCTCAATGTTACTTACTCTTGTAGTCTTACTATCGACGACTACGAGCGTAGAAGCTCTGGAATCTAAGACACTAGAAAGACATAATGGTGCGTCTGCATATGCAGAATGGTATGAGACACACGACAATGCAACTACTTATACATACTTATCTGTAACTGAAACCAATGATGGCACTGATATCTATGTATCAACTTATACTTACGGACCAGATTATTGGTCCGAGCAATGGGGATACATGTTTACAGAGGATGATGTTTTCAGCATAGATAAAAAACTCAACTCTGCAAGCCTGTCTGAGGTAGAGATTGATGTCAATAACTGGTATACAGGTGAAACCGATACTTTGGCTGTCAAAGCTAACTGGATTGGTGTGGGCGATATATCAAGAGGGTCTTCTTCATACAGTTCAAGGAATGGAAACTATATATGGAAGGGTAGTGACAGTTCAACTTCTAGGGAGGCTTCAGCTACAGCCAGTATAGACGGCTTGAGCCTTGAAACAAGTTCCTCTGCCAGTCTATCTAACTTCAAGTCTGCCTATATGAGTATGGAAAAATAAGTACATGATGATTATTATTAAAAAATTAAACTCTTTGGCTTTTACTTTTACTATCAATTTTTTTATATTTTTATTTCCATCTACAATTTTTTGTAATAATTTTATTTTAAAGTCATGGTCTGTTTATATACTTTTTAAAGTATTTCGAAAGCTCTGGGGATTAAGAAATTAACCTGCCGTCAAAAGTCTTCACGTTTAATGAATTGACTACTATGGGGCTAAAAATCCTTCACGCTTCCTTTTTTCATGAACATTAGTTGGCTATTAGTCTTCTTAGTTTGGTTTATTCTCCTTTCGGATGTCTAAACGATTAGTAAGTTCATTTGCAATCTCATGGCTATTTTCAAACAAAACAAAAATATTTATAAATTATGATGTAGTGTAAGCAAAGTAAGATAATGTCATCTAATTGCGCTCCTATAATTATGGCATACAAATACAAAGAAAGCAAACGGCATATGAAACGTTGACGTAAAAGGAAAAAGAGAGGTAACACAAATGATATCAATGGTGTAAGCCGGAATACCTCTTTCTCCAGATGCAAATTCACTATTTTATGGGCTTCTGTTATCCAGAGTATTCTCAATACGACTTCTAATAAGGTATCTAAAAGGAGAGCCATGATTTTAAAAAAAAGATAAACTTGACCTGTAAATTTCACTTCGAAAATGTTACTGCAGTCTTCTGAATATAAATAGAGGTGGAAAAATGGTAACAGAAAATGTCTGGTCCCATTTTGGAATGTGGTGGGCAGTTGGCCTGTGGATAATCATCTACGGGGTGTTTCTTTTATTTGTACCGTTCTATAAAAAGAGCCAGATAAAGCCTGCTGGGGTCTATGCAGCGTTTGTTGTCGCATTTGCGCTTGAAATGTTCGGTGTGCCTTTCAGCATGTTCGCGATAGGATGGCTCTTTGGCATTACGCTTCCAGAAGGTGTTTTATGGGGCCATACGCTTGTGCAGTATATAGGCTTCTGGGGAATGTACTTAGGAATACTCATATCACTGACCGGAGCTGCACTGGTCGTGTCAGGCTGGAACCAAATTCATAAGAATTACTGGAGTAAGGAAGAAGGACAGGGAAAGCTTGTTACAACTGGCATTTATAAATATATTCGCCATCCTCAATATACTGGATTTTTCATGATAACCCTGGGAATGATGTTGGAATGGGCGACTTTGCCTCTTATAATACTCTATTCTTTGCTTCTTGTCCTTTATTACAGGCTTGCAAAAAAAGAAGAAATTGACATAGAAAAAGAGTTCGGTAATGAATATCTAGAATATAAAAAGAAGACGAAGATGTTTATTCCTTATATTCTCTGATTCCAAATATAAATTAGCGTCTTTAGGGACATAGATCAATACACTTTGGCATCTATGCCCTAATTTTCGAATCTTATGTATATGGACTTTTTTAAATAAACCACTGATAATGGTTCTGGTAAATCATCCATAATCCAACCAAGACGAGTACTATTCCCACTCCTTTTTTGAAAATAACATCCCACTTTGAAATAAGCCGGATTTTTGAGGAGGAAAAGTGCGCTGAGTACGCAAGCAAGAGCATTGGCACCGCAAATCCAAGCGAATAAATTGAAAGGGTAAGTGCTCCCGTAATAGTATTCCCTTCTAAAGCTACCATGGTCAAGATCGAGCCTAGCATTGGTCCTACACAAGGGATCCAGAGAACCCCGAGGGAAAGGCCGAGCAAGAAGCCTGAAACAGGTCCTTCATCATTCATTTTTCCTAAAAGGGGAAATTTTGAAAATGAATTGAATAGGCTTATGTCAAAGAGTAGTGCAAAGCCCATTATGAGAATCAAGATCTCTGCGAGAATCTTCAGTTGATCTGTATATGCATTGAATACTGCCCCAAAGGCAGAGGTTGCAACTCCCATTATGGTGAAGGATATTGAGACTCCAAGTACTATTGCAAGGGGTCTATACCTGTTTTTTCCTGCGGATGTTGCCAGGACAGCAGGCAGAAGGGGAAGGATGCAGGGGGACAGGACACTGATAATTCCTGCTCCGAATGCAGCCACAGGGGAAATAACTTCATAATACATGGTTTTCAATTTCTTTTTTTAGTTTATTTATTATAGTTTTTTCCCAGAACTCTGGGATTTACTGTAAATTTGAACTTTAATCTTAATGAGTTTAAAAGTTAGTTCTATCCATTAATCCTTAATTGGATGTTTTTTTCCCTTCCTGGAGAAGGGCAAGGTTTATACGATTTTCATACACCTCTTTTTCCATTTGTCCTTGAATTCTAGCCTGGAATCTATCCTTAGTGACTGTTCCGTTTTCTTGCAAGTATACATAATCACCATCTTCGATACCCACGACCAAAGAGGTGTCAGGGACGTATCCTATCTCAAAATAAGCTTCAAGATCAGGGCTCTCAGTTATATCTATAGACGTAATGGTGGCTCGTCCTGCGTATTCTGTTGCAAGTTCTTCAAGCATGGGCTTCATGGCCTGGCATGGTCCACAATGTTTAGACCCTATTTTCAAAAGAACCGGCCCCTGCGCGAGGGATGCGTTTATCTGTTCAAGGGAGATCACCTCAACCACATTACTTTCTTGCTGGGTTTCCTGGATGGTTGTGTTCTGCTCAGACTCATTTGCTTCGACAACGCTATAATTCTCCTGAACTGCCTGGGTATCTGTGAAATTTCCCTGGCTTTCTTCAGTACAGCCCGCAGCAAAGATTACAGCTGCAAGCAGAATCAATAGTATAACTAATTTCTTCATGTTCTCAACGTTAATTTTTTTGTTTTATAGTATCTTGCATATTATTTAGTAATTATGTTACGTGGCAATAATTTTCTTTTCTCACAAATAACCTCTATTTTTACAGATAACCTTTGTTTTCTGTTGATTGTAAAATCCGAATTCTAAAGTAGAATTCCTTATAAACCTCAAATAATTAACTGTAAGAAAAGAAAATATGTATCTAGTTTAAGAGACTTTTGGTCTGTCAAAAATATATTATATATACTTAATGACCTGGTAATGAAAGTAAATACAGAAATAATAGAAAAATACATAAAACAAGAACAAATCTCAAAACAAGCAATTATTAATTACTAGGGTTAACTGATTAAAGAAAGGCTAGCCTCTAAACTGGCTAACCAATCAAGAAAAATTATATACTCAAGGAAGCGTTTGAATTTTTCAAACCTTTTCTTCCTTTTATTTTTCCTTAATCCTCTCCCAGAGTTTTTTCTACTGCGGTAACAACAGCTTCGAAGTTCTTCTGCCATTCCGTACTGTGGTCAAGTAGGCCCTGGACAACAGTGCCTTTATCTTCCATTTCTGCGACTTTGGGCTCAATAGGAAGTCTGGCAAGAATCGGAATATTGAAGTCTTTTGAAGCTTTTTCCACGCCTCCAGTTCCGAATACCTCGATTGACTTGCCGCAGTGAGGGCAGACAAGCCCATGCATATTGTCAACAAGCCCTATTATAGGCACTTTGAGTTTTTCAGAGAATTTAATTGACTTTCGGACGCTAATCAGGGCTACGTCCTGGGGGGTTGTAACAAGTACTGAGCCGTCACAATTGGGAATCAGCTGGGCCACACTCAGGGGTTCGTCTCCTGTTCCCGGGGGCAAGTCTATAATCAGGAAATCAAGTGCTCCCCAACTAACTTCTTCCAAGAATTGTTTGATTGCTCCCATTTTGGCAGGGCCTCTCCAAATTATAGGAGAATCTTTGTCTCCAAGAAGAAAGCCAACAGACATCATAGAAAGGTTAGGAAGTACCGAGATTGGAAGAATGCCCTCTTCATTAACATCAGGTCTTTGAGACTCTATTCCGAAAATTGTAGGAATTGTCGGGCCGTGGATATCGCAGTCCAGAAGTCCAACTCTGTATCCGCGCAGAGCCAGCCCAGCAGCCAGATTTGCTGCGACTGTACTTTTCCCTACTCCTCCTTTCCCGCTCATTATCATGATCTTGCGTTTGATGCGCCTGAGATTGACTACTATTTTTGGCTCTTCTGGCTTTTTCGACAAGCTCTCAAGTGGTTGAACCTTATCTGTCATTTTTATCGCCTGTGTAAAATTTCCGTATTTTTTTCCCGATTTTCAAATTTCTTTTTTATGTGTCAGCATCTTCATTAATGTCAGGGATCTCAGCGCTGATATAGTTACCGCCCTTTATCTCTATCGCTTTTCCTGTGCTAAGGGCAAAAGCGATTTTCATTCTTGCAGCTTTCAGATCTTCCCAGAAAGCTCTCCTTGATATTCCTACCCTTATGGCTGCATCTTCCTGCTTGAGCCCTTCAACATCTACAAGTCTCAGGGCCTCAAGCTCTTCTACTGTGATGGATACAACCTCAAGATCAGCCAGCGGGACTCCTCTGGGCTTGAAATATGTAATATCGGGTGTTTGCTCAACACGCCTCGGGCACTTTGGTCTTCCTCTGCATTTTTTCATGGGTTACTTATGCACATTGCCGAATAAATATATAACAATTTCTCTTTCTAAACAGAAAGATATATATATTTATGTACAAATGAGTAAAACTGTCACTGTCTGTTAAGCCTTTTTTTAAAAAGGCTTGCTTCCTGAGGCGCAAGTCTCTTCAAAAATCCTCGTAGAATTATTTATACCTTCACAGCTTATCTGTGACTATAATTTCTTATTCATGTTAAAAACCCGGGAGAAAAAAGTGTGCAGTGCGCGTTATGCCGGATTAAGGAATGTACAAGAGGCAAAAACTGTTCTGTCATTAAATCTGGGCTTGAGTATACAGGCGACAATCTGAAATCAATCCAGACTTCTGCTTGGCTTGAATCCGATAATGTAAAAAGAACAAAACTAGAAGAGATAGCTATTTATGCAAAAAGGCTTGGGTATACAAAAATAGGCGTCGCTTTCTGTATTGAGTATGAGCGAGAAGCCAGGCTGGTTTATGATATTCTCTCTAGATATTTTGAGGTATTTTCGGTTTGCTGTAAAGTCTGCAGTTTTGAAAAAGCTAGTCTTGGAATTAAAAAATCCGAGAATCTGGAATTTGAAGCAGTCTGCAATCCTATAGGCCAGGCTCTTCTCCTGAATGATGACCTTACGAACCTCAACATCATGCTGGGGCTTAAAACAGGCTATGACATCCTCTTTGCAAAATACTCTGAAGCTCCTTCTATAGCACTGCCTGTTGAAGAATTACCACAGCTAGCTGATTCAAAAATCGATGTTATTGAATGAATTCTTTTGCTCTTTGAGTTCAAGTCTTGGAGAAATACATGCTCAAAAAATCGAACACCTCTGGGTCTCATGCTAAAACCGAATCTAAATGCCTGAAGATTAGAGCTCATCACCTTTGCTGCATACAGGGTTTTCAAGGATATGGATACAGCCCGGTTTTTGTGGCCAATCTGCGGGCCATAATTTCAGACATAAAGGCTTTTCCTTCAAGACTTCTGGAACTGGTATCTGAATGTGATGTAATCTGTGCTTCCTGCCCAGGCAAAAGAGAATGCGCTGCGCAGGAGTCAAATAGCTCTCGCGAGATCAGGAATATGGATCTTGTTGTTATGGAGAAATTAAAGATAAAAGAAGGAACAATTATGAAGGCATATGAAGCCTTCAGGTTAGTCAATTCACTACTTAATAACACATCTGACATTGAAGATGTCTGTGGAACCTGCAAATGGAGACAGAAGTGTCTCTGGTATATGCAGGATAACAGATAAATTAATGATAGATATATATCTTTAATTCCAGATTTATGAATAAGTAAATTCCTTTTTACTATTTTTATCTTTAATTTTTACTCGAGATTTTTTATTTCAGACTTTTTTACCTGACTTTTATCTTAAACCTGCGCTGATCTCGTATATCTTTGCAAGAAACTCAATGTTCTGAATTGCATTCTGTTCTATTCCCAGTTCGTATGGGGAAAAACCAAGAGCAAGGCCCAGTAGCTGAGAATAGTGAAGGACAGGGATCGAGTAATCTGTTCCAAATTTTTCATTGACTGCGAGCTGTCCTCTGTCAAATTGCAGGTGGCAGAAAGGACATGCATTAACAATACAGTCAACGCCTGCTTGCCTAATACAGGCTAGTTTATGCTCGAGCATCTTAAGGGACTCGACGGCATGGCCTGAGCGTACTCCTCCTCCTGCTCCGCAGCACATCATTTTGTCGGTATAGTCTACGCTTTTTGCACCTGTAGCTTCAACAAGTTCATCAAAAAAAACTGGAGCCTCTGTTTCTCCAAGTTTTCGATCTCTTGAAGGCTTAATTAGGTGACATCCGTAATGCAGTGCCACATTAAGGTCAAGTGGGGTTGTGATATATTCCTTGAGTTCTTCAGGCCCAACTTCTTTATATAGGAATTCAATTATGTGTCTTACTTCGACAGTACCTTTGAACTCCATGCCGATCTCTTTAAGGCACCTGTTTGTGCACGCCATTAACTCAGGGTCCTTTTTCAGCTCCAAATTAGCATCTGCCAGGGAGCCATAGCAACCGTTGCAGACTGTGAGAATATCCCTTTCTAGTTTTTCCGAAAGAACTATGTTCCGACTGGCAAGGGCAAGCCAGGTTGCTTTATCAAAGGACTTAAAGACTCCTGGAGCAGGACAGCATGAAGCTTCTGGCAGGTCGGATACGTCTATATCAAGCTTCTCCAGGCAGAATTTAGTTGCTTTTTCAATTCCTGGGTATCGGTTGGGTACAATGCATCCAAGAAATAGCGATAGTTTTTCCATATTCTGCCTCCTTATTTTTGAGCCACGATCTCGTCAAATTTACATGCTTTGAGAAGATTCCTTAGCTCTTGTAGGGCTTCAGGATACTTCTGGACAGTCTCAGGTATTGGGTCAAGCCCGAGTTCTTCCCTCTTTTGCTTTGTTTCTTTGTCTAGAGGGACTGCATGCCCGAACTCCACGACCATTTCCGATATTTTCCTGTGTTCTGGAAGCATGAAACCTTCTTTTATTGCAAGTCTCCTGAGCTCCAGGAGGGCCTCGGTAATTGGTATATTACGCGGGCAGCGTTCTTGGCAGGTATAACAGGTAGTACAGAGCCAGAGGGCATCATCGGAGAGAATTGCTACCCTATTTTTGCGTGCATCTCTAAGAATTCTTCGCGTATTAAGCGCGGTCTGCCTTCCTGAAGGACAACTACCTGTGCATGTGCCACACTGCATGCAGGAAAGTATGTCAAGTCCCGCAGCCTTTAACACTTTTGGCAATTTTTCATTCATACAGGTTCACTGTCTGATTTAGTTGATCATCATTTTTAGAAAAGAAAGGTAACAAAAATAATGAAATCAAGAGAAAACTCTGCAATTGAAAGCGATTTTTGGATTTTACGATAAACAGGTATTTCCTGACAAATTCTCCCGTAATTAGTCCTTTTCTAGATTCTTCAATCAGCTTTTTTCTTCCAGATTTTTCTCATGTTGACTATTAATCTCATAATATTTAACATAAGCTAAATTTGCTAGAGTTCAATAGCAGGGGTAAAGAATTTGGATCCAGATAGGCAAGCATTAGTTCTCAGGTTTCTTTTTTTGCATTCAGGCAGAGATTCTTGTTTCACATTTTTCCTTAAAATCTGTGCCATCTGTGCTTACATATATTATTCCTACTATTATATAAAAATAAGTTTTCAAAAGGATATTCCTTTTCCCAAATTCCAAATCTTCCCTTCGCTGCTTCTTCTTTTATTTCTGTCGCTATTTTACAAGGTTTTATCAGGAGAAGTTTATTCCGAGGTCTTTAAGTCCATTGAGTTTTGCAAGATTAATCAGTAGTGGTGTAAGTGATTCCATAGTACTTGCTTGTTTAAGGGAGCCTCCATCCAGGGGTTTAAGGCATCCCATATGCTCTGTAAGTTTAATTACCAGCTTCTTTGCTTCAGCATCATCACTGCACACCAGTGCATGGTGTACGGCCTTACACTTGACAACATCTCTCAATTTTCCTGCCGGGATATTGTGGAAGGCTGCAACAACTTTTGTAGAAGCCGGAACATTTTTCTGAATTGCAAGAGCGGCTGAACCTTCTTCCGGAGGTTTATATACAAAAAGGTCTCCTTCTTTTACCATCGGGACTACAGGAGTGATCAAAATCTTGTTTTCAAGAGCCTCACGAATATCGTTCAGCAGAGGTAAAACGTAGTCAAAACGAATTGTAGGAATTATTATTTTGGCTGCTTGTGCAGCTTCAAGGTTACTGTTTCCTGTAATGGTTATCCCAGATGTATCAAACCCGCAGTTCTCAAGCTCGGATAAAGCTTGTTTTGCGGCTTCTTTGGCAGTTTCCTTGGATCTGGAACCTATAATTACTTCGTTCTTTACACCTTCAGGCATAAGGTTTTGAAGGGCTAGTCTGAGCACCATTCCCTCCCCTATGTTTCCGGTTCCTCCAAGAACAGCTATTTTTAATTTTTCAGAATTCAATTTAAACAAAACCTCCAGTTTTCTATATCTTCCATAAAATCTGTCCAAGAGTTAATATAACTTCTGTCTTCAGCAATTAAATTAGGATAGCGAATTGAACGGTCATAATAAACTAAATACGATAATAAACTAAATACGATAATGAACTAGGCGACGATAACGAATTAAATTGTGATATTATTTATGGCAGTCCGAAATTTCTATTCAGAATTCTTACAATTACTTTGAGTATTTCCCCAAATTAAAAGGTAAAATTTTAATCTTTTTCTCTCTTTGGTTTTGTTTTTTCATACCTGAACCCTTACTAGAATTTCATTCAAGAAGTAAAACTCCGACACATACAGTTTTCTCAGGATTGCAGAATTCAAGTACGAGTCCTGCCTTTTCCATTGCTTTCTGAAGGTTTATTCCTACAGCTTCAGGTGCAAAACGTCTCAACTCCGGCTTTATGCACTTTTCAAGATTACAAGTATAGCATTCGTTGCATGAGCCGGGTCTAAGGAGATGTGCAAAAGTGAAACCTTCTCTGAAAGCTTCCTGTTCAAGCTCTAACATCTTATGGAAAGAGTCCTTGCGAATTTCTCCCCAGGCTTCAAGGACATCCGACACCTGTGAAGTATCACGTTCATCGACAAGTAGAAGCGCACTATTATATTCTTCAATGATTTTTCTAAACTCCTCAACCGACATAACATTAGGCGGACAGCTCAATCTCTTTCCGTAACCCCTACAGCCGTAAGCGCATTTTAGAGCAATCCTGTTCTCAACCGGAATATCTCCTGCATCCACAAAATAAGCCTTGAGCCCCATTCCTGATGCCTTTTCGATAAGATCCTCGAATTTTCCTAACATGATATCCCCTTTTCAAAAAGCCTTTTGTTTTTACTTTTTCCTTTTCAATTTGTTTCCTTTCTAATTATTTCTTCCTTTTTGAGATATGAACTTAGATTTCATTACTAAGAGTCACTTTTTATCTTTTTACAAAATCTCTGCAAAAAATATCGTTTTTTAACAAATCACTGCGAAAAATGTTATTTTCGTTGTGAAAAAATAAAATTATTATATACGTTTACTATGTACATCTATTTATCATGTACATCTGTCCATAAATTCATGCCAAGTTTTCTATTATAGGTTACACTTCTATAATTGATAACAGATAACTTAGTAAAGGGATTCCCATGATCAAAAAAGTACCTTTAACTGAACTGAAAAACCGGATGAGAAACTTTAGGAAATGAATGGATATTTCGAGTCCCGAATGGGAAATGGCTGTTGTTTTCAGCAAAATTAATCTTTATTATTTTACGGGGACGATGCAGGATGGAATGCTGATCATCCCTAAACACGGAGAAACAACCCTCTGGGTACGCCGCAGCTATGAAAGAGCCTTGGATGAATCCTTATTTCCAAATATAGAATCTATGAACAGTTTTCGTGATGCCGCAAAGAGCATAAGCGGGCTTCCGGATACAGTATATCTGGAAACTGAGGTTGTTCCCCTGGCTTTATACCAGAGATTTCGAAAACACTTTCCTTTTCAAAGTTTCAAGCCGATAGATCCCCAATTTTGCGCGGTCCGAGCAATTAAAAGCGAATATTAGCTTTCACTGACAAGAGAAGCCGGCAGGATTCATCAGCATGTGCTGGAAGATCTTGTACCTGAAATGCTGCAGGAAGGAATGAGTGAGACAGACCTGGCAACCGAACTATTTTCAGTTATGGTCGAAGAAGGTCATGACGGATTATGTCGTTTCGGAATGTTCGATACCGAGATGTTCCTGGGAAATGTCTGTTTTGGTGAAAGCTCTATTTATCCTTCTTATTTTAACGGGCCTGGCGGAATTTACGGAATGAGTCCTGCGGTTCCCTTGATTGGAAGCCGGGACAGAAAGCTGAAGAAAGGAGATCTGGTATTCATTGACGTCGGATGCGGGGTTGAAGGCTATAACACGGATAAAACAACAACATACATGTTTGGTTCTTCACTTCCGCAATCTGCCATAGATGCCCATAATAAATGCGTGGACATACAGAACGAAGCTGCATCAATGCTGAAACCCGGTGCGATTCCCTCGGAAATCTATACTAACATAACGAATAAGCTCGATTCGGAATTCCTACAGAGCTTTATGGGTTTTGGAAATCGTAAAGTAAAATTCCTGGGACATGGAGTCGGACTGCTAATTGATGAGCTGCCTGTGATTGCAGAAGGCTTTGATGAACCCCTTCAGGAAGGAATGGTATTTGTCCTCGCACATAAAAAAGAAATTGAAAATGTAGGAATAGTAGGAATTGAAAATACTTTTATAGTAACTTCTAAAGGCGGAGAGTGTATTACAGGAGATAATCCGGGATTGATTCCTGTGTTTTAATTATTAAAATACTGTATAAAGCCAAGGTTTAATTGATTCATAGAAAACTGACAAAATGAAGCGTCACACTCTTTACGAATAAACATGGACTAGATAATTAATGTATCCCTTGCAGCTATCTAGTTTTCTTTTTTTCAAACATTAAGAAAAGGCTGCTCAAAGTTTATATTTGAGCCGTTTCAGTACTTGAGCCATTTCAGCAACTCCGGCTCCACAGCTGGATTCACAAAACATTTTGTGAACTTGCCTTCTACTTCAGAGAAAATAACATTGTCTTCCCTTAATTTTTGTATATGCCAGTGAGTAGTGCTTTTGTCTAAGTTCAGCTTTTCTGAGATTTCCTGATTTGTAATATCAGGATTTTCCAGAATGTTAAGTAGTATCTGTTTTCTTGTACTGCCTTTAAGATGTGATACAATTATTTTATCGTTTTTTGTGAAGGCGTTGGAATTTTGAAAGGCTCTTGTGAACTTTCCTTCCCTCGTTAAGATCAATTTATCTTCAGCTTTGAGTGTTTTGATCTGATATCTTATAGATCCCAGGCTAATTTCCAGGTTTCTTGAAATTTCTGATGGAGTACACCCTGGCTTATTCAGCACATAATTAATAATTCTCTTTTTGTTGACATTTTTACTTAGGCTCCTTATCTGACCAAGAATTATGGGAGCCAGTTTGAAAAAGGAAAAGAAAACAGTCAAATACCCGATTATGTAAGCGATTTTGATTGACAAAGGAAATTCCCAGAATGAGTACGTCACGTCAGCACCGCTCATGTCAACAGCGTCGCCCAGTTTTTCAAGTTCTTCATCGGATGGGCAGGGACCAACGGTATATTCTCCGGTGTCTGCACCGGTTATACCTGTGACAGTACTCAGGATCAAAACAAAAAATAAATTTATCTTCCACATAGCTGGCTCATACTTTGACAATTTTATTATAAGTTTAAATTCTAAAATCATATAAGCTTCTGTTCCAGTCACTCTGTACCCATAGACCTTCTTATAAGTCCAGATTTCCCATATAACCCGTTCGAATTTTGAATATACAGGTTAATCCATTAGTGTTTTAAGATAATATTTGAAGTAAGAGGACTTAAAAACATGATTTTGAGAATAAAAATATCATTATAAAAGTTGAATAAATAAAATTTTTTGGTATGAACGGAGCCTTTATTTTTATTCATCTTTAGAACCTTTTAGATTCAATAATTTTCTTTTTACCCGCTTCCCATAAAACGCAATAATAGTCAAACTTACAAATACACCTGAGATGAAGATAAGAGGATTTTTACGATCCATGAATGGGTTATCTATCTGGACTCGTTCAATGGAATATTTTCTAAAATCAGAAGTTTTATTCTCCATAAACACAGTTCCATTTTCATTTTCTGACCATATTTTTAGATTATGACTGCCGGGAGTAAGAATCAAAAGATTCCCTGGGTACAGAGGCCCGAAATTATCCAGATAATAATAAAGAGTCCTGTTTGAGTCCATGGAATTTTCTGGAGAATATCCAATTATATAATTTACCTCGTTCTCAGAGCTCTCTATTTCCTGATGATGAGGCTCAGAACTTCTGTTTTGATTTTCCTTATTTACAACATTTATGCTCTCAGTACCTCTATTCCCATAATGGTCGGTTGCCAGAACTTTGATGGTATGTTCTCCTTCCGGAAGCGAAAAGGTTCTGCCTGATCGGAGATTTCCCAGGCTCTGATTATCAAAAAAGACTTCCACAGTACTCTCGGGGTCGGAGACGTTATAGGTTAGTTCAAATGAAGCTTCTGAAACCTCCAGATTGGAAACATTAACGAGAGGAGCCTGACTCTCATCTGGATCTGCAAGATAAATAACACTTCTGGCAGCCAGAGTACTTGCATTCCTGATAACCGAAAAATCGATATTGTCAACTGTATCACTCAATTTGTGGAAATTATCATGACCTTCGTAGTTATGATGGCATAGGACTACTGCAGGGATGTGGTTTTCCCAAAAGATTTCATGATCTCCTCTTTCTATAAGCGCAGATTGAATTTTGATTTCTGAGTTTTTTGCTTCGTTTTCAAAAATATCTTTAAGCCAGGCATACTGGGGGAGATAACACACGTAGAGAGGTTCGTTTCCCACGCAATCCACGTTAACAACCGCAATAATATCATCTTTCAACTCAGGATGGGCTTCTACCCAGGCCTGGCTGCCAAGAAGATTGTATTCTTCTCCAGAAAAAGCAATGAAATATATTGTTCTGTCAAATGATTCATTCTGCAAGACCCTTGCAAGTTCAAGCATGCAGGCAACCCCTCCGGCATTGTCATCCGCTCCGGTTCCGTTGGCCGATTCGCAAACATAGGTGTCGGACCAGACTGGCCAGAGATAGGGCTTTCTTATCTCAGAATCAAAAATATCCTTCAAACCTGACTCTGGAGGTACAATTATTCTTGAATCATAATGTGCGGTTACGAGAATAATCTCATCTTTAAGAGCTTTTCCTTCTTTAATTCCCACTACGTTTGTGCCGCTTACGTTCCAGTAATTGAAGTCCCGTGTACGTATCCTCGCGGAAAAATTGTCCAGAGAAACCTGCAGGCCTGCTTTTTCCATTTCATCTTTTATAAATAGGGAAGCTTCAGCAGCATTCTGACTTCCAATTTTTCGTTCTCCAAAAGAAGATATAGTTCGAGTTGAGTTTTCAAGTCTAGTTTGAGAAACATCAAAAGGTATAGATGTGTTGTTATATTGCATGTTGGAATCAAAACTGTAGGCTGCCAGAGCGTCTACATTCTTTTTAGCTAGTCCAATTTCAGTATCAAATGACGGTGTTACGGTATAGTTGCTTGATGTTTCTCCTTTGTCTATATTTTCAGTTGTTGCTGTCGTGAAGGAAGATAGAAAAAACAAAATTGTCAATATGATAAAAAGTGTCCTGATTGTCATTATTAATTCTCAATTAACACATATTAAAAGAGTCCACTTAAATTTTATGGCCAGATCATCTAACTATCAGAGTAATAGCTTTGTAAATCTTAAAACAATCTAAATTTAAATTTGCGTATACTTTCAGTTGGATGATTTGGTCACAAATTAATTATAAAAGTAAGTTCCTAACAAAATATGAACATTAAAATTAATGTTTGGTGGAGCTCAAATTCTCTCTGGAAGGTTTATTCGAACTCCACATTGCCCGGAGGCATGATTTAGTATTAGCTTTGTGAATATTTAAGGCTTGCCTGATCCTGCCTCCTGGGTAAAAATACACGAGGTAAAGGCATGAGAACAAGAAATGACTCAGGAATAGGTATGCTAATTTTAGCAATACTGCTGGTTGGTATGGTGTTAGTACCAACTGTTAACGCACAGGAAGAAAACAGTCAGAGCGTAACTGCAGAGGAAGCCTTTAAGCATGCAAATACGCGAATGGTAAGGTTTATAGCAACCGATACAGAAAAGTTTGGAAGCTGGAAAGGGGCATCTATTGATCCCAAACCACTGGAGCTTTATGATATAAATGGTCAAAAATTGTATTATCAATTTTCAGTACATGAAAATAATAAAACAATAGGTAAAATCGACGTTGGTGCCAATAAAACACTGGGGCAGCCAATCCAAGTTATCGAATTTAACCCGATACCCTTTAACATGACTGAAGTTATGGAAAAGTCAATAGAAACTGCTAAAAACAAATATCCAACTGGAGAAATCGAATCAACTAAAATGGTTGTATATAGCTATCCCAAAATAGGAGCAATGACTGTAGTAAAAAACAAGACTACAGGAGATGAATATAGGATATTTATAGATGCATATACTCTTAATGTGGTACCAGATGAACCTGCAACTGAAACAAAACCTGGAGTTTGCTCAATCTATGAACAGATTACGGAAAATGAAATAGACAAAAATTTAATAGAGTGACAAAAAAGTAATGAGCTTACTAAATCTATAGAACAAGCAGCAACTAATAAGGGAGTTAATATTAATCTGCCAGTCACTGAAGAAGATATCAAGAAACTTAGTGACGACTTAACAGTAGTGGCAACAAGCACAAGTAAATATCTCGATACTACTTTGTATGGGCAAGAAAATGATCATTACTGCGCTCCAGCATGCGGTCAAATGATTGCTAAATACTATGGAGTAACTCATACCCAAGATTATATATATCAGAAGATGGGCCCAGGTTATACTACTGGCGGGAATGTCATTAATAATAACCAGTTAAATTATTATAAACCATCCAATGGATTAAATAAACCTAATTCAAAATATGTTACAATTTTTACGTTTGATCAAGCGGTTTCTGAAATTGATAATAATAGACCATTTGTAAGTATAAAAGATAGTCACTCTAGAGTTTGTAGTGGATATTTAAATGATTATCCGGATAGATATTTGGCAATCGATGATCCACTACCTGAAAATTATGGCTATTATTTTATGGAAGGTTTTGGTTCAGAAGATTATCGTATATATGTGAGGAATTAAAACTCCTTATCTTTTTTAGAAGGTGGTAGTTTGAGTAAAATCAGCAAAGAAATTGCTGTTTTTATTGTATTTCTAGCTCTTGTCATACTCGTGGGATTATTTGTAGACGCATCATCTGATAATATGAAAACACCTGTTGATACAAAAATACCAGTTGACACAAAGGTACCGGTTGATGCAAAAACGCCATTCCAAGAAAAACAAGTAGCTGGCTTTTTTATCGAATTTGAAGAGGGGACTACTGAGCCTGAAGTTAAAGCCATTCTTGAAAACTACAACATGACTATAAACACCATAGATTACAATTCTGATATTATGCCAAGTAGGTACTACATGATATTAGATAGAGATAAAACAATAGATATAGAGGAATTGGTAGATGATATAAACTTGACTAGCCCTGTAAGAAAAGGAAGTAATTATATATTGACTGTAACGGAACAAGCTATTCAGGATAAAAATTTCCTTGCAATACTGGAAAAAAACAATCTTCCAGTGAAAAAATCCGTCTATTGTTATATTGGTTTAGAAGATGAATCTAAGAGTGGTGGTATTCCAGAGAAAGATGCATACCAAATTGCAAATGAGCTTGAAAGGAATGAAAAGGTGCTGACTGCATCTCCAGATACGAAAGTATATCATTTATTGATTGAATTTGAAGATGGAACCACTGAGCCTGAAGTTAAAGCCATTCTTGAAAAATACAACATGACTATGAACACCATAGAATATAATTCTGACCTTCAGCCAGAAAGGTACTACCTAACGGTAGACGCAGATAAAAGAATGGATGTAAGAGATGAATTGAGAAAAGATGAAAATTGGACTGATCCTATATATTTTAACCATGATATCAAAAAAGGAAATAGTTATATAATTACGGTAACTGAACAAGCTATTCAGGATGAAAATTTCCTTGAAATACTGGAAAAAAATAATCTTCAAGTGAAAAACTCTGTCCTGTGTTGTATTACTCTTGGGGATGGATCTAAGAAGTGGATTTGGGAGAGCGATGAAAGAAGAATAGAAAACGAGGTTAAAAAGAATGAAAAGATATTGACCATAATATCTTCCGGTAGTACCTAATAAGAGCCTATCCGAAAAACATTGTAAACTGATACTTCGATTCTGATATATAGAAGACACATTTTTTAATACTACTGGAATAAACCTTTAACAAACGACCATGGTTTTAAAAATTAAAGCCTCGGTTTTGTGTGTTTAAGGTTAAGCGTATATTTTGGCATCAATAGAAGTTTATGTGCTTAAAAAATCTGAATTCAAGTTGTAATGTCTTATGATCTCAATTTTTTAATAGTATTCAATTTTTTAATAGTATATTAGTAGCTGGTTGATATTCTGTCTTTAGTGTTTTTGCTTAATTTGCGCGGTCCGAGCAATTAAAAGCGAATATGAGCTTTCGCTGACAAGAGAAGCTGGCAGGATTCATCAGCATGTGCTGGAAGATCTCGTACCTGAAATGCTGCGAGAAGGAATGAGTGAAACGGATCTGGCAATAGAACTATTTTCATTTATGGTCGAAGAAGGCCATTACGGATTGTGCCGCTTTGGCATGTTCGATACCGAGATGTTCCTGGAAAATATCTGCTTCGGTGAAAGCTCGATCTATCCTTCTTATTTTAACGGGCCTGGCGGAATTTACGGGATGAGCCCTGCGGTTCCCCTTATCGGAAGCCGTGACAGAAAACTGAAAAAAGGAGATCTGGTATTCATTGATATCGGATGCGGGGTTGAAGGTTATAACACGGATAAAACTACCACATATATGTTTGGTTCTTCGCTTCCACAATATGCCATAGATGCCCATAATAAATGTGTGGAAATACAAAACGAAGCTGTCTCAATGTTAAAACCCGGCGCGATCCCCTCGGAAATCTACACCACCATAATGAATAAGCTCGATTCGGAATTTCTTCAGAACTTCATGGGTTTTGGCAACCGCAAAGTTAAATTCATAGGCCATGCGGTTGGGTTACTAATCGATGAAACATCTGTGATTGCTGAAGGATTTGATGAGCCCCTCCAGGAAGGAATGGTATTTGCTCTCGAACCTAAAAAAGGAATTGAAAATATAGGAATGGTAGGTATTGAAAACACTTTTATAGTAACTTCTAAAGGCGGAGAGTGTATTACCGGTGACAATCCTGGCTTGATTCCTGTGTTTTGAATATTTAAACCTGTATAAAGCCAATGTTTAACCGTTATAGAAAACTGGCAAAGTGAGGAATCAAACTCTTTACGAATAAATATAGACTAGTGTCTTGTCAATCCTCAAAGATTTGACTAGTCTGAATAGATGAAATTGATTCTATACGATATTTTACTGTTGACGCGACACTAGATTAATGTATCCCTTGCAGCTACTAGTTTTCTTTTTCTTCAAACATTGAGAGAAGGCTGCTTAACGCTTATATCTTGAGCCATTTCAGCAACTCCGGCTCCACAGCTGGATTCACAAAATATTTAGTAAACTTGCCTTCTACTTCAGAGAAAATAACATCATCTTCCCTTAATTTTTTTATATGCCAGTGAGTAGTGCTTTTGTCTAAGTTCAGCTTTTCTGAGATATCCTGATTCGTAATCTCAGGATTTTCCAGAATGTTAAGTAGTATCTGTTTTCTTGTACTACCTTTAAGATGTGATATTATTATTTTATCGTTTTTTGTGAAAGCATTGGAATTTTGAAAGGCTCTTGTGAACTTTCCTTCCCTCGTTAAGATCAATTTATCTTCAGCTTTGAGTGTTTTGATCTGATATCTTATAGATCCCAGGCTAATTTCCAGGTTTCTTGAAATTTCAGATGGAGTACACCCTGGCTCATTCAGCACATAATTAATAATTTTCTTTTTATTGGCATCTTTATTTAGGCCCTTTATCTGACCAAGAATTATAGGAACTAATTTAAAAAAAGAAACGAAAGCAACCAGGTATCCTAATATATAAGCTATTTTGAATGACAATGGAAATTCCCAGAAAGTAAGAGTCCTGTCTGCCCCGCTAATATCAACAGCATCACCCAATTTTTTGAGCTCTTCATCGGGTGGGCAGGGACCAACGGTATATCCTCCGGTGTCTGCACTCGTAGTACCTACTGCGGTACTCAGTACCAAGATAAAAAGTAATTTCATCTTCCACATAGATGGTGCATAATTTGAGTAATTCCATGATCAAATTTAGATTGTATAATTTTCTGTTCCGGCGACTTTATACCCATATACCTGATACTTCCAATTCCCCGCTTCAATTCCATTTGAATTTTGAATATACAGGTGGATCCTACCGTCAGTTGTACCATCTGCATTATCATAGTAGGTACCCAATACATTGCCACTAGGGGTATATATTTTAAGCCGAAGAGAGTCAGTTGAATCTCCCCAGTTAAGATCCACAATTAGGAGATTTAAACCACTGCCAACTGTTTTCTCATGTATATTTATTTCTCCCTGACTGATGGTATCATAAACTGTCAGAATACCTATATCTTTGTCAATGACTCCAACTTCGATGCTAGGTGAAGGTGTTACGATATAGTTGCTTGAAGCTTTCACTTTTTCCACATTTTCAGCTGCTGTCGCTGTAGTGGCAGATAAAAAAAGCAAGGTTGCCAATACAATAAATAATATCTTTCTTGACATTTTCACCTCTCCTGTTAACACGTATCAAAAGAGCTTACTTAAATTTTATGGCAAAACTGTCCAATTATGTAGCAAATAACTTCTTAAATTTTAAAAAACCCAAATTTAAATTGATTATACTTTCAGTTGGATGATTTGGTCACAAATTAATTATAAAAGTAAGTTCCTAGAAAAATATGAACATTTAAAAAGATGTTCAGTGGAGCTCAAATTCTCTCTGGAAGGTTTATTCGAACTCCACATTGCCCGGAGGCAGGAAAATATTAGTTTTAAGGGTGCTTAAGGCTTTTCTGTTTATGCCTCCTAGAAAATAAATAGGAGTGAAACAATGATAGTTAAGAAGTTAGGAATAGGAACATTGCTCTTGGTAATGTTTCTGGTGGGAATAGCTTTTGTGCCAGCTGTGAATGCGCAAGTAGATACGAATATTGAAATCACAAGTAATGAAGACTCGCCAAGGAAATTGTCTGATGAGGAGGCTGCAGTAGTTAAGCAAAAAATAATGAACAGACTCTTGGAAAAAGTGACGCAAAATCCTGATAAAGTATATAGAGTTATGGTTCAGGTATGGGATAATAAGGCAATCGATAAATTACAAAATATAGATGTGATAGAAAGATCTAACAACAGATATATTATCAACGCGGAAGGAAAAGTTTTGGAGGAAATTCTTAAAAATAAATTAGATGGAGAGCATAACAAAATAAACCTAATAGTTGAAGTGCCTGAAACTTCTGAAAACTCTATAAACAAAACCAATAAATCAGAAGATTTATCGCCAACGTCAACATATCGGACCTATAACTTTGCTGGTGGGATATCTCCTCCTAATGACTGTGATGATTGGTGGAGCTGGAGCATAAGATCTAATGAAGATAGAATAAAATCGATTCCAATCTATATGATTGGGTTAACTGTGACGTAGACCTTACACTCTATGATCCTAACTTGAACTTCAAAGCCCAAGATACGTATGAATATAATGGACTTTATGTACAATCAAATACTAACGGAGTTAGTGGTAAATGGCAGTGGCAATATTGGGGAGAGTTCCTAGATAGTGATGGGACAGGTTATTCCGGTACAAATACTGCATACGATGATTAAAAGGAGAAGTGAGTAAATGATTTCATCTACTTCATTTCTTTACATTTTTAAAGAGATCATATCGTTTGTATTCCCAATCCTTAATATTATTTTGCTTTTCTATATTGCATTGATGTTAAAAAAGATTTATGATGTAATTAACGAAAAATGATGCCGACTGTCTACATTTATTTTCATAATGTAAGTGAAAAGAATATTTAAATGAAAATGATTATAAAATTTTTAATTTACTTTTCTTTTGTAATTTTAGCAATAGGTCTGATTTCCTTCTTAATGATTCATCAACCTGGTGTATGTTCATGCAAATAAACTTCAGACCCTCCAGAGAAATACGTTGAATTCAGTTTAGCAAATATCGAGAAATATCCCTACGTCAAAAAAGCAATAAAATTGGATATGTTATTACTCTGCTGATTAGTGACTCCAAATGAAATAACGCAGAGTTAAATTCATGTTCAGAAGAATATTTAATAAGTTGGGACTAAATAGTCCTCAAACCACACTTAACAAAAAAGAATAAATAAAGATGAAACTCGGGTTTCATCCTTTAAATTCCTATCGGACTTATTCCTGCTTTCTTGCCATCTTCTTCTTTGCAAGCTTTTCAATAATCCCAAGGCTGACCTCCCCGCCTACGCTCAGTTTCCCGTTGGCAACCGCGCTTTCAAGAAGGTGCTGTCCAACAAGGGTACGGATGACAAGGGTTGTGTATCCGTCTGGGCTTCCGACCGAACCTGCCGAGATATCGGCTTTGAGGGCGGTAAAGTCCGTACAGACACCACAGCCCGGACGGATAGTATCCTCAAGTTCGGTAAGGGGAATTATGTACTGCGTTCCGTCATTGAGGGTGATTTCTAGCTTGCCCTTAACATCAATGCGGCAAACTTTCATGGGTTCGAGGGCGTATTCGCTTTTTAGCTTGCCTGCGATAAGTTTTTCGTAGTCAAAGCTTTCCGTACAGAAAAGGCCTAAAACGAAACGAATAGACTTCTTGTATGGCTGCACAAGCTGGTGGTCGGTTTCAAGCATTTTGCGAACTGCCTGAACTACGCAAGGAACTCCAACGACTGCAATGTTCCTGTACTTCCTGTTTACAACTGCTTCCTTAAGAGAAGAAACAAGAGGGACCCACCAGTTGTAACGGCTTCCTGCCTGGCCTATAAGGGCTTCACTTTTGGTTATTACCATTGAATGTGGCTTAAGGGTCCAGGGATCTTCCGTAACCGTAACTACAGCATCTACAAGGCCTGTATCAAGGGCGTTTGCAAGAATCGCTGTGACTGCTCCTCCACTCTGCTTTCTAGGAATCTCAAACTCGGCTTTCCCAGCAGTAATCTCCAGGTAGTCTCCTAGCAGGCTTGAGGATTGTTCGTCAAGTCTCGGGCAAACCTCATAACAGGCTCCGCAGGGCACATCATCAACAGCGGCTTTACAGTAATTATTGCTTTTCGGGTGTGTGGAATCGCCGCCGGTTTCGAAGTACAGGGCATCAGCAGGGCAGACTGCAATGCAGGCCCCGCAGCCTGAGCAAAGGCCTTCGTCCCAGACTTTTGACTTAAGGTCAAGGTAACTTTTGCTGATTGGTTTCTGTTCTGCCATTTCTGATCACTCCCAGACGTATTTGCTTGCGAAAGGCCGGCTGCTTGCAGGTCCGATCTTTGTGTAGTTGGTGTTCAGGAAATCTGTGGCGTCATACCCAAACTGCTCGCAGAAGCTCTTTATAATTGGAGCAATGCGTTCAAGATCACTTTCAGTAAACTTGAATTTCTTGGCTCCTATTCCAAGTAGGTAATCATCCACTTCCCCACGGATGATAATTTCTCCACCATGGATTCCGCTTCCTATACCCCTGTCTGTCATGGCTTTATCTTTGCCGATACCGAACACGAGTACGAGACCACCTGCCATATATTCTCCAAGGAAGGAATGGGCTGTGCCTCCCACAACGAGTATAGGTCTGGCTTCCACTTCATACTGTTTCATGTGGATGCCGCCCCGATAACCAATGTTATTCTTTACAAAGACTTTTCCTCCACGCATGCTGTGGGCAACGGCATCTCCTGCGCTTCCGTGAATTACGAGCATTCCTCTGTCCATTGTATTGCCCGGAGCATGTTCGGCATTTCCGTGTACAATGCAGGTTGGCCCGCTCATGAACATTCCCAGATCTCCTCCGGGAACCCCATTGATTATAATGCGGACATTGCCTCTTAATCCGTCTCCTATAAAGCGCTGTCCGAGTATGTTGTCGAGTACGATTTCCTCTGCTCCGTCCGCAACCGCAGCCCTGATTTTCTGGTTTAAGGGTGTGTAGTGCATACCTCTTGCATCAATTCTTACCATCTTCATCTCAATCAGGCTCCTGCTGGCAGTACATCCAGGATTTTAAGCATTCCTTCATCCAGCATATATCCACGCAGGCGGTCTCTATTGCCACGCAGACTTTCTATACTATTGATTCCCGCAGCACCCATAAGTTCACTGAGTTCGTAAGTCCAGCCCTTAATAAGATTTGAGACCTGAACTGCTCCTCTCTCAGGATCAAGCCTGCTCACAAGATCTGGACGCTGGGTAGCAATACCCCACGGGCAAAGGTTTCTGTAGCAATTGCCGCAGACTCTACAGCCCAGAGCAACAAGGGCAGCAGTCCCGATATTAACAGCATCTGCTCCGAGAGCAATTGACTTGGCAAGGTCTGCACTGTTCCTTATTCCGCCACTTGCAATAATTGATATTTCATTTCTTACGCCCTGTTCTCTGAGTTTCTGATCAACGCTTGCGATTGCAACTTCAATCGGAATTCCCACATTGTCCCTAAAGACCTTGGGAGCTGCGCCAGTCCCGCCGCGGAATCCATCAATCACTACCGCATCTGCAGAAGAGCGGGCAATACCAGCAGCAATTGGAGCCACGTTATGCACGGCTGCAATCTTAACGAAGACCGGTTTCTTCCATTCGGTTGCTTCTTTCAGGCTTCTAATGAGCTGAACAAGGTCTTCAATACTGTAAATATCATGATGAGGTGCTGGACTAATCGCATCACTGCCAACAGGGATCATGCGAGTCTTTGAGACTTCTTCACTTACTTTCTCTCCAGGCAGATGTCCACCTATACCTGGTTTTGCCCCCTGGCCAATCTTGATTTCAATGGCAGCGCCTCTTTCAAGATAATCAATGTTTACACCAAACCGGCCTGATGCAACCTGGACAATCATGTGGTCCTGATAAGGATAAAGAGCTTCATGGAGCCCTCCCTCTCCTGTTCCCATATAAGTTCCGAGTTCTGTTACGGCCTTTGCCATACTGAGTTGGGCGTTGAGGCTAATAGCTCCGAAACTCATATGCCCAATCATTATCGGAGTATTAAGCTTGAGGTTTGGAGCGAGTTTTGTTTCCAGTTCTACGTCTCCACTCTCAGTCTTCTTGAATTTGAGCTTGGATGGCTTCTTTCCTATGTAAGTCCTGAGTTCCATAGGTTCTCTCAGGGGGTCAATGCTTGGGTTTGTGACCTGACAGGCGTCAAGAAGAAGGTGGTCATAGACAACTGGCAAATCCCTGGCGTTTCCCATTCCTGAAAGGATAATTTTTCCACTGCGGGCCTGTTTAATAATATCCTCTCTTGCCTCTCTGGTCCAGAGAGGGTGGCTACGGTAATCTACAGGTTTTTCCGTAAGCATGATTGCGTCCCTGGGACACATGGAAACACAGCGAAGGCAGCCTGTACATTTCCTTGATTCTATGAGGATTTTGTTGCCTTCCCTTCTGTACACACCGTAGGAACAGTTTTCAATACAGCGTCCGCAGTCCATACACTGGTAGCGATCGATATCGACCTTAAATTTTGGGGGCACACTTCCAAGCGTCATTCAATAAACCTCCCTATAATTGGTTCTCCTGCCCTAGGGGTGTATATGGTCTTGACTTCGGGGTCATATACTCTTATTGCGGCTTCTTCGCTGGATATGTAGAGCCGGTTCCCGTTCTCACCAACTACCAGAGGACGAAGTTTAATCCTGTCAGTAAAGCCAACAATACCATTCTCTGTCCCGACTACAATTGCAAAGGGTCCATTCATTAGAGCGGGTCCGTAGGTAAGGCGAACTGCCTTGTTCAACTCTGCTTCTTTTGCAGGCATCCTGTCTATTTCATCCCAGAAAGGCGGAGCAAGAGCCTTGACAACCATTTCATGCGAAAGTCCATGCTGTCTACCAAGTAAGTCAAACAAATAGGCTACAACCTCGGTATCAGTGAACAGGGAGCAATTGTATCCGTATCCTTCGACATAACGCTGGTTTGTACCATATGAGGTTATTTCTCCATTATGTACTACTGACCAGTTAAGCAGGTTGAAAGGATGAGCGCCTCCCCACCAACCCGGGGTATTTGTGGGATAACGGTTGTGACCAAGCCAGATGTATCCCTTGTAATCTTCAATCCTGTAGAAGTTTGCCACATCTTCGGGCCAGCCAGAAGCTTTGAAGACTCCCATATTTTTCCCGGAAGAAAAGATTGTAGCCCCTTTTACATTGGCATTTACTTCCATGACTATGTAAGTGACAACATCGTTTTCAGAAGCCATTCTTCCTGCCATCAGGTCTTCTGAAGGCTTAAAGAAATATCTCCATGGGATGTGTACTTTCTTTATGCCAGGCTGCGGGGTTGTGGGGATTTCTTCCTGGTGAACAATTTCTCCCATTTGCTGGAGAAGTTCATCAACCTTCTTTTTTGGTTCACCTAGATTGTCAAAGAAAACATGAAGAGCATAGTAATCTGCATACTCTGGATAAATTCCGTATGCAGCATAGCCTGCCCCGTCTCCACTACCTCTTTCATTCATGAGGCTGAGGGCGGCTTTTATGCTCGACCCGTCCATTTTGGACTTTGTTCGGTCTATAAAGCCTATTATTCCACACATTTTGATCACTCTAAAAACGGATAGGAATGAATGTAATATAATTTAATCAGTAATTTCCTGTATCCATCGGTATTTTCTGGATTACTTCCGTGGCTCATTTTTGAGAATTAGGTCAAAAAACTTGCCAGCTGATATACTGGGTTTAAGGGGTAATCTTTATCAATTTCTATAATTTAAGAATCTTTATCCGAATTTGTCTCATCTATATTATCTAATTAATGTGAGTGAATAGAACGCTTCCATACATGGTTTTATTTTATTTACATACATTGAGAGGGTCGTCACTAAGGGAAATAAGTAATTTAGTACCTATTTGACAATATATATACGTTTCTTTTATCCGGTTAAGAGTTCTTTAGATAATTTTTCTAAGCATGACGTTTTAACCTTTTAATTTTTTCTCTTTTCTTCTACATTTTTTGACATTAACTTTTAACAGATTACTCCTTTGTCCCCTTCAGGCCTTCTTTGATATTTCCTTGCAATATCTATCCAGTAAATCCTTTTGAAAAAAAGTAATGCTATTGAATATTGGAATTGACAAGGAAAGTATTTTTACATTAATAATCTTTAGGCGTCAATTTTGAGAGAAAATAAAGAAATTTCTACGGAATTAACAGCTTGAATCAGAAAGTTCTTATTTAATTTACTGGGTTCTTTTTCTAAAATCTGGACACGCCTCAGGAAAAGGCGTGTCTTCTGAACGAATCTACTTTTTAATTTTATCAAAGTAGATTTTTCCATATTTGTGTAGGTTTTAAGATTTTTTGTATGCTTACAGCATATGCAGATATTTCTCAAGTTCCCACGGATGAACGATTGCTTTGTATTCGTTCCATTCCATCTCTTTGGCACAGAGGTAATGATTAAAAACGTGTTCTCCAAGCACTTCTTTTACGAATTTGCTGCCTCTCATTTCATCAATTGCCGCTTTAAGGTCTGCGGGCAAGGAACAAATACCTTTTTCCTCTCGCTCTTTCTCCGTAAGATGGAATATGTTCATGTTAGTCTGCCCTCCAGGATCAATCTTGTTCTTTATCCCATCAAGTCCAGCTCTGAGCATCAGGGCAAAGGCAAGATAAGGGTTACATGCCGGGTCTGGGCATCTTAGTTCAACTCTTGTCCCATTACCACGGGTTGCAGGAATGCGGATCAATGAACTTCTGTTCTTTGCAGACCATGTGAGGTAAACTGGTGCCTCATACCCTGGTACAATTCTTTTATAGGAGTTAACAACCGGATTTGTAATGGCTGCAAATTCCTTAATATGTTTCAACAGGCCACCAATATAGTACATTGCTTCTTGAGAAAGCTGATTTGTAGTATCTGGATCATAGAATGCATTCTTGCCATCCTTGAAAAGAGACTGATTTGTATGCATGCCTGAGCCGTTTACCCCGAAGAGGGGTTTCGGCATAAAGGTGGCATAATATCCTTTGTGATATGCAATTGATTTTACCACATATTTGAAAGTTATAACATTGTCTGCAGTACTCAGTACATCCCCGAATCTAAAGTCAATCTCATGCTGAGAAGGTGCGACCTCATGGTGAGAGGCTTCTATCTGGAATCCCATATGCTCGAGAGCATAGTCAATATCTCTACGTACATCCTGGGCACGGTCAAGGGGTGAGAAATCGAAGTATCCTCCCTGATCCGTAAGTTCTGTGGTCGGATTTCCGTTTGCGTCAAGTTTGAAGAGGAAAAATTCTAGTTCCGGACCTACATTCATTGAGTACCCCATTTTTTCGGCCTCTCTGATTGCGCTCTTAAGAACGTATCTGGGGTCTCCTTCAAACGGCCGGCCGTCTGGAAGATACACGTCTCCAAGGATCCTGGCTACTGCACCGGCTGCAGGTCTCCAGGGAAGAATCCTGAAAGTAGACGGGTCAAGCACAAGTTTCATGTCCGATTCTTCAATCTTTGTAAAGCCTTGGATCGAAGATCCGTCAAACATTACCCCGCTTTCGAAAGCTTCTTCCAACTGTTCAACAGGAATTGCCCAACTTTTGATGATGCCTAGTGTATCCGTAAACTGAGTCCGGATAAACTTTACGTCTCTCTCATTTACAGTTTCTATTACATCTTCTTTGGTTATACACTTCTTTATCTGCACCATTTGATTCCCATCCTATCGAGCACTAGGTATCCTTTTACCTATTTAATATTATATATAGCTTCGCAAACAGTATGTACATTCTGAAAATTGTTCTTTAAATAATGTTAATTAATCTAGTAAATTGCACCAACTTTATAAATATTTTGGGCCCCTTCCCAAGTTGTTGAGTATATTTCTAATCTCATGCATATAAAGCTCATTAGCTAATTCCAAAAGGAGTAGATTTGTTAATACAATTTGAGTCTTTTCTTTCCGGCAGTGTGTATATGCAAAAATGTTATAAAATATAGGAATAAAGATTTTAAGTTTTTTCAACCTTAATATTAATACTTAATGAGCTCATCCCAAAACCCATTTTCATTCTCAATTATCAGAATTATCCTGGATTACTTCCATGATTTGAAGCTCGATTGATCACTTAAAATGTGGAAACCGAAGAAGCAAATTTTAAGTTTTGGGATAGGCTCAATATTAATAACAATTGGAGTAAAGGATAATTTTCTGGGTCTGTGGTATGGTTCAAAGAGTTAATCTGTTCAAGCTCCTGGTTTCTGTATTGCTCTGCTAGTTTGCAGGGGAAATAGGTTCGATATTTACAGTATCGTCTCTTAAGGACTGGTATCTTTTGCTGGAAAAGCCGGTCTTTAACCCTTCCTCTCAGGTTTTCTTTCCGATCTGGGTTATACTCTAGACACTTATGGGAATTTCATTTTATCTGGTCTGGGTGAAAGGGCTGCAAGAATAGGAAGTCAAAGTAGGGATGCTTATTTTCGAATTCAGTTAGTCCTTAATGCTCTCTGGTCTTTTCTCTTCTTTGAACTAAAATCTCCTTATTATGCTTTTATCGAAAGCTTCGCTGCGCTGCTTAATTACTATATCTGGATTTTGAGTTAATGACATAAGATTTGAAATTAATTCATTATTGAATCCTTGAACTATTCAAAAATGATTTATTCAAACTGTTTTGTCTCAATCAACTCCTATTTCACTCTTTCTAATTAACTTTCTTTAGAGTAAAATTCTTAATTAATAAAAAAGATGTAAAGAAAGTTTACCTAGAGACCACGGATAAACTTCCGTTTTTCAAAGTATAATCTCGTGTGTTATTCGTATCACAGAGCTCCACAGCCACAACTTCTTCCCAGAAGAGTTGATATTCGGTGTTTCAGATGAAGAATGTCATCTTCAGACATACTCTGAAACTCTTTTTTATGCTCTTTTTCTATATGATCGAATATAGCATTTTCAACTTCTTCTAGTTCATTTCCAGCAGCCATAAAGTTACACTTAAACCCCAGATCGCCACATTTTATTATCTTCATAGTATCTCCTTTGCGCAAAAAATCTCAATAAAAATAGTCTTTATTAATTTAAATAAACTATAATAAAGATTAATAGGATATAAATTTAAGTTTTTCAGAATTATTTTGCGGTAAATCATTCTTCTATCTGTTATTAATTAAAATCTCAATAGAAAGTATTTGAGGTAGAAATATTTATGTGAAAAAATGCTATTAGCCCTTAAAATGGACAAATAATTCCTATAATGAGAAATCTTCTCCTTAAAGAAACGACATCAACCAAGAGTTTTATATCTTTTCTACTAGGTCTAGTTTTAGTTTAATTTACGATTATTTCAAAGTAAATACCATAATATAAAGATATCTTTTTTATATTCTTTTATCTTTTATTCTCTATGTAATAAAAAGTTATTATTATAACTGCAAAAGAAAGAGAAGCTATTGGGGATATATTCAATAATCGAGACCGGGGCATGTACATGAGCTATTGATCAATTCTGAAAAAGCAAGTACATCCTTCTTATTCGAGGAAAATATAGAAAAAGTATGTGTATATTTTTTCAATAATTCCCACTCATTATTCAAGATTAAATTGTACAATTTGTCAAGCATTTTAAATATCTTTAAACTAAAAATAAAGAGTTCTCATAGGTTAGTTTAGAAACTTTATTTCCTATTTATATAAAGCATCTGAGGCATAACTACTTGTGTAAAACTATCAAGATATTTATCCAAACTTAATAGTTTTCAACATATTACTTACTAAATCCATACTCTTTCAATATAGGGGTTTAATATTGGGATCTAGTACATGGGAGTGATCCGATACGGTAGAGGAGAGGGGTTGATTTACGAATGACCGGAAACGTCATAGAAGTAAATAATCTTGAGCATTCATATGGTTCTATAAAAGCTGTTGACAATATCAGTTTTACTGTAAAACAGGGAGAAATTTTCTCATTTCTTGGCCCAAATGGAGCTGGGAAGAGTACTGTAATTAATATTCTTACTACACTGAAGAAGATACAGAGAGGCGAAGCCAGAGTTAATGGATATGATGTCGCAAAAGAATCAGATTCCGTAAGAAGATCAATAGGTATTGTTTTCCAGATGCTTTGTATTGATCATGAAATGACCGTATCCGAAAATCTGGAGTATCATGGTAAAATATATTCCATGTCAAAAAAAGAAAGAAAAGAACGAATCAATGAACTCTTAAAACTGACAGATCTGGAAAGTAAAAGGGATACTCTGGTAAAAAATCTGAGCGGTGGTATGAAGCGAAGACTTGAGCTTGCAAGAGGATTGATGACAAAACCAGCTGTCCTCTTCCTTGATGAGCCAACTGTAGGATTCGATATTCAGACGAGAATGAGAATGTGGGAGTACCTTAGAGAGATTAAGAGAGAAGGCACTACTATATTTCTGACAACACACTATATGGAAGAAGCAGACCAATTGAGTGACAGAATAAGCATAATTGATCATGGAAAAATAATCGTAACTGGAAACTCGGATGAATTAAAGAATAAACTTGGTAAAGACCTTATTTATCTGGAAACTAGTGACAATAAGCTTGCTGCGGAGGTTTTAAAGTCACTCAGCTCGGTAAAAAGCATCACAGAAGATACAAAGTCCTTGAGAGTCATGATTAATGAAGATGTCACTCACGTACTTCCTCAAATTATGGAGATAATTCGAAGAGAGGGAATAGAAATTATAATCGTAAATATTAAAAAACCATCTATGGATGACGTTTTTGTTCATTACACCGGGCATGGGTTAAGAGAAGGAGATGAAATCGAAAAAGAAAAAGAAGTGGAATTAGAGGTGGTCTCGAAATGAACTTCGAGTTTCGTGCAATATACTGGAGAGAGATGGTTAAATTCTTTAGATTCAAATCTGTTCTCTTCACTTCACTAGTCCAACCTATTATGTGGCTAGCATTTTTCGGGCTTGCTATGTCAGACAGTTTTGATCAACTAACTTCACTTATTCCAAACGTATCTGGTGTCCCTGTAGTCAACTACTTCTCTTATATGGGTGCGGGAATAATTGCAATGGATGTGCTATTCAGCAGTCTGTTTGGGGGCACTACCCTTATGTTTGATAAAAAATTCAGCTTATTGAGGGAAACTCTTGCAAGTCCGGTTCCCAGGTTTCATATCATTCTTGGGATTGGACTTTCAGCTGTGACTAAGGCTTTTATTCAAACTTTTATAATAATCGGGTTCGGAAAACTTCTAGGAATGGATTTCTTCAATGGATATACTCTTACTCAAACTCTTTTCTCAATAGTGGGCATCATGCTACTGGTAGCAACCTTTACTCTTGGCTTCCTTTTTCTATCAGGCTCTATTGCAATTACCATTGAAAATCCTGAAGGAATGCAGTCGATTCTTACCTTGCTTAGTATGCCCATTTTCTTTATAAGTAGTGCCCTTTATCCTATCAACTCTTTCCCTTCCATCCTCAGGTTTCTCTCAATGTTTAACCCGCTGACCCTGCTAGCAAATGGTATTCGCTATTTTGCTTTAGGGACTGATTTCTCTGTAATGGGAATTCATTATATTTACACAACGGCCGACATAGGTTTCTGTTTCTTGGGTCTAACTATCTTCGCCCTTGCAATGCTATCTACTGCGTTGTGGAGGTTTAATAAAGTGGATATATAAGCACGCTCAGTTTTGCTTATTTCTTTTTAATTTTTGTCCTGTAATTACTATGATCGTCTGTCTAACAGGTAAATTTCCTATTACAGGCAAATTTCCTATTTTTTTAACTTCTATTTTTGTAAATATAAAAAAGCTTGAAATATTTATGCTTGAATTTCAATTTTAAAAAGTCTTCTGGCTTATAGTCTTGGTTTTTTATGAGCTCACTCCTCGATTAATACTCTATTAAATATATTATATTCTACGTGAATAACGGTTTTCTATGTATGGAGCTTTGAATCTTATTTTTCAACTTATATAGTGGAAATATGATGTAAGCCTTAGCCACCTACCATGGACTTAAGACTCCTTTTATCCTTGTTTTGTTTTTATAAGTCATTAACTCCCCCTTCCTTCTAAATAGGAGTAAAAAGCTTTTGGTTATAGTTATTCATTTTTCAAAACTATAGCTCTAGTTCAAACCAGAATTCTTTTACTTATACGTCAAAAGGCAGATAAATCACTGGGGACATGGAAAACTCGGAAAAAGGAGGAAGACAGTAGTTTTTGGCCTAAACCTTTTCTTTTTTAGAGATTATATTGATCTTTTCTATGCCTTTGTTGTTGTAAAAGCATGAAGTAATCTGGAAACATCTATAGACCGAAAAAATGAAAGAGTGTATGGGTAAGATATCCGTGTATTCAGCATTTCCCGCGGTTAGATAGCCGCGATATTTAGATAGCCACGAGTTGTTTTTTCAGCCTGCTGATTATCTACACAATCTTCTAGAAGCAGTAATTTTCTTTTATTAAAATCTTAAAATTCTTTTTATTTCAAAAAATTAACTTTTTTCATTTGAAAACTTAACCTTTTTCATTTCAGAGATTTGAGCCTCTTTCTCCTAGAAATTCAAGTTTTTCCATATTCTTTATAACTCATTATCCCTTTAAATATTCATAAAGTTCTGTTCTTCCGGCGTTATCTCTTTTATTGTATATCAGATAAAAGAGATAAGTTGACGTATAAAGGAGTTATTAGGCGGAAATTCTATACTTGTATGATTAATCTTTGTAGTAGTTTCTCTAGAAATAGCATGAGTCAAGCCACTTTTGCTAGCAAAAAAATATACAGGTTCACTGCTGCCTAAACATGCAGTCTGACCTGTATAAATATATCACTCAAAATGCTGGCCTACTAGTTAATATATAACATTTATTTCAATAGAACCTTCTAAAGCCGTCAAAACCCTGGCCGCTAATATATATTAGCTTAAACTTTATTATTTGTATAAATATAGTGATTTTTGTATAACTTAAATAGTAATACATTGTAAGTCCCTCCACTTCTCTACTTCTACTTTCAAAATTTTTATTATTTAATTCCTATTTCTTAAATTCAAATTGATGTAGTCTCTACAATTAAAGTTGGTTTACGGATTACTCCGAATATTATGTGCTTTCGCCAAACCCCCTGCGATATCCTTTCTTATATCATACTCCCAAGTTTTATACTCTCAGAGATTTATCTTTGGAACTGCAGGTAAGTGTAAACAATATTGAAGATTTCCAGCTAAAAGATTTAGGAATATTAAAGATTTTAAATCAGACCACTGGAATATTTATAATCACATTAGACTATATTAAACTATCTACCGACATATGCAACTACATGTTCCAACATTAAGTCTTATAGGAGTATCAATATTAACTTATATTATGAATTTACAAATAATGTAAAGAACGACAACTCCTTACAAATCATAGTTTTTTAGTATTTTGAAGTAGTATCTTTCGCTGCAACATCTTATGAGATGTTCAAACATCTCGTTTCTTAATTTCCACTTTAATCTATATGGCGTAAATATCCCTTCAGAGAATTCATAATGCTTAAAAAAATATTATATTATCTCAACTTTGGGCTTTTTAGATCTAATTTTAAATTTTACGCAGTTCCTTTCCTCATATTTCAAAAAGTATATTTAAAATTATAAAACTCTTCAACATAATAAACATAAAGAAAATAAAAAAAGAAGTAGAAAAGTGAATATTTTGTATTTCTTTTGTAAAGATGAAGTTGCCTGAAATTCAGGCAACTTCGTATGTTATTGTTATCTTTTCATCAGCATTACTGCTTAATCGCAGTAATAGAAGAATTTGAAGCACTCAGCCGCATAGTATTTGCAGACTTTTTCGTAGAAAATGCTGTAGAACATATCATTTCCTCCATTCTTTTTCTGAGTTTATTCATCCCCCGTTATACCCCGGTCTTCTGTAGTTGGGAAATATAAGGCCTTATGGCCAGTTCCCTACAGAAACCTTTTACTTACACTTAATTAGCAGTAGAAGAAGAATTTGAAGCATTCGGCCGCATAGTAACTGCAGACCTTTGAGTAGTAAATGCTGTAGAACATATCGTTTCCCCCATTCTTTTTCTGAGTTTATTCGTCTTCCTTTATACCTCGGCTTTCAGCAGTCGGGAAATATAAGGCCTTATGGCCAATTCCCTACAGAAACCTTTTACTTACACTTAATTAGCAGTAGAAGAAGAATTTGAAGCATTCGGCCGCATAGTAACTGCAGACCTTTGAGTAGTAAATGCTGTAGAACATATCGTTTCCCCCATTCTTTTTCTGAGTTTATTCGTCTTCCGTTATACCCCGGTCTTCTGCAATCGGGAAATATAGAAATTATAATCATTTCCTGCAGAAACCTCTTGCACTTCTACTTTAGAATACTCATTTACCATAATCTGAATGAGAAGCAGATGTTATTCATGAATGTGAACATCTGACCAAAGTTGAATGTAAAGCCTATGTTGGGAAAGCTCATGTTTATTTCCTCCATATTTTATAATTTTTCAACCAATTTTTTCTTATGTATGTGGTACATTTTTCACTATCCCTGTCAGCCACTTCATAAGATTAATATATCGTGTTTTTCTTATTTCGAGATCTACCGTTTGAAATTTTAGCTAACAGTGACTGTATATACCTATATATACCAAATTATATAAGCTCAATAGAATTTCATATCCTTATGAATAATAGTCCCTAAATGTTTAGAGTAAGGATTTCGTAAACAGATGTATATTTTTTAGACTTGCATTCCGTGTGAAAGTTCAAAACTTGTTTTAACTATAATATCAATATTCAAAAGTAGATCCCTATTTAATTTAAAAATTTTTGAAAATGATTAGTACATCTATTTTAAGTCTACCATTAGCTTTCATGAAAATTTGTATATAGAAAACAGTATACATTTATGAAGATAAATCCCGGAGTGAGATTATAAATTTTCTGAAAAATGGCTTTTCTCTCATAAAATTACTATAGCTATCTGTTTTTACTGCCTATATTTTAGTGGACTATATTTACAGTAATTTTTGGAAAAGAATGACTTTCTATAAGTAGTAAATCCATAGAAGAGTTGAAAACAGTGTGTAGAGCGTCAACTCCGAAAATTGAATTTCAAATACCTACTCCAAAATCAGGAATCAATAATTATATGCCCTCAAATTGGATCTTTTGTCGAAAATTAACAAAGCATAAGTTAAAATGGACTGTCTTACATAATGATAAAAACATTAGGATTATTCAATGTAATCCTTCTATCACATTTCATTAACTTTGGGAAAGGGGGATATGGATATTAACAAAAATAGTTTACCTGAGGACAGATTTCCTATTATAGGGTTTTTCAATGTCAGGAAAAGCTATGTATCTAAGAGTCTGGGAATTCCCGTTCTCTCAGATGTCAACTTTAAAATTGATAGCGGGGAATTTCTTGCTGCTATGGGTTCACTAGATTCTGGAAAAAATACTCTTGTGAACCTTATAGGCTTACTTGGCGGGATAACTGAAGGGCAGATTCTTGTAAGGAAAATGGATTTCAATAGAATGTCAGATCAAGAGCTTGTCTGCCTTCGGGGACTTGAAATACGTTTTGTTTTTCAGACTTTCTATCATTTTTCTCACCTAACTGACGTTGAGAATTTTTTGCTCCCAACCTTCGCTAATTCAAGAATCAGTATTGATCCAAGGAGGCATGTAAGTGAGCTTCTTGAGATAATGAGACTTCATAACTGCATGTGTTACAAACCTAGTGAACTTTTAGGAGTCCAGTCCAAGAGGTTCTCAATCGCGTGTACACTTATTAATGACTTTGAGATCCTTCTTGTGGATGGGCCAACCAGAAACCTTGCTGCTTAACAGGAAATGAAATCTTTCGAATGCTTTTTAATTTGAATATAGACGGAAGAATGGTAGTAATCGTTACGCACGATCTTGAAATTGCGAAATATGCTGGTAGAGTTGTCCCAGTAAAAGATGAAATAATTCAATACAATTGAAGGTGGAAGTATATGCAAATAATTAAGAGGAATAATATCACAATTCTTTTTTCCTTACTTTTTGTTTCCTTGATTTTTGTAACTCCTGCTTCAGCATCTGTTGGAGGTGCCAATCTGAAAGTTACAATAGTCGAAACAAATCCTTACCCTGCAAAAATAGGAGAATATCTGAACCTGACTGTCCAGGTGGAGAACATTGGAGGGGATAAAGCTGACAATGTCGACATCCAAATTGTACCTCAATATCCCTTCTCTCTTGATTCCGAGGCAAATGCCGTGAAAAATATCGGAGTCCTCACCCCTGGCAGAACTGCTACGAAGGAATTTTTCCTTTTTGTAGACAAAAGTGCGCAGAAGGGGGTCCGCTCCATTGACATCCGGACAAAAACAGGTAAAGATAGTCCCTGGAGTGAGAAAAGCTTTGACATACGAATAGGTACTGAAACATTTGACAGCAAAGGTACGGTTGAGCTTAAGGAGGTTACTTCTGACCCTGAAGTTTTCATGCCCGGAGACCGGGGCACTATCACTGTAACTCTCATGAACACTGCAAGTAATCCTACTGTCACTATTGGGGAGAGTGACTTTGATACCAATGCCCGAATTCAGGCTGCTGTTTTAAGACCTTTATCTGATGGGATAGTTGTTCTTGATGCTCCTTACGAAGATATGGGTCTTCTGGGACCTGGAGATAGCATCAAACTTACTTTCAATGTTAAGGTTACAGAGGATGCTCCAGAGGGAACTCATAACCTTGAACTTGCAATAGAGGGTAACTCCTTTGATTACAACAGCAGAAAGAACATTCCTCTCAAGGTCGACTCTTCAAACATAATGGTAATCCCTTCCAAAGAACTTAGAATGGTGGATGGAAAATCTACGATTGAATTTGATGTAGCCAATACCCATCCTAATGATTTTAACTCGGTAAGCATAAAACCTGAAGCTGAAGGCATCACATTTTACCCTGCAGAATATTTCATAGGGCCAATGGATCCAGACGAGCTTTTTACCATCGAATTCAATGCTGTGGAAGAAAATTCGTGGAGTGTTAGTAGGGAAGAAGGGATAAACATGAGCCTCACTGCAAACTACAATAACGGAATCAATAGACATGCAAACACTATCGGAAACCTGAACTTTGCAAGTTCTTCGGGCTCTAATGAATCTAACTCAAAAACTTTGCTGACAGGTGGATTTATTGTAATTGCTGTTCCAGCAGCCTTCTTGTTCTACAGAAGAAGAAAGCAATAATCAGAAAAGAGTCAACTAATATCATATTTATGGGGGTAAAATATGATAAAATTTGCACAGGCAGCCCGTATAGCGTCAGGGAGTATAGGAAGTGCTAAGCTCAGATCTGCGCTCACTACATTGGGAATAGTAATCGGGATAGCTGCAGTAGTTGTTAACGTATCTCTTGGTGCTAGTTTTAACCAGTTTTTTACTAATGAGATCTCTTCTGTAGGCTCTAATTTTATTATTGCAGCCAGCGAGCAGCCAAACCTTTTCTTTGATAATGAGTACAATCTCATTAAGAATACGCCTGGAATTTCTGGTGTATCTCCAAGAAAATTAATGAGTGGAGATCTCACATATCTTTCTGAAACTAAAAACGTCAATGTTGCAGGAATTAACAAAGATTTTCAGGAAATTCAGGGTCTGCAGATGGAAGAGGGCACTTTCCTGACAGATAAAGATAGCGCTGCGGCTGTTCTTGGATACGATATTGCAAATGATGAATTCAGTAAGAATATTTCCCATCGAAGCAATGTAGAGATCGCTTTTCGACAGGAAAACGGTACGGTTGTGAAGAAGAGTTTTAAAGTAAAAGGAATCTTGAAAAATTCCAAGCCAACTGTTGTGAGTGAAGACAGTGACTATGATTTGACAGTTTTCATTCCCGTTTCCACTATGAATGAGATGATCGGGGAAAATGACTACGGAGCTTTCCTTGCAATGGCAGACAGCCCTGAAAAAATTCGTGACATTTCCGATGACGTTGATAGCAGATTAGCCAGGAATTTCGGGGTTCCGGAAAGAGATATTGACGATGAGGACTTAAAACCTTATTACGTCTTTAATCAGGAAGAAGTTCTTGAGCAGACTGGAAAAATAGGAGACGCTTTGAGTTCTTTTCTACTTGCTCTCGCTCTAATCTCTCTCTTTGTGGGCTCGATAGGAATCATGAATATTATGCTTGTGACCGTAACTGAAAGAACCAGAGAAATTGGAATAATGAAATCTGTAGGTTATAACAATTCCAATATTTTATTCCTTTTTTTACTGGAGTCTATAATGGTCAGCTTCTTTGGGGGAATAGTAGGTACTACAATCGGTGGTCTGGGAGCTTACGCTCTTGAAGTCGCCCTTAAACTTCCTCCGGTTTTTCCCTTAACATTAATTGAAATAGGGATTGCAGTTTCGGTTCTTGTTGGGATAACTGCTGGCTTATACCCTGCAAGAAAAGCGGCACGCATGAATCCTGTGGACGCCTTGAGATATGAATAAGAGTTTGTCTCGTAAAAGGGCTATTCTCTCTGGAGAATACCCTTTTCTTTTTCAATCCTTTCTTCTACCAGTTCAATTGGATATTGATTGGATGAAAAGAGTTTCAAAGTAACTTCTTAATAAATAACTCTACAAATTTATTTATCGAATTTAGTGCACTGGAAAATCACTCTAATGTTGTGATTTAAGTATAAAAATCAGAATAGGTTGTATCTTATGGTAACCAGATACTGTGAATTAATCTGAGTATTATGAAAAACGGAGGGGTGGATATGGAAATGAAGATTTCGATTGCAGATGTTTCTGCTCCCAGAGATTCAATTTTGGAGAACGGAACCGAAAATTCCAGACATGAAGGAGAACTTCCCTCTGGAGAATACCTAGTTAATTCAAACGAAGAGCCGTTTAAATGTGAGTTGAGCCGTTCTAGATATCTGCAGAGTGATGAAACACATAGGACATCAGCTCCCGTTATTGAAGTTCTTGATCTCAAAAAGAGTTATTTTCTTGGAGATCTGGAGGTCCCAATTCTTCATGATATCAATCTAAAAGTGCGCGAGGGAGAATTCCTCGCTATAATGGGACCCTCTGGCTCAGGGAAGAGCACACTTATGAATCTTATAGGTTTTCTTGATAGGCCTACGGAAGGGAGAATCATAATTAAAGGTCTGGATATTAATAAACTATCTGATAAGGAGGTTGCTAGGCTCAGAGGGTTAGAAATCGGTTTTGTTTTTCAGACATTCAACCTGATCCCCAGACTTACAGCTCTTGAAAATGTCGAGCTTCCTACCTATGCCAATACAAGGAGCGGAGTCGATGCTCATGAAAGAGCAAAGGCGTTACTTAAACTCGTGGGTCTGGAAGATCGGATGCACCACAAGCCGGGTGAGCTTTCAGGTGGCCAATCTCAGAGAGTTGCTATTGCCAGAGCTCTTATCAATGACCCTGCAATCCTCCTTGCAGATGAGCCAACTGGAAATCTGGATTCGAAGACAGGCTGTGAAATTCTAAATATGTTTAGAAAACTCAACGAAAAAGGAAGAACCATTGTGATGATTACTCACGATCCTGAAATTGCAGGACACGCAGACAGGATAGTGCTCGTAAAAGATGGGATCATTCAGAATACGGAATAACTCATTTTTGTATTTTAGAACTTAAGCAAATTGGGGTGTGGAATTAGAATGACAAAAATCAAATGTTCACTTGTCTCTCTTGTATTATCTTTGTTTTTGGTTTCCTCGATGTTTACATCTCCTACCTCTGCATCTGTAGGGGGTGCCAATCTGAAAGTTACAATAGTCGAAACAAATCCTTACCCTGCAAAAATAGGAGAATATCTGAACCTGACTGTCCAGGTGGAGAACATTGGAGGGGATAAAGCTGACAATGTCGACATCCAAATTGTACCTCAATATCCCTTCTCTCTTGATTCCGAGGCAAATGCCGTGAAAAATATCGGAGTCCTCACCCCTGGCAGAACTGCTACGAAGGAATTTTTCCTTTTTGTAGACAAAAGTGCGCAGAAGGGGGTCCGCTCCATTGACATCCGGACAAAAACAGGTAAAGATAGTCCCTGGAGTGAGAAAAGCTTTGACATACGAATAGGTACTGAAACATTTGACAGCAAAGGTACGGTTGAGCTTAAGGAGGTTACTTCTGACCCTGAAGTTTTCATGCCCGGAGACCGGGGCACTATCACTGTAACTCTCATGAACACTGCAAGTAATCCTACTGTCACTATTGGGGAGAGTGACTTTGATACCAATGCCCGAATTCAGGCTGCTGTTTTAAGACCTTTATCTGATGGGATAGTTGTTCTTGATGCTCCTTACGAAGATATGGGTCTTCTGGGACCTGGAGATAGCATCAAACTTACTTTCAATGTTAAGGTTACAGAGGATGCTCCAGAGGGAACTCATAACCTTGAACTTGCAATAGAGGGTAACTCCTTTGATTACAACAGCAGAAAGAACATTCCTCTCAAGGTCGACTCTTCAAACATAATGGTAATCCCTTCCAAAGAACTTAGAATGGTGGATGGAAAATCTACGATTGAATTTGATGTAGCCAATACCCATCCTAATGATTTTAACTCGGTAAGCATAAAACCTGAAGCTGAAGGCATCACATTTTACCCTGCAGAATATTTCATAGGGCCAATGGATCCAGACGAGCTTTTTACCATCGAATTCAATGCTGTGGAAGAAAATTCGTGGAATTCCATAAGGGATACCTCCGATCCTATAAATCTGACACTTTCAGCAAGTTACAGCAATGGGATAAATAAGCACGAAAATCTCGTAAGCAACATGTATATTCAGTCCATTGAGGAAACTCAGGGAGGTAATTCGAGCATGGTTGTTCCAGGCTTACTACTTGTTGTCGTCGCCGGTGCAGGTATGCTAATTTACAAAAAGAAGAAGCAGAGCAGAAAATAAACATAGCCGGAGATAAAAGTTCTCTGAAGACTTATTTCCAAAAGGTTTAAAGGCAGCAAGGTCCAGACAGGTTTCTTTAAACAGGTGGGGCAGTTTCAGGCTGCTCTTGACCTTTCGACTCTATAGAATAAAATGTGTAAAATGATATTATTAGTCCTGGCTTTGGCCAATTTCCTTTAAGATTGTATCTTTCGTTTCATCGGAAGGGTAAAGATAAACGTGCTGCCTTTTTCTCCCTTCGATTCCACCCAAATTTTTCCTCCGTGGAGATCTATAAAGTTTTTAGCAATATAGAGTCCAATTCCAATTCCACTATATTCCCTGCTTATGGAAAAATCTGCCTTAATAAAAGGCATAAACATTTTTTCATAATCCTCTTTTGACAACCCGATTCCGCTATCTGAAACTTTAATCTCGATCATCTCTTCTTTTTTAAAGGCGCTTACAGTAACCTTTTTCTTTTCAGGAGTAAATTTTATAGCGTTATTTATTAAATTGTATAAAATCTGTCTCAGTTTTGTCCTGTCAGCCTGGACTTTCTCAAGGGAGGTATCAACTTTTACTTCTACACTAATTTTCTTATTTGAAGCAAATGAGAGAAGACTCATTCTTACCTCTCCTATAAGGCTGGCAATATCTATATCCTCATAGTTAAGACTCCTTTCACCAGCTTCGAGCCTTGAGACATCAAGTAGATTATTGATAATTTCAAGAAGATTTTTCCCGCTTATGAGAATATTACTTACATATTTTGATTGCCTCGTATTCAGGGACCCAAAAGCCCCTTCCAATAGTAAATCTGAGAAGCCTATAACCGAGTTAAGGGGAGTCCGAAGTTCATGGCTCATGTTAATTATTAGTCCGTTTTTGGTCCAGTTTGAAGCTTCTATATCCTTTTCCGCGTTGAAAAAATCATTTTCTAGCTCTATTTTTCCTTCCAGAGCTCTCAAACGTTTCCATTTTCCATTTCTTTTGGCAAAAACGTTATTTTCTTCTATTAGTTCAAGTAGGGATCTACCTGAAAGTTCTCCCAGAGGAAGGGTACAGAGAAATGTGACACTTTTACCATTTTCAAAGACTGCCTTTCCAATGGCTTTTCGACACGTCTCAAGACAGGGCTTAAGATGATTTCCAGTCTTTTTAATTTCAAAATTCGTTCTAAAGCCTGAAAATTCTCCAGAAAGGGCTTTTTTATATCCTTTTTCTGCGAGTTCTTTTACTGCTGACTCAAGAAGAGTAAGATTTTCCGGAAAAGGATTAGGCGACAGAATTTCTAATTGAGAGGAGGTGAGATAATATTCTACATCCACTCCTGCCTTCTTAAGTTCATTTTTTGCCCCTTCAGCGGCCAGTTTATCAGGGGAAATCAATAAGCAATATTCTCCCTCCTCGATTCCTTCCTTAAAATAGGTAACAAGTAGTTCTGTCAATTCTTTGGCGTCCTCATACACGGCAGAGATCTGGTGACTCTGTGGAGCATTTGAAAAAAGCCCAGGATCTTTAACAATATTTTTCCTCAAAATCCTTCCCCTCCATATTCTAACTGTGTTTCAATATTATGCAACTGGTCTTGAATGGGGCATGAGACTGAGTCTAAAGAGGCAAATTTAATGTTCAACAATTTATGTGACTTAATACTTTTTTGAATCATTTTAATAACTCAGGCAAAACAATCTTCTTTTAACTTATGGTACTATACATATGCTTCATTTTTTATATGTGTATTACTAGTATATATAAGAAATATCCTGGTTTATACTTTCCTTTTAATGTATATCTATTATATATTTAATATATTTAGAAATTAATACGGGGTTTTGGGGATCTTAAGAAATAAATTTTAATTTTACACTATGCAAATGTATTTCGTATTTCACTCCTACTCCAAATGGTCTCATCTCTGGCTTTTTTCTCATACCATAATTATTGTATTCAAACTATACAGAGCATTTATTTTCTGGATATTAGATCATAATTTATATATTGATACAAGTAGAAATGCTACTTATGTATATAGAAAATGCCTATAATAATTCAATTAGTTTTTCCATATACGATAATAATTACTAGGGAATAGGTGTGAGCATCTGGGCAGGGCCTAGTATGCAGGGAAATATTTGCTAAGGTCAGTAATGAAAAGAAAGCTGAAAACAATTTGCGGAAAAACTTAAATCTCATTGTATATATGGTTGGAAGGAAATAAGTAAAAACACATAACTGTAAAATTGGCCTTTTGTCGAAAATGCTGTTGGGAACATTCTTTTCAGCTCGCAGATTCTTTATTCAATGAGAAAGGGGGATTACTACATGAAAATAACAGTATTCAGCGGGAGCCATAAGGGCAGAGAAGGAAATACTCTTATTATGGTTGAGGAATTCCTGAAGGGAGCAGAAGAAGCCGGGGCAGAAACCGAAAATATTTTCCTGATCGAAAAAAAGATTGGGTATTGCAAGGGAAAATTTGAATGCTGGCTCAAGACCCCTGGGAGCTGCACAATCCGGGACGATATGGATGATTTGCTTCCCAGATTTGTGGCTTCAGATATTGCAGTATTTGCATGTCCTGTATATTTCGATAATACCCCGGCTGTTATGAAAAACTTTATAGATAGACTTGCTCCTGTGCTTTTGCCTCATTTTGAAGAAGATGAAATGGGGGAGTACAGGCATGCAAAGCGTTACGAAAAGCTTCCTAAAATCGCCGTGATATCAAACGCCGGGTTGCCGGGCCAGACAAATTTTCAGGTTGAAAGCCTTTTTTTCAAGAGGCTTGCGAGAGCTCTTCACACTGAACTTGTTGCTGAGATTTATAGAGGGGAAGGGGAAATCTTCAGGGGTAAAAGCAATTTCATGCTAAAACCTCTCCTGGGGAAGTATCAGAAATTGCTCAGATGCGCAGGAAGAGAACTTGTCGAAAACCAGAGGCTGTCAGAAAAATTAACCCAAGATCTCAAAAAGCCAATTGTGCCTGCAAGCCTGTACATAAAATTTGGGAATGAAGAATGGGACCGACTGCTCGAGGAAAATAAGGTTGACTAAATAAAACTGCAAAACATAAAGAAAATTGTAACCGTATGGATAATTAAAATAGATTAAAAACAAGCCTCTTCAAAAAAACTGCTTGCCTGCAAACTTTTTAGAAAAAAGTTTGATCAAAAATCCTCTTACAACGTTAGGGTTTGATGAAAATCTTATTTCCAAGCCCTATCTGCGTGATCAACCGGCTCAAAGGTTGTGGCACAAGCCTTTTCAAAAAAGGCTTGACCGAAAACCCCTGACAATGTTAGGGTTTGATGAGAACCTTGTCCCCAAACCTGTCCTTTTTGCTGTTTCTTAATTAGCTTCAGAACCGCCTTCCACAAGGTCTTCCAGGCTGTGTTCCATGTAGGGGGCATTACTCCTGTTGATTAACTCCTGGCATACTTCTGCCGGCTTTCCATCCAATGCAAGGGCTCCATTATCAATCAATACAGCCCTATGGGCAACTTCCCTAACAAAATCCATATGGTGGCTCACAAGCACAATGGTTGTACCAAAGCGTTCATTGATTCTTTTTAAAGAGTTTGTGACATCCCTGAGAGTTACAGGATCAAGGTCTCCGAAGGGTTCGTCAAGCATTAGATATTCTGGAGACGTTGCAAGGCTTAAGGCAATAAAAGCCCGTACATGCTCACCTCCGCTGATCTGGTAAGGAGTTTTGTCAAGAATTTCCATTGGCAGGTCAAGTGCTTCAAACACTGGCCTTGCATAAGTATCGACATCAGTTATCGGGATTGTCGGAAAGAGTTCGGAATAGATGGTTTCACTCAAATTGAGTTCCCGCAATGCAGTATCTTTTTCTTCTTCTGGCATGTCAGGAAGGCGGTATATAGTGTCAAGGGTCTCATCCGAAAGCCCCATTTCCCTGGCTTTACACCTTGCGTATTCTATTGCCCCTAGCTTTTTCATGCTTAGTCTGAACCGAATCTGTTCCCTTACAGTAGAGTTCACAGACATCGAGAATTCCTGGTTCATGATACTCATGATTCTACGGAGCTCCATGCGCTTTTTGCTATACTCGGTGACACCTACCCAATCCCCGTTGCAAAGATACTCGACGGTTCCGCTCTTTGACCTTACAAGCCCCTCCATGAGCTTCATAAGGGTAGTTTTTCCAGCTCCCGAGGATCCGATAAAAGCCAGAATTTCTCCCTTGTAAACATCGAGGGAAAAATCTTTTATGTTAAGTACTTCTCCCATCCTGATGAGTGAATAGCGTTTTGAAATTTCCTTAACTTTGATGCAGACTTCTTTCTTCTCGGGTTCCACAAGCTCTTCCCTTGGTTTCATATCCCTGAGGAAATTTTTAAGCACGAAGGAAGGTTCTCCGTCGGCTGCAATTTTCCCATTTTCAAGGAATATCAGCCTGTCGGCAAGATATGCGTGAATTTCCGGAAGGTGAGAAACTACTATAATCGGGATATTCAATTTCTTTTTAAGACTCTTTATTACATCAAGAACTTCTTGTTTTGTGTCCGGCCCGGTCATTGTAACAGGTTCATCGAGGAGAAGAAGTTTTGGCTTTGCGGCAAGCTGCCTTGCCATTACAACTCTCTGTTTTTCTCCTCCGCTCAGGAGATTGGTGGAGTGAAGTGCCTTATCTTCCAGACCCACGAGTTTCAGATACTCCATTGCTTCTTTAAACAGTTCGTCGTAGTCATTATCTACATTGTGTGGAAGGTGTTCGTTTTGTGGAAGAGCTTCATACCCTACTCGAAGGTAGTTTAGCTTTCTTATAATATTTTCAATCGCAGGCCCGTTCCAGAGCCCGAAGTTTCGTTGGAGATGTATTGCGCTTACACTTTTCAGAAACTTCTCCCCTTCAATCCCTGAAGCAGGCGTTATAATTTCTCCATCTATTTCCACAGTTCCTTCCTGAAAGGGCTCAACTCCTCGGATAATATGCAACAATGTCGATTTTCCGCTTCCGCTTCGACCTGTAATCCCGAGAATTTCTCCATCCTCTACCGTGAGGTCGATATGGTCCAGCACTCTTATCTTTTCGGAACGTACCTCATAATCTTTAACCAGGTTGGAAACTCTGAGCATAATCATACCTTTTAGTGTTAATCGTAAGTTAATGCCTGACCCGAAATCTATTCTGCAATTCTGCCAATTGCATATGGTTATTTTGTATTCTTTCACTGCAATTTTCGGATGCTTTTGTATAATAGAATTTGTACTAAAACAGGAGTCAGATATTACCTTATAAGTATTTATTACAATCGGCTGCTGTAATTTAACCTAAACAGTATCAAAAATTAAACACTAATACTCAAGATTTCTGAAACTTACTACATATTGATTTGAGCTAAAAAAGGAGTTTTTCTGGTCTAAAAGATTTTTTCATCGATTGATTTTCATCGGCTTTGGTTTTTATGAGTTTATTAAGCAAATAAACAAATTTTATTCCTTTTTGAGCTTAAAAAAGCCTACGCTCCGGAAAAAGTACTCTAAAAAATAAATATAAAAAGAAAGGCAGAATTTAATATATCTTTAATAAGTCCTTTTATACTTAAAAGCAGGCAGCACATCCTGAATCTTTCTTTTCAGGGTTCATCTTTTTATGGCTGACACAAGCTCAGCCACTTTTGCAGTAACGTCCCTTACTTCTTCAACAACGGTGCCGGTAACTATCATATCTGCACCTGCCAGTGCACAGAGTTTTGCAGTCTCTGCATCTCTAATCCCACCGCCGACGATGAGTTTATTTTCCCCGAGTACTTGCTTGACAGCTCCTATCATCTCAGGATTGACAGGCTTGTCAGCTCCAGATCCGGCTTCAAGGTAGGTATAATGCATGCCCAGGTATTTGCCTGCAAGGGCATATACTGCGGCAATTTCAGGTTTCTTCCTGGGAATCAGTTTTGCGTCCCCTACCCAGCCAACCGTTCCTCCAGGTTCTACTATTAGGTATGCCATGGAGATTGGTTCTATCTGGCTCTGGTATACAAGCGGTGCTCCTAGCACCTGATTTGTAATCACATACCCTATATCTCTCGAGTTCAGCAGACTCATGAAAAATACGGCATCTGCATACTTGCTAAGCCCGGCTGAACTTCCAGGGAAAAGAATGGTTGGGACATCTACCTTTTCTTTTATCTTCACGACAGTTTCATCAAGTAGGGTTCCCGACGCTCCGGTTGAGCCCCCTATCATGATTGCATCTGTGCCTCCCTTAACTGCTGCAAGGGCAATTTCAGCGGCTCGTTCAGGCGTTTGGGAAGCGGGATCAATAAGGGTAAGATGAACTTTTCCTTCCTTATCAATGATTTTCTGAAGGTGTGCTTCCACCTGCAAAAAAGATCATGCTCCCTTAGATTCCTTGGATTTCACCCGAAGAGCACTGTAACCGCATTTTCTGCAGCGGGTTGCTCTTATTGCATTTCTGGCATTGCATCGCATGCAAATTTTTTTATTTAGTAATCTTTCTTCTGCTTCTGGAAAACGAGCCATTTTTGTCACCTGCTACTATTTTTCAATATTGATATGGTATGGTATATAGCCCGCTTAATGGATGTTAAGGGATATAATGTTTTTCATCAAAAAAGTCTGTCTTTTCTTTTATTTTTAGAATAATCGTTGTTTTTCTTATCCCGCAACTCAAAGCTTATTTATTGCTTATGTTATTTATTCTCTGCTCTGTATACTTAATCCAGGACTGAAACTGTAATTAAGTTAACATTTCACTGTGGCAAAGTTAATATTGAAATTACATAACGCTGATAACCATTTAAAGCTAAAGTCATTACTTAAAACTAAAACCGTCAGGTTCTAAATATATCTAATTATTAGTTTAATCTTCTGAGGTTTATTTAATTCCTTATCTTATGAATGGTGATTTATGTGGCGATTCATCCTATAGACTACCGGTATGGTACAGCAGAAATGAAACGTGTGTGGAGCCAGGAAAACAGACTTGCCAAGCTCCTTCAGACCGAGGCAGCTCTTGCCCGCGCTGAAGCGGATATGGGTTTGATTCCCGCAGATGCGGCTGAAATTATATCTGAGAGTATCTCTTCTGTAAAAGCTGAAAGAGTTGATGAAATTGAAGCCGAGATCCATCATGATATGATGGCTGTGGTCACTGCAATTTCTGAGCAGTGCAGAGATGACGCTGGAAAATGGGTACATTTCGGAGCCACTTCAAATGATATCCTGGATACGGCAACAGCTCTCCAGATTAAGGATGCAATCGATATTCTGGAAGATAAACTCAAAAATCTGCTAGAGGTTCTGCTTGACAAGGCCGACGCTCACAAGCTGACGGTCTGCTGCGGAAGGACACACGGACAGATTGGAGTTCCTACAACATACGGCCTGCGTTTTGCTATTTGGGCTTCGGAGATTTCAAGGCATCTGGATCGTCTCTATCAACTCACTCCCAGAGCGACTGTAGGGCAGATGACAGGTGCAGTTGGGACCCAGGCTGCGTTTGGAAAATCCGGAATTCTTATCCAGAAGCTTACAATGCAGCATCTTGGAATCGGGGCTGTGGATGTTTCTAATCAGATCATTCAGCGGGATAGGCACGCAGAATTTGTAATGTGGATGGCAAATACGGTCACGACTCTCGATAAGATCGGTATCGAAGTTAGGACTCTCCAGCGCAGTGAAATTGCCGAGATTGAGGAAAGTTTCGGAAAAAAGCAGGTAGGCTCATCTACTATGCCTCACAAGCGCAATCCTATCAAATCCGAGCAGATATGCGGGCTTGCAAGGATTGTAAGGGCTATGGTCGAGCCCGAACTTCTTAATAATACCCTGTGGGATGAAAGAGATCTGACTAACTCTTCCTCAGAGCGGGTAATTTTCCCTGAAGCCTGCGTGCTTACGGATCACATCCTCAAGCTCGGGATAAATGTAATTGAAAACCTGAAGTTCTACCCTGAAAATATCCGGAGAAATTTGGAATTGCTCAGAGGCCTCAATATGGGAGAGGCTATAATGATTGAGCTTGCAAAAAGAGGAGTAGGCAGGCAGGAAGCCCATGAACTTGTGCGGACTGCAGCAATGAAAGCTCACGATACGGGACAGCATTTCAAGACTGTACTTCTGGAAACTCCTGAAATCGCAAGATATCTAACTGCTATAGATATCGAAAATCTCGTAAATCCTGACAGATATATAGGGACTGCAGTGGAGCAGGTTGAAGTACTTGTCGCAAAACTTCGTGAGGCTTATTCCCTCTAACTTACTCCTTCTAACTTTTTTCTTATCTTCTATTTTTTCATATTACAAGGAGTTATTTTCTCTGGCCAGCGTAATTTCCTTTTATTCACCTTAATTTCTCTTTAAATCTTATCTAAACCGTTTATTAACAGTTATTTTTCGGGATTTCGTTGGAGATTTTGGAGTCGCCTGACCAGAGATCCTGAGCACACTTCTTGTTTGGGTACACTTTTTATTCCTGCAGTTCCCGGTCGAAAACCTTAAGATTTTCCCAATTAAATTTTTCCGGTGGACAGGCTCGGATACACTTCTGGCAATGAGCACCTTCACAGAGATCCGTGCTTATCATAACCCTGTTTTCTTCGTCAATTGATATGGCACCAGTTGGGCAGACTTTAATACACTTTTTACATTCGGGGCAATCGACAACCATAGTCATGTAAGTTCCGACTCTTTCAAGAACGTAAAGCCCTTCTTCTCCGAGAACTGGAATATCTCTCTCCACACGTTTCTCGATAATGGGATTCTGTATAGGGTCTCCAAGTCCAGGAAGGCCCTTCTTTTTGAGATATTTCTTGAACATTTTAAAGGGCATACCTTCCTCCCAGTATGCCAGTTCGAGAACATATACGTCACGGAATTCCGGAGCAGTAGCAAACATTATATGTGTGCCTATTATTTGACTTGCAATATCCTGCAGTTCCCATAATCTCTTTTCCGAAAGCAGAATTTCACGGGCTACTGCAAGTGAAGTGTTTCCAATCTGGCAGATCTTTTCTGCTGCGTACGGAATCAAACCGATTTTCTGGGCTTTTATCGCATCCATATAAGTGCCGGCAGCACCTGCCATATAAGCTGTATCTATGTCTGTCATTTCGATACCTGCGGTTGAACAGAGCGTAATATGCCCTGCACGAATAGCACCTATAGCTTTCCCGGCTTCTTTCAAGTCTTTTTCAGAGAAATCCATCCGATTTTGCAGATGAATTCGCCCATCAGGAGTTTTTATCTTTGGAAGCTCTATAAGGCCGTGTCCAATTCCTTCTTCTATTAGAGCTATGACCCCGGTACCTGTGATTCCCTTAGCTTTGATCTGACCTTTATCAAGGACATCTCCGGTTGCAGGATCTATGAGATCTCCGGGAATTGGTTTCATCTCTTCACTTAGAACGTAATTCCTCAGAGCCTTATCCTCAAATTCAAAATCTGATATGGTGTAAGGAGACGCAAGGTTTCCGTGCTTTATCTGTTGTCCTTCGAGGGCAGGGCCAGCAGCTGCAGACCCGGTATAAATGATATCCTTTACTTTAAGAGCCATCTCTGCATTTGTCCCATAGTCCGTGGCAATTGAGATTTCGTCGCTATCAAGCATTCCGGATTTTACTATCAGAGCCAAGGCGTCGGCCCCAACTTCGTGCTTTATTGCGGGAGGAACTACGACTTCACAATCATATTCATCAAGCCCGGGAATTTCGCTACTATGTACGATTCTTGCGCTTCGGTCCTGTTCCTGTATATTATACTTCTTTTTCTTCCGTTCTCCTGCATAAGCCAAGTCCTCAATGCTTATTCCCTGGAAGATGGATAGTTGAATTGGATTTCCACAGATTGAAAGCCTTTCAAGTTCTTCACTTTTCACATCAAGAGTCTGGAAAAGATTCTTTACTGCATTTATAGAAAGTCCGTGTGCGAGATCCTGCCCATAGTGAATTGCGAAGTCCATGTGATCCATCACATTCGCTCCGGGAAGAGGGTTCCTCAAAGTTATTACTGTTCTTCTGATCTCTTCCGTATCAAGATCGATTTTCTGAGCTCGATACCCGCTTGTTCCAAGGTCAATTGCAACTCCACATCTCATAGAAACTCCCCTGATTCTCCCTATTTTACTAGGTATATTATTTTGCTCTACTAGCCATTCGAGATTTATTTACACATTATTTTGAAAAATAACGTATAAATAAATAGGGTGATTTATTCCTCCCTACATATTTTAAGACCCTCTGAACTTATCTTAATACGCTGTTTAAGCTGTTTTAAAATAGTTCTATTTTCTTTGCTTTTTTCTTTTAAGACCTATAGAGCATTTCAATTCCATTAATAAAAATAGATATCGGGAGGGGTATGACTGGCATATCTTTATATATTACAAGTGACTTTGTATAGCTGATGAGCTAGTCCGGGTAGCCCGGCGTTACCTATAACCCGAAACTCGCCGATATGCGGGGGACGAAGCCAAAGGAAGATGCGTCGAAGGGACTCCAGCCTGGAATCTCAACGGAGAAGCCCCGTCCTGCTGGGATGGTGCAGGTATGCGGGTTTGCTGGAGAGCAGGTCTTCATACCCTAACTGCGGAAACCGGTCGAGGCCCGGAAGGGAGCAGACTAACTGTGGGCAACTATCGCTTGCGGGGCTGCGGGGTGGAGAAGAGGCTCCAGTCTACTGGAATCTTCAAGATTCAGCAACCTGAGGCGTGCTCATCGCTTAATACATCAGGCGATTCAGTTTTATAGCACACTATTACCTCTTGTAAAAATAGTCTCTGTGAAATATTTCGTCTGGAAAAGATTAAATACATAAAATGCGTTTAAGGGGACGCGCTTCTTAAAGTCCTTTGTGACGAGATAGCCAAGCCCGGTATGGCGCGGGATTGCTAATCCCGTGATGCTCTGCATCCCGGGGGTTCGAGTCCCCCTCTCGTCGTTTCTTTTTTTCAAAGCTTTATCCATAGAGATTATTTTTTATTTCTTACATCTCTTTGTAACATTCCGTATCTACATTTTATACAAAATTTCATTCCAACAAGCTTCTTTCTATATTATTAAGTCAGGGTTCCGAATTCATAGTCAGTCTCCTGACTTTTCGACAGTTCATTATATAAAAACATTTATATTATTTAAAAATTAATTTATATTGATGGCGACTACTCTTTTATCTGACCTACTTATTATTTTTGGGCTTTCTATTCCTGTAGTTTTTACTTTCTCAAAATTAAAAATAGCTCCGTTGATCGGCTTTCTACTTGCTGGCATTCTTGCCGGACCTTTTGGTCTTGGGCTAATTCAAGATATAGAAAATATTGAGCTTTTAGCCGAAATCGGAGTCGTACTCCTGCTTTTTACCATAGGTATGGAGTTTTCACTGCGCGACCTTTTACAACTTCGCAGAATCGTAATCTTTGGAGGTGGATTGCAGCTTTCCATAACTGCAGTTATCGTTGCTCTCATATTCCTCTGGCTTGGCAATTCCAAAGAATCTTCTATTTTTCTTGGGCTTTTAGTGGCATTAAGCAGCACTGCAATTGTCCTCAAACTATTACAGGAAAAAGGAGAAATCTATAGTCTTCATGGGCGAACTTCTTTAGGAATATTGATTTTCCAGGATATCGCCTCAGTGATAATTATCCTCTTGATTCCGGTTCTTGCAGGCATCCCAGGAACTGATAAGTCATTTTTAGAGCTTATTCTTCAGGGTCTCGGTCTAATCTTATTTACTATTCTAAGCGCCAGATATGTCGTTCCTTTCATTATGTATCAGGTAGCAAAGACACGGAATAATGAGCTTTTTCTCCTGAGTGTTGTAGCAATTGGACTTTCTGTAGCCTGGCTGACTTCTATGGTTGGTCTATCTCTGGCGCTGGGGGCTTTTCTTGCTGGCCTGATCATCTCGGAATCTGAATATTCGGTTCAGGCTCTTGGGAATCTAATCCCATTCAGGGATATGTTCATGAGTATTTTTTTTATCTCGATTGGGATGCTGCTTGATCTCGATATATTAAAAGAACATCTTCTACTGATCTTGGTTGCTACCCTGGCTGTACTGCTCCTGAAGGTTCTGGCAAATAGTTTGAGCACTTTTCTCATAGGCTTTCCTTTGCATACAATGATCCTGGTTGGATTTTCTCTTTCACAGGTTGGGGAGTTTTCCTTTATTCTTGCAAAGGTAGGCTTTACAAGTGGACTGGTTTCCTCTACTATGTATCAAGAATTTTTGGATATGGCAGTACTTTCTATGGTACTTACCCCTCTTCTTATGAATGTAGGGTACCGAACCACAGATTTTGCTGAGTCGCTACCTATTCCTCAAATCTTGAGACAGGGCTGGTACAGTAAATCCAAAGAAAACGGATCTGAAGAGAAACCTGAAAACCATGTAATTATAGTAGGATTCGGGATAAACGGTAGAAATGTCGTGAATGCCGCAAAAGCAACTTCAATTCCCTACATTGTAATTGACATGAATCCTGATGTCGTACGTATAGAGAAACAGAAGGAAGAACATATTTTTTACGGGGATGCTGCTCAGAACGCCGTGCTGGAACATGCAGGCATCTATACTGCGAAATCCGTTGTCGTGACCGCAGGCGATCCTTCCAGCGCCAAAAGAATTATTGAAGCTGCTCGGAGATTAAACCCGGAAATCCACATCATTGCCAGAACGCATTTCCTTAGTGAGCTGGATAAGTTTTATGCTTTTGGAGCAGATGAGGTCATTTCTGATGAGTTTGAAAGCTCAATAGAGCTTTTCACAAGGGTGCTTCACAGATACCTAGTTCCCAGCAGCGAGATCAATTCTTTGGGTTCAACACTACGTGCCGACCATTATAAGATGATCCGAAGTCCTGGTATTCCCAGAAAGAAATTTTGCGATGTGGCTTTTGATTTTGCAAATGTGGAAATCCGGAGTATCAGAGTCGGGAAGCTTTCCAAAGCAGCAGGAATGACCCTTGGAGAACTCAATCTTCGTAAAAATTATGGAGTATCTGCACTTGCAATCTCACGCAGTCATAAAATTATTCCCGGGCCGGAAGCTGAAACTGAAATTCTTGCGGATGATATTCTGCTTGTGATCAGCCCACCAGAAAATCTCGATGAAGTTAAAAAACTTTTTGAAGGCGTCGGGTAATAGTTATCTTTAACACTTTATCCAAATTAACAAAAGTAGTCAAGTGTGAGCGAAAAATTTTATATATTAACTATGTTATTTTATCTATACTTAAGTCTAAAATTCTGTCGGGGTTCAGTGGAATACTTAATTATCCACTGTTGGCAAATGGAATTTTCGATCTTGTTTATTTATATAATCTACTTTAAATTCTTATCTTACTATCTTTTCAAGTAGGTCGCATACATTTGGTGGAACTTTTATGATGCGTGATGTTAATGAAACTTTTCGGGAAGTTATCCAGGCTATCTTTCCTTTAACCTTAGCAGTAGTGTTACTGCTGCTTGTGTTCGTTGGTATAGGTCTGGATGATCTTATCTCTTTCTTGATGGCTACAGTTCTAACTGTAATCGGAATGACTTTTTTTCTAACTGGAGTTAAGATGAGTATGCTCCCTATTGGGGAGGCAATCGGAGCTGACTTACCTAAGCACAACTCACTGGCTTTTATTGCAGTAGTTGCGTTTTTACTCTCATTTTTTGTGGCCATAGCAGAACCTAATGTAAATGTTTTAATTAACATGATCGATTCAGCTTTGCAGGGTAGCATAAATAATAATTTATTGATAATCTCAATAGCCTTCGGAGTAGGGCTTCTTATGGCTATTTCCATCCTGAGGATAGTATTTGGGACTCCGATCAAATATCTATTTGCAGCAAGTTATTCAATTATACTCTTGCTGTCCTTCTTCGTACCTACTGATTACCTGGCAATTGCCTTTGATTCCGGAAGTGTGACTACAGGGGCTATGATTGTGCCTGTGATTATGGGCCTTGGAGTAGGGATGGCTTCTGTATTGCAAGATAGATCTGAACTTGATGGTTTTGGACTTATTGGCCTAGCAAGTATAGGTCCCATATTGAGTCTCATGTTGCTGGGGGTTCTATCTTCATGAGTTTAGAGAGTACAGGAATCTTGCTTGTGTCTTTTGAAGTTATTCAGTCAATTGCTCCTTTAATAGTTTTCTTCACGCTATTCCAGATATTATTTCTAAAGTTGCCATTATCACAATTAATAAGGCTTTATACTGGATTAGCTTTCACTGCATTTGGCATGATCTTATTTCTTCATGGTGTTAACAATGGCTTTCTCCCTGCGGGAACCCAGATCGGCGAATTTTTTGGCGAATCTAAAAAAGGCTTTTTGATTCCCGTAGGTTTTGTCCTTGGTTTACTTGCTACTTTAGCAGAACCTTCTGTAAGAGTATTATGTTACCAGGTTGAGGAGTCTTCCAATGGTTATATAAGATCAAATCTTATGCTCTATACCCTTTCCTTCGCAGTTGCTATTCTGGCTGCCATCTCAATGGCCAAGATCATCTATAGGATTCCTTTCCTGTATATAATAGTCCCAGGTTATTTATTTGTCCTTATACTGTTATGGCTCTGTGACAAAGATTTTGTGGGTATTGCATTCGATGCAGGAGGAGCTGTAACAGGTCCGATGGCTGTATCTTTTCTTATGTCTATGGCAGTAGGTGTAGCCACAGCATATGAAGGGGCAGATCCTGTTGCAGACGGCTTTGGCCTGATCGCGATGATAGCATTAGCGCCCATTATTTTCGTTATGCTACTCGGGGTTTATATAAGATTTAACGGAGGTCAAAAGAATGTCCAATGAGAAAGACTTTGTATTAATAGTAACAATCGTAAAAAAAGGCTGGGGTGATGAGGTTATCAAGGCTTCAAAAAAAGCCGGGGCTCATGGTGGAACAATCTTGTTTGGGCGTGGAACAGGAATTCATGAGAATAAAAGTATTCTTGGCTTAATGATTGAACCCGAAAAAGAGATTGTCCTTACGATAGCTGAATCTAGTATTGAAAACAATATTCGGAACAGTATTATCAAGACTATAAACCTTGATGAACCGGGAAAAGGTATAGGCTTTGTAATTTCTTTGGATAAAGTGTTTGGTATTAGTCATCCGTTTTATGAAACGCTGCTCTCAGAGAAATAAAAGAGCTATAGTTGTTATATGTAGCATGCTCGCCACAGAATAATGATTAAATATCCAGAAGTATATGAAAATAACAAAAAGAGAACTCATATCTTTTAAGAAGATATGAGACTCTAAAACGTTTGAAGTCACTTTTGTTACTTCTGCGTAAACTTTTTTGAGACTTGCAGGTGAAATAACTTCTCCAGGGAAAAAGGAACTTTTGACGAGCCTCCCTCGATCCATTCCCATCGTGATCAAGAATAGCAATAGAGAATAATAGTAATAGAGGATAAGGAGAATTTCTCAAACTGCGACTGCGGTCAGAAATTTTAAGATTCCTTTATAGGGTCAATTACGAGAATCATACTCTGGCAGTTATAAAATTGACCCTTTTTATCATCTGTATCGCTGAAAAGTAATATTTTAAACTGTTTCCTATTGAACATTACAGCAGGAAATCAGAAAAAGTATGATGAGACAAATCCAAAATACAATTTCAATGTATCTTAAAAAATTATCTTCCATAGTTCTAGTACACAAGACCCATATAAATTATTTATGCAGTTTCTTCTTCTAACACATTAGAATTCTCAAAAAAAGGATTTCTAATTACTTTTTACTTTCTACCTACTCTGTCTTGATATCTTGCTTCTCTTATTCTTTCTTCTATCAGTCTGTATTCTTTTGCTTTTAACCAGTTTTCGACAACTTTATATAATGTATCTATCTATGTACAATATGTAAAGTTTACGTTACTTATTGTATACAAAAATATTCAATTTGTTTTTAAAACTATACATAAGAATGCTACTAATATAGAAATTTGACTGAAATTGAAACATGTATTTAGGGAGTTATTAGATGAAACAGAAACGACTTCGTATAATTTTGTTCCTGATTGTAATTTTAATGGGGACGGTTTTAAGTTTTGCCTTTTCGATAGGAAGTCCAGTACTTGCTATAGGTGTCTTCTTAGCAGGGGGAATTGCCATATATATCTTTAAAAATAGACAGGAAGGCATTGTGGAAGACGAACGTATTTACCAGATCAGTCAGAAGGCTTCGAATGTTACTCTCCGAATAGTTACACTGGGTCTTGCAATTGGGGGTGTAGTCCTAATATCCATGAAAGATCTCTATCCCGGGTACACTTACCTTGGTCTCTTCATGACATATGCTAGTTGCTGGGTTATTCTGCTTTACTCCCTGTTTTACATATACTATAACAGGGAATTTGGTGGCTGAGATGAAGAACAATATTAAAGTTTACAGGGCAATGCATGACCTTACCCAGGAAAGCCTGGCTGAAAAACTGGGAGTGACAAGGCAAACTATACATGCGATTGAAAAAGGCAAATATGATCCATCTCTTGAGCTTGCATTCAAACTTTCCAGGTTTTTTGGCGCCTGTATTGAGGATATTTTCCTCTATGAAGACCGTGAAGCCGAGAGTTCTAAAAGAAATAGTTGATCCGTTTAATTACGAAATAAAGGATTTATTTGCTTAAATCTCAGAGACATTTCTCTTAAAATTTTCCAAAATGACTCTAATTAAACCCTTTTTTATTAAAATTTGGGTTCACAAGCTTTTTCCAGATAAACTTAGCTTTCCCGGATTCCTTAAGCAAGTAAACCAGGAGAAAAGGAGCCATATAATCTTTTTTTATTTTCGGGAAAACGAGACCTAAAAACTACACAGGCTCTCAGGTAAGTAAGCTAATTTTCCTCCCGTAATTAATGGCGATGTACACTGAAAAGCAATTTTAGTTTCTAAATATATTTATATGAAATGAAAGGGTATTTACAATTAACGGACATTTGTGGATGTACAGACTGCCAATTTCTGTCATCAAGCGAACTAACAGATAAATAATCAAGTTGCAAAAATTAAGCAGGGGAAATAAATCTATGATGCAATCGTTTATAGTGGAGCACTATCTTAACAAGAATGTAGATGTTTACTGTGGTGGACCTGATGTTTTCAGGGGAAATGTAGAAGCCTGCGCCGATAATGTTCTGACGCTCAATAATGAAGGGAAACTTACCCATATAGCCATTGACAAAATAATAGCACTTTGGGGTCAATAAGTTCAAAATTTCATATTCCTTTACTATTTTATATAAAGGATAACTAGATTAAGAAAAGATCCTCCGAGTCGTTTTCTATACTGATTAAAGCTGGAAAACACTCTGAAAAGCTGGATTAGTTCTTTATTTTCCAGAATAAGGGTCATTCAAATTATAGAGTTAGAGTTTAATACGTGAGAAAATATTGAGGTGTAAAGAAATGCAGCCTTTTATAGTAGAACACCTTCTAGGCGAAGTCGTAGATGTTTACTGTGGGGGTCCTGATGTTTTTAACGGAAAGGTGGAATCCTGCGCAGACAATGTGCTCACTCTCAAGCAGAATGGAAAGTACACACACGTAGCCATTGACAAAATAATAGCCATTTGGCTCGCTTAACTGATTTAAATCGTCAATCGATAAATAGAGTATTGGATCCTGGACGTATTGAGTCCTGAAAATGTTCCGAAGCTTTAATACTTCGCCTTTTCCAACTTTTTCAATTTCAAAAAATGAGTAATCCTATCCATTGCGAATTTTGGATCTCTCAGGATTACTTTTCGGCTTTCTCAGCTCATGCTTTCCTGCAACTATTTGCATGGGAAGCTATAAACTCTCTCATTAATTTTGCCCCAAGCATGGCACTTTGCCCGGAATCGTATTCAGGGGCGATTTCTACGACGTCAAAAGCCATTGAGATCGGAGCAAGCGTCCGTATCGCAGTCCTTACATCCCGAGCACTCAGACCGAATGGCTCAGGTGTGCCGAGACCAGGAGCATAAGCCGGATCTATTGCATCCATATCAAGGGAAAGATATAGCTGGCTGCAATCAAGCCATTCAATGGCTTCTTTGAGGATCTCTACCATGCCTGTGGATTCCACATCGTCAGCTGTATAATATTTAAGGTTATTTTCCCTGGCAAAGACCCATTCTTCTTCCGGACCACTTCTGATACCTATAGAGACAAGATTCTTCGTAACCTCATTGAGAATATTTCGGGACACGCAGGCATGGTTATTCTTAAAGCCCCTGTACTCTTCCCTGAGATCAAAATGAGCATCCAGAACAAGGACTCCAAAGTCCTCTCCTGCGAGTTCGGCACAGGCTTTCACCATAGCGAAAGTCAGAGAATGCTCTCCACCAAGCATAATGGGAAGCTTTCCGTCATTCAGGAGGTCTTTTGTAGCGTCGTAGAGACTCTGCAGGGTCTCATCAACCGAGGCTGAAGTTTCCAGGTTTCCTGCATCATATATCGGAAGATCCACAAGATCTATGTCAAAAGTCGGGTTATAACTCTCAAAATTAGCAGAGACCTGTCGCATAGCGTCTGGAGCCCAGCGGCTGCCTGCCCTGTAAGAAGAGGTATTATCAAAAGGCACACCGAAGATAACATAACGTGCAGATTCATAGTCTGCAAGAGCGTCTATAAAGGAATTGGGTAAAAACATACTTTAACCTGATATGAAATTATTTGCTTAAAAAAGAATGACTCAGGCTGTTAACCTGAGTTTTCACTTTAGTTTTGAAAGTTTATGTCCGTATATCGAGCTTGACCTTGCCAAGGGCCGTAATATAAGAAATCTCTTCGCCCTCTTTGACCTTATCCTTATATTCATCAGGAATTACGATCTCAAAGGTTGAGAAGTCTCCCATGTCCATGAGTTGGGCAATGTCGCCAGTGATCGAGATTATCTGTGCAGTCTTCCTTTCCACAATCGGAACATAGACTTTGTTTGCAACTGAACCTATATAGGAACGTTTCTGACCGTCAAAGAGGCCTATAGCTTCGACTCTTGCCTTTGCAGCTCCGTGTTTCCCAGGCTTGGACTTGGTAATGCTTTTTATGACGCATGCTTCGTCATCAATGATTACATATTTCCCTTCTTTAAGTTCTTTTACTTCTACCTGCTGTTTCATAATGATTCTCCCATACGTTTTTGGATGTTTATAAATAAGTTGTAAATGCCATTTCGGATTTGCCGGACACTTTCCGCGGCTCCGACGAAGTAGTATAAGAAGGCTTTCCTAATTTTTAAGCCTGTCTCTTATTCTGTCCACACATTGCTAATCTTCTGCATGGAAAAATGGAAAATATTCCTGGTTTGGGGTGACTACAGAATCAATCTACAGATCGAGAACTAATACGATTAATTATCCTTGACTATATAACGCTTGTGCGAGATTCTGCGTCTTTAGACTGGATTTCGGGAATATTTGCCTGAAATCTCTTGAATAAATTGGAAAAACCCAGGTTAGTGGAATACTGGATTAAAGGAAACATTAGATTTCAAAGAGAAAATCCTTTACCTTATAAAATTTATTATTTTTGGAGCTTGTATACAGTAAAATGCTCTAAAATACTTTTCCTTTCTTTTTCTCTTTGAGACGCGTTATACCAAATTAATTTTATACTTCTAACCTCTCGAACTGCCTTTTCAGTTTTCTTCTTTAAAGCTGAGTCCAAGCTCCTTTAATTTCTCCGGCTTCGGTATTCCTTCCTCATCCCAGCCACGGTAATGGTAATATTCCTGAAGTGCAGCTTCAAACTCCTGCTTGGGAAGCCCGTGTTCTTTATCCTCTCCCTTGTTTTCAAACAGCCTTTCAGGGATGGTATCATCTTTCCGGGTAAATCCGGCTTTGAGGTTATAAGTTTTCTCCAGATTATAGATTCTTTCTCCGATTTTCAGAAGTTCTGCAGGGGATATCTCCATACCTGTAGCCGAAAGAAGGAGAGCTGAAACGAGTTCTTCGTTAAGGACAAAACCCGAGTAGGGGCAGAATACAAAAGAGTCTAGAACTGCAGTCAGATTTTCAAATACCTGAAGGATACCTGCTTTTCCTTTAAGGCTCAAACGGTCAAGACTTACAGGCTTTCCAAGTACCTCGGGACCGACCATAAAAGCAGTCAGATAGTCTCCTCCGTGGGTGGATGTAGCATAAGCCAGGGCCTGCCCCCTTATCCCTCGCAGATCAAAACCTGCAAGTTCGAGCCCTTTTACATCCATGCTTAAATCTTTTTTCCCAATGCCTGAAAAGTATCGTCTGGCTCCATTTCCGAGTTTTCCTCCTTCTCCAATTTTAGAGAGCATGGATTCCAGTTCATTATCTTCAAATATTCTTGCTTTAAGTTCTCTACACGCTCCAAGCACGGAACCTGCTGAAATAGGGTCAAGTCCATAATCCTTGCATATCCTATCAGCTTCAAACACGGAATTCAGGTGAGGGTTTTCAAGGTTAAATCCGAAGGCCCAAAGGGAATCATAATCAGGCAAAATCTGCCCAGTTTCTTTAATTCTCTTTTTACAACCCAGAGGACAGCAAGGGCAACTTTCATTTTCAAGCTCGAAAGTGGATTTGATATGTTCTCCTGAAAGCACGTCTGAGAAAGAAGTCTTCCTTCCGGTAAAGTTCCTGCTGGGGATAAGATTCATGTAATCGAGTAATTTTACAAAAGCACATGTCCCATAATTTGCAAGACCTTTGGAAAGCACGGGGCTTGCATCAAAAAGTTTCAATACTTTTGCTTTAAGTTCCCTGAAGCTCTCTGGATCGGAAGGCAAAAGTTCTTTTTCTCCTTTTACAACCACAGCTTTTAGCATCTTTGAACCAGCAACTGCACCAAGACCTCCTCTTCCGATATGTGTGGAATCAACAACAAAGGAAGAAATAAGAACCTGCTTTTCTCCTGCTCTACCAATACAGGCCACCCTGCCTTTGCTTTCAAGGGCTTCGGTACATGCTCTAATATTTTTTCCCCAGAGATGTTCTGCGGGCAAAATTTTAATGCTTCCTCCCTTTATTTCCACATAGGAAGGTCTATTTGCCTTTCCGGTGATTACCAGAGCATCAATTTCAACTTTCTTGAGCTCTCCCCCGAAACCCCCACCCATGTTCCAGCTAAATATTGTGCCTGTTAACGGTGATTTCGATGTAAGGACTGTCCCTGAAGCCATCGGAGCAAGGCCTGAAAGAGGCCCTGAAGTAAAAATTAAGGGATTTTCCTGGTCAAAAGGGTCAATATTAGCATCTGTAAGCTCGGAAAGCAATCTTACCCCAAGCCCTCGGCCGCCAAGGTATTTTCGAATTAAGTTTTCATCGGTCCTGACTGTACTTACCGATTCGGAGCTAAGGTCTAAATATACTGTTTTTCCTGTCCAGCGAGTCATATTGAGTCCTCTATTCTCTTTTCCTGTTTTGCTTTTTTAGTTGAGAACTTTTTTTCAAGTAGCTGCCAAGATTCTATTAAACTCACCTTTTTCTTGGTTTTACCTTTTTCGGTATTGATTTTTCTATTCGACCTTATTTATTTCAGACCATTTTTCTGCGGTTTCAATTTTTCCTCACTTTAAGAGAAAATTGTATCTTGAAGATATTAAAAGAGCCAGCCTTTAAGACAGAGAAATCTCACATATTATTGTATGAATCTAGAGAAACCTTACATCGTTTCTGTTTATGCCATTCTCCGGAACGAGAAAGGTGAATTCCTGCTTCTCAGGCGGTCGGAAAACTCCCACAGCAATCCAGAAAAATGGGATCTTCCAGGGGGAAAGTTAATTCGCGGAGAACCCCTTGAGGAAGCTGTTGTGCGGGAGGTCTGGGAGGAAACTGGAATTTCAATCGTTCCTGGAGAAATCGCAGGATATGCTACCTTTGAGCTTCCGGAAAAAAAGGTGATTGCCATAGTATATGATGGAGGATATATCATTGCTGATGTAAAGTTAAGCCACGAACATACTGAACATATATGGAGTTCTCTTGAGAATATTCTGGAGATGGATGCCCTTCCTGACCATTTTAAAGAATTCTTTCAAAGATTTGCGATAGAAAATAAAGAACCTCCAGAGCTACCTATTTAATTCGTATTCGATTTGAGGTTATTTAAATATAACTTTTTACTTGAAGTACTTATCCTCAAGTATTTTCCTTTTTTTCTTGCTGCGGTGCCAGCTTACCCCGAGGTACAGGAGAACTGCAAGAGCTGCAAGAGCTGCTATACGCAGTAAGGGACCAAATTTACTCAAGAGGAGGGGGTTTATATTGTCTCTTTGCTCATATTCGGGATACATAATATCCCTCCTATCACTGCTGTGTCCCAGCCCAAGAGCGTGTCCAAACTCATGCTTCACAATAGAGAGCATTGTCGCATCTCCGTACTGGCGCCAGGCTTTACCCTGATAGTTTCCTACCTCAAGCACTATATCTACCCTTACATATCGACCATCCGATATCCTGGGCCTTGCATAACCAGCAACGCCTGAGGGAGCACCTTCAACTTCTTCCAGATTTTCTACCCATTTTACTCTGATATCCGCATCTTTCGAATCCACAATTTTAAAAACAGGCGTGAACTCTAGGTTTCCATTTCCTCCCTCCACCCAGTATTCCATAGCCTTTTCTATCTGTGCATAATAAGTAGGGCTGTAGTGCTCAGGCACATTGCTATCATCTATATATACCGTTATAGGAGAGTGATCCCACGGATGGTCTAAAATCCTTTCTGAATTTGCTTCAGATGCGGCCGAGATATTGGATAAAACAATTACCATCAGCAACAGCACAAAGGACAATTTAATTCCAGATCTACTGTCTCTATTTATATAAACCGGCCTCCATAAAATAGTTGTTTGATCCTGAAGTAACAGTATCATTTCTTACACATATTTTGCAGACTTTGGTATAGAATCTGGTGCAAGAGTACTGTCTACTTGACGGAGAGTATGCTTTCTGTTAATAACTTCCGATTGGAGAATTCTTCTCAAAAATAATCAGATTCCTGACAAACTGAATTTATAAAACCCTCAAAAACGAATTGGCAATTTGCCAAATTTTTTCTGTTTATTTAAGAGCGGCTAGATATATTGCATATCTCACAGTCTGGATCATAGCAGTGTTTTTCTTCTTTGTTTCCGTTGTCCGGAAATTCGGATGCAAGAGCTCTTGTACTTTCGGCAAGCACTGCGGCATTGGAAATTGATGCGCCTATCATAATTGCATAAAATATTTTTTCTTTCTTTATCCCTCTTCTTTTTGCGACTCTAATATGCATTTTCAGGCAATGCTCGCAGCGAAGGGCAGAAGCTACACCTATTGCAATAAGTTCAACTGTTTCTGGATCGAGGTTCTTGAATCCCCTCATTATGGAGTTTTCATAAAGTGTTTTTGGGATGAAAATCTCCGGGAGATCTTTCATGAAATTCATTATGTAGGGAACTTCACCATATTGACTCCGGACATCCTCAAGGAGTTCAGGAACAGCTTTCTCAGGATCCTTTTTCAAAATTTCCACAATATCCTCAAGTTCCATACGAAACCACCAGCATAGATTAACGTGGAAAAAAGATTCACACACCGTTTTCTGTATAGGCTTTACATTCTAAAGGATAAGTGAAAAAACACGAACCCAGTAAAATGTAAAGTAGATAACTATTAAAGCAACAGAACCCGGGTCAAATTGCAAAACCAACGTCAGACTTAGATTTGATTTTTATCAATATATAATTTTTCATTTTTGATCTGGAAATATTTGAAAGCTCGGAAAGATTAACTCCTTCATCAAATTCCAGTTTTTCAAGCCTTTCATGAAATTCATCATAAGGCAACTTGACTCTAAGCCCGTTAAGCTGGAGGGTAAGTGGAGCAGGCGAAAGTACAGTTCTAATTTCCGGAACTTGGTTTTCAATCTCTTTCATAACTCTGGCAGGGAGCACTGCAAGAGGATCTTTTGCCTGCTGTTTACGAATATTGTCAGCAATCTTTCCAATCCCTTCATTAAGTTTATCAAGGGCGCTAACCTCCTCGGTTTTCCTTAACCTATGAGAAGTCCTTCCTATGTTTCCAACGTAAAGGTCTGCTCCGGGGACGTCTTCGGTCTTCAGGTCCGGTCCGCCTGTAACCACAATCGGGATTTCTATGCCCTCAAAGAGCTTTGGCTTCTTGTTTATTATGCAGTCACTGAACGACCCGAAAGTGAAAACTGCAATATCGTGTTCGTTGATAAGTTTCCTTTCGTAATCCATGGATAGAGAGACTCTGCGCCCCATTCCTCTTGCAAGTCCTATCATGTTCGTATTGGCCCCGGGATGGCGAAGATACTCTGCTACGTCGCAGGCTGAATGTGGAAGGTGATGAGAAGCAAGGGTCGGTGAAACAACTGCAATCTCAACTCCAGTCAGGGGAGCTTCTATCATCATCCCGAGCAGTTCATCAGACTGTTTTTTCACTACTGGGACATCTTTTTCCGGAATAAGCATTATAAGGTTGACTTCAGTCCCTGTAATTACTTTCTGGATTATGTAGCCTCCCAGGTCTTCCAGCAGCTCAATTAAAAGTCCATGCTTGTGGACGCCACCTGTATAAAGATAGGGTTGAAGTACAGCCATCTTACTTTTTCCCTCCTTTCGTCAGTTCTTCAAGCATCGCTCCTGCCTCTTTAATCCATTCTTGTTTTAGTGCTTCCTCAGACGCCACAAAAATAAACTGGTTACCTTTATATAGATGATACCGAACCCTGAAACCCTCTGGAGTGACACGGATTGCGAAATCAACAAGGTTTTCATGAAGCCTGTGCCTGGGATCTGCAACCATCATATCTTTAAGAAAAGCGGCTTCTTCCTCTGGTTTATCCGTACTTATGGCTACAGTCCAGCGGTCCGGCTGACTGATGTTTGCTTTCCCGTAGCGTTCCCAGAGTTTTCCCAGTAATTCTGGAATATACTGCTCTTTTTTGATCGAAATTATTATCTCACGGGCAACCGGTTTTGCTTCAATATCTGCGACATCAGCTGTTGTAACTCTGGTACCCACATCCCTCAGGAGAATTGCCATCTGAAAGAGAGAATCTTCAGGTCTCAACACTACCTTTATTCTCCCTATTGCCGGGGCAAGCTTGAGATTTACAAGATTGTCCTCGATAATCTTTCTGTAAAATTCTTGCTCCGAAGCAATTGCGGACTCGACATCAAAGATCTCAAGCGAATCCATCCTTCCCTCACTCCTCCACAAAGCCCGAAGCAAGCAAAGCTGCTCCTACTGCTCCTATCATATGTGAGTTCTCGGGCACAAGGACATTGATCTTGAGAAGCTCTCCGAGGGCTTTTGGAACTCCTGCAATTAGTGATGACCCACCTACAAGAATCAACGGCTCTTTAACATCCACTTCCTGCAACTGCTGCTCATATATCTGTTCTACCACACTATAACAAGCGGCTGCAGCCACATCTTCAGGGGTAGCTCCTTTTGCAAGGGAATTTACAAGGGATTGAGTTCCAAAGACTATACAGTAGCTGTTCATGGATACATTTTCGTGCATGCCTTTGACTGCTAGGGCTCCTAATTCAGTAATATCTACACCAAGTCGCTTTGAGATCATCTCAAAGAAACGTCCTGAAGCACCTGCGCAGATTCCCCCCATTGTAAACATACCGGGAATTCCGTCCTGAACTGAGATTGCCTTGTTGTCCATACCGCCTATATCAATTACTGTTGCATTGCCTTTCTGCTTATTAGCAAGATAGACGGCTCCTTTTGAGTTGACAGTTATTTCTTCTTGGATAAGCTGAGCTTTTAAATGGTTCCCTATAAGGAAACGACCATATCCCGTTGTACCTATAGCTTGAATTTCTTTCCTGGCAACCCCGGCCTCTTCTAGGGCAATAGAGTAAGCTTCTTCAGCACTTTCAAGAACTTTTGTTGTGGGTACCCAGCCCTTACCTATTATCTTATTGTCCCTCATTATCACGGCTTTTGTGGTTGTTGACCCTGAGTCTATTCCCGCAGTCAGTCCGGTCTGAACTTCTCTTGTAAGAAGGTGCCTGCGTCTGACAATTGTAGTAAGAGCCTCCAGGCGAGTGAGCAGCGTACCTGCACTGGTGCTTTCGGTAAATGAATAACTGATTACCGGAATGTTGGAGTGCTCATGAATGTACCTTCTGACCTCATTTCGTACAATAGCTCCTTCAGCACATCGAAAACAGGTAGTGATAAAAACCCCTTCAGCATTAGTTGTGCCTTCAACAACAGCCTTTGCCCTGGCCATCATAAGCCTAAGATCTCCGCTCGCAACCTCAAGCCCGAAATCTTTGCCTATAGTATCTATGGATGCAACATCAATTTCAGGATAAATAAATTTTGCATTTACCTTAGCTGCGGCTTCTTCAAATTCGGGCTGAACTCCGGCATACTCAGAGCCGCAGGATACTAGTGCAATTTTGACAAGTGAAGATTCTTCAGCGCTCATTTCTTGTCCTCCTTTTCTGCCGATTCTTTCTCTTCCACCTTTTCGTCTTCAGGCTTTTCTTTAGGCAATGACTCCAGAAATGCTACGATTTCGTTTACGAAGTCGCGGGCTTCCTCGTCGGATTCCGGGTACTTTACCTCGAGTACAGGGACACCTTTTGAGCGGACAAGATACTTCGTCAGCTCATTTGTGCGGTTACAACCCACACAGCCAAAGTCAGTAGGCGGATTTTCAACTATAATTGCAGCTTCTGTTTGCTCTATAAGAGGACCTATCAGCGACATCCTTCCTCTCACTCCAGCCGGTACTTCAATTGCAGCATATTTAAGACCCAATTTAGGATCTTCAGGAGTAATATTTATAGGAGGAGAATCAAGGCTGAGGCTTGTAACTTTTCCTCGGATCTGGCTCATCATGGTAAGGGGCTTGTGCCCGAAACGTTCAACCAGATCGGCTAAAATAAGACTGTTAATAGGGTAAATGAAAACCTTTGCCAAGAAATTCACCTCGCAAGCTCTTCTTCAATAACTTTCTCCAGGTCCGAAGTTTTAAGCCTGCATTTTGTTTTGCTTTTCTCCATTAAACATTCCTTTTCTTCCAGTTCGTCAAGTGCAGCCCCTATGGCAGGGAGCATCTCTACTTCTTCCCTCAAAAAATGGAACCCAGGCCGTGGACCCCCTCCCCTGCTTGCGCGGCAGCGCCTCTCATCTCCTGGAGGGAATCCCCTGTCTTTTACAAAAATATGATTTTTATCCAGCTGCCGGATTTTTTCGACCAGTGTCTCGACATCATCTTTGGCTCCTGATACGATAAGTCCAAAACAGGTCTCCTTTACCGTAACTGGAAACTCTGATTCGTAGATCTTCATAGCTGCGTCTGAAGGCAGCACTTTATCCGAACTGATTACAATGTACTTTGTAATCTCTTCTTTTTTCGTTTCCGTCATCTTTCGTCTCTCCTTAGCCTCGGGAGACTTCACATTTGATAAATTCATGTAAATCCGCTTAAAGATCTGGATTCATTAAAGCGGCCGCATTATTATGAGCTGACTTATCTATTATCTAAGTTATTTGTTAGTAAGGTTTTAACCTAGCACCACCAAGACGATTTTCAGCTCGAGTAATTTATCATCGGGTGCTACACGGATACTTACTTATTACTGTGCACATGTATATTACTTCTTTTATATATTATCTTTCTTATGCGTGCTTCAGTATTTATTCAATTGTTTTCTGTTTATACTTTTAACTTTACTTGCGTACAGTTTCAGTTACGTATACCGTATCTCCTTCTTTGACTCCTAGGAGCTTTTCAGGATTAACTATCCGGCCGACAATATTAGTTGAAGAAAATCTTTCTCCTGTGGGGCCGAAAAGCTCGTCATCTCCAAGTCTCACTCCTATAATCCCCATTCTCTTTGCCGCCTGATTTGTGATCCCTATTTCTCCTCCGAGTACTTTGTCCGTGGGAGTATTTTCTGGAAGGATTTCCTTATACTTCACGACTTCCTTTTCTGTTTTAAAAAGATAAGTGTCGTCATATATCATATAGACAGGTAGCTTCCCAACGGTTTTTGTCTTAAGTTCAAGGCCATGGCGGAAGAAGTCCACAGATTTCGGGGCTTTTTCAGGGTAAAGTTCAATCTCAATCAGTTTATCTCTGGATACTGCATATGCTGTTACTTTTGCTTCTCCAAGGATCTCCAGGGTTGTTGGCGGATCCTGACTGACGATTACGGCATCCTCTCCAGTGTATCCGTCTTTTATCAGTTCAACCCCTATGGAAGAAAGTACTGGCTCTACATCTTCAAAGCTATGCCCCAGAAGCACTATCTGGGGAGGAAGACACTCAACCGAAAGTTTCTGTCCTTCTTCTGCAAGCTTGATAAGCTCGATACCTTTCGTTACCTGCCCTACAATTGAATGTACAAGGCTTGAAGGCCGCTCCTCTCTTGAAATATATGTTCTGCCCAAACCATACCCAACTGTTCGGACCGAAATTGCACCTTCTCGTCTCGGCTCGAAATTTTCATAAGGGGTAGTTTCTCCCTTTAGGCTATCATCTGAAATAAATGAGCTGGTGGTAACATCTACATTGAGAGTTCCTTCACGGGTCAGGGCATAGAAATTTTCTGCCCCTCTGGGAGCATTCCTGGAAAGCTCGACTTCAAAATAAGTAAATATTTTGTTCCCATCTTCAAGCAGAAGAGAAAGATCAGTTGTACAGGTCTTTTCTGAGATTTGTTCCCATTCTATAATTGGCTCAATACCAAGAATTGTATCTTCTCTGGAAAGCCTGGATATGATTTTTCTTCCTGTCACAACTTCTGCAAAAACTCCGTCTTCAGGAGTCCCATATTCTGCAGTATGTCTTTTAAGTGAAAAAATAAGATGAGTATTATGGGGATCAAACCCTCCTGCTCCAAACATTACCTCAAACGCTTCAAAGCTTCCTGTCTCACGCGAAGGTTTAATTTCAGCTTCAAAGGGCCCGAAAGCCAGAGCTTCAGGACTTGCCCAATGGACAGATTTTCCCTCGTACTCTTTAAAATGCTCAGCCCATAATTTTCCTGAAGGTGATTCAGGATTTTTTATTTCTATCCTGAATTCTCCCCTAGGAGTATTGATAGCGTATTCGGTGACTGTTTCTGTCTTTTCCTTAGCGGCCTCTTTCAGAATTCCAACCGCTGTACCGGCTATATAAGGGGCTCTGGAAACTTTAAGGGCGTCTCCAAGGGTAGAGCCTGCAGATAAGGTATATTTTTCCCCGTTCACCTCTACGCTGATCTCATTACTCGTAATCGGCACCTCATTTCAGTATTCTTCCATACTATGAGGTGGGAGCATATTTATATTTCTTCTGCAGCTTGGATCCTTTCGTCTTCAGTGAGTTGAGATAGTATTTTCTTTGGCTCACCTATATCTACAATCTTCCCGTTACGCATAAGTGCGACACGGTCACAGATTTCATTTACAAAATCGATATCATGAGAAATCACAACAAATGTTTCTCCTATCTCCTCTCTGGCTTTCAGAATAGAGTTCGTCACAGATACTTTGGTAATCGGATCCATAGTTCCTGTTGGTTCGTCCATAATAACTATTCTCGGTTCCTTGATCAAGACCTGTGCAAGTGCAATCCTATGGCGCTCCCCTTCACTCAATTCATCGGTCATTTTCGGTAAAATAGCTTTTGCCTTGTTTTCTTCAAAACCGGCAGCTTTGAGAGTGATTATGGCTTTTCTAACTCCAAGTTCAAAAGGCAGATCAAGGCTAATAGACTCGGTAAGGTTATCTATTACGGAGCTGTGAGTGTAAAGGCCGTATTCCTGGTGCAAGAATCCCATATATTTGGTTGCTCTTCCTTTATTTTCCACTCCTAACTTTGTCATATCAACCCATTCATCTCCCACACGAACTTCAACCTCTCCGGATGTGGGGGGTAAGATTCCCATAAGAATTTTTGAGGTTGTAGTCTTGCCTGCTCCACTCACTCCAACTAGCCCGAAGATTTCTCCTTCTTTTACATCAAAAGAGATACTGTCTACAGCTCTTACCACGCCTCGATCAACTGATATATAACGCTTTTCGAGATTTCTTACCCTGATTATAGGTTCCCCTACTATGACATTCTTTTCCTGCTTCACGATGGAGGCACTCTGCATAAAGGTTGCAGAAACCTCAAGAGGATCCCCTTCCTTGACTACCTCTCCGTTTTCAAGCAGGATAGCTTTATTTGCCAGCTGTTCAATAACTTCAGGCCAGTGCGAAGTCAGGACCATGCTCATATTGTAATTCTTGACTGCTCTGATCATGGCATCATGAACCAGCTTCGCAGTCATGGGATCAAGGGTACCTGTGGGCTCGTCAGCTAACAGGAGCAAAGGACTTCTCACAAGCTGTCTTGCAAGCACAACCCTCTGTTTTTCTCCACCTGAAAGTTCTCTTGCAACATGCATCATGCGGTGACTCAAGTTTACTTCTTCCAGCAGTTCGACCGCTTTTCTCATAGAGTCTTTCCCAGTATATCCGATTTCATTCAGGGAATTTATAACGTTTACAAGAACTCTTTCGTCTCCATAAAGGGCAAAGGTACGCTGAAGCATGATAGCTATACGTTTTGTAAGATCTTTCCTTACGGGGTCATAAAGGGAAAGTTTTACGAAATCAGCTTCGAAAGCTTCCAGCGCTTCTCCACAGACCGGGCACTTCTGGCCTGTTTTACTGGGGCGCTCTATGTATCCGCATTTCGGGCAGCGGGCTAGATGATAAATTACTTCACCTGAAATGTTTTGAAAAGATTCTGTGCCGCGCAGTACATGCATTAGAATCGTTTTCCCAGACCCGCTTTTTCCCAAAATTCCAACGATTTCTCCTTCGTTGATGTTTAAGTTTACGTTTTTTAGGGCCTTATGACCGTCGAAATCTACGGTTAGGTTTTTGACTTCAATAAATACTGGCATGGATTTTCCTCCGCAATTATGGGCTGCAATACTTTCTGGTGGCTCTTACCTGCCTGGGCATATCGCTCAAGAGTGAAAAGCAGTTACCATAAATGAATAATATAAGTACAAACAACAAATTTCATACATTTAACGAATTTCACACATTTGGGCAACAACTACATAAGAGTAAAGATTACATAAACATAACGCATTATTTTTTCACTGTTAACATTTAAAGCAGATTTAAAGTAAAGCCAACCTCATCTGATGAATTTGCTTAATCAGTACTTTCTCGTTCTGTTATACTGATTCGATTTGTTATATTAATTCGTCTTATTATACTGACCCATCGTGTTATATTGATCCGTTTATATAATAATTCTCTTTATTTCTCGGTTACAGCGCTTTTACCACATCCACAACTTTTATAATATTGTCAATTATCACGTCTGCTGCTTCTTTTAGCTCTTGGGGTCTTTTGTCACCCTGTTGTGTTGTCATTATTCCTATGTCTGCGGCCCTGAATGCCAGTATGTCATTGATCCCATCCCCTACCATAACTACTTTTTCATATTTTTGCTTTAGCTCCAGAACTATTTTTTCTTTCATCAGGGTGTTTGAAAAGGCAAAGACTCTTTCCTGGGGAATATCTATAAACTCAGCCAATTGCACGAGAGCGAATAAACTATCTCCAGACGCTATATACGTATCCACTTTCATGGAATGGAGAGTCTGGACAGTTTGTAATGTGGTACTGAATACATGCCCGCCTGTACTCAGTACGTACGGTACGCTTCTAGCCTCAGAGTCAACTATCAGGCCTGCTGCAAGGTAAAAAACATCTGGACAACGTGCTGTAACCGCTTCCAGCACGTCATGTACGTCGCCCATTCTTGGGGAGGTTCCCCTTATAATCTCACATGCGATCTCTGGGGTAAAAATTCCTTTTGAACAGCTTATACCTATTGAAACTCTGTACTCTCTTATAAACTCAAACAGAGGCATATCTTTTCTTGAGCGCAGGAGTATATCACTTTCGGCATTCAGAACTACAAGCCCACATCCATTCTTTTGCGCGACAATAGCAGTGCTCTCTATGTTTTCAAGGATATTACCGGTACTGGCTTCCTTTGCAACCCTGTACATATGTAGAAGGGTTCCGGCACTGTCAAAGACCACTGCAATTCTTTTGGACATATCAAGTGATTAAGCTATTAAATAAAAAAATCTTTGCGAAAATCTGAAAATAAACTAAAAATTTATAAAAATAAAAATATGCGAAGAAATACTAATTTCACAGGATTGAGGCCCCTGAGATCAGAACCCCCGCAAAGAATCCCAGGATCACTCCGGAATTCAGGAAGGGAAGCCCTGCCTGCGGTTTTCCTCTCATTACCAGGATGGAAAGGACTGCATGTCCTATAAGCGTCCCTAGGATAGCCCCAAGGATTGGGTAGAAATTACCTTTCATGAAGACGTTTGCTGAGACTACCAGCAGGGTAGGCATAACCGCATCTCCGAGACCCATGAAAAACGCTTCATGCTTTTCTCCCTGTTTGAAGTCTTCCTTTAAGAATGAATAGTTAAGGTGTTTTGGAATTACAAACAGGATTGGAAGTTTCAGATCCATTATCCCCTCGGCCATAGTTACCATGTGCTTTGTTTTGTATACCGAGATAGCATCGTATATTGCAAGAAGTAGTAAAAGTACTATTACAGGGACAACTGAGAGGGAAATTCCTATCAGGGCACTGACCCCTGCTGCAATACAAACTCCAACAATGTCAACGATGTACCATTCTGGATATTTATAGAGCAACACTGTTACTCCTATTGATAACACAACTGAGGTAATAGCCTCAAACCCTGAAAGAGATGGGATGAGGGTAAATAAGGCGAAGATTACGTAATAGAGAGTGCTTACTATGGCCAGGTAAATAAAGAGGCTGATTACCCATTTCATATTCTTCTTCAGTGCCAGAAGGACAAACAGAGTGAAAACCAGGATCATTACAATATAATATATGGAATTAGACACCTGGGTCGGGTCTTCAAAAGCCTGCATTTCATTAACTTCCATTGGCGTGGACAAAAAAAGTGCAAGAATCTGCACTATAAGGATTAGTCCTCCCATGGAAATAATAGGTAAATAATCTTTAATTGATTGTTCGATGGAACTCAAGTGCTAAACTCCTTAATTCTTAACAGTATGCCTTTTCTATTCCTTTATATACTTGCTGTCTTTTCAGCTCCGATTCTTCTGGATTACTTATATAACTTTACCCGGAGAGAATATTCCCCTTTTGTATTTTTTCAAAGATAAAAATTTTCCTACACATGCTTTTTATATATAATACTGAATTCTTTCTCGTGGGGGCAATAACAAAAAGTAATGAAATGGGCTTATAGATAATAATTTGCGAAAAAAATTATATATTATATTTCTTTAAAAAATAAGCAAAATAGAAAAAAATAAAAATAGGAAATCGTAAAAAATAGAAAAGCAGTAAATACCTTAATGGAATATTCGCTTGACAATTTTGAAACAGGTTATATTACGAAAACTTGTGTATACGGAGTAATTTTACAGGTATGTTAGAGGTATACGATGGAAACTAGAGATACAGTATTTCTTGTTGTGATGGTTCTGTCATCTTTTCTTCTATCCTTTGAATGGCTTAGAAGATTTGCATACAAATCTACAAATCCCCTGATTATTCTCTCGGTTATGGTCCTAGTTGGAACATTAGCTGTTATGCTTATCTCTATTAATAATAGGCTTCAGGAACTCGAAGACAAAATGGAAGCGAAAGATCGTACCCTCAAGGTCAACATGGAGAGTACGGAAACAAAGATTGAAGAACGAATGAATGAGCTCTCAAGCAAAGTTGATAACGCAATATACGAATTTAATCGCAGAAAATATCACTAACTTTTTCTTTATTTTTATATTAAGACTACGTTTTCGCTTTCTTATTTTCATAATATGAATTAAATAATGAATTTTTCTAACAGCTAAATATTGTTTCTTTTTAGAAATACTTGACAGTTTAGCAATATCTCTTTTATAATTCAGAAATTTTCTATATAATCTGTTAATTAATATGAAATAGCAGTTATAATATTTTTTACCAGATCTTCTGGTCTTATTCGGCTTTAAATATAAATTTATTGGTATTTATCTATATCTTTACCTCAATATATACTATTTTTTCTAATTTTATTCGTGTTTCTTCAGACAATTTCGATTGCAGGTTCTTCAATCTAGTAAAGTATATATATTGGTTCTGCTGTATTAAGGAGGATGTCTGAAGCTTAACCATTATAAAATAATAAATCAGATATTCTGTATCGCAAGTTATTATTACTCAGACGTTAGTATTATTTGATTACTTGTGTAAGTAGGTAAAGAAGGAAAGCTATATGCACCTTAGTCTGGAACCTATTGGCATTATTACAAAGGTTGCAAATAAGTCGGAAATTTTGATTTATTCTGATTTTGAACAGGTCATACGAAATATCATGTCCAAAATAGGAGATGGAGCTGAGAAAGGACAGAAGCTCCTGGTCGTCCATAAAAATAACAACCAGAAGCAGATGGATGGTCATCAGGTTCAGGTCACAAAAGCGACTTTACTGGAAAGAAATGGTAATTTGCTGACAATATCCAAAATAGAAGCAAATGAAGATTCAGTAATTGATGTCCGACTTGATCTTACCGCTTGATTTTCTGAGGTGTCTGTAGAGACTATAAAGTCTATCGGATTCTCGTTTCTTTTTTCTTCTCTTACTGGATAGCTTTGATTGGCTTTCAGAAAGGGCTAATGAAGTTGATCTTAAAAAATCAGACTAAAAATCTACAACTTGGATTGGAATTCCATAAATTGGAATGAAATCATATTATATTTTTTACTTTACTTTTTTCTTCCTGAGTAACTTTATGTTTCAACAGTGTACATTCATCCATAGGTATCTCAGGATAACTCTGAATACGCGGTAAATATAAGACTTCAGTACCTATATAGCATATTGAGCAGTAAATAAATGTTAATATAAAGTATCTTTGATATTGACTCGCTGAAGCATTTTTGATATTGAGCTGCAGTAGAGCATTTTGATATCAATTTTCCACGTAACTGTTGAAGAATTTAATCTACAAAAGACTAAAAAGGAAAATAATAAAAGAGAAGGAAGGCAATGAACGCGCTGAGGCTTTCTGGAAAATTTCAGATACTCGAGGGAAAATATGGGTACAGATATAGGAGACTTGCTCCAGAAAAGAAAAGTTGAACTTTCGGATCTTACAAATCAGGTAGTTGCAATTGATGCGTTTAACACGCTGCACCAGTTTTTGAGCATTATTCGCCAGCGGGATGGAAGTCCTCTGGTCGATTCCGCAGGGGGAGTGACCTCCCATCTCTCAGGCCTGCTCTATAGGACAGCGAGCCTTGTAGAAGCCGGTGTCAAGCCTCTTTTTGTTTTTGACGGCAAGCCTCCTGATCTCAAGTCCGAAACCTTGGAACGAAGGAAAGAAATAAGGGAATCCTCTCGAGAAAAATGGGAGAATGCAAAAGCTGTAGGTGATCTTGAATCAGCTTATAAGTATGCTCAGGCTTCTTCGAAGGTAAACCAGGAAATTGTTGAAGATTCTAAATATCTTCTCGGCATTATGGGAATTCCCTTTGTTCAGGCCCCCTGTGAAGGTGAAGCCCAGGCTGCACACATGGTTCTCAAAAAAGATGCTAACTGCGTTGCTTCGCAGGATTACGATTCTTTTCTTTTTGGGGCTCCAATTGTTGTCAGAAACCTGGCTATAACAGGAAAACGCAAGCTTCCGGGAAAGAGTATTTACGTTGATGTCGAACCCGAAAAAATCGAGCTAGATGAGACTCTCGAAGCTTTAGAAATAACTAGGGAGCAGCTCATAGATATCGCGATCTGTGTGGGCACGGATTATAACAAAGGTCTGGAAAAAGTAGGCCCTAAAACAGCCCTCAAACTAATTAAAAAGCATGGGGATATTTACGCCGTACTCCGTGAAAAAAAGGTCGAGATCGAAGCTGTGGACCGGATAAGAGATATTTTCCTCCATCCTGAAGTAACGGGCGACTATGATATAAAATGGGGTAAACCTGACTCTGAGAAACTTCTCGAATTCCTCTGCGAAAGTCACGACTTCTCGGTTGACAGGGTGGGAAAAGCAGCAGAACGCCTTAAAGCCGCTTCAGGAGCCAGACAGAAGACTCTTGACCAATGGTTTTAAGAATTTAGGTTCAAAATTCTTCTTTCTCAAATTTTTCCTTTATTACGTCCATAATTTCGGAGACGCCGCAACCGCAGTTCCTCTGGGTTTCGCTTTTTTTCTTTTTCGGAAAAAGCCGAATAAGCGCTTCACTTACGGTTACGGCAGAGCAGAAGATATTGAAGGCTTAATAATCGTATTTTTAATTCTTTTTAGTCCGGCTGTTGCGGCATATGAATCGATTTCCAGGTTTTTCTTCCCACAGCCTTTGGAGTTTCTTGAAGGTGTAATTGCAGCTTCTATTGTCGGGTTTATGGGAAAAGAGCTGGTTGTGCAAAGTTCCGAATTAAAGTAGAAAGGAAATAGGAAGTGCAGCTCTTGTGGCTGATGGTTGTCATGTTCAGGCAGGCGGATTTACAAGTCTTGCTTTTTCGGGTCACTTGGAATCTGGTTGGGTTATCCACATGCGAATCCTCTACTCTGGCTTCCTATTACAAGTGTAATTCTCAGAATAGTATCGAGTGCCAGAAAATCAGTATTTCTCCATATGCTTGACGGCGTAGAGCCAGATATTGCCGACGAAATACGTCTATAGTCAATAAAATAGAAAAGGTAGGATGTAACTGAAGTAAGGGTTCGCTGGCTGGAACACAGGCTATGTGTGGAAGTAAATATTGCAGTAGACCCGTTGCTCTTAGTTGAAGAAGGGCATGCAATTGCTGTGAGGTATGGCATAGAATGATTCACGACTTGAGCTATCTTTCAAACGTAGTCGTATGTGGCCCACTCGGATCAGCCGGAGAATCATTTCACAGGTTGCCCGAGCATGAACACAACAATTTTCCTTTTCGTTCTCACTGAATATGCAAGGCTTTCAAACTCGGGATATCTCTACACCGTGGTTTCTTGCCTTGGTAAGTATGACAGCCCCGCCAACGGAGTCGTCAAGCATTTTCTGGACCTCCGACTGAAGCTCCCTACCTTCGGATTTATTATCTACAAAAGAATATACTACAGGGCCAAAGGAACTTACACCGGCTCCGTAGCTCCGGCTGCGCAAGAAAGAAGCAATATTTTTCACAAACTGGGGCCAGATAAGGCTCTCCCTTTTGTTAAAACCAACAGTCTGGACATGGTTTACTGCGGCTCCGAAACTCACTATATCTTCTTCAATTACAGCAGGCATCATCTGCATGAGCACGACATGGGAAATTTCCCTGACTTCTTCTACAGGGAGGGGGCAGAATTTCTTGAAGGTCTCCACTTCATCCTGGTCATGCATCCCTTTTTCATTGGGGATTGCTACTACCATATCCCATTGAGGAAAATCCTCTCTGAAGAGCACTGGCCCTGGGGGTACCTGGCAGGCAGCTGATGGCATAAAACCACCTTTATCTTTGAATCGGTGTCCTCCATCAACTATAAATCCGCCTTTCTCAAAAGCAGTTACTCCTATACCCGAAGTTCCTCCTCTTTTTACTGCAAGTGCAAGTTCTCTAACGCTTTTTCCAAGCCCATATAGTTCATTGACAGCTGCTGCCGCAGCCAGGGAGGATTGAGTTCCTGATCCGAAACCTACATGAGCTGGGTACACTTCTTGTACGTTGATCCTTATCCCTTTCCCTTCAGGAAGCAGGGACTCCGCAGCTTTTTTCATCCGATCGGCAAAATCCTGCAGACCTTCGATACTGACTCCATCGGCTTCTTCAGCCGTAATTTTTATATTGGGAGAGGAAAGGGTTAGTCCTGCTCCTCCATCGACTCTTCCGATTTCCGCATTCATATCAATAAGAGTCATATGAATTCGGCAAGGAGTGGTTATTTTGATCATTCCTGTTAAACTCCGAAACTACACTTAAAGCTTTATGACTTCCTAAATCCTGTGCTCTTTTTATTGTAGCTGCTGGTATTTAATCTTTTTAAAATTATCTTTTACTAAATTATATAAACATGGTATATATATAAAAAGTTAAATATAAAAAGAGTAGGAACAGAAAAAATTATTAGATAAGGAAATATCAGGGTTTCTGAAATTTCAGATCGCTTTTTCCTTCTTTAATTATTGTTTTATAATCAATGATTCTCCTGTCATCTCTTCAGGCTTCTGGATATTGAGGATTTCCAGAAGAGTTGGCACAAGATCGCATAGTTTTCCATTCTTAAGTGCTTTAACTTCATCGTTTCCTGCATAAATGCATTTTACCGGATTTGAAGTATGTGCGGTATGCGGTTCTCCAGTTAGCGGGTTTTCCATTTGTTCGGCGTTCCCGTGATCCGCAGTTATGATTGCTACACCTCCTACTTCTTTCAGAGCCTCTTGAATTCTTCCCACGTAGGTATCTACTGCCTCAACCGCCTCTACTGCGGCTTTAAAATCTCCGGTGTGTCCAACCATATCCATGTTTGCAAAATTAAGGATAATCACATCATACTTTCCCGATCGGATTCTCCTTATCACTTCATCCGTAACCTCATATGCACTCATTTCGGGTTTAAGATCATAGGTAGCAATCTTTGGTGATGGGATGAGGCAGCGGTCTTCTCCTTCATAACATTTTTCCTGCCCTCCGTTCAGGAAAAAGGTCACATGGGCATATTTTTCAGTTTCGGCAATCCTAAGCTGGGTCAGTCCCTGCTTGCTCAGGACTTCTCCAAGTACATTCTCCAGCTCTTCGGGAGGGTAAGCGATAGGCAAATCCAGGGTTTCATCGTACTGGGTCATACACACATAGTAAACTTTCGGGTTTTTTTCTCTGTGGAAGTACTTAAAGTCTTCATCAACAAAAGCCCAGGTAAGCTGCCGCGCCCTATCTGGCCTGAAATTGAAGAAGATTACAGAATCATTATCCCGTATAACTGCCTCAGGCTTTCCTTCTGAATCCGTGATCACAGTCGGTTTTACGAACTCATCAGTTTCTCCCCTTTCATAGGCTTCAGAAACTGCAGTCTCCGCATCAGGAGCTTTATAAGGCGCAACTCCCATAGTTAGGGCATCATAGGCAAGTTTTGTTCTATCCCAGCGTTTATCTCTATCCATTGCGTAATAACGCCCTGAGACGGTTGCGATCTTAGCACTCCCATTCTCCTTACAAAAAGCATCAAGCTCCTTTATGTCTTTGAGTGCGGCTTTAGGAGGTACATCTCTGCCGTCCAGAAAAGCATGTATATAAACTTTTTTCAACCCTCCCTGCTGTGCAAGCTTGATAAGAGCATAAATGTGGGTCATATAGCTGTGAACGCCTCCGTAGGAGACAAGTCCCATGAGATGAAGGCTTGAATTATTGGCTTTGGCGTTTGAAATCGCACTCAAAAATGCCGGATTCTTGAAGAAGTCTCCTTTCCTTATAGAGAGATTTATTCGAGTTAGGTCCTGGTACACAATTCGCCCTGCTCCTATATTCAGGTGCCCGACTTCGGAGTTTCCCATCTGGCCTTCCGGAAGGCCAACAGCTTCCCCTGAGGCTTCTAAGAAACACCAGGGATATTCTTCCTTAAGGTGGTCAAGGTTTGGAGTTCTGGCTGCAAGGATAGCGTTTCCTTCTCTTGCTTCTCTGTAGCCCCAGCCATCAAGAATAACGAGCATAAGAGGTCTTTTTGCCTGAGTCATATGAAGCAAATTCCACACCTGTTCATAAATAGCTTATTATGAAAATTCTTAATAGCCTGTGTAAAAATTTTATATTATATATTTATAGTGTATTGAAAATATATTAACTGTCCTTAATTATAAGTATTAACAATTACATATTCCCGAAATGTGAAAAATGGACTCTAAAAAAGATTGATTATCTTGATGTAATTCTTATTGGAAGTTCAGGCTAAATTTCCGGATAACGGGAAGGAGGATTTAATTTTATGAGTCAAAATATTAAAGATGTAATGAGCATTCGTGATATAAAAATAACGGATTTATCCGCAAACCCTGCTCCTCTGGGTTTGATGGGCTTCGGGATGACGACCGTGCTTTTGAATATACACAATGCGGGCTTCTTTCCGATGAACGCGATGATCCTTTCGATGGGTATCTTTTACGGTGGGTTAGCTCAGGTCATTGCCGGAATCGAAGAATGGAAGAAGGGAAATACTTTCGGAGCTACGGCCTTCACTTCATTCGGGTTTTTCTGGCTCTCCTTGGTAGGGAATATTCTGATTCCTAAGTCTCCAGACTATGCAGGGCTGGCTACAAGTTCAGTCGCTTTCGCTGCATACCTTTTCATGTGGGGAGTTTTCACCACTTTCATGTTTATAGCTACGCTCAAAGGCTCAAAGGCTCTTTCCGTTGTTTTCCTAGCTCTTGCAGTTCTGTTCTTCTTGCTTGCAGCAGGAAACTATCTGGGCAGTACCGGAATCCTTACGATAGCTGGCTATGAGGGAATCTTTACAGGACTTGCCGCGATATATACAGCTCTTGGTCAGGTACTAAACGAGGCGTATGGAAAGAAAATGGTTCCTTTGTAATAACGTTTTCTTTGTGATATTTGTAATTTTTTGGGCTTTATTGTCCCCATTTTTTTAATCTTTTTTGCTTACAAAGACCTTCCTGAAAATCTTTTATTTACTTTACTTCACAAATTTTCCATAAATTTGTCCTTTTTCCTTAGGATCTGATCTTTATTTTATAATTTGCCTCTTCATTTTTTCATTAGTAAACTTATATTACGTTTCTAACTACCTAACTATTGTATATAAGATTGGAAAATATTTGTTATTAACATTACATTCAAAATCATTATTTTCACCTTGGCCAAAAAACTGTCTAAGTGAATAATCATTTTCAAAAAACGATAAATAACAAAGAATATTAATATTTATTTTTTAATATCTGTATATATTAAGATTATCCCTATTATATATGCCAACAACTTTTTATGTATGACTGAAACATGATTTCCTCTCGGAAAAGTTGTTAGTTTAATCAGCTAGTATTCGTTCATTTCTTTAATACATAGACAACTCCTCATATCTTATATACATTATAAAATCTTATACTGAGTAAATAATATTTAAAAGTGCTCCAATATTATTTTTATGAGCTCCAATGTATTTTTCGGAAGTTTTGAACGTTTTCTCAGGTACAGACGAAAGAATGCCCCAAAATTTGGGAGAAAGAATGCTACACTAGAACTCTTAAAAAGTTCCGTGTTAGTTGCGTTTTCAGGCGCACTACGAATCCATATTGCTTTCCTTCTGCTTCAAATTCATTCGAATTTATTCACCTGCATTGCGGGAGGATTAGTAATTTACAGTGTATATACACTTGATAGAGCTCTTGGCTCTGAAGAGGATATTGTAAATAGGAAAGAATTAAATGGATCAAGAAAGGAAATAGGGCTTGCAGCCTCTATGCTTACCTTCGTGATAGGTAGCTATGTACTGGCAAAAGGAGGAATGCTTGCACTTGCATTCTTACCTTTGATAACCGGTTTCCTTTATAGTAAAGGGATTAAAATCGGAAAATTCGCTTTGAAACTCAAAGGTGGACTTGGAGTTAAAAACTTTGTTGTAGGTCTAACCTGGGGAGCCTTCATTTCAGGGCTAGCAGGCAACACCTGCAGAAGCATGCTCCCTATATTTTTAGTTTTCACTTTCTTTGGAGTTAAGCTCTTTATCAATTCTGCTATCTATGACTTCAAAGATATTAAAGGAGATACTCTCGCAGGTCTCAAAACTCTTCCTGTGAGCCTTGGAGAACGAAATACACGTAATTTCCTTCTAGGACTGCACCTGTTCTCCCACCTGATTCTTGGTATTGCTCTAATTAACGGAATCTTAGCTTTTGAACCTTTAATCATTCTTTATAGTTTTATATGTGGGCTGGTCTGCATCCAGAATTATACCAGATATAATGGTGATGAGCCTCCTTTCCGGAAGCTCGAAAGAACAATTCTTGTGGATGGAGAATCAACCTCAATTATCGGGTTGAGAGCAATTGCATGTGCTTTCCTGGCATAAATGTATACTTAGAAAGAAATTGTGCTGAAGTGCGAAGGCAATAATGCAGGAAAAATACTCAGAGAAAACGGTTTAATTCCCCAAAAATTTATCGGGAAAAACCCAAATCTCTGAATTCTCATTTCTCGGTATAATCTTAAGATTTATAAAAGAAATTCTTCAACGGGCTTTACAGATTCTTTATTTCAATTGAGTTTTCTCTATAATTCTTAAAAAGATCCTCCCCCCACTTGATTGAGGACGAATCCAAACCTATAAGGTCATTTCGAGGATCATAGGTTCCATTTTTGAAAAAGAGTGAAAGAGATAGGAAACGGTCTGTTACCACAAAGGCTATTTTTGCGTTGTCGTATACGTGGAGACTCGTTTGCTTGAGTTTAAGGAATTCCTCAATCTCAGCACTGTACTCACTTTTTATTTTAAAAAACACATTGGGTGTAACAATGATGGAAATCGGAATATTCCTGCGGGCTAATTCCAGAAACATTAGGGGATGGTTTGGAAGAAAAATGGATGAAAACCCCACGAAGTGAGCAGAAGATTGAACATATTGCATAAATGCCTTATGTGTGTCGTAAATATGCTCCTGTTCATCCCTTACGACTCTGCACTCTTTAAGCTCCTGAATTCTATTTAATAATGCCTCAGGAATTGCAGAAAGGTCATGGTCTCTCCAGAAGATTTCGTTTGTTTCTATAGCTGTGAGGGTATCTAGTAAGGGCTTGTAATATATGGCTGAAACTTTTCCGAGGGGTGTCAACCGATACATTCCCTCTTGTCTGATTATCAAATTTGCATCTTCCATTTCTTTAAGGCGAGGCAGGATTTCAGGTGACCTTACATCAAAATAATCTTTAATTTCGGAAAGAGTTCTTGGATTCTCCTGAAGTAAAAACAGAATATCCTTCCTTTTTTCAGAAAAGGTAAGAATGCTTAAGAGTCCGCTAGATTTCACTTCTATCAACCCATTATTTTTCCGTATGTTTATGAAGTTAATCGAGGTTTAATGTCTGTAAACGTATCCTTTGATTTTGATGCACAATAGCTAAAATTTAAGTTCTAATTCTTCTTATTTTTTAGATTTATTTAGAGAAGTAATTATATCCAGATGATATAACATTGCTAGAATGCTATACGAATTCAATATATATTATCTTTTTCGAAAGTGTACTTATTTCTGCTAATTTTTCTCTCCTATTTCAAAATATACGTATCATTCTACCGAAAATGCAAATTATCTTCTTGAATAATTTTTCTTAATATCAAAAGAAAATACATATGTCAATAGTATCAGATTATTTTATTAATATAAACTCAGTATTTATCTCCGAGAAATTGGATAAAGTCGACAATTAAAAAAAACTTAATATTTATACTTAAAAATACAATGATTAATTTAAAAAAGTACTTACGAATCAAAGGGTAAATGTATTCATATAATAATAAATAAATTTGATGTGTATCCTGGTTTTTACACATTCCCACTCATTAATATTAGCATTTATATCTGTAGATAGACAGTTAATTTTAATTTCGTGACCTGATTTGACAATTAATCAAAAATAGCTCAAGAAACCCCTGAGCCAATGACTCAGGGGTAATTCAATTGTTATTTATCAATACCTGAAAATGGTTCTTAATGAAGGAAGTGACGCATACCTGTAAAAATCATGGCCACTCCTAGTCGATTTGCAGCAGCAATAACTTCGCCATCTCGAATTGATCCCCCTGGAGAGACTATGTAACGGATATTATTTTCTGCGGCATAAATTATACTATCATCAAAGGGGAAAAAGGCATCTGAAGCCATTACACACTCTGACATAATTTTCTGGCAATAATCTTCAAAAGAAGTTGCAGGGTGTTCCCTTTCATAAATTATCTTTAGATTTTCAACAGCTTTTGTGGCTGCCAGTTTGCGAATCGAGTCGACCCTATTTGGCTGTCCTGCTCCCATAGCAAGTACCATGAAGAATCCTGGCTCGTATTCATGAGCAAGAATAACTGAATTGGATTTGGTTGCCTTACAGGCTTTAATACAGAATTCCGAAAGAGAACGCTTTTCTTCAGGATAGGGAATGTCAGTAACTGACTTCCATTTTTCGTAGAGACCGATATCTCGACTTTGCTTGAGCATGCCTCCGATTACATACTTATATGTATAGTCTGTTCCGAAAGCTTCTTTGAGATCCGGCAATCTAAGGAGTCTAAGGTTCTCACTTTTGTTTTTCAGGTATTCAAGGGCATCAGGTTTGAAGTCAGGAGCAAGAATAATTTCTACAAACTTTCCGTTCAGAAAAGTCGCAGCTTCAAGGTCAAAAATTTCATTAGTGCATATTATGCTTCCGTAAGCTGAAATAGGGTCTCCATCCCAGGCAGCCTGAAGAGCCTGCAGGAGTGTGCTTCCGGTTGCAAGTCCGCATGGATTATTGTGTTTTACAATTGCCACGGCAGGAGAAGCATTTCCGAGTTCTTTTACCGTCTGAAGGGCATTGTCGGCATCCACATAGTTGTTATATGAAAGTTCTTTTCCGTGCAGTTGGACGGCTTTTGCCAGAGTAGGGCCTTCTATTGTGGAATCTTTATAAAAATAGGCTTTCTGGTGCCAGTTTTCTCCATAGCGGAGTTTTATGCCGTCGGTAAAGTTCATGCGAAGCACGTTTTCTCCGAGCAGGGTTCTGCTCATGTAGGTGTCAATGGCTGCATCATAATCCGCAGTATGCCTGAAAGCTTTAACTGCAAGGGCAGCCCGGGTTGCCTCTGAAACTACCCCGCTTGAACGAAGTTCTTTGAGGACACGCCCGTAGTCTGATGGATCGGAGAGAACTGTAACAGAACGATAGTTTTTAGCTGCCGAACGAAGAAGGGTTGGGCCTCCGATATCTATGTTCTCAATGGCTTCTTCGAGTTCCACACCTTCCTTTGAGATCGTTACCTCAAAAGGATAGAGGTTTACAGCCACCATGTCAATAAGCGAGATGTCTTCTCTTTCAGCCTCAGCCATCTGTTCCTTGCTCTCTCGCAGGCATAAGAGTCCGCCGTGAATTCTTGGGTGGAGAGTTTTGACCCTTCCTCCCATCATTTCCGGAAAGCCCGTAACTTCCGAGACATCGGTAACTTCTACGCCGGCGTCGCGAAGAATTTTCGCTGTTCCGCCTGTTGAAATAATCTTCACGCCAAGTAATTCAAGCCCGCGTGCGAATTCTGCAATTCCTGTCTTGTCTGAGACGCTGAGCAGTGCCCTTTTTACCAAAAAATCACCAATATACTTGCTTTAAAAATTATTAGCTATAAAACTTATGGTCTACCTATTATTATATTAAAAAGAAGACTTTTTCCTGAAAAACTGGACTTCAGTTCTACAAATACAGTATTTCCATCAAGGTGATGCAGGAACTCTTCTGGGAATATAGTTCTTTAAGTTTTTGGTACTCTTTTTGCATAAATCTTGAAATGTATACTGTTATTTGCTTCTTTTGGGAAAATATCAGGTGAAATACTTATTTCTCTGGAGTCAAGATTCAGGTGAAATACTTATTCTTTGAGACTAAAATGGATAAATTGCATATAATATAGCATTTAAAATGTCTTGTTGCTTTATTTCAAAAAGTATTCTCGTAGGGTGGGGGAGTTCAATGGAAAGGAATTATGATATTATAGTTATCGGGACTGGTACTGCGGGCAGAACCTTTGCGGGTAAAGTTGCACATTCTGGATTAAGAATCGCTATTGTTGACTCAAGGGAATATGGAGGCACCTGTCCTCTAAGGGGATGTGATCCGAAAGAGGTGCTCACTGATCTTACTGAGGTCATTGACTCAAACAACCGGCTAATAGGAAAAGGTGTAGAGATAAACACTCCTTTAAAGCTCGACTGGACTTCACTGATCGAGTTTAAAAAGACATTTACGGAAGGATATTCCAGCAAAGCAGAGAAACTCCTGGTTGATATGGGAATTGATACCTATCATGGGAGGGCGTATTTCGAAAATCAAAACACAGTCGTTGTCGGAGCGGACAAACTTAAAGGAGAGTATATTTTCCTTGCTACAGGTGCAAAACCCAGAAAACTCAATATTCCCGGTGAAGAGTATGTCACCACAAGTGAGGAATTAATGGAAACCAGAAAGCTTCCTGGAAGAATCATTTTCATTGGAGGAGGTTATATATCCATAGAGTTCGCACATGTTGTGCGGAGGACTGGAGCTGAAGTACTAATCCTGCAACGGAGTGAAAGGGTTTTGGGAGCTTTTGATTCTGATATGGTAAATATGCTTGTGAAAGCATCCGAAGCCGCAGGAATAAAGATCCTCACAAATAAACCGGTGATTTCTGTAGAAAAAGAAGACAATGGTTTTCTTGTAAGGGTTAAATCTAAATCCGGAACTGAATCTGAAACTCAGAGTTTCCGTGCGGATATGGTAGTACATGGAGCAGGTCGTGTAGCAGATACAGAGGATTTACGTCTTGAAAATGCCGGGGTTAAAACTGAAAAGGGAGCTATTGTGGTTGATAAGCACATGAAAACCTCAAACCCTCGGATCTACGCGGGTGGGGACTGTGCATTGGAGGGTGTACAGCTAACTCCTGTAGCAACCCTTCAGGGAGAAGTTGCTGCAATCAATGTCCTTGAGGAAGATAGTGTTGAGGCAGACTATACAGGCATTCCAAGTGCGGTCTTTACAATTCCTGTTCTGGCTTCTGTAGGAGTCAGTGTGGCTAGAGATAGTGATAAGTATAGAAAGTATAGAGTAATTTACCAGGACAGAAGCAACTGGAGCACTACCCGGAGAGCAGGAATCGAGTTTGCGGCTTCAAAAATAATTATCGATGAAACAAACGACCGCATAATGGGAGCGCATATTTTGGGGCCTAATGCCGGAGAAGCTATCAACATCTTCGCTGCAATAATGCGGCTTGGGCTTAAGGCATCGGATATAAAAAAACTGGTTTTCTCGTATCCTACTACATGTTCGGATATTCCTTATATGCTGTAACCTGGAGAAAGATGCAGAACTCAAACTTCTCAGGTACCTTAAAAAGAGAATATATTTCCTCAAGCTATTTCCCGATAAAACCGGGAAACAACAACTCAAACATGGAGTTATCATGCCTGAAAGAAAGCCAAAAAAACTTGACACACAGGATTTTGTTTCTGAATACAACATCCCAGACAATACGCACAATTTCGACAAGATCTGGGCTCTTCTAAAGAAAGAGTATCCTGATGTGAAGCCCTCTCTTAATTACAGCAATCCTCTTGAGTTGCTTGTGGCGACTGTTCTTTCAGCCCAGTCGACCGATATCCAGATTAATAGAGTGACTGAAAAACTGTTCAAAAAGTACAGGACCGCAGAAGACTATGCTAGTGCAGATCTCCGGGAACTTGAGAATGATTTATATTCTACAGGTTTTTACAAAGCCAAGGCAAAGAACATCAAAGCTGCTGCGCAGATGATTGCTGAGAAATACAATGGAGAAGTTCCAAAAACTATGGAAGAGCTGATCAGTTTGCCAGGTGTCGGGAGGAAGACGGCTAATATAGTCCTTGCCAGAGCATTTGGGATAATAGAGGGAATTGCTGTGGATACTCATGTAATGAGGGTTTCAAGAAGGCTGGGACTTACTAAGAACTCCGATCCTGATAAAATTGAAAAGGATCTTATTTCACTTGCTCGAAAGGAAGACCTTGATTCAATTTCTATGACCCTGATTTATCATGGAAGGAAGGTCTGCCAGGCAAGGAGACCAAAGTGCAAAATCTGTATTGTGAAGGACTTATGCCCTTCTAGTCTTATATTTATTGGCAGTAACTGAGATGTTTTTCCAAAAGTATGCAAGTCGTTTCTGCTTTTTACTTTTTGGAAGAAAAATGGTTTTAAGGGGGGAGAAATAGGCTTTATGTTCAGGCTTTTTTGTTGAATACTTTGCCCAGCCCTAAACTGATTATCAGTACTGCAAGTGTTCCAACAGCTATAGCTACTACTTCTCCACTCTTTCCCAGTCCTTCGATTGAATAGTCAGGCATTGGAGAACCTACTACAGGATCACTTTCTTCCAGTTTGGACATTTTTGATTCCTCAATTACGCCTGCAGCAGCACTTTCCAGTCCGTCTGGGTCGGGGGATGCAAGGAAAGGAGCTAGAATCGAAAGCAGAAGTGCAATCACAATTCCGACGTATAAGAATTTTATGTTTGATTTTCCGCTCATGCATGGGCCTCCTTATGCTTCTCTGGTCTGGCAGTGAAATCATCCTCAAGGAGGTCGGGACGGGATCTTGCAATTGCTGTTATTACAACTGAAGTAATCAGACCTTCGCCGATAAAACCAATTATCAGATGATATGTACCCATGGCAGCCAAGCCGGAAACTAGTGGGAAAGTACCTGCAATCCACATCTCAACTGCACAGACTATTGCCGAAATAAAGAGTCCGAGCCAGGCGCCTCCGAAGGCTGCAATACTTGTACCTATGCTCTTACGAAGGGCAGCATAGGTATAATATCCGACAAACCCGGAGATAACACCCATATTCAGAATATTCGCTCCCATGGTAGTAACTCCCCCATCACCGAAGGCGAATCCCTGCACAAGCAGGACTAACGTAAGCACAAGAACCCCAGCCCACGGGCTTCCGAAGACTATGGCAACAAGGGCTGCTCCTACCATATGCCCGCTTGTTCCCATCCCTATGGGGATATTCATGGCCTGAATTGCAAAGATTCCTGCTGCAAGGGCGGCAAGAATCGGTACTTTCATCTCATCAAGCTCGTTTTTTGCCCATTTCATTGACATTATAATAAACGGAAGAGCAATAACCCAGTAGATTATTGCCTGGTCAAGCGGTATGAACGAATCAGGTATATGCATTTCATATTTCCCTCTTTTTACCCCGTTCTCTTATTTCCTATTAATTCAAACAGGAATTCTTTTTATGTTGAATAACATTCCTTAAATGAGGTACAGATCTACTTAATATGAAGCCCGAAAATTCTTTTTCAGGAATAATCTTAATTTCTTTATATCTCTTACAATGTTTCAGGTAACCGTTTTCAAAGAATTCTTTTGATAATATCACATTGTCTAGTATTACATATATACGTTTTGGTATTACTTTTTTCGACAATTTTTTTATTGGAACCTTCTCCAGTATCTGTATTTTTATTTTTTAGTCAAATTAAGTACCATCATATCTTCCATTAAGTCGAATCTCTTTTCACATCATTTTTTGACTGCATACCTACTTATCTCGCTTTCAATTTTGTCACTACGAGATGGTAAATTCTCCAAAAAATTAACGTCCCAATTATGTAAGAATATCTTCTCAAAAATTAATAATTCGTAATAAAAAAATAACCAAAAATCTTAAATACCCATTGGTAATATCGATAAAGGGTCTCTGGCGAACAGACACAAAACTAAATTACCTCCTAATTCGCCTAAGTCACCTGAACTCCTTTTTCCCCTGCCTGTGGTAACAAAGCAGGCAGGGGCTGGTGCAAAGGTTCAAATTCCAGGTTAAATTGAGGATTTTTACATAGCGTTTATTATCTGAATTAATCAAACTTTAATTAAACATTGGGATGGAATATTCTGATTTTACGCATATTAGTGAAAGAATCAAGTATAATCAACGCGGCGTGAAAGAATCAAATCGATCAAACTTAAATAAATATTAAAGTAGCTTTGAGCTTCAGGCTCTGGTCTGTTATTTCAATCAAGTAACTATTTTGAGTTAGATAAACTAATTCGGCTCCAAGATTTTTCTTATTACATCCAGCATTCCATCCGGTTTAAAAGGCTTTACTATAAAACCCATGGCGCCTATCTTTATTGATTCGGTTATGAGGGCCTGCTGCCCAAGCGAGGAGCACATTACTACTTTTGCTTCAGGATCCACAGCAAGAAGTTTTTGCAATACCTCTTTTCCATCCATCTCTGGCATAATAATATCCATTAACACGATATCGGGCTTTATTTCTAGATATGTCTGAATTGCCTCTTCTCCATCACCCACTTCAGCAACCACCTCATGCCCGTGCTTTAAGAGAGTGTCTTTGATTACCATTCGCATAAATTCGGCATCGTCCACGATCATAACTCTGGCCATGCATTCCCCTCAATTTTTATTAGTAAACCTTTATCTTTTATTCGGAACTATATTGTTGTATAATTTTCACTCACATTTCTCACGTTTCGTCGTCCTTTTTTCTGACATTTTTCAAGCGCTGATGTTCAAGCCTTTCAAAGAAATTTTCAATTTATCCCACTCTCAGAGCTTTCGTTACCATCAATTCTGTCATACAGTTTTTCCAGATCTTTCTGCAACCTGTTAAGTTCTTTCTTCCAGATTTTTTTATTAAACTCCATACAGGGGCCAATTTTCAAAGCTGCTAGTTTCACATAATTCAAGGAAATTTTTCTGTTGCTGCAGGGAAGGCCGAAAGCCAGATCAGTTTTTTTGATGCTGTATTTTTCGTGGATAAGGAATTCGTAAAGTTCAGTAGCCTTGTCCAGCTTTTGTTCGGAACTTTCTAAAATGTTTGGGCTAAGATCAGTCAGATTTCGGAGGTGGGACTGGACGCTACGACTTTCAGGACACAGTTTCTCTGAATTTGCAAACTTAAGCAATTCTCTGAACTCAAGGAAAACGTTCGTCTGCTCAAAACCTGAGGGTAGAGTTTTTCCAAGGAAGATAAGGATATGGATGCACTCGTGAAAGAGGATTTTTGCTATCAAAAATTCAATCCTATCCTGAAGATTCCATAACCTTTCGACCAGTCTCCTTTCCCACAATTCATATGGATTTACCAGGACAAGGGATCTGTATATTATTTTCCTGCTTTCCCTGGAAACGATCTTTATCGGCTTGAAGGCTAACCCCTGCATCATTCCAAAAAATTGCACTCGAACCGCTAGATCCCAACAGTGTTTCCATTCTCCGAAACGCAAGCATTTTACCCGATAATATTTTCCGTCAAAGTTGACCCTTTCGATTAGCCGATACAGATCCTCACTTTGTTCTTTGATAAGAGCTTTTATCACGGATTCCCGGTAAATGTTCAGATCAAGGTAGAGAAACCCTGGAGAAAAAAACGAGCAATCAGGAGCGGGATAAGAAACAGGATAAGTAAAAGGAGAAAAGTATTGAGCAATAGGAGGGGCTTGTGAAGATGTAGGGAATAATTTGTTCCATTCTTCATTTACCAGTAAGGTATTTTTTTCCTTTGGCGAAACCTTTTTTGTTCTTATTCTCTGCATCGTGAATCTGCCCCTCTTGCCCCTGTTTCCCCCACAATCGAGAGTTCGGTTGTATTACTAAATTTAAATTTAGTAATACTTTGTATTGAAATATCTTATATAATAAATACTTTGTCCCATAAAATCAAAAATTAGTGTTACTTATCTCCCGAAGTACAAAGTAACTCAAATTGCCTTAGTTCTTTTAGAATCCTCTGATTTTCGAGAATAGAGGAGCTTAAAGTTTTTAATTTTCAAACTAACCTTCTGCAGCTCTATTGGACTCAGATTTATTGGAATTCTTATTTTCTTTTGAACAACTTTTTACCTGACTTGATGCCATTAAATTCCGTTTTGGTGTTATTTTTATGAATAAATTTATTAACTAGTATGCAGATTAATAAAAGATAGAAATTAATTTATCTTAACTAAAGTTGGGAAAATCCTGTCTGGCCAGAAAGGAGTAAAATATGTCTGAGGAAATTGCGAGAACACCGGTTATTAGATTGAAAAATACACGCGTAAAATGCCTGAAGATTCGACGCCTGAAGTCAAAAACTGTTTGTCATAAAGAATCTAGCACTGAAGGATGAAACAACCAATAGAACCAAATTATGAAAATTTCTAAAGTTGGCTTTAAATCGATATCAAATTTTCAACATTTCCAAAAAAGTATCTAATACTCTAACTCTGGAAATTGAAGGGGTTCCTAAACCCACTGAAAATGGATGCAGGTTGAAGCCTTCCAAATCTTTAACTGTAAAAATCAGAAAAAATTTATTTAAAAGAAGGGTAGTCAAAGGCCTCTATATTATAATTGCGTGGGGTATTTTTATAGACTGCAAGAAAGTTATTGCAAGTTATTGGAATATCAGATCTTCCACATATACAAACGGGATAAATGGCTTTGATGAAGAGGAACGTGCTGTCTGGAAACAAATATTTGAAAATTCCTTTTCTTTGAGTGAGCGTTTAAACATACTGGATGTGGGTACAGGCGCTGGGTTTCTCGCCCTTCTCTTTGCTGAGATGGGGCATAAAGTAACAGGTATAGATCTCTCAACCAATATACTCAAGAAAGCGAAGCATAATGCAGACAATATGGGACTTAAAATTGACTTTTTTCATGGAGATGCGGAAAACCTACCTTTTGAGGATAGTTCTTTCGATCTGGTCACGAATAAGTTCCTGCTGTGGACTCTTCAGAAGCCTTCCTGCGCTGTTACGGAATGGAAGCGAGTCCTTAAACCCGGAGGGATGGTTTTTGCCATAGATGGAGACTGGTTTGATCCCAGACCAGGCAGACGCGTTAATAGAATGATTTCTGAGTGGGCAGATAAGTTTTTAAAAAAGAACCAGCACAATTCGGTCTTCAAGGATTATTACGGACCAATCCGGAGCTCTCTGCCTCTCTATGAGAAAATAAGTCCTGAGAATGCCTCCCTTCTCTTTTCAGAAACTGGACTTGTAAATACCTCAGTCAATTCTCTTCTGGAGGTACAGGAATTTAAAAAAAGCAGGCAATCATTCCTACAAAGAGTCCTTGGGAATAACTCAATTTTTCTGGCCTCGGGACAGAAAACCTTAGAATAAGTTCTTCTTATCTAGATAACCTAAATCCCAAGACATCTTCATATCTTCTCTTCTCTTCTCTCTGTCATCTGTAAGCCTGTTAATAACAATTTGAAGAGTTAATAAAGCGTGGAAGCAGTCCTTTCAGACATAAAGTTGGATATACAGGATGCAGCCTGCACTCAGGAGTAGAAAAAAGATATCCTGGGTTTGGATTTTTGTTCTGTAATACGCTTTTTCATGCCCGCTTCCATAGCCTCTGCAGAGCATGCTTATATAGGTCCTCTCTCCCTGCTCGTAGGAACGTATGAAGATTGAGCTAATGCTATTTCCCACCTGCTCGATGACCCATCTTCTTGGCGCATCTTTGCTCCATATATCAAAGAGTCTTGTTTGCTGTGCGATCCTTATCCTTTTCAGAACGGCCCAGAAAAGGAAGAGGTAGCGCACCATCATGCTCAAAAGCAGGGTGAATTCTTTTGGGATGCCTATTCTATCTGCGGCTGCAACCATATCTCTGAGCCGTGTCGTTGAAGAAAACAGGACGACAGCTGTTATGCATACCAGAAATTTCGCAAGCAGTGTACTCCCAAAGGCAAGTCCTTCATAAGTTATACTGAGCCCGAAAGGCAGGTCAAGAGGGTATGGAGTATAAGTTTCCATAAAGGAAGGTCTGAGGAATGGCTGGATAAGGGCAATTGCAAGCCCGAATGGTAAAATCGCAAGAATTCGAAGGAAAAAGTATCTTAGGTCAAGTCCTGCAACAAGCACCAGTAGCAGCAAGTAAATTTCTATGGCAAAAAGGCGGACAATATTTTTTTCATGAATCCGGGGCAGACTAACTACATAAATTATTATTACAAGTATAAAAAGTAACTTTATCCGAGGATCAAGCCTGTGTATTGGACTGTTTTTATATGATTCTCGTTCGATATCCGTAAGCGTTACCATTAAAACTTCTCCTCTGAGACTCTTTCCGGATTTCACTCAATCCTAGCCTTTGGTTGTCCCACGCTTACGAGCCGCAGTATTTCATCTCTGGCTGCTTCGGCTGTTATTTGTATGTTTACATCGAGTCCTTTTTGCTGGAGCATTTCGAATACTTCAGCCACTCTCGGAAGTCTGAGGTGAGCTTTCCTGAGGAGTTCGGGATCGCTGAAAATCTCGTCTGGGCTCCCATAGGCTTCGAGTCTTCCGTGATGGAGAACAAAAACTCTTTCCGCAAAATAAGGAACAACATCCACATCATGGGTAGAAAGGAGCAGGGTGATTCCAAGTTCCCTGTTCATCTTCATAATTAGCTCAAGCACACGAGCCGAACTGAGGGGATCGAGGCCGGCTGTGGGCTCATCAAGGACTATAACCTCAGGGCGCATTGCAAGGATGCCTGCAATTGCCACAAGTTTCTTCTGCCCTCCGCTCAGATGGTGTGGGGCTCTTTCCTCAAAGCCTGTTAGTCCGACCATCTCAAGTGCTTCTTTGACTCTCGTTTTAACCTCACTTCTGGCTAAACCCATATTAATCGGCCCGAAAGCGATATCTTCTTCAACACTCGGAGCAAGCACCTGGTCATCAGGGTCCTGGAAGACGATCCCTACGGTTTCCCTGCATGCCCGGACATTCTTTTTAGTTATTTTTTCCCCCTTTATTAGAATTTCTCCTGAAAGAGGGCGCAGGATTCCGTTAAGGTGCTTGAATAAAGTCGATTTTCCTGCTCCATTGGCCCCAAGAACTGCAACTCTCTCCCCTTTGAACACTTTGAGGTTGATTTTATCCAGGGCATTTGAATCAAGATGAGGATATCTATGGCAGAGATCTCTCACTTCCAGTACAGGAACACAGCTTCTTCTGGGTACCTGACCCGACTCAGAACCTGTTTCGGATTTCTGGCTCTTTTTGCCTGTTGTTTCTTGCGGGAAAGTTGCTGTTTCCTCGGAGTTATATGGGGAATTCGGAGTGCTCATACTGAAAACGTCCTGTATGAAAATCGTGTCTGCTGCTGAAAACTAACTTTTTTAAAAACAGTGTTACAACTAACGAAGTTATCTTTCTTATGTGTTATGGTTTGTACTTTTCTGCTTCTGAAATTATGAGAGATAATTATACAAATCTTCCCACTCTCTTTTACTGCAATGCAGCGTGTTGTTCTCCATGTGGATATGGACTATTTTTTTGCAGCCATTGAAGAGCGGGAAAACCCTGAGCTTCAGGGAAAAGCCGTTGTGGTCTGCATGCTGTCCGGAAGAAGTGAGCTCAGTGGAGCTGTAAGTACCTGCAATTATATCGCGCGGGAATCCGGGATCAGGGCAGGAATGTCTTGTTCGAAGGCAAAGAAACTGAACTCTGAAGCTGTTTTTCTACCTGTCCGAAAGGATTTCTATACTTCGGTCTCGGATCGGGTTATGGAAATTCTCAGGAGTTATGCGGATGCTAGGGAAACAGGGGAGGCATTTGAACAGATAAGCATAGACGAAGCCTTCCTGGAAATTACCGTAAAAACAGGTGGAGATTTTAACCTTGCCTTTGAGATTGGAATCCAGATTAAGAATGAAATTAAGGATAAAGAGAAGCTGACCTGTTCGGTGGGGATAGGCCCAAATAAGCTTATTGCGAAGATGGCTTCTTCTGCCCAGAAACCCGATGGGATTACGGTTATAAGTCCGGAAAAAATCGAGAGCTTTCTCTGGCCTCTTAAAGTGTCCAAACTCTGGGGGATAGGGGACGTAACCGCAGGAAAACTGCAGGAAATGGGCATAGTCACAATAAAAGATCTTGCTGAACACGATGTTCTCGACCTGATCTCTAATTTCGGAAAAACGCGGGGTGTCTGGCTTAAACAAGCTGCATCAGGTATCGATAATTCTCCCCTAAAAGAAAGGGATGGCTCTGAACAGATAGGGAGGATCGCAACCCTTCCCGAGGATACCCTTGATATCAATCTTATTTCTCAATTACTTGACAGGTTGGCAGGAGATGTAATTTCAAAACTCGATTCAAGGGAGCTTTCCTTCAGGACTGTAACCGTTACGGTCATAAACTCGAAGTTTAAAATGTACACGAAAAGCCGTACCTTAAACCACCCAGCCTATTCAAAAGAAACCCTTCTCGATGTGACTCGCGAAATCCTGAACGAGTTTATTTCGGAAAACCGGACTGAGTTCAGGCGCGTAGGGGTCAGGGTAGGAGAACTCCAGAAAAGAATAGGCCAGAAAAGCCTTTTTGATTATTAATCTGCCTTTTTTTACATTAATAATCTTTAGGACTTACGCGGTTGAACTGAATAATCAATAGCATTAAATCTTCAACTATCTAAAGCACATACTTAACTGCAATGTCTATTGTGCTTGGTTTTGTATCTCTTATGTGTAAGTCCTAAATATTAAAAAGCGTCACATTTCATCTACGTTCAACCAAAATAATAAATAATCAAAAAGAAAGAAATAGAGTCTATCCCAAAACTCAAAATTTGCTTCTTTGGATCTCGTATTTTAAGCGGCCAAGCGAGCTTATAAACTATGAAGCCAATCCTGTATATTTCTGATAATTGAGAATAAAAATGGGTTTTGGGATGAGCTCAGAGAGATTCATTCTCTCTGCAGTACTAATAAAAAATCTCTTCTTAAAGCATTACAATCCAGGCAACCCAGTTTTGCTGGTCGAATTCGTAGAAAACATCGTTTTGAGGCTCAATCAAGTATACCTTATCCTGCTCGTAACTATAGAAGATATTGACGGCATGTCCCCATTTCCCTGCTTTATCTCCATACCATAAAGTTCCAAGCGGAATACCCTTGAAGAAGAGGTTCGTATTTCCTTGGACAACTTGAGCAAAGTCATCGCAATCGAAGACTTCCGCAATCCAAACCTGAAGGTTCGTACTGTCGAAATTCTTAAGGTACTCATACAGTTCATAAATTGTGTACCCGGTATAACTGCCATCTGACATGTATACGAGGTAGTTTCCGGTACCCAGTGCCTTTTTTATGGCGTTGTAAACATTAATGCCAGGCACATTAGGTTTTGTTCCAAAACCGAGTTTGGGGTTGGGCTGAATTTCTTTTCTGACATCTAAGACTTTTACATCGCTTTCAAGAAATGGCGGTGTGGTAGGCTCATTATAATTTCTCAGAACAACGGTTGGTTCGGCTGGTTTTAATGACGTTACAAAGTCTTGCACTGTCGTCGCATTGGGTGCTTTCTTTTTAAGGTCTTCAATATCCAAATACATAATTAGCACTCCCTTTATTTATCACATCTCGCGAGACTTTTTATTATTTTCTGGGGTTTTGATTGATTACTGTCAAATGCCAGCGTAATCAATGCTAAATTTTAACGCTCCCAAAAAATACTAAAAAGCGTTCTTGTTTTTTTGCTTATATAGACACTTAATTTATTGTGGCAATTTGATATAATCGATATGGAATATTTATTTAGAATCATTATTCTCTATTACATATAACCTGCATCTGGCAGGTGCGACATTAAAATGTGAGACTCATTATTGATGGCTTTTTTAAAACCCTGTTTCATAATCTCACATGTTCATGAGATCGACATATGTCCCAAATTAGGATTCATAGGTGGGAGCGCATGGGATTGTATGTGTTGGACATGATTTTAGATGTATGACAAAAACGATATCAAAGGAAATTATGCCGAAAAACACAAAATACCTGCCGAAAACAGGATATAATATCCCGAGAACTTCAAATTAGAATTTGACTTAAAACCCGATTCTTATTTTCACGAACTCTGGCAGGCTCTCGTCTTTATCGATAGCTGCAACATTAAATACTACAAAATTGGCCGCTCTTGTGGCTAAATAAAAGTATTGTATATAAGGAGTTCTCTTCAAGTACTCCTTCAAAAACTATCAGAGCAGAGAAAACGCTTCAATTTGCCAATTCCTGTACTTCCTCTGCATTGACGATATTGCAAAGTACGTCAAGCTTACTTTTTATGGCTCTTAGCTGTTTTGTATGGGTTAAAAATAATTACTTAGTTAGAAAGTATTCAGATCAAATATGAAAACATCAAGCATGAATGTGATTTTCAATCATAAGTGCTTTTAAATTTTAGATATGCTACTCCAACATTTAGGAGCTAAATGTAAGTTACCCACTCGAAATAGCGAAGAGCCCTTTTTATATACCAACAAAAGTTGGACTTTAAGTATAGAGAATAGGACTTACGCGGTTGAACTGAAAAATCAATAGCATAGGACATCAAACTATCCAACGTATGCCAGTTTCACAAACTCGCTTGTTTTAGATTTTAATCCTCAAGTGCGTAAGTCCTAGAGAATTTCGATAAACTTCTGATTTCAATGAATTGCTTATATACTCTTTATAAACAACCATCCAAATGTTGGGTTTTTCGAAATACTTTTAAATAAATTTTACAAGCGGGCAGACTTCGATACATGCTCCGCAGTGAATGCAGTTTTCTTTAATCCTTACCTTCTTTTCTTTCATCTCAATCGCGTTATGCTCACAATGGCCCACGCAAATTCCGCACCCCTGGCAGAGTAAAGCCCGTCTTACCGAGAACTCAACAATTCTCATAAACTTTTTTAGTTCTTTTTCATTCTCGCTTCTTCCGTTAACATTCCCCGAGGCAAAAACCTGTGCTCGGGATTCTCTGAAAGTGACCGAGGCAGCCCCTTCTATAAAAGAAACCTTTCCGATAGGGGAAAGCATTCCGCATTCTTTCAGGGTTTCCATATCAATTGCCTGTCCGAAGCTTCCATCTGCAGACATTCCTCCTGCCTTGCAGGGTCTGTATCCTGTAGCCACTTCAAAGTGAAGTTCTTTTGGGGCCTCCTGGGAGGGAAGAAGAGAAATTCCTTTTTTCTCAGCAAGTTCCTGGAGAATCCGAGGATATCGCTTGTAGCGCCATAAACCGTACTTTACCCACTCAGAAGAGAGTCCCATTTTCTCGGCATAGGCAAGGAGATGGGAGTTCAGCTTTTTTGCAAGTTCGGGGTGGCTTTCTTCGAGCTGGAAGAAGTCGGCAAGAGAGGAAGACGGGCAGAGCCAGCATCCCATTCTATCGTATCCTTTCTCATAAGCCGGATTATAGGGGGCTTTTGTCCTGAAAAGGTAAAGCCAGACATGAAGGGCTGTCCAGTCCTGTATTGGGGATGCTCCTACTTGGTTTCCTACCCAGGGATTTTTCCAGATTTTCTTGCTGATTGAACGGGCGTGAGATTCGTATTGCCGCTGCCCTATGAAACTCAGGCATCCGCCTTCGTAGTTTTCATCAATTAACCGGGTAATTGGTCCGAGCTTGCAGATTTTGCAGCACCAGCGGGTATCCATGGTAGGAGGACCAAAAACACTTATCGAATCCCAGAAAGCGTCTCCTGCACTTGAGGTCCTGAGTTTTTTCCCGTAGTGCTCAACAACCTGTTTGACGTTATCAAGGGTTTCAGGAAACTCAAGTCCTGTATCTGCAAACATAATCTCGTAATCATCAAGACTTTCACTAACTAGCTGGAGCACAGCAAGGCTATCCTTACCCCCGGAATAGGATACGCTTACTTTAAGATTCATGCTCCCTATGACATTTTTAATGAAGGCGTGGGATTTTTCTATCATACCGTCCAGGATTTTTTCGTTGGCTTTTACGGCATCTTCCCAGGTCTGCCCTCCAGATTTCGTTTTTTGTGGCTCTGGCTCCCTGCTCCAGCGTGGTTTTACGGCATGCCCGCGTTTTTCCTCACACATTTCTTTCCCTGACATTCGAGCCCGTCCGCAGCAGATTACTTCCCCCGTAGGGTTCAGCACAACTACCTCATCTTCTTTTTTGATTTCGGGATCGGCATCAAGAACTCCAGGTGCCAGAACACTTGCACCCTTTTCCAGAATAAAAGGTACAACGGCTTGCTCAATAACAACCCATTTTTTCAGGGCTTTTCTATCCCTGCCCTGGAAAAGCCTTCTTGCCCCTTCGAGCCTGGGAAGCAGAACCCATTCACAGCTCTCTATCTCAAATCTGAGAGACGCGATCACTTTCCCGTCAACAATAATTTCGTCCATACGATCTTCATATGGAGCTTTATTTAGTACTACAAGGTGTCCGTCGGGTATAAGGGGAGCATTGAATTGTTTTTCAGAAACCGAATTTATGCGCTTTATATCATAATCAAAAGCCGGGCGGATATCCCCTGGAGGGGTGACCTCAACTTTTTTTGTACTTTTGCCGCATCCGCACTTTTTTCCTAGCACAGGCACATTACAGGCTTCGCACCAGTGCAGAAGCATTTTTCCAAGATATGCTGGTCTGGACATGTCACGCAGATTGAGAGAGGTTCTCCCTTAAAAGGCTTTGGCTCAAGCTTTTTAAAAAAAAGCTTGACCAAAAATTCATTTAAAGTCTTCTTCTTTTTCTCAGACTTTCGATATTTTTCCTGGTGAATTTTTGTGTAACGGCGCTTTTGTTAGTGTTGACTTCTCTCTTGGATGTAAATCGAATTTCAAAAAATTATTGAAAGGACATTATTAAAATAAGGTCTTTTAAAGTAGTTTATTCCTTTCGAAAAGTTGCTCAAAAACCTGGATAACTATAAAAAATTTCATGTCATTTAAGAAAAATTTATCTAAATTCTCATCTATGTAATAAAATACACACAGTTACTTCATTGATGTTCCTTAAAACTTCGACCTTTGTGTCAAAGTTAAGCAGGTTAATTGAATATTTTGTACTTCTATTGTTGAGTCAACAGCAAAATGTTGTACAAAATCGATTACAATTATTCGGAATCATTGAATCTTTGATGATTGACTCAACACTAGATATATAGAATTCTAATACCTATTATTATAAGGGGGGATTTTTATAATTAAATCAAAAGCAGATTACGATTTTTATGTTAAAGCGGATAAGTTAGCTTGTGGAAAAAATTATCGGAAGCCTAAATTAGTTGGCGATGATATATGGAAATTTCAGAGAATCCTAAGAAAGGCTGAGTATTACACTAATTGTAAAAAATCCTTAATTTCCAAATTATATTTAAAATATATACAGTACAGATATCACAAGATGAGTATTTGTCTAGGGTTTACTATCCCCCTAAATGTTTTTGGTCCAGGGTTATGCATAGCTCATAGAGGAACTATAGTTATAAACAAGAACGTCAGGGTCGGAGAAAATTGCAGGATACATGCCTGCACCAATATAGGATCTAACAGAGACGAGACTTCGGCTCCACAAATAGGAAATAATGTATACATCGGACCGGGCGCTAAAATTTTTGGAAATATTACAATTGCAGACGATATTGCAATTGGAGCAAATTCCGTTGTAAATAAATCATTTTACGAAAAAGGTATTTCAATTGCAGGCGTTCCTGCTAAAAAAATAAATAACAAAGGAACAAATGGAATCTTACTTTCAAATAAAGAGTCATTCAATTCCAATAATTCTAAAATTGCTACAAAGATGGAACAATCTCCATTGATCGTTCTCAAATAATTAATTTTCGTGATAGAAGTGTAGGTTTCATACACATTTATTCAATAGGTGTATATTTACTTTTTAAAAATTTTCGGTCATAGGTGAAATAAAACAAATTCATGTGCAACTCTGATGCGCTTCGTTCAATTAGCCCATATTCTATGTCCAATCTCTCCAAAATTTCCTTTTTAAGATATATCTTAGTTATTTTTATTAAGGCTTTAAAGATGGTGAAGAAAGGAAAAATCTGTATCTTTTTTAAATTTCAGAGATGAAATCTCATGTTAAATATAATATTATCTCCGTTTATTCATTGTTCATGGGGATTAAAATGAACCTCAAGCCCAATACTGAAAACCTAAAAATGAGCTGAATAGAGGACAAAATGCTAGAAGAGGCCACCAAAAAGATTAAAATTCTTTTAAATGTTTCAAAATGGACCATTATCCCAGTTTCATAAAAATTTCGACATCAGGGACGGGCTCGGTGTGCATTGCTCTAGAAAGTTACATTCCTTACAGAATTTCTCTTCCTTTATCTCAGGCATGAATCCGGCTTTAATTTTCTCAACTTCCCTGCAGATTTTGAGGACTTCCCGCCTATCAGAGCTTCGAACAACTACCCTTCGGAGCAGGCCGAAACTTACATACTCCACAAAGGCAAAGGGGACTTCTTTTCCGTTTTCGGCTTCAAGAAGAAGGACAAAAGCTGCGGCATGTATCCGGTCAGAAGCCCATACTCCTTGCTCAGGGCAGCTTCCTGGCTTTAAGATTGACGGAACCTGCGCACCTTCAAAGTAAACCAATTTGGAGGGGACACCTTTAAGGTTGAGTCTTTCCGAGGAAAGGAACGGCTCGGTTTTAATAGGCGTTAGTGCCGCAAGAATAGGCTCTTTCCCATATTCTTCAAGTGCTCTTAGAAGGTTGGCTGCAATTTCGGGAATTTTAGCTCTTGCCCGCGCTTTTCCTTCCTCAAAAGTTTCTCTCGTAACCTCTGAAAGTTCTCTCGGAAACAAGAGCGGAAGGTCTGTACATATCCTTGTAAGGGAAATTTCAAGCTCTTTATGGAGGTTATCGGCATTTAACGAACACCCCTTCACAATTTCGGGATAAGTCAGGGAAAGTTCTTTCAGGATCATTCTTTCGAGCCTGGAGGTGTTTATTTCTGGAAATAATTCAAAGCCTCGGCTGGCAAAGTACACTCTTCTAGGGCAGTTGATATATAAAAGAAGATCTGAGACGTTTATCTCTTGATTCTGTAGCTCGGCTGACATCATATATTATTTCTTTTACAAGTGTTATAAATTTTTGTGAGAATTTTCGCACTAGATTGTACAGAAGTCTTGCGACAATTGCCGAACTAATATTCGTTAGATATATATGGTACTGTTTCCTCTTAGAGTACGTAATTCATGACATCTAATGAATCCTCAGAAAATCTGCGCAACCGTCTTGCGGAAAAAATGGCTGGAGATATAACCCTTTCGGAAAAGCCGGGAGAGTCACTCAAAAAGTGGAGATCGAATTTCGAGATATCCCAGACCGATATTGCAAATTACCTTAAGGTTTCTCCCTCCGTTATCAGTGACTATGAAAGTGGAAGGCGAAAGTCTCCAGGGACACTAATTGTAAAAAAAATTGTAGAATCTCTTCTTGAGATTGACATAGATAGGGGAAGCAAAAAAATTCACGCTTACGAGTCAATACTTAATTCCGAAAGCAGTACGAAATCCATCTACTCAACATATGAGTATACGTTCCCGATACAGCTTGCAAAGCTTGTCAACCTTATAGAAGGAGACATCGTCTACAAAGGAGTGGAAAGGCCTCTTTACGGTTTCTCTGTGATTGACAGCCAGAGAGCAATCTTGGAACTTTCTTCCCATGAATTTCAGAAGCTCTACGGCTGGAGTACGGACAGAGCCATGATCTTTACGAAGGTCAGTACTGGGAAATCCCCTTTGGTGGCCATCAGGGTTACCAACCTTAAGCCTGGCGCCGTGGTACTTCATGGGCTTCGAAAAGAAGAGGTAGAACCTGTTGCGGTCAAGATGGCTGAAGTCGACCGTATTCCCCTGGTCGCAACTACGATGGATCTTGACCAGATTGTACAGTTAATGAGAAAATACAGTCAATACTATGCTAAGGAATGAACTCCCTTTATTCTGATACCCTGAAAAACTCAAAAACAGGTGGAAATAATGACTATTGGAATTGTATCTTACGGTGCTTACGTCCCCAGATACCGTATAAAAATTGAAGAAATCGCCCAGCTCTGGGGTGATAACGCAGAGTCTCTTAAAAATGGCCTTATGGTATATGAAAAATCCGTGCCTGATATCGATGAAGACGCAGCAACTATAGCTGTGGAAGCTGCAAGATACGCGATGGCTAGAAGCGGGGTTGATCCAAGCAGGATCGGGGCGGTATATACTGGCTCAGAGAGTCATCCCTATGCCGTAAAGCCAACAAGCACAATTGTCGCTCAGGCTATAGGAGCGACTCCAAACATGACTGCAGCAGACTTCGAATTCGCATGTAAGGCAGGGACAGCCGCAATTCAGGCCTGTATGGGACTGGTAGGTTCAGGGATGATCGATCTAGGTATGGCTATAGGAGCAGATGTTTCCCAGGGAGCCCCAGGTGATGCCCTTGAATATACTGCAGCTGCAGGTGGAGTTGCCTGTCTCATTGGGAGAAAAGAATCCGAGCTTGCCGCGATCATTGAAGACACTTATTCCTTTACGACTGACACCCCTGATTTCTGGAGAAGGGAAGGAATGCCCTATCCTGAGCACGGAGGTCGTTTTACAGGAGAGCCGGGCTACTTCAAGCACGTAACTAACGGCGCAAAAGGTCTTCTGAAAAAACTCGGGACAAAGCCTGAAGATTATGATTATGCGGTTTTCCACCAGCCAAACGGAAAATTCCCTACCAAAGCTGCAAAAACTTTGGGTTTCACCAAGGCCCAGATTGCTCCAGGGCTTGTAGTTCCAAAAATCGGGAACACATATTCAGGTTCCTGTCTAATGGGAATTGCTGCTACTCTGGACCAGGCAAAACCAGGGGACAGGATTTTTGCGACCGCTTTCGGTTCAGGCGCAGGGTCTGATGCTTTTAGCATAACAGTTACAGACAGGATCGAGGAAATCCGGAACAGGGCTCCGACGGTTTCCGAACTGATTAAAGATCCTATATATATTGACTATGCAAGATACGCCAAGCATAAAGGTAAGATCCGCCGGGCATGAAAACGGAGTGAACAATATGAGAGATGTAGCAATTATTGGAGTAAAGAATACCAAGTTCGGAGAACTCTGGGGACGGTCCCTGAGGGATATAGTAGTAGAAGCCGGGACAGGAGCAATCGAAGACGCAGGCGTTGGCGGAAAAGAAATCGATTCCCTTTACGTAGGAAACATGAGCGGAGGCCGATTTATTGATCAGGAGCATATAGGGGCTCTTATCGCAGACTATTCTGGACTTTCCAAGAATCTGCATGTTCCGGCTACGCGAGTTGAAGCCGCCTGTGCATCGGGCGGGCTTGCCCTGCGACAGGCCATCATGGCTGTAGCTTCCGGTTATAACGATATCGTTGTTGCGGCAGGAGCAGAAAAAATGACTGATGTCGGCTCTGAAGAGGCGTCTTCAGCTCTTGCAGCAGCGGCTGATCGAGAATGGGAAGGAATGGCAGGGGCAACTTTTCCTGGGATTTATGCAATGATTGCAAGGTTGCACATGCACATGTATGGTACAACCGGCGAACAGCTTGCCGAGGTTGCCGTAAAGAACCATAAAAATGGCTCTTTTAATCCTATTGCTCAGTATAAAAACAGAATTACTGTAGACGATGTATTGAACTCTATAATGGTAGCCGATCCCTTACATATTTTTGACTGTTCCCCAATAACTGATGGTGCTTCAGCTCTTGTGCTTGCCCCAGCGGATATTGCGCACAAGTATACGGATACTCCCATTTATATCAGGGCAACCGCTCAGGCAAGTGACACAATTGCGCTTCATGACCGGCGGGATATTACAACCCTCGATGCAACCGTAATGGCTGGAAAACGGGCATATTCAATGGCAAAATTGGCGCCGAAAGACATCGATCTTGTGGAAGTGCATGACTGCTTCACTATTGCCGAGATTTGCGCAATTGAGGATCTCGGGTTTGCAGAAAAAGGAAAAGGCGGAATTGTCACAGCAAACGGTGAAACTGCAATAGGAGGCAGGATTCCTGTCAATACATCTGGCGGCCTCAAAGCTTGCGGACATCCGGTAGGAGCAACAGGCATAAAGCAGGCTGTAGAAATCGTAACCCAGTTGCGCGGGGAAGCAGGCCAGCGTCAGGTAGAAGGAGCAGAGTACGGTATGACCCACAATGTAGGAGGGTCAGGTGCTACGGCAGTAGTGCATATTTTCTCGAGGGAGAGGTGATATCCGATGTCTTCAGTTCCAAGATTCTGGAGAAGTCTCGGCAGCAGGTATAACCTTGAAGGTACCCACTGTAAAGAATGCGGGGAGTATTTCTATCCCCCACGTAATTTTTGCGTAAATTGCAGACGTGTAGGCCATATTGAGTCTTACAAGTTCAAAGGTACTGGCGAAATAATATCCTACACATTAATTCATACATCTGCGGAAGGTTTTGAAGACCAGGCTCCTTACACCCTTGCAATAATTCAGCTTGATGAAGGCCCCCGTCTGACTTCGCAGGTAATTGGTGACCCAGAAAAGATTCATATTGGAATGAGGGTAAGATCCGTATTCCGTAGACTCGGGGAAGACGGTGAACATGGTATGATCTACTACGGTACCAAATTCGTTCCTGCAGATGAATAAAAGATCCGGATCTTCCGGGTCCCATTTTTCAGACTATTTTTATGAGTTTTTAGCAAGGTAAGGATCTAGCATAATTTAGCCAATTTTAACCAGAATTAACTGGAGATGCCTGAAAACTATGATTGAAATTGAGGTCAAGGTCAGAGCAGACCATTCAAAAGCTTTTCCTATTCTCAAGAAGATAGGGGCATTAAAACTCGGAGTTGAGGACCAGTCAGATATTTATTTTGCAGCTCCTCATAGGGATTTTGCAAAAACTGATGAGGCACTCAGGATCCGCTCCCTTGACGGTCAGGCTGTGCTGACCTATAAAGGCCCCAAGCTCGATGTCATCTCCAAAACCAGGGAAGAATTTGAAACTCCTGTAGACGAGACCGCTACAATACAAATACTACATTCTCTTGGTTTCTCAGAGGCTGGGGTAGTCCGCAAAAAAAGGGAAGTTTTCAGAACGGGAGAAATTACTGTCTGCCTCGATGCTGTCGAAGGGCTCGGGGAATTCCTTGAAGTCGAAATCGTGGCTGAAAACGAAAGTGAGCTTGAAACTTCAAGGGCAAAGTTGTTTGAACTGCTAAAAGAGTTCGGCGCCGGGGAAAAGGATTCTATTCGGACTTCTTATCTTGAGATGGTGCTGGAAAAAAAATAAAGGTTAGTACGTCTGGTAGATGCATGTACCAATCTTTAATCTTCTCTATCTGTTTTTAATCTAAGGTTTGCATAAACTCTTCTTCCGTAGTTTTTATTGCTTTCTTCTTATGTATACGATTGCCCCAAGAATTACTGCAATCGCACTGACAGGACTCATGAAAGGAGTAGTGTTTGATTTCTGGGTTTGATTGGAACTTTCTTCCTGCTCGTCTGTTGTTCCTGCGTTATCTGTCATTCCGGTGTCATTTGTCTTATTTTCGGTTTGATTTTCTTCTTGCTCTACTGTTCCAGCATTTTCTACTACTTCGGTTTTGTTTGTTTTATTTTCGGTTTGGTTTTCTTCCGGCCATTTACCCAAAGATTTCAGCTCCTTGACTACTGCGTCTCTATCAGAAACAGGGCGTTTTCCCGCAATGCCAACAAATACTCTGAAAAGCTGTTTACCGAGATTTTCATCCTTTAACATTAGGAGCACTGATTCGTTCTTAGTAAACTCAACTTCGTCTTCAACCCATAAGTTGGCCCCTATTTTAGATTTCACTTTTATCTTCTTTAAAGGCTGAGGATTATAGAGCCATTCCTTAACTGAAATGGTATAAATTGTATAGCTGGGATATGTGTCAATTTTGCTGACTGTACCAATAACTATTCGATCAGAGTTATTTACTTGGTAAGGAATTTTGGTAATTTCTTCCACAAGCAATGCTGCCGCGAGATTTGGAACCAGAAGAAGCAGTATAAGTGTAAAGAGTATCGAAAACAAATTTAGGTGTTTCATCAAAATTCTCCTATTCTTTATTTCAATTTGGTAAAGAGTAGGTCATCGAAATTCCTAGCTGGATTTTTTACAATTTATGTAGCAGCTGCCTGCTTTTCATTTACTGAAGCAGATTGATCTAACTCCGCTGATACTTAAAAATAAACAGCGAAAAAATAGAAGATTCATTTAGATAACTTACTTCATATTTATCAAACTTCTATAACTATATAAAAACGTTCTCCACATTAAAAAATGTTTTTGTCGAGGACTACATAGTTGTGCTTGAGCAAAAAGAAATATGGATAATCCTTAAATATTTTCTAGCCCGTCACCGAAATTGGTCGGTTCACCTGTACTGTCATTTTTTGACTGGTGAAAAGATTCCAGGTTTACAGGTTTATTATCTGATACAAAAAGCAAACGCTTTAATAGTTTTGGAGTTATTCTTTATATCTGTACATATGAACAGATACTCATATTTAGTATTACTTAAAAGTTGTTCCAATTAGAGGGTTAACTGTGGTTGAACTGGACAAGTGTGATATTCACTGTATACATGACAAGGCGGTACAAGCAGTGCGACAGGCTTTATTTAGTGAAGATGTAGCTGTGTCGCTGGCCGAACTGTTCAAGGCCCTAGGAGATCCGACAAGAGTGAAAATCTTGTTTTCCTTAATGACCAGAGAGCTTTGTGTTTGTGACCTTACCGCTGTAATAGGAGTTTCTGAATCAGCAGTATCTCATCAGCTCAAAATTCTCAGGACTTTACGTCTTGTCAAGTTCAGGAGGGAAGGTAAAATCCTTTATTACTCACTGGCTGATGATCATATTGAGAAATTATTCGCTCAAGGGCTAGAGCATGTTACCGAATAAAAACCGTAAATGATAAGGAAGAAATTATGACCGATACGGCAGAAAAAATGGAATCGACAGTCTCATCCAAACTGCTCGTGACCGGTATAGACTGTCCCGATTGTGCAGCAAAAGTAGAAAAAGCCATTAAACGTATGCTGGGGGTAGTTAACGCAACATTCGTTTTCCCAGCAGGAAACCTCAACATAGAGTATGATCCACAACAAATCGGTGTTAATCAGGTAGTAGACAAGATTAAAAAGTTAGGTTATGAGGCAAGAGAAGACGACCGGAAAATCTCAGAAATTTCTCAAACTACTGATTTTTGCATCACAGGTATGGATTGTGCAGACTGCGCGACTAAATTGGAAAAATATATCTCCAAAGTCCCTGGAGTAGAGACTGCTCACGTCAATTTCGGCACTTCTAAAATGACTGTAAGTCATAGTGTACCAGCGGCAGAAATTCTGTCAACCATTGAAAAAATGGGTTATTCGGGAAAAGTAGATGAGGGCAATCGGATAAAGAATAAACCGGCTAGTTTCTGGAAATCAAATCAGTATGTCAAGCCCACAGCTATTTCTTTTATTATGCTGATCTCTGGGCTTATTGCTGGAATGCTGGAAACCTCGGAATTAATAGTCAATGGGCTGTTCCTTACTGGGATCTTTCTGGGCGGCTTTCTACCAGCCAAGAACGGCATCTCCGTGCTAGTTAATGCCCGAGAATTTGACATGAATTTTCTGATGACCATAGCAGTAATCGGCGCGTCGGCACTTGGTTCTTTTGAGGAGGCCGCAACGGTTGTATTTCTTTTCTCTTTCGGAAACACCTTGCAGAGTTATACTCTCGATAAAACAAGGAATTCTATTCGGGCTTTAATTAAATTAACACCAGATGAGGCTCTGGTCAGGCGAGGAGAAACTGAAATAACGTTACCAGTACAAAAAATTGTAATTGGAGACATAATTATCGTTCGTCCAGGTGAAAGAATTGCTATGGATGGTAAAGTCTCTGCTGGTTACTCTACAGTGAATCAGGCTCCAATCACAGGAGAATCCATCCCGGTGGAGAAACAGCCTGGAGATGAAATATATGCGGGAACTATCAACGAACGCGGTTCGCTTGAGGTCAAAGTTACAAAGCTAGCCAGGGACAATACAATATCTAGAATTATTCATTTGGTTGAAGAAGCTCAGGGACATCGAGCTCCATCTCAACAGTTTGTCGATAAGTTCGCGAAATATTATACTCCTGCTGTTATATTCTTGGCTGCTCTGGTTGCTACGGTACCCCCTTTGGCTTTGGGACAACCATTCGAGAAGTGGTTTTACGAGGCTATGGCTATGCTACTGGTAGCGTGCCCTTGTGCACTGGTGATATCTACGCCCGTATCTATCGTATCTGCAATTGGCAACGCTGCTAAAAACGGTATACTCATTAAAGGAGGTAGGTACCTCGAAGAAGCCGGGGCTTTGTCAGTAGTTGCCTTTGACAAAACCGGCACTCTTACTGAAGGAAAGCCTCAGGTAACCGATATCATTCCGACTGATGGAATCCCAGATAAGGAGTTCTTATCAATAGCCTCGGCAATTGAAAGCCGGTCAGAACATCCTTTAGCCGAAGCGATTGTCAAATCCGCTAAAGAACATGGAGCTGAAATCTCCAGTATATCAGCATTTGAGGCAATTCCCGGAAAAGGAGCCAGAGCAATGGTTCAGGGCAAGACTTACCAGATCGGGAATTCCAGGTTATTTACAGAGCAGGCAATAGATCTTAAACATATAGAAAGTGAAGTTTCCCGTCTGCAGAATGAAGGAAAAACAGTAATGATGCTAGGAGACGAGGAACGCGTTTTGGGCCTTATCGCTGTGGCGGATGTATTGCGGGAAAATTCCGGACAGGCTATCAATAAGTTAAAAAAAGTCGGTATTAAAAAAGTCATTATGCTCACAGGAGATAATGAAAGCACTGCCCGTGCTATTGCCACAAAATCAGGAGTCGATGATTTCCGAGCAGACTTATTGCCGGAAGACAAAGTAGATGCGATTAAGAGCCTCCTTGCTGAGCATGGAAAGGTAGCTATGGTTGGAGACGGCGTCAACGATGCTCCGGCAATGGCAATATCCACAGTTGGTATTGCGATGGGAGCTGCAGGTACTGATACAGCACTGGAAACTGCGGATATCGCCTTGATGGCTGACGACCTTACAAAACTGACCTACACTATGAGACTGAGCAGAAAAACACTGAGCATCATCAAACAAAATATCTCTTTTGCCTTAATAATTAAAGGATTAATTCTTCTGATGGTCGTCCCAGGTTGGCTGACTCTGTGGTTGGCTGTGGCAGGGGACATGGGAAGCTCGCTTCTAGTTACCCTGAATGGTATGAGATTATTGAGAGTGAAACATGAGGATTAAATGAATCATTAGTGAGGAGGAAGAAAGATGGAGAATTTAAAGGTTTTAGATGTGGACTGCAACAACTGTGCGGCAAATGTGCGTAAAGCCCTGGAAGGTGTAGATGGTATTGAAAATCTTGATATAAGACTTTCAGAAAAGATAGCTATAGTAACCTTTGATCCTGAAAAGGTTAGCAAGCAGGAAATTACTGAAAAAGTAGAAGACTTCGGCTATGATGTCGAATAAATAAAGTATGTATTTCACTCCCAGATTAATGCCTATAATTTGAGATGTTTTTCTCAACATTTAGGAAAGGAAACTTTCAGGCTATTAAAGCCATTAAATTACTGAGCTTCTCCAAAAGCAATTTATTCTTAGCAAAAATCTAAAATTATTCATGCCCGCATTCTTACGGGCATGAAAACAGGTAACTTTTGGTTTATTCCTTTATTACTCTAAATCCTGAATCTTATCTTATTCTTGAACCTGGCTTTATCTCTTTGTCTGGCATGAGCGCTGCTACAAATTCTCCTCCATCGTCGGCTGCGAGCATCATACCGTTTGATTCAACTCCGCAGAGTTTGGCAGGTTTCAAGTTGGCGAGTACGATTACAGATTTTCCGATAAGATCTTCAGGCGTGTAATACGAAGCAAGGCCTGCAACAAGCTGCCTTGGCTTTTCTTCGCCGATGTCCACTTCAACCCTGATGAGCTTTTTTGACTTCTTTACAGGCTCGGCGAGGAGAACTTTTCCTACGCGGATGTCGAGTTTTGCAAAGTCTTCATACTCGATAGTGGGAAGAATTTCTTTCTCCTCTTGCTCGGGCTTTGCTGCGTTTTCAGCTTTTTCGGCTGATTTTGCTTCTTCGGCGGGCCCCATCCCTTCGGATTTGGCGGGTTCTTTACCGTTACCTTTTCCTGCGGCTTTCTTTGCATCTGCGGCTCTTACCCTCTGATTTGCGATCTCTTCCATTTCCCCTATCCTGTCATCCTCGAGTTTGGTGAAAAGGATCTCGGGTTTTGCAAGGTTTGTACCTGCTTTTAGAGGTACGAGAGCCTCATTATACAGGGCGGCGTGCAGGTCTTCTTCCTGACCCAGCTCTTTCCAGGCGGTTTCCATGCTTTCAGGGGCCACTGGCTCGAAAATAAGGCATAGAGCTTTTGCTAGGTGGAGGCAGTTGTAAATCACCTGTCCACAGGCTACCTTATCCTGTTTTATCAGACTCCAGGGTTCATGGGACTGGAAGTAGGTATTTCCGAAAGATGCAAGGGACATTGCGGAATCAACGGCTCTTTTGAACTCGTATTCGGCCATTGAGTCTTTTACTTCCTTCAGAGCCTTTCCTATCTCTTCCCTTACCTCAGGTTCAAGCTCTCCTGCGGGAACTTCTCCATAGTTCTTGAAAGCGAAGAGCATTGTCCGATATAGGAAATTCCCGAGCACGGCAACAAGTTCGGTATTTATCTTTTCCTGAAGCACGCGCCAGGAGAAATTCAGCTCCTTTGTGTGGGAGGTATAGCTTGCCAGATAATATCTCAGTAAGTCAGGATGGAAACCGTGGTCTAGGTAATCTTCTCCTACCCAGACCACATTACCCCTGCTCTTGGAAAACTTTTTATCTTCAATTTTGACCATGCCTGAAGCTACAACAGCTGTAGGCACTGAGTAATCTGCACCTTTAAGCATAGCCGGCCAGAAGATGCAGTGATGATAGGTAATGTCCCCTCCTATAAAATGGACAATTTCCCCGTTATTTTTCCAGTATTTTTCCCAGGAATCCCCAGCTTTTGCAGCCCATTCCTCGGTAAAAGCGATATACCCTATAGGAGCATCTACCCAGACATAGACCACAAGATCATCATGTCCAGGGAATTTTACTCCCCATTCTAGATTCCGGGTAATGCACCAGTCTGTAAGTCCCTGCTTTACCCAGCCCAGTGCATAGTTCCTGGCATTAATGGTTCCGCCAAGATCATTTGAGAGATAATCCATCAGGTAGTCACTGAAATCGGAAAGCTTGAAAAAGAAGTGTTCCTGCTGTCTGTACTCGGCAGGTCCTCCGCAAATAGTGCAGACAGGATTCTGAAGTTCTCCAGGCTCAAGGTGTTTCCCACACCCCTGATCGCACTCGTCTCCTCTCGCGGTTTCGCCGCAGTGAGGACAGGAGCCTTCTACGTAGCGGTCGGGGAGAAAACGATTGCATTTCGGGCAATAGGCAATTTCGATAGTTTTCGGGTATACATAGCCTTTTTCAATCAGCCTGTTGACAATATCCAGGGTTCGGTTATGATTTTCAGGATCATCTGTTGTCCCAAAAGCATCAAAGTAAACTCCCAGCTGCTTGAAAGTCTCGTCAAAATGTTTGTGATAGACCTTTACAAGCTCTTTAGGGGTGATCCCGAGCTCTTCGGCATTTACGACAATGGGGGTGCCGTGAGTATCCGAGCCGCAGACAAAAGTAACGTCCCTTCCTTCCTTTCTTAGGGAACGGGCAAAAATATCAGCGGGCACATAAGTCCGGAGATGCCCGATATGAGCCTTGCCGTTTGCATAAGGCAGGCCACAAGTGACAAGTACGGGTTTACTAGATGATTCTGGCATTCTTATCTCCACATATTTTTTATGAATATATTCCTCTTCGAATATTGCAATTCAGAAATATATTTCGCTCATATTTTTGATCAAACTTTTTTCGAAAAAGTTTGTTGCAATTCAGAAATATATTTCGCTCATATTTTTGATCAAACTTTTTTCGAAAAAGTTTGTTGCAATTCAGAAATATATTTCGCTCATACTTTTTGATCAAACTTTTTTGAAAAAAGTTTGTTGCAATTTTGAAATATATTTCGCTCATACTTTTGATCAAACTTTTTTCGAAAAAGTATTGTAATTCTAAATATTTTGCTACTATGTTTTACAAGGTAACTTATTTGAGGGATAGTTAATAATTCTATATAAAGAAGGATGAGATATAGACACAAGTTAATAATAACTCCGACAGCCTCAGCTGTTAAACAAGTTATATTGCCTGTAGATTTCTGTAAGTTCTCCTTCTTGCATCGCCTGCTATAATAATATATGTACTTGTGTAATTAAACATGTAAATGATTTTTAAGACCACAGACTAAAGCAACAAATCTAAAATATACGGTCCTAAAATATACGGGTTCTATCAGATATGAACGATAAAAACATAAACCCTGAAGGCACCAACTCAAAAGATCTATCTGGAGATGACAACTTAGAAAGCAGTCCTCACAACGGAAGAGAAAACTCCGTACCTGATAATGGAACTTACGGTACGAGTGATAACTCCTTCAACGGGTCTGCCCCTGATGATTCGGAAAAAACGGTTAATCAGAGAACCCAGGTTGAGACTTCTGATAATAAAGAAATAAATAAGAGTTTAAACATGAATCCCAATCCGTATCCTCAGAACAAAAAGCGTAGATGGATGCCCTACATGCTGGTCGTCCTAGCTCTTGTTTCTGTCATAATGGTGAGTCTTGCGGTAATTTCTTCCAATCTCGGTATTGGGGAAAGCTTGGGAAGTCCGGAGAAGGTAGCTGTTATCTACGTCCAGGGCACCATATTTTCCGGAAACGTTGCTGAAGGGCTTGGTTATGCTACTTCCGAAGAGATTACAGGAAATATCCACAGGGCTGCCGCAGACGACGGAGTCAAGGCAATTGTGCTTAGAATTGACAGTCCTGGAGGGTCTCCGGCAGCAGCCCAGGAAGTCGTAGAAGAAATTAAAAAAGTTCAGGCAAAAGGAATTCCTGTGGTTGTGTCCATGGGAGATCTTGCAGCCAGTGCAGCATATTATATCTCTGCGCCGACCGATTACATTATTGCAAACCCCTCTACGAATACCGGATCTATTGGAGTGATCTGGATCTTCCAGAACATGTCTGCCTCTTATAATGAAACAGGTGTAGATTATTACGTTGCAAAATCAGGAGAAATGAAAGATATGGGAAGTACCTGGAGAGGGCTTACTGATACGGAAAAAGAGTATGCTGATTCCGTGGTTATGGAATGCTACGAAAATTTCGTAACCGAAGTTTCCGAGGGGCGCAACATGTCCAGAAGTGAAGTAAAAGCCCTTGCCGATGGTCGCATATATACCGGAACCAAGGCAAAGGAACTTGGGCTTGTGGATGATTTTGGAAATCTTTATGATGCAATTGACAAGGCTGCGAAACTTGGAGGAATTTCAGGAGAACCCAAAGTTGAATATATGAACAAGGCAAGTCTTTCAAAGCTGCTTTTAGGTTCAGGATCCGGAGGATCGAATGAGACAGCTGAACAATTTGTCAGTTCCTTTGAAGAAAATCCATATGGAAGAATCCTTGCCTGAATTATTTTTAACTCTCCTTTTTTTCAATTTATTTATTTTTAATTCCTTTTTCCTTTAACCTTCCTTTGTGTTCCCGACTTTTCTCCTGCAAATTTTGTCCAGAAGCAGAATGTTATTAAGTATAAGAGATCCGCTCCAGCCTAGAGGAATTGCCCAGGCAGGATTGCCCGTAGACTGATCCACCTGTTCAGGAAGAAGTCCTGTACTGGTTGCTCCGGCAAGAGCCCATTTAAGGCATTCAATTCCTTCATCGGTCAGCCTTTTCATGTTTTCATCATACCCTTCTTCATTTTTATCGGGAATCTTATTCATGGGAGTAAGCATTGCTTTTTCATATGAGAGGTCAAGGGCAAGAGAAAACATTGCTTCCGAAAGCCAGAGTGTAGTTACTATCCACGGATTTCCGTTTATGTAACTGTCATTTTCATACCTTTTGATGCCGTAACCGAGATTGACGGATATTGAAAGCTTTTTCTGAATGTTTTCTATCATAAACTGGATCATATCTCTCTCGACAGGATTTTTTGGAGAGAGCATTCCAAAAGGAACATAAGTGCCGAGAATACTTGCATCCACGATTTTATCCAGTTTCTCGTTAATAACTCCTTTTGCAAAATAACCTTCCTGAAGCCAGAAACGGTCAATTGTAGCCTGCTTGATGAACTCTGCCCTCTTTTTCCAGCGTCTTGCCATACCAGCCTCCCCGTTTTCTTCAGCCAGGTGGGAAGCTCCCATGAGCCCGGCATAAATTGAGGCATTCGTATAGGTGAAAATTCCATAGTAAGTCTCCCAGAGATCCATACAGCTTTCGTGAATTCCTGACTTGGTCCGCTTCATTAGGTATTCGGCAGCCCTGAGTATAGACACCCAGACTTCTTCAAGAAACTCAGCTTTTTTCAGGCCTTCGAGAATCCTATAATAAACGTCCATAGCATAGAGCGTGGATCCGGTTTCGTCGATCTGAGTCGAGTAGTCAAAATTGCCCCAGGAGGGAGCTATATCTCCGTTAAGCCAGTAGCGTTGAAACCAGGAACCATCAGAAAGCTGAGTCCGGATGCACCATTTGAAAAATATATCGCAATACTCCGGATAGCCTGAGTGCTTTAATGCGAGCACGATTTCTGCGGCATCTCTATTCCAGCAGAATCCATATCCTCCGCATTTCTCGAAGTTTGAGTCAAATTCCGGAGCAGCCACGAAAGATCCATATTCGTGGTCATTAAGGAGGTAAAGCATGAGAAGAGCCCGGTTGTAGGCGTTGAACAGTTCCTGACGCAGGTTATTGTATTCCTCAAGCCCAGGAATTTTGATTACCTGCTTTCTGGAAAGCCACATAACCCAGTGTTCTCGCGTTTTTTCAAAAATATATTCAAGAGGCATTTTTGAGACCTCTTGTATCCTTTTATGCAGGAGGCGTCTGGAAGAAGCAGCTCCTATAAGGATAACAAACTCGTTTGCTCCGTCAGCTTCCAGCTCAAGGTCCCAGCCAGCCACGTTATTGATATTTCCTATGTCTTCTTTGTTCCCCTGGAGTTTTCCGTCTTCCATATCATATTTGGAATTCGTCCACCATATGGTATCCATTGCCTTTCCAATTTGCCACTCCGTAAATTCTGGCTGGGAGTATATCCCTATATGATAATTTTGCCAGTACTGTACGAGCAAATGAGTCTCGGTATCACAAAAACCGGAGTTTTTCTTGGAGGTTTCCCCTACATCGAAATTTGAATAATAAAAGAATTTTCCTGAAATTTTTTTCTGAGACTGGATCTTAAACCTGCGGATAAGTACGGGCACTTCAGGGTGTACAAGATCAAGAATAGAAATTCGGATTCCCGACTCATGATACAGTTTTGTGGACACGATATTTGTGTCCTCTATATAGTTCTGGACGCTATGCCAGTCGTTATCGTTGGTCCAGAGAAGCCTTTCTCCTGTATGGATACAGGCAACGGACTCTTCAACATGCTGAGCATGGTCTCGCCGAGGATAAAAAAAACCTAAAATTTCCCCCTTTTTACCCATTGTTACAAGCAGCTCGTCATTTCCGAGAATGACATTGGGTTGCTTTATCACCGCTTCTCCCCTCTCAGCTGGTATTCCTGACTTGTACCGCCCGACGGTGCCAGCGAGATTATGTGCTCGCAGACCTTCTTTCCTGTAGCTTTACAGCTTACTTCCCTAACACTTATATTTTTCCCGAAGTATTCAGTCAGGTAACCTGCAAAATAGCCACTCATAAAGGCACAAACTGGTTGGTCAGACCCTCCATAAACATCAGCTATAAACGAGTCTTTCACAATGATTTTTCCTTCATACGTCTTTGGATCACATTCGATTTCCAGAATTCCCCACCCTACACCTTTGTAGAGTTCTGCAAGCACGCTTGCAAAATTACTGTCATTAAGGTTCAGAATACTCTTGAAATACTTGGCTGCGTGAATCCCTCCCTTAAGTCCTGAAATTGTAAGAAGTCCCTCTGCATGCGGTGCACTCTGGTTGAGAGTTTTTATAATATCAACAATTGTAAGTGCCCTTGCCATAACTCCCCTTACCCCTATAACATTTAGAGGAAAGTCCACGGAATAAACCATCCCGTATTCTGAAATTCCATACTCTACCTCGCTTACAACCTCAAGTTCCTTTATTTTTCGGGCAAAATTGTCCGGATCAACATCTTTGTTAAGTTCGGTAAATACCGAGTATTCTCCGGTTTTCTGTGTGATATTATCCAGATGACCAAACATTATGAACGCGTTCTCTTTTTCGAGAAAATCGGTTATTAAAGACAGAGCTCCTGGTTCTTTCGAATAAATTATTTTAAACCATACAATCTGCGAGCTTTCATTGAAGCCTGCAAACATGAATAAGTCCCTTACCATGTGACCTGACTCCTATGAATTAGTATGTATTCATTTAGTTAAGACATTGCGCTAAGTTTCCTGAATACCTGTGCTTTAAAATCCATAAGTACAGCCATGAAATTGACCGCTGCATCGAAAGGTGTCGAGTGGACACTAAAATATGAATGTACATCCCCATCTCCGAGCCATTTGGTACACATATAGTAGTAATGATCCGAAGTCAGCATGTGCTTCCATATACGCAAGATTTCAGGGTCTCCTGTCTTCCTTACAAAGGGCTCAAGCAGCTTTATTTCTTCAAAACAACGCCTTTGCATATCGTTACCAAGCCATGCGCTGGTATCACGTTCCATATCAGCCCAGGAAATTGTGGAGAAATCCCCAATATCGATCTCGTCTACAGGGGAGTATTTCTCGACAAGCTCAGTAGGAGTGCTGAAATCCAGGTTAGTCTTGAGCACTTCCCCGGGGAGCTCTTTCAGGAAGGAAAATATTCCTGTTTCTTCCCACTGATGCTCTCCGAATGTCTCATAATCCATAAATATATTGACACAGTCTTCTTTATTTCCTGAAGCCCATGAGGCCCATTTCTCTGCAGTCAGGGGATATCCATCCCACCACCTTGCCGAAAACCTGTATCCGATATCGTCACTTAGCTTGTAGTTCCTGAAGATTATGGGAAGTCCCGAACCTTTTGCCCTGTAAAGCACATTGGGAGACCTTCCGTCAAGCATATGGTCTGCACCTTCGGTAAGGATTGCCCTGTACCCTAGATCCGATACAAGCTTTGCTATCGTGTTATTGTAAAGCAGTTCGGTGTTCCGGAAGACCTGAGGTTTAACTCCCAGAAGATCAAACATAAGTTCTCTGTGTTCCTTTATCTCCTCAACAAATTCTGTTTTGTCTTCAAAAAGGCTTGAAAGGGAATGATAAAAGGTTTCGTCCAGGAATTCCACTGCCCCGGTTTCAGCCATCTGTCGGAAGCTTTCTGGGACATCTTTTCCCCAGAGTTCGCTTTGTTCGAGCAGGGTTCCTGTAACCGAAAGAGAAAACCTGAATTCTCCTTTATGTTCGTCAAGAGCGTCAAGGAGGAGCCTGTTTGTAGGAATATAGCATTTCTGGGCTACTCTTTCAAAGATCTCCCTGTTGCTTCTCTCGTCAAAATAACGGAAAAAACCTGATCGGTCATCAGGCCAGAACCTGCGCAATCTAAATGGTTGATGTACCTGGAAGTATATGCAAACCGAGGTCATGCTCCCTCCTCCAGCACAGCTCTCCTGAAATCGGAAAGGATGGAAAAATAATTGACAGCCTTTTCATACCCTTCTCTGATATTCCCAGAATTCATGGAAAAAAAGATTTCACTCTGCTGAAGGTAACCGAATATCTGTTTAAGTTCGCGATAGTTCTTGTTTTCCTTAATTCCTGAAAGTTCTTCTCCGATTCTCACCAGTTCTCGCAGGTAAAGCTGCTGAGCATGGTTTCCTAATGCATTATGCATCCCATAACGGATTGTCTGTTCGGTTCCCAGGGTAGGAAGTTTGAAGGGCTCAAACCGCTTGACAGCCTCAGATGGTGTTAGCATCTCGATACTTCTTGATTCGAGGGCTTCTGGTAACTTACGGATAAACTCAGCTATCATACTTTCATTTCTGTAATGACAGCAGAGATTTGCGTAATTAAAATAGAGGGTCAGGACGTCACCTTCCATACTGGCAATCCAGTCCACGAATTTTTCAGGAATAAGAGGATAACCTTGCCAGTTTTTTTCCGAAAAGCGCAGTTCAAGGTCTTCGCTAAGGTTTATGTGCCTCAGCAAAGTCAGAAGACGGTTCTCAAAGACATTTACAGGATCATATCCATTCATAAGGTTCCTGGATCCCTCGGCGATAAGACCCTTAAAACCCAGGTCGGAAAGAATTTTTCCTACTCTTTCAGTGTACAGAAGTTCGGTATTTACGAAAACCTTGGGTGTGATACTCAGTAATTCCTTAAGAATTTCCCTGTACATGAGCACTTCCTCCTTAAACCAGGAAAGGTCAGGATACACTGAACTCAGGGAGTGATAATTACAACTCCCTGTAAATTCTACGCTCCTGCTTTCCCCAAGTTCGCGGAATGATTCGAGAAGTTCGGGATCCCACCGACACTGTTCAAGAAAAGGCCCGGACAAATCAAAGGAATATTTTCCTCCCCTTTCAACAGATTCCAGAATCAAATCATTGAGACGCAGAAACTGCTGACTTGTTTTTAAAAATTTTGAAAAAATATTATTCCGGTCAAAATACCGGTCCATTTCAGGCATCCCGCAAAACCCTTCTACAGGCCAGTACCACTTGGGACTGTAAGGTAGATGCACTCCCATACAAATACATACAGCTTTCATAACAAAATAATCTAGTGCGGAAACCTACTAAAAACTATTGTTTTGGTTAACTCATAACTATCTTTATGCCAAATTTTAACTTGCAGCAGGATTAGAAATACTGAGGATAAGATCAAAAAGCAAATTTTTTAATTTTCAGAATGAACTATTGTAAAAAAAGAGTTGTAAAAATAAAAAAAATGGGATGAAATCTAAAAACAAAAGGGACTTTATCCCATCATAAACCTTGTAAGGCTGCCGTATGCATCGGAGATTTCTTTGAGGGACAGGGAAATCTCGAAATCTTTTCCTTTAACCTCAAGGGAATTTCCTCCTACATTGCCGATTATCTTATGAGGCACGTCTTTGAGAATTTCCAGTACAGCCTCAGGTTCGCCTGTTGCAAGTAGAGCTCTTGCTGGAGTTTCTGAGAATAACAGTTCCTCAGTTTTCAATTCTGCAATTTCACTCAGGTCTATCTTTGCACCGGAATTCCTGCACATCCTTGCAAGTCCGGCAGCAATTCCTCCAAGGGATAGATCATGTGCCGAACTGAGTTTCCCACTCCTTGCAGCTTCGATTACGGCTTTTATTATCTCAGGAGTATTTTCCGGGACATGGGGGACTTTTCCGGCATTCTGGGCTCCTAAACAGGTGTAATATTCGGAACCTCCCATATCTGCAGTTGTTTCTCCTACCAAGAAGATGGTATCTCCGGATTTTGCAAAGAAGCCTGAAGGGAGAGGAGTTTCAAGGTTAACTTTTCCTATCATTCCTATTGAAGGGGTTGGGAGAATTGCAGTCTTTAACTCATCACTTTCATTATATAGCGAAACATTTCCTCCAACTACCGGGATTGAAAGTTCCCGTGCCTGGTCTCCAAGCCCAAGTACGGCATTTTTGAATTGCCAGTAGATCTCCGGGCGATCTGGATTTCCAAAGTTCAGACAGTTTACAATGGCAAGCCCTTCAGCGCCTTTTACTGCAAGGTTCATGACGTTTTCGATTACTGCAGTCTTTCCTCCGTTATAGGGGTCAAGAAGAGTGGCTCTTGGCTGGCAGCCGCAGGAAAGTGCAATTCCTCTTTTATCGGTAATTCTTAGAACGCCAGAGTCTTCTCCAGGTTTGACAACTGTTCTCAACTGGACTTCATGGTCGTATTGCCTGTAAATCCATTCTTTTGAGGCGATATTATAGGAAGACAGGACTTTCAGGAAAGCTGTTTTTAGATCTTCCGGAGTTTCGGGGGCTTTACTTTCTTCAATCTTGGGAATAGGAGTTACTGAGGGTTTTTCACAGGTCGGAGCTCCGCCTGTTAGAAGATCTATTGGAATATCCGCAACAATTTCCCCTTTGAATTCAACCGTATAATTTGGCTTCTCTGTCAAGTATCCCACTACAGCTCCATTAAGGTCGTATTTTGCTACCAGAGCAAGTACTGCATCAACGTCTTCAGGAGCTACTTCAAAGACCATGCGTTCCTGAGACTCTGCAAGCAGGATTTCATACGCGTTCATGTTTGGTTCGCGCTGGGGCACTGCATCTGCAATAATGTGGGCTCCAAGTCCTCCCTTTGCAGCCAGTTCTGAGCTTGCTCCTCCAAGACCCGCCGCTCCGAGATCTTTGCAGGATTTTATATAGCCTTTCTCCATTGCTTCCAGCGTCATTTCGATTACAAGTTTTTCGGTATATGGGTCTCCCACCTGGACGCTTGGACGGTCTTCGGCTTCGGCTGATTCTGAAAGGTCTCTGGAAGCAAAGGAAGCTCCTCCAAGGCCATCTCTTCCTGTGTTGGAACCTGCAAGCACAAGCTTGTTTCCGGCTTTCTGGGAACGAGCAGTTATGACCTCATCTTCCCGGCAGAGCCCTACTGCAACCACATTCACAAGAGGGTTTCCACTATATTTTCTGTCAAAGAAAGTCTCACCATTGACCACAGGCACTCCTATGCAGTTTCCATATCCTGCGATTCCCTTAATTATCTGCTCAAAAAGGAACATATTTTTTGGAGTGTCCAGAGGCCCAAAATAGAGTGGATCCATAAGGGCTATTGGGCGGGCTCCCATTGATATTATATCCCTTACGATGCCTCCTACTCCGGTAGCAGATCCATTATAGGGGTCAACATATGAAGGGTGATTATGGCTTTCCATACCTATAGCAAGCACGTATCCATCTTCGAATTTTATAATTGCAGCATCGTCTCCGGGGCCGATAATTACGTTTTCCCCCGTGCTGGTAAAAGTTTTTAGGAGAGGAGCACTTGAGCGGTAGGAACAGTGTTCGCTCCATAAGTTTAAAAAGCAGCCCTGTTCTACTAGGGTGGGCTCTCGCCCGAGTTCTTTTTTAATGATCTTAAGGTCTTCTTCAGGTAACATTGCCTTGCCTCTGATGCTTAATCCTTTTTTGGATACCGAAGCTTCGGTTTCTCTAATAGATTATTCCCTAATTCCGGATTTTTCAGTATTAGTATTAACAGCTTATGCCGACATAAAGGAATAAGGATTAAATAAATATTTCTAACATCCGTACTGCGCTTCCCGATTTCCGCTTCCCGAGTCCCGTCTCGGGAGGATGGTGCCCTTTTCGCTTCGCTCAAGAGGGCTGAATTTGGGGTAAGAAGAGGTGTTTTTCAACTTGCTAAAGAAAGCTGATTTACCTGCAATCTTTTTCAATAAACTGCTTGCCTGCAAGCCTTTTTAAAAAAGGCTTGAGCGAAAAACCCCTATGGGTGGCGTGATCACAACCCTTTTTTGAAAAAGGCTTGACCGAAAATCCCAGCTTAATCTAAAACGACGTGACGGCGTGATCAACCGGCGTCACACTTGCAGGTAAACATTTGTACTCAAGAGGACTAAAATAATAATGAAGATACTTGCTGAATCAAGAGGACTGAATTTCGGTTATGAAAAATCGTCTTGGAATTTTTACTGGTTAAGAATTAAATTGGTTTTGGAAAGATATATGGATAAAAAGTATTTGAAATAAAGTGGATTAAAGAAATTTAAGGTTAGATCTGCTGGATCATTTTTTCCACTTTTACTCCGGATTCAGTAAGAGCATACATTTCATCTTTTTTTGTAATTAATTCTTTCTGTTCAAGTTCTTCAAGAGTTTTTGCGATGGTAGGGTGTGCAACTCTCAGGGTTTTCGATACTCTTTTCCCTTCCATTTCTCCTTTTGAAGAAAGTAAGGAGAGCACTTTTTGTCTTATATTGTTTCCGTTTACAAAACCTATTAAATCGTTCAATTCGTTCATCAGGTGCCCCCGAATTTTATTTATATAATTAACACTTTTATACTGCTATATTTATATAATAGAAGTGCATATATATGCACTGCAGGTTAGTAGAAAAAGATGGGATTCAAGATATATCTAACTTATTGCTGGATAAGAGAAGCTCTTTCCGGCAAAATCGGGGATTTTAAGCTTTTTTGACTTTTTGGCTTAGGCACTTTTCCGGAGTGGCAATTTCTTGAATTTTTTAGACGTTTTTTCCATCTTTCTCACTTGTAGTCTTTATTAGTCTATACTCTTTACCAAATTATATTATTATATAGTTTACAAACGAATATTATATAAAAAATTGAAAAATAATAAGCTCTGGCTGGCTTTTTATATTGTTGAGAATTTCTGATTATTAACTGAAATTCAATATAAAGTGCCTGAAAAATACCATTAGGCTTTAATATCATCATTGATAAGTACTTTATATCTATTTAGTTATTTTTAGATGTAAATTACATATGCAATGATTACAAATTCGGAGGATATACCAACAAATGAGCAGCGGAATGTGCCCAGTATGCGGGCTTCCAAAAGAACTTTGCATTTGCGAAGAAGTTGCCAAAGAGCAACAGAGAATTACCGTAAAAGTCAACAGAAGAAGATACGGAAAAGAAGTTACCGTTGTAGAAGGTTTCGACGCAAGTGAAATTGATCTTCACGAACTGTCCACTTATCTTAAATCAAAGTTTGCATGTGGCGGTACGGTAAAAGGAAATACTGTGGAACTTCAGGGTAATCACCTGACCCGCATGAAAGAAGTCCTCATGGAAAAGGGTTTCTCTGCTGAACAGATTAAAAACTAAGTCCTGATTAGCTTCAGGAGTAAATAGAATCTGAGAAGTAGTAATAACGTTTTCAGGTTTGGAATTGTGTATATTTTATAGATACTTCAATAGCATGCATTTTTTTGGTAAATTAAGGGAGACACATTATCTACCCAAAAAACAGAAATCTATGAATATAAGCAATTAAGAGAATCTCTCGTAAAATTTACCTTATTTATGTGGTGTTGGTCTCCCATGAAAACAACATGTGAAATTATGGTACAGAAAGTCTTGCCCGCAATTCGGGCAGAACTTTCCAGAACAATGATTTTGGAGCATGGGTGTACGCAGCAAGATGTAGCGGACATTCTAGAGCTCTCAAGAGCTGCGGTATCTCAGTACGTAAGCGAAAAACGTGGGGCTGAAGTTGACTTTTCCGAGGAGACTCAGAACGAAATTCGGAAATTTGCATCCGTGCTTCTAAATCAAGACTTATCCTCTCAGGAAAAGACAAAAGGCATGTGCGGCATTTGTAGTATTGTCCAAAAATCCGGCTGGCTATACAGGAATGCTCCTGGAGTTAAAGCCTGTATCATCTGTGAGGATACGGATTTAAAGTGAATGGTACACTGTGCATTAAATGTAAAGGAAAAGGACTTTGTGGGCGTTCCCGTTGCCCAATTCTTGAAAAATTCAAGTCCTTAAAATCTATTGCACCTGTAATTTCAGGTGACTCAGTTTTTGGAGCGTCTCCTCCTGCTATTTTTGTTGGAAGCTACGGTTACCCTAGGGTTTCGGCAGGTCCGCTCATTCCCCCTCTGGCAAAAGAGAGCGAAGCCTCGCTTTTTGAAGACCCCTCAGCTTGGGCAAACATGCAGATTGAGGATATTATTTCCATGCGTTCCCGTATGGTCAGGGCAAACACAAATTTCCGTGTAAAAGACGCCCGTAACAAAGAAAACCCTCTCCTTTTAAAGGCTCAGGAACTTGCCCTCTCAAGAAAGCCAGTGGATACCGAAGCCTGGTTTTTCAAAGCTCCAAAACAGGAACTTAAATTCGATGCTGTGCTCACGCCTATGGGCCCCTCAGGGCTTGTGAAAAACTTTGAGCTTGCAGAAAATCCAAATGTTCCGAAAAAAGTGGATTACCTTGTCTATGACACTGATGCTCTGGCAAAAGACGCGGTGCTTGAACTCTATAAGGGGGATATTTCGGCCGAACATATTACTCGCCTGTTTTCGATTGGCCTGCTTGGAAGAGAACGAAAAATCGTGCCAACGCGCTGGTCAATTACAGCCGTGGATGATATGGCAGGAAAGGAACTTGCAGACCGAATAAAGGATTTTCCCTGGGTCTCAGAGATCCAGCTTTTTAGCGGGACCCATTTCGGAAACCATTTTGAGGTCCTTATTCTTCCACGGGTTTATACCTTCGAGCTTATTGAAATCTGGCTCCCAAAAGCAGTCTGGTCTGGAGAATCAAGCTGGATTGGAGAAGACAGCGAGGGGTATGATGGTAAAAAAGGCTATTCTCCCCTGGCTGGAGGTTATTATGCTGCGCGGCTGCCTGTGCTTGAATACCTGACAGAAATCAAAAGACAGGCTTCGATTTTCGTGCTCAGGGAAATAACTCCGGACTACTGGGCTCCCCTTGGAGTCTGGGTTGTCAGGGAGGGGATGAGAAAAGCTCTTCAGAATCCCTCAAGGAAATTTGATTCTCTCGAAGCCGCAGTTTCCGATCTTGCGGGCAGGATCAGGACACCAAAAACTGAATGGGTGCAGCAGGCAAAAGCGCTTTCAGACTTTCGTTTTCAAACGACTCTGGATTCCTTTTTTAAAACATAACTATGTTAAAAGCAGAATCGCGCCAAAACAGAAATCGCGTAAGTAAAGAAAAACTGCTTGCTGCAATATAAAAACAAAAATAAGCAGGTAGGAAAACTTTGAAGCCTTTTATCTGGTTAATCCAAGTTTCCTGGCCTTTTTTCATGTTTATTCAAATATTTCGGGCACTATGCGCCTTGCAACTTCTTCGTAAGCCTTGGAAATGTCGCCTTTGTCAAACCTGAAGACATCTTTATCCATGGACTGTCCGGTATTCTTGTCCCAGAACCGGCAGGTATCGCAGGAAATCTCGTCTGCAAGGAGGATTTCTCCGTTTCTCCTCCCGAATTCTAGCTTGAAGTCCGGAAGTATGATACCTCTTTTGTCCAGATAGGGCACAAGCAGGTCGTTGATTCTAAAAGCGAGTTTCCGGAGTGTAGTAAGTTCTTCCGGTGTTGCAAGCCCAAGTGCAAGAGCAATGTCGTCATTCAGCATTGGGTCCCCGTATTCATCGTTTTTAAAGTCAAAAACAAGTACCGGGGACTTGAAAACCGTGCCTTCTTTAATGGGGTATCTTTTTGTAATCGAACCTGCGGCAATATTCCTGACAATAACTTCAATTTTTATAATTTCGACTTTCTTCACAAGCATATCGATGTCAGAAAGCATTTCGACAAAATGAGTCTTTATTCCCTCGGCCTCGAGCATCTCAAAGAATTTTTTTGAGATCTGGGCGTTGTAATACCCTTTCTTTTCCATTTCCCCTTTCTTCTCTCCGTTAAATGCAGTCAGACTGTTCCGGAATTCGGTAATAAGGGTGTCAGGATCATCCGTCTTATAGATTGTTTTTGCTTTCCCTGAATAGAGCTGTTCTCTTGTCATGCAATGGTCCTCTCTAGGGATAATTCTGGATTTTCCTCAGATTAAGAGATATCTTAGGAATGATAGTTTTAATATACTAGTTCTGATAATGCAGAAGTTTTGATAATGCTGTGGCATTCCAGAAATAAGCTATACAGATCGAATTCTCTCTTAAATGTGAGTATATCTCACGGAGACAATTAAACGGTTTCTGGAATTCACAATCACTCTCTGAAAGTGAGACATTTTCCGGAGGCGATAAAGGCTTTTTCCGAAAATATGTTTTTATTCCCGAAAGAGATAGAGTAGATAACGTCTTCTGCTAGATAAAGTTATCATCTCCAGTCAGCTTTTTCTTTTACTGCCGGCTGCTTAGTAAATTTTATCATCGAAGAGAATCAATTACTAGGTTTAACAACTTAAGTAAAGATTTAAGAACTTACCGCATTTGAGTGCCCAACACTTGATAGTGGATTAGTCCAAGCATGCAACAGGTAAAAACATGTCAGGCACTATATTAGATATCGTAGAACTACTGCTGACAGCAGAGATCTATAACCGCTACCCAGAACTGGATGTAAATGATCTTCCCAAGAACATTCGGAAAAACTACTGGAGTAGTACAGAAAAAACAGTTCCCAAACCTATCACAGCCACGTTTATCCGAATTGAAAAACTGTACGGGCTTAATGATATCGAGAAAATTGTAAGAAATGTCCCTTTCATAAATATTGACAAGTCTCATTTTGAACTTCGTCTGAGTGCTTTCGAACTGGCTGCGGAATGGTTTGAAAAGCAGGAAGGTTCCCAGGAACGGATTGAAAATAATCCTGTCTTGGCGTATTACTTTGGAGAAATAAAGAAGGACGAGGCTGCAAACTATGCACTTGCAAAGGCGAAAATCAGGCCCAAGGAAGTTGACAGGGAATGGATAGAATCTCTGATAGCAGAGATTAGGAAAGAGGACAAAAGCGAAGAGATGCTTAAACTCGCAGTCATTCTCGCCCCTGAGGATGTGAAGCAAAAAGTCAGGGATCTTGTTCTCACCGAGGAACAGAAGAACGAAGTTGAAAAGATCATGAAAGCCATTCAGTACAGGGAATATCTGAGAGAGATCGGCCTGCATGATATTGGAAAACTTCTGTTTGTCGGCCCTCCAGGAACCGGAAAGACCTCGGTTGCCCGTGCACTTTCAGAACAGCTTTCAATTCCTTTTGTTGAGGTCAAACTCTCCATGATAACAGATCAGTATCTTGGTGAGACTGCAAAGAACATTGACAGAGTCTTTTTGCTTGCGAAGAAGCTCAATCCGTGCATTCTTTTCATAGATGAGCTTGATTTCGTAGCAAAAGCAAGGACGTCTGACGAGAATGCTGCCATCAAGAGGGCAGTAAATACCCTTCTTAAGGCCATAGATGAAATCAGCCTCGTGGAGCACGGAGTTCTTCTTATTGCTGCGACAAACCACCCACGCATGCTTGACAGTGCGGCATGGAGGCGTTTTGATGAAATAGTTCATTTCCCTCTTCCTGACCTCGACATGCGTAAAAATATCCTGGATATTGTAACCAGACATATAGAAGGGGACTTTAATACAGGGGAAATTGCGGAATTAACAGAAGGCTATTCAGGCTCAGACCTGCGCATGGTTATAAGGGAAGCTGTTCTGAGTGCTCTTCTTGAGGAACGTAAAATACTTACTCAGCAGGATCTTCTGGAAGCTGTGAATTCTTTTAATGAACGAGCTGATCTCAAATCCGAAGAGTACGAACGGAAGAAGTAACATGAGGCTAACATTGCTTGGGACTGGTGACGCTGTTGGTACTCCAAAAATTGGATGTAATTGCCCTGCATGCGAAGACGCCAGAAAAGGTGGAAAGAGCCAGCGTCTTCGTTCTTCTATCCTAGTAGAATCCGATAAGGGTAAAATCCTTATTGACACCAGCCCTGATCTAAGGCAACAATTCCTCAAGCAAAACCTGTCCTGTGTGGACGGAGTGATCTGGACGCATGGACACTACGATCATTACTCTGGATTCGGAGAGTTCTACAGGGTTCAAAATAAGGTTGATGTCTATGGGGTTCAGGAAACGCTTGAGTACATAGACCGGTACGTTTCCTTTCTTAAACCCAGGTATCATTACGTAAAACTTTATGAGCCATTCGAGTTAATTGGGTTGCAGTTTACCCTTTTTAAGGTCAACCATCCTCCTGTAGAGGTTCCGATAGGGGTTATAATCCGTGATGGTGATAAAAAAATAGTGATAACAGGAGACACGAACTCTGAGATTCCCGCATCCAGTCTGGAGCTTATGGAAAACCCGGATCTTCTTATCGCCGATGCTATAGTCCCACCCAATATCCATATCAAAAAACACATGAATTCAGAAGAGGCCATGGCACTTGCAGAGCAGCTCAATGCAAAAGAAATAGCTTTGACCCATCTAAGTCATCTGTTTCGTCCTCACCATATTGAAGCGATGTTTTTGCCCCTTGGATATGACGGGCAGGTTTTTGACTTTTAAATTGCTTGGTAAATTAGATTTCTATGAGCTATTAAGACAATATGAGTTTGTGCTCAAAGGCAAAGTAGAAAAAAGCTGGTCTGGAGTAAAAAGGAGTCTCTCTTACTGAGCTCCTTGTGCATAAAGAGCTTGCTGAATATTCTCAGATGATTAAAGTATTTCGTCTGCCTCCGAAGTAGAGTTTAAAATGAATCTATTTCCTTAGATAGACCAGCTTTCAAACTCACCAATCAGCGGGCAAACATAATTTGTGTTGGAGCATTAAATTTATATTCCTCATTATATTTTTATGTCACGAAAGGATTTTTATACGGTGTATAAGTATGACTCAAAATTACTTTTCTTTGGATGATTGTTATAAGTATCTCATAGGTCTTGACGGTATTATACTTACTTTCTTACTAATAGAGAGTTATCCTGTTGTTGTTAATTTAGCAACAGAAGTTAGCTTTCTTATTCTGTTAGTAGGAGCATTTTGTATGTTCATTGATAACTGGAATCGAAAATCAATAGATTACAGATTATACGTTGAGTTATATGATAACGAGTATCAGGCCAAGTCTGACTATAAAGCTGGTAAGGTATTTATAAACTCAATTTTTTATATAATCTCTATATATTTAGTATCTGGTCTATTTGGTGCGCTCTGACACCGCCAGTGGGCTTTCACTAAGGAGTTGACTATTTAATTTAGACTCTAGAGCATGGCTTTAATGAGTTAATATATCTCAAAGGTTTACAATCAGCCTACAAAAAAGTATGAGCCCAAAAATCATTATGGGATTCTCAACTCTTTTAAATTTAATTTTTTAAACTCTTTTAGATTTAATTTTTATTTACTATCTTTTTCTCTAAGGTGCTCTAATTTTTAGATTAGTCATATATAAATACAAGTATCTCTAATTTAATATTGGATTTTTTATATTTTTTCCTTTTATAAAAAAGGAAAATAAAGCAAAAAGGGAGTGACATCTATGGCAGTAAGAAATCCAGTAGACTTGATAGCACTTATACTTGTTATAATAGGCGGATTAAACTGGGGGCTTGTAGGGCTCTTCAATTTTAACGTTGTAGATGCTATCTTCGGGGTAGGAAGTACCCTTTCGAGAATTGTATACATAATTGTTGGGCTTGCAGCGCTTTATACAATTTACTTCGCTGCAAGAGCTGAGACTTATTATACGCGTGAGGCCGCAGTACATCACTAAGTAAAAAAATCTGCAAACCTCTTGACCGGTATAACAGACCGGTATAACACTTTGAAAAAGGCCTTAACCAGCTATAATTTCTCAGGCTGGAAATAAAATTGAGATAAAGTTATTTTTGTTTTTTAGGAATTTATTTTTATTCCTTTTATCCTTATTTTTAACTAATTTTTCGATCATAATAAATCGGATTTGCAAAAATTAACGGTTTATATATAAACTCATTATAGTTTATTTTATAATGTGTTCTCATTTCACCTCTCTTTCAGAGTCTTCAATTCAGAAAGCACTTTCTCCGCATGCTCTGCGGCTTTAACATTATCCCATACTCTGACGATTTCTCCTTCGGGATCTATGAGAAAGGTGGTTCTGACAGCGCTTGTGACTTCTTTGCCCCGGAAGTGTTTTGGGTGCAGGACGTCGTATATTTTATGGACGCTTGCCTGCTCGTCCGCGAGAAGCTTTATTTTAAGTTCTTTCTTTTCAATAAACCGCCTGTGGGATTCTACACTATCTCTGCTAACCCCAATAATCACAGCATTTTCGGCTTCAAAATCTTTTCTTAAGCAACTGAAGTTTTTTGCTTCAAGGCTGCACCCTGGCGTATTATCTCTCGGATAAAAGTAAAGGATTACCCATTTCCCTCTCAGGTCTTCAAGGCATGTCTTATTCCCTTCCTGGTCGAGAAGGCAAAAATCCGGAGCAGATTGCCCTACTTTCAGTGAAGTTTTTACCATATTTTTCCCCCGAAGTCATGTTATATTAATGAGGTTACTTAATTACTATTTAAAAATAAATCGTTTATAATTATTCTAAAAATCAGTTACTTAATAATTATTTAATAATTATATATTATTCGTATCATTTCATTCGTATCATTTCAATTATATTAATCAACTGTTTCTTTCGGCTCTAAAATTTTATCATTTATGCTTCCAGGGGAGGACAGCAGCTTCAAAAGCCAGAAGAGGGCCTATTAACCACCCTGATCAAAATAGAAGTCCGGATATTCCTAAAATAAAGAAGTAAAGTCGTTTTCTTCCTGATGTTTTACCGTAATTTTCATCTTTGAGACTTAAAGCTATTGCAGCAACTCCGATTCCTATACTGATCAGGATTAAAGTGATAGTAATAACGATTCCTGAGGAATATGAACTTTCACTCAACGAAATTAACATCTGAAAAATGTATGTTACTCCTGTACTCAGAAAGAAAAGGCCTGCAAGTATTCCTGAGATGCGTTCGGGATTGAAACTGGCGACAGTTTCTCTTCGTAAGAAAATTGCCAGAAGCCCGGCTGCTAGAGTTATCGCAAGTGGAGTAAAGATCAATATCAGGCTTTGCCCTTCCCAACGGTAAATCTTTACCTGGTTCAGGGGTATGGATATCCATTCTTTCAAGGTGAAAGTTTCTCTGTATCCTATAACTATTCCATAATTCCCTTTTTTTGGGATTTCTCTTTCATGTATACTTTTTCCCTGTATTGGATCTTCTCCCTCTATCAAACCCGCTTCCTGTATTGCACCTACAACAACATAATATGTTCCGCTTTCCGGAGCTTTGATATCGAGCTTATCAAGCGAGTAGAAGGCGCTTGGGGTAAATCCTTCATATACAGGACTTTTAGGCAGGCTATCGGAGAGCACTTTTGCTCCATCTCCTTCGGGCACTTCCAAGCTATCGGGTATTTTTCCCTCATCCTCAATTCCCGGCCCGATAAGAATCAGGTTTGGGGTAAAACCCTTGTTTCCTTCTTCAACGGGAATTGTAAGCCCAAGTACAATTCTCTCTTCTTTTTCCATTTTAAAACTATAATAATTGAGTTCCCCGGAAGCAAGCTGCCCGTAAAACACTCTTGATTTCGAAGGATCTTCAACCTGAATTGCTGTTCCAGGATTTTTCCCCTCCCCTCCGAAAATCGGTACGTGGGCAAGTACAGGAATTAATAAAAAGTATACAATAGCCAGCAGAAAAATTCCAGAAAGCCAGAATGTTTCCTGTCTCATGGACTATTTTTTCTCAAGTAGTATGTAAATAGATATAAGAACAAGGGATCAGACACAGAACATGAGACTCAATTTTCGCGTTAAGTAAAACTCTTTTCTCTTTCCGGAAACTCTTTCTTAAATGTGCTCGAAATTCATATTATGAGAATCTGGGATATACCTCCTGAGAGATTATGCAGGCAGCATCTTCTAGGAGAACACCGTGAGTTACATGCTCTCTGGTCTATAATCACCAATAATAAGAAAGCTTATGCTCATCATCCAGAAACGATGCGTTGGAGAGGAAAGCTCAAAGCTCTTTACCTGAGACATGAATCGCTTGTTCATGAGATGGCAGAGCGAGGATATAAACATCATACTCCTCTTGACCCTGCCTTTGCGATAGGAAAAGCCGTTCAAGACGAGTTTGTTGATTCTTACGAAGAACAGGTCCGTCTCCTTAAAGAAAGAGGATGTGATTGCAGGGTTTGAATCGGTTTTCTCAGGATAACTGGATTCAGCTCTCATGAAGAGATTTCCGGTTTTCAACTTATTCTATTTTTTTCAATTATTAGGCCAATAGGGTAAAATTTAGAAATCGGAAATACAAACCAATAAATGAAGAAAAGAAGGAATAGAGGAATAAAGTAAAGGATAACTGCTACTTTAAATGCCGCTTTTGTTTATTGCCTTACTTTAGTGATGAGAGCAACTGCAGGTGCCATTAGTAGATATTTCTCGCAGCAATCCATTGTTATAGTTCTCAACTGCATTGGAAACCTTTCCAGTTGCTCCTGCAAATACTTTGATATTCTTTTCAACCAATGACATTAATGGCCTTCCGCCGATTCCCGAGATGAGTACAGCATCAACATTGTGTGATTTCAGGATTATTGAAGGAGCAGCGCAGTTATGCTTTCCTTCAGGAGACAGATTGCTTATCGATTTAAAGCTTACAATATTTTTATTATCTACATCTACTATAGTAAAATATTCGCATGAGCCATAGTGAGCACAAACATCAGATTCCAGTCCACTGTCACTCATCGACGGTATTGCAATTTTTGTCATTTTCTACACTTCCTGTTTTATCATTTACTACCGCTTTACCCTTATTTTTGGGGCAGCAGTAATTATTCTCAATGAACCTTTTTCCTCTTCCGTCGCCGCCGACTCGATAAATTATCTTGGAGCCGCATTTAGGACAGCTAGTAGGACGATCCTCATTGCATTGTAATTCCCACTTATTCTTGCATCCATTACAGAGGAATTCGACCTTGCACTCGCCACTATTTACGTACTCTCCTCCAGAGATTTCTATCGCTTTGCCGTTAACAAGTGCATCTACCACTTTCTTTCGAGCCTTCTGCAGGTCACTCCAGAAGGTTTTTCTGGAGATGCCCATCATATCTGCGGCCTCGTTCTGCTCGACTTGAAGGAAATCGCAAAGGCGGATACTCTCAAGCTCTTCTATGGACAGATTGATAATTTCGAGATCGCAGAGAGGAACCTCCCTTGGCTTATAATATGTAGCTTTTGGGAGGCATGATACCCTACGCTTAACCCTATTGACCATCAAAATACACATATGCGACGTATTATATATAATTTACTATTCGCAGTAATCAGTTTTAAACTCTGTGTAATAACTTTAAAAAAATTATCACTGATGATATTGATTGAAAATATGTGTATGAGATTTCTTTCTTAATTCTAAACAAAAATTTTAAATTTTTTATTTACCCAAAAGTGTTTCATGTTTAAAACCAATAAATAACAAGCTTTTCCTTCAGTTTATCATTCTATATTTTATTTTCCGTTTGGGGGTGCTTTCTATGGACAAGTTAAAAACTTATTTCAATCCTGAAATCGAAACCATGGGCAGAGAAGAACTGGATGCTCTCATAGAGGAGCGGGTACGGTACACTGTAAAATATGCGGCAGAAAATTCTCCTTTTTACAGAAAGTGGTTTGAAAAACAGGGCGTAGCCCCGGCTGAGATTAAAACCCATGAGGACCTTCTGGATCTTCCCATAATCTCTGGGAAAACTATCCGCGAAAACCAGCCGCCTGAGGCAGGGGAATTCATGTTCAGGAGCGTGGGATGGGAGGACGTTTTCACAGTTCATGAGACCAGTGGAACCAGCGGAATTCCAAAAAGCTTCTTTCTTACATGGGAAGATTGGGAACGGTATTCGGAAAAATACGCCCGTATTTTTAGGTCACAGGGATTTGGTCCTGGAGACAGGGTTGTTGTCTGTGCTTCTTACGGGATGAATATAGGGGCAAACACTATGACCCTTGCAGCCAGGCAGCTTGGAATGAGCATTATTCCTGAGGGCAAATGTACGTTTCCCCTGCGTGTTATCGAGGCTTACAGGCCTACAGGTATAGTAGGCAGCGTATTTAAACTCCTGAATCTCGCCAGAAGGTTACGGGTAGAGGGTACTAATCCTTGGGAGTCAGGCATAGATAAACTGGTCGTGGGAGGAGAATCTTTTGCTGACGAATCGAGGAACTATCTTTCCGAAATCTGGGGATGTCCTGTGTATAACACCTACGGGAGCACGGAAGGCACGATGTGTGGGGAATGTGACGAAGTGTCGGGTCTGCATGTGCCTGAAGATCTCGTCCACGTTGACATTTACGATCCCCATCTCGAGAATTATGTGCCTGATGGAGAATGCGGAAGAGTCATCCTGAGCACATTGCTGCCTGTTGGAGCAAAAGCGGGAAACCTTCTTTTAAACTATGATACTGAAGACACAACTGTAGTGCTTACGCGCAAACAATGCCCCTGCGGAAGGACGCATATGAAAATCATGACTCCACAGCGGGAGGCCGAAACAGTATGGGTAGAAGGTGCTCCTTTTAACCGAGTAGATGTGGAAAGGGGAGTTTTCCAGCGTGAAAACATGGACTACCTGACCGGAGAGTATGAGGCTTTTCTTTATGGCGCAGAGGATGAGGAAGAAACTGTACTAAGAGTCAGTATGGAATGTGAAAATCCTGAGATGTGCGATCGGGTTCTTGTAGAAGAGAATTTTATTCATGCTTTTCTCAAGTATAAGCCTCCGCTTTCCAGGGCTTATGCCGAAGGCACTTTCAAAATCATATTTAACTTCACAGGCCCTATGGGGCTTGAACTGAACAGGATAAAGGGAAGACCTAAAAGACTTGTGGACAGGAGATAAGAGAGCAATGACACAAAGACTGTTGAAATAAGTGTCAAGAAGGTATTCTTATGCTGGAAATTTTATTCGTACTGGAATCTATATATAAAATTTTCTTAAAGTCTTGTTGAAAAAAAAGCTAGTTAAGACTTTCTTTTTACCTTCTGTTACATTTTTATATTATTTTTTCCTTGACTATTCTAATTATCCAGAATCTGTTTTCTGATATCTGTTTTTTCATAATAGATAAAGCTGATTACTAACTGACAAAATAAGGTAAAAACGTAATTAATGGCCAATAATAGAAGAAAACTAGCTCAAATGAATTTGCTCCTGAATCTTACTAACGATGGTAATCGATGTTGTTTTCTCCAGGATGAATAATTAATTTTTCCAAAATAAAAAAGCCTGTCTATTTCTCTCGTGGCGAATGTAAACCATTCCCAAAGATTAATATTAGTAAAGAACGAATATTTGTAATCAACTCTTTTATATTAATGGCTAAGTGAAAAAAACATATATATTGCTACGTATAATTAAGTAAAGTATTAACTTGTAGACAAGTTCAAGATTACTTGGTGATACTATGGAAACAGAACTTATGAGGATAGGGGTTTCCCTTCCCGATACCCTTTTGGGTAAATTTGATGAGATCATCGAAAAAAGAGGTTATTCTTCCCGTTCGGAAGGCATTAGGGATGCCATCAGGAGCTACATTTCTTATTACGAATGGATGGGAGACATTAAAGGTTACCGTGTCGGAACCGTTGCGGTTATTTACGACCACACGAAAAGGGGGCTCTCAAATGCCCTTGCAGATATTCAGCACCAATATTCTCACCTGATTAAATCCTCAGTGCATATCCACCTTGATCATGATAACTGCTTTGAAGTAATCGTTCTGGATGGAGACGGCGAAGAGATTAAGGAGCTTGCCGAAGCTATAATGGCTCTCAAAGGGGTAAAGTTCTCTAAGCTTACCACTGTAGCCTCAAACGAAAAGATTTGATCTTCCCTAGCAGGGCAGGAATCTGCGCTCGAAGCATTGAGGAAAGTAAAGACTGGAATAGAGAAAAAAAGTTCTAAAAGGGAAAGATTTCAAAGAGGAAAAAGTTCCTCTTAATTTCTTCAATCGACGCTTTTTCAAATTTCTTATATATTTCAGGGTACGTTTCCGAGCTCCGTGAGATCATAACTCTAGAAACTCCAATCTCTTCTCGAGTCCACAAGACCTGCTTCTTTTTATAGTTTAAATTCTTTGATGGGTCTGATTTGCACGTACTTTAAACAGGATAGCGATTTCTCCAGCACTTTCATTCTTTGAAAGGCTTCAACGGTTTATTTTTTAAAGCATTTTGACCAGTTATTTGCTCATCCTTTCAAAACTTCCTTGTCCGTGCAAAGTACCTCTCTCCACCTGAGTCCTAGCTCCGAGAGGGAAAAGCCGCCTCCGATCAAAGTAATTGAATTCTTTATAATATGGTCAAGCACGGCAGCCGTAAACCCGATTTCCGGGTTGATTCCCCCAATTCCAAAGACTGCAGTAAGGGCAACTTCATATGTTCCTATAGCTCCAGGCGTTATAGGAAAAGTTTTTGCAATATTTCCTAGAGCTACAGCCAGGAAAATCAGGGATATCATATATGTAGATGAAATGTTCACCCCTACTGTCGGAAAAGATTTGAGGACAAGGAAACAGGTGAGTATATCTGTTCCCCATATAAGAAGAGAAGATGCGGTCACTGCAAGAAACGCACTCGGCTGTACGGCAACGATACTCATCTGATGAAGAAAAGTAGCTGCAAAGCTTTTTATTTTTCCAGAAAACCCATTCTGGAAATTATCCGTTCCCAACATTTTTGTAGTGAAGTTTTCTCGGAAAGACACAACAAATAGAATTAAAAAGAAAAGTACTACTGCAAGTCCAGACAGCTTTATCAGGGAGTCCATCCATGGGGCGAGTTTAAAACGGGAAGCAGCACCTGAAGACGCAAGTATTGCTATCGAAGTAATTGCAACTACATCAAAGACTCTTTCTACAGTTAGTGAGGAAAAGCTAGTTGTATAGTCAAGATCTTTGCTTTTTTTCAGGATATACATCCTGCTTAGATCTCCTATCCGCGCCGGGAGAATAACGTTTGCGGACTGGCTGATAAAAATGCTTCCTGTAAGAAATCCAAGCCCGTATTGATTTCCGAGTCTTTTAAGGATCTGCTGGAAGCGGACTCCTCTTATGGGCCAGGAAATACAGTATACCAGAGAGGCAAGCCCCAGAGTCCTGAAGGATGCCTGCTTTATATTTCCCAGAATATCGGATGCGCCCAGGAAGGTTGCAACAAATGCAAGGATCAGGATTGCGAGGGTGGCTGTTAAAAAGAATTTTCCTTTTCCTGATACTTCAAGTGGGAATGAGAGTTCCCTCCTGAGTCTGAATATTTCGGACCCCATTCCTTTGACATCTTTTGCCAGATTAACCTTGCTTGACCCTCCATGTCTCCAGTAAACCGGAAATTCTATTACCCTGTATCCTTTGTGATGGGCTCTTACGAGTACTTCAGTATCCCAGAACCAGTGTTCATTCTCTACCTCATCGAGGAATTCAAAGAGAGCTTCTCTTCTAAAAGCTTTAAAACCACACTGGTGATCATAGAGTTTTGAGTGCAGAAAAAGCCTCACTAGAATATTATATCCTCTGCTTGCAAACTCCCGCTTAAAAGGCCTTTTCGCATCGCTTTCGCGCATCATTCTTGAGCCTGTTGCAAAATCATAGCCATCCGTGCTTACAGACCGGATTAGCTTTTCCAGATATTTCATATCTGTCGCAAGGTCCACATCAATATAGCAGAGGACCTCTCCTGAAGCGGCCTTAAAAGCCCGGTTAAGAGCTTTTCCCCGTCCCTGCCTTTTGTCCGAATGCAAGTGGACAACGTAAGAGTACTGTTCCGAGAGACTGGAAGCAATCCGATCAGTACCATCCGTGCTACCGTCTTCGGCTATAATGATCTCGAAATGATCAGTTATTTTTAAAAGTGTCTCAGCTGTAACTAAGACAGCTTCCTCTATATTCGCTGCCTCGTTATACGCCGGTAGAACCACCGAAACGCTGGTAATGGATAACCCCCCTTAATTTTCATTCCAGTATTAGGAGCGAATTTCCTATTTGTATAAATAGACTTTTATATAACTCCCAAGTTTAAGGTTCCCCCTAAAAACCGAAAACTCAGAATTCTCTTTTTACTTTATAAATCTGGACTGAGTCCTGGTAAACCAGTTCAAAATAAGTTTCGTCCTCGAACTTATCCGTCCTTATATCATACATCTGCCGTTCAAGCTGACCGATATACACATAGCTTACTTTATATTTATTCATAAGCTCAAGAGCTTTTTTTTTACTGCCGGTACTGTAAATGGAATTTACGTCTTCAAGCCTTTTCCTGATTTCTTCTTGGTTTCTTCCCCAGAACTGTTCATGTCTTGACCAGCCAATAACTGTAGGAAGCCCGGTATTTGTCGAGACACGGGAGATATAACTATAACTGCTATCATCTGAGGAAGCTTCAAGAACTACTGGAGTACCTTTGATATTTTCCTGAACCCATTTTATAGCGTCGTAATCCCCCTTATCGATCCCTTTCATATATTCCATGCCGTCAAGGGTAGGTTTTGCATTCATATCCTTTATTCTTGTAATGGTAGCTACTATAGGAAAAACACTACATGAGAGAACTAGGAGCAAAAGTGAGATCGTCCAGACTTTCTTTCCATAAATCATGCTCGAAGGAAGGTTACTCTCATTCATGGTTCTGTAGCGGAGATAAAGCTCATAGAATGAATAAGAAGCTGCAATAGCCAGAAAAATCCATAAATGCATGTAAAATTTGAAAACCGTATTCATGCGGGCGAAGCTCCCAGAAATTGGGTCATCTAGGAAGATTATTTCGCAGATAAGGGCTATAAATGCAGCTGCTGCTGTAAGGAGAGATACAAATCCTGCGTTGCTCCTTTCCGGAAGGTCTTTTATGAAGGAATAGAGTGAAAGGACAAGTAAAGGGAGAAGGATCACAAGCAGGGGAGTAGCCCATTCTCTGGCAAAGAATGCAGCTATTCCTGTCCACAGGATGAAATATTGTATTTTTCGTTTGGATTCTATGCGTGCGATAAGGAAAGAAAAGGTCAAAAAAAGAAAGAGGCTGAACAGGATAAGGAATTCTTCAATCGTTGTCCTGATTTCCGGCTGAACAAAGTCAAATCCACCTGCGGCTTGAGGTTTAAAAGATAGGTAAAAAGGCAAATATGGAAGAAGGCTAAAAATAGAAACTAGAAAAATTGTTCCCAGAAAGCCGGTAATGGAGCTAGATAAGCTTTTATTGCGGATATAATGCCCGTAGTAAAAAGCAAAAATAACTGCAAACATCAGGCCAAAATATATCGGGAAATCCCAGGAATTGGAAGGAAATAAAAAGCCAAAAGATATTGAAAAAATAAGAAGAGCCAGCATACTTTCAAAGATTCGGTTGCTATCTTTCCTGATATATATGTTCAGGAGGAAAGCAAGTACCAGAAGCTGGAAAGGAATTGCAAGCATATGAGAATGCAGGTCACCGTGTATGAAACTGAAGTACGGAAACTCGTTTATCGTATACGGGATAACTCTCGAACTGCTCCAGTAGTATCCCATTGGGACTGTCTCCTTGGTAAAATATACGTATATGAATTCTTTAAGCCCCTGTAAATTTCCTAGCAAGATTACGGATACTGAAGTGAGGATCCCACATCTGATTTTTCCATGAGTAAGATTGTATCCAAATCCGAAAAGGAGATTGAAGGAAAGGGCGAAAGTGAGTGCAATAGCCAGATTGAAGAGCATGGATGGTTCGACAGAAAGCAGTTTTCCCGGAACTCCAACCGAAAGGTATCCGAAGTAATAATAAAATTCGAGGGAGCCGCCTGCAAACCAGGGATCTCTCGGAGGAAACGAAGAAGTTCTCATTACTGTGTTCAGAAAAGCAAAATCCATAAACTTTTCATGCCTGTAAATCTCAGGGAGATACATGCGTACAAGCAGGAAAAAAAAGAACCCTGCGGCGAATAAAAGTTCATTTGATAACAGAATCTTCTTTTCTGGTAAAGTCCTTTGTTTTCGATAAACAATTATCGATATAAGGCAAAGTAAAAGTACTGAGATCAGGATCGTGCGTCTGTTAAAACCCCATACATAAGAAAAAAGCCAGGCAAGATACGTAACGAGCACTATTCCCAGGGTCTTCGCTGCAGAATATCCTCTGTCAGCAAGCCGATTTCCAGTTATTCCGGCAAGAGGTATGGAAATCAAGCCCAGTACTTCAATGAAAACAAACCAGAAAATTACATGAAGATACTCTAACACAGCTCTCTTCCCTTTAAAATTGGTTTTTTAACGTACACTTTCTAAAGCCCCACTCTATTGAAGTGTACTTTTCATGCACAAAACCTGTATTCAAAGCCTGAGCTTTTTGTTGGTTCTGAAAGGTCACTAAAGGTCAATATTGGTTCTGAGAGGTTATTGAAATCTTCCAAATACTTTTGCAGTCGGTATTCCTGTTCCCCAACTTTTATTTACCTGACATAAGTGCCGATAATATGTATTTTAATAATATGTATTTTGTAAATAGATTTATATTTTTATCGTATGGAAAAAATTTTCTTTTTCTTCCAATTTTATCTTTTTTAAATTTTACATGATTGAATTCTCTCTAGAGGCCTGTAACAAGCCTTCATTATTCACTATTCCTCTGTATTTCCTTTGTATTCAGGTTTTTGTTCTTTGTGTTCGGCTTTGCTAATTCTTATCTCGCTAATTCGTATCCTATTTTGATTTCATTAGTAACTAATATATACGTTAAAAATGTATAAAGATCAAATTAGTTTCACAATGTAACTAATTCAAACATAGTACTTCTAGAATAATTCTCTGAGAACAGTTATCTGAGAACAGTTATCTGAGAATAGTTGTTCGAGAAAAGTTATCCGAGAATAGTTCAACATATGAAAAAAGGCTAGATCGAAACAACCTCTGGTCTAGTCTGCCGCCAAACAGATGCGGTAAACCTGCATGCTAGCTTTCCGAATTCGATTATGGCTTTTTAAATACACAAAAAGTAGCACGCTTTACTAATCTTAAGAGATCTTCAAAAGAAAAAAGAGACATAACGAGACATAATATATGAATTCAAAAAAATCAAGATTATGGACTAACGATTTTGTAGTCATCTTCGTTGAAAATTTTATAGCTGCTTTAAGTTTTTACTTATTAATGATAGTCATGTCTGGATATGCGATGAGTAAATTTAATTCATCCCCAGGTGAAGCGGGCTTTTCTGCCAGCATATTCATAATTGGCGGACTTATCGCACGTCTGTTTGTCGGAAAATGGATCGGACAAGTCGGTCATAAGAAGACCCTTTACTCGGGAGTTATTTTAAGCTTAATTATGACGCTATTATATTTTAGGATTAATAATATTTTTCATCTGTTTACTGTCCGCTTTCTTCATGGCATGGGATTTGGTATTACTACTACAGCAACGGCTACAATCGTTGCAAATATTATTCCTATGGAAAGGAAGGGTGAAGGGATTGCCTATTTCGGATTAAGTCAGATACTCGCAACCGCTATCGGCCCCTTTTTAGGTATGTTCATTAGCCAGTATGGCAGTTTCGTCATGATTTTTGCTACTTGTGCAGTTGCCTCAGCAATCAGTCTTGTAATTCTGCCATTTTTATCATCCTTACATAAAATGGAATTAACAAAAGAACAGCTGGAGAAAATGAAGGGATTTAAATTTAACAACTTCTTTGAACCCAGGGTAATTCCAATTTCAGTTGTTTGTATGTTTATTTTCAGCTGTTATTCGAGTGTTGTGTCCTTCCTTGAAGTGTACTCCAAGGAAATTCATCTCGTGGATGCAGCCAGCTTCTTTTTCATAGTATATGCCGCAGTAATTTTAGTTTCGAGGCCGATTATTGGTCGACTGTTTGACTCCAAAGGTGAAAATGCAATCATGTACCCGGCAATTCTTACATTTACGGCTGGAATGATACTGTTTAGCCAAACTCATCACGGTTATACACTTTTGTTAGCCGCAGCTTTGATAGGGCTTGGATTTGGAGCTATACAGTCCAGTACTCAGGCCATTTCTGTTAAAATAACTCCACAACACCGTATGGGATTGGCGAATTCAACCTATTTTGCGTTTTCAGACATAGGAATGGGAATTGGGCCTTTAATGGTTGGATTTATTATTCCTTTTACTGGTTACAGAGGAATATACATGCGCATGGCAGTTTTTGCGGTGGTGTGCCTGCTATTGTATTATTTATTACATGGGAAAAAAGCTATGCGCAGCAAAGGCGTTGGACATTTCTAAATAGTGTCTGAAAGAAGATATAAACCTAAAAATCTACGATTATAATCTCAAATTAGTTTCATTCGTTATTAATTCTTAACTAGCTTATTCCAAAGCAAACTTCCCGGTGTTATAAAATGGAGGATAAAATCATGGCAGATCCAAGAGAAATCCTCGGTTCGATCGCCATCATCTACCGGAGCCATCTAGCTTGTATGGCAAAAGAACTCGAAGCTTACAGGATCGGAAGCGGACAATTTTATTTTTTAATGGTTTTATACCGCAAGGATGGCATATCTCAGGAAATTCTTGCAAAAACGCTTAAAGTTAGTAAAGCAACAAGTACAAGAGCGATCAAGAACCTGGAAAAAGAAGGTTACGTGTACAGACAAAGAAATAAAAATGACCTTTGGGCTTACAGGGTTTATCTGACTGAAGAAGGAAAGGAAGTAAGAAAGGTGATTCTGGAAAAATTGGTTCTTTTTGCCGATATGCTCCTTTCGGATTTCACACTGGAAGAAAGAGAACTTCTCAGGCGGTTGATACGTAAGGCTTAATTTAAATTTCATGAATCGGAATTCAAGCTCCTTATTTTTGACAGGCTGATCGATGAATAAGCGCGATAAGAAGTTAGTGGATTTGTTCTATTGTCATCGACTATCTGATTTTCAGATAACCTCCAGTACCTCCTGTTATCTTAATATAGATCTTTATGAATACTGATAGATATGAAAATGCAGATTAACGGAAAGGCTGTAGAATCGTACAGCGGCGAGTTTTTCTATATCATAAACCCGGCAACAGGTGAACTTATTGACCAGGTTCCGAAAGGCACGGAATATGATGTGGAGATAGCGGTTGAAGCTGCATCTTCAGCTTTTAATTGTTGGGCTTCCACATCTCCGCAGCAAAGAGCCAGGATTCTTTACACAGCTGCAGGAATTGTAAGACAGAGGAAGGACGAACTTGCCATCCTGCTTACCCGGGAACAGGGTAAACCTTTTGCCGAATCCAAAAACGAGATTGAAGGTTTTGCAAATGTCCTTGAGTATTATTGCGGGCTTGCAAGCAGTTTTCACGGAGATTTCATTCCGGTTCCACAAAATGGGTACTCTTTTACCATAAAGAAGCCTTTAGGGGTCTGTGCAGCCATAATTCCCTGGAACATGCCTGCGCTTATTATGGCATGGAAGATAAGCCCTGCCCTAATTACAGGAAATACGCTTGTCCTGAAACCTGCAAGCAATACTCCCCTTACTAACCTTACCCTGGCTTCTATCCTGAGTGAGGCAGGACTTCCTCCAGGTGTGATCAATATCGTTACAGGCCCTGGTGAGGTTGTGGGAGAAAGTCTTGTTAAGAGCCCTCAGGTGAAAAAGATCTCCTTTACTGGAGAAGCCAGAACCGGGAAACGTGTAGCCGAACTTGCGGCCGGTGGGATGAAAAGAGTAACCCTTGAGCTTGGGGGGAGTGATCCCATGATCGTCTGTGATGATGCAAATCTTGAGACCGCAGTTTCAGGGGCACTTCGGGGAAGATTTTACAATTGTGGACAGACCTGTACTGCTGTAAAGAGACTGTTTGTTTTTGAATCTGTGGCTGAGGGGTTCATAAAAAAACTTGAAGCAAGTATCCGGAACTTAAAGGTTGGAAATGGGCTACACGAAAACATTGATATGGGACCCCTTAATAACTGCAGGCAGTGGGAATATATAAAAGAGCTTGTGGCAGATGTCGAAGAAAAGGACGAGGGAAGAATAGTTGCAGGAGGCAGAGTTCCAGAGGGTAGCGCCTACAGCAGGGGATATTTTTTCGAGCCCACTCTTGTTGTAGATGTACAAAGGGAATCCAGGCTTTTGAAAGAAGAAGTATTTGGCCCAGTATTGCCTGTAGTGCAGGTAAAAAATCTTGAGGAAGCAATTGAAGAGGCAAATAATACCTGTTATGGGCTTGGGGCCTCTATTTGGACAAAAAATATTGATAGAGTCCGTACAGGGTGCGAACAACTGAATGCAGGAATTATCTGGATAAATCAGCACCTTAAGGTCGCTCCTGAAGTTCCTTTCGGTGGTGCCGGAGAGAGTGGAATAGGAAAAGAAAATGGGCCTGATGCTCTATCTGAATATCTTGATCTAAAAGCATTAATGCTAAAAATTTGAATGTAGTAGTGCTAAAAAATTGATGCACTGAGCAAAAATAAGCTATGAAAAAGCCCTGTCATTTAAGAACAATAAAATAAAGATTTTTCGATGAGCCAGTTAATATGCAGCTCATCGGGCTTTTTTGAATACCGTATCAATAAATTACAGAAATACTAAGTTCTACAATTTACTTTTTATAATATTTAGGCAGAAGCTGCATGAATTCGGAAGCTTCCATAACCGGCACGCTGTCAATTACGCAGATATCCGACCAGGGCAGATTGAAAGCTCCATAAGCCTCGGCACTTTCTGCTTCGTAAAGAATATAATACCGGTTTCCAGAAAGGTCAACCCATTGGTTTATGATATTGATTCCTTCTGGAATTTCCAGTTTCTTAAAATGTTCAAGGATCTTATCGCGGTTCGAAGGGTCCCAGGTACTAACGTCCATGAATAACATCTTTTACCACTCCTCTTATTTTCACGCTGCCAATACCCCTTCCCGGAAGCCAGGGCAGCTTTTTACAGCATCCGAGATCTCTTTTTGAGAGCCAAGCTCAAGGGAAAACAAGTCTATTCTCCTGCGCCATCTCCACAAATGCGGATTTGACCAGCACGCCCCCAAATGCCGATTAACGGCAGAAGTCCAGATTCTTTAGAGTATTACTGTCTTTTCCTAATCCATCATTTCTTAAATCCCCGTGAATGATAAATCCGGAAGGACAGGTAATCATGCAGAACTTCTTTCTGCACGTAGATACAGACAGTATATTATCATCCCTTTGTCTATATAATAGTTCGTCCTAAAAGACTATATTAAGTCCGGAGACTTCTTCAGATACACAAAACTTCTAATGAATATACAGGAAATGAAAATACAGGAGGTACCTCTCTCAGTCGAGCCAGCAAACCTCGCATTTATCGTCTTTTTTCATGAAGAACTTTGCAGCTTCAAACCCGGCTTTTACAGAGCCGTTCATGCTTCTTTCCGGGTAATTGGTTGATGAGAACATTCCTGCCAGGTAAAGCCCGGATGGTCCTGGAGCAAACGGCAGAACCTTTTCAAGGTATCCCTGTTCATACACAGGGGCAGTATCCATTCTGCGGAAGAGTTTCGCCCAATGGATATCTGCCCTTGAAAAATCAGGAAACATCTTTTCCAGACCCTTCAGGTAGGAATCCAGGACTTCTTCTTCCTTCTTTAGCCAGAGAGCATCGTTTTCATCTTGGAAATAGGAGGTCACATAGACAAGGTGCTCTCCGTAGTCCTTAAAAGGCATAAAATTGGTATGCTCGATTACGGCTCCAAAAGGCACGTCAGCTTTTATGTTCAACCAGTAATTTCCATCTTTCATAAGTTCTTTGTCAAGACCTATAAGTGCACACGCAGTTCCCTGATAGCGGATGCTTTGCAGGGTTGTGTGAAGGGCTCCAAGCTTGCCTTTTGTGAGGGCATCCAGTACCCTGGGTTCAACCGTTGAAATCACAGCATCACAGGGTATGAAATCCCCATCTGTGACCACTCCTTGCACTGCATTGTCTTTGATTACAATTTCCGTTATTGCTTTATTCTGTAAGATCCTGCCCCCCTGTGCAGTGATTTCCCTTGCCAGAGCTTCTATCAGGGAATTGAACCCTCCTCTCAGGTACCCCAGTTTTTCTCCTTCACTTCCTCTATCTGACCTTATTTTCACACGCCCTATGAGCCAGGCTGCAGAAACATTTTCGGCATTTTCACCGAATTTGCTTTTCATGAGAGGAGCAAAAAAGTTTTCGTATACAGATTGTCCCGCAGTATCAAGAATCCAGTCTTTCGCCTTTATTCTGTCGTAGGAAGTCGTATCATTTATTAGCTTTATCCTAAGCACCAGCAACCCAAGTTTTACCAGATCCGTAAACGAAAGAGGTTTAAATCTTAGAATTTCAGCAGGAGTATTCATAGGATAATTTTTACCGTCTACGAAATAGGCATTTTTCCCCTTAAGCCACATCATTTGAATTTCAAGTCCTAATTCCCTTATCAGGTCAAGAAGTTCCGAATCGCTCCTGAATATATGATGATAATACTTCTCTATAAAATATTTTTTTCCTTTATAGTCCTGGCAATAACTTGCGGCCATCCCCCCAATTTCTTCATCTTTTTCAAAAATAACAATTTCATTCGATTTGCAGAGCTTGTACCCGGCTGACAACCCTGCAAGCCCACTTCCTATTATTACGATTTTCATATCCAATTTTTCCCTTATCTGTTTTAGCTTTTAAACAGAATCTTAATGTCCCTTAAGATTTCAAACAGATTCTAGACCCCTTCTTAGTATAAAAACTGCTAAAGTTTTATATCTCTTTTTCCACAAAGCTTCGTATAACCAATATTCCTTTAAAAATCTCTTAGCATATCGATATGCTTAACCGCTATATATGCTTTGAAACTTATATTAGAGAAGAGGATATATTAATTGAGAGATACCTCCGGATAATCCCGGAGGCTTGAGGGATAAAGGGGTGTATTACGACCAGGAAATAAACTCCGTTTTTGAAGAACTTGGGGTCTCAGAATCAGGTTTGAGTTCTCAGGAAGCAGAAGAAAGACTTAAAAAATATGGCGAAAATGAACTTGAAGAAAAGGAAAAAGTCTCGATCCTGCGACTTTTCATTTCACAGTTTACAAGTATATTAATTGTTATTTTGATAATTGCTTCTATCATTTCGGTCCTTCTTGGGGAGCTGATCGATGCTACAGTGATTCTTTTTACAGTTTTTCTTGCAGGCATTCTCAGCTTCGTGCAGGAATATCAAGCCGAAAAAGCCATTGAACTTCTAAGGTCTCTTACCTCTCCAGAAGCGACTGTTATAAGGGATGGAGTCGAAAAAGAAATTCCTTCAAAAAAGCTCGTTCCTGGAGACATTATTCTGCTTCAGACTGGAGACCGCATTCCAGCGGATGCCAGGGTCATTAAAGGGTTTAATCTCAAAACTGATGAATCTTCTCTTACGGGAGAATCCGTGCCAGTTCAGAAGAGTACTGAAGTCCTTCCTTCCGAAACTCCTGAATCTGACAGGGTAAATATGGTTTATACAGGAACTTCAGTTGCTTACGGAAGAGGCAGTGCGATTGTTACCGCAACTGGGATGAATACTACTTTTGGGGAACTAGCCGGGCTTTTGGGGACAATAGAGAGATCCAGAACTCCTTTACAGGAAAGCCTTGACAAGTTCGGTAGATGGATTGGAGCTGCAACTCTTATAATTGTAGCTTTTGTTGCAATGCTTGGCGTTTTCTACGGTTTTCCCCTGCTTGATATGTTTTTATGGGGGGTTGCCCTTGCGGTTGCTGCAATCCCTGAAGCTCTTCCTGCAGTTGTTACGGTAGGGCTTGGGCTTGGGGTAAGGCGTATGGTCAAAAGGCACGCCCTTGTGAGAAAACTGCCGTCTGTAGAAACTCTCGGAGCCACAAACGTTATCTGTTCGGATAAGACAGGCACACTTACCCAGAACAAAATGACAGTTGAAAGAATCTGCGTCAATGAGCAGATTTTAAAGATTACAGGAGCAGGATATTCTCCTGAAGGAGAGTTTTTTAAGGGAAATGTAAAAGTTACTGGAGATGAACTTCATCTTCAGACTCTCTTGCTGGGAGCTGTTCTTTGTAACGATGCTGACTTTTTTAAAGAAAATGAGAAATGGGAAATTAAAGGAGATCCGACTGAGGCAGCTCTTGTGGTTGCTGCGGCAAAGGCAGGGCTTCGTAAAGTTGAGCTTGATCAAAAGTATCCTCGTCTTGGAGAAATACCCTTTTCCTCTGAAAGAAAAAGAATGACCACCTTCAATAAACTGGAAATCGAGTCTGAAAGCTTTCCTGTTAAAGGTCTTATTGCTTTCTCAAAGGGAGCCCCTGAGGTAATTTTAGGCTCATGTACGAAGATTTTTCTTGATGGTGAAATTAAGGCTTTATCTCCCGAAATAAAGAAGTTGATTGCAGAAAAAGTCAGGGAAATGGCTGACCAAGCCCTCAGGGTCATGGCTCTCTCATTCCAACCTCTGGATGAGGATATGTTTCTTGAAAAGACTTCTTCAGGAGAAATCCCTTCAGAAGAAATTGAAAAAGATATGGCTTTTTCAGGTTTAATGGGTATGAGAGACCCCCCTAGAGAGGAAGTAAAGATTGCAATCCAGAAATGTGCAGATGCAGGCATTAAAACCGTAATGATCACAGGAGACCATAAGATTACGGCGTCTGCAATTGCAAAGGAACTCGGGATTTTAAAGGAAAACGATCTCACTCTTACAGGTTCAGAACTTGATAACCTTAGAGATGCCGAGTTCGAGGAAAAAGTCGAAAGGATTTCGGTTTATGCTAGGGTTTACCCTACCCACAAATTGAGAGTAATCGATGCCTTTAAGAAAAAGGGCTATGTCGTGGCGATGACAGGGGATGGGGTAAATGATGCTCCTGCCCTTAAAGCTGCAGATATGGGGATAGCTATGGGGATTACAGGCACGGATGTCAGCAAAGAAGCCTCAAGCATGATCCTTACGGACGATAACTTTGCGTCCATCGTTGCAGCAGTTGAGGAAGGGCGAAATATATTCAAAAACATAAGAAATTTCATCACTTACGGGCTCTCAGCTCATAGCGGTGAGGTTTTCATAGTCCTTATTTCTATCCTGGGATGGCAGATCCTACCTCTGCTTGCGGTTCAGATCCTCTGGATTAACCTGATTACAGACGGGCTTCCTCCAATGGCTCTATCAGTTGAGCCTCCAGACAATGGTATTATGAGACAGAAGCCAAGAAACGTTGAGGAAGGGCTTATCACCCGGCGGGAAATTACAGCCGGGTTGGGACTCGGAGGGCTAATTGCTCTTCAGGCTTTAATCGTTTTAACCTGGGCGGTTGATAGTGGTTTTCCACTTGAGAAATTGCAGACTCTGATTTTTACCCTTGTGGTTTTTTCAGAAATGTTTAATGCCTTCAACTGGAGGTCTGATCGTTACTCTATCTTTTCTCTGGGTCTTTTTACAAACAAACCTCTGGTTTATGCAGTTCTGATCACAATAATCCTGCAACTGATGGTAATTTATGTTCCTTTTCTCCAGACTGCGTTCAGGACTGTTCCACTTTCTCTGTCTGAATGGGGAGTAGTACTGGCTCTTGCTTCTACCACGCTCATATCTATGGAACTTGTAAAATATTTCTCAAGGAAAAGTTCTCCGGGGAAAAATCCCAGAAAAACGAATTCCGATCGCATTTAAGACTTTTAATCAGATGTCTAATGCAGATTTTAATTCCAAACCTTGTCACTGCCTACCCCTATCCCTTCGTCTACTGGCTTGAATTGCCCATTTCATACAGGCTGGGGAAATAATGATGGATACAATTACCATCAAGACCATTGCCGAAAATATTTCCTGGTTAATTATTTGCAATTCTCGTCCTATAGTGAGTATCACAAGCTCGATTCCTGCTCTCGGCATAACCCCTATGCCGAAGATCAAACTTTCGTAAGAATCGAAGCCTATCGCCTTTGACCCGATAAAACCTCCTGCTAATTTTCCTGAAAATGCTGCAAGAATAACTAAAAGAGTAAAACTGCCTGCGTTTCTCAGAGCATACGGATCAATTAAAAACCCTATAAACGCGAAAAAAATAGGGATTAAGATTCCATGAGCCAGCCCGTAAACTTTGCTCTGGATATCCTGGAGTTTGGCAAGGGGAATTTCCGACAGCACTATACCTCCTGTAAATGCTCCTATTGCTGGACTCAGTTCGAATAATTCTGCGAGATATGCAGAAAAAAGAGCTATTATAATCACCAGGGAAAATACAGCTTCTTTTGCATGCATCTTCTCCGCGTAAATAAAAAGCCTGGGAAACAGGTAATTTCCAAGGATATACATTATTAGTAGAAAAAGCAGGATCTTTCCTGCGATGATAAGAATCCCCAGGACCGGAGGAATACGGTTAAAACGGGCGAAGTTGACAACAACTGAAAGGAAAAAAAGCGCTATAATATCGTCCAGAAATGCAGATGAAAGTATTGCCGTCCCAGGTCTGCTGGAAAGGTAGTTTAAGTTTATAAGAGTTCCGAGTACTACTGCTATGCTTGTTGGGTTGAATGCTACTCCCAGAAAAAAGCTTTCAAGAAAATTGAAGTCAAAGATTCTTCCAAGCGCAAAGCCGAAGATAAAAGCAAAGACTATCTGGGAGAGGGTCGGAACAAGCGCTGTTATTGATTCAAATTTGAGGTTCTTAAGGCTCACTTCGTTATATCCGGCAGTGAAAAGTAGAAAAATAGATCCCAGTTCAGCAAAAAAAGTTATTATATCGGTTTCTACATCAAGAAAAAGAGTTCCAAGTAAGACTCCGGCCAGAATCTCTCCCGTAACTGAAGGGATACCAATTCTCTCTGCAGCTTCCCCTAAGATTTTGACACTGATAATCAAGAACAGTAGTTGAAGTAGAGCACTCACTACTGCTGGCCCCCACATTTTACTTTTAATAATCCTTTTTTCTGGTAATCTTGGTTTTATTTTCTTTTTCCCGAGAAGTCTGGATTTTAATTTGTCTTTTCTCTCAGCTTTTGGTTTTTCTTCTGCAAATCTCTTCTACAATGTCTCTCTTGGACACTATTCCTACAAGTCTATTATCTTCAATAATGCAGATCCGGTCCAGCCTGTACTTCATCATGAGGTCGGAAGCATCCTTAAGTGTGGCGTTTAAAGAGATTGTTATCGGATGAGTAATCATAATCTCTTTTGCTGTTTCTCCAAGTGACCTAATTGCCGTAATTAGGGTATGTTTTTCTCTGGGCACCAGGCACAAAAGAAGGATTTCAAGAATAATATCGAGATCTATAATGCCCACAAGTTCATTTTTATCATTCACTACAGGCAGGATATGGTAAGGATATTTTCCATAAAGAGACAAAATCTCTTCCACAGGTGTGTTTTCGTAGATTTTTACAACCTCTCTGGTCATGAGTTCGTCAATTGTCATCCAGAGGCAGGTTTCAAATCTTTCGTTTACAGATTTGGGTGGAGGACTGGGTTCAGGAGAATTCCGATGCTTGCCAGAATGTTTTCCTCTCTTCTCTCTATCTTCTGTCTCTTCTTCCTTTCTACTGCCCCGAGGAAAATTCCTCCTTGAAAAGCTATTCTCCAGCTCAAAAGTTCTGTCCACATTCGCCCCCACTTAAAAATTCCCCCCATTTACATATTTATTCCTTTTACATGCTTTTATTTCCCTGCTAGTAAAAATTTAATTTCCCTTCCCTGAGACATTATCTATCCTTCTCAAGTTTTTTATCATAGTAAAGGGTAAAGTTTTTTCCAGGGCGTAAGGAGAAAATATATGAGGCATACTTCTCTTCCGGAAGTACCTCATACATTTGATATGCTGCAGGCACGATTACTGCATCGTATTCCGTATTAGCAGGAGTCTCTGTATAATATGACGCTTTTTCATAGTCCCTTAAGTACCAAGGCAGGGGCCAGTAAAGATTTTCGGGATCTACAACGGCTATCTTTAGAGTTTCAGGCCCCTGATTGAATCCTTCAATTTTCTCCATAACTTGCCGGATATCCGGAGATGACTGTGAATACGTCATCAGTTCATTAGGCTCCATGCTCCTGTAAAAATTTACGGAAATACACTGGGTCAGGGATATTATCAGGGTAAGTGCTAGAATTCCAACGACAAGAATATGGGCTCTTGAATATCTTATCCCGGAAGCAGAATTTTTGCCTGTTCCGGAACTCATGTCTTCTATGCCTGACAAATTCTCCTGTCTTCGTCTAGGCTCCCTGGAAAAGAAATCCCCAAGGTAAGCCCCTGCCAGAATCCCGAAGGGAAGGACAATGTGTACAACAAGCCAGGGGACTTTTTCCTGGAGATAAGAATAGAGCAGTAAACTCGCAATTGCCCAGTAAGATACAAACAGGAAAAAGGAGGCATTTTTCCCCTTCTTTCTCAGAAAATGGACAATACCTGCAGTTCCGAAGATCAGAATCGGACTTTCGTATACAAGAAGAATAGGAATATAATAATAAAAAGGGCCCCCTATACGTTCAATTCTGTGCATCTCCATCCAGTGGGAAAAAGCTCTTCCCACAATTGAAAAAATAGTCTCCGGGATTCTAAAAAGGCTTGTGTAGAATATCATCATTATAAAAATGAATAGAGTGCCTGAAATCAGAATTTCCGGCAGGAATGGGGAAATAGCCGAGCTTTTAAGAAAAATGGCCCTTTTAAGGCTCAATTTTTCTTTTTTCCAGCCGGAATAAAACCTGTATAAAGAATAAACCCCTGCATAAGCTCCGAACATGAGAATGATTAGATAAGCATTCTCTTTTGAGGATACGGCAACAGCAAGAGAAGAAGCGGCAAGGATTAGATATTGGTATCGCTTTGGGCTGTGAAGGTTCTCAAGGTAGCGAATACCCCCTATAACAGTAGCCAGAGTACAGAAAACAATGATTAGATCATTCCTGAAGAATCTTGAGAAATATACCATACTCGGAGAAAAAGATAGCAAGAAGGCCGACCAGAGTACACCTCTTTTCCCAAGTTCCTTCTTAAGTAAAAAGATCAGGAGGATTGTCGCTACTCCGAAGAATACAGGGATCAGGCGTGCGGTTGTGTCGTTTATCCCCAGAAAGTGAAAGATAACTGCTGTAGAATGGAACAGAAAAGGGCCATGATAAGCCGGATCATATTTGTATTGCCCGGTTTCTAGAAGTTTAAGGGTAAAACTGGCATGTACGCTTTCATCGTGATGAAATATTCGATCCCCCAGGTCAAACAATTTTATTAACAGGGCAAAAAGGAGGATCAGAAATCCCAGTATTTTATATTTTTTTTCAGAAAGCCCTGGTGAGTTTTCGATATTGTAATCCTGACCTTGCTGCATTATTCCCCAAACCCTTCAGTGTAGCTGTTTCTTTATAAGCATACATATATTTAAGGGATAGGATGGAATAGTCTCTCATGGCTGAGGTAAAAATCAAATTATTTGCAAATTTACGTGAAAAGGCAGGCGCATCGGAGCTGCAACTGTCGGGAGAAAAGGTTATTGATATCCTTTTGTCCCTTACTGAAAGATATCCCGAGTTAAAGCATCTTATTTTTGAGAAACCCGAAGGAGAAAGTGAAGTTCCTGTTATGTGCGGTTCAATTAATGTCCTTATAAACGGAAACAATGTCCGGCATCTAGACGGGCTTGATACCCTTCTTTCGGATGGCGATGAGCTTGCAGTCCTGCCTCCGGTTTCAGGAGGCTAATTCTTTCGGGAAGGGAGATCATGGGCAGGATATTCAAAGAGCGAACTTCGGTTGATCAAGCTTTGAAACTTTTTCTCGAGCGTATTTCTGCTCTGAAGAAAACAGAAGAAATTTCACTCGAAACCTGTGCAGGCAGGGTACTTGCAGAAGCTGTAATCTCGGAAAGGAATGTGCCTCATTATCGGCGTGCTGCTATGGATGGGTACGCGGTAAGGGCTTCCGACACTATGGGAGCTTCTCCTACAAATCCGGTAATGCTGCAGCTTTCTGACCGGATAGAGGAAGGAAGTACGATCTGGGTCCATACCGGGGCTGCAATGCCTGAAGGAACCGATGCTGTCGTAGTGGTTGAGGATACCTCTACTGCAGGAAACCTTGTCGAGATCAGAGCTCAGGTCTACCCGAACAGAAATGTAGGACAGATCGGAGAAGATATAAAAAAAGAAGATAGGGTTTTTGAAGAGGGACACTTTCTCCGCCCGTGTGATGTAGCTGTGCTGGCATCTCTTGGGTTTGATAGGGTGAAGGTTTTCGAAAAGCCTGTTATTGCAGTTATTCCTACAGGAGACGAGCTAGTAAGCCGTAAAAAGAGCGTGGGTGTTCCTCCTCAGGGTATGGTGCTTGAGACTAATGGGCTAATGTCGGTCCTTTATGTGAAAAAATGGGGTGGGATTCCCCAATATCTCGATATAGTGCCTGATAACCCGGATAGTATAAAAAAGGCCATAAAATCGAACCTGGATGCCGATATGATCATTCTTTCAGGCGGAACCTCAGTAGGAAAAAGAGATCATGCCCCTGAGGTTGTAGCGTCTCTCGGAGAACTACTCGTACATGGCATAGGCGTCAGTCCTGGAAAACCGGCAGCTCTTGGAATTATAAACAATATCCCTGTCGTTTGTCTGCCCGGTTACCCTGTTGCCAGCCTTGTTGCCCTCTATTTCTTTGTCCGCCCCGGTCTAAGGAAACTGGCCACAATTCCGGAGATTCCCGAGCTTATTCTTAAAAGGCGCCTGGCTGCAAAAATCAGTTCGAAAATAGGGTACGTTAATTTCATCCGCGTTGTCTTTGAAGGAGATAGGGTTCGCCCTTTGACCGGAGCCAAATCCGGGGTTCTGAGTTCAGTTGCAAAGGCTGATGGGTATGTACTTGTGCCAGAAAACATTGAAGGGTATGAAGAAGGAGAAGAGGTAGATGTCTTCTTAATCGAGTAATACTCTCTTTTTCTCTCAAAATACCTTTTTTGATCTTATTGTTTAGTCTTATTGTTTTATGGAAAAGAGTTACAGTAACTTTTATTCTGCTTCTTTTATGAAAACAGGTTAAATTATAGGTGAATTACTCTTCTTTTCTCCTTCGAAGTTCCGGAAGGACTCTTCCCCTTTCTTAGATAAAGTTTTATACTTCAAGGGCTAATTAAGCAGAGAAACCCGAGCTAAATATTCTTATCTAAAATGTTTTGAGCTAATTGTTCAGACTAAAATCTAAATTTTCAAGCGATTCTTTAAGTGAAAATGATGCCTTCCACGTATAAAGATCTGGATAAGATTTTTCTCATAGGGGTCGGTGGGTTCCTTGGAGCAATCTGCCGGTTTTTACTCTGTGAGCCCATGGAAGCACATCTCGGTACCCTTTCTGTGAATGTGTTAGGAAGTTTTCTGCTCGGCCTGCTAATGTACGACACGGAGTATATTGGGTTTATAGGCCCAAAAGGAAAGCTTGCTTTCGGGACCGGGTTTATTGGAGCCTTTACAACATTTTCCACGTTTGCAGTTCAGTCTTTCAACCTACCCTTTCTCCCTGCTCTAGGAAATATTAGCGTCAACCTGTTTCTTACCCTAGCTGGTGTGTTTATGGGAAGGAGCACAATAAAAGCCCTTTCAGGCAGGGAGAAATAAAGAGATGTTCTCCTTTCCAGGACTGGGAAAACTCTTTTTGATAGGTATGGGCGGTTTCATAGGGGCATGCCTTAGATATACGGTTTTAAGCCGGGTTCCCAGGATCAAGAACATCCCTGCAGGCACACTTATCGTGAACCTCTTAGGTACTATTATGCTTGCCATTCTCACTTTTTCTTCTGAGCCACAATCTATGGTTTATTTTGTAAATATGGGAATTTTAGGTTCCTTTACCACGTTTTCTACCTTCGCGTATGAAACTTTCAAATTGCTTGAAGAAGGAAAAAATCTCTCGTTTTTCCTGAATATTTTTCTTAACGTTGCACTCTGCCTCGCAGGGGTAAGCATTGCAGATCTGATTGTCGGTTTGTGAGCTTGAAATCGCCCAAGCCCGTAATGGACTCCCGAAGTAAGTACAATGTAAATGCATCTAAAAAGCTACTTTATAAAAACGAAGATTTCAAAAGAAAATTCAAAAAAGTTAAGTTAAAAAAGTAACTCAAAAAAGTTAAATTAAAAAGCTCTTAAAATCATTTTACAAGAGCTTTTGCAGATCTTCTGATAAAGCGCCTCTTGTGACCTGAAGAAGTGAAGCGCTGTGCAGGTCCTGGGTGTGCTTTTTGAGCCTGTGACTTCTGGACCTTGATTACTCTGCCTTTTCTGCCTTTTACTTTTACCCAATCAATACTGCCGGTTTTGCCCATTATCATTCCTCGTTAAACTTTAATTTTAATATTCTCTGAATTTATTTGTAATTTATCACGTAATATATCCAGGTATTCGCTTATTGCTGGACACTGCCGGTTGCCGCGGATTTTTTTCTTCTCCTCGGCAGGGTCTCAATAAACAGATATTTAAGCAGGTATTTCCTGGTTCGATAGTGTTAAATCGATAATTCTCAATGATTTTGAAGAATATCTAATATTCCTTAAAAGCCTGAAAGTGCGAAATTATAAATGTCATCAAGCCTTGGGTTTATCATAGAAAGAAATGCTAGTAATTAAATGTTACGGACATTGGATTAAAATCAGGTAGACTTGCAGGATTCTTTTTCTTAAAAAGGTGATTAGCGTAAAAAAGAATGACATTGAAACAAGGCTTGCAGATGCACAGGAAGAACTTGCAGGCGTAAAGAAATTTCCTGACTCTGAATTTATAGGCATTATTAAAGAACTGGGATTCAGGTGTGAACTCTGCGCACGCTGTTGTACCAAAGAGTTTAACGACCATGTTTTCCTGCTAGATGCCGATCTGGTCATTATAAGGCAAATAAATCCGGATTCCATCACTCCTGCTCCTTATTACGAGTTTTGTGACCAAAAGGGCAGGTTTTATGTTTCAGGCTACGCCCTGAAAACAAAGCCAGACGGTTCCTGTATTTTCCTTGAGAATAAGCGCTGCAAAATTTATGATAAACGTCCTTCAATCTGCAGGGTTTATCCTTATATGCTCCATCGGGAAGCTGACGACTCAGGCAAGGTGGACTGGCGCCAGATAAGCGGCTTAAACGAGCATGGAAGCTATTATTCCGAACTTGACAACTCCGAATGTGAAGCAATTGCGCGAGAAACCAGAGCCTATGAAGAGGCTTACCTTATACAGATGATCGGGTTTCTTGAAGCTGTGGAAGCCCACTTCAGAAAAAATGGCCTGAAACACGTTCAAAGCATATATGACCGCAAAATACGTGAATTTCTTAAGGGCAAGTGCGAACTTGAAGTGTTTGTATGCTATAAGGGCGGGTTTGAAAAATGCGATCTCAAGCCTGATGCTGATTAAGAACAGAATCTAATAGATAAAAAAGCAGATTTAAAAATTCAAACAACTGTTTAAATGAAAAAAAGGGATTATAAATATTATCTTCCTTTTTACCTTGCTTTTTTGTCTTTTACCTTCCATTTAAGGAGTATCCCATCTTCGATTTTTTCGGCTGAAGACAGCTCCAGCTCAGGGATTTCAGTTTCTGAAAATCCTTCTCCGTCAGTGAAAGTTGGGGCTGTAGCGCCGCCTATAATAAGGTTTCCTATAAAGGTGTAAATTTCATCAACAAGGCCTGCAGAAAGCATTCCCCAGTTGAGGGTTGCTCCTCCCTCTACCATAAGTGTATTTATACCCATTTCCTTTAATCTTACTGCAAGCTCAGGAAGGTCAACTTTTTCAGTCCCTGCTTTAATAACGAGAGCTTTTTCTTCCAGTTTTTTTATCTTTTCGGCAGGAGCAGAATTTGAAACTGCGATTATCTTCATTCCCTCTCCTTTTTTGAAAATATCGGCATCAAGAGGAGTCCTTGCTGAACTGTCAACAATAATCCTTACCGGATTTTCACTTTTTCCAGCAGCTTTTCTCGCTGCTCTTCTTTCTGGAGACTTTACAGTTAAGCTCGGATCGTCTGAAAGGACGGTTCCTATTCCCACCATAATTGCATCTATTTGGGCTCGGAGTTCGTCGACCCTTTCAAAATCAAGTTTTCCGGAGATTCTGACCTGTTTTCTTTTTTTTGTTGAGAGTTTGCCGTCGGCTGACATAGCAGAATTTATAAAAACAAAAGGTCTGTCCATTTTTCTAGCTCCTGAAAAAAGTAGCTTAGGAGGTGTTTCTCGGGAAACTTGCCTCCTTTCTTGAAAAATTCTTGAATAGGCATCAAATAGCCTTATTTTTTTCTTAAACAGTTTTTTTCTTCTTCGCTTCAAGTTAAAAGGTTTAACAATTCTTTGAAACGAAATTTAATCTGAACTTATTCGATTTCTATTAGAGGCTTCAGGAGATCGTGGTCTCTCAAAAGTCCCTGAAGTTTACGGTTTGAATTAATGATCGGGACCTGGTCGATCCTGTTCCGCTTCATTTTCCGTGCACAGTCACTGACCGATGCAATATACGTGGCAGTGATTGGTTCCTTGATCATTATATCGCTTCCGATAAGGTTGGGAACCTTAATTCTTGATACACTGTAATAGATGCTCATGGTGTCTCGCATTGACTCCCAGGTCCAAGCATCGTCATCCTGACCTGCAGACATGTCTGACATCTCTACACTATCTTCAATTATGCTGGCAGCAATAACGTCACGGTCTGAAATTATTCCTACGAGCTCTAAGTTTGCATCGAGTACTGGAACGGCTTTAACAACTGCAAGCTCCATAATCCTGGCAGCAACAGGCAGAGGTGTTTCACTGTAAATTGCAACGACTTCTTTTTCTACATAGTCCTTAATCGGAATATCAATGTTCATATCTGCAATTGCGCCTACAACGTCTGCCACGGTAACAAGCCCTACAAGCTTCCCGTCATCTACTACCGGAAGCCTTCTTATGCCATGTTCCAAAAGTAAGCGTGCTGCAGTCTGCAGATCTGACCCAGGGGATATGGTTATCGGATCCCGTGTCATAAGAAGAGCTAGTTGCTCTTCTTCAGGGTTCTGTAAAAGATTTGTCCTGGTTACAATTCCCACAACTTTAGAATCTTTAAGTACCGGAACTCCTGAAATGTGTTTGTTCTTTAGAATTTTAAGAACTTCGTCCCTTGAACCTGGAAGGGTTGCGCTTGCTACATCCCTTACCATGATATCTTCAATGAAGATGCTTTTTGGCATGTAATCTACACCTTTATGTATTTTGAATCCTGGTTTTCTTCTACTATGTCTCTTCTCTCAAAAGGCTTCCAGTCAACAGAAAGTCTTAACTTTGTTTTTCACTCCGGACTACCAGGACAGGGACTTTCGAGCCTCTTACTACTTTATCCGCAACGCTCCCCATCAGAAATCTGTCGAGCCCGGTTTTGCCAAGGGTACCTACAACTATCAGATCAACATTATTTTTCTCTGCAAAATCTATAATCTCATTGCTTGGGTGACCTTCCAAAATCATTTCTCTAACTTCAACTCCTGAGACCTTTCCGCGTTCCTTTACCACGGATATTGCTTTCTCCCCCTCTTCTCTCAGGATATTATACATTTCTTCCCAGCCCGCATCCATAGGTATCGAAGAAAAAGAAGTCATATCTATTACGTAAAGAGCGTGAACTGTGGCCCCGCTGAGTTTTGCAAGCTCAATACCGTAAGAAATAGCTCTCAGGGTGTTTTCAGATCCGTCTGTTGCAATCACTATGTTCCGGTAAAATTCGCTCATCATATTTGTTCTCCATTTGTTTTACGAATGAAATACCGATAGTATATCATCGGGTCTTGCCCTTCTTGTGATTCCACTTATGGGGTTCTTTATTCCTGCAAGATTATTGGAACTTCCATTCAGGATCATGAGATTAGCTTTATTCCCCTTTTGTATTGAACCCGTAGAATCAGATCCCATTACAAAGGAACCATTAAGTGTACAAATTTTAAATACTTGCCTATCGTCAATTGAATAAATTTTAGACATAAATTCCATTTCAGCAAACATATTTACAGAATTTAACATTACATTATCCGTTCCTGCAGCTACTGTTATTCCAGCTTCCAGCATTTCGGCAATAGGTGCCATTCCCACTCCAGTAATAAGGTTCGATCTGGGACAGACAACAACCGGAATCTTCGCATCAGCTACGTATTCAATATCTCTTTTTGTAGCATTTGTCAAATGAATCAGGAGATCCGGTTCCAGAGACAATGCTTTTTCTATATCACTCGTATCTTTTTCTCCTGCATGGATTGCAAATAATTTTTTGTGCTGTCGTGTAAAAGTAGCAATCTCCTCCAATAATTCGAGATCAAGGTCATTTGCCCCACTCATTCCAAGTCCGGTGGAACGCAGAAAAATCCTTTTTACTTCAGACAGCACGACCTGAAGAGGCAATTCAGGCTCTGCAGGTCTACCAAGTACCATGGAGTGAAGTTTAAGTCCTTCGAGCGCCTTATTCAGAGCGGATACCCCTACAACACCCCCTTCTCTGAAATCAGCAAAAGCACAGGTTCCGGTTTCTATCATGTCCAGCAGGGACTTTCTCATGCACTCGATCAGAGTTTTGTATGGTGTTTCTCTTAATATCTTATGCTTTAACCCGTCAGGAGGCTTTACAAGAGTATCTAGGTCTCTTTGAATCCGAAATCCGGAGACTTTTCCCAGAGGGGGATCTTTGAATACCGAATCTCCAAGGTGAGTATGTGCATTGACAAAACAGGGAGCAATTATGTTCGTAGAGGATGTACGCTCTTCCCCAATTTCAGTAATTATTCCTTTCTTTATGCAGACGTAACCCTCAATCGGTTCTAGTTCAGGGCCTGCAATAATTATCCCGGGAATTATCTGTTCAGTGCCGTACATATATACGCACCTCAGCTATCCATTAAGCACCTGTGCTAAATTTGTAGAGCAAATATATACATAATATATAAGGTTTTCTTCAAATTTTTTATGTTATACTCTTTTTAGAATGTATCTTTTAAAGTTTTACTTTTTAAGAATCCAATTTCTGAAAATATGATTTTTTAAGGATTTAAATTGCTTATTACTTTTTTCCTTTTTAAATAGTTTAATGAACGCCTGTCATTATTTATAATTTACAGTTATTCTGTATTTATTCAAACTATCTTTCCACGTTCTCAGGTTGCTTTATGTTGCTCTTCGAGTTGAAACCATTATCTCTTGAGATAAATAGGTCTTTAATATAAATGCCTCCTTAAAAATATATGCAAGATAGTAAATCCATAGTTCTCCGATATTTTTATATATTATTGTATATGTAATATAGTTCCGTCGCATTGTATAGGTCCTTGCATGAGGTAATGGAAAATCCTGACTGTGAGTGTACAGACAACCCCAATGCGGTACATCGATAGTGTGACACTGGCCCTGCACGAGGGTAACTGAAAGTGACTGCGGAAAACCAGAGGATGAGCTTTCGGAGTTAGTGCGCCAGGGCTACAGCACTATTTTTCTCCTTATTTTAAAAATTTTTTCAGGTGTTCTTTGAGTAATGGAATCTAATTTTTATTTTAGCCTAATATTCCGCTAGCTTGCAGTCGGATAAGCCAGCGTAACTTTTCCAGAGGACTTCTACATAGCCAATCTCATCTGTCTGAAATCTTTTAATTTTATATCTACTATTGTTTCCGGTTATTTCTTTACTTTAATGGGTCAATCCGTTATTGATTTATATAATACCTTCAGAAAGATAATAGATATGTCCTTTGAAGAGGCAATAACAGATCTGGGATCCAGTATAATTGTTGATATAGAGGTTACTCCCGGTTCTAAATCGATTTCAGTTCCGAGCGGTTATAATGAGTGGCGCAAGCGAATTGAAGTAAAGCTAACTAAAAATGCCCAGAAAGGAAAGGCAAACGAACAGCTTGTAGAATGCCTAGCTAAACTCTTTGGAATTAGCAGTTCGAATATTCTTATACACAGCGGGGCAACAAGCAGTAAGAAGTCCTTATTGTTAAAAGGAGTTTCATATCAACAGGCAATTTCAATTTTTGGAGCTCATTTAAAAAAATAACTTCGGATTCAAAAAGACAGTATTTAAAAAAGAACCGGATTTTAAGAGTAACTTTTCTATCTCCTACCAAGCAAAAGGAAGTTCTCTTTAAATTGCAGTTCTTTTACAGTTTTAATTAATAAAAAGGTTGCAGACAACGTGGCTGATGTTGAAACTTACCGAAAAAGGCTTGAAAGAATTGAAGAGATACTCTCCGAACTCTCCGAGTATTCAGAAAAGGGAGCAATTATTATTGTTGAAGGAAAAAGAGATGTCCTTTCACTAAAAAGGCTTGGAATTGAAGGCAATTTTGAACTTGCAACTCAACACTCTCTTTTTAATTTCTCCGAGAGAATTGCCCAGCTTGGTAGCGAAGTAATTATATTAACCGATTGGGACAGACGAGGTGACATACTGGCTATAAAGCTTTCAGGATATTTCCAAAGTTTTGGTTTGAAACCCGAGCTTGAAATCCGAAATAAACTTCGGTTCATCTCTCAGAAGGAAATCAAAGATGTAGAAAGCCTATACTCCTATGTTTCCAAGCTGAGAATGAAAACTGGCTCCCGCTCAAATAAGGGTTTCAAATAATTTATATCTTAAAAAAGAAATTAAGAGTCAAACTCAAAAATTAATATTAAACTTAGTATTTAAATTTATATCTATAACTGGCGAAGTTCTTTCATTCTTTATGCATGGGATTGGAAGTTTCTCCTTTTTCCTGAATCATTTCCATACTTTGTGGATTCTTCTGATGATTGAATGTTCGGTCAAATTCCGGATATTTTGGAAACTTGCCAGCCAGCTCTTCAAACATTTTGTGTCTTGGACTGATAATGATTATATGAGCAGGAGGATGAATTTTCTTTAACCTACTAATTGCCGCCCCTGCATGATTATTCAATTCCACCAGTGCTGCAGAATTACATTTTGACTTAAGGGATACACCCATTACACTAACAAGAAGTTCATCAGCATAGTTTGGTTCTATGCATTTTGGAGTAGCTGAAAATTGAATATGTCCGTATCGTTCTAGATCATGTAAGGCTATTTTTACCTTATCCGAGTCGTCTGCCCGGACTAATGCGAATGATTTCATTTTTTACACACCACCAATATACTGAAGTTATCCCCATTTCGATATGGATTTACCCCTATAATAATCTTTGTGTATGAGATATGCTGAACAGCCAGGGATTTCGAAAATTACTGGTTTCCTATGACCTTTTTAGCGCTTTTATGGTACTATAAATAGTCTAGGCTCCGGGCTGTAAAATTTATTTCTCTCATTTATGAGATTTTCAAAAATTATAAGGGTTCCTTGCAATTTCTTTTTTCAGATGTAGTATACGCTTCCAGTTATGAAGTCACGTATTCTATAGTTATATTCCTCGTATATATATTCGTTTTGAAATAATATCGGCTCTTAGGTGTTTAGAATAAGTGAGTTATAGTTACTCTCTAGATATGGGCAACATAGAAAACAATTTGTTTACAAAAACATATCCTAGAGAGATGTTTACCTATTTAGAGTGATTACTTTTTAACTGGGTAATTATTTCCAATCTTCCCAAGACAAAAAAACCAATAATATTTCTCAATAAGAAAGTTTTCATCTCCCAATAAGAAATGTTTTTTTTTGAGTTTCTCCTTTTCCGGGTTTCTATATATTATTACTTTTTAATTCTATATAATAAGATTCAATTTCACAAATTATATAATTATACTGACTTTACTAAAATTATCAGAGAGTGGTTTTATTTGGTTCATCGAGCTACTTAGGGTTAATTGCCAACCTTACTAGAATTAAAAATAAACTTTAATAAGATAAAGCCCTACTTCAGATGAATTTAAAAAATAGAACTTTCTTTACTCTCTTTTCTTCCATATCTATTTCTGAACGCAGCGGGAAGAATTAATACATCAACAGAATTATGAGTATATCATTAATATTTAAAGAAAAAAATTATCTTTAGTTTAATTACAATATCATTACAATATTCAATCTAGTTCAACACTATTATTCAATAATGAATCTGTAATTCAATAATCAGATGTATTACTTATACACAGTAGCACCAAATCTCCTGTGAGTTGACTGATACAATTAATATATTTGGCTGCTCAGCTTCCGAATTAGGGCATTCAGAAGTTATTATTATCAAATGGTGATTATATGGCTGAAGATATTAAAGCTAAAGTAATAAAGGAAAAAAAGGCATCGATTGAACTTTCCAGTGTTAGTACGGAAATAAAAAATCGAGCACTTGAGGCCATGGCTCAGGCTCTTGACAATGAAAGGAAAGCTATTCTAGACGCAAATTCAAAAGATCTTGAATATGCAGTGGAACTGAAAAAGAAAGGGAAGCTCACTCAGGCTCTTGTAGACAGGCTTAAAGTGAATGACTCAAAAATTGACGGAATGATAGCAGGAATCAGAGATGTAATTAAACTCAAGGATCCTGTAGGCGATACCATTTCTACTCTTGAGCTGGACAAAGATCTTATTCTCTACCAGGTGAGCTGTCCAATCGGCCTTATAGGGGTTATCTTTGAATCCAGACCTGACGTGGTGCCTCAGGTCATGTCTCTTTGCCTTAAGAGTGGAAACGCGACCATCTTCAAAGGCGGAAGTGAAGCCAAAGAGTCTAACCGTACTATTTTCCAGATTCTTGTAAAAGCTATAGAATCTACCGACGGCATGCCGGCAGGGGCTTTCCAGCTTATGGAAACCAGAGAAGAGATAATGGATCTTTTGAGTCTTGATGCCTATGTAGATCTCCTTATTCCCAGAGGTTCAAATGAGTTTGTTAAGTTTATCCAGGAAAATACGAAAATCCCGGTACTTGGGCATACCAGCGGGATCTGTCATATCTATGTGGATGAGTATGCAGATCTCGATACAGCCTGGAAGGTCTGCTTCGATGCGAAAGTACAGTATCCAGCAGTCTGCAATGCCATTGAAACCCTTCTGGTAAACCGTAAAATTGCGGATGCTTTCCTGCCGAAAATGGCAGAGATGTACCTTGGTGCAGGGGTTGAATTGCGCTGTGATGAAGACAGTTATACTCTGCTTGAAAAAAGAGGGCTTTCTCCTCTCTCAAGAGCTACGGAAGATGACTGGAGTCTTGAATACAATGATCTTATCCTTTCGATAAAACTCGTTGATACGATAAAGGAAGCCATTGATCACATAAACACGTTTGGTTCCCATCACACCGATGGAATAATAACCGAGAATGCTTCACGAAGAAAAGAGTTTACAGCGCTTGTTGATTCGTCAAGTGTTATGGTAAATGCCTCAACCCGTTTTGCAGACGGCTATCGTTATGGAAAAGGAGCCGAGGTCGGAATCAGTACAAACAAAATCCATTCCCGTGGGCCTGTAGGCATGGAAGGTCTACTGATCTATAAATATATCTTGCTCGGGAAAGGGCAGGTTGTTGCAGACTACGCAGGAGAAAATGCAAAGCCCTATACACACAGGAAACTTGATCTTAAGTTTGAAGATGTAAATTGAAAACCATATTGAAAATTATGATATATTTATATAGCTGAATTGAAATACCAGCGCAAATTGAGTGAAAGCGATGGAACTCCAGATTGCGGCTGTTACTTTATTTCAACTGCAGTTCCAAAATACTTTACGAGGCCTTGTGATTGACAGATAGAAATGAATTCCTCAATGATGTTAATAAAATCGTTCTCAAGATCGGTACTTCCTCAATTACAAAACAGAACTGTGATAGTACAAAAGAAAATTGCAGTATTGATCCTACCTTTATGGAAAGTATTGCAGCCCAGGTCTTTGAACTTCGAAAGCTCGGAAAAGAAGTTATTGTAGTAAGTTCGGGGGCAATAGGTGTAGGACTTTACGAACTAGGCATTGCCCCAAAGCCTCGTGAAATTCCTATCAGGCAGGCAGCGGCAGCGGTCGGACAGAGTATCCTGATGCAGTACTGGAGCGAAGCTTTCTCAAAATATGGGATAAAAGTAGCTCAGATCCTTCTTACTTACGAATTCTATTCTGATCGGGTATCTTACCTTAACCTCAGGAATAGTATCTCCACCCTTCTAGAATATGGGGTAGTTCCCATAATAAATGAAAACGACTGCACCTGTACAAACGAGATTGACGCGATCTTCGGAGATAATGACAGGCTCTCTGCGATGGTTGCAAGCAAAATCGATGCTGATCTCCTGATAATTCTCTCGGATATAGATGGCCTTTTTGACAAAAACCCAAAGACGCACAATGACGCCAGACTCATATCCCTTGTAGAAAAAATCACACCAGAAATCGAAAGTTATGGGGGTGACCCTACTAGCTTCAAGGGCGTAGGGGGAATGAGAACCAAAATAAAAGCTGCAAAGATCTGTAGCATGGCAGGTTGCTATGTCTTGATTGTAAATAGTGAAATTAATGATGTACTTTTGAAGGTTCTATCGGGAGAAGATATAGGCACTCTTTTTCTGGCTGAAAGGCATATCCAGAAGAACCGTGCACGTTGGATCATTCTTGCAAGGGCGTCAGGCACTGTCCGTGTAGACACAGGGGCAAAAGCCGCAATCCTCGAGAAAAATAGTCTTCTTCCTGCAGGAGTTGTCGAAGTTGAGGGAAATTTTGATAGAGGCGATGTGGTTAGGCTTGAGTGCGAAGGCATGATCTTTGCGAAAGGAATTACCGACTACACCTCTGAAGAACTTATGAAAATTAAAGGAGCCCATACCGATGAAATTGAGGGTATTCTGGGCTATAATAATTACAGTAATGTAATAAAAAAAGAGAATATTGGCATACTTAAAGAATTTAATTAACTTTCCAATGTATCCGAGGATTAAAATGATTTGTCGGGATTCTTGAAGGACTTGATGTGATTTCTTGCATTCTGGAATCCCTTATTAATCTGTTAAGTTCTTTTAAACTCTAAATTCCTTTAAATTACCAAATCTCTTGAGATTACTCGATATTATCTGCAGATAATTTTTGGGGCAACCGCCTCGGTGTTTAAATTTATCTCTAAAATAGGAGAAATGATATATGACAGTTAAGAACCGAAAGATAGGATTTATCGGAGCAGGAAAAATGGGTTCTGCTCTCATGCAGGGAATTCTAAAGGCTGGAATTGTAAAGCCTGAGAATCTTGGTGCAAGCGATGTGTACGAACCTTTTTTGAACGATCTGAAGGCACAGCTGGGCATAAACGTATCGACTGACAATGCTGTTATTGCTCAGGCATCCGATGTTCTTATTCTTGCGGTAAAACCCCAGACTCTGGGCTCGGTACTCGAAAATCTTAAACCTTACATAACTTCCGATAAACTTATAATCTCAATTGCAGCCGGTGTGCCTCTTGCAACTTACGAGAGTGCCCTTCCCGAGGGCACAAGAGTTGTACGTGTAATGCCAAACATTGCAGCCACAGTTTCCGAAGCCGCTTCAGGAGTTTCTCCTGGGAAGAACGCTACTTCTGAAGATATGAAAATTGCTCTTGAGATCTTTTCTGCAGTAGGTACTGCAGTCCAGGAGCCTGAGTCCCTGATGGATGCCGTTACAGGTCTTTCAGGCAGTGGGCCGGCATTTATCTTTCCAGTGATTGAGGCAATGGCCGATGGAGCAGTTCTTGAAGGAATGGACAGGAAAAGTGCCCTTACTCTTGCAGCCCAGACTGTACTTGGAGCTGCAAAAATGATGCTTGAAACAGGCCTGCATCCCGGAGAACTCAAGGATATGGTTACTTCTCCTGCCGGAACCACCATTCAGGGCGTCCATGCCCTTGAAGAAGCCGGAATCCGGGCTGCATTTATGAATGCAGTTATAAGGGCAACAGAACGCTCAAAAGAGCTTGGAAAGAAGTAAATTTTCTTTTTTCCACTTTATTCTACTTTTTATTTCCTTTTATTTGCTTTTTTTGTCTACTTTCTTATTGAGCTCATCCTAAAACCAATTTTACTCTCAAAAACTGTTTTTCAGTTCAAATACGTATGCCCTACTTAGAAAATAACTATAATGAGCTTGAAATTTTTACGTTAAACAATTTTTTGCTTGAATATAATTTTTAATATAATCCATTTTTCCCGAATTATTCTTTGCTTTCCTTCTTCAGGCATAAAAACCAGTCAAGACAGTACATGTTATCTTCTGACTTACCAAGTCTTTCTTTTACGGCTTCCATCGAGCTAGGAGCCGGAATTATGACATCATCTCCAGGCTGCCAGTTTGCAGGCGTTGCCACTTTCTCTGCTTCATTTTTCTGCAGAGCGGTCACAAGTCTCTTTATTTCCTGCATATTTCTTCCGGCTGACTGAGGATAATAAAGCATTGCTCTTATCTTTGCCTCGGGATCTATAATGAATACGGCTCTTACAGCCTGTGTGGTTGAAGCATTTGGTTGGATCATTCCGTATTTCTTTGCGACTTCCATTTTCAGGTCAGCAATTACTGGGAACTTGATCTCTAGGTTTTTCATCCCGTTATACTCGATTTTTTCTTCAATCCTTTTAAGCCATGCAATATGGGAGAACACGCTGTCTATAGAAAGTCCTATAAGCTCAGTATTTATTTCTTGGAATTCATCCTGCATACTGGCAAAGGTCATGAATTCGGTAGTGCATACAGGTGTGAAATCTGCAGGATGGCTGAAAAGTATAACCCATTTGCCTTTGTAATCATCAGGGAAGTTGATTTGTCCCTGAGTTGTCACTGCTGTAAATGAGGGCGCATCATCCCCAATCAGAGGCATGTGTATCTGTTCATACTCAGCTTCTACCATATTTTCACCTATTTTTTATCTCATGCAGTTTTCTTTCAGGATCGGAAACTGAGTGCAAGTTCGGAAGCTTACCCCTTAAAAGCCTTCCTTCCCTCAACCGTCCTAAAATTACCTTATTATTACTTTCATTCTTATATATCTGTTCTGAAAAGAGGACAAAAAATTTATTTTGTTAAAATTACTCTTTTTAAAATCTTATTCTCTTCTATATTTTATTTTTTTTCAAGATAAGTACTATACACTTATTTTTGAGTCATTTTCTATTAATACTTTTTATTTTTCTTATTTATGTATTTTAATGCCTCTTTTAAAAAATTCTAACCTCCTAACATCTTATTTTTAAAAAAAAAGTCTTCTACTCCTTTCTTTTGGAAAATAATTTATCCTAGAACTTCTTTGTTATATGGGGGTTAAATGAGGAAGTTTGTTCGGCCAAAGGTTGTGGTTAGTAGGTGCCTTGGGTTTGACCACTGTAGATATAATGGGGGTATAATCAGCAGTCCGATAGTGGCGAACCTCATGGAGTATGTTGAGTTCCTGCCGGTCTGCCCGGAAGTGGAGATCGGGCTTGGTGTCCCAAGAGACCCGTTAAGAATTATTCTTGAGAACGGGGAACACAGGCTTATCCAGTCCACAAGCGGCAGGGATGTAACTGAAGCTATGGATGCATTTTGTACTGATTTTCTCGGTTCCGCAGGAGAGATTGACGGTTTTATCCTGAAATACAGATCTCCTTCCTGCGGCATTAAGGACGTAAAAGTTTACCAAAGTGCAACGCTCAAATCAGCAGTAATTGGGAAATCTTCAGGATACTTCGGAGGGGCAGTCCTAAAAGCGTTTCCTTACCTTCCTGTCGAGGATGAAGGAAGGCTAAGGAATTCTCGTATAAAAGAACATTTCATGACCAGGCTCTTTATGCTTGCCTCTTTCCGAAATGTAAAATCTGAAGGTCGCATGAGAGATATTGTCACATTCCATTCCGAAAATAAGTATCTGCTCATGGTGTATAGCCAGGAGGAACTCCGGAAACTGGGAACTATTGTTGCAAATAAAGAGAAGAAGACATTTCAAGAATTGGTTTCTGAGTATGAAAAGCATCTTTACAGTGCCCTTTCCAGACCTCCGAAGTATACTTCAAGTATAAATGTGCTCATGCACGCCTTCGGGCATTTTTCAGAGAAGCTCTCAAGCCAGGAAAAAGCGCTATTTTTTGATTGGATCCAAAAATATAGGGATGGAAAAGCTTCTCTTTGCCCTGCAATTAGTACCATCAGGTCGTGGGCCGTGCGCTTTCAAGACCAGTACCTTACGAATCAAACTCTATTTGAACCCTATCCAGAAGGCCTGATGGAAGTCGACCACATAGACTCTCACCTCAGGGCAGACCTCTGGGAATGAACTTGCAGACTATGGAATTCTGGATGGGATAGTTTATGAAAAGTGTAACTGCTTTGCTTTATTTCTTTTTACTCTTTTATCTGGGAGAATCTCTCTTAAGCTGGACTTGCTCTGAAACTTCCGTGGATTCCTATATAGGCGATCCTGGGGAAAGTCTGATAGGAGTAGATATTGTAAATTCTGAACCTTACGGTGCTTCAATTACAGAGGAGTCAATTACTTCTGATACCTTTTCCCGAACTTATTCTTGGGACTACGAAGGTAGCCGCTGGCAGCTCACCCTGCCTCTTGACGATCAACTGTATGAAATGTATACATCTAAGACTAGAAACCGGGATTATGACCTATTCGCTTCGGATCCATATGATGACTGGCTAATTGAAGACATTGCAGAGGCTTTACTTTCTCTTTCAAAAGCTCACGGGCTTGAAAAATGGCAAATTCCGGGACTCTGCATTTCTTTTGTACAATCCCTGAACTATACCTCGGATCTAGAAAGTTCGGGTTACGCTCAGTATCCACGTTTCCCTTATGAAACTCTCTATGAGAACGGCGGGGACTGTGAAGATACCTCAATTCTCTCCGTGGCAATTCTTCAGGAGATGGGTTACGATGCTGTCCTTCTGGAACTTCCCGAGCATATGGCTCTCGGGATAAAGTGTGACACTGAGCAAAAAGGCAGGTGTTTTGAGTACGAAGGCAGTAATTATTACTATCTGGAAACTACAGGCAACGACTGGCAGATAGGGGAAATCCCTGAAGAATATGCAGACCAGCCTGTACAGGTTGTGCCTGTTTACAGAAGGCCTATGATTAAGCTTGATTTCAAAGCGCAATGCGAATACTCAAAAACAGAAGGAATTGTCGATGTTAACGTAACAATAAGAAACGTGGGTTCGGAAAGATCTGAAAATACAACCATCTACGTTTCCCTTCAGGCTGAAGACAAGCTCTCCTTATGGGATGAAATTGAAAGTTCTCCAGTTACCGTTGAACCGGAAGGGGTTTATAATTATACTGCAAAAGGCCTTACAGTTCCTGCAGGAAAAAAGTTCAGGGTATACGTGCAGGCATCTGGAGAGAACTCAGTACCTGAGAACATAAATAGCGAGTGGGCCATTGTCTGAGAATCCGGATCTCTGGAAAGAGTTGTATAAAAAAGAACGCACGTAACAATCTAACTTAGAAAGCTTTGTAAAAGCCTAAATTAATTAGAGACTTCTAACTTTTACGATGCCTTCGAAAAAAAGAGAATTCAAAAGAGAAAGATTGTTAAGAGTGAGGCTTTCTCGGTTGATGAGCATATTTCAATATTAGCGAATTATTCTTGAGATTGTAAACAAGAAGGAACCTGACATTACACGAAGACAAAGTTCCTCATATCCACATTCTGGATTCTGGCTTCAATTTAACTGGATAAAGATGTGATATTGGCTTCCAACATGAGGCGAAGTTTGAAAATAATGTTCAGAATACGAAGTGAGAGAGACTTTCCTGCCAATACGTACAAATCTAAAAACGCAACAATACAGATTTTTTATTGACATCTTTTTCCAGATGCGTATTTCTGGCATAAATATTAACAGTTTAAATAGAAAAATTGACTTATGTTTATTTAATATCCATTTGCTTGATAAACAGCTTTATATAATTATAACTAAAAAACTAGAAAAATATATATCCTAAAAAATTATTTTCAATGACTATCTAGGTAATTAATGGGCGAGTTTTTATGATTAAATCAAAGAAGGATTATATATTTCACTTAAAAGCAGATGAGATTGCACTTAGGAAAAAAAGAGGTACAATTCAGTATTATAGGGATTATTTTTTGGATGATATCTGGAAATTTGAGAGATTACTAAGGAAAAGAGAGTACTATATAAATTGTAAAAAAAGTATTATATATAAACCGTATCATCTGTATCTTTATTTTAAATTCCAAAGATTAAGCACGAAATTAGGATTTACTATACCTCCAAATGTATTCGGGCCTGGATTATCTATTGCTCATAAAGGTACTTTAATTGTAAATAGCAATGCAAAAATTGGTGAAAATTGTCGCATTCATACTGGCGTAAATATTGGAACAAATGTCTTTAGTAGGGAGTACAAATTAAGACCGGATTTTGTATTGCCTGTGCCAAAAATAGGAAATAATGTATATATTGGTCCCGGCGTTAAAATCTTTGGAGATATTGAAATTGCAGATAATATCGCAATAGGTGCGAATTCAGTAGTAAACAAATCCTTTAAAGAAGAAGGTATTACAATAGCAGGAGTTCCAGCAAAAAAAGTTAGTAATGAAGGATTTGATAAATGTTACTATAAAGCTACGGATATTTTAAGAGGATTCTATAAGCCTCCTCAGTAGTTTGCTTGTTATTACGTGAAGACGAAAGGTTTTAATGTCCACATTCCGTATCCTAGCTTTAATTCAACCGGACAAAAATGCAACATTGGCAGCATAACCGAGAGTTGGGAATAAGGTCAAGAATTAAAAATAAGAGCTACTTTCATGTCAACTAACTTATACCTGCAAAAGTATGGAGAACCTGCAAACGTATGAGTTTCTCAATAAATTTCTTATTTTCGGAGTTACTTATAAATCGAATATAAGCAATCTATTATTAGCTTACTAAAGCATTATTAGTTTATTAAAGCATTTTGCACTTAGGGGTGGTCAAATGAACAAAAAACTGTATAGATCAAAGAAGAACAGAATTATTGCAGGTGTATGTGGTGGGATAGGTGAATACTTTAACGTTGATCCTACGCTTATAAGGCTTTTATGGTTACTCATTTCTGTAATGAGTGCGGGAAGCGGTATAATCGCCTATGCAATAGCATGGATTATAATTCCTGAGGAGCCCTGAACTTTTGAGAAAAATCTAAGTACTCTTCTGGAATAACCAAAATTTTGGAAAAAGCCAAAATTTCTCTAGCATAGTCCGCAGAGTTTATGAAATAGTGCTCCCGAAGTAATTCGGGAGATTTATCATTTTCTGTTGTTTTGAAGCTTAAGCGGTTTGCTGGTTGAAAAGCTGGTCTATAAACCATTGGGGATCGAACTTTTTTAAGTCTTCATAGCCCTGTCCTATCCCGAAAAAGAGGATGGGTTTGCCTGTAATATAAGCAATGGATATCGCAGCTCCTCCTTTTGCATCAGCGTCTATTTTTGTCAGAATGGATCCATCAATTGGGACAGCTTCATTGAACTGTGCAGCCCTTTCAACTGCATCGTTTCCTGCTACGGCTTCATCTACAAAAATTATAAGGTCCGGAGTGCTTACCCTGCAGATTTTTTCCATCTGCGACATAAGGTTAAGGTTTGTATGCATTCTACCTGCGGTGTCGGAAAGCACAAAATCAATTTTATGTGCTTTTGCATACTGCACAGCATCGTAAATAACTGCAGCAGGATCGGCTCCAGGCTGATGTTTAATCATCTTTACTCCAAGTCTGTCAGCATGGATTCCAAGCTGGTCAATGGCACCTGCTCTGAAAGTATCTCCTGCAGCGAGAACTACCGAATAATCTGATTTGAGCAGGTAGCGCGTCATTTTTGCAATAGATGTCGTTTTTCCTGTCCCGTTAATTCCTACAAAGACTATATGGACAGGTTTTTCCTTGTCCCTTACATATTCATCAAAATCAAAAGTATTAGCAGACACTACATCAAGGATAGCTTTTTTCAGGGCTTCCTCTACAATTTCTCCGGTATTGCTGCCAATGCGTTTTGTGGTTCCTGTGAGCTGTTTTTTTACGGACTCCACAATTGCCTCGGAAACTGAGAGGGCAAGGTCGCTTTCAAGAAGTCCCATTTCAAGTTCCCAGAGAGGCTCTTCCAGATCTTTACTGTCCAGATAGACTTCTCTATTAAAGACTAGAGCCTTTGCTTTTTGTGTAAATCCGATATTTGAGAATCTTTTAAAAAAGGACTTTTTTTCTTCAGGTAAGTTTTCTTCCTCAGGTTTGCTCTCTACCGTCTTTTTTCTGTCTTCAAGTTTCTTCCTGTATTCAGCTTTTTTTCTGTCTTCTATCCCGACAGTTGCAGGTGCAGTTGCTACAGGTTTAACTTCTACGGGTTCGGCTTCGTAACTATCCTCTTCCGTTAGCTTTTCAAGAGCTTCTTCCTCTGGAATGGGCTCAATATCCTCTTCAAAGCCTTCTTCGGCCTCAGGTACAGGCTCAACCACCGGTTCGATATCTACTGCTTTATCGTCAATAGTTTTGCTGAGCGCCTTTTTAAAATTCCCAAGTTTCTCTTTGAATTTGTTGAACACAGGATCCCATCCCAAAAAATTCAATAAAAAATAGTAATTTATTCAAAGTAAAAAGTTCGTCCTCAAATCTGGGTTTTGAGCCCATCCTTTTTTATTTGAGCCAGGTCTTTTAGGCCTGGCCAGGTTGCTGAAGCCTTGCAGCCTCAGATTCCAGGGCCTGCATACCCTGTACATAGTTAGTCAGTGAAGCATTCATCTGTTCGAGAATTTTCATAAGCTGCTCTTTGCGGCGGTTCAGGGTTTCAACGGCTTCATCAGCAGTCTTTTCAGCACTGAAGCCTGCTCCAAGGTCCACAACAACCTTATCTGCATTTTTTATTTCGGCATAAACGAATGAGCCAAATCCAACCGGTACCATCGTTTCGGCAGTCTTGTCTTCAGCTGAAGCGGTCTTAAGCTCGTCGATGGTTACGATTGTCTGGTCACAGCTTGTAATAGAAGCCTGAACCATGTTCATCTGCTGCCTCAAGGCTTCGGCCTGTCTCTGGAATTCCTGATGCCTGGCTGCTATATTTCTGATATCTTCACTGACTTCTGCCATATCCTTCACTCCTCAGCAATGCTTTCGATCTGGATCTGGCTTCTTTTAATTCCATGCTTGCTTCCGAAGACAGAATAGACCTTATCTGTTGCGTTCTTTTCATTCTGACTTTCGATTTGCTTTGTGAATTTTTCCCAGGAATGTCCTGCTTTAAATTTGCCTTTAACAATAAAACTCTTCATCTTGGTCACCACTCTTGCTGTAATTTTTACGAAACAGGTGGATTAATATCACTCTAAGAATCCGAGGGCTTCCTCGATTCTCCCAAGTTCGGGTCCTGTAGTGTCTGAACCTGCCAGATAACTTTTTGAATTTGCAAGCAGGCCTGAGCCTAGCATCTGAGTCCCAAAGTTCGTAGTCCCTATATTTACTGGAAGCTCGAAAAGCTTTTCCAGAATTTCTATTTCTGAAGATGTTACTTTCGGGTGCACCAGAAGCCCTTTGTTGGTAACAACGCCTGCCATCCCTACATTCTTTATCCCGGCAATCGTTCCCCTGTAAACTTCTACTTTGAGGGTACTGGCAATTGTCTCAATAGCCTTGTCTGACAGTTCGGGATGGACAAGGGCCGCGGAATCATTTGCAAGTACAATGTTTCCGACTGCATTCAGCTTGTCCGGAAGGATCTCAGCCTTAACTCCTGTTAGCTCCTTCATCTTCTTGGTATCAGTTCCGTATGAAAAAAGGAAGCCATTTGAGTTTCCTCTGGAAAGGGCTCCGATAACAACGCTTCCGTTTACAAGAGTCTCAATGACATTTACATCGAGTGAATCCTCTAGTATGGCACAGGTTTCGGGTTTTGTTCCGGGAGGAACGAGAATAACATCTTCTGTGCAGGTTGCAAAGACCCCTATCATTGGGGTGTCGTAGATATCCACTGTTCTAATCATATTCTTTGAAGCTTCGCGTCTTCTAGTATATTTTACTGGGCGAGTTCTGCCTGTACCTCGCCATCAGCGAATTTTACAGCTCTGACCCGGATGGAGAGAGGAGGCTTTTCACAGCCTTTTTCCCAGAGGCGCTCATTAATTGATTTGTCCAGTTTGACCTGCACAGAATCAACCTTCATGTGCTTTACGAGAAAACCTCTTACTTCAGTAACTGCTCTGTTTGCTCTTTTCCATGCAGGTACGTTCTTTACCTTCCTAAGAGGGATTGTGTATATCTGTTCTTTTACCATGTCGTCGGCCATTTTTCCCACCTTCCTCGCTTACTTCACATCCAGGCTTCTTCTTCTCCAGTGCCTGCGTCTGGGATGACTCACGACCTTCCGGTTAGTTTTCACAATGACCCACACTGGAACGCGTGTGTTCTGTTTGTGCGCCTTTGCAAGACGCCTCTTCTGTCCTTTCATGTTATGACTCAAGTGGATCACACCTGTTGACCTGTAAATGACTTAATTTCGTTAATTTCCGGTTATATCCGATAATTAGCTGATTGTGATTTTAACCCTTGGATAATCGAGGTTTTTTTCCTGCCAGTTAAAAGGCAGTTTTTAAAACCATATCCGGTAAATTCTATGAGGGTCTCGGTTAATATGCAGCAGTATAAGGGTTGAATATAACTCGATTATTGTATAAATCTTTATTCCAGAATTTTTTCCCCTTCCGGAAGACTTCCTGATTTCAAGACACACTTTCTTCAGGGCAGTTTTTCCTGGAAATCACATGGGACTGGATATGGGCAGGAAACAGTTCCTTTATTTTTTCCTCGCCGTCTCTCTGCCTGATTAGCTCCCTGAGTTCGGTTTCATAATCGGCTTTTTGAGTATTCTCACTCGGGCCCTCTTCAATTTTTAGATAATGCTCTACAAGAATACTCACGGTTTTTTTACCATATCCCTTTAAAGGGCATATATACTGAACTCCCAATCGATCTTCAATACTTCGTATCTGTGAGATCGAGAGTACAGGAACTCTATCGTCCCTTCTGGTCCCATCAGCAATTAGTTTAACTTCCGGATCCAAAGCAAGAGTTTCTACGGCTTTTTCGTGGATATAATTAATTGCACTTTTTGGGAACCCGTCTTTCATTATTTTCTCGTAAGCTTTTTCAAGGATTTCCCATTCCAGAGATATAACTCTGTGAGGGAACCCTAAGTTTTTTGCAGTTTTTGCTGCCAGCTCGCCATTGGGGAGCAGACCGAAGCTGCAGGTTACGAGTTCAATCTCAAAAAGCGGTTCCATTATAAGGGCAGAGAGCGAACTGTCCTTGCCTCCGCTAAATAGGACCGAAATTTTCATTGCTTTTAAACCCTGGTTATAGACGTCTTACGCTTTTTTGGCTGCATCCTCATCAGGAGTGTTTTAAGCTGTTCGTCACTGATTTGAGACGGGAGCCTTCCACTCTGAGCAAGCGAGATCAGCTGCATTTCAAGCTGTTCCCCAAGAGCCGGTCTTGACATTTTTAAGGTTGTAAGACGTTCTCTAGCTTCTGGAGTCAGGATCTGTCTCAGGATGGACTGTTTCTGAGCTTCCATTTCAGCTTTGGCCTGTTCCTGCTGGTAAGCTGCCTGGATGTCAGATGGCTGGTTCTGTGCCTGCTGTCTCTGGATTTCTGCAAGCCGTCTCTTCCGAATTTCGTTGAGTTCGTCATCCATTGTAGACATGGCAATCATCTAATAAAACCGGTTTTCCGGAGCAATCGAGATTAAGATTAATAATATTTGAAAGGGAATCCTAAGTAATTTTTCAGGCCCCCTTCAGATGGAAAATATTCTCAGTATTTTGCAAGTTCAGGGATTTTCTCAAGAAGTTCGTGCTTGAGATCATTGGCTGCATTATCAAGCATGGAACGTCCCTTTGCAGATACAGTTCTTCCGTCCTTTACTTTTTGCAGGTAACCTGCAGCCTCAAGCTGCTGTACTGCCTTTCTGGCAACCGAACCGCTGCCTTTTGCTTTGGTTCCTGGTTTTGATCCGTTATCCTTTTTTCCACCGTATACTGAGCGAAGCCTTTCAATTCCTACAGGCCCATCGGTATAGATTTTCCTCAGGATCGCAGCGGTTCTGATATACCACCAATCATCATTGTTCGGTGGGAGTTCCTTGTGAACCCCGGTCTTTACGTTCTTTGCCCATTCAGGGGGAACGATATTTTCATTTTCTTTAAGAATGCCTGCAACCTTTTCGATGAGTTCCATTGCAGGGACATCAAATACTGTTGTCATGCTCTCCACACCTTTTCTAAATTAGGTTTTCTTTGCAGATCCTGAGAGATAGTGCCGATTCTTCTCCCTGGCTGCCAGAAATCTACTTTTTCCCGAAACGAGGTAACTCATTCTCTTTCGAGAGGTCCTTTCTTATCCTTATAGCTGGATTTATGGACTCTAATGGTTTGGGCTTTCAGGCCCGATAAGCCGGTAAATGTGATTTTAGTTTAAACTGGAAGGAAGTTGACATATTTATCAATTACTGTGTTTAGATATCTATTAGATATCTGTATACAATCGATCAGGTAACTTATAGCGTGAAAAATTTCAAACTGAAAAACGATCTAATTGTATCGAATTGACTTTTGTCGATTGACGCAAGTGCGAACATCCAGCGTAATTATTTTCAAGATATAAAAGCATTTTGCGGATTCATAAAAACCTCAGTTGAATTTATTCTGGAATCTGAAAAGGGAATTACGTCTGGCTTATTGATGAGACAGAGGCGTATTAAAGTGCATATTATTAATTTTTAAAGATTTCTGCTTCGGTAAGACCTGCCTTTGACCTTTGAACAAAGGCATTACATTATTATCATATTCTTTATTTTTATCCCTTATATTAACTTATTTTATTATGTCTTACCAGGAGTTTAGTAATTATACTACATGCTATAATACATGCCGTTTTATCGTATTTTTCAAGATAATATCTTCTTCTGTAGGCTTCAAGCTCTGACAAAGGCTCAGTGCTGCAATATTACTTATTGCGTATATTTATAACTTTTATGTTTTCATAATTTTAAGGGCTTCCTTACCATAGAAAGGACAAATATTAATATGAAACTCATTTATGAATCAGATAAAATATAATTTTTATTATATTTTCTTTCATTATATAGATAGAAGGATTTATGTAATATCATGTTTTCAACTATTTTTCATTGTAATTAAATATTAATTACTGAGGTACTACGCGCTAGAGAAAGAAAAGGGTTAACGTACTTTATGTATGGACAACTACTTTTACAATAATTGCACAGAGAGTGCCTTAATCAGGGTACAGCCTGAAGGATATCAAATAGAAAACGAGGCATACCATTGACGAAAGTTGTAGAAATCTCTCCAACCACGAGACATGAAGGCCACTCAAAGCTCACCCTGAAAGTAGATGATCAGGGTATTGTCGAGCGAGGAGATTGGCTCTCCATCACCCCGGTTAGGGGTATTGAGAAGCTCGCCATAGGTAAGACGATGGAACAGGTCCCGAAGATTGCTTCTAGGGTCTGCGGTATCTGTCCTATTGCCCACACCCTGGCAAGTACCGAGGCCATGGAGGCCTCTATCGGCTGCGAGATCCCTGAAGATGCAAAGCTTCTGCGGGTAATTCTCCATGCAGCGAACCGCCTCCACAGCATTGCCCTGCACAACATTTTGATCCTCCCGGACTTTTACATTCCTGGAACAGAGACAAAGTTCAACATGTTCACCAAGGAGGAGCCTGCTAGGAGCGTTATGGCAAGGATTGCCCGCATCCGAGAGATCGGACAGACAATTGGAGCCATCACAGGCGGCGAGGCGATTCATCCCTCCAACCCTAGGATCGGCGGGATGTACCAAAATGTGAGCTCCCGGGCAAAGCAGAAAATGGCGGACTTGGCAAAGGAAGGTCTTGTCCTTGCCCACGAGCAGATGGAGTTCATGCTCGAGGTCATAAGGAACATGCAGAACCGGGGTTTCGTCGAGGTAGGGGGCAAGCAGATCCCTATTCCAAAGACACTCGGGTACCATAATCAGGGAGTCATGGCCACATCTCCTATGTACGGCTCATCTAGTCTGGATGAGAAACCCATGTGGGATATCGCCCGGTGGAAGGAAACCCGGCCATGGGACTGGTACATGGGTGAGGTAACCATCGATCTTGAGGATCCGAGCTACCCATTAGGAGGCACAACTAAGGTCGGCACCAAGGCCAATCCCCGGATGGAGGCCTGCAACGGTGTTCCTATGTATGACGGCCAGCCAGTTGAGGTCGGTCCGAGGGCAAGGCTATCCACCTTCAAGAACTTCGACGAAAAGGGCACCTTCGCTCAGCACATCGCTAGGCAGATGGAGTACCCTGACTGCTGCTATACCATCCTCAAGTGCCTTGACGACCTGAATACCTCGGGCAAGGTAGTCGCCGACAACATTCCCCTGGGAGACGGATCCTTGGGATGGGCTGCAAACGAGGCCCCACGCGGGACCGATGTCCACCTTGCAAAGGTGAAAGATGGACGGGTGTTGTGGTACGAAATGCTTGTGCCCACTACCTGGAACTTCCCTACCTGCAGCCGCGCTTTGGCTGGAGCGCCCTGGGAGATCGCCGAGATGGTCGTTCGGGCCTATGACCCGTGCGTCTCATGCGCAACCCACATGATCGTGCTAGACGAGGAGAACAAGATAGTCGCCCAGAAGCTCATGCAGTGGTGAAGGGAATGGAAACGCTGTACTCCGAGATCGTGGTGGCAGGCTGCGGGAACCCTCTTTTTGCGGATGATGGGTTCGGACCCGCAGTCGTGGAGAGTCTCAAGGATATTAAGCTCCCCGAGAACGTCACGGTAGTTGACGCAGGGCTCGGGGGCCCCCATTTTATCTTTACTCTCCTCAATCCTGAGTCCACAAAGACTCTTATCATCGTGGACATAGCGGACTTCGGGGGGGAACCTGGCGAGCTCAGGTGGCTCGATGTTGACGAGCTCCCCGTGGGGAGCTACCGGGATGCCCACTCATGGGATCTTACAGAGCCGCTCCAGCTTATCAAGGACAATATCCGGATCCGGATCCTTGCATGCCAGAAGAAATACGTTTCTGACCCTGAAATGGTCATCGGGATTACAGACGAGGTACAGAGAGCCATTCCCGGAGCCGTATCCGAGATACTGAAAGAAATCGGGATGAACTATGAAACTGCTTAACTCCATCAAGAAAACCATATGCGGGGGAGCAAATCCCGTTCAGGTTTCGATGGAGAAGAAGGTGGAAGCTACAAAGGAGACAAAACAGTGACAAATAAGATCAAGATCGGGCATGTGCACATGAGTGGCTGTACCGGCTGCCTCGTGTCCTTGGCCGACAACAACTTAGGACTCATCAAGATCCTGGACGACTACGCCGATCTCGTCTACAGTCTCACACTCGCCGACGTTCGTCATATCCCAGAGATGGATGTGGCGCTTGTCGAGGGGTCGGTCTGCATCCAGGACCATGAATCGGTAGAGGAGATCAAGGAGACACGGAAGAAGTCCAAGATCGTGGTGGCTCTCGGTTCCTGCTCGAGTTATGGGAACATCACGCGGTTCTGCCGCGGCGGGCAGCACAACCAGCCACAGCACGAGTCCTTCCTCCCTATTGGAGATCTCATCGATGTGGATGTCTACATCCCCGGATGCCCTCCGAGCCCGGAACTCATAAGGAACGTCGCTGTCATGGCATACCTGCTCCTTGAGGGGAACGAGGACCAGAAAGCCCTTGCAGGCAAGTACTTAAAGCCCCTCATGGACCTTGCGAAGCGCGGCACGACCGGATGCTTCTGCGACCTGATGGACGATGTGATTAACCAGGGACTCTGCATGGGCTGCGGCACCTGCGCTGCATCCTGCCCTGTGCGTGCGATCACCATCGAGTTTGGGAAGCCGCAGGGAGAACGTGACCTCTGCATCAAGTGCGGCTCCTGCTACGGCGCCTGCCCGAGGTCGTTCTTCAACTTCGAAGTGATTGATGAATTCGAAGGTATCAACGAGATTATCGCTGAAGCGCTTAAGTTAGGTGAGAATGATGATTGAAGATCCATATCTCGGTAGATACGTGACCTGCGTCTCAGCACGGAGCACGGACAAGGAGATTCTCAAGAAGGCACAGGACGGCGGTATCGCCACTGCTCTCATGGTCTATGCCCTCGAGCAGGGAATCATCGACGGGACCATTGTGGCAGGCGAGGGCGACCGACCCTGGCAGTCAAAGCCGGCCGTCGCGATGAGCCGTGAGGATATTCTCAAAGCACAAGGGACAAAGTACAACATCAGCCCGCAGATCTCCTGGCTCAAGGAGGCAACCCGGTCCTACGGTCTTGATAAGGTAGGGATCACCGGTGTCTGCTGCCAGATGCAGGCCGTCAGGAAGGCTCAGCTCTATCCCATCAACATGCGTGATATCCCGGGCAAGGTCGCCTTCACAGTAGGGCTCTTCTGCATGGAGAACTTCCCATATAAGTCTATGCAGAGCATTGTCGAGGACCACGCGGCTCAAAGCCTCAGCTCCGTGAAGAAGATGGAGATCACGAAAGGCAAGTTCTGGGTCTATACCGAGCGCGGAAACGTCGCTACCGTGCCGCTCAAGGATACCCACAAGTACGAGCAGCCTGGCTGCCACGTCTGCCTCGACTATGTCTCTAACCTAGGCGACATCTCGACCGGTTCGGTCGGAAGCCCAGACGGCTGGTCTACTGTCTTTATCCGCACCAAGGTAGGGAACGAGATTTGGTCCAGGGCGGTTGCAGATGGCATGTTCGAGACGAAGCCCATCGAGGAAGTCAAACCCGGCCTCGATCTCCTCAGGAAGCTTGCTAAAGAGAAGATCGACAAGAACCAGAAGACGATCGAGGAGCGCAAGACCTTCGGCGTCAACAAGGCGTTGCGGAACCCCTACGCCTAATTTTTTTTTCATCATCGAAAAAGTAATTCGCGTTATCTACGCTGAATACGGGGATGGGACAGGTTCTCATCCCCAAGATGATTCCACCGAAAGCGTACTAAAATTTCTGTAAAATTTATATTGATATTGCAGTATTTTCATTAGTTCAGATATGGCTTTTATATAAACAATTAAATAAAAATGGAATTGTTTATCTTTTTTCTTTATTTTTTACTATAAATAATACTCGATATAATCCATAATGTTACACAATAAGAAAGTACAAAACCTAAAACAGAATTCAAAGACTAAAAATAAGCAACGCAACGATGCCTATACCAGAAAACAAATCAAGTCCACAAAAAAGATTGAAAAGAATACGTAAATTATAGCAGTGTCGCGAATTTGCTGTAAATTCGAAGTCAACTTTTTGTATGCTGCTTGTAATTTGTTCTTTTTATATGTGGAATTTTTAATTTAAGAGTCTTTATTAGTTGATAGAAGGGATTAATTTACTTATTTCCTAAAAAGTTGTAGCCTTTTAAAAGGCTACTTACGTATTTCTTTTATTATGCTGTTAACTCAAGGCTTTTGAATTCTTTACTGGCTGACGTTTTGTGTGCCAGAACTCTTCTGGTGAGATTGTGCTATAGCCATTTTGCGCTGAGCGCTATTCATGTGAGTGACGTTTCCAGTTACATTTTCAGTAGTGTTGTTTGTCACTACAGGTGTTTCTGTAGATGTTTCAGCAATAACTGGTGATGTATTATTATCAATATTACTCACATTTGCAGCCGGGGTGGTATTATCAGTTATATTTGTATCAGTTGGAGCGTTAGCTACATTTTCGGATTCAGTCACATTTTCATTGGCTGCTGCGCCTTCATTATTCGCTTCTTCTGCAGCTCCCTTATCTGTACTATTAGTGTCAGCCTTCTCAGAACAGCCGGCTGCAAAAACAACAGTAGCAATAACAAGGAGCATTGCCATAATCTTTAACATTCTCTTCATAATAGTACCTCTAAAATTCTCTTCCTTTTTTCATTTAATTATATAAAATTAAAAAAAACTCTAATGTAATATCGACTGACTAATAAGATTAAAGATTTTCGATTTTGAATTCTGCTACGTTTTTAAGGTCAAGTCACTATAGAGATTTGATATACACTGAAAAGTGGTTTCAGTATGGAATAAGCCGATCCCAAAAATCAAGATTTGCTTCTTTGGATCTCATATCTTAAGTGATCAATCAGGCTTCTGATCATGAAAGCAATCCTGAGTAATTCAAATAATTAGGAATAAAACTAGGTTTTGGGATAAGTTTAATATCTGTAGATTATCTACTCCACATTTTTATTATTTTTTAATTTAATATTTTAAAATTATATTAATCTCTCAAAAATTATTACATAGTCAATATATATATAGCAGAGCATAACATAACAAATTGTTCGTAGTATATTTGGATCATCCTCTTACAGTAAACATGCCTCGGGTTTGTTCTCTTCCTTTTGCCCGGGGTTCCCTTCCCAGGTGCTGTTATGGACCTCTGTGCCTGGTTTTAATCCTTCTCATTTTTAATACCTTACTTTACGCCTTCTATTTTTGCAACGAAACCAGATTAAATGCCTGAGTTTTATCTGATGAATCTGATAAACTATGTGTATACACAAAAAATTGAATTCCATTATATTTTTAGATCCTTAAACATTAAATAGAGATCCGGAGAAACGATTTATCATTACCGAAGTGTGCCATGCTCGGTATTTGAGGAGTAATCAAGGAGTGTTTAGCGGTTCAAAAATTAAATTATAGAGTGGTGGGATTATGGTATCGGTGAGTAAGAGATGGATTTTAGATAATGTTCAAACGTTGTATTGTTCCAGTGGAATGTTTGACCTTGAAGATCTCAAGGATTTCGAGGACCCTAAAGAGGGTTTTGAAACAAATCTGAATCATATTGAAAAGCTGGAAGTAGAGAAAGGGGAAAGAAGGGAAACTTTCCATATTCTTATTCCTGGCGGGTTTGGATGGGCTGAAGCGTTCCCTTTTACTGCACACCCCGAAGAAACTAGTGAATATTAAAGATTGTAAAGAATGTTGAAATCGAATGGCTGTGAAGAAAGAAAAGCAAATACTCCAAAAACGTATCCGTAATTTTTACAAATTTTTGGTGCATAACTTTTGAAGTAAAAACTGTGCATATGCCCAATATTCCCTACAATTTGCTCTGGAATTCACGCAGAACGTGCTAAAATGCATATATTTATGAAAATAGTTGTTGCACAGAGGGTCATTGTTAACCTAAACATCAGGACGGCAAACAGGTCTATTTTTCACGATTTTTCATTTCTAATAATAAAATGCTTTTTATGGCAGCTGACAATTCTCCTTTTCTTCTTTTTTGCCAGTGTCCGCCCGATATCTGCCCACTTGGTGAGCATGTGGTCGTGGAGGGAAGTTTGTCTATTTTATATACTGCCTATTATTAAATACAGAGGGAAAAATAATTTCCTTATAGGCTCTAAGTTTCAAACAGAAAAGGGATTATAACTAACATGGGAAACGCGAAATAACTTCTGGATAAAATAACAGCCATAAGTATATGTATGCGTATTTCACAAGCCTATGTGGGGAAAATGAAATTGCTGATTTGGGGAAAATGATATGGCTGGCGAATTTACATATGCTGTTGAAATTTGGTCTGTAAAGCAAGGGAAAGAAGAAGAATTTCTGAAAATTTGGACAAATTTGGCTAATTGGACTAAGGCTAATGAGATGTGTAGCATTAGCGTTATCTTGTTGCAAGATTTAGAGCAAAAGAATCTGTTTATGTCATTTGGTCCGTGGAAAACTTCAGCATGCGTGCAAGCATGGCGGCAACAACCAGAATTTAAAGCAGCTTTTATGAAACTAAAAGAAGTATGTGACGAGATAAAAACAAGCACGATGGAAAGCGTGTATAATATTCCACAAGACACTATGTGATGTAAAACTGACGATGTATTTATGAAAAGAAAAATAAGGGCTAAAAAAAGATTTGTCCCCAAATCATTGACTTTATTTTATACAATTTTGGATCTATCATTACTTGGGGGCTTACTATTTCGGAGCGTTGGAATCATTTATAGCACCTTATCTCTTCTAAGATTGCGTGAGACAACGCCGTTGAAATAATGCCTGAATTTAGGTATCAACCTAAGGCTCTATAGAATCTTTATATGTCAACGGAAGATTCTATAGAATCAATTGACATCATCCTTACCCACTCCCTATTACTTCTATAAGGCCGCGGCGCTCCATGGAAAGTATCATATGCCTCGTAATTTCACCGGCGATGGCTATTATCACTATGCCTATCAGGATCGCAGACAGATCGTGCCACGTCGCCTTAAAACTACCAAGGGTAATCAGAAAGGTAGTGGCAACAGCCGGAGGGTGTGATGCTTTAAGAGGTATATGAATTAGTATTACAAGCGCTATGGCAATGCATGATGCCACAACATGCGATAGTTGTAGATGGCCGACCTCGAATACAGATTGAACGTAAGCAGCACCAGTTATGATAGCAATGGAGTAGCCGCTAATGATGCCGACCAAGTGGCCTACAGTCATATTGTATAAGCTGGATGACTTTATATGAGGTGATTCAACCATCATGAAAATGGACGGGCCAAGGCTGGGGAAGAGCCACAGGTTTCCGGTAATATAGCCTAGCCCCCCGGCTAAAAGCGCAAGCAAGCCACCCAACACTGATCTTAACAGGATGCTGAGGGCTCGCCGTGCTCTGGAGGGAGCGTTTTTAGCCTCGTGTTGGCCACTGGTTGGATTCATGTTAAAATGCCTCTTTTCCATTATCTCCATTGGAAAGCTGTGTTATGTTGGGACTAACAGATTATGAGGTGACTTCAAATGTAGCTGTGTCCTTACCCCGCCTTCCACCAAGAGACAACTTTCCCTGTATAGATAAATAAAGATAAAAGTAAGGTACTATGTAGTCTATGACGGGCACGATAAATTTTCAGTAAGCTCTGAAGCCAATCCGTAGGTCAACCCCAGTTTTGTACGATACAACTTTAATACTAAATACCGAACAGAGATACTTCCGAGTATAGTAACGCTTATTTTAATTCAAAGTTTATTACTGTAAATGGGTGTGTTGGAGAGAAAAGACCTTCGAGGAGCTAACCTTAAAGGTGCTAGCCTTGAAGGAGCTAATCTTATAGAAGCGAACCTTGAAGGGGCTAACCTTGAAAGAGCTAATCTTATAGAAGCGAACCTTGAAGGGGCTAACCTTATTGGGGCTAACCTTAAAGAAGCTAGTCTTCAAGGAGCTAACCTAAAAGATACTTACGTTATAGCAGCTAACCTTAAAGGAGCTAACCTTGAAAGAGCTAATCTTCAAAGGGCTAAGCTTGAAGGTTCTAACCTTAAAGGAGCTAACCTTGAAAGGGCTAATCTTATAGAAGCGAACCTTGAAGGAGCTAACCTTGAAAGAGCTAATCTTCAAGGGGCTAATCTCGTAGGGGCTAATCTTCAAATGACTAACCTTTTTGGAGCTGACTTTCAAGAGGCTAAACTTAAAGGGGTTAAACTCAAGGGAACTAAACTTGAAGGTGCTAAACTTGAAGGAATTAAGCTTGAAGGGACTGACCTTATAGAATTCGATCTTCATGGGGTTTTTCTTAAAAGGGCTCACCTTGAAGGAGTTAACCTTCAAAATGCCAATCTTGAGAAGGCTAATCTTGAAGGAGCTAAACTCAAAGGAGTTTACCTTGAAGGTGCTAAACTTGAAGGAATTAAGCTTAAAAGGGCTGATCTTGAATGGGCTCATCTTAATAAGGCTCATCTTAAAGGAGCTAACCTTGAAGGCGCTCGCCTTAAAGGGGCTCATCTTGAAGGAGCTAACCTTTACGGAGTAAATCTTAAAAGAGCTAACCTTTACGGAGCTAGCCTTACAGAAACTATTCTTGTAAAAGCTAATCTTGAAGGCGCTGACCTTACGGAGGCTTATCTTAATAGTGCTGATCTTGAAGGAGCTAATCTTGAAGGAGCTAATCTTTTAGGAACTAAACTAGAAGGAGTTAACCTTGAAAGAGCTCAGAATCTCTCACTTGACCAACTTTCGAAGGTGGAAACGCTATATAATGCAAAAATAGATAGTGAACTTCTCATACCACTAAAAGAAAAATATCCTGCTCTCTTTAAAGTATGACTATTGTGTTATACTTATCAGTAATATATTAAAAGTAATCGATTATTGCGTATAACACTAAGAAACATACATTGCGTTTACGTTCCGAAATATACATAATTTGAATAAAATAGGATTTACGCAGTTGAACTGAATAATCAACGGCATTAAACCTTCAGCTGTCTAAAGTATCGGTTTAATAGTGATGCTAATTGATATTGATTTTGAACCTAAAGTATGTAAGTCCTATAAAATATCCAGTACTGCAAAGTCTTGAAAAGACGATATGTTTATAGGTTATACACTGGCTTATAAAAATTCTCATTTCTCGAATACCTTACACTAACGTGCTTTGAGCCACATTATCTATTGACCATGGCCGGATAGTCTGTGTAGCCTTTCTCGCCGCCCGCGTAGAAGGTGGCCACATCCGGCTCGTTTAACGGTGCATTCTGCATGAAACGCTCTGGAAGGTCAGGATTGGCCAGGAACGGCACTCCAAAGACTATTAGGTCTGCTTCACCCCTGGCAATTGCCTCGTTTCCACTTTGAAGTCCATAGCCGCCGTTTAGTATGAATGTCCTTTCGAAAATCCTGCGCAGGGTAGATCCAAGCCGTGCCTCAGGTGGCACGAACCCAGCCCGGCCTCCTATGGGCTCGATTAAATGAAGGTAGCCTAGGCCCGTTTTATCCAGCTCTCTGGTGAAATAGGAAAAGGTCTCCCTGGGATTGACGTCCGACATAGAATGAGCGGTATTGTGCGGAGAGATGCGGTAGCCGACACGGTCGCCGCCCCATACCTCTATGACGGCTTTCGTAACCTCAAGCGGCAGACGGGCTCGGTTCTCAAGGCTACCTCCGTACTTATCGGTTCGCTTGTTCGATCCGCTCCGCAGGAATTGGTCCAGCAGGTAGCCGTTAGCGCCATGAATTTCTACACCATCGAAGCCGGCGGTTCTGGCATTCTCAGCCGCCTGTCGGAATTGCCTGACTATCTCAGGCACCTCGTCGGTCTTCAGGACCCTGGGCACAGGAATTGGCTTTTTTCCACTGGGTGTATGGACAAAGCCTTCGACGGGCAGCGCGGATGGTGCGACCGGCAGATTGCCGCCCAGGAAGTCGGCGTGGGATACCCGCCCTACGTGCCAGAGCTGGATAAAAATCCTGCCTCCAGCCCGGTGGACAGCATCCGTAACTTTCTTCCAGCCGGCGATTTGTGGCTCAGAGTATATGCCTGGCGTATGCACATAGCCTACCCCCTGTGGCTAACCTGCGAGCCCTCTGTGATGATCATACCGGCCGAGGCTCGCTGCACATAATAAGTAACCGTCAGTGAGACCGGGACGTCGGCTTCCCCTGCGCGGTTGCGGGTCATCGGCGCCATCACTATGCGGTTTGGCAGCGTGAGATCGCCCATCCGATACTGTGAAAAAAGATCCATGTCTCCTGCCATGATGACCATCTCGTTAGGCCTGGCTGGTTGTTGGTTCGAGCTCCTCAGATTTCAAAAGTTGCTCAAACCTCTCTGGATTGAACCCGATGACTACAACATCGCCGATCCTGACAAACGGGAAGCCGATATTACCGGTACCCTTCATCATCTCGGCCGCTATCTTGTTTTGCTCGCTCTCACTGGCGAGGTCGTAATCGATAAAATCGAATGGTATGTTTCTGGCCCGGAAATATTCCTTTGTTTTCCGGCACACCGGGCAGGTGCTTATGGTGTACATTGATACTTTTGCCATATGCTCTCCTAATTCTATTGTTAATCCTGCTTCCTTCAATTTTTTCCGTTTAATTCCTGGCTAGTTAGTACTCGATGAGCGCATTGATGTCTCCGCTCTTCTTGGATACATTGACCAGCGTCTCCTCTTCGACGCGTTTGAAATTCAGATCGGTCTGCGTCTTGCCGACTTTGACGTTGTTAAATTGCACGTTGTCCAGCCATGAAGGCAGATGAGGCTTATTGATGACAAGTCGGTTATTCAAGGCGTCGGGAGCTATTCCCAGGCTGGCGGTGAGCATAAACGGCATGGTCCCAGAAGCCCAAGCCTGCGGGCTACAGGCTACCGGGTATTTCACAGGGATGCCGTATTCCGAGCGAGTCAGCCCACCGAAGCACTCAGGTAGACGGTAGTCCTCAAACGACCTGGCCGCCTCATACATGCCCGTGAACAATAAGGACATCTCATTGACGAACCCATATTTTCTCAAGCCCATAGCAATTATCGCGTTGTCATGCGGCCAGACCGTACCGTTGTGGTACCCTAGCGGATTATACCGCTGCTCTTTAGAGGACAATGTGCGAATGCCCCATTCGGTGAACATGTCTTCTCTGAAGATCCTGTCTACCAGGTATTTTACGTATTTTTGATCGATGATTCCTGTCCACAGGCACTGTGCCGGGTTCGATGATATCACATCGCATATGCCCTCCGCATCCAGTGCCTGGGCGAAAAATTGCCTGTCTTTCATCCAGAAATCTCGGTTGAACCTCTCTTTCAGTTCTCCAGCCTCCTTTTTCAGCCTGGACGCGTCGCTTTCCCGACCCAGCTGCCTGAACAGTGGCGCAAGGCTTCTTTTAGCCATGTAAACATATCCCTGTACTTCGGCAACGGCGATCGGTTGTTTTGCCAGCGTTCCATCTGAACGGCTGATCGAATCGGGCGAGTCCTTCCAGCCCTGGTTGTAAATGCCCAATGGAGATTTCACCGCATAGTAGGCAAAGCCATTTCCTTCCATGTTGGCGTGGATATCGATCCATTTCAGGGCCTGGTCCACATTGCCTTCTAGCTGCTTGACCAATTCGATATCCCCCGTCCAGTTCACATATTCGGTCAGGAGAATCAGGAACAGAGGTGTGGCGTCTACAGTGCCGTAGTAGGGTGTCTGTGGGATCAGGTTCAGGTTAGCCAGTTCGCCCAGCCTCAGCTCGTGAAGCACTTTTCCGGGCTCTTGGTCCCTCCAGTCATCTGATCTGTTGCTTTGGAACTTTGCATTTACCAGCAGCGTGCTTTTTGCCAGTTCAGCCTTGAGCGGCAATAGCTGAAGTGCCGAAATGATGCTATCTCGCCCGAATAATGTGTCATACCAGGGCACCCCTGCCGAATGGAATACGTCTCCGTTAAGGCTCATGCGCATCATGTTAAGGTCGGTAAGCGAGCGCACCATGATGCTGTTGAAAATGTTGTTGCTGGTCGGTATGTTGTCGCAGCATTCTAGGGTCGCGACGTAGGACCTCATAATCTGGTTCATTCGCTGATCGGGATTTTTCACTGGTCGCTCCGGTTCATGACCAGGATTAATCTCCTCGACGGAGATTTCCACGTTAACCGTCTGCAACCCGCGAGGGGCTATCTTCAGCTCGAAGATGCATACTTTCCCTTCCACCCTCATGGGTGATGGGTCAAATGCGATGATTGTGTTGCGATGATGCTTGTCCTCCCCCTCATAGGATAAGTAAAGGTTTTTACCATCGAACCTAGCCGGCAACACTTTCCCAGTTGTCGGAGGGGCGATGCCCCTGATGGTGAACGTATCTGCGAAATCTGCATCGAACTCATAAGTCAGGTTTAAGGTCACGGGGAATGCGTTGAAGTTTCGGATGATCTGGCTATGCCGGATGCAGCCCGGTATGACCATGGCCAGAGTGCCGAGGAGCGTTTCTTTAGGGATGGTGGTTCCCGTACAATCCTTTAGTGCCGGGTTGGTGACCATGAGCGTCGATCTGAAACCTCTCTCGTCACTGGACAGAACCCGCGTAGGAGGCGTATCCATGAGTCTTATGAGAAAACCGCTCAAGTACCTGCAATCACGGTAATAGAGACCATACCCGTAATTTTCTGTAATAGGTATCTCGCCATCCTCTTGCATTACGAGCGTCAGCTCGCCGTCCCGTATGACCATTTTGTTGATAATGCTGTTGGACAGGGTATGCTTCTTGTATATGTCCCATGCTTCATGGATTTCCTCTTGTTCGGAAGGCTCGGGCACGCAAATTCCTCACAATCAAGTATCCAGTTTATACAATGATTCCGTTTATACAATGGCTGCAGCCCTCGGACGGTTCATTTTCCGGATGATCGGAAGCACATCTCGTCCGTATCCTTCGATGAACTCGTACTGATTCGGGCCCGCCGAATGAAAGTAAAGCCGGTTAAAGCCCTCATCAATGAACCGTTGTGCAAACTTCGCGTGCACGTCGGGGTCACTGGAGATGCATTGCCGGTTCTTGATCACGTCGCTTCCCACGACCGCTCCGTTCATGGCCACCATTTCCGGCGTATAGATGTTCTGGAGATGTGTCGCAAAGATCATTGTGCCGGCCCAGTACTGCTTAAATACCTTTGCAGTGGCATCCGCGTCGTCGGTGTAAGCCACCCATATTTCTACCTGCTTTGGCATCTTCTCTGGATCCTTTCCAGCCTTCCGGGCACCAGCCTCGAAGTTATCGACAATTGCTTTCATTACCTCGGGCGGGTTAGTGACAGTGATCAGACCGTCGCCGTAGTATCCCGCGAAGAACGCGCTGTTCGGGACGAGCGCCGAGATGTATATGGGGATGCGCCGCCGGGGCATCGTGTACAGTTTTGCTTTCTTCGTCACATAGTATTCCCCATTGAAGGTCACCTCGTCCCCGCTCCAAAGCAATCGCATCAGTTCGATGGCTTCCCGCATCATATCCTGGCGTTTATCATAGCCAGGCCATAACCCAGTAGTCGGGTACTCGTTCATCGCTTCCCCGGTGCCGACTCCGAGATAAAAACCGCCTTTGTTCATCCTGTCGACGGTCGCTGTCGCCTGGGCGAGGATCGCCGGATTATAGCGCAATATGGGACAGGTGACGCCGGTTCCGATCTCGATGCCATTCAGCTTCGCAGCAGCCGCGCCCAGCCACGTCCAAATATTGCACGATTCTCCAGATGGGTCCCAGGGATGAAAGTGATCACTTGCGGAGATCGATTCAAAACCCGCCTTTTCGGCAGCAACAGCCTGGTCAAGCATGTCGAGCGGGTCATATTGTTCCGAAGCCGCATTCCATCCTAATATTACCATTCCTCATCACCTCTGTGCATGTCTGGTTTATTATTAGACTATGAGACTATGCGTATTGCATAAGCCTGCAAAATCAGTAACTACCTTTTTAGCTGGATTCTTAGAATGTCACTGATCTCTTCAATGCTCCTGCAATCATTGAATTGATTCTGGTCATTGTCTCAACGCTTAGCACTACCCCACTGTGCAACGCTTATAATTTAACCTTGAATCACTGAATACGAGTTATGGGTAAAAACTTACCAGATAGTTATTACGGCATTTTTATTTAACTATTCGTAGCTTGCCTGATAATTGTTGGGTATTTAAATCACCAAATCAAAGGTACTGTGTAGTCTGCCGGATTGGGGCGAATTTCCAGGATTGATTTCAATGCAAAAAACTTTCCGAAAATTTAATGGTAAAATCTTCATGCTTGATGAGTTCAGCTATTCCGGTGTTTGTAAATCAGATGCAGAAAAGCGTAAATTGATGTGGAAAAAGAATGGGCTTGGATCCAAGTGCATAAAAAAGACAAAAGGCAAGTATGTAATTTATCGGGAATATCACGGGGATCCGAATGACGTAGAAGGCTCATCATTATTTCCTGTGGACTGAAACTCCTCTTTGTAGCTGCCTGCCGCCTGCAACATCAATAAACAAAGATAAAGACGAGGAAATTGGTCTCACCAGATACTTGGAGTGTAATTGAATTCGATTTCATCCAGCTTCTCGACAGGTAGGCCAACGTTTTCGAACATTTCCCTGAATACTGTTCTGTATTCTTCTTCAGAAATTTCTTTTCCGGCGCTGCCTATGGGCATCATAATATCTACACGTATAAGTCCCGAACTGCTCACATAGATCTCGTATTTATTGAAATGATGTTTCTGAGTGATGGTAGTTTCGGGGATAACAAATCTTACGCACCCAAGTTTCGTATCGCTTCTGTAAAATTTGTCTTCAGACCCTATGAAAGTTGTTGTTTTGCTCTGGTTAAGATAAGCATAGACTGCCGGAAAATCCACATTTTCTTTTGTAGTCAGACTCGCGACTCCTTTCTGAACCCCTTTCTGGGTTGATGCCTCATTCTTTAGCTTTTTAAGAAATTCCCCAGAATCAGTTTCGTTAAGTCCTAAACTCATTCCGAGCATCTTAAGCATCCAGGAGTCCTCCGGAAACATGGAAGGCATCTGTGGTGTAATATCACCGGCGTCATCATAATGAGAATAATTATAGAGTGTTACAAGCGTTTGATTTTTCTCATCTTTTGTAAATTCGAGGTATGTATTTAAGTTGTAGTAGAGAGCGATTCTTGATACCCTGTAGTCTGTTTTAAACCTGTCTTCAAGAGATTCAACATTTCCCGGTTCTATTAAATTTGCTTCATCCAGCTTGGTATAAGGTCCACTGAGATCATATCCGGCCTTTTCTGCTTTTGTGACAATGGAATTGTAATCAATTGGTCCGACATCAACAGTATCTCCAGAATAAGAGGCTTGATCATTAATAGTCATTAACATAAGAAACCCAAAGAAGCCCACAAAGAGAAGTACAGCCAAACCTGCAGTTACTAGTAACAAATATTCTAAAATTTTGAGAGATTTACTCATTTTAAAAACCTATGATTTCTCATTATTTTGCAGGATATGCCTTTCTTAAATCCCAAAATGCCAGAAAAAATTACAAAATTTTTTATTCATTATAAAATTTTTTATTTAACGGATGCTAAATATATTACTTAAAGATTATTAATTTCCAAAAAATTATAATTGTCTTCAAATGTGTAAATTAAAAGAAATGTATGATTATTTACTTATTGTTATCTACTTATAAAATCGTTTTTCTTCTAAAAAGTTTATCAAATCTTATAAATTATTATAATTATTTTGAAACTTAAATAAGATTGAATTTTATCCAATATTATGACTTATAAAAGAGAAATAACGCCAAATTTAATTCACTAATTAATTCCTTTATGCCGACTTCGGTTAGTCTCAACTGAAATCTACACCAAGCGCGGGAATGTCGTCACCGTACCAATCAAAAAGAGTTATGAAGTCATTTAGAGTTAGAATTTATAGTAATTTCGTTACATCACTATCTGGATTGTGCATACTTCCGTAAGTGTTATATTTTCATAACCCTTTCTAAATGAGCTCTAGGAGGGTTAAGAAACTATATCGGATTAGGAGATTGAGTAGATGAGAGTGTCTTTTGAAGAAGAAGACGGGAAGGTAATATTCAGGATTTCAGAGTTCCACCCAAAATACGAAGAAATCTTGCAAATGTGCTATTATGAAAACGATGGCAAGGGATACATTAAAATCTATCCAACGGATGCTAAATATTTAGATAAGATAAAAAAGCGATATTTTGATAATGCAAAGTTGATGTTTGATCAACTTGGTTATTTAGCTCCTGTTCCATGGGAAAAAGCATTAAAAGAGTTTTGCCAGAGAACTCAAGGGACAGATATTAACTGGTGGTTAACTGGAAGTTGTGCTGCGTGTATTCGCGGCATAAAAATGAATCCTCATGATGTAGACATTATGACTGATTCCAAGAGCATTGAAGAAATTACCGACGTTTTCTCAGACTATTTAATTGAACCCATTGTTGATACAAACGGATGGTTAACTAAGGATTTCGGGGTAATTTTTCTGCATGCAAGAATAGATATCGCATCTGAACCACAAGACATCCTGGACATTCCTGAGCCAGTAGACTGTGGTCCGTATGCAAAACAGAACCTTGAGACTATAGAGTGGAACGGATACGAGATAAAGGTCCCTCCTTTGGAACTTCAAATAAACGTAAACAAAAGAAGGGAAAGGATGGATAGAGTAAAACACATAGAAGATTTCATGAACAAATAATTTCAAAGATATATCTTCGGTAAAAACTGGTCGTCCATCATTATGCGGTTGATGTTTTCATGATTTATTTCCCAGTGCTAGAAATGCCTTATGTTTCGTGCATCAAGCATGTTATTGACCTTACTGAATTGCAAAAAAGGTATGATGCGCCACTAAATATGTTTTGGAACTAATATCAACTAACTAATAGTGCACGATCAAAAAACATTTTAAAATATTTATAAACTCTCTCCACGCCCGCATGCTGCAAAGCAGCAGATACCGGGCGGTCACTGGCAAAAAAGAAAAAGCAGAGAAGTAAAAGCTTTTGGATATCAAAAACTTGATGAACTTGCAATTGTTGGGCCTGAGGATTCAAAATAATATAGGCTTTGGAAATGCTTGTTGGGAGTGTGTATAGTTCTCTCATTAAGCATCGTTTTCTCTTTAAGACAATAATACTTACAGTGCTTTTTGAGGATTTTTTCACTTATACAGGCTAAAAGACTATCTTATTTGGATTTGGATATTTTGTGATGAATAGGACAGTCATCTAACTTCTCTTGGAATTTTTATAAAGGCAAGATATAAGATTGGTTGGTGTGGAGTTTAGTAAACTTAGATAAATAGACGAGAGGCAGATGCTTATTACGGATTTTGTAGACTGATCTTAGCCTGCTTGTTTATTCTCTCACTTTTCTTTTCATCCTGTAAGTAAATTAATGAATTACATCCTCTTAGTTAAAAGCCTTTCTTCCAAACCTGTAGACAAATCTTCAGGAAATCAGTCCATAATTTTATGGCAGCTGCCAATTCTTCTTTTCTTATTTTTGCCGGTGGCCGCCCGATATATAGGGTAAAATAAAGAGTTACATTGTAATATGATAAATATAAAATGACAGTGAGATAGCACAATTTCGAGAATTTCTACAGAGCCTAAATCTGCTCACCTTATTTATATTATCTGCGAAATAATAATGATGATAATGATAATAATAATATATTGAAGTGTTTTTTATGATGGGAGTGGAAAGAGAACAGTTAGGCTTTGCGGATTGTCTTGAATTTGATGTGGAAAAAGCCCGGCAGGACATCGTGGAGTTTGTGCGGAATGAGGTAATAAATTTTGGGAAGGACGGCGTGCTGGTAGGCTTATCGGGCGGGTTGGACTCGTCTACGGTTGCATACCTGTGTGCTGAGGCACTGGGCAAGGACAAAGTTATGGGCCTGATACTGCCTGAGCGGGACTCTGACCCGCAGAATACCGATGATGCTATGAACTTAGCTAAGAGTCTCGGCATACCCCACCAGAAGATCGACATCTCCCCCATTATAAGAGATCTGGGCGCGTACGACCTTATGTCCCACGAAGAGGTATCGGACAGGACAGCCATAGAGCATGCCGCAGAACGCGCTCGAATAATCGCTGGGAAGGAGCCTTCCACCGAGCTTTTCAGCCCAACGATTGTCCCCGGATCATCCTTGTCGATGCCGATCAAGGACCAGTTCGTTGCTTTTGGGACAGCCAAAACACGCACGCGAATGATAGTATTGTACTTTCATGCCACCGTTATGAATTATCTGTTGGTGGGCACCACCGATCTATCCGAGTTCAGCATCGGCGTATACGACCGGTACGGCGACATCGCCAGCGACATTTCCATCCTGAAGCATCTGTACAAAACACAGATAAAGCAGCTGGCAAAGCACATTGGGGTACCTGATTATATCGTAAACAAGCCATCTTCCGCTGACCTTTTCGGAATGAGCATGCCCAACGAGGAGTTAATCGGTCTATCTTATCTAAAGTTGGATGACATCCTTTGCGGTATAAGAAGTGGCGTCACCGATGACGTTATTTCCAACAAGTCGGGCGTACAACCGGACGTAGTGGAATCTGTCAGGAAGGCAATGAAAGATGCCATTTTTGTTGCAAGTTTGCCGCTATCTCTGCCTCCACCTAAAAAGGATTGAATACTCTCCTATAGCGTACAAATAAGTAGTCGAATATTAATCGGGGGATCAGGTCCTGAGAGATTATACGGAGGATTTTCTGGTAGTAGTAATGCTGCCCGCTGTTAAATAATAATGTCATTTTATATGTTTAAGAAATCCTTTGAAGGTATACGTAAAGTACTCTTCACTTATACTTTTTATTTAAAAGTAGACAAAGGAAAATCTCATTTTCAATCCTGGATTATGTGATTTCCAGTCGCCAGTAAGCCATCTATTGTTACAAAATAAAATCCCTTTTGCTGTAATTCCGGGATAGCTCTGCCTAGAGCCGATACAATCCCTAAAACGGTTTTGAGGTCAAGCACTTTTGCTACGTTATTTACTTGTTGTTAATGCTAGCATGGAGAGGAAGGAAATACACTGGGTTTTTTCCGACCAAATTGACGATTGTACTTTTGGTTCTGGACAATTCATTATTAAGAACTTCCTCATCAGTAAGTCCAAGAAGATCTAGATGATCTAAGAACGAACAGCTATTAGATGAATTAGATGACCCTCAGCATTTTCATATTTGATAATTTCTCTGCATGTTATGTATTTGTCCGTATAATCCTGAGCAACAATATTTTTGTCAATACAAGTAACCAAGGCAAAAAAACGTGGCTTTAATTCCATACTTTCGAAGTACATCAGGATGTATGGGGTTACTCTGCCTAGAACGTCATAAAAGGTCAGAGCAATATTAGGGATGTTTGGATTACTTTTACGATTTCCATTTGACATCAGAAAAACCTATGTAGGCTTTTGTTAAGTTTTTTGCTTAAGTCAACCTTTAAACCTTAATAATGGCATTTGGGAAAAATAAAGAGCGTTTGTCTCGGATCTAACTTAAAAGATAGAGAAAATACATGCCTTTTTCTAAAGTTTTCATTATTGTTTGTATGTATAATTAATGCTTCTTATCGACTCTGTTTACACCATAAAATATCACTCATTTTCAAAACATCTGCCGTTCAGAATATCAGTCTGTGTTTCGAGTGCCTCTTAGGAATAATTACTTTCTGGTTATAGGTGTTGTTCTGATGTAGAGACTTCATATTTTTGCCATGCATATACCTTTTATGCATGAGCTTCTAAGTATAAATCCGGTTTCATTTGAAAACTGGTTAATTTCTTTCATAATAGTAAGTATGATTATATTTGTGATGGAGATTTTTAAAAGAATGTGTCTGCTGAAAACGACACTTCGAACCTATAGGGAAAGTCAATAATGGCATACTGAAAGTTATTGTGATCCAGCTTGATTGTGTATTGCTTACTTTAAAAATTACAATAGATTATAACATTTTTCGGATATGCTTTAAGGTCGTCTCGCTAGACATTCATTATCATAGTTAAAAAATATCGATGAATTAGATTATTTAAGCAAAACCAAGAGTTGAAAAAATTAGTGCGAGAATGGAATTAGGCCGAAATGACAAAACAGATGTGGATTTTATTATTGGATTATACATTGAAACCTGTGACTGAGGGAAATAAATAAGGTGTTTGATCGTTGAAAATCGAACTACATGCCGGAAGAAGGAGACTATTACTCGAAAAAATGCATATTCCAGACTGAAAGTGTCTCTGATTCGGGCGACGGCCTTGTCTTCGTGATGGCCTATGCATGCGGTATCGCTGCTGCTATATTTTTATGAATCAAAAGCGAGTATTTAATGGTGTCAATTGCATGTTTTTATAAGTCCAAAAATATTATATTTTGGTTATACATTGTTAGGCAATATAAATGAAAGAAGACCTAACATAATAATACATATCAAGAGATACCACTATTGAGTTATTTTAAAGTTAAAAATTACTTCTTTAATTCTTTGATATTTTATTATATACAAAGAAATAATAAATAGTACAACAAAGAGTAGTATAACATCAAGAAACAGTTCGTAAGTAACAATTAGAATTTAGGTTAGGTATTTTGTCGCCTAAAATTTTGTCATTTAAGAGAGGGAGACCAAGGGGATAATGACAGCTAAAACGGAGCAATTTTCAGCAATAAATTCGAATCCTGTGCTCAGTGTGGCAAAGGATGGAGTTATTCTTTACTCCAATAAGGCGGGGGAGCCCTTATTGCATGACTGGGGTGTGAGTATCGGAGAAAAATTGCCTTTACATCTCGAAATTTTTGTTCAAAGGGCCATTTCCCGGAAAAGTATTGAAAAAATAGAAATTACTATGGGCAAAAAAATATACTTTATTGTTTTTCACTTCTTGCCTGAACAAGAATGCGTAAACATTTACGGATTTGACATAAGTGGCCGTAAAAAGCTTGAGGGAAAACTTCAGGAAAGTGAAACTCAAGAAGAGGCAAACTTGGAGCTTGCCAGGATTATTGATACTAAAGCGATTCAGTCCCTTATGAGTGACTTTTATACGCTTGCTCATGTCCCTATGGCCCTACTTGATCTTAAAGGCAATATTCTGGTAAGTGTTGGATGGCAGGAGATTTGTACAAAATTCCATAGGTTTTATCCTGAAGCCTGCAAGCATTGCTTAGAAAGTGACCTAAAGTTAACTGCGGGCGTTGCTCCGGGAGGATATAAGCTATATAAATGTAAAAACAACATGTGGGACGTAGTAACTCCAATTATGGTAGAAGGGCAGCACGTCGGCAATATCTTCTCAGGACAGTTCTTTTTTGATGACGAGCCTCTAAATTATGAGATCTTTCGGTCTCAAGCTAGACAATATGGCTTCGATGAGGAGGAATACATAAAAGCTCTTGAAAAAGTTCCTCGGCTTAGCAGGAAAGCTGTGGATACAAGCATGGCCTTCTTTATGACTTTTGCTAATATGATCTCACAACTAAGCTACAGCAATATCAAGCTATCTCAATCACTGGCCGAACGTGATGCAGTTGTGGACGCACTGCTAGAGAGCGAGAAGCGTGAGCGAGATCGTTCGGATGAGCTGGCAGTAGTATTGGATGCAGTTCCTGTATCCGTTTACATAGCACATGACCCTCAGGCGCTTCAGATAACAGGTAACAGGCTCTCCTGCGAATGGTTACAAGTTCCTGTAGGTACAAACTTTTCTAAGTCTGCCCCTGAGGGAGAGAAGTCCGAGATGTTTAAATTATTCAAGGACGGAGTAGAGATCCCATCTTCAAAAATGCCGTCGCAGTTGTCGGCTACGGGCATAGAGATAAATGACTGCGAACTGGATATCGTATCAGCTGACGGCCAGATAAGGCATGTTTTGGGCAATGCAAGACCTTTACGCGACGAACAGGGTAAGTTACGCGGATCCGTTTCTGCATTCATAGATATTACCGAACGCAAGAAAATTGAAGAAACTATCAGGTTGTCAAACCTTTATAACCGGAGCCTGATTGAAGCCAGTCTGGATCCCCTGGTAACTATTGGGCGTGATGGTAAGATTACCGATGTAAATAATGCTACAGAAAAGGTTACCGGATATTCCAGAAATGAGTTGATTGGGACTGATTTTTCAGATTACTTTACTGAACCTGGGAAAGCTCGTGCAGTCTATCAGCAAGTATTCATGCGTGGTGAGGTTCGGGATTATTCTCTAGAGATTCAACATAAAGATGGATACATAACTCCTGTTTTGTACAATGCTTCAGTTTATAGAGACGAGAATGGTAAGATTATTGGGGTTTTTGCAACCGCACGTGATATCACCGAGCTCAAGAGAGTGGAGGAAGAGCGTAAGACGGCGCTGGAAACGCTTCGCTATAGTGAAGATCAGTTTCGGAGTCTCCTCCAGAATGTGAAGGTCGGAGTTGCGCTCATCGATGAAACCGGCAGGTTTGCGGTAGTCAACCCGTCACTTATGCAGATGTTCGGCCTGAATAATGAACTCGACATTCTCAACATTAATAGTCGTGATTGGAGTCAATGGGAAGTCTATGGAGAGGATGGTAAACTTTTGGATGTCGACAATCATCCCGTTCGGAAAGCAGTAAGGACCGGCAAACCTGTGAAAGGCCAGCTTGTTTCCGTGAGGAATCCCGGGTCAAATGAGCTCACCTGGATGCTGATAAGTGCCGAACCTGTTCTGAAAGAAGACGGCCACATATACAGGGTAATTTGCACCTACCATGATATCACCGAACGAAAGCGGGCCGAAGAGGCCCTCCAAATGAGTGAGGCAGAGCTTGCTAGGGCGCAACAGATATCTCAGATTGGTAGCTGGACTTGGGACCTTATTATTAATGAGATCAGATGGTCTGAACAATCGTACCGGAACTATGGGCTGGTGCCGGGTGAAGTAAAGCCTTCGTATGAGCTGTTCTTGAGCTTCATCGTGCCCGATGGCCGGGAAAGGGTCGACAGGGAGATCCAGAAGGCCATTGAGAGCGGTCATAAGTACAATATCACCTACAATATCATACGCAATGATGGTACGCCGAGAATTTTGTTGAGTGAATGTGAAATCGTCAAGGATGAATCGGGAAAGGTAGTTTTGATGTATGGTACCAACCAGGACATCACTGAAAGGAAGCGGGCCGAGGATGCCCTTAAGAAAGCACGCGATACTTTAGAAGAAAAAGTTAAAGAGCGGACAGCTGAACTTCAAGAAGCTTATAATTCGTTGAAGGAAAGTGAAGAACGTCTTGCTGACTCTCAAAAAACAGCTCATATTGGAAATTGGGACTGGAATATTGTAACTAATGAGGAATACTGGTCTGATGAACTATATCATATTTTTGGGCTTGACCCCCAATTTGAACTGAACCACAACATATTTTTAAATCGTATACACCCAGATGGTTTAGATTATGTAAATAATGCTATTAACGAAGCATTAAACGGAAAGCCATATCACATTGATTATAGAATAATCTTACCTGATGGAGAAGAACGTATAATCTATTCTGAAGGCGAAGTTCTTTTTGATGAGAAACATAAGCCTGTTCGAATGAGAGGAATAGTTCAGGATATTACCGAACGCAAAAAGGCAGAAGAAAGTCTGGCAAACATTGAGATTGCCCGTAAAAAGGAAATCCATCATAGAATTAAGAATAATCTTCAGGTCATTTCCTCCCTGCTTGATCTTCAGGCTGAACAGTTCAGAAACCGCAACGATATTAGGGATTCGGAGGTTCTCAAAGCCTTTAGAGAAAGCCAGGATAGAGTGATATCTATGGCTCTTATCCATGAAGAATTGTACAAAGGTGAGAAATTCGAAACACTAAACTTTTCGCCGTACATTAAGGAACTCGCTAATACTCTTTTCCAGACATACAGCCTTGGATATACTGAGATCAGCTTAAAGATGGATCTGGAAGAAAATCTTTTCTTTGATATAGATACTGCTGTCCCATTAGGAATGATTGTCAATGAACTTGTCTCTAACTCTCTCAAGCATGCATTTCCTGACAGAGATAAAGGAGAAATCCGAATTAAACTCAATCGAGACAAAAACGAAGAATATGCAAAAAGCATAACTGGAGCTTGTAAAAGCACTAACTTCACTCTAACCGTTTCAGATAATGGCATAGGCATTCCTGAAAATCTTGAAATTGAAAATCTTGACAGTCTTGGATTTCAGCTTGTAACTTCTCTTGTAGATCAATTAGATGGGGAGTTTGAATTGAAAAGGAACAATGGCACAGAGTTCACTATGAGATTTACAGTGGTAGAAAAAAGATAATCTGGCTTAAGTTGGCTTAAAGGAATTGGAAAATGTATAAAAAACTCGATAATTGTTCCGCTATAAACTGAATTGGATATGTATATTATTACATATCCACTACAGCTTTATTACATATCCACTACAGCTTTATTACATATCCACTACAGCTAATATAGCCAATTTATAATCACAGTTGATTTCTAACCTTAATTTCTAACTATAGTTAATTTCTACTTTTTAGGTAATCGGCCTGGCAAGTCTACTATATAGACTCATTCTTTTCTAAAAGTTTGTGCCCTTCCAGGACCTACTGAAATGTAACTAATGGGTACCTTCATCAGTTCTTCCAGTCTTTTGACATAATTTCTGGCATTTTCCGGAAGCTCTTCGAAGGCTTTGACTTCAGTAAGGTCAGTTTCCCAGCCAGGAAGATCTTCGTAAACAGGCTTGCATTCAGCAAGATCCTCTGTAAGTTCAGGAGGATAGTCAAGATTTTCTCCTTTGCAGGTGTAGCTGGTACATATCCTGATCGGGTTAAGGCCTGTGAGTACATCCAGTTTGGTCAGGGAAATCTCGGTATATCCGTTAAGAGCAATAGCTTTCTTCAGAAGAGGCAAATCGAACCATCCACATCTTCTGCCCCTGCCGGTAGTTGTCCCGAATTCTCCTCCGGCTTTCTGTAATCTTTCCCCCAATTCTCCTGATAGCTCAGTGGGAAGTGGGCCTTCACCGACTCTTGTGATATACGCTTTTACTATGGCAATTACATTATTTACTCTTGTAGGGCCAACTCCGAGGTTGGCACATGCAGAGCCTGCAATTGTAGAAGAAGAAGTTACGAATTTCTGAGTTCCGTGTATAACATCAAGATGTGTACCCTGGGCAGCTTCAGCCATTACATGTTTTCCTTCATCAAGAGCCTTATTGATTTCCCTAGAAACGTCTGTTACATAAGTAGCAAACTGCTTTCCAAGCTCAAGATATCTTTCTATTAGCGCAGGGTCTCTGACGATTTTGGGATCTCCTCCCAGTGCTGCTATTTCCTTTTCTTTCTGGGGAGCAAGTTCCTCAAGTCTTGCAAGAAAACGTTCCTTATCTACAAGCTCAGCCATGCGGAATTCGTCTCTTGCCACTTTATCGATATAAGCATAGCCTATTCCGCGTTTTGTAGTTCCTATTTTCTTTTCCCTGGATGCTTCTCTTAGCCCATCCAGTTCTATGTGGTAAGGCATGATTATGCTTGTCTTTGCATCGACTCCGAGTTTTTCAGCATTTACTTTTATGCCGTGTTTCTCAAACATCTCAATTTCTTCGGCAAGCACCTCAGGATTCAGGACAACCCCAGGCCCTATCAGAACTCTAGAATCAAGCAGAATACCTGAAGGAATCAGGTGCAATTTGTAAACCTCATCTCCTACCTTCACCGTATGGCCTGCGTTGTTCCCTCCCTGGAAACGGGCAACGATGTCAAAATCCTTTGAAAGAAGGTCAACAATTTTGCCTTTTCCCTCGTCACCGAACTGCGAGCCTGTGATTATCGTAAACATAAAGCCCTGATTCGGGCTTAACCATTAATAACTTTTTGTTTCCCGAGTCCCGTCTCGGGAGGACGGTGCCCTTTTCGCTCACTTCGTTCGCTCAAGAGGGCTGAATTATAATGAAGATATTTAGCTAAGCGAAGAGGACTAATTTAGTGAAAGAAATACTGATTTTCGACTAGCATAGGGTTCTCATTTATTTGAATTTCTCTTTGGATCATGTGGTCACAACCCTTTTCAAAAAAGGCTTGAGCGAAAATCCTTAGCAATGTTTAATTTTGAGGAGCTTATCCCAAACCCTATCCGACGTGATCACAAGCCTTTTCAAAAAAGGCTTGAGCGAAAAATCTTGCTAAATTGAAAATTCCGAACAACGGCGTGATCAACCGGCGCAACGGTTGCGTCTCAGCGGTTGCAGCTCAACGATTGCGCTCAAGACGACTAAATTATAATGCAGAAGCTGAGAGACTATAATATAGGCCGCTTTAATCAGTCGAGAACTACTCAGAATTAATGTTTTTTCAGGCAGACTCAAAACAGCTTTTTTGAAACCGACAGAAAAGACGGCAATAGGATTTAGAAGAACGAGGCTCTGAGGATCAGTAGGCTAAGAAGCATGAGTATTATTGCAAGGATTGCAGCGGTTTTCGCACTTTCTTTGTCGCTTCCGAAAATGATTGGGATCGGGCCAAGCATGATAACTCCTCCGGCTTTGACTTCGGATTCGACTTTTCTTGAGGGGGGTTTTTCATGGAGAGAGCTCTCAGAATCTAAAGTGCTTTCAAAGCGGCGGGCTCTTCCGGATGTATCTGTCCGGCTTGAGTAGCTCTGCGTTGATCTGGATTCCTGGTACATGCTTAGAGCTATGCCAATTGTAATCACTAGAAATCCAATGAGTATTGTGAGAACTCCAATCGAAAAAAGCATGTTTCCATCAATCAATGTTTAGTTTTCCATAGGAATAATATATAGAGTATTGAGATTATTAACCCGAGTCCCAGCATATTTGTTGTTATTTCAGGAGAAGATCCAAAAACTATAGGAATTGGACCAATCATTATCAGTCCACCCATCTGGCTGCTTGCAGGATGATCTATAATGGTAAGAATTACACCTAATACTAATATAGTAAAACCAACAAATATGATTGCTGTGCCTACTTTTAGAAAATCCTGCGATGTACGCATGTAAAATGATATAATGCTTTTATTATTAAATCTATCTTTCTAACTTTTTACGTATATTTCTTGTTCTGTTCATTTTTGATTTAGTCAAGTTTTTCTGTCTGGTTACTTCTTGGATAATTTGCTGAAATCCAGAAAATACAACAGCACATGTAATATAGAAAAAAGAAGTATGATGACTGAAAGGAATACAAATATCAACAAATCTCAAGAGAGTGTTCGAAAGCGATTTAATCAAAGAATTGCATAAGTCCTTAATAGGGATACTAAATAGGTAGTAAGGATATTAAAATGGTTACAGGTGTTGCAGGAACTTATATATACCCTTTTTATATTTATATAAGTATTTAATTCCAACATCTTAACCTAATCTTAACCTATATTGTAAAAAGTAAGATTACCATTTTAAATGTCATTTTAACCTTTGACTTGTAAGTCATACTATAAACGGGGGATTTTATGAAAGGATTCTTGATTTTCCCGTTTCTCAGACTTTACTCTTGCTTTAATCCTTTAAAGGCCAGGATAAAATGTAATCACCCTGAGATAAACTATATAGGTGAATAACCTCTCTGGAAAATAAAAACGCTTAAAGTTTGATCGGATAACGGGTTACGACTAATTAACTGGTCATGAACCTGCGTTATATATCCGGCAGGCTAGTTTGCCTTCAAATCATTTTATTATAAATTAATAATTCCTGAATGAACCAATCTTTAGACTAGATATAAACTCAATTTCACGCGATAAAAAAGGTGGTTTCAAGTGTCAGAAGACAGTGCAATAAGATCTTCTCTGGAAGATATCAAAACGAGGGTAGAGTTCCAGCTTGAATGCGGGAAGATCAATGCTGAAGATGTGAAATCTCTCTTAACCGAAATAGAAATCATGAGGATCCAGAATGAGAATATGAAGGCTCGGCTTCTTGAAGCAAGTGTAGCAACGGGAAGGCACCTTCAGGAAATCAATAAATTGAAAGCTCATCTGGAACAACTTACCGAGCCTCCTCTCTTTATTGCTACTATTCTTGAGGTAAATGGGGAAATCGCGCTTATAAGGCAACATGGGAATAACCAGGAGGTTCTTACTCAGATCCCTGAAGAGTGCATTGGAAAGATTGAACCCGGTATGAGAGTTGCAGTAAACGGAGCATACTCAATTATCTCTATAGTCAGCAGGGCTGCCGATGTTCGGGCTCAGGTAATGGAACTCATTAACTCTCCTGGGGTGGATTACAGCATGATTGGCGGGCTTGACGACGTACTTCAGGAAGTCCGGGAAAGCGTTGAATTGCCACTTACCGAGCCCGAACTTTTTGAGGATCTCGGAATTGAACCCCCATCAGGTGTCCTTCTGCATGGCGCTCCGGGAACGGGCAAGACCCTTATTGCAAAGGCTATAGCCTCTCAGGCAAAAGCAACTTTCATCCGGATGTCGGGTTCGGACCTTGTCCAGAAATTCGTAGGTGAAGGCTCAAGGCTTGTCAAAGACATTTTCCAGCTTGCGCGGGATAAGTCTCCAAGCATTCTTTTTATAGATGAGATCGATGCTGTCGGCAGCATGAGGACTTATGACGGAACAAGCGGCTCGGCCGAAGTCAACAGGACAATGCTTCAGCTCCTTGCGGAGATGGACGGTTTTGATCCTAAAGGCAATGTAAAGGTCGTTGCTGCAACCAACAGGATTGACCTGCTTGATCCTGCGCTCCTCAGGCCTGGTAGGTTTGACAGGTCTATCGAAGTTCCACTTCCTGACGAGAAAGGAAGGGCTGAAATCCTTAAGATTCACACCCGCAAGATGAACCTCGCAGATGATGTGGATTTCGAGAAACTCGCAAAAGTCACAACAGGCATGAGCGGGGCAGAAATCAGCGTTATCGTCAAGGAAGCCGGAATTTTTGTGCTTCGCAGGCGTGGTAAACAGATTACCATGGCAGACTTCCTGAAAGCACACGAAAAGGTCGTAAATACTGAGGAACCCACAATTCCCCAGGCTATGTTTGTATAAAGCCATTCTGATAGCCAAAATCTGAAGGTTGGAACCAAATAACCTTTAAGTTTAAGGAAATCTTTAAAAATATTTTCTTAAACTTGCCGGATGGGATAATATCCTCCCGGCAATTCCCTCTATTTTTTAAAAATTCAGACGAAAGGTTTATATTTTATAAATTACTTGAAGATATGCTGCCTTAGAGGCAACGCATAATTACAAGATAACAAGCTGCTCCGATAGTGTAGCTCGGCCAATCATTCAGGACTCTCACTCCTGCGACTGGGGTTCAAATCCCCATCGGAGCATTTTTCATTTTTATGACTTTTTTTGATGTTGTATATTTAGGACTTCCACAGTTAAACTTAAAAAAATCAACACATTGAATTTTAAAAATCTAAAAATCTAGTTGTTAATTCTTAAATATCTTCATAAAAATCGTTTTTTCAGAAATTGTACTCTCAACTCTGACTCCATAAGTTTCAAACATGCTTTCAATCCCCATTTTGTTTATTTTTGAATTATTAAGTCCCAAACTGTGAGTAATTAGCATCGTATAATGGTTTCCATCATCCGTATAATCTATCGTATCGAACCAGTTTGACATACCCCCCGTAATAACTACTCCATCAAGGAGCTCTTTTAGACTAATTTCCTTAAGAGGCTTCTGAAAGTAGTACTCCATTGTGTATTCCAGGGGTTTATACTTGTTCAAGTACTCATTAAACATCTCAATATTAGCAGTTTCCAATAGTACTTTTAAATTATCTTTCAGGATAGAACATATCGTTTTCATCGATTTTTGAGTCAGCCAAATTCTCTCTTCCCTTGATAACTCTGGACTCTGTTTTGAGCTGTTTTCCAGGCTTTCCAGCGCGAGTTCTAATACTTTTTGCTGTGTTCCAAATTCTTCCGTGTGCTTTTTCAACAATTCCCAGTGTTTTTGCGAGATCGTTGTAGAAATGCGATGCGTTTTCAAAGTACTACACCCATTTTTATACCTCTCATTTAATTCAAAAGTTTTCCTATACGTATGCAAACTAAATTATGCGCATACCAAACGCATGCCATCTGGATCACCTATTTTTAAATGAGTATTCTATACTAGCATGCTAACATCAGCAAATTGCTGTGGGACTTACACAGTTGGATTGAAAAATCAACGACTTTAAGCCTATAGTTATTTCAGGCTTAAGCTTAAACTCAGCCGTTATACTTGATTTTTTTAACTTCAGTGCGTAGTCTTTCTCAAGACTAAAGAGGCAAATTTAGAGTTTTAGGATGAACTCAAAAATATCCAGAAGTGAAAACAGTGATTTGATAAGTTTGTATAAAATTCCACCACTTTTAAAATTAGGAAAGAACCAGAAAATACTTTGAAAATAATAGGAGAAATTAAACAATGCCAGAGGAATATGCACCTGTTAAGGCATCTGAATCAGCTGTCTCTGACGAAATGGCAAATGGCGGGCCAGCTTTCGGCTCTTTTGTCTCAAAAGTGGGTTCTGCGATAGCTGAAGCACAGAAGAGTTTAGATGAGACATTAGTATCTACTGCAGTCGCTCTAGCTGATAAGGATATTGAAGTAGTTGCTATTTGGGAACAGAAAATTAATGATGACGGAGAGATGGAAGAAGGTAAACCCATTAAAGAAAAACTACCTCTCGTTACATATATTATGCCCACGGCCTATCAATGGAAACAAGTTATACTTAGGGCTGATATGTATGTAGCAAAGTTCAATGTAGCCAATGGTTTCAATATTAAGGGTTCATATAAAACTGAGACCGAAGAAGGAATGGGCGGAGAATTAGCTGAACTTCTAGGTACGCGAGCAAGTACCAGCAGCAGTGGAGAAACTAGTTTTGAACAGACTGCCTCACTCTCAGCGAATGCAGCTGCTGGATGGCTTCATATGGAAGCCACACTTGAGCCTCGTCCAGATATTAAACCACCACAGCCGTTTGTTGTTCAGAAAGGGCCTAGAATGAAAGTAACAGCTGGGCCGCGTGAGAATATCAAAGGAGAGGAACAAGATAGCGAGACTATTGGGAGGAAAGTCACCTTGACTGTAGAATTGCGTAACGTAGTAAATGATCCACTGAAAGGCAAGCACATTTCTGTTCAAATAAGCGAACCTCTTATTAATTACACGTTCTTGAATAGTGATGACACAGAAAATAAGAATGGTAACACAGGTGATGATGGCATACTGAAAATTGAATTAAGACGGGAAGGCAGTGCTTATGACAAAGATAAACCACCAGAGCCAATAACTGTAAAAACTTGGCTTGGTTTGATCACGCAGCAGGTATTGGTTAGTATTTAAATTGCACTAGATGGATGCTGAAAGCATCCCACCTATAATTTTAAAGTAAAACCAAGAAATAAGAATATAAGATAAATGAAGATTAGTAACTATTCACCTTATGAGAAATCGGTCTATTGATACTAATTTTAAAAATTGATAGTTCAGTACAAACTAATAGAAAAAAATAATGTGTTAATTTTTATTGCTAAAAGCTTTAATTAAGTATTTAGAACAAGTTTATGAAAAAAGGAATAAATTCCACCGATCTTGCTAGATATAAATATATTTTACTACGTCTTATATTGCTAATACTTCGATACATTCCTATTAATTTTAGAATGGTGAAAAAATGTGATATTTACAATTCAAGCAAGCTTACCAATGCAAAACCTTCTAGCAGGGATCTCAAGGGGCTTTGTTGAAGCCCAATCCATGTTAGATGAACGTGCCCGTGAGAGTTTAATTCGATACCAACAAATCGGCGTTCCTCCAAGTGCATTTGTATGGAGCGAGTATCGACTAGATTTTCCTCTTGCATTACAATTTCAATCAAAGTATCATGTTAGCAACAAAACGCATATTATGGTATCACCACGTATGGAAAGTATTGGTAATCTTAAATTGACTGTTCGATATTTACCATTACCCGAAGTTTATAGTGTGCCTGATTAATCTGTGTTTCTGGTTACCTAACCAGTTGTGGAGCAGTATATTATGGAAAAAAAAATCGAATTACCCACGTTGCAAACACCTTTAAAATCAACCGAAATAGCACTACATGAACTAGGAGAGGGCTTGGCTATAAGCATTGCGACAGTTCAAAATGAGCTAGCGAGATACCCAAACGAACTAGGTTCATATGTTTTAGATGAAGTGGAGATTACAATTCCAGCTCGTTTACGTGTCGACAAGATTGGTCAGCTTCGAGTGTGTACAGTTAATGATGCTCAAGATAATCAAGGACTTACAAAGATACACTTGCGTGTTCGGCCAGTACTAGGGACAACTCAGTCTGTACCTCTGTCAGCTGATAAACCACTATCTGCTCTGGGGGATGTATTACCTTCAAATGCTATTAAACAGTTAGAGGAATTACGAGTTTTTTCAGTTGAGGACTTTTTGCGTATTACCCGTAATACTGCAGGACAAAGTGCTGTGCAGAAAATGCTTCCTGACATTAAGCTCAACTCCGTAATTGATCGTGCAACATTATTCACCCTTCCAGATGTCACGCCTTCTTTAGCTATTACTCTGGTACAAATTGGTATTACTTCACCAATGGATCTGGTGACACGCGATAGCAAGAGTTTAACAGAGGAGATAAATAAACAGCTTGAAGGTAGATTGGATACTATGCTGACTCAAGAAGATGTTCTTAAATTCCAGTCTTCTATTAGGCAACTTACTAAACTACGCTTACCAAATAAGTAATCGAACGTTGAAATATTACTATCTAAATGAGTTTAGGCTTATGCACTTAGGACCTATCTGAAAAGTGGTTACTACTATCACTTTTACAATATGCATATGCAAAACTGGAACGGATACGTTGATATTATAAACCTATTGTAACTTTTCAATATGCATTACTGACTTTTCGGATTGGCTCTTATTCAAATGTAGATAAACCTTGGATGAAACTTGATTCCGGCCCCACTTACTACAATATACAAAACATCTTTACTACAGCTACGGTAATTGGAACTCTATTACGAACAGTATTAATTAATTGAGGTCTTGCCATTTTCCACCAAATTTCTTTATTTTCAATAATATTTGATAAAATTGTCTATTTTGCAAAAAAATGTGTTTAGGACAATTTAAAATCAATTTAATGAAATTTTATGCTGTTTATTCTCATTATAGAGATTTTTAATCCGAAACTAAAGGAAAAAACCCGATTTGAATTTTAAATACATCATTAATATTTGTAATTTTGTGCAATTTTGCGGAAAAAATCATATAAAATGTGATTTTCCTAAATAGATGCAATATTAGTTAAGTCTCTTCGCTGAATTCTGTATTAAGCTCTTTTTAACGGTGATATTTTAAAGGCATTAGATGTAATTTTTTAGCTAAAAAAGAAATCATAGGCTGTTTATCTGTATTTAAAGCATTTTCATTAATTTTGGCAAACTACAATTAACTAAAACTTCCATAGTGAAAATTAGAAAGTACTTGTATTAAATGCCACCTAAAAGTCATTGGTGCATATCGAAAATCTAAATAGATCTGTAACATCAGAGTATTTATTCTGGTTTTTTATTATAATGCAAGTTATAGTAGGTCACAATACTTTTTGGGTAATTTTTTAATCGTAAACTGTCAAAATCTGAATAAGCTCAAAATCACAAAGCTATATATGACATTTCGCAAATACTCACAAAAATACTACTTATTTTCTCAATACGGCAGTATTTTAAATACTTTTCCCATTTTAGGATTCAAGGTTAATTTTTGAGTTTGGAATGAGGTCATAAAATCTTACTTTTATCTGAAACTTTTAAGAGAGATCAAAAAATATTTAATTTAAAAAATAAGGATCATTCATTTCTATATAAATAATCACATATTGAGATAGTATCTAAACGTGTAACTAAGAGATGAATGGAGTGGAACGATGAAGACAGAAAATATACAGGACTCTCCTTATCTCGAAAAAGAACTCCGCGGCTACCTATTTGGTACAGCCTGCGCAGATGCTCTCGGGCGCCCTGTAGAACATCTAACCCTTGAGCAAATAAAAATGAAGTATGGGGAAAAAGGAATCCTTGAACTCCTTCCTAGTTCTCCTTGGACTGATGATACCCAGTTGATGCTTGTACTTGCCAGGGGTCTGCTTCGAGGAGCAGAACTTGAAGTTCCTGAGCTTATGGGCAAGATAGCAGAGGAACTTGTACTCTGGCTGGATGAGCCTGACCTGGGTGCTGGGGCGACTACCAGAGGAGCAGCCCTGAGCCTTAAGGATGGTATTCCCTGGAGCAAATCCGGAATCAGCTCCAAAACCTGCGGAAGCCTTATGAGAGCTGGAATCATCGGTTTTGTTTATAGGAATAACCCTGAAAAACTGATTAAAGTTGCCCAGATTTCAGGCCGAATCACTCACTCCCATCCAGTTTCAGAAGCTGCTTCCATCGCAGGGTCATACGCAGTTAAACTGATCCTTGACGGGTTGGAACCCAGAGAAATGTTTAAACTGCTTCTTGAGGTAACTCAGGGAATCTCTCAGGAGTTCACTCAGGCACTGGAAAACTCTTATTATATGGCTTATAGTGGCATTGAAGATGAAGAAGGTTTGAAGAAACTCGGGCAGGGCTGGTATGCAGACGAAACTTTTGCCCTTGCATACTTCTGCATATTACGCTATCCAAATGACTACAAAAAAGCAGTACAGACCGCAGTGAATATTACCGGAGACTCAGACTCGGTTGCGAGCGTGGCAGGAGGTATTCTTGGGGCCAGGCTGGGAATTGAAGCCATACCGGTTTCCTGGATTGAAGCGCTTAAGGAGAAAGAAATACTGGAGAAAATGGTCGGTCCTCTGCTTGAAAAATATTTTCAGCTTTCAGAGATTAAATCCAGGTCTTGAAATTAAATTGCGGTTTTGAAGTTAAGTTTAGGTCTTGAAGTTAAGCTGAGGTCTTGAAGTCAAATTGAGGTATCTAAATGAATTTTTCCGAAGAAAGTGGATATTCCGAGAAAAGTTTTTACTCTGAAAAAAATGATTATTCTGAAAAAGATATTTTTTCCGGAAAAGGCGTCTACTGTTTGATATTCCAAAATCAAGCCTGTAATATTGAGGTAGGCAAAAAGGGCGAGTTCTCTTTCTATCCGGGATTTCATATATATGTGGGATCGGCTCTGGGTTCAGGAGGCCTTAAAAGGGTAAAGAGACACATCGATCTATCTCAGAATCGAGATCGAAATCCTAAATGGCACGTAGATTATCTTCATCTGAATCATGCTTTCAGGTTGGTTTCAGCGGTTTATGCATTTACTTCTGCGCGGCTTGAATGTGAACTTGCCAGCAGGATTGGAGGGAATTCGGTGTCCGGCTTCGGGTGCACAGACTGTAAATGCAGCTCTCATCTTTTCTATAGAACCAAAAATCCTCTTTTAGAGATCAGTGAAGCTTTTGAAACTCTAGGACTTTCTGCCTTTATACTAGAAATTTAACCCTCAATTTTCTATTTTCTGTACAGCAGGAAAGCTTAAGGTAAAACAGGATTTATCTAATTATCAAAAATAGGATTGTTTAATAAGGGGATATCCAATGGAACAATTCTCTTTTATTGCCTGCATGCCTGATATACCCGGGGCATTGCACAGGGCAGCCGAAATTATCACACGCTACGAGGGAAATATTAACAGGATTCAGTACGACCGCAGGATAGATACACATACTGTTTTTTTTGAAGTGAAGGCTCTTCCGCAGGCTTATGAAAAAATCCGTGAAGAGCTTGAAAAAATAGGATATCTCCAGACTTCCCTTCAGTCAGTAGCGTTTCTGAAATTCCACGTTTACCTCCCGAATTGTCCTGGTGCTTTATTTGAATTCCTGAATTATATAACCTCATCGAGATCAAACATTACTTATCTTGATTTTGATGATCGGGGACAGCATCCTGAAAGGCTCGTTGTAGGTCTTCACATCGAGAACCCTAACATGATAGATGCCCTTCTGAATCAGCTTAAGTCCAGATACAGGCTAGAGATTTTAGAATATGATACAACCGGGGAGAAGCTTGATGATACGGTATTTTACCTTCGCTTGGCGCAGAAGCTCAGATCGTTTATTGGGAGCGCCGAAGATGCTTTTTTGATGCGATTCCTGCATGACATTAATCATATTACTCAGGAACTCTCAAACCTTCAGAAAGACCCTATTGAGGTTTTTGAGAGCATTTTGAAAGTAGGGGAATGCCTTAACCAGACGTCAGGAGACAAATTTTATGCCGACGTGCAGAGAGTCAGAATAAAGGATGATATTGAACTTTTCTGTTTTCAACCTCCCTGTGGGGGAAACATCTATCTCTTTGATACTTCTTCCGAAAGGGTCATGATTGACACTGGTTATGGAATTTATTTTCAGGACATTGTGAATATGTTCCAGCACTACGGACTTGGGGATTTGAGCCGGCTTAAAAGGATTTATATTACCCATGCCGATGCTGATCATTGTGGAGCTGCAGGTTTTTTTCCCGCGCCATCCTATCTTAATCGCGAAACTTTTTTGATCACGCGGGAAACCAGCAGAGCTTATGGATCAAGCAACCAGGATTGTATTCTGGAAGAGGTTTATACGAAGATAATTAACCTTTTTTCAAGGTTTACTCCTCCTACAAATACAGTTCTCTTTCCAGAAGTCTCCTTATTAGATGAAACAATCGAAAAACGGGGTGAATTTCCTATTGTTGCTCGTTTTCTTATTGGTGACTTGGAGTTCGAAGCTCTTGCAGGTATGGGCGGGCACATGCATGGAGAAATCTTCTATCTCTGTCCTGAAGAGGGGCTGCTCTTTCCTGAAGACGCAATGATCAATTTCAAAAGCTTGAGCCCTGAGAGAACGGAATATAATGTTCTGGCTGATTATCTTATGACATCAGTGAATGTTGACAGCAAGCTTGCACGAGAGGAAAGACAGGCTCTTCTTTCCCTCATTTCAGAGATTGATAATAAGCTCTCCAAAAAAAACCGAAAATGCATGATCTGCTGCGGACATGGTTCGATATCCGTACTGGATAATGGAAAACTTTTCGAGTACACAGGTTCAGAGAGATATTTTGCAGGGCAAAAATGTATCTCTCTAGAATATTTGTGAATATTTCGACAAAGAAATCCTGAAATCATCAAAAGTTGAGTGTCATAGATCTAATGTCAAAATTGAATAATCAAAAATAATATTATTAAACATAAAAAATCAAAGATCGAGATCAAAGATTGAATAATCATAATCAAAAAACTAAAGATCTACAGACCAAAGATCTATATTCTGTTAATTTTTATTCAGAATTAATTTAGATTGTAACTTTGCAAAATCGGCCGTTATTATTAACTGGGGGCAAGTCCAATCTCTTTTATACTCCAAATCCGATGCAAATAATCTGTCAATGACTATTCTGGAGGAATTTGCTTATTCTCCTCCTCTCCCTCCGAAACCCTGACTACTTCCTCCTGACGAGGGACCACCTTCTCCAGTTTCACCAACTCCGGTTCCACCGAATGACTGGCTTTTTCCTCCTCCACCCCCACCGATTTTTTGGCTGGCTGCATCTATCGCTTGCATAAGGGAGTCAGCTGACTTGTATTCCTCGTCGGGAATCATTTCTATCTGTTTAATTACCTCTTCGGAAAGATTTTGCTTTCTAGCATGCTCTAAAACTTGTTCTTTTCTAATTGGAAAATGTACATTTCTTAATATATCCTGCATACTGCTGGCACTTGCTCTCATACCTTTCACTTTCCGCATGTTTTATGGATTTACCCCCAAATCGTATAATTATATTAATTATATAAATAAATACTTAATTATATTATTTGAAAACATTTCTTTTGATGCTGGAAATTCTTCTCAAGAATTTAAGCTCAAAAAGAGAAAAATTAATTATTTTTTCAGAATATGTAACTTTTTTTACAAAAATATATTATATATTAATACTAACATTTTGTTATTTGCTAATTTTTAACATAATTTTATAAATAAATGTTAACATTCATATAGTAAATCAACATATATTCATACTGACAAGTTCGGCTTCCTTCAGAAAGCTTTAATAAGTATTGATTTTGCTGCAAAGAAGGAAGATTTTGTTAAGTGCTAAGGAAAATAGCGCGACGATATTCTGTGGAGTATAAATAACTCCAGAGAAGGAGTATACAAAAGCTACGGATATTGTCAAGGAGTTTAAAGGAAACTAAACAAAAGCAAAGGGGATATCGTGGAAACTGATAGTAAGGATGGAAGTATTAAAGAACTTCCAATGGAAATTCAGAAAATATTAGCAAATATAGATTTTCCTGTAAACAGGAAAGACATTATTGAACAAGAAAGGAAGAGTGGAGCGATCCCGGATATACTGCAGGAACTTGGCATGCTTCCAGACAGAAAATATGATAGCGCTGAGGATGTCGCCAAGGAACTTCACAATATTTATATCGGGATCTCATCCTAAAAAGCATAACTTATTGGCTCTTCGATTTTCATGGGTTGAGAATAATCACTTAGTTAAAAAATTGGCCGGTCTAAATGAGAATTATCGAGATTGAATGTGATTTTTAACAACACATGGATCAATTTTATGCATGCTATTTCCATATGGGGAATTGATGTAATTACTCACTCAAAATAACGAAGAGCCAATTATTAATACTATAATAGACCCAATTATTTTGTGAATTGTTGTATCCTAAAATGATTTCGCAGATTCAAAACTATTTGAAAGTTCAATAGGCGATACAATAGCAATTCAACATCCATTTTTTTCAAATTGAAGAAAAGTTGAGACTATTTTGAGCAGTCATTTGCAAAAGTAAGCGTGAAAATTCTGAGATAATCTATTCCTAAAGGATGTGATTGATTGTTTTCACATTAATATTTTCTTTTTATTAGTCCAGTTCTTGAGTTCCTCCACCGCTGACAGTTAGAATTTGTCCGCTTATCCAGGAAGCTGCAGGGGAACATAAGAACAAAGCCGCCTGGGCAATATCATCAGGATAACCTAATCTGCCAAGTGGAGTTTTTTTGAGCATATTATTCTCAATCTCAGGTGTTAAAACTGTTTCAAGTGCTTGAGTCATAATGGCTCCAGGAGCTACTGCATTAACGCGTATGCCCTTAGGGCCAAGCTCAAAAGCCATATTTCGAGTAAGATGGTTGACAGCGGCTTTTGATGAGGAATATGAGGTCATATTTACATTTATATTTTCGGCAGCCATAGAACTAATATTCAAAATGGATCCATGCCTTATCTTTTCCATATAAGGAACACATAATTGGCTCAATCTGAATCCCGAAAAGACATTTAGTTTATATGCCCATATAAAATCATCCATAGGCATATCAAAAGGTTTAGGACCTCCACCACCAACGTTATTAACAAGAATAGTTATTTTCCCAAATTTTTCAATGGTTTCATCAACAAGATTTGCAAGCTCTTCTTCTTTTGTAACATCACAGGATTTTCCAAAGGCTTTGTCACCATTTGCTTTGATCTCATCAGCTACTTTGTATGCTGCCTCAGTATCCAAATCACTTACAACAACAGAGGCACCAGCTTTTGCAAATAAACGGCATATAGCTCGTCCAATTCCAGCTCCACTACCTGTCACAATGGCAACTTCGTCCTTCAATCCAAACAAATCTTCAAATTTCATTATTTTCCCCCTCCCCAACAGATATTATCTTCTACTTATTTTTTGTTTAGAGATCTGTATAGTTACTTTTTTGTTAATCCGTAATTATAGTAATCTCTACTTAAAAGTAAGGCAAAGAAAGTACTTCAAGGCAGACTTCAAGGCAGAATGCTTCTTACAACTAAGCAAATCCCCCCATTAAGGTATGTTTTCTCCACCAATCCGAATATCCCTAACATGAAGAAGGTTCGTTCTGTTCGGAATCCATTCTCATTTTATGACTTTGAAAGAAACTGTACTTTCATTAGTTATTCTGCATACTGTTTGCACTGGAAAATGAACATTTCTCAACATATTCTGCATACCACTTTGGAATAATAACTGTAGATTTTCCAATAGTTTTCCAATAAAGATAACAAGAAAAATGTTATTTTTCGAATATATCTGTGGAAGGTCGGATAAAAAACCTCAACTATTTATTTTACAAATATGCTTTCTGCTGCTGAAAAAGTACATGAGTAAGAGTATAACATTCTGAGCAAGAGTATAACATTTATTCCATTATTAGTAACAGATCTGTTCAATGTATCACTTTGTATATTGACAGTCATAGTTTTAAACTAAACATTACAAAAATAATTAACCCGTCCAGTCTTGAACATTCCCACCACTTCCACCGCCGACGGTTAGAACTTGTCCGCTTATCCAGGAAGCCGCAGGAGAACATAAAAACAAAGCAGCCTGAGCAATATCCTCAGGATAGCCTAATCTACCAAGCGGAATTCTTTTGAGCATATTTTTTTCAATTTCAGGTGTTAAAATCGCTTTAAGTCCTTCAGTCATAGTGACTCCAGGAGCTATTGCATTGACCCTTATACCCTTATGGCCAAGCTCAAAAGCCATGTTTCTAGTAAGATGATTGACAGCGGCTTTTGCTGATGAATATGAGGTCATATTATAATTTATGCCTTCGGAGGCCATAGAACTAATATTCAAAATGCACCCATGCCTTATCTTTTCCATATAAGGAACACACAATTGACTCAATCTGAAATTCGCAAAAACATTTATTTTATATGCCAATATAAAATCATCCATAGGCATATCAAAAGGTTTAGGACCTCCGCCAGAGGCATTATTAACAAGAATAGTTATTTTTCCAAATTTTTCAATGGTTTCATCAACAAGATCTACAAGATCTTCTTCTTTTCCAACATCACAGGATTTTCCAAAGGCTTTTCCGCCATCTGCTTTGATCTCATCAGCTACTTTGTATGCTGCCTCAGTATTTATATCACTTACAGCAACAGAAGCACCAGCTTTTGCAAATAAATGACATATAGCTCGTCCAATTCCAGCCCCACCGCCTGTTACAATGACAACTTCGTCCTTCAATCCAAATAAATCTTCAAATTTCATTATCTCCCCTCCTCAACAGATATTATCTTCTACTTATTTTTTGTTTAGAGATCTGTATAGTTACTTTTTTGTTAATCCGTAATTATAGTAATCTCTACTTAAAAGTAAGGCAAAGAAAGTACTTCAAGGCAGACTTCAAGGCAGAATGCTTCCTACAACTAAGCAAATCCCCCCATTAAGGTATGTTTTCTCCACCAATTTAAATATATCTTACGATTTAAATATATCTTCCAATTTTAATATATCTTCTACGGTTGATACTACTAAAACCGACTCTTTCCATTTTTCTTAAAAACTCTTTAATATATAACATAAGTGATACATGTATGAGAAGAACAACATCATAGTAGGAGAAGACGATATTTTTTAGAAATCGTATCTATCCCTGAAAATATATGCGAGGGGTGCGATTCGAACGCACGAATTCCTACGAAAATGGGTCCTAAGCCCATCGCCTTTGACCTGGCTGGGCAACCCTCGCACTAATGCTCGATTTCATTTAATGTATTTAGTTTAATATAAAAAATAAAAAGAGCAATTTAGATTTTTAAAGAAAAATTAAATGCGCCGACCGGGATTCGAACCCGGGTTTTGGGCTTGGAAGGCCCAAGTCATAGCCGCTAGACCATCAACGCAAACTGCAACACATCTAGAGGTATTTGTTATATATATTCTTTTCGCTACTCAAGCTCCACAAGCCTTTTTAATAGAGCTCTACGGAAAATTTATCTCTACATATTCTCTGGCTTAGTGGCGTCCGCAGTTGAAAATATTATAATGACCTCCTCTACACATGCATTTTTTAAATATAATAGCTGGACGAATTAATCACAGTCCTTTGCTTCAAATTGTCTGATAGAGGGATAGAATAAGATATAATTATAAAATCTGCCATTAATGGGTATAAACTCCCGTTTATATCATTGATCTGTTATATATCTTAATTTTATATGCTTAGTTATATCTTATTGTCAACCTCCCTTTTGTGTAAGAAGGACTTTTTGAACACATATATTTAAGAGTATATTCAAAAAAATATACTCTTAATAATCTTATTTTATTACTCTGATTCCTTGTTAAATTCTCTATTTTTTATAATTTTTTAATAAAAGCACATTTTTTCCTGTGTCTATCTTTCAAAAAATTATTATTTAACATTTGAAGATACGCGACAGTATAAATGTGAAAGTAATTTTATTGTCTTAGTGGAAAAACAAACATTATTTTTTTATACACTCTTGGATGGGTATTTTTTTCTTTCAGTTTTCTATCAGGATGTTTCTCCGATATCTTATGGATATCTCTTCTATAAGAATGCAAATTTTTGCGTGACCTGAAAGTGGTTCTACTCTGGGCATAGTTTACTTGGTCTCTATTTAGAGATTTTTGGTCAAGTTTTCTTCCAATATTTTGCATACTCATTTTGTAACTTATAAATATTCAGAGCTTAACAAAAAGTTAATGTAATGATTGCGTTATACGGAGTTTTAAACGAATACAAAAGAAAATACTGCTCGCACTTTTTCTTACTGCTGGTCTTTTCTGGCGTGTGTGTTTTGGTGTGTCGGGCAAAAGTAAAGTTTCATAATTAATTACAAAATCCCAGAAAATAAAAGTAAATTCTAGAAAATTATTTAATATGGAATCTTGAGATGGCCCCACAATGACAGTTTTTGAACTAAGGGACGAAAACAATGATAACTTGAAGGTTCATCTAGAATATACAGGCAGCTTCCTTCTTACCTTGTTGAAGGAAATAGTAGATATTTACTAAGCTGTGTTTCTGAACTTAAGTTTGAGTCGTATAAGATCGTTATCGGATGCCCGTTCAAGTATACGGAGTAATATTGATGAATATTGAAGAGTGGGAAGAATACAGATATGTCGAATTAGGAATAAATAACTTCATTGCTCAAATGAATGAGTCCAGCTTAAAAAAAATGGTCGAGCATGTCTGTAATACCGGAGGAAAGAGAATCAGACCAATTATTCTCCTTCTATCCAGTGAGATCTGCTCGGGTTCGTACCGTCAGAGCCTCGATGCAGCTCTTGCTATTGAAATGATGCACTCGGCTTCCCTCATCCATGATGACCTGCTGGATCAGGGGCTTGTTAGAAGAAATCTGCCTTCAGCCCCTGAAAAATTTGGCCCTTCTAAGGCGCTTCTTTGTGGTGACTATTTAATTGCAAAATGTTTTGAGTTTATTTCTCCTTATGGGGAAAAAGTAGTCAGAGATTTTGGAAAAGCAGGAATGGACATGGCTGAAGGAGAAGTTCTCGATCTGAGACTCGATAAGAACAATTTCGAGGAGAGCAACTATTTCGAGTGCATTTACAAGAAAACGGCCTCTCTATTTGCGATCAGCGCTTCTATTGGGGCATATATTGGAGGGGCTGATGAAGTCCTGGCCGGTCGTTTTAGTTTCTTCGGAAATTGCTTGGGAACTGCATACCAGATTGTTGACGATATTCTTGAGTTTCTGGAAGTAGTCGAAGGCAAAGAATCAAAATTTACATCTGAAACTCTGCCTCATGTATACATGAAGAGTATGTCAAAGGAAGAAGCAGTACAAAAATCCATAGATGCCGTAAAACTTCGTGTTAATGCAGCAAAAGAAACCCTTGTGACAGTCAAAGCATGTCCGGCAAGGGATAAACTTTTTCAGATTACAGATTATATAACTATCGATATGCTTGAGAATGTTTAATTACTCAGCTCTTCCTGAAAAATGAATTGTAGCTCTATTGAATTCCTCTATATAATGAAAATAATATTACTAGCTTCTATCTATTTTAATAAGTCTCTAATTAGTCTTCCATTTTTGCTAACAACTTTACCAGGTGTATCCATGCGAGTATATGAAAGTCCGTTGATTAAGGTAAATGCCAGTACAGAAAACGAAAAAATAGTGCTTGATGCAGAAGGTCCTCTTTCCCAGCTTGCAAAACCCATCCTCAAGCGTATAAACAATATTTTTGCGGAAGAAAAACCCATTTCAATGGATGAAAATGAGATTATTTTCTCCACATGGATCCCGCCTATTCCTGGGCCTATTTTCAGCCGTGTGATAAGTGCTGAGATTGCAGCTATCCGAAAAAAAAGAGTTCCTGACCAGTTCTCAATAGGAATCACTGCTCGCTGTCCCAACCGCTGTATTCATTGCGGAGCAGCTGGTATCAAGCCAGAAAGGGAATTGACCCTTGATGAAATCTCAGGAGCTGTAGACCAAAGCCTGGATCTTGGTTCTTATCTTATTTCTTTCGATGGCGGGGAGACAATGCTCCGGAATGATCTTGTTGAAATGGTAGCCAGAGTAGATAAATCCAGGGCAATTGCCACCTGCTTCACATCAGGTTTCAGGCTTTCCGAAGAAAGGGCAAGAGAGCTTAAAGCCGCAGGTCTATACGCTTCAAGAATTAGTATAGACAGCCCGTTTGAAGCCGAACATGACCGTATTCGGGGTCGAGAGGGGGCATACAAAGACGCAATCATTGGAATCAAGAATGCGAAAACTGCCGGGATCCTCACTGATATGTTTGTGGTCGTTTCCCCTCACAATATTGACGACCTTGAGGAATTTTATAACCTTGCAGTTAATCTTGGAATGCATGAACTCTCTATCTATGAGATTATTGCAGTAGGACGTTGGCTTGATCACGAGGATGAGGTAATAGGGGAAAAGGATGTCTCTCGGCTCGAGAAATTCCAGAAAAAGATGAATGCTAAACCTGAGGGTCCCAGAGTCACCGCATTCCCGTACTTTATGGGTCCGAGTCTTTTTGGGTGTTTTGCAGGCAGAAGATGGATACATGTTGCTTCGGATGGAGAAGTAATGCCGTGTGCCTACACTCCGCTCTCCTTCGGAAATATCTGTGAAGAATCCCTGGAAGCTATCTGGAAGCATATGGGTAAGCATAATGCCTACAAAAAGGATAATTCCGCTTATTGCATGATGCGCAACCCTGATTTCCGGAAGGAATATATTCATACAATACCTCAGGGCGCAAAGATCCCTTACAGGATAAAATAACATTCTTTATGTTATTTTTTATTTTATTTTTTAATTGTCAGTGTGGAGAATAAGTATTTTCAGGGATTATTTTCTTAAAACTCTCCTTTTTCTCTGATAATGAGTTTATTTTCCTAATCTAAATATTTACTACTGATATCTGCATACCAGATCCATACTTCTTCAGAGCTTGGATAGAAGTCAATTTTAGAAAGTTAGCTTTTGAATTGCTTGATTTTTCTCGAAAATGGATTTATTTATTAAAAAATTTTATAGCGTTAACCAAACGAAATAACTTTCATTTCGTGCTTAAAAAATCCTTGATATCCTTTTATTTGGAAAAAAAGAAGCTAAACTGGCTTGTGTAATATGATCCATTTATAATTTTTCAACTGATTTTAATAGAATTTTGAATATACTCTACAGATTTTACTCAACTCATTCGGGTTGCGCTTCACATTTTATTTTTGAGCATTTTATCTGAAATTTTTCAGTACTTAATTATATTTCACTGTCAGTATCTAATTATTTTTTACTGTTATATTTAATCTTTTTCATTTTACTCATATATCTTGCTATTTATAATTATTTTCTTCTTAAAAAATTCTTATACTCTATATACATCATGATTTTTCATTATAGTTCTTACACTCTTCTTTGATAAAACCGAAGCTGTTATATAGTTCTTTTGCGAAGGATTTGTTAACTATCTCCATTGGAGTAGGGATTTTTAATTATTAATTTATATATTAAATTTTGAGAGACGGAGATTCACATGGCTAAAAATGAAATCTTATCTGAAATAAAAAAAGCAGAGGGAAGCGCTAAATCAATGGTTGACGAAGCCATTGAAGCTAAAAGCAGGCGTATCTCCGAAGCTCGGGCTGAAGCCAGGGAAATCCTGAAACAGGCCGAAATCGATGCACATAAAGCTGCACAAGACTCTTTTAAAGAGGGTGAAAAAAAGATCCTGGAGGAAAGAGATAAGATCATAAACGATGGTGAAAAAAACGCATTAGCCATGTCCCAAAAAGCTCAAGCTAACATCGACAAATCCGTCAATTACCTTGTACAGGAGTTTGAGAGGGCGGTCCTTAATGAGTAGACCTAAAGAGATGACAAGGGCCGTTATTGTCGGGCACAAAAGCATTCTAAAAGAAACCATCGATGCATTGCATGATACAAATCTTTTTCATATCGAAGATTTTGTCGAAGACGAGTCTGGTTTTAAGATCAGCAAGCCATTTAAAAACGGAGAAGAAGTCTCTAAAAAGCTTGTGAAGATCCGCTCTATCGCCAATTATTTGGGGATTGAAAGCAAAAAACCGGTAGTTCAGAAATCTGACGCTGTTCTGCGTGAACTTGACTCGAAGTTAAATGAACTGGACAGGACAATTTCAGCTAAAACGGAATCTATTTCCCAGCTTGAAAATGAATTAAAAGATATGGACTCCCAGAAAAGGGAAATCCTGCCTTATCTGTCCATTGATCTTGACTTTGAATATTACCGTGGCTACGAAAGCCTCAAGGTTTTCGCGGGCACTTTAAAAAGTAACCTGGAAGCAAGTCAGATTTCAAGTATCACCCAAGCTTACGAACTGTACTTTGACCCTCAATCAAAAGCAGTGGTACTGTTTGTAGCTAAAAATGATGCCGACAAAGTTTACGAATTACTTCAGGGTCTTGGATTCAAAGAGCTTAGAGTTCCGGAAAGAGGTGGTGTCCCAAGCGAACTTTTAAGATCCATTGAACAGAGAGAAGCCGAAGTCACCAGAAGGATCGAATCCTTTAAGGGCGAGATCGAGTCCTTGAAAACAAGGTACGCCGATTTTATCCTTGCAAGCGACGAGGTTCTGAGTATCGAGAGTCAGAAAGCAGAGCTGCCTCTTAGAATAGCTACATCTGAAAACGCGTTCATAATTGATGGATGGACTCCCACCGAGAGTTATGACAAACTTGTCAGTGTAGTTAACAGTGCCACTAAAGGCAAGGCATACGTCACTAGCCTCGAAGTCCACGAGGAAGAAGAAGAAAGTGCCCCTGTCGAGTACAACAACTCAAAAGTTGTGGCACCGTTGCAGCAGGTTATGGATCTGTACTCTAGGCCTAAATATACTGAAATTGATCCATCCTCAGCGATTTTCATTACCTTCCCGCTGATCTATGGAATGATTCTCGGAGACATCGGATACGCATTGATACTGGGAACAATTGCACTGGCTATCAAGAAGGCAATGAAGTCAGATGCAGTGAATGATCTCATGAATATTCTCATTTATTGTCAGATCTCAGCAATTATCTTTGGAGTTCTTTATGGTGAGTTCCTTGGATTCTCGCTTGCGAGCTTACATACAGTACATGGAGTAACGCCGGGCTTGATTCCAGGTTGGGAAACTATCACTCTCTTTGAGAGTATTGGAGGAGAAGAATTTACTTTCCCGATTCACAGGTCTCACATGGTAATGACTATGATTGGACTAAGCGTTTTTGTCGGACTGCTTCACTTAAATCTTGGGTACCTGTTCGGATTTTCAAACATCTTAAGGCACCACGGGATGAAACACGCTATTCTTGAAAAAGGCAGTTGGATGATTATTGAGCTTGGTGCAATCCTTGCAGCAGCTGGTTATCTTGGCGGTTCAGCATTGATGTATGTCGGTGCTATTGTTCTTGTTCTGGGAATTGTGATGCTCGCCATGGGCGAGGGTATCGCTGGTGTGGTCGAATTGCCATCTCTTATGGGTAACGCTCTCTCGTATGCCCGTATTATCGCAGTCGGTCTATCTTCGATTTATATCGCAGGTACAGTCAATGACATCGCCTTCGGAATGATCTGGTCTGATCATTCTCAGATTGGTTTCGCAGCCGTAGCTGCAATTCTCGTATTTATACTCGGACATGGCCTTAACACTGTTCTGAGTATTATCGCTCCCGGACTGCATGCACTCAGGTTGCAGTATGTAGAATTCTTTGGAAAATTCTATCAAGGCGGGGGCAGAAAATTCAACCCATTCGGATATATAAGAAAATACACGGAGGAATAAAAACATGGTAGATGGAGCAACAACAGGTCTTTTTCTTGACGCAGCAGGAATGAAAGCACTCGGTGCAGCAATCGCAATCGCAATTACTGGATATGCATCTGCAATAGCTGAGAAAGATATTGGTACAGCAGCAATCGGCGCAATGGCAGAAAACGAAGGATTATTCGGTAAGGGTCTGATCCTTACTGTCATTCCAGAAACCATTGTTATCTTCGGTCTCGTCGTCGCACTGCTTATCAATTCTGCTTAAATTTAAGAGCTCCCGCTCTTAAATTTCTTAGAGCATTGCTTTTAAGTCTTTAAGTCTACCTGGACTTTTTTCTCGTCAGGCAGACTTAAAGCGGTTGTATGCTCTAAGTTCCCCCTTAAGTATCGTTGCACTCTAAGCAGCTTAGAGTTTTTTTCTCTAGGCTTTAGAGCACTTTTTTGCTCTAAATTTATTTGGAGGTGTAAGCATGGGACTAGAGATCGTTGTAAAAGACATCCAAGAGGGTGCAAGAGCTGAGGTTTCCCGTATAAAAGCCGAAGGCGATGCAAAGGCCTCCGAGATCATAAATGAAGCTAAAGAAATACAGAAAAAAATGCTCGGGGATAGCCTAGCTAAAGCGGAAGAGGACCTCCAAAATCTGCACCAGCAGGTCATATCAAGTGCAAATCTGGAAGTGAAAAGAATTACGCTTAACAAGCGTAAGGATCTTCTAGATAAGGTTTATATCCAGACAGTTGAAAAAATCAAGTCAATGCCGGCATCCAAAAAAGAAGAGCTGTTGAAATATATTCTCAACAAGCACGAAGCTAGTGGTGCTAGAGTTTACTCTTCTAAGGATTCAGAAGATATTGTCAAGAAGTTAACTTCTCTATCTTACGCTGGCAATATTGATTCGATTGGCGGAGTTGTTCTGGAAAACGAAGATGGGACAGTCAGGTTAGATTTCACATACGATTCAATCCTGAAAAACGTGTATGAGCGTTCATTGAAGCAGATATCTGATCTATTATACGGGTGATGTTCGATGCGGCTTTTGGAGAGACTCTGGGGACAAAAACCCTCACGAAAATCCGATAAGAAAAAAAAAGGCACTTCTAACTATCCTTATGCCGTAACCCGTGTCCGCGCTATGAAGAGCAAGCTGCTCCCTAAAGAATCGTATCCCCGGCTTCTTAATATGGGGATTGATGAAATTACCCGCTTTATCCAAGAGTCTGAATATAAAAACGACGTTGACGAACTGGCAATGAAATATAGTGGTGGCGATCTGGCAGAACATGCATTGAACAGGAATCTTGCGCTCACCTATGATAAGTTGGTAAGAATCACCTCCGGAGAGTTGAATTACCTGATTGTCGCATATCTGAAAAGATATGACATCTGGAACATAAAGACACTTCTTCGTGGTAAAATCTACAACGCATCTGCTGAAGATATCATGGAGTCTCTGATTGCTGCCGGGGAGTTTACTTACACTTCTATGTCAGAACTTGCAGCAAAGGCCACATATCAAGAAGTCATTGAGGGCTTAAAATATACCGAGTATTACCCCTTGCTGCAGAAGTTTGACGGAACTAACCTGGCATACGTAGAAAACGAGCTTGATAAGTTATATTATACAATCTTGTTTGAAGCAATCGGAAAACCAAGATCTAAGGATCGCAAGCTCTTTGTTAAAGTTGTCAGATTGGAAGTAGACGTTAAGAATTTAATTAACCTTTTCAGGCTGAAAAAAGCAGGAGTTACGCAGCTCGACGAAATCATGCCTCTCATGATTGAAGGCGGTCTTGAGTTAAAGCCCGAGAAACTGGCGTCTCTCTCATATGACGAATTTGTCAATGAGCTTCAAAGAACTCAGTACTGGGATGCAATTTCGGGCGTTACGGGTCCGGATATAACTTCTTTGACTACTCTTGAAAGCAGGCTCACAAGATATTATCTTGAATCTTCAACCATTCTTTCGCATGTATCTCCGATCTCAGTTGTACCTATTCTGGACTATATTATTCATAAAAATAATGAGGCTACTAATCTCCGGATCATTTTCAGGAGTAAAGAAGTTGGCCTCAATGATGAGTTAATCAAAGACCAGTTGGTGGTTATCTAATGGAATTAGCGGTGATCGGAAAGAGCGAGTTTGTTACAGGATTCAGACTGGCTGGTGTCAGGAAGGTTTATGAAGCCGCGGATATCGCGGCCACTGAGTCCATTGTAAAATCTGTGCTTGAAGATAAGAGTATCGGGATTCTTGTAATGCATAATGATGACATTGGTAATCTGCCGGAAATTCTAAGGAAAAACTTGAATGAGTCTGTCCAGCCTACAGTAGTAGCCCTGGGAGGCAGCGGATCAGGCTCGAGTTTAAGAGATAAGATAAAACAAGCGGTAGGTGTTGATCTGTGGAAGTAAAAGGTGAAATTTATCGTGTGGCTGGGCCTGTCGTCACCGCTATCGGCTTGCAGGCAAAAATGTATGACCTGGTCAAAGTCGGTAATGAAGGTTTAATGGGTGAAGTCATCCAGATATTGGGGCCCAAGACCATCATCCAGGTATACGAAGAAACCGCAGGCATCAAGCCAGGAGAACCCTGTGTATCTACAGGTATGTCTCTGTCCGTGGAGCTTGGTCCGGGTCTTCTTTCCAGTATTTATGACGGTGTTCAAAGGCCTCTACACGTCCTGCTTGAGAAGATGGGTAACTTCATTCAGAGAGGTGTCAGCGCAGATGGGCTTGATCACAAGAAACTCTGGGAGTTCAAACCCATTGTCAAGAAAGGCGACATCGTAAAAGGTGGAGAAGTAATCGGTGTTGTACAGGAAACCGTGAATATTGAACATAAGATCATGGTGCCTCCTGACATCTCAGGTACAATTGCCGACATTAAGAGCGGAAGCTTTACGGTAATAGATACAGTCTGTACCCTTACTGATGGGACCGAATTGCAGATGATGCAGAAGTGGCCTGTCAGGAGACCCAGGCCTGTAAGGGCAAAACTTACTCCAGAAAGGCCTCTGGTTACAGGACAGAGAATCCTTGACGGTCTTTTCCCTGTAGCAAAAGGCGGAACTGCTGCAATTCCCGGACCTTTCGGATCTGGAAAGACTGTTACTCAGCAGCAGCTTGCAAAGTGGAGTGACACTGAAATTGTGGTTTACATCGGTTGTGGTGAGCGCGGAAACGAAATGGCAGACGTTCTTAGTGAATTCCCAGAACTCGAAGACCCGCAGACCGGCCGTCCACTGATGGAGCGTACTGTTCTTATCGCTAACACTTCAAACATGCCTGTGGCTGCAAGAGAAGCATCTGTGTACACCGGAATTACCATTGCAGAATACTTCCGTGACATGGGATTAGATGTCTCCCTTATGGCAGACTCCACCTCAAGGTGGGCAGAAGCTATGAGAGAAATTTCCTCACGTCTGGAAGAAATGCCTGGTGAAGAAGGTTACCCAGCATACCTGTCTGCAAGACTTGCCGAATTCTACGAGCGTTCCGGTGTTGCAGAATCACTTTGCGGTGAGAAAGGTTCCATTACTGTCATTGGAGCAGTATCTCCACCTGGCGGTGACTTCTCAGAGCCTGTTACGCAGAATACCCTGCGTATCGTGAAAGTGTTCTGGGCTCTCGATGCCAAGCTATCTCAGAGGCGTCACTTCCCGGCTATCAACTGGCTGAACAGTTACAGTCTGTACAAGGAAAGCCTTAACGACTGGTTTACAGACAATGTGGCTCCTGACTATGTGGCTCTGAGAGAAAGAGCAATGGAAATGCTTCAGACAGAATCCGAACTGCAGGAAATCGTGCAGCTCGTAGGTTCCGACGCTCTGCCAGACGATCAGCAGCTTCTGCTTGAAATTTGCCGTATGATAAGGGAAATCTTCCTGCAGCAGAATGCATTCCACCCAATAGATACCTACAGCCCCTTCTCTGAGCAGTACAGGATCATGCAGGCAATAATGAAGTACGGAGATGCTGCACAGGAAGCTTTGAAATCAGGTGTTCCAGTCTCGGAAATTGTCAAGATGTCGTCCAAGGATGAGCTTCCGAAGGTTAAGTTCGAGGAGAACTTCGATGCTGCTATGAATGCTGTACTGGCAAAGATGGATAAAGAGTTTGCATCCCTGAGAGGTAGGTAAGCATGGTAAAAGAGTATAAGACAATCACTCAGATTGCAGGACCTCTTGTCTTTGTTGAAAAAACAGAGCCTGTAGGCTATAAAGAAATCGTTACTATCAACCTTCCTGATGGAACAACCCGAAGAGGCGAGGTGCTGGACTCATCTACAGATATTGTCGTTATCCAGATTTTTGAAGGTACTGGTAGTCTGGACAAGGAATGTGGTGTAGTCTTCACAGGGGAAACCCTGAAGCTCCCTGCATCCATCGATCTCCTTGGAAGGATCCTTTCAGGTTCAGGAGAACCTCTTGACGGCGGGCCCAGGATTGTGCCTGACCAGCTTCTGGATATCAACGGAGCGGCAATGAACCCATACGCCAGGCTGCCTCCAAAGGATTTCATTCAGACTGGTATCTCCACAATCGACGGAACAAACACCCTTGTCCGTGGACAGAAACTGCCTATTTTCTCAGCTTCAGGTCTCCCACACAACGAAATTGCTCTGCAGATTGCAAGACAGGCGGCTGTGCCTGGATCAGAAGCGGCTTTCGCAGTAGTTTTCGCAGCAATGGGTATTACCAATGAAGAAGCCCAGTACTTCATGAGCGACTTCGAAAAGACCGGCGCTCTTGAAAGGGCTGTGGTGTTCCTGAATCTGGCAGATGACCCTGCTGTCGAACGTATTGTCACTCCTCGTATGGCTCTGACTGCAGCTGAATATCTGGCATACGAACACGGCATGCACGTTCTTGTTATTCTGACCGACATTACTAACTATGCAGAAGCTCTCCGTCAGATGGGTGCCGCCCGTAACGAAGTTCCTGGCCGTCGTGGGTATCCTGGTTACATGTACACTGACCTTGCAACTCTCTACGAGCGCGCAGGTATTGTAAAGGGAGCAAAGGGATCAGTTACGCAGATTCCAATTCTTTCGATGCCTGGTGACGATATTACCCACCCGATTCCTGACCTGTCCGGGTATATTACTGAAGGACAGATTGTGGTTTCAAGAGAATTGCATAGGAAAGGTATCTACCCACCAATTAATGTGTTGCCATCCCTATCAAGGCTGATGAACTCCGGTATCGGAGCAGGCAAGACCAGGGAAGACCACAAGGCAGTTTCTGACCAGATGTACGCAGGTTATGCAGAAGGGCGTGACCTGAGAGGTCTAGTGGCTATCGTCGGTAAAGAAGCTCTGTCTGAGAGAGATATCAAGTTCCTTGAGTTTGCCGACCTCTTCGAACAGAAGTTCGTTACACAGGGCAGAAACGAAAACAGGACAATTGCAGATACACTGGATATTGGATGGAATATTCTTGCACACCTGCCTGAAAACCAGCTGGGTAGGATTGACAACAAGTACATCCAGAAATACCATCCTGCACACAGAAAGGGTCAGTGATTACCATGGCTCAAGACGTAAAACCAACTCGATCGGAGCTAATCGAGCTCAAGAAAAAAATCAAGCTCTCTGAAAGTGGCCACAAGCTCCTTAAGATGAAGAGAGATGGTCTTATTCTTGAGTTCTTTAAGATCCTTAACGAGGCAAGGAACGTCAGAACCGAACTGGATGCTGCCTATCTAAGCGCTGCAGAAAAAATCAATCTCGCCTCTGCTGTAAACGGAATGGTTGCGGTCAAATCAACCGCTTTTACAGCGAAGGAATCTCCCGAAATCCAGCTTTCAGGCCACAACATCATGGGTGTCGTGGTGCCAAAAATCAGTTCTACAGGCGTCCACAAATCTCTCATTGAGAGAGGTTACGGTATCGTTGGGACAAATTCATACATTGATGAGTCTGCAGATGCCTATGAGGTCCTGGTAGAAAAGATTATAACGGCAGCAGAGCTGGAAACTACAATGAAGAGACTTCTTGATGAAATCGAGAAGACAAAAAGGCGTGTAAATGCTCTTGAATTCAAAGTGATTCCAGACCTCATTGCAACCATGAAGTTTATCCGCTTTACTCTTGAAGAGATGGAAAGGGAGAATACGTTCCGGTTGAAGAGAATCAAAGCAAGAACTAAATCTTGATTTGAATATGGCAGCGTGTGATGATCAACCTAATCTGGTTGAAAGAGCAGTATTTAAATTAGCTGAACCCAAAAACCAGGCCCGCCTATTGCAGGTGGCCTGGAGAATTTCTCTTCTTATGATGGTTCTGGGGTTCATCATTATAATAAGAACAATTAATCCAGACTTTCTGTGACCTGAATTTCAGGATGATTCATATCCTGAATTCAGCCACAGATTTCTGTTTTTAGTCGAAATTGTTCCATTTAAGATATTATTTCTATGCTTATTTTTAACAAATGTCCTTATTTTGGTGTAGTTAGATTGAAGTTTGCATGTCTTCTATGCTTACAATCCGCAGTTGAAATCTTAATCCACTTCTTATATTGTTGGACACTTTTATTATTTAGAAAGCTATTTTAACGACAAACAGTAATCTCTAATTTATATGCAAAACGAAGCAAGGCTTCTCCATATTACTGGTACTGTACAGGGAGTAGGTTTTCGCCCTTTTATATATCAGCTTGCAAAATCTCATGGGCTTTTCGGATACGTGAAAAATCTGGGAAATTATGTGGAAATCCTCATAGAGGGGAACCAGGAAAGCCTTGACAATTTTGTTGGAGATCTTCCGAAAAAAAAACCTCCTCTTGCCAAAATTACAGAAATAAAAACAAAAAATGTTCCGTTTTCCGGATATTCTAAATTTATTATTGTGTCCAGCGAATCCGGAGTTTTTGAAAACTCAATAATTCCTCCTGATACGGCAATTTGTGAACAGTGCAGGTCTGAGATTTTTGATCCTTCTTCCAGATATTACCATTATCCCTTTACAGTCTGCACAAACTGCGGGCCCAGATATACAACAGTCCGAACTCTTCCTTATGACCGGGAAAATACGACAATGGTAGATTTTCCTCTTTGCCCTGAGTGCGAAGCCGAGTATACTGACCCTCTCAATCGTAGATACCATGCCCAGCCTGTATGCTGCCCAAAGTGTGGGCCAGAGATCTGGCTTTCGGATTCCAAAGGAAATGTCTTGGCAAAAGGGTATGAAGCAATTACTGAGGCCTCGGCCCTCCTCCAGCAGGGTTCAATTCTTGCTATAAAAGGATTTGGAGGCTTCCATATTGCCTGTAATGCACGAAAGGAGGAACCTGTAAAGGAACTTAGAAGACGGTTAAGACGTCCGGAACAACCTTTTGCGGTTATGGTAAAAAATGCTGCTGTTGCAGAAACCTTTGCAGAACTTGAAGGCGCAGGCAGGGAATATTTAACTTCCCACCGCCGGCCTATTACCGTGCTTCCAAGGTCAAAGGAACCCAGTCTGGCAGAATCGGTTACTCCTGGCCTGCACAATATAGGGATCATGCTTCCTTATACAGGCACGCAGAATCTGCTTTTTGACTGCGTACATGATGCTGCATATGTTATGACTTCAGCAAACCTTCCCGGAAGGCCTATGGTTGTCGAAAATAACGAGGCACTTGAGAAACTTAAAGGGATTGTCGATTATTACCTGCTGCATAACAGGGTTATTGCAAATAGAAACGATGATACTGTTATCCGGATTGTGAATGGAAGGGCAGCATTTATTCGGCGTTCCCGGGGCTTTGTGCCTGAACCTATAGAGTTACCTTTTGAAGTCGAAGCTTCTATAGGAGTGGGGGCTGAAATGAATTCTACGGTTACTGTGTCGAAAGGAAAGCTTGCCTATATCTCTCAGTATATAGGAAATACCAGTCATGTGGAAACTTTCAGGTATCACTCCGAGGTTGTCAGGCACCTTATCCGACTTACCGGAATCGAGCCCCTTTATTGGGGCTGTGATCTTCATCCTTCATTTAACACAACTCGCTTTGCACTAAAAATGGGAGGGGAGAATACCCTTCAGGTTCAACATCATCAAGCCCACATGTTGGCTCTTATGGCTGACAACTCGCTACCTATCGATTCTCGAATTCTCGGAATTGCTCTTGACGGAGTAGGATATGGCGCTGATGGTACCATCTGGGGAGGGGAACTCTTTGAATCCTCTTACTTTGGATATGAGCGCATCGGGCATTTACTCCCTCAGCCGATGCCAGGGGGAGATCTTGCCTCTAGGGTACCTTCAAGGATGGTTCTGGGAATCCTTTTTGAGAAACTTGGAAGAGCTGAACTGGAAAAACTCCCTCTTGAGTTCCCTCAAGGATCTATGGAGTTCTCAACAGTAATGAAACAACTTGAAACTGGAGTTAATGTTGTCCGAAGCAGCAGTACAGGACGAGTACTAGATGCAGCGGCTGCCTTGCTCGGTATATGCAAGATGAGAACCTATGAAGGGGAACCGGCAATGAAACTCGAATCTGCCGCAACGAAGAGTACCCATGTCGTAGATCTTCCTGTAGTCTTCAGAAAAGAAAAAGCCTCCGAAGTTCCTGTACTTGATACCACCGAGCTTCTTTTGGGGGTATATGAGCTTTCCGGCAAGTATTCTCCTGCTGATCTTGCTTTTGCAGTTGAAGAGAACCTTGCTAGGGGAATTTCTGAACTTGCCATCTCGCTTGCCACAAAAAAGGGGCTTGAAAAGATAGGTCTGAGTGGTGGAGTTGCTTATAATAATCACATCACTTCATGCATTGCAGGAACTGTTACAGAAGCAGGTTTTGAATTCCTAGCCCACCGCCAAGTTCCTTGTGGAGACGGATGTATTTCATTTGGGCAGGCTCTTGCGGCAGGATTGAACATAAATACCAGAGAATAAGTTTTAAAAGCTTTCCTATCCACTTCTCTCTCTATTTCTTAGTAACTATGTTTATTTTTTCATTAGAAAGTTTGGATTTAGAAACTTTCCAGCATTCCTCTACTCATTTATTCTTTTTTCGTAAATCTCGTGTATTAATATAATGATTATACTGAAATTTGATCAGAAAAACTGAAATACAAAATTAAATAAATGATACATGCTTAGATAAGAAAGGGAGCATAAATGGGGCTAGGTAGTGTACGCATCAGAGTCGTAACAAGCAGGGATGAGATTCCCGGCCTGGAGGCAGAGGAAAAGGCAGTACATCTTGCTTTTAGACCTTCGGACCGAGATCTGTTTAGTCTGGTAAAGACATGTCCCGGGATAGAATTGCTTCAGCTTCCCGCATCTTCCTACGAAGGACTTTCTAAATTTATCAAGATGTACCTCACTTCTTCAGGTATTCATCTGATAAAAGGAGATGTCAGCGGGCACTGGCACGATCTTAATAATTATTTCGTAATACCTGCTTACGTGCTTGAAAAAATAAACGAATTAAAAGTTCAAGGAAGAACCGAGGAAGAAATAATTGGTGAAATTATAAATATAAGAAAAATTAGCCCTGATATGATTCTGCACTTGCTACATAGCTCTTTTCTGCCTTCAGGCCCGGAGCGGCCACGAATGAACAAAGTTTAAATATAATAATTCTGGCTTACTTCTTCAGGTGGCTTACAGGCGTTTCCACCATTTCCTTGAGGCTTTCTGTTCTTCTATCTGTCTTAACCCCTCAGATGCTAATTTCTGCTGCATCCGGTATTTTCGATTTTCCTCACTAACTTTTGAAAATGCTTCTTCTTTGCTTGCTAGGGTTCCTTTTAATTGTTTTATAAATTCTTCCTTTTCTCTTAGCTGGACTGCCAGTTTTTCTTCTCCTTCAATGGCTGAGAGCTGCTTCTCAAGCTTTTTAACTTTTTCTCCAGTTGTAGCAAGCATACTTTCCATAGTGTTTATTTTTCTTTCTTTCAAGGCAAGTTTCTCTTCAATTTTCCTCATCTCCCCGGCCTTTGTAATAACCTCTTCAGCCAGGGTCTTAAGATCTTTATCTTTTATGGAGATACTTACCTCAAATTCTTCTATTTCTCTTTCTTTTGCTGAGAGTTCTTCTGTAAGGGTCTTTATATTTTCCACTTTTTCCCTTAGTTTTTCAGTAAAGCCCTCGAGCTCCTCTTCTTTTTCTATGAGCCTGGACTCAAGACGTCGGGCTTCTTCACTCTTATCAGTAAACTTTTCTTGAAGGACTTGCAGTTCCGAATCCTTTTCGAGAAGAAAGTTTTCACGTGCTTTAAGCTCTATTTTTAGCCTGCCTATTTCTTCGTCTCTATCTGCAACCTGCTCTTCAAGTTCTTTTATTTTCTGGATTTTTACTTCAATCTCTATTTCCATATTTCTCAGTTCAGTCTGCTTGCTGTCAGGATGAAGATAAAATGAATTTATTCTTAGACTTTCTTTATTCTCTTCTGCGCTAAAAGTCGGAGAAATTTCGTTTTCACTTTCGCAAGTCTTCAATTCTTTTTCCTCTTCGAGGAGACTGATCTGCCCTCTTGTGTTTTCACAAATCTCAGCCCAAGCAAGGACGGAAGCTACCGCATTTATTCTCTTAAAAACCGCATCGCCTACCTTGCAGTCATAAACTTTGCTGGCAATATAACCCTCAAGGGTATCTAGGCCAAGATTTGGGTCTCCTAATCTCGAGTTTGTTGCGTTTCCCTTCTTTACTTTCCCGCCGTTTTCCTTTATACAGTTGACGGATTCTGAAAAAATATTCCAGGGTAAGAATGGATCTTTTTTTAGATTGTCAACGTAGACTCCATCCGCTTCGGATCGGGCTTCAAAAAATTGCTTCCCGCTCATCAGCGGAATCTTTGCCGGATTTCCTTTCTTATCAAATTGATTTTTTATTTTTGAGATAACAGGATCTTCCATGCATGAGCCTCTTCAAAATGATACCTGAAGTATATTGAATATGTCATTTTATAAAAGTTGTGTGATTTTACGCTTTACAGAATAAGGAAAATTAAAAAAATAATCTCTTCTTTTTCTTTTTCAAAATCAATGCCTTATTGAAAAATCAACTACGTTGATTCTGTAAACGACCTGATAAAGAATCAGTAGTTCAGCTTTTTTAAGGGGCTGTTCGCAGAATTCACGAGTTCTCTATTCAAAGGATCTTTCTCTTTTCTCTATCCTTTCTTTTTTATTCTGGGCTCTTTTGAAAAACAGCTCTTTAATTTTATGCCTATTACTTGATTTATTAAATAATAGTGATTTTTTAATACCTTTTTTATTTTAGTAGGTAACTTTCATTTTATTAAAGATCTGCGCTTTTTCGATGACGGTTACTATATCTATTTTTGAATCTTATACTAAATTGCTTTTATGAGAACCCAGGAAGATCCGGATCGTTTCCCAATTATTTTTCGTACGCATTGTAAGTTCTTGAATCTTTAAATGTGGAGTATTAGTATAATTTTATGAGGTGTCGAAATGGAGGATTTGCCGGAAGAAGTCCAAGGATTAATCGAAGAACTAGATGAAGCAGCAGAAGATGAGGATCTGGATAAAATCGAAGATCTTACTCAGAAGCTTTTGAAAACGGGAGTTGATCTGGAAGCAATCACTCTTAAAAAACTCTCTTTTCTCGTGATGGAAGGTGAGGAAGAAATGGCTCAGGGTTGGACAAGGGTGGCAATTCAGGTTGGTCTCGATCCCTTTAAGACCCTTATCGAGGGACTTGCTGAGGGCATGAACCTCATTGGTAAGAAATACGAACAAGGAGAAGCTTTCGTTCCTCAACTTCTGATAGCTTCAAGTGCAATGTATAGTGGTATGGATCTTCTTGAACCTTATCTGAAACGGGAAAAAGGCCACACTTCAAAGCCTGTGACTGTTGTTATCGGTACTGTTGAGGGTGACGTCCATGATATAGGGAAAAGCCTTGTAAAAACCCTGCTAAGTGCAAACGGCTTCAACTGTGTTGATCTTGGAAATGACGTCCCTGCTTCAAAGTTTATTGAAGCTGCAAAGGAAAATAGGGCAACAGCGATCTCCATGAGCACCTTGATGACCACTACTATGGCTGAGATGCCAAGGGTTATTAAAATGCTTAAAGAAGAAGGCATAAGGGATAAAGTAATGGTGATGGTTGGCGGTGCTCCGGTAACAACAGAATATGCTTCTCAGGTAGGGGCAGATGTTTCCCCCCATGATGCAGCTAGTGCAGCAACCTGGTTAAAGTCATCTGTCAATGATTTCCCGCCTGAATGTGAAAGATGGAATTGAGTACCTATATGTTTTGTTTTCAGGAATACTTATTCTTGCTTCAAATATTAACACAAAAAGAAAAGGAGATAATAAATGGTAGCTGAGATGACCTCAAAAGAAAGGGTCCTTGCAATGCTTAACAGAAAACAGGTTGACAGGATTCCTGCGATTACAGGTTCTACCATGGTCAAGGAATATATCGAGAAAAGCGGAGGTTCCTGGCCTGATTACCACTCGAATGCAGAGATGATGGTCAATACTGCAGGTCTCATGCATACAGATGCCGGGCTTGACAACGTTGTCGTGCCTTTTGGTATGTTTATAGAGTCTCATGCTCTTGGCCTTGATGTAAAAATGGGAAGAATCGATATCCAGCCCTCAGTAAGGAGCTTTTTCAGTAAGCCAGAAGAGGTAAAATACGACAACTTCCTCGAAGATAAGTATGTGAAGACTACCCTTGATGCTATTAAGCTGGCAAAAGAAAAATTCCCAGATGCAGCTATCACTGCTTTTCTCGTTGCTCCCGTAACACTTGCAGGCGACCTTATGGGAGCTGAGAATCTTTCCATGCTTAGCATCAAATGTCTTCAGAAGGAAAAACAGATGCAGAAGATGAAGGAATGGATCTCTGTTGCCCTCGAGATTAACAAGATTTATGCTAGAGCCTGTATTGAAGCCGGTGCAGATGCTCTTTATTATTCAGACGCATCCGCGTCCCCTAATCTGGTAATGCCTGAGTTCTACTATGAAATAGGCGTTCCAGCGGAAAAGGAGCTTGGAGATTTTGTTCACTCCCTTGGTTGCCCTTGGGAACTTCATATTTGTGGGGATACTACTCCTATTGTTGAAGGAATGTCAGCTACGGGTGCAAATTGTCTCAGTGTTGAGCAGGCAGTCAACATGAGTGAAGTTACAAAGATTGCAGGTGAAGTTCCTGTTGTTGGAAATCTTACTCCTCTACTTATGGTAGAAGGCACGGAAGAACAGATCACAGGAGCAGTTAGGAAAGCCCTTGATGGTGGAGCAAAGGGAAGTATGCTTGGTTGTGGAACTCCCCCTCTCAGCACTTCTGACAGGCTCAAAACCTGGGTCAAAGCTGTAGCTGACTGGTCAGCAGAAAAACTCTGATCAGGTTCTATAAGATTTGAAAACGGCTGTTTCAAAGATAATAATTATCAAAGTATTATCGGGTTTTCATCCTGAAAAAAAGTGTCTAAATATCTGGCTTTTCCTTTAAAGGATGCCTGAAATTTAGATGCCTTTATCTCATTTATTATTTTTATTTACAGCTCTAGGGAGCGATAGCTATGGGAATAAATCAAGATCAAGTGAGCAAAGTAATGAAATATCGCTGGGTAGTATTTGTCATTTTGGCTCTCGCATATTTCTTCGTATATTTCCACCGTGTTTCTACTTCAGTAGTTGCATCTGATATTATGAGTACATTCGGAGTCGGAGCTGCATCTATAGGGCTTCTTGGTTCTGCTTACTTCTATGCATATACTGCAATGCAACTTCCAAGTGGTATTCTTACTGATATCTGGGGTGTCAAAAAGACTGCAGGCGTTTTTACGCTTTTGGCTGCCCTGGGAGCTATCCTTACAGGTGTTGCATCTAGCTTCACAATGGTTCTTCTTGGAAGAGTACTCATCGGAATCGGTGTAGGAATGGTCTACATTCCCGTAATGAAGGTTCTTGCAATCTGGTTTAAGAAAAATGAGTTTGCCTCTATGTCAGGAGTTTTACTTGCAGTCGGAAACATTGGTGCTTTGAGTGCTGCAGGTCCTCTTGCAATGATGGCTGCTTTCTTCGGAGACTGGCAAAAGGTCTTCTTGATGCTTGGGATCTTTTCAGTACTACTTGCAATTGGTATTTTCACGCTTGTAAAAGAAAAGCCTGAGGATATGGGCTGTCCTTCTATTGCCGAGATTGAAGCACAAGAAAAAGGGGAAAACTATGTTGCTCCAAAGGGTGTTTCAAAGGTCCCCATGGGAGAAGCTCTCAGGCAGACTTTCAGCGCTGGAATGAAGTTCTGGCCCATTTCAATCTGGTTTTTCTTCATGTATGGGAGCCTTATGGTCTACCAGGGACTTTGGGGAGGGCCCTTTTTAAGGGACGTACTTGGTTGGGACAATGCAACTTCTGCAGGTATCCTTTCCTTAATTGCAGTTGGTATGATCTTTGGCTGCCCGATTGCCGGTTACCTTTCGGACAAGGTGCTTAAGTCCAGAAAAAAAGTCTTGATTGCAGGTACAGCTGTTTATATTGTACTCTGGGGCGTAATCTGGTCTCAGGCAGGAAACATTACAAGTACCACTGCTTATATCCTTATTCACTTCCTTTTCGGGTTCTTCGGTGGTTTCTTTGTTGTCTCCTATGCCCAGGTTAAGGAATGGTTCCCTGCATCGATCGTAGGAACCTCAACAGGTGCATATAATATTTTCCCCTTCCTTGGTGGGGCTATCTTCATGACCATAACAGGGAAGATGATGGAAGTTCCTAGCGGGACTACCGCTTCCGTAGCCCAGTATAAGTCTGTTTGGCTTCTTATGTTCGCATGCATGATTTTTGCATTCCTCTGTCTTCTGGTCTCTAAAGAGAAAGGTTCAGAAGAAGCTGCAGTACCCGTAAAAGTTAATGATATAAACGAAGCATCTGCAAGTACGCAGAGATATAGGTGAAAGTTAAATGACTTTAAATCTTCAGTACTTAAACAAAGTCTCCAGTACTTAAACAGGTCTTCCAACAATGTAAAAACTCAAAACTCAAGGTAAATTGCTCTTCGCTCAATTTGTAGGAATAGCTACTTTCCCAAAAGTATAAAATTGAAGTAAAGGAATGGTTCCTTATTACAGATACTATATCCGTGTAATAAATAAATCCAGTCCTGTAAAATAAGTGTGAATTCAATCCTGCAAAAAAGCGAAGAGTTTTATTTACACTTTATCCTTTCAGGATAAGGTTGATTCTTCCTCCTAAGAAGAAAGTGAACTTAACTATGTAAAGATGGATACAAAATTAAACGCTGGTGGCAGTTTCTATAATTTTATTTTACAGGAACTGTCATTATATTTCCTATTTTATTCTCCAAAAATTAGTCATAATATCTATTGTTTTTTTGCAGCATTTATTTTTCTATTTTCAAGTGCCTATCTAAGTGTCTACGTAAGTATTTGTCATTTTGAGGTTTCGCCATTCTGGACTAATTATCTATTCATCTCTGATTATTTTTTTTCATAAAAGACCTCTTTACAAATTCGGGTATCAAAAATTTCAATTTGGTTTCTAAGTTGAAGGAAAGTTTTTAAGTTTTACTTAATATAAAAAAGATACTATCTTCTGTCTTAATGTTTTATATTATTTTTGATCACACAAAAATAATAATCTTTTTAATATAAGATCTCCATATTAATTTGTAAATATTGGATCTGTATATATATTCTTTATTATTAAAATTCTTGACTATTTTGTTATAGAAATTCATGCCGTTGCTTTATTGCGTTTGAAGTTATTTCGATTTGAAGGTCATTTATAAACTCTGGTGATTGAGATTGGACCCTTCATGCCTAATAAAAACAATCTTCTTCTCTGAAAAAAGAAAAAATGTACTGGTTCTATTGTTAAGGGAAGGACCTAAGAAAATAGATGAAATCAAGGATGCACTTGATGTTAGTTCAAGTGCATTGATGCCCCAGATTAAGAAGCTTCTTAAATGGGACCTAGTTACTTACGATTCCGCAGAGGATGTATATAAACTTTCAGATATGGGAGCTCTTATTGTTGAAAAAATTGAAGAGTTCCTCAATATTGTAAATATTTATGCGGAAAATCATGAATACTGGGAGACACGTGACCTTAGTGAAATCCCCTATCATATGAGGAAGCGGATTGGGAATCTGACGCACTGCGAACTTCTGGTAGCTGATCGTGATTGTCTTTTCGAATTCCATCCGACTTTTGTTGACAATCTCATTAATTCTAAACATATTATGATGACCAGTTCTACCTTCCAACCTCAGACTGTAAGTCTGTTTTCAAAACTTCTCAAAAATAATTGCAAAATATCGGTTGTATTTACTGAGTTGATTTTTTATAAATTTCTAGATGATTTCCCTGAACAGTTTAAATGTTTCTTGTCTCATGAACATATGAGCATTTCCATTCGTAGTGGGCATATTGGACCGCTTACTCTTGTTGTCACGGATACCTTTATGGCCCTCTGGCTTTTTGACAAGAAAGGAAGGTTTGATGGGACTACTTTAATAAGCTACGAAAAAAGTGCTCTTAAATGGGGCCAGGAACTTTTTACTTATTATTCCAGTATCTCAAACATGGTTTATATCGACCATGATACCGAAAAAATGGAAGTCACCGGATACAATATTACAAAGACCAATATGTTTTGATCTGTTAGCTTTTGAAGTTTTATCGGGACATTCTGGAGTCGATTCATTTTTTGGATTCTCTATTTTGTTCCAATCACTCTTGGGTCCTTTGTTCTTTTTCCTTTTCCTGAATTCCTTTTCCTTCTTTTTCTTAAGTTTCTACCTCATGATAGTAGACCTATTTATTTACAAGCTTAAAGAAAATTTTAACTTTGGGTATAATTTTTAATATAGATTAAAATTAACTTTCTTATAAAATTCATGCCATTTTAATAAAAGCTTACTTATTTGACAAAGGGTAAATCCTTAAACCAAAGTTCTATTATTTAATAAAAGTTAAATTATTAATAAATGTCAAATTATTGATAAATACTAGTTTACTTTACAAAAGTTAATCTATTGGATATTAAACTTGCCCTGACCTGCGTAAAATAAATTATCTCCTAACAAAATTCTGATTTTTCTGCTAATTCCTTCTTCAAGTTACCTGCAAAATATTCTTAAATATTTCGTTAAGTTTCACTAAAAATACTGTTCCACATATTGATTTTTATTGCCTAGATTGAAATCTTGCAAAATTCCTGAAAGAACAAAAATAGATGTTCTTTTTAAATGATTCCGGTAATTATAGAAAAATATTTAATGAAGAATTTTTTACTATCAAGTGAAAAAAATAGATAAATCTGGAGGTTAAACTTTGAAAATAAGGGTTGTGAGTTCAAGAGAAGAAATCTTTACACTGAATCCAAATGAGAGAATAGTGCATCTGGCCTTCAGGCCTTCAAACAAGGATATTTTTTCACTGGTTGAGAACTGTCCTAAGATTGAGGTCATACAGCTTCCGAAATCTTACAGGCGCACCGTCTCAAAGTCCATAGAAATGTTCCTTGAAATGCAGCGTATCCAGCTCATAGAAGGCGATGTATGGGGCCACAGGAAGGACATAAACGAGTACTACCGTATTCCTTCGTCAATAATTGAAGAAATAAGAGAACTGAAAATTGAAGGAAAATCCACTGAGGCTATTGAGGAAAAGGTCTCAAGGGAAAGCAAACTTAATCCTGAGATGGTTGCTTACATTATTAGAAAGGATGTTACAGCCTGAAAAGATGAAGCAGTAGCTTTAACTTTTCCTCATTTTTATTTCTTTTTACGTTTAGTTTCCTTTATTCTATGTTTATGTTCTTATTATAATCCCACTTCTTCTGTAATCTAATCTTCTTTAAAATATTTGCCTTTTTATAATCCCGTTCTTCCGTATTTTTTTACTTTATTAGCTTCCCAAATTTTGTTATTCTATTCTTTTTAATACTTCAAAATTTTTATTATCCTTTTATTTATTTTATTCCTTTATTTTCTAGGGAAACACTTTCCAATTTTTTGTGTACGTTCATGGTACAAACCAAATCGAATAGGATAAACTCTATGTTGAGTAATCTATAAAATATTGTATAAAGTAGGTTATAACTATTTATAGTAGTTAAATTTTTGAAGATTGGAGAGACACTAGTGCCGATAGGAATATAACTTTCCCGTGATGATATAAGTTGTGAGATTGTTAGTTAGCATTAGTTTTACTGTGTAATAACTCGCTACCAGCATTACTGGAAATAAAATAGCGTAGTACAATAGGTTCATGGACAAAATGGAAAATTTAGGAAATACATCTATAATGAGGAAGTTATGAAAAATCGCATGAACTAAATATATTCCATAAGAGTATTCTCCTATTCTTTGCAGTACTGGAATTTTGGGCTTAAATAGTAGTATTAGGTACAAACAAAGCATAAACACACATATATGGAGTACGTGTGTACTTATCAATGTCAGCTGGTAATAATAAGGAATAGACTGTGAGAACTGTGTATTACATCTTGGATCTACACAAAGAAACATAGAAAAAAACGGCAGGCTGATGATTAAAACGCTTATTAATATAACTTTTTTCAACGACAATCTCTCTAAACTTTGGCATACTTGCTTATAATTATCGTTTATATATATTCCGAATATGAAATATATCAAATACTTAAACGGAGTGTCGAGTGCAAATCCGAATGAAGGTATAAAAGATCCCAAGAAATACATTATTAGTATGGACGAAAAAAGTGCTGGGAGTGTATATCTTTTAAAACTTTCTTTTATTATTTCGTAATAAGCAATAATTGCAGGGTAAAAAATATAAAATGTCAATATCATCTTAATATACCAAAAATGACCTGCTGCGTCGAAATTAAAAATACTAGTAATTAATAAATCCAATGTTATAGTTGGAAGTAAACCTAAGTGTGAATTTACTACATAGTAGATTACTGAGAAAATGAGATAAGGAATAAGTATAACCATAAATCTTTTTTTATAAAAATCCTTCATTGGCAATTCTAATTTATATTTATTGTATAGAACAAAACCAGATACGAACACAAACATTGGTACAGCAAATCTGACTAATTCTTCGATATACATAAGAGAAAATGTCAATCCTGTAAGTTGTTTTACTCCAAGAGTATCGTCAGTGGTATGTATAATGAGTACTGCTATAATTGCAATAGCTCGTAAATAATCAATTTCTGTGAACCAATTCTGATTGTTTTTATTCACAACGAATTCTCCTTCTGGACTAGTTATAATCTCCTGTGAAAATCCTATAGATTCTGACTTTGAAACCTAGCGAAAAATAGGCTTTTTTTGCTTTGCACTACCTAACATATAATTAAAAACACATAAAAATCTTTATAACTTTCGACAAGAGCCTATATTTTGTCGGGTTAAGTCTTAACACTATATTTTTTGAAAACTCAACTGTCGTAATATCTGGCTAGCATTACAGCAAGAGCCTTGATCTCGGTAGGTATTGATTGGACTGGTATTGATAGGATTAGTCAACCATAAGTTTACCAATAAGTTTAATTTTAAAGGAGCTGGTAAATTTTACTCAATGAATAAATTTTTATCAGAACAAAGCCCTAGATTTCTTAAGCCTGGAACTATTCTTGGAAGAGTCTTTTGTAGAACTCTTGGAATACAATAAAAATGTATCTATTTTGGATGTTTTGAGCAATCTCTCTTCTGTTTGTGACTACAAAAAGATAAGACTAAGTATCAGTCTTCCACGAAACTGAATATAAATTGGGATAATACTCTATAAGATCTTTATAGAAAAACCGCTGAAATAATAAATCTCAAGAAAGTGCAAAGAACACAAATTATTACATTAAGTAACATCAAGTATCTGTGTTTCTCTAAATTTTACATCTCCTTGAAATATCAATGGATTAATGCTTGTTTTCAATCTGCTGCAATATTGAAATATACTTTTTCTCTATATTTTCCCATGAATAATTCTGCAAAACAAATTTCATCCCGTTTTTACCCATAGCATTCCTCATTTCGTCACTTGCCAGGAGAATATCCAGGCATGCCTCAAACTCCTCATAGTTTTCATAGTACAGGCCTGCATTGCCTCTGATACACTGACCTTTTAATACGTCACATTTTCCATTTACAAGTACAGGAGTATTACATAGCCAGGATTCCAGCAGGACCATAGACAAACTTTCGTACTTTGAGGGCATTATTAATAATTTCGCCGATTTGATCCCATTAAATTTATCCTGTTCCGTGACAAAACCTAAGGAAATAATATCGGGATTTTGAGGAATTTTCATTATCTGTTTTCCCATTAATGCGAGTTTAATAGAAGACTTCTTTTCCTTTTTATACCGAAGGAAATAATCAAATAGTTCTTGACAACCTTTAGACTCTTCTACTCTTCCAACATATACAATGAAATTATCCAGGTTATACTTCTGGACAAATGAAGCTGTATCAATTTTATCCGGAATATCTATACCTACACCCACAACATCAGAAGGTATATTTGAGACCCGGAATTTTGAGATGACAAAATTTTTCTCTTCCTCTGTGTTGTAAATAAACCTTCTTGGGCAATTAAAGAGAGAATTGAATATTGACAAATAGATAGGAGGCTCATCATGCGCTGTAGGAACAAGCAGAGCTTTTTCTTTTACCAGTGGAAGACCGAAAAAGGTAGTACAGTAAAGATAAGTAAAAAATATAAAACAAGTATAATCATCTTTAGTATTTTTTATGTAATTTAAGAGTTTTGTTGAATAAGGACCCTGCAATTTCATCCATTCAATTTCGTCTTCATAATTGTGAATCTTACCGAAAATTTTCTCAGAGAATTTATTAAATTTCAGTACATCTCTTTCATAATCAACAGGAAATCTCCTTATCTGCACTCCATTTAAGGTTTCAACCCCTTCAGGATAGTCATTTTTCCACGTTGTGTAATTTATTGCACAGGTAGTTAATACCTCTACTTTATAGTATTTTGATAAATGCTCAGCTATTAATCTGCAATGGAATTCAGCCCCTCCGTTAACTTCCAGACCGTATCTCTGGACTACGAGCGCTACCTTATTTGCAGGCATTATTTCACCTTAGATAAGATGCTTTCGAGCTGAGAGATTATTTTTTCTCTTTTGAAATTCTCCAATCTATCTTTCTGCTTCTTAACAAGAGTTGATCGCAATTCCTCATCCTCTATTAATACATTTACCATCTCAGCAATTTCACAATAATTCTTTTCTTTAACCAGAATTCCAGTATCTTCAAGAGTGAAGGGGATAGCTGTAGATTTGTATGCTATTATTGGAACTTCAAAATACATACTTTCGAGTATAGGAACACAAAAACCTTCATGCTCGCTCATACAGATAAAAATATCAGCTAATTTATAGTAAGAAATCAGGTCATTAAAACCTATTTTACCTAATAAATGAACATCTTTTAGATTTAAATCCTGAATTAGCTTTTTCAAATAATCTGAATAAATTTCACAGCCTTCATAACTGCCAGCCAGGAAGAGCCTTGATTTTGGGTTAATAAGTTTATAATAATAAAATACTTTTATTACGTCTTCCTGCCTTTTATGTGGGGTTACTCTTCCCACAAATAAGAGATTTACAAAATCATCATCATATTTCGACAGCAATTTTTCATTCGGGCTGCTGTACTCATGAAAGTTTATTATTATGGGCAAAACATCTGTATTTTTAAAGCCCATTTCTTGAAGTTCCAACCTGTTGTATTCGGAGACTCCAACAGCAAGGTCTATGTGATCAACAAGTGATCTGAGCTCCTTTTTTCCATTTCCTAGTAAGTTTACAAGAGTTTCATTGACCCCACAAAAATATTCCGGAGGGGTAATGTTATGGTAAATCATTATTTTTTTGTCGGGAAGTTTTTTAACAAACTCCGAGACTTCTGAACCGATAGAAAAATGAAAGATTAATATATTCTCTTTTGAAGAAACCTTTTTATATTCGGTGTATTTCTTTGCATTAATTTTGGGATGTATATTTTGAGCGTATATTTCTGATTTGTATCCCCATTCATTCAGGACTCTTTTAATTTCTTGGACTTCATTACCTATGGCGTCCCCCGGAGAAATTGTTGGCAAGATCTGGTGAATCTCCATTTTCAAAGTCCCCCTAAAAACTCAATATATTTTTCTACAATTTTATCCCAGCTAAAATTTCCAACAACGTAAGACATCCCGTTCTCAGCCATAATCTTTCTGGTTTCAGGATTTTCCAGATAAAAATCGAGGCACCCTTCAAATTCATAGTAGTCATTAAAATAAAGACCACCATTACATTTGATGCAGTGGTCTTTTGTTACAGCACAATCCCCATGCACCAGTACAGGAGATTTACATAACCACGACTCCATTATTACGATAGAAAAACTTTCATTTAGAGACGGCTGACACAGAAAGGTGGCCGCCGCATATGCATCATACTTGTTCTGAAGCGGTACAAAACCAAGATCGATAATATCGTTTTTATTTTCAGAGGGTATTTCTATTGTTCCACTTCCAATAAGAACAAGCTTCAATTCATTCTTATTATGTTTTTTATATCTACAGAAAAAATCAATCAGAAGAGGGACATTTTTACCGGCTTCCTTTCTGCCTGCATAAAGAATAAAGTCATTTTTTATGCCATATTTTTCTCTGAACCTGTCCGGTTCATATGCAAAATTCATATCAATTCCCTCTCCTAAAACAGTTTGCTTATTACTTAGATTATAAAGCCTGTTTGCCAAAACTTTTTCAGGGGGTGCATGAAAAATGATGCCTTTAACGTTCTCAAACATTGTCTTATAAATCTCTAAGTAAGCATAGCTCTCATCGTGAAGGCATGGAATTAGGATTGACTTTTCAGGGTATATGCGAGATCCATAATAAGCAGTACCAAACATATATGGAATAAATAAAAAGTAATCATAATCTGTACCGTGTTCAGAAATATAAGAATAGAGATTGGGACTGTTAACCATTTCCCGCATAAAAATTTGCTCTTCCTCTGTAGATATCTTAAGATTACGCATAAGTTTGTAGTTTATTTTATCAAAGCGAACAGTATCTCTCTTACGAACCATGAACCTGCGTATAGTAACCCCATTTAGATCATAAGTTCCTTCTTTATAGAAGTTGGTACTCCAATCACTCAAAAATTCTTTGACGCAAGTAGTAAGTATTTCAACTTCAACACCATGTTTTTTTAGGTTTTCAACTGTTCTTCTACATTCACTTTCTGCTCCACCAGGAATATTCCCGTACCAAGGAGTTACAAATGCCAGTTTCATACTAACGTATCCCGATCACGCAGCATAAAATTATGATAATAAGTCAAATATTGATACTCGTATCTCACTTTTTTCCGATGATTGCATAATCCTGCGCACCGTATAAGATATTATTTAACATATCGATATTTTGATTATAAGTTTCAAATATAATCTTTTCTTTGTTTTCTAAATCATCGCATTCCGGCAACTTCTTTAATCTCATACTATCCGGAACGGGAGAAATAAATTTCGTTTCTATTTCGCGGAAACCAACTGCGCTCAATAAAAACTTTAGAGTCTCAGGATGTACCGGTTTTATATGAGTAAGGTCTATGTAAAAATTGGCAAAAGAGAAGAATGATAGAGGATTTACAGTTTCTACTACTATATGAAAACCGTATTTAAGTTTTTTATTGCAAAGATTTAGCATTTTAACAAGATAATCAGGAGCAAGATGCTCAACGACCTGACTGATGAAAATTCCATCTAAACTTTTGTCTTTCATGCCTTCAAGAATTTCAATCGCGTCTTTTAACTCTACATTAAAGCCTTTAGATTTGCAGAAATTTATCATGTCTTCATCAATATCTATTCCTCTTGCAACAATGTCATTCTGCCTGGCTAATTCTAAAAATTCTCCTCTTCCACAACCGATATCCAATACATTTTTACAGCCTTTGAAATAATCTAAAAATACCTCTTGATGTTGTTGAATATTATTCCTTGGGCCTCTAAAATGTTCTTCAAAGGCATAATAATTTATTTCAGATTCATTGTCTTCTGGTTTCTTTACTTCGTGGTTTCGCAGGTTTTCTTTTAAATGATTTTTAAGTACACTATTGAGCCAGCCCTTTTTATCAAGGTCCATATCGATTGCAGAAATAACACTATTAACTTCATGTCTTATGTTTTTCAGAGAATCGCTTTTAAAAGATTCAACGTTCGATTTTAAACATTTGACGTCGTTACTCAAATTTTCTACATTAGTGTTTAAATGTACGATGTCAGTTTTTGATTTTTCAGCATCAATTTTTAAAGAATTGAAACCCGCATTTAAATCTTCAACGTTATTTTTCAAATTTTTAGCCAAGTCTGCCGTATTAAAGTTAAACTCTCTTTGTTTTTGAAACATTGGATCGACGTATCTACGGACTTCTCCATGAACGATTTTTCTTCCCTCTATTAGAAATTTCCCGATTACCGGGCGGTGAGAACTTATGGTATAACTTTCATTAGAAATATCACAGTTATTTATAAATTCGAGACCTTCAGGAACATCTCCTTTGGAAGATATTGCGGAAAATGTCTTATTCATTATTTCGGGTTCATTTTCCGTATAAACGCCTTCTTCTTTTCTCTTTTTTATATTTTCACGGATTTTTTCCATGATTTTCTCAACATTTATTTCTTCATCTTTAATTTCGAATGTATCCAATTTCGATCCCTCATTGAATCCGATTTTCACAAACAATCCATTTCCAAAGTATATGACTTATTATTATATGGGATGAAGTCTTGTTAATCCGAAGCTATTTTCTTTTTTGAACATTTACTCCTTAGAATATCATGTCCGTCTTCCGTGATTATTGATTAGAGAAAAATATTTCATAACCCAAAATTGGTTTAACAACTGCTGTCGATCCCTTCTTGAATTGTTACTTTGGGTTTCATATTGAAAACTCCGGTATAGATTATTGAACTGCTATTAGGTATTACTTTTAGAACTTCTATATCATGAGCCATAAGTAAGTATTCTTCAAAAGCATCTCTTCCATAACCCTTGTTTGCCACACCGACAGAAAACGAATAATCTCCTGCTGAAAGTGGAAAAAAGAATTCCCATTTTAATTCTGCAATTTGTCCTTTTTTTAAACTAAAAGTTTTAGCACCAATACAATATGTATTTGTTTCAAATACTGAGACACCAAGATTATTCCGTACGTGAAGGCCAAAATGAGGATCTGATAACTCTTTTAGGGCTTTGACTTGATATATAACTTTAATTACCTGCTCGCTCTCTATGTGTAATATTTCTTCGTCCTTTGAGTTCAGAACTTTAAAAGAAAGCAGTTCAACTTCCCCGGTTGAGACGTTTGGAGTTTTATGATCTGTACGATCTTTTACTTCATTCACTATTACCTCTGCGTCTCCCATATGTGCTTTTTGCAAGATCATTCCATGATAATAATCAATTATATCTTTTGGGTCGCCGGAACTAATTATATGACCGTGGTCTAATAATATTGCTGAATCACATATAGTTTTCACAGCATTCATGTCGTGAGATACAAAAATAATAGATCCACCATTGTTTTTAAATTCCAGAATCTTTCTCATGCATTTTTGCTGAAAATATGCGTCTCCTACAGAGAGCGCTTCATCGACCAAAAAGCACTTTGGTTCTGCATGCATTGCTATTGAGAATGCAAGCCTCATAAGCATACCCGAAGAATATGTTTTGATCGGGTCATAAATAAAATCCCCAAGCTCTGTGAAATCAATAATATCGTCTTTTTTCCTTTCAATTTCGTTTTTATCCATTCCTAGAAATGTCCCATTCATGAATATATTTTCAATGCCTGTAAGTTCTTGATCAAAACCTGTTCCCAATTCAAGTAAGCCGGTGATTTTTCCGTCAACTTCTATCAAGCCATCGTCAGGAAGCATGACACCAGAAAGTACCTTTAATATTGTAGATTTGCCAGCTCCGTTTTGCCCTACTATCCCGAGGGTTTGTCCTTCCTTCACTTCAAAAGAAATATTTTCTAATGCAGTGATCTCTCTATGGTATTTTTTCCTTAAGATTTTCTCTTTTAATCTGTCAGTGGGTGTATGATACAACTTGAACTTTTTTGAGACACCTGATACTTTGATCATATTGAGTCACAACTCGTGATTTTAATTACATGAAATCTCGAATATCTTTTTCTAGCTTTTTGAAGATAATTCCTGCAAAGAACAGAATTACAAGACTTAACAAAAGCAGATATAAAATAGGCTTTAAACTCGGGATTTCTTTGTATATAAATATAGTTTGATATAAGTGAATGAATGAAAACGCCGGATTATAAACCATAAGTTTTTTGACAATATCTGGAAGTACATCATAAAGATACACAATTGGAGTAAACCAAAACCAGATCTTAAACATAATTCCTACAATTTCTTTTAAGTCCCTTACGAAGACAACAAATACTCCAACAAAAAATCCAAGGGAATAAGCGAAGATTTGCTGTATAATATATATAAATGGAACGAATAAAATTACACGGCTGACTCCATAACCACTGATAAGAAGTAAGAACAGGAATATTCCCATTGTCACAACATAAGTAATACTCTCCGAGACAGCAATATAGAGAGGAAATGAGGAAAGATCAACCTTGACTTTGGATATGATGTATTTTTTATCTAAAAAAACAGTAGATGTTCTTGTGACAGTATTTGAAAAAGCATTCCATGCAATTACACCAGAAGTCAGATAAAATCCGTACGCGTAGACCGAAGATGAACCCGGCAGACGCGATCCCATAAGATTAGCAAATATGACAGTAAAGATAAAAATATCTACAAGTGGATAAATAAAGTTCCACAAAGCTCCTAAAGTAGACCCAGAGTACTTTTCAGTAATATCTCTTTTTGCTAATTCGAGAATTAAACTTAGATTCAAATTAATATCTCCTATTGCCACTTGCCAAAAATGGAAGAAAATTATATTCTATTGTCAAGGATCTAATTATTACAGGCTTACCTGCTTTATTACGTGATTATTTGTTTTTATACCAATTTTCGCGAGCAACACTTTTTTTCATAGCATTTTCAAAATTCGAGAGGTCGAACATAGCTGCTCTCTTAAAGCATTCGTTTCCATATCTTGATGGATTTTTCGAGATATTCTTTACTTCCCTGATTATATTTTGAATATCTGCTTCCACAAGCATTCCGGTTTTCCCGCCGATTACAGTTTCTTTAAATCCACCTTCGTTTACGGCTACTACAGGTTTTCCACTTGCCATAGCTTCTACAGGTGTCATCCCGAAGTCCTCATCCATGGCAGTGCAGATAAACCCTTTACAGCGAGAATAAAGATCAAGTAATTCAGTCTCAGAGACTTCTCCAAGAACTTTTACGTTTTCCGGTAAATTATCAAGAATATTTTTTGCGTAACCTTTTGCATGGTCTCCTTTTGAATATCCTCCAACAATGACAAGCTTTTCTTCGGGCATTTTTTTGAATGCTTCAATTTGAATTTCTACTCTTTTTTCAGGATAGAGGCGGTTTACTGAGAGCCAGAAGTCTCCATACTCTTTACAGGTGAATTTTGAAGTTTCTACAGGGGGGTAGATAACTTCAGCATCCCTGTGGAAATACTTTTTGATTCTTGTTGAGGTATTTCTAGAGTTAGTTACGATTTTACAGACATGGGAAAGGTAGTATTCGGAAACTGGCCTGTGAAGCCTTACCCAGATCCGAAAGAAGATCGAGATCAAGAAGGGTTGTCTACTAATGAAGGTCTCGTAAAGGTCATAAAAAGCTCTTGTGGGAGTATGGCAGTAATACAGGTTAGGCTTATGTTTCTTTGCCGCGAAATGTGCCCAGTTACCTGAAAAAATGAAGAAATCATATTCTTTTGAAAAGTCACAGGCTGCAAAGTAAAAAGATGCTGCTATCTGCTTCAGAGGAGGCACTTTTGGGGTTTTTCCCAGGCTGATTATACGTATATCGGAATAGCCCATCTTTTTTATTGATTCCATGTTTAAGTCAGTAGTAATAACATCTGCTTTGAAGTATTTTGCGAGCATGAGTACAAGTTTTTCACCGCCGCCAATGGCTCCAAAATAATCATGAAATATGGCTACTTTCATCGATTTCTCACTTTTTTCAGGGGTTTAAACAAAATGCAATAAGAGGCTAAAAAATTATAAATATAACTCTTGAGTTCCCCAGGAGTGGGAAGAGTAAAGTATATGATTTTTATATTCTGAGATTCCGAATTTGTCTTTTAATTAGGAGTACGAAATTTGTCAGTAGTACTGAATTTTCGATTAAGAATTCCATATTTTCTTCAGGATTTCAACAATCCATTAAACTCAACGGTTATAAATATATTGAAAATCGTATCTCAACATTAGGAGATATATAATACTTGCTAAACGAAATGGTTCATTAGATATATATAATACTTGCCAGATGAAATTGTTCGCTAGATCACTAGATGGTTCGTCAGATAGCGAGAAAGTCCATTCTATATTTATAACAGTTAACCCTCAATTTATCTAAAAATAGTCCAACATCAATTTATTTTAGAAGAATAGCTTTTATTTTATTTTAATCAAGTAACATCCACTTTAAGCGTCACTTTAGCGACATTTACTCAAAAATGAAAAAAACTTTACTCTGGATTGTTTGGCCCTTTAAGCATCACTTCAGTTACTTCAGTGATATTTACTCTCATTTACTCTCATTTATTTGATCGACCTAAATAGAACAAGTTTAATACTTCGGCTAATATTACAGTCTACGTTTTATATTTATTAAGAATACTCACGTTATCACCTCGATCTTATAACAACCTTAAAGTTATTATATTATTTCGACTACTATCAAAGACTAATATACTTAAATATGCAATAAATTTAAGAGTTAAAAACTGAAAGAGATGGTTACTACGAACAAAGGCATGGGATGTCCGATGGCAAAACGGCCCGCTCATAGATTAAAATTCGGTATTATTTCTTTGACCGCAATTGTATTAGTTGCTTTTCTCATGCGCATGATTTCATATTCCATGGTTACTGCAAACGGAAGCATAAACTTCAGTGGATATGACAGCTTCTACCATATGCGGCGCATTTTATATACAGCTTCCAACTTTCCTCATCCCCTTAATTTTGATTCTTACATCAATTATCCTAATGGTTTTGAAGTCGGGTGGCCGCCTTTTTTTGACTTCCTGGGTGCGTTGCTTGCGAAAATCCTGGGAGGAGGCCAGCCGGATTTATATACTATCGAATTTGCAGGAGCCCTGCTTCCAGTGCTTCTGGGAGTTCTGACAATAGTTCCATTGTATATAGCAGCGGTCTCGCTATTTGACCGAAAAACTGCACTTCTTGGAGCCTTGATTTTTGCAGTGCTTCCGGCTCATCTCTACATCTCGAGGTTTGGAGCAGTTGACCATCACGTAGCAGAGACCCTCCTCTCAACCTCAGCTTATGCATGTTTCATTCTTGCTTTAAAGTGGGCAAAAGAAGGCTCTCTCTCCCTTACTTCTCTGAAAACTATCTCTTCCAATAAGAAACTGATAAAATCACTAGCTTTAGCAGGAGCATCCGGACTATTCTTTGCACTCCTTATTTTCACATGGATAGGAGCCCTTGCCTTTGTAAGCTTTATTTTACTTTACGCATTCATACAGACCACAATCGACCTTAAGGCTGGAAAAAACTCCGACTATAATCTTATATGTTCCGTAGCCCTTCTTGCAACACTTATCTTTACCATTCCCCTGTCCGCAGGGTCCTTACGCCCGGGTCTGGAGATGAGTGCGATGTATCTTTCATGGTTCCAGGTCTTCTATGTGCTCAGCATGTTAGCCGGAACCTTAATCCTCTGGGGCTTTTCCTTATATATCTCGAAAAAAGATCTGGATTGGAAGTACTATCCAGCCATCTTAATACTGGTTTCTGTGGCAGGGCTTCTGTCCCTCAAGATTCTTTCCGCCGAATCCTATGCTTTTGTAGTTGAAGGAATGAGGTTCTTCCTCGGAAAAGGTGAATACATAGGCACGATTTCTGAAGCACTGCCAATATTTTTAACTACAGAGGGAAAACTTACTTTTTCGCAGGTATTTGGAAGTCTCGGGCTTTGCTTCCTTGCTGCTCTGGGAGGGTTTTTCCTTCTCAGCCTTGAGTGGAAAGGGGAAAAATCAAAACCTGAAGGGGTGTTTTTCCTCTTATGGTCAGTCTTTTTTGCATATTTAATGATTTCTCAGAGGCGCTTTTCATACCTGTTTGCAGTAAACGTCTCAATCCTTACCGCATACTTCCTCTGGGTTTTACTTGAGTCTTTTAACTTTGAGACTGAAGTAAGAAAGCTGGTGAAATCCGGCCAGATTCCCAGGAAAAACTCTGAACCTGCACTTAAGGCAGGGAAAGAAACAAAGTCAAAAGCAAAATCAAAGTCGAAAAATACTATATCAAGCTCAAAAAAGGATCTTCAGCCCGACTACTTCAAAATCGTCTCATCCATAGTACTGATAGGGCTTGTGTTTATACCCTGCCTGTGGGCAGATTTTGCTTTTGCAAAAGAAGAAGGTTCGATTGATCCTGGATGGAAGGACTCACTTACCTGGCTTGAAGCCTCAAGCCCTAAAACTTCTTACTACCTTGAGCCATCCGAGACTCCTGAATATGGGGTTTTAAGTTGGTGGGACTATGGAAATTGGATAACCTACGTGGCCAAAAGACCTGCAGTTTCAAACAATTTCCAGACCGGCATAGAGGATTCTTCACTCTTCTTCACAACTAGCTCTGAGGAAGAAGCAAAGACAATTTTGGAAAAGCTCAACGTAAAGTATGTAATAACCGATAAAATGATGGCAAGCGGCAAGTTTGGAGCTATTGTTAAGCTTGCAGGCGAGGATATAAGCAAGTACCTAAATATTGAAACCGTCAATGGAAAAAGAGGGCTTGAAACCGTTGCAACTGCTAAAAAAGAGTTTACAGAAACCGAGGTATACAAACTTCATGAACTTGACGGATCAAATCTTGGAAACCTGAGGCTTGTCCATGAAAGTGATGCCCTTAAGGAAAAGAACGGCATAAAGAATAACGTAAAGGTATTCGAATTTGTTCCCGGAGCCAGGCTTTCAGGTACTGCAGGCCCGGAGCAAAATATTACTGCTACCCTTGAGCTCAGTTCGAACACAGGCAGAAAATTCACATATCAGAACAAAGTCGTGTCAGATAAAAACGGCTCATTTGAAATAACCGTGCCTTACTCGACCGAAAATATGGAAGGTGGAGTCGGTGCTCTGTCGGCTTATTCCCTGAATGCAGGAGAAAATGTTACAGTATCAGATATCCAAGTAACGGATAATGATATCTTGGAAGGGAAAACGGTAGAGGTGAAAGTCCCAGATGCGAACTGAGGCATTCTCCTCAATTTATTTTTAAACGTGAAAACAGAAACTAAAGTAAAACATGAATGTAAAAATTAGAATTTCAGATAAATTGGGATCTTTAAAAAAATAAGGGAAAAAGAAAATACCTTTTTCCCTTCTTTCTCTTTTACCTTTTTCCTGTTCTATTTTTCTTGCTACTTCCTGAAAATACTTTACTCAATATTTTATAAAAGTAATCTCAATCCTTGGAATATCATCGGAGATTTCATTCTACGGCACTTTCGACTCCTACTGCGCTCAGGAACCTTTTTACCACGGCTTCATTAACCAGCCTAAGTAGTGTCTGCCGGTCTTTTGTAGCGCTGAAAACTCCAAGGGGAATCTGGGCTCCTGCTGCGTTTGCGTGTCCACCTGCATCTTCGCCGAAAGCCTGGCGCATAACTTCTCCAAGGTTAATTCTTATATCGTTACTTCGCCCGGAAATATAAATGCGATCTTCAGTAACCCCAAAAACCACAGTTGTAGAAATCCCCTCAAGGCTCAAAAGATAATCTGCAGCCTGCGGGAGCGTATCTCTATCTCGTATGTTTCCGACATTTGATAGAAGATAACTTCCTATCACCTGCCGATTCCGGATAGCTTCTCCAAGCACTTCAAGGGTTTCTATCGCCATTGAAGGTTGTTCAAGCTGATCTAGGATCCCATGGTTCGAAAGAGGGTACAGGTACGAAGCAGCTGAGAGGTCTGCAGGGTCGGTCTTTCTCTTGAAATCCTGCGTGTCAGTCCGTATCCCATAAAGCAGGGCCGTTGCCAGCGTCTTGGAGATATTGATATTAAGTTGCTGCAGGTACTTTGTCATTATGGTAGCCGTCGCCCCGAAGTTAGGCCTAATATCTATGTACTCAGCCTTTATTTCAGCTTCTCCGGGTGGGTGATGGTCAATTACAACCCCAACATATGAGTTAGGAGGAACCATATTATTAACGCCAGGAATAGAACAGTCTATCAGGGCGATTTCATCAAAGCCTTTGAGGCCATTCTCTTCCATCTTGCCGAGGTCAATCCCGAGCAGGTTTACAAAGGCTTTGTTTTCTTGATGCCCTATTCTGCCATGGTAGAGGATGTTTGCTTCAACCCCTATGCTCTTTGCAATCTCTTTCAGGGCCAGCCCGCTAGAAATAGCATCAGGATCAGGGTTATCGTGAATTACAATAGCAAGTCTTTTATCCCTTATTCCCTTCAACCACCGTGCAAGCCGGTTGCCCCTGTGAACCGACTCAGCTCTCTCAAGGGAACGGGAAAGGGAAGTCGCAACAAGTTTGGAAGGCATAAATACATAATCTGCCCCAAGATCTTCCATTTTTTCTTTATTGATAATGTCTGAGGCCCGGGAAAAGAGCTGAACATCAGGGTTAATCGCTTTCTTGAAATTTTCAATGCCTTTTCTGTTAGCTTCGTTATTGGAAGTCAGGAAAAGTATAACAACAACATTTTTAAGGTCAATCTTATCGACAAGCTCAGGATCGGCAATATCACCTACAATCGCTTCAAAGCCTTCCTCCCTGAGAGTTTCAACCTTAGCTTCGTCTTTATCTACAATGATTACGAGCTTATTGCTTTCCCTGAGCTCTTTTGCAAGCGCAAAACCTACACTTCCACTGCCCAGAACAAGGTATCTGGGTTTGACTGTACTTTTAAGATTGCCATCCGCATCTTTTGAAAAATTAATCAGAAATAGTCCTCCCTGTTTTATTTAGTCCAGACACGTGCAAAGGAAAGCAAACATTTGATCAGAATCCTGCCTATTCACATTTTATCGCAGTTAGCTAATTGTAATGCTGGCTATATTTTTTTTGACTGCTTTTTTTGCTGATTAAATATTGCTGATTAAATATTCTTACAAAATACATTTTATGAATCATAGTCTTAAAGAATTAATGCCTTTTTTACGGAAAATTAAATAATTTCGGTATATTAAGTTATATTGAAATGTAGCGTATATACTTAGTAACCTCAAATAAGTTTTCCTCGGTGTAAATATATAATAAATAAAGCATCTCATTTACTCTGGAGATATATAACAATTTCTGAGACAATCTATAAACTGTAGAATTCAGACTTGCAGAAACATTTGAATGATTAAAACAGTCAACAGGAAACCAAACGAGATAGACCGGCAGGTAATTATTATGAAGTGTATAAGTTCTTTGAGAATGAAGGCAATAGACAAAAATTGCGAATGCCTGGGGCTTCTACCTGTCCAGTTAATGGAAAACGCAGGAGCTATTATTGCACAGAACGTGCGGGAAAAGCTTGAAAGCGGCAGGGTACTTTTTATCGCAGGGAGGGGAAACAATGGGGGAGATGCTTTTGTAGCCGCCAGGCACCTTGCAGGCTCTTCAGGATACACTGTAAAGGTAATTCTGCTGGGAAAAGTCAGGGACGTAGGAACTAAAGAAGCTTTCCACAACTTTTCTCTACTGAAGTTCAGCCGTGTGGATCTGCTTGAAATAACGGACTCAAGCCAGCTTGAAGCTGAGGCTTCGGACTGGTTCCTGGAAGCTGATCTACTCGTAGATGCAATATTCGGAACCGGAATAAAGGGAAAAATCAGAGAGCCAGAATTGACAGCTATTGACCTTATAAACCAAGAAGGAAAAGCCGGAAAAACCGTAATCTCGGTTGACATTCCCTCAGGACTTGATCCTGACGGCGGAGATTTCGAAAAAGCTGTGCATGCAGGGTTTACGGTCACTTTTCACCATATGAAGATAGGGCTTTTGAGCGAGAAGGCAAAAGAATACACTGGCGTGATAAAGGTTGCAGATATTGGAATCTGTGCCGATGCCGAACAGTACGTTGGTCCCGGAGATCTTATGATGCTACACAGGCGGAAGTCTGAGGGACACAAGGGCGATTCCGGAAAAATTCTTGTTATAGGGGGCGGCCCGTATTCAGGAGCTCCGGCCCTTGCAGCCCTTGCAGCCCTAAAAGCCGGGGCAGACCTTGTAAGTGTAGCAGTCCCTGTCCCTGTAGCCGAAATCGTGGCATCATATTCTCCGAACCTGATCGTCCGAAAACTCTCTTCGAGTGTTCTCTGTCCGGATGATCTTTCCATCCTTCTGGACCTTATAAATTCTCATGATGTAGTCGTGATGGGCATGGGGTTGGGGAGAGCGGCAGAAACCCTGGAAGCCGTTCGGAAAATACTGCCCTTTTGCAGGAAAGCCGTTCTTGATGCCGATGCTCTTTCAGCTCTCTCAGGTGCTATCTTTGAAAGCCTTGCAGGCAACTGCGAACTCATAGTAACTCCGCATTCAGGAGAATTTGCTCGCCTGAGAAATATGGAAACTCCTGAGAGCCAGGAGTCCCGTATTAAAGCTGTCAGGGAATTTTCGGAGGAAAAAGGGGTTGTAACGCTTCTCAAAGGAAAAATAGATATTATTTCGGACGGAAAACAGACCCTGTTGAACAGGACAGGAAATCCAGGCATGACCGTGGGAGGGACTGGAGACGTTCTTGCAGGGCTTACTGGATCGCTTTTTTCTAGAAATCCCGCGTTCCTCGCGGCAGCTTGTGCTGCACATATCAACGGGGCAGCCGGTGATCTGGCTTTTGAGAATGCAGGAAATGGGCTGCTTGCAACGGATGTTCTCAAAAAAATTCCTGAAATAATTAAAGAGTTCAATATCGGGTAAAATAATGGGGAGGAAATTCGCATGATACATGAAATTGAAAGGAAAATCGAGCTGGAAATTGAACGAAATCGGATAAGAGTTACGATTTTTCACGGGGAAGACGAACAGGTCATAAAACTCAACCTTGAAGAAGCCAGAGAACTTCGGAAAGATCTGGATAAAGCACTTGAAGACTATTCACAAAGAAAGCAAATCAGGATCGATTGATCAGAGAATAAATGCGTTAAAATGCCAAATAGGCATAAGGTGCCAAGAAAGAACTAAAATGTTAGAAAAAATAATTGAAATGCTAGAATAAGGCACTGAAATTCTAGAAAAAGGAAATTGAAAATTAGATTGGCTTGAATCAGATAGATCAAACTCAATATAAAATACGAAAAACGCGGTGGTTTTGTGGAAAAGCAATTTACTCATATTGAGTCCGGCAGAGCGCATATGGTAGACATCAGCGAAAAGCGTGAGGTCCCAAGATTGGCGCGAGCTGTAGGGGAGATTATACTTTCCGGGGAGACTATAGAGAAGATAAAAACCGGAAATGTGGAAAAAGGCAATGTGCTTGCAACTGCGCGGGTTGCGGCCGTGCTTGCGATTAAAAAGACCCCTGAGATAATCCCAATGTGCCACCAGATCCCGATCACTGCCATAGATGTAGATTTCAAAATCGGCAAAGGGATGATTTCAGCGGAGGTAGAAGTCCGGACTGTCGGAAAAACGGGGGTTGAAATGGAAGCTCTCACAGGAGTTTCAGCAGCGTTGCTGACTATCTGGGATATGGTGAAATCTGTGGAAAAAGATGAGAGCGGGAATTATCCAAATACTTCAATACAAAATATCAGGGTACTTGAAAAGCTCAAAGGATAAAGCCCAGAATAAGCCCATAAAAAATAAGCTTTTTAAAGGATGGGATATATCAAGACGGCAGACTGAGGTATATATCTTGAAGATAATAGGTGGACCAGCATCACAGTTACTTGCCAGCCGCACTGCCCGGGCTTTAGGGACAGAGCCTGTACTTTCCGAGTTTAATCGTTTTCCTGATGGGGAACTTTATCTCAGAATCGCAGAAGAGACCGAAAACGAGCGTGTGACCCTTATCCAGAGCACGCCTACTGATTCTGACCTTGTTTCCCTGATCCAGCTTATCGATGCCTGTGAAGGGTCAAAAGAGCTCAATGTCGTGATTCCTTACATGGGATATGCCAGACAAGACAAAAAGTTTAAGTCCGGAGAGCCGATTAGTGCCCGCGCAGTTGCTCGCTGTATCAGGGCTGACCGCGTTTTTACGATAAATATCCACGAAAAAAGCGTGCTTGAACATTTCCATGGTCCTGCGGAAAACCTCGATGCAGCTAAACTTGTTGGGGAGTATATTGCAGGGCTTAACCTGGAAAATCCACTTTTGATTGCCCCGGATTCGGGAGCTGAAGAACTTATAAAGCATGTCTCGTCAAGTCTGGGCTTTGATTATGATCACCTGGAGAAAACAAGACTTAGCGGGGATACAGTTGTAATCAAGACAAAGAATCTTGATGTAACGGGCAGGCATGTTGTCCTTGTAGATGATATGATTGCAACGGGCGGGACAATGGCCGAATCTATCCGTATGCTCAGAGCCCAGGGAGCATTAGACGTTCACATTGCCTGTGTACATCCTGTACTTGCACGGAACGCAGCTTTAAGGCTCTTCAATGCGGGCGTAAAGGACATTATCGGAACTGACACCCTTGAAAAAGCAGAAAGCAGGCTGAGCGTTGCCCCTCTTATTGCCGGGGCCCTAAAAGACCTCTGATTAAAATAGTTTAATTTTATTACCGTTAACTATTTTTTATGTTCTGTTGTTCTTAGTATTATGACTCTTCCAGAAGCCTGTCCACTTGATGAAAGCCAGACATGTAAAGGGCGGGAATGTCACCTCTTCTGCCTTGAGTGGAGAACGAGGGAACCCACCTGCCTTATAGGCTACAGCACAACGAGTAAAGTCAAATCCGGAAAAGCTGACCGTAACAGGGATACCTATGCTGAAGAGACTTTCCGGAAACTAGGCAGGCAGCCCCTCTCCAAAAGAAAAGAAGTCTCTGAAAAAGGAGACTGGATTCCTTCAAGGCTCACAAAAAGACTTCCAGAAAGACCCGTTGAAAGGAAGGAGGAAAGCTTTACTCAGAGCCGGAATTCCCAGGAAACATCTGTAAAGATATCTGAGATGAAGCCTGAGGAAAACCATGACAAAAGGCTGAGAGAAAGGTATGCTGCCAGTGATGCAGAGAAAGCTTCCATACGTCTGGAATCCAGATTGAAAACTGAGTCTGCTGAACAGAATCCAGTTATATATGCAAAAACTCAGCCCAAAATTCCGGAAAAGCCAAAGGGCCCGGAAAAAGTCATTTCAAGAGATAGGCATACTACAATCTTTGCACCTTATACCGACAAAAAAGATAACTCGAACCGACCAGGGAGAGAAGAAAAAGCAGAAAACTCTCCTGAAAATAGGGAAAAACGTAAAAAGCTTGATAAAGAGATGGAAATAGACCTTCCTGAAACTTATGATGATGATTTCTGGAGTTAAACCACCCTCAACCCGAAAAAGACTGTTTCTCAGTCAAGCGTTGCGGCTCAATAGTCGCAGCTTAACAATTGTCTTTGAGCCGCTTTGTCACGTCGTCAAGTCGTTTTCGTTCAAGCCTTTTTGAAAAGGCTTGCGGTCAAGCAATTTTCTCAAAAAGGTTTTCACTCAAGCCTTTTTTGAAAAGGCTTGGTTAACAGCCCTCAGCCCGAGAAAGCAGCTCAGACACACAGGCAGACATTCTGGAAAGGGTTCACTTCCTTTGATGGAAAAATTATTTTCTTTATTTAGGAGTTCCTGATGTAGACCTGCTTGAGTTCTTTAAGATGCCTATTGTTTCGGGTTTTAAGACATTGATATGATTATAAACCATGAGCATAGAAAGAATTATAAAGAAAGCAAGTACGTCTGAGAGATACTTTTGCTACCTTAAGATTCTTGTTTTTCATGTTGCTTGACTTTCATTTTGCATGCCTTGGAAGGAAACAAAAAAGGATATGATGATTCAGGATGGACCGCCAGACATACCAGATAATCTACAGCTCACTGCATGACTTTAAAGATGTTTTCCGCCTTTCGGAGGAATATTCTAAACCAGTAGGCGTGCTTGCAACAATACTCAACCAGAAAGTCGTAAAAAAAACTCGATTCAAACACAGGAGAATTTATTCCCGGGAGAATGAACTTTTTTTAAAATGGAAACAAGGACGTCCGATCCTTGATCTTGCAGAATACACAGGTTTTCCTCCTACCCTTATGGCATCACTTATTATGAAAAACTGTCAAATTTCCAAAAAAAGTATAAACTGGCTTTTCAAAAATGTGGATTTAATCGAAAACCGCCGCCTTCGAAGGGAAGTCAAAAAAGCTCTTGAGGCCGATCACTTCTTTTCTCCTCACGCCCATGAGATGCAGTGTAAGAAAGGTGAAATGGGAGAAGTAATTATCCAGAAATGGCTTGATGATAGGGAAATCCCTTACTGTACCGAAGCAGACATTCGGGCTAAGGGAGAAGGCAAGACTCCAGATTTTGTCCTGGAAAACCCTGTATGCATAGACAATCTCATGGTCAACTGGATTGAAAGCAAAGCACTCTTCGGAGACGACTTCGAACACGAGCATTATTCTAAGAAGCAGTTTCGGGAGTATGCAGAGATTTTCGGAGAAGGCATGGTTGTCTACTGGTACGGCTATCTCGAAGATCTTCCTACCGAGGGCTATCTTGTAAAGAACTACAGCTTTTTTCATGAGTATAAAGAGGAAATTGACGAGCTATTTAATTATCTGGTGTACTGGTAATCTCTCTCGCAAGCCTTTTCAAAAAAAGATTTACGCACAAATCTTTTCAAAAAAATTGTTTGCCTGCAAGCCTTTTCAAAAAAGGCTTGAGCGAAAATCCCTCTGGCGACCTTTGAGTTTGATAACCTTATTCCAAACCCTATCGCGTGATCAACCGGCGCAACGGTTGTATTAAAGCTTTACAATAGACGACATATTTGTAATGGGATCTTTTTCTACCTGGAATACATGGTCTGCCGAGTCTATAAGGGATTCGTCATGGGAGACCACAATTATCTGGCCTACGCCTATTCCGCGCATCATGTCTATGAGTTTCAAAAGCTGGTTTATATGCCCGCGGTCCAGGAAAACCGTGGGTTCATCAAGGATCATTGGTGGAAGCCCATCTGCCCTATCTCCGCCGAAACCCATAGCCAGAAGTCTATAAATTGCACAGCGCAGGACAAGGTTAAAGATCGCCCGTTCTCCTCCGCTAAGGAGTTTCGGTTCAAGGGGAGTGCCGTCTTTTCTGTAAACCGTGAGATTGTATTCCGGGTCGAGTTCGATATGGGAATAGGCATTGTTTGTGTACATGAGGCTGAACATTTCATTTAAAAGGGTAGAAAGGGACCCTATATTTCTTGCTCGCATATCAGCCCGCACGCGCATATACATGCTCTCAAGCTCCTCAGCATTGCTATATACGGCTTCGAGATACTGCTGCCTGTTTTCAAGAGCTTTGAGTTCATCTCTCAGCTCATTGCGGCGTTTTAGGCTGTTCTCGACCATACCTACCTCTTTTAAAAGCGTGTCTTTTGCAGCCGTTATTTGTCGGATTTTTTCGTTAAGACTTGTCTGATACTCTTCAAGCTGTGTACGTTTTAACTGAAGATCCTCGAGCCTGCTTCCCTGCAGTTTTTCTTCAAGCTGTTTTACTCTCTCCTTTCTTTCAAGGATTTCCCGGTCAAAGAAGCCGACTTTTTCGGCAAGGTTCCTGATTGAAGCCTCAAGCTCGGAGATCTTGTATTTTACGTTGTCCATGCGGATCAGATTTGCCCCGAGTTTTTTTGTCTGCAAGAGGCGCTTTTCACTTTCTTCATGATTTTTCTTTGCCAGGTCTTCTTTTTTCCGCAGAGCCTCAAGCTCAACCCCAAGAGCTTTAAGTTTTTCCTTTTCCAGAATCTCCCGTTCGGCAAGCCCTTTTATTTTCTCATTGAGCTCTCCAAGTCTCTGCCCATAATTTTCGATCAGCGCAAGGGAAGTCCTTATTTTTCCATTCAGGCTCTCAATTTCTGAGGCATTCTCAGCAATTTTATTCTCAAAGGCTTTTGCCTCTCGAAGCGCTTTTTCGCTCTCACTATGGGCTTTTTGAGCTGCCTCCTCCCAGCCCTGCAGAGCTTTAATATCCGGAAGGAGCTTGCCCATTTTAGCCTCAAGTTCCTCCTTTTGTTTATTAAGACCTTCGAGTTTAAGTGAATCTTCCTCAATCCGGGTTCTATGGATCCCTATCCTTTCTTGCAGGTCCCTTGCCTTATTTCTGAGCTTTTCAGTTTCCAGGTCGTAATCCGAAATCCGTTTCTCCAGCTTTTTTGCATCCTTGAGCCGGTTGATTTTTTTCTCTATCTCAGCTTGCTGGACCTTTATCTCGAGAAGTTCTGCTGCAAGTTTTTCTTTCTTCTGTTCTGATTCTCCGGTTGTACACGCAATCTCAGAGCCTTTAAGTTCCTGCCCGCAGGTAGGGCATTTTCCTTCGGCAAGTAGCTGCCGGTTTTTACTGAGGACTTTCTCAAGCTCCCTGAGGGTAGTTTCAAGCTCTTTTTCCCGCCCATGCAGCCTGTTTTTATTTTCCAGCAGAAGTTCGCTGAGATATTCCAGATCTTCAAGTTGTTCTCCGGTAAAGCCAAGTCCTTTTAACCCTGCAGAAGCTTCGGATTTTTGCTCCTGAACTCCCAGAGATGCCTTTTCATTCTCCCTGAGCTCCTCTTCAAGAATTTCAATCTCGGTTTTACCTTTACGAACTGCGACCTTATAATTTTGAAGTTCCTTATCAAGCGTGAGAAGATTTATGTCTTCTGTTTCTTTTTCTTTGAAAGCAAGCGCAAGCTTTGTTGAGGCTTCGTTTTTCCGTTCACGCAGAAGACTTTCTTTTTCTTCCAGCTCCTTTATAAACAAAGGAATCTCATAAGTGTCTATAAAACCTATAGTTTCTTTTGCAGCTTCTTTTAGCTTTTTGTTCTCGTCCTCGATTCTTAGTATATTTTTCCTATTTTCTTCAATTTCCCCATTTGTAGCCCCAATATCTACCCTGCACTGCGTCAAAATATGTTCAGTTTCAGACTTTTCGTTTTCGAGGTCATATAGAGCCTGAGTGTGAACTTCTTCTTCCCTGAGAAGAAGAGCAAGTTCTTTTGAGATGGTATTTACTTTTTCCCTGGCAAGAAACTCCTCTTTTTCCTGTTGCAAGCTCAGAGTCTCAATATCTAGGTCTCCAAAGCCGCATTTTTCCCTAATAATGTTATTTTCTTCTCCTAATGAAAGCAGAGACTGCCTTTGCTCGTGGGCTTCTCCGGCGAAGATTTCTTTTTCCCGGATACAGCCAGCTTTGTTTTCCTGGGATTTAACTAGTGCCTGCTTTAGAGTCTGGATTTCCTGGAGGCGTTCCCTGTGCTCTTTAATCATCAGGTCTAGTTTTTCCTTCTGAGCAGTGGCAGCCTCCTTGTTTTCATTAAGCTTTTTTAAGACAGTATCGCTTTCCTTTATTTTCTGCCTGAGCCCATTAAGTACGGCATGCGGTTCTGTACTTTCTATTTCCTCTATTTTGGTTTTTATGCCTGAAAGGCTGTTACTTGTGTCCCTTTGAAGCCTTCTGATAGCCGTTTTTGCGCTGCCTGCCCTTTCTCTATATTCTTCGAGCTTTCCAAGTTGCAACAGGCCGTCTATCATTCGTTGCCTATCTTTTGGTTTTGCATTAATGAGTACGTCAATTTCGCCCTGTCTGATGTAAGCGCAGTTCCTGTACGCCTCTTCATCCATATTTAGAAGGAAGCAGATCTCTTCATAAGTCCGTGTAGCCTGGTCGACAATACTTTCCCCATTGGCATAGAGTACGCATTTCGAATTCGAGGCGTTCTCACTTTTAGGGGAATACCTGAAAGCCTGTTCGATAAGGTAATCCTGCCCTAGATGCTCAAAACCCAGGCTTATTTTTGCATTTTCAGCTCCTTTGAAGATTACATCCGCAAGCACAAAATCCTTTGAAAGAATTTTGCTCCCGAAAAGCCCCATAAAACAGGCTTCAAGCAGACTGGACTTCCCGCTCCCGTTTACCCCAGAAATAACTGTAACTCCATCTTCAAACGTAAAATCCAGTTTTTTATAACTCCGGATGTTTTCAATATACAGGTTTTTGAGCTTCACAGGTAATCACCAAGATTGTACTGTCGGGGTACAGCAGTCTTTCTTTTTCCTTTTTTTTGCCCTGCCTTCTCCGTTTTTCCGGTTAGATCCGTAGTCTGGGCAGGTTCCTCTTCAGGCAGCTTTCTGGCTTTGCCTGGTTTGCCCTTAACCTTGAGCTCAGACAGCTTTCTAATCTTCTTCTCAGGCCCCTTTTCAGGAAGTTTACTTTCGGCTTGATTTTCAGGTTTAACTTCGGGTTCACTTTCTTTGTCTTTCCGAAACTCTATTCTTGCTTCTTGAGCTTTTCCCGGAGTCCTGGAACTTTCCTGCGGGAAATTCAATTCTGGAGAGGCTATTGATTCGCTGGATAGCTCTATTAATCCCGAATCCGGCGGTATCAGAGACTCCGAATTAGATATACATTGAGAACTTGATTCTGATGCCAATCCTGAACTATCTGGACTCACGGCTGAAGTCTCAATGCTCTTTGAGACTTCCATGCTCTTTGAAGCTTCAGTACTCTTTTTTTCAGTATTATTTATTTTGTCTGAAGTCCTCAGAATTCCTGAGAGTTCAGTAATTTCAAGCTTTCCGGTAACTATCCCCGCTGGCCTTTTTTTTCCTGCAAACCCTGCCTCTCCCGCATCATCGGCGTTTATTTCCTCAAATTCCAGAAATCTAGCAGTGGTGGCAGAGCTGGCAGAACCGGAAGTGTAAGCAGGCTCATCTGAGCTGGTCGTATTGGAGGGAATCTCTATCCTAAAATCAGGGCTTTTGAAGTCCATAACTTTAGCTTCAATAAGATTAGAAAGTCGGCCTTCGGTCTCTTCGTCCACTCTTGACCTTGAGATATTCGGGCTCCGGACAATTTCATCAATAATCAGCCCGCCGTCATTTAAGTTCATTCTTTTGATCTCGTTTGCAACGGCATGGTCAGGGTCAGAAAAGGTTACTTTTAAAACTTCCTCTGGGAAGGATTCTTTTATCCTCCGGTCTTTAACATTTGACACAAGAGCTCCTTTATTAAGCAGGTATTCCTCAAGCTCGCTCTGTGACAGGACTGTGCTCGAATCCCCGAATATTTCCAGAAAGACCACGGATTCAGGAATTTCTTCAAGATGCTCATTTACTGCAGAAAAAATCTGCTCATAGGGCTCATCTTCCCCGGTCAAATTTACTTGAATTGAAAGGAAATTCCGGGTAGGAATCGTGCGTTTGCTAATTTCAAGACCTTTTTCGGAAAGTGTAATAATATTATAGGAACGGGCTTCATTTTCGGACAAGCTGTTTCGTTCCGTACTGCCAGGGTAGGTTATCCAGGTCTCACCTGTCTTATTTTTAACTATTGCATGTTCATGGTAGTCGCCAAGAAGAACTGCATCAACCTTGAAAGGAAGGTTCTCAAGAACCTCATCACAATCCCATTCAGCATATGGAAAAGGACTCATTATCTGGTGCATTACAAGCAGTTTCCAGCCGTTTTCCTCAGGGGCAAAACCGGCGGGAGAATCAGGCGCTTCAAACACTGAATAGTCGAATATAGGAATTTTTGATTTCGGGACACTGTCGATCCCATAGATTGCCACATTGCCTACCATATGCGGATTTTTCCCGAGCCTTGCCGCAAGCCCCATCTCCTCAAAAAGGTCAAGCCATTGGGTATTCTGCTTGCTCTCATGGTTTCCGACAATTCCGAAAAAAGGTATGTCAGCCGCCTTCAGCCTGGAAAGGATATTCATTGTCTCAAGAAGATCTTCAAGGATCGGGTTTCTCGAATCAAAAAGGTCTCCCGCATGCACTACGGCATCAACCTGCATCTCAACAGCATCGTTTACAACAAGCTCGAAAGCTTCAAAAAAATCCTTTCTCCGGACTTCGTTGTGGTATTGCCTGTATCCCAGATGCGTGTCTGCAGTGTGGAGTATCCTTATTTCCCTGGCCATGGTTTTATCAGTCTCTAATTTTTACCCTATAAGGGTTTCTATATTAGTAATTAACTAATTTCCACAGAAAACAGACTTCTCTAAATAAGGGAGTTAACATCTTTCATGCCGGAATGCTGACTATTTGACATAAACCTGACATAAAAATCAAGGATAAGCTTTCTGTGGCAACAGTCTAAATGTTAATATCAACGCAAGAAGACCATAATGATGTTTTTTGTTTGTTTTGTTTCGCGCATATTCACGGCTAGAGCCTGGGTTTCGATAAATAAAACCGTATGTCTCCACATGTCCAGTTAGAAGTTCTTTTAAAAAATGAAGGAATGTTAACGAGGAAAAGAAAGAATTCGTCCTGCAAATTATTTTTTCTGAAAAATAGAAATGTATATTTTACAAACCAGTTTTATACACACCGTCTCGGGTTTGCGACCTCTTTTTTAAGAATTTCCATCCAATCCGGAGCCTGCACGCCGGGGTATTCATATCCTAAAAGAAGGACCTCGCTTAACTCTTCGTCTTCAACCGGCACATACCCGGTTACTTCATACGTTGGAAACGGAACCTGGAGGACTCCTTTTACAGTCTCGTCACCTTCAAGTTTCGTAAGCCTGGTAAGATTCTCAGTAAAAAGTACTTCTTCGGCACTGCTTGCAGTCACAATAGGTATTGTACGAATCGAGTGATACATGCACGATTCAACCACAACGAATCCAAGTACGAGTTCTTTCCAGATCATGGGCTTGTTCTGGTCAGTTGTTTCTACCATTGTTTACCCCCAACTAAACATTCGGTTTAATAGGTTTTGAGCTTATAGAAATGATATGACCGTAATCGATAAGTTCTTTTCTTTTGAGAAAACTATGTTAGAAATCCCTTTTCTACAAAAGTTTTGGATTCTCAAACTAGATAAAAACAAATCTGACTGTATAATTGAACTGAATTCTTAAACAAAGAAAAATAAGTAAACAAAAGAAAAACAAGTAAACAAAAGAAAAATAAGTTAAGATCTAAGCAATTGAAGTGGAAAATTGTAGTACGTAACCTCAAAAATACTTAAGACATCTTTTAATGTGTCCAGGATATGAGTTTAACTGTAATGTCTATCGTGTCTTGTATTGTGTCAACTGCGTAGATCTCGATTTGTATTTCTGTTTGTATGTTTCTTTTTGCCTATTTCTTTTTGTTCAGGTATGAATTATCGTCTCAGGGGATGTCATTGAAAGAAACACTCCACAGGGGGACACAGTAGTGAGAGTACCGGATCACAAATCGTATAACTTCTTTCCGACACTGTATCCTGCACCGTATCCGTCTTTAAACCCATTAAAATATCCGCCATCATATCCGGAATCCGGCCCATAGTAGATCGCGAGGAACATTCGCGGATCTTTACCGGTTATACCATCTATAAACCCGGCACTGTACCCTTTTAAGTATCCTTCCCAGTAGCCGCGATCATAGCTGTCATTGTTTTTTTCATATTTTACAGATGCAGCTGCGCTTACGGACGAAGCCACCATCGAAGCTACAAAAAGAACTAACAGAAGAATACTTAATGTCTTTCTTATTCTTTTAGATATTTGTTTTCCCATTCTTTACCCTCCAATTTTTTGTTTAATTTTATCTAGATTTTTTAGTCATCCATTTTACTACGATTGGTGTTTTAAACCTCTGAATATTTATCGCGTTCACAGCAATTTTTTAATCTTCATCGGTTAGATTAGCCCTACTTTGAGATTAATAAACCTGGATTTCAATTGCTGTTCAACTTATATTCATATCACTGGGGGGTATATAAGAAGGATAGAAGAAATTCTCCTTACATTTATTAATTATAGAAAAGAATGAATAATAATAATCTAGATAGATTAAAAAATGGGATTTGATCTCCTAATATCACAAAAACGCTGTTGGGCCGATGGTTATAATACTCTATTACCCACCGATATCAGTGAAGAGGAAGCACAGGAAGTAGTATATGGTAGTAAAAAATATATTATTAAACACAGTATAATTTTACTTTATAATTGATATAAATGAGAGGATAAGATGATAGGGATCTCTGAAATAATTGTGTTCAACATAATATCTCTTATACTCTTAGTATTAATTTTGAGGCTGCTTTTTAAGTTAAAATGGAATTAAGAATAAAGTGGAGGCTGTAAAATGATGGGAGTCAATGAAATAATAGCGATTGCGCTCAATGTAATTATACCTGTCATATTTGTGGTAGTGATCGTTAAATTACTCCGTAAGTTAAAATGGGATTGACAGTTAATCAATCGTAAATAAACAATTGTAAGGAAATTGCAATTCCTCTAAAGTCCCAGACAATGTTAAAATTTCATTTTGACTCCTTCAGTCTTTACGAAACAGTTTTTTCTTAATTTTTCGCCTTGCACTGCCTGACATCTGTTTAAGAATAATGGGCGTGGGCGTATTTTTTCCTGCAGGAGCAACTTTTCCTTCACGAATTGCTTCCAGCACGGCTTTTAGGGTATTTTCCGACGCATCGATCTCGGTGTATGCTTGTCCTACCATTTCGGGAATATGGGAATCGCTTCCTGCAACGCCTGGGATTCCAAGTCTCTTTGCCTCTATTGTGGCTTTTCGGTTGGCTTTATTAAAAAGGCAGCGGGAGTTAAAAACCTCAACGGCATCAATGTCAAGCCCTTCGAAACTCCCTATTCCATGGGAACTGCGCTTGAATGGGTGAGGAACAATAACCGTGCCCCCGAGTTTCCTAGCTCTCTCGATCGTTTCTTCGGGGCTCAAAAAAGGCTCGATATTCTGTCTGATTCCAAGAACAAGGATATGCCCTTTTGAAGAAGTAACCTCCACGCCTGGAATAACCGTAAGCTCAAGGCCAAGATCCAGAGCCTTTTTTTCACAGGCAAGCCCGCCTTCCACAGTATCGTGATCACAGAGAGCAAACCCATCAAGCCCCTTTTTACGTGCGACTTCAAGGATGTCGTCGTGTCTTGATTTGCTGTCTTTTGAATACTCGGAATGTACATGCAGATCGAATTTCATGCTAACAGGTGAATGATAGATGAATTTATATAAATTTTGAAAAGGAATTTACTCTGCATGTATTTTTTATAACAATGCTTAAGAAATACAAAATGTTTGTTTATTCATGAACAACATTTTCTTAGAAATGAGAGAAAAATCCTAGAGGAATTGCGAACGGGCAGAAACATAGCAAAAATCTGGTTTTAAGGGTGTAGTTTAGGATATTAGGAGGGTCTGATGTCTTCAGTAGACACCCGTTCGCATGTAAACAAACAACTTCTGGATATAAATATCTTTCGTAAATATACGAACTGTATTCCGGTCATACGATAAACTCTCTGATAAAAAGATATTGGAAAATGCTCTGTCAATATTCCAGTAATTTTTATAATATTCAAAAAGCTTTATACTCTTCAGAAAAGTCTGGGAATGTTACGCGTTCCCAGACTTTGTCCTTTTAAAATTTGGATAAAAATCATTCTTCCCTTATGGTTTCCTGAGGTTCAAGGAGAGCATGTACCCGGTTAATTATCTCGGTTCTTGCTTCATAATCCACAAGTATCCTCTCTCCGAATTCAACCCTGTGTACGATTCCTTCTTCATACAACCAGGAGAGAATTGACATTCCTTTTTCCGAATTAGGAAGGGAAAGAGAGCAAAAACACCAGGGGGGTAGGTGTTTTATTATCTCGGCTTTTAGTGCAGTCATGCCGATGCCTTTTTTTGCGGAAACAAAGACAGGATTAGGGGCCATATAGCCTATCTGTTCCATAATGGCGTCAAATTCAGATTCCTCAACCAGATCGGCCTTGTTAAGCACGGTAATGATGGGCACTCCCTGAATCCGGTCCCAGAGAGTATCGTGAGATGTTGAAAGTTTCTGCAGGATCGTTTCGGGTTTTTCGCTTGCATCCACGACCAGGAGTATAAGATCCGAGAGAAAAATTTCGTCAAGAGTAGACTTGAAGGCATCAACCAGCCAGTGAGGAAGATCCTCTATAAATCCCACGGTATCGGTCAAAAGAGCTTTTCGTCCTCCAAGGTCCAGAGCTCGGGTCATGGGCACAAGCGTTGTGAAAAGCATATCCTTTGCCTCGACACTTTCATTTACAATAGCGTTGAAAAGCGTGCTTTTTCCGGCATTTGTGTATCCTGCAAGGGAAATTAAGGAAAAGCCTTTCCTGTGCCTTAAAACCCGCAGGGACTCATCATCCTTTTCTGCAGATTCGAGTTCATTCTGAATCCTTGTAATCCTCTTTTTCAGGTCCTGTTCATAAGAGTCCTCGTAGTCTCCAAGCCCCATGAAGCCTGCCCTTTCCTCCTTTTTAAGGAGAGAAACAACCGCTCTTGCCCTAGGTACCTCGTATCTCAATCTTGCCAGTTCAACCTGGAGTTTCGAGCGGTGAGTCGTTGCCCTTTTTGCAAAGATTTCAAGGATAAGCTGGAATTTATCTATAACCTGGCATCTGCAGATTTCCGAGACATTGAAAAGCTGGGTTGTAGAGAGCCTGTTATAGAAAATCACTTTCTCTGCACCCGTACTCCTGACAAGTTCGGCAAGTTCCTCAATTTTTCCCCTGCCGAGCTGGTACTTTGAGTCGGGATACCTGGTTTGCTTAAGCTCCCCAACCGTCAGGTAACCTGCAGCTTTTGTAAGCTCTCGGAGTTCCTGAATGAGATATTCTTCACTTTCAGGGTCCGAATTGGGAATTGTTCTTTTAACGAGAATTACCCTGTTCCCGTTATTGGATCCGTTACTGGATTTTTTTTCAGCTAAAATTTTCATGCCTCGATTTCAAGTTCCTTTATCAGTAGATTACGGGCGCTCAGGGAAATATGGTGCACGAGTTCAATTGACCGTCTCTCGGCAATCGATTCCTGATACTTAAAAGCCCTGGAAAACATACTTTCGGTCACCCATATGGGTTTATTATACATATCCCCCTTTTCTGCCACAATCGTACCTTCAAAGGAAAGCTGGTCAGCCGTATCTTCGATTAGCTGCACGACATCTAGCAAGCGGGGAGCTCTTTTTTGCCAGAGGGGAAGGATTTTGATCTGCTTGACCTTTTCGATATGGCTAGCCGAAACCGTAAGCGCTGCGGCTGCACATACCATATAATAACCTCCTTTAATCCTATGCCTTCCAGAGATGTCTACTGCAATAATATCCCACATATACTTCACCCTCGGCTGAATATCTGACTGTTACGAAATTCTGATTGCTATGAAATTAAGAAAGATTAATATCTGGGAAAAATCCCCTCAAAATACCAGACTAGAATCTCAGATTCTGATCTCATATCAAAATGTCAGATTAGAATATCATATCCAAATCTTACATTTTCGTTCGGCTGATATCCAGGTATTCGATTTCTTCCCCTTTCTCTACCGCAAAAAGCATTGTTTTCCTAACACTGTTTGCAAGCCTGATCGCTCCGGACATAACCGAAAGCCTGAACTCGAAATCCGCAGGAATGGCGTTTACAAGGTATTCAGAATGCGGAATTTTTTCTATTGACTCTACCTTTCGGTATACCCTGAAATTCGTCCCGAATTTAAAACCGGTTTTGACCACATGCCCCGAATCCCTGAGATTTTTATATGCATTGTACTTTCTCAGGAAGGAGCTTTCAATCTCCGAGGCTTTTTCGATAAACTCTTCGAACGAAAACACTTTACCTTTCCTGTCTCGAACCGTTATTACGCCTCTGGAAAAGAGGTAAAGGGATTCTACCAGGGAAAGCTGAAGCCTTTCGGAGTCCAGCATTTTCCCGTAAAAGCCCTTGGAATAGAGAGTTTCCGAAGCCTGAGCATCCCAGACTATTACTCTGTCTTCCAGGAAAGTTGCATCGGTTTTGACGGCAGGATACGGCTCAGGCATTCCACCTTTAGGAACTACGGTTTTAACTTCATAGAAAGTAAGGTCACTTTCTTCATCCACCACAGCAAGGATGAACTGTTTATGCACATTCTCTGCCGAGGCAACCGAGTCCTGAAGGAGTTTTACAGAAAGGAGCTGCCTTTCCGACTGGACGTGGACAAAAATATTTGCCGCACTTTTGCCAGGGTGGCTGCCTCTGGGATACACCCGGAAATCAGCAGCTGACGGCTGGACATAATACCCTCTCTCTTTAAGATCCTTATAAACTATATATTTCAGCTCAAAATTCGGCTGTCTCAAAGAAGCCTGTTCGAAAAAGGCTCTAAAATCGAGCAGTATACCTTCGAGTTCGATATCGAGCTTTCCTCTGGATAGAAGAAAAGCAGCTTCTACAAGTGAGAGTTCAAGTCCTTCACCTTTAGGACGCCCGAAGTACCCAGTTTTATAAAGTTCGGCTACCGCTTCCTTTCCGGCAAGGACCCGGTCTCCTTTAAGTTGTGTTTTCAATAGATTCACCTGAAAAGAAAATGAAATGAAAATAAGTTCTTTACCTGTCTGGTTTGCTGCAGTCTAATTTATTATAGCGTAATTTCTCTTAATCTGGAGTCTAATTACATAATTTGTTATTATCAAGTTTGTTGTAATCCAGTTTATTGTAATCTAATCTGCTGTAATCTAATCTTGTTATAATCGATTAATATAATATTGCTTTTTCGACCGGCATATAGAAGGGGCAGGACTTGTAGACGTTGTTGACGAAGCCTGGAGATGTCACGGAATGCACGCATCACGGAATAAGCCTGGATCACGAAACTTTCTTGCAGTCTCTACAAGTGAGCTCGCAAGCTCCCTATATGCAACTCCGTGCAGGTGGGCATAAGAGCCAAGGGTATTTCCAGAAATCAGCCCGTCCATGTCATTCTTTATGCCTGTTCCCCTTGACAGGGTTATTGCAAATTCAGCGTTTTCAGGAATTTCCCTTATCTCTGAATGGTGGAATTCGTGTCCCTTGAAGCTGTTGCCTTTTTTCCCGAGAATGCAGTCCTTATTAAGGGTTCCGATATTGTAACTGACTACTCTTGTTTGGCCCATAATGGTATGCCCTGGGAGCGCCCCAACCATTGAATATGTGGAGGCCGGCATTGAGGCATCATGATAGGTGCCTTTTCCGGGGATGCCTGTGCTTATTTTTTCCGTAAGGTACATAAGCCCCCCGCACTCGGCATAAATAGGCATGCCTGCAGTAGACGCCTTTTTTATATCCTGGCGCATGGACTCGTTAGCTTCAAGTTCGGCTGCAAAGAGTTCGGGATAACCGCCCCCTATATAGAGCCCGTCAACCTCAGGCAGAGTTGGGTCTTTAACAGGGCTGAAGTAAACGATTTCTGCACCTGCAAGTTTCAGAAGATCGATGTTATCGCGATAGTAAAAGTTGAAAGCCTCATCCAGGGCTACCCCTATCTTTGGTCTGGATGCTCCGGAATCGGAAACCGAAGAAAAAACACTGTTTTCAGGACTTTTCAGGGGCTTTGCGCTTTTTGCAATTTCCAGGAAGCGGTCCACATCAATTCCTTTATTGATGATTTCCTCGATACCGTGAAGGCGGGCTTCAAAGTTTCCATCCCCAAATCGCCTTCGGCCTTCAAGAGCTGGTATAAGTCCGAGATGGCGCATGGAGATCTGCATCGAGGGGTCTCTTGGAATTATTCCTATTACCGGAATGCCAGTGTAATACTCGATTGCTTCCTTTGCTTTTTCGGCATGGCGGCGGCTTCCTATGTTATTAAGAATAACGCCTGCAATTTCCACATCAGGGTCGAAGTTCTTATATCCGTTGACAAGGGCAGCACTTGAACGGGTAATACTCCGTGCATTGATTACAAAAATTACAGGGCAATTAAGGATCTTTGCGATCTGGGCAGTGCTTCCAAGGTCGCTTAAGCTTTCAAAACCTTCATAAAGCCCGCGAACCCCTTCTATAATTGCAATATCAGCCTTTTCGCCGGCCTCGCAGGCATGGGTATAGACATCCAGAATCCCATTCTCATCCATAAGGTAGCCGTCAAGGTTCCGGCAGAACCTGCCAGTTATTTCAGTATGGTAACTTGGATCTATATAATCCAGGGCGACCTTAAAGGGCTGGACTTTGTATCCCCTTGAAACCAGAGCAGCCATCAGACCCATAGAGATTGTAGTCTTGCCTGAAGAGGAACGGTCTGCGGAAATGAGAACCCTTGGAATCCCTGTAATGGGTTGCCTGTCATTAAGCATTTTTCGATACCCCTGATTTGTTTTACACGACGGCTAGTAGTTAACTACTTTTGCACTTCTTAACGGAAATTTCGTCGACCTTTGTCGCTCTGGTTTATTTTGTCAATTCCCTCAGCCGCTCATCGCTCAGGGAATCGGCTGTAACTCTTTTTTCGTTTTCAAGAATTGTTTTCCCAAGCTTGCGATATATATCTGCAATATCTGACTCGGGAGCTTTTTCCATTACCGAGTAACCTTCCCTTTCACAATCCTGAACTGCCTGTCTCTTAGGGATAAAAGCCATAAGCTGGCTGCCTATCTCTTCCGAAAACTTCGAGACGATTTCCTCTTCCCTGCTCGCATTTCTGGAATTACAGATTACCCCGCTAAGCGGCATTCCTATCTTCGACAGGCCTTTGCAGATATTATTTGCTGCATAAAGGGGCATGTACTCACCTGAGGTCAGGACGTAAGCCTCATTTACAAACCCTTTCCTGACAGGGGCAACAAACCCTCCGCAGACTATGTCTCCGGGCACGTCGTAAATGATCAAATCTTGCTCTTTTAAGAGCTCTCCTGAAATGCTTTTCAGTTTCTGGATGGCAACAATAATTCCTCGCCCTGCACACCCTATGCCGGGCTCGGGGCCGCCGGCTTCTACGCATTTGACTCCTGCGTATCCTTCAAAGACTACATCTTCTTCTTTTACATCCACACCCTCACGCAGGAGGTCGAGAATGGTTGGAATTCTCCTGCCTCCAAGCAGGGTGATTGATGAGTCACTTTTAGGATCGCAGCCTATGATCATGACCTTCTTTCCTGCCTCGGCGCAAGCGGCGGCAACGTTTGAAGCCGTACTCGATTTGCCTATGCCGCCTTTTCCGTAGATCGCTATGACCTTCTGGTTTTTCAAAGGATTTTCCTCCTGATTTTTTTCTGGTTCTTTATCCTGGCTCTTCTTGTTCAGGCTTCCTTTGCAACTTCCCTTAAGGTAGCCCCAAACTCGGATTCTACAATCTCACTGACTCCCAGCGTTTTTGGGTGGAGGTCAATTTCTACTAGCACATACTCATGCCCCATTTCCTTTAAGGGCAGGACCTGTCTCGGGCCGTTAGTAACCGAAATCAGCTCCATGTTCCTTATGTGCTCCATAGGGATTGCGTGCGGAACACCCGTAATGACCGCAAAATCAAAATCACTGTATTTTTCCTTTATTAATTCGCTTACCTTTTCGCCTGCAATCGGGTACTCATCCATACCGCCAATAATTTCATGCACCTCAACCCCGTGTGCTTTGAGGTCTCTCATTATATACTCGGCATGCTGCCTTACTCTGGGAAGCCCGAGCTTTGGGTCGATATTTGCCATGTTGATAAGGTTTTCTTTTTTCCCGAGAGCTGCTGCAACTTCATTGACTGCAAGGGTAATGTCTGCAAACATGTAGCCGGTTTCTTTTTTGGCATTCATGATGACAAGGCCTTTCTTGCCTTCCTTGAGGAGTTGAATTACACGCTTTGCAGCTTTATATTTGACATCCCCGCGGGAGGGGGCAAGGTATTCCCGGCTAGCAGCCCCAAACCTTTTTTCCACATCTGTGGCTTTTGCAAGGAGGTATTCCTGACGCTCGAATTCTTTATGGTCAATAATCCCTGCATCGAGTGCGGATTCCAGGGCAAAGAGCACTCCTTTTGTATTATTGTGATAGCCTGCGTGCACCTCAACTTCGATTACAGGGACATCTGGATTTGCCTCGAGCACGGCTTCGTGCATTTCTTCCCCGATAATCATGCTGGCGCAGGTTCCTACAACCCCGATAACTTTAGGGTTAAAGAGTTCCACGGATTTGTTAATAAGTTGTACAAGCCTGTCATGCCCTCCGAAAACGAAACCGTTCTCATCAAGGCCTGTGGTAACGACATGTATACCATCTTCTTCGAGCAGCCTTGCATGTTTAAAGGAACATCCTGGAGGCCCGTGCAGGATAGCGACATCGACATTTAAGTCTCTCAGAGTGTAAAGAGCCGCTACTATGGAACTTGGACGGGGATGAATAATTGAAATCTCTTTTCCAGCCATGAAAAATCCTCTTTTTCAGATAATTGGTGCTGATAAGAATAATAATGCATTTCCTTCTGAAATAATGCATTTCCTTCTGAAAGTTAATGTACCCTACGGAATTTGGATTACTTCCTGTACCACAAACGGGGTTGTGAAACACGATCAGTTGAACTTTATACGAGTAATGGAAACGAGTACAGATTGGAAGAGCCTGTATAAAACTCTATCATCAAAATTTCGGCAAAACGCCTGCAGCCTGACCCTAGTTTATGTCCAATTTATATGGTCACATCGGAGAATAGTTTCTCAATAATTCCTCAGTGAAAATCCTCCATAAACGGAATTCTTAACGGAAGCATTTTACCGAAGAGAGTATTATATCTTCGTCTTCTGCAAATCCCAAGGCTTTTGAGAGTCCTTCCGGAAGATCCTGTGCATAAGATATGTTTTCGCCAGCTACTGCCTTCATCCGTTCTCCTACTAGAATGACCTGCCTGCATTTTCTTCCGAACTTTTCTACAAAGCACTGCACGAGTTCAGGGGGTAATCCTTCACAGACTTGAGAAGCTTCTTCTCCCAGCACGAGGATGATGCCTTCCTTTTTTTCGTCCTTTTTCTTAAGGAGAGCATGCTCAAGGGCTTTTTCGGCTGAGAGGATATCCATGCCGGAGTTAGAGTTATCTATAAGGGAGATGCCGTTCATTTCCCTTTCCTGCATCCTGCCTGAAAGCCCCTTGAATCCTTCAATTACCGATATAATAGCTTCAGGGTCAATTCCAAGTTCGAGGGCAGCTGCCGACGCCGCAACAAAGGCAGTCCTGTAAGCCGAAATATTATACCCTGGTCGCAAGGAAGCTGAAAATATTTCTTTTTCCTTGTGCATGAAGCGAATACCAGAATCTGAGGACATCGGCGAAGCCTGGAGCTCGGGTGAGCCTGCTGACTTTGATGAATCTGATAGATTGGTTGATCTCGACGAACCTGATAGATTGGCTGACTCTGATAACCCTGATGGGCTTGAGAGCATTTCCAACTCTGAAGAGACTGCTAGTGCTTCAGGCTTGAGTCCGGTTTCCAGCACAAAGTCGGCTACCTGGTCTGGGGTTATGGAAAGTTCAGCAATGAACGGATCTTTGAAGGTTAGAACTTTAGTTTCAGTCGTTTTTGCAGCTTTGAGGGCTTTTTCGGCTCCTGCATTAATGAGAAGGGTACTTCCAGGTTCTGCGTGCCTGATAAGCTGGAGTTTTGCTTCGCTTGCAAGGGCTTTATTGTTTGCAATCCCATAGTCCGGCGAAAGGGTTGTAAGAATCCCTAAATCAGCAGTGCCTGTGCCTCCTATTGAGATCTCAAAGACAAAAAAATTTGGTCTGAACCCGGCTTTGAAAGCTTTCTCAACTGCAACCAGAATGCTTCCGGGAGTTATGCTCAGGCCTCTGTAAATAAGGGAAGAAGTACCCGCTTTCCAGTACTCGAGCCCCCGTGAAGTGTGCAGTACTACTTCAAACTGCCTGGAGAGCATATCAGCAAGGAGGGAGGCAGTACTCGTTTTTGCTTTTACGCCTGTAACCTCAACCGTCTTTATGTCAGATAGTCTTGAGTCGCCTTTGAGGATTTCTCCGACAATTTCATGGTGCGAGAGGATTTTTTTTCCCTGCGTCCTAGCTTCTACAAGCATCGGATAGGTAGAATCAAGGTGCACAGGCGCTACCAAAATATCGAATCCAGAGACAGGAAGAGAAGTTTTTGAACAGTGTATCCTGTATTTATCCTCAAGTTCAAGCAGTGTTCCAGGCTCCACTGTCCCATAGACATCTATTCCGGTTACTTCGCTTCCAGCGGCTGCAAGACATTTTGAAATAGAAATGCCGCCGTGAGTCAAATCGAGTACGGCAAGCTTCTTTCTGTCTAGGTCCATGATAAAACCGGACCCTATGTATAAATTTAAAGGGCTTCCTGAGCCCTTTTGAACACAAGGTCAGCGATAAGTTCATCGGCCCCAAGAGGCTTTGCATAGCACAGAGGGACTGCTTTTCCATCAATCTCCAGGGTACCACAGCCCTTTTCGTCAAGGCTCAGGATCTCGGGGATATCCTTTGTGATATGAACTCCAGAAGCCAGGAAAACCGGCACTGCTGCAATTTTTGTCACTCCAGTACCAGAAAAGCCTTCAATTGCTTTTTCAAGGGTTGGCTCACTATTTTCCATAAAGCCTGCTCTTACAACAATGTCAGAGTGCTTCTGTGCGATATAATCTGCGATCTGGGTAACTACTTCCTTATTGTAAGGCAGCTTACTCCCGTGGCCTATGGCCAAAATTCCGAGTTTTTCTGTCATTTTTAAAACCTCAATCTTGTCTATTCAGGCTTAACACAATCGTTCGGATTTGTAATAATGAAGAGTTTAACATAGTTAGGATTTATATGATATAATCCTTTTGAGAAAGTAACAACGGGAGAAAGTTTTGGTAGATCTGGGCATAACCAACAGTTATATAAAATTCGTAATGTAACTGTCTACATTTATCTGGTTGATTTCAGGTTTTTTGTTTTCAATTTTGATAAGCGCCATTTGCCCTGGAGCTAAAGTTGTTATTTCAGTCGAATTCCCATAGGCGCTTTGGATCTATTCTCGCCAGCGCAACTTTAGTTTCTTACTATTAAATCAAATTTTATTATTTCGTATTAAATCGTAATAGTTTTATGTTATTAATATTTAAAGATTTTAACATCTAAAATTTTGTTTTTATTTGGGTAGATAACATGACAGACAACACTTATAGTCATACTAGAGACTTTTGGAGCAGCATCCGTAATCTGGCAGTTCGTTATCAGGATTTTTTACTTGATCCCGGAACATTGTTTACTGTGGCAAGCGGGGTCTTGCTTATAATAGCGATAGCTGCTTATCCAGAAAACATGCTGTCAGAAGGAAATAGCACGGATGAAGGTAACTGGTTATATCTATTATCTGCACTGGTTGGATCATCGTTTATATGGTGGTCTGCCTACCAGGGGATTAAAGAAAGGGACTTTACTGCTGATATCCCGGTTACTATCGCAACAATTGCTGCTATTGCTATCGGGCAGTATTCAGCTGCTGCAGTCGTAGCCGTACTTTTGCTTCTTGGGAGTATGCTGGAGGAGCTTGTTTCTGCGAGGGCAGGAAAGGCGCTTGAATCTCTGGCGAAACTATTGCCTGATAGAGTCACAGTCAGGCGTGACGGACATGATATTGTAGTGCCTCTTGAGGAAGTTAAAGTAGGGGATATTATCTTGGTCAAGTCGGGAGAACGTATTGCTGTTGATGGAACTGTTCTTTCAGGCACTGCTTCAGTAAATCAGGCTGCTATTACCGGCGAAAGTCTGCCAATCGATAAACAGGAAGGAGATACTGTTTTTGCAGGCACTCTTAATGAAGTAGGTGCAATGGAAATATTGGCCACTAAAGTTGGAAGTGAAATGACTCTTGGACAAATCCATCGTTTGATTGAGGAAGCGCAGACTCAGAAACCAAACGTAGAAAGACTCCTGAACAAACATGCTAAATTTTACACCCCTACTGCAATTATCTTAGGCGGCTTGCTTTGGTGGTGGAGTGGGGATCTGACACGAGCAATAACTATGCTTATCGTATTTTGTCCATGCGTGATGGTACTTGCTACGCCTACAGCACTGGTGGCTTCGGTTGGTAACGCAGCGTTAAGAGGTAATCTTATTAAAAAAGGAGCTACGATAGAATCTATGGCCAAGATAGATACCGTTATTTTTGATAAGACGGGTACACTTACCCAAGGTGAACCAAAACTTGCCAGTATCATAGCATTGAATAACAATAAAGATGAAGACTTATTGTTACTGGCTGCCATCGCAGAGAAATTCAGTGAGCATCCGCTTGGAAAAGCTATTGTCAAAGCTGCGGAAGAGAAGGGATTATTAGTCCCGGATCCAGAATCATTTGAATCCATATCAGGAATAGGCATAAGGGTTAAAACCAACGGAAAAAGCATTTTTGTAGGCCGTCTAAAACAAGCATCTGAATTTAATGTATCAATCTCTAATGAAGTTGAAGAAAGCATTACAAAACAATCTCAAACGGGTCATAATGTAGTCATGATAGGAATTGATTATGAAATCGCCGGGTTGCTAACGTTTGAGGATAAAATTAGGCCGGAGTCAAAAAAGTCTGTAATGAATCTTCATAGACTCGGAATAAAGACAATAATGATCACAGGTGACAGCAAAGTAGTTGCGAAACAGACAGCTAAAACTCTTGATATAAATGAGGTATATGCTGAAGTAATGCCCCAGGAAAAAGTCGAAATCGTAAAACGTCTACAGCTTGAAGGCCATAAAATTATCTTCGTAGGCGATGGTGTTAATGATGGTCCGGCCCTTGTCACGGCTGATGTAGGAATAGCCATGGGACTTACAGGAACAGATGTGGCAATAGAAACAGCGGAAGTTGGACTATTATCCGATGACCTTTTAAAAATTCCATATCTTATAAGTGTATCCAAGAAGGCAATAAGTACGATCTGGCAAAACGTTGTATTCTCGCTTAGCGTGCTCTCAATGGCAGTTATATTGACTATACCGGGCATACTTACACCCGTAACAGGAGCATTACTACATGAACTCTCATCAATTCCAGTGATAATGAACTCAGCAAGACTAATTACATATAGTCCAAAAGACTGAGAATGAACTAAAATTCTATCAGGTCTATTTCTTCTTGGTTGGGCATTAGCAGGTGGTTGATATATACGGCTTTTCTCATCCATAAGGAAATGTAATCTTTCTGAAAAAACAATAGCTGGAGGCCGTCTATAAGGATCTGAAGAAAGACATTTTTACAAGAAAGAGAAGGAAGAAGAGAAACCCTAAATAGATAAAAAGGTTAAGGGATTCCTGAGAAAATTTCAGTTTAAATACACGCGTTTTCATCCTTTCGGCGCAAGCTCTTCAGGGAACCACTCCTGAATCTCTTTTGGCATATTGAATTTTACATCCCGAAGTTCCCCTTCACTCATGTGCCTGTACATAACCCGCAGAACAGCCCGAATTACTTCAGCCGGGTTTACATTGTCATCGAACTCAAACTGAGCATGCACCCTTCTTGCAAACTCCTCTTTCTTAAACTTCTCTGGTTTATCTCTGAGAGTCCAGCCGTCATAATACATCCCTTTAACTAGAAGGGGCAACTGTGCCGCGAGATCAACCGCCTCTTCTGCCGGCAGCCTGTCTCTTATTGCATGCAGTGTACCCCTCAGTGCCTGATATGCACTTTCTTTACTCTGCCATCTTAATTGGCTCAGAATATCCCTGAGCCATATATTGGTCAAGTCGATACTATTGTCAAGATTCCTTACTCCTGTACTCGTTTCAAATCCCCCTTAGATTAAAAATAAATATCGTTTGGCAGAATTAAATTACGATCTGTATTTATATAAATAATATCTAAGAACAAAATTAGAAAAGGAATATCCGGGGCACAGCCAGATCTCATAATTAATAGGCTGAAAAAGACGCTCTGGTTTAACAGATCAGCAAGGTATTTCAATGCTTTACCAGATCAAGAACTTCTATGTCATCATTCAATTTTGAAATCACGTTGTGCTCAGCTCCTATAAATAATATCCCGGTTTGTTCATTATCTAGGGTCTTGTTTATCCTTGAAGCTATGTATGCATCTCTTTGTTCAAGTAAAAATTCTTTTTTTGCAATGTATTTCATTTTTGCCTCTTCCTTTTCTTTCGTGGAAGAATCCTTTAAAATCTCAAGCAATAGATTACGTTCTTCAATCAGAAGCTCGGGATTCTCAGTGGCAGTGATCTTGGCTCCCTTTGCTACCATTTTTTCGATAATCTGATAATTTTTACTTCCAAGCTCTGCTGTATTGTGAACAATTTTCATCCCTATTTCCCCTCCACATGGTAAGCCGTCTTGATAAATTATAGTATGCTCAAGATCCAAATTGAGTTGAAAAATTTCCTTTTCAAGTTCCTCCCAGAATTTTTCGATAAGCCTCTTATTTTCTTCCCATTTTTCCCTGCCAATTTTAGAAATAGTCTCCTGTATTAGTTTTTCACCTAAAGATCCCATATCTGCAGAGGTGTGGACAATCCTTACATATACAAGCTTTCTCATGTTTCCACGCTACCTAATTTTTTTACTTTTTAGGTGAGAATTATATTCCAAATAGTGATATAATCCCTAACATGTGACATAATTCCAAATATGTGACCTTATATAATTATAATTATGTCATCAGAGATTCACAAGAAGGCAGATTGATATCATGAATATCGAGATACTTAATTGTAAAAATATGTAAATTAAAAATTAACCTTTTTGAATATCAAAAATAAGCTTTAGTTATGTGATCTATCTTAAACACATTTACTTTCATTGAAAGCTTTCTTTGCGCGATCCGTATTTTTATCAGTTGACGATATCTCGTCAAAATCCCCACGCAAAGCTTTAAGTGCGTATTTTTCTAAATCTATTTCCTGCCTCGTTCGAATGCCAAATCTCCTGAGTATAGATACGGGAGGGCACCAGCCCTGTATGGCGTACTGAAGCATAAAGGTTGAAGCTATTGCAGGTAAAGTGAACCATATTCTACTTTTTTTTAAGCCAAGTACCAACCCTACTAAAGAAATCATAGATGCACGGACTTCAATATAACGTCCGATATCCCACTCCATATCAAGTTCTTCAATTCTTTTGCTTATTTCATAATCAGTCTTACTCGCATAAAACCTGACCATTGCAGCTATCTCTGTATCGATTGCCTGATTAATCTCAGGAGGCGTATTAGCCCGTACCCTGTCTCCTCTAATGAGCTCGCTGTAATCGATCATTTCGATTAAATTCCCCCCTCTTAATAACCATTTTTCAGTATATAGACCTAAGTTACCTTTTATTAAAAGAAAGTAGATATAAGCCCATATAAATTTAATCATAAAAATGAACTTTCAATACTCGTTTTTGTAATAGAAATAAAAGAGTTAAATGCACTTTTTCCCATTTCTTATTTTCTTAGTCACTGCAAAGAGAAAAATGCATTTTTATGCACAGAGGATAAATCCTGAAGGATAATTTCAGGTTTACCTCCTGTCTCAGAATTCGATCAATCCAGTAGGATAGTAAATTACTTCCACTCCTTCAAAATATACGCCTCCAGGATGCCTGTATTCGTTTGATCCACTCCAGTCAAAGTTCAGCCAGTATTGAATTTCGCCGTCTTCAAGCTCTCGATTTGAATACCAGATATTTTCGGCATAGTAATATCTGCTCTGTACATACCCGAGAATTTCAGATAAAGTTTCCTGGTTATTTCCTATGTAAAGTTCGGGATAGGCGTGCCCGTAAGTCTCATTTGTTGCAGTTACGACTCTTGTATTGAACCCCATATTTTTTAAAAGGGCAGATATTACTATAGAGTAGTCGTCACAATCCCCTTTATAACCTTCATTTATAGTCTGAGAGGCCTTAAAGAAAAAATCCGAGTTTTTTTCATAACGGTATTCCCAGTGCTGGTTCACGTAATCGAAAACATTACAGGCGTCTTTAATATTGTATCCTGAAGTCTTTCCGGTTATATTGAAAACTTCAGATGCAATTTTCTCATCGTCTGACACGATGCCTCTCTGGAAGTTTAGGGATAGTCGTCTGTATTCTTTGGGATAAACGACATTTGATTTTTCTTCGGTATAAGTCGGGATCTCTGGTACCTCAGGAGAAATGTAATCAGCCAGGTGTGCAGTGCTATCATTTTCCTCGGTCTTGTTTTGTTCTCCTAAGCCTGTCTCATCGGGCAAAGGGCTATCCATTCTGCCGGGTATTAACTCCTGTAAACTCTTTACCAGATCTTCGGGGTTCAGATCTGAAATTGGAATGTTATCATCAGTAGCGGTAGGACCTATACATCCGGAAGCAAATATAATAAGAAAAAGGAAACTTAATAACTTGAAAAATTTCGTCCTGATCACTTTGTCGACTTCCTAGATCAATATGAATAAATACATACACATAAACAAGGTCTTAATTTATATCTGCAGGTTTATGCTATAAAACATACAAAGTATAAATTTGTAAGCTCTTTCATTGCTAAATAAATTTATAAGTACGGTCTTGTAAGCTATAATTTGTAACAGTTGCTTATAAATCCATACTATAAGCTGAAAGCTCTGTAAATTTACATTTTTAAAAATATTTGATTATGATGGAGAGTTTGTACTTCAAGAATGAAACTTAAAACTTTTAAATTCTTCTTTTATTTTTCAAAAAAAGCCCACACTTACAGTAATCCAATCCTTCACAATATTTCCCACCCTTTTGAAAATTGGGACATGAAGTGCGATATTCGCATTTATTTTTCATTATAAAGGATAGTATGCTCATTTTTACACTTTCCAACATATATTATATACTTTGTTTAGATATATAAAATGTTCCATATCCCTGATCTTGTTTATATCTTCGTTTATATTGCCTTAATTTCAGCTTCTATTAATTAAGCAGCATCATAGGTTATCTTCAAGCTGACTATTTTGCTGATTTAGGAAAAAAGCATCCATTTAAATCTAAAAAGATGAATAGGTAGAACGTCGAAATCAAAAACTCAATCTCGTTTTGCCCAGTTTCCTTTGGAATTCTTCTCGTATACTTTCTTAACCTTGCTCCAAGCAATCTTATATGCAGTCTCTTCTCTTGTAAAGAATGGCACAAAGGGCCTCTCAGCGTTTTTTGCCAAAAAAACTGATTTTGTCGGGCTCGACAGTATAAACTCAGGGAACAGTAGGAAACAACTTTCTATCTCTCGCAGCTTTTTGATACTTATATAATTGACACTCGTATTACAAGTGCGCCGTACCAAATTAAAGGTTACATATAATGTAAAAATAATAAAATTAATAAATACTAACTTTATGTAAATATTATAATATTTTATCCATTTTAATACTATAAGCTAATGAAAACAACGAAAATAACACATTTCCTTCGGGCTATATTTTAACACCAATGAACTGCTTTTATTGATTTTTTCCTGTAAGAGTTTATTTAGTATATAGCTCCTGAAGACTTTTTATTGATGTTTTTCCCCCTGGTATTCTTGGAAGTGACCTCGGTTATTTTGAAATATGGCAGCCCTCTGATGGCCAGATGGGCCATAGCATCCTCAATATCGGATGCAGGCTCCCTAATCTTATCCGGGCCTGCTATGGCATTGAGCAGCTCCGCAAGTGCAGGGCTGTTCGAGCTCCAGGTGCCGTCGCTCCGGGTCTCGGCTTCAAAAATTTGCCATTCGATTTTAACTGACATAGTGTACCCCCTCTCAAATGTGCATTGTCCATTCAGACTTCACACTCAAAAAATAAAAACTCATTAATTATCAAATTTAATTATTATTATAAGCTTTTGCCTATAGTATTATACTAGTCTTATATTGTCCTTCTCTCATATATAACTCAACTTTCAAACTATAAGTATATATTTTAAGAAGAAAGAGTCAGGCGAAAAGAGGATTCACTGCGAGAAACTTACATTTTTACAGATTCCAGAATTGGTTTTAGTGGTTTAGAACTGTAAATTTCTGGTTTCTGGGATTTATGGCCCTTATAAGCAGATTAAAAGACCTAGCATACACTTATTAAAGTCTGCAGTTTTTTTCCATGTTTGTGTATCAACGTATCCTATTTTGATATTTATTCTTATTCTTCATATAAGGCTGGAAAAATATAAATATCCCTTTTATGTTTGAATTGACACTAATTTTACCCCCAAATCAATAGTAGTAAGCGGGAACACTCCTTATCTGTAATCAACGAGTTAATATTATACTAATTGTCGTATAACTCCATTATGTATTCATGATTTTAAAAAATAGCCGGGGTAAATGTAAAAAATTGAGGTGAATTTTTATAGCACCGATGGATATGATGATCTTTTTCCTAGAGATCGCTGTAATGCTCTTTATGGCACTATTATGCGGACAAGGAATGCGTATGCTTCGCCTTCCTGCAGTCCTTGGAGAACTCTTTGGTGGTATCATCCTCGGGCCGACAGTCTGGGGATGGCTCAGTCCAAGCACTTATAACTGGTTATTCCCAGAATCAGGGGCCATTTTCTATGGCAGGGATGCCCTTATCCAGATCTGCATGTTGTTCTTTTTATTTGCAGCAGGCTTGGAGATGAACCTGAGCTTGGTTAAGAAACGGAGCGTTAACATAGCCTGGGCAAGTTTGATGGGCATAGTGATACCGTTTGTATTGGGTTTCGGGATGATTTTCCTGTTCCCGGATATATGGAGAGATCATTTCCAGGGTAAATTAATGTTTTTCGCAATGTTCATGGGTACAGCACTATCAATATCCGCCCTTCCGGTTATCGCTAGAACTCTTATGGATCTGGATTTGATGAAGACAGACATGGGAATGATCATTACCGGCGCCGCAACCATCGATGATCTTGTAGGATGGTCATTATTTGCCTTTATTTTGAGCAATTTCGCACCTGAGAGCATATTAGACATCCCTCCTTACATGACCTTCGTTCTGGTATTTTTGCTATTTGCTTTCATGCTCACGGTAGGTAGAACCTTGGCTCAGAAAGTTCAAAAACGGTTGGAGTTTTCTCTGACTTGGCCGGGTTCTTTCCTCGGAATTACAACAGTTTTTATTCTATTAGCTGCAGCTTGTGCTGAAGCAATTGGGATACACGCTGTCTTTGGCGCTTTCTTGGTAGGTCTGGCATTTTCCCAAGGTCTGGAAAAGCGTGATGATGCGCATGAAATGATTCACCAGTTTGTCATGTATTTTTTTGCCCCTCTTTACTTTGTTTCAATTGGGCTGCGAGCGGATTTTGTGGCATCTTTTGACCTAACTCTTGTGCTTGCAGTTCTTATGATCGCATGTATAGGAAAGATATTCGGTGTGACACTTGGTTTGATAATCAGTAAACTACCACTGAGGCAGTCTGCCGTCATAGGCGTTGCCATGAACGCAAGGGGTGCTATGGAGATGATACTTGCTACCGTTGCCAAGGATGCTGGACTTATCGACGACCAAGTGTTCGTGGCTTTGATTATTATGGCGCTGCTTACATCCTTATTAACAGGCCCGGCAGTCAGCCGATTAAGTGGTTTTGGTCATTATGAGGCTGATTAAATGTTATCAAGCTTTTTTAAAGCCAAGAAATTTTTTATTTTTATTCCTGTTTAGGAAGTAGTTCTCTTCCTATTTCAGGAATCTTTTTAATATTTAGAAAAATTTTCACGGAAATGTCGAGATCCCAATTCCTGTTTTACCAGATCTTATCCATAATTTCTATTAGTGGTTTGAACTGGCGCGAGTATGACTAGAAAAACAATAATGGCAATACAAATACAGTAAAGTTAATATCTAAAAAGTGATAACGAATTGGTTTATACATAATACCGATTTATACATAACCAATATCATTGAATTAAGGGGTTAATACATAGTTATTGGGCGGATATGATGCAAAGTAATGATCTTATTAAAGAGCAGATACTACAGCTAAAAATAGAAATTTCGCAGTTAGAAGCTGAGGTTAATAAATTGCAAATTATGATAAACGAAAAAAAATATGCTTTGAACAGATTATCTGAGCTCTTAGAAATAAGGGGTGTGGCTTTAAATGACAATAAATGAGTCTATATGTGAAAATAAGTGAGTATTTACGCTACTATATGTATTTAATGTCATTATATGAAACTTGGTATCAATTGGAGAATATTATCAATAAATGAAAATCTATGAACGTAGGTATAGTCCAAAATATTGATGTGCCAACTTAATCCCTTATATCAAACTAAAAAATAAAGATCACTATTATTAGAAAGGCCATGAGATTCTTCGAATGATGAGCACAAATAAGTGAAAATACTTGAGAGTATTTTTATGCCAAATAAGTAGAAAATAATTCAGCTTTAATTCTATTATACGAAATGTTTTATAAACTCTGCAAACAATTTTTTAGATTCCTCGAATCCTTTGCTTATCCCATCTAGGTAATCTTCGGTATGATGTAGTTTTTCAAAAACGATTGTGCCTAAAAGAAGGCCAAATCTATCTTGTAAGCTCTTTATCTTTGAATTCCAATCTTCTTTTAGATTGAAATAAACAAATTTTTCCGCATTCTCTTCAAAAGTATCCTTAGCTATTTCAAGTCCTTAGTTTATTCCTTCTTTATAATCTGAATAAGGTTGTCTCTCTTTATTCCTCTAAATCAGCTTACTGAATACTTTGACTGCATCTTTAGCTTTTTGCTCCTTCAATTTACCCTCTCCCTATTTTTAAAAACAAAAAAACTATTCATGCCATAGAAGAAGTCTTGACCCCTGCTTAAATTAATCTTGTTTCCAGATAATTAATTGATACACTATTTATTATACTTTATTCAGTTCCAGTTTCAGGAATTTTTGCTTTTAAATGGATTAACTTTCCTTTTTAAATTATAAACTTTTCATAGATTCTGCTTCTACCCCTCTTTCAAATCCAACTCGTTCATATAATCTGAATGCGCTTTCTTCTTTTCTTCCGGTTAGTAATACAACTTTATAACGATTATTCCACTTTGCAGTCTCTAAAGCCTTCTATAATTTGGCATACTTGGGAAAATAGAATTGAAAAATTGAGAGATGAGAAAAATTATAAAGTAAAGGGAAAGCTTATGATATTTTCTATCAACATATGCAAATATAAAAATATTTGGAAACAGCCTATGTTAAATAAAAAATATAATGCAAGCTAAAAAGTGAAGTTTAAAAAATTAAAAAGCAGAGAGAAGTGAAATATAATCTAAGATAAAAATAGAAAGGGAAATTTATAAATATTAAGTTTACCTCTTCCACTTCTTCATCTGCTCTTCACGCCATTTTTCCATTGCTTTCCAGATGGGCAGAGGATCAATGCCATGAACTTTGATATATTCTTCCCGCATATACTCATTCATATTTCCGTCTACGAAGCGTAATGTAGCCTGATCTGGCTGCAGTCTTGCTCCTGTTGGTATTGCTACAGGGTTTATGCAAACATCTGCACAGTACCGCCATTCTTCCCCACCGCCTGTTGATTCTATCCTGAATGGTTTTCCGCAGTTCGGACATACTCCGAATATTGTCTGTTCTTCTTTCTGGTCCATAACTTCCCCCTTTATGACTGAAAAAATTCCAATTCATCTAAATATTGCATAGGAAATTATATATTCCATTTTATATATCTATTTTTGTCTGAATTTCAATATTTTTTAATTTCCCTTGCTCGCACATTTTGACATTATTCTACTTGCTTTTCAGAATAGTGCATATCTTCATTTTAATTGGAGAATGCAGAAAGCGTAGATAATCAAGAAAAATGTAAAGAATATAAAAAGTATAAAATGAAGAAAAATTTAGAGAATTAAATAGGTAAAGCTGGTTTTATCCAGATCTAAAAATTAGATTAATTCTTTCCTTCTATTTTACTATATTTCAAACATCTCCAGGCAAAAAGCTTACAGCTGCAGAACAAAATTGTAAAACATATAGACAAAAACAACAATGTGCATATTGAGATTTGTATTTCGATCGGCGACGTTTTACTTGCTCCTTCTTACCTTCAATATAGTATTAAGAGCACGATATTGTACATCCTTATTTATTATTTTCGGTATGTATCTCTCTTTAAAGATTTCAAATCTATTTAAGTACCTTTACAGCCGGCAAGGTAGATTCGGAAGAAGTTCGCTTAATCCTGGTTTTACTGGCTCTTGCTTGTGAATATTCTTATTTTTCGGATTTTTTTTCTGGCAGGGTTGCAGTTTCCGCAGGTGATAATCTTCCAGAAGGCTTCAAACTTAGCTTTTTTCCTCGACTAGCGGGCTGGTTCTGGCGATACTTTACAAATTTGTAATATCCCTACACTCTGGGTTCCCAGGAGTGAGTTCAAAGGTTCCTTTTCAATCTACCTGGATTCTTCCATAAACTTAGCTTCTTCTCTTACCTGGCCTGTTTCTTTCCTTCGATTTTCGAATACCCTTCTTCTAGATTTCTATTCCTTCCTTATTTTCTGTAGCGACGATTACACTCAATAACAGTAAAAATTCTAAGCTCAATCCAAAAAATAATAGAGCTTTTAAGCTAAATAACGGCTGTGAAAATTTTTATGTATTCTCTGGAAGAAATGATTCTTGTATGAATTCTTTAAATATTTTTTTAGATCTTTCAAATCCAGTATGTACTCCGTCCAAACGCTGCTCCGAACAGTTCGGTTTTTTTGACAGGGCGATGCCATCTAAGAGCTGGTTAAAGTTGTTCTCTAGGTCTCTTACTTTTTCAGCCGGATCATCGTCCGGGACGGAAAGAGAAAGTTTTTCCAAATTATCCTCGAAAGTATATTTGGCTATATCCAAGCCTTTATTAATTCCCTCTTTAAAGTCTGAATAAGCCTGATAATCTTTATTCATTTCAATATAAGTGTTAAATTTCCTAATTAGATTCTTTATTTCTTGTGTATCCAAAATCCTCGCTTCCTTTTTTCCTTTTTTAATGATTTTGATTTTTAAACTACTTTTTTAGGTTGAAAATACAGGGTTTACAAGAATTTCAAATTTGTAGAAACACTAAACTACAAGTTTAAATTATGAGTCTTGAATATTAGTTATCGTAAAAAAATTAAATCAGGTACTTTTTGCACTTTGCATAAAAAAAATGTACGGCATTAAAATAAATTCTTATATATAAAAATAGTATTTACAGGTATATTAAACTTTTGAGATATAATTGGAGACTATCGTATTTCAGATCTAACTAAAATATAGGAAATAATTTTAATGAGTATCTAGAAAGTCCCATCATTATCTACATAAATTATACGCATCAGAAACCCACTTGCAACAAACCCGGTCAATCCATAAATATAGTTTTTAGAAAGTTCCACAAAATTAATTATGAGATACGCAAAAAAAGCATTCCACACAGGAAAAATCCTATTAATGCGATCCTTGCCTGAGATTGAGTTTTAAATTTTAATTTGAACGGTCCACTGGGATCCATCCCACCGTTTTTAATAGTGTCATTTGTCTTCTTGATGCACCAGCAAAGGGAGAGTTCCATAAGAGCAAAAATAAAAATTGTAGGATATAGAGATTGCTGCCATCCCTGGTCTATATACAGATTGAACACTGAGTAGCAAGCTATTATAAAAATCCATGCGTAATATTTTCTTAATTTCTTTTCGAGGGAGGGAATATCACGTGTCTCTTTCATGCCGCCTTTTACTCCCATTTAACTTAACATTATACACTTTTATAGACTCCTGAAGCTGATTATTTACATCTATACTCGCTTTAATGATTATATTCAAAAATATAAATAAGTAACTTGGGTTAAAGCTGAGCAACTAATTTCCTCAATATTGATCATGGTATGTATTTAGAAAAGTTTGCTCACAAATAATTTTATATACAAATAACTAGAAATTTAAATATATGAAAGGATTTTCTATAAATATTGAAGAAGCCACTCTGGAGAATGGCAATTTCCGCAAGGTACTCTATACCTCAAAGTATAGCCAGCTGGTACTTATGAGCCTCAAGCCCGGGGAAGAAATCGGGATGGAAGTGCATGAGGAAAATGATCAGTTTTTCCGTTTTGAACAGGGGAAGGGGAAATGCATAATTGACGGCAATGAATACGAACTGAGTGACGGAGTTGCGGTAGTTGTGCCAGCCGGTGCTCAGCACAATATCATCAACACTTCGGAAACGGAAGAGCTGAAGCTCTATACGATCTATTCGCCGGCACATCACAAGGATGGAATTGTGCGTGCCACGAAAGAAGAAGCCGAAGCCAATGAAGCCGAATTCGACGGAATAACTACAGAATAAGGTCTAGGGAGCGGGAATAACGATTAATTCCTGCTACGGTCATTGAAGATACAACAGAATATGTAGCATTAAGTGCTTTTATTATGAAGCACTTTTATTTTTTTCTTCTTTTTTGTAACTATCTTTTGTCTCTATACTTAGTAGATTTTGCTCGCGAATTTAGCCCGGATACGTTTGCGTCCAACCCATCGATGTTTCAATCCTTGTTTTAATGGATCTTGCTCTCAGATCTGGAATAATTTACCACGATGGAACAACATTTCTTTTTTCATCACTTCGGCGCGGCAGAAACAATGACTTATAAATATGGTCATCTCTTACCATTTTTTTACTGACCAATATACATATAAGGAAAGCATACCCAATTTTGCATCTAAGTGGTACTATGCCAGATATGCTCAGAGGCATTACGATCGATGACGTGACAACCCGAGATATGGATGATGCAATCTGGGTGGAAATCACGGAAAACGGTGGCTGGCACGTCGTAGTTATGATCGCGGATGTCGCAAAGGTAATTTCCAAGCATTCAGAGCTTGATCGACTTGCAATGTCTCGGATTGAGACCAGGTATTATGCAAATGGTAACAGCCCGATGTTACCCCTGCGGCTTGCAGACGAGAAGCTTTCCCTGTGGCCAGAAGAGTCGAAGTATGTCCTCGCCGTGGATATCGTCCTCGGCATGAACTTGTCAATCCTCGAAACAAGGCTTTTGCGGACTGTTATGATCAGCGAAGCCCAGTTAGCCTTTTCTGACATCCCCCACATTCTCTCTGATAGGGAGCACACGCAGCACGCTCTCATCAAGCTCGCAAGCCAGCTCGCGAATGACCTTTTAACGCAGCGCCGCAACCGTGGTGCTCTGGCATTCTACGATTTAGGGCGGGGGTTGGTGACAAACGAAGAAGGATCTCTGAGGCAACTGAGACACAGGGAGGATACCATCGGCTACATCATCATCCAGGAGCTGATGATTCTCGCTAATATGGCCGTAGCTGAGTACGCAGTCAAAAATAACATTCCTATCCTTTTCCGTAACCATACAGCCCGGAGCGCTACCCCTGAGCGGGGGGATTTAATGAAGTTGCTCGAAAGCATCACTGTCATCCCCGAGGTAAACATAGCTACTGTCAGGCATACTACGTACATGATGCTCAACAGAGCGGAATATGGCCCCGTCATCTTGGGCCATTTCGGACTGAACCTCGGTGCGTATACCCACTTCACCTCGCCCATCCGAAGGTATGCTGATCTTGTGAATCACCAACAGATCCGGGCGTACATCCAGAACGAACCCTTGCCCCATTCTAAAGAGAAGATTCAGGCAATTGCATCGCATATCAATCTGATGCACCTTGAAAACGACAGAGCTAAAAGCAAGTACATGAAGGAAAAGGCGTATAGAAAAGCTGAGTCGGCCATCCTGAGGAATTGGATAGAGGATGCAAGCGATACAGACTTCGAGCGCATCACCAAACTCCTTATTCGTGGAGGGGAGGACTGCCCCGAGGCCTACTGCGATGCTTTCCGGAAACGCCTTGGCAAGCTGCCGATCATCTGTGCAGAGCTAGTACTATTGCAAGCCCCTGATGGCGAAAGATGGACTGAACTTAGAAGAGCATTGCTGGAGGAAATTGCAACTGCTCCTCACAAGGCGGTCTCGATCTTCGACATTGCGCAACATATACTGGGCTGGCAGATGCCCGTATACGAAGTAACCAAAAATATCCGTGGCAATTTACCGGTGTTCACTGCCCAGAGCGCCATCAGAATAAGTAATAGAGAGTACCAGTCTGCTGTATACGAGGACTTGACAAAGAAAGGCGCCACTCAGCGGGCATCCGTAGGCCTGCTCGCGGCTGTTCTGGGCTTACCAGCTCCGGACTTGGAGATCATGATAATAGATTCGTCGGCCAGTAATGAAGAAGTGACGATTAACACATCAAAAGATCCGATTTTTGCCTTGCAGGAGTATTGTCAGGCAAAGAAACTTCCCTTGCCAGCTTATTCATTTAAGGCGGAAGGGCCTACCTGCAAACCTATCTTTACCTGTACCTGCACCTTTGGCTCCTCGACTAGCCTCGGACAGGCAGGAAAAAAGCAAAGGGCTAAACGGCTAGCGGCTAGAGAAATGATATACACTTTAGTGTCCGGAAGTTGATATCGAGTTCGAGGTTGTAATGGGAAGCGCCGTGGTTCAATGGGTCTTGCTCACGAATAAGAATTTTGTTGGATAGCCCGAAAACTATCCCTGTTTCAATCCTTGTTTTAGTGGATCTTGCTCACGAATTTTTTTACTCCGAGTGGGATCGCTAAACCTTGTAGTTTCAATCCTTGTTTTAATGGATCTTGCTCACGAATTTGGAAAGCGAGGGATCTCAGACTCAGGAAGAAGGTTTCAATCCTTGTTTTAATGGATCTTGCTCACGAATTCTTTTTTGAACTGTATGCTTCGGGCGGGAGCCTGTTTCAATCCTTGTTTTAATGGATCTTGCTCACGAATATGTTGTTTTGCCGTTGGATCTTGCGAATGTTGGAAAGTTTCAATCCTTGTTTTAATGGATCTTGCTCACGAATACATTGGGTTATACGAGTTGGAAAATGTTAAACTATGTTTCAATCCTTGTTTTAATGGATCTTGCTCACGAATTTATCATATGTTCTGTTCTCCGAAAATTATTATGTGTTTCAATCCTTGTTTTAATGGATCTTGCTCACGAATAGTTTGAGGCGCTCCAGCGGGCAATGCGCGAAGCGACTCAGGTTTCAATCCTTGTTTTAATGGATCTTGCTCACGAATACAATCTGAAAAATTGGGGCAACTGGGTCATTTTTAGTTTCAATCCTTGTTTTAATGGATCTTGCTCACGAATCCACGGCCTGGCCTCCTCATATAGTCTGAACTATTCCAGTTTCAATCCTTGTTTTAATGGATCTTGCTCACGAATAAGTAACCTTATAATAATCCATGTACAGAAAACATGTTTCAATCCTTGTTTTAATGGATCTTGCTCACGAATAGATCCGAAATCTATACTTGTGATGTTGCAACTCTGTTTCAATCCTTGTTTTAATGGATCTTGCTCACGAATGTGGAAAACACAAGTACTGTCAAAGCATTGTCATCTGGTTTCAATCCTTGTTTTAATGGATCTTGCTCACGAATCCTGTCCACAAACATACAAAACAAGGTTGCAATAGTTTCAATCCTTGTTTTAATGGATCTTGCTCACGAATACTACACCCTTGACTGAAGAAAAACGAGACCGATTGTTTCAATCCTTGTTTTAATGGATCTTGCTCACGAATCAAGGCCTTCTCGCTGTACCTCCGTGCTCCCCAAGAGTTTCAATCCTTGTTTTAATGGATCTTGCTCACGAATGAGTAATATTCTTGGATTTAAGATTATAGAGGGTGATGTTTCAATCCTTGTTTTAATGGATCTTGCTCACGAATTTGTTTCCGACTCTAAATCGTTTGGAAAATAAAAGTTTCAATCCTTGTTTTAATGGATCTTGCTCACGAATAGATTCTCAAATAGTGTGGAAAATGGACTTGCTATGTTTCAATCCTTGTTTTAATGGATCTTGCTCACGAATTCACTAAAATGTTTCAAAAATTAAAAACATTTATACGTTTCAATCCTTGTTTTAATGGATCTTGCTCACGAATAGGCCATGGTCTAACATTGAATGAAGCAGAAAATGGTTTCAATCCTTGTTTTAATGGATCTTGCTCACGAATGAGTTGTAGGAATTTAACAGCGTTTTTATTATTTAGGTTTCAATCCTTGTTTTAATGGATCTTGCTCACGAATTGAAAAAAGAACTATTACTTACTTTCCTGAACGTGTGTTTCAATCCTTGTTTTAATGGATCTTGCTCACGAATTTTTGGAGATTATATATTGAACGTATGCGTTCGATTGTGGTTTCAATCCTTGTTTTAATGGATCTTGCTCACGAATGATACCAAACATAAATTTATCTCCATTTATAAAGTGTTTCAATCCTTGTTTTAATGGATCTTGCTCACGAATGAAGATTTAGTAGTTTGCCCGAGTTCCTTGAATGCGGTTTCAATCCTTGTTTTAATGGATCTTGCTCACGAATTTTCAGAGAGGATCTGACTGATTCCATCGACGGTTTGAGTTTCAATCCTTGTTTTAATGGATCTTGCTCACGAATCTTTCCCATACGATAATGCAGTGCCGTACGAGGTTTCAATCCTTGTTTTAATGGATCTTGCTCACGAATTTTTCGCCTCTTCTTTCTCACGCACTTCAGGAGAAGTTTCAATCCTTGTTTTAATGGATCTTGCTCACGAATTTTATCGCAGGATATTCGGGTATGAGCTGACTAATAGTTTCAATCCTTGTTTTAATGGATCTTGCTCACGAATACAGTTTGGAGTCATTTCGTCATTATCCGATACAAGTTTCAATCCTTGTTTTAATGGATCTTGCTCACGAATTTGAATTATAACCGGAAAAAAAATAACATTCCGTAATGTTTCAATCCTTGTTTTAATGGATCTTGCTCACGAATTTTGTTCTTCAGATTTTCGTTTTTGAATCGCCAGTTTCAATCCTTGTTTTAATGGATCTTGCTCACGAATAAATTCCCGCTTGAAATTCCATTGCCCCAATTTCGTCGTTTCAATCCTTGTTTTAATGGATCTTGCTCACGAATTATTATTTGAGGCAGTTGACGAACTTTCGCCTGGTTTCAATCCTTGTTTTAATGGATCTTGCTCACGAATTTTTAATAAGGCTACTTCATACGAAAAAGCCAGTTTCAATCCTTGTTTTAATGGATCTTGCTCACGAATTTGTAGTGTATGGATAGTATGGACGCGAATAAAACATGTTTCAATCCTTGTTTTAATGGATCTTGCTCACGAATATAGATTCACCATTTAATAATATCACATCGATAAAAGTTTCAATCCTTGTTTTAATGGATCTTGCTCACGAATCAGATTTTGTATTGAATCTGGAAACTGATAAGGGTTTCAATCCTTGTTTTAATGGATCTTGCTCACGAATTGCATCAGGTACAGGTATCTGCAATTTGTTAGGGTCGTTTCAATCCTTGTTTTAATGGATCTTGCTCACGAATCCGCCCACTTGCACCAAAACCATGTACTTCAGATTGTTTCAATCCTTGTTTTAATGGATCTTGCTCACGAATAATACCTCGACTGTATACGATTTCTCCACATTCGAGTTTCAATCCTTGTTTTAATGGATCTTGCTCACGAATGTGTTGTCAAATCGGTTCAAAAATCGAAAGACAGGTTTCAATCCTTGTTTTAATGGATCTTGCTCACGAATAATCAAGATACCAAACATAATTTACCCCACTTATAATGGTTTCAATCCTTGTTTTAATGGATCTTGCTCACGAATAATGACCCAGACGGAATTGTAGATGCATTAGTAATGTTTCAATCCTTGTTTTAATGGATCTTGCTCACGAATTTCATCCAGGAAAAAGAACAAAGGCATATTATCCTTGTTTCAATCCTTGTTTTAATGGATCTTGCTCACGAATTAAGGCTCTTCAGACTGGTAGAGATGCCGGTAAAACGTTTCAATCCTTGTTTTAATGGATCTTGCTCACGAATAATCAGGATGATATATCATGGAGTATACATTCACTTAGTTTCAATCCTTGTTTTAATGGATCTTGCTCACGAATACACTTGCTCTTGATCCTGATGCTGACATTGAACAATGTTTCAATCCTTGTTTTAATGGATCTTGCTCACGAATACTCCAAAAAAAGAAGGGGTTGATTATCCCCAAAAGTGTTTCAATCCTTGTTTTAATGGATCTTGCTCACGAATCCCGTTTGTTTCTGTGCCAACGCCTGTCCCAAATTCATGTTTCAATCCTTGTTTTAATGGATCTTGCTCACGAATTCTCCTGTCGATGGCGTATGGGATCACCTTCTCGGAGAGTTTCAATCCTTGTTTTAATGGATCTTGCTCACGAATGCTTGTATAACCTTTCGAGGACTCTTTATTTTCATAAGTTTCAATCCTTGTTTTAATGGATCTTGCTCACGAATCCAAGATCGATGTTTGGAAGACGTGATGTAATTCAGTTTCAATCCTTGTTTTAATGGATCTTGCTCACGAATTGATGCTGTATTGACTGCTCAGATAGGGCCTCTAAAGTTTCAATCCTTGTTTTAATGGATCTTGCTCACGAATAAGAAAATAGTTATTGAAATCGAGGTAAAAAATATGTTTCAATCCTTGTTTTAATGGATCTTGCTCACGAATGCAAAAAACATCCGAATTCACGACATGAAGCTGTAGTTTCAATCCTTGTTTTAATGGATCTTGCTCACGAATGGTCATATTACATAGGAAGAGCGTTTAATGAATTGTTTCAATCCTTGTTTTAATGGATCTTGCTCACGAATAGGGCAAAATTTTCCGCTATTTGGCCAGAAAAGGCCTGAAATGAGCCCTTTTTTGGGACTAAAATTCTTGCTGGAAAATTATCAAACCCTTTATAAATACAAGAAAAACTTCTCATACGCAGATATTCCGATAACAGCAATCTACGCATTTTCTAGAAGATCTGGAAGTCTTGGGATATAAGCCTTTTTGAACGATATCGAGTATTTCTTCGATAATTTTCTCAGCCTTTTTGAAATCAGAAATAGTAATCTCCATTTCTTTGACCAGGCTGTTGCTGCGAGTGAAACAGATGTAAGCACGGTTTACTTCAATATTGTAATTTTCCCGGATCAAAAGAGCCTGCAAAACCAGCTGAAACTTATAGGTTTTAAAAATCTTGTCTTTATACTCGGCAAATTTGTATTCAAGAGGAGCAGCAGTCTCGTCTTCAAGAAAAAGCACCTCGTCAACTATTCCCTTTATATGGTGTTGTTTTGAAGCAATGAAGACGTCACTTTCTTTCCTCATGCAGTTAAGTTTTTTCCTCACGTAATCCCTGTTGGTTAGTTTCCTTGTTTCATGGACCTCGCGGCCTTTGATAACCTTGAACCTTTTCTCTTCATGCTGGGGAATATCGAGACAGTACATATAGTAGATAAAGCGGGGGCAAAAAAGGTATTCAAGCACATCCGAAATTCTAATTATTGACCCGGAATCTTTATCAGAATCAGGCTCAATATATGTCCTTTCTTCACCATCGGGGTCATTTTCAAGAGCTATTTCTTCACAGCCTATTTCAGCCCGCTGATTACTTACCGTACATTCAGAATTCGTCATAAATACCTCAAAACTCAGAAGAATTTGGTAATCACTTCATCACTGACAAGCTCCTTATCAAAAGCCTGACCAAGCAGCTGGACTTTCTTGAATGACTGCTCGTCCATCGGGAAAATATATACAGAATCATGTTCGGCGTCAATTAGTTCTTCGCACTCAAGGCCCAGAGAGTCTCTGTCATTTGTGTTCAGGTCTCCTAAAAATACACTTTTCTGAACCCTGTAAAGCCCATAGCTTTTACAACGGTCACTTACTTTTTGGCGAGTCCTGTTATCCGTAATGTCATATATTACCCAGACAAGCAAACCCAGTCCCCTCATTTTTACTTTTATCGAATTATTACTCTATCAAATTATTATGTTATCATTTCACAAACTTATCGCGTTAAAAATTTTATTTCCCGATCAGGCTGTTTGCAATCCTGTGGCAATCGAACTGGATTGTGTTTCCAATTTTTATGTTCCTTCCCTTGTAGCTTATTTCTTTATCAAAAGTTTCATTGACAGCCTGGATGAGGACGGCTTTACCTTCCTTATTGAGGGTCATGCCATTCGGGATCTCATCAAAAAAGCTGTCCGAAACCTGCTTTTTCGAAAAAAGGTTGAAAACTGTCCTGTCAATGTGGATGCGATACATCTCAATAAGGTCAAACACAAAAGATTTCTTATTATAGTCATCTGTGTGGTTAAAACCTACATAAGGGTCAAGCCCTGCTATAATGCACGCTTTTTCCACCTTTGAATACAAAACCCCATATCCATAATTTAAAAGGCAATTGAACTCATCCTTTGCAGGATTTCGGCTTCTGCCATTGAATTTCCACCTGTCAGGCAAAAGAAAACTCAAAGCCTCAAAATAGTGCCTGGAAGCCATTCCTTCAAGGCCCATTATTTTTCCCCTCATCTCATCAAGTTTTCCCTCAAGAGCTTCAAGCTGGGCTTTCATATCTTCCATTCCGGAAATATAATCATCAAGCTCGTCCTTCTGGTCAGGCCTGTTCTTTTTGAGGTCTTTCAAGAAAAGGATCTGGCTGTCAATCTTCTGTTCAATCCAGCCTTTTGCAAGCCTGAACCCTTCCGGCTCTTCCGAAATTTCAAGCTGCCTTCTTCTTATGTAAGTTGTGCTTCCAAGTTTTGAGTGCCAGACTCTGCCGTAAGGGTCCCCGAAGTTATCCAGAAAAATGATGTCGATATTGTTTTCTACTGCAAATTTGATCGCATCGGTTGTTATGGTTGCAGATGTTGTAATTAAAATGCTTTCAACTTTCCTTTCAGAGACTTCGAAGGTCTTGTCGTCAACTTTTACAAGAAAACAGTTGTTTTGTTTTTTAAGATAGGAGCCGTGGGTGTTGATTACAAGCTGCATCTTTTCACCGTTCCAAAACCGCGAGATACGGATTTTCCAAGGCCGAAATAGTCAGGGATAAGAAAATTTACCATAAACTCCCCTTTGAACGTAGCGATTTCCATTCCTTTCATTTTACTAGAACTTGGGTTCAAATTAATCTCGCATTTGATCTGTTTCGGAACAGTATAACTAAGGGACTTGGACATTGAAAGTATATTTCCGACTAGGGTCTTTCGAAGGAGTTCTTTTTGTTCGGCAGTTCCTATTTTCTTGTATCGATCGGTAAAATTTTCCTGATTGAGAGCAAACCAGGGAGTCTCAAATCTATAGGTATGGAATTTGTCTGAAATGCCGAAATCCTGTTCTTTAAAAGATATTTTCTTTTCCAGGATTTCATATGTCGATTCATCTAGCTCGATTTTTTCATATTTATTGAAAATTTCCTGCAGGACTTCTACGCCCTCATTTATCCCGAGAACTAGAGGAATACCTTTCAAAATTTTATATTGAACTAAAGGATACATGTAAATTACTTTATCACAAGTATGTTGATGCAAAAGTGTGTATTCATTAAATCGGGTTGCGAAAAACCCTCGAAGTTTTGAGGCGTTTGTTTCTACTTTTCGGTCAGGAACGAGAGTTAAAGTTAGCGTTTCAACTTTCATGTTAATCACACATCATGGTGGGCTTCAATTCAAAGGCAAAACCGGTTTCAGAATCATAATAATGTTTTATTTGTTCAAAAGGAATATATCCTATATTGAGATCCTCTAGTTCTTCACAGAAAAAGTCTTTTTTAGGCACCGAGATGACGTATTCATTGAATTTTTTCCTGATGGATAGAAATTTCTCTTTTCTATCCAGTGGATTTTTAAGAGATTTCATTACGAGGTATTCTTTCCAGATTTCAGCAGCTTCTTCATCTTTTTCTACAAATACATCTATTTTTTCGTATCCTGTTTTATCATCTATTAGCCTGAAATCGGATGTAAGAGTTTTGAATTTAAGCTCATTTATGTATGAGAGTAGCTCTTTGGACTCATCTTCACTTGAAGTATCTTTAACTTTCCTGAAATAGTTGTTATTTAAAAAAAGCAGGTCTTTTTCATAAATTTCTGAAGGAAATTCTTTCAATACTTCCTTTGTTTTGTCAATGAGAAAACTCGAATATATATATCGATGAAACTCTTTCCTTTCATCTTTCAGAACCACAATGTTTACTTGTCCTTGATAATTCTTGGAAGAGTTCCTGTTACATCTCCCTGAAACCTGATTTAGCGAGTCAATTGTGGCAAAATCCCTGTAAACAACATCCACGTCGATATCTACTCCAGCTTCTATAAGCTGAGTGCTAACAATAATTTTTCTTTTTTCCGACTTTTCTTTAATCTTCTTAATTTTCTTAAGCCTCTCTTTTGGGATAATGTTAGTAGAAAGATAATAATAATCACTATTTTCAAATTCTAAATTTTTTAAATGGTTAAACACCTCAAGCGAAGATTTAACAGTGTTCAATACAAACAAAAAGTCCTTTTCAGAATTATTTTTGACTTCAGACTCAATTATTTCCTTGAAATGATCCATATCCATTGGATTCAGATTTATATTTAACTTAACTCGGTCAAATTCTCTGAAATACGTATCTTTATTTTTTACCAGCTCAACAATTTCTCCCTTATCAGGATCAAAAATGAGGGGTTGAGTTGCTGTTACAAAAATGAAGTACGTATTAAAATATTCTGCAAAACCCGAAATGATCCGTTTTAACAATAGCCAGTACTTATGAGGAATTGACTGGATCTCATCAAGTATTACAATCGAATTTGCAATTGTATGAAATTTCCTGAGTGAGCGATTTTTATTAGACACAATTGTGTGAAAAAACTGGACAAATGTAGTTACGATTATCTCAGCGTTCCACCCCTCGATTAAAAATAAACCTTTAAGACCTTCAAATTCTTCATCGTCTTGCGTTCTATAAAATATATCTGCAAGGTGATGATGTTTAAGTAACACCTCCTCAGAAGGATTTGCAGTCTCAACTATTTTAAAGACATCTTCAAAAACATCGTAGTTCTGGTCTATGATGCTCAGAAAAGGTAGAGAATAAATTATTTTTGCCTTGGTTCTTTTTTCCTCTCTTAATTTTGCTCTCAATTTTAATGCAAAAGAAAGTGATGTGAGAGTTTTTCCTGAACCTGTAGGGACACTTATTGAATATATTTTATTATCAAGATCAAGCTTCTCGATATTTTCTGTGACTTCCTCATAAATTGCGTTACGAACTTTATTCATTATACCTTCATTATTTTGGAAACCCTTTTCCACCTTATACTTATCCACAAGTTCAGGTGAAATTTCGATTTCACTGGAAACATCGATAGAAGATGCATCTATCTTATCAGAGTTTATAAGAATTGAGTAAAGAGTTAATGTAACTAAATAATAGCCTGTAAATTGCTCCTCTTTGAGCAATTTTATGAATTTCCTTCTATTTTTTAAAATTTCTTTAGCAATGGAATGGTACTCATTGCAGAAAGTATCTATGTCAAGAGAAATATCATACTCATCGAGTAACTCTTCATATATTGTTTTCAATTCACTTGTATCTAATGACTTTATTTGAAGATCAATAATTTCAAGAGTATTTTCATCTATTAGTTCTCTTATTTCATCTTCGGCGTCTTTTAAGTTCCCATGATGCCTTTTTACAATTAGGTATCCTATGATAGGAATATATTCCAGAATATTTTTATCATTGAGTGAATTTACATACTTTTTTAATATGTAATAGGTAAAAATAGCTGAGATAAGGCCATGATGGTATTCTTTTTTATTTTTTAAGCTCCTTTGGATGGAAGGATTAGTCTCCAAAAGATATCTTTGAAAATACTCTGTGCCTTTCCCAAAATCGTGACAAATCCCTATAAGAAATGTTATTTTAGAAAAAACATTTTCATCAATTCCAAACTTTTCCAGTGATAAACTTTTCTCCTCACTGGTCGAACTAGATTTGTTTCCTACGTTGGATAAGTGTTTAAACAATAGTTTATCGGGATGGGAACGGAGATGGAAATCACATGAAGACAATTCCTTCTCCATTCTCAAGCCTCCAGAGATTACTTACATTAGCAAGAATGCATTTTGCATTTTTTTCAAACAAAATTTTGCCATATTCTGTAACTTCCCTATTTGGAAGCATTTCTAGTGGAATAGTTTCTGAAAAATACTCTTTTCCTTCTTCAAAACTGATTTTTATTAGATCTTTTTCAGGAATTACAGAATGAATTTCTCCCTCGTAATCTGAAAGTTCACTGACAGCTTCCATTTCTCCTATGAATTCATAATTAGCAATGTGTTCACTCAGACCGAGGCACAGAGTATACACCGATTTGTGTTCTTTTAACATAGAGTAAAGTTTGTTATATACTTCTTCAGAGGAATGAGAAACATAAACCCTATATTTTACATCTTTTAATACTTCGAATCTTATCTGGGTTCTGGTCTTTATCCTGCTCATTAAAGGAGCAATTTTAGTATCTATTAAATTTTCTGCAATTCTGGTCTTTTTGATAGGATGACTTATTTTTACCGCAATATTTGCCTTTTCTTTAGAGAAATACTGCAGATACTCATCTTTTCCAAATCCTTCTATGGCACCAATCATTCCCGCAATAGCCGTCCTAGGAGGAATAGAATATGTAAGGGGAGAGGTTGTAGTATAGTGTTTTCGGAAATGGCCGAATTCTCCCCATACATCGAACACTAATACTTTCATGTTCTTAGCTCACATTGACAATATTTCAGTATTTATCCCAGCTTCCATTAGGCTTTTTTCAAAGTCAATCTCTTCTCCGTCGTATGTAAACGTAATCGACTCATCCGAGCAAATCTGGGCATTTTCAATTTTTTCTTTGTTTTTACCCAACATATCAATCAGCCTATGGACCTCAATCTTTACCTGTGAAATCTCTCGAATCTCTTCATCTATCAAATCAGATTTAAGACTGAAAAGGTTGTTCAGATCCCCAATATGATAATTTCCTTCTTTGTAATTTACTTTGAACAGGAGACGGGGAACCTGGCCGACTTTTGACCTGGAAATAAGGTTCTTAGTTCCATTCCACATTCCATCAAGAAGCAGATCTATATCTTCCTCTGAAAGTTTTGTATCCTTAGCAGCATTTTCATTAATAATTCCGTAAAAACTTATCAAAGAATAAGGTAAGAAATCCTCTTCACGGAACGTTTTCTGACTGGCTCCTTCCTTTGAAGCAAAAGCTCCTGTTCCGCGGAAATGCTTCATAAAGACCTTGTGCATTGATCTACCAATCTTAAACTGTACAGGACCAGTATGAGTTATAGAGCCGGTTTTCTCTTTTTCCTTGTCTTTGTCTTTGTCTTTTTTGTTTTGGACTTTGAGTTCTATAGGTACGGTACAACCAAAAAGACGAGTATCAATACATTTATTCAAAATATTTTCGTCAATATTCTTTTTCCCTGTTTCAAAAGCATCGAGAGGCTCTTTGATCGTTAAAAAATCTCTAGCTCTCAGTTTTGCATCTTGGATATCTCCCTTCTCGTCTGAAATTTCTCTCACAAAAATTTCTGCATCTCTAAACTTATTGAGATAATCTCTGATGGTTCTCTTGAGCCTAACATCCGTTACAAGGTTTATCCCTGTCTCTTCGTCAACCCTCGGTTTGTTTTCATCAAGTGGATCTCCGTTTGGGTTCCCATCTTTTATATCATATAAGAATACAATTTCAGATCTTCTGCTTACTTCCGTCATTTTCTATCTCCTTTTCAGATTTCGGTGACTTTAAGAGATTTGACATATTCATACCTAAAACAAAATAGAAACTGATTTCATCATTTGACATTTTCCAATCAGTTCCAGATTGAATCATGTATTTTGAGATCAGAGTTTCGAGTTCTTTATAATAGTTGGAATCATACTCTTCTAGTTTATTTTCAATCTCTGGGAGGATTTTCTTCACATAACGTTCATCAAGATTCAGGCCTCGAAGTTTAGTTCTAAAAGGGGTGCTCCCACGCTGGAATTTTTGAATGTTTAGCAGATACTGGACAAGCGTGCCTTCTAAAAAAATAGCTTTCTTTGAATCGGTATTGAAGAAATGTTCAAATTCCGAAAAGAGAACATTTGTTCGCACCTCATAACCATTGTTTTCCTTTTGTGTCATGTCACCTAATAAAGTCGATAAATTCTTAGAGTTCACACAATTACCTCCTGTATAATTCCCAAGCAAACATAAATTACTTAAAAAGTCTAACATTTGGAATCCCAGAAATAGAGAGTACCTTGTTGGATTTTCATTCCTGAAATCTTTTCTAATACGCTGCATAACATACTTTAACAGAAAATTATAATCAATTGATGTTCCTGCAAATATCCCGTTTGTGATTTCTAAAAAATATTTATTTAAATCAGGGTCATCTAGAGTATTCGGGAAGAACCATCTTACATTACCTAATGTGAACTGGATGGATTTTACTTCAGTATCGTTAGACACATAATTACTAAATATTCTTCTTTTGTCAACGATTTCTTTGGATTCGAAAAGCTCTCTTAATCTTGAAGGAAGGATGTCCTCTATATACAAAAGAATTCTATATGCTGAATTGGATTTTTCATAAAACTGAAAATTAAGGTTAAGATAATCGTCCTCCTCACTTAGAATTTCAAGGATATCGCTTTCATTGGCCTGTAAGAAATTCTTATACTCTTTACTAAATGTGAATTTCTTCTCATTGAATTTCTCAAAAATATCAAAAAGATTCTCGCTAGTGCTATTATTAAGTAGCTTAGGAATAAGGAGGAAATTGAATCCATAAAAACCAAAAGACATATATTTTTCAATATATTCTTTTCCCGCTGTTATTTTCAAGGCGCATTCTAGGCAAACGGGATTGTTTCTCCATGCCTTACTTTGGTCAAATCCTCCACTAACAAATCCCCTTTTATCTACAGTATAAAATTCATAGGGCGTAACGAAACCATAAACTTCTTTATGTGTCTTGCAAACAGAACATGTTTTATTATCGGCTTTAGAAATAATATCATATTTACTGTAAAACTTGGAAGCCCCATTGTTCTTAAGGATCTTACGAAATACTTCAAAATCTCCGACATATCTGGTGAAGTTATTTTCTTCAAGAACTAAGGTTAATATCGAATTCTCCTTTGCATCAACGGAATTAACTTTAGGTTCCAGATCTAAGAGTATTTTCTCTTCATTCTCTTTTATACACTTTCCAAGAAGCTCCAAAAATTGGATTTCTCCACTATTTAATATAGGCTTTGCTTCTTTCAAGGGTTTTGAAAACCAGCCTATAATCTTGTTAGAGAACGTTTTTTTGATTTCTGTGACTCGCGCAGTAGGAGTAATGTCTGGACCATTGGAGGACCCTCTCTTATAGAGATATTTTACAATTTTTTCTTTTGAGTACTCCTGATGCTCGATTTCTTTAAACTCAAAACTATTTTGGCAAGAAACCAACTTAATGCAAAATACATGTTTATAAGTTTCATTGCTTGCAGGGTTTTCAACTAGAATTGACACAAAATCATTTAAATCCTTGTTTTCTTTTTCGAGCGCATACTCACCAATTTCTTTCATCGCTTCGATCACAGAAATTACACCCTCATGGAAAGTCTAACAATATTTCTACTTTATTTATTAAGACTGTATTTTTCAAATTTAGATTGAGCTTGTGAACCATAAACGTTCATTGTTTACATTGTATATATCTATTTCTAATATTAATTATAATAACAAATGAATTAAATTAATATGTAGGATACTACTCACATAGTAAACCATTTAACCCAACCCCGCAATACTAAGCACTTAATGTCAAAACTTACACTTATCTCCACAATCTATTCCCTTGAGCCTGTCATCATCTGCGTGACTAGGCTTTCCCCTTCAAAAATTATACTGCTGTCAGAGGAAGGGGCGCCTGAAAAGAAGATGCAGTCTGAGGAAATGATCGAAAAAACGTTTAAAAACGCGCTTGAGATTGAAAAAAAGTACACATCTGTTTATGACACAGTGCGCGTGGCAAAGGATGTTGCTGAACTAATTGAACAGGAACATGATAGGGGCAACCAGGTAATTGTAAATGTGTCTGGCGGGCGGAAGCCACAGGCTTTTGGAGCACTTTTCGGGGCTTATGCAAGGAACGATATGGTGCAGAGAGTTGTGTATGTAACTGAAGAAGACAGTTTCATGATTGATTTTCCTGTGTTGAGTTTTAATCTCTCGGAAACAAAGAAATTAATACTTGAAGAGATCCAGAAAGGAGTTTCTTCGGTTACCCAGATTGCGGCGACTGCCGGAATTTCTAAAGGAATGACTTACAACCACCTTCGGGAACTCAAATCAATGGGATATATAGCCGATGGAGAAAACGGATACATTATTACGGATGCCGGAAGAATAGCATCGATTTGATTTTGAGAATGAGGCTTTAAAAATCATTTCGGCAGATCAATCAAGGAATGCCTTTCTTGATCGGATAAAACTCTCAATAGCCTATTTTCTTACTTTTCTCCCTAATCATTCACATTTTTTCTCAAAAAACTAATAACGAAAGTGTTAAAAATCCTATGCAGTTAAAGTAATCTCTAAAAAATCAAGATGAAGAGAACGTTATTATTAAAACGTTTCTAAATGTTAAACTCGTATCATAGCTGGGTAAATAGAACAAAATACTTGTGAAGAGATCCTTTTAACTGTAACGTAGACCAAAATTGTATGAATGAGAGCTCCTGCAGAATTGAATTGCAGGCAAAAGATACAGGAATAAAGGGGAACACCCGGGGAGTAAGGGGCAAAGATGCAGTATGGGGGTACTGTGTCGGAAAAGTTTCTTACTCCCTTCTACCTCTCACTTTTCGTCTCTAATTTTTAATATCTTTTCATTTTTGGTCTTCTGTAAAATTTCCCGTACTTAGCTTCGTTTTTTCCAGTTTTTTTCCATAGCTTTAGCTCTCAAATCTTCTGGCATTTTCTCTATTGCGTATCTGAGAGCGGTTCTAGGCATTTCTTTTTTGTTATTCATGACATATTCGAAGACTTCCTGCCTGTGGAGTTTGCTGGCTTCTTTGAGCATCCAGCCGTAACCTTTCTGGACCAGGTCATCCTTGTCTTTGAGCAGGAGATCTGAGATTTCAAAAACCTCGTTAAGGAAATTGCCTTTTCGGGCAGGCAGGATCAGGGTTACTGTGGCTGCCCGCCTTACCCACCTGTTATCCGATTGGGTCCAGGCTTTAAGATTTTCCACATACTTGGGAAATTTCTCTATAAAATATCCCACTGAATGATTGCAGAGAGTGTCACATTTAGCCCAGTTGTTGATATAGTTTTCAACCCAACGCTCAAAAGTAAAGAAATCGTCCTCAGAGTAATCATTTCTTACCTGGTAGGCCCACTCGGCTGCAATGTAGGCTTCTTCGCAGTAATCAGACCGAAAGAGTTCTTCGCATAGGGCAAAGATCTCTTTTTTGCTTTCAGACTCTATCTCATTAAAGTAATTTTTCGCAATTCTTCCCACAATTGCAGTCTTTATCCCATAGCAGCGGACTTCTTCTTTAAAAAAACGAGAAGAGCTGGCTTTCGTTTTCTCATCTACATTGAAGGTCAGGTCCTCTCTGATTCTGAGTATAATATTAGGTTCCACACTCTTCTATTTAATAAGAGGTGTATTTATTTTTATTTATATATTAACCATATTTTTATTTTGAGCTTCCGGAGAAAATAAAAAAGAAGATAAATTAAAACAGATTCTGAAAAAGTTTTTCATGAGGGAAATTCAATTTCTGTTTATGCCCAAAGTAAAAATTCGTCCTCAGGAACTCTTTGATGCCGAGCGTCTCTTTGACATAATTACACACACAAACCTTGAGTTCATTGAGTTTCCTATAAAAACTCTTGAAGAAGAAAGGTATTTTCTGCAGCTGAATGAAGCTAAAAGAGAGGCTAACTTTGAGCACAATTTTTCCATTCTCTATTACGGAAAACTTGTGGGTGCCTGTGGGATCAGGGTTGACCAGCATAGGCCCTGGATAGGAGAAATCGGGTATTTTATTGACAGGGAATATCAGGGAAAGGGGATTGCAACTGAGGCTGTAAGACAGCTTGAAAAATTTGGATTTGAAAAACTGGATTTACAGAGGATTGTTATTCTTATGGATACACGAAATCTTGCAAGCGAGCGAGTGGCCCAGAAATGCAGGTACGAAAAAGAAGGAATTATGAAAAGAGTCCATCGTGTTGGGGAAGATTATTACGACTGTTTCTTGTATGCGAAAACTAGGTAAGCCAGAAAGAAAAAAATGTTATACAGGTTGGAAAAATTCAGATCAGCCTGTAAAGAAGGATAAATATGCAGAATACCTGGATCTGATCAGACAAGCCCAATAGCCTGTACTAGGCTGTTCCCATACCAAATAACCATAAGATTATTTACGGTTACAAAAATACCAACGGATTCTATGATATGTTTTGTAAAGACCCATCTTTCTCTTGATGCTTTTATCACGGGAGCTACATAAAAAAGCAGGAAGATAAACCCTACTTTTACAAGTAGAAGATGATAAATCCCGTAATTTTCCAGAATCATGGCAGGAACCGGATTATATTCTGTTCCTCTCGGTAGGGCGTAAACAGTAGAGGCCCAATCTCCTATTACATAGAACAGAATAATAAAACGTATCTCGTAAAGGTAGGAACTGAACGAACCCCGAGTATTGCAAGCTTCCAACGAAGAACCCCCCAGAACTTCCCCGTTTTTCAGTAGAAGCAAAACTATATTATAAGATTATATAAACGCAAGAAACAAAAACAAGAAACTAAAATAGAGGTTAATAATTTTTAGAAAGGGCCTGTAAAGAATCTTTGGACAATTCAGAGCACAAAAACGTGTTAAAAGGGTGTAAGTATAATCAGTGAACTTGTTACGCTTGTCAGTTGTTGTACTCATAGATTTATTCAGGTTTATTTTCCTTGTTATTACCTTTTGAAATAGTTAACTGTAAACACTTAATATTAATAGTATAGGCTAGTTTGCTCATAGAAAAAATGAGTGGAATCTTAAATTCACAGCGTTCGTGAAATTTTTATCTAGATTTTCAGATAGATGGTAAAAATGACTCAAAACATGGATTCTCTAGGGAAGTCTGATTCTCCTTCCTTGCTGGAACTGAATAATGTAACCGTTGTCAGAAGCGGGAGAAAAATCCTTGATTCGATATCCCTGTCTATTGAGCAGGGAGAACATGTTGCAATAATAGGGCCTAATGGTTCGGGAAAATCTTCCCTCATCAAGACATTTACAAAGGAATATCACCCTCTTGCAGCAGCAGATGGACTTGTTCTGAATATCATGGGCAAAGGAACTTGGAATGTTTTTGAGCTCAGGAAATTACTGGGAATTGTCTCCGGCGATCTTCAACAGACGTACTGCCGCCAAGTAAGTGTGCTGGATGTTGTACTTTCAGGGTTTTTCAGCAGCATAGGAATTTACTATAACCATAAAGTTACTCCTGAAATGGAAACCATAGCACGGGACGTGCTTGAGTTTCTTGAGATTTCCCACCTTGCAGACAGGTTGATGTCCGAACTTTCCTCAGGAGAAGCCAGAAGGGTACTTATAGGGAGAGCCCTTGTTCATGATCCACAAGCCCTTATTTTAGATGAGCCTGCAAATAGCCTTGATCTCAAAGCCCTTCACAGCTTCCGTGAAAGTGTCCGGAAAATTGCAGGCTCGGGAAAGAGTATTATTCTCGTTACTCACACCCTTGAAGATATCATTCCCGAAATTAACCGTGTAATCCTCATAAAAAATGGAAAAATCTTCATGGATGGAGAAAAGAAAGAAATCCTGACCGATGCAAACCTCTCAGAACTTTTTTCCCTGCCGGTCGAAGTCATGGAAAAGAACGGTTACTACCAGGCCTTGATCTAAGTAATTTTCCTTTTTCTCTTTAACTTCTATCTATCTCCCAATTCTTCCCTCAGACCGAAGTTACAAGTTTCAATCGTTTCTTCATGCATGCTTCATCCCTTACAAATTTATCTTTTGATTGATACATTTTAATATTCACAGGTGAATTAAAAATATAAATTACACCTGAAACGGCAAAAGGTCTTGGGGGATTAAGATTTGGGAAAACATTTTGTTATAATTGCCGGAGAAGAAGCAGGCCCTAAATCTAATAAAATGGGCGGAATCTGGAATGTTATTCATGAAGAAGCACAAACTCTTGCCGCCCTTTTCGATTCTGGTAAACTCGATACAAAAGAAGACAAAGAGATCCTTGTTGTGGGCCCTTATTATGCGCACAGGGGTGCGGACTGGAATAGGGGGTTGAACCGGATTACGGATATGGGAGAGTTTGACTCCCTCAATCCTGGCGAGGAACTCCAGAAAAGCCTTGAATCCCTTGAAAAATCAGGTATCAAGGTATTTACAGGAAGCAAGTTCGTAGGAAAAAAGAAGATAGGCTATTTGCAGTTTCAAACCTCGGATTTTGGGAAAATCCGCTCAATGTATCTGGGAAGAGAGATGACCCTTGAAAGCAGGATAAAAGCTGAAGCCTATGAGCATCTTGGGCTTGATTCTCTGAGATACGAGAACATGCCAAACGGACCTGAATATACCCATTACCTCTGCCTTTCCTATGCGATTTCTGAGCTTGTTCGGCTCCTTATAAGTACAGCATCGGAAAATTCCGAAACCTCCGGCGCAGTTTCAACTCAGGATTTCATTCCCTGTCCCGGTGTATCTCTACACTGCCACGAATTTGGGGTGTTTTATGCGCCAGCCAGGCTTAAGAAACTCGGAATTCCTGTAAATACGGTTGCAACCCTGCATGCAACTTTGCCCGGGAGGACTGCAGGGTATAATTCCATCCTGAAAAGAAGGAATAATGATAGAACATGGCCTCCAGGCGTACCTGAAAACCTGGCTGCTTTGGAGGCTCTTGCTTCATATGCCGATACGGTTACTGCAGTCGGGGAGTCGACTCGACAGGAAGCCAAACTCTTTTACGGCATTAACGGGATTGTGATCCGAAACGGAATAACTATAGAATCCGATAAAATAGACTGGGACCTGAAAGAAAGTTCCCTTGAACGAATCCGAAAATTCCTTTCCGAAAATCTGTACAAATATCATGGAGGGGAAAGGATAGAACCTGAAAAAATAATCCCGATTTTTACAATCTCCCGTCTGGAAGTGGAAAATAAAGGGTATCCTGACCTTCTGGATTCTCTTGTTGATCTTGAGCATATAATAAAGAACAGCATTCTCGAAGGACATCTGCAGGAGGGAATAAGGGTAATCTGTTTCCTTGTTACGGCAGAAGGGCCCAAAAGGAACCTCCCATTGGGATTTCCTGTGAACCTGCCAAAAGAAGTGCTTGTAGGAAGCGAGCTGAGAATTCAGCAGATGATCGAGGAAAAGGGACTTGATTTTTCGAAAATGGTGAGGGGAAAACGCTCGGTTGCAGCACTTCTATATCCCCAGATCCTTTCAAGCTCCGATGGAGGGCTGGGCATGGAAGTCGGGGAGTTTATGGCAGGTTGTTGTGCAGGCATTTTTCCATCGCGCTACGATCCTTTCTTACTCACAGGGCTTGAAGCCGGAAAAGAAGGGACCCCAAGCGTGGTAAGCCGGGTCTGTGGATTCAGTGACGCCATAAAGACCATTGAGTCTCTTAAAGAAGTACTTGGAGGAGTGATAGTAGTAGACAATATTAATCTTTCCTACTACGAAACAGTCCTTGATTATGCCTTGGCAGTCAGCTATTTTACACGGAATTTTATAGAAGATAGGGTAAAGTACAAATTGCTCTGTAGGGAAGCCTTCCTCCTTGCAAAAGATATGGACTGGGAAGTTCCTACTGAACAATATTATGAGCTTATAAGTGGGGCCCGATTCTGTAAAGAAGAAAAATGATGCTGGCAGTGAATAAGAGGATAATTTAATTCTTCTGAATAAGAGGATAATTTAATTCTTCTGAATAAGGAAACAAGATCTAATGAGGTTTTCCTAAAATGTCAGAAATCAGAAAGCATTACTTTCTTTCCGAGTACTGTATAATTGCTGAAGAAAGAGCTAAAAGGCCTTCGGACCTTGCAGTCGCAGATAAAGATCATGGAAAAAACGACTCTGAAACCTGTCTTTTCTGCGGAGGTGCCGAGGAAAACACTCCGCTTGCTACTGCTGTATATAAAAGTGGGAAAATCTATTCCGATAACCCTGAAAAAAGGGTAAGCAACTGGGATTTTCGCTGCTTTCCTAATCTTTATCCTGTCTTTTCGCCATCTCCGGAATCTCCGGAGAAACAGGAAAATGGTCAAGAAGTCGAATCTGGATATGGTTTTCATGAAATCATCGTAGAATCGCCTTTGCATGGGAGACGGCTCGATGACTTTTCCGATTCTGAAATCTCAAGACTTATGAAGGTTTATAGAGACCGTACATGCAGCTTACCACCCGTAAAAAGATACGCTATGTTTCCCTGTTCAAAAATTCTGGGAAAAAACAGGGGCTTCGATTAACCACCTTTATAGCCAGCTTATTGCCCTTCCGTTTTGCCCCCCTCTTCTGGCAAGGGAATTGGAGGTTATCAGTAAAAAAGAGATATGCCCATAATGTGTTATCTTTGATATGGAAAAGGCATCTCCCCGTCTGATATTTGAGAATAACGAATGGATAGCCTTTACTCCTTATTCCTCAATGGGGCCATTTGAAGTATGGATTCTTCCCAGAAAGCATTATAGTTATCTTGGAGATTGCAGTGATAAATTACTTTTTGCTCTAGGGAACATCCTTAAAAATATTCTCAAAAGTTACGGACGAGTTCTCGGAAATCCAGCATTCAACTATATGTTTTACCAGCTCTCCGAAGCTCCTGAATATCACCTGAACATCAGGTTGTTCCCGAGAATTTCCGTTAACGCAGGTTTTGAACTGGGTACAGGAACTTATATCAATACGGTTTCTCCGGAAAGGGCAGCCTATTATTTGAGGGAGATTTTATGAGTATAGAATGAAGTCTGTAAAATAAACTCAAAAAGAAAAGCTGAGAACAGTTATTAAATTTTTAGACAAAGTTGTATGAAATATTAACAGATATGTTTATCTACCATTAAAAAGGAATAAAGTTAGGGAAGTATAAAATCTGTATCCTTAACGTGAAAACCATTTTTATATCATATAATCAAAACTATGCCCTTTTTGACTTTATATAGCCGATTGAAGGATTAAGGAGCATAGTATTAGGAAAGACTGCAATGACCTAAGTTCAGTAAACTTGGGATTAATAAAATTGATTAATATAGCTGATTACCTAATTAATATAACTGATTACCTAATTAATACAGCTGAATTCAGCAAACTAAAAAATGTAATTATTAGAAAGGCAAGGGGGAGCCTGCATTCTTTTTACTCCTTAACTCCCATTTTGACAAAAAGGGATAAGTGAGCTTATGAAAAAGATTCGAATAGGAATGTTTACTTGGGAAAGTCTGTATTCGATACGTGTGGGAGGTATTTCACCTCATGTATCTGAACTCTCTGATGCTCTTGCGGCAGAGGGAAATGAGGTCCACATGTTTACACGAGACCGTGAAAACAAAGATGAGATAATAAACGGGGTCTATTATCACAAGATTGCCTGCGATCAAAGTGGGGGAATTATAGAACAGATGGACCGGATGTGTGATGGTATGTATTGCCGGTTCCTTGAAGTAAGAGAAAGTGCAGGAGAATTTGATGTTCTACATGGCCATGATTGGCACCCCGTAAATGTTCTTTGCAGGATAAAAGCCCAGTTTGGATTACCTTTTGTGCTGACCTTCCATAGTACGGAATGGGGACGTAATGGAAATCGTCATGGAGACTGGTGGGAGGCAAAGGAAATCTCGCACAGGGAATGGCTTGGAGGCTACGAATCTTCGGATATTATCACGACCTCGACTGTATTGAAGGAGGAAATTAAGCATATCTACAAAATTCCCGATTACAAGCTGTGGGAAATTCCTAACGGTATAAATGTGGGTAAAATAAAAAGACAAATAGATCCAGGAGACGTAAAAAGGCATTATGGCATTCATCCTTGTCTCCCAGTTGTTCTTTTCACGGGAAGAATGTCCTATCAAAAAGGACCTGACCTGCTTGTGGAAGCTGCGGCTAAAGTCCTGAAAAAAAGAGATGCCCAATTTGTACTTATAGGCGAAGGGGATATGCGCTCGCGGTGCGAAAATCAAGCCCAGAAGCTTGGCATAGGAGATTCATGCAACTTCCTTGGATACGCTCCTGATAATACCGTAATCGACTGGTTCAATGCTTGCGATCTTGTGTGCGTGCCTAGTAGGAACGAGCCCTTCGGAATTGTAGTGCTTGAAGCTTGGGATGCAAAAAAACCAGTCGTTGCAAGTGATGCTGTTGCCCTTGTGGAAAATTTCAGGACAGGCGTTGTTGCTCATAAGGAGCCATCTTCTATCGCTTGGGGGCTCAACTACGTTCTTGAAGGACTTGGCCACAACCGAATGGGAGAAAAAGGTTACGATCTTCTTAAAAAGAGGTATAACTGGAAGACAATAGCTGAAAAAACTCTTGAAGTATATAAAAAAGTGATTGAAATACATAAAGCAAAGTAGCAAAAATCAGTTGAAGCCTAAGGACTCTAGACATAAGTATCCAAGACGGAAATACCTTTAATATTTTAATTTTTAATTATTTTTTCAATGATATCCATTTTTTAACTAATTTTCACAAATTTTCAAAGGGCTTCCGTATTCCTGAGAAATCGGAAACGGAGTCCTCTGTTTGTACAGGAATTATTTAGACTATATCTTCTTCGTCCTCTTCATCAAATTCCTTGTAGCTGTCACTTCCTACCATGGCAGCCGAGATAGAATCAATTCCATCAAGCCATTCAGCGACAATGCCGTAGGGAAGATCAGCCATAACCTCTTCAGGTAGGCTTTTCCCTTTAAGTACGAGCGCACCGCATTGTGCAGTATAGTCAAGGGCAAGCTCAAGGTTGTCTGAGGATTCTGCCTCAATGGCTGATTTTACAATCTCTACAATATCGGCTTCCTCATCATAGTCGCCCAGGATGTAGCATTCGAAGGCGACAATAACTCCCATGAGAGAGGTCTGGATGGAATCGATCATAAGGTTGATATCTTCAGAAATTGGCTCGACCTCGGAAAGTACAATGTCCCGGATCTCAGCCAGGATCTCCAGAGATTTTTCTTTGGAAAGCATGCCTTTATCAAAGCGTGCAGTTACTTTCAGGCAGGCAAGGATAACATCATCAACCATATTCACGAATATGGCACTTTCCTTTCCAGCTTCTTCTTCTGACTCCTTTATCTGGAAACCGCTCTCTCTTGCCCGTCCGAGCCAGTTTTCCCAGCGCTTTTGGGTATAAAATTCATAGGGGACCTGGTTCATTTCCTGTTCAGGCACTTATAACACCGCTTCTAACCTTTTTTATTTAATGATAATCAATCTTACTATTACTAAAATGTGTTCGTTTACGTTCACCAGGACAATTTCACCTTTCTCAGGGAATAGTTGGCTTCGCACCTGGAATCAAGGCTTTCGAGGACCTCTACAATTTTGCATTTATCCCCTTTTAAAAGCCCTTCAGGGTGGCAGATCTCATATGCTCCGCACTCTCTCTTGACACATTTTGGAGGCTCATACATAATTTTTGCCCCGTCAATTGCTTTTCTTGATTCCATCGTGGTCAGGATAGGTGCCCTGCTCACATCTACAGCAAGTACGCCGCTATCATGCAAGAAACATTCGTGGACGTCCTTGCTTCTAATTTTCTCTATCTTGTACCTGCGTCCGGGTTCAAGGTTAAGACAGGTATTTTTCAGCCGGCATTTCTTGCATTCTGGCATCTCACCTTTAAATATGAATTCCAGCCCTTCCCTTGCAAGCCGTGATCCGATAAGTGTTATTTTGGTATCGCTTTCTGTCATAATAATTCTTCCATTTAATTATTTTTCGCGCCTGTGCCCCATTTCTCAGGGGATACCTGAAGCTTATCCCGAGATAGTTTGCAACTCGTTATCAGGTTCAATTTTGATAATACTTTAATTGGAAATTCAGTGACTACTTGATTGGAAGTTAAATGGCTCTGGATTAACCGATTTCTTTTTAACCAGATATGGATTGCTGATTCCTTTACAAAACTTGGCTTTAAACTCTGATATCCTAAACAAACATTGATTCTTGGCTTTAGCTTGAATAAGAATAACTTTTCAATTTATGACCTTTGTGATTTTTGCAACTTTCTCAGCCGCGGAAGGGGTAAGGCCGCTCCCAAGAATTGTATAACGTTCCGGGCGAATACTGTGTGCATGTAGCAGGGCTTCGATTATATATTTATCTTCTATCCCCAGTTCTTCAGCAGTTACAGGAGCCCCTATTTTTTTTAAGGCATCCCTGATTTCCTGCCAGTTTCCTCCGTGGAGATACATCATCATAATTGTGCCAACTCCACACTGTTCTCCATGGAGTGCGGGTTTTGGGGCTATCCTGTCAAGTGCATGACTGAACATATGTTCCGAACCTGAAGCAGGTCTGGAAGAGCCTGCAATACTCATCGCAACCCCATTCGATACAAGGGCCTTTACCACAAGTCTTGCCGAAGTCTCGTGATCGGGCTTGATCGAATCTGCACAATCTATAATAACCCTGGCAGCCATACGGGAGATAGCTGCAGCATATGCCCCAAAATATTCATTCCTGAGCCTGTTTGCAAGTTCCCAGTCCAGTACTGCCGTATAATTGGAAATTATGTCTCCACAGCCAGCCGCAAGAAAACGGAAAGGAGCTGCTGATATAATCTGCGTGTCTGCAATAACGGCAATAGGAGCCTGGGCCTGTGCAGATGTACTTCTTCCATTATCGACAATTGAGGCACGGGAAGATGCAATACCATCATGAGAAGCTGCAGTCGGCACGCTAATAAATGGAAGTTCAAGCCGGGTCGAGGCAAGTTTTGCAAGGTCAATAGACCTACCACTTCCAACTCCAAGGATAAAATTAGCTTCCATTTCAAGTGACTTCTCTATAACCTTTTCAACCTCTTCCGTAGTAGTTTTGCAGGTTAGGATCGTTTCCGTGCTACTGCCTGCACTTTCAAGGAGGTTACTGACTCTCTTGCCTGCTATATCCCTTGTAGTACTTCCGGTTACTATCAGCGCATTTCCTTTAAGTTTCAGGTCACTGCAGACATCTCCAATTTCCTCAAGCACACCATGCCCGACAAGTACATCTCTTGGAAGCTGCATCCATTTTGCGCTGTTTTTGTCGATTGTCAATTTTATACCTACATCATTTATTCGATAAAGATAGATGGTAAATTGGCTCTTATAAACCCCAATATACGTACAAAGTCATGAATTTTGATTATCAGCAGACTGCAGCATATTAGGTACTATTATTAATATGTTAACTCATTAGATAATTGTTTATATTAAGTATGGAATATGTTTCAAGTATATTTTAATTCTGAATTATCATAATTCATAATTCTTTTATTCAGAACTTATTTAAGACCATTTCCGTGTTTATATCAGAATAATTTTTGTGTCTACATTATTCTAAATTCCATCTCTATACCATTATAATATGTATGACTATAACGCTAGAGTTATATGGATAATTATAAAAATAAAGTAATATACTAAGCTCAATATTTATAATATCTTTAACGCTTATTGGGATAAGACCTTCCGGAAAGAAATCTCATATATTAGAACGAACATTGCGCACTGGAGAAGAAGATTACCTTCTTGATTAAGGAAGTAAGTTCGCTGTATACATAGTATACTTAATTGTATTAGGATATTGCCATTTCGAATGAGTGATAAGATGAGTTTTTTAATAGATAAAATATCACAGTTTATTAATACCTATTATCTTGAGCCCATAAGAGGTGATGAAGGGTATAATGTTGTAAATACCTTTACCTGGGCAGTAATACTGGGTATTTGCATATTTGGAATTTTCAAGCTGCTCGAAAAGCTTGAGGTAAAAATAACTCCACGCTTTATCGCATCTGTTCTGCCTTTCGTACTTGCAGGTTCTTCTCTGCGTGTACTTGAAGATTCTCCTGCAGGTATTATCCACCCGCCATTTAGCTATCTTCTCATAACTCCCAATATTTATTTTTTGGTATTTGCGATAACCATAGGCTGTCTCTGGATCTCCATCAGGCTTCAGAAAGCAGGGTTGGTAAAGGATTTTCATCTAACTTTTGCAAGCTTCGGACTCTTGTGGTTTTTCGTAAATCTTGTTACACTCCTGCATTTCGAGAATATAGTGGCCCCTTACGTTCCCTTATTTGTACTCGGGGCAGGAACAGGGCTGACATTTATCTTTTATATAATTGCTCGCCATTTCAAGTCTTCTATATTTACCGATCCTCTGAACCTTTCTATCCTGATGGTTCAACTGATGGATGCTTCTTCAACGTACATAGGAATAGATACGCTTGGATACTATGAAAAACACGTAGTGCCCAGCTATCTTATCGATCTGACTGGCACCGCATTGGTTATGTATCCATTGAAGCTTATTATCTTCATAGGGGTTCTTTACGTGCTTGACACCCAGTTTGAGGATGACGAACGCTCCTTGAACTTGAAAGTGTTAATCAAAATGGTCATTTTGATCCTTGGGCTTTCTCCTGCAACCCGGAATACGATCCGGATGATGTTGGGAATCTAAGAAAAAGGTATTTGACAGGCGCCATATGTATTTGGATCAGGATTAATAAATCAGAATTATTGGTGGGGTAGGTATGGAAAGAGAGGACGATCATAATTCAGAAGAGATAAGAGCAGGAGTACAGATGTCAGAAACTCCTGAAGAAAAAATGGAAAACAGGGTATATGCTGCAGAGGAGAATGATTTTTTTCCCAGGAGCAGTTCGGCAGGCACCTGGCGCAGTATCCGAAAAGACCCGAAAAAAGGGTTTACTGGATATGTGCGTTTTATCTGGCCGTATATACTTATCATCAGCTTTGTATTTTTTGGATCCTTAGTTGCAGGTTATATTTCAGCTGAATATTTCCCTTCTATGGCTGATTCTCTCAGAGAAAGTTTCAGTTCTCGCTTTGAACCAATTATGACGATGAATCCTCTTTTCATAATGCTCGTAATCTTTCTTAACAATTCTTTTGTAAGCCTGCTTTTCCTGGTACTTGGGCTGGCGCTGGGCGTTCTTCCAGTACTTTTTATCGCTTTCAATGGATATCTTGTGGGAGTGATAGCTTATCTTGTAGCCCAGGAAAAAGGTATGCTCTTCATTTTGCTTGCTCTTCTCCCCCACGGGATAGTGGAACTGCCAATGGTCTTCCTGGCCGCGGCCATAGGACTTCGGCTCGGATACCAGGTATTTTCTGCCCTTATAGGCAGACCTACCCAGATCAAAAGAGAATTTAAAGAAGGACTCATATTTTATTTCCGTTGGATCCTGCCTCTTCTTCTGGTTGCAGCTATAATTGAGGCTTTTATTACGCCTTTTATATTGAGTTTTATTTAAAAAAGCGTCAAAAATTATGGAAAATCAGGGCCCGTAAACCAATGGAATATTTCAGATATCTGTTCTGGGCTGCTTTTTCCTGGCTTTAGAGCTTTTCTGGTTTTCCTTCCATTATATAAATGATTACTTATATTAGGAAGGGATTTAATAGGTAAAGCCGTTAATGGGGAAAACCTATCAGGATTTTTACTTCATAATACCTGGCAAATAGTCACAAGACTTGCATTTTGAGGAATCTCTACTTAAGTAGCAGGTTTGAAAAGTTATACCGATTATCAATCTCATTGAAAGGATTATTTCCAAAGCCAAGGAACATCAAATATGATTGACAGGAAAGAAATTAAGGAAATCGTTGAAGGCTATTATACTCACGCTGATAAGATAAAAATCGGAACTATAGGCTCTCATTCAGGGCTCGACATCTGCGACGGGGCAGTTGAAGAGGAATTCAGGACTCTTGCAGTCTGCCAAGCTGGCAGGGAAAAAACGTATAGTGAATATTTCAGGGCCCAGAGAGACATTTATGGGAAGGTAAAGAGGGGGATTGTTGACGAGACCGTTGTTTTCAAAAAATATAACGAGATTCTCCTGCCTGAAAACCAGAAGAAACTAGTTGATGAAAATGTACTTTTTGTCCCTAATCGTTCCTTTACCTCCTACTGCAGTATAGATGAGATCGAAGAAAAATTCAGAGTGCCTCTCGTAGGAAGCAGGAACCTCCTTCGAAGCGAGGAACGGAGTGAGCAGCAGAGTTATTACTGGATTCTGGAAAAAGCAGGACTTCCTTTCCCTGAAAAAATAGAGTCTCCAAAGGATATTAACGAACTTGTAATGGTCAAGCTCCCTCATGCCGTAAAAAAACTCGAAAGGGGATTTTTTACCGCTTCAAGTTATAAGGAATATTTAGAGAAATCTGAGGCTCTTATAAGACAGGGAGTTATTACTCAGGAAGCTCTTGAAAACGCAAGAATAGAGCGTTATATTATAGGTCCTGTGTTTAACCTTGATATGTTCTACTCTCCAATCGAACCGAAAATGAGTAAGCTGGAACTTCTTGGAATTGACTGGCGCTTTGAGACCAGCCTTGATGGACATGTAAGGCTTCCTGCCCCTCAGCAAATGGCCCTGGCTGAAAGCCAGTTAACCCCCGAATATACGGTCTGCGGGCATAATTCCGCAACCCTTCGCGAGTCTCTTCTTGAGAAAGTGTTCGAAATGGGGGAAAAATATGTAAAAGCTACTCAGGAACACTATGCTCCTGGGATCATAGGGCCTTTCTGCTTGCAGACTTGCGTTGATAAAGATCTTAACTTCTACATTTATGATGTGGCCCCAAGAGTAGGCGGTGGGACCAATGTTCATATGTCAGTAGGTCATTCTTACGGCAACTCGCTCTGGAGAAAACCAATGAGTACCGGAAGAAGGTTGGCCTTTGAGATCAAGCGTGCACTGGAATTGGAGAAACTTGACGCCATCGTCACATAAATTTATTAAGGCTTTCCGGCATTAGTAGATATTAACTATGCAGGATACCGTAAACTTTAAAAGTATCGCCTGAATCTGCAAGCCTTAAACAGCGATAAAAAAACATAATAATAGAATTTACCCGGATTTTCAATCCAGGAAATCCAGATTAAAGAATGGGCAGGAGAATATTTCCGCTCCCCAAGTCCCATTTTAGTTTATATGTTTCATTTCAATTACAGACCAGATTAGTTAAGGGTTGGAATCTGCGGACCTACTGGAAAAAGTAATTCCAAATTTTATGGTTCAGGTTTAGGATAAAGACCTGCCTTATATCGGATCACTTCACTTTACTGGAGGAAATTACAACTTGAGTCAGCCTTGTGTTAATATCGGCATGGTAGGCCATGTCGACCATGGAAAAACTACACTTGTTAAAGCCCTATCAGGCTTTTGGACAGATACACATAGTGAGGAAGTAAAAAGAGGGATTTCTATCAGATTGGGGTATGCAGACTCCCTATTCATGAAGTGTCCCAAATGTCCTTCCCCCCAATGTTACACAGTAGAAAAGACCTGCCCTAACTGTGGAGAAAAGACAGAAGAGCACAGGACTGTGTCCTTTGTAGACGCTCCTGGGCACGAAACCCTGATGGCGACTATGCTTTCAGGCGCTGCGATTATGGACGGTGCAGTGCTGGTAATTGCAGCAAACGAAGACTGTCCGCAGCCCCAGACAAAAGAACACCTTATGGCCCTGGATATTATAGGGATTAAAAATATAGTGATAGTACAAAACAAGATCGACCTTGTATCTAAGGAGCGCCTTCTCGAGAACTATCATCAAATAAAGGAATTTGTTAAAGGCACGGTCGCAGAAAATGCTCCTGTAATCCCGATCTCTGCCCAGCAGAACATCAATATTGATGTCCTTATCGATACTCTGGAAACCGTGATTCCTGCTCCTGTCCATAAAATGGATAAGCCTGCCAGCATGTTGATTGCCCGTTCTTTTGACATTAACAAACCAGGGGCTTCAATTGATGAAATGCGCGGAGGAGTTATCGGAGGAACTCTGACTGAAGGAGCCCTTCATCCGGGAGACGAGCTGGAAATAAGGCCAGGAATTAAGGTTACAACCGAAGGCGTTACACGATGGGTTCCGATTTTAACAACGATTTCATCTATCTTTGCAGGCACGACAAAGGTGGATGAAGCAACTCCCGGAGGTCTTTTGGCTATTGGAACTCATCTTGACCCTACCCTGACAAAAGGTGACTCTTTAACAGGACAGATTGCAGGCGCACCTGGGACCCTTCCCGACACTAGGCACCAGTTCGTCATGGAATTACACCTGCTCGATAGGGTAGTAGGAGTTACAAGGGAAGAAAAAATCAACGAAATCAAGACAAGTGAACCTCTCATGCTCAATATAGGAACTGCAACCACAGTTGGAGTGGTTACAAGTGCCAGGAAAAATGAAGCACAGGTTGCCCTTAAACGCCCTATTAGTGCAGCTATCGGATCAAGGGTTGCTATCAGCAGGAGAATTGACTCTCGGTGGCGGCTTATTGGAGTAGGGGTAATTAAGAGTTGAAAGTTATAATCGATACTAATGGGTTCATGATCCCGGTCCAGTTCGGAGTAGATATTTTTGAAGAACTTAAAAGGCTGGGATTTGACGAATTTTTTGTGCCTGAGGCTGTAGTATTCGAGATAGAAAAACTCATAAAGCGGGAAAGAGGTTCGGACAGAACGGCTGCAAAGGTTGCCAGGTCCATGATGGACAGATGCGAGCGTATAACTCCTGCTGTAGGCCCTGCAGATGATGTAATTCTCAGGCTGGCAACGGAAATGGGAGCAGCTGTCCTGACAAACGACATCGGGTTGAAGCGCAGGCTTGCTGAAAAAGGAATCCAAACCATATCCTTACGCCAGAAAAACAAACTGGACTTTGTCTGAACCATGTTATTTTACCGGGCAGCATTAAATTAATTGTTTTTACGGGTGATTAGCAGATGTATAAAATGATGAAGCTCGTTGATACTGTTCGTATTCCTCCTACCCTTTTAGGGGAAGAGGTGGCGCAAACTGTTAAAAACGCGTTAAGAGAAAAACTTGAGGGGCAGGTTGACAAAAAACTTGGTTCCCTCGTTGCGATTTGCAAGATCGTCGAGATAGGGGAAGGGCACATCCTCGTAGGAGACGGGGCAGTATATTATGATGTAACATTCGAAGCAATAATGTTCGTGCCTGAACTCCAGGAGATTATTGAGGGTGAAGTTGTTGAGGCCGTTGGTTTCGGAGTTTTCGTAGGTATGGGGCCAATGGACGGATTGCTTCACGTCAGCCAGATTACGGATGACTTTATTTCATACGACGCCAAGAACGCAAGGCTTGTGACAAAGAATGGAGGCAAATCCATTGCTGAAGGTGACCATGTAAGAGCCAGGGTTGTTGCTGTCAGTATCAACGAAAGAGAACCTAAGGAAAGCAAAATAGGCCTTACCATGCGTCAGACTGCTCTCGGAAAGCTGCAGTGGCTAGAAGAAGCTCGTAAAAAGAAGCAGTCTCATGAAGCTGTTACTGAAGGAGCCGCCTGATTAGGAAGAGGATTTTTATGGCAGAAAAAGTATGTAGACACTGCATGAGAGTCCTGGAAGGGCAAAACTGCCCCATCTGCGGGACTTCGGACCTTGCGGAGGAATGGAGTGGGCTTGTAATTATCCTGGACGCTGAACGCTCAGAAATAGCAAAAAAGCTTGGGGTTGACATTCCGGATAAATTTGCTCTGAAGGTGCGCTGATTTGAGTGTTCATATTGAGCTTCCGAGAGAACTTCGTCCACTGATGAAGAAACCCCTGGGTACACTCTACAGAGGCAGGGGCAGGGATACTATTGAGAAGTTTGCAGGGGAGCTTGGAAGCCCCACAAAACTTATATCCGTAGGTGATGTTACTACTTTCCACCTGCTTGAGTCCGGGATTATTCCAGACATCTGTATTGTGGACAACCGCACCAAAAGGAAACCGGTTTCCAGTGATGTCTCAGCCCGGAATATGGACAAAGTTTACGACGAAGTATCTGTGGACAACCCTGCAGGAATTATTACCGATGAGTTGATTAAAACCCTTTGTGAAGCTTTTGCTTCCGAAAAACCTCTCAGGATCTTTGTAAGAGGAGAAGAGGATCTGGCAACCCTTCCTGTAATCCTTCTGGCTCCTCTGAATGCTGTGGTCCTGTATGGACAGCCCGATGAGGGTGTGGTCTTTGTGAAGGTCACTGAGGAAAAAAAAGGGGAGATCAGAACTCTCTTTGAGAAACTCATCAGCAAAAATCAGAATTACGAATTGGACAAGCTACGGAGAATTTTAGATGGATATAAGAATTCTTAAAGACAAGAATAATTCACTTTTAAATCGAAGGGAACTGGATTTCATTGTGAAATATGAAGGTTCGACTCCTTCCAGAAATGACATAAAGAATAAACTCGCTGCAATGCTGAACGCCCCTCTTGAACTGCTGGTAATCCAGAGAATCAAAACCGAATATGGAGTACAGGAAGGCAAGGGCTATGCCAAACTCTACGAGAATGCTGATCGCATGAAGGAGGTAGAGCTGGAATACGTCTTGAAGAGAAACGCTATTCCAGGAACTGAGACCGAGGGAGAAGAGGCTTAAGCGAGGTGCATATACATGGCAGTAAAAGATTACTATAAAGTCCAGGGCGACTCCGTAACCAGAATTAAACAGTTCTGTCCCAGATGTGGACCAGGTACATTCCTCGCCGATCACAAGAACCGCCTCGCCTGCGGAAAGTGCGGCTATACAGAATTCAAGAAGTAACCCATTTCAAGAATTTATCTGACTCTTTTTCAACCCGAACCGCAGGGATTTTCCTGTGGTTCTTTTCATTTTCTCATCTTTGCCTCATTCAAGCTTTCTGATCATCTGCGCCGAAAAATTGGAAAACCAGAATCTAATTCTCAAAATTGGATCTGTGGATGGAAACTAATTTATTTTTGGAATATTATATTTATGAACTTGACGCCAAAAATGCAAGAAAGAGATGAAAAATGTCTGAGAAATACGCAAGAACTAAAACTATTACAATAAAGGATGCGCACATAGAAAGCCTGAAAATAGAAGGATTAAAGCAAAAGCCCCTTATCATCAGTAACCTGACCTTGAAAAATGTCAGATTCATTATCAGATTGCCGCCGGAAAAGAAGAAATGAAAGTAAATATTGGCTATCTCTAATGTAAAAATTAAGGTTAAGGACTTTTAAATGGTTGGATTCCAAAGACTTCCAGTATTATAGTTCAGGTTCTCCTATATAGGCTCAAAAGGTTAAAAATTCTTCATGATTTCAAAATCTAGTGTACTGTGGCTAATTTTCAGTAATAACATTAGGTTAATCATTATTTTTTTACAAAATATATTTAATTTTAGAAAAATAGTTTCTGATATCTTTTATAATATCTCTAATATATATCTCAGCATATAAACATATATTACAATCCTCAAGGTGTTTATATGAATCCGTTAGATGCAAAAGATAACTATAACATAGGTTATAATTATTTTTTCAAAGGGCAGTATAAAGAATCTATACAATTTTTTAAAAAAGAGTCCTCCAAATATAATAAAAATCAAATTCAAGCATTAAAGTTCAAGGGAATAGCACATTATTTCCTCGAAGAATACAATGAAGCGTATAATTCTTTTTGTCAAGCTTTAGATATTTTAAATACTTGTCAGAAACACACTCAACATGCAGTAAGTACTGCATTTCTCTCTGAAAGATCTGAACACGCTGCTGAAATACTATGTTTTGCAGGAATAACTCTCAGGAAATTTGAAGAAGAACTGCAGAAGAGATATTGTATTTTACCAAATCATGCAGAAGATATGTTAAAAAAATCTAAAGAAAAACTGGAGAAAATAAGAGATGAAAATAGAAACCAAAAAAATAATAGCATTCTAAAAAAACTGGGTATTGTCTATTATTTACTTAAAGAATATGATAAAGCAATAGAAGCATTTAGTATAATTAATCCTCAGCCTGAAGATTCAGAGACTTTAGATACTTTAAAAAGTGCCGGTTTAATTTACTACGAGTGCAAGCAGTACGATAAAGCGTGTGAAATGTTCGATAGAGCGATTAAAGTGAAGGAAAATGATAAAAACGAAGATCCTCTGCCCTATATTTATAAAGCAATATTACTAGCTAAATTGAGATGTTGTGACGTATTGGTAAAAGAAGCATATAAAGCATGTGATAAAGCTACTAAATTAGCTCCGGAAGCCTATAACATAAGATTCAATGAAGGTATGGCTTACTATTTTCTTGAAGAATACCCCAAAGCAATAAAAGCTTTTAAAAAAGCCCTTAAAAACGAAGGAAAGTCTAAGAAAAAAATGGTGAAGATAACTACGAAAAAAACTGATGAAGAAAAATACAAAAAAAATAATATTTTTGATGCACTGAGTATGGAAGGACTTTCACATTTTAAACTGGGCTCGCATAATGATTATAAAGAAGCATATAAATGCTTCTTAAAAGCTTTGAAGCAAAATCCTAATGATATTGAGATTCTAAATCTAAAAGGTATAGTGCTTTATAGGCTTAATGAACCAACAAAAGCAAAAGAAGCATTTCAGAGAGCTCTAAGTACAGATAAATCTGATTTATTCACACGCAATAATTTAGGATGGCTTCTTTTAAGTTTTAGGAACTTGGATGAAGCATATTCACAAATAAAGGATTATCTTGATTTATACCCCAAAATAGAAGAAAATACTAAAGATAATGATTTTTATGATATAAAGCAGACAGGTGAGAAACTTCGACGTGGTACTCGGGAGTTTGATAGATATGCTCGTAGAATGGGATGGGGGTGGTGCCTTAAAGGTCAGATAGACATTGAAAAACATAATTATAGAGACGCTATGGAATCTTTTGACCAGGCTATTAAATGGGATAATACGTTTTCTTTATATCTTCTCTGGCATGCGTATGCTAGATACCTCAGAGCAAAATATAATTGTGGAGAGAAATCTGGAAAATATCAAGAAGAACTCATTACTATTGTTAGGGACTTGGAGAAAATAAAATCTCATGAGAATAACAGGGTAGATGCTTATGCTCTTTACTTTTTGGGGATATGTTACTGTAAAATGGGAAATTATTTACAAGCCAAAGAAAAACTCATCGACTGTGTTAACTTAGGAATGGAAAAAGAGAAGCCCTGGATAGTACGCAAGCCTTGGATAGTACGGGGGACTGTGATAATATGGGAGCCTTTGAAAGTATATGATAAACTAAAGCTATGTAATGAGAAGTTGATAAAATTTATTTCCCTTAATAGTTCACTAACAAATACACAGCAAGTTGCAAAGAAACTGCTAGGAAATATCTGGACCTACCAGATAAAACCTCCGTGGCATGTTTGGTGGCTTTATTCGCCTTTATATAAATGGCATAAACGCATAATTTTCCTATTGATTTTTGTTCTTATTCTTTTGTTAATGGTATATGCTATTTGGAATGATGTTAAAGAGAATTTAAACCAGTTTTTACTAGCTGAAATAGCTCTAATTTTTCTTCTCATTTCTCCTTCAATAACTCGCATTGCAGGAAAAGATATATCTATAGAGATTCAATCGCCCACGTTCTCTGCTGTAGAATTTTATCCAGAGATGCCTCCTTTTAATCTTGAGGATGCTCGTCCCATAAGAGATATAAGTAGCAAATCTAGCACAACTGGAGATACCATACTATTTTTTAATCTCCGAGATTTATTAAAAAAGTAAATAGAGTTTAAAAATACATGACTAAGGATATTTTATCTTTGGAAATGAACTTAATTTATTCAAGTTCCTAAATCAGTAACTATCTTCTGTGCCCATATTTATAATAGACATCATATATATTTAGATGAATTTTAAAATTAACCAAATTTTACTCAAAGATCTCCGAGGGCCTATGAATTCTCTTTATGCCAAAGCCTGGTACAGTAAAGCCCTTGCTCTTTTGAACCTGAAAAACCAGATAGGGGCAGAGAAAAACTTTGAGAGAGCGCTTGAGGCTTTCGACGATGTACTTGAGGTAAGTCCTGAGGATAGCGTTGCCTGGCAGTACAGGGGAAACATACTTCGTTACCTGGACCGGCCGGAAGAAGCCCTTCAAGCTTTTGAAATGGCACTTAATTTTGATCCTGACAATGTTCCTGCCCGATACCTCAAAGGGCTTACCTTAGGATATTTGAACCTGCCAGAGAAGGCTCTTGAGGCTTTTAACGGCGTGCTCAGAAAAGATGAAAAGCACATCGGTGCTCTGTACTACAGTGGGCTTGCTTTAAAACAGCTCTCACGAAATGAGGAAGCCCTTGAGGCTTTTACTAAAACTGCCGAATTTAATCCTGAAAATCTGAAGGCCTGGTACTATAGAGGAATAACCCTTTCCACACTTGGGAGAAATGAAGAGGCACTTGAGGCTTATGGAAAAACCCTTATGCTAGAACCTTCGCATTCAGGAGCATGGGAAGGTGAGGCAAAAGCATACCTTGCCCTGGGTAAAAAGAGAGAAGCTTTGAGAACCTGTGAAAAGGCTTTGGAACTTGAACCTGCATCTGCAGTTGCTTGGGAAACGCAGGGCAGAATTCTCGAAGGCATGGGAAGGAAAGAAGAGGCTCTATCAGCTTTTGAAAAAAGTCTTATCATTGAGCCAAGAAACACAAAAAACAGACTCGAAAGAGGTAGGCTTCTCGGAAAGCTGGGCAGGCCTCGTGAAGCTCTTGACATATTTGAAAGTGTACTTGAACTTGATAACTCTCTTATAGAGGCAAAAGCTGGCAAAGGAAAAGCCCTGCTGGCACTTGGAAAATATCAGGAATCTCTAGATGCTTTCAGGAAAGCCCTTGAAGCTAATCCTTTGAGCCTAGAGGGATGGAGAGGGGTAGGCAACTGTTTTTTAGCCATGCAGAGACCTTATGAAGCTCTGCAGGCGTATGAAAAGGCCCTTTCTTCCGGAGTTGAAGATAGTGGTATTCTGAGCGGTCTTGGAGAAGTATATTATCAGCTTGGGGATTATTCCAGATCTCTTGAGAGCTTTGAGGAAGCTCTCGGTCTTTATTCCAGAAATCTTTTTGCGTGGAATGGAAAAGGAAACGCGCTTTATAAGCTTGGAAGATATAGGGAAGCTCTTGACGCTTATGAGACACTCCTCGAGCTTGACTATGAAAGTCTGCCTGCCCGTTATAACCGAGGAGTTACTCTCTCCCGACTCAGGCATCAGGAAAAAGATTTTGGAGAGACTCTTGGCAGTCAGCTCCAAACGGCTTTTAAAAAATATCTGGAATTATCTGGGGGACTTCCTGAAAGAGAAATTGGGGATGAAAGCTGGAAATATCGGGGATTTGCTTTTGCCGAGCTTGGAGAGTATGCGGAAGCTCTTAAAGCCTTTGACAATGCCGCGAAAAGAGAATCTGAACGCTCTTTTCCTCAAATTTGCAAAGGAATTACTCTTCTCTGCCTGAGGATGTATGAGGAAGCTCTAAAAACGCTCGAGGATGCAGAAGAAGCTATTTATGCAGCTACAGGAGCAGAAAAATCCACAAAAATTCTCGAAGATAAAGAACCTGAAATTTTGAATTCCGCTGAAATAAATTTCAGGTTGGAAATTCTCAGGAATTCTAAAGGGCTTGCTCTGAATGCCCTTGGCAGATATCAGGATGCTTTAATAGCTTTTGAAAGCGCCAGAGAACTTTCCGAAGCAGAAACAATTTCATATTCCGGAAAAGGCCTGGTTTTTGCACACTGCGGAGAATGGGGAAAAGCCCTGGAAGTGTTTGATAGGATCCTTACCTTTGACCCTCAAAATACACAGGCTTCAGTCATGAAAGCTTTTGTTCTCATAAAGCTGCAGGAGTTTGAGAAAGCCGTTGTAGTCCTTGAAAAGCTAACAAACGAGATAAACTCGGATTTTCCTTCTTGCCTGTTGGGATTTGCCTATTTCAGGCTGAAAGATTTCGATAGAGCTATCAAGGCATACAGAAAAGCAATTGATATAAATCCAAAAAATTTTCATGCAAGAAACGGACTTGCAGAGCTTTACTTCAGGATCGGAAACAGTAGGGGCGCATTAAAAGAGCTAGAAGCTTCGATTGCAGAAGCCCCTGATAATGCATTCTCAAGAAACCTAAAAGGTCGGATAGAACTTGAAGAGCAAGCCTGTGAGGATGCACTTGAGTCTTTCAGGCGAGCTCTTGCCTTGAATTCGGAAGACCTGAAACTGTTGCTCTGGGATGCGTATGCGAGGTATATGTGTGCAGAAACATCTTTTGACGAAAATAGTGCACGTTTCAGGTATACGCTACTTGCAGCTGCAGGAAAACTTGAAAAAGCAGCCATTCTGCAGAGATCCAAAGATAACGAACTGAAAGCGTATGCCCTTTATTTTCTGGGGCTTTTTTACTACCGGGCACACTACTTCCGAAAAGCGGTAGATAGACTTGATGAATGCCTGAGACTGGAATCTCCAGCCGAAGTAAAGAAACCTGCAGCCCGGCTCCTGAAAAATCTCCGTACAGGACCTCTCAAGCCTGCCTGGTGGGAATGGTGGCTTTATTCCAAGACATACGGCCTGCTCAAAAAGATGGGTTTCGGTCTCATTTTTCTCTTTATATTCGTCCTTCTATTGTCCTATCCCGCAGCTTTATCTCTTCCAATCATCTCCTGTCCCGCGTCCTATATAAATTCCATTTTTTCTCTCACAGGAAACGTTTCATGGCTGATTTACGGCAGAGAGTACATAATCTTTATCTTATTTTTGGCTTTTATTCTGTTCCTGCCCGAGTTCAGGCAAGTCAGGCCGAACGAAGAAGATTTTGAACCTCTTACTCCTCCATACCCTGATCTCGATATTCCTGCATCTATACTTGAGGAGTTTGGTGAAAAGCTCGAGAGAAGTCTATTTTCTCCTGAACCCATGGAAGAAAGCGTGCAAAAGCTAGGAAATTTTTGAAGGCATGAATAAATAAAATCTAATGTTTCAACTATTTATCAAAAGATAATTATTTAGTTAAGATGTAGCCAAGCCGAAAAGAGAAACACCAAGCTTGAATGTGATTTTCAACAATAGCTGTTTCTAAACTTATATGTTATAATTCAACACTTCGGAAATGAATATAAGTTACCCACTCGAAACAGCGAAGAGCCATTTTTATATAATGTAGAGGGTTCTATTTCCCTCGGATTTGTAGTCATGTCTCATGTTATTATGCTGGAACTCTTAAATATCAAATATTCCCCAGACTCCTCAAACATGATACCTCTAAGAAAATCTACTTTAGCCCTCTTGAGCGCAGCGAAAAGGGCACCGTCCTCCCGAGACGGGACTCGGGTGACGGAACTCGGGATGCAAATGTATATAAGTTCTCTCCTGTATTATCGAAGGCAGTGACAGCAAAAAGGACTGGAAGGAGACCGTAAGCCTTGAAAAACACGTTCATCCTTGGAATCGAGGGCACTGCCTGGAACCTGAGTGCCGCAATCGTGACCGAGACCGAGATTATTGCCGAGGTCACAGAGACCTACAAGCCTACAACCGGAGGGATTCACCCCAGGGAAGCAGCCCAGCACCATGCAAAGTACGCAGCCAGCGTTATAAGAAGGCTTCTTGCAGAGGCAAAAGAAAAAGGAGTCGAGCCTTCAGAGATTGACGGAATAGCTTTCTCCCAGGGACCTGGACTTGGGCCGTGCCTGAGAACGGTTGCAACGGCAGCAAGAATGCTTTCCATATCCCTAGGTGTTCCTCTGATAGGGGTCAACCATTGTATTGCTCATATAGAAGTCGGAATTTGGAGAACGCCTGCAACTGACCCTGTCGTCCTTTACGTAAGTGGGGCCAATTCCCAGGTTATTTCCTATATGGGGGGAAGATACAGAGTCTTTGGGGAAACCCTCGATATAGGGCTTGGAAATGCCCTTGATAAGTTTGCACGGGGAGCTGGTCTGCCTCATCCCGGAGGGCCAAAGATCGAGGCTTATGCAAAGAATGCGAAAAGGTATATTCATCTTCCTTATGTGATAAAAGGCATGGATCTCTCCTTTTCAGGGCTTTCCACGGCAGCTAGTGAAGCCCTGAAAAAAGCTTCTATTGAGGATGTCTGTTATTCCTACCAGGAAACGGCTTTTGCAATGGTCGTTGAGGTTGCAGAGCGAGCCCTTGCTCATACCGGAAAAAAAGAAGTCTTGCTGGCAGGGGGAGTTGGAGCAAATACAAGGCTCAGGGAAATGTTAAACGAGATGTGCGAAGCCAGAGGTGCGAAGTTCTATGTGCCCGAAAAACGCTTCATGGGAGATAACGGGACAATGATTGCATATACTGGGCTTCTGATGTATAAGTCCGAAAACACCCTTTCCCTTGAAGAGTCCCGTGTAAACCCGAGTTACCGAACTGATGATGTGAAAGTGACCTGGATCCGGGAAGAAGCAATGAAAAGGGTCCCTGAAATCGCCCCTGGAACTTCCCTCAGGCTTGGGGAAATGCTGGATAACGGGGCCGAGGCTGTCGTTTACCTGGAAGAAGGACCTGAAGGAAAAGAAATACTTGTTAAGGAAAGAGTTCCAAAGGCTTACAGGCATAAAGAGATTGATGAAAGGATCAGGACTGAAAGAAACCGGACAGAAGCCCGCCTGATGTCTGAAGCTCGGCGCAATGGGGTTTCTACGCCAATTATCTATGACGTGGAAGATTTCAAGCTCAAGATGCAGTATATCGATGGCGTTCCCATAAAATACCTGGTAACTCCTGAGCTTTCCGAAAAAGTAGGAGAACTTGTAGGAAAACTCCACAGTGCGGGTATAATCCATGGTGACCTTACGACCTCAAACCTCCTTCTTGCAGGCGAGAGGCTTTATCTCCTTGACTTCGGGCTTGCGTATTTTGACAAAGGCCTCGAGTCCAGAGGGGTAGATGTCCATGTGCTTTTCCAGACCTTTGAGAGTACCCACCGCAATCATGAAGCCCTGATCAAAGCCTTCAAAAAAGGATACCAGAGCACTTTTATAGATTCAGAGGATGTACTCAAGCGCGTTGAAGAGATAAAAAAGAGGGCTCGTTATGCATAAGATCGTATTTGTTACAGGAAACAAAGGCAAATTTGCCGAGGTAAGGGACATCCTCAAGACTTTCGGAATTGAAGTAATACAGGACAAAAACGGCTACCCTGAACTTCAGGAGGACGACCTTGAGCCCATTGCAGCCTATGGGGCGAAGCATGTCGCAAATAAACTGAATATGCCTGTAATGGTAGATGATTCCGGGATCTTCATAAAAGTCTTAAACGGTTTTCCAGGCCCTTACTCTCGTTTTGTAGAGGACAGACTAGGAAACCTGAAAGTGCTTAAGCTTATGGAAGGGGAAACTGACAGAGCAGCGTATTTTAAAACTGTTATCGGATATTGCGAGCCCGGAAAAGAGCCTCTGGTTTTTCCAGGTATAGTTGAAGGGAAAATCGCGTATGAAGAGAGAGGCACAGGTGGTTTTGGGTATGACCCTATTTTCGAGTACCAGGGCATGACCTTCGGGGAACTTGGAGACGCTGAAAAAAATAAGGTCTCCCACAGGCGCAGGGCTATTGACAGTTTTCTGGAATGGTACAAGGGTGAACTTGAAAAACTCTGAAAGGAAGGTTTGACAGTAAGATTTGGCAGCAAGACTTAACAGTGAAATTTTACAGCACGTATGAAATTAAGATGTAAAAGTAAGACGTAATAAACTGCGATCGCAAAAGAACTGCTTGGAAAGGATTGTTTATATCAATCCTTCCCTCTTTCCCACGCTTCTTCATTCTTTCAGTTTATTTTTAAGTAGACCAAGGGCTACACTGAGCTGGTTCAGACCCAATTTCAGGGCGATAGTGATAATTTTGTTATTTGAAATATTGCCGAACTCTCGTTTGATTGCAAATAAATCCATAATACACTGCTGGTCCAGAACGAGTGGCCCATCAAGAATCTCTTTTGAGGCAGGCTGTTCTTTTGAGCTTGGGCCCAGCTTTTGACCTTTAAACTCAACTTTCCTTGACTCTATTTCTAATCTACTTTCCGGTTTTGCAGCGCCCCCTGAAGCCTCAGGCGCTTCTGACTCTTCCCCGTAAAGGCATTCCATTTGCTGGAGACAGTGAGTCAGGCAAACACTTCTGATAAATTCTTCAACTTCCATACCACTGATGCCTGCATATTTCTTTATTTCGGCAAGTTGCTCTCCCGTAAATGGTATACAGAGCAGGTTTTCAGTACTCTCTTCTTCTATCCCAAACCCTCCATGTACTTTATTAGTCTTGATCTTCTATATTTTTATCTTTCGGTAATCTTTTCTTCCTTATTGTTTATGTTTTAATCTGTTCTTTATGCTTCGAGTTTTCCTTTTTCTTTAATATCTTCAAAGCTTGTTTGTTAGTCAAAGACAATATCTGTTAGTTTATCAAGTGTAAGAAATCAATAAGGCTCTTGCAGGTGCACCGTCGCAGTTCTCAATTTTGAGGGGAAGACAGAGGAAGAAATAGGTTCCGGTTTCTACGGAACTAAGTTCAAGGCATTCTACTATGTTCACATTACTAGAAAGAAGGATGTGATGAGCAGGTAAAGTTTCGGAATAAAGATTATCCACGGAAAAGCCATCAGTCCCAATTATCTTGAAACCTTTTTCAACAATCCAGGCTGCTCCGCTTTCATCAAGGTATGTAGGGCAGGATTCTTCCTTCTCGGTTTCCATGTCCTGAGAACTTAACTTTGCGCCAGAGGGACTAACCTCACCTGCAATTTCATGTTTTCGGGAAAAATCTTCTGTTTTCAGAAGAAGGATCTGGATATTTTCAGAAGCTCCTATACACCGGAAGGTCTTTTCAAGAATGTTAGCAGTCAGTTCGCCTGATAGTGAAGAAAAATCGAGAATAAGAGCCTTGCCCATGAGGTTTTTGAGTTCCAGTTTGTCAACAGTCCGGCCATTTTTCAGAATATGAGATGGAGCATCGACATGGGTGCCGGTATGACTTCCAAAACTTAACTTTGAGACCACACAGCCTTCTTCTTCAAGAGTACAGACCTTCTCAATTGCGGGTATCGGGTCTCCAGGAAAAGTCCGTGTAAAAGAGGAAATCGGAGTTGTAATATCTATTATTTTTCCATGAGCTATGAGTTTTTCCATATCAACCTCAACTTCTTCCACGCTAACAGGCATTCCTTTCACATCAATTGGAATTTCTTCCACTCTAACAGGACTTTCTTTCATGTCAACCGGAGTCTTATCCACCCTAACACCTTATTCCATATAGATAATTGACCTGTTAGTGCACTCATCTATGCATTTCATGCAAAGGGTACATTTTTTGGGGTCAATTTTCGCAAGCTCGTTTTCCTCATAAATTGCGCCCACAGGACAGATATCTTTGCATTTTCCGCACCTTTTGCAGCCGAAAACTACTACGTATCCATTTTGCTCTGACATTAATGAACCTTTAGCACCTTATGATATATCATTTTTTGAGTAAAGCCCTTTCTTTATAATTGTGTCTCCATACTTTCATCTGGAGACCAAAAACAAGCCTTATATATAACAAAAGAATATGCAGGTTCAGTTATGGAAAAGTTCACTGAAGACGAAACCGGCTCCTTTTACAGTTATCTTTCGAAAGGGTGCAGATTTTGCCAGGAAGGCGCCAAAATGGTCCTTTTCGTAACAGGTCTCTGCCCCAAAAGCTGCTTTTACTGCCCACTTTCGGATGAAAGGCGAGGAAAAGATCTCGTTTTTGCAAATGAGATGTCTATAAACAGCGATGAGGATTTACTTACAGAAGCCGAGCTCATGAATGCTCTCGGAACAGGAATTACAGGCGGAGAGCCCTTGCTGAGGCTCGAAAGAGTTCTGCACTACATCCGAGTGCTCAAGGCTTCTTTTGGAAAAGAACACCATATCCATCTTTATACTTCTCTGGCTCCTGACAGGCAGATTCTTGAAAAGCTCGCAGATGCAGGCCTTGATGAAATTCGTTTACATCCGCCGCAGAAGTGCTGGAATGATCTTAATAACAGTCAATACGCAGATGCCCTGCAATATGCAAAAGAGCTTGGAATCGAAGCCGGAATCGAGGTTCCTGCCCTTGAAGGAGCGGAAAAAGTTGCAGCTTTTGCAGAAGAAATGGAAGTTTTCCTTAACTTGAATGAACTGGAATTCTCAGATAATAACTCCGAAGCCCTCTTAAAAAACGGCTTTTGCCTTGAGTCTGACACGTCCAACGCAGCCGCAGGATCCTGTAAATTTGCCGGGATTGCCTTTCAGGCATGTAAAAAAGTCCATTTTTGTTCTTCAACCTATAAGGACGCAGTGCAGCTCCGCAAAAGGTTTCAGCGGATTGCAAAGAATACAGCAAGAGATTTTGACGAAATCACGGAAGACGGTACTCTAGTATATGGGGTTATTGAAGAGGGAGACCAGGAACTTGCAGAAAAAACTCTGAAGAGCATGGAAATCCCTTCCGAGCTATTTGAAATAAAAAACGGGAAAATCGAGATCGCCTGGTGGGTGCTTGAAGAGTTAAAAGAAGGCATTAAAGAAGAGTTGAAAGCTTCCGGATCAAGGCTTATTATTATTGAAAGATACCCATTCGAAGACGGAATGCTTGTCGAGCTAATTCCTCTTTAAGGTGAGCTTGGGACGAATAAGCGGGAAAGGAAAATTCTTACCTGAATTCATAATACGTTTTTAAAATTAATTAACTCCTAAAAAACAATTTTTGTGCGAAGAAATATTCCCCTCCTTCTACTCTTAAAAAATATTAAATAGTTTGAGGGTCAACTCGGATATAACTTTAAAACCATCTTTACCTTTAGAAATTATAAGTGTTTCCTTATGCCCTACCCGGTTGTACACGTGTTATTTTTCGTACTATGTATCAGTGCAGTAGCTGTCTATGCTGCTGCCAGATCGCTTTTTCGAGGAGAGCTCTCTCTTAAGAGTTCAACGCATTTACTATTCCTGTTGTTCGTAGGTGGTATATGTTCTTTATTTCCGGACATTGTGGTCATTCACAGCCTGCTAGTAAACGGTACTATGGAGCATTGCTGGGCCGGCCCGATTCCAACACATTCGCTTTTATTCAGTCTTCCCGCAGTCCTGTTTGGGATTATTGCAGGATATGTTAAATACAGAGAGTCTGGTAGGGCAATGTATCTCGGACTTCTTGCAGAGGCTGCGTTTTCTTCTCACCTATTGCTGGATGATATCAGCGAAGGCGGCTGCGAATACCTTTATCCGTTATATGAAAACAAAGTCAGTCTATTTTCAATGATGGACGTAAGTTTTCGGGGAACTGGGATCTTCCACTACCTGACAGCATCTTTTATATCTGTCTTTTTCATTTGCTTAGTAATAATGATGGCACTTTTTGCCCTGAGTAAATACGGTTTTGAACTAAGATACAAACTAGAAAAATAACTATAAAAATTTAAAATTGGGTTTGAAGTTCACCTACACCTTCAAGTTTTTTAACTACTTTGGCAGGATAACCCAGAGCAAGACTATTTGGAGAAATGTCATGGTTAACTACGGATCCGATGCCTATTATTGAGTTATCCCCTATCTCAACCCCCTGTGTGATTATACATCCCGGATTCACAGAGACTCCACGTCCTATTTTTATGGGAGACATAGTTCTCGGATATGCCTGTCTGGTAGTCAAACTTCCTCTCGTATGTGCAGATAAGATGCACCTATCCCCGATTTCAGAATAATCTCCTACCGTAATTAATTCTGGATGTATTCTATCAAAAACTACGTCATAACCGACATATACATTTTTCCCAATATTTACACCCCGCATCCTATGTAATTTAGCTCTCCAAGAAGGAACAGGAATGCTTGAGGCAAGTCTTTCCAAAATCCAGTTCTTAAAGTATTTAATGCCAAATAGAAGTTTGTTACTGTGGTAATGATCCGCAATTTCGCAAAAAGTTACCTGATCTCTATTAGACACTACGGTAGTCATACTAATACCCCCCATTTACCTATCAAATTGTTTTACATGATTTATATCAAATTTTTGTACTATTCTATCAAATCTTTTTCTACTATTTTTTCTATTAAATTGTTTTAGAATTATTTTTCCATTGGCGTTTTATTTACTAAATTAACTTATACAGTTAATGCTTAATTAATTTTAACATGATATTCTGCCGAATACGCTTATTTCCGGGATGCTTGATAAATAGACTTTTAGACAACTCTTCTGTTAACTGCAACCTCCCATTAACTTTTGCTTCTACTTACAAGCTCCATAAGCAGTGATTTTTTTATTTCTATCGCATCGTTAGGGCAAAGTTCGCGGCAGCAATAACAGTGAATACATTTTTCCTCGTTAATTTTGAGTGTTCTGTCTATTTCTTCAATGGCATGCGCCGAGCAATTCGAAAAGCAGGCTTTGCAAAGTGCACATTTTGAAGCGTTAATTATGGGCCTTACAGCTAACTGCTTTCGCATGATTTTCATAAGAAAAGCTGGTATGTAAGCCGTGATTCCGCCTTCAGGGGTTTTGAACCTGACCTTTACCTTTTCCAGAGGTGTCCCTATAATTTCGGGATGCTTGGTTCCGAAGCCTCTTTCAAGTGCAGCTATATTTGTAGGGACCTTCAAAGGATCGATTCCTATAAGCTCAGAGGCTACAATATCCAGGGCTACGCAGTCATAACTTGCCATAATCACGCCTGCAAAAACAGGTATACCATTGGATGGGCCATTTCCTTCCATTCCAATCACCCCGTCCATAACTGCAAACCGGGGTTTGACGACAGAATATATATCTACAACTGCCTCCCCGAAACGGTGGCGATCTTCTAGAAAATGAGCTTGTTTTCGGGTTTTCTGAGGTACAGTGCCGAAGAAATTTTTGACTGCCCCTGTATAAAGTGTAAGTTCATGGGTCTTGAGCTTTGGAAGCGAGATTATTACATCTGCTTCAAGTACAGCTTTTGAGATATGCAAATGAGAAAACTGCTTTGCGCCTGGAACCTCAACTTCAACAAAACCTGAGGTCTCAAAATTGATAAGCTCAACTCCTTGATCGGATGCAACATCCTCAATGCCAGACTCTTTAAGTGCCTGCGAAGTGGCAGTAGATCCAGGTTTTACAATGCCGGATCCGTCGCCTATTACCGGAATACCTCCTACTTCTGAGACTAGTTCGCACATTGCGTATACTATTGCCGGATGAGTGGTAACAGCATCCTCTGGCGGTCTGATAGCAAGCACATTGGGTTTGAGAAGCACACGGCTGCCAGGAACTATAATCTTATCAATCCCACCTATCAAATTCAATGCTTCTTTTATCTTTTCTTTAGCATTCGAGTAATCCTGGCATTGAACAATTGAGACCCTGGTATTCATAATCGCACTTTTGAGTTAGTTCTAAGTTCGTTTTTTTCTCATAATGATATTCTGTGGCAGTACCCTGTAGAAAGGCTTCTAGTAGTTTACAGGCAGGTGTTTGCTGAAGGCAAAACCTAATTTTAACCACTATATTTATTTACAGGCATCTGCGAAGTTTACCTGTTAATGTAGCAAATCGGAGGCACGGCTCGAACATATTCCGTAGCATCTCTTATTCTATTGATATGCCTCTGAGTTTTTTCTATTTTCTCTCTGGACATTCCTGTGTTCTTTTCAATTATCTGGAGAGGTAATTGGTGTTCCTGGGCATACAATAACTGGTCTAGAATCTGAATTGGCATGCGCCAGTAGAACTCCTCGTCGGTTGTGTAATTGCTCCATGTATCCGCACTTGGAGGACGCTTTATTATTTCTTCGTTAACATTGAGCAGCTTCCCCAGAGAATAGACCTGGATCTTATAGCAGTCAGCCAAAGGTTCAAGATCTGCGCCCCCGTCCCCATATTTAACAAACTGGCCAAGGGCCAGTTCAGTTTTGTTAGTTGTACCGCAGACTGCGTAGTTCAATTTTTCAGCGTGCATATATTGAACTATCATTCTGGATCTTTGCTTGACATTCTGTAGCCCTATCAGTTCCAGATAGTCATTTGCTCTTAATCTGCATCTAGCAACGGTTTCGCCGTCTTTTATCAACCGAATATAAGGAACATTTAATAGTCCCTGGTTAAGGAAGTCAGGCAGTACCAGAGATGTTTTATGTATTTTGGGATCATACTCAGGGAAGTTTCTCTTTATAAGCTGTTCCTTCTGATCATAGATATTCAATGATTTCAGGATAGGAGATATGGGAACTTCCTCATATGACACACCAAGGCTTTTACAGATTTCTGTTCCCAGGATCTTGCTGGAAGGAGATGATTCTTCTTCAGGAAGGATGAGTCCATACACGTTTTCTTTTCCGAGTTCCTGTACACACAGGGCAAGTGCTACAGCTGAGTCAATTCCTCCCGAGACTCCTATAACCACTCCTTTTTTCTTAAAGCCCTTCACTTGATCTCTAATAAAACCCCTGAGCTTTAAAGCTATATTCTCAATGTTCCCATTGAGCTCTTCTATTATATTCATGCTCAGTTCTTCTGCAACCTGCATTATATTACCCCCGGAATAATTAAACTATTAAAATTAGATCAGTTTATAATTAGCTTTAGTAGACTATTTCAGCATATTATTTATCTCAAAATCAAACTTTTACGAGTAACTTTTGTGAGCCCTTTACTTTCAGTTTAAGCTTTCTTGCGGCTTCTTCTATTAATGGCTGTGGCAGTTCCTGGTTAATTTTTTCAAATCCTTCTTCCCTTGACATTTCCCCGCTTCGGACAAGCCCTGCTACGTCAAAGGCATAAGGATGAAATCCATATTTCTCAAGATGGTTGTAACAAGCAAAGGAATTCAATGTACAGTTGGTTGAATTGCTGTCATTAATTCCCGGAAGTTCCCACCCGATTTCCAGCAGGGTCTCAAGCACTTTCTCTTCACTGTAATCCCACAGGCACAACGGGTGCAGAATACTCGGCACGTTCTCACCTATGTTCTCAAGAAATTCTTTTCTCAGGAGGAATAATTCGTCCTTATCTTCGATGCCTATTTTCTGAAGCTGTTTCTCAAATAAGCTTCTGGACCACTGAATGAAATTTACCGATAAGTTGATTATGGGGTTGGGAGATTGTCCAGCTGTAAAGGCAAATATGACGAAAGGTGCTTTTTGAAGAATAGCCTGCTCTATCAACTTTTGTTTAATGATAGTGATGCAAACGTTACATATGTCACTCGCTCTATATTTGGCGAATTTCGGAAATGCATCGTATGATTCCGCAGCTTTTCGGAATGTATCATATAGAATTTCCTTATCCATTGTCAACTGGAAATAATCGCACCCTGTGATATTGCACATTTTTATTGCGTTTTTTATTGCGTTTTCTGAAGTGAATCCATTATCAAACTGTACAGCCAGTATCTTAAGGAAAGGATAGTCTTTTTTGAGTTTGTAAAGCGTATATGACGAATCTTTCCCACCTGAAAGTGCATAAATTACATCGTAGTTGCCCTTTCCTCTATATTGATTAAAAAGTTCTTCAATTCTTGTCAGATACTCATTCTTTTCCTGTACAGTAAGAGGAGTATATGTTTCACAAAAATGACAGAGGCCAGTGTCCTCATTGATTTGTATGCCTGGAATATCGGAGTCCAGAACACATTTCTTACATACTAGCTTTGACATGGTGATATTCCTCTATAATGGATCGATTGGATATTTTCCCGTTCTCGCTCAAAGGAAGATGATCGACGAATATTATTTCTCTTGGGTATAAGTAGCCTGGAAGGCTCTTTCGACAGAACGCAAATAGTTTTTCAATTTCTGTCTCTGCTGTAGGTATGACCATGAGGCTAATTGCAGTTCCCATAAGTTCATGGTGAATAGGTACGACAAAAACCTTCAATACCTCATTATTTTCCTCTATACTCCTCTCAATTTCTCTTGGGTTAACTCGATGATCGCCAATTTTTATAAGGTCATCTCTGCGTCCCAGTAGTCTGATATATCCATTGGGTAACTTCTGTGCAAGATCACCGGTATGCAGCCAGCTGTTTATAATTCTGTTTTTAGTGGCGATTTCATCGTCCAGGTAACCCAACATAATATTATCTCCGGCGGCAACCAGCTCCCCCGTGATATTAGTTTTTGCTGGCCTGTTCTCGGAATCAAAGACATCAAGTAAAACCCCTGGAATTGCTTTTCCTATAGTGTCAACAAACTCATCCACGTCCTCGGCTGGCAGGTAGGCAAGCCTTGCCGTAGCTTCAGTCTGCCCATACATCGGTAGAATTTCCAGATCTGGAGCTAATTCCCTTATGTCTTTTACAATAGTCCGCTCCATTCCTCCACCTGCCGATGCAGCGGTTCTAACGTTTGAAAAGGCCTTTTTGAATCTCTCCGGATACTTGAGGAGTATACGGTAAGTACTGGGTACTCCATAGAATATGGATACATCTGACCTTATAAGGTTGAAAACCGAGTCTATGAAATTCATATTTCCAACCCTGACTGAGCCGCCAGCCATTAGATGGGAGTTAATTATAGAATTTCCAAAAGCGTGGTGTGGAGATATTACCAGTGCTCCTTTATCTCTGGAAGTTATCCGAAATATCTTTATTATTGACTCTGCGTTTGCTACCAGATTTCGGTCACTTAACATGACTCCTTTTGGGATGCCCGTCGTGCCTGAAGTGTAAAGGACCAGCCTCAGTTCTGGATTATTCTTTTCGGTTTCAATCTTCTTATGAAAAACCTCTTCTGAAGTGTTGCTGGAAATAACTATTACAGTTCCAAAACGTTCAAAAAAGTCCTCTTCAAATCTTGAGTATTGTGTATCGGTTGCAATGATATTGTTTACATGGGCAGCATCAAGGATCTTTTCAAGACTGAATTTAGGAAATTCTATTGGTAGAGGGATTGCGATGTTAGCCGATCGGTACACCGCCATAAGAATTTTTATATACTGTATTCCTGACTCTGCCAGTATCGCAAATCGGCAATGGTTAAAATCCATTAAAGGTGAAGCAATATCATTTATATCATTGTCAAGGCAGCTATATGAAATTGAACTTTTACCTTCTTCCAACGCAATACTTTGAGGAGTTTTTCTGGCGTACTCAGTGATATACGCATCAATTCGCATACATTTTCACTTCGCCAGTTTTGTTATCATATTAGTAATTCCCTGCAACGAATCAAAGTTTTCCGGTGTCAGCATATCCTCAGGAATCTCTATAGAATATTTTTCACAGATATAGTCCATAAGTTCAAGCAGACCAATGGAATCTATAATGCCATTTTGAGTGAGAGAATCATCATCTTCCAAACTGCTGTTATTGTCCATAAAAGAGTTAGCCTTCAAGTAATTGACTATGTCATTCTTTATCTGTTCCATGTATAATTACCCCCTGTTTTAGTTTAGCGAACCAATGATCATGAATAAAGTATTTCTGCTCACAATAACGTGAGTCTCCAGTGGTAATTATGTAATACAACTATATAAATAATTTGAGTAACTTAGTGGCTGACAAAAGCCCTGACAGAAACGAGATTTGAGTAAAATCAATCTGATGTACCTGATTCACTGGATAGTTCAATTTTCCTTATCTATTAAATATATTCGATATGCTAACAAGATAATTTGATATTGATATGCACATAGATAAGACCGAAAAACTTAGAATAGATGTATAATTTTAAGCTTTAGATTTTTATCGAAAATCTTTAGTCCCAGTTACAGTCTATTTTTTGAAGGCGATTTATATCAATAATATGCGAACCCGAATTGGTTACAATGGAGAATATATATTTTTTATCTAAAAAATAAGTCGAATGGTTAACACTGCTGAGATCCAGTTCTTTATTAAAAATTAGATGCATGTTTTTATTTGAAAACTTTGAATAGGCTTCTTTCAAAGTCCATATTTTTAAAAAATCAGTTCCAGTTTCGATTTCATCCCTGAGTGAAGGTTTTATACTCATGTTCTTCAAATTACTTTTAAGAACCATCTTTCTCAAAATCTCTATATCAATACCAACCTCAACCTTTGAGACTGCAAGGGCTGCAAGGTTCTCGGTATATGATATACAAATGTACAGCTCTTTGTGATTAAGGATGCAGACCTTCCCATATCTGTCTTTATATGTGGATATTCCAAAAATGGATCTTTCATTAGTAATATTGCGTAGAATGTGTTTTAAAATCGTTCTGGAGATAATATACCTTTTCTTAACATAATTTGTCTGTAGCTTCTCGAAAGATTCCAGTTCTATCCTATTGAGGTAACTTGTATTGAACATAGCATAATTATCCAGGTCAATAAGGAAAATAAGAACATCACTCTGTTGCCACAAATAAGGAATAGACTCAAGGGAGATGGGAGAAGGTAATGTTATATTCATTGCACATGCAGTCCACTTACATTATGTTACATCTTTGTATAAAAATTCCTTCTTTTCTAATTACTGGTAATCGGCTAAACAAGGGATTGAAGGGTAAGATCAAGAATAACTTCTGCTTCTTTCACCTCAAGCTTGTCGGAGAAATACTCTAGAGTTGATAAATATAGTTCAGGTGTGGTGGAATTCTAGCTTTCTATATGATACACCTCTGTCATTTATGCTAAAATTTATATATCTAAATTTAGTATGGATAGTTCTTACTTCTTCAACATACTTTACAATTCTCGAACTTTCTTGGGTGTTGAGATCAGAGGATTTTAATCTGCAAAGAATGTGGATTATTTTACTGATAACAGTGTGCTAAAAACTCTGTATTAATATTAAATTTATATTTTATATAAATAATACAAAAAAGCAATCCTAAAATATATAAACGATAAGGATATAGGGTATTCGTTCCTTAGCGCCCCTACTATGAGGTTGCATGTCTTCTATAACTAAAAAATAGTGGGCAATATAATGCTAAATCAATATAATTCAATCATTAACTGAGGTGTCCGAAACTGCAAACTGCGGAAGAAAGGGTAAGAGCGAGATTGATTAAGTATCTCGGCAGGGATGAAAACGGGATACGCAAGGTTGTGCTCAATCTCTTCCTGACCGGAGACAAGTTCACCACCGGTGAAGTTTACGATTACCTGGATAAAGGAAATTTTGAAGTAAGCTACCGTGGAGTCTCGGCTATGGTCGGGCTTATGAACACAAGGCTCGGGATTCTGAGCATAAATGTCACTGGAGATCACAACGTCTATTCCCTTAAAGAAAATTATAAAAATATTGTCGGCTCCGTGCTTGAAAACTACTGAGCCACATTTATTGTTATCCGTTTTTAGTTGATAATTTTCTAATTATTTATCTGTTTTACTGAAACCGCGAAAAGAATGAAGTAACCAAGGCTTTGAATCTTGCTTTGGTATATTCTGATTTACTTATAGTAAAAACTGAATAGGTTGAAAATCTGAAGGTTTTCAAAATCTAATCAGAGAAGACACTGTTCTTATTGCATACTAATTTTTGCTACATCACTTAATTGGCTCTTATTTATTTAGGAAAGAGTGACATAGTCTCTTAACTGATATTAAATACTCTCATGTATGAAATATAAGTAATCTAATTATTCTAGGTAGTTTCTTTCATGCAATCAAATAAATTCTATTCTAATATCCGAAATAGGACTCTGATTTTAAAGAGAGCTATCACGAAGAGAGTCCGAAAACTTCCTTTTTCAAGTACTTATGTGTTAAGAGAAGCCTAGAACGTGAGATAACACAAAGATTCTCAAAATCATAGGTAATTCCTGCAAGGTAGGTGTCCACAACCTACAACAGAAGCAAAAAGTATAAAAAGTTGTAGGAGTTATTGGAATAGTACCTAAACATAAGAGCACCAGATAACTAAAAATCTAAATTTAGTAAATGTATAACTGAATACTAATTTATTTGCAGTAATACGTCTATCGTTTTCTGATATTTAAAGAATGAGATCAAAAAATTCCCTTTGTAGAGTAATATGTACTTTTATATCTGGGCATTTAACTTTAAGGTGAAATTATGGAGAAGCTAAATTTGACAACCTGTATCGAAGAAGTCAAATTTTTTAAAAAATTAGTAGAAAACCCAGAAGTAAAAAATCCGAAAAAATCAATATTTCTGAGAAAAAAAGCTTTTACAAGTATTATCCTTCTTCTAATCTTCCTTCCAGAACTTTTGATTTACTATGGAAAAATTGAAGATGCGCTATTTTTATATGCGGGTATACTAGCAGTTTTATCTCTTATTTCCATATTCTTAAAAGATCAAGAAATCTGCAATGTCTGTCAAGCTTTGTTGCTACTTCCAATCCTTCGTTTTATTAACTTCTCAATACCTGTCTTCTCTGAAGTCATCCTTCTCTCCTTTGTATTTATTTATGCTTCAATGATAATTCCTATAACCATTCTTGCAATTAATCAGAAATTTACATATAATCAACTAGGACTGAAATCCAAAAAAATAATATGTTATTTCTTACTCTCGATTTTCATTGGCCTCATTTTAGGACAGATAGAATACTCTATCATACCGGCAACTCAGCTTATCCCAGATCTTTCTATTATAAATATCTTAAAACTCACAATCGTAATGATCCTCTTTGTCGGAGTTATAGAAGAAATCATATTCAGGTCGATCCTCCAGACAAGACTTGAGGAAATCTATGGATCTTGGAGTGGTCTGATCTTTGCAAGCTTAATCTTCGGACTCATGAACTCCGGTTGCGGAAATCTATATAAAATTTTCTACGCCTTTTTTGTAGGACTTTTAATTGGATATTTGTTCCAAAAAACAAGAAGTCTTCCTCTTATTGCAATGACGCATGGCTTCATAAATATATTTGCCTTCGGAATCATCCCACATATAAAGTCTGAGTTTGTTTTATTCTAATATGGTCTTAAATTTGAAAAAATAAGTGCTCTGGAAGTCAACTAATGATTAATAAAATCAAAAGAAGTAACGTTAAAAGTTTATAATTCAATAAATTTTTATTTATAAAGCTGGGATCTGATGCATACAACCATAATATCATACAATACATCGTCATATAGTACAACATTAATAGGCACTAAATGTTATCTTCCTGAATATTATTATTTAGCTTTAGTCGAGTTGGGTTTACTTCTAAGTTTTAAATACGTGCTTTCAGAGTCAAATCTCTGGCAGGAGTTTCTAAAAAGCTCTTTAAATATGGGAATTTTTCCATTGTATTTATCCTTTGGTTGGATAGTTATCTGTAGTTTTTTTACTTGACATTACAAAATTAACTCACGGAAGAAGAAAGCCTGAAAACTGTTTTTGGATATTTGTTGTTTTATGTGGGTTGAAATAATTATTCTTCAATAAAACTATGACCTCCATAAGAAGCATCTATAATAAGGGAAAATAGTTGAACCAACAGAGTTAAGTTTTTTTACCCGTTGAGCGATTATATGTATAAACTTTCAAAGGATTATTTTTTAACTTTTCAAGGTTAAATCTATGTTCCAGCTGAAATTAAATAAAACCATGAAGAATTTTCAGTGGTCGCTCATCAGTCTTATCACAGCTTCTTTTATACATCTAATGCTAAGAATTATGCTTGGTAAGGAGATAGGGCCATCAGGACTTGGTATTTATACATTGATCTTTACTATTTACATGCTTGGCATGCAGTTTGCAGGATTCGGGATTGGTTCAGCTCTAACCAAATACATTGCTGAATATCGCGATAACCTTTCAGAGATAAAAGAATTTATTTCAGCAGGAATTCTTGGATCCATAGTAAGCGGATCTGTTATGGGCTTATTTTTATACATTTTGTCCAATATAATCTCTACTCTATTCTTCCACAATCCTTCTATGATAAATCTTTTAAAATTTACAGCACTCTGCTTTCCATTTATAGCCGTTCAGAAAGCTGTCATCGGGAGTTTAAATGGCCTGATGGATATGAAACGGTACGCCATTATGAACATTACCCAGAGTATATCTATACTCATTTTTACCGTCTTTTTTGTACATTCACTGGATATGAATGTTAGGGGTGCAGTACTTGGCTTTGTTATTCCCACAATACTGGTGGGTTTGGTCTCTCCTATATTTATCCGAAATTACCTCAAGGTAACTCAAAAGTTTGCGAATAAGATTCTCAAAGAGTTTTCTTTGTTTGGATTCTATGTTGTCCTTACAAACTCCATCGGAATTATTAGCACAGAGATTGACAGCTTAATGATTGGTTATTTTATGAATGCAACAGATGTTGGATATTATGCGGTTGCTATCATATTTATCCAAGGATTAACGCTAATTCCAGATGCAATTCAGAGAGTAACAACACCTTTGATCGCGACATTTTACGGAAAAAGAGATATCGAGAGCATAAGGAGTCTAATAAAAGAAACAGTGACCAAAGTTGTCTTTATTATATTATTTATCGATTTAATAATGATTATTTTTGGTAAGACTTTAATCAGAATAATATTCACAGATGAGTTTATTCCTGCATATCCTCCTTTGTTGATACTGTTAATAGGATATTCTATCTATGCAGCGTATGTATCTATAGGAACTTGTCTTGCAAGTATTGGAAAAGTTCAGATTATATTTAAGATAAGTGTCATATGTGCAGGATTGAATACAATCCTGAATGTTATATTAATTTCAAAATTTGGCCTTATTGGAGCTGCATGTGCCACATCTGCTTCATTGGTGTTCACAACTTTGACAAATATGTATTTTGTAAATAAATATACGTCTAAAAAATACTTGGGAATACCTGACAGTAATATTAAGTCCTACCATACACCTTTGGTTAAATGAGGAATCTAAAGAATTTTTCCGTTTTTACAACAGATCATAAAAATAATATAAAATATAACGTTAGTGTATCTGTTATAGATAGCATTCATGCAAGAGATTAATTAACAGATAACTTCTTTGTGATTTTAACCAAAAAGTTCGTGTATCTTTTAGTATCTCAACTTATCAATTATTTATATATTGAATAATGAAAATACTAAATCTACGTTGATGCTACACGAAGTCAGCTCTAAAAACTATATCTGTTGAAATTTATCTATTATTAACTCCTAAGTACTCTTTAGCTTCTCCACTGTTATATATCGCATGATAGTTATTGTCGAGTTTATGTTTAAAATCAGATCCAAGTAGCATATCTGGACTTTCATAAGGTTTAACCTGCACAGGTCTGTTTAAACTTGTTTTTCTCCAAGTTAATACTTTGTTTCCCATATACTCCCAATCTAAAACTCCTCTCGGGGTTAGTAAATACGTCGCTACGTTATCTCTCTTCAAGTATGTTATGAATATATTCTCAGTTGTCTGTAAATCTGAGACAATGATATCATCGGAAGAACTATTAATATTTGCAAACATTTCCATTTCAGATTCAGTCCAAATCATTTTTTGGTTGAGATTTTTTCCGTAAACGGGTGAATCCATATCTGTAACAGAGTTCGTTATCATGAAAAATGAAAATAGTATTAGCAGCATCGAGATAAAAACAACTTTGTGATGTCTATATTTAAAAATGGTGCTAATTTTGAATATTCCAATTCCGGAAAACAATACAAAAGTCGTGTATATAAAAGCCGGCCATCTATATGGTAATATATTACGGATCCCCATCACAGGAAATATAAAAAAGATTGAAAAGAGTACAACAAGCATGAAGATTAAAGAGACTTTAGTTTTAGTTTGATGTTCTTTTGATAAACTGTGCAGGCTTCCAATAACTCCAAAAAAGATCAAAATAAGAAAACCAAGGATATCAAGGATCGAGAACCAGGAGTCTCCTACATTCGAGACTGGTCCCCTTCCCAAGAAATCAGCGTCCATTGATAATGAGTTGATCAGTACTGTTGTTATTCCTTTTAAAAAAGGATATTTTGGATCCGTCCAGTGACAGGTCAATATTAATAAAAAAAATGTAAAAAGAGTAGTATTTACTCTTAGTTTGGCATAATTGCATTTATTTGCATATAAACGCTCATAAATGAAAGATCCTATGTATAACGAAATTAGTGATACTATACAAATAAATGATGACACTGTATGAGTCCAAGTTATGATACATATAGCTAAAATTGTTAATATTTTATATATTGGGGTTATTTTCTCATTTTGCTCAATTAAAAGATAGATTGTCATCGCGTATATTGCAATTCCAAAACTCATAGCTATTATTTGAATGCTCCATTGGATATGGAAATCTGAAAAATTTATGAGTAACATTGAAAACAATGCAAGAGGAATACTATTTGTAATTTTTTTAACAATTATATATATAAAAATAGTACTAATTGTAAGAACCATTCCTATGATAAACATTGCATCTTTTGTAGTCAGGTTTCCAATAAGGCCTGAGATGGATGCATAGAGGTGCATCAAAGGATAATTACTATAATATTCACTTATCTGGGGTAAATAAATAGTCCCGTAAATGGAGATTCCTTTTATCAAATCTGCGTGTCTCCATGGATCGGAACCAACCGGATAGGGTGATATAAAATAAGCACTGAATCTAAGAATAAGTGATAGTATAAGTATTTTCGAAATCAAAGCATAGAGTTGAATGTCTTTTTCATAGGTGCGCGACAGAATTTCCAGTCCTAATGAACTGACAGCGAGTGATATACTGAAAAAGAATATTGCAGGACGGTGGTAGGGTTTTGCTTGATAGTAGCTTATTAATGCTATTAAAATACAAACCCAGTAAATAGTTTGGATAATTTTCAGTGCCCGATTATTAAGGTACATATTTAGGTCTATGCTATTGGCTAACAATTTGCTTCGATATTTTAGATGCAGAAGAGATGCAATTGTAACAAGAGGTCCTATTGTGATAAGGTAATTATTGCTATAGATCAAATTCAAGAAGGTTATTATTAGTCCTAATATCGTCCCAAGAATCGCAAAAATTACATCAATAGTGGAGAAGCTTGAAATTTTAATTTTGACCGCAATTAATGCCGAAATAATCAAAGTCAATAATATGATTATTGGCGCGATCTCTATAAATAACATCAAAAATTCCCCTTATCGTTTATTAAATGATCAGAATCAATTCATTAGAGTAGTATGCCTAATTTTCAGTAAAATTTGCTTAATATCCAAATTTCGTTGTTAACTACTGTTCCACTGTATACCTGGTTTCATAATAACCTTCATTGCCTGAAACTGGTGTAAATAAGGAGCTTCTCATTGGTCTCTGGTAAAAGAATTTTCTTTCCTGAGTATTATTCCGGGACAACAATTAACCTATCTCTCGAACGCCAAAAAAAGTTGACACAATTCTAGCCTCATCTCAAAAATAATTTTGGGTAACTGTTGTGAAAATAGAGCATTTTAGCATTAGTCCACACATAACCGAAGACTTGTAGCGCCGATTTTAGAATAAACTTTTAAAATTTTCTTGCCTACGACGCCCCAAGTAAACTGAATAGAGTATTCTTTAATTTTTTTAGTATCCCAAGATGTATCTAACGAGGACAAAATATTCTTCGCTAATTCATTCGGATCTCCAGGTTCGCTAAGAAGCCCATAGTCGTCTGATACGATAATTTCTGGAACTCCACCAACTTTCGTGCCGACAAAGGGCTTTCCACAACCCAGACATTCAAACATTACTGTTGGGTTTCCTTCACTTAAACTCGGTAAAACAAACACATCGCAAGCATTCATCCATAAAGGAATTTCAGTGTATGGCTTGCTACCAACTAGCTTTATATAGTCTTCCAAACCTGTCGAAAGAATTTGCTTTTTTAACTTAGTCTCTAATATTCCTCCTCCCACTATGAAACATAGTACATCCTTTCTCTGCTTTATAACTATATTCATGGCTTCGATGAGATATTTGTGCCCTTTTGCTTCATCATATAAATTCCCAACATTCAATATTATTTTGATATTCGAAGGCAATCCAAGTTGCTTTCTGCTGTTTTGTGAATCTAAATTTAAAAAAGATTTATGACTATAACCATTTGGAATATAGTACACCTTATCCAAAGGAATTCCAACCCTTTCGAATAATGGGATGTCCCCTTTTCTAACACGGATTATTGCATCACATAAATTCCATGATCGGATGAACTGAGTCTCTTTTTTTTCTATGGCATCAGTGAATGTTTGGGAAGTATGTTCAGTGATCACCAAAGGAACATTATATTTTTCCTTTACCTTGACAGCGACTGCTCCAGAATGCCATGTAAAATGAGCATGAATTAAATCAAATTGTAAACTTTCTGCTCTAATTAATTTTTGGATAGCTTTCTCTTCAAAATATATCCAGCCATCTCGACAATATTTAAAAAATAAGGGACAATTAAAATATTTTGGAAAATATACATGAATATTCTCAAATCTGTAATTTTCATAATGTGTTTTTCTTAGAAATTCCATTCCGATTGCAATTGGTGATACTACGTATATATTCTCAAAGTACTCTTTGAGAAACATGATTTGCTCTTTTACGAAAATTTCTCTTACGTATTTATTATCAGCATTTGGAAAATCATTGGATATTACGAGTAAATTGTTAGATTTCATAATTGCAACTCACTTCTCACAAGTTTATACTTCCCAGCCTGAGTCCTCTCAATCTTATCAACATATCTAAATTCTACTTCCCATCCATTAGACTTCTTTCTGATTACTTCCCTAATAGCATCTAGATGCGCCTCATTAAACTCCTTTTCTGGCACGATCTTAATGACAAGTTTGTCAATTTTTTCTTGTACTACTTGAAATTCCTTTATACCTTTTCCATCTTCCACACAATATAGAAGAAAATATCCGTGTACATATTTTCCCTCAGGAGTTAACAGAAAATCAGCAGTTCTCCCCATAACTTCTTTTAATAATTTAGAACCACGCCCACACCCACAACTATCACTGATAATATGACCGATATCGCCTGTATCATACCTGATAAAAGGCATCGCATAATTATGAAGGCTTGTTGCCAGTATTCCTCCAACCCCATTTTCCAATTGCTGATAGTTATCATCTACAACTTCCATGATACTTCGTTCCGTGTCAATGTGCAGGCCACTGTGCTCAGAACACTCATAGGCACCTAAACCTCCATCATTCAATCCATATGCATCATACACTTTACATCCAAACACATTTTGGATATTTTCCCGCATATTAGGCATTAATTTTTCTGCAGTTGAAAAAACTGCCTGAGGTTTAATGATATCAACCTCGTTATCATCGAGAAAATTTGCAAACAAGTTGATCGAAGAAGCATAGCCTCTTATGAATTTGGGTTTAAATGAATTGATAATTTTTGCATACTGCTGCATATCTTCAATACCCATATCAAATGAAGAGAACTTCCGGATGTTCCTTGAGATCTCATGAGCTCTTTTAACAACAAAAGGCTTGTATCCAATATCCAGAGAGGAGCCTGCAAGGAACACCATCTTATCCCCCAATTCATAGCCTGCATAGCCCCATCCACGATATAACAAGGCACCATGGAGGAATCGATCATACTTTAACAGTCGGAATTGAAGATTAGTACCTGTTGATCCGCTTGTCGCGTTTGGATAATATTTCATTGAGTCCAGATTAATTGGCTTGAAAGCTTCTAAGTTCTGCTTGATAATATCCTTAGTTAGGATCGGAAGCTTTTCGAGGTCATCAATAGTCCTGATGTTAGAAGGGTCTAATTTCAGATTATTGAACAATTTATGGTAATAGGGGACATTTTTATATGCGAAATTTATCATCTCTTTAAGCTGTTTTTCCTGATCCCTTTTTTGTTCAGAGTAAGGTTTCCATTGAGAATCAACAAGCTTTTTATATGTTGGATAAAATTTAGGTTCTGCCAATTGATGGGCAAATATAAATAAAGCTCTTTGAAACATACCATTTCCTCAAAAATGTTGTATTGTTAGGAGCTAATCATGTGTTGTTATATTTTTCGACAAATTCTACCATATATTTAGTAACGTCTATTTTTTCCGAAATTAGTTTCTTGCTTTTTTCTCTTGATTTCTGCTTTATATTTGGATCATTCAATAATTCTGAGGCCTTGACTAAAGAATCCTTTCCCATTGTGTTTTCATCGTGAAAATTATACACAAGTGTATACTTCTCTTCTTCATCCGTATATCCCCTTCCTGCATAATCGCAGAAGATAGCATGCGTCCCCAGCACAGCGCACTCAGAAGCCATTGTTGCACTTTCCCCATAAAGAAGAGTTGCATAGTATAACAGATCATGAATTTTTTCAGGTGAAACTGTGATTCGATACTTTTCAAATTCTTTCTGAAGAGGTTTTTCTGAAGTTATGAAAACACGTCCATACTTACTAAGCTCGTTTACAGCATTTCTTTTATCCTCAAACGTCAAGCCAGTATGTCCATGATCGTGTGTTGCATTCCATGATACAAATCTCAAAATTATGAATACATCATTCTCTTTAAGTCCAAGTTCTCTAAGGACATTTGAGTTTGGCGTGAAATAATTTGGGTGCAAATATGCTAATTCGTGATAACCATTGTACCTCACTTGTTTTTTTCCAAGGTTGTCTTTGAAACATGATGGGGTACAGACAACGTCAGTAAAAGGTAGATAGAGCCTGATTTGCTCTGTACTATGTTCTGTATCTTCAAAAATTACACATTTTTTGCGAAGTAAAAAGGAAACATGAGCTGCTAAAATAGATCCCATTCCTACAAATATATCTGGACCAAATTTTTTAACTTCTTTATACAATCTCAAGTCAATTATCGGCAAATTCACTAGCTTTTGCATTAAGGAAGTTCCATAACTGCCGAGATTGATGTAATTGAAGTCATAGTTGTCTAATAATTTGAATGATACATCCTTTTCAGTTGCTGCAATTATTATTTCATGTCCTCTTTTCCGCATACTCCAAATAAAATTTTTAAATAGGTGTACATGGCCAGGATGATTCATACAAATAACAATTCTCATAATTTCACCCAAAATATTCAAACACATTGTCACTAAACTTTTTGTAAAATATCGATGGCATTTTCTGAATCGCGCTCGTTGCTAATTTATATTTAAGGGTTTCTCGATTTCCAGCTAAGGTCTCTGGAGTTTGCGGATAATAACTGTAATATAATTTTGTTTCAACTGTTCCCCATCTTTTTTTGAAATTTATTAATCCTTTGTTGTCGTAAGACACACGGCCAAAGTCGAAATATTTATACCCATCTACACATGCATCTTCTATACTTTTCCAGATGAATGCATTATTGGGATAAAAGTTAAGATAATCAGGATGAGAGGCACTATATCCATAAATCACCGTATCTGAATAATACAAAAAAACGCCACCGGCAATGAGCATGTCGTTATATTTTGCGGTGTAAAGAGATACATTTCCGTCCAAGAACTCAAACATATTTTTAAAAAACTTCCAGGGATGGCAGGGTACTCCACTTTCTCTTTTATTAATACAATTAAGTTCATAGAAATCTTTTAAATCCTCTAAGTCTTTCCCAGCGTTAACCTCTACCTTCATCTTTTTCGATTTTGTAATCGCTCTCCTGACGCTTTCTTTATCTAGCTTATTCCACGTTTCTCCGATGTCTGAGGATAGTTCTAATATATAAGTGGAGAACGAATTTTGATGCTTTAATCCTTCTACAAAATTCCTAATCTCAAAATAAGAAGCATTTAATTTTGAATACCTATTTATTGCCTCATCGAGAAGGACATTTTTGGAATCCTCAGAACCAAGGCATCCACAAGAATGAGAAAAAGGTGCAGAACATAATCTATTAGCTGTTAATTTACTTTTAACATAAAACAAAGGTAATAACCCTATTAAATTTCCAGAATCATCTTTTGCAAAAAGGTATTGGGGGTCATAATCAAATGTATTTTCTAAAAATTTTTTCCACATTGGAGTATGATAAATACTAGCCGTATTAAAATTGTCTAAAAATTTTTTCCAGTCTTCGCACCTAATGTTAGATGCAATATCTGTCATGTTCTCACCGTTGTCAAAACTTTCTTCCCAGAATTAAATACAAAATCCTGTAACCAGTATATCCCCCAGTTGACAACATTTGATTTCCATCTTTCCGGATGAAGTGAAATATAGAAATTTCTTATTTCTTGACTCTCAATCAATTTTATAAGATCATCAGTTGTTTCAGCAAAGATCTGTTCGGTTTTACCGGGAATGAAGTCTCTCAAGTTATTCTTTGAGTTCCAGCTTCTACCTGTGTCAGTGAAATAATTGAGATTTTTCCCGGCAGATAAATAGGCCTCTCCGGTAAGTCCATAAGCTCTAAAATCATAATATTTCCATAGATCTCTACTGTCATGTCTAGACAGTACGGCACCATGCATACAGATAGTTTTGAGGTTACAGATACTTCTAAATTTATTCACATCTTTCTCGAATAATTTGATTGCTTTCCCAAGGTCTCCGTTTGTCCTACTCAAAGTTTCATAATGATATCCGATCTCATGTCCCATCTTTTCAATATCTTTTATAATCTTGGGAACAAAAGTTTTCTTAGAGGTTCTGAAGTAGTAGGTTGCTCGTATGCCAAACTCCTCTTCTATACTTGCAATCTTGAGTGCATTCTTTGCCGCTCTATCTACGTCATGACGCATCAATATGAAACGTTCGGGAAGCTGATCACCTGCAGTCACGTACTCGTTCATAGTGATAAAATTATATTTTTTCTCCATTGAACAGCATAGTTGCCTGAATTTGTTAAGAGTAAAATCTAGCTTAGGATATGTTAACATTTAATACCCCTCCTTCCCAATTAATATAATGAGTGCATGCTTGATAAACTTTCTGTCTATTTTCATAAAGAAAGGATGAGTATTTTTTAGTGCCAGATTTCATCTATTAGTCACTTGATTGTTTTTTCGTAGAATAAGTGACTCTGTGATCTTTATTGAAATATCTGGCAATTATTAACCAAGAATGAACTGTGATATTATTTTAAAAAGAATCTTATATTCACTAGAAATGGTTAAATTGGGTGATCTTGATCGACTTTGAATGCTCAGCAGAATCCTTTTATACTCACAAGTTTAATTTTCTGCGAATAACTAGTCATTATATGACATAATTTCTCGATGACATGTTGATTTAACACTACCCTAATAGTGTAAATATAACAAAAGAACATATGTAACTGAATAAGATATTAGGTATATTTTTCGGAAAAATAGAATTTTAAGCAAAAGAAATATTAATCTCTTGGACAAGAGAGGATATGAGTCTCCGTTAAGAATAAAAATCTACGCGGATATTTATCACCTCTGGATATTCTCAGGAGGAAAACGTATTAGAAATTTAAGAATTATACCCAGCAACAAGGGAATCTTCAAGGCAGGACTTCGCTCTTTGAAAAACAGCATCTTCGGTGTTTTTTATGATGAGTATGAACGAAGACTCAAAATAAAGATTCTGAATTCAGAAATTCCGCATCACATAGCTGTGATTATGGATGGGAACCGTAGATATGCGGGGCAGCTGGGAAAAGCTCGAAGTTTCGGGCATGCAATGGGCGCAGAAGTTACCGAAAAGGTAATTGAGTGGTGTTATGAGATAGGGGTAAAGCAGCTTACACTTTATGCTTTTTCTACGGAAAATTTTCAGCGCTCCGAAGAAGAAGTTGACGGTCTATTCAATCTCATCAATGAAAAGTTCCTGAAAATCTACTCTGACCCAAGGACACATGAACGAGAAATGCAGGTTCGCGTTATAGGAGATAGGTCAAAATTACCTGCTTTTCTGAATGAATCAATCGAAAAAATAGAAAAAGCTACGGAAAAATACAGGAAGTTTCACCTTAACGTTGCTATTGCCTATGGAGGCAGGCAGGATATCATTCAGGCAGTCCGTGATATTGCAAGTTGTATTTCCAGTAGGGAACTCTCTCTTGAAGATGTGGATGAAAACCTTATCTCAAAACATCTCTATCCCGCCACTGGAGTCTCCGTTCCGAATGTAGATCTTGTCATCCGCACTGGTGGCGATGAAAGGGTTTCGAATTTCCTTCCCTGGCAGGCTAATGGAAGTGAATGTGCGGCTTACTTCTGTGCTCCTTTCTGGCCAGAATTCCGAAAAATCGACCTTTTTCGTTCTATAAGGGTATATCAAGCTAGGAAAGCCGAGAAAAAGCAGGAGCAGTCATATAGGGCTTTAAGGGTTGTAAATTTCTTAGGAGTAAGAAATTATGAAGAAAAAACCGAAGAAATTGGACAGCTCCAGTCAATAAAGAAGCAAGGAATCTCCTGATATATTCTGCAAATCAATAGTTATATGGAATATCGAATGAAAGTACCGTGTCAGTAAAATTATTTTCTTCTGAACTAAAGTATTGAAACCCAAAATGAAACGAATATTTATATTTAACAAGTTCCCTGACTACATTTTTTCTAAAACAGCCTGTCTAACTTGTTAATATATTAGAAAAATAATCTCCTAGAATACCAATAATCTCTTAGAATACCGATATATTGATATTCAGGGGATGAATATTTAAAGTGGGGAAATTTGGCTATACCTAATTTTTCAATTTGCAAGCTTTACAGAAAGCTTGAGTAGGTTATCATTATATTGGGGATAAACTAGTTCACTCCAGAATTGGTCATTGATTTATAATGAAATCTATAGATATCGGTTTAAATCAGGGGAGTTAGAATGGATACTATTAACAAGTTAAATCTGCGTTCCTGCAGAACTTATTTTCGGAGAGCCGGGGAATCAAAATATTTCATACTTGCAAATTTGGTGCAAGGTTATTTCCAGTATTGTTTAAAATCACTGGAAATTGTGAGTGTAAGAGATAGAATAATTGTTGTTGCATTTTCCTCAGGCGCGGAGGCAATAGTGACTGTCACTTCCTTACCAAGGGAATGTATAGGAAAAGCCAAAGTGCTTAAAAACGGAATGCTTTCTTGGCAAGAAATATACATCTGAAGAAAAGCCGGAGGGATTTTACTGGGAGAAGAATACAGAAAGCCTAACCGTCTAATAAATGAAAAGAGCCCGTATCTCCTCCAGCATGCCTATAATCCTGTTGACTGGTATCCCTGGGGAGAAGAAGCTTTTGAGAAATCCAGGAGAGAAAATAAACCTATTTTTCTGTCAATTGGATATTCCACCTGTCATTGGTGCCATGTAATGGCTCATGAGTCTTTTGAAGATGAAGAGGTGGCAAGACTCATGAACAGGGCTTTTGTTTGCATAAAAGTAGACAGAGAAGAACGGCCGGACATTGACAATATTTATATGACAGTTTGCCAGATAATTCTTGGAAGAGGTGGATGGCCTCTTAATATTATTATGACTCCTAATATGAAGCCCTTTTTTGCAGGAACATATATCCCCAAAAATTCCCGTTTTAGCCAGACTGGGATGCTCGAACTCGTGCCCAGAATAGAAGAGATCTGGAACAGACAGCACGAAGAGGTCCTCGAGTCAGCTGAAAAAATCACATCTACTATCCAGAATATGATTTCCGAATCCGCAGGAGAGTGCATAGGAGAATCAATAATTGAGGAAGCTTACGAAGAACTGCTGACTTCTTTTGACAATGAATACGGTGGTTTTGAAAGAGCTCCCAAATTCCCTACTCCACACAAAATTTTCTTTTTGCTCCGCTACTGGAGACGCAGCGGGAATCCCGAAGCTCTTTACATGGTTGAATATACACTGGAAAATATGTATAGGGGAGGAATCCATGATCATTTGGGTTCGGGTTTCCACCGTTACTCTACAGATAATAAGTGGATTGTCCCACATTTTGAAAAAATGCTATACGACCAGGCTCTTATCGCAACTGCATATACAGAAGTATATCAGGTTACCGGAAAGAAACTGTATAGGGAAGCAGCAGAGGGAATTTTCGATTATGTATTAAGAGATCTTACATCTCCGGAAGGTGGATTTTATTGCGGGGAAGATGCTGATGTTGAGGGAGAGGAAGGAAAGTATTATCTCTGGACTTTAGAAGAAGTCCGAAGTGTTCTTAGCCCTGAGGATTCTGAACTGATTACAAAAGTATTTAATCTCAGTGAAGTAGGTAACTTCGAAGAAGAAATAAGAGGTAAAAAGACCGGAACTAACATTTTTTATATGTCCCATTCTCTCGAAGCCCTGGCTTCCGAATTAAAAATTCCAGTTGATGAAGTCGAGAGCCGGGTAAAGCTGGCTAAAGAAAAGCTCCTATCAGTCCGGAATAAACGTAAAAGACCTGCAAAAGACGACAAAGTTCTGACTGATTGGAATGGACTTATGATTGCAGCTCTTGCAAAAGGTTTTCAGGTCTTTGGAGATGAGAAGTATCTGAAAGCTGCCGAAAGAGCTGCAGATTTTATTCTCAAGAGTCTTTACAGTCCTGATATACGATTGCTTCACCGATATAGAGAAGGAAAATCCGGCATTTCCGGAACTGCCGATGACTATTCATTCCTCATACATGGACTCATTGAACTTTACGAGGCAGGATTTAAACTGAATTATCTTAAAGCAGCCCTTTGCCTCAACAGAGAATTTCTCGAACATTTCTGGGATCCAATTCAGGGGGGTTTCTTCTTTACGGCTGATGACAGCGAATCACTTATTTTCAGGAAAAAGGAGTTTGCGGACGCAGCCATACCTTCAGGCAATTCTATTGAGATGCTGAATCTTCTTAGACTTTCTAGAATAACTGCAAATCCTAAACTGGAAGATAGATCTCAAGGGCTGGAACGAGCTTTTTCAAATCTCGTTGGAAAAATACCCTCTGGGTATACTCAGTTCTTATCAGCACTTGACTTTGGCTTAGGTCCAACTTATCAAGTGGTAATTACTGGAAAGCATGAATCTCAGGACACTGAACACATGCTCGAAGAGCTCTGGGCTTACTTCATTCCTAATAAAGTGCTGGTTTTCAGACCTGAAGGAAAGGACCCTGAAATTACAACTCTGGCAAAATATGCGAAAGAACAGGTCCCTATAGAGGGAAAAGCTACCGCATACGTCTGCCAGAATTATCAATGTCAGCTTCCTACTACTGAGATCAATGAGATGTTAAGAATGTTAAATGTATGACTATAGCTAAAACTGAAGGTTTTGGTCATGAATTATTAATATTAAAATGGAGGTATGGAAAATGAAAGAGTACACACTTGAAGAACTTGCAGAACATAATGGTAAAAATGGTAAGATGTACATTGCCTATCAGGGTCAGGTCTATGATGTCTCAGACAGTTATTTATGGGAGGGTGGTACTCACCAGGGACTTCATGATGCAGGAAAAGACCTTACTGAAGAAATGGACGAGGCCCCTCACGGACCTGAAATATTTAAGGATTATCCTGTTATCGGAACTTTGAAAGAATAAAATGGTTTGGATTGCGAAATACAGCTTGATAGGAAATATTTATTGAGGTCGTTTTCTCAAGTTTTATCTTTAAAACACTCTTTTTTATTCTTTATCAAATTGTAGAAAAACCGTTAAAGAATAAACGGTTAGACTTCCAACTTGAAAAAGCAAAAGACAACAGACATCGTTATGATCTAACCATATGAAATAATTTGTATGAAAATACTCAGTAATATTTTTCTCAAATAATTTTTCATGGCTGCATTAAGTATAATTGATATAAACTCGTTCTTTTCTCCCATGTTAATAGGACTCACCGGTACTCCGGGGACTGGAAAAACCTCAGTAAGTAAGTTTCTTGAAAGAAAAAGGCACTGGAAAATAATCCACCTTAACGAAATGATCAAAGAAGAGCATCTTTACACCGAGATCGATGTGGAGAGAGATGCGGTTATTGCGGATATGGAACTTGTCAGGAAGCGCCTTGAAGAAATTATTGGTGGAAAGGAAAATGAGGTAATAGTTCTTGAGAGTCATCTTGCCCATTACATCGCGGACATTGTGATTGTACTCAGAGTATGCCCTCCTGAATTGGAAAGAAGGCTGAAAGCACGCGGCTATTCGGAAGAGAAAATAAGAGAAAATATTGAGGCTGAAGCTCTCGATGTTATCTTGGTTGAAGCCTTTGAATGGTGTGAGAAAGTCTTTGAAATAAATACGACAGGGAAAAGCATTGAAGAAACAGGACAGGATATAGAAAAAATAGTAGATCATATTTTAAACGGCAATGAAGAAGAACTGTCCGAGTATAAACCGGGATCAATTGATTGGATTGATTTGGTTCCTTAATTATTCTTAACTTAATTGTTTTTGAATTAAGAACAGAAGGAAATTGGTAAGGGATGTGGGGATTAGATCCCCGGAAGATTAACACTTCCTTTTCCCTTAAACTACTTAGTTACAACAGTCAGGACAATCGCCTGAAGGATATTTTTAGCATCTGACTTTTATCGTAACGGTTGCACAATCGGTTTTTCCATCCTTACCTTTTGTACAATATCTAAAACTGTCAGTGCAAGATTTACTGCATTTTGCTGGCTTTGTGTAGCAGAATTTACCGTTACTCTGCATACAGACCTTGCCGCCCAGTTTGGTAGTAAAACATCCTGTAGATGTAACTTTAAGGTTGCATCCTTTGTCATTACTCAGCACATTATAGCAACAGGATTTAGATTTACAATTACATGTAAATACATCGTTCCTTGCATCTGTTCTACACTTGTTCTTGCTGCATGCGGTGTCAAATGCAGCAGCAGCTCCTGTCATTGACATGACAAAGAAGACTAGCGTAAAAATACATATTGTCTTGAATATACTTCTTTGCATTATATATCCTCCATAGTATTCACTCAACCATAAAATTTTCAAAGCTATTGGTTTAAAATCCAATTCTTACAGGTAATGAAAATATGCTCTTCCGGATTAAACCCCCCGATTTATCAGGAAGATATATTTTCATATGATTGAGTGATCTTTCTACGATATTTCTTAACAAACAGTTTAATATTCAACTTTTTGTTCTGATATTTCATGTACTTTTAACTTTTCTAAAAACAGGTACTTGTCAATGTGTTTAGTTATAGTACTGATTGCAGTAATTAACCTAGTATGTTAAATAAAGGTTAAATGTTAAAGTGTATTTTCACAAAACACAGAGAATTAAGGTCCCAAATTTTATGAAAAAGTTTCAAGAGTACACAAATAGGAATAGGATCTTCTTTTATTAAAAACTTTCTCTATTATGTGAACCAGTTTAAACATTTCTCAAACTATTTGAACATTTTTAGTCCTTTCTCATGCTATAACTAGTATTTGATTCTAAATATCTTCAGTGTACTGCAAATAAACACAAACGATTCAGTTTATTTATCGGCAGCGTGCCTATTTTTCTGTAAATTGTTAACTTCAAAATGTCACCGTGGAAAATTGATCTTTCATATGAAATTTTTTTATCCAAGGAAGCTCAATTTTCCACAAGATACACAAGAAACTTGACTTCAAATTTACAGCAAATTGTAACACTGTCAACAAGGAATGAATAGGAAACAGAAAGAGCCCTCTTTATTATCAAATTACAAAAATGTCATAACGAAGAATTGCTGTCGCTGGCGGACACATTCCTGAGACGAGTTACTCCATCTATTTCTTTGATAACTTCAACAACTGACTTTGGAACAAGGTGCTCCCATTTTTCCCCTGCAATCATTCGTCTCCGAATTTCAGTCCCTGAGTATCTCTCCCGGATATAAAGAGGAGATTCTTTTACACAAAATCCGGCTTCTCTAAAGAGCTGAATAACCAGTGGATTATTCGAGTACACCACTTCAAAATTAGGTGTCCGAGACGCGACATGGTGAACCCAGATTGAGTTGTACCTGACGTCTTCAATGGGAAGAACATAGTGTCGAATAGGGAGATTTTCAAGTGCGTTGTATAGCATCAGCACTCTTTCCCCTGCCGTAAACGGATCAGTGGGTTCGTGACTTTTCTGGGCACTTCCTACTCCTACAACCAGTTCGTCGACTTCTTCCGCAATCTGCTTAATTATGGCATGATGCCCGAAATGATACGGTTGAAAACGTCCAATATAAAAAGCTCGCACCATCCCGGGTCCCATCCTCTGATTGTACCTTATATTCTCAATATTATGAATTCAGACCGTTTCGTTACGGATTCCGGTCTCAAAGCTAAACTCTTTACAGACTTCCTTAAAGTGTTCAGCATTATTTTTACGCTTCATATCAATAAGCTTTCCGACAAGTTCAAGGCCAGGTTTGGGATCTTCCATGATCTCCATTTCTTCGCGAACCATCTCAAAATATTCCTCTCCGATCTCGGTCCTTATAAAGACTGAGTTCCATCCTTCTGGAGCACCAACAGAGCCTACAGAAATATCGGCAAAGACCGAAGTGTAGTCACAGCAGTGATGGCAGGGGTTGCGGGCGTATTTGGCTACATCTTTAATAGGCACGGAGTGAACCTCACCGTCATTAGTGTAGACCCAGAATTTACCTTTGGTGAATTCCATCTTCCTGACATCTTCTATCTTGACTTTCATAATCTCCGGGATTATTTTCTCAAGCATTACATCATGATGGAAACTTTCCATACAGAGTAATCCGATAATTAGAACGATTTTTTCGCTTACATTCTCTCGAATCAGCCGTGCAGAATGAGCTTGGCAGGGGACCCCAACAACTGCAATTCGATCGTATTTTTGTAAGGCTTCTCTGAGGGCTGCTACAACCGGGTCAGAAGTGTACTTGGTTCCTCTTGTTCTCTCTACGTCCTCAGCACTTGTCAATAGAACTACTTCAGATTCCCATTTTTCGTTTCGAATAACTCCTATGGCACAATCGATTTTTCCCTGTTTAAAAAGAGATTTAAGGATTCCACTGGTAACTCCTCCATCCTGGCTGCCGATATTATCTTTGGACCTGGCAGCAAAAAACTTGCGCACATTTGCAAGTTCATTCTCGATGAAGCCGTCTACCACTGGGCAGATTCTGCTGCAGGTTAAACAACCTTCACAGACTAAATATCCAGCCCCTTTCTCATACAGGCTCAGATCGTTTGGGTCACGAATTTCTGCCGCCTTCTTTACAGTTACAGCCCTTATCGGACATACGGCCTCGCATGCTCCGCAAGCTGCGCATATGTCATGCTCAATGACTTCTGCAATTTTTGGTGGCAATCAGTTCCCTCCAATACCTCAATTTACTTGCCTTACGGCAAGATATTCAATATAAAATATTTAAAAATATAAGAAGATGTAATAAAATTACATCTTTGCAATGATTTCTTTACCTATAAGTTTTATTGCTTTTTCTTTGTCAGGACCGATCGGAGATCCGGCAACAATTTGGGTAACTCCGATTGCCTCGAGGTCTTTGATCCTCTTTATACAGTCTTCGGGAGTTCCGCAGATAGAAAATGCTTCGATCATCTGAGGTGTAACAAGTCCGCCCATTAAAGCCCCGAAGTCTCCCTTGGCAATGGCTGCACCTATCTGGCTCTTTGCTTCCACCGGAATTCCATGGCGCTCGAGAACAAGGTCAGGGGAGCCTGCTACAATGAAAGCAACCACTACTTTTGCTGCATTGACTGCCTTTACGGGGTCCTTATCAATTGAGAAACAAGCGTATGCTGCAACATCAACTTCGCTCGGATCACGGCCGGCTTTTTCGGCTCCTTTCTTAATCTGTTCGACAGCAACTTCGAAGTCCTTTGGATGGGAAGCATTAATAAGGACACCATCTGCGATCTCACCGGCAAGTTCGAGCATCTTGGGACCTTGTGCACCCATGTAAATTGGGACATTTCCAGCTTTGAAGGCAAGCTTGGCACCAGCGAACTTAATCATTTCTCCGTCCATGGAAACCTTCTTACCTGAGATGAAATCTCTAATTGCATGGATTGCTTCTTTGGTGGTTGCAAGAGGCTTTTCCCATGCGATGCCCATAGCATCGAAGGTTGCTTTGTCTCCGGGTCCAAGACCGAGAACTGCCCTGCCGCCTGAGATTTCGGCAATTGAGGCAATACTGGATGCAGTAATTGCGGGGTTTCTGGTGTAGGAGTTTGTAACACCGGAACCGATCTTGATACTGTTAGTGTTTAGGGCGAGAACGGTAAGAGTGGAATACACATCACGGTTGTTGTAGTGGTCAGTGATCCAGACATAGTCGAATCCCTGTTGTTCTGAGAGCTTTGCGTAATATGCGATCTTTAAGGCAGGATCGCTCGGCACAAATTCGATTCCGAATTTCATCTCAAATTACTCCTAATTACTGTCTATTGGTAAATGGGTCCGTTTTTGTCCCCAAAGTACTTCATTTAAATAATAATTAATATCCATTATAATGGATATTAATTATGATCCTTTACTGAATTCACATAACAGTATTTAAGAGTCTATATATATTTAACTGTATTAAACTAATTGTATATAATTCTCTTGATAACATTTTCCTGTCCATTTTTCCTTGTATTTTTCATTATTTTCAAGCCTGAACCACTTAACAAAGATCAACTCCTAAATATTTTCTCCAAAAACTGGCATTGACAACCTTAATTTCAAGTTATACCGTTTTTAACCATTTGAAAGAGAAGGAGTTTTTTAAGAAAATGATTCTTTTGAATCTGGCAAAAGGTTTATATTGGAAAAAAGCATGCCGTGATGACTTGTTGAACGGTCTAGTTTTATTATAAGAAAATTGAAAGAAAGCGTTAAAGAGAAGCTGTTTCTTCCTTTGCGCATAATTCAAAATACAAGCAGTCAAGTCGATACTTTATTTGATTATTTGATTATTTGATTATTTTCTCCTCGCTTCAGTGCTGACTCCTGTCAGTAGTTTAACATATATATACTGCCAGAATCGGACCATACTATAACGTTTCCGGCTATAACCGGGGTTTGTGCGGTATTTCCAGAGGTCAACTGTTTGCTCTCTCCGGTATCTATATCATATACGTATAGATCACCTAAATCCATATTTGCAAGGTCGTTGTGTTTCAAATACACAACTTTGTTGCCACTTATGTCAGCCGGACCACCAGTATCATAACCAGTCTTATCATCGCCTGATGTAATTTCGGTCTGTTTCCCGGTAGTAATGTCGTACATACGGATATTACCCAGCCTAGTGTAGAAATCCGACCATATTACTTTGTCGCGATAAATATGTGAAAACATGTTGTCGCCATACTGGCTAACATCGATTGCTTCCTTAGTGTTAATATCATATACGTAAATCTGCGGGGTATCTTCAGCAGAATAAGAATCATAAGAGACCCTGTTAGCATAAATGTCTGGATTGTTTCCAGCTGCTATTTTCGTCTGCGTGGATGTAGATATGTCGCGTACGTAAATGTAAGAATCTGCACTCCAGACTATCCTACTTCCGTAAATAGCAGGAACGCTGCTGTTGTCTACGTCTTTTGTAATGTGAGACCTAGTTCCGGTTTTTATATCATACACAGTAAGCCTGGGGGCTTCACTGCTATCGTCATGCCAAACTAACTTGTTGTCTGAAATCGCTGGATGAGATGCTGAGGAAGAGTTAACTGTAGTTTCTTTTTTGGTTGTAAGGTCATAAACGTGAATAACACCATTATTTGTCCAAGCTACTTTACCATCATCGATAGCAGGCTCAGACCCATTTCCAATTTTTGTATATTTTTCGGCTGAAGCCACTGTTGATATCAGAATCAAAAACATGAGAACTAATGATATCGAAAATAATCTGCTTTTCATTTTACCCCACCATATGCAATTAACAAAGCCTGAGTCTTTTCTGATTTTATTATAACAACACAAATTCATATGACTTTGATTTATATGTAACAATCTAGTTTACTTATTGATTTATAGCGTTATTTTTTATATAATTAAAAGTGCTCCCCAATATATAGTTATAGAAGTAAAATGTATTCTAATTTTAATTGCATATCAATGTTCATTGAGAATTTGGCAAACTAAACTTTTTGTATCTATTTTCATGAGAATTTCCTTCATATCGCTTGCGATAAATAATTTAAAGTCTTGCTGTTTCTGGGTTTCTGGTAAGGAAGATCTAAAAATAAAATTATGTCAATATTATTAGATAAAGTTAGTAACAAGAGAGAAAAATGGCTAAAAGAGAGGAAAGTTAATAACTGAGAATTAATTGTCCAGACTCAGCTCTCCCACACATGCTGAGAAATCTCCTTATGATTTAACAATATCTTTCTAAATCTTTAGAGGTTCTCTAATGAATTGGTCATAAAATATTTATTAAATGTTTTGTATTATAATATCCTTAAAACCAAGGCATCTCAATAATTAACTATTTTTTGCTTTGCTTCCTACCTGTATTCATTCAAATTTTGCCAAATTATTTTGACTAATTAACTCTGGATAATTCTCCATAATTTATTCATAAGTTACACAACTTGATATAAAGAATTAATTTGTAATATTTTTATTTTATCTTATTTGTATATATTTTAATGTTCGAAGTTCAGTTAAGTAGCAAGGCAAAAATCCCAATATGGTCTCCAAGGTTTTTGAGATCCTATGCGCTATGTCTTCCAAACTCGTTTTTATTAAAGCATTAATATTATGACCATATTTCTATTTTTATTCCAGTGCATTTTTAAAATAGATACGTATATATTTAAATTATCACTCTCTTTTAAATTAGATACTGATTATTTAATCGTAATTATAACAATATATACAAAATCACGAGCAAAATTTAACTCCTTTATCACTTTAAGCTCTTAAATAATAACACACTACGTAAATTTATTTAATAAAGTACCCAAAATATTTTATAATAGGACCACTTAACCAGAAGTGTCAACTCAAGAATTCAACAATGATGAATGAAATCTTTTAAAAAAAGAGAGTTGATCTGGCTAAGGGCCGTAATTAATGGAAAGTATTGACCAGAAGGCTGCTATCCTGTGGTCAATAGCAAGTTTTGATTTATAGAAGCCAAAACTTCTAGTTTCCGGCTCCCTCCAGTGACTAATCCCTATAGTGATTGGAGAGTGGAGACTCTGTGTGCAACGTGTCCGCCCCACTAAATCGCAGAGAACCGAATTGGATAGGTTCGAAAAATATTACGCAGACGTAATGGAATCTTAAATACCCGTACAGAGCCGACCTGATCAGGGAATTCTATTGAAGAATTCTAAAATCCCTACCTGATTAGATTAGTTCGGAAAAGTAAGTATTACGAGCACGTAATATGGAATTTTGAGAATTATTTGGGAAAGAGTACTACTGTATACGTTTTGATTTCACTTATATCCCTATAAAAATCCAACCCAAAGGTGATACGATGCTAAAAAGACAACTAGGAACCCTATTCCTGGTAACATGCCTTATTTTAACAACTGTACCGGCTGCCTTAGGCGCTTCGAGTACACAGGTGGTAACTGTTGCCGGAGACGGAAGTGGAGACTTCAATTGTGATGGAAAAGCTGATGACGTCCAGATCAACCAGGCGCTTGAATCTGCTGCACGGAACCCTGGCACAACTGTTCACCTTAAAGGCCCATTCACATATGATATAACCGATTCTCTTCGGATTGGTAGCAACACCATCCTTGAAGGAGATTCAGGTACAAAGATTAAGCTCGCCAAAGGACTACCAGTCTGGGGTGGGCGTGAAAGCAGTATTGCAGAAAAGAAAGCTATGCTCATGGTTCGAGGCAGTTCTGCAAACGATGTTACAATCAGAGATATAACTGTTGATGGTAGCCAGTCCGATTATTATTCTAGCGTCAGGCTCGGAACTTCCTGCTATAACATGGCAACTATAATAAACTGCAACGGATTAACAATTGAGAATGTTACATTCCAGAATGGATGTAATGATGCCATGCTTATCTCAAAATCCAGCAACGTATTGATAGATTCCGTAACTGTAAACAAATGCGGGCATGATGGTATATATGCCTATCATGTAAATGGTATTACAGTTAAAAATTGTAAATTTATTAACCGAACTAATTCGTCTGTTCGGTTCGACTCCGTTACCGACGGAGTAATGAAGAACAATGAATGTACAACATCTGGTGGCGGATACGCAGGTTTAGAATTGCAGGGATCTCTTAAAAATATAGAAGCTTCCGGCAACTATTTCCATGACCTACCTGCCCCTGCAGTAGTACGCTTAAACACAAAAGAAACCAACGTAAATATCCACAATAACAGAATTGAAAATTGTGGATAAGAAGTTTTATTTATTGGAAAACTCTCAGTTCGTTAACTGGGATTTAACCAATTTATTTTCTATGTCTTTGGATCAGAAGTTAAAAATTAGCTATTTTACGTGAATTTCTAGGTTTACATAATTATAAAGATTTCTGGCTTTTTACATTACCATTAACAGTATTTCTTGTAATGCTCCTTTTTCGAACCATGCATTGTGTCTAAACAACGTATTTTATGAAACTGCATAATACTTATTTTCATTTTCTGATGTGTATCGCGTTTTATAGCCAATATTTCAGGAAATACCAAGTCGGCCAGTTTTCGGAATTTATAATACGTCAGCTTTATGAATATATAGATTAACTTCTCGGTGAAAGAGCCTTCAACATACCTTGATTGACATGGCAATTTACACAAAGAATAGATCTATTCTTGAGACTTAGATTATCTACTTCTTTTCCCTAGTGTTCACATAAGCTTAAAGTATAAATAGTAAAAATTAAAAGATTAAGTATAAATTTATTCAGGGATAAAATTATTTGCCCGAAAAACGTACCAGTATAAAGACATATTTGCATATAATTAATTTTTACTTATAATTCGGAGGGGGACATGCAAGAAACCGAAGCCAAACCGATACGGATTCTCGGAATATCCGGAAGTCCCAGGAATATGGCAACTGATTTTCTGGTCCGGGAAGCGTTGAAGATTGCAGAGGAGAAATATGGCGCAGAAACCGATTACTTTTCGTCCAAAGGGAAAAAGCTGAACTTTTGCATCCACTGTGACTTCTGTATAAGGACAAAGGAAGGCTGCATTCACAAAGATGATATTTCAGCCGAGCTCTATGACAAAATGATCTGGGCAGATGCCTGGATTATTGGAACTCCGGTTTATCAGGGAACATTGAGTGCTCAAACCAAAACAATAATGGACAGATGCAGAGCCGTAGTTGCCAAAGACCCAAAGGTTTTTTTGAATAAAGTCGGAATGGGCATTGCGGATGGAGGAGACAGGATTGGAGGACAGGAACTGGCAATTCAGGCTATCCTCAACTTTTATGTAATCAACGAAATGATACCTGTGGGAGGAGGCTCTTTCGGAGCCAACCTGGGAGGGACATTCTGGTCGAAAGACAAAGGGACAGAAGGAGTTTCAGAAGATTCCGAAGGCATGAGAAGTCTTAGAAGGACACTAAAGAAGCTTGTCCAAACAACTCAAATTATAAAAAAAGCTACTCCAGAAATAAAATCCGAACTACAACCCTCTGAAACGCCAAAAGAGGAAGGCAAATAACATAAACTTTGGAAGGACGAATTTTCAGGACTCAGTTTAATCAGAAGAGAAATAAATCCATGATTTGACAGAACTTTTAAGGGGGAATAATTTTGGTAGAACCATTAAATAAGAATATAAAGCGAATAGCATGGGGAATAACAGGTTCTGGAGACCAGATGATTGAGACCTATAGCATTCTGGTAGACATTAAGAGCCGAACAAATGTTGAAGCAATGGTTTTTCTCTCCAAAGAGGGCGAGACTGTAATGAAGTGGTATCACCTCTGGGATAAAATCCAGAAAGATTTTCCTAATTTCAAGGTGGATGCAGGCCCTAACTCTCCATTTATTGCAGGCCCGCTACAGATGGGATACTACGATTTCCTATTGATAGCCCCGGCAACTGCCAATACCGTAGCAAAAATCGTATACGGGATTGCAGATACCCTTGTTACAAACGCAGTCTCTCAGACTGCAAAAGGAGAAACACCTATTTTTATCCTGCCTGTAGACCAGAAAAGAGGGAGCGTAAAAACCTCTGCACCTAGCGGTAGAGCTTTTGAACTTAGTATGCGCGAAGTAGATGTTACAAACTCAGAAAAACTTGCACAGATGGAAAATATCACTGTGCTTGCAAGTCCCTACGAGATTTATGATATATTCGGGCTTGAGCGACCTTCTGAAGATATAATCCTTAAGGTGAAAGAACGAAAGAAAAAGAAAATTAAAGAAGAAATCGGGAAACTCTAAAGATGGTGTATTTGAAGATATAAGAAATCAGAGGGGGTAAAGTTGTGAAAAGTGCATATCAAAATGTAATAGAGGAAGTAGAAAATCTTAAAGGAATTGAAGAAGCCGTAGCTTTAGCAATCGAGAGAGAGAAAGAAGCGAGGGACTTCTACCTGAGTAAAGCCGCTTTAATGGACCGGCCGAAATTTAAGGAACTCTATGAGTACTTGGCAAATGAAGAAGTAAAGCATCTTAGCTACCTTGAAGAATACCGGAATAAGAAACATTTACCCGTAATAAGTACGGAAATTCCAAGTGGTCAGTCCTTCACCCCTGAGTTTGATATAGGTCGCATAAAAGGTGGAGAGATCACACTTGGGGATGCTGGCATCCTTGTTGCAGCCCTGAGACACGAGAGAAAAAGCGAGGATTTCTATTCTGAGGTCGCAAAAAGGGTTGAAGACGATAGCCTGAGAAATTTCTTCGAAATGCTGGCTGGCTATGAAAGGGGCCATTATGAGTTAATTGATGGCTTCCTGGAGGATATTACCAGGTTCCGGATGCAGACCTAAAATCTAGAAGAATTACGGGTAATATGGAAGCATAATCTGCCGAAGAGCTTTGAGGCTTATAGATCGTGACCTTTGAGGGGTAGAGGAAAAAGTGCTTGTGACAATGATACCATGTAGGGAGCACAGAAATAAATGTAAAAGAGATTGCTGAAGCCTGTCTGGGCTGTCTGCATGGAGATAGAACTGCTGAATCTTCGGGAAAGCCTTAGGAAGTCATATCATAAAAGAGATGCTTTATGTAGCAGGTTCATCCACTTTTAATAATACGCTCTTTCCAACAAACGGCTACTTCCTGGAATACGGACTGCAGGTAAAAAACACAGACCATATGAAAAGAACTGATGATATACAGAAAGCTAGGAGAGTAGCTTGCAGCCGCCACAAAAAGCATTAATAACTATTTTATCCAAGCTCTCCTTTTAATATTTTCTTCTTTTTAATATTCTCTATTTTTTTGAAAATCTCGGTAAAGGTTTTCAGCCTTGATAGTCATATAGACTGGAATTTTTACTGGATTTCCTGCAAAAAATACTTTCACCCTGCTAGGCTGAGATTAATAAGTACTGAAGTAGTTTTTGGGAATAGAGGTGAATACAATGGAGGAAATATTCAAAGGATTGATTGAGCGTGCCCAGTATTATGAGCAGTTTGAAAGTTACAGAAACATAAATTACTCAGAGTACTTTGGAGATGTGCCTGCACTTAAATTAAAGACTCCAGCAATGAGTCTATAAAATAGGATTTGTTGACTGACATCTGAAAGTAGATCGATTAACATTAGAAAAAGCTGCGAATTAAAAAGTTGCAAAATCTATAAAGAACTGGAGCGTTGAGAAGTAAGTTTCAAGAACAGGTAACTGAGATGTAAATCTCAAGAACAAAGGTTTTATGAAAAATCAAAAAAATTAGTTATGTTGAAAAATAATTACAGAGATCCACAGAAATTAAAGGCGGAGAGAAACTCACTTTTCAACCGGTTCCATTTCAGCCTGTAAGTTCTATTCCAACTCCATTAGGTAAACTTCAAGGTTGATATTTAAAACTATTTTTTGAAATATTTGCTTCTTCAGTGACAAATATTTATAACTATGAGAGATAAATATCATATGGATTTGGGGGAATCAACATGGACAAGTTTTTTGAAGATATTATCGAAAGAGCCCATTACTATGAGCATTTTGAACTTTTTAGAGAATATAAGCAAACATTCCAGAGAAATCAGGTAGGGAAAAGAAAGTTTGGAAGAAAGGAATAATTTTTAGGTAAGTACGAAAAACAACTTAAAAGCTAAAAATTAAAAATAGGAACTGAAAGGCAAAAATAAACCGGAAGGACTTCTTGAAACCGGAAAGTTGCCCTTCTAACTCTTTTTGATATCCGCTCTAATTATTATTTACTGCCTTTCTTGGCCTTTATTCTGAAGTATATTATTCTCTAACAAGTATCACTCTTGCCGGTGCTCCATCCGTATCTATACGAAGAGGCAGACCTATGAATGTATATTCTCCTTCGTGGATACCGGTAAGATTGAGTCCTAGAAACAAAGTTGTATTATTTATAAGTAGTTCACGGACCTCATCGTCCCCTTCAGGTTTTTTAACGCTCAAGTAGTCAAATCCCAGGGTTTTAATTCCGGCATTGACGAGGTATTCAGCTGCATCCATTTTAAGGTGCACGTAATTCTCAAGGAACTTCACGTAACCAAGTGCCGAGTTCCTAGTCTTGAGAAGTACTATCCCTTCAGGCCCTATTTCAAACTCTTCAAGGTCCTGCCTGTGAATTTCACTTTCTACCAGCGTGAGATCAAAAACCCTGCACTTTCCATAAAAGTGATCAAGAGGCAGGTCAGCAACTCCTTCTTTTCCATCCCGAAGGTGCAATCTGGATTCTACATGAGTGCCTGTATGACTTCCCAAAGTCAGAATAGACTCGTTTACCTTATCCTTCGGGACAGAGGCATACCTCTGAATAGAAGGCTCCGGCTTTCCCGGAGATACAACCATTTCTTCTGTAATAGGTAATGAGACATCAAAAAATTGGCGCAGAATGAAACCCCCCATTCATTAGCGATAAATTAGAGTTTAAGTGCAGTCATTTTTGATAAAAATGTAACTGCGCTTATTATAGAAAGGGGATTAAAACGTTAAAAACTCTCCTCTGGCAGGAAGCCGATCAAATTTTTTCGGTTGAGCTTCTTTACTAGATTGAACTGCATTAGTTCTTTTATATACTATTTCTCACATATTCTGCAACCGCGTTTCCGACTTCCATTGTGCTGGCCGTTCCTCCCAAGTCAGGAGTGATAATTCTCTTTTGAATTACGTGGGCTATTGCCTCATCGATAATTTGAGCTCGAGTTTCTCCCATCCATTCCAGCAGCATCTTTACACAGAGGATTGCAGCAAGCGGATTTGCAATGCCCTTTCCGGCAATATCGGGCGCGCTACCATGTACAGGCTCGAAGAAGGCATATTTATTTCCTATATTTGCACTCGGGACAAGACCGAGACTTCCTACAAGCGCTGCACACATATCACTCAAAATGTCTCCAAAGAGGTTCGTCGTAACTACGATATCATACCTTTCAGGGTGCATCATAAGGTTATAAGCCATCGAATCAACTAACATATCCCCATATTCTACACCGTTAGTGCTAGCGGTTTGACTGCAAACATCGAGGAAAAGCTTGTCTGATTTCAGGACATTGGATTTATGGACAATGGTCAGCTTATTTTTCCTTTTCTTTGCGAGCTTACAGGCATATTCTGCAATCCTCTCGGAGCCTTTCCGGGTGACGACTCTCTTCGTCCAGGAGAGGTCGGGTCCTATTTCCTCAATCCCAGAATACAACCCTTCGGTGTTTTCCCTGACAATAATAAAATCGAAATTATTTTTCCCGGTGATTCCGGTTATGCCGGGAAGGGGTTTAACAGGCCTGATATTGGCATACAGATCAAGTTCCTTTCGGATAGTCAGGAGCACGCTTTTGTAATTAGGGTCAGGCACTGTGGTGATTGCCCCAAAAAGAACTGCATCACACTCTTTTATGATTTCCAAATCATCATTTGATATTGAAGTCCCTGTCCTTTCCCACCGTGTATAGCCAAGCTCCAGGGGCACTTTCTCAAACTCAAGCCCAAAAGCATCAAGAACTTTGACAGCTGCAGGGATTACCTCCCTGCCTATCCCATCACCTTCGATTACAGCCAGTTTCATATTAACTGCATCTATAGTTTAGGTATATGAATCTGGCGTAACTTTTGAGGTTTTTTAGGGGCCTCTCAGATCCAGAGCAGGTGTTCGGCGAGAATTTTCCCGCCTATCCCTATAAGGATCAGCCCTCCGATAATCTCGACTTCGTGCTCAAAGAAGTGGCCTATTCTGTACCCCAGGATTGCTCCGCAGAACGACATGAAAAAGGTCACACAGCCTATTATAATCGCAGGTTCAATTATAGGCGTGTTGAGAAAGGCAAAGCTAATTCCCACGGCAAGGGCGTCTATACTTGTAGCGATTGCGAGCACCAGAAGCACCGAATAATTGAGGGAATTTACCTTTCCATCAGGGTCTCCGTAAAGAGCCTCATAAACCATTTTGCCTCCGATAAAGGCCAGAAGCCCAAAAGCAATCCAGGGAGCATAGTTTGATACAAAGCCGCTTACTGCGCTCCCCCCAAGCCAGCCCAGCACAGGCATTAAAGCTTGAAATCCTCCAAAAAAGGAAGCTAGTTTTAGGGCATCCTTGAGCCTGAAAGGCCTTATTGTGGTACTGCTGGACATGGAAACTGCAAATGCATCCATTGAAAGCCCGATTCCTAAAAGGAAATTAGTCAGGAAGGACATTAAGTGATTACTCCAATTTCGTTTTATAATGAAATTTTTCGGGATAATTAGAAATCTTTAGCACATGAGGACATATGAAAATAGAAACCCTCAAAATGTCTATATACCATGGTTATTCCTCTTTTGATGATCCAATAAATCTGCAATCAGATTTAAAACTATGTCTTCGTTATGGTTACTGACAAAAAATAATATGGGGGAGATCAGGAGCAGCCAGACCTCGCCAAACTGCAGGCAGACTAAGTTCAAAAAGTCTGCATAAAGTCTGCATAAAAAGACTAGAACGGACAGTGTTTAAATTTAATCGTGGCGTGGATAATTTCACTCTGCTTATATCTTGATTCTGCTCATACCTTAATTTCAGATTTTTCTTCAACCATTATTTTTGTTTTATTACCCGATATCCCTGCTATCTCTTTCCTATATACAGTGTACTTACCGGTGCCATCATAAGAAATAGCGTATTTATACTGACTTCCATTAAAAAACTTAAAGCCTTTTCTGTAAAATGCCGGATATTCTACAACACGCAGTGGATCAAGCGAATAGCGCTGGTATATATTGTCATCTGCGAAAGTTTTAACCCAATCAGGTACCAGGTTCACCTGTTGATATTTCTCCTGAATATTACGTCCGATAACTGTATTATAAGCAAGCGAAGCCCGCACTGCAACCATTATAAACACGAACTTCAGCAAGATAACCCCCGCAAAGAATCCAACAAGCCATGCAAGCATGAGCAAAAGCATAACATTAACCCCCCAGACTTAATTTTATTTTGTACTCCGCTACCTGCCTCCGATTTCATGAAGTCACTTAAATCTTTGACGTTCCCCTCAATCCCCTTAATTCACGAGTGTCGCTTGCAGGTCAATCATTTAAGACTATGTCTTTACGAGATAATAAGATTTTCTAATTTTAGAAAAAATCAACTTTTAATACAAAAAAGTATGTATATATAGAAAAATTTTTTACAATTTAGTCATAGAGATCTAATACTCAAAGTTACTCAGATTCTCTCACAGAAGATGGTTCCTGACAAATATTCAGTGAATATTCTCTGTTCGCATTGAAGCGAACGTTTTGCGGCAAAAAACTTAAAAGCTTACCATTATTACCTGACCTCTATGAGTGACTCTATCCTAGATGTTTATCATCAACAGTTGATGGAAATAGGAAGATAGAAACAGGCAGCATCACTGCTCAAAAGGTACTATATAAGCAGGACATTTTGCACAGGACAATTTTAAATTATCAGTTTACCTGTGCAAATTTCCCTTAAGTAAATTTAATAGTTTTGTAATTGGATTTTTATTAATACTCTTATACCTTCGTTTGGCTGTTTAGTTCCTCTGAACTCTGCCTAAGCTTGCTTACGAGTTTTCGGATAGCTTCAGCAACCTGGTACTCCGATGCTCCCCAGTGGACTACAGCTCCTTCAAAACCCGAAATTTTTACAAGTCCAGAATTCTCAGACCTGCAGCAGCGAGTAATAAACGATTTCGAGGGCACAACTATTTCGGACTTGAAAGGACAGATATTTACAAAGGAATACTCAAGTTCAGGAAAACGCATTTCAAAAAGAGTCTTTGAAATCTCGCATCCTACCAATAAGTGTCCATTTTCTGTGAGTACATCTGAATCCAGGCATTTGCCTTCCAGTCCCGACGCACTGCATGGGAAAACAGTATTTTTTCCTTCGAAACGCCTGAGGTCAATTATCTTTTCAGTAAACTTGATTTGTAGATCCCCGAAAACTCCACTAGCTTCAAGCCTTCTAACAACGAGGGAAAGCCAGGAAGGATAAGGAGGAGCAACGTCAAGTATTTCTAGATCAAGAATGCTTGAAAGATCAGGATCATGAACAAAAGTAACGTGCTTGTCCATACCCGTAAAAATTACTGTGTTCACTTTGCCGGTACAGAGTTTTTCTGAAGTCTCGATCAGGAGTGTGCGATCTTTTATATTCAGTTCCCTGTCATATTTTACAACCTCTTCTCCTGAGGCTATCATTTCTAGAGATTCAACTTTCCTGAGCAGTTCCTCTCCGCTTTTCTTCACGTGATATACTGCATATTCGCAGCTGCCTGTCTGAGGATTTTCCCTTTCTGTAATCAGGTAGTCAGTCAGGAAATAGATCGGCTCCTCAGTGTTCGGGCAGAAGGATTTTGTTACGCCCACATTCTTATATTCATTAGGAAATATCATAGGTATCGGTTTCTTTGGATCAAATTATTTACTTTGCTCGCTCTGAATTTTTTTCCTGTGAGCTACAAGCCCACCGTCAGCAAGTATCTGGAGCAGGAAATCCGGCAGTTTATTTCCTCGGAGCGTGCCTTTCCCTGAAACTGTAACCTCGCCTTTTAGCAGGTCAACCCTGACCTCGTCGCCTTCTTGGCACTCGATATCAGCTTCTATAAGAGGCAACCCCACATTGATCGCATTTCTAAAAAAGATCCTTGCAAAAGATTTTGCGACAACGCAGGCTACACCTGCATGTTTTAAAGCGAGGGGAGCCTGTTCTCTTGAGGAGCCACAGCCAAAATTGCTACCTGCTACAATAATATCTCCTGGTTTTACCTTTTTTGCAAACTCGGGGTCAATGCCTTCCATTGCATGAGCTGCAAAAACCTGCATATCCTTTGTCCGCAGGTATTTTCCGGGAATGATTACATCTGTATCGACATCGTCTCCGAATTTCCAGACTCTACCTATGATAGGTTTTTCCATTGCACTTCACCTGCGAAATAGGTTTTTTTAATAGTATTTCTAGATAGCGGGAAAATGAAGTAAAAATTTCTCCAGATCCGGCTTAAAAACAACGTTGAAAATGTAGAATCGATAAAATAAAGGCAAAAAAGAATTAGAAATAGAGGTGCAGGAGAGTGGTAATAGCACACTCCGTACTGTTTTATACCTTTATTTCTTCTCCTTTTAACACTGCTTCTTCATTTACTCTCACTTCTTTTGTCGTATCGCCATAACTCAGCACATAGGGGCCTGAGGGTGCAGTATCGAACTGTGTCTCGCCTTTAATTGGTCCCTCAGTCGAATAAGGCAATGTAAATTCGTACCTTCCCTGAGAATCTGCAGTCGTTGACTGCGAGTACTCAAAGGTTCTTCCCTGATTCGTAAGAATTGTCGTGCTTATTTTAACAGTCTCATTTGGGGAAGCCGTTCCTGTTATTCTTGCACCTTTGACGTACTCGAAGATCTTGACATAACCCGTATCCACTTCAGGGAGCTTGCCTCCATAGAAGTAATTGTAGACCTGTTTATATCCGACTTCGTCAGTTTGGCTGGCTCCTGTTTCGTGAACCATCCTGTACTGCTTCAAGCCGTTTGCATCAAAAATATGGAGTTTTGCTTCCATGGAATCAAAATATCGGGTTGAAGGTATGGTCTGATATTGGTTACCTACCCTGTAAGCCTGATAGTACCCTTCAGTATCAAGAGTCCAGGCAGGCATTGCCCCGAATATCTCTGTAGCCATTCTAGCATCAGACATTATGTAACGTGCACCCATCTTGTCAGGCCTTGGATCTATAGCTTTGAGTACGGCAGTTGCTTCTTTTTCGGATGAGGCTGTGAAGAAGGTTGCAGCACCTGGCCGGTTTTCTTCATCAATGCTTACGCTGCGACCTCCTACTCCTGCCTGGAACGGGTTCGCATTTGGCATCCTGTGCCCTATTGTCTCTATGTAGTGTCCATAGTCCCACCAGGACATAACCCCATATGCCGTATCAGGATACTGGAACATCTCTCCGTTTTTCGGGGCTTCATAAATGGCATTGTAGTTCATTCCGGGATCAGGGGTGTTTGAGTGAAGCCACTCTGTGCCTTCCATCCACCATTCATTAGGATCATTTGAGCCAGTTGTATATAGCATTGCAGATCCATACGCTGGATAAATGAGAAATACGACTATAACCAGGACTGCAAGAACCTGCTCTACTTTGATGAATTTAAAAGCCTTCGGGATATCTGCAGGCGATTTTACATTACTTTTGAACTTCTGGTCAAGTTCATTCCATTTTGCTTTTTCAAGTAAAAGTCCTCCGAGATATGCACTCAGGATTGAAACGTTTACTGAATAGTAGTATGCAAATCTGTTCTGGCCGTAAATTGCAAGGAGAATAAAGAAACTCCATACAAGAACTAGTAATTCCTGGGGTTTTTGTCTTCTGAATATATTTACAGCAAGGATAATCATCCCTAGCAGAGAAGCAAGAAACCCTGTCATTGTGAAATTTCCAAAAGCTCTTGTCAGGGTAAAGACGCCACCCTGGTAGAATATGGAAGTAACTTCGCCAATTGTGGAAGGCCCTCCCCGTTGAGTCCCAAAAACCGTGCTTGGTGCATGTATAATCAAGGAATAAAGGGATGGAGATACAATTTTAGCAATTATAAGTCCTAGAATTCCAGCTCCAAAGATTATTAGAGGGTAATAATAGGTTTTTATTTGTTTTCTTTTGAATTCTCTTTCAATTAAACTTAAAGCCACAAAGCCTGCCATTGCTCCAATAGCGGTGACTACATGGAACCAGGAATAATAATACAGAGAAAATCCCATATCCGGGTGGACAAAGGGAAGGATAAGTATAGTACTTACTAAACAGGTGACTATGCCTGTAAACCCCAGATAATCGCTGGACTCGTTCTGGAAGGTGTCTAATATATACTGGAATACTGCGTACACAAGAGCTATTAATAAGAAAAGTGATCCTCCTGGCCATGACAGCTGGTAAGCTGAATACATTACTCCAGCCAAAACCGAGTATACAAGAGGTTCTTTGAAGACAGTGAATTTCTTATTAAGCACATCTTCAAAACTCAGCTTTTTCTTCTTTGCCGAAATTAAAGCCAGCATGAAAAACATCATGAAGAAAGTACTGAATAACGATTCAGCAACATGATGGTCTGTCCAGCCAATCACTGATCTGGCTAAAAACTGCCCTGGAGCAAATGCTATCAGGATCGCAGCCAGAATTCCTGTTTTATGCCCTCCAAGGTATTTTCCCATGTAGTAAACTGGAATGACTGTAAGAGCTCCTAAAATTGCAGGGAAATATGCTCCTATAGTATTAACCAGTTGAGGGCTTGGATTTCCCATTCCCAGAATCAGGGAGGTAATTGCCATCATTTGATCGAACAATGGGCCAAAGTGTATGTAACTCCCGTTAGGATAATTGGTCATGGGATTGAAAAACATCCTGTGGGGGTAATTTTCAAGCAGGACGTTTAAAGTACGCATGTGGTACCAGGCGTCGTTTGTAGCGAACTTTACAAACCCATTGGGTAAGAATACTGTGTTTGAAGGAAGTGTTCTAACCCATAGAGATACAAAACCGATTATCGCAACCGCCAGAGTATAAGGCAAGCTGGATTTCATTTTCTTTTTGAATGATGATACAGGATGATCCTGAGAACTCATAATAATCCCCTTTAAGAGGTAAATTTTTGCGATTAAATATATAATTTATGGAAGAAGAAAATCATGTAGATACTATTATTGTCTGATGTAGGCAATTCAGTATGATTATTTATAATCTTATCTCATTCCTGTTCAGAAACTTCATACAGCTTTCATAATGACCGACAGGACAGTCTTCAAGGAATTCCCATCGAAATTTTGCTTCTCCTTCCAGGAGACAGGCTTTCTCAATCTATCTACTTTGGAAACAGTAATAACTAGTAGGCTTTTTAACGGATGTGAAATATTTTTGCTTCCTTTTTAAGAAACCCTTAGAAATATAAAATAACTTTATTAATGGTATATATAAATAAGTATATGTAACTGGCGAATATATTAAAAACAAATATTTTTAAAACGTGGCAGGCTCTTTCAAAAATCTCAAAAAATAAATCTTCCAAGGATATTTAAAAAATAAAAACATAAATGGAAAGAATAAAGGTGTGAATTTAACTTAATCAGAATTCCAAAACTTTTCAGACCTTTATTTCTTCTCCTTTTAACACTGCTTCTTCATTTACTCTCACTTCTTTTGTCGTATCGCCATAACTCAGCACATAGGGGCCTGAGGGTGCAGTATCGAACTGTGTCTCGCCTTTAATTGGTCCCTCAGTCGAATAAGGCACTGTAAATTCGTACCTGCCCTGAGAATCCGCAGTTGTTGACTGTGTGTATTCAAAGGTTCGTCCTTGACCTGTGAGGATAGTAGTGCTTATTTTAACAGTTTCATTGGAGGAAGCTGTTCCTGTTATTTTTGCACCTTTAACGTATTCAAAGATCTTGACATAACCGGTATATACCTCAGGGAGCTTACCCCCGTAGAAGAAATTATAGGCTCTTTTATACAAGATTTCCCCGGTCTGGTAGGCTCCTGTCTCGTGAATCATGCGGTACTGTTTCAAACCGCTTCCGTCAAAAATGTGCAGCCTTGCCTCCATGGAATTGAAGTATCGGGTTGAAGGCGCATTCCAGTATCCATCTACTGTCCAGTGAGATTGATAATACCCTTCCTTGTCAAGAGTCCAAGTAGCTATTGACCTGAACATTGATGTGGCCATCAGGGCATCAGATATTATGTAACGTGCGCCTGCCTTGTCAGGTCTAGGGTCTATGGCTTCAAGTACACCACTTGCTTCTTCTTCGGATGGGGCTGTGAGAAAGGTTGCAGCACCTGGCCGGTTTTCTTCATCAATGCTTACGCTGCGACCTCCCACTCCTGCCTGGAACGGATTCGCATTTGGCATCCTATGTCCTATTGTCTCTATGTAATGCCCGTGATCCCACCAGGACATAACCCCATAAGCAGTATCAGGATACTGGAATATTTCTCCATTTTTCGGGGCTTCATAAACAGCATTATAATCCATTCCGGGATCCGGGGTGTTTGAGCTAAGCCAAACACAAGCTTCTTCCCAGGGTTGGATGGGTTGGCCGTATACCATTTTTGTATACGGCATTGCAGATCCATATACTGGATAAATCAGAAATACCACTATAAGTAGGACTGCAAAAACCTGCTCTATTTTGACGAATTTCAATGCTTTCGGGATATCCGTGGGCGATTTTAGATTGCTTTTGAACTTCTGGTCAAGTTCACTCCATTTTACTTTTTCAAGTAACAGGCCTCCCAGATAAGCACTCAGGACTGAAACGTTTATTGAATAGTAATATGCAAAACGGTTCTGGCCGTAAATTGCAAGGAGAATTAAAAGACTCCAGATAAAAAGCAGCACTTCCTGAGGCTTTGGTTTTCTGAACAGGTTTGCAGCCAGAATAAGTATCCCGAGCAGAGACGCTAGAAATCCCGTAGCAGTGAAGTTTGAAAAAACTTTAGATAGGGTAAAGACACCAACGTCGTAGAATATAGAAGTAGCTTCATCGATTGTGGAAGGTCCTCCTTGCAGTCTTCCAAAAACAGTGTTTGGTGCGTTTATAATCAGGGAATAAAGGGATGGAGATAAAACTTTGATAAATATAAGCCCGAGAATACCAGCTCCAAGAATTATCAGTGGGTAATAATAAGTCTTCATTTTCTTTCTTTTGAATTCTCTTTGAATAAGACTCAAAGCCGCAAAGCCTGCCATTGCTCCAAGGGATGTGATAACATGGAACCATGAATAATAATAAAGTGAAAAGCCCATATCCGGGTGGACAAATGGAAGGATAAGTATTGTACTCACTAAAAATGTGACTATGCCTGTAAACCCAAGGTAGTCGCTGGACTCATTCTGAAAATTGTCAAATATGTACTGAAATATTGCATAAACAAGAATGATAAATAAGAAAAGCGAGCCTCCTGGCCAGGAAAGCTGGTAGGCTGAATACATGACACCAGCCAGAACAGAATATATAAATGGCTCTTTTATGACTTTAAAGTTTTTATTGAACACATCTGCAAAACGCAGCTTATTTTCCTTTGCTGAAATTAAGGCCAGCATGAAAAACATCATGAAAAAAGTACTGAATAGTGACTCGGCAACATGATGGTCTGTAAAGCCAATCATTGAACGGGATAGAAACTGCCCTGGAGCAAATGCTATCAGGATCGCAGCCAGAATTCCTGTTTTATGCCCTCCAAGGTATTTTCCCATGTAGTAAACTGGAATGACTGTAAGAGCTCCTAAAATTGCAGGGAAATATGCTCCTATAGTATTAACCAGTTGAGGGCTTGGATTTCCCATTCCCAGAATCAGGGAGGTAATTGCCATCATTTGATCAAACAATGGGCCGAAGTGTATGTAACTCCCGTTAGGATAGTTGGTCATGGGATTGAAAAACATCCTGTTGGGGTAGTTTTCAAGCAGGACAAATAAGGTACGCATATGGTACCACGCATCATTGGTCGTGAACTTCACAATCCCGCCAGGTAAAAGTACTTTATCTGAAGGAAGAATTCTAACCCATAAAGACACAAAACCAATTATCGCAACCGTCAGAGTATAAGGCCAGCTGGATTTCATTTTCTTTTTAAATGACGATACAGGACGATCCTGAGGACTCATAGTAACCCCTTTATAAAACGAACTTTATAAATTTAAATGAAATTACTAAAAAGAAAATTACATAGTTTGTATTAATTCAATGTAACAGTTTATAATTCTATCCCATTTCTGGTCCGGAACTTCGTAATGCTTTCTTTCTCCAAACCGGTTGAGAATAGCTTTTCTGATAGAATCGACATCTCCTGGCGGAACAAAAAAAGTTCCTTCATATTTAGCCATCGATTCTTTCAAGCCGCCTACTTCAGAAACAATAACAGGTTTTCCAAAGGACATGGCGATATGGGCAATTCCGCTCTGAGAAGCCCTCAAGTAAGGCAGAACTACCACATCTGCAGCACTGAAATATACATTTACTTTGTCATCAGGAACGTATTCGTCTACTAGCGTAATGTGTTTATAAAAGGGAGAAGCCTTTATCTGGCCAAGCAATTCCTTTCGATCTTCCCAGATTTCCCCGACAATTAACAACCGGCTTTTTTCGATAATCTCGGTAGGTAGCTGTTCAAAGGCTCTAATTAGATAGGAAGTTCCCTTATATTTTCGAATTAAACCGAAAGAAAGAATAACAAAATCGTCCTTTATTGAGAGGTTTTTTCTTGCTTCTTTTATATCAAGCAATTCTCCGTACTGGTCGTAAAGCCCGTGCGGGATCACATGGATTTTTTCAGGGGCAATAGAATATCTTTTTGCAACAAGCTCTTTATCGGATTCTGAATGAGTAATATATGCATCAAGGTTTTTACGAAGCAGTTTTCCTGTTATTTTCGAGTATAAACGGATCGGAAGTATTGATTCTTCAAACGGATCCACCACTTCGTGAAATTCTATTATGATTTTCGGTTTATTCAGCAAACCGGCAAAGAGCTTCAGCAGAAGTTGCATATGTGCAACCGAAGAAGTCCACCACTGCAAAACTATGATGTCCGGTTTTTGTGCTTTAAGAAAACTGTACGCTTGAATCCAGGTCAGAGGGTTGTTATAGTCCATGCCGTCAAAAACAGGAATGTCGGGTGAAAAATTCAGATCGGAAATATTTTTTCCAACATGGGATTTCCCAGGAAACAGAAAAGTTGGAAGCAGCTGTCGGAAGCAGACAACTGAAACGTCTTTTTCCATAGACATGGCATTTGCCAGACGGATAGTGTAATAACTGATACCGCTTAAAAAACGTTTCGAAGGTCCGACTATGCAAATGCGTTTGTTGGATGTCATTTGTCTAAACTATCACATTATCTTTATATTAAGCTAATGCATTACTGCGTATAGGTTCCAGTTAAAAGAGGTTCAGCCTTGAAAATAGCCCAGATCTGTCCCCGTTACTACCCTGATATAGGGGGAGTGGAAACTCATGTCAGAGAAATTAGTGAAAGGCTGGTTAAAGCAGGACATGATGTTGAGGTCATAACAACTGATCCCACGGGAAAATTGAGTAAGCGAGAGATTGTAAACGGAGTAAAAGTTCTCAGGTTCAGATCTTTTGCTCCTGGAAATGCGTATTATTTAGCTCCCCAAATCTACACCTATCTTAAAGAGCACGATTATGATGTAATTCATGCACACAGTTATCATGCGTTTCCTGCATTCTTCGCATCCTTGGAAAGGCATGGTGGAAAACTGGTATTTACGCCGCATTATCACCGACACGGCCATACTGCGTTTCGGGACTTACTGCACAAACCTTATAGGCTTCTTGGGAAGATGATCTTCTCCAGAGCTGACTCGGTGATATGTGTATCAGAGTATGAAAAGAAACTTGTAGAATCGGATTTTAAGGTTGCCGAAAAAACCATAAAAATTCCTAATGGCATAAATCTTAAAGAATTCGAAAATCTAAAGCAGCCGGGAAAAGAGTCAAAAAAGAAAGCCAGAAGAGAAAAGCTTCTTCTCTATGTGGGTCGCCTGGAAGAATATAAAGGGATACAGTATATTATCCAGAGTTTACCTGAACTTCAGGATTTCCGGTTGAGGATCGTCGGAAAGGGTCCGTACGAATCTGAACTTCGTAGTATGGCAAAAAGTTTAGGGGTGGAAGCAAGGGTTGAATGGTTAAAAGATCTTTCCAGGAAAGAACTGCTTGAATGCTATGCAGGTGCGGATATCTTTTTGATGCTTTCCTCTCACGAAGCATATGGAATAACGGTTGCTGAGGCTCTTGCTGCGGGAGTTCCGTGTATTGTGGCAAAAGGCAGTGCACTTGAGGAATTTGTGGACGGAAAGAATTGTATTGGGATTGAAAACCCCGTTTCAAAGGAGAAAGTAGCCAGAGCACTGAAGGAGATCATGAGAGAGGAAAAAAATGGAAACTTCAGGATAGACAAAAATATAATGGATTGGAATGAAGTTTCAGCCAGAATTGAAAGAGAGTACCTGCAGAATAAAGACTAAATTATTCAAGGTAATAACAGATTGTTCTTTTAAATCAAGAAACTTTATAAAGAATTCCGGGTTTTTGGGGAACTGAACTATGAAAATTGATTATATAAATGGCCTGAAAACAGTTGAAATATTCGGGATGTCAAAATATCAAAGTGAAATCCATAACAGGCTAGATAATGTTAAATTAAATCGGATAGAATATCCTAATATATCTAAAATTCCCGGAATTAACAAGATTTTTGAATATTCTGCATATCCGTTCATTGTAAAGAAGAAAATAATTGAGAATAATGTTAAGCACATAACTCGGCAAGATATGGCATTTCTTCTTGAATTAATTGATATGAAAAAAACCATTGTTACCTGCCATGATATCATACCTATAGCATATTACAAGACTCTAAACCCTCTCTGGAAACTTAATGCAAGAGGATTGAGAAAAGCAGAAAAAATAATTACGGTCTCCGAATTCTCTAAACAGGATATTAGTAAATACATAGGATATCCAGAAGAAAAAATAGAAGTCATACCCCCTGCGGTAGACCACAGTCTATACTATCAAATTAGAAATAAAACAGCTTTAAATAAATACAGGATAGGAGAAGCTGAGAAAGTAATCCTATATGTTGGAGCTGAAGAACCTAGAAAAAATCTTCAATTTTTACTAAATTCATTCAGCAGATTAAAAGCAAAAATTCCTAATGTAAAACTGTTGAAAGTAGGGACCCCAAATTACCTGTTCGTAAGGAAAAAGCTCCTTAAACAGATAGAGGCTCTGAACTTACAGAATAATATTATCTTTACGGGATATGTATCAGAAACCGAACTAGCAGATATCTACAACGCTGTGGATTTGTTCGTATTCCCTTCTTTATATGAAGGCTTTGGGATACCTCCTCTGGAAGCAATGGCATGTGGAACCCCGGTAATAACATCAAATACCTCCTCACTACCGGAAGTTGTCGGAGATGCTGCAATTCAGGCAGATCCTTATAATGTTGAGGATTTTGCTGAAAAAATGTACGAAGTACTACAGAATGATGATCTCAAAGAAGAGTTGGTCAGAAAAGGACTGAAAAGATCAAAAATGTTTAGTTGGGATAGTTCAGCAAAAAAAACATTAAAGGTATATAAAGAATTGTAACCTTAAGTCAGAACCCCGTCCCTTATTCCTTTCAAGAAAGAAATAAAAGATGGCAAAATTTCCTTACTTTTTTGACGGTATAAGATGCCACCAATGACCATCCAGGCACGAAATCCAAAAAAGTAAGTTAAGAACGAAAAATATTGTTGTTTTGATGAATGCTTTTTCATAAACCAGAACTTATTCCTCGTATAATGGAATAAAGTAAAACCGGTTATTTTATTGCTTGTAGCGCCACCCTTATGCCATATTTTTCCTTTTGGCACGTAGACTATTCTATACAGTGCTTTATGAGCACGTACACACCACTCAGTCTCTTCAAGGTACGCAAAATAATCTTTATTCAGATACCCAATCTTATTGAACAGTTCGCTTTTTGCAAGTAGTGCACAACCCATTACACAGTCAATATTTTCGGGCTCGTCCAAATATTTACTTTCCTGCTGTGTCAGGTTAATTACTTCACCTTTATTCCAATGAATTTTTACACCAGCAGATTGAATTTCCTGAGGATTTTTATATTCGTATATCGTTGGTCCCAATACTCCTATCTGCAAGTCACTTTCTGCCACATTTATTAGTTCATTTAAAAAATAAGGATCAACAACTGTATCGTTATTAAGTAATAGAATATAATCCGAATTAAGGTTATTTAAAGCGAATTTAATGCCAATATTGTTTCCTTCAGCAAAGCCATAATTGTCATCGTTTTTTATAAGAATCAGGTTTTTTCTTGAAACCGGATTTTTAATGTTTTCTTTTATTGAAATTGAGGTATCTAGCTCATCTTTAGAATATTCTCTAACATAAATCGGTTTATTTTCGGGTAAATAATGGAAGAATCTAGACTTAATTTTAATTTTCCCTTCTGCATAGTTTTTTATTTTTTGTATAGAATCATCTTTTGAGCCATTATCTACTATAATAACTTCGTATAAGGGATATGTGATCTGAAAAACAGATTCCAAACATTCTATAGTGTCCTCCCAACCATTCCAATTAAGAATTATAATGGCAACTTTTGGATTCATGATCTATGCCCTATTTTTCGATGTAAATCTCTAAACTTAAAATAGATACTTTGACCAAATAATAATATAAAAAGAACTGTAATTGTTTTAAGATTAAAATAGTACGCTTTCATAGATTTTATTAGATAATTTCTTCCATTATTGAAATCGCCAATAGAGCATAATCCAGTACCAATATCGTAATAGTGTTCAGATAAATTTTTTTTGTTTTTACTAAAATCATCTAAATGTGTGAGTAAAATAATTTCATGAGCCTTAAGCATATTATTTTCATTTAAATTTATACTGTTGGGCGTAGAATATGAGCATAAAAGAGGCTTATTAATGTATTTAAATAGATAATATTTAGAGAGCTCGATCCATAACTCCCAGTCTTCTAAGGCAGGAAGATTTTCATCGAAATATTTTTTATTTTCGAAACATTCTTTTTTTACAAGGACAGTTGGTGTTCCAACAAAATTTCCTTCAAGAAGTTCATTATGTATGTTTCCTTCTTTTTGAGGTAGATGATCATTTGGCAGATATATTTTTTTATCAGCTTCGATTCTGTAAAATCCAGAATAAACAATTCCAACTTCTGGAGAAGTATCAGCAAAAGCTTCTATTTGTTGCTTAAGTTTATCTAAAAACCATTCATCATCACTATCCTGAAATGCAATGTATTTTCCTCTTGATTCTCTAATTCCAGTGTTTCTTGCTGCTGAAGCCCCCTTGTTTTGATTATGTCTTATATACCGTATCCTCTCATCTTTAAAATCCTTTATGACTTCTTCAGTATTATCTGTCGAGCCATCATCAACAAGAACAATTTCCAAATCCTGGTAAGTTTGATTCAAAACACTCTGAATAGCTTTGGGTAATAAATGAGCTCTGTTATATGTTGGGATAACTACACTTACTTTTGGATTTTGATTACACATATTATTTCCTTCCCCAGTTCCAAAAATTTAAACATATAAGTTTGATTCCACTAGCTGCCAAATCAGGTGATTTTAACTATTAATGTTAGAGTTTATGTTTAACTATCCAAGTTTACACACATATTTAGCAGGAGATTTTCATGTGCATAGAAATGGAACTAGGCTCACGGCTTTATTATAGGAATATCTAATATGACTAAAGCTCTAATACGACTGAAGCTGATATTTTATAAGCAAATTATTTAACTTATTTATTTATTTATTTATTTATTATTTATATAATTTAAGCTTTAACAATAGTCGTAGTATATTCATTCTTCTAGTTTTTTTGTATGAATTTATTCATTTATCCATTTTGCCGAATCAAGCACTCACTTTTAAGTCACGTTTCCAAAGGTTAAAACGATTACTTACCCCAAACTAGGTTTTTATATTCAGAACAAAATTTATTACAGTTAAAATTTGTTTTTGCATATTCGTAAGCTTCGTGAGAGATTTTATCCATCAAAATTTTATCTAAAGTAAGTTTACTTAAAACTTCGAATACATTTTTAACTATAAGATCATCGCTTTCATTCTTTATAAGAAAACCATTGTGTTCATTACAAATATGCTCTGAAATGCCTCCTACATCAGTGCTTATAGTTACAATACCATGAGCCATTGCTTCCATTATAACCAAAGGAAAACCTTCTCTACTCGAGACAAGTAGCAATATGTCTGAATTACTATATATTTCAGAGATTTGCTTTTCATCCGCCAGCTCGCCTAGGAAATTACAATACCTTCTGTACTGTTCGTCCACTGAATCCTTGACGTCGCCGACTAAAGTGAATTCAACTGGCAAATTACTTAGATAACAAAGATGAGAAACTTTTCCTATTAAATTAACTCGCTTTTCTTCAGAGCCGCGACCTACATAAAGAACTTTTAAAGTAGATTTATTATTTTTCCTTCTAACTAGTTCCGGAATTTTTACGCAATTTTCGATTAAAAATACTCTTTCATTCATTTTTTCAGTTATACCGTTTAAGCGGTACTGATTCTTTAAGTCATTCATCGTACGTTTATTAATTACAACTCTTTTGTTTAATCTATTTACGTAAGGAAGGCTAACATCTTCTATTCCACCCCCAAAAGCATGTATGAGATCAATACAGCAAATTTGAGGCTTCAAATATGGAATTAACTTGTAAAAAAGCACATTATTGCATCCAAATACCACACAAGTTTTATTGTTATTTATAATTGTGCATAACACACCAACCCAAAAATTAATGTATACACGATTGTCAAAATAGTTAAAATGACCTAAGTCAAATATTTTAGCACTTTGAATAAATTGGTTTTTCAGTGCTGAATTTATTGATCTGTTAGTGAAAAATACTACAGGATTGCACTTTCTTAGACAATGAACAATTTTAAGATGAACCTTTTCAGCTCCCCCTATATGATAAGTCGGGAATAAGAAAAAAAACTGCGATCTGAAAAATGGAATAAATAAGAAGCCTACAAGTCTGCCAGTAAGTATTATAGGTACTTCTAGGGGTTGAAACATTTTTTCTAAGAAATTATTAATGCGCATATATAGGATATCCATCTTCAAATATAGTCCACCATTACAAAATAGATTTAATATGGTTTTTAAATCTGTACTTATTTTAAATCTGTACTTAAGTATTTAGTCCAATATCCACGAATATAATTATTTTTACTTATGATAAGGAAACGTATATTTTAAAATGCTTCATATATTTTAAACATTATACACCATGGTAGCTAAGAAGTCAAAATTGATCTCAAAAATTTAATCTAAACTATAACTATATCTGTTCAAGAAATAATCTTAAAAATACGCCCCAAGATTCTATTCCTGACGACTAATTGGGTCTTTAGTCATAAAAATCCATTTCTGAAATTATTACTCATTGGTAATAAATTGATACCGGGACAGGTTACTCATTGATAATGAATTGATTCTGAGATTGATTACTTATTAGTAAATTGATTCCAATACTGTTTTGTTGCAGATTTAAACAATTTGTTTAAGTCTTTGATTTAAGAGGATAGAGTCCGCTTAATTTTTACCTTTCATACTGTAGACTACAAATGTAAATAGCATTTCTAACAGCCTGGCAATTAAATCCAAACGTAAATAATTTAACAATTTTAAATAAAACAAAAGTTTTCATATTTTTAAAGTTATTTAATTATACACTTTAGCAAAAATTTAGTTTTTTGAGCAATTGATAAGCCTACTGATTTACTCAGTTTAGATTCATTAAACAAATTCCATGAGTCAAAGCCTAAATATGTTGAATTTTTGCAGACAAAGTATAATTGTTGTCCCAGGACAGTCGAGAAAGCAGGTTCAGGATATATTTTCATTTCAAAATTAGAGGTTCTCAATTTTTCAAGCCAAAAGATTACCTCAAGTATAAATTTTCTATTATGACGGATGACATAATAACTAAGTGCCTCATGAATTTCAAACTCCTCTTCTGTTGGGTTAATACCCAATTCTTTAATTTGGGCGAGCCTGATATTATTAGCTACATATTTCTGCTTATTTCTGTCTGAAGTTGACTCATGTATTCTGTAATGTAGCAGAATTTTAGGTATATTTGCTAGTCTTGTTTCTTTTGCAGCACGAACCCATAACCCATAATCCTCAGCATACAGTTCTTCTTGCTTATAAGCAAACCCATTATTTAAAAACAGATCCCTTCTTGCGATTATACTCGGGTGAGCAATTACGGTTTCAAAAAGCATTCTCGATTGTATAGTTTCGTGATCACACGGAAATATCCAGACAAGCCCTGAGAGATCTCCAATAGTTTTAACCCAGCTACCACATATTCCAATTTCAGGGCTTCTGTTCATAAATTCAACTTGTTTTTCCAATCTATCTGGTAAACTGATGTCGTCTGCATCCATTCTGGCAATATATTCTCCTTCTGCAACGGAGATGCCTTTATTGAGTGAATTAACCAATCCTTGCCGTCCCTGATAATAAATCTTTACTCTAGAGTCATTTTGTTGATATTTGTCAAGAATGTTACGCGTTTCATCAGTTGGATCATCACAAATAATTATAAATTCTAAATTGGAAAATGTTTGATTAAGGATACTATTTATTGAATCTGAAAGATGTTTGTCACCTTTATATACAGGCATGACAACCGATACTTTAGGAGCGTCAATATTCATAAAAGATCCCTTTTTTATTCATACGTACTAGAATTACTGATTGTGTTAACAGTATTTTGGTCCAACGTCAGTTCACAGCCAGTCTGGCCAGATAAAGCCTATACCTACCCTTTCCACAATATGTCTCATCTCATCGCACACTTTTCTATCTAGTTTTAACACTAAGAAGCCATATATCAACGCTCCAAAAATAACTGGGGTTACTGTAAACCATATATTGGATAGAGGCATGAATAAACAATACAACTCAATAAGTAATCCCATTATGACCGAAGCTGCTACAATATTTAGCAAACAACTGAGTTCCAATCGGATTACCATATATTTTGATAAAACTTGCCAAGCAAGTAAGGCATTTAGTGTCATTGTTGCCAGAGTTGCGATAGCTGCGCCATTTATACCCATAAAAGGAATTAATATTATATTCAGGAGAATATTTGCTCCAACTCCAATTGCCGTAACTTTAAACGATTCTTTAGGATAATTCAGTCCATCCAAGTACATTGTAAAAAAATATTGAAATACATTTACTATCTGTACGGCAAGAAGTATTACAAATGTATAATAGCCCTGTACAAACTCTGGACCATAGAAAGAATTTAGTAAATGGTCTCCAAGCAATACCCCGCCCACAAATACTGGAATTGCCAGTAGTAAAGAGTAGCTTATTGCACGAGCTAGAGACTCTTCTATAAGATAAATCTCATTGGCCTTACCCCACTGGCTTATTCTGGGCCAAAGTGTACTTCTTATAGCGTATGAACTAAATGTGGCAACAGACGTAAACTGGAGTGCTATCCTGTAGATACCTACATCTTCAGTATCCATAAAATATCCAATAAGTACAGTATCCGCTTGTGAAAATACGAGCGCTCCACTAGTTGTTAAAAATAGCCAGAAAGAAAATACAGATAGACTTTTTATATGATCCCATTTGAAAGGCGCAAAATGCAGATCAAAAAACCGGAATTCGATGATAGCTGCCCCAATCATTCCAGCTACCATGCCGCCAGCAAGCCCTCCAGTTTCGTACCCAAAGTATATTGCTAGAACCTGTAATATAACTCGTAAGATATTGCTTATGCCTTCACAGGTATTTCGTATCCCCATTTTACCCTGGCCAGAAACCCCAGTGGAGATAGGACCTACAACCATTGAGACTAATAATGCCACAAGCAGCCAGACAAACATTCCTGACCCATTAAGGTCCGAAAAGTAGTCTTTAAGTAAGAGCAAAATAAGTACTCCCGTTATAGTAAACACTAATCGCAGCATAAAATATGCGCTGAAATACGCATCAGGTTCTTCACCTTCACTGATACGTTTAATTGCAGCTCCACCAAATCCCCCGTCCATAAACATGCTTGTAATACCATAGTATGCTAAAAATAAGAAATATGAGCCGAGAATTGCTGCTCCTACAGTGTGTGCAAAATACATCGTGCTTAGGAAACCTATGGCTGTAAAAGCAATCTGCCAAAATAATGCTATTATGCTCTGGCGCTGAATAGTGTCTATCTTTAATATATTCGAGAAAATAGTAGCTATGTTAAACATGGTCTAACGATCAATTGCGTATTATAGTTATGTTCCATTAATCACACTGGACATAAATTATCTTGAGTTCGGACTTTAAACACACGAGAGATACTAATTCTAATACTGCAAGTTAGAATAAATAAAAATAATTATCCGCTAAATAATTCATAACTTAATTCTTTTAGTTAATAACTATCCTTTAAAAGAATCTAAGACTCAGGTTATTATTTATCCCTTTTACTTTTTTTCACCTGCAATTAACAAACTAGCCCTCAATAGACTTTCAAAGGTGCCTGCGTCACTCCAGAAACCATCTAGGATACGATATTCCATAGTTCCATTATTAACAAAATAATTGTTGACATCAGTTATCTCAAGCTCTCCTCGCGCAGAGGGCTTGAGGGTTTTAACGATTTTGAATACATGATTACTATATATATAAAGACCGGTAACTGCAAAATTGCTTTTGGGCTCCCGAGGTTTTTCCTCGATTCCTATTACCTTGTCACCATTAAGCTCAGCTACTCCAAACCTGTGGGCATCCGGTACTTCCTTTAAGAAAATTCTGGCGCCACCTCTAAAGTTTGAGACGTCCTCTTTAATGTTGTCCTGGAAAATATTATCGCCAAGGATCACTGCTACATCGTCTTCATCCGCAAAACGCTCTGCAAGGCCTAAGGCCTGTGCGATCCCTCCGGCTTCTTCCTGAATTTCATAAGTAAATTTAACCCCAAGATCTGCGCCTGATCCAAGAAGCTCAAGAAAATGTCCGGCATGACCTCGACCGGATACGATCATTATCTCTTTGATACCTGCATTAATGAGAGTTTGTATTGGATAAAATATCATTGGCTTATCATAAACAGGCAATAGGTGCTTATTTGTAACTTTAGTCAGGGGGTAGAGCCTGCTGCCGGTACCGCCTGCGAGTATTATGCCTTTCATGCATTTCTCTCCTTCAGATAATCCTTAATTGCTTCTTTCCAATGCCTCATAGGGTTAGTTTTAGTATTTACAAGAACCGAATACTTTGGACGCCTGGCTTTTCTTGGAAATTCCTCACTTGTACAGGGAACAGTATTACTTATGGCGGCTGATGCAAACTCATACCAGGAACATATACCCTCATTTGTCACATGGTATATCCCGGCTTCAAGTTCAGCAATCTCCATGATCTTATTCGCGAGATCTACGGTATAGGTGGGTTTCCCAAATTGATCATTAACAACTTTGACCTGAGCCATCTCACCGGATAATCTCAGCATTGTTTCTACAAAGTTTTTTCCATGCGTACCAAAAAGCCAGGAAATTCGGATAATTCTATAATCTTCCAGATTTTCTGCAATTTTCTGTTCACCAAGAAGTTTTGAACGACCATACACATTAATAGGATCAGGAGTGTCGGATTCTATATACTCTTTTTTTGACCCATCGAATACGTAGTCCGTGCTGAAGTGTACGAGGGTTGCACCTATCTCATTGCAGGCTTCAGCAATATACCCCGGTCCATACCCATTAACCTTAAGTGCAAGTTCCTGATGGTCTTCACAGCCGTCAACATCAGTATAGGCTGCTGCATTTATTACCAGATTCGGGTTTACTTTTCGTATGGATTTAAGCACTTGCTCTCGATCTGTAATATCAATATCTTTATGTGTCAGTTTCACAGCGTCTGGAAACGCTTTGCAAAGATCGAATCCAAGCATCCCGTCGGCACCGATAATTAACTTTTTAATGGTTCCCACCACCATTTGTTTTCCACATACCATCTGACTGTTTGCTCAAGGGCAGTATCAAAATCATATTTTGGTTTCCAGCCCATTTTCTCAAGTTTGCTACCATCGAGCGAATAACGGAAATCGTGTCCCTTTCGATCTTCAACGTATTCGATTGAAGCTTCGTCTTTACCAAGCATTTTAAGAATACGGTGAGTGATTTCAAGGTTTGTAAGCTCGTTTCCACCATCTATATTGTAGATTTCTCCACTGCTCCCATTGTGAAGGACAAAATCGACTGCAGAGCAGTGATCTTCAACATAAATCCAGTCCCGGATATTCAGGCCAGTGCCATAGACAGGAACCTTTTTGCCTTCCATCAATCTGCTGATGAAAAATGGAATTAGTTTTTCAGGGTACTGATAAGGCCCGAAGTTGTTTGTGCACCGAGTTATGCAAACTGGCAGATCGTAAGTTGTATAGTAGGACATTGCAAGAAGATCGGAACCTGCTTTGCTTGAAGAATAAGGGCTTGAAGGGTTCAGATTGTCCTTTTCAGTAAAAGAACCTTCTTTTATACTGCCATATACTTCATCAGTTGAGATATGGACAAATTTCTTGATATTATTTGCAAGCGCACTTTGTAGAAGAGTATTTGTTCCAAGCACATTTGTCCTGACAAAAACCGAACCGTCCTCAATTGAGCGGTCAACATGACTTTCAGCTGCAAAATGCAAAACATAATCGACTTTTTTCATTACTTCATTGACAACTCGGAAATCACAGATATCCCCCTGCACAAAAGAGTAATTGGGGTTATTTTCGATATCCTTGAGGTTAGCTGGATTTCCAGCATAGGTTAGTTTGTCAAGGTTTACAATTTGGTAGTTGGGATACTTCTCGAGCATGTAACGAATAAAGTTGCTGCCTATGAATCCGCAGCCCCCTGTAACCAGAAGTCTCATTTAGGTCACCCCTTGGTACGGTAATAAATATTTGGTACGTTAATAAAAAATACGTACCAATAAATTAAGACTGATGGATTAAAATTTGCCCAAGTTTAAAAATTCATTTTAGCTTCTTCTAACTTTGGGAGTAGCAGATCCTTCGGAGAACTCTTTATATCCTCAGCTTTTATCTTCCAGTCAATATTCAACGACGAATCGTTATAGATAATTCCTGCTTCAGCCTCAGGATGGTAGTATTCATCACATTTGTATTGAAAGATGGCAGTTTCGCTCAGTACGGAAAATCCATGGGCAAAGCCTTTAGGAATTAGAAACTGCCTTTTGTTTTCAGCAGAAAGTTCAACCCCAATCCAATCCAGAAAAGTAGGAGAATTTTTCCTTAGATCTACTGCAACATCATATACTTTCCCTTGCAAAACTCTTACAAGTTTCGCCTGACTGAAAGGAGCCAGCTGGTAGTGTAGACCACGAATTACCCCATAAGAAGATTTTGACTCATTATCCTGAACAAAAGAGTATTCTTTTCCTAAAAGGTTATCCAGCGTTAATTTATTATAACTTTCAAAAAAATAACCCCGGTCGTCTTCAAAGACTTTAGGCTCGAGTACAAAAAGATCGCTTATTTTAGTATCTATTATTTTCACACTTCTCAGCTCCTCCCATAGACATCGTCAAACCTGACAATATCCGCTTCGTCTACAAGCTCCCCTAACTGCACTTCAATAATCTCAAGCGGGATTTTTCCGGGATTGGACAATCTGTGTTTTTCTCCTGCACTGATAAAAGTACTCTCTCCCGGTCTCAGGAAGAACTGCTGTCCGCTTACTTCCACGCAGGCCATACCTTTAACAATCACCCAGTGCTCACTGCGATGGTAATGCAATTGGAGGCTCAATTTATGGGCGGGATGTACTGTGATATTTTTGATCTTATGCTTTGGAGATACTTCAAGTAAGGTATACGAACCCCAGGGCCTATAGACGGTTTGTCCTATGTATGCTCTTTCATCGTTTCTGTCTTTAAGAGCTGAGACAATCTCCTTTACCTTCTGACTGCTGGATTTAGGGCAGACTAACAGAGCATCACTGGTATCGACAATAACCATGTCCTTTATATCAATGAGTGAAACAAGCTTACCACAACTCGAATATACGAGATTTCCATCGGAGTTGAGCAGCAAAGGATCACATTCATGGATTACGTTTCCTACAGGATCCTTTTCAAACTCGTCATAAATTGCCGCAAAGTTTCCCAGGTCGCTCCATTTCTGCTCAAGTTTTACAACTGCGACCTTATCGGATTTTTCCATTATTCCATAATCAATGGAAACCCTGTCCACAGATGCATAAACCTCATTGATATCCTTCCCGTTTTCAAAGCAGGTGAAAACAGGCGGTGCGTGTTTTTTAACTTCTTCAAAGAAAAGTGCTGTGTCGAAAAGGAACATCCCGCTGTTCCAGAGGCAGCCTTCCTGAATATATTTCTCTGCGGTTTCCAAATCCGGCTTTTCTCTGAATTCCGAAACCTTGTAACCTGGCCCGCAGGCTTCTGAGGTTTTAATATAACCATATCCTGTATGAGGAAAATTAGGAACAACCCCGAAAGTAACCAGATAATCCGAAGCAAGCTCTTCAGCCGAAGCAATTGTCTGCATTGCACCTTTATCAAGGACATGATCCGAAGAAAAGATTCCAACTACAGAGTGCCCATATTTTTTTTCAATTTCTTTCATTCCGAAGAAGATTGCAGGGAGAGTATTCTTGCCTTCGGGCTCAATTAATACATTCTCTCGAGGGATTGAGTACCCTATTTCCTCAATCTGCCCGATTACGAAAAATTTCTGAGCTTCATTCGTTACAACAAAAACTTCGGAAATATCAGATACTTCAAGGCACCGAAGGACGGTTTCCTGAAAAAGAGACGTACTTCCAAACTTTAAAAATTGCTTGGGATACATTTCTCGGCTGAGAGGCCAGAGTCGTGTTCCTGAGCCGCCTGCAAGAATTATTGATTTTATACCTGTCATCTCCTTTAGATATTGGTTAAAATGGATGCCATCTTAATAATCAAATTGAAGGTATACAGATTTTATTAGATTCTATATTGATTAAATTCATAGCAGATTATTAGTTCTATAATAACTTGGATCCTATAGTCAACTAAATTCATCCTATAACAGATTAAGTTCTAGATAAAGAGGGGTGCAGATACGCTGAAAGCACAGGATTAGAGCAATATATAATGAAAGTCATTAAATAATCTTTGCACAGGAAAACATTGAATCTACTCATCCCCTGCATGGCAGGTATAGTATTCTTTTAAAAGAGATTATTACTGATTGCTGGTATATCTTTTCGAAGATACCAGTTACACCTGCGTTTTCGTTTACATTATGTTTCAGTTATTTTACATTATGTTTCAGTTATCCATGTTTTCATTTATATTGTGCTTTTAGTTACATTGATATTTTCAGTTAAGTACAGGCTTTCAGTTGGCGCTTTCAGGCGCTTTGAAACTGTTCTCTGATCCTTATATGTAGGAGAAGTACCATCACAGGTGCAATAGCTGTTTTCCAGCAAACGAGAACTAAAATTAAGGAACCTAGAAAAAAGTAGGACAATGGAATCTGGTAGATAAAGCAGGGTAAAGGATCAAGAAAACAAAGAGGAGAACAGTGAGCTAAAAGAAATAAATGCTTAAAGTGGAAGGAAAAGGGCGCAAAGGTTCAATAAAGAACCTTTATCTGGAATTTTTCCTTTGTTCTTCCTTTCCTGACTTAAAAAGTGTTCAAGACTCTTTTTCTTCTCCATAAAGGGCCTTTCGTTCTTCTTCATCGTATTTATCACAGCTTATGAGAGGTTTCTTCATTGTCTTGACCTCTTTTCCCATCGGGCCCGGAGACTTAGTCTCAGTTTTCTGTACCATAAGCAATCCCTTCTATAGCTCATTTGATCGTTCCGTTTTTTAATTTATCCCGGCAAAAAAGTAAAAATAAGTGAAATTATTTGCAGGTGTCAAGGAGCGATCTCTTCTTGCCACCCCGTGCTTCGGTAGGATGAATAGGATCGACGTCGGCTACTTCTTCCCCTTTCTTTTCCTCTAACTTTTCTCCCTTTGTACCTTCTCTTTTTTCTTCAGGCATTTGATTAACCCCCGTATATGTATAAATTTCTCGCTTGTATTTCCTTTTCTGCCTGTCAGAACGAAATCATCCAGATTTCACAGCCATTGAGCTTTTTATAGCAACACAGCGGACAAATTTCTCTTTCAGGCAAAGCTTTTAAATTTTCAAGTTCAAATACGGCCATAAAATTCGGTTGTCTATCTGGATATAGTTTGCACTGAGTTTACTTTATCCCTCCTCTCCGCCAATCAATTTCCTGATATAATCTGTTCAGGGATTACCCCTTAATTTATTATACCCACTAGATTTATTAAATTATTGCAACAATGGCCAAAAAGTTGAAGAATACTCAGACTCTTTTAAAAGGAAGTATTGGCAAAAAGGGCACTTACAATTCAATAAAAAATGATCCAGACAGACAAAATAACTAAAATTATTTGGGAGATTATATATCCCATTAATCAGTAAAGGAGAACGTCCAGGCGGAAAAGCTCGGGTCTAAGAAAAAATCCGCGAGGAGATCCGCGATATCAAAATTTATCTATTCATTTACTCTAAAAAAATCGCTTTTACCCAGGAAAATGTGATCTCATGGCATATAAAATACTGAAAAAGGAAGAAATCGCTCCGTCAGTGCACAGGATGGTAATAGACGCCCCTGACGTGGCAAAGGCTGCAAAAGCCGGACAGTTCATAATCCTCAGAATTGATGAAAAGGGGGAAAGGATCCCCCTTACTATTGCTGATTTTGACAAAGGCGAGGGCACAGTAAATATAATATTTCAGGAGATGGGCAAGACTACAAAACAGCTTGCAAAGTTTTCTGCAGGTGAGTTTCTGGAAGACTTCGTCGGGCCTCTTGGCACCCCTGCCGATGTAAGGAAACTCGGTACTGTTATCCTTGTAGGAGGAGGGGTAGGAGTTGCCCCGGCTTATCCCCTGGCAAAGGCGTATAGCGAAGCTGGCAACAAGGTAATTTCCATTATAGGTGCCCGAAACAAGGATCTTCTTATCCTCGAAGATGAAATGAAAGATGCCAGCTCCGAACTGTATATTGCAACCGATGACGGCTCAAAAGGGCACCATGGGTTTGTGACCGACATAATGAAACAGATTCTGGACAGTGGTGAAGAGGTTGCAAGAGTCGTGATCATTGGGCCTCCGATAATGATGAAAGTAGGAGCAGGAGTAGCTTCTCCTTATGATGTTGAAATTCTGGTCAGCCTCAACTCTATTATGGTAGACGGGACAGGTATGTGCGGCGGCTGCAGGGTTACAGTTGACGGAAAAACCAGATTTACCTGCGTTGACGGGCCTGAATTTGATGCACGGAAAGTCGATTTTGTTGAACTTATGAACAGGCTTGCAATGTACCGCGGCGAAGAGGCAAAAGCTGTGGAAAAATACGAAGAGAAATGCAGGTGCGGACTACACTGATAAGGAGGGGATGAAAAATGCAAGAATTAAATGGAGAAAAAACCGCAAAAGCAAAGAAAGAAAGGACCCCGATGCCAGAACAGCCTGCGGAAGAGCGCAGAAAGAACTTTTATGAGGTAGCTCTCGGTTACACGAAAGAAGATGCTCTTGTCGAAGCTTCCCGCTGTCTCTCCTGCAAGGAACCAAAATGTGTTGAAGGCTGCCCTGTGAACGTAGATATTCCAGGCTTTATCAAGCTTGTATGCGAGGAAGACTTTGCAGGAGCAATAGAGAAAATTAAAGGCACAAACGCCCTTCCTGCCATCTGCGGCCGTGTATGTCCCCAGGAGACTCAGTGCGAATCTCTCTGCGTACTCGGAAAGAAAGGACAGCCAGTTGCTATCGGAAGACTCGAACGTTTCTGCGCTGATTATGAGCGCCAGCAGGGAGTAAAGGTTCCTGAAATTCCGGAGCCTTCAGGAAAGAAAGTAGCCGTTGTAGGTTCTGGGCCTGCGGGTCTCACTGCCGCAGCAGATCTTGCAAAGCTGGGTCACAAAGTAACTGTTTTTGAATCCCTCCACAAGGCCGGAGGAGTGCTGAGTTACGGCATTCCTGAGTTCAGGCTGCCAAAAGAAACTGTTCGGCAGGAAGTCGAATACATTAAGCAGCTCGGAGTGGAGTTCAAGCCCAATTACATAATCGGCAGGATCAAGACCTTGGACGATCTCTGTGACGAATTCGATGCTGTCTTCCTGGGCACGGGCGCAGGTCTACCGAGCTTTATGGGAATCCCAGGCGAAAACTTCAACGGCGTATACTCCGCAAATGAGTTCTTGACCCGTGTAAACCTCATGAAAGCCTATGACCCTGAATATGATACCAGAGTCAGGCTGGGAAAGCATGTTGTCGTGGTCGGAGGCGGAAATGTGGCAATGGATGCCGCTCGCTCAGCTCTTCGCCTTGGTGCTGAAGAAGTCAGTATAGTCTACCGCCGTGGGGAAGACGAGATGCCAGCCAGAAGGGAAGAAATCGAGCACGCTAAAGAAGAAGGCATAACTTTCAGGCTTCTTACAAACCCTGTCCGCATCCTCGGCGACGAAAAGTTCAATGCTACTGCAGTCGAATGCATTAAAATGGAACTCGGTGAACCTGACAAATCCGGCAGAAGAAGCCCTGTCCCTGTAGAAGGTTCGGAATTCACAATCCCTGCCGACGTTGTGGTTATCGCAATCGGCACATCTCCTAACCCCATGATCTTCAAAGGCTCGGAAGGCCTTGATCAGAATAAAAGGGGCACTGTCGTTGCAGATGAAGAAACCGGTGCAACCTCCAAGTGTGGAGTCTTTGCAGGTGGAGACGTGGTTACAGGCGCAGCAACCGTGATCAGCGCAATGGGCGCAGGCAAAAAAGCTGCAAAAGCAATTGACGAGTATTTGAAAGAACAATGAAACCAGATTAATCTGGTTTCTTTTTTAGGTTTAAAAAACAATAAAATCGTATTTTCACATACTTTTTGAGTGAGTAAAAACGCTAACAGAACATATATAAAAAGTGCCTATGCGTTTCTCATACTTTTTTTGCGTTTAATTAGAGTAATCGGTCATATATATGATATATTCCTATAACATGTAGAATAGCCGAATTTAGAAAAGCACACTTTAAGCAGGCTATTAAAATTAAAAGAGCAAAAGCGCCAAGAACATGACAACCTATTTAACGATGTCCCGGTTTTAACGAACATGTTACAGGTTTTTTCCAATGGTTAAATGACAATAATTTAATAACTGTTTTTGCTTTGCTTCTTGTATTTGCTGCTTTAATATCTCCTTATGTCTGGCGCTTTCTCAAAAATCAAATACAAAGCTTGTTTCACTGAACTTGTTAATTTCGTCTTGAAAAAGCGCTTCTACATTTCGAACTACAAGTTTCTTTCCTGGGATTATCAGCATAGAAAGGTTGATTGCAATTCTTGCAGTTCTTCTTAATCAGGGTCTTTTCTTTATTTCCTGTGTGCGCTCTTACTCTAATTTTACTAAAGTCAAATACATTAATCAATTATTTGGAATAGTTCTGTAAGAATAATTCTGTAATATTGATACATTTTCCTTGAATATTTTGATTTTGATTCATTACTTACAGATTTACATGCTTATTCTGAAGTTTTTGCAACGGAACCGACTCCTAAATAAAGAAATGTTCAATTTTTATTGATAAGCTCGGAATTTACTTGCGGCAATCTGCTCATATATATTTTTTTCTGTGCAAATCTTCGAACAATCAAAGATCAGAAAATAGTTGTATACTCAAATAAGTATGAAAATAGCATATTTTAATACTTTACAAATAAAACTTATAAAGATCTAATAACAAGGAGTTTATGGAGTTTAAATGTAGTTTTTCAGTGCCATCCGAACTCCATAAAATGCGCCCTATGAGGCATGATTATGTTAGCTTTGCGTATATTTAAGTCTTAGCTTAACTGATCCTGCCTCCTGCGAAACAAAACAGGAGTTAGACAAATGATAATGAAGAAAAATATAGGAATAGGAACTTTTCTTTTGGCAATGTTACTTATTTTCACGGTGTTTGTATCAACTGTAAATGCACAAGAAAATTTGAAAATAAGTGATAAACCTTCTCAAGTGGAGCAAGGTTTAATAGATGCGCTAAACTCTAATTCCAAAAATTTGCATACAGACGATGTGATTGCGAATTATTGTAAAGCAAATAAAGATAAAATTTCAGAAAGTAATCTTGTACCGAAAAACACTATCTCAAACAAAAATAATCTAAGGACGTATAAACTAGAAGATGGATCAAATATAACGTTTACAAATGAAGGTTATTTCTACATCACTGGCGCAGAGGAAGAAGCAAATGATAAAACAGTAACTAAAAGCACTACTGAAGTAATAAGCTCTGTTCCTCTCCAGTATACTTCTACAAAAACAGCATCCGCAAGTTTTTATGATATATATGGTCTGAGACTGTTTAGTATCTACGCAAAAGGGTATTATGGGTATAATGTATATCCCGCTACTGTAAAGGCTTATTATATAGATTCATGGTACACAAGAGGTACTGCAAGTATTTGGCAGGTTAGTAACTGGAAAGAAGGTGGGTATAATTATGCTAATACTCCTAAATCCGAAATTTATGGCAAAGGAAATTTCCATTGGGGATTTGAATATAATGGTGTCGGTGTAATTATTCAGGATAAATATATTACAGTTAAATCAACATGCGACCAATTTGGAAATGTCCATTGTACCTATGAAGTGGTCTAATTATATATTTAGCGAAGATATTATAAAAACAAAATATCGAATTGTGAGATAGTTATTGAGAACTTTAAGCAAAGAATTCTCAATATTTTTTTTCAAAAATTGATACAAAGCTTATAAATTATCATGAAATCCTCTACAGTAAAAAATATTTGGAAATTTTTATTATAAAGGATGATTAAATTAAAACAGAAACTATGGATGTAGTAATGAATTATCAGTTTTTATCAAAACTAGAATTAATAGAGGTGTGAATTATCATGATAAAAAAATCAAGAAAAATAAAGTTGTTTATCGCTTGCTTTGCTATTGTTTTTTTATTTAATACTTTCCAATTGATGAATCCTGACTTTTTGACTATTATAACAACAATTATTGTATCTTTAGTAGAATCTCTCATTCCTTATTTAATTATAATCTTAATCACGCATATAATAAACTGTTACAGCAGGCCGTCTTAATCACATGAATTTGTCATTTAGCTTTAAAAGCTTGAAGTGGCTGGATTTTTCGTTTTAAATAGTTAGGATTTGTTTTGTTCTCTGGTTAATTAAGCAAGGAGCAGTTGTATGATTAAAAAATGTGAAACTGGTTTAGTAATAATGTTACTGCTGTTTTTTTTTGTTGTCTTAGTGCTTCCTGCGTCTGCTGAAAATTCAGTGTGGCTATCACAAGAAGGTAATTATTCTGAAAATTCAGAAGTAAGTAATGCAGATTTTGACTATTATACTTACTTTTTTGGCCTATACTCACAAGGAAGCACTGTAATTACCAGATATGGCAAACTTCCTGTACTAGAAACTAATAATCAAAAAGAAAACTGGAATTCTACCCTTGAAAAGCTTGGCAGTGAAATAAAAGATACAGTTGTTTCCAAATACATGTATCCTCATGGCGAGTTAATGTCATGTGGGGTTAATGCCAAGGGGTACTTTGTAATTTTGTTCAAGTATGGCAATGTTGATGAATCGTTAATGAATGAGATATACTCTCTAGTAGATGATTCTGCAAAAGAGATGGGTATACAGGATATTCCAGTAGAATTTGGGTATGGAACTTATAGGGAGGAAATTTCACTGGAAGACATAAATCGCTGGTACTGGTTTGGAGAAAGTACAGAGAATCTTTCTGAGTCAGATGTGTATACTCTTGAAGAAGTAATGAAGCGAAAACCGACCATGCCCTCACATAGAACTATTGCAGCTTATGGGAAAATTCCTTTGTTAAGAGACCAAAATGAGATAATTGAGTGGACGAATAAACTGTCTACGATTGCTGGTGCGTCCCATGAAAAAATCGCTCCATATATGGAAAGAGGTCAGATAATAACATACGGGATGGGGACAAGACTAGAAATAGGAATTAACGAAACTTTGCCTTCAGAAGAAAAGAATACTATAGTTAAAGAGGTCTACCAGATCATTGACGAAGAAGCAAGTAAACAAAATGTAATTGATTTTCCGGTTATTTTTATGTTGGTACCTGAAGAAGAAACCATAAAAGAACCTAACAATTCAAGCATTAATGAGTCTGAATCTGACAATGGGGGTAAACCAAGCAAAAATAACTTTATTCCAGGTTTTGGATTATTAGGAAGCTTGACTTGTTTGTATGGAGGATGGAAGCTCAGGAAAAAGCAACTCCAGAACAAATATTTTTGATTATTTGGATTCTCTTTTTTTGATAGAATTCGAGGTCGTGCAACTAAAATAAAAATTTTCTAATGGACTAGGATTTGCACCTAAAGACTTAAAAACTAATGGTTAAAGTAACGTAACTATTCAGTGTATAGTTACTAACCTTAATTTGACAAAAGCATACATTTTATAATGTATAAATGGGCTTCAGGCTTCTGTTTTCTTCATACAATTCAAATATACTCTTGTGTTTATTAATTTTGACATAGTTCATTTTACCACAATGTAATGTGTCAATGCAATGTGTTTTTTGTAAGAAAATACTGTACCAATTAACAGGATCTGTCAAATTAGTGTACTAATTTACTTCTGTTTCTAAATAAAACGTTTCAACATCCAGAAGTTCAGAAATATCTAAAATGCATCAACAGTTAATTAAAAATTTTCCAGCACTACCTTTAATAGTAAGATTAATACAATGATTAAAATGAGAGTCCAAATAAGAGGCAAAAGAATCCTCAGCAAAAAGTACAGTATTATCGCTATGAGAATTAACTGAACTAAAGATATCCTTCTTCCAGCACGCAGAAAGCGACGATTTAATCCTCTAGCCATTAAGTTACCCCCTCAAAACTTATATTCTCTTTATTTCAGGCATTCTCTTTATTTCATATTTTATACTTTCTGTCTGACAAATAGTATAAAAAAATAAACCGAATCTTGAACCAATTTTTAAAAACAGGTCTGCTGGGAATCGAACCCAGGTTCGGAGCTCCGGAGGCTCCAGTGATATCCTCTACACTACAGACCTTTTAGTGAAAAAACTATGACCGATTTGCTGACAGATAAAACTGTAATCAGCTAACTGGCTGGTTATAGTGCTAAATAGCTTATAAACTTAATCCTTAACGAAACTGGAATATCCTTTAACTGGAATATCCTTTAACTGGAATATCCTCAAATTACATAGGAACGGGTTAAAAGAAAACTTAGCCTGGAATTTCCAGGATAGTTTTACTCTTGCCACTTCTGGCCGTACTTTTCATCATATACTATTTCGGAAAGAGCCCTGCGTGTTGAGGTCCTTTCCTTTGGAACTGGTTCTCCTATTGCGAGAGCGGCCATTAGCTCAAGATCTGGAGGGCATCCCAGAATGGAATTGACCTCTTCTTTTTGATTCAGGATTTCTCCAAGCCATACTCCGCCAAGGCCCAGTTCGCAGCAAGTAAGGAGCATATTCTGGATTGCAGCTCCTATTGCCTCGACATCTTTTGTCCTGTTGTAAGAGGTTTCATTGTCAAGAAAAGTAGCAATAAGCAGAGGCGCCCCTGCCACAATACCGGAATAATGCGTACATTTCGAGAGTTTCTGGATAGTCTCCCGATCCCGGATAACAATGAAACGCCAGGGCTGGTTGTTCAACCCGGAAGGAGCCCAGTGCCCTGCGTTCAGGATCATGTTGATATCTTCCTTGCTAACAGGTTTGTCCGTAAACTCCCGGACGCTTCGTCTGTTAAGGATAGTGTCAATGACTTTGGTTTCCCCTGTTACTGGCATTAATTCTCCTCCGGATTGATTTTCTATTTCTAGCTTAATGAACTTTCTCTATGCAGGCTGTCAATTATAGAATAAATTACAGAATAGATCAGTCGTGATCAGTCGTCATCGATCTTCTTGTTGAGCCAGGGGATGTTTGCACGGATCTGCTTTCCGACAACCTCAAGCTGGTGTTCCTTTTCCTGGCGTTCCATGGCTTTGAGTACAGGATGGTTAACCATGCCTTCGAGCACGAATTCCTTGGCAAATTCGCCGTTCTGGATTCTTGCTAGAGCTTCGTACATGGCTTCACGGGACTCCTCGTTAATGATCCTGGGGCCAACGGTCATACCTCCGTATTCTGCGGTGTTAGAAACCGAATGCCACATTCTCTCAAGCCCGCCTTCATAGATAAGGTCAACAATGAGTTTAACTTCGTGGCAGGTCTCGAAATAGGCCATCTCAGGCTGGTATCCTGCCTCAACAAGCACCTCAAAGGCGGTCTTGATAAGGGACGAGATTCCTCCGCACAGGTCAACCTGTTCTCCGAAAAGGTCGGTTTCGGTTTCCTCACGGAAGGTGGTTTCATAGACACCTGCCCTGGTTGCACCGATTCCTTTGGCATAAGAAAGAGCAATGTCTCTGGCATTTCCGGTTGCGTCCTGGTAGACTGCAATCAAAGCTGGCACTCCGATGCCTTCGGTATAGGTTCTTCTTACAATGTGACCAGGGCCCTTGGGAGCAGCCATGAAAACATCAACATTCTTTGGGGGGACAATCTGGCTATAGTGAATATTAAAACCATGTGCGAAAGCAAGTGCGTTGCCGGCTTCCAGATTTGGCTCAATTTCAGAGTAATAGACCGAGGCCTGTTTTTCGTCCGGAAGAAGGACCATGATAACATCTGCAGCTTTTGCAGCTTCTGCTACGGTCATAACTTTCAGGCCGTCACCTTCGGCTTTTGCCCAGCTTGAACTGCCGTTTCTAAGCCCAACAACAACATTGAGCCCGGACTCATGGAGGTTGCGGGCGTGAGCGTGACCCTGGCTTCCATAGCCCATTATTGCGATAGTTTTGTCCTTAAGTGCATCAAAAGTAGTCTCGTTATCATAAATTATAGTTGCCATGTTTGATTCTCCTGATGAATTCTTCAGTTTTGAGCAAAGCCCCTTATCTTTTTCGGGAAGCACATTATTATGAAATCCGTTCACTTCCCTGAGAATTAAGTTGCTTTATATCGATTCTCAGAAAGTTGCTTTCTTCGGATAGGGGCAGCTTTTGAAGTTCCAGCAGATGCTTGAAACTCAGGCCTACTTTTAATGAAGCTTCGAGGGTTTTAAAACGCTTCCGGCTACCCCAATCTGTAAAAAATAATTAAGCAGCTACTTTTCTTTACCTGTCCCTTATTATTTAAACCTTCTTTGGTCCTCGCACCAGGGCAATCTTACCCGTTCGGACCATTTCCTTAATTCCGAACTGCCTGAGGAGTTTTTCAATTGCCTGAATTTTGGCTTCATCCCCGGTTACTTCGATAGTCATGGATTTGGGAGCTACATCCACTATCCTTGCCCTGAAAATATCTGCAATTTGGATGATCTCGGTTCTTGCGTTCACATCAGCTGTAACTTTTATGAGTGCGAGCTCTCTCTCTACAGCTTCATCTCCTCCAATGTCCGAAACTTTGATTACATCAACTAGCTTGTTAAGCTGCTTTGTAACCTGTTCGAGCACATGGTCATCTCCATCGACTACTATAGTCATTCTGGAGGTTTTGGGATCTTCAGTGACTCCTACAGCCAGGCTGTCGATATTATATCCGCGCCTTGAAAAGAGCGAAGCCACCCTTGAGAGAACTCCAGACTTATTTTCCACAAGGACTGCAAGCGTATGTTTCATTATTGCTCCTCCAGGTCGAGAACTCTATCAGCCGTTGCCTTACGCAGATCAGGCATAGCGCAGGGAGTGTCTGCATGCTCTTCCATATCAAGGATTTCGTTGATTGCAGCACCTGCCGGCACCATAGGATAAACATTTGCCTCACATTCAACAATCACTTCAACGACAGCAGGTCTACCCGAATTGACAGCCTCCTCGATTGCAGGCCTTACTTCGGACGGCCTTTCCGCACGCAGTCCAAGAGCTCCGTAGGCTTCGGCAAGTTTCACGAAATCTACACTGCCCTTAATAAATGTATGGGAATATCTTCTGTCGTAGAACAATTCCTGCCACTGTCTGACCATACCTAGATAACCGTTATTCAGGATCACGGAAACAACTGGAATATCATTCTGGACTGCAGTTGCAAGTTCCTGAGAGTTCATCTGGAAAGAGCCATCGCCTGCAATGTTAACAACCGTTTTATCCGGCCTGCCGACTTTTGCTCCTATGGCTGCAGGGAAACCGTAGCCCATCGTGCCAAGCCCGCCTGATGTGATGAATGTGCGGGGTTTTTTATATTTGAAGAATTGAGCTGCCCACATCTGGTGCTGCCCAACCTCAGTAACTATGATTGCATCCTTGCAGGCTTCAGAGATTTGCTCGACGACAAACTGAGGCATTATAACATCAGGTGACATCTGTTTATAGGTAAGTGGATATTCCTTCTTCCACTGTTTTATCTTTTCAATCCATGCTCCTGAATTGCAGCGCTTGATATATCTATTCAGGGATTTGAGCACCTGTTTTGCGTCCCCGACAATTGGAATCTGAACCTTTACGTTCTTGGAAATCTCTGCAGGGTCGACATCGATATGGATAACCCTGGCGTTGGGAGCAAAGGATTCGAGTTTTCCGGTCACACGATCATCGAACCTTGCACCTACGGCAATAATAAGATCGGATTCCTGAATGGCATAATTTGCATATTTGCTCCCATGCATACCAAGCATCCCGACATATAGAGGATGTTCTGTCGGAATTGCACCTATTCCCAGAAGGGTAGTCGTAACCGGAGCATTAATTGTCTCGGCCAGTTCTACAAGCTCGGCGCTGGCATTAGAACTTATCACGCCGCCGCCTGCGTAAATAATAGGCATGCAGGACTTTGAGATTTCTTCAGCGGCTCGTTTGATTTGCTGGATATTGCCTTTGTAAGTTGGCTTATACCCTCTAAGCTCTACTTTGTCAGGATAGTAAAAGTCAATCTCCGCGTTCTGTACATCCTTTGGAAGGTCAATTAATACCGGGCCAGGCCTTCCGGTAGAGGCGATGTGGAAGGCTTCTTTTACAATTCTCGGGAGTTCGTTTACATCCTGTACGAGGTAGTTGTGCTTGGTAATGGGCTGGGTAATTCCCTTAATATCGGCTTCCTGGAAAGCATCGTTACCTATAAGGAACGTCGGAACCTGCCCTGTTAAGGCTACAATAGGTACTGAGTCCATGTATGCGGTAGCAATACCTGTTACCAGGTTGGTTGCTCCGGGACCTGAGGTGGAAACGCAGACCCCGGTCTTTCCAGTAGCACGGGCGTACCCGTCCGCAGCATGAGCTGCTGCCTGTTCGTGGCGCACAAGTATATGGCGCAGATTCGAATCATAAAGTTCGTTATAGAAGGGAATGATCTGCCCTCCTGGATATCCGAAGATGGTGTCAACCCCTTCTTCTTCCAGGCACTTTATCAGAGCCCTTGCGCCATTAACTTTTTCTGTTGACCCGGTTGTCATTATTTAACTCCTTTTTATTTATTGAAATGGGATTTAACTGGATACTCACCTGAAGATAAGTACATCTCCAGTATGGGTGTCTTTATCAGAAATATTTTATCTCTCACACTCTCAATTTTTCGTTGTTAATTTTGCAAATATTTTCATAATCGATCATGTTATTTATGGATAAGGTTTTCTCCTGACCCCAGAAACATAAACAGTATGTGATCCGAAAATCTTTCCAGCAGGAAAAAGGAGAGAGGGCAGAGAAGCCCCCTGAGAAATTTTTATATTTATTCTTTCTGGAATCATTCGTCTCGGATAAGACGGTTCATGCCGTTCATTACAGCTTCTACGGAAGCCATAATAATGTCCGTCCTTGCTCCGCTTGCGGTGACTACCTTTCCATCCTTGGAAAGTTTTACCCTTACTTCAACAAGGGCATCGGTTCCGCCGGTGATCGAGTCTACATGATATTCTTCAAGGATAATATCTTCCGCACAGGAACTTACAGCTCTACGGATTGCATTGATTACAGCATCTACAGGCCCGTTTCCGATTCCTGCCTGTACTATATCTTTGTCTTTTACATTGAGTTTTATCGATGCCGTTGGAGTCACCCGGTTTCCGGATACGATAGTAAACTCTTCCAGTTTTACCAAGGGCTCTTTATATATATCAAGTACATTTTCCGCAATAGTCTGTAGGTCAGCATCAGTTACATGCTTTCCCTGGTCACCCATCTGCTTGACCCGGTTGAATATTTCCTCGGTCTGGACATCATCAGCCTCAAGCCCCATTTCCTTTAATGCAAGAGTAATAGAGCTACGTCCTGCATGTTTTCCAAGCACGATCTGGCGTTGCCTTCCGATGTATTCGGGACTCATAGGCTCGTAGGTTGCCTTATCGGCCAGAAGACCATGAACGTGAATACCTGCTTCATGAGTGAACGCATTTCCACCTACAAGGGCCTTATTGGGTGATACAGGAATGCCTGTAAGCCGGCTTACAAGCCTTGAAGTCCGGTAGATCATTTCATGTTTGATGCCAGTATCGTATTTATAGAGCCATTCCAGGCTCATTACTACTTCTTCAAGGGATGCGTTTCCAGCCCTTTCTCCTAACCCATTTATAGTTACATGGGCCTGCTTTGCCCCTGCTGCAAGGGCAGCAACCGTGTTTGCAGTTGCAAGACCGAAATCGTTGTGGCAGTGAATACTAATAGGGGCTTTTAGGGAAGAAGACAGGTCACGGAAAATCTCTGTTGTCTTTTCAGGTACCAGAAGGCCTACTGTATCGCAGAAACATAACCTGTCAGCGCCTGCAGCTATTCCGTCGGCGTAGATAGCCTTTAGGAACTCAGGGTCTGCACGTGAAGCATCTTCTCCGCTAAGTTCTACAATCAGACCGTGATCCTTGGCATACTCTGTTACTTCGGCTGCGATCTGCCGTACTGTATCTCGATCTTTTTTGATTTTTGTCCTTATATGAAGATCCGAAACAGGTGCTACTAGGTGGATAGAATCAACGTCACATTTCAGAGCATGGTCAACGTCGGACTTTACAATCCTGCAGTAGCTGCAGATTTCGGCATCAAGCCCTGCATTTGCAATAGTTTTGATAGATTCCCTTTCACCTTCGGAAGTGATTGCAGAGCCTGCCTCAATTACCGATACTCCCATCTCATCAAGAGCTCTTGCAATTAAGAGCTTTTTGTCCTTTGTCAGGGCAACGCCAGGTGTTTGTTCACCGTCTCTCAAAGTAGTGTCCAGAAAGTGGATGTTTTCGAATAATATAATCCCTCAGTTATTATTTTATTCTGATATGTTTCCTTTGGCAATACAGGATATAATATCTGTTTTTTATACTTATTGCTTAATATACTTATTATTTTATAATATTATGTCCTATTTTGCAAAGCTCCATTTATTATACAAATTACATATATCTTTTCTTGGTAACCCAAGTATTTCAGGAAGACCTCCGTGTTTACTCGTGGCTCTCTGAAACTTTGCTTCAATAAGTAGACCATAGTATTTTTACTTTCCAGTTAACAATATATTTGATTTTTAAAAGCTTGCGACTTGAAAAGAGATATCATAGGGCACGTAAGAGTCAATGATGCTCCATACGAAATAACTGTAGATCTAAAAAAAGTTCCTAAGACCTATGACTTATCGGTCCTCTGTTATATTCCCTTCAGAGATTACTTGGCGGTTATCAGGCAGGGTTTAACCGTAAAACCGCTTCTCTTCTGGAAACAATGTGCCAATAGAAATATTGAAAAGTATACAGTTTGAAAAGTATACAGTTCCCAGCCAGCAAAATAAATTATAAAATATTAGGACAGAAGTTATTTCGTTTGATTTTTGTACTTCAAGTTGTTTGTTTTGATTTTTTGTGCCTGTATAAGATAAATAAGCAGCTTTAATTTTATAGCTGCATATTACCCCCCGAGTTACTGATATTTTGTAAAAATTTGTACTAAAAAGTTGTACTATCTACCTTTAAAGTTCCAACTCTCTTGTATCTTACCTTGTGTCTTTTCAGCACTAACTTCAGCTTCTTAAAGGACTTCTACTAAGTCTTATTTTAAAGCTGTTTCTAAATCAACACGCTGAATCTAAGATACTCTTGGCATTATGACTGGATGTAGCGGCATATCATATCAGATACAGCCGCATAACGCACGAGTATTTATTTTCCAAATACTTTTTTGACCTGACCTTTCTTTTCTTGTATCTTGCCTTCTGTCTTTTCAGCACTACCTTCGGCTTCCAGATCACGATCTCCTGTTATTTCTCCTACAGTTTCTTTAACCTCTCCTTTTGCTTTGTGGTACTTACCTTTAACTTCATCGTCTGTACTTGATTTCATTTTGTTCCCCCAATTCAATATTTCTTATTCAATTCAATGTTTTTTATTAATCTATTGAATGTCTCAGCTCAGGTATCTTTCAGTAGATACAAGCAGAAAAATCCTGAGAATTCTCGGCGCTACTTGCCGTGATCCCCAGTTTAATATTCTATATATTATAATAATAAGTTTCCTCTTATAAACTTTGCATAATAACATTTTTGAAAAAGAGTATCTGGCCTTATAGGATTTATGGTAAAGTTAAATTGATATGCATTGATTATCTCTTCTACATCTAAAATACTATTTGTTTAATTTTAATACCAAAGCTTTCACTGACTGCTTTGCAACTTTCTATTATTAAAAATGAAAAATTTCCTTAAAAGTATTGAATAGCGCGTATAAAATTAATCTCAAAACTCAAAACTGTGTCCCTTAGTCTCAATTACAGACAATCAGTGGAGCACATAATCCTTAGGATGCTTTTGAAATCCTTATTGTTATCAGGACAGTATCGTCTGGATGAATTCTTGATTAAAACAGTTGATTCTCAGTTTTATAGTCAAAATATATAGCCCGAGGTTGGGAATAAGCAACCTCGTTCTCAAAATATTGATTGTAGGGTAACATTATTAATCGACCAGTATGCTTAAGGGTTGTGTTTCTCTCTGAAATTACTAATAAATTGACAACTCAAGCTTTAAACCTTAGCTTTTACTCTTAGGGCTCATCCTCTCGGCAGTCTTCCGAACTTCTTCTGCCAGTTTATCTGTACTTTCCCTGATATTCTTTATAAGGTCATTTAGAGCCTTTTCACCTGTTTCGCCTTTTTGTCCGGCAGTCTCTTTGGCCTTTTCTACAGTCTCCTCTCCTTCACCCTTTAGTTGCTCTACAGACTCTTTAGTTTTCTCACCAGCCTGCTCTCTAAGTTTTTCGACCTCTTCTATAAGTTTCTCTGTAGCCTCCGTCAGCCCCTCTACAACTTCTTTGAGATTCTCTGTAAGCTCCGTTATTACAGTTCCGAGGTCTTGTATGGCTCCCTGTAGTGCCTGCCCTAGATCTTCTGTGGTCCCTTCTACAGTCTTCCCTACACCTTCTGTGACGCCTCCCACAGTTTTTCCGATACCACCTGTAAGGCCACCTACAGTCTTCCCAAGACCTTCTGTTGCCTTTCCAACACCCTGAGTGGCCTGACCCTCAGCCTCCTCAATCTTACCTTCAGCTTTTTGAGTTTTACTTTCCTCTTGACTCTGAGCGCTCATGATATACCTCCTTCCCAAAAATTTCTTTTTAATCTTGTAGAATGATCGCAGCTATTACCCCTCTCAATGAATATCCAAATTTTTCCACATTTTGGCATTGATAGCCGTAATTATTCCACTTGATATTTTATTATCTTAGTGCCATTATATTAGTAATATTATAATATAAACTAATTCTTCCTAAAATTCTGCTTTAATAGGATTTTTGAGAAGGAGGGTTTAGTTATTCAAAGAATTAAAGCTCCAGAGATATCAAGGATCTTTGATATATTCACGGCATCTATTATTCTTTTACTGATTTCCTCAAGGTTTACATATTAACTCGAAATTTTACCACCCTAGTTTTCGGATTTGCTTAGTAGTAAACTCTTAGGCGTAGTTGTCCTAATTTTTTTGAGCTCTCTGAAACCGGATTTTAGATAAAATAAGTAGGAGAGCTTTTTTATCTACCTCAATGAGGAAATAAGCTTAAACAAAGGAATAGAAGTAAACAAAGGAAGTAAAAGAAGTTTAATGTGGAAATTGATCTAACATCATTTAATTTATTACAAAAAATTAAATGTAGTTTCAATAACATTCGATATGGCCCGGAAGAACTCGGTATATACATTTTATTCTAAAATCATCTACTCCACAAATTATGCCTTAGTTATTATGCCTTAGTTTATACAAGCTCCATTATCGCTTTCTCTTATAATTTAGATCTTCTTTTAAGGTCATTAGTAAGTATTCCATTGAGGAAACAAATTCATCTAGCATTGAATAAATCATCTCGCTTCCTTGGTTCGTTGGAATATATACCTTTGATCTCATATCACCTTTGGTAGTGCTTGCTTCGAGAATGTTTTTTTCTTTAAGAGTGTATAATACCTGATAAACGGAGCTTTGATTAATAAATACTTGATATTGCCTGAAAATCTCTTTTACAATATCTTGCCCACACATTGGCTGTGTCTTTAAAATAGAAAGCACTATTACTTCAAGGTGTTTTTTGACTAGATTTTCAATATCTGATTCTTTTTGGATTTCAAAATCTGAGTCTCTAACAAGAGATCCTTGTCTTGAATGCAACTATATGTCCCCTCGGAATTTGGTAAACTATTAAACTATTATTTAATGGTCAGCATTCAATCTTTTTTTAGGAATTTAGGTGATTTAAATAAATTATCGAGTACTCTGGAAGATTAGCATATTTCTCAAAGCTTGGAAATAATTTGAGAACTTTTGGTTACAGCCTTGCAGTTACCAGCTCTATTACTGTGTAGCTCTATTACTGTGTATTACTGTGTATTTTATTCATATTTTGTTTTATGTTAGTTCTTGAGAATAATATAATTTTCAAATTATATATCTTTATACGAAGTAATATTTGTTTTAATTATATTTCCATTTTTGCAGAAATCAATATCTTAAATAGATAAATAAAATTCAAAATCAATATCAATAGTCTGCTTTCGGGTAACAGGGCGATTGCATTTATCTGATCGTATAGTACAATTTTAGGATAATATTATAAAACATATTTTGTAACAAAAAAACGAATATCCTAAGTTACTTCAACTTCTGCGAACCTAAAAGATAAGGAAAAAACTAAGTTATACAGGTCGGAAGTTTATTTTTTTGGAAAATATTTTCGTAGCTGCATACTCTCAGAGCAAAAAATTCCAGGTTATAAACTTCGATATGTATAGCTTAAACTGAAGTTAAACAAATAGTGAAAGAGGGGGTGGAAGTTTGGTAAATAATAGTCCTGATAGTTCCGGTCTCGTAGAAGTACTGGATCTGATACTCGATAAAGGCGTAGTTATAGACTTATGGGCTAGGGTTTCACTTGTCGGGATTGAAATACTTACAATTGAAGCCAGAGTGGTTATAGCATCTGTAGATACGTTCCTACACTATGCAGAAGAGATCACAAGGATTGAAAAAGCTGCGGAAGCAATCGAGGAAGCACAAAAGGTTAGTGCATAAGAAGCAAGATCTGACTTTCTTTCTTCCTCGATGTAGTGTCACATATATAGGTTCCAAAGAGGATTATCTAATATATTATTTAGGAGTTTGGTCTCAGAATTAGCATAAAACTCAAACTATGTTTGAGTTTTATGTATTTTTTGACATTACTAGCTGAGAATTCATGCTTGTTTGGAAGGGGTTGTATGGAGGAAAAGAATACAATCGAAGAAGTAGGGGATAAAGCGCTTCATCATATAGAACATCTCATTAAGAAAAAAGCTGAGGGGGTTGTGGGTATATCCAAGGAAGGAGAAAACTGGATTGTCCAGTTAGAAGTCCTGGAGAGAAGATCAGTCCCTGATACACAGGACATATTGGGGATGTATCAAATGAAGCTTGATATGGACCTTAATGTTGCGGAATACAGAAGAGTGGGATTGCGACGTAGAGGAGTCATGATAACACAAGATGAGTGTTATATTAACTAGTATGAGCGAACTCAACGATACATCAAAATCGTCTCTTAATAATTAACAAAAACTATCTGTAAGCAGCTTTAAAGGCCTCAATATTAACTACTTCAAAATAGAACGATTTGTCAAAAATACCTTGACTTATCGTGCTTGCCTTGTACTAAGTAAGGCTATGTGCAGAAGCGAAATGCTTAGTATTATCCATAGGATTCAAAGTCTTGTTAAGTCCCGGAACTATATCTACTACTTTGGAGACTAAAGGATGTAGCTCTCCTGAAATATCAATGATTTATTAACAAAAGATTTGCAAAGCTGTATTTAAAGAAAACAAGTGTCCATAATATCTTTATTAACACCTCATAGTAGCTTACACACCTGATAGCACAATTCTATATGAGTTTCTGAAATCTCACCTTGGGGGGAATAAAAGGTGAATACAGACAATGAGAATGGTAGATATGTATACTGCATAATAAAGGCTCAAGAGGAGCAAGAAAGTTTCGGAAACATAGGCTTTCAGGGAAAAGAAGTATACACTGTCAAATATAAGGAATTCTCTCCTGTTGTAAGTGATATGCCTTTTAAGAAATATGATATTGATAACGAAGAGGATATAAAAATCCATACTTCGGTAGTTAATGAGGTAATGAAGAAGTATAGTGTTATTCCTGTAGCATATGGCATGGTTTTTAAAAATAAAAAACTGGTTGATGTCTCCATGCGTTTTGGTTATAAGGCCATGAAAAAAGCCATGAAAATTGTGGATAATAAGGTCGAACTCGGAGTAAAGATAATTTTGCCACAGGATTTTGATGGGAACTTACAAAAGGTAGAACAGTGCAAATCCGAGTTTTCAAAAAGTCTTAAGCAAATTGCTTTTGACTCCAAAAATCTCAATCTTTTCAGCAAGCGTCTTATAATGAATGGCTCGTTTCTCGTGGAAAAAGATAAGATTCAAGTTTTTTCCGATGAAGTTGAAAGGCTCAGAACCAAATATGATTCTTTTAAGGTTCGTTATAGTGGTCCCTGGTCACCTTACAATTTCGTAGATATACATATAATGTCTCAACAGAGAGGAGGTTTTAGATAATGCTCCTCATTGACGATCTCATTCTTCGGTCAATTGGGATTACAATTCCAGGGCTTGACTTGATTTACACACTAGAAATCATAAGAGATTTTGCATTTAAGGAACTTTACAATCCTGAAAAAGTCAAAAACGGGCTAAAAGAAAACCAAATGTTATACGAATTTGGCGAAATCTCAAGAGCTGAATTTGAAGAAACAAGATCAAAGCTCATGGAGCAACTCAAATTCGCAGAGCGTTTCGAGGAGATGAACCTCAGTGTCAGAAGTGACATCTTTGCCTAAAAAAAGAAAAAGCACAAAAACTCAGAATTTAGAATCTATGGATCTGGAATCAAGAAAATCATGCGGAAATATAATGAATTTTTTCAAAACACTTGAAGAAATGGAAACAAAAAAAATATCTGAGAAATCGGGAAGAAATAATTGCAAGGGACCGGTTGGCTCGAAAATAGATTACTCTTATCATATCAAAATAAATGATCCTGCAAGACAAGAAGAAAATCCCAAAAAACCTGAATTTCAGAAATTAAGGTCTAAAAAGAAACTCAGAGACTGATAATATAGAATATGTAGGTCCTTTACCCAGGTTTCAAAAAATTAAGTTCTACAAGATGTGCAAAATAAAATTAGAGAAAAAAGAAAGCTCTAAAAACTTGATTTGGGAATAATTTGTTACATCTTTCAAAAAGACTCATAGAGAGACTCCCAATCCGCATTACAAAGGAAAAAGTTCTAAGATCAACTGAAAAAATGTCGATATATCATATCTCTGGACTTATAAGATCAAGGAGTGGAATGCGAATTAGTAAAGAGGTGAAATATGACAAACTCAAATTCGGTTGTTAAGGAGTCGGGAGGGCTTGCTGATGTAGTAGACAGAATTCTCGATAAAGGGCTTGTGCTGAATGCCGATATTTCTGTATCCGTTGCTGGTACAGAACTTCTTGGTGTAAAAATTACAGCTACTATTGCATCCTTTGAGACTGCGGCGAAATACGGGCTTGAATTTCCTTCTGGAACTAATTTAAATGCTCCAGCCTGGGAGAAAGTATCTGAAACATACGCAAACTGCCCAGAATGCGGAAACCGAAGAGAAGAAAGACTTCTGATACATGAAGGATGTCCTGTTTGTGGATGGGAAAGCCCGCTTAAGAAGAAAAGCGTTCCTGCGTTGAGTCAAAATGATTCGGATAAATCTGACAATATATTGTACAGGAATTTGTAATGTTTATATGGGCTTGTAATAAGGGAGAGTGAAATGGAAAAAGATAACGCAGAAAAAGAATCTGAAGCCAGATCCGTAAAAGAGAAAGAGGAGTTGAAATCCAAAGTCAAGGCTATGGAAGAAAGGATAAAGGAACTTGAGAAAAGCCTTGGTGAAAAAAAGGAACCTGTCGGATATGGTGGAGAAAGTATTGTTGGAGAACTTGTAAGTTCTCTTATCCCAGGCTTTGGAAAAATAGTAAAAACTCTTGAAAAGACCTCTCCAGAGTTTAGACAGAGAATTGCAGACACTGATTCGGAAATTAAACATAGGCTCGAAACTGGCTGGAGTGATAAAAAGCCTACTGTAAGCTATGGCCTGTCAATAAGGCCTCTTGACACCAGACCCGGAAAAGTCTCGAAAAGAGGAACGCCTAATACAAAAATAAAAGAAGTAAAGATTGAGTCTTCAGAAATTGAGCCTGTTTTTGACGTCTTCGAGGAAGAGGGGAATGTTTCCGTAATTGCTGAAATTCCGGGGGCCAATGAAGAAGATGTCCAAATAGAACTTGAAGGCAGCAAACTGCAGATTTCTGCGGGATTGTACAGTAAAACCGTAGTTTTACCTACAGAAGCAGAAGCAATCATGGAAAAAAGTTTTAAGAACGAGGTACTGCAGCTAAAAATAAAAAGCAAAAAAAACGCTGATTTAGATTAATCAAAGGAGAGAGTGCCATGCCAATTGAGATTGATGAAAAAAATCTGAAAAAAGGCTTATTGGGCCTTGTTGTAGCTCTTGTTGAAATAATAACGGAGTTACTTGAAAAGCAGGCACTTCTTAGAATCGAAAATGAGAGCCTTAGCGACGAAGAGATCGAGAGACTCGGAGAGGCACTTGCAGATCTGAGTGAGGCACTTGAAACCATAAAGGCGGACAACAATATCGAAGATACTGTCGAATCCGTGCGTTGCGGACTGGATGAAGTCGTAGATGATGTAGTGGATAAGTTAATGAACCCTGCAAGATGGGCTAAAGAGGTAGAGAAACATGACCGAAACCGACCAGGCGAGATATCTTTACTTGATAGCTAACACGGAAGAAGAAAGAAGTTTGGGGGATATTGGGCTCGGTGATAGGCCTGTGTATACGATTGTTTTTCAAGATATTGCAGCTGTTGTACATGCTTCGAAACCCGAACCCGAGCCTGCAAAGAGTGAAGAGCAGGCTAAACAATGGATTTTGAATCATAATTATGTGATCGACAGAGCTACTGAAAATTTTAATACAGTACTGCCTTTTTCTTTCGGATGTCTTGCCAGAGGGGATGACGAAGCCATAAAAAGATGGCTTCAAAAAAACTACGGATTATATAAAAGAGAGCTTGAGAGATTAAAAAATTCTGCAGAATATTCGATACAGATCTTTTACGACCCTAAGATTCTGGAAAAACAGATTATTGAGACGATACCTGAACTTAAAGAGATAGATCAGAAAATAGAAATCATGCCAAAGGGAAAGGCCTACATTTTCAAAAAGAAATTCGAACTGGGTTTGAAGCAAGCAGTAAGCGATCATCTGGCAAGCATGGGGAGGGAATTTGGAAAATTAATAAAAGAAAATTCAATACAAACAATAATTGAGGAAAAAATCCCCTATGTGCCTGAAAAATATGCAGGTAAAAAAGTTATGGTTTCGTTTTCTTGCCTTGTTGCCCAGGAGAACGTTGACAGACTTGGGCAAAGCCTTGAGAAGATAAACAAAAGAGAAGAATTTGCAGTAAGATTTACAGGGCCGTGGGCACCTTTCAATTTTGTTGATCTCAAGGGGAATATTGAGGATGAAACCTGAACGTGAAAAAGACAGTCTTGGGGAACTGCTGAACAGAATGGTCACAAAAGGTGTACTTATTAATGCCGATGTTATAATTTCACTTGCAGGAATTCCCCTGCTTGGAGTAAAACTGGAAGCTGCAATTGCATCCATTGAGACCATGCTTGAATATGGACTTTTTGAAGAGCTTGATAAAAAAACTAGAGCCTGGCAACTCGAACATCGGAAAACAAGCCCTCTACTTCAAGAAGACGAAGAGATTGAATTACAATTCTACGGCTCTTTTTTTCAGGAACTTCATCCGATTTGGAAATACTGTTTCATATATGTAACCAACCACAGGATTTTTGGATGGAATAAGGCTTTTAACAAAATTCTTTTTGAAATCCCGCTTGCCAAAATTCAAATGACTACTATTTGCAAAGGAATCTATCATGATGAAGAACGAGATGAACTTTGCCTGAGCCTGGAAAATGAAGAAAAACTGTATCTTCATTCAAGTGATCTTATTGGGCTACAGGATCAGATTTGCAAGCTCATCCCTGAACCTGTCAGAGGAAGCTAATTAGCTCTAAATTAAAAAATAGGTCATTACGGCTGTTGTATTATATAGCCGAAACTGCCTATTCTCTGACAGTGCCTTACAGAGGTACAACTTTATTGGCGCAACTCTGCTAGCGCTAAGCAAAAATTCAGAAGAGAAACTGGTTTCACGTCAATCCTTAAGGATTGAACCATTCTGAATTTTCTATTGGTTTTTTGCGAGCTTTTGTTCTTGACGCGACATCTTATCTTTATAAATATTTTCCAATATTCTCTATTGCTTTTACAATGAGGGAAACGCACGATTCAATATCTGCTGTGTCTAGGACTTCAACAGGGGAATGAATATATCGGGTGGCTATGCTGACTGTGCCTGTAGGGATACCTTCTCTTGTGAGGTGTATTGAGGTTGCATCGGTTGTGCCTCCTGATCCAACGCCAAGCTGGTAGGGAATATCATTTTGAGCGGCAGTTTCTTTAAGCCACTTAAGAATCTGCGGATGAGCTATAAGGCCTCTTCCGGAAGCATCGGCTACGGTGATTACAGGTCCTTTCCCGAGTTCCAGGGCAGAATCAGTTTTATTAATGCCCGGATGGTCTCCAGGAATAGTTGTGTCAAGGGCAAGCGCAACATTTGGACAAATTCCAAAAGCACAGGTTCTTGCTCCCTTCAGTCCTACCTCTTCCTGCACAGTACCTACGGCATAGATATTTGCTTCAATTTTATGTTTTGAAAGCCGTTTCATAACCTCAATAAGGATAACTATGCCTGCACGGTTGTCAAAGGCCTTGGAAGTTACCTTTCCGTTTGCCAGGGGCACAAACTCCCGGTCTATAGAGGCTGTCGTACCTATTTCAATTCCCAGGTTCTCGGCATCTTCTCTGTCTTTTGCTCCGATATCAATGAACATATCGTCGAGCTTCACGGGTTTTTTCCTATCTTCTTCCTTCATTACATGAGGAGGCTTGGATCCGATAACTCCGGGAATTGAACCCTTTTTGCCATGAAGTACAACTCTCTGATTAAGAAGTGTCTGGTCAAACCATCCTCCGATCCCGACAAACCTGAGGAAGCCATTGTCATCAATATACCTGACCATAAGCCCAATTTCGTCCATATGGGCAGCTAGCATTATGGAAGGACCTTCTCCTTTTTTGAGTGCTATAAGGTTTCCCATGCAGTCTCTGCGCATGGTATCAACATAGGGTTCAAGCTCCTTTTCTAGGAGTTCTCGGATATTATCTTCAAAGCCTGAGATTCCATGAGCATTGGTGAATTTTTCAAGCAGAGATTTTATCTCTCTGAGGTTTCCGCTTTTTTCCATTTTCGAGTATCTCCTACATATCAGTTTAGAGTTAAAATTTATCTCATTAAGATTAATTATAATTTAATAAGGTTAATTATAATTATCCATTTATTATTTCACATTATTAAATGCTTTTTTACAATCTCTTTTTGATAAATGACTTTTTATGATTATTCCTGCAGGCTATTTCTTAAATTCTTATCAGGGTTAATTAAGTCATTTTCACTTCTAGTTAATTATTGTACTGTTATCTATTAAGATTACTATTATTTAAGTTTCTGGCAGGAGGGTTCCAGATTAATTTTTAAGATGACATGGGGAGATTTTTCGGAAGCTATAAGAACAGAAACATTAAAATCCCTTCAGGTTTATTGAGGACTCAGGTGAAAATCAATATGACTGCAGAATTACCCCCTCAAGTTCAGAACCAGATAGCACAGCTTCAGCAGATACAGCAGCAGATACAGGCTCTGGCTATGCAAAAATCACAGGTTGAAGCTATGCAAAAAGAGTCCAAAATGGCTCTTGATGAGCTAGAAAGACTCACTGATGATGTAGTAGTCTATCGCAATGTAGGGGAGCTGGTAATTAAAACGAGCAAGGGAGAATCCATTACAAAACTGAAAGATAGGGAAGAAACTCTCTCACTCAGGCTTCAGTCAATTTCCAGGCAGGAAGAAAGACTCACATCTCGCTTTAAACAGCTTCAGGAGCAGATTCAGCAGGCTTTGGGCACCAGAGCACAATAATTTTATTTTTCATTCCCGCATAGGAATATAAAATAAAATATGTCTTTGCCAAAATGCATATAAAAGTCATGCCGAAATCCTGAGTTTCTTGAATCCAGGGAGATCGATGCCTATAAGAACGATAGGCAGAGTGGACAATGGAAGTTGATGAAGCGGAGTTTTTCAATCGGCTCCTCGACTATCGAAACATTTTATATTTGTGCCACCGGAATGCAGATCCGGATGCGATTAGCAGTGCTTTTGCCCTTTCCGAGGCTATTGGAGGCACTGTTGGACTTGTGGACGGCTGCAACCGTGTAGCATCTGTGCTTATAGAAAGACTTTCGATTGAGGTTGTGGATAAACCCAATCCGACTGATTACGGTTTTGTCGTTGTGGTTGATACCTCAACTAAGGCGCAATTAAATGATCTGGAACTTACAAAGTATTGCGTAATTGATCACCATATAACTACTGCTCTGACAGAAAATGCCGAGTTTTACCTTCACAGGAACAGTACTTCTACCGTAGAAATCGTTTACAATATTTTAAAAGCAATGGGTGCACCTATTAACCGACGGGTAGGTATCGGTATGCTCACAGGAATCGTAACTGATACCGGGCATTTCAAACATGCATCGGCAGATACATTTCGAACAGTAGCGAAAATTATAGAGGACAGCGGAGTTGAATACGGGGAAGTGCTGGATCTTATGGCTGCTACCCCACAGGATATCTCCATGCGCATAGCTATCCTGAAAGCCGCAAGCCGTGTCGAGCTTGATAGAGTACAGGATATGTTGATAGCATCTTCCCATGTAAGTTCTTTTGGAGGCTCTGCATCTTCCATGCTTATTAATATTGGTGCAGATATTGCTTTTGTTGGTACGGCCAAAGGTGAAAACGTCAGAATAAGTGCAAGAGCAAAACGTGATGCTGTAAGTGCCGGAGTTAATCTTGGCCAGCTAATGGAAGATATCAGTAACGAATACCACGGTACAGGCGGTGGACATTCCGGAGCTGCCGGAATCGATGTAGTTGGCGACATGAAAGAAGTGCTGGATAAATGCAGGGAGAAAACAAAGAAAATTCTTGAAGCTTCTCTTGGAGAAACGTCAAAAGAAATCTCTTTTGAGGATGAAATCAAAAAGCTTGAAAATGAATGATGTTATAAAATAGAAAGATTTCATTCTTCTGAATATATTTCAAAAATCCTGTACTTCGTACTATACTTGAAATTTCTTTTTCCTTTATGATTACTGGAATTCGGCAATTGAATAAGATAATAATTGAATAAGATAATTATACAATTTACCGGCTATGATTAAACCTATAGAAGTTCTTCAAAATCCACATTGGTTTACTTAAAAGACTTTGTCCTATATGCAGCCAGCTCTCAGGTTTACTCATTAAATCTTTTTTTAGCCTAACAGCTAATATTTATATGAGAATCTAGCTTAACCTTCATATTACTCCAGCTAACTTTCATATTATATTTGCCGGAAATATATATCCGTTGGAAATAATATACTCCGGAGTAAGAAGGCAATCTTTTAAATAAATGGAGAGAGACCCGAGACCGAAACATGACCTTAAAGGGGCATGATATGAGTTACTCAAAAGACAAACTACAGAATACAGGGCCTGACATTAAGAGCCCAGAACATAAGATATACAGAGTGTGAAAATATGCCAGAATACTGGGATCCTGAGATAGAAACCATGCCTGTAGAGGATTTAAAAAAGCTGCAGGAAGAAAAGTTGAAACAACTTGTTCATTATGTGTATGAGCGCTCCCCCTTTTACAGAAAAAGGTTTGATGAACACGGGGTTAAGCCAGAGGATATTAAAACTCTTGATGATATCAGGAAGTTACCTTTTACAGTTAAGCAGGATCTCAGAGATACCTATCCAACAGGTATGTTTTGCGTCCCGAACTCCAAACTCGTCCGCTTTCATGCCTCCTCGGGCACAACAGGTAAACCGACCGTAGTAGGGTATACCCAAAAGGACATCGATGAATGGGCTGAGTCCCTCGCAAGAGCATTTAACTCTGTGGGAATGGGGAAAGATGATATTCTTCAGGTAAGTTACGGGTACGGGCTTTTTACAGGTGGGTTGGGTGCGCATTACGGAAGCGAAAAACTGGGCGCGACCGTTCTCCCTACAAGTTCAGGAAATACCGAACGCCAGCTTGAACTGATGAGAGATCTCGGTGTCACTGCTATAGCCTGCACGCCTTCTTATTTCCTTTACATGATCGAAACGGCAAAAAAAGAAGGCATCAGTATCATGAACGATACTAAATTAAAGAGAGGATTCTTCGGAGCTGAGCCCTGGTCCGAGGAGCTTAAGATACGTATCGAAGACGAATCCGGGATTAAAGCTTTTGATATTTACGGAACTTCGGAAATGAGCGGTCCTCTTTTTACCGAATGCTCGGCGCAGTCCGGAATTCATATCTGGGCAGATAAATTCCTGGTTGAGATTCTAAATCCTGAGACCGGAGAACCTGTTCCTGACGGGGAGAGCGGTGAACTCGTAATTACAACTCTCACTAAAGAAGCGCTTCCTTTAATCCGTTACAGGGTAAGGGACATAACCCGAAAGCTTTCAGAGCCCTGCGAGTGCGGAAGAACTCACCCTCGGATTACACGCATCAGTGGCCGTTCAGATGATATGATTATCGTGCGCGGCATCAATGTATTCCCAGGCCAGGTAGAATCGGTCCTTATGAAGATTCCTGAAGTTGGGAACCATTTCATGATCATTGTAGATAGAATAGGGCCCCTTGATTCCATGAAAGTCCAGATCGAAATGCATGAGTCTGCTTTTAGTGATAAGATGTCAGATATGATGGCACTTAAAAGAAAGATTTCAAGTGCACTTAAAAGCGTACTGAATCTCGCAGTTGAGGTAGAACTGGTGGAACACGGTTCTCTTCCTCGCTCAGAAGGGAAATCAAAGAAAGTTATCGACAAGCGAAATATTTGAAATTTTTAAATACCGAAAATGAAACCTGCAAAATATTACTGTTCTGCAGGTTTTACTTTTTTAGGGTGATCTCCCAAAATTTCTCTTATATTATATAATACATAGCTAGATGTAAAGTTCTCAGATTTAAAACAAAATAGCCAACAATAAAATGGCCAGTACAGAAATGTTTTGTGCTTATAAAAGAACAATGTCTGTGAATTACACTCGAACAGAGCAGTTAACTGATGAACTAACTCTAACTAATTATAAGCTTAATAACTGTGTAAGCTTAAAATATACATAGAGACTTATTATACTCTGGTAAGAAAATTATAAAAAGAAATAAGAGAGAATAAGAATAAGCAGTATAAGGATATAGAAAAGCAATATAAGGACATGGGTGCTGGAATGGAAGATAAAATTATAAAGCAGATTTCCCTTTTTGCGGAAAATAAGCCTGGCAGACTTGCAAACGTCGCAAATAAATTGAAAAGCGCCGGCATAAATATCAGAGCTTTTACCATTGCCGAGTCCGGGGACTTCGGAATAATCCGCATGGTTGTGGACAGGTCCGATTATGCTCACAGTATACTCCACGATGCAGGGTTCACCGTTTCCGAGACCAACGTACTGGGAATTGAAATGGATGATGTCCCTGGCAGTATGTCCCGTATTGCAGAAGTATTTGGAAAAGCCAAGATCAATATTGATTATGCATATGCCTTTGTCACCAGGGATCAGAAAGCCCTTTTAATAGTCAGGGTAAATGATATTGAGAAGGCAATTAAAACGCTTGAAGAAGAGAATATCAAGCTCATAAGCATGAAGGAAATGGAAAAGATCTGATTTTAACGAAAAACGGATTTTCCCGCAAAGAAAGCATTTTTAGAGGAAAAACGAAACTATCCAGAATCCGATATATTTGTCTTCGTAAGATTCTGGAGCGGCTTCTTTTTACGGCTTCTGGGCAAAACCTTCATAATAGGTTTATATCCTGCAAACTTCCTTGAAATTCTAACCGGATAAATATATATATAATAAATATAAAAAGATATATATACGAAGTGAAAAAAGTTGCCAGGGGAGCAGGTCACCGGTTTGACTACAATGAAGGAAAATAAAAGTAACTTCCAAGAGAACGCACAAAGTTCCTCAAAAAATAAGCTTGGTGGAGTCCATACAACAATTATCGGGGGAAGGACTGGCAAAAAACTTGTAAAGCTTGTAAGCCAGCACCCTGAAGTAAAAAAGGTAATCCCAACCGTAATTTCTGTAAAAGGTGTTGCAGGAGGAAGCCTGACTGGAAAGATATTACGTGCGGATGCGAGAGGGAATTTGAGGCTATTGCTCTCTGAAGGTAGGAGTTTTCAGGAAATAAGACTGGTAACAACAGTTGGGACCGCTGAAGAGGGAGATAGAATTATGGATGAACTGAATGAAATCTTAAAAACTGCCCTCTGAGGCATTAAAGGAGAGACTAGTAATTGGGGTTTATAGGTATTGATCATGGCACAACTGCTATGCGCTTTGCTCTCATTGAAGGGGGAAATACTCTGACCTTTGAGCTTGAGAGGGCTGAGGCAGCGGCCATGTCCGAAAACGAAGTTCTTACTGCGCTTGAGGAACATTTTGGAATTCGGCGTGAGACAATTGACCTGATCGCACTTACGTACTCGATGGGAGATGGTTTTTCCACAATTAAGGATGTAAGGAGCCTGGAAAAAAGAGGACTCAAGAGTATTGAAGGGGCAGGAAAAAAGACCGGAGGAGGCACAAGGGTTTTTGATGCCATTTGGAATTCGGGAGTTCCGGCAATAGCAATTCCCGGTCTTCATATGGAGAGCAATGTAGATTCCAGAATGAAAGTCTTTTCTCATCTTACAAGCCCTGAGAAGCTGGGAATTGCTTACCACATCCTGTGTCTTGGCTATAAGAACTTCGTGGTTTCTGATATAAGTTCAAATACTGTTACTCTTGCTGTTGCCGATGGGAAGGTAATTGGGGCAATCGATGCTTGCATATTCGCCCCAGGCGTTCACCACGGCCCTCTTGACCTGCAAGCTATCAGGGATGTGGACAATAGATATTGCACCGCAAACCAGGCTTTTATAAAAGCAGGAGCTTTGAAAATGACTCCTTATAAAGATAGGGAAGAACTACTCCGTGCAGCCGAAAAAGAAGAAAGCCCTGCTCTCCTGGCCCTTGATACTATTGCGCTATTTGCAGCCATGGAAATTGCTTCAATGCAGCTGCTTCTTAAGGACTATGAGACTATAGGAGATATTTTTCTTGCAGGATCCATAGGCGAATTCGAATATGCACAGAAAAAAATCTGTGCACACCTGGGGCAGGAATGCCAGTATCTTGGAAAGTGGCATGCTGCAATAGGCTGTGCCGAGATCGCACGGGATGTTTTTGCCGGAGAAAAAGAAATCCTCGGCGTAGAAGTTAATTATCCTTAAAAAGTGAGAAAGGAGTATTGTGAACTAGCACTCAGCTAAAGACTTAGTGACTTCTTGTTTCACAGGCTATAATCTAAGTCTCGAACAAGCTTTAATTCGGGCATTTCTTGCCCTACTACTTCTCTTTTTTTCGCTCGCTCCTATTTTTACATGAATATAAGCCGGATGCGAAGAGTTTATTCAAGACCAGTGTTATGTCTGATGGTTAACATCTGTGCAAAGGATGCTTGTTTTTCGCTAATCTATGCTTAATGTAGAATTAGTTTAAATGGATAAAGATGGTCATCCGATAATGAATAGATCAAAGTTGACGCTTATATCCTCTGAGTTAAAGATTCAGTGGTTTTACCCTCTTTTATATAAAAGGACAGGCATAAATCAGGTCTTTTCTATGGATTCTTCACATATACTATCCTGATATTCTGATCTATCGATATTTCCTTCACTTGGTCCCATTCCATCGGACTCATCATAACTGCTCATTTTGTCTTTCTTCATAAGAATAACATAGTCCGCAGAATTCTTGAGGGCTGTGGAAAAACCGGGTTCAACTCCGAAAATAATAGTCTCTTTTCCGTGCTCATTTGCTTTGTTCAACAACGGCTTGAAGTCTGCATCTCTTGTAACGATCGCAAGAGTGTCAATATTAGGGTTATATACTAGCTCCATGCCCTCTACCGCGAGGCGCACATCAACATCACTTGAACAGATTATAGGTTCAAGCCCATGATTTTCAATAGCTTCCACAAGCTTGTCAGAGGCGTACTGGTTAAGGAAAACTCGCCCGATTTTGATATTTCCATAGTCTTTCAGGACATCCCTTATCTCCTCGAGATTTACATCAAATTCTTTTCTGAGGATATTCGGACCATCCACTAAAAGTCCTATTTTCCGCCTGCCAACTTCTTTTTTCGAGCGGAGGTATTTTGAGATAGAGTCTATTCCGCTTTTTACAGGTTTCATTATTAATGTCCTCTGTGATCTTGCGGGTCACGGAACCTTCACTTTATGGTTTTGGCCATAGGCAATACAGCACCAACTCTCGGAAGCTACACTTTCAGCAGCCTCCAATCTGCCGTACCGAATTTATGTTTCTGCCGTAAGCTTTTGAGGTTTAAAGTTCCGAATTTCTAAGATTTATATCTTGATACCGCAATTTTGCATACAATCCGATAAATACTTTATATGCTTTTCTGTAGTAAAACATTTGCATATTAATACAACCAAGGTTTACAAATTTATCCTTCTGTAAATGATTGGATTGAAAAACTGGAACTCTTTCTGTGAAAAAAGGTAGGAAGAAACTCTGGAAGGATAAAGTCTCGATCTATAAAGGTCTACTATATAATTTAATAGTTATAAATTGTCGGAAAAGTTTCCTTTTTTTACTTCTCGAATGATATATGGAGATTCCTTGAGCTCAAAGGTATTTTCCATTTTTCGTCCTTTTTTACGCCTTATGTACTGGATTTCTCCAAGTTTCTCCAAAAAAGCCTCATATACTTTCATGAACTGTTCAAACTCCTGGTCAGTAAGTTCTATCACCCCTTCCCTGCCCGCGAGCCAATCATAAACCTGGAGAAGAATAATTTCTCTTACTCTTTTCAGTTTTTCATCTTCAGGTGGTTTTTCAAAGTACAGAGTTTTTTTAAACTCTGGAGACCAGGCTGCAAATAGTCTCCTGAAATTCAAAATCAGGATAGGGTTTTTCTCTCCTGGCTCGGGTCTTGGATAATAGTATGTGCCTTCTAGAAGGTTATCCCCTTCCAGACTTACCACCTGCCGATATACCTTGATCTTAGAGCATTTTCCTGAATTTTCTTTATTCGGAGACCCATATAGAGGCCGACAAAGAGACCGCTAAGGTGAGCTGTATGAGCTATCATGTCCGATGAATTAACCATAAGAAAATCAAGGAGAGCAAAAAGCACGAGGGCATATTTCAGCTTCATTGGGACAAAGTAAACGTAGACACGAATGTCCGGCTCAAGCATTGTAAGGGCTGCAAAGACCCCATAAATAGCTCCGCTTGCACCAACCATCGGAACAGGAGAGATATTGAAAACTGGCCGACTTAAAAAGGTATATCCTATTGCTGATAGAATCCCAGCGGTGAAAAAAATTGCCAGAAGCTGTCTGTTCCCGACCCGCTTTTCAAGTGCAGTTCCAAAAAAGTACAGGACAAGCATATTGAATAAAAGATGCAATAAACCATTGTGCAGAAATATGTATGTAACAAGCGTCCACGGCCTTGTCACAAGATAATTTGGGTCAAACTGAAAAGCGTCTATATAGATGTAACCTATTCCTGGAACCATTTCTAAGAAGAATGAAAGTGTGCAGAGGGAAATAATTGCCATCGACGGGCTGGTGAATATAGAATCTTTACCTGCCACCTGTTCCACCTCCAGGAATGTAAGATGCGTTAAGGTCAAACATATTTCTAACTACTCTCCGATTTATATAGGATTCACACAGCTGAACTGAAAATATCAATAGCATCAGACATTTTACTGCTTAAAATATATGTTTAAATCACAATGTCTAGTACTTGATTTTTTACTTCATGTGTGTAAGTCTTTTTTATTATTTCAATTCCTCTAGCTTGAGTATATTTCCATCCTTGAAGGTTGAAATAGATGACTAAATATGTGAAACATATCGTATCTTGTAGTTTTTGAACAGATTTTTTACTAATAACCGGTTACGATATTAAATCAAAGAACTTATAATTTAAGTTTTTTGAAATTAAGTCTAAAGCTCCCGGATAGCTTTGTTTAGGAACCTCTCAGTTATAAGGATTCTATTGCCAAAAGCATATACTGAATAATCCGGTTCTTTATTTGATATCTTAAATAAAATAAACTGAAGTTTTAAACTCTGGAAGGATACAAACTCAATTCTTTTGGAATATTATTAATATCCAAGAATTTGTATGTTTAAGAGTGTTTCAATACTATTTTAATTGATATTTTTATTATTTAAATTAGAAAATATCTTAATTAATATTCAATTGAGTAAATAATATTTATGTCTTTCCTTAAAAAACACAAAAATAGTTTACGGCGTTTACTGTGTAAAATCTCCTATCAATCCTAAGCCTATAAATAATTTTCTGTTTATTTTTTGTATCTATCTTATAAAATTTGACTTATATTTATAATTATTATATTCTCATGAAAAACAAGTTTTGTCTATTGATTAGTATAACATTCAGTAACAAATATTTATAAAAATTTTTGTTTTAGAAGCGAAAAAAAAGTAAATTAATAACAATTAATAGCACCGAATACGAAAATACAAGTACTACTCTCTATTTTTCTGAAAAAACGACATTAATAGACACTAATTTGTCTATCACGTAATAAATTTAAATAAATTTTTATAGTCGACTGATTTCGAATATTACCATTTTACCCTTCTCGAAATAGCGTGTTACAAATTAGAAAATGTTATATAGATTTGGTACGTTAAGACATTTAATTAGTGTTTATTATCCATCGGTAGCGACCTCTGCTTAAGATTAAGGTCTCAATCGTTGGCAAAAACGGTTTTTTTGAGCAAAAGGGCGTAAAAACATTTTTGAAGCGTAATTAAGCCCCTAAAAACGACTTTTACATGGAAATATTTCCTATAAAAACGCTTTATTTGAAAAAACGCTGGTATACTACTTAATAGTTAAAAGAAATAGCTAAAAGCGTCTTACCAGAAAAGCACATATTTAAACGATTGTACTTTAAAGCAGACGGCAAAATATATAATTTATAATCATGATAAATATGCCGAGTATGATAATTGCAATCGTCTTGGTAAAGTCGACTTTAAACAAATTTAGGAGGTAACGCTCAAATGAGCAAACTAACTACCGGGAGTTTTTCTATAGAAGATCTGGAATCTGTTCAGATCACTATTAACAATATTGTAGGGGCAGCAAAGGAGGTTGCCAAAGAAGCAAAAGAAGTAAAAGAAGAACTTGGCCCGATGGGTCCGACCCCCTTCCCCTCAATCGCTACATTAAGGGACTGGAGTTTTACACTGTTTGACCGCTATGAGCCGGTCTACACCCCCATGTGTGATCAGTGTTGCTACTGTACCTTTGGACCGTGTAACCTGGAAGGAAACAAGAGGGGCGCCTGCGGTATTGACATGAAAGGTCAGGCTGCAAGAGAGTTCTTCCTGCGCTGCCTCACAGGCTGTGCATGTCACAGTGCCCATGGCCGCCACTTGCTCGATCACATTATTGATCTTTTTGGCGAAGATATGCCGATTAACATGGGAGCTTCAAATGTCATTGCCCCCAATATTCAGCTTGTCACAGGTCGGCAGCCGAAGACCCTTGGCGAACTCAAACCCATAATGGAATATGTCGAAGAAGAGGTAGGCCAGCTACTTGCAACCGTACATGCAGGACAGGAAGCAGCAGCAATTGACTATGATAACAAGGCAATGATGGCCGGATATCTTGACCACGTAGGTATGGAAGTTTCCGATATTGCACAGGTTACTGCACTCGGCTTCCCAAAATCCGACCCAGAGGCTCCTCTTGTTGAAGTAGGTATGGGGACGATTGATGCTTCAAAGCCAGTCATTATTGCCATCGGGCACAACGTTGCTGGTGTCACCTACATCATGGACTACATGGAAGACAATGGCCTGACTGACAAGATGGAAATCGGAGGTCTCTGCTGTACCGCATTCGACATGACCAGGTACAAGAGAGAAGACCGGAAAGCCCCCTATGCAAAGATTGTCGGTACCATTTCAAAGGAACTGAAGATTGTACGCTCCGGAATTCCTGATGTAATCGTTCTTGACGAACAGTGTGTAAGAGCTGATCTCGTTGAGGAAGGAAAGAAGCTTAAGATCCCGATCATCGCATCCAATGAAAAGATCATGTATGGCTTGCCAGACAGGACCAACGATGACGTAGATGCAATCGTAAAAGACCTGGTAAGTGGCACGATCCCAGGCTGTGTAATGCTGGACTACGAGAAACTGGGAGAACTTGTGCCTAAGGTTGCTCAGGCCATGGCTCCAATCCGCGAAGCTGAAGGACTCTCAGCCATCCCCACAGACGACGAAATGAAAGCCCTCGTTTCCAAGTGTGCAGAATGTGGAGAATGCGCACTGGCATGCCCAGAAGAGCTGGCAATCCCTGCAGCAATTGCAGCAGCTAAGGGAGAAGACTACTCTGCTCTGGAAGAGCTGCATGACCTTTGTGTAGGCTGCCGCAGGTGCGAGCAGGTCTGTAACAAGGAAATCCCCGTCCTGAGCCTGATCGAGAAGGCTGCCCAGAAGGCAATTGCCGAAGAGAAAGGCTTTGTAAGAGCAGGAAGAGGTCAGGTAAGCGATCCAGAAATCAGGGCAGAAGGTCTGAATCTGGTTATGGGTACTACCCCGGGTGTTATTGCAATTATCGGATGTTCTAACTTCCCTGCAGGCACCAAGGACGTATACAACATCGCAGAAGAATTCCTTAACAGGAACTACATCGTTGCAGTTTCTGGATGTTCTGCAATGGACATCGGTATGTACAAGGATGCTGACGGCAAGACTCTCTACGAGAGGTTCCCAGGCAGATTCGAGAGAGGTAACATCTTCAACACCGGATCCTGTGTTTCGAACGCTCACATTTCAGCTACATGCCACAAGGTCGCTGGAATCTTTGCAGGTCGAAACCTTTCAGGTAACCTCGCCGAGATTGCAGACTACTCACTCAACCGTATTGGTGCAGTAGGACTTGCATGGGGTGCATACTCCCAGAAGGCAGCAGCTATCGGTACTGGATGTAACATATACGGTATTCCTGCAATAGTCGGTCCTCACAGCGGTAAATACAGGAGAGCCCTGATCGCAAAAACCTATGACGACAGCAAGTGGAAACTTTACGACAGCAGAAATGGTTCAGAACTGGCTATTCCGCCATCTCCAGAGTTCCTCCTTACCACTGCAGAAACCTGGCAGGAAGCCTGTGTAATGCTGGCAAAGAACTGTATCCGTGTATCTGACAATAACATGGGCAGATCCATCAAATTGACCCACTGGCTGGAAATCAGTGAAAAATATCTTGGTGTGCTACCCGATGACTGGTGGAAGTTTGTCAGGAGTGAAGCTGATCTCCCACTCGCCAAGCGTGAAATGCTCCTGAAGATGCTTGAATCCGAGCACGGATGGGAAATAGACTGGAAGAAGAAGAAGATTATTTCCGGTCCGTCAATTAAGTTCGATGTATCTTCACAGCCGACTAACCTTAAGAGACTTTGCAAGGAGGCCTGAAGATGGTTGACACTACCAAGAATACAAAGTTGTTTACCACCTATGGTGTAAAGACCTCAAAAGCCATAAGCACAGAAATAGCTGCCAAGCTTATTTCAAAGGCTAAGAGGCCACTTTTTGTAGTTGGAACCGGAGTTCTCGACCCCGAGGTTCTGGACCGTGCAGTGAAGATCGCAAAAGCAAAGAACATCCCTATTGCAGCAACCGGCAGCTCAATGATTGGTTTTGTAGACAAGGGTGTCAATGCCAAGTACATCAACCTGCACGCACTTGGCTTCTATCTGACAGATCCTAACTGGCCAGGGCTTGATGGCAATGGAAACTATGATACAATCATACTCCTGGGCCACAAGAAGTACTACATCAACCAGGTACTGTCAGCAACTAAGAACTTCAGTGATGTAAAAGCAATTTCGATAGACAAGAGCTACATCCAGAATGCAACAATGTCCTTTGGAAATCTTAGCAGGGCAGATCACATTGCAGCACTGGACGAGGTAATTGACCTTTTATAAATTTTATTTAGGAGGCGAAATATAATGGCAGAATTCCCATTTGAGATTTCCCCAATGTTTGAAGGAGAAAGAGTAAGAAAGGAAGGAATGTTCGTTGAACTCGGTGGCCCGAAATCCCTGGGTCTGGAACTTGTCCGTGCAAAACCCATGGATGAGATCGTAGACGATAAGGTTACAATTGTTGGTCCCGACATCAAGGAAATGGAAGAGGGCAAGACCTACCCCTGGGCAATGATCTTCAACATCGGCGGAGAACTTGTAGAGCCTGACCTCGAGTCTGTCGTCGAAAGGCGTGTTCACGACTTCATTAACTACTGCCAGGGCATTATGCACCTGAACCAGAGGTACGATGTCTGGATGAGAGTCTCCAAGGATACAGCTGCAAAGCTGGACTCCTTCGAGCCTTTCGGAAAAGCTGTCATGATGCTCTTCAAGACCGAGCTTCCCTTTATTGAGAAGATGCAGGTGACCTTCTACACTGACCAGGCTGAAGTCGAGAAACAGATGGTAGAAGCAAAGGAGATTTTCAAGGCAAGAGATGCCAGAACAAAGGACCTCCACGACGAGGATGTCGACGTCTTCTATGGATGCACTCTCTGCCAGTCCTTTGCTCCGACCAACGTCTGTGTAGTTTCCCCTGACAGAGTTTCCTTATGTGGTGCAATTAACTGGTTCGACGGCCGTGCAGCAGCAAAAGTAGATCCAGAAGGCCCACAGTTCTCGATTGACAAGGGTGAACTTCTCGATGCCAAGACCGGTGAGTACTCTGGTGTCAACGACATTGCCAAGAAGCTTTCCAGTGGTGAGTTCGACAAGATTAAACTCCACTCCTTCTTCGATTCCCCACACACCTCCTGTGGCTGCTTCGAAGTAGTCGGATTCTATATTCCTGAAGTTGATGGTATCGGCTGGGTTAACAGAGAATACCAGGGAATGGCTCCCAATGGGCTTGGCTTCTCCACTATGGCTGGTCAAACAGGCGGTGGAAAGCAGATCGTAGGTTTCCTCGGTATTGGTGTCAACTATTTCTACTCCCCGAAGTTCATCCAGGCTGATGGTGGCTGGAACAGAGTTGTCTGGCTCCCATCCATGCTCAAGGAAAAGATCGCCGAAACTATTCCTGATGACATCAAAGACAAGATTGCAACTGAGAATGATGCAACTGACATTGAGTCCCTGAAAGCATTCCTGCAGGAGAAGAACCACCCGGTTGTTGCTACCTGGGCAGCTGCGGAAGAGGAAGAAGAGGAAGAAGAGGAAGAAGAGGAAGAAGCAGAGGAAGTAGCTGTTGCAGCAGCTCCAATGATGATGCCTGCAGCTGGCTTCCAGATGCCTGCAATGGCTTCAATGCCAATGATGTCTGCTGGTAAAGCTGGTGGAATAAAGATCACCTTCAAGAAGGCAAAGATCTCCATTGACAGAATGGTCATCAGCGAGAAGAAGTAATAAAAATGATTGAGTGACGACAGGCAATCGCCTAAGACGAAAAACAATCCAATGGGGTATTCTGTGACAAAAGTAATTGCAATAACGGGAAAAGGTGGAACTGGTAAAACAGCGGTAGCGGCTCTTCTGATCCGCTCCCTTTCCAAAAAAGGTAAGTTTCTACTGGCAGTTGATGCAGATGCAGATACTAACCTGCCTGAGACCCTTGGCTGTGAGGATGTAAAAACAATCGGGGATGCAAAGGAATATTTACAGGCTGAAATCACCAAACCAAGACCTGACAATCCCGATATGAATAAAGAGGCGGTACTTAAAAGCAAGGTTTATGAGATCATTGAAGAAATGCCGGGTTATGATCTCCTGGTCATGGGCCGACCCGAAGGCTCAGGCTGTTACTGTTATGTAAATAACCTCCTCCGGGGCATTATGGATAAACTGATCACGAATTACGAGGTAGTTATCATTGATGCAGAGGCAGGGCTTGAGCATTTCAGCCGGAAAATTATCCGGGACATCGATGATCTTATTGTTGTAACAGACGCCTCTCGAAGGGGATTCAGGACTGCTGAAAGAATTCACGAACTTGTGGATGAACTGGACTCAAATGTTGGTAGAATTCACGTTATTGCAAACAAGGTTACAGATACTAACAGTGAAAAGCTTGTCAAACTGGCCGAGGATTTGAAACTTAACATGATAGGTATGATCCCACTCGACCCGAAAATCGAGGAAATGGATATAAAAGGCGTACCTCTCTTCGAGATCCCGGATGACTCGGTTGCTGCAGTAGAAATCGAAAGTATTGTAAAAAAACTGGGGTTCTAATCCCAGTTTTTTTTGAACCTCTAATATTGTAGAAGACCGTGCCGGAAAAAATGGATTCCTGTGGCCGTTTTAATGGCTTGAAACAGTATTCAAAATCATGTGAAATAATGGAATAGGATTTACTTCGCCCCAATCCTTCTTTCCATATAAGGGAAGAATCTGGAAGTAAAATCTGTATTATATCTTTATTTATACAGTCACTCATCAAAACGGAAAACTTACGGAAAAGGTGAGGTTTACATGGCAAAGAAAGTTAAGTTATCAGAAATGACAGACATGTTCAAGGATGTAGAAATACTATCTCTTGAAGGTGTAACCATAGAAGGGGACATTGAGCTTGATCTCAGTGGACTTGGAGGCGGCTTTGACCCCATGCTTGCTGCTATCCTTGGACAAGAAAATGCAGTACTTGCACAGCACTTCGCAAGACTCGCTGGCATATTTGGTGTTCCTGTAGGCTTTGGTGGTGCCCCCGCAGCTGGTGCCTCCGCAGCTGCTCCTGCAGTTTCCCCTGCTCTGGCAGCCCCGAAATTCAAGGATCTCATTCCTTCCAAGTTTGACTTCTCAAATATAGAAGAATGGACAACCCAGATCCAGGAAGTTCCAATAGGCAACACCTCTGCAGATGGTGGAAGCCGTGGCAAGAGAGTGGTAGTTGGTGGCGAAAAAGCCCTTCCATTCTTCCCTGATGCTCCAATGCCCAACAGGAACCAGGTTACCATTGACGTATTCGATATGAGAATCGGGCTTGCAAAAGCTGTCAAGGAGAACTATGATGAGGTCATGGACAGCCCCGGAGAATGGGCAAAGAAGAACGTTGAAAAGTTCAACGCCGACATGATCACAATCCACCTGATTTCAACCGACCCACTGGTTAAAGATACACCGGCCAAGGAAGCAGCCAAGACTGTGGAAGAAGTCCTACAGGCTGTTGATGTGCCAATCGCAATCGGCGGTTCTGGTAACCCACAGAAAGATCCACTGGTTCTTGCAAAAGCCGCAGAAGTTGCTGAAGGCGAGCGCTGTCTTCTTGCATCTGCCAGTCTGAACCTAGACTATGCTGCAATTGCAGAAGCCGCATTAAAATATGACCATGACGTACTATCCTGGACTCAGCTGGACATGAACGCCCAGAAGGAATTAAACAGGAAGCTTATGAAGCAGTGCAATGTACCCAGAGACAGGATCATTATGGACCCGACAACTGCAGCTCTTGGGTATGGTCTTGACTATGCTTACACCAACATGGAACGTATCCGACTTGCAGCCCTTATGGGTGATGAGGAACTGACCTTCCCAATGTCCTCAGGTACTACCAATGCATGGGGTGCCCGTGAATCCTGGATGGTTAGCTCCCCACTTAAGGAAGACTCGGATTGGGGTCCCAGAGAATACAGAGGACCGATCTGGGAAATCGTTACAGGTCTCTCTCTTGCCATTGCAGGGAACGACCTCTTCATGATGATGCACCCAACTTCGGTTGCTGTCCTGAAGCACATAACTCAGACCCTTTTCGGTACAATTGAAGCAGAGCCTATTGACCTTGCTAACTGGATCGGATCGGGGGTGTAAAACATGAAAATAAACAGCCCATTAGAAGCTTACAAATACCTTCCTCAGACCAACTGTGGAGAATGTGGTGAGCCTACCTGTATGGCATTTGCCTCCAAGCTGATCGACAGATCCGGGAAGACAACAGACTGCCCACCCCTTATTAAGGAGAAGAAGTTTGCAAAGAAACTCGCAGAGCTTGACAAGCTCCTTGCCCCGGAAATTCGTGAAGTTGCAATAGGTGTAGGCGACAGAGTAGCCAAGATTGGTGGCGACGATGTGCTTTACCGTCACAAGCTGACCTTCTTCAACAAGACAAAGATGTTCTTCGATGTTACTGATACAATGGAAGAAGCTGCCCTTGTTGAAAGAGTTAAGAAAATTACTGACTACAAAAAGTTCTACGTTGGACGCAACTTGCTACTTGACGGTGTGGCAATAAGAGCTGCATCCAATGACCCTGCAAAGTTTGCAGCAGCTGTCAAGAAAGTTATTGAAAGCACAGAACTGCCAGTGATTCTCTGTTCCTTTAACCCTGCAGTTCTGAAGGCAGGACTTGAGGTTGCAAAGGACAAGAACCCTCTGCTTTATGCTGCAAACAAAGACAATTGGAAGGAAGTAGGAGAACTGGCCCTTGAATATAAGGTGCCTGTCGTAGTCTCAGCTTTCAACGACCTTGATGCACTTAAGAGCCTCGCAAAAACCTTTGCAGAAGCAGGTATTAAGGACATTGTTCTCGACCCAGGAACCTACCCAACTGGTAAAGGCCTGAAAGACACCTTTACCAACTTCCTGAAGATCAGGAGAGCAGGTATTATGGGGGATACCGAGATCGCATATCCAATCATGGCTATGCCGCTTACTGCCTGGATGTCTGGAATTTCGGACCCTATCAGTGCCTCCTACTGGGAAACAGTTCTTGCCTCGGTCTTTACCATCAGGTACGGAGACATTATGCTTCTCCACAGCATGGATCCATATGCCACCATGCCCGAAGTACACCTGGCCGAGACAATCTACACCGACCCGAGGTCTCCTGTCGCTGTGGACTCGAAGATGTACAAGGTAGGAACTCCAGACGAGAACTCCCCAGTTCTCTTCACAACAAACTTTGCTCTTACCTACTACACAGTAGAGAGCGATCTTGCCTCAAACGGCATCAACTGCTGGCTGCTTGCAGTTAACACCGATGGTATCGGTGTGGAAGCATCTGTTGCCGGTGGTCAGCTGACCGCTGACAAAGTAAAGGACGCCTTTGAGAAGTCAGGCTTTGACCTCAAGAAAGATGTTACCCACAACACCGTAATTACTCCGGGTCTTGCTGCCCGTCTCCAGGGTGACCTTGAGGACAAACTCGGTACAAAGGTTCTTGTGGGCCCAATGGACTCCGGAAGGCTCCCTGGCTTTATGGAAAAGAACTGGCCTCCAAAACAATAAATCCGAATGCGAATTGAAAACATAGATCCGTGTCTTTTGGCACGGAACTTTTTCATTTTTAAAGTACGTTTTGACCATTCATACACACGCCTCTTTCTGTTCTAGTTTTGCTTCTTCAAGAAGCTGCGCTGGATTCATCTCGGTAAATTTTATATATTTATTCATCCCATTAGGTATAGCTTCTCAGTTTTTGGTTTCCTATTAATTCTTTCTAGCCATTTGGCTATTGTGGCGTCTTATCCAAATCGTCGTATCCTGCCGTGTTAACTTTCCTTTATTTCATAGTGTAATATATGTGAATATACTTTTAAATAGCATGAGTAGGCTTAACAGGTCAATTGCTTAAGTTTATTACAGGAACTTTTCTTCCTGAGAATTTCAAAAATTACTCTTCTAGGAAGACTATTATTCAAGAAGTTTGTTCGAAAAAACTTACTCAATAAAATTATTATTCAAGAAGACTTAATCAAGAAGACTTATTCAAAAAACTATTACTATTCCAAGAAGACTATAAGTAAGGATTACAGATGAATTTTATCACATGCCCGAGATGCGGCAGAGAATGTTACAGGCTCTTTGATTCAGTTTGCAAGGACTGCTTTTTTGAGACTTTCAAACTGATTGAATTGCCCCATGTACTCCATGTAAGGATATGTTCAACTTGTGGATCACACTTTCATAGAGGCCGGTGGGAAGATGTTGGTAATCTTGAAGATGTGGTGCTAAAGGCCGTAGAAGATGCCCTTTTCATCCACAACGAAGCTGGAGATGTGGAAGTTTATCTAGAACCCAAGGAGATTACGCCCTATATATATAAGGTAAGAGCCGAAGTCGATGCAGTGGTCAGGGAAGAGTCGGTGCATGCTGAAGCTGAGACTGAGGCCAGGATTCAGCGGACAGCTTGCGATATGTGCAGCAGGGAATCCGGAGGCTACTTTGAAGCAATTATCCAGATCAGAGCATCAGGCAGGTTTCCTACCGAAGAAGAGAACAGGCGCTGCATGGTTATCGCCAGGGAAGTCATGGAGAGCATGAGAAAAAAAGGCGATAGACTTGCATTTATAAGCGAGGTAGTGGAGCAAAAGGAAGGGGTAGACCTTTACATGGGTTCCATGAATGCCAGCAGGCAACTCTGTCGGCTAATTACCTCTGAACTTGGAGGCAGTTTTTCCGAATCTCCTACTCTGGTGGGAATGAAAGATGGAAAGAATCTTTACAGGATTACCTTCTCTGTGCGTCTTCCCGAATTCAAGCCAGGGGATGTGATCAGGTTCAGAGGAAAGATTATCCAGATTAAGAGTTCCGGAAAAAAGGTTAACGGAACTTCCCTTGAGGATGGCTCCAGATTTATCTCAACCCCCGAAGAATTGAAAAGTGCAGAGAAAATAGGTAATATGGGGGATGCTGTTTTAACAGTGCTGGTTTCAATCGAAGACAACGCAATTCTGGTACTCGACCCTGAAACATATGAGACCGTTGCCATAAAGAAGCCTATGTCGTTCAATGCAGAGGCAGGAAGCGAAATTCCTGTCCTAAAGACCCACTATGGAATCTTTGCACTGGCACATTCTGAGATTCCGCAGGCGAAATGAAAGGTCAAGAAAGAGGAAACATGCAGAATATCCTTGTAATCGGATTTAATACCCGGAATATTGTCTGCTCTGCAAGCCGGGCTGGCTATACGGTCTGCTCTATAGATGCTTTCTGTGACCTTGACCTGCAGGAATGCGCATATTCATCGACATTTCTGGAGTGCAGAACCATACAGGAGCTTCACCAGCTCGAAGCTTCCCGGATAAAGGCTCAGATGGCTGAGTTTGGGCTTGATTTTGATGCCCTTGTTCTTGGCTCAGGACTGGAAACACTTGACCATAACGAGTTTTCTTGTCCCGTACTTGCAAGCAGTCCGGATGCCATGCAGAAGGCTTCAGACAAACTTTATCTCTCAAAAAGGCTTGAAGCCCTTGGAATTCCTCACCCATGTTGCTATTCTCCGGAAGAGCTGGATGCAATAGAATATCCGGTTATGGTTAAGCCAGCTTCAGGCGGGGGAGGAATTTTCAACCGGACTGCCCGGAACAAACAGGAGCTTTTAGCTATCCTTGAGGAACTACACGGGCTGAATCCGGAACTTACAGAAAAGACAGTTGTTATTCAGGAGTTTCTGGAAGGAATCCCCTCAAGTGTCTCCTTGCTATCTACAAAAAACGAATCGTTATCAGTGGCTGTAAATGAACAGCTAATAGGGATTCCCTGGCTATCACGGCTGCCCTTTGCTTATTGCGGAAATATAACTCCTTTCAGAACCGATCAAGCCGAGGAGATGGAATCCCTTGCTGAAGAACTGGTGCTTGACTTCAAGCTCCTGGGCTCAAACGGAGTGGATTTCATGGCTTCGAAGAAAGGGCCTGTAGTACTTGAAATAAACCCAAGGTTCCAGGGAAGTCTCGATACTGTCGAGAAGGCGATGAATATTAACCTTTTTGAGGCCCATGCTGGCTGCTTTAAAGGAGAACTTCCTGAAAAACCCAAAGCTAAATGTTTTGCTGCACGAGGAATTATCTACTCGGATCGAGAACTTTTTATAGACAGAAAGCTCATGGACCTCATTGTGAGGGAAAAAGGCACTGATATTCCTTCCCAGGGAACTGTTGCAGAACCTGATGGGCCTCTTACCTCCCTGTTCGCATACACCTCTACCAGGGAAGAGGCAGTTCTGTCACTTAAAAGAGGGACAAATAGGATAATGACTTTTATTGAAAACCAGAAAAATGAAAAATACCTGAGATTTGCCGAAAATATGTAAAAAATCAAAGGGTTAGAAAAGTTCAACTTTTTCTGGCTAAAAATGTTTCCGGAAAATGGGAATGTAAATTTTAATACTGGTATGTCCAATTCATACTGGTATTTTCGAGGTGAATATATTGGTTGATATGAATGACAAGGTAATTAGAGGATATCTCATGAGCCTTGTAGGGGAAGAAGGGCTGCAAATGATAGAAAGTATGCCTGAAGGCGAGGTTACGGATGAAGAAATTGCAGAAAAGACCGGGGTTCTGTTGAACACCGTAAGGAGGACGCTCTTCATATTAAACGAAAATAAATTTGCAATCTGCCGCAGGGAGAGGGACTCAAACAGTGGGTGGTTAACATACCTCTGGCGCCTGGATTTCTCTGACATAGAACACCAGCTTATGAAGGAAAAAAGAAAATTGCTCCGCAACCTGAAAACTCGCCTTGAATTTGAAGAAAACAATGTTTTCTATATGTGCCCTCAGGGATGCGTTCGCCTTCTTTTTGACGAAGCTACGGAAACCGAGTTTCTTTGCCCGATATGCGGAGAAGACCTGGTCTTCTATGATAATTCTAATTTTATTGATGTCCTGAAAAAACGTGTAGATGCTCTCAGTCCAGTGTAAGTGATCTACCTTGATTACCCGAGCCGAAGCAATAAAGCTACTTGAGGAAACTGGATGTGCTCCAAATGTAATAGAGCACTGTAAGGAAGTCGCATCGCTAGCAGTTGAGATTGCAAATAAAGCAGAAGCAGTAGGACATAACGTAAACCCGGAGCTGGTAGAAGTCGGGGCTCTTCTTCATGATTTTGGAAGATGTAAAACTCATAAAATCGATCATGCGGTAGAAGGGTACAGGCTAGCTAGAACCAGGGGAATTGAGTCAGAAATTTCCGAAATAATAAAAAGACATATCGGAGCAGGGATCTCAAAAGAAGAGGCAAAGATGTTAGGGCTACCGGAGGATGATTATTTTCCGCGAAGCCTTGAGGAAAAAATAGTTGCTCACGCCGATAACCTTGTTAAGGGAACGAGCAGAATCACTGTAGCTGAGAGAATTGCGCTCATGCATAAGCAAGAAGTGCCAGAAAATGTGATTCAGAGAGTAAATAAACTTGCTGAAGAGGTCGAGGGACTTTTTCTTTAAATTTTGGATTTTTCATGATATCAGGGATATCAGGAGACCTGAATCTCCTGTATACAAAAAGAGAGAAAATTATTTTACCAAATCTTCCTTCGAATTTAAATTTAGACGCGTTCAATAAAAAAGAGAAGGAAAACTTATATATAGCGATATTAATAATGAGATAATGAAGTGCTAAATCCTGCTATTTAAGTTAAAAATACTTACCTCACTAAAACATTTTTTTTAGCGACATTTTCTCATTTTTAACTTATTATGAGGGTATGTTTATGGATAATGACAAATATCTAAAGGGCACAACTACCGTAGGAGTAGTTTGTACCGATGGTATCGTGCTCGCAAGCGAACAGAGAGCCACAATGGGGAATTTCATCGCAAGTAAAACTGCAAAGAAGGTTTACCAGATTGACGACCTTGTTGCAATGACCACTGCCGGTTCGGTAGGGGATGCCCAGCAGCTTGTGCGGCTCGTAAATGTAGAGTCACAACTCTACAAAATGCGCAGGAACGAATCCATGACAATAAAAGGTATTGCAACTTTAATGTCAAACTTCTTAAATGCCAACCGCTACTATCCCATGATGGTTCAGCTCCTTATAGGAGGGGTTGACAAAAATGGGCCTGCTATTTACTCACTGGATGCCCTTGGAGGCAGCATCGAAGAAACAAGGATCTCGGCTACAGGTTCCGGTTCTCCTATGGCATATGGTGTGCTTGAGGACCAGTACAGAGAAGAGATGACTGTAAAAGAAGGGCTTGACCTTGCCATCCGCGCGATCCACAATGCAACCAAAAGGGACTCAGCATCTGGAGAGAATATCGATGTAGTGGTAATTACCAAGGAGGCATTCAAGAGGCTGGATCCTGAAGAAGTAAAATCCAGAAGAGCTTTATTAGCTAAATAACTTAAATTGTTGGTTTTTTTATTTTGACATTAAACTAACATCTTTTTCAACCCATTGTTTTTTCCAATATCTATATATTTTTTCATTTTTTGACAAAAAGGAAGATTTTTGATGCCTATTGAAGACGTGCTATTAGACCTCAAACAAAAAATTGAGAAAAACCTACCCGCGGGAGTTACAATTACCGATGTGGAATTTGAAGGGCCTCAGCTTGTGCTATATACTGAAGAGCCTCGCAAATTCGCAGACGACGGGAACATTATTCGCAACCTGGCAAAAGAACTTAGGACGCGGATTGCCATGCGCCCTGATCCCAGGGTGCTCGCAACTCCTGAAGACTCTATTTCTATAATCGAAGAAGTTGTTCCAAATGAATCCGGAATCTCGAGCTATTATTTTGATCCCGATTCTGGAGAAGTAATTATTGAAGCTGAAAAGCCTGGGCTTGTGATAGGTAAGCATGGAGCTACTCTCCGTGAGATCACAAAGCAGATTGGCTGGATTCCGAAGGTTGTGCGGACTCCTCCTATCAAATCCCGCACAGTTAAAAATATTAGGGAGTTCATGAGAAACAACCTCAAGGAAAGAAAAGAAATCCTTAAATCCGTGGGGAGGAAAATTCACAAAGAATGTACATCAAAAGATCAGTGGGTAAGGGTTACATCGCTTGGGGGGTGTAAAGAAGTAGGGCGGAGTTGTTTCCTGCTATCGACTCCAGAGTCCAGAATCCTTATTGATTGTGGAGTCAATGTGGGTTCGGACGAAAACATGACTCCTTATCTTTATGTTCCTGAAGTTTTTCCCTTAAACCAGATAGATGCCGTGATAGTTACTCACGCCCACCTGGATCATCAGGGGCTTGTTCCTTTGCTTTTCAAATATGGGTATGAAGGGCCTGTTTACTGCACGCCACCTACAAGGGATCTCATGGTGCTGCTTCAGCTCGACTACATCGACGTGGCCGCAAAAGAAGGGAAGAAGATTCCCTACGAGTCAGGCATGATAGCAAAAACCCTCAAACACACGATTCCTCTGGACTATGAGGAAGTAACGGATATTGCTCCTGATATCAAACTGACTTTCCATAATGCAGGTCATATTCTGGGATCGGCTATTTCTCATTTCCATATTGGAGACGGGCTCCATAACGTAGTCTTTACAGGAGACTACAAATATGAGAAAACGCGGCTTTTTGATCCTGCTGTCAATAAGTTTCCGAGAGTTGAGACTGTCGTCAGTGAAGCTACTTATGGGAATTCTAATGCTTTCCAGCCCTCACTTAAAGATGCCGAAAGGCATCTACAGATGGTAGTTAAGAATACGGTTGAAAGGGGAGGAATCTGTGTCATCCCGGCTTTTGCAGTCGGTCGAAGCCAGGAAGTTATGATAGTGCTTGAAGAGTCCATAAGAAAAGGGCTGATTCCTGAAGTTCCGGTCTATCTGGACGGAATGATCTGGGAAGCGACGGCGATTCATGCTACACATCCTGAATACCTGAACAACGACCTTAGGAAATTGATCTTCCAGAAAGGTCAGAATCCCTTCTTATCCGAATGTTTCAAGCCTGTTGATTCACATGACATGCGCCAGAAGATAATTCAGAATCCTCATCCCTGTGTCATTCTCGCGACCTCGGGAATGATGAACGGAGGGCCGGTTATGGACTATTTCAAAGCCTTTGCCGAAGACCAGCGCAATTCTCTGGTATTTGTAGGGTATCAGGCCGACGGAACAATCGGACGCAGAATCCAGAAAGGATGGAAAGAAATCCCCATGACAGGTAAGGGCGGAAGCACCGAAATCCTGAAGCTGAACATGGAAGTCCAGGTAGTTGATGGTTTCTCAGGTCACTCCGATAGGAGACAGCTTATGGATTACGTCAAGAGGATGCAGCCCCGTCCCGAAAGGGTATTTACCGAGCATGGGGATGAAAAAGCCTGTGTTGACCTGGCAAGTTCGATTTACAAGAAACTGAAGATTGAGACAAGGGCTCTTACAAACCTTGAAACCGTAAGGTTACTGTGACCCCTTCAGGGGTCTATATTCTTTTTTTGAAAATATAATAAATTTTTTCATAACCTGAACCCATTAGCAGGCTCAAGACTTAGAAGATGTTGCATTAGCTGTCTGTGATCTCCTACTACAAGGTCTGCTCTGTCAAGCTGTGAAGGATCCAGATATGTGGGAATACCGATGCAATAAATTTCGGCTTTTTTTGCAGCTTCTACGCCCAGAATTGCATTTTCTATTACTATACATTCTTCCCTTTGGACATTAAGGAGCTCAACAGCTTTAAGAAAAGGATCCGGATAAGGTTTTGGGTTCTTAATATCGTCTCCTGTAACCACAATATCGAATACTTCGGGAAAAAGCTTGTCAATAATCTCATGAACAATAAGATGGTCAGAGCCAGAGACTACTGAGAGCAGAAAACGAGTTTTAAGGACTTCAAGGCACTCTTTCATTCCATCGAAAGCTTTCAGCTCAAAAATCCGTTTGAATTCTTGCCTGTAGATTGAGGTAATAGTTTCAAAATCATATGCTTCTGGTTCTTTTCTGGCTTTCCGGATAAGCAAAGGAAGGCCGTTCCTAGGATTTGAACCTTCAATTGCATAAATATCTCGGTCCTGAATTTCCATTCCTATGTCAAGGAAAGCCTTTTTCCAGGCTGCCGCATGGAAGGGCATGGAATCCACGAGAACGCCATCCATATCGAAAATTAATGCCTTTAACACGATTCTGACTCCAAAATTAAAAACTTGTGATTGGAATTAAGATTCCAGAGGAATAAGGTATCTGAGATCCCTAAGAATTAAAGGTAAAGTGGCTTTGAAGCCTTAAAGTTTTCCCGGAAAATTCCAGATAGGGTTTTATCTTTAAAATGCATTTTTCGTAAATTTACATATTTTTATGAATTTAACATATTTCTCATTGATTTAGTACTCTTTTTATGTTTTTATCACTCTATCAATTTTTAATGCACTTTCCTAACCATACTTCCCAATACAAATATACTAAAGAAATTAATTCAAAGCTTTCTATACAAATAATATTTAGGAGATAAACTGGATCCTATTGACTGTATATTTCAAATATGGAAATATTTATATTAATCTAGAAAATATTAACTCAAAAAATCTAGCAAGAGCCTCGAAATTCCTGAATAATACCGAAACAGATTTTAAGAGGGTAATTCTAGTTAAAAGTAATAATATAATCAGTCTCATTAAATTGTAAAACTCTAATTAACAGTTTCATAGAAAACAAATGACAGGACTGCATGTTAGCTCCTGAAATCAAGTGTGGCGTCAAAAGAATACAGAAAATGAGATCGAAAAATTGCCCTAACTCGAATAATCAGGAGAGCTTTGCTGAGAAAAATGAAACTTTTAACAAAAAATTAAATTGGTGTATATAAACATTTTGGTAGTCCCTCACCCTTCATCTTTGAGAAGTAAATGTTAAAGGAAGTAAAAGAGTGAATATATGAGATTTATGGGTGACATATTTAAACTTGATAAACAATTTAAGAATATTGTTTAAATAAGTCCGAAATATTTAAGTTCGGCAGAGTGCCAACTTATTAAAGATGTCGGATGAAAATCTTTGATAAGTTCTTATCGATTATCTCATAACTCCACTCAAAATATTAAAAGATATGTGGCCCCCGATGTAAAGGGTGGGGAGTCAAATGTAGCAATTAGACACAGATCCAATCGAGGGGATAGAATTGCAATCAATAGTACAGGAAGCAATGAAATTCAGCGAAAAAGAGAAGGAATATCGGAAGAATTCCTCCTCTGATGACGACTTTGAAGAATTCGGGCAACCACGAATCATGATTGTTGGATGTGGGGGTGCCGGGAACAACACTGTAAACCGTCTCTATAACATGGGAATTGAAGGTGCGGAAACGGTCTGTATCAATACCGATAAGCAGCACCTTGATAATGTAAGAGCTGACAAGAAGATACTCGTGGGAAAAACTCTCACGAGGGGACTAGGAGCGGGCGGCTACCCCGAGACCGGAAAGAAAGCTGCAGAACTTGCAAGGGGCACGCTTGAAGAAGTGTTAAAGGATGTTGACCTTGTTTTCGTCACTGCAGGGTTAGGCGGAGGTACCGGAACTGGCGTTGCTCCTGTAGTTGCTGAAGTGGCAAAAGAGCAGGGAGCAATTGTTGTAGGAATGGTCTCCAGCCCCTTCAGAGTTGAGAGGGCTCGAATCTTTAAAGCCGAAGAAGGACTTGAAGACCTGCGAAGGGCAGCCGATACCGTAATTGTCCTGGATAATAACAGACTGCTTAATTACGTGCCAAACCTTCCTATAGATCAGGCTTTTTCTGTAATGGACCAGCTAATTGCTGAGACCGTAAAGGGAATTACAGAGACTATCACAGTGCCCTCTCTGATAAACCTCGACTACGCCGATATCAGAACTATCATGAGCTGCGGCGGAGTTGCGGTTATGCTTGTAGGTGAGTCAAAAAGCCAGGACAAGAGCACCGAGGTAGTGCGGACTGCCTTAAACCATCCCCTGCTTGACGTTGACTATAAGGGTGCAACCGGAAGTCTTGTCCATGTAACCGGTGGGCCTGATCTCAGCCTCAAGGAAGCCGAGGAAATCGCCTCCATGCTTACCTATGAACTCTCTCCAAATGCAAATGTCATCTGGGGCGCAAGAGTCCGAGAGGACTATGAAGGTAAGGTCAGGGTAATGGCCATCATGACAGGTGTGCAGTCTGCCCAGATCCTTGGCCCTCAGGCAGCATCCGGAATTCTGGAGCCCAGATCCGAAGCGGACTCCGTGCAGGAAAGAAGGTTCGGAAGAATGACGGCAGACCGATTAAGGAATACTGCAGGGCCCCTTAGAAAGAAACATGACGACTCAATCATTGATTTTATTAATTAAATCTCATGTAAAAGCCCGAATTCTCAAAGCTGAAAAATTCGGGTTTTTTCATCCCTTATACTTTTTACTGATGCGTTTCAAACAGATACTCTTTTTTATTAGCGCTTCTATCTAAAAAACATGAAGATTTTGATTGCAACAGGGCGGCTTGCAGAAAATACTGTCAGGAAGGCAGTCGGGAATAAAGCCGACATCCTCGTAGCTGATATTGATATTGCCGCCTTTATCACTCCTAAAAAACTAATCAAAACATTTCAGGAAGCTGAACTTCCGAAAGTTTATGAACTCATTTTGCTTCCAGGGCTTGTAGCAGGAAATTTTTCAAAAGCTTCTGAAGAACTAGGGTGTAAAATCCGACTTGGACCAAAGCACGCTTATGATCTTGGCTTTGTGCTTCCGTTTGCCGGAAAAATCGAGTTTTCCGAAAAAGTCCCGGCATGTGAACTTCTTGCTGATGTTCGAAAAGAGATGGCCCTTGACTTAATAAGAAAAACCGAGGAAGAAGCCTCCTCCCCTCTCACACTACGAGGTGTAAAAATCGGAGGAAAGGCTCGCATGAAGGTTATGGGAGAAATTGTAGGGGCCCTGGAAATGGATGCTCCGACGCTCCAGACAAAAGTCGAAGCTTTTATCGCCCGGGGAACAGATATTATCGACCTTGGTGCTACTCTTAATACCCTGCCAGAGCAGGCTAAAAGAGCCGTATCCCTTGCAAAAAATATTACCGAGACCCCTGTAAGCATAGATACCCTTGACCCTGAACTGATACGAGAAGGAGTAGAAGCAGGTGCAGACCTTGTTCTGAGTCTCAATAGCACTAATCTTGAGACTGCAGGCCCGATTGTTGCCAGAGCAGGAATAGCAGCCGTTATAATTCCGGATGAGGACAGAAGTCTGGAAAGTCTTCTCAGAAACGTCGAAGCTGCCCGCAGGCTTGGTATTGAAAAGATTATAGCTGACCCTGTGCTTGATCCTGTGGGTCACAATATAACCGAATCCATTGTACGTTTTCATGAGTTTCACAGGATATACCCTGAGATTCCCGTGTTCTTCGGAGTTGGCAATGTAACTGAGCTTATGGATGTGGATACTATAGGAGTTAATGCCACACTCTGTGGAATAGGAGCAGAGGTTGGAGCAAGCATTCTTTTTACCCCCGAGTTCAGTGACAAGGCACAGGGTTCGATTGCGGAACTGAAAAGGGCTTCTGAAATGATGATGCTTTGTGGTATAAGAGAAAGCTCACCAAAAGATCTGGGGCTTGATCTTCTCTGCATTAAAGAAAAACGTAGGCGACCTGATTTTCCGCTCCCGGAAAATGTGATTCAAGCCAGAACTTCAAAAATCTGGCGTGTAGACCCTGCGGGTCCTATCCGCATCCGTATAGTACCTGACAGAATAAGTGGAAACGGCGGACTGATTGTAGCCGAGCATGAGAAAGCTTCAATTGTGGGAAAAAATGCTAGAGAAGTTATGGATACGCTACTTGAACTGGAATTGGTCTCCCGTCTGGATCATGCTGCATATCTGGGGAGAGAACTGGAAAAAGCCGAACTTGCCCTGCAGTTTAACAGAAGCTATGCCCAGGACGATGCATTCTGAGCATAAAGAACATAGACAAAATAGAGATGTGAAAGAATGAGACTAGAAGATGAAGATAAACAGGCAATTTTTGAGATAGTGGCAGCCCGTTATTTTACAACACAGAGCTGGAAATGGATAAACTTGAGGAAGGACATTAACAAAATCCTCAAAGCTTTTGATGAGCTGAATGAACAGTATGCTTCCTACTCTTACGTAAGCAAGGACTGGTATGTGGAAAATATGGGATCCAAGTACATTCATATGTGCAGCACTTGGGAAGAACTTAAGAATCTCGTTTCATTCCTGAATACCCATGGAAGTGTTTTTAATTTCCTTGTAAACACTGGAAACCGGAAGTCTTTTTGCATTGTGAAAGACTCTAGAGATTTGGATGAAGCTCAGGCAAGTGCGATTAAAGAAGTTCAGAAACTGGGGTACAATACGTTCATATTTCTGGCCACAGTCCCGGATGAAATCGAGTTCCAGTTACTACAGGTAAGGGGAGTTAACTGATCTCTCCTGACCTTCTTGCCAGTTATCTGTTTTGGCGGTTACTATCGGGAATTGATATATTCTGTTGAGGCAGTTAAGCTATAGCCTGTTACCTGTTTTTTTGGAAAAGCATAGAAAGTAATCTTTATCTGTTTAATTCTTTGGTGATCCATAATAATTGGCTGATAATAATTGGCTGATGCTTATCCCGAATATTCGCATAATTGCACTTTCTGAGTCTTATTTTTTTATGCTGTCTAGTTTTCAATTCTGCCTAGGAACACGGAAACTTATTACCTTATTTATTAGGTATATAAATATTTAAAAAATATAATTTACAAATAGAATTGCTTTTTTTTATCGGAAATTGGTCGATATCTTTATATATCTAGGAACTTAACTGAAAAAAAGTAGAACTAGTCCGTTAAAAATGTAGAATGCGTCAGGCTTATCTCTCAGCATATTATACTGCCGCAGTTCCACTTCTTTACATTACCTAAGCAACATGCTATAAATTCATGTCATGTTTGGGTTCTTCGGATTGGAGAATATACAATAGGACTTACGCACATGAGGTACAAAACCAAATACTTCAAATACTGTGATTTAAACTTAAATCTGACAGTTTATGTTTGAAGTATCTGATTTTTCAGTCGAACTGCTAATTCCTTTATTATAGGAGAAAGAGAAAAATTATTGTAAAAATAATTCAAAAATTATCATTAGACAAAGAGTAAAAAAGTTTATATAAAAGCAACTGATTACGCTTTCGTCAAAAATGAGGCTTTAACAGTTCCAAATTTTATTTACATTAAAATATATTGCACGAGAATTGTGAGCCAAATCAATGATATATTCAGGACTCATGAACGTTTAAAAGTTAGTTTTTGAACTGACTTTGCTGATCATGAACACCTATCACTAATAACACCTATCAATACTTAATTCACGTGATGTACGTAAGAATTGTTACTCTTTGTGACAAGGAGTATGTCACGAATGGCCTTGTACTACCCTTTCCGTTTGGGTAATCTCGTTATGAGGCCATCAGTAGTAATGCAGATAAGAATAAAAAATTTAAGACTTATTTTTGAAAAAACTTGTATGAGGTGCATCAGTGTAATGCAGACATACGCATTCCTAACTCTAATATAAAGATTGAAAAAAGCCTTTAAGTCTAGTTTAGGTTATCTGCAAGGATAGAAATATACTTGGATTTTGAGGTTTCTAGGGAAGGGCAATTATATAGGTTCGATGCTACTTAAAAGACCTTAACTCCCAGCAAACTGAACAAAATCATAAAAGTAATCACTTACAATTCCGCTAAAAATTAACCTTTAATCAATTTATCTGTCAAAAATGTGATGAGAGAAGTGATCGGCTAAATGGAGATTATAACCAAAAATAAGGTGGTCAAGGCAACACTAGGAAGTATTTTGAGCCTGGCCATAATGTCGCTAACACCGGCAATAGCAGCTGCCAGTGAGGCGAATCTTAAAATTCCGAATTTAAGCCAGGGGCAAAACAATTTGCTGCTCTGGGGTATCGTAGTCTGTGTATTAGGTATGCTGTTCGGCCTTTACCAGTTTATGAAGGTGAAAGGAATCAGGGCTCACAAGTCCATGCTTGACGTGGCCGACACAATTTACGAGACCTGTAAAACATATCTTATCCAGCAGGGTAAACTGCTGTGCATATTATTTGTTTTTATCGGCTTCTGTATAGCCTTTTACTTTGGCTTCCTTCAAAAAATGTCTCTGAGCGGAGTATTGCTCATCCTGGGCTGGACCGTATTAGGGATACTGGGTTCTTACTCTGTTGCCTGGTACGGAATTCGTATGAATACCCTGGCTAACAGCAGAACCGCATTCGTTTCCCTAGAAAAAAAACCCCTGAAACTGTTAAATATTGCTCTCGATGCAGGAATGAGTATAGGAGTGGTTCTTGTCTGCGTTGAGCTAATAATGATGTTAATTATACTGCTGTTTGTTCCAAGAGAATTGGCTGGAGCAAGCTTTATAGGCTTTGCAGTCGGAGAATCTCTGGGAGCCAGCGCCTTACGTATTGCAGGCGGGATATTCACCAAGATCGCCGATATCGGCTCCGACCTGATGAAAATCGTTTTTGGAATAAAAGAGGATGACCCGCGTAATCCCGGTGTTATTGCCGACTGCACTGGAGATAATGCAGGTGACAGCGTAGGACCAACCGCAGACGGATTCGAAACCTATGGTGTAACAGGAGTCGCACTTGTCACCTTCATAGTTCTAGCTGTACAGCCTAACCTGACCGGCATCCTGCTTACCTGGATCTTTGTCATGCGTATACTCATGATCATTACCTCCGTAGCCTCTTTCTACATCAACAGGGCACTCAGCCAGGCAAGATTCAGCGGCAAAGATGATTTTGATTTTGAACAGCCTCTGACTAGTCTGGTATGGATTACCTCGATTTTCTCCATAGTTGGAACCTTTGCCGTAAGCTATTACACGCTGGGACCGAGTTCCGGAGTTCCTGCCGAGTTGCAGAATCTCTGGCTGGTACTCTCGATAATCATAAGCTGTGGTACTCTGGGAGCGGCTTTAATTCCCGAATTTACCAAAATCTTTACCAGCCCGAATTCCAAGCACGTAGCCGAAGTTGTCAAAGCTTCCAGAGAAGGCGGTCCGTCTCTTAATATTCTTTCAGGACTGGTTGCAGGTAACTTCAGCTCCTTCTGGATCGGTATGGTCTTCATCTTGTTGATGTTCATTGCCTACTATGCCAGCGGATTTGGCCTGAGTGAGATAATGATCTATCCCTCTATATTCGCGTTCGGCCTGGTGGCCTTTGGGATGCTGGGCATGGGTCCTGTTACCATAGCAGTTGACAGTTATGGACCTGTAACGGATAACGCTCAATCCATTTACGAACTGTCACTTATAGAAACCATTCCCAAAATAAAGGAACATATTCAGAAAGAATTCAACTTCAAACCGGATTTCGATAAAGCCAAACATTATCTGGAAGCCAACGATGGAGCAGGAAATACCTTTAAGGCTACAGCCAAACCGGTCTTAATAGGTACAGCTGTTGTTGGCGCTACAACGATGATTTTCTCCTTGATTCTTGTTATTAAAGATGTTCTTGGAGTACAGCCTGAAGAAATCCTGACTCTGCTCAATCCCTATACTATCTTTGGATTATTAGCAGGCGGCTGTGTAATTTACTGGTTTACTGGGGCATCAACCCAGGCCGTAAGTACTGGAGCCTATCGAGCAGTTGAATATATCAAGAAGAATATACAGCTTGATGAAAACGCGAGTCAGAAAGCAGCTACTGAAAAGTCTAAAGAAGTGGTAAAAATCTGTACTCAGTATGCACAGCAGGGTATGTTCAATATTTTTATCGCCATATTCTCTTTTACTCTGGCGTTTTCTTGCCTCTCTGCTCCAATAGCCTCGAAAGACTCTGTGGCGCTTTTCATCGCTTATCTGATTTCCATTGCAGTATTTGGATTGTTCCAGGCCGTGTTCATGGCAAATGCCGGAGGATGCTGGGATAATGCCAAAAAAGTAGTGGAAGTAGATCTGCAGGAAAAAGGCACTAGTTTACATGAAGCCACTGTGGTGGGCGATACGGTAGGCGATCCATTTAAAGATACTTCCTCAGTTGCTCTGAACCCAATTATCAAGTTCACCACCCTGTTTGGTCTACTAGCCATGGAAATCGCTATTTCCGAGTCATTCCGAAATATAGCTCCCTATGCAGGTGCCATATTCCTTTTGATTGGCTTGATCTTTGTCTGGCGTTCATTCTATGGAATGAGAATCCCGACACAGGATTAATAAAGGAATTATTAGCCTAACTAGGTAAAAATATTGGATCAAGCCTCCCAGCCTATAGTTGTGAGGCTTCGAATATTTATTTCACGAAATAGTAAATCTTGTTCTCAAACTTTTTTCATTATGAATACGTCCACTTCCCTAGAGTACTTTTATTGGTAAGCCTATGGTATTCACAATTTCTCTTGAAATGAAATTTCATTGAACATAGTTCGAATTTCTTTTTTCTGAAACATAAAAACTGATTTCTATACAATGATAAGTTCCCAATGATAAGTTCCCTTGACCTTTTTTTCTTCAGAACGGTGAGGCAAAAAAGAACTGGGAAGACTGAGGGTCTAAGTAAATAAATATAAGTAAATAAATAAATAAATAAATAAATAAATAAATAAATAAATAAATAAATAAATAACTAACTAACTAACTAACTAACTAACTAACTAAATAAATAAATAAATGAATAAATATAATCAAATAAAATTGAAATTACTATACAGAATTGAAATTCTAAAGATATAAGGAAATAACTAAAATTCTAAAGAAGCAGGAGCTAAAAGCTCAACATATAAGGAAAAGTTCCATTAATTCAACATATTAAAAAAAGCTCCATTGACCTTTGTTAGATTGATAAGTAGAAGTAGTGTGAGCGGGTTGGGGAGTGGGGGGTCATATGGGGAGTGGGGGGTATGGTATGTGAAAAAAGTTTCCCGCTCACATTACTCACATTACCCCTATTCAAACTAATTATATAAATAACTATGCATTCTATCCAACTTATTATAATAAAAGTGTTATATTACACTAGTGACCAGAGCTTAGTAACTGGATTTAATCTTCTTAAAGCGACTATGCAATGGATAAAAGTCCTGCGAAGAGATGAAGAGGGTTTTAAGAATCGATCCCTGGCCTCCCAGCCTCCGGGAGACGGATTTTAGAAACTTTTACGGACAAGAAATACATGCCGGAAATTAACAAGAAACTATATACTTAGTTAAGGGTTTTTTAGTGCTATGAACCTCCACAGGCTTTTGATTTACGGAGCAGCTTTTACTATAATGGGACTCTCTAATGCTGTTGTCCCTATCCTTCCGGAGCTTGCGAGCCTGAGTAATAATTCCCCTGGAGGGTTCGCCTTAAGCCTGTTATTTTCCGCCTACTTCCTTGGAGCTCTGGGAACAATGCTCCCTTTTGGAATTCTCGCGGATAGGTTCGGTAATTTTAAGTTCATAGCACTAGGTATCATTCTGACGTTCAGTTCAGGGTTGATAATTCTACTTTCCGAGAACCTCTGGATTCTTTTAATTGCAAGGTTTATAGAAGGTTCGGCCTGTGGAGCCTTTTTTCCGTCTTCTTTTGCTATATTATCAAAACTCAGCAATCCAGGGCGCTATCTAGGAGAGCTTACTTTTCTTTTTAATGCCGGCTTGGCAGCAGGAGCCTTTCTCTCAGGGGTGCTGGCAGAAACCTATTTGAAAGGAGCAATTCTGATTTTCACGATTCTTACCTTCCTTTTGACCACTTCCCTGCTTTTCAGGTACAAAGAACTGGCTTGTCCTGAAATCTTAGGGAAAACAAGTGCATTAAAAAGTCCCGATTTTTTCAGAAAGCCTTATAGGGAAATTAAGGATCTCCTGAACTGTGGCAGTTTTGGACTCTGGCTCAGTTCTTTCTTGCTTAACGGAGCCATCGGAGTGCTTTTGGCCTACTATCCTGACTACAGCTTGGGCACTATAACAAAAACTCACCTTGGGATCTTGATTTCCAGCCTTTATATTTGTGCAATGATTACCTCTCTTCTTGGAGGGTATTTCAAATTAAATGAAAAAACTTTAATTCGAATTGGATTAGGGTTTTCTGCCCTTGGAGCTCTCTCTGCAATAAAATATCCCTTGCTGGGATTCTCAAGCCTTGGTGGAGGGTCCGGAATTGCAACTGTAGGCTTTGCCCTTGCGGTTGCCAGAATAAACGCTGACAGAGGTCTTGTAATGGGGCTTTTTAACACGACTATCTATGCTGGGCTTTCGCTTTCCCCAATTGTTGCAGGTTTTTTTACAGACTTTGTGAGCATTGAAAAGTTGTTTATAGCAAACGGCTGTATTCTCGCAGTTACTCTTATTTTGAAAAAGTAAAGATTCCTTAATGGATATTTATCTCGGTTTTATATCAATAAGCTTCTTTTGATATATTGCAGAGAATATTGCGTAAAATATTTATTCAAAGGAATTTTCTGATATTTAGGAAAATTTTTAGAAATAATAGTCGTTTTTAGAAATAGAAGCAGTTCTCTAAAATAGAGTAGTTCTCCGAGATAAAGTGTTTTTTTAAAAGTAATAATAATTTTAGAAACCGGAAATATAAGCACTGAGTAGAAAATCAGTATAGGGCTCAATACATAAACTCGAATTGTCTATGAACCTCAAAAAACTAACACTCTATTCTTCAGTTTTTGCGCTCCAGGGTCTCTCAAACGCAGTAATCCCTGTTCTTCCAGAACTTGCTGGAGGAGAGAGCGGAGGTTCTGTGATTTCAAGCCTTATTTTTTCAGGATATTTTATGGGAGCTTTTCTTGCTCTTGTGCCACTTGGAATTCTAGCAGACAGGATCGGGAGCCTTAAGGTGATAAGATTTGGAATGCTTCTTACTGCCTTATCGGGTCTTGTTATTACATTTTCGGACACCCCGTGGATTCTTGGAATTTTCAGGTTCTTAGAAGGAGTCGGTTGTGGGGCTTTTTTTCCTGCAGCTTTTTCAATACTTGCAGAATGGAAGGATAGCCAGCAAAGCCTTGGCGAATTTAACTTCCTGCTAAACGGTGGGCTAGCTGCAGGTGTTTTCTTCTCAGGGTTGCTTTCCGGGTTTGGAATTAAAACCGCAATATCCAGCTTCACTTTCCTTGCAGGTTTTTCCTGCATTCTCCTCCTCTCGAGAACCGGAGAACTACTTTCTCCGAAAATAAACGGGAAAGAGTTAATCCATGAAAAAAATGAAACCCATGTAAAAAATCATCAAGATACCCTTTTACTCCCTGAATTAAAAAATTACCTAAAAAAAGCCAGAAGAACTCTATTTAATACCAATTTTGGGAAAATATGGGGAATTTCAGTACTTCTTTATGGGACAACAGGCCTGTTAAATGCGAACTATGCCGATTACAGTGCTGGCTTTCTGACAAAACCCGAACTTGGGCTGGCAATTTCAGTATCTTATCTGGCTGCAATGATGAGTTCCCTGATTGCAGGCAAGGCAGATATCAATTCTAATAATATAATAAGGACAGGAATAGTTCTTGCAGCAGCAGGTATCTTTCTTTCGGTAAAGCTGCCTTTACTGGCTTTTTTTCTGATAGGGGCAGGAGGAGGAACCGCGGTAGTGGGGTTAATTATAGCTGTTTCCAGAATCAACTCCAGTGGCTTCGTAATGGGGCTTTTTAACACCGGAATCTATGCAGGGCTCGGGTTTGGTCCTGTGCTTGGAAGCTTCTTCTTGGGACCCTTAGGTTATGAGGTCGTATTTATCGGAAGTGCCGTTGCACTTCTTTCAGTATTCTTTATAAAACTTGAGTAAAAGTACCCTGAAAAATTTCCTGAGCAGACACTCTGAGTATAAAATCGAAGATGGCAAAATCTATTTCAGGAAACCTCGGCTCTCCACATAAGTTTTAATAGGCACAAAAACACTATGCTATAAATAATATCTAACATTTGAAATCCGGTGATTAATTGAAAGTCAAGTCAAGAGTTCAACTGAGAAAGAATGTCAAGAACAAAATGTTGAAAGACCTTGTATCCACTTTTGGCGAAGAAATGTCAGGGCTGGAAAACAAAACCCTGGAAAAAATTACCCTTGAAGAATATTCCCTTATTCTGGTGGATGGCAAGCCTTTGCTTTTCGAAATCGAAGGACATCTTTTTCCTACCGTTCGTGGAGCTCTTGAGATGGGACTTCAAAAACGGGTTGTAACTGTGGATAAAGGAGCTATCCGTTTTGTTTCAAACGGTGCGGATATAATGGCCCCTGGAGTTGTGGCTGCAGATCCAGATATCAAAAAAGGAGACTTCGTAATCATAGTAGAAGAGACTCATCAAAAGCCTCTCGCAATAGGAAAAGCCCTTATGGAAGGATTGGAAATGGTCGAAGCTACTTCGGGTAAAGCCATAAAGTCTATAACTCATGTAGGAGACAAACTCTGGAACATGGAGCTCTGAAAGTCCCCTAAATAAATATATTTTCATTAAATGAAACCTGGGTCAGGGAATGAGAATTTCCTGAAACAGAAATAAAACCAGAATCAGCTTTATAATAGCAAAATTAATTAATATAGATTTCAATATAGGACAATGCGATTCGAATTTTAAAAAATACAATAGGTGCGCATAAATGGCAAAACTCATAGACAAGCTCCTTGGCAGCAATGTAAAAAGTCCAACCAGTCCCGAAGATTACACTGAAATCGATCTCAGCAAATATGAGGAAGTTCTCGAGGACGAGCCTGCAGAAACTTATGTAAAGATTGCGGAAATCTCGAGTATTAACCAGGTATCCCAGCTCAAGCAGGAAATCTATAATGGAAACATCCTGATGGTAGATATTTCAAACATCAGGGGAGATGACCTTCTGAGAGATAGGGTTTTAAAAGAGCTCAAAGACGTTATTATCGATGTACATGGGGATATTGCAGGAGTCAAAGGAAATACCGTAATTGTAACCCCTACAGGCATTAAAATCGACAGATCCAAACTTACTGGTGGAAAATATTGAATCCGGATTTTTATAAACAGGAAAGGTTTGAAACAAAAATCTGCTGCCCTCTGTGCCATACAGATCTTGTGATGAACTGGCAGAGAGATAATATTCCCTATTTTGGGGAAATCCTATACGTCAGTGCAAGATGCCAGTGCAGTTTCCGTTTTGCAGATACCATGATTCTCTCGAGTAAAGAGCCCATGCGCTATGAGATGCCAGTTGAAACTCTTGAAGACCTGGATGCAAGAGTCATCCGTTCAACCTCAGGAACAATACGCATTCCGGAAATGGGAGTTACCATCGAACCTGGATCGGTTTCGGAGTCATATATAACGAATATAGAAGGTGTAATGCAGCGGGTCCGCGAAGTCCTTCTGACCGCGAGCAGGTGGGTACAGGGAGATGAAGAGAAATCCTCCCGTAGTGAGGAACTTCTGGGTATGATTGAAGAAGTGATCCAGGGAAAGAGAAGAATCACAGTCATAATCGAAGATCCGCTAGGGAACAGCGCGATCATTTCAAAGAAGGTAAAAGCTACCAAACTCTCCGAAGAAGAAGCAAAGAAGCTAAATACCGGCATGATTGTTTTCGATGTTGACAAATCCGAGCTCGTACACGATGTCTCAGACAATGTTCAGCCCCTCGGAGGAGATTAATTCTTTTTTCCGGTTTTTCGAAGCCTGACAAATTCCAGGGGCTACTTCCAATATAGTTATTAACTTTTATTCCATAAAGGCAGGCATATTGCGGAATATGAAGGCAATTTCACGTCAGGGTGCCGCATTCTTAAGAGCCAAATCTCTCAAAATGTCACCCCTCAAATGTGACCGCTCGGAAAACCTTCTATAGAATTTCCGGAGAAAAAGTATGCTCAGGATTATTGTATTTCTTGGGCAAGCCTTTAAATTTCCCGAGAACTGTATCCAAAAGAACTGTATATTTCTCTCAGAAAATTCTAATTGGCACTGAAGGCATGAGAATTGAATCTACTCTTATCTCTCTTAGAATTAGATCAAATAAACGCCAATTAAATATAATTCTGAGAATTTAGAATTATCTAAGAATTATTCAATCTATCTAAGAGTTCAATCTATTTAAGAGTTTAAGATTTGTTTTAGATTATCAGATTATAATAGTACGGTGAAGGTATGGCAGAAAGCGAAAAAGAAGCAGCACTCCCTCCAAAAGATGAATTCAGCGAATGGTATAATGAACTCCTGTGGATGGCCGAAATAATGGACGTCCGCTATCCTGTAAAAGGATTATACGTCTGGTATCCTTTCGGTTTTGCAATCCGGAGAAACACCTATAATATTATCAGAGAAATTCTTGACAACAGCGGGCACCAGGAAGCTCTCTTCCCTCTTCTTATCCCGGAAAACGAGTTCATGAAAGAAGCCGAGCATATAAAAGGCTTTGAAGACGAAGTGTACTGGGTAACCCACGGTGGAAGAGATCCTCTTGACATCCCTCTGGCCCTCCGCCCAACAAGTGAAACTGCCATTTATCCGATGTACAAAATGTGGGTCAGGTCCCATGCGGATTTACCTGTCAAAATTTATCAAATAGTCAATACTTTCCGCTACGAGACAAAACATACCCGTCCTCTTATAAGGCTTCGAGAGATTACCTCCTTTAAAGAAGCTCATACAGTCCATGCTACCTGGGAAGATGCAGAAGCTCAGGTTAAGGAAGCTGTCAGACTCTATACCGAGATCTACCGCAGACTTGGAGTCCCTGTGCTTCGCTCAAGGAGACCTGATTGGGATAAATTCCCGGGTGCAGACTATACCGATGCTCTTGATGCTGTCATGCCTGACGGAAAGACCCTTCAGATAGGGACTGTCCACCATCTGGGGGATAATTTTGCAAAAACTTTTGATATTAAGTATGAAGCTGCTGACGGAGAACAGCGTTATGCCCACCAGACTTGTTACGGAATTTCAGAGAGGTCTATTGCAGCTACAATTTCTATTCATGGAGATGACAAAGGGCTGGTTTTACCCCCAGAAATCGCGCCTGTACAGGTTGTCATTATCCCGATTATCTTCAAGAAAGGAGCCGAAGAGGTTCTTGCAGCCTGCAAAGATGTCAAGGAACGTCTGACGAAAACTGGAGTCAGAGTCGAAATCGATGCAAGTGACCTTCGTCCCGGAGCAAAGTACTACAAATGGGAAATGAAAGGTGTACCCCTTAGGCTCGAAATCGGGCCCAGAGACCTTCAGAATAATGTTGCTGTAGCTGTCAGGAGAGATACCGGAGAAAAAGAACAGATTCTACTCACTGAAATCGAAGCCGGCGTGAGATCGAGATTTGAGGCAATCCACGAAAATCTGTACCAAAAAGCGAAAGCCGAACTTGAAAACCGCATATTTGACTGTACTGAACTTGAAGAAGTAAAGGAAAAAATCCAGGATGGCGTTGCAACAATACCTTGGTGCAGAAAGAGAGAATGCGGACTTGCTATGGAAGATGTAATAGGTGCAGGAATTCTTGGAATTCCTCTGGAGCAGAAAAAAGATCGAAAAGAAAAATGCCCTATATGCGGGGAAGAAACCGAAACCCGTGTGTACGTGGCAAGAACATATTAATAAAACCATAAATATAAAAAATATTTTCGTCGCAGACCCGAAAGCCGATTATTCCGAACCTTTTCCGGCTTTCACTTTTCTTTTTTATTCTTCGCAGGTTATCTTATAACCTGAGCGACTCTGAGGACAAAAATATTGGTGGTCCTTTATAATAAGTTGATATTTCTCTAGAAATCTCACATAGTTGCTTCTTTTGTATTCGGTTAAGAAATGAAATGCAAATAATGTGTTATTTTTGTAGTGATTTACGTAAACCTAAAATTGGGAAATCGATGTGTTCTGTTGATTTGAGTAGCCACTTTTAGGTTAACAGATTCCTTAACCGAATACAAATTAATTGCTTTCTGTATCTTTGTTTTATGCGTTGTGTAAGTTTTGTTTTTCTTTATGCAAGTAAGCTTAGAAAACAGGCTGATGAATAAAGTGCATCATAAATGAAATATCAACCCGCTAACGAGGAATGATCTATCTTTAAGAGAGTGTCTTAAAATTAAACTTGGTTCTATCTTAGATTCGGCAGGTCGACATTTAATTTTGATAATTTTTAATTACAGTCAACATTGCCCATTACCCAATTGTAAAAATGATTTGAATATTAAGACCGCTTCTAAGTAAATTACTCTTGTCCTATTTCTAATCTCTGTGAGTGTATAATCAAATATTTTGTAGGGTCTATTTTTTTAAGGGACAATGCCTTCTTTTCTATGAACCACCATGAAATAAAGGCTAATATGAACGTGGCTGGTAACGATAATGCGAACATCTGTATCGGGCTTATTTTTGGCATGAAGTGAGCTATTGTCTGTTGTACTGGGAAAGCGTAGATATAAAGACCATAGCTATAATCGCCATACTTATCTCCTACATTGCATAATTGTCTTACAGGTAGTTGTCCAATATATAATACAAGATATGGCAAGCATATTAATAGAGCTATTAAAAAATATGAATTATCTGAAACGTTTGCGACCAAAAGTCCGATGAAAGCGCCAAGTGCTATCCAACAATTGAATTTTATCCGGCCTTTATATAAATAAAATAGCGTGCCAATGAAGAATAATATATTATAAGCAGGATAACCCGAAGGTATCCCATTACTTATAAGCGGGTATAAATATCCACTTATTCCTATACTTTCAAGGGCGCGGATGAATACATTTAATGTCCATATATTTGACAAAACATTATTAAAATACATTAAACAAGATAATACAACGATGCTCAGAAGCACTTTTTTATCTTTTAGCAGCCCGATAGCTCCTATAATGCACAATAAGATGTACATCCTGAACTCTAAGGGTATAGTCCAAAGCGAACTATTGACATCTATGGGATATGGATTTGATGTAAATACTCCGGGGAGGGATGGAGGTTGTATAAATATAAATATGGTTTCCAAATACTTCCAAGTGTTAATATTAACAAAATATTCGCGTACTGGATAACTAGTATTAACAGGTCCTATGATAATTATAGTAAATATTACCACTGCAACGAGCCCGGGTACAATGCGAAGTGCACGCTTCCATAGGAATCTCGATGGTGTGGGATCTGAGAACCAGCTTTGAGAGATAAGATAGCCGCTTATGACAAAGAATGTGCTCACGGCAACAGCGCCCAATGCCGAAAGCAGGCTATTGTTTCCAGTCAACGGATAGGAATGATGGAGTATAACAAACACTGCGGACATAAGCCTTAAAAAGTCCAATGTATTGTTTCTTTCTATCTTCACGGTGCCCATCTTTTATTAGTTCTCCAATCGCTTTTATCTGTACTCGCCCGACATATTCTCAAAAAAATCAGAACTTACTAAGAGTACATGAGTATATTTGTAAACTTAACTAATTCATTCAATTGAATATATATTATATAGCATGTGATACAATATAACTTTTTTGATTTATTAAACAAGTCCTCTCGGCGGATTAGTACAAGGTTCCATAAATTCATAATCTTTATATAAATGCTTCAATACTGAGAGCCTCGTAAACAATATACTCTAGAGGGAAAATACCTTACTAATCTCACAAAATTGAATGCTTCAGGCAGTAATATAATAACAAAGTCTTAATATATTACAGTGGAAGAATCAGAAATTGAGTTAAATATAAGGATTTACTCAACTGATCTTTAATAGAAGCTCAATCAATATCCTGTATCTGAGTCCGAAAATAAAGATAAATAAAGTAAATTTAATTTGAGTAATATTAAAATATATTTGTTTATGGATAAATATTAAATAGTAAGTTGAATAATTCTCATTAGATCTCGGAATGAATTTAAATTTTTTTGCAAAAGCTTGCGGTCAAGCTTTTTGAGAAAAAGACTTGAGCGAAAACCTCGAGTAGCTGCATGGTCAAGAGATGCAACGCAAGCCTTTTGAGAAATGGTTTGATAGAAAACCCAGTAACTATTTGGTCAAGTAACGCTTGCATGAAGGAGATACAATAATGTCTTGGATCGAACCGGAAGTAATCAGAAAACCCAGAAGACCAATGTTTTTATGCGTCCTTTCCAATACCAAAACCGCGCATATTCCCAAGCTTTCAGCTGCAGGAAAAACGGCTGAACTTACGGACTATACGCCTGCAGGAGATGCGGAACTTATGGAAACAGGAAATATTATAAGCGTACCCGTTCTTCCCATGACTCCTCCTTATGATACCCCTACTCCTGCAATTATGACCCGTTCTGCATTGAAACTTACAGATGTTCCTTATCATTTCATTAATTCCGGTCTTATTGTAACTCCGGAAGTTCCGTGCATTGACCTCAAGGCAAAGCCCGGAGAGGATATTCGGAAACCAATTGCAGTCAATGATGTACAGGGAATCTACGAACGAGCAAAGTTCTTGGCCAAGAGGCTCAGAAACCAGGTAGATCATGTAGTCATCGGAGAAAGCATCCCGGGAGGCACAACAACCGCAATGGGAGTTTTAATGGCATTGGGATATAATGGAAATGTCAGCAGCAGTGCTGATGAGAATCCTCTTGAACTAAAAAAACAGGTTATTGAAGAAGGCTTGAAAGCATCAGGCTTGACGTTTGGCTGCCTGAAAGATGATCCCGTGAAAGCTATTGCCTGCATGGGAGATCCGATGATGCCTGCTGTTGTAGGGCTTGTCGCAGGTTTCCAGGGCACTGATGTCAGTGTCGTGCTTGCGGGGGGGACTCAGATGGTAGCAGTGTATGCCCTGATCAAACATCTGGGTTTCAATACGGAAAAGCTGGCAATTGCTACTACTCGGTACGTCGTGGAGGATAAATCCGCAAACTTTTCCGAACTTACCAGAATCCTCGGGGTGCCCGTGGTTTACGTTGCGGATCCTGGATTTGGAAAGTCCGAACTCAAAGGGCTTCAAAGATATGAGACAGGTACGATCAAAGAGGGTGCAGGCGCTGGCGGAGCAATGTATCTTGCAGGTCTCTACGGAATCTCCCAGGACGATTTCAGGACAGAAGTAGAAAATGTTTGCAAACTACTCAAAGCAGGGCATTAAAATAGCCGCCTTCTGACTGATTTTTAAGGAATTAACCCTTTTAAATAACTTTCTTAATTCAATCCTTTTCTTTATTTTTTAAATTATTTTATTCTAGCACGAAATATTGAAAAGGTTTACGAAATTTTCAGTCAAGGAATTATGAAAGACCGATGATTATTCAGAATAATATGATCTGTAACATATAAAAACGTAATAATTAAATCGTTAAATTTTATATCAACTTTAAAAAGAGAGTTTGGAGCCATTAAGGCTCTTTATAAGCTAATTTTTCCAGCTTTTTAAAAATCAAACTCCTTTTTTCAGTCCAAGTTTTAATTATAGCGGTTTAGGTGTCTTCATAAGGTTTGAAGGCGAAGATCTCATACCTATATATGTCGGTGGTTTTTGGGAGTGGAGAACGTTTATCCCCTCTGATAAATATGATTCCGAGCTCACACTTCCACAGTTCCGGCAGTAGTAGAAGACATTAGAACCTAGGACTTGACGTTTCAACGCCGTCTGGCATACGCTGCAAAACATAGAAACATTTGCGTTTCTCATGCAGGGTCCTCATCCATAAATCATAATCGAATCGAGCCTTGCAGTACCCACTTTTGTCCAGTACTTGCAAATGCTACAGTACTCCATTTTCCCATCTGAGCTCACTTTCAGTCTAGCATGGCATTTTGGACATATTTTTAGCCTTTTCGTAAACAAACCCCCTTGGATTTTCCATTTTTTTAAAACTGCAAGATCAGGTGGTCAAAAGCCCGAAAAGATACTCTGACAGTACACAAAGTATCTGAAAGAATATCAATCAGTACGGAAAACTACTGACCCTGAACCTTGAAGTTACAACTAAAATCTGTTTTTGACCTTTAAATGACAATACATTAATTCCCCCGGACAGGACCGCAGATAAAGTCTTTTTAAGCGATATGAGTTAATTGCTTAAAATCAGACCCGTCCGACCTCGCTGCAAATTGCTACAACAAGCTAATCAAATATATTATTCCTGATAAGATATAAGTTTTGGCTCAATATGAACTGCTTTTTATACAATCAAGAGGAAAAAGGATGCCGTGTGGCTAGGTCGGAGGCTCTCCATGGAGTGCTATAAAGTGAGGGGAAAATAAATTCGAAAATGACAGCAGGGATTATTGGTAGGTCTTATTAGTAGGAGTTAGACCGCTATTTAATAAGGCATTTTAATTTAATTCCATTAGTTAAATAAACATCAATTTATTGATGTCAGTTCAGTTTAACAGCAGTTCAGTTTAATAGTAGTTCAATTTAAAAGTGTTAATTAAATTCCATTAGTTTTACCGATACCGATTTAACCATAATTCAAGTCACCTATATGTCTATTAATCTAACAGAGATTGAACAATTATAATTGAATAAGTTGTTGAATAAACTATACATTGAACAGAAATTAAATAATGATATTTGTTAATAAGCGATAAGTGAGTGAAAAATAAAAATAAACGGGTTTGGAAACAATATATAATGGCCAGACTGATAATATTCTGGATTAACAGGCATTCACGTTGTCAGATTTTTCAACTCAGTTATGGCTATTAAAACGGCTCCAAGCGAAATATATAAATAAGATCATCGCTTTAGGAATGTTCGCGACAGGGTGGGCAAAACGGGCACATCCGATAACATAAGCCGCTTTAACTCAGTTGGTAGAGTGTCTGGCTGTTAACCAGAATGTCGTAGGTTCGAGCCCTGCAAGCGGCGTAAAATTTTTGCATTTTTATATTAATATTTCCTGAATGGAAAATACATATGCAAAAACTTTATTATTATAGCCATACTAAAAGTTACTAATCACGCTATTAAGTCCATAAGGGCCTGTAGCTCAGTCAGGTTAGAGCGCTCGGCTCATAACCGAGTGGTCACCGGTTCAAATCCGGTCAGGCCCATAAACTTTATATCCAAAGAATCTCTTGTATAAGGAAGCTCTAGTGTAATATATAATAACTCTCCTATCAGAAAGCCGCTTTAACTCAGTTGGTAGAGTGTCTGGCTGTTAACCAGAATGTCGTAGGTTCGAGCCCTGCAAGCGGCGTAAAATTCTTCTAATTTTTATTTTTTATCGATTACATTATTTTCTGGTTATTTTTATTTTTTTTCATTGAAAGGGACTTTCAAGGTTTATTTTACTGAAATGAGATTACTTTGCATTCTTGCCTGTTCCTTTTGGTTTATTTCATCTGAAGCCAGTTTTGAATTTGTTTTATCTGAAGCCAGCTTTGAATTTGTTTTATCTGAAGCCAGCTTTGAATTTGTTTTATCTGAACCTGCCTATTGATTAAATTTTTAAATTTTAGGAACATACAGTTTTTAATCGAATATATTTTTAAAATCATACATGGGGAGTCAGAAATTTCAGGAGAATATCAACAAATTCGATTCCTGAATAGACTTGACAATACCATGTAAAAAACTATTGATGCCTTGTGGGGGATAAGATAGTAGAAGGGTTACAGATTATAGATAATAGATAAATACAGTTTCACAGTATTACTACCATCCAACTAATAACCATAGAATAAAACTGAGGTTTATACATATGATTTCAATTAACAAAGAAGATGTAATCGTACCTTTAGATGTCCCAAAAGCAATGCGTGAAACATACGTAAATAATTATATGGAAATGACACGGGGAACCGGAAGGCTGATGCTTTTTGCAGGCGACCAGAAGGTAGAGCATCTTAACGATGACTTTTACGGAGAAGGAGTGCCTGAGGACGATGCTGATCCCGAACACCTTTTCAAGATAGCATCCCAGGCAAAAATAGGAGTTTTTGCAACCCAGCTTGGGCTTATCGCTCGCTATGGTATGGACTACAAGGATGTGCCATATCTTGTAAAGGTAAACTCCAAAACCAATCTTGTTGAGACTGCTCAGGCTGATCCTTTTAGCAACCTCTGGTATGATGTTGATCAGGTCGTTGAATTTAAGGAAAATAGCGAGCTTAATATTCTTGGTGTAGGGTATACAATCTACCTCGGCAGCGAGTTTGAAGCTGAAATGCTTGTGCAGGCCGCTCAAGTAGTTTACGATGCTCACCAGCATGGCATGTTATCCGTACTCTGGATCTATCCTCGCGGAACTGCAGTAAAAGATGAAAAAGACCCGCACCTTATTGCAGGAGCAACAGGAGTGGGAGCCTGTCTTGGTACGGACTTTGTAAAGGTCAATTATCCGAAAAAAGAAGGGGCAAAGTCTGCAGAGATCTTCAAGGAAGCTATCAGAGCCGCAGGGCGTACCAGAGTGGTTTGCGCAGGCGGTTCAAGTGATGAAGCCGAAGCCTTCCTGAAAAAGCTCTATGATCAGATTCACGTTTCTGGAGCACAGGGAAATGCAACCGGAAGAAATATTCACCAGAGAACTCTTGATGAGGCTGTCCGCATGTGCAATGCGGTCTATGCAATAACGGTTGAAGACGCAAGCGTTGAAGAGGCCCTTAAGATCTATAAGGGTAAATAACAAAGACTGCAGAAAACGATAAGATTTACAAAGGCTAATCACTGACAAGAGGCTGGGCATTAAATGCGTGAAAATATGAAAATTCCGGACCATAAGACAAAAATAGTCTGCACAATAGGCCCGGCTTCCTCTTCCGAGGAAGTGATCCGGGAACTTGTGCTTGCTGGCATGAACGTGGCAAGGATCAACTTTTCCCACGGAAGCTTTGAAAGCCATAGAGAAGTAATCCGGAGAGTCCGCAAGGTTGCAGCGGAGCTTGACAGAACCGTTGCGATTCTTGCCGATCTGCCAGGCCCGAAGATCCGTATAGGTAAATTGGAAAAAGAACCTATCATGCTTCACAAAGGAAACTTTGTGACCCTTACGGTTGATGAGGCTCTCGGAGATGAGAGCCGTATTTCCGTAAGCTATAAACAGCTTCCGGAAAGCGTGGTTCCAGGGAGCATTATTTACTTAAGCGATGGGTTTATCCAGCTTCGCTGTTTGGAAATCTACGGAAAAGACGTGCTTTGCGAGGTTCTTATTGGGGGTCAGCTTTACTCTCAAAAAGGGTTGAACCTGCCAGGGGCAAAGGTGTTCCTTGACTCTGTAACGGAAAAAGACTTTAAGATCCTTGAGTTTGCCCTTAATGAAGGGATTGACACTTTTAGTATTTCCTTTATAGAAACTGCAAACGACATTCTTAAGGTCCGGAATTTTGCTGCAGCTAGAGGAAAGTCTGTATGTATCGTTGCTAAAATCGAGCGCAGACAAGCTGTAGAAAATATTCAGGAGATACTAAAAGAAACCGATGCCCTCATGGTCGCCAGAGGAGATCTCGGGGTCGAAATTCCTATTCAGGAAGTTCCCTCAGTTCAGAAAGAACTTATCCAAAGTGCAAAACTTCTTGGAATTCCAGTAATTACAGCCACTCACATGCTGGCTTCAATGACCGATAACATAAGGCCTACTCGCGCAGAGGCGACCGATGTTGCCAATGCAATTCTTGATGGCACAGACGCTGTCATGCTTTCTGAAGAAACAGCTGTTGGTAATTATCCTGTGGAAGCCGTTGAGATGATGGCAAAAATTGCAAAAACCACAGAAGAATGGCGTTCCAAGACAAAATGGGGTCTTGATACTATTATTAAGGGCATAACTGCAAGGGAAATGTCAGTAGATGAGGTAATAACCCTCCAGGTGCACGAAGCCCTGCAAAAATTGCCTGTCGCAGCCGTACTGACCCCTACGAGAAGTGGAGCAACTCCCCGCAGGATTTCACGCTTCAAGCCCGAAACCTGGATCCTTGCTTTCAGCCGCGTTCCGAGAACCTGCAGCTTCCTCTCTTTATCTTATGGTGTTTATCCCGTTATTGTAAAAGAGAAAATTGAAAGCTGGGAAAAAGAGACTACTGAAATAGCCAAAGAACTGGGATTTGTAAAAAGCGGAGACATTGTTATTTTCACCCAAGGGCCTCCTTTAGGAAAACCTGGAGGCACAAATATGCTTAAAATTCTCACCCTTGAGTGAAGAAGGCGTAGGTCATATGAAGAATTCCAGTTTAAATTCGAGTACCGGTATGAGATCCAACATCCAGTTTTATGAGTGGAATATTAGGAAAACTTCTTATCTCAATAAATCTCAAACCAGTATGTTTAAGTCGATATGTTTAGATATCAAGTGCATGATTTCTAATGTCGGAATGTTTAAGCCAATGTGTTTAGATATCAAGTTAGACATCATGTGCATGATCTCTACTGTCAGTAAAAATTAAGTTTATGTTATGAGGTTTCATTGATGAAACAAAAGGACCCAGCAACAAAAAACCAGAAGTATCTGGCTGTTTTTTTAGCATTAACAATGCTTCTGTCAGCCGGTGCAGTCTTCTTTTCAAGCGACTCAAATAAAGATAATAGTGATGATGCTTCCTCTTCTAAGACTATAGAGGATAATACTACGATCGCTTTTTCTCAAGTTCCTGGCAGGCAGGTCCACCATGAATTCAACTCCATTGCCGACGGATTAAACATGTCCCCTGAAGGGGTAGTAAGTGCCACATATGTAGACCTGCAGAGAACAACAGGAACCCCCTTTGAACAGGTCTTTGGGAATACATCAATGATGTACTCTCTATATGGAGCAGATGTAACCAGACGCTACGGGGCAGTTTACGCTGATGGTAATGGGTTCGAACTCCACCAGATTCCGGAACAGAAAATCTTAATGCCTTGGGGAGCAGTCCAGTACGATAACTACAGTCTCCTTGCGAGGACAAACAATACCCATGATATTTGGAACGTCGCAGGAAGCCCTGTGATCCTTAGCTCTCGCCAGAGCGCGCAAGATATAATTGACGTACTGGAAGGAAATGAAACTGCTACAACCGAATACGATAGTCTCCTTAGCCAGGCGGATCCGAAAGGAAGCTTCTATCAGGAAGTGGTCACAAAGACGAATTCCACTAATATCCCGGCCGAGAAGCTCTACACAGAGCTTAAAAAACTAGATGATGGCAGTTACAAGCAGACGTCTCTTTACCTCAATCCAGAACCCGAATTCATTGAAAATCTTCAGGCTCTGCAGGTAAACTCCACTGAACGAGGAGTAACCTATAACGTAACTACCTCAGAAAACATTACCAAAATGACAATTACATCCGACTTTGGAAACTTACTTAATGAAACACAGAGGCTTTCACAGTAAGCTTCCAATTTTACCTTTTTTAAATGACCTTAAGCTTTTAACATTTCGTATTTTCGATATCATTTTCAATTCTGGATCTTGATTTAATTTTCTATTTGGCATGAAAATTTTGTCTCATATTATGATATTGTTTTTTTCTGATTTTGATTTTATTTCCTTTTTGCTATTCTGGCTAAAGAAGAATCATCTATTTCTACCTGTTAAATCTATCTTATAAATGGGAAGTGATGCTATTGGGATTTCTGGACAGCTTATTCAAAAAGAAAATTGAAGGCAAAACTGCAGAGGAATGGTATGGTCTTGCAACCAGTGAACTCGATCCCGAAAAAAAAATAGAGTACTTCGATAAGGTTCTGAAGCTGAAACCTGATTTTGCAGGAGTCTGGAACCTCAGAGGGCTTGAATACGTAATTCTCAAACGGTACGAAGAAGCTATTGCCTCTTTTGATAAAGCCCTTGAGATCCGGCCTGCCTACCCGGAAGCAAAGTACAACAAAGAGGATGCAGAAACCGAATTAAGAAAGATTAGGGCAGCCGAAGCAAAAGCCGGAGAAAAGGGAGGAGAGAAAAATTAAGGAAGCATAAGAAGTGTAAAGGAAGAGCCCCGAGTTCTCGATTTTTTTTCTCAACCGACGCAACAATTACGCCGTCGATCACGCCAGATAGGTTTTGGGGATAATATCCTCATACCTTTACTTCCTTCTCCGGTTCAGCGCTTGAAGTCCAAGTTTTACTGGGCCTGGGAGTTTTCCGCATTGCATGACTTTCATCTGCTCAGGAGAAATAAGTTTGAAAGCTGCATTCATGAGAGTATCGGATTTCATAATTCCATCCATGAGTTGTCTTGCCTGTACCGATGTTTCAAGTGCAGATCCAAACTGAGCTCGCCAGCGGCGGTCGTATTCTTCAAGCCTGCATTTTCCGGCTGCAAATTCGGCTGCAGTTTCTCCTGCTACTTTTGCGGCAATCATTGCAGGAGGGATTCCACCTCCGTTTGTTGCAAATATCTGGCCAGCCGCGTCTCCTACAATCAGCGTGTTTTCATTTGCTGTTTTTTCCGGAGCGCCATTTACAGGGATAATGCCTGCAATCACGTTCATAATTATGCTGTTTTTCAGTTTTGGTCCCGCAAGCGGATGATTTCGCATAAAGCGGTGCAGGTATTCTTTTGCAGAAATCCCTTTTTCAGCCATACCGCTTCGGATTCCGATTCCTACGTTTGCCCGATCTCGGCCTTCGGGAAAAATCCATGCATAGCCGCCGGGCACAAAATCCTTTCCGAAATACATTTCCAGGGAAGAAGGATCAATATCCACATTCCTTACCTGGTATTCTAGAGCAACCGAAGTTACCCTTGATTCTGGCTTAAGGGCAAGCCCTTTTGATTTTGCAACTAGAGAATTTGGGCCGTCAGCTCCGATAATTGCTTTTGCTTTTATTCTATGTTTTCCAAAAACTCCCGAAGTCTCAACAACTGTGCCTTCAAATTTCACCACGCGGGTTTTAACCATCAGTTCAGCGCCTGCTCTTGCAGCCTGCTCGGCAAGGAACTGGTCATATCTGCGCCGGTCAAGGACTGTCCCCCTGACAGCAAATTCCTTTATGTTGCAGTTTGGAGTGATAAAACGCTGAGTATCAATCCTCTGCAGCACGCAGGAATCTGGATAATTTTTCAGTGTGTCCGGAAGCCTAGCTTCAGGGAGTAGGGCCTGGATTTCCGAAGCATCTGGAAGAAAGCCGGCACACTGAATAGGGCTTCCGATCTCTCTTTTTTTGTCAAGAAGAAGCACCGAGGCGCCATCTTTTGCAGCATACCGGGCGGCTGTAGAGCCTGCAGGGCCTGCGCCCACAACAATTACATCATACGAGGCTTCGGGGATCATGAAAGAGTCTTCCTGTCATTTATTTCAGCTTGCAATTTACAGGGAACTATTTATTAATCCTTTCCCGAAGCTCGCAAAATAAATTCCCCGGACAATCAAAAGGCCAAGATATGTGCCCGGGGTATTATGTGCAAGAAGATTCCCACTGTTTGTCTGGATGAGTTCTCCTCTTGCATCACGTGTAAGTTCCTGATCCGATGATCCAGTTCTGATCCACCATCATCACATAGCTAAGTTTTTGTTTGACGGTGAAATTATCGGCAGGATCTGCATACAGATACCTGACGAAACCTCCACCGGATTTCGCGGTGGCGATCAGATCCTGGATATATGCGGTGCCGTTAGCGTCCGTGGCATTCCATCGGCTTGTCCCAAGAAGCTCGGGCTGGAAGGGTAGAGCTAACGTGGTGCCGTTCATGTCGTATGCGAAGATATAAAGTTCGCCATCAACGAATTGGCCTGTCTGGTTGTTGAATTCCTGAAGAGCAGTTTCCCGTCCGTGTACGTGCGTATATTCGAAGGCTTTCTCGACGAATGCTACGAGCTTCTCAGGAGATACAGTGGAGTTGTTAACTGGCATCGGGCTGGAGCCTGGTGTCACTTCCGATTGGTTATCGCAGCGCTTATAATTGCCACTGCATACAATGTAGGACTTACCATCGCTTCCATTAGTTAACCGATAGTAGGTGGTTTTATAGTACAGATTCGTCTGCACTGGATGCATATAAACATAATCCACCCAACCAGTCCCGTTTTTCAATGCTCCTTCTAGTATTTCATCACGAAACAGTTTACCAGTAACATCTGTCTTGCCCTTAAAGTTCATGCCGACAAGCTGAATGTTATCTGCATGAGCAACGATGGTCAGGTTCTCATCGTACACGAAAGTGTAAAGGGCAGGATCCTTAGCGTCTCTATACGGCGCTTCGCCCGCATTGATGCGCCGGAAAGTATTCGAGGCGTTCTTCTCAACGGCTGCAGCGGTTGTATTTACAAGTTTCACTACCGCATCATCCGTGAATGTCTGCCGGGTGCATCCAACCCCGAGGTTCCGGTAGATGATCCGCTCATAATCGCTGACCCCCTGTGCATCTTTCTGGTTTCGCACATTCTCAAGTGCCTGCTGGAAAGCGTTGACCAATGTATCTGGGACATCCTTACTAAAGATATAGTACAAGTCATCCTCTTTCAGAGTATATACGATCCCATAGGCATTGGGGTCCGTTGCAGTCTGTAGCATCTGATGCCGCCCGGCGAGATCACCAGTTGCCCAAAGATCGATCTGGCCCTCTTCCAGCATCCTGAGGAGATCCTCTGGATTTTTGCCATTGACAATTTGTGACGCATTCACGCCCTGGCTGGTGAGGAGGTTATTTTCGATGGAGGATTTTACCACGCCGATCCGGTACTTATTAAGATCCTCTGGAGAAGATATTGTAATATTCCTGCTCATTGGGGCATAGAGAACGAAACTAGCTTTAGTAAAAGGTCCTGCCCACTTGTAGAGAGACTCGCGTTCGGGTGTTCGAACGATGGAGAAAAGCACCGTACTGGTGTTGTTCTGTGCGATTTGGAAGCCTTCTTCCAGAGGGAAAATGCGGACATTTGCCTGTGAGCGGTTTACGCCAGTATTTTTGAAGACCGCCTCAAGTATCTCAACAGAGATCCCGGTGACATTCCCCTTATCCTGGTAATTGAAGGGAGCCCATTCTTCAGTCAGGTAATTGAGCTGAGTAAGGCCTATCGATGGAATGTATCTCCCGAGAATCCGCTCATAAGTACTGATTCCCGCAGCGTCTTTCTCCTGTTTGACTGTATCGAGTGCCTGCTGGAAGGATTGAACGACTGAATCTGGGACATCTTTACTGAAGGCATAGTAAACATCCTGGGTCTGTAATTTATACACGACCTTGTAGGAGTAGTAGTTCCCTGTTATCTGTTCGGAAAAGTACCTGCCTGCTTCTTCCGGGTATGCCCACAGGTCAATCTCACCGTTATCTAGTTTTTCAACAAGAATAGATGCATTTGTCTCCTGCACGAGCTGGCTTTTATTGACACCAGCATCGAGCAGTTGCTGGACTGCGATATCATCAACAACTACCCCGATCCTGTATCCTCTCAGATCTTCAGGGCTCTTTATTGTGATTTCCTGGTCCGGTCGGGCAAAGAGAACATTGGTATATGTATAGATGGGCCCGGCCCATTTGAAGGATTGCTCACGCTCGAGATTCCTTACGGTAGTGAAAAGCACGGTATTATTTCCGCTGAGAGCAGCCTGGTATCCCTCAGTCCAGGGAACGAGTTTTATCTCTTCCCGTGCCACTTTTTTTCCCATCTTCTCGGTGATTGCTTCAAGAAGTTCAACGGAAATCCCTTGCAGTGTACCGTTCTCTATATAATTATAGGGCGGTAGCTGTTCGGTGTAGTATGTCAGATTGGCTGACATCGTAGTGTCGTTCTGGTCTGTGGATGCAGCTTCGCTTTCCGGAAGACATCCGGCAGTTGGAAGCAGCGCTCCAAGCAACACTGTAATAAGGATAAGATACGTGTAGCGTAGAGATAGCGACATGAAAATAGTCTATAATCAATATATAAATGAATACTCAATGCTTCTCACCAATTTGCAAAAGATAACCCTTTTGAGAGGAGAAACTGGAAAATTAGAGTGCTCAATATCCTGCAAATGCGTGCTTTTTCCAAAAAATATCTATTAAACTATATACTTTAACGATTATACATTTCTGCACGTCAATTTATGTTATCCTTGGAAAACTGACATAAAAAGCTATTGAGTAGATGAAATATTTTGTTGACAGAGGTGAAAGGAAAAGGAGATCTTCCAGGCGGTGGCGGCGAATCGTTTGCCAATTACTATGTACTCGGCCAGTATGACTTTGTGATCTTTGTCGAGGTCCATCGGAGAAGCAATTAAAGCTCCTGCTTGAAGTCGGAAAATAGAGTACTATAAACACGGAGCTCTGATAGGAATGCTACACGAGCTGGTTTATCGAGCGGCAGCCGAGATGTGACATAATTTCATTCTCTTTTTAGAGCTTTCAGGATCGCCGCCCCTCCCAGACTATCAGTCTCTACAGCGAAGCCGACATCTTCAAAAATTCCTTTCCACTCAGCCTCAGAGAGTTGGGGGCCGTGTGGGTGCTGATGTGCAAGCGGCTCAACTGCTATCAACAGGCCCCTGTTTTTAAGCACTCTTTTTATCTCGAATAGGGCAAATTTAATGTCTTCAAGGTGGTGAAGCATTAAAAAGCAAGTAGCTACATCCACCGAACCGGCTTCAAAAGGCAGGGCATAGGCACTTCCGGTCCTGAACTCCACATTTGACACACTAAGGACATCGGCATTCATCTGTGACTGACCTGTAAGGGAATCGTGAATATCAATGCCGTAAACCTGTGAATCCGGGTTATTTTTTGCAAGCTCTATTGTGAGGTTTCCAAAACCGCTGCCAATATCGAGGATTATTTCTCCTTTTATGTCGGGGAGCATAACAGGAAGCATCCGCTCCCGCACACGTGCCATGCGGTCTTCAGGATATGCCGACTTATTCGTTTTTTCCGCATCTATTGCTGTAAACGGAAGGATAGCATAGATTTTTGACCCGTTAACTGCCATGAGCCCTTTTACGTAAATCCTGCCGGCTTCAGCTACAACAGGTTCCACAATCGAAACTCCGGCACCCCTGCAAAAGCGCATATTCCATTCTTCCCTTTTTTCAGGGAACCGGATATCCAAAGGAGTGTGTACCACAACGTAGTGAGAATATTCCGGCTTAAAATATTCTGACACGGATTCAGGCTCATTGAGGTGAATCTCACTGATACTGTCCCTAAAAAGGGCAAGAATTTGCAGGGAAATCTCATCAGCCTCGTTTCTTATACTTCCTATCTCTTCAAACATATCCCTAAATCTGCTTTCGCTAAATAAAAGCCCTTTTACAGTATCGCTAGATAACAGGAAAGCAGAACTATATAACTCGGATTTCTCTTTTCTATATCTCTATCTATTCTGACTACAGAAAACGCGGAAAACTCATTTTAGGCTCTACAACTATAGAAAAAAACCAGTTCTAATTTAGAACCTTTTTTCCAAGCTGTGTAAAAAATTTAAATCTTCACGGATGGTTTTATATACTATAAAGTAGGACACAAGTTACCGATTGGTGGTTGAGATGAAATATATAATCGCAATCATAAGGCCGGAAAGACTTGATGCGGTCAAACGAGAGCTTCAAAAACTTGAGGTAAACAGATTAACAGTCTCATCTGTCGCTGGTTACGGTGCACAAAAAGGGCATCTGGAGCTTTACAGGGCGATAGAGCATGAGGCAAACCTGCTTGAAAAAATTAAGATCGAAATTGCAGTGGAAGATCATTTCCTTCAACCAATTATTGAAGCAATAAAGACTGGAGCGAAAGGCAATGATGGCTACATCGGAAGCGGTAAGGTCTTTGTGCTTCCACTTGAGGACGTAATACGGATTCGCACAAACGAAGCCGGACCTGACGCGTTATGAGGGGATAAACATGGCTATCGAAGCAGCAGATACAGTGTGGGTACTGATTTCATCTGCTTTAGTATTATTAATGGTTCCCGGACTGGCTCTATTCTACGGTGGGCTGGTCCAGCGTAAAAACGTTTTGAGCAGCATGATGCATTCATTCGTTGCAATGGGCGTCATGGCTCTGGAATGGATATTAATAGGTTATTCGCTTGCCTTTTCCGAGGGCAACTGGTTTGTGGGGGGCCTTGGACATGCATTACTAAACGGTATTGATGTATACTCGGTAACAGGCACAATTCCTACCTATGCATTTGTTGCGTTTCAGGGAATGTTTGCAATAATCACACCTGCTTTAATTTCAGGTGCAATTGTAGGCCGGGTTAAGTTTAAATCTTACCTCGCGTTCATCGCACTGTGGGGACTTCTTGTATATGCACCCGTCTGCCATTGGGTCTGGGGTGGCGGATTCCTAACAGGAAAAGCTCTGGACTTCGCAGGAGGCACGGTTGTTCACATAACTTCAGGTATCTCCTCGCTTGCAATCTTAACCTACCTTGGCAAGAGGCGGGGCTATGGAGTAGATTCAATAAAGCCTCATAACGTTACTCTGACGCTTCTTGGAGCCGGGCTGCTCTGGTTTGGATGGTTTGGGTTCAACGCGGGTTCGTCCCTTGCTGCAAATCAGATTGCAGCTCTTGCATTCATTACAACGCTAGTAGCTCCAGCAGCCGCAGGATTTGTCTGGATGGCACTGGAATGGTACCATCTGGGGCATCCAACTGCTCTGGGATTTGCAACAGGGGTTCTGGCAGGACTTGTTGCAATAACTCCAGCCTCAGGCTTTGTCACTCCAATTGCAGCAATTCCTATAGGTGTGATCACAAGCTTCGTGTGTTACAAAGCTGTGGAACTTAAAGGAAGGTTCGGATATGACGATTCGCTGGATGCCTTTGGAGTACATGGAGTAGGAGGAATAACAGGTGCGCTTCTGACAGGTATATTTGCAAGCGTGGGATCGGCCACCGGACTCCTTCTTGGAAATTCCAGCCAGTTACTTATCCAGTTTGAAGGCGTCGCCATTACGGCTATTTATGCAGCTCTCTGTACCCTCCTGATAGGGTTTGTGCTCATCAGGACTATAGGGCTTAAGGTCAGTGAAAGTGAAGAAAACATCGGACTTGACAAGACGCAGCATGGTGAAGTTGCATATAATATTTGAGTACAGGAAGTGATGCAGGCAAAGCTTTACCTGCATTTTTCTAATTTTTCCTTGATATGGGAGATTGAGGAAAAAATCTCACAAACAATCAAGAAGCAGGTTCGGGACAAATTTTAATAATTGAGTCTACTGACTTGGATTTCGCATCTTTTTAAAATTGGATAGTCAGATAAGATTTATTTTAAAATCCACATTCAGAAAAACTGTTTTTTTACCATTGTGAGAGCCAGAACTACCGAGGAAACCAATGTCATTATGAAAATAATTGTAAATGCATGCGGATTATTCTCGAAAGGGACGTCAACATTCATTCCAAAGAAGCTTGCAACCATTGTTGGGACTGACAGAACGATTGTAGCTGAAGTAAGAAATTTCATGACAATATTTAAGTTATTGGAAATAACCGATGCATATGCATCCATAGTCCCTGTCAGGATATTGCTGTAAATATTTGCCATTTCGATTGCCTGCTTATTTTCTATTATGACATCTTCAAGAAGCTCAGTATCTTCAGGATACATTTTTACAGGATTGGATCTCAGGATTTTTTCAAGGACTATTTCATTGCTTTTTAAAGATGTAGAGAAATATACAAGGCTTTTTTCCAGCTCAAGAAGCTGGATTAATTCTTCATTTTTCAGGGATTTATGCAATTTGGACTCGATTTTATCACTTGCTTTATCGATGCGTCTGAGATATTGAAGATATAGCTTTGAGTTTCTATACAAGATCTGTAAAAGAAAACGTGTTTTTTTGAATGTATAGAAAGATTTTATCCTCCTTTCGATAAAGCTATTAATTACGTAATTTTCCTGGAGAGAAACTGTAACAATGTTTTTGTCGTTAATTATAATCCCAAGGGGAATTGTAAAATAAATTCCGCCATCCTGCAGGCTCGTGTTCGGTACGGGTATATCTATTAATACGACAGTACAGCCTTCATCCACTTCAAGTCTGGAACGCTCCTCTTCATCGAGTGCAGCTTTAAGATGTTCAACTGGAATATTCAAATTTTTTGAGATGGAGACTATTTCCTGCTCTTTTGGATTTATAAGATTAATCCATGCGCCGTCTTCAACCTGATCAAGGGTTACCAATCCGGAATCTGTTGATTTGAATATTTGAAGCATGGATATCTCTCCCTGTTGCAGTGTAGCGATTACACTCACTCAAAATGAGAATATTATTACAGACCTTCAAGCAGATCGCTTATCTATAAATATATTTTCATAATAAACATTTCTGGCAGGTGTTGTTACTTCAGTAAACTTTCTTTCGTCTTAATTTCCTCTTTATTCTCCTTTCCTCTTCTTTTTCCTGAATTTTCCTTTATACTAATTCGTCAGCGAGGGATGTAAAACATTATAAGTACGCCTACAAGTGCAATCACTGCCCCTATTATTTCATATTTGTCGGGATTTTTCTTATCGATAATTGCCCCCCAGATCAGGGATGAAACGATAAAGATTCCTCCGTAGGCAGCATAAACCCTGCCGAAATGTGCAGGCTGAAAAGTTGGAATTATTCCGTAGATCGCTAATGTCAGCCCTCCGAGGAGCCCAAATAATGCTCCTTTATTTTCCCTTAACCACAACCAAACAAGATAACCTCCTCCTATTTCAAAAAGTGCAGCCAGAAAAAATAGACCAAGAGAGACGATGGAATCAATCATATGTTATCATCTTCTCTTGGCCAGTAGTAAATAATTGACACTCCAATAAGAATTATCAGGGCGCCTATGAGATCATAACTATCAGGAGGGATTTTATCGAAGATCCAACCCCATAAAATAGACATAACGACAAAAATGCCACCATAAGTTGCATATATCCTGTGAAAGTAAGATGGCTGAAAAGTGGGCACGACTCCATATAAAAACAAGATAATTGATCCTGATAATGCGAAAAGAAGGCCTCTGCCTTCACGCAACCACAACCACAGAAGGTATCCTCCTCCTATCTCAAAAATGCCTGCAAGGATAAACAGGAGAATAGTATAAACAAAGCTTCTTTTTCTGGATATACTCCCTGATTCCATTTTTATCATGTTTCCAAAAATTGCTAAAGAATATATAACTGTTCTGATTTGAATAATTGACATTTGTCTTGTAAACTAAGCCAGTAAGACTCCTGAATTGCAGGATTTAAAGCTTATCGGCAGATCGTAATACTGAACTCGGTATCCAGAACAGCAAGGAAATTGAGTGAAGAAAGTAATTACAAACATCTGAGAATGAACTCATTTACAACAGTCACATCCGCATGAAGGAAGTAGATTCTTGTTGCTGTTTTCCACTTCCCAGCATTCAAAGCAGAGCTTTATTATGCCAAGCTTTCTGTGCTTAACTCTAAGCAGTGAATTTTCGTCCTTTCCGCAAATCGAACACTTAACCATACTTAAACCCTCATTTAATGTTCCCACAGTCCAACTTTTATCATATTTGAACTTTCAATCGAAATTTTTCATGTTAGTATATTCACTAGCTAGTATATTCACTAATATCTCTTATCGGTTTAGGTACACATTAACTCTTAAACCAGGAAAAGGTTTTGAACATCATTGTAATAAGATATTCCATCTAACTCAGGTATTATCAGGTATTATTATACTACGTCTGTCTCATTTACCTGATATCAATGAAATAGATTGTCTTGCTATTTTTCTATATATAAATACAATTGTCTATGTATGCAGTATGACTATTTCTCTCGGTTATATAACAAAATTTATATAAAAGTATTAATATGGTTACTTAAATTGTTGGTCGTGTACTTGAGTTATTGACTTATTTTTATATATTTTAAAATTCTATTGT